>Ga0209060_10000009_pt1 | contig 1008648 bp, 832 predicted proteins | sample Coa_R1_8_FD_187155 | JGI IMG/M metagenome (GOLD analysis project Ga0209060, IMG submission 187155) | Surface soil microbial communities from Centralia Pennsylvania, which are recovering from an underground coalmine fire - Coalmine... | ecosystem: Environmental > Terrestrial > Soil >... | reverse complement strand
TCACGGTTCCCTTCACTTTTGTGGCAAGCGTAGCGGCAATCGTGTACGCCGGAGCAAAGCCCGTTCTGGTGGACATCGACCATCAGACGTTCAACCTGGATCCAGCTGCCATTGAAAAGGCGATTACACCCCGGACCAAGGCGATTCTGCCAGTTCATCTTTACGGGCAAACGGCCGATATGGACCCGATTCTGGAAGTCGCGCGCAAGCGTGGCCTGGTCGTGATCGAAGATGCCGCGCAGGCACATGGCGCGAGGTATAAAGGGCGATCCGCCGGCAGCATCGGAGATATCGGCTGCTTCAGTTTCTATCCCACTAAGAATCTCGGGGCTTATGGCGAGGGCGGCGCCGTCACTACGAACAATCCGGAATGTGCAAAAACGATCCGGATGCTTCGGGACTGGGGACAGGACAGGAAATATCATCACGCCGTGCACGGATTCAACTACCGGATGGAGGGACTTCAAGGAGCGATTTTGCGCGTCAAGCTCAGGCACCTGGAGCGGTGGACGCAAGCACGCCGCGAGGTGGCCCGCCGCTACAGCGAATCGCTCGAGACATGCGGCCTCGAATTACCCACGGAAATGCCATGGGCCCGCCACGTCTATCACTTGTACACGCTGAGGTCGAAAAACCGCGATGCCCTTAAAGCGGACCTCGAAGCGATGGGCATTCAATCCGCAGTGCATTACTCAATTCCGGCGCACCTTCAGCCTGCCTATGCCAACCTTGGGTATGTACAAGGCAATTTCCCACGCGCCGAGGCGGCAGCTCGGGAAGTGCTTTCTCTCCCGATGTACCCGGAATTGACAGATCAGGCCGTTGAGGCCGTTACCAACGCCGTGAAGCTGGCTACTGCGAAAATTCCACAGAGTGTGGTCTGAGAGCGGCTTCCTCTGCCGCGTTAGAAGCGTTCTCCGCAGTTTCGGTGGTGGCCTGACATATCCAGTACAGAAGCACTGCGCACCATAGGATCAGATCGAGCACTTCGTGCGAGAGCACGGCAGAGCCCCACCAGCGATTCATCAGCGGGGTGCGTAGATACCCGGCACGCATCAACTCCGCCAGCAAGATGGGTCCCGGTACGAGAAAGGGCAAGAGGAGGCAGATGTTGGTTATTAGAATCCCACGCCTGCCAGCACCCAGGACTGCCCAACCGATTGGCCAGATGAGAAGAGTCGCATCGTAGAAGCGATGATAGAACGGGATTAGACTCAAAACCGAGATCGCCGCGATCAAAAGCATTTCGCTCCGATCTCCTCGACGGAGCACAAGCCACGCCCAACTCCCGAACAGACCGAGGGCCAACAACCAGGTAAGCAGATTGGCCGCGCTCGAATTTCTGAGGAGGCTGTAGAAAAAGACTTGGCCGTTGATCATGTTGAAGCGGATAAAGTCGAAGCGCGCAAAGTCATCAAGAGAGCCTGGACCGAACATTCTGCCGCTCGTGATCCTGTAAGACGCCAGCCAAGGCGTCGACGCAAGCCACAATCGAGCGATCCCGAGAAAGCCGATCGCCCCTGCGAGGCCAGCGGCCGATCCTGCCAGTTTCCACTCACGGCGGAGAAGAAAGAACAGCAACAGGCCGCCTGCGACCGTCGGCTTAAGGCAGACGGCGATTGCGAGCAGAATTGCAGCGAGTACGAGCTTGCCCGATCGCTTAAAGCAAAATGAAAGAATGGCGAGGCTGATCGATAAGACTGCGGGATTCGCAGTGGCGACGCCCGTGTGAAGAGGCGCGAGAGCCAACGCGAGGGTCAGGAACAACAGCGAACGCCAGTCCAGAAGGATGTGACCATTTACGTGCATCAAACCGAAGAGTGCCGCGAACACGGACAGCGTACTCAGGACGATCCATAGACGAACGGCGAGGGACCACTTGAATGCTACGAACGGCAGAAGCACGACTAGGGTCGAGAGCGGATAAGGACTCGGAATGCCGCGCTTTTCCTCCAAAGTTCCGTTGCCAGCCTCTTTGTCGACCCATGGGGGACGCGAATTGTCAGAAGGCCAGAGCGTAACCAAAACTTGGGCATCATATGGATCTTTGCCCTGTATTAACGCCTTCGCCTGAATGTATGGCGAGAGAAAATCGTTCCATCCGAGCGACTGCGCAGCCCGTAACGGCCCGCGCAGGGTGAACTCCACCAGAGAGGCCGCTAGCAATACGAACAGCAACGTCATTCGCCAGCGTGAGTCTTTCAATAGGCCTCCGAGGGCTCACGCTGATCCACGAAGTGTTTTGGATCCTCGACGATCGAATTCGCCACCAGTAGTAACTCTTGAACATGGCGCTTCCAACTGAAATCTGCCGAGCGACGCTTGCCTGTCTCCGCTAAACGCGTGGACAGGGATTTGGAGGACATAACCTCCAAGACTCGCGCGGCTAAATCCTTTTCGGAGAAGGGAGGGAAATAAAGGGCGGCCTCGCGGCATATTTCTTTATGCACAGGCAGATCCGAGGCCACAACGGGCAAACCACATGACATGGCCTCGACCAGCGGATGGGCAAATGTCTCTGTGTAGGCTGGCGTTACGTACAGGTCCGCATGGCGGTAAAGGCGATGGAGTTGAGAATACTGAACTGCGCCCAGTTCGATCACCATGTCGGCGACACCCAGGCGGTTCACGAGGTCCGCGGCCTTGCCCGGATCGTAGGATCCGGGATTCTGTCCGGCCGCAAGCTTGCAAGTGAGAATGACGCGCACAGGCTGATCTGCCGCTTGCTGCCGGATCAGCGGCAGCGCACGGATGAGGGTCTCAAAATTCCGGTAGTAATTGTAGTGGCTTACGAAAAGGAGCTTGGTCGAGCCCGCCGCACATTCAAGTTTCTCGTTCAAATCGTTCGGCAATGGAGTGGAATCCCGGTTGAATGTTTCGGGATCGAAGCCGTGGTGGATGGAGACGATCCGGGATATTCCCGTCCAGCGGCGTAGATCAGCAGCGAATGCCTCGCTTGGTGCAACGGTGACGTTGCTTTTATGAATCGATCTTGCAGCCAGCAGTGCCCGCATGTGGGTATCAAGCCAATTCCGGTACTCGTGGCGCGACCACAAGTCGCGATAAAAATCCGCTGAAGTGTAGATCGAATTGCGTGAGAGAAGGATTTGGGGAACGGGGGACCGCATCAAGGCAAAATTTCCGGCTGACAAAAGAACATCAGCCTTGCAACCATGAATTTCCTTAGGCAGGTGAAGCTGCTCGAACCACATGCGGCGGACCGACGGAATATCGAAGCTCAGACAATTTACACTCCTGTGCCCGGAAATCTCATTCAGCACGGCGGGATTGGCAGCCACGGTCAGCCGCAACTCGGACCGCTGAGCCAGAAGGGGCAGAACATTTCTGACGTAGGTAAGGCCGCCCCCCGCGCTCGCCGCGAGGGCGTTCATGAAAATGTGCATTATCGGCTCGGCACGATACGTCCTGCTTCCCGCCGCATCAACCATGGCCGCCAGTTACGAGAGAAGCTGGGAAGCGGAGCCCAGGGGGCGAGATCTACCAGGATGAACGCCATGCTCCAGAAAAATACGCACAGGTAATAGCCCGGCGCGAAAAGCCAGTCCTCAAGTCCAGCATGAACGAGCCCTGCCAGCGTGACCATCGCAATCGGTATGGCGGGATGGAATGGATTCGTTGTATTGAGCATCCACAAACAGGTGCGGGTTACTTTAACCATCAGGTATATCGCCAGAGAAATGAAGGGAGCCACGCCAAGAACGCCCACCCAAGTCAGAATCGCCAAGTAGCTGCTGCCATTCTCAGAGCTCGTTCCTTCTGCGGTCGAGAACGAGGAAAGATGGTCGCTCGCATCCAATCCATTGTCCGTGGTACCAAAGCCCGATCCAAACCAGAAATGCTTCCGGATGCTTTCCAGTGCATCCTCCCAGGGGCCTTTGCGCGACGCAAATATTCCCAGGTTCGCATCTTTGTCCTTGTAGACGACCGAGGAAGCTAAGGAGGACATTCTCTCCGAGAATGCCTCTGGGTAAAGAATCGCCGCGGATGCAGTCAGGATGAGAATGATCACGAGCCCCTGTGCGAGGAGACGATACCTCCGCAGCGAAAGACATAGGACAGCAGAACTCAGCATGGCGGCCGCAAGACCGGCTCTCGATCTGCTATGAAAGACCAGGTACATCGCGACGCCATAAAGAAACAACCGGCGCTGACGCACGATCGGAGAGTCAGTGACTAATGTTCCCCATAGCAGCACGGGTGCACCGGCCACTGCCATTACGGCCCCCAGTGAATTGGGATTGCCCATCGGTTCGCGGCCGGCAAGATAAAAAAAGGCAAGCAAAACGACGAAAACTTCACAACCTGTCAGTAAACCCGCCGTGAACCGCATCTCACGGCCTGCGGCAGCGATCCTGGCACCTGTGCCCGCATAAAGGAATAACAGCAACAAGCTGCTGGCTTTCAACAATGCGAACGCCGGATAACGCGAAACCGCCGCCGAAACCAGGGCTGCCAAAATCGAGAACATCGCCAACCCGTGGAATAACCCGAAGTGCTGCGACCGCTCCTTCAGCAAAATGAAAGAACCTGCCAAGGCTCCCGCGGCCAAAACTCCCCAACGCCCCGAAGTCCACATTCCGCTAGCCAACGGCAATCCAGTACCCGCCAGGAGGAACGCGACAATAACGATTGGAAGAAAAACTTGCCGGTAGAGCCACAGAGACGCACACAAGAGCTCAAAGAGAATTATGCCCCCAAGAAACTCTATCTTCGTGAAATATGCAGGCCTGCTATAGGCCATCAGTGCCAACACCGGCAGCATGAGCACCATGCCCGCTACCAGGGCGGCTTTGGGGATTCGCTCTGTCACTCTGTCCTCAAAAAGTTTTCCACCGCGGCACAAACGCCGTCCGCCCAATGGACCGGCGAGAAGCCGGAGATTCGTTGCTTGCTCCGTTCTCCCATTTCCATGCAAAGCGCCTGGTCTTCGGCCAGGCGGCTTAAGGCCGCGGCTAACGACTCTGAATCCGAGTAATCAACCAGGAGTCCGTTCCAATCCTGCGTCACGAGATCAGCGGCGCATCCCGCAGTCTTGCTCAGAATTACCGGCAGCCCGCACGCCATCGCTTCATTTACCACCAGACCCCAGGAATCGGTATACGTGGGAAGAATGAGCACATCTGCCAGCGCGTAGAATTTCGACAATTCGTCTTGCTGCCGGAATCCAGCGAATCTTATCACTCCGGGCGAGACGGCTTGGGCTTGCCTTTCAAGATCGCGCCGCGCCACGCCATCTCCGACAAAAATCAAACCGATCTGTTCACGCAACCGTGCATCCAGTTTGGCATAAGCGCTCAGTAAATCAAAAACCCCTTTTTCCTTCACGAAACGGCCAACAAATAAAAAGTAGCGGCCGGGCAGCGCGAGCTCCCGCCGAATCTCGTCCGCGTTTTGCCGTGCTTGACTCGAACCGGCCGAGAACAGCTCATTATCAACCGCATTGTGAGCCGTAAAGATTGAGCTATCTGCAACATCGTAGGATCGAAGGTACTCTCGCGCGGACAACCCTGGCACTACGAATGCGTCGCAATGCCGCAAGAACTCCGATTTCAGAAGTTTCAACGACGATCGATCGCTCCTGAGTTCGTGCAAATTGCTTTCAGACCACAGCAGAAAAGGAATCTTGTGAAGCCGTGACCAGATTAGTGCCTCCCACGAAGCAAGGTAGTTGTATCCTCCGCACAGGATTGCGCCGGTCCCCCCGTCATTGACGGCGCGGCTAAGTCCCCGATTCATCAGCACGTTGAAGCCGCCGAATCGCATCCTCCACGATGACAGCACTTCGTACTTGAACCTGATGTCCTGTTTGTGAACATTCCATTGGCGCAACACGGGATCCGTTTCAGCCAGGAAAATGACGTGAAGGTCGAGTCCAGGCCTCTGTGCGAGCACGTTGAACAACGGGATGCGATAGGGCGAGATAATCTCGGTAATGATCACCAGTCGCTTCGTCATCTTGCGGTCTCCCGAAAGATTCTGGCGAGATTCTGCGCCTGGTCAGCCAAGGTCAGCCGCTCCAGGATGGTTTCGCGGGCGGTGGTGCCGAGAAGACGCCGCAACTTTTCATCTCGAAGAAGCATGGACAGCGCCAAAGCCAGTTCCCGCTCGTTATCCGGGCCGACGAGAAATCCGTTCGTGCCGTGTTGAATGATCTCGGCAATTCCCTGCCCTCGGCAGCCGATGACCGGTTTGCCAGTCGCCATCGCCTCGAGGTAGACGCAGCCCAGGCCTTCATAACTGCTTGGCAGCGCAAATACGGTAGAACGCCGCATGGCCGCGGCCACTTGCTCCCGTGATCGACGTCCGAGAAATTGCACACGGTCGGATAGGCCCAGTTCCTGCGCCAGAGAGCGCAAACGCGGCCCCTCTGGGCCGTCACCGATGATCTGCAACGTCAATTTCGGGAAATCCGCGGCGATCGCGGCCACTGCCCGTATAAGAGTTTCGTGTCCCTTGATTCGAATGAGGTTGGCCACGCTAAGAACTGTCACTTCCTCAGAGGTGAGTTCGGGTTCGGGCGAAAACAATTCGGTGTTTGTGCCGTTGTAAACCACAGAGGTTCGGCAGCCCTTACCAGTTGCTTCCAAAACCGCTTCGCGAACTCGCTCGCTGATGCAGATCACACGCCCAGAAGACCGGTAAACTCTCTGCGAGATGCGCCGGCACCATTCGGCAGGCCGGCCGGTGACTTGCCGAGTCGAAAAAGCATCCAGTCCGTGTACCGTCACAACATATGGAATTTGGAGTTCCTCGCCCAGCAGCATGGTGGCGTGCCCGCATGGCAAGGCTCCGTGCGCGTGAATAATATCTACTTGCCCGCTTGTCTTCAGGTCGCGAATCCGGCTGACGATCGACGCGAACAGGAAAGCTCCCGCCCAGGGAAGACCAACGCCCCCAGGTAATGAGAAGTATCGAAGCCAGTGGACCGGGATTGCTGAGGTAAGGGCACGCAGCTTTTTTCGATAAAAGGGCTGGACTGCAAAGACCGTATTTGCGACGCCGATGCGCGCCAGCGCTTCGACCGGCTCTGAAACAAAGCAGCCATCCGCTTCATCTTTCTCACTGGGATAAAAAGGCGTCAGCGTGAGTACATGAAGCGGCCGCTGAGAAACTGGGCCTGATTCCAATGCACTCATGAGCGCGAAACCTTGTTTCGATCGGCGGCAAGTCGGACGAAAATCTCTTGCCACCGCGAGGTAATCAGGTTCCAGTCGAACTGTTCGCTGTAGCTGCGAGCTCGGCGGCCCATGCGCATGCGCAACTCGGAGTTTTTTAGAAGAGTCGTCAAGCGCTCCAGTAATTCATCATCGCTCGCGCCCAGCAACCCGGTTTCGCCGTCAACCACGGTCTCCGGTCGATAATCATTTCTCGCAATCACGGGCAGTCCGCATGCGGATGCTTCAAGAATTACCTTCGGCGATCCTTCCCACTTCGAGGGAAACAGAAATATGTCCGCCTGCCGATATTCTTCCCGTAATTCCTCCGGTCTCAGGATTCCCCTGAAAATGACGTTGTCGAGGCGCCTATCACTCACTTCTGCGTGAAGTTCTCTCGCCATGACACCATCTCCGACGATGACAAACTGAACGGCGGGAAACAACGAAGCGGCACGAACCAGAAGCTGAGGTCCCTTAAACGGGCGCAGAGACCCGACGAACAAAATGCGCAATCGTGCATTGAGCGGACGATCCCACCGGGGTGTAAAGAACTTGGTGTCAACTCCAGTAGAGATGACCTCGCTCCCCAATCCGTATTCCTTTTGCAGGCTGGCCTGGACTGCCGCGGAGTTGCTGAAGAGGATATCGCTACGCAGGATGGTGCGTTCCCAAAGAGCTACCGCTTCCGGCGCGATGGTCGGCTCGTTGCGGAGGTCGCTCTGCGATTCGACAAGTCCGATGACAATTTTGCGGGCGAAGCGTTTTGGCCGCATTTGGAGATAGATCCTGGCGGCTGGAGATGACTTTACATAGAAAATCATGTCATGTCGTCCCCAGATAAATTCTCTCAGAATCGGCAATGTCTGGCGCTTTTTCGGCAACGAAACAAGGCGGACATTTGGCCGCACCAGGCGTGGATCCGGACTGCCGCTAGTGAATGTCGTGACCTGAAAGCGCTCGTCCAACCGGCTCATGATCTCACGTGCATTTCCCATTTGCGCATTAAGCAGATCTTGATCGGCCAGGCTGTCGACTAGGATTCGAACTTGGTTCATGAACTGGATTGCTGAAGCCTGGTTCCCTTCTCGGCTTCAGACGGCAAAGCAGCTTTTAGCTGGCTTTCTGCGGAAAGAATCTTGCTGATTCTAGCTGAAGATCTCGGAGTAACGCACGCACGCGTTCCCGGCCGTCGCGTTTTTGGATCGATGTTTGTAAATGCAGGCGGGCGGCTTCGAGTAATCTCTTTCTCACGACTTTCTGAGCACTCGGAGCCAACGGGGCTTGCTCACCCGGGTCTGCCTCAAGGTCATAAAGTTGTTCTTCCGGCGGACTAAAGCGGAGCACAAGCTTGAAGCGGCTTTCACGAACGGACAATACTCTTGGGCCCAACCGGCTCGCGGTTCGAAATGGATTCGTGCAATCCGCGACACATTCCGTAATTGCCACGGATTCATACGGCTTTCCCGCTCGCACCTGAGCCCATCGACTCTGCCCCTGGAACTCGGGAGCGGACTCCACTCCGGCGATTTCCAGCAGCGTGGGAGCAAGATCAAGCATGCTGAACGGTGTATTCCCGAGCACTACTTTTTCTTGTCCCGGGACCCGCAAGAGCAGTGGAACATGAATCAATTCTTCGGTGACCCGCGATGGTGGATGGAAACGTCCACCGTGATCGGAAAACTCCTCTCCGTGATCGGCTGAAACCACCAGGATGCAATCTTCCCATCGATTCGAGGCTTTCAAATAATCAACAAGGCAGCCGATCTGGAAGTCGACCCAACGGATTCCCGCATCGTAAAGCGCAATGATTTCCTCACGGTGTCGTGCCAGACGCCGCGGCCCCAAATCAGACCGGTTCCAGTGGGAATTGACGTAACGTGCTTCAAACGGCGTGAAGCGATCTTTTTCGAGAAGGGCCAGTGCCTGTTTTTTGGGATAGTAGGGCGAATGCGGATCCATCAGGTGCAGCCACAGGAATACCGGCGATGATCCGATGGAATCCAACCACTTGCGAGCTTGTTCCACAACGATCTCTGCGGATGGGAACCTGCGTAATTCGTCAAGCGAATCCGCTACCGGAGTCGATCGTTGACAGTATTGAAAATAAAGCTCGTCGTAAATGAGGCCGAGGGGGCCAATGCGTGAACGTGCACGCTGGATCCTTTGGTTCACCTTGCCCAGCCACCCGTTCGCTGGCGCACTCCTGTTCTCCTCTGCGGGTCGAGCAGACGGGCCGCTGTCTAGAAAATCATGGAAGACATCGAAACCCTGGTCATACCCGAAACACGAGGCGATATAAGGATTCGCTGCCGCGAATGCGGCGGTGGCATATCCTGCCTTCTTCATGACTCCCGCCAGGGTTAATTCCTCGGGAGCAATGCCGACAACATCCCTTCCCAGCGCCAATGGATGTCGGGAAGCCATGATTGCAGGGAGCGAAAAGTAGGTCGGGGTTCCCGCAACAATCGCTGCGGGAAATATGAAACTATCCGCGGAAAGCGAGTCAAAGAAGGGGGTGGTCGGGCGATGGTAGCCCATGAAACCGACGTGGTCGGCGCGCATGCAGTCTACCGTGACCATCACTATCGATTTCCTGGGCATTCAGGCGACCACCGGACTCCACGACATTTTTGTGAAGCGCTTTTTCGTCACTTTAACCGGGACGGCGCTTCCCTGACTGGAATAAAACCCGCGCCTCACAATCTCGAACATGTCCTCATCCCGAAGGTACAGGATATCTGCGTGCTTCGCCTCGAGGGTTAAGAGAAATTGATCCAGCAACTGCAACGTGCGACTGCGAAAGTCCCGCACTTTCGATTGGAAGTTTATGGAGTGCACCGAAACGATTGCGGGCAAACCGCGCCCAAACGAAGCCTCCGCCTGTTGCACGCACTTCTCAAGCGAAAATTCCGGATCCGTCGCGGGCTCAAATTCGACCGTCCGGCAGAGGTGCAAAAGGCCGTAGCGGTCAAAATGCACCGGGAGCGATCTCCCTGGACCATTCTGCACAACATGCACTCCGTGTTGCGCCCAACACCTGTGGGTATCATCATTGGCGCGATAACCTGGAGCGCACGCCGAATGTGGCAGAGTCGAAAATAATTTTGCAAAACCGCCCACTGCAGTACCAATTAAGTTCTGTTGCTGTTCAAGGGACAAGAAGCGTTTCTCTTCGGCTCGTCCCGGATCCCAGTATTCGTAGCCAATCCAAGGCATACGCCAATAAATGTAGGGAGCGCCGGCCTTCCAAACGCTCTTCAACAGTCCAGCGCGTTCATCTTCAGCCTTGAGCACCTGTTCGACGGCAGAAGGGCAGAAATGCGTGATTCCGTGCAAGGCTGGCGCGAACACGCCAGCCTTAACTCCGGCAAGGTATGCGTCCATCAAACCGGGGCGACTATGCCCCTGCGGCGCACCTTCCGCAAGCGGCAGAAGATGGATACTCCGGTACTCATCAGCCCGCATCCTGCCAAGATCAAGATTAAACACCAGGAAATTCATCCCCAGCCGCGGGGGTGCGCCCGTCGAGTCGCGATGCTTCCTTAAAATCGTATTCAGGGCAGCGAGATCATCGGCATGCTCAAGGCTGTAGAAATCATAAGGACGCTCAGGAGAAAGTCCTTCCGCGCGCAGAGCTTCGACTCCATCGCCGTCGCGCAATCCAATGCGTCCCCAGTCGTCACTTTGGAAAAGGACTGCCGGTCGTTCGAGGAAGAATCCCTCACTTGGGATAACTCTCTCACCCCAGCGCCAGAGTTTCCGGGCGTAAGTCAGCATTCCTTCCTCCCGGAGCTCATGTCGTTGGGATTCGCGGTCATCGTCGAATGGATCATTCAGCGGAGACAGAGTGAGGAGCCTGATCAGCCGCGAAAATCGCAGGCCTTGCGCTCGTGGCGAGCGCCGAGGCAAGAGCGATTCCCATCCCGACGAAAAAAACACCGCAGAAACGCTCCTCCGGTTCCGGATAAAGCACGAAATGAGTCGCAGTATAGGTTGCGCTCACAGTGATCAATGCAACAATGCCGGAAGTGGGGCGTCGTATCCAACCCACCAGCCCCATCAGGGCGAACGGAATGAAACTCTCGTGAACAACGCTGGCAGTTCCGCGGCGTAGAGCTGCGAAATAATCGTGCCAACCGAAATGCGCAACGTACTCTCCGGGAGCCTGCGGGATGGCCACGAACGCGCGATAGTACAACATGGCTCGACCATAGTCGCCGGCGAAATGATTGATTAGAAAAACAGATCCGCACGCCACCGCGGCCAGAACCGCGGCCTTCGCCACATCAATGCGCTTCTCCCAAATCGACAGGTAGGCCAGTACAAGTAGAGCCAGAAGAAAATTATCGGTCCGGATATAAACTGCTGCCAAAAGAATCGTCAATCCGGTTGAAATCCAGTTTTTCTCGAAAATCACGAACAAGGCGGCCAAAAGAGCCATTGCGGAGAATGCGTCGGGAGTAGTCCACCGTGCCAAGTCCCACACCGGCGGAGTCAGCATCAGTAGTGACGTAATCAGAGCCGCGACGGTCGTTGCGACGTAACGTGAGATCCAGATCAGAGCTAGCCAACCCATAAGCCAGTACGACACAACAGGAATGATCACGGTAGCCCGCAGCAGACTCATTCCAAGGCCGTAGTGCAAAACATAGACCATTTCGTTGAAGATGGGACGCACTGCGAAACACGGGAGAAACTCCGTGAAACGGTAAGGATCAACCGCTCTGGTTCTGAAAGAAAGACTCTGCGAGGTTTCAAGCTCATCTTTCCCCAGGAGATGGTCAAGGATATTTGCCGGCACTCCGGCGTAAACCTCGTGATACACGGTCGAATGAATCTCAGGAGCGTGCGCCCCATGCATCGCAACCGCATTCGCCATGTACTGAAAACCATCGGAACTGTAGGCGGGATACTGATAGGCGCGAAAAGCCGCCAAAGTTAAAATGATCCCGAATCCGAGGATCGATAACTTCGAAGCTGCCACTTCCTCAAAACTCCTTTTCTTAGCCACAGTAGGACGTTGTCCAGGTTGATGCAGATACACGATCCACTCGCAGATCGACTTAACACTTTCGGGCCAGCGCACAATAGTTTCCAGCGATCTGGTCGTTGCGCGAGATGTTCTCCCGATCGAGCATCAGCCCGGCAAGGTTCAGCATCGGAATCGCCGTCCACTGGACGATCGTCCGGAGCCAATTCCATTTGGCAATGATATTCAGAGACGCGGCTGTCACGCGGAAAAAGCCTCCGAAGCTGGCGACTTCCGGAACAATGTCGACACTGGAAAACTGAGACAGAACATACCGCAAACCGGCGGGCATGTAACGCCAATGCTCCTCTTCAACAACGCGTGGGTACACGGAGGCTACGCTCATCATGAGGTACCCATTCCGTTTCAGTACCCGATGCACTTCCGCAGCCGCCAATTTCGGCTCTGGAAAGTATTCAAACACGCCGGTCGCAATCACCAGGTCAAAAGTTTCGGACCTAAAGGGCAGTTCCTGTCCGCTACCGATCACGGTAACGAAGGGCGTGCGTAACACATCGAGGGCGACATAGCTGCCGACACGATTTCCCAACAGCGGACGATAGGGCTGATAGCGCCCTCCGATGTCGAGAACCGTGAAATCTCCACCGGGAAGTGCGTCAATCCACCGGCCCAGAATTTCTCGGCGCCGTCGCTGCACCAGGTAGCTGGGGTTGGTCAGCGAAGGGTACAACCGGTCATGCGCAATTTTTAGCAGCTCATCGCGCGATTGTTGATCTTGCATTCGATCCAGTCGATTCCAAATTCAGAGATAACCCAGATCACGGAGTCTCTGCTCTACGATCCGCTCTTCGTTCTTGTCGAGAGCAAGGGCATCATCCCGCAAGACCTCGCGCATGATGAAACTCAGAAAAGCCTGCACGTCACCAAAACGGCTTTCCAGCGCGGCGCACAAATCTTCCGGTAAAGATACGGAGCGTGTGGGGTCGGTCATGCGACGCCCGCCTGAGGAGGATTGATCCATCCACGCAACCGCGCCAAGACTGCATTGGCAACCAACCGGTCATCGCTGTCCAAGCCGGAGATCAACACAGTTCCCAGGAACACACCATAAACAACCATCGTCGCGATCACGACGGTAAGCAGATTTCCGCCAATTCCCGCTAACGCGAATCGCAGACCAACCGCGGAGGCTATCGTCGCAACCGCTGGGAGAAACAATTTCGCGTAGCCACGATTATAGGGAAACAGTCCGAGCACCTTCTTTACCTCCCACAAGCACCACACATTGGCTCCAGCATTCCCCACGGCGGCGGCGACCGCAGCGCCCACTAGTCCCCACCTCGGAACAAGCACGAGACAGCAACTGACGGTGGCTACTGCAACCAGGAACTGAATGGTGACAAGCCGGCGCTCCCGGCCAGACATGAGGAGCAAAAATCCAACTGAGCCAACGCCACAGTTTACCAGTTGCGCTATGGCTCCAATCACCAGGATCTTCCACCCGGCTTCGAACTCCTTGCCGAAAACGCGCATCAACACCGTGGAGAAGACAATCGCGATCACAGCCAGGGGCAGCGTGAGCGCGAAGATCCACTTGGTCAATGTTTGGAACAAACGGTTCAACATTGCGTGGTCGCCCTTGGCATGCAACTCGGCAATGGTCGGCGAAAAGATCTGGTTCACCGACTGCAGAGCGATGGGCAGAAAAGCAACAATGGTCGCAGCGATCGCGTAAATTCCAACCGAGCGAGCATCGAGGTAAAAGCCAAGAATGACTTTATCCGTCTGGGAGTAAAGGAAGCCGACTACGTCCATGGCGAACGCGGCGAAGGCAAAGGAAAACATATCCTTCGGCGGGGGTGACAAGGGACCTCGCAAACTTCTCGCCTGCGATGGCGTAAACCGCACCACGGCTCCAATCAGGAAGACCAGCACTACGACGGCGCTGATGACTCCTCCAAAGATGTATCCCCACAATCCCAGTCCCATCTCGACCAACACGATTGTGAAGACGGCGGTCAGAATCACGCCGCCGATATTGGCGATGAGCGTCCGTAAGGCCACCTGCTTGTATCCAGTCAGTAATTGGCCGAAGAAGGCTGTGAGTGCGCCAAGAAACATCATTAGAGCGAATAGGCCGAGATACTGACGCAATGCTGGTGTGTGGTAGAGACGATAGGCAATCCACTGGCGAGCGCCCAGCATTGCAAGTGCAAGTACTGTGTTCACACTGACCAGCGACAACAAACTCCAGGCCAGGAATGAGCGTAAATCGCCCAGTTTGCCTCGCCCTTGATAGACGGACGGGAACCTGGAAGCCGCCCAGGTGAGTCCCATCCCGCCAAAAAGCCCCACGAGACTGACGACCGTCATGCCCAGCGAGTAGATTCCCAATGCCTCGGCGCCAAGCTTGCGCGCCAGATAGATCTTGAACAAATACCCCACAGCCGCGGTAAGAATCGTTCCCGCGAAAAAAACCCCAGAATGACGCGAGATGTGCCCGACCTGCGATCGGAATTTTTGCGTTTCAACCTGAGAATCAGGGGCTTCGTCCACGGTAGGGGGATTCATGAGGCAGACCTCACGCCACAGGGCACCGCACTTCCCGACGTTAGCCATTGCTGCAGAAGTGCCGGGTCCGTGGCGGGCCACGCTTGCTGAACCGGACGCCTCCCAAACGTTGCTAGTAGTTCCGGAATCTGTTCGATTTGCGTGGCGTTCTCCAATACTTCCCCCACGCCGAATCGAGCGAACTGCCGAACGTACTCGAAAGGAGACATGGTCAGCCAGCCGCAAAGAAAACAGCAGACTCCAAGCCGCAGGCACTCAATCGCCGTTGTCGATTCGATAGTAATTCCGCACCACGCTTGCGCGATCAGTTCGGTCGTCAGAGGGCCATCGATGATCCTGCTCTGACTCACTGCCTCACGGGGCAACACGGCGTTTAGCAATCGCTGCCTTTGGGAACGGCTTTCAAAAGGATGCAACTTGATGATCAGGCGGAGTCCATGTTTGCTCGCCAGTTTCCACAGTGGAGGCAGCAATTCGCCATAAACCTCCTCGGCCCGCAAGTTGGCTGTCTCGTAAGGCTCGGAAAAGAGAACGATCGAATTTGCTTTTTCGGGGCGCTGGTTTCCGGTTGTGGCGGGATGCTGCGCAGGCGGAGCGATGACTACTCTCTCGGCCACCAGGCCACATATGCGCACAAGGTAATCGCGCTCCATTTCGCTCTTCGCGAGATAAATTTCGCTCGGGAGGTTCTTGATCAGGTAATGACCATCGAGCGCTCCGTGATGGAAGTCCGCGGTCGCAATGTTCCGCTTTGCAGCCAGTACAACTGGAAGACGAGTGTAGCGATTGCTATCGTCGCCGCATAGCACGCCGCAAACGGGTTCGCGACGGAAGACTTCGCTCCACGCATCCCGGGAATAGATTCCATGGCGGAGCCAGTTGCCAGCCGGATCTAACAGCGGGGATCGAAGCAAAAATCGCAATATCGCCGATGAGTCGAGAACATCGCGCAATCTTGCCCATCGTTCGACGAGGAAAGCAATTTCGGGCGTCTCATCAGGCACTCTCGCATATTCGGCGAGGTCTCGTGACTGGAAATTTCCCGGCGGCGTAAACTGATGCGCGCTTCGTCTCGTTGCAACCATCAGGAACGCTTGCGAGGGAAGAAGTTCGGCATACGCTGCCGCGACGCGCGAGACGTTCTGGTAGGCGCTCGGCACGAGGACTACGCCTTCGCTGGACTTTTGGTGCCTCCGCGCAAAACGAGCACGCCACCGATAAGCAGGGTCGTATTTATCAAAGAAGATCTCTTTGATCTGACCCGGCGAAAATCGGCGAATAACATCGGCGTAATGAACAGCCGTAGCTGTGGCGTGAGCTAATCGGCCTTGATCGAATGTCCGGATCGACTGGCCGAGCAGCATCGTCAAAACATTTGTGAGCCACCCACTGCGCGTGCTCCAGAACTCTGCGTTCTTTGGAAGTTCTGCAATCAATCGCTGCAATGCCAAGCCGATAGCGGTTTCTGGAACAAAACTGATTGAGGTCAGTTCCCAATGATCGATCCCTTCTTCATCGACGAGATAGCCGATTCCCGCCGAAAGAAGATCCCTAACCTCACGAGCGTCTGAAACACCACGCCGGAAGGTTGATGCCGACAGTATCGGGCAACCATAGTGTTGGGACCAGTCCTGATGTGAAAACGCGCTCGACTGACCCAGGTCGACTAACAAATCCCACTGTTGCCCTGACCATGAGCCCCTGCGGGGCGAATCTTCGGGATGGACGAGAAGGATCCGCATACAGAATCAGACCGCTAGACGCGTGCTGATGCCTCCTTGGCCGGGAATTCGTTGGCAGTCTGGCCGGCCTTGAGGACTTTCGTTCCGAGGATCGGCCTATGCCGTATTCCGTATCGCTTGTGAAATCCTGCTTTCGCCAACGCGCCGGCCCAACCTGCGTTCGAAATCTCGCAGCCCCATGCACGTTGTCCATTCCGCTTGGCGTCCGCTGCGATCAGCTTGAGAGCTTGTGTACAGTAGTGCTTTCTCCGCTGGGAAACAGGTGTCCATGCGTCCACAATCATGACGTGTTGTTGCGACCCCTCATCCTTCTCATGGAAATGGGAGGGAGAAAACGTTTTGATCCACGCGAAGTGCAACGGCTTGCCAGCAGAGTCGACCAATACCATTCCCTCCGCTTCGTTCAGCCGCAACCGGCGCGCAGCCATCAGCAGGTAGTCGAGGGTCGCTCGATCATCATGGAATTCGATAACAGCGGTGGCAAGATCATCGAGTTGAAGCCGCCTGATCTCAAACTCCTCACTTCTCTGCGGCTCTCCCGACTCGTAATAAGAAACCTCTCGATACAACATGAGTCCAGGGGCCCATGCACCAGCTCCCGCGAACCACCCTTGCCGCCTCCAGCGATGGAAAAACGCTAACACGGAGCGAACAGCTTCTTCGGCCCCGCGCGACTTCCGGACGAACGATGATGTGTAATCCCGAATAATCTCTGCAAAGTGAGCTAATGCGGAACTCCTCAAGCTCACGTACAAAGTTTTCCGATTTCGATTCGCAAATCTTTCCTTGTAGTCTTCCGCACCGAGCCCCAAATCTACGATCCGAAGAGACGGATTAGCGGCGGCTTCTTCGATCACCTTCGCCAAAAGACAGAACCCGGGCGAGTATTTCTCCAGATCACTGTCGAAGGTCGGCTGGTACCAGAACCATGTTCCCTGAAACTGAAAACCATAGTTCCAAGCGAAAACCCTCTGACCCGATATCATCCGCGTAAGCAGGATTGAACGCGAGCCAGAGAGAAGCCTGGCCAGTTCGGCCAGGAAGGCTCTCCGCTCCGGGCGGGCCATGTTGCTGATTCGACCGGTCACGAGAAATCGCGCCACATGCGCCCGCATGAATTCCGGCAATGCGGCTTGAACCGCCCCGTTCGAGCTGCAGTGATCGAGGCGGACCGGCTGTTCTCGGCCCATGGCATTGAGAAAGCGGCGCAGCATCTTTTTTCTCGGCAGCACGGGATTATTTGGTCCCCGGCGCTCCAACTGCTCGAGCACCACCTGTGCGCACACATAGGCAGTCCGCACGTGGCTATGCAGCGCGTTTTCGCTCGCAGCCTGCCGGATCGTTGCGGCACTGGGTGAGTCCGCCGGGAGGTTTGTGAGCTTCAATTGGCTCACTCCCATCTTCCGGAGTTCGCGGAAGACGGCCGCGATAAACTGCGCGCGATTTTCTGGGGCAGTCAGGAAGTCGCAGTAGTCTGCGGTGGTCGCGCAGAGGAAGGAAACACATTTGCTCCCAGCGTCAGTCGCCAGGGCCGCTACTCCGCACAATTCTTCGCTTTCATCGTAGGCAAGGAAAACTAACGGATGAAGAGTCTCGTGATAGGCAAGGTAAACCGCTCGCGCCCACTCGTAGGTGTAAAAGACCTGAGGCTGATCCACCCGGCCCAACAGGGCGTTCCACTGCTCGCGCAGCTTCGAATCCTCAGCAATCTCTTTTAGCAGGTGTAAACGCACTTCTTATCCCAGCACGTGAAAGTGTGCAGTAATAGTATCAATCTGGCGCGTTGAAATTTTTTGCGGCCGCAGGAAATTTGTGGGGAGCCGCAGAGGGCGTCCGCAGAGGGGCATCCGCTGGGTAAGTGGGGCTATGCGGTTTTAGGCGTGGTCATTTGCTCAGAGGGCCGGAAAGCAGAAGAACTCGAAATGTCCGTTGCTTGAAGATTGCTGACTGGAGTGCGATGGGTTCGGCGCTGGAGAGCTTCATAGAAGCCGGAAACGTGGGCCTCGAATTCTGCGAGTTTCATTCCTGAGTTCACGTGCACCCGCGGTATTGCGTGCAAAGGCAGTTCCGTTCCGAGACCGCCGCCAAGGTTCAAGAACGCGGCCTCGAACCCAGCCTGTTTTGCCATTGAAACTATCGTCGGCGATACCGAATACGCATCTCCGAACGGATACGCGAAAGCCCAGACACGCTGCCCGGTAACCGCCTCCAGCCGCGTGCGACTTTCCACCATTTCCGTCCACGCGAGTTCCGGAGGCATTTGGCTAAGAATGGAATGCGTTAGGGTATGAGCACCAATCGTCATGCCGGAATCTGCCAATTGCCGCAACTCCGCGCGCGTCATGAGGCAGAAGTGACGTCGGGCTTCCGGATAGTTTTCAAGATAGTAATCCAGCGACCTCTCCAGACCGAAGTACGAGTGTGCTGTTTGCAGGAAGGAATCGCGGCGCCCGCGGTCCACTTGTGACAGCCGTTTTACGGCATCCCACCACAAAACCCGGCGCTGTTCTTCGGGGCCGAGCGAACCTTGCAGTTCAATGCCGTCGGCAGTGATCCTAAACGCTTGCGACGGAGCCCGCAGGAACAACAACAGCAATTCTTCGTGCCACAACATGGTTCGATCATCCGTTGTCGAATCGCCAGTGACAAAAAACAGGCATTTCAACTCTTCTTCCTGGAGGATCGGCACCATCTCGGTCAGATTGTTCATGAAACCGTCATCGCAGGTCAGCAGCGCGGCCCGCGGTGGCAACTCCTGCTTTCCCTGGGACCACAAGAGGAAATGCTCAGGCGTGATGATCTGGTAATTTTTCTGGAGAATCCGCAGATGCTGGCGAAAAGTTTGAGCCGTGATCAGACTACCGTCAAAACCGGAATCGATTGGTTTGTAGCCCGGCGGGAGCACGCCATGATAGGTAATCACCGCAATTCCGGGACGAGACATCAGGCGAAAGCATCCCACGCCTGCCAAGCCGGGATAAACCACGCTCTTCAGCAACGGGCTTACAAATCTCATAAAGCTAGTTCTACTGCAAACCGACAGCGTCTTTCAGTATCACTATTGATTCCGTCATAAGCCGGTTCGTAAACCGCTTAGCGCTCGACCGGAAGAACAGTCAGGCGTTCATACATGGCCAGCAGTTTAGGAAAGTTCGCGTCCCAGTCAGCCTTCTCCGCCACAATTCGCCGATTACGTTCGGCGATCGCACGCCGATCATTGGCTTCGAGTCTAGCAGCCCGCAAAAGACGATGCGCAAATGCCTCAGCGGAGTTAACCGGTGCCAGCCATCCATTTTTTCCTTCTTTGACCCACTCGCGATTCGCGGGAAGATCCGATACCACGACCGGCAACCCGCTAGCCATCGCCTCTAACAGCGAAATCGACGTTCCGTCGGAGGCGGTGCAACTGACATAGATGTGCGCCGCCCGAAACCACTTTGCCATCTCAGGTCTGCCGACATGACCAGGAAGACAAATTGCCCGCTCGAGTCCATTGGACCGTATAAAGTCGCGTACGCGCGCTGCACCGGACCCTCCGCCCAGCAGCACTAACCGCAACGCGGGCTCGATCTTATACGCCAGTTTGAATGCTTCGAGCAGCACATCGATCCCATAAATCGGCTCCCATGATCGAGTACTGATCAAAACTTGCGTCCCGGGCTCTCGCACGAACTCCGACTCGTCAGGCAAGTCGCCCTCGGGAGTAAAGGAACCGTTTCGAATCCCCCATGGCAGCTGCACGATCCGGTCCTTTGGGATGTTGGCTAACTCGCCGGCACGGAGGCGCACGGCCTCGCAATCGCAGAAGAAGCCATCTGCCGTGGAAAGCGCCAACTGCGTCGCCTCTTTCCAGGACGTGTCTCTATCAACCTGATAAAGGATGTCCGATCCCCATGACATGAGCAGCCAGGGATGAAACGACGCAAGCGCCGTCAAATATCCGCAATTGCCGGTGGGGCCGGCATGCACGAGATCCGGCTGGACCTCGGCAAGCCGCTCCAGGAATTCTGGTAAGAATGCTTCAAACTCTTTGGTGCGGGAGGATTTTCTCAGTATCTGAGTAGTCCGGAGCCACTGCACGCCTTGCGGCAGCCAACCGTCCGGAAGCCGGTCCGTGGTGGGGTCAAGAAACCACACCTGCAATCCTGCTTCGGCAAGCTTTTCAAGAAAGCGGCGGTTGTGATCGGAGGCATTGTCGGAAAAATACAGGACCCTCATGCACTCCTTTCGATCTCCAGGCTAGACCGACTCAAATACTCCCCTTGCGCGAGGTCGCGGAGCAATTTTTTTCCGATCACGCGGGAGAGTTCGAAGGGCATTACCGCGTCAGTGGGCGCGGGCCGCAATGCCTCAAGCATCTGCTCTTGCAGTACTGTGCCGGCTTTGAGCGGAACAGCGGCTCGCAGGCAGCGGCGCTGCACAACCACAGTCTGCTGCTCGTTCTGCGCAACAAACTTTTGCGGCGAGCCGAGGGCGGCTTCGAGTTCCCGGGTTCGGTCCACCATATCGCGCCACGACGATGGCGTCATCGAAAAGGGATGATCCGGGCCTTCGCGGGCATTGTCATCCGTAAAGTGCTTCTCAATCACGCGGGCGCCCAGGGCCACGGCTCCTAACACGGTGGCATGCCCCGCCGTGTGGTCCGACAAGCCCAACACGACCTGCGGAAATCGGTCGCGGTAAGTTTCCAAGACGCGCAAATGGATGTGCCGGAAGTTCTCCATGCTGGCGGTGTAATTGGTATTACACTGCATCAGCACGAGCTGGGGATTGATCCGCAGCAACGTCTCGACGGCCCTGTCAACTTCCTCAATCCGGGAGGCGCCCGTCGCAAGCAATACCGGTTTCTGCTTGGACGCGACCTTCCGCAGCATTTCGGGCCAGGTAATATCTCCCGAGCCGATTTTGAACAACGAGACAAACGGATCGAGCATATCGACCGCGTCAAGGTCGTAGGGGGCGGAAAAGTACTCGATCCCGCAATTTTCGCACTCGCGCTTTAACTCCGCCGTCCAATCCCAGGGAAGACTGGCGTCGCTGTATACGTCGAATACACTCTTTTTCCACTTGGACTGGTGCGAGAGCTGTTCACCGAGATTGCGAAAACCGTGATCGCTGACAATTTTTGCCGCGCGAAAGTTTTGAAACTTGGCCGCATCGGCGCCCGCTTGTGCACAAAGCTGAATCAGGCGCTTGGCGCGAATGAGGTCGCCATCATGATTGGCGGAAATATCCGCAACGAAGTACGTCGGATGTTCTAAACCGACCCGCTTCCTACCCAATTTTAGGGACGGGGCAGTGATGGCCGTCATACCCGAGCCTCCGTCAGCATTCCTTTGAGCCGCGCAGCATAACCGCTATGCCGCAATTGAGCAAACCTGAGCAGGCCAGAGTCGAGGTCCGGCATCGAACGTCCAATGGCACCAGAAATTTTCGTAGTGTTCAAAGAGGTATTAGGAGGTCGTGGCGCACGCAACTGTGCTTCTGATAAGCGCGCCGGAGTTACCCTGCTCGGATCCAAACCGAAGGTGGACGCAAGGCACCGGGCAAACTCGAACTTGCTCACTGCCTCTGATCCAACGACGTGATAAAGCCCAGACAATCCTCGATCCATCATGTCAAACAGAATCTCGGCCAGGTCGTTCGCCAGGAGGGGGCAAAAGACGGCGTCGACGAATCCTGGTACCTCGCATCCCGAGCTAAGTTGCCCGAATATCCACTCCGCTAGACCACGCTGCCGCGGGCTCCAACCATACAAAGTGACCCGCGCCACGGCCGTAAGAGGATTCGCATTCAGCACGGCCATCTCTCCTCGGAGTTTCGTTGCTGCATACACATTCAGAGGCCCGGTCGCGTCGCCTTCCGAATAATTACCCCGCGCCCCATCGAAAACCGAGTCGGTCGAGATGTAAAGCATGCGGGCATTGATTTGGGCGCATGCCTCGGCAATCCGTCGAGCTCCCGTCACGTTGATCGCTTCCGCCGTGCCCGGATGATCCTGGCACCCATCGACGTTCGTCTCCGCCGCACAATGAATCACCGCCGAGGGCTTCAGGGTCCTAAGGAGGTCACGAATTTTCGACTCGTCGGTAAGATCGATCAGGGCCTGCTTCACGCCCTCCAAGTGCGGCAAAGGCCGGCGGCACAGAGCCATGATCTCGCGACTCTGCTCGTGGGCCAGTGCGACAAGACTGGAACCAAGCAAACCGCTCGCCCCCGTAATGACGATCATTCCCAACGTTCTCCTCAGCGAAGGTTTGTCATGGGTTTCTCGACCGTCGCCTGCCCTTCATCCCTCGCGCAAACCCTTCTGCATGACGAAACGATTCAGTTCCACCAGTTCGGGATTCCGCTCCACCAGATTCAGAACATCTGACCACAAGAAATCCCCGCTACGGCCAAGCCGATCATAGATAGCACGAATCAACTGCAGGTCTTCCGGCGTGTCCACCGTCCAACGATGCCGGCTCCAGTCTTTTTCTCCTGTCACCGACAACAGTCGGAACTTTTCCGGATGCTCGTAAAGATAAGGCGTGACGTGGATTCGCTCGTAAGGCTGATGCGCTTCTTCCCAGGCCCGCGCCAAAGCATCTGCGGTCATGACTTCCGTGTCCAGGCCGCGCGGATAAGTACGCTGGAGGGTATTGGCGGCATAATCAGGACGCGCTTCCAAAAACTCCCGCACGGTTCGGTCCGTGACTTCGGGATCGATCACGGGACAGTCGGAGGTAACGCGAACCACGACATCGGCGGCAATCGATTTTGCTGCCTGATAGTAACGGTCCAGCACGTCCTCCTCTTGCCCTCTGGACACAGGCACTTCGAGTCGCCGGCATTCCTCAACAATCAGCTCATCTCGAGGCGAATCAGTTGTTGCAATCAGGACTTCGTGGATCGCATGAGCGCGCCCCAGCCGTTCCACAACTCGGCCAAGGATACTTTTTCCGGCAAGATCGAGGAGCACCTTGCCCGGCAATCGCGTGCTACCCATCCGCGCCTGCACGATTGCAACGACTTTCAAAATCCCTCCGGCAGTTCCAGCCCGAAATTGGCTCTCATGTCGCGATCCATTCCATCGCTAAGACCAAAAACAGATTTCAACTCAACGCAGGTAATGCGCCATAACTTTCTGCACCGCTGCGATGACGTCATCAGCATCTTTGTCGGTCATCCCGTGAAACATCGGGAGACTGATCAATCGTTCATACGCACTCTCGGCCACGGGGAACGAACCAGGCTCATATCCGAAACGCTCGCGGTAGTACTGGTGATAGTTAACCGGGATAAAGTGCACATTCACGCCGATATTTTCCGCCCTCAGGGCACGGAAAATCTGCCCGCGATCCGCCGACAATTTTTCTAATTCCAGCTGGATCGGATACAGGTGCCATGCTGGACTCGCTCCGGCCCGCACCACAGGTGTCTTAATACCCCGAATACAGCGAAAGGCTGCGGTGTATTCTTCTGCGATCGTGCGCCGGCGTTCGATGTTCTGGTCGAGTCTCTTCAGCTGTTGAATCCCGAGTGCGCAGGCGATATCCGGAAGACGGTAATTGAATCCCAGGAACACCATCTCGTAATGCCACTGGCCCCCGGCCTGCCGCTCACGCGGCTCGCTGCTAAAACCGTGATTGCGAAACTGCCGCAGAACCTCCGCGAACTTAGCGCTCCTGGTTGCCACCATACCGCCTTCGCCCGTGGTGATGTGCTTCACAGGATGAAAGCTGAAAACCGTCATATCGGCGACCGAGCCAACTGGCCTACCCTCCAGTTCAGCACCTAGGGCGTGACAGGCATCTTCGATCACTACGGTTCCGTGCTTGTCCGCGATTTCACGGATCGCGGCCAGGTCCGCGGGATGGCCGGCGTAGTCGACGGGAATGATGGCCCGGGTTCGGCTCGAGAGCTTCGCGGCAACTTGGGCGGGATCGATATTCAGAGTATCGGGGCTAACGTCGGCAAAAACTGGCGTGGCGCCCTGGTACAGCACACAGTTCGACGTGGCCGCAAAGGTGAGCGGTGATGTGATCGCCTCATCTCCCGAGGTAAGTCCGGCAGCAAAAGCGGCAGCGTGAAGCGCGGCGGTTCCCGAACTGAAGCTCACGGCGTGGGCAACCCCGGTTCGTTCAGCAAAGGCCTCTTCGAATTCCGCTACTTTCGGCCCTGTCGTGAGCCAGTCTGACCTCAGGACTTCCACGACCGCATTGATGTCGCTTTCTTCAACGGACTGGCGCCCGTAAGGAAGCAAAGTCTGTCGGACAGGAACTCCGCCATCGATGGCAAGAGCTTGAGGGGCAGCGATCGCGCTCATGCCGCGTCCTACGCAGGAACCCGGGTTTCGTCGGGCTGCTCGTCGGGAGCAGACGTCGAGATGAGCGACTGCAGATCGCGGTTCGTGAGCCACTGCTCGTTATTGTCGCTCGAGTAACGAAACCCTTCTGGCAGCGGGCGGCCGCTCGTCCAGTTTTCTCGTTTCCACCATGGATGCGCCGGCTGGATGACGTAACGATCTTCTACCTCGAGTGTGTTACGAGCCTCATCTTCTGATACCAGAACTTCGTGGAGTTTCTCTCCCGGGCGAATACCAATGGTTTCGATCTTGCAGCCGGGAGCGATCGTCTCGGCCAAATCGACCAGTCGCATACTGGGAATCTTGGGCACGAAGATCTCGCCACCGTGCATCTGCTCCAGGCAAGTGACGACGAAACGGACTCCTTGCTCGAGAGTGAGCCAGAAGCGCGTCATCCGGGGATCGGTGAGAGTGATGCGACCCCTCCGCCGTTGTTCCAGGAACACCGGAATCACACTTCCCCGGCTTCCCACGACATTTCCATAACGTGCGCAACTAAATCTGGAATCCTGAGATCCGGCGTAAGAATTCGCCTGCACGAACATTTTTTCGGCGCACAACTTGGTGGCGCCGTAGAGGTTGATCGGATTCACCGCCTTATCGGTGCTGAGTGCCATCACGCGCCGCACGCCCTGATTGATAGCAGCGTCGATGACATTCCGTCCGCCCATGATGTTGGTCTGGATGGCTTCAAACGGGTTGTATTCGCAGGCTGGAACCTGTTTCAGCGCAGCAGCATGGACGACAATGTCCACCCCGGCAAACGCGCGCTCCAGTCGCGAGGCATCCCGCACATCCCCGATGAAATATCGCAGGCTGGGATGATCGAGCCCGGCGGAACGCATTTCATGCTGCTTCAATTCATCGCGGCTCAGGATCACCAACCGCTTCGGCCGGTAATCTCGCAGCATGATCTCAACAAATTTCTTTCCGAACGATCCCGTGCCGCCCGTGACCAGCACTACCTGATCTGCCCAATTCATACGTCCGCCTGATTTCGAGATTCGCGCATCTTAAAATAAGCGCAACGCCGAAGAAGTGGATCAACGCCGCGTTGCGTGACGAGCGCCGCCCTTCCAATCCCAGAAAGAGCTCGCTGGCTGGCTTCCTTGTGTCCGCTAGTATAGCGAAGTTTCACCGGCGGCATGCGCGGCAGATCAAAATTCGGGGAACGTTTTTCCTCATCCGATGCTAGAATGTCGGACGAACTCTCCAGTCTAAGCGTGCGAACTGTTCCCTGCGCGACGAACCAGCCTCTTCGAACCGGGACTGCGTGGCACATACAGAGGGATATGTCTGTTTCGGCGAAGCACGACGAACGATGATGAGGAGAAAGAATGGAATCCGGCCCCTTGATACCCGCGAATAATCCTCTCGTTCGCGAAGTGCAGCCCATGGCAGGGTTCGAGGTTGGCAGGCCTACGATTTACCCGCCGCAGCTGCCTGCCCACGAGTCGGCACTGGGCGAGTACGTCCGCGTTCTGATCAAACGGAAGTGGCTGATTCTGGCCTGCTTGGGAACCATCTTCTCTGTCGTCGCGATTGCCAGCCTGCGCATGACTCCGGTCTATGAAGCGGGCGGTACGATTGAGATCAACAAGCCGGACGCCAGCCTCAACTTCCAGAACTCGGCTACCTTCAGCCTCGATTATTTCGATCCGACCGAGTTGGAAACAGAGATCAAGATTCTGCAGAGCGATCTGCTTGCCCTGCAGGTGATTCGCGAGCTGAATCTGGACCGGAGGCCCGAATTCGGCGGGAGTGCTCCTTCCGTTTCTACCTCGTCCCTCGATTTGGCACCGGACCCGATGCAGGGAGATCCCTCCAAAGCTTCCGCGGTGCTGGGCGGTTTTAAGGGAAACCTCCGTGTCGCCCTGGTTCCAAACTCCCGGATCATCGAAGTGCACTACCGCAGCTCGGATCCTCAACTGGCGGCGAACATCGTCAACACGCTCATGCAAACCTATGTCGAGAACAACTACAAGGCGCGCTTCGAATCGACGATGCAGGCCTCGGACTGGTTGCAGCAGCAGCTTGTCGACATGCAGATGAAGGTAGAAACGTCCCAGGAAAAGCTGGTCCGCTACCAGAAAGAACATGAAATTCTCGGCATCGACGATAAGCAGAACATCATCACTTCCAAGCTCGATGAACTCAATAAAGCGCTGACCCTGGCGGAAAGTGAGCGCATGGACAAAGAGGCGCTGTACCGGATGGTGGAGTCCGGCGACCCGGATGCCATCGCCTCGAGCGCGGGCGCTGCGCTTGATCCCGGAAGCGCGCAGACCGGTTCAGGCTTGCTCGAAACTCTCAGAGCCCGACAAGCGGAAATAAAAATCCAGGCTGCCGACCTCAATACTCAATTCGGCCCTTCCTATCCCAAGCTGGCGCAACTGAACAATCAGGTAAAGGAAATTGACGCGCAGCTTCAGAGCGAAATGAAGAAGATCACCGCTAAAGTGCGCGGGCAATACATGACTTCCTTGCAGCGGGAGAACATGCTGCGCGAGGCTTTGGAAAAGCAGAAGCAGGAAGCGAACAAGCTCAACCAGAGCGCGATCGAATACAACATCCTCAAGCGAGACTCCGAAACATACCGTACCCTCTATGAAGGCCTCCTGCAGAAGTTGAAAGAAGCAGGCGTTTCCGCTGGTCTCAAATCGAACAACTTCCGCGTTGTTGATGGCGCCCGGCCTCCCCGCGGGCCAATCGAGCCAAATATCCCGCGAAATTTGCTCTTTGCATTGGTCCTCGGAGCTGCCACCGGGGTCGGTCTGGCCTTCCTGCTGGAGGGCATGGACAACACGATTCGCACAACCGAACAGGCGCAAATGGTCTCTGGGCTGGCTTCTCTGGGGATGATTCCTCTGGGATCGAAGTCCGCGCGAGAAGGGCCGAACCCAAAGCGTCTCGTGATCGCCTCTTCGAAGGAAGCCGTGGAACTGGTGACCCAGGTACGGCCTCAGTCACAGATGGCGGAATCTTACCGGGCCCTCCGCACGTCGCTGCTCTTGTCGAGCCTGGGATCGCCGCCGAAGGTCATCATGGTGACTAGTGCGCTCCCGCAGGAAGGCAAGACCACGACTAGCATTAACTGTGCTGTCGTGCTGGCGCAGAAGGGTGTTCGGGTGCTGCTGATTGACGCCGATCTGCGGCGTCCGAGCATTCATAAGACGCTGGGCATGGGACCCCGCTCGGGTCTGAGCAACGTTCTCACGGGAAGCAGCACCTTGGAACAAACCATTACCAGAACGACCGTGCTGCCGAATTTGTATGTACTTCCGGCGGGAACGCCCCCGCCGAATCCGGCGGAACTTCTTGCCTCCCCCAATATGCGGGAAGTCCTGAATGAGCTTTCCAAGGAATACGATCACATCGTTGTCGACACCCCGCCATCGCTTTCGGTGACGGATGCGGTCGTGCTCTCTCCGCGCGCGGATGCGGTCGTGCTGGTGATCCGTTCTGGTCAAACGACAAAACAGGCGTTGCGCCGCTCGCGCGACATCCTTGCGCAGGTCAATGCCAAAGTAGTTGGTGTCCTGCTCAACGCCGTAGACCTCAGCTCTCCGGACTACTACTACTACTACGAATACCAGGGCAAGTACGCAGGCTATTACCGGGATGAAGAAGCTTCCGGGCGTACCGAGGAACACGAGGAACCCGAAGAGATCGCGCCGCCGTCGTCCTCAAGCGCGTAACAGAAACTTACGGGCTTCACTTGAAATGAAAATTCCCATCAGCACAGTTGCGCGCAGGCGAGTGATGGCCGTGATGGCCGTTCTATTCGCGGCAGTGTATGTCGCCGAGGCGGCGAGGGAATTCGTCGCTTGGTGGCTGAGTACGCGCGTTCAGCTGACCAGCCTGAAATACGCCGTCCGCCTCGATCCGGGCAATGCGGACTACCGCAATCATCTGGGACGCTATTATGACCTGGTTGCCCGCGATCCCGGTACTGCCGTCGGCTACTATCTGGCGGCTGTCGAACTGAATCCCCATTCCGCCAGACATTGGTTCGATTTAGCGAGTGCATACCAAGTTCTCGGAGACACGGTCAACCAAACCAAGGCTCTGGAGCACGCCATTCAGGCCGATGCCATGACGCCGGATGTCGCCTGGGAAGCAGCCAACGTTTACCTTGTGCAGGGCGAGAACGAAAAGGCTCTTCGCGAATTTAGTGTCGTAATGGCCAACGAGCCAAATCTTGCCTCCAGCGCCATCCAATTTTGCTGGCGCATTGACCCTGATGTCGATTCCCTTCTGCGCGATGTTGTCCCTCATACCAGCGAAGCTTACGTCGCGTTTCTTACCTTGCTTGAGTACAAGAAGGAAACCGGCGGAACGTTCAAGGTATGGGACGCGCTGATGAAGACGGGGCAGAATTTCGAATTGCGCTACGTCAGCGAGTACTTGAACTTCCTGGTCCAGCAGAAAGAAGTCGATCAAGCGGTGTTAGTGTGGCAGCAATCCGCGCCACGTTTTAAGCTCACTTCCTATCTTCCCTCGCCGGGCAATCTCGTCGTAAACAGCAAGTTTGCTCTAGACGTCCTGAACATGGGCTTCGACTGGCGCTACCAGAAGCAAGCCAACGTGAACTTGACCCTCGATCCCAACGAGTTCCACAGCGGGCGCCGATCGCTCCTGATCACCTTCGACGGGCCGGGAATCAATGACGCAGGAATTTATCAGTATGTCGCCGTCCAACCTGACACGGCTTACAGCTTCTCGGCCTACTACAAGAATGGAGAGCTGGAGGGAGCGGGCGGTCCTCATCTGACGATTCAGGACATGTATACCCAGAATGTTTATTACGACAGCGACGAGTTGAAGGAAGGCAGCTACTGGAAATCGGTGGAGGGAGAGTTCAAGACGGGCCCCGATTGCAAGCTGGTCGTGTTGCACGTCCGGCGGCTTCCGGCGGGCAGTCCGATACGTGGTAAGCTCTGGATCGACGATTTTCACCTGTCCCGTAAACCGTCCTGACCCCCTGGAGAGAATAGGGCCCCTCGATGAAATGGAAAGGCATGAGCGAGAGTGAGTGCGGACGGCTGTCAGTCCGGATCGGGAACGTCCTTCTTTATGGAACTTTCGGACTGCTGTTGTTCGGGCCACTCGCTTTTGGCGCCGTCGAGCCCTGGTCCATCTTTGTGTTGGAGTCTGGCACCGCCCTGCTGATGCTCTTGTGGTGTGCCAAGCAGTGGCTCGACAAAGAAATCACAATCCAGGGCAATCCCCTATTTCTTCCGATGGGTGCGTTCGGCGTTCTCATCCTTGCTCAACTCGTCTTCCGCTTGTCTGCTTACCCGCATGACACCATTTCAGGAACGATGTTGTACGCGGCATATGCCATGCTCTGTTTCCTTTCCAGCCAGGCCCTGATTCGCAGTTCGCAGGCACGCAAGCTTGCCGTCATCTTCGGAATTTACGGTTTTGTCGTGGCGTTCCTCGCGCTGCTGCAGGGCATAGCTCCAAACGGCAAGCTCTATTGGATCCGTCAGCCGCGGCTGGGAGGATGGATCTACGGCCCATACGTCAACCACAATCACTACGCTGGGCTGATGGAACTGCTGATCCCGATCCTGCTCGTCATGTCGCTCACTCACCTGGCGGATGAAAGGGAGCGAATGGCCGCAGGTATCGCCGCCGCCGTCATGACCGGCACCGTTTTCCTTTCCGGATCGCGCGGTGGAATGCTCGCTCTTACCACGGAATTCGTCTTTATTGCGATCCTCATGTTCCGGCAAAAGAAGGGAGCGCGAATCGCCGCCGCTGCTGGCGCCTTCGCCGTAGTCCTGATCAGCCTTCTTACCTGGCTCGGCGGCAAAGAACTCACCAGCCGCGTGTCCAGCATCTCCAGCGAAACGCGTTATGAGATTTCCGGGGGAATGCGGAGCAACATCGATCGCGACGCCCTGGTCATGTTCCGAAAGAAACCGGTGCTCGGCTGGGGCCTCGAGGCATTTCCTGTCGTTTATCCGCAATTCCGCACGTTTTACACAAACTTTTTCGTGAATGAAGCTCACAACGACTACCTGCAACTGCTCACTGAAACCGGGATTGTTGGCTTCGGAATCATGCTTTGGTTTCTGATTCAGTTCTATCGCCACGCACTGCCCAAGATGGGCAATTGGATGTCGAGTGTCACCAGCGCATTGACAGTCGCATGCGTCCTCGGCATAACCGGCATTCTGGTGCACAGCTTCTTCGACTTCAACCTTCAGATTCCCGCCAACGCGGCGCTCTTCTACGTTCTGTGCACCTTAGGAGCAGCACCTCCACTCCTGCAGCGCACGCGCAAACGGAAACCCGCCGCTCCAAATGACTCAGAGACACTGATGCCGGCGTCGGAAGTCGTCTAATCGCGACATTTCACCTCTCATCCAACCAGTCGTAGAGACGTGGCTCAGAAACGTCTCCTGCCGAATCCATGCCCCGGCCGGGGCAGGCAACAGACACAAAGGTGTGTCCGCAGAAGAATATGGGGAAATGTAAGGGTATTTTGGGCCGCTGGTGAAGATTATTACTGCGGTTTGCTGGGGCTTGCCGGATCGTCGCTCTTTACCAGAACCCAGGTCGTAATGCCGACGATTGCAGCGCCGCCGATACCGACCGCAAGTGGAGAATTCAACAGGCCGCCATTGGCTCCCGGAACCGTCCCCGCGGCAGCCTTTTTGTTCTTTTTCTTATCCTGGTTCTCGGGTGCGGTCTCGTCGCGGGTGGTCTCCTGCCCCTGAGCGAGGGTGAAGACTTCCTTGCCATCGGTAATGGTGAGATCGCCCTTGCGAGCGGCAATTTTCACCGTTCCATCGGTATCGACAACATTGAATTCTGTCCAGGAATTCGACGCTGGAGTGACTTTCACGTCTCCCGCTGAGGTGCTCACAGATCGCGAGGTCGAGACGGTCACGCCGCCGTGTTCAATCTCCATCGAGGATGGGTCGAACTTAACCAGGGAGTCTTCCGAAACCGTGATCGTCGAACCTGGCTCGTTGATCTTGGCCACGGAATCTACAGGAGTTTGAAGCAGGTCGCCAGAGAAAATTGCGGAAGAGGTATGCGGAACATGCGAACCGTTCACCCACGCCGGGCCCTTGGTGTAGAGCATAGCTGCGTTGGAGTCAGCGGCAAAAAGCGAGAGTGGAAACGAAATTACAAGCACGCAACTAGCCAATTTCCGCAAGGCGGACCCGCCCATTCCCACGCTCCGTTATTAACTGTTGTGGTTACTTTCTTGGCATCGTATCCTCCTGATCCTTGTGCGTCAATGCCCTTTGTGCTAGCCCACATGTGGAAAACTCATCCTGCTCAAGCCGGAAATCCTCGGAAAGGTTGGACCCTCATCGCCACCGATCGACCGCAGTCCACCAAACCAACCTCAGCCACTCATCGACGCAAGTCTTCGCCCATTGACGGTCTTTCCACCAACTCGGGCCGAACTGCGTGGTGTCGTATGCGGCGGCGACGGAAAAGACTTTGTTCTTGATCTCGTGCCTGAATATTCTCCGGGCTCTACGGGTGTGAAAATCTGAAGTGACCAGCAGGACTCGTTCGGCCTTTTTGCTCTCCAGGCACTGTCCAGCCTCGCGGGATTCCTCCTTTGTCGAAAGGCCATGAATCGAGCAGATACGCACCGCTTGGCGTTGCGCAAGCGAATCCACGTATTTCCGCGCGAGATCGACCGCGGTAAATCCGTAGATTCTGGCGTCGGCCGGGACATCGATTACGAGTGTTCGCCCATATCCCTGATCCAACAATTGGAGCCCACGCTCAAGACGGCGGTCCGTTTCTCCCGCAAGAACCAGGATCACATCCGATTTCTCGGGCGCGTCGATCACAAGAAAGCGTCCGGCACCGGCGGCAAATGTCAGCGCGACGGTAACAACAACCACCGCGATCACTAATCTGGCCACACTCAGAGCATGGCGGCCGGATTTCCGTTCTTCGGAAACTCTCTCGTTTTTCGCGTCGTTCGTGGTGTTCGTGATCACAGACCTCAGGTTTCAGCGTGCTAAAATTGGACCATTTTCACGCAACTTATGCGTTTTCTTTCCAGGACGCTCTTATGACGGCAATTCCCACCGTAGATACTCCCATCGATCTGCTTAAAGCGAGGATTCAGCAACGCCAAGCCAAAATCGGCATCATTGGCCTGGGTTACGTCGGTCTGCCACTCGCGCTCCTCTACAGCGAGCAGCGGTTCCCGGTCACCGGCTTCGATATCGACGCTCGTAAAGTGGAAACGCTCAGCAAAGGTGCTTCGTACATCTACCGAATCACAGCCGAGGAGATTCAGGCAGCCCGTTCCCAGGGTTTCATCGCAACGTCAGACTACTCGCAACTTTCGGCGATGGACGCGATCATCATATGTGTTCCCACACCGCTTAACGAATACCACGAGCCCGATCTTAGCTTCATCACCAATACGACGCACTCGATCGCGCCTCAGCTGCGGGCCGGGCAGTTGGTGGTCCTGGAAAGCACGACATATCCCGGTACGACCGAGGAAGTCATGGTGCCCATCCTTGAAAAGGAGAATCGCGACGGCTTGATTGCCGCCCGTAAGGATGCGCACACCGGCAAAGAATTTTTCGTGGCCTTCTCTCCCGAACGAGAGGATCCCGGCAATACGACCGTGGCGCGGCGCGACATTCCAAAAGTGGTCGGCGGACTTAACCCGCAAGCGTCGGAAATGGCCAGCGCTTTATATGGATCGATCTTCAATCGCACCGTTCCCGTCTCTTCTCCGGCAGCGGCCGAGATGACGAAGCTTTTGGAGAACATTTACCGCTGCGTCAACATCGCCCTCGTCAATGAACTCAAATTGTTATGCCTGAGGATGGGCCTGGATATCTGGGAGGTAATCGACGCGGCTTCCACCAAACCTTTCGGATTCCATCCGTTTTATCCCGGACCAGGACTCGGGGGACACTGCATTCCTGTAGATCCGTTCTACCTGTCGTGGAAGGCGAAGGAGTGGGACTTCCGCACTCGCTTCATCGAACTGGCCGGCGAGATCAACGTCAACATGCCGTACCACGTTCTCGCCTCTGTCAGCGGTGCCCTGAATCGCCACAAGAAATCGATCAATGGCGCGCGCATTCTAGTGTTGGGCGTGGCGTACAAGAAAGACATCGATGATCTTCGCGAATCCCCTTCGCTGACAATCATCGAACTGTTGCAGCGCGACGGCGCGCAAGTCAGTTATCACGATCCGTATTTCCCGTTCATCGGGCGAGGACGAAAGTACGATCTCCAGATGAAGTGCGCCGAACTAAAAGATCTTAGCGAATACGACTGCGTCCTCATTGTGACCGACCACTCCGATTACGATTACGCTCGAATCGTGCGAGAATCCCAACTTGTAGTTGATACCCGCAATGCCACCCGGGGTATCGCCAGTGACAAAATCGTGCACTGTTAGGTGCCACATCTCGGTCAAATGCCTGATTTCGCGCCAGGCTAGGACCCATCCGCGACGGGAAATCTCTGTACCTCATGGTGTAGATTTTTGCACGGCACTTCGGCCGCCACCCCGAGGGATGCCGAAAACCCCCATAAGTATCTGAGAAAACTGGTATTTGCATTGGCGACACTGGCTTCCAGATTGGCCTTGTTCGTGCATAGTGAGATGGGGAATAGTACACTTTTGGCGGACCCTGACTCCCAGGCTCCCCGCGTTCTATAACCGAAACCAACTTTTCCGCTGTGCCAGTGTTTGGACAGGGAACGAGAAGAGCTTTGACTATGGGGCCATCTGTATCAGAACAAGCGTTGTTTTCGGTACTTCCACGCTGGAAAACGCCGTGGTCTGAGTTATTTCTCAGTTACGGGGTTCAAGCCATTGCGATCGCAATTCTGGTCTGGGTTCCTTTGCTCCATCCTGAAATCCTGGAGCCGCCGAAGAAGGACTACCACGCGATCGAACTCGTGCCGACACCAGTTCCCGTGAATCACGAGCCTCAGCGGCAATTGCCCAGGCCCGTGGTGGTGGCAAAACTTGATCCTCCGCCCGCCGCATTGCGCCTGGCAGCGCCCCAACCGCAGCCGAAACCGAAGGTTGAGGACGCCCAAGCGCCCGAAGTTAAGATCGTCGCCAAGAAGCAGGAAGCGCTGCCTGTACCGAGTACACCGGCGATTCCAAAGCAGCTCATTCGGACGAATTTGTTCTCCACGGGTAGCTCAGCGCCGCAAACGATTGAACGGCCAGCAGCCCAGGTACAGACGGGAGGCTTTGGCGATCCCAATGGCGTGCCCGCCAAAACAACCCAGACTCGTGCAGTCAATATCGCCCAGGCCGGCGGTTTTGACATGCCGACGGGTCCGGGATATGGCAACGGAACCGGGGGCGCGAACGGAGCTCGCGGCGTAGTTCGCAGCACGGGATTTGGCGATGGCACTGCGGTTCAACAGAGCAGCAGTTCGAATCGTGGAACCGTTCGGACTGCCGGCTTCGGAAGTGCCGACGTACCCGCACCTCCCACGGTCGCTCACGCGGCTGCCCCTACCGTGGCAAAAGTTGTGCCGGCGGAAATCCTTTCCAAGCCCTCTCCCATCTACACCGAAGAAGCTCGCGCGGCTAAAATTGAGGGAGAGGTGCTGCTCGAAGTTGTGTTCGAAGCGAGCGGAAAGCTCCACGTTGTGAAAGTTGTTCGAGGGTTGGGGCACGGTCTGGACGACGCCGCGGTACGCGCGGCCGAACAGATTCGCTTCAAGCCCGCACTCAAGGACGGCCAGCCATCAGATTCGACCGCCCTGATCCACATCATTTTCCAGTTGGCTTAAACTCCCAGAAGGTTCTTATGCGAATAAAGGCTTGGGGCTCGATTCTGACTTTGCTGATTCTGACCTGCGTTTCGCTGGTCTTCGGTCAGGACACTACCGCTTCTCCAGCACCAATCACCGAAGCTTCGCCTTCCGCCCCTGCGGCCCAAGCCCCTGCGCAAAGCGCACCCGCGCCGGCTCCGTCGGCGACGAGCTTCAACGATGTACTCGACCGTGTGGTCCAGAGAGAGCATCTGTTCATGGCGCAAATGCGTCACATGCATCCCATGGTTGAGACATACCTTCAGGATCTCAAGAACGACGCCAGCGGCAATGCTTTTCCCATCAACGACAAATACTTCCTGGGCCGGCTTGATATGTCGGAAGGTCCGGAAGACACCTCGTTTACCGGTCAACCGGGATTTGGACGAAAAGTTTTGGGGAAGTTAACTGGGGTTTACTCGTTGCATTTTTTGCCCCTGGGTTTCGCCCAGATGGTGATCATGGATTCGGACTTTCAAAAGAAGTACTACAACTTCAATTTCGTGCGCCGGGAATTTCTCGGGGAAGTCCGCTGCCTGGTCATCGATGTTCAGCCAAAGGAAGGGCAAAAGACAGCCCGCTTCCTGGGACGGATATGGGTGGACGACCAGGAATACAACATCGTCCGCTTCAACGGTACTTATTTTCCCCAGCCCAAAACAAGCTTCTTCTTTCACTTCGACAGCTGGCGCCTGAACATGCGTCCGGGCGTCTGGCTGCCCGCTTACATTTACACCGAAGAATCGAATCTGAAGACTGGTATCACCAAGAGCTTGCACTTCAAAGCGCAAACGCGGCTCTGGGGATATGACTTGAAGGCGCTGAACAAGAATGAAGAGTTCACGCAGATTCTTGTGGATTCACCGCAATCGGTGAAAGATCAAAGCGATACAGCTTCGGATCCTTCTCCGGTGGTTGCTGAACGCATGTGGGAGAAGCAGGCGGAAGAGAATTCGGTCGAGCGCCTGCAGAAGATCGGTCTGCTCGCTCCTTCCGGCGAAGTGGACAAGATTCTTTGCACGGTGGTGAACAACCTGCTCGTCACGAACAACATCGACCTGCAGGGAGACGTGCAGTGCCGGGTCCTGCTCACCGCTCCCCTGGAATCCTTCACCATCGGTCATACGATCGTGATGAGCCGGGGACTTCTGGATGTATTGCCCGACGAAGCCTCACTGGCGATGGTGCTCGCCCATGAGCTCGCGCACATCGTTCTGGGCCATCACCTCGACACGACCCTGGCTTTCAACGATAAGCTTCTTTTCCCGGATGAAGATTCATTCCAGCGGCTGGACTTCAAGCGTAACCCGGCAGATGAAGAAGCCGCCGATACGAAGGCGCTGGAACTGCTGAAGAACTCTCCTTACAAAGACAAGCTGAGCAACGCCGGATTGTTTCTCAAAGCTTTGCAGGAGAAGGGCCCGGAACTACCCAATTTGATTCGCCCGCACCTCGGGAACAGTCTGGCCGCAGGAAAGAGCATCCGCATGTCGACGCTCTTGGGCTCCGCTCCACAGCTCGACGCGAAGAAGTTGGATCAGATTGCGGCGCTGCCTCTCGGAGGCCGCATCAAACTCGACCCCTGGTCCGACCAGGTCGAACTTTCCAAAGCGAAACCGGTAGCCCTGACCTCACCGAGGGAAAAGATGGAGTTCGAGATCGCGCCTTTCTTCCCCTTCCTGACCAGAATTTCGGCGGGTGGGGATAAAGTAGCGCTCACGACTACGTCGCCAGCCCAAACAGAACATAAATAGAGAGGTGTTTACTTCAGGAGAGAAGTATCCGTACGATAAATCATCGCGGGGCTTTCGGAGCGGCGAAAAGGCTTCGGCCTATTGAATCGCGCTGCCGACTTGCGAAAAGACATTCGTAGCGTTTGATCCGATCAATCGAATCGTGCCCACAACGATTACCAGAATCACCGCCAGCATCACGGCGTACTCGGCGATATCCTGGCCGCGTTCATCTTTCCAAAGCTCTTGGAGAAGTTTCCGCACGGGGTTCCTTTTCTAACGGCTATTTCACAGCTTCCCTTCGTCGAAATGCTCTGCCCTCTTGAAGGGTAGACGGGTAGAGTCTTCCCACGGCATTTCCTGCGAGTTAAGCCTACCCCCAAAGAATCCGCCCCGCCAATAGCACAAAGGTGCCACCGTACAGGCCGCGGCTCAGGCGATGCTTTTCAGCGGCAGCGCCTGATTTACCGCAAAAAGGGCTAATTCCAGTCGGGTTGAAACACCCAGCTTGTCAAAGATATTGCTGAGATGGTGTTTGACGGTGTCTTCGCTGATCTTGAAATACTCGGCAATTTCCTTGTTCGAATAGCCTGCGACTACCGCCGAGACAATCTCAAGTTCGCGCGGCGTTAGACCGAACTTTTTCTGACGCGCCTCGTCATTCGAAGACTGCATCAACGTACGCAGGTACTGCACCAGGTTCGAGACGCTCTCACGCCCGACCCAATACTCCCCCGACATTACGGTATGAATGGCTTTCAGAAGGAGCTGCGTGGCGGAGTCCTTCAAGACTACGCCGCGGGCGCCCAACTGCAGAGCTTCCACAATCTGGCTTTTCTCGGCCGCGGCCGTGAGCAGAATGACGCGCACGGGCGTAGCATTCGCCGGGACGCTCAGCTCACGCAGCGCCTCCAGCCCGGGATGCTTTGGCATGGCCAAATCGAGCAGCAAAATATCAGGTTTGAGCTGCCGCGCCAGCTTAACGGCTTCGGCTCCATCGGAGGCTTCGCCCATTACTTTCAGATCCGCCTCGGCCTCAAGCAGACGGCGCAGTCCGTCGCGAAAGATCGGATGATCGTCCGCAATCACAATGCGCACAGTCTGAGGTTTTCTAAAGTGCATGACCACCGTCCCCGCCACGAGGCACACTGACCTCGAGACGCGATCCTTGTCCGGGAATTGATTCTATCGTGAGTTCGCCGGCAATCAAACGAACACGTTCCTTGATGATCATGGGGCCCCGGCCCATCTCGTCCATCTGGTCCTGGCTCAGGCGCCCGGAAAACGGGAAGCCCTTCCCGTCGTCCTCGAGGCTGAGATTCCAGTGGTCCTGGCTGGACCCCAGGCGAACCAGGGCGTGGCGGGCGCCGCTGTGCTTTCGGACATTCACCAGGCCCTCCTGCACGATGCGTAGCAATTCCCGGCACACCCGTTGCGGCATATCCAACTCGTCCAAATCGGTGACAAAGCGGGCGCTGATACCGGTTTCGCGCTGAAACCGCTCCACGGTGTCATTCAGAACTCCCAGGAGCCGCTGCGCGTCGACATCGATGGCCTTCATCTGCTGCATCAGTTCCCGCAGCTTGAGAACTTCCTCGCGCAGCAACCCCTGGATGCGTTGCAGTTCCCCAGCGATCGGTTTTCCCGCGTCCGCTTGTCGACGGAGCACGTCGACCTGCATTTCCACAGCGATGAGGGATTGCACTGCGCCATCATGCAGTTCACGCGCAACTCGCGCCCGCTCGGCCGCACTCGCGCGCCGGCGTAAGCGATGGAGCAGGTAGACGTTATAAATCGCGGGGCCAACCTGGCGCACCAGGCTGAGCAGAAAGCGCAATTCCTCCTGCCGGTCTCCGTTCATCACGGGATCGAAGAAAAATATCCGCCCTCTCCATTCCTTTCCGAAAACAAAACCGAGAGCAACGACGGAATCAAATGGACGAAGCGTCCGGAGTTTCTCGATGGCGGCTCCGTCCGCGACGGGCACGGAATTTCCATCCTGGTCGAGTGCCAGGATTGAATTCTTCGCCTGGCGTACGACGTGGCAAACCTCACCCGGATAATCGTCGAGATAGGCGCGAGCCTCGGGCGCCTTTACCTCAAGCCACGTAAACTCTGCCGTTCCAGTGCCGGTTGCCTTCTGTTCCCCGACAAAGATGCGATGGCTGTGAGATTCCTGGGCGGCCAGAACTGCTGAGCTGGCCCCGTACATTCCGAGTGTCTCGCCCATAATCTGTTCAATCGTTCCGTTGAGTCCGGCTTCTACTCGAACTCGCGACAACGTGCGATTGACCACTGCTTTTTCCGCGCGCAGATGCTTTTGCTGCTCCGCCAGGTAACCGAGCAATAATCCCATGACGATCAGATAAACCGAGAGCATGAAAAGCCGCTCTGGCGTGGCATCGCGCTCGTTCACACGCAGTCCCGTAAACGCGGTCCACCATTGCGTCCCGGCGAGGAAATGGGTCAGAGTGAAGCTCTCGATCCAAAGCAAAACGACTTCCGCCGCAGCGGTTCCGATCGTCTCCCACAGGCCCCAGCGGTAAGCCGCTGCAGCCAAAGCAAAAAAGAAAAACAGGAAGAATGGAGTCCTCGCACCTTGAGCGAAAATCGAGATAAGCGCGGGCCACGCGATATCCCCGGCATGCACCAGAAGTCGAAAGGCGGCTGTCGACTCCTGCCGCCGGCGCAGCAGCATCAGGATCAGAATTGCGTTAGCTAGATAGAAAGCGAAGAGCCCATACGCAGCCCACGAATGTCCGAGTTCGGTAGGATCGAGACGGATCGCGATCAGCGTAGAGACGGCGAGAAACACGCGGGCAGTCGCGAGCCAACGCTCGATCCTGCGAGTTTCACTCGGATCCGGCGGGATTCGCTGTCTCCAGGAATTTTGATACTGCTCAACGCGAGGATCCACTCGAGGCTCTCCCGAGGATGTGCGGCACGCTTGTATATTATTGAATAAGAACTGTTTACGAGCAAGCTCGGATGCCGGAGTGCATCCTTCCAGTCAACCGTCGCTCCCGTTCATGCTTGACTGGCAGGTTACGACAGTAACCATCCATCCCTCAAATCCAAGTCTAGAATTGTCCTGAGGAGTGTCTTGCACACGCGTTTCAAGGTGTGGATCGGTGTTGTGTTGGTCGGACTCGCTGCCTTCGTGGCGGCTGCACTGATCCTGCCCCAGTCCTTTCGATTGACCGCCATCACGGACGTCGCGGAAACGTTACTGCTAGCCTCAGGAACCGCCTCCTTCGTACCCCTACTCATTCGCTCCAAAGGGCGCCTGCGCCTGTTCTGGACTCTCATCATCCTGGGATTATCGTTCTGGCTTTCGTACCAACTGTTGTGGACGTGTTATGAAGTGTTTCTGAGAATTGATGTTCCGGATCTGTTTACCGGTGACGTGATTCTTTTCCTGAACATTGTACCGACGATGGCCGCCTTGGCCCTCCGTCCACACGTCAAACGCGACGAATACGCGGCGCGTATAGGGCGATTGGATCTTGTGTTACTGCTTGTCTGGTGGCTTTATCTCTATTTCCTCATCGTCATTCCGTGGCAGTACGTCGTCGCCCGCGTCGATACGTACAACAGGAATTTGAATGTGCTGTATCTCATCGAGAAGTTGGCCCTCCTGGTTGTGCTCGCAATTTCATGGGCAGGAAGCAAGGGACATTGGAGAAAGCTGTATGCCAGCCTCTTTGGAATGAGCCTGAGCTACTCGGCGGGCTCTGCAATCGCCAACTGGGCCATCGCCCGAAATGCTTACTACAGCGGAAGTATCTACGACGTACCACTCGCTTGCTCGATGGCGTGGCTGACCTGGATTGGGTTAACGACAAACGCACAGCCTGCAGAAACCGAGGTTCCTGAGGTTGCGAAAGATTACGGCGTTTGGGTGGCGAGATGTGGCATGATCGCGGTCTTTTCTCTGCCGCTGTTTGCTACCTGGGCAATTACCGACAGTGCAATTCCCCCGCGTATCCGCGTCTTCCGGCTCGTCTCAACGCTCGCCGCCGCATTTGTGATGGGCGGGATGGTCTTTCTTCGTCAACATCTGCTGGACCGGGAGCTGATTCAACTCCTGGCCGATTCAGAAAAATCGTTCGAAAGCCTGAAGCGATTGCAGGCTCAGATTCTCCAGTCGGAAAAACTGGCGTCGATCGGGCAACTCGTCGGCGGTGCCGCACACGAACTCAACAATCCGATCACGGCCATGCTGGGGTATTCCGACATGCTGCTGGCCACAGAACTTGGCGCCAACCAGCAGGCTCTCGCTACCAAGATCGGGCACGACGTGCGTCACACCAAGTCTCTCGTGGCCAGCCTGATCAGCTTCGCTCGCCATGCTCCCGCCCCAAAGTCACCGGTTGACTTGAATACCCTGGCTCGCACGGCGATCAAGATCACCCAATCGCAATGGGAGACTCTCAAGATCCGCCCGCAAGTCGAACTGGACGCTCAGTTGCCAAGAGTCATCGGCGACTCTAACCAATTGTTGCAAGTCTGTCTGCAATTACTGGGGCACGCCCTTCACTCCACAAACGAATCGAACTCTGTGCTCACCATCCAAACCAAGCGGGACGGGCCATCCTGCTTACTACTCATCAGTTCGATCCAAACGCCAGCCTCTGCGAATCAGCCCGATGGAGCCGACGAAGCCGCGAAGGACGGCCTTGGTCTTAGCGCCTGTCAAGGAATTTTGCAGGAGCATGGAGGAAGCTTATCGCGGGAGCAGGCCGGCGGCGCGTTGGTCATGCGCGTGGAATTGCCCGCTGGCGACGCTCCTTTGGTAAAGCCAAATCCAGCTACGGTTCCGGTGCTTTGGCAATCTCGACCGTTCGCTTAAGCTGCCCACACGCGGCATAGATGTCGCGGCCTCTGGGCCTCCTCACAAACGCAGGAATTCCCGCATTCATCAGGACTTGTTGAAAGGCGGCAACGCGCTGCTCCGCTGGAGTGGAAAAATCAATCCCAGGACCGGGATTCAGGGCAATCAGATTTACCTTCGCCCTTAGACCGCGAACTAACTCCACGACTTCCCCGGCATTTTGAGTCGAGTCGTTCACCTCACTCAGAAGAACATACTCAAATGTAATGCGCTCCCGGTTGCGAAGAGGAAAATCCCGGGCTGCGGCCATCAGCTTTTCGAGATTCCATTTTCGATTCAAGGGCATGAGGCGCGTCCTCATCTCGTCGTTGGAGGCATTCAGAGAAATAGCCAGTTTGGGCCGCACAGGCTCAAGACCGAAGTCGTGAATCCTGGGAACAACGCCTGCGGTGGAAACTGTCATGCGTGATTCCGGAATACCAACCTCCGCCACGAGAAGTTGAACCGCCTTGATGAAGTTCTCGTAGTTCAGAAAAGGCTCACCCATCCCCATGAAAACGAGATTGATGCGGTCTTGGGGCGGTGAAACGCGTTGATCGTTCAGAACTGCGCAGACTTGACCCACGACCTCGCCCGCGGTGAGGTTTCGTTTGACTCCCAGTAAAGCAGTCAGACAAAACTGGCAGTCGACGGCACACCCGATCTGGCTCGAAACACAAATGGTGGCGCGATCCCATGATCGCCCGGAAGAGACTGTGTCGCCTGCTTCGGTTCCATCGCCCGCCTCGCCGCCATCTCCTTCGGGCATCCAAACTGTCTCCACGCTCTGCCCGTCGGAGAACTCGATCAAGTACCGGACCGTGCCGTCGGTGGAAACAAACCGCTGCTTGATCTGGGGAAGACCCACAGTAAAACCGCTTTCACCCAGTCGGGCCCGGAGTTGCTGGGGTAGAGTCGAGATCTGATCCAACGACTGCACCCGTTGCCGATATACGGCATCTAGTAATTGTTTGGACCGGAATGAGGGTTCTGCATGGGCCTCCATGAGAGTGCCCATTTCGACGTGGTCAAGGCCGATCAGGGCGATGGTGGATGAGCTTGGCATCTGGACTAAATCGATAAGCTCGCAACTAATTGATTTTAAACAACTAAACTATTCTCGCACACCTTTTTGCCGTGTGTCAGAATGATGAGAGTCTGGTTCACGGACTACCAGAGTCGGGTAGCCATCATCATAGCTGGGGTTCCGCAGGTCCGTTGCATTATTAGGAAGTCATATATGGCCCATGAAGTGCGCAATATTCGACGCCAGGTGCTGCCAAATGGCCTGCGGATCATCACCGAGCAGATGACCCATATCCGGTCGGCATCGATCGGAGTGTGGCTTCAGACCGGGTCCCGGGACGAGGCTCCGGAGTGGAACGGCATTTCCCACTTCATCGAGCACATGGTCTTCAAGGGAACGAAGCACCGGTCAGCTGAGGAGATTGCCCGCCAGGTCGATTCAATCGGCGGGAACATGGACGCATTCACCGCAAAAGAATGCATCTGTTTCAACGTTAAAGTCCTTGATGAGCATATTCCCACCGCGGTCGACATCCTGACGGATCTGGTCCTTAACCCTGTCTTCGATGCCGCCGACATCGCTCGTGAGCGCGGCGTCATCATGGAAGAGATCAAAATGGACGAAGATAATCCGGATTATCTGGTCCACGAGATCTTCACACAGAATTTCTGGAAGGATCATCCGCTGGGCAAACCGATTCTGGGGACAAAAGAAACGGTGAAGCGCTTCGAGCGTGAGTCGGTCTACGATGCTTATACCCACCGCTTTGCACCAGGAAATATCATCGTGTCGGCTGCCGGGAATCTCGATCACGACCGCTTTGTCGAACTGATCACGGGCCATCTGGAGCACATGAAGCCGATGACGAATGGGTTCCATTCGTCGGCCCCGAAAGTTTTTTCTCGCATTATCCTTCGCAACAAGAAAGCGCTGGAACAGGTGCAAATCTGCATGGGGGTACCGTCGCACCCTATAGCGCACGAGAAACGCCATGCCGGTTACATCCTGAACACCCTGTTGGGTGGTGGCATGAGTTCCCGGCTGTTCCAGAATATTCGCGAGCGACAAGGCCTGGCTTATTCGATCTATAGCGATCTGAATCCTTACCGCGATACGGGATGCCTGGCTGTTTACGCCGGCACATCGCTCGCCTCTGCGGCGAAGGTGGTGCAGTCCGTGGTAAGTGAATTCCGCAAATTGAAGGGCGAACGGGTGTCAGAAGACGAACTGCGACGAGCGAAAGATCAGTTGAAGGGCAGTCTCATGCTCTCGCTGGAATCCAGTACCGCGCGCATGTCGAATCTCGCACGGCAGGAAATGTATTTCGACCGGTTTTACGATCTCGATGAACTGATCGAAAGAATTGAGAGCGTCACGGTGGACGATCTCATTACGTTGGCCAATCAGTTCTTTCAGACTGAATCCGTCGCCGTTACGGCGCTGGGAAACTTGAACGGACTCAAGATCACCCGAGACCAGGTCGCCTGCTGAGCCTTGTCTGGCTGGCAGCGCGTTCTGCCCGAGACGCTTTCATGGGTGTAGACGCCGCGCCTCGACGGCTCGAGCGCTGTTTTCCTGCGCGTGCTTAACTCCACCTTCCGCATTCAACTCGTCTTCCTCGTCATCATCATCACTATGCGCCACGACAGTGTTGAGGTACTTTCTCATGCATCGCAGGCACGGCGCGTATCCCTCCGCGATGGCCGCCTGCGCGGTCATCGTCCGTTCTGTGGCCTTGTTGTGGATGAATGGACAGCCCGCCGCGTGAAACGTCTTTGCATCCGCCGTAACGATCACCTGCATGTCCGGAGGAATGTTATGCGGTGGTTGAGCATGTTCGGATTTCAGCGAAGGCGATACGGTCATCGAATCCGCGAATTTCAAACTGCCCGCAATTAAGAGTAATGCTGCCACCGGCACCATCCATGCGGACCACGACGACCACCGGCGGCCGGCGCTGACATTCCGGGCCAATCGTCGCTCCAGCCTGCGCCCGAAGCCAGATGGCAATTCGATCATCCGTTCATCGCCGTAAAGATGGATCACATTGCGCGTACCCTCGAGCAGCGATTTGCAACGCTGGCAAGTCTGCAAGTGTTCGTCCATCTCCTTGCGCAGCCCCGCCTCGACATCGTTCTCAAGATAATTCGAGATTTCGCGCCATACCTGTTCGCAACTCACCATGGCTTGTTCCCCTTTTCGAAAGGAAGCCTGCTGAACCAACCCTGCTCCCATCCGGCCGCGAGCAGATCGCGCAGCATAAGTCGTGCCCGCAGCAGCCTCGTCTTCACTGACGCAATCGAAATTCCCAACGCCTCCGCGGTCTCCTGGATGTTCAAATGTTCCATGTCCCGTAGCACAAACACTTCCCTGTACTTGCGATCGAGAGAAGCCAGAGCTTGAGCTAGCCTCTGGCGGACTTCTTTTCGCTCCAGCGCCTCGGAAGGAATTTCGCGCCAGTCAGCGAAGTCGCGGGGAACGTAATCGCCCTGCTCGTCCTGACGGTCATCGATGCCTTCCATGACCACGGTCCTCTCCCTCCTGCGCCGCATTAACGCTTCATTCACGGTGATCTGGATCAACCAAGTACTGAATCGTGCTTCCGAGCGAAACTGGCGAATGTTGGCCAGCGCTTTCAGCATCGCTTCCTGGGCAACATCCTCGGCATCGCTTTCATTCCGGAGGATGGCAAAAGCCGCGGCATACACGCGCCGTTCGTACGGACGAACAAGCTCATAGAAGAGCTCGTTCTGACCCCGCTGCACGCGTGCGATCAGGTCCAGCTCACGCGCGCCGTCCCCCTGCCCCGGATTGTTCAAGACCATGTTCGCTTCGGCCATCTCGTTGCGCCGCGTCAGTACTCGGGATCTTTTTTCCAGCCCGTCAACATGGATAGAAAATTATTCCAGCCATGCAAGAGCACCATGACCAGGTGGCCGAATACGAAAGCCAGGATTGCCCACATCACGACGAAATGCCACAGCCTTGCCCAATGAAAGCCGCCTATCAGCCAGGCGAGCCACGAGAACTGCACCGGCTTCCAGACAGCCAGCCCAGTAATCACCGAGAGAACACCCAATCCAATGGCGCTGGTATAGGCCAGTTTCTGAAGCGGGTTGTACGCTTCGCGCACTACGGGTTTTGGCCCGAAGAAGAAATACCGCCGGATCATCGGCCAAACACCGGGAACATCGTTATGGGTGAACAACACCTGGCGGTAATTTCCGCTGAAGATTTCGTACCCCAGGTAAACCAATCCCGTCGCGATGTAGATCCACATGAAAGTGAGATGCCATTGCAGAGCGCCGCCGAGCCAGCCACCGATGGCGAAAGCCTTCGGCCAATTCAGCAGATCCTTTTGCGGAATCTTGGCGCCGAAACTGGGGAACGCACGAAAGATCTGGAATCCGCTCCCTACCATGACGAACAGGGACACGGCATTCAGCCAGTGGCAAAAGCGAACGACGAGCGGATGTTCGTACACGGCACATCCGACAGACTCGGTGTCGTCCCCATTCACTCGAACAATTTCCAGAACCGTGTTCATTCCAGTCTCCGGCAGTTCCCTTTCGTATGAGGCAGTTCGGTTCATTGTCGACTCTTACGCGCAACAAAAATCCGCAATCTCGCTATGCTCCCGTCAGAGACCGTAGAACGACGAATATCCCTGATCTTCCCAGTAGCCGACCTTTTCGACGAGATTCGTGACCTTTAAGCCAGTAAGGTACTTCGCCTGCTTGTAACCGACCTTGGTTGGAACATTAAGGCGCAATGGCGCACCGTGCTCGCGAGTTAGCGGTTGATCGTACATCTCCCAGCAGAGCAAGGTTTGGGGATGGAGTGCCGTCGGCATGTCGAGTGTTTCGTAATAATCGTCGGCGCATGTAACAGCGATGAAGCGGGCTGACGTGTCCGCACCGATCAAGTTCAGAAAGTTAGAAAGCCTGGTTCCACCGAAGCGGCCAATCACATCCCAGCCTTCAACGCAGACGTGCCTGGTGTTCTGGCGAGTGATTGGCAGAAGTTGAATTTGCTCGAGCCTATAGTCGCCGGGCTTTTGGACTTGGCCACTCACAGCAAGAGTCCATTTTTCGAAGATCACCCCTGGGTCGTCTACGTCGTAGTCGTTGATCGGGAACTTTTCGAAAGGAGTAAGTTCGGCCTCGTTAAAGGTTGGAGCGAGATGGCCACGGCGGAAGAGTCGAGCTGACGCCCAATCGCTGAAGCCGAGACCGGTTTTAATCAGGCCTTCCTGAACACCAGGAATTGCAAAAGCTCCTAAGGCCAGGACAGGGGCCAGTTTGAGCAGTTCACGACGGGAGACACGACCGAACTCACGCTCATTGACAGGCGTGGCACCACCTCTGACTTGAGGGGCCATCGGCATTTGACCGGACGGGTTCTCAGCTTCAGAGACCTTGTCTGGCGGCTGTACACCCGAGGCTTCCGCGGCCGGCGGGGTTGGTTTCGAATCGTTCGGTTCCATTGCTCCTCACTTGGGATGGAAAAGGCCCACAAAATCCGATTCGGAATAGAGAAGAAAGTTACGCCAAGATAGCACGAACGGGCCATCCCGGACCCTTGCTTTTGCTAGCCTTCCGTCAATTTTCAAGGCATACTATGCCCAGAAGATTGCGCAGGGGAGGCCCAGGGTTCCTGCAATGCTTGAATTGAAGACAATCGCTCGGAAAGCGGACCATCCGCTGCTGGCTTTGCCCGAAGCGCAGGTGCCCCCTGTCGTAACTCCAGCCTCCCGGGAACCGAACCAACGACGCATGATGGTAGCGGCCTTAGTGCTGCTTCTCGTGGCCTTAGCGCTGGTTCTTTATCGTGACCGTGATTTCTGGTTTCCCGACAACTCCGAAGCGGAAGACCAGTTGGAGCCTGCTCCGGTAACCGCTTCCCCGACGCAACCGGCAACAGCGACGCCTAAGGCTTCGACCGCGGAAAGACCCGCTGAGAAGAGGGCTATGGTCGGCCGGTCACAACCCAAGATTCCTGCCGTAGTTGCACCGGCTGCCGCTGCTCCTGAACCACCCATGTCTGCCACCGCAACGCGGACCGTTCTGCCTCCACTCGAGGTCGAGGTAGTGGCGGGCGACAATCGTAGCAGGGTGAATCCGGGAGCTAATTCGGTGCGCGTCGACCTTCAACCCGGCTCCATGCCGCGGGCTGTCTCAAACGCTTCCGCTCCTAAGCCGGATACGGCTGCTGGTGTCACCAGCAGCGCGGCCGAGCGAGTGCAAATGTCCGCGGGAGCGGCCGAAGTTGTAGGACAGGCCGTGAAGCCGGGATATCCAATGTTGGCCCGGCAGATGAAGGTACAGGGATCGGTGGTCCTTCAGGCTCTCATCGGCCGCGATGGCACGATTCAGGACCTGCATGTCGTTAGTGGCCCTCCGATTCTGGCCACAGCGGCACAGGAAGCGGTTCGGCAGTGGCACTTCAAACCGCACTATCAAGGCAGCGACGCGGTCGAGACACAGGCCAACATCACCGTCAATTTCACGATCTCGACTAATTAAATAATCCTGGCGAGCGTGTTCGCCAGACCGGCTTCTTCATGCGCCTCCCTCCGCGAAAAATGCCAAACGTCGCTTTCCCAAAGATTGCCTTACATTTCCTTGTCCTTGCCTTTTCGGTGACCGCAGTATGCCGAACGCTGGCCGCCCAATCGGAGAAAACTTCTTCGCCGCTGACTATATCCAGCGCGAGCTTCCCGAGTGGCGGGACGATCGCGAAAAAATATACGTGTGATGGACCCGACGTCTCCCCGCAACTTTCCTGGACCGATCCGCCGCCCGGGACGCAGACGTTCGCGCTGTTAGCTGACGATCCGGACGCTCCGGGCGGAAATTGGAATCACTGGACGATCTGGAACCTGCCCGCCGGCTCGCGGAGCTTGCCCGAAGGTGCCAGTAAGGAAGAACATCTGACGGACGGCTCGCAGCAAGGCAAGAACGATTTTCCCAAGATTGGTTACAACGGTCCCTGCCCGCCTCCTGGTAGCCCTCACCGTTACTACTTCAAGCTCTTCGCGCTCGACATAAAGCTGAACCTGAAACCGGGCGCAGGAAAGAAGGAGTTGGAAGCGGCGATGCAGGGACATATTCTGGCCCACGCGGAATGGATGGGTCGCTACGGAAGATGATCGGCTGAGTCTCTAGAAAAAACCTAATGCAAATATAACGGGCGCCCAGAAACTCTTTCGAGTTCAGGGCGCCCGGGCAGCCCTCCCCCAGAACTGCTCACCAAAGAAGCTAAAACGCGAACACTTTCTCTGACCATGGCACAACTGTGCTTTAGGCATCGCGAAAGTGCCATGCCTGCATATCTCTGACAACACAAGACGCTGCCCCCTCGCTGCGAAATTATTCCCAGAGTTTGGCCTGAAGCCAATCGCCGAATATGCCGATAAAGAACACAGTCGGCAATGCCGCTCTGTGTCTATGTGTTCACTGGAAGATCCGGAGATTTACCGCAGCATTCTCGAAAGCCTTCCGACCGGGCTCTGCGTAGTTGACCAGCAGAAAAGAATCCTCTTATGGAGCGACGGCGCCGAACGTATCACTGGACGCCGCCGTCACGAAGTACTGGGCCGTTCCTGTGTGGGAGAAGCACTGCTGCACTGCGATCATCAGGACTGCGAATGGTGCAACGAAGATTGTCCGGTAGCGCTCGCTATGAAAACCTCGCAACCTGCGGAGGCAATCGGATTTGTGCACCACCGTGCCGGCCACGAGATTCCAGTGCGCGCGCGAGCTGTGCCCGTACGCAACAGCCGCGGTTCGATTATCGGTGCGGTTGAAATTTTTGAGGATCAACAGCCGGCGATCAGCGCCGATCACCGTGAAGAAAGTCTGAACCTGTTGGGCTATGTAGACGAAGCCACTGGAGTCGCGAACCGCCTGATGACGCAGTCTCACGTCCGAGAGTCATTAGGGATCTTCTCAGACGCCCATATCCCGTTCGGCCTTCTCTGCCTGCGGCTGGAAGGCCTCGTTCATTTCCGGGCCCGTCTCGGTGCAGATGCCGCGTGCTCACTCCTGCGTCTGGTCGCGCGCACTCTCGAGTCTGCAGTGTGGGTTACGGATTTCATAGGCCGATGGAACGACGACGAGTTTCTGGTGATTCTAAACGGCTGCCGGGAGGAAGAATTGAAATCGGTGCGCGAGCGCATCCGGCGCATGCTGGCCAGCGACGGCATTGAGTGGTGGGGTGAGCGTCAATCGTTGCCCGTCTCAATCGGCCAGGCGGCGGCAGTGGCGGGCGACACGATGGAGTCATTGCTGGGCCGTTTGCAGGAATCGCTCAACAAGGCATCGGCAAGTCGCCAACCCATAACGAAGGCGGCCACCGGGGAAGATTGCAGCAACTAAACCATGTTCGCAATTATCGGCATTCTCGTCGTTTTCGGTTGCGTGGTTGCCGGATATCTGATGGAACACGGCAATATCCGCGTGCTGATCCAACCGGCAGAACTCGTCATCATTGGAGGCGCCGCGGTGGGAACGGTTCTCATCGCGAACCCGATCCACATCCTCAAAAAAATAGCGGGTGGAATCGGCGGGGTGTTCGGCAGTTCCAGGTTTGGCAAGCAGGCTTACATCGATACTTTGAAGATGATGTATGACCTGCTGAACAAGGCCCGCAAAGAAGGATTGATGGCGCTCGAATCCGACGTGGAGGAACCGGAAAAAAGCCCTGTGTTCTCCAAGAATCCCGCTTTTCTCAAGAATCATCATGTGCGTGATTTCGTGTGTGACTCGTTGCGGATGGCGATCACCGGAGTCGACGCCTTCGATCTTGACCAGATGCTCGATCTCGACCTGGAAGTCCATCATCACGACGCCACGCAACCAACAGCCGCGCTGAGCACGATGGCTGACTCCCTGCCCGGACTTGGAATCGTTGCCGCAGTCCTTGGAGTTGTAATCACGATGGGAGCCCTGGGCGGGCCACCGGAAGAAATTGGACATAAAGTCGCCGCCGCACTTGTTGGAACTTTCCTTGGTATTTTGTTGTGCTACGGGTTGATCGGCCCAATCGCGGCCAACATGGCCAAGGCCGCCGACGAGGAGCACGCGTTCCTGTATGTGATGCGAGTGCTGATGGTGTCTTTCCTGAAAGGCACAGCACCCATCATGGCGGTAGAAGTCGCGCGACGCGCTGTACCGGGGCATGTGCGACCTTCATTCCAGGAACTGGAGAAGGCCTGCCGCGGAGGTGGGGCTTCGGCCGCTGCCGCGGCATCCTCCGCCTAGAAACTCTGCAGGGATACTGCTCATGGAAAAAACCCGCCCCGTCATCATCATCAAGAAGAAAGGTGGTCACGGCGGACATCACGGCGGAGCATGGAAAGTCGCCTACGCCGACTTCGTTACCGCGATGATGGCGTTGTTCATCGTCCTTTGGCTGCTCAACACCAGCAAGCAGATCCAGGAGGCGGTGGGAGGCTACTTTAAGGATCCCACCGGAACTTCGAAGAAAGTGGGAACGAATCTGGCAGGCGCGGGAGAAAATTTTATTCTGACCCGAGACAACATGCCCAGGCTGAAAGACCAGTTGCAACAGGCCATGCGCCAGATGAGTGACTTCGAGAAGCTGAAGAGCCACATCGAGATGACAGTCACTGCCGAAGGGCTGCGCATTGAGTTGTCGGAATCGGAGGCTGGAACTTTTTTCGACAGCGGAAGTCCCAAGCTGAACGGAAACGGGCGAGAACTCCTGGTGACTCTAGCTCAGGAACTGGGAAAACTTCCCAACAAGATTTCCATCGAAGGCCACACGGACTCCAATCCTTATGCGCCCAGAGCCAATTACGGCAATTGGGAACTTTCGAGCGATCGTGCGAATGCAGCCCGCCGCCTGATGCAGGAAAACGGGATACAAGGCGATCAGGTAACGCAGGTCCGCGGCTTTGCCGATCAACGCCTGCGCAAACCGGAAGCCCCATTCGATCCGTCAAATCGGCGTATTTCGGTGATCGTGCAATACGTCGTGAAGGACTCGGACGACCAAGAGCACGCGAACGAAACGGCTCCGCAGAGCAATGCGAAGCACGAATAACGACCAGGGATTTCCTCTTAGGCCGCGCTCCTAACTTTTACTCCTTGACCTATTTTTACAATTGCGCTCCTTCCCGGCCCGGATCGCGGTTGTATAATCGCCGCTTTGATTTTTCGATCAGGAGCCATCACGATGAAGAAGTTGACGCCCTTGGTGTGCGCCTTGGCGGCGGTCTTAGTTCTTATCTCACCGCTCTTTTCTCAGGAAAAAGTTGATCTTGAAACCATCTCACGTATCCGCATCGAGGGCTTCCACAATTCCAAAGTGATGGAACTCGCTTCCGGGCTTATGGATTCCATCGGCGAACGCCTCACCGGTTCTCCCAATATGAAGCGCGCCAACGAGTGGACCCGTGACCAACTGACGCAGATGGGGCTAAGCAACGCGCACCTGGAAGCCTGGGGGCCTTTTGGCCGTGGTTGGGCAAATCAATACGTTAATGCGCGGATGACCGCGCCTGATATCACTCCGCTTATCGTGTATGCGAAAGCCTGGACACCCGGTACGAATGGCGCTGTCACCGGAAAATGCATTCGCGTCATGGTCGAAGACAAGAAAGATTTTGACAAGTATCGCGGAAAGCTGGCTGGAATGATCGCGATCATCGGCCAGGACGCGGAAGTAAAACCGATCACAGAAGCGCCATACCAGCGCATGACCGATGAGGAACTCGCTAAAACCAGCGAATATCAGATTCCGGGAGAGCGGCAGCCCTCTCGTTTCGCGGAATTCCGCCGGCGCCAGCAACTGATGAAAGATCTCAACCAGTTCTTCGCGGACGAAAAGGTTCTGGCCGTCATCGACCACAGCCGAGGCACCGCTGGCGGCGGCACGGTGTTCGTGCAGTCTGGCGGCTCCTACAAACCAGGTGAAACTGCGACGGTGCCTCAACTGACGATGGCTTCGGAGCACTGGTCGCGCATCGCACGCCTGTTGCAGCAGAAGAAAGAAGTTACGCTTGAGCTCAACGTTATGAACACGTTTTACGACGATGATCCGATGCAGTACGACACGATCGCCGAAATTCCGGGCACAGATAAGAAGGACGAAGTGGTCATGCTGGGAGCGCATCTTGACTCGTGGCACTCGGGAACGGGTGCCACCGACAACGGTGCCGGATCGGTCGTGATGATGGAAGCGGTGCGCATCATCAAGGCTCTCGACCTCAAGCCGAGACGCACGATTCGCATTGGCTTGTGGAGCGGTGAAGAGGAAGGACTTTTGGGATCTCAGTTCTACGTGCAGCAGCATTTTGGCTCTCGCCCACCCGTGGACGATCCGGCGCTGAAAGGCATGCCGACATTGATGCGTCGTGAAGCTGGGCCATTCACTCCAAAACCGGAACAGGCGAAGGTCTCGGCTTATTTCAACGTGGACAATGGCACGGGAAAGATCCGCGGCATCTACCTGCAGGAAAACGAGGCCGTAGCGCCCATCTTTGAAGCGTGGATGAAACCCTTCAAAGATCTAGGCATGACTACCTTGTCGATGCGCAACACAGGCGGCACGGACCATCTATCATTTGACGCGGCCGGAATTCCCGGATTTCAGTTCATTCAGGATCCGATCGAGTACGAAACTCGAACGCACCACTCCAATATGGATGTCTACGATCGGCTGCAGCCCGAAGATCTGAAGCAGATTTCGGTGATCGTAGCCAGCTTCGTCTATGAAGCGGCCGTGCGTGATCAAATGCTGCCGCGCAAGCCGATTGAACCTCCACTTCCGAAGGAGCCTGAGAAACATGACGAGTAAAATCTAGATCAGGGGGGTGGTGCGCAACTTCACTGCCCTCCAAGTCGATTCTCTGAAAGAGTGCTTCATGTTCTCGCCGCGATCCATCGGTTTCGCCCGGACACCCTATAAGCAGACCAAAGAGATCCCCAAAGGTCTCGGAGTAAAACACGAAGCCGACGGCGTTCTGGAAATCTCTGCGGAATTCGAAGCCGGACTTGCCGACGTGGAAGGCTTCTCTCACATTTTCGTCCTCTGGGTATTCGACCGATCAGAAGGCTTCGACTTGTTCGGACCTACGCCAGCAGACCACCGGCCTCACGGCGTTTTCGCCACGCGTTCGCCACGCCGGCCGAACCCAATCGGGTTGACGGTTGTTGAACTCCTTCGCCGTGATGGCAGATTCCTGCATGTCCGCGGCGTGGATATGCTTGATGGAACCCCTATTCTGGACCTAAAGCCGTACATGTCGAGTATTCCCTCAGAGAAACTCCGGCGGGGCTGGCTCGGGGAAGCCGAAGCCGGGCCGAAAAAATAATTCGAAAAATTTGTTATGGCGTGAGGGAAATCCCCTCCTTTTTCCGCCTTTACATATAGAGGCGGATATCCGCCTGGTAACCGATTTGTTCACTTCGGGGAAGGCACCGTTGACCAGGCGCCACGCCGGAGGGGCAAGCCGAGCAGCCATACGCTCGAGAGAGCCATTTGCGAAGGCTGGGGAAGCGGGGACCGTGGGGGGACTCCCGTGCTTCAGCCTTCGTGTTGGCCTTACCCGGTAGAACGAACATGTCTACCTCGGTTGGTTGCGTGCTTTGAGGGATAGATCCCGCAATTTTGCTTCGCTCGCCGCGATTCCCTTCTCGATAAGACTCTCTTGATCCTGACCCAGGGCGTCGGAACGTGCTTTCTCCGGACTCAGCTTCCAGACCTCATCCGCTTTCTGGTACCAGGAGCGGGCTTCGCGCCATTCTGCGGCCTGGTCCGCAGTCGAGGTCGAGCGCGCAGCAAGCGCAGCGTAGGCCGTTCCCATGTCGTAATACGACATGCTCGCGCCTGTTTCATTCCACAAGTCCTTCGCCCCGCGCGGCTCGAAGAGAACAAGAGCGGCGCGGGCAAGGTGAATTCCTCTCTGAGTCTTTCCCTGTTGAATCAGTATTCGTTCCATCGCGAGCTTAGTGAACGCTAAATTATCCGCCGCTAAACGGTTGTTCGGATCCGCCGCGTTAAGTTGCGAAAAGATGTCGTGCGCCCGCTGCTGCAAAGAGAGCGCGCCGTCCAGATCTGCTTTCCTTTTCAACTGGTCGGCCCAGATTCCGTAAGATTCCCCAAGCCACTCGCGAAAGGTCGCATTGCTGGGATTCGCGTCGGAAAGCTGTTTCATGAGCCCGGTAGCCTTTGCAGCCATTTTGATGGCGTCGTCGATTTGGCCCGTTTCACCCATCATCTTCGCAACGCCGTTGTAATCTGCAACCAAGTGCGCGCGGGTGATCACGTTTGCATTTGGATCGGAAGCAAAGGGCTCGCGGATCGAGGCGCCGCGGCGGTAATTTTCCAGGGCGGCAGCAAAGTCCTTTTTTTTCTCAAAGACAGTACCCCGAAACCAATAAAGGCCGGCGATACGGTTCAGCATCTGCTGATCCGGAGCTTCTGACGATATCCGTTCGATAAACGGTTGCGCCCGCTGCAGGGTATGAAGGGCTCCGTCAAAATCACCCGTGTCTTGCTGAAGTCCAGCCGCCCGAAAATATTCGTCGGCCAGTTCTGCCTGTACCTGGAGATCGGAAGGATTCGCCGCCGCCAGCGTCTCGCGGATTGCCAGGGCTTTCTGATAGCTCTGCGCCGCGCCGGCAAAGTCACCGAGATACGCCTGGCCGGTATAGCCGAGGACATCCCCGACACGGTCATATGCGGCCGCCAGTTCCCGCTGCAAAGATGGGTCGTCAGCAGCTTCCTGCGAAAGGCTGTCGAGATACTCCAGCGCTCTCGTTACGATCAGCTTGCGTGCCTTGGTAGCGCCCGGCAAATCCTGAATGGAATCGTGAACCTCAAACATGAGTGAGTTGGCAAGCTTGCGGACATCGTTAAATCGCCGTTCAGCGCGGGTTCGCTCCGCTCGTGCCAGTGCGGCCTGACGCTCCGCGATACGCGCCTCCCGAAACGTCACGACGAGAGCCAGCAACAAGATCGTGGTGGTCGCAATTGCTCCAACAACCGCTCCGCGATGGCGGGCAACAAATTTCGACGCACGATAACGAGCAGTGTCCTTGCGTGCGATGACCGGGAGATTCTCGAGGTGCCGGCGAATATCTTCGCCAAATTGCTCGACCGAGAGATAGCGGCGCTCAGGCTCCTTGCGCAACGCCATGAGCACGATATTGTCGAGATCGCCGCTCAGCCGCCGGCCGCGTTTTGCCGAGGAATCATCGTGGTCGCTGCGATTCGCGTCCCCGGCTGGCGAAGAATCTTGGGCTGCAGACCTCCGGACGGCGGTACTTGGGCGCTCGGGCTCGGACTCGCACACGGCTCGAGCCAGTTCCTGGGCAGAACGCGTCACGCGATACGGGCTTGCGCCGGTCAGCAGCTCGAACAAAATTACTCCCAGCGAATAAACATCCGTCGCCGTGGTGATGGGCTCCCCCCTGATTTGCTCCGGGCTGGCATAACCGGGCGTGAGCACCCGAAAAACCGTAAGAGTAGGCTCCATCGGTCCGGAAAAATCTTCGGGATCAAGGATTTTTGCGATACCGAAATCGAGCAGCTTCGGCGTCCCGTCGCTGGCAACAAGAATGTTGCCGGGTTTCAAGTCGCGATGCACAATGAGCCGCTGGTGCGCATATTGCACGGCCGAACAAACGTTCAGAAAGAGCTTCAGCCGCTCGGCAGTGGAAAGCTTGTGCCGCTCGCAGTATTGATCGATCGGATCGCCCTCAATTAATTCCATGACGAAGTACGGCACTCCGTCTTCGGTTGTGCCGCCATCGAGCAAGCGAGCGATATTTGGATGGTCGAGTGTGGCGAGAATCTGGCGTTCATTTCGAAACCGGCTGAGGACAAAACCGGAGTCGTGTCCGCGGCGAACCACCTTAAGCGCGACCTGCTTATGGAACTGATCGTCGGCGCGGATGGCGCGATATACCTCGCCCATTCCCCCTTCTCCAATGCGAGCGATGATCTGATAGACACCAACTCGCTTTCCGAGCAGTGGGATAGACGGAGCTATCTGCGCGGCATCCAGTAAAGAGTGGGAAAAGGGCGTGTTCAAGAAATCTGTTTCGGCCTCGCGATGAGACGCCAATAGCGACTCCACCTCCTGGCGGAGCTCCGGGTCCTTCTGAGCGAGTCCAGCAAGGTAGGTATGGCGCTGCTCCGGTGACAACCGGAGAGCATGATCGAGGGCCTCGGAGATCTGTTGCCAGCGCTCCGGAGTCATGATTTCAAACCGCCGCGCACCTCACGGTGCAGCCAGGCTCGGGCAATCGTCCAGTCGCGCTCCACGGTCGCGGAGGAGGTTCCTATGACCTCCGAAGTTTCCTCGATGGAAAGCCCGCCGAAGAACCGCAATTCTACGATGCGACTCTGACGGGGATTCAAACGAGAAAGCTCTTTTAAAGCATCATCTAAGGCAATCAGGTCGAGGTTTCTGGCCTGCGGGAGAGCCACCGCTTCTTCAAGGCTAAGCTTCAAGTGATCCCGCTTTGCGGCGCGGCGACTGCGAGCAAAATCGACCAGGATCTGGCGCATCAACTGGGCAGCGATCGCTAGGAAATGCGCCCGATTTTCTACCTGGTTCGGTTCCTGATCGACCAGGCGCAAAAACGCTTCATGCACTAGGGCGGTGCTCTGCAGGATATGGTCGGGCCGCTCACCGCGCAGGTAATGATGCGCCAGGCGGTGCAGTTCCTCATAGACCAACGGCATCAGGAATCGCAAAGCATCCTGATCGCCCGCCTTCCACTTTACGAGAAGTTCCGTAAGCTGCTTGGATTCTGACCCGGACAACGCCCCTGTACCCCTATGGGATGGACACGATAGCGATGCCGGCCGTGGAAGTCAAACCCCAAGCTGGAGGCGGCGTCCCACGCAATCTGCGCAGATGCAAATGTAAATTTTTCGGGGGTATTGTGAAGCTTTCAGCGCTTTAGGGCTGACAACCCATTAAGCAAGAGTCGGGAATCGGAAACGGATTTAATCTCTAAAGCTGCGGTCAGCTTGCTTCGAGCTAATAGAACGCTCAATACGAATTTGGCAAAAAGTATGCTGCTGGCGTGAAGCGCCAACAGGGATAATCATGTACCCGCCCGCCATTTCGAGGAGCGACCGAAGCACATCAGCCGCCTGAGAGGCGGACACACCCTGCCTAAGCAGGGTTTTCTGGACTGCATCCAGGCACCGGCACGCCGGGTGCATGCATTTGCCGCGCCGATCCCTGCGATGTTCTTCGCTCTCCCACTGCTCCGGAGTAATCTTATCCGGCAACGTTCGCCCCCGCGCCAAACTGGTTTCCCTGACCAATGTTTTCTAAACTCGATTCGAAGGAATAGACGCAGTATATCTTCGACGCCTTCGTGGTGGTACTAGTTGTTTTACGCCGGGTTCCTTTTCCGGCCGGGCCTTGTCGAGATCGGCAAATGCCACTCGCGAATCGAAAAATCCAGAGATTCAAAGATGGGCCGGAGGCGTTCTCGTCAAGTGAGAGGGCAGAATCTGCGTCTGAGATCCGCCAGATACGGCTCGCGCACTCGCCGAACAGGTGAGTTATACACCACCCCCGTTGTTCGTACGAACAATGAGAAGGACACGCCCCGAGTCCCTGGAACTGCATCCTCTTTGAGCCTGATCATTTCAGTCCATACAGTCAACACTGTATGCACGCGAAACGAAGATCGTCAGACCGTTTTGCCCTGTCCGCGCCTCATGATTCGTCGAGTTCGCCGGGATAGAGGGTATCTCCTAGTGCGACTAAAACGTGAGACTACATAGCTCAGGGAGTATGACGAGACCTTGCGCTGAGCAACAATCAGTCGATGATGAAGTTTTCCGATCCATATAGGCGGATGACAAAACGGATTCTCATTGTCGACGATAACGCCCTGGTCCGGCAGCAGATTCGTAGGCTGCTCGAGTCTCACCGCGAGATCGAGATCTGCGCCGAGGCGACCGACGGGGCTGAAGCCGTGCTTAAGGTCTCTGAGTGTCACCCGGATCTCGTCGTTCTGGACTTCCTGATGCCCCGAATGAACGGGCTTGAGGCAGCGCGAAAGATCCGCAAGCTCGCACCGAAGTTGCCGATTCTGCTATTCACGCTCGATCAAAACGCAGAGATCGAGCGCGAGGGACAACGAGCCGGTGCTGACGTCGTTCTTCCCAAGGCAAACGGGGGTTCCCAGTTGTACGCCGTCGTGCATCGCCTCCTGCAGTAAGGCCTCCTTCGCCCCGTCCTTATTAGCCGGCCTTGGGGTTTCTCCAGTGACTACCTTAGAGCCAACGTCACACGTGCTAGCGTAAACCTGAAAGGATATCCCCTGCTCGGTTGGGGTAATCCTGTTCAAGGTGATTTGATGGAATTGGCTCTCGGACTGGGCAGTGCCCGGCTATGGTCTTGGCTTTTGCACCGCCGCAGCGCGGCTCAGATCGCCATCGGAGTCGCGGACAATTCCGTCATCCCGCTGCCGGGCAGCATGGACGTGTTCACGGTCTGGCTGGCCGCCAGTGAGCCTCGATATTGGCTCTATTATGCGCTGATGGCCACTATTGGCTCTCTCGTTGGAGGCTACATCACCTACTTTCTGGCGCGGAAAGGGGGAAAAGAGGCGCTAGAGAAGAAATTTAAAAAGCGGAAAGCGCAAACGATTTACCGCCGATTTGAACGTTGGGGTGTGGGAGCGGTCGCCGTTCCCGCGATGCTGCCTCCACCATTTCCCATTGTTCCTTTCTTGCTCGCCGCAGGAGCACTGCAATTTCCTCCAAAACGATTCCTCGGAGCTTTGGCTTTGGGACGCGGAATCCGCTTCATCGTGATCGCATGGCTGGGTTCAAAATATGGCACAGCGATTACTCATTTTTTCTCTCGCTATTACAAACCCACGCTGCTAATCCTGATTGGCCTATCAGTCTTGACCGGCATTCTCGCGGTCGTGGAATACGTCCGGCGGAAGTCCGACAAAGCTTCTCGCGCATGACCCGAACCCTCAAGCTGCTCGCAACCCGCGACGAACTAGACCACAACCGGTTCATGAAGTAACGCATCGAACTCCAAGCATGGTCGAACCCTCCAGCGTCGACGTAAGAGAAACCTCGTCTTGGCCGACACCAATGCCCGAGGAGCAGCGAAGCCTGTGTCACCAGGTGCTCGAGCTCTTCGAAGAGGTTCATATTTCGTACGCAGTGGCGGGTGCATTTGCCCTGCAAACGCACACTGGCATTTGCCGCGATACGAAAGATCTCGACATATTCCTGACCTTTGACAGCGTCAGTGACGCGGTCTCGCGCCTCGAACGGCGTGGTTTTAGCTGCGAGGTTTGCGATCCCGTGTGGCTCTACAAAGTACGCCGGAACGGATTTTTCGTGGACCTGATCACTGGAATGAGCAATGCCGTGCTGACGGTGGACCAATCCTGGATCGATCGCGCGCAACCGGCCCTGATCCTGGGAGTGCATAGCCGCGTGTTAAGACCCGAGGAACTGCTGGCGTCGAAGCTTTTCGTGACGCGGCGCGAGCGTTTCGACGGTGCCGACATTGCACACATTATTTTCGGAACTCGAGGCGGCCTCGATTGGGATCGGCTGCTCTTCCTGGCTGGAGAACATTGGGAAGTGCTGCTGTGGGCACTGCTTCTGTTTCACTACTCGTATCCGGCCCAGACCCACTATGTTCCCCACAGAGTCTGGGATCTGCTGATTGCGCGCCTGCAAGACTCGCTTCGCCACCCTGATAAGAACGCGAAATTTCGCGGCAGCCTGATTGACGAGAAGATGTTCGCCATCGACGTAAACGAGTGGGGTCTGGACAACCTGTTTCTGGATACCCGAGATCGCCGGATGCAAACCGTCGCCCGCGACTCTATTCGCTCATGAGAATCGCTGCCACCGCAGACCTTCACTTCACGGGATCGCGCCACACCACTTTACTCGACCAGTTAAGCCGGGTGCGAGATTCTGCAGATGTGCTCGTCGTAGCCGGAGACCTGACGGGCAGTGGCCTTCCCGAAGAGATGACGCCTCTTCTGAATGTGGTCGTGCGTTCGCGAGTTCCTACCATCATGGTTCTGGGAAACCACGACTACGAGTCCGGGAAACAGGGCGAACTCATGCAGATGATGGTGCAGGCTGGCATCAAGGTATTGGATGGAACCGCTTACGAGCGGGACGGCGTGGGATTTGCGGGCACCAAGGGCTTTGTCGGCGGATTCGGCAGAAGCGTGCTTACAGCCTTTGGCGAGCCCGAGATCAAGCAATTCGTGCAAGCCTCCATCAACGAAGCTTTGAAACTGGAGCGTGCGATGTCCCAGCTGCGCACTGAAAAGCGCGTGGTCATCCTCCACTATTCACCTGTTGCCGCAACCGTTCAAGGCGAACCACAAGAAATCTTCCCCTTCCTCGGCACGTCGCGCCTGGCCGAAGTCGTCGACCGTCATGGAGCCGATTTGGTCGTGCACGGACACGCCCATCATGGAACACCGGACGGCCGCACCACCGGCGGGATTCCGGTTCACAATGTTGCGATCACCCTTCTCCAGCAACAGTCCCAGCAAGCCGCCTACCGAATTTTCGAAATCTAGAACCGAGCTGAACGGCTGATGCCGCTTTCTTGAGATCTGATTCTTGCCGCTCTTTGAGGCGAGGAGCAGGAGTTAAACCTTACGGCTCAACTCCTGCTTGAGAGGAGGGAAATTTGGAAGAACCTTCATCTGCTGCAGAATATGGCCACGCGCCGGAATGAACAATGCTGCCTGCTATGTACTCCGAACGAGAATTTTCTGTACGTACGAGGAGCGGAGCATGCGATCCAGGATTTTTCACTGCATAACCTCAACCCCCATTTGTCGACATCGACAGCCCATCCGACACTATCTGAAGCCCACACAGGCGGCTTGGCGCGTTTTTGAGGTATAAAAAGTTTTGGGTGCCGGAGTTCGATATTCCCTTCGAGAATTCGAACTCCCGGCACCCGTATTTTTCGACGCGCTTATATCGCGTGGGCGAGGATGAGAATGATCAGAATCAGGACCACCAATCCCAATCCGCCGCTTGGGTAGTATCCCCATGACCTGCTGTAAGGCCAGGTTGGCAAAGCTCCCAGGAGCAAGAGAATCAATACGACAACCAAGATCGTAAACATAATCCCTCCCGTTGAAATCTTTATGAAATTGAGCCACCTTCTGGTATTGCAAAACTTCATTTCCGTCGATCTTGGTATGAAGTTTCTTCCGGCTGGTGGCTCTGTCCCTTCACCCCAGCTAGTTACCGGGCGAAGTATTCTCACCCCTGGATTGCCGGGAATACTTTCGCACAGCGGACAAAAACGGTTCGCTGGCTGCGGGAGGATTCACTTTCCCGCTGAGGAGATCCACAAATGGCACCATGTGTCCATACAGCAAGCGCGTCTCATCTTTGTCCTGGGTGAGAGCCGACCCGTTCAAGTCGACTCCGGCGAAAATTCCGCGGGCTCTTGAGTACGTCAGCACTTCGGCTTTCATCTTCCAGTCCGTATCAGCGCCCGCCTCTCGGCCAACCGGGCCGGCAGCGGCGGATGCATCCGCGCCGATTTTGAATTTATCGGAGAGGAGATGATCCATGCCCTGCTGGTTCATCACGATCATTACGAGATCGACTGCTTGACCGCCTAGCTGCAAGCCCCAACTGCCTCCCGTGATCGTGATGGGTGCCGGCGCGCTCCAGCCATTTTCCGTTCGGCATGTAGCAACGCCTTTACCGTGGCTTCCGCCGAAGCCGACGGCAATCTTCACCATCGACGGAATGACGGCTACGCATTTTGCGTCGCTCATCACCTTGTCCGGGATCGCTTTGTCCGGAACGCCCATGATCTCATCCAAAACTCTGGCGGAGGCATCGATTCGCTTGTCTATATCCGACTTATCCTTCGTCGTCTCCTTGGCGTCTGAAGTCTGAGCCCAAGCCATGCTGGCCGATACCAAGAGCACGAGCCCCGCTACTGCTGACAATCGCGTCAACATTCGATTTATTCCTTTCATTTCTAGTAACTCCTTCCGGTGCTCACAATGAGCGACCCTAACCCTCGCGCTCCTTAAGTTAGCGACCGCACACTCCGAGGTCTATCCGGTGTCGGCTGTACAAATCGGCGCGGGAGCACGTACCCGCCTCAATAGTTTCTCGGCTTTGCACCCCAACCTTCTGGCATCGGTTAAAGCTCTAATAGATAGACGTGCGACGTGAATAGCGCAAAGGAGGATAGAGCATGCCTGCGAGAAAGAAGTCGAGCCGACGCAGATACGGAAAAGGCGCCCAGAAAAGAGTTGCCAGTGCCATGCGCCGGAAGAAACGCGGAACGCTACGCTCAGGCCGTGGAGGGAAAGGAGGAAAGGTCAAAAACCGGAAGCAAGCGATCGCCATCGGTCTCTCCGAGGCGCGGAAGAAAGGTGCGAAAGTTCCGAGAAAAAAGGCAGCATGAATTCGTAGCGAATGTACTGCCCCGAAGGACAGCCAACTTCAGGGAGCCATCGATCCTTCGTCGAGCGCCGTGTTGAGGTCAAGTGCTTTGTCGAGGTTATAGGCGGCGCTAATGAGCCCCATATGCGTCAGCGCCTGGGGGAAATTACCGAGTTGTTCTCCGCTTATACTCGTCTGCTCGGAAAACAGCCCCAGGTCGCTGGCGCGTGAGAGCATTTTTTCGAAGAGCCAATTGGCCTGACGAATTCGCCCCATCCGGGTTAGAGCTTCGATCAACCAGAGCGTACATACGTTGAAGGTCCCCTCCGCTCCGCCTACGCCATCATCGGTATCTGACTCGTAGCGGTAGAGCATCCCGTCGCTCATCAGCCCTCCATTAGATTTGGACTGACTGATGGCATCGATTGTACTGATCATCCGCGGATCATCTGGTGTCATGAAAAAGACGAGTGGCATCATAAGCGCCGAGGCATCGAGGATATTGCTGCCGTAACTCTGTACGAACGATCGTCGCTGCTCGTTCCAACCGTGTTGGACCACCTCTTCGTAAACCTGGTCGCGGGTATGCAGCCAGCGTCCCTGGTCGGCCGGCAAAGACCGCTTCATTGACAGACGAAACCCGCGATCCAGCGCGACCCAACACATCACCTTCGAATGCACCAGCGGCCGGGATTTACCGCGCACCTCCCAGATCCCGTGGTCGTCGAGTTGCCAGTTGTCGGCCACCCAATCAACTAGCTTTCGAACGTAATTCCACAAGACCCCGGTAATGGGCTGAGCATATTTGTTGTAAAGATAGACCGCATCGATTAGCGCTCCGTAGATATCGAGTTGCAGTTGTTTGTATGCATCGTTCCCAACGCGCGCGGGAGAGGAGCGCTTGTATCCTTCAAACTGATCAAGCGTAGCCTCGTGCAGATCGCGGCTCCCGTCGACCGCATACACGGTCTGTAGCGAATCGCCGTCGGGAAGCTCCATGCACCGTTCCTCGATCCACTTCATGAAGAGGCCAGCTTCATCGAAGAGTCCGATGCGGAGAAGCGCGTAGATCGTATAGGCCGCGTCGCGAATCCAGTTATAGCGGTAGTCCCAGTTTCGATTTCCCCCGACCCACTCGGGAAGGCTGGACGTGGGTGCAGCCACAATTGCTCCGCTCGGAGCGTAGGTGAGCAATTGCAGCACCAAAGCGGAGCGATGCACTACTTCACGCCAGCGTCCTTTATAGGAGCACTTGCGAAGCCAGCCACGCCAATACGCGGCGGTGCCCGCCTCCAGTTCGTCCAATTTCGACTCGGACACCTCTTGACTCTCCCAACGACGATCAGGTAACTCCTCGAGGATGAAGCTGGCAGCCTGCGACTCATTCAGGGTGAACTCGGCCCCCACGCCGCTGTCGTATTTCTTCAGTTCGATGGTGGACGCAAGATGGACCGTAGATCCTGCACTGTGAAAAAACGCGCCTCCATCATCGATCTCGATCTTCTCGGTCGGTGCCGAGGCATAACGAAATGCCGGGATGCAATCGATTCTAAGCTGAACGGTTCCCTTCACCGCTTTCACACGCCGGATTAAACGGGATGTTTTTTTAGCTAAGGTTCCCGCGTGCACCGGCATGAAATCGGTGAGCTCGACGACCGACTTACCGGCCAGAAATCTCGTAACCAGGATGTTTGTTTCGGGGATATACACTTGCCGTGTGCGAGCGCTGTCTTCAGCGGGGCCGATCCGAAATCGTCCACCGCGGTGCTCGTCGAGAATTGCGGCAAAAATGCTGGGGGAGTCAAAGCGTGGAAGACAGAGCCAGTCCACAGACCCATCCTGTGAAATCAGCGCTGACGTTCGGAGATCTCCCACGATCCCATAACTCGAAATCGGTTTGTACAAGATTCCCTCCCAGTGGCCGAGAAACCTTTGAGATGCGAATCAGCCAGCTTCCGTATGGAGCAGAGTTGCATTTCTTCAGGCAAGGCGAAGAAAAAAGCAACGGTGACTCATCTTCGATCATCTCTTTCTTGCTTTAACGGTTTTCGGCTCAAGAACGGGGAAGGGCGCTCCTGACAAACCGATTGCAAGTCTCTCAAACACCATCCACCAGTCGATCCCCGAATTTATCAAAGATTGTCTACAATCTTGACCTTCTATGGTAATCAGTCCCCAACCCGTCGTCTGGCCAGGCAAACCCTATCCTCTTGGAGCCACTTGGGACGGCGAAGGTGTGAACTTCGCGCTTTTCTCGGAGCATGCGCAAAAAGTTGAACTTTGTCTCTTTGATGCCGCCGGCCGACGTGAACTCCAGCGCGTTAATGTCCGGGAACAGACTGATCAGGTCTGGCACTGCTACCTTCCCGAAGCACGGCCGGGACTGATCTACGGTTACCGCGTCCATGGGCCATATGACCCCGCCAAAGGGCTGCGCTTCAACCCTCACAAACTCCTGCTGGACGCTTATGCGAAGCAAATCGTCGGAGACTTGAAGTGGAGCGATTCGCATTTCGGCTACCGCATCGGGCATAAGCTGGAGGATCTGTCGCTCGACCGCCGCGACAGCGCTCCCGGCATGTTGAAGTCGATGGTGATCGACCCATCATTTACGTGGGGCACCGACCAGCCTCTACGAACGCCGTGGCACAAGAGCATCATTTACGAAATGCACGTGAGGGGATTCACCATCCAGCATCCTCGCATTCCGAGTATGCTTCGCGGCACTTACGCGGCGCTCGCAGCCGCTCCGGTCATCGACTACCTTCTCAAGCTCGGAGTTACAGCGATTGAATTGATGCCGGTGCATTATTTTGTCGACGACCGCCAACTCGTTGCCAGAGGTCTACGCAACTATTGGGGATACAACACCATCGGATTCTTCGCGCCCATGTCCCGTTACTCCGCCACGGGATCGATCAGCGAGTTCAAGACCATGGTGAAGACAATGCATTCGGCGGGAATTGAGGTCATTCTTGACGTCGTGTACAACCACACGGCGGAGGGAAACCAGCTTGGCCCGACGTTATGCTTCCGCGGCATAGACAATTCTGTCTACTATCGGACTATGCCCGACAATCCGCGCTACTACATGGATTACACGGGTACGGGAAACACGTTGAATGTCCGTCATCCGAGGGTACTGCAGCTGATCATGGACAGCTTGCGTTACTGGGTGCTCGACATGCATGTGGATGGGTTCCGCTTCGACCTGGCCGCGACGCTCGCGCGCGAACTCCACGAAGTCGACAAGCTGGGCGCATTTCTCGACATCATCCATCAGGATCCGGTACTGTCCCAGGTAAAACTTATCGCCGAACCGTGGGACCTGGGCGAGGGCGGATACCAGGTTGGAAAGTTTCCCATCGGATGGGCGGAGTGGAATGATCGCTACCGTGACGTGGTCCGCTCGTACTGGAAGGGCGATGGCGGACAGATGGGCGAATTAGCGTACCGCATCACCGGGTCGAGTGACTTGTACGCTCGCAGCGGCCGACGTCCATACGCGAGCATTAACTTCGTGACGGCGCACGATGGATTCACGCTGCAAGACCTGGTCAGTTACAACCAGAAGCACAACGAGGCCAATGGCGAAGACAATCGTGACGGGACCGATAACAACCGCAGCTGGAACTGCGGAACTGAGGGCCCCACGGACGATCTCGCCATTAACGCCCTGCGTGCGCAGCAAAAAAGAAACTTCGTTACCACGCTCTTGCTGTCGCAGGGAGTGCCTATGCTCCTCGGCGGAGATGCGATCGGACACACCCAACGCGGAAATAACAACGCCTACTGCCAGGACAATGACATCAGCTGGTTGAACTGGGAAGATCCGAACGTAGATAAAGATCTGGTTGCGCTCGTGCAGAAGGTAATTGCTCTGAGGAAGGCGCATCCAGTCTTCCGGCGCCGAAGCTTCTTCCAGGGCCGCGCGATCAAAGGAATCGGGATCAAAGACATTCTGTGGCTCAAGCCCGACGGCTACGAGATGAGCGACGAAGAATGGAACTCGGAACACGCCCGAACACTGGGCGTATTCCTGTCTGGATCTGCGTTAGACGAGGTGGATGAGCGTGGCATTCCCGTGACTGACGCCAATTTTGTCTTGCTCATGAATGCTTATCATGAGGAGGTTCCCTTCACCATGCCGTCCACCGTTTCCGGAATGCAATGGGTCGCACTGATTGATACGGCGGAGGCCACATCGCAGAGTCCGGGCGTTGCTTACGAACCCGGAACGAGATACCCATTGCGGGCTCGGTCTTTGGCGTTATTCGTGGAGAGGGAGCGAGACCGGGTTCGCCAGGAACGCCGCAATGAAGCGTAGCAGCGGGATGCCATTTGGGGCGGAAGTCCGGGATGATGGCGGTGTTCGCTTCCGATTGTGGGCTCCGAAAGCAGTTCGAGTCGATCTCGTTCTTGAAGATGCCGGCCCATCCGCAATTCCGTTAACGAAAATTGACGGCGGCTGGTTCGAACTTGTCACCGCAAAAGCTACGATCGGAAGCCGCTATCGATATCTGATCAACGGCGAACTCAAGGTCCCGGACCCCGCTTCGCGCTTCCAACCAGACGATGTTCATGGCCCCAGCGAGGTGATCGATCCTCGCTCTTTCGATTGGCAGGATTCGAGTTGGGCCGGGCGAGCATGGGAAGAAGCCATTATTTATGAACTCCATGTTGGAGCTTTCACCCGTGAAGGGACCTTCCATGGAGTCGAGCAGAAACTTGGGCATCTCCGGGAGCTTGGAGTTACAGCAATCGAATTGATGCCGCTCGCGGATTTTTCGGGTGCCCGGAATTGGGGCTACGACGGAGTTCTTCCTTTTGCCCCCGACAGTTCGTACGGTCGCCCGGAAGATCTGAAGCAATTGGTTCAGGCAGCGCACTCCACGGGCCTGATGGTTTTTCTCGACGTCGTTTATAACCACTTCGGACCGGAAGGCAATTATCTGCATGCCTACTCACCAGAGTTCTTTACCAGCCGGCATCACACGCCCTGGGGCGATGCCATCAATTTCGATGGGGTAGGAAGCCCGGTGGTGCGGGAGTTTTTCATCCACAATGCGCTTTACTGGCTGGAGGAATTTCACTTCGACGGATTACGCCTCGATGCTGTGCATGAAATCGCCGATGACTCACGGCCCAACATCCTTACCGAACTGGCACAAACGGTGCGCAGAAAATTCGCCGATCGCCGGCAGGTTCATCTCATTCTTGAGAACGTTGACAACGCTTCAAGATATCTTGCGCGCGATCAGCGGAACCAGGCTGAGCTATATGATGCGCAGTGGGACGACGATCTTCACCATGCGCTTCACGTAGTCCTAACGGACGAAAGCGACGGGTATTATTCGGATTACTCGAAGAGCCCTATGCGACAGCTCTGCCGATGCCTCACTGAGGGCTTCGCGTATCAAGGGGACTACTCCGAGTTCCATTGCGCAAACCGGGGAGAGATCAGTTCGCACCTGCCCCCGACGGCATTCATCTCGTTTCTGCAGAATCACGATCAGGTCGGAAATCGCGCACTCGGCGAGCGTATTACAGAGCTTGTTCCAGCGCGCTCCCTGCAAGCCGCAGTGGAAATCCTGCTGCTAGCACCTTCTCCCCCTATGCTCTTTATGGGAGAAGAATTCGGGGCGACTACTCCGTTTCTATTTTTCTGCGACTTCCACGGAGACCTCGCATTAGCGGTTACCCAAGGGCGACGGAACGAATTCGCACGCTTCACTCGGTTTCGGTCGCCGGAGTTGAGAGACGAGATTCCCGATCCCAACGCAGAGCAAACGTTTCTCTCCTCAAAACTGGACTGGAGCGAGGTGAAAGGCGGCGCTCATGAGCAGTGGCTCGAGCTTTATCGCAAGTTGCTCGTAACACGCCGCCGATTTATTGAACCGCTCCTCCGGCAAACATCGAAGGTGTGCGTCAACATCTGCGACGACGCCTCCAGAGCTCTATCGATCGATTGGGACTTCGCCGATGGGCCCCGACTTGAGTTGCGGGCGAATCTGGGAGGCGCACCCGCGAATCGCGCCATGCACCAAACGGGCAGCGTGATTTACGAAGCCGGCAGCGCCGACGCTGATGGCATGGCCCCGTGGTCCGTCCGCTGGTCTCTGCGCCGTTGACGCAAGGAAGAAATGTTAAGAGATTCGGCTGGCGAATTTTAGGCATGCACCGCATGCAGGAAATCCCTTATGGCCGCAAGTTGCGGGCGCCAATAGAATTGGTTGAAGCCCAGCGAAACGACAGTCCACACAACCTCTGCAGCGGGGAGCTCTGAATGGCCGAAAGAATGACCGAAATCCCCTCCGCAACTTACCGCCTGCAACTGAATCGAAACTTCACTTTTCGTGATGCGGCTGCGATTGTGCCGTATCTCAGCGCTCTCGGTATCAGCCACTGTTATCTGTCACCGTATCTTCGCGCCCGGCCAGAAAGTAGTCACGGCTATGACGTTATCGACCACAATGCATTAAATCCGGAAATCGGCACCCCCGAGGAATACGAGCACCTCATCAACGAATTGCACCGTCACGGCATGGGACAGATCGCAGACATCGTTCCAAATCATATGGGTGTGATGGGCAGCGACAACTCCTGGTGGCTTGATGTACTGGAGAATGGTGAGGCTTCGGACTTCGCAGAGTTCTTCGACATCGATTGGGATCCAATCAAAGATGAGCTGCAGGGCAAGGTGCTGATTCCGATTCTCGCGGATCAGTATGGAAACGAGCTTGAAACCGGCAAACTCAAGTTGGTCTTCGATCACGAGCGGGGCGAATTCGGCATCTTCTATTTTCAGCATCGCTTCCCCGTTGACCCTGCGGAGTATCCCAGAATTCTCGGGCCACACTCTGAAAAGCAGGAAAAGTTTGATCCCAACCACGAAGGCTTTCTCGAGCTGCAAAGTATTTCCACCGCCTTTGGGCACCTTCCAGGCCGCAGGGGCTTAAGCGTAGAGCAACGGGCAGAGAGAAATCGCGAAAAAGAAGTGCAAAAACGCAGGCTGGCAGCGGTCTTTACGCGCTCGCCAGAGATCCAGGAATTCATCACTCGCAATCTTGAACTCTACAACGGCGAAGTAGAAGACCCGCGCAGCTTTGACCTGTTGCACGAACTGATCAAGACGCAAGCCTATCGGCTGGCGCAGTGGCGAGTCGCCGCTGACGATATCAACTACCGCCGTTTTTTCGATATCAATGATTTGGCAGCGTTACGGCAGGAAAACGAAGTTGTTTTTCAAAATACCCATCGCTTTACGCTGGCGCTCGTCGCGCAAGGGAAAGTAGATGGCCTGCGTATCGACCATCCTGACGGGCTGTACGATCCGGCAGCTTACTTCCGCGAACTGCACGATCAGTTCACGATTGCTCTAGCGGACCAAAACCAGAAATTTTACATCGTTGCTGAAAAGATTCTCACGGGCCGCGAAAAACTGCGGGAGGGTTGGCCCGTCAATGGAACCACCGGCTACGAATTCAGCAATCTGGTGAATGGTCTATTCGTGGCGCAAAACGCCGCCGAGCGTATGGATCGCACCTACCGCTCGTTTTCGGGAACCCTCCCTGATTTTGCGGACCTCGTCTACTCCTGCAAGAAACTGATTCTAAAAGTGGGGCTGGCCAGCGAGTTGAATGTCCTTGCAAATCTCCTGACCCGGATTGCGCTGGCCAACCGCCATACCTGCGACTTCACCTTGAACAGCTTCAGAAGCGCGCTCGCGGAAATCATCTCCTGTTTTCCCGTTTATCGGACCTACATTACTCGGGAGGACGTTTCGACCGAAGATCGTCGCTACGTTCAGCAGGCTGTCGCTGCTGGAAAGAAACGCAGCAACGCTGCCGACTTGAGTGTGTTCGATTTTATTCAGCGAGTCCTGCTTCAGGAATTCAATGGCAGCGAGCCCGAATTCTACAAGCGCGCTATCTGCCGCTTCGCCATGAAATTCCAGCAGGTCACGGCGGCCGTCATGGCGAAGGGCCTCGAGGACACGGCTTTCTACCGGTACCACCGTCTCACTTCACTGAACGACGTCGGAGGAAATCCGGGCAAATTCGGGACGACGGTCGAGGAATTCCATCGTGCAAATCTGGAACGAGCCAGGTTATGGCCGCACTCCATGCTCTCCTCGTCCACCCATGACTCAAAGCGGTCCGAAGACGTGCGCGCCCGGATCAACGCCCTTTCAGAAATGCCACCCTCGTGGCGCCTGCATCTGAATCGTTGGAGTGACTGGAACAGGAGCAAGAAATCGCGGATCGAGGGCGGAATGGCTCCTTCGCGCAATGACGAGTATCTCCTTTACCAGACACTCGTTGGCATGTGGCCGGCGGAACCTCTCGATGATGCAGGCTGGATTAAGTTCTGTGAACGCATCGAGCAATACATGCTAAAAGCGGCGCGGGAAGCGAAGGAGCACACCAGTTGGGCTAACACGAATCAAGCCTACGAAACCGCTCTCTCCTCCTTCGTGACGGGAATTTTGGATCGCAGTTGCAGAAATTTATTCCTTTCGGATTTCAGCAACTTCCATCGGCAAGTTGCGCGCATCGGTGCGTTCAACAGCCTCTCCCAATGCCTGCTGAAGATGACATCTCCGGGCGTGCCCGATATTTATCAAGGAACGGAGTTGCCCGACTTCTCGCTCGTTGACCCTGATAACCGCCGCCCCGTCGATTATGCTCTGCGTCAAGAGCTCCTGAAGGGATTGCAGAGTCGTGACCAAGGACCAGATTCCCTGACGGCGATCCGAGCCCTCATCCGTTCCCCCGAGAGCCCGGCGCTTAAGCTTTTTCTTTCGTGGAAAATCCTATCTCTGCGCCGAGCAAATCGAGGCCTGTTCCAATACGGCTCCTACGTTCCGCTCAACGTAACCGGATCGAACGCCCGCCACGTGGTGGCGTTTGCCCGAAAGCACGAGGAACGGAGCCTCGTAATTGCTGTACCGCGCCTGTGCGAATCCCTGCTGGGAGATGGGCGGGAAACTCTGTGCGAAGAACAACTCTGGAAAGACACCTCGGTCGAACTAACGGATTCCACGGTCCGTTGCTTTCACGACCTGTTCACTGGGGCTTGCGTAACGGTGGAAGGAGGGGCCGCGTCGAGACGGATTCCTCTTTCGGGCGTTTTGCAGAGTTTCCCTGTAGTGGTTCTTCTCAGCGAAGCATTTTCAAAACCGACCCGAGAGTAGATTCCTAAGATAACTCTTAACCCGCTTGCTCGATGGCAAGAGAGTATTCATCTCAATTCAATCTCCAATTGAAGGTAGAGTGGGCGATTTCAAGACTTTGAGCGGGAGCGTAAGGCTCTGTCAGGCCGCTTCTGCACATCGGCTGTGCGTTGCCAGGCACGTCTTTAGAGCGCGCAGCGCATACAGCGCATCATCGAGGGCCTCTTCTTCCTCGATATGGTCCCCTTCCGCGCCGAACAATTCTCGAGCCCGCTGCACAATCGCACGTTCGGCCCGTTCGATGAGAAGCGGAATCTTATCCCTATCGTTCTCGAACAGAGCGGTAACGTATAGATTTCTCCAGTCGTTGCCTTCTGATGACCCGTTCGCCAATGCAGCCATTTTGCCTTGATGCTCCTTGAGACCTGTCAGTGGAGACGAAGAAATTAAATGACTCGAAACCTGGCAGCAATACAGGCGTTGCCGTAGCCTTTCCGCACGAAAGGACGAGCCCTCCCGACCGGTGACGACTGTTCGATTTCCTCAACTACACGCGGACCGGTACGTGCTTTCCTGTATTGTTCGAGGCAATCGATTCCGTTTTACTAGCCATGCGCTTCACTTTTGTCGCCAGCGTCACACTCCAAAACAGGCAACCCCCATGCGACCCAGCAATTACATGACGCCGAATCACGACAGCAACAGGCACGCGATGCCCCAAGCATCCACCTGGTACCGGCTTTACAGTGCTGCGCTATTGGAAAGTGATCGCAACAAGGCATTGGTCCAAATCGAGAGGGCTCAGGAGGCCATTCAGGACCGACGCTGTCAACTCGACGGAGCGGACTCTCCCAATCCGCGCGAAGCACAGGACCTGAGCAAGGCGTCAACTTATTTAGGCATCATGATGCGGAATGTGGGCACGGAAAGCGAACGACTACTCTGGGACTAGAAGTCGGCACCTCCCCAACCGTATCTGCAAGACGTCCTACCGCAAATAACTCTATTCTTTGGCCGTCGCGCTGTTTCGGAGCACCAGCACAAGGATTCTGCCGTCGGAATGGAACTCCCCGCCCGTCGCAGTCTTTGCGGTGGTCAACGGATCGGTTGGCGTAACGTGGTCCCGCTGGACGACCAGTCCGGTTCCGGAAAGCGTTCCGTTCACGTATTCACGTTCGCCGTCGATCGCTGGGTCAATCTTATGGGTAACCCCGTTGTTCCGCTGATCTCGCTCAAAACCAATATCGTGGGTGGCAGCGATGCACCATACAGGTCGTCCATCAACCGAGTACTCCGACTTCCATACGCGAAGATGGTTTCGTGACATGGCTACCTTCACCGGCTCCGCGTGAGCGAAACCGTAATCCTGCGCCCGCCCGAACAAATAGAGAGTGCTCATGGGCATCGTAAGATAATCTTTCTTCTCCAACGACTCCATAATGGCATTCATCGCGGTATTCCGAACCGACTTATCGACCTGCACCCAGCCGCCAGTCGTGAATGCCTGCACCACCTGATCCTGCGTCCCGATGATAAGAACGTTCACCATATCGCCGGGATTGTTTGACGGGTCGGAAACTCGCCTCGGAATCTTGTCCAGCAATTCGTTTGTGATTCCAGGAATTCGGCTCTCCGTGGGCCCTCCTACGGCAGCCGCGTCCCCGGTTCCCTCGGCAAGGACCTCGATTTTCACCTGAAAGCTGCCGGTCGCTACTTCGGTGTCCTTCTCGCTCTGATTGATTCCAAGAAATAAGCGCCCGCCGACCGGGGCGTCATACTCTTTACTGGCTCCGACCAGGAAGGGTTGGGCATAGTCGGCCGTCCCGATCCGGCCAATCAGGGCACCGTGTCCCGCTGTTCCCACGGCGTATTGATGGATCAGGTCGGCGAACCCGCGAGGAAGGCCATCCGGTCCGAAGCTACCCACGGTGCGAGACTTGCCGGAATACGATTGATCTGCGGGATAGGTGATTTGTCCCGAGGCCGTGAAGCGCAGCTTGGCGCCTCCCCTTACGTCGACGTTGGTGTCAACCCACTCCTTGGTTCCCGGCACCTCAATGCTGTGGGATCCTTTTGTGCCTCCCGCATCCTGCCCCCAAAACAACGAAGCCGACGAAAGGACAACTGCCATCAGCGCCACAACCATCGCGGGTCGAGTCGTGCAACGGTTCATTCGATTCATGCTTTCCCAACTCCCCATTTTCAAACGCCGATCAGCATATCGCCGTGGCACCGCTCCCGGCAACCCATACGCCCTTCAGTAAGCCTGTAAAAGCTATCGGCGGTCCAGCACGTGCAACTCGGAAAGCGAGTCAGGCGGGCAGCATTAGAAGTTACTCAGGAAGGGTCTGAGGGCCGCGGAAGTGGATCTGCGCACGGAGAATCTCAAGGCTCGGCTGCTACTGCCGATAAAAAGCTGGTCGATGACAAACGGAATCGTGTGGAGTTCGCCCGTGTTGAAGGTACATCCATGAGTGATGCCGATATCGTCAAAGAATTCCTGGTAGAAAGCTACGAAAACCTGGACCGTCTCGATCAAGACCTGATCGTACTCGAGAAGGACCCGGCCAACCGCGACACACTGGCAAGTATCTTCCGTACCATCCATACCATTAAGGGAACATCGGGCTTCCTGGCATTCAATCAGCTCGAGGCAGTGACGCATGCTGGCGAAAGCCTGCTTTCACGCCTACGGGATGGGGCACTTGCGCTGAATGCGGAGATCACAACCGCGTTACTCGCAATGGTTGATGCGGTCCGGGAGATGCTGAAAGGCATCGATGAAACAGGCAAAGAGGGCGAGCGGGACGATCGCGAATTGATTGCCAAGCTGACCCGACTCCTTGAGCCACAACCTTCAAGTAGCGGACACACCCTGGCAAACCCAACCTGCGGTTCCAAGCCAGACTCAGTGTCCAACCTGGGCAAAATCCTGGTGCAGCCAGGAGAGGCCCAATCCAGCGATGTGAAGGCCACCGTTGAGCAACAGACCGCCGGGGACCCACGTCACGTGGAAGAGACTCTGGTCGAAAAGGGAGCGGTCAAGTCTCAGGACATCATCGACGCCTTGAATAGCCAGCAGCAGGCTCGAGCTGGTAACAGCGCCAGCGACAGCACCATCCGCGTCGACGTGGGTCAACTCGACCGCCTCATGAATCGGGTGGGCGAGTTGGTGCTGCTGCGCAACCAAATTGTTCAGTACACCAATTCCAGCGATGACGACGAACTGCTTGCCACCAGCCAGCGGCTGAACCTGCTCACCACCGAACTGCAGGAAGGCGTCATGAAAACCCGTATGCAGCCCATCGGGAACATCTGGAGCAAGTTTCCCCGCACCGTGCGCGATGTCGCGGTGGGCTGCGGCAAGCAGGTTCGCATCGAGATGGAGGGAAAGGAGACCGAGCTTGATAAAACCATCATCGAAGCGATTAAGGATCCTCTCACTCACCTGGTGCGAAATGCGGTCGATCACGGAATCGAGCGCCCGGAGGCACGTCAGGCCGCGGGAAAGAATCCGGAAGGCCGTCTGTTCCTGCGTGCATTTCACGAAGGCGGACAGGTCAACATCGAGGTTACCGATGATGGCGCCGGGCTGGATTACGAAAAGATCCGAAATAAAGCCATCCAGAAAGCTCTGATTACCGCGGACCACGGCGCCAGGATGACCGAGCGGGAGGTGGCAAATCTTATCTTCCTTCCTGGCTTCTCCACGGCGGAAAAAGTGACCAATGTTTCCGGCCGGGGCGTGGGCATGGACGTGGTCAAGACCAACATCGAAAAGATCGGCGGCACCGTGGATTTGCAGTCCAGGCCGGGGCAAGGCTCGACGGTACGGATGAAGATTCCCCTCACCCTGGCCATCATTCCGGCGCTGATCGTGACCACCGCGGGAGACCGCTACGCCATACCACAGGTGAGTTTGCTCGAACTGGTCCGCCTCGAAGGAGAGCAGGCGCGCAAGGGACTGGAACTGGCCAACGGCGCTCCGGTGTATCGTTTGCGCGGCAAGCTGCTCCCTCTGGTCTATTTGAATCGGGAACTCCGGGCCGAGAGCAGCCAGGCAGGCGGCGCCGGCAGGGAGAGCCGCAGCGTCAACATCGTCGTGCTGCGAGCCGATGACCGACAGTTCGGGCTGGTCGTCGATGAAATCAACGATACCGAAGAAATCGTGGTCAAGCCGCTCAGCAAGCAGCTTAAGAGCATTAACGCCTACGCCGGCGCAACCATCATGGGGGATGGGAAGGTGGCATTGATCCTGGACGTGATGGGGTTGGCCCAGCGTGCCAATGTGGTCGGAGAAGTGCGGGATCGGCCTCTGAAGGAGCAGGAAGAACAACTCTGTTCGGCTGCCGCCGATGGCACCCAGCGCAATGTGGTGCTGCTGTTCCAGCATGGCGAGAACGGAAGAATGGCCATCGACCTGGGGCTGGTCGCACGCCTGGAGGAATTCCCTCTGGAGGCCGTCGAAATTGCTGGAGATCAGGAAGTCGTGCAGTACCGCGGTCAAATCATGCCTCTGGTGCGGGTCTCCCAGGTGTTTGAAAGCTCGCTCCAGCAGTCGGCGACCAATCCCCAGGAATCGCTGCACGTGGTGGTCTATTCCGACCAGGGGCGCAGCGTTGGCCTGGTGGTGGATCGCATTCTGGACATCGTGGAGGAGTCGTTCACGATTCAGCCGCATTTGGGGCGAAAAGGAATCGGGGGATCGGCGGTCATCCAGAAACGCGTGACCGACATCATCGACGTGCCCGGTCTGATCGCGGCCGCCGGACAGAGTCACGCTCTGGCAGGCGCCAGAGCGTAAGGAGACGATCGTGAGTACACAGCAGTTTTGCACGTTCTTCCTCAAGGATCAGTTTTTCGGAGTACCGGTGCAGCAGGTGCAAGAGGTCATTCGCTACCAGGAGATGACCCGTGTTCCGCTGGTACCGGAGGCGATTCGCGGGCTGATCAATCTGCGCGGCCAGATCGTCATGGCAGTGGACTTGCGCCGCCGTTTCGGCATGGAGGAGCGGGCCGACTCGGACCTGCCCATGAATGTCGTCGTACGCACCGAAGACGGGGCGGTCAGTTTCCTGGTGGATGAAATCGGCGACGTGCTCGAAATCAATGAGGACGTCTTCGAACCGGCTCCCGAAACCCTGCAGGGCAAGTCCCGGGAGCTGGTCCGCGGAGTTTACAAGTTGCAGGAGCGCCTGATGCTGGTGCTGGATACGGATCGGGCGACCGACGGCAGCCCAAGCCGGGAGACATGAATGGGCTTTGTTTTACCAGTGAGCTTCCCTCCGCCTAGCGCGGACAATTCAAGGAGAAAAGAAGATGAAAAAAGAGCGAGGACCAAAAGTTGCCCGCGCCGCGGCAGCTTCTAGCGGACTAGACCTGGCATTGATCAAGGCCATGCTGGAACACGCACCCATCAATGTAATGTACGCGGACAAGGACATGGTCATCCGTTATGCCAATGAGTCCTCCATGCGCACGTTGAGGAGTGTAGAGCACTTGCTAGCCTGCAAGGTGGACGACGTCATTGGAAAGACTATCGACGTCTTCCACAAAGACCCGGTGCGGGTTCGGGCATTGCTCGCCTCTGACAAGAACCTCCCCCACCAGGCGCGCATCGAGCTGGGAAAAGAGACGCTCGACCTGCTGGTGATCGGCATTTACGACGAGAATGGAGACTTTGCCGGGGTCATGCAGACCTGGAGCGTCATTACCGAGAAGATGCGCCTGCAGGAAGAGATCGCACGCATGTCCTGTATGGTCGAAAAGTCGCCGATCAATGTGATGTTCGCCGATCGCGAACTGAAGATCCAATATCTCAATCCAGCTTCACTCAAAACCCTAAAGACAATCGAGCATCTGCTTCCGGTAAGAGTCGATCAGATGATCGGGCAGTGCATCGATATCTTCCACAAGGACCCGACGCATCAGCGCAAGATGCTGGCCTCCGATATCAATCTGCCGCATCGGGCTTTGATCACCGTGGGCACAGAAAAACTCGATCTGCTGGTCAATGCAATCTATGACCACGACAAACGCTATATCGGAGCGATGGTGACCTGGGATGTAGTAACCGAGAGGCTCCGGCTGGAGGCGCTCAATAACGACTATGCCCGGCAGATGGAGGCCGTGCACGCCACCCGGGCCACAATCGAATTCGAAATGGACGGCACGATCCGCACCGCCAACGATATCTTCCTGCGTACCATGGGCTACACCCTGGAGGAGATCCAGGGACGCCATCACAGCATGTTCGTCGGCGAGGTCGTCGCCAAGAGCGCGGAGTACAAGCAATTCTGGACGGATCTGAACAAGGGCGAGGCGAAGATCGAAACCTTCAAACGCATTGCTAAAAATGGCAAGGAGGTCTGGCTCGACGCCGTCTACAACCCGATTCGTGACCTGAAGGGGAACTTCTATAAGGTGGTGAAGTTCGCCAACGACGTCACCCAGAAAAACCTCAAGCTCGCTGAACAAGGCGGGCAGCTGGACGCGATTGATAAGGCGCTGGCCGTCATCGAGTTCAACATGGATGGAACCGTCGTCACCGCCAACCAGAACTTCCTCAAATGCTTGGGTTACACGCTCGACGAGATCAAAGGCAAGCATCACAGCCTGTTTGTAGAGGAGAGCTACCGGGTCAGCCCGGCGTACAAAGAGTTCTGGGCTGCCCTGAACCGCGGAGAATACCAGGCGGCGCAGTACAAGCGGATCGGCAAGGGCGGGAAAGAAGTCTGGATCGAAGCCTCCTACAATCCGATCCTCGACCTCAACGGCAAGCCCTTCAAGGTTGTAAAGTACGCAACCGATGTCACGCCGCAGAAGCGGGCCTTGAATGCCATGTTGTCCGATGCGGCAATGTTGACCAAGGCCGCAGTCGAAGGGAAGCTCGCCACTCGCGCCGATGTCACCAAGCACGAAGGAGATTTTCGCAAGGTAGTCGAAGGCGTCAACCAGACTCTCGACGCCGTCATCGGTCCCCTGAATGTCTCGGCCGACTATGTTGACAAAATCAGCAAAGGCCAAATCCCCGCACTCATTACCGACACTTACAATGGCGATTTCAATACCATCAAGAACAACCTGAACACCTGTATTACGGCGGTGAACACTCTGGTCGCCGATACGGTAATGCTCTCCAAGGCCGCAGTCGAAGGCAAGCTTTCTACACGCGCTGACGCGTCTAAACACCTGGGCGACTATCGCAAGATCGTCGAAGGAGTCAACCAAACTCTTGATGCCGTGATCAGTCCGGTACAGGAAGCTGGCCGGGTCCTCAAACAGATCGCCGCAGGCAACCTGACTGCGAAGGTCACCGGGAATTACCAGGGCGATCACGCCGACATCAAGAACGATATCAACGCGATGACCGAGGCTCTGCGCAGCAGTATGCGGTCAATCGCCGAGAACGCAACTTCCCTGTCAACGGCTTCCGAAGAGCTCACTGCGACCAGCCAGCAGATGAGCGCCAACGCGGAGGAGACATCGGCCCAGGCAAACGTGGTCTCCGCCAGTGCCGAACAAGTGAACAAGAACCTGCAAACCGTGGCAACTGGCACGGAGGAGATGAGCTCCAGCATCAAGGAAATCGCCAAGAACGCACACGAATCCGCGAAAGTCGCCACTGCGGCTGTAAAGGTCGCGGAAGATACGAACCAGATCGTCACCAAGCTCGGCGACTCCTCGACCGAGATTGGACAAGTGATCAAGGTCATCACGTCCATCGCACAACAAACCAACCTCCTGGCCTTGAATGCCACGATCGAAGCAGCACGCGCCGGTGAAGCGGGCAAGGGATTCGCGGTGGTTGCCAACGAAGTGAAAGAGCTTGCCAAACAGACAGCCAAGGCTACGGAAGATATCAGCCGGAAGATCGAAGCCATTCAGGGCGATACCAAGGGCGCAGTGAGTGCGATTGGGCAGATCAGTTCCGTCATCAAGCAGGTGAATGACATCTCCAACACGATTGCTACGGCGGTGGAGGAGCAGAACGCCACCACCAACGAGATGGCACGCAACGTTGGAGAAGCAGCCAAGGGCTCGGGGGAGATCAGCAAGAACATCAGCGGCGTCGCCGACGCGGCCAAGAGCACCACCCATGGTGCCAACGACTCACTCAAGGCTTCGCAGGCGCTCGCGAAGATGTCGACCGAACTCCGCGAACTGGTCTCTCGTTTCAAGATTGAAGCCGAAGGCCACGACGGAGGCGCACGGGCTAAAGGAGCGCAAGCCGGCGCGTAGTTGTAACTTCCCACGGCGGATGCCGCGCGAAATACGCGGCATCCGCCTTAGCCGAAGGGTCCCTATGCCTCCCGTTCGCGTGCTGGTCGTCGATGATTCGGTCGTAGTCCGGAAGCTGCTCTCCGAAGCACTGGCCTCAAGCCCGGAGATCCAGCTGGCCGGGACAGCCTCCAGTGGCGCCATCGCGCTCGCGAAAATTCCGCAAATCAATCCTGACGTCATCACCCTCGACATTGAAATGCCGGGATTGAACGGTATCGAAACCCTCACCGAAATTCGCAAGCTCTATCCCAAGCTCCCGGTCATTATGTTCAGCACATTGACGGAGCAAGGGGCCGCCATCACCCTGGAAGCTTTATCTCTGGGCGCCTCCGATTACCTGACCAAGCCAACTAATAGCGCGAGTCTGGCGGACGCCATGGTTCAAGTTCGGAGCGATCTAACTGCCAAGATCCTCACGCTCGCCGGACGCGTCCGCTCGACGGTGCCACTTCAGCTCGCAACTGCAGCCAATCGAGCTCCTCACTCGAGCGAGATCGAAATTCTCGCCATCGGCACTTCCACCGGAGGCCCCAATGCGCTGGCTGAAGTAATCCCGCAGCTGCCGGAGAATTTTCGGGTGCCGACGGTGATCGTCCAGCACATGCCACCGTTGTTCACGCGTTTACTGGCCGAGCGGCTGGACTCGCAATCGCAACTGTCGGTGCATGAAGCCGAAGCCGGCACGCCCCTCGAGCCCGGACACGTTTGGATCGCCCCTGGTGACTACCACATGACGGTGGCGCGAAGAGGCGTTAAAACCGTTCTCGCTCTAAATCAGGACCCTCCGGAAAATTCCTGCCGGCCCGCGGTCGATCCGTTATTCCGGTCCGTAGCACGGGCTTACGGACCGCATGTGCTTGCGGTCGTCATGACCGGCATGGGCTCCGATGGGGCTCGGGGGGCGGCCTACATTCGCGAAGGCGGCGGAGCCATTCTGGTACAGGACGAGCACTCTTCCGTGGTGTGGGGCATGCCTGGTGCGGTCCTGCAGTCGGCAGGCGCGGACAAGATTTGTTCGTTGTCAGAAATAAGCCAGGAAATCCTGCGTCGAGTAAGTAGCAGCCGGACCAAGGCCGCAATTCTCAGTTCAAGAATGTAGGCCATCATTCAACGGGAGCGGAGATTCCATCGTGGCAGCGAGTGGCACTAAGTTGATTACCAAAACCGAGGACGAAGACATTAAGGATCCCGCGTATCTGAAGATTCGGGATCTGGTCTACCGAATTTCCGGGATCTACCAACCCGAGGAGAAGCTTTATCTGTTGGCTTCCCGCTGTGCGCGGCGCATGACTGCTCTGAAGGTAAGCTCCCCCTCCGAGTATCTCGAGCACCTGACCATGGGCGGCAACCGCGAAGCTGAGCTTCGCATGCTTCTGAACGAAATCACCATTGGTGAAACCTACATGTTTCGCAGTCCGCCGCAACTCGAAGCGATGCGGAGTGTAATTCTTCCGCAAATCCTGCAGGCGAAAACCGCACTCGGCTTCAAAAGACTTCATTTTTGGAGTGCCGGCTGCTCCACCGGAGAAGAACCTTACACCCTGGCCATGTTCCTGCTCCAGGAGAGGGAGAGGCTCCTGGCCGGTTGTACCTTCGACATTCTGGCTACGGATCTGAATGACAATTCCCTGGCCGCCGCGCGGGCGGGTATCTACGGCGAGTACGCATTGCGCAGCACCAGCGCCGCGTTGCGCGGCAAGTACTTCAAACCGCTGAATGAGAAACAACTGCAGGTAGGCGATGAGCTGAAGTCCCTGATTCGCTTCGATCGAGTCAATCTGAACGACGACAGCAAGATGACTTTTCTCAAGGGAATGGACGTCATCTTCTGCTGTAACGTCCTTATCTATTTCGATCTGGTCTCAAAGAAGAAAGTCATGCAGCACTTTTATGCAAACCTGCTCCCCGGCGGGTATCTTTTTCTTGGCCATGCCGAGTCCCTCTATCAGGTCGACGACCGTTTCCACCTGGTCCACTTTCCCGGCGCCATCGGCTATTGGAAACCTCCGGTCGGATACGCCCCTGGAGGTAAGCGATGATGAATCTCGAATCCATTCGTCCCAAGATCAAAATGATTGAAGCAATTCCGACGGTTCCGGCGATTGTGCAACCGCTTTCCTCGCTGCTGCGCCAAAGCCCCGAGCAGGTTGATCTTGAGAAAATCGTCGAACTTGTCTCTTACGACACCACGATCGCGGCCCAGTGCCTGCGGATGGCCAATTCCCCGCTCTTTGGACGCCACAATACAGAGACCGTTCGCAGCGCCGTGCTGGCGCTTGGCTTTAAACGCGTGGAGGCCATCCTGCTCGGGTGCTGTCTGAACCGCATCGTGCCTCCGGATAAGTGGTCGCTCGACGCATCCACTTTCTGGCGCCACTCTCTGGGTTGCGCGTTGATAAGCAGTCGCCTGGCTAAACTCATTGGCTATCCCGATCCGGAGAAGGCTTATCTCGCAGGACTGCTCCACGATCTGGGCATCCTGGTCAACACGATCGCTTGCACCGACGACTTCCGGCAGTGTGTGCAGAAAACGCGGGATGCCCATGTCGCCCTGCACCGCGGAGAGCAGGAGCACCTTGGCTTCACGCATTGTCAGAGCGGGAAAATATTGGCGGAGTACTGGAAGTTCTCGCCGGACGTGATCGCCGCCATCGAATTTCACCACGACACGGCGAGTGCTACCTCCGCCCAATCTTTAGTGGCAATCGTTTACCTTAGCGATCTTTTGTGCCGGTTGCGTGATTTGGGATATGGCTACTACGAGTCGATGGGCGTTGATCTGGCAGGCGAGGAAGCGTGGGCCCTTCTTATCGAACACTACCCCGCGCTCGCCAAAATGGATCTGGCACGCCTGACTTTGGACATTGACGGTGCAATGGATGAAATTACGACCGTCGTCAATTCCGTCTTCGCTCTCTAATTCACTTACTCACCCTGGCCGATTTTCAATCGATCAAGAATGGATCGGAGCTCGAAGCAAGAAGACAGCCGCCCCCCAACGGGACGGCTGTCTGGCATTACGGTTCAAACTTGATCACTCCAAAGGTTCCGGCCAAGTTGTTATTTGGCCCGGCCGCGAAAAATAGTTGAGTAGCCGCGCCGTTGTTTCCAAGACCATCGCCAAAATCGATGCCCCAAAGTTGATCGATCCGAATCGCGTTGCCGGTGCTGTCTTTCACTGACCCTACGAGCTGCCCGGTGAACGGGTCGAATGCGTTGATGGTCCCAAAGTTCGTGTTGTTCGAAATCAGCAGCGTATTGCTCAAAGGTCCGAAGTTTCTTGGGGCGCCAGCGATCCCCCACGGCTGGTTCAAAGGCAATCCGGAGATTAGCGGCTTGCCCGGGCTCACTGGAGTGCCGTCTTCGCGGAACTGCACCACGAACCCCCCGTTTCCGCCTGAGACGCTGGCATAAGCCACGTAAACGATTCCGTTGATATCGCGAATTCCGAACGGAGCGAATCCCGACAGAAGCATGGCATCGGTGAACGATTTCACCAATTTGAAGTTCGCATCGAACATGTCGACCTTGCCGTTGGCCAGGTCCGCCGCGTACAGGAGATTCCCTTTCGGCCGATTTGTAATTGCCAATCCTGTATAGACCGACTTGTTGGCGGAATTGTCCACCGCCAAGATCGCCTGATTAAAATTGGAAATTGGGGACCAGCCGCTGATCGTGCCATCCAGAGTGGCAAACAAAAAGATCGAGGACCATCCTTGCACCTGGAATTCTTGGGCTCCGTTCTGAGCCGAGGTTGCGTTGTACACGATGCCAGTGGGGGATCCCGGACCATTCAGTCCCTTGCCCGAGTCGGGCCCGTTTCCGGCGGTCGGGACCACGACCCTCAGTCCAGTGATTGGTTTTCCAGTCCCGTCGTAGAGAGTGGACCATCCGGAACTGTTGTCCGAGAGCCACCAGGCAGTGCCCGGACCATGTACCAATCCCCATGCATTTACGATCAGAGGATCATCATGGGATGCCTTCCCTACTTGATTCGAGTCCAGATTCGTAATTTGATATTGCGCCAGAGCCGCACTCGAGCAGAGCGCGAGCGCGAACCCCAGCCAGACGGTGAAGACAAACGTGCGACGCAGCATAGAGGCACCTCCTTGAGGCTCGGATACAGAGAAAAATCGGAATCCGCGGGTGAGCAGTGAGCAGATTGCGTGTTTCTCTGATCAGGCGCTGCGATGCTATGCCGCATTTCTTGGGCGATTGTCAGAGTTGTGTCACGACATTGCTATTTTTCTGCTAACGAACGCATTGCCTGGGGCCGTGCTGACCCCGTTGAGGAACCAGCATCTCGGTCGCTGGCGGAAGAGCAGTCACGCAGCTCTGTTGATAGAATAGTCGCGCCAAAATTTCCTCGAGGATCCCGATGCACTCTTCTCTGCTGGTGCTTGCCCTGGCCGTCTGCTCCGCTTCGTACTCCCATGGTCAACTCGATGCTTCTGCTCTCAGCGAAACGAAAATCGTCTCTGGACTGAAACAGGCACTGGAAGTCAGCACAACCAAAGCGGTTGCAATGATTGGGACGCACGACGGATTTCTCAAGAATGAAGCGATTCGGATTCTGCTGCCGCCGAAGCTCCAGGCCGTCGGGAAAGGAATGCGTTTGTTGGGCATGGGGGAGGAGGTCGACGACCTCGAAATCGGGATGAATCGCGCTGCCGAGCAAGCCACTCCCCAAGCTAAGGAAATTTTCCTTGAGTCTCTTCGGAGGATGTCGTTCCATGATGCGCGCTTGATCCTCACTGGAGACGACACAGCCGCCACGGAATATTTTCGCCGGAGCAGTTCTGACGAATTAACCGTATCATTCACGCCGATCGTCCATCACTCCTTGCAGAAAGTCGGCGTCGTCCAGCAGTATCAGCGCGTGATCAAGAACGCTCCGGGAGGAAGTGCCTTGGCCAACGAATTCGATCTCGACAAGTATGTCGTGGAAAAAACGCTGGATGGACTCTTCTATACGCTCGGCGTAGAAGAGAGCAAAATCCGGCGTAACCCTGCCGCCCAGACCACCGACTTGCTGAAAGAGGTTTTTGGGCGGAGATAGACTCGGACTTGATCGCCAGCTTGCAGATTCCAACCATCGTTCCAGCAAAAGCATCCACTACCGGAATCGTTGCCACACGAACTGGATTCATCGGAACCGCCCGGCCGGCGGTTTCATCGTCTGTTTGCCGTCGGTCTGAGGATTCCATTTGCCCCTTCATAGTTACGTCATCATTGCGATCGTACTGCTGAGCATCCTTTGCATGATGCTACGTCCGCGCGGGATCGCGGATGCTTACTGGGCGTGCGGGGGCGCGTTGTTGCTGATCTTGTTGGGACTCTTACCTCTACGCGATGCAGGACACGCCGTGCTCGAGGGCCTCGATGTCTACTTGTTTCTCGCCGGAATGATGATGCTGGCGGAAATGGCCCGCGAAGAAGGCGTTTTCGAGTGGGTTGCGGATCAGGCTGCGAGACATGCGCGTGGCTCTTCTTCTCGCCTTTTTACGCTGATTTATCTGGCGGGAATCGTCGTAACAGCCCTGTTCTCGAATGACGCAACCGCGGTCGTATTGACGCCTGCAGTGCTGGCAGTGATCCGCAAGGCCAGAGTCGAACCGAAACCGTATGTTCTGGCGTGCGCCTTGATCGCAAATGCTGCCAGCTTTGTGCTTCCCATTTCCAACCCCGCAAATCTGGTGGTGTTTGGCAAAAGCCTGCCGCCACTTTGGCTCTGGATACGCGCGTTCCTGCTCCCCTCGGTGGCATCGATCGCGATAACTTTTTTCGTGCTGCGATTTCTGTCGAGCCAGGATCTGAAAGGCCAGGTTCAGGACTCAAATATCCCTGCCGTCCTTTCTCCCTCAGCCAAGCTGGCGCTCTGGGGATTAGCTCTTGCATCGGTGACCCTGATTGTTTGCTCGGCCATTGGAACCGATCTTGGCGCGCCAACTTGCATTGCCGCCATCGCTGCGGTGCTTCTCGTTTACGCCCGCGACAGGCAAGTGCCAGCCAGAGTTGTAAAGACGGTGTCGTGGTCTGTCCTGCCTCTTGTGGCTGGCCTGTTCGCGATCGTTCAAGCGTTGCAGGATGCGGGATTGCTGCGTTATGGGCTCGATGCTCTGTGGAATCTGACGAGAATGCCCGCCGTCGTCGGAAATCTGTCCGCCGCATTGAGTGTCGGTCTTTTGTCGAACGCCATGAATAACTTGCCGGTTGGGCTCATGAGCGGCGAGGCGGTCCATGGGTTTGCACACTCTGGCACGATCACACATTCCATTTTGATTGGCGTCGACCTCGGTCCGAACTTATCTGTCACCGGTTCTCTTGCTACGATTCTGTGGCTGATCGCATTGCGTCGCGAAAAAGTCGAAATCACTGCCTGGCAGTTCTTTAAGGTCGGAGTCGTCGCTATGCCTTTAGCGCTGTTTGGCAGCATCCTCCTGGTCGGGAGATAGCCAAACAGCGCCTCCTGCAGACCGTTACGGGGAAAGGCTATCGCTTTGTCGCACCGGTCGTAGCGGTCGAGGCTCCGAAGGAATCGCAACTTCCACGTCGGCCAACACACTGGCCGGAATGAAGGTATCCCACTACAGGGTAACGCGAATTCTGGGGTGGTGGCGGGATGGGCATTGTCTGCGACGCGCAGGATCGCAAACTGGGCCGCAAAGTCGCAATCAAGTTCCTGCCACTGGAGATGTCGAGCGATGCGCGTGCGCTGGAAAGACTCGAATACGAAGCACGGACCGCATCGACCCTTGACCACCGCAACATTTGTCCATCTATGAACTAGGGGAGTACGAGGGAAAACCGTTCATCGTAATGCCCTTGCTCAAAGGCCAGACGTTGCAGGACCGCATTGAAGCGGCGGCCCAAGGAACATCAGTCGATCACAGAACGAGAACTGCTTGACATCGAAACCGGGGAGTAAGTAGTCCAGGCGCGCGGCGCGGGGCGTTCAACTACTGCCTGATTTCTTGCGCAATCAAAATGGCCACCCAAGGGCGGCCATTTTGAATTAAACGAATTGGAATACTCGAGAGGTTAGTCACCTGCGACTGGTTCGCTGACTTCCGGCTTGGGCGCGTGCGTTCCGTTGCCTGGCTTCGCCAGCGCGCCAAGAGGAATAAAACCGTCTTGCGACTGCACCGGCTTCTCCTTCAAGACGACTTCGCGATAAAGAGATGCCATCCGCGCGTTGTAAGCGGCGTCATTCTTTTGCGGACCGCGAGCCTGATCTCCAGAAGCATTCAGTTTCGCGTCCCGCGCTCGCTTCTTCTCTTCTCGTGCAGTCTTGGCGATGCCCAGCTTGTCGAGATCGGTTTGCAGTTCGTTAGTTACAATCTCTTCCCGCAGCTTGAGATACTCGCTCGACTTGTCTTCCATCTTGACCTTCTTGCCGCCGGCGAAAATCTCGTGCCGCCCATGCTCCTCGTACCACTTGGTGAGCGTGGCGGTCATGTGCATTTTCTCGATGATGTTGCGCCATCCCACTCCGGTGTTGTACGCACAGAAGGAAATCTCGCCTTCCTGCGTAGCATAGGGGATGATGCACTGCTCGGTGCGGCGGAAGTCGTAATTGAACAGATCCTGGAACCACATTCCCGCGATGAACAGGAAATTCCAGCGATCCGTAGTGCGCCGCTTCATGACGTCGTCGATGGTGCGATCCGGACCGACCTTGCCGTAGTTGCGGCCCGTGATGTGATAGTTCTTGTCGAACTTCTTCAACAGATCCATCAGCTTGAAGTGAGTCGGCGACTGGAACGGATCGTAGTTCTTCATCAGGCAGAGCGCCATGCCGACGCCGGTCCAGAACTTGCCGCGAGCCGCGTCGTTCACCTTGGCAATGTCTTTCGCGAGCTGGTCGCCGTGCAGGAACGCCGTGACCGGAACCGCTTCTTTTGTCTCCTTGTCGATCATGACCGCCATGCCGGTGCCGCAGTTCGGATGGCATCCGCAGGAGAGCTGCCCCCAGTCGTTGTTGGCATCCTTGGCGTGCATCAGGTCAGCCCAGTCGCTGAACGTTCCCATGAAGCTGATTGGAAACCAGTCGCGTGACGGCTCGCCGAGCCCCGTTTGATTCTTCACGTCGTGCGCGAGGTGCGAAAGCGTGTAGCGCTGCGCCTGGCGGCGCTCGTCGGTAACAGCTTCGTCGCGGCCGGTGAAGCTGACCGGTTGGAAGCTCAGGAAGCTGATTGTCTTGGGATTGTCGAGTGCAAATTTGATAATGCGTCCGACCTGCTCGTTGTTGATGCCGTTCACGATCGTAATGACCGGAACGATTTCGCATCCCGCCTTGTGCAGGTTCTCGATCGCCTTCAGCTTCACATCGAACAGGTTGCCGACCGCGCGGTGCGCATTGGCGGCATTGCCGATTCCATCAAACTGCAGATACGCGTAACGCATGCCGGCTTCTACAGCCTGCTGCGCGAATTCAAAGCTCTTGGCGAACTCGATGCCGTTCGTCGCGGCCTGAACCGAGTTGTATCCAACGTGACGGGCGTAGCGGACCGCATCAAGAAAATAGGGCGACAGCGTCGGCTCGCCACCGGAGAACTGCACCGACATCTGGCGGCGCGGCTTGATGGTGATGGCGTTGTCGAGCATCGTCTTGATTTCTTCCCACGTCAATTCGTGGACAAATCCGACCTGATTGGCGTCCATGAAGCAGGGATCGCACATCATGTTGCAGCGGTTCGTCAGATCGATCGTGAGCACCGATCCCCGGCCATATTTCACGGTTGACGACCCGTGATGATGCAGGTGCTCGTCGTTATGTGCCGCAATGTCACGGCCTGGGAAAACATCTTCCAGGTGCTTCGAAAATTCCGTGTCGATCGACATGATGTCTTCAAAGTGCCCGTGCTTGGGGCAATCCTTGACCATCATGATCTTTCCGTCGCGCTCGACAATCTGCGCCTTGATCTCGCCGACTTTCTCGTTCATCAGCACTTCATGCGGCAGGTGACCATCGAGAATCTGCTGGCGGATTTCAGGGACACACTTCGGGCAGAGCGAATCGGTAGTGCGGGGCCAGCCTAGCGGTGGCTTGGACTTCTCGTAAGACTTGAGCAGCGGCTTGTCGGACCACTTTGGAGTAGGTGACGGGTTTGGCCTGATTCGATTCAGCCCATCAAACACTACCCACGTCGCCTTCGCGGCAGCAACAGCAGCTTTCTCTACGTACTTAATCGGCTTGCGCATAATTGCTATAGGCTCCTAAGCTCTTCAGCTTTTCGCTCTCGAAAACAAAACCCCTACCCCGATAAATCAGGCGTTCGAACGGAGAATGTAAGTCACGCCGGAAATCGAACCTGGATCTCCGATCACTTACACGAATGCCCTGGGAACTCCCCATTTATCCTATTGAAGCGGTAGGAAGTTGCGCATCCAGAACCCAACGAATGGGGAAAAATGGGGGTTTAGTGGTGCTTTGGGGGATTTAGCGGGGCTAAGTGATTGAAACTAAAGGATCGACGTTAGCATAGCGTGCGCACTGTTCAGTGGGGTCCAGCAGACGGATCAACAAATCATGCCCCCCGGTCCCTGTCAGCCGCGCGTTTGCGGATTCACGTGATCTCAAGGTGTCGATTCGCTGGTAATCATCCCCAGCAAGAGGCATTCATCATGCACGATTCTTCCCTTCTCGTCCGTTCTCGCCGACTCGAGGCGAACTCGCTTGCCGCAGATGTGGCAAATCAAACCGCTGACGCGCCGCCTGGACTCCTTCGAATCGCGATCCATACCCGGTATTTCTGGCAGAAAATCGCGATCCGCGAAGTGATTCAAATCACATCCGACGCTGGCAATTGAGATCGACTGCCCTGCGCTAACTACTTGAGCTACGACCTCGGTCGCAACTCCAATCCTGAAAATGCCTGACGCGCTTTCCAAATGCGATACGGAGAATCGGCGTTTACTCGCCACCTTTGGAGCTGTGGCGTACGAAGTGTGGAGCAGATCCTCAGGCAGTTCGTGCGCACATACGTGCCCGAGCCGATTGCGCCTTCAACGTAGCCTTCTGAGCAAAGTTGATCAAAGGCGCTTAGGACAGTGTGCCCTCGAAATGGCGTATTAACGAGCAAGATCGGAAGATTCCCGACCACGTCCTACGGAAAAGACCGGATAGACTTCGCTCTTTAACTCCCCGAAATTTAAATTTGACGGCCTGACTTCCCGCGAATCTCTGCGCTGGCCCAGATGCAAGATTTTCGCGCAACTTCTTGATCCGGAGAACGTTCGAACGCATGCCAGAAATCGAAAGTGAGCTGTCCGCTCCAACCGAAGCTCGATGTAGGTCCGGGTGCAGCGGACTCGATGACGTATTGGGCGGGGGATTTCCGAGAGGTTACTTTTATCTGCTCGAAGGCGAACCTGGCGCAGGAAAGACTACCCTCGCGTTGCAATTCGTTTCTGAGGGCCTGCGCAACGGGGAAAAGACACTCTACATTACGCTCTCCGAATCTCCCGACGAACTGCGGACTGCGGCGCACGCACACGGAATCGAACTTCAGGGCGCGAAATTTGTCGATCTCAAGCCGAGCGAGGATGATCTCAAGATTGACGGCCAATATTCGGTATTCCACCCCTCCGAAGTAGAGCTGGGAGACCGGCTGCAAGCCATCGTTTCCGAAGTAAAGCGCTACCAGCCCGACCGCCTGGTGATTGACGCTCTCTCGGAGCTCCGAATGCTGGCGAAAGATCCGTTGCGCTACCGACGACAGGTCATCTCGCTGCGCGAATACACTCCCGACTCTTGCACGGTGCTGCTGCTGGATGACCGAAGCAGCCGGCACTCAGACCTGGAGTTGCATAGCATCGTGCATGGCGTAGTGCTTCTTGAAAAAGTACATCGCGAATATGGAAAGACCCGACGGCGGGCGGAGATTTCGAAACTTCGTGGCTGCGCGTTTCGTGAAGGCTACCACGACTATGTGATCGAAGCCGACGGAGTCAGGCTATTCCCTCGCCTGGTGGCAGCTGAGCATCTCACCGCGCCCGACACTTCGACCTCCGCCAGCAGCAATATTCCGCAACTTGATGCACTCGTCGGCGGCGGTCTGGATCGCGGCACCAGCACGTTGCTGCTCGGCCCCGCAGGCTGCGGCAAGACCACGATTGCGATCCGGTGGCTGACCGCGGGCGCGGAGCGCGGAGAAAATACCGCCGCATTCATATTCGAAGAGACGATCCACACCCTGATGCGCCGGGCTAGCGGTCTGGGCATGGACATGGAACCGCATCTGAAGAGCGGACATTTGAAGCTCCATCACCTTGATCCCGCAGAGATGTCGCCAGGAGAGTTCATCGAAAAAGTCAGGTTGGCGGTTGATGTCGATGGCGCTCGCACCGTCGTCATCGACAGCCTGAACGGTTTTCTTCAATCCATGCCCGGAGAACACTTCCTGGCTTTGCATCTGCATGAATTACTGACTTACCTGAACCACAAAGGGGTTGTAACGCTGATGGTGCTGGCCCAGGCCGGCGTAGTGGGCGCCAATGTGCAGACGCCCGCGGACGTCAGCTACCTGGCTGACAACATCATGGTCCTACGCTACTTCGAGGTTCAGGGCGAAGTGCGGCAAGCAATTTCGATGATCAAGAAGCGTAGCGGAGGACACGAGCACACCATCCGCGAACTACGCCTCGGGCCGAACACCATTCACGTCGGCGAACCCTTGACGAACTTCCAGGGAGTGCTGAGTGGCATTCCCGTGTTGTTAGGAGTGCAGAACGGACATGGACTCCGGCTCCGTGAATAATCTCTCCGCCAGCGACCTCGATGTCGTAATCCTCGCGCCGTTCGGCAAGGATTGTGCGCTGATTGGGAAAGTTCTGCGGAACTCGGGAGTAGAAGTTCGCTCCGCCGGCGACAGCGGATGCCTCGTCGATGCGGTGCCTGAAAATGCCGGGGCCGCAGTCGTGGCCGAAGAAGCGCTGGTAGAGGACGACATAGGGAATTTGGGCCGGAAGCTCAAAGCGCAGCCCCAGTGGTCCGATTTCCCGATTATTGTACTCACTGGCGGCGGCATGAGCACATCGGAGACAGAGGTTGCCGTGCGCTCGCGAACGCCGCTGGGCAACGTCACTCTGCTCGAGAGGCCGCTGCGGGCGGCGACTCTGGTCAGCGCCGTTCGGAGCGCGTTATCGGCACGGCGCCGCCAGTATGAGATCCGCGATCACCTGCGGCAACAAGAAGTTGTGGAACAGGCATTGCGCGATGCGAGAGACAGCCTGGAATCCATTGTCCGGGAACGTACGGCTGCCTTATGCCGTCTCTCCGCCCAGCTTCTGGGCGTGCAGGATGAAGAACGCCGCCGCATCGCTCGCGAATTGCACGATGGGCTGGGCCAATATTTGGCCGCCGCCAAAATCACGCTGGATACGCTGGCCTTCACTCACACAGAACTTGAGAACCCTCTGAGCGATGTCACCCAACTGATCGATCGCGCCATCACCGAGACGCGAACGCTTTCGCATCTCCTCCATCCGCCGCTACTGGATGCTGCCGGATTCTCATCTGCGGCAAGCTGGTACGTCGAAGGATTTGGGAAACGGAGCGGCATTGCGGCCACATTGAAACTTCCTGACAAGCTGGGACGGCTCCCTACCGTCATCGAAACGGCATTATTTCGCATCATGCAGGAAGCCCTGACCAACGTTCACCGCCATTCCGGAAGCGGCAAGGTGGAAATTCTGTTGAACCGGGATGCGGAGAACGCACTGCTCGTCATTCGTGATTTCGGCAAGGGAATTCCAAAAGAGACCTTGGAGCAGTTCACGCAATCGGGAACCAACGTAGGTGTTGGATTGGCCGGAATTCGCGAGAGAGTGAAGGAATTGGGCGGGACTTTGGAGATTCACTCCAGCAGCAACGGCACATCCCTGAAGGTCGAACTTCCAATTACCGCTGAACCACAGAGCGTGTTCTCGGCTTCTCCGTTTTCGCAGATCTATTCTTCGATCACGACTTAGGCGAGCGGTGCCAGCTCATCAGGCCTCAGCCTAGAAAAGCACGCCGACCCCTACCGTGATCAGGTTCGTCTTCCAGTTATTGAGATCGTTCGGGTTGCTCAACGTGTTGGTGAACTTGAAGTAGCGCGTTTCATAGGAAGCCCGGGCATACCATTTTCCGAACACGTATCCGGCAGTGCCGCGAATGAAGTATCCGTGATCGAGACTGGGCTTGGGATAATTGGTTCCCGCCTTAGGAGCGGTGAAGTGCGGCTTGAACTCGGGAGAGACCTGCGCCTGCAGAAAGGCATGCCGGGGTTCGTTGCTGAATTTGTACTCGAGCACCGCGGGAACTTCGACCAGCAGCATGTTGTAGCGTGCAAACTCCTGGCCGTTCACGTTACTGGCCGGAATAAGAATTTTGTGGACCTGGCCATGGAACCCCGCCGAAAAATGGCTGCCGAAGTGAAAAATGGGCCCCGCGTAAGCGGAAAATTCCGACGCATGCTTGGTGGTGTCAGCGGGAAAAACAATCTCTCCTCCAGCCACGATGGCGGGGGTCTGATTTTTCTGACTGCCTTGGATCACGATGAAATCAGCGTTGATGTCCCCGACGGCGGTCGTGGCGGAAGGCAAACCGCCGAACCGGTCGGTCGTCTCGCCGGATGCGACGCCAATGGCGGCGCGCTGTCCATAGGCCGCCACGGCAGCCAGCAGAAAAATAACGGTATAAGACAGAGCTCTCTTGCAGGGCTCGATCACGAAATCCCCTCCTCGGGAAGGAAAAGTGTACACTCCGCCAAACAACCGCGAATAGGTCTAATGGCTTGAGAGTCTTCAGAATACTTGTTCTGTGATGCGGGACCAGGCGGATTGTTTGTGCGTATGGCCGCGAAGTTCAACGGCCCAATCGCTTGGAGTCAAAGCGGAAATCGACCAGCGCGTCACGGTAGTCAATCGGGATATCGATCAATCGGAGCATCTTGAAACCAGGAAGCCGGAAACCTCGATTCCAACACTGTCAGTGATCTGCTTTGTGTCGATGGCGGTCATATCCTGATTTTCCTGTCGCAGGTGACCGAATGCCAGCACGGCTTTCTTGGCGGTATAAACCTTGTCGACCTTGCCGCTGATGCCCTCGGCGATCGCGTCGGAATCGCCGTGAACTTTCGTGACTTCGCGAGCGGCGGCTGGCGAGATGAAATTCACAACGGCACCGGTGTCGATCAGGAAGAGTTTGTAGGCCGCGTTGCCGATGAACGTGGGCACCAGCAGTGCGTGCCCGAAGCGAAATACGCGTGCACGTGAGGCAGGAAGAGAGCGCACAGAGAGTGCGCACCAGCACGATCGGCATTTGCGGTTTCACAATGACAACTCGTGGGTACCCGCTTACAATTACTTAGGGCCCTCCCTCGTCGAAGGTTAATGGCCCTACCCCCAAAATCCGCATTGCGAATTCGAGGTTTCTGACCCTCCCCCACGTGAAAAACGGACATCGCCTAAGAAGCATTTGGGTTTGCATGGCTGGCTTCCTGGTTCTCTTTCCAGCGGAAGTCATCGGGCAAGGTTCCACCGACGTGAAAGCCATCGCGGCAGCAGTGGATGAGCACTACAACCATTTGAAAACGCTGGAAGCCGACTTTACCGAGGGTTACCGGGGTTCGGGCATCGAGCGGACGGAATCGGGAATTCTTTGGCTGAAAAAACCCGGCAAGATGCGCTGGGAGTACCGTTCTCCAAGGGAGAAGCTGTTTGTCTCAGACGGCCGAGATGCGTGGTTTTACGTACCTGAGGATCGGCAAGCGCGAAAGACGTCAGCAAAGAAGCTCGAGGACATGCGATCACCGGTGGCTTTCTTGCTTGGTAAAACCAAATTAGAGAGAGAGTTACAGGGGTTATCTCTAGCCAAGGATTTAACTGCTTCAGCGCCGGAAAACGTTGTACTGCGTGGGGTGCCGCGAGGTCTCGAAGACCGTATCAGCGAAGTAGTAGTGGAGGTCACCCGAGATCATGAAATTTGCCGGCTGATTCTTCAGGAAGTGGATGGGGCGGCGACGGAATATCGCTTTAGCAATCAGAAGGAAGGTGTGGTCCTGGCGGACACCCGGTTTGAATTCAAACCGCCTTCCGGGACTGAAATTGTAGAAGGGATGGAACCATAGGCGCGTGAGTTTTGGATCAGTCCCGTCAGGTTTTACTGCACTGGTTACTTGCGTACTTACGGTCACTGAATCTCTCCACTTCGCGGGCTTAGAATGGAAAATTGGGGTGTTAAACTGAGGTTTACGCCTCTCCCAAGGTAGAAAAACAGACAAATGGCTGAGTTTGTCGTAAAAATCGCCGACGACCGCGGGCATATCCATCAGCACGTCGAGCAAGGGATCTCCGAGGCCGAAGTCCGGGACCGATACTCGCAGCAGGGGTATCTCGTTTACTGGGTTAAGCCTCAAGGGGTGTTAACCGGGGGCGTCAGCATGCGCCGCCGGCGCAAGCTGAAACAATCGACGTTTCTGGTGTTTAACCAGCAGTTTCTCACGCTGATTCGCGCCGGATTACCCATTTTGAATGCCCTGGAATTGCTTATCAAACGGCAAAAGGACGGGCAACTCAAAGAGCTGCTGGAGAATGTTCGCGACCGTGTAAAGGGCGGCGAATTATTGTCGGATGCGTTCGCGGCGCAGGGCATCGTCCCGAGAATCTACACGACGACCTTGATGGCCGGCGAGAAGAGCGGCGCCATCGACGAAGTGCTGACACGATATATCGGTTTCCAGCGGATGGCGATGTCGTTCCGCAAGAAGCTTTTCGTGTCACTGATCTATCCGACCCTGCTGGTTACGGTGGTCACGATTATGGTGATGTTCCTGTTCACCTACGTCGTACCGAAGTTTGCGGAGCTGTTCAACAGCCTGGACGCGAAGCTGCCGGCGATCACGGTATTCATGCTCGCCGTGGGGCAGAATGCTCAGAAATATCTGCCGTTTGGCGTGGTCGGATTTGTGATCGCGGGATTCATTTTTTGGCGGTGGAAAGACACAGACCGCGGCGCGGATCAAATCGACCGCGCGATTCTAAGTTTGCCCTTGCTGGGTGAGATCCGCCTGAAGCATCAGGTGGCCAGTTTCTCGCGCATGCTCGCAACCCTGCTGCAGGGCGGATTGCCCCTGGTTCCAGCGATGGAGACGGCAGGTTCCTCGATGAGCAGCCGCCGCATCTTAAAGGGAGTCAATCGCGCCAGCATCCGGGTGCGCGAGGGCCAGGGCCTGTCCGGAAGCCTGGAAGAACAGGAAATTTTCCCGCCGCTCGCGGTGGAAATGATCGAAGTCGGCGAATCGACTGGCGCGTTGCCGGCGATGCTGAACTCGGTGGCCGAGTTTTACGAGGAAGACGTGCAGACGGCGCTGGGAGCGGCAATGGCGTTGATCGAACCGCTGATCCTGATCATTATGGCGATTTTTGTCGGCGGCGTGCTGATCTCGTTGTATTTGCCGATCTTTACCCTGGGAGTGCACTGATCGCGGATTTTCAGTTATCGATTTTTGCGATTGCCGATTCAAGCGTGGAGCCTAAATCGAAGGTTGGCAATCGGCGATCGGAAATGGAAGCAGTGGAATGGCAACAGCAGACAAAAAAACGGTGATTGTTCCGGCTGGAAATGGTGGCCGCACGACGGCGGCGACGCCATACGGGAATAGCGTCAGCGATATGGAACGCGCGCAGGATGTGGCGCGGCGGTACCGCTGCGAATACATCGACCTGACGAATTACGAGCTGCATCACGACCTGTTCAAGCGGATTCCGGTCGAACTGATGTTCCGCTACAAGTTCGTGCCGCTGGAAGAGACGGCCGACGGCAGGCTCGCCATCGCGATTGCCGACCCCAGCCAGCTGATGATGATTGACGAGATCAGCCTGCTGCTCAAGCAGCGCATCATCACCAAAGTCTCGACGCTGAAGCAGATCGACGACATTCTCAAGAAGACCGAGCAATCGCAGCGCGTGCTCGAAGAAGCCAGCGAAGGCTTCACGATTATCCGCGAAGACGAAGCCACAGGCGCGGAAGAGACGCTGACCATCGACAAGCTCACGGCGACCGGGGACACGAGCCCGATCATCCGCCTGGTCGACACCACGATATTTACCGCACTGCAGCGGCGAGCTTCCGATATCCACATCGAGACCCGCGACGATTCCGTGGTCATCAAGTTCCGTATCGACGGTGTGCTGACGCAGGCCATGCCGCCCATCGCCAAAGAGCACCATTCCACCGTGATCTCGCGTATCAAGGTCATGAGCGAGCTTGATATTTCCGAACGGCGCGTGCCCCAGGACGGGCGTTTCCGGGTCAAGTACAGCGGCCGCGCCATCGATTTCCGCGTGTCGATCATGCCGTCGATTCACGGCGAAGATGCCGTGCTCCGCGTCCTCGACAAGGAGTCGATGAGCGAGAAGTTCCGCACCTTGACGCTCGAGGTTGTCGGCTTTGATCCTGACGATCTGCGGCGCTTCCGCCGCTACATCAAGGAACCTTACGGCATGGTGCTGGTCACGGGGCCGACGGGTAGCGGCAAGACCACCACCCTCTATGCCGCGATCAATGAGATCAAGACCGATGAAGACAAGATCATCACCATCGAAGACCCGGTTGAATATCAGCTGCGCGGTATCACGCAAATCCCGGTCAATGAGAAAAAGGGTTTGACCTTCGCGCGCGGGTTGCGGTCGATTTTGCGTCACGACCCGGACAAGATCATGGTCGGCGAAATCCGAGACTCCGAAACCGCTCAGATTGCCATTCAATCCGCGCTGACCGGACACTTGGTCTTCACGACCGTCCACGCCAACAACGTCGTCGACGTTCTCGGACGATTCCTGAACATGGGCGTGGAGCCGTACAATTTTGTTTCGGCGTTGAACTGCATCCTGGCGCAGCGGCTCGTGCGTTTGATCTGCGATGCGTGCCGCACGCAAGTACACTATGCCCCCGAAGTGCTGGAGGCGAGCGGGCTGGACGCGAAGCAATGGTCGGATGTGCCGCTCTATGAAGGCCCCGGATGTATTGAATGCGCAGGTACTGGGTTCCGCGGACGAACGGCGATCCACGAACTGCTCGATTTAAGCGATCAGATCCGCGAGATGATTCTGGCAAAGAAACCGACTTCAGAGATTCGTCGTGCTGCCCGGGAAGAGGGCATGCGATTCCTGCGCGAGTCAGCTCTGGATAAAGTGCGCCTGGGACTGACGACGTTGAAAGAGATCAACAAGGTTACATTCATCGAGGCGATGCGGTAGGAAACCTCGAAACTTTGCAACCTTAAAAAACACATGAGTCCGAGTTTGAACGTTGCGAAACCGAAGCTGGCATGTGAGATTGCCGCCGATCGCGTGTTGGCGGGCCGGTTGCTGGATAACGGCAGTGGCCTGGAAGCTTGCGCGGCGCGGGAACTGGCGCCGGGCAGCGTCGTTCCCGATCTAGTGGAGAACAATCTCCGCGAGCGGGATACGGTGCTGGCGGGGATTGAGTCCGCATTGAACAGCGTGGCCGGACGATCGCGTGATTTAATTGCGGTCGTGCCCGACGCAGCGGTGCGGGTAATGCTGGTGGATTTTGACACTCTTCCGGCGGACCAGGAAGAGGCCCTCGGCGTAGTCCGGTTCCGCCTGAAGAAATCCCTTCCCTTCGATGTAGAAAAAGCCAAAGTCTCGTTTCACGCGCAGAAGGTAAGCGATGAAGTGCGCGTGGTCGCCGCGGTGGGACTGACCAGTGTGATCGAGGATTACGAAACGGCCTTCCAGGAGGCGGGATACAGCCCCGGAGTGGTGGTCCCTTCCATGTTGGCGGCGCTGGGCGCGGCCGATGGCAAGCGTCCGACCCTTGTCGTCAAAGTGGATGCGCATACCACCAGCATTGCCATCCTGAATGAAGATCAGTTGCAATTGTTCCGCACGCTGGAAAATTCGCGCGGGGTGACGATCACCGGAGAGCAATTGGCCGAAGAAGTCTATCCATCGGTCGTGTTCTTCCAGGACACGTATCATTTGAATATCGAACGAATCTACGTAGCGGGCCTTTCTGAAGCGGGCGGAGCGGCTCCGGCACTCCGGGCGCAGACTGGCGCAGATGTGCAGGAGCTCGTGGCTGCCGCGCAGTTGGGAGCAAACACCAGCGGTTCGGTTCCGCGATGGAGAATGGCAGGAGTAGTAGGAGCCTTGGTTTCATAGCGTCGTTAGTCGACCGTCGTTAGTCGCTGACCAGATCCATCGGCTGAAGACCCGCGACTAGTGATCTAACAACTGACCTTATGCGTTTAGACATCAATCTCGCGAGCCGGCCGTACGAAGATGCGCGGCAGTTCTGGATGCGATGGGGCACCGGACTGGGTGTGCTTACGCTGGTTACGCTAATCCTGTTGACGGTGACGATCACAGGCTGGCTCAATGCCCGCCGGGATCACCGGACGATTTCGCAAAAGAAGGCTCTGATTGCCGACCGCGACGCCAAAAGGGTGGAAGCCGAAGAGTTCCTGAACCGTCCGGAGAACCGAACCACCCGCGATGACTCGCAAGTATTAAACGAACTGATTGAGCGAAAAGCGTTCTCCTGGACGCTGGTGCTGGAAAACCTGGAAAAGGTAATGCCGGCACGGGTGCACCTGGTGTCGATGAATCCCGAGCTCGACGAAGATAATCAGCTGTCCTTGAAGATGAGCGTCGCCGGAGATTCCTCCGACCGGGCGATCGAATTGGCACGCCGGATGGAAGATTCGCGCCGCTTCGCGCAAACTAACATCGTCGGTGTCGCTTCGACTCAATCGCAGACCGGCGATACTGTGCGTGTCGACTTCGTGGCAACTTACATTCCTGAGCTACTTTCCGATACGGCAACGCCGGCGACTGACCGGAAGTCTGCGCCTAAGTCCGACGCAAATCCGGCATCGGCGACTACCAAGACAACATCGAAGCCATCCTTGCCGAAACCGCCGAGGGGGAGGCACTGATGCCCGACCTGCGGCAAACGCGGTTCAAAATCAAGACAGCATTGCTGGTGATGGCTGGCATCGACCTGCTGGCGTTGATTGTTTATATTTCCCCTCTCGTCGGGTCCACGGAATCGCGCCGAATGGAGATCAACCAATTACAGGCCGAACTGACGACGAAAACAAAGCAGGTGGCGCCCCTGAGAGACCTTCCTGAAAAGGTGAAACTCGCCAACCGTGAGATTGCGGATTTCTATAAGAAGCGTATTCCCGATCAGCAATCGCGGATTCCGGCAGAGTTCCAAAAGCTCGCGGCGGACAACAGCGTTTCCGTCGAAACCGTGAAATATAAGTACGCGGAACATACGCTCGGAAAGCTGCAGCCTGTCGAAATCGAAGCGGATTTGAGCGGGAACTACACTTCCCTGGCCCGCTTCATCAATGCCGTGGAACGCGACGACATGCTCTTTATCATCAACAGCATTACACTGGGAGGAGAGCAACAGGGACCAGTGAAGCTCAGCGTGAAACTTGATGCTTATCTGAAGGCGGGAGCGTAGGTGAAAGTCGGACTGGAAAACAAGAAGAAGACGATATGGGCAGCGGTGCTTGGTGGGCTAGCCCTCCTGATCGTCGCTTACCAGTTCCTTCCCATGTTTTTTGGACCCTCGGCGCCGAGCGACTCCAGCGCGCAGGCAGCGGCTCCGGTCACTCCACGGGCATCCTCGGCTCGCAGGCAAGACAAGGCGGGTAAGAAACCAAAGCCGGAAAACCTGGACCCGACCCTGCGCCTGGATTTGCTGGCAGCAGTCGAGCAGACCCAGTATGAAGGGAAGGGCAGGAATATTTTCGTGTCGCAGGCGGAACCGGTAGCGATCCCTGACCCTGTGGCCAAGGCCAACACGGATGCCGCGGCAGCCGCCTACACTCCGCCCACACCTCCGCCTCCGCCGCCCATACCGCTGAAGTTTTTCGGATTCGCCAGCAAGCCGGGAGAACCGAAACGAATCTTCCTGTCACAGGGCGACGACGTGTGGGTGGCCGGTGAGGGCGAGATTGTGAACCGCCGCTATAAGGTGGTCCACATCAATCCAGCCAGCGTTGATATGCAGGATGTCGTCAACAGCGGTCCGCCGCAGACAATTCCGCTGACGCAAGGGTGAGGACTCAAGATCGAGGTTTCAAAGTTGCACGGGTCCAGCGTTTCAAGGTTTAGGCTCGACATTTCGCGCCGGGATGCTCGCTCCGAGCGGTACCTTTGAGGCCTTGCCACACTAAAACGTTGTGAGTTTTCAATGACGCTTTTTCTCCATCGCCGGCCGCGACGTTCTTCCAGCAAGAAGGAGGACGGATACGTCCTCATGATTCTGTTGCTGCTGGTGGCCATGATCATTATTGGGGCGGCGGCGATCGTTCCTACGATCAAGTATGAAATTGAGCACGACCGCGAGGAAGAACTGATTCATCGCGGCGTGCAGTATTCTCGCGCCATCCGCGGGTATTACAAGAAATTCGGGCGGTATCCCGTCAAGATCGAGGATCTGCAAAATACCAACAACATGCGTTTTCTCCGCAAGCGCTACAAAGATCCGATGAACTGCCACAACGGGCAGTGCGAAGATTTCAAGCTGCTTCACTTCGGCGAAGTAAAACTCACGTTTGGAAACGGACTCATCCCAGGAGCCCTCACACCGGGTATGGCCTCAACCGGTGCGCTCGCGGCCGGCAATCTCGCCGCCGTCGGCGGGATGCAGGGGAGCGCTGCAGCATTGGGGCAGCCTACCATTCAGCCGAATCAGACTACGACCTCTGATTCCTCGCAAACTTCTTCGACGGGGAGCACAGACCAGAACTCAGGAAACGGAGATCAATCTTCTTCAGGGGGCAGTGACTCCGGGCAACCGAACCTGAAAGGCTTTTCCAGCCAAACGCTCGGCGGCGGTCCCATCGTAGGGGTTGTGAGTGCCAGTAAAAAAGAAGGCTATCGCGAGTTCAACAAGAAGAAGAAGTACAGCGAGTGGCAGTTCATCTACGATCCGGGAACCGATCGTGGCGGGCTGCTGATGACGCCGAATCAGCCGGTTCTGTTTCAGCAACCACAGAACGTAAACGGGCAGCCTAATTCAGGAACGAACCCGGCAAGTCCTGGCGGACTCGGATTCCAGAACAATCCGGTCTCTTCAACGCCAAATCAAAACGCTCCAGCCACGCCGGACCAGAACAACGCTCAGCCTCAGCAGCAATAATTCCGGGCATCGCGGCCTCAAGAGCGAATCCTGTAAACACAAAATGGCCTCATCGCGAGATGAGGCCATTATTCTTTGACGTAATCTCTTTGACGAAATCTAAAGCTGCGACACCCGGCTCAACGGCCGAGACCCTTACACGCTGAATGACGACCCGCAGCCGCAAGTGCTCTTGACGTTCGGATTTTCGAACTTGAAGCCGGCGCCTTCCAGCGTCTCGACGTAGTCGACAATGCAGCCGTTGAGATACATGACGGAGGTAGCGTCCACGTAGACCTTCAATCCGTCCATATCAAATGTCTTGTCCATCATCCCGGCGCCGTTCTCAAACTGCATGGAATAGGAGAAGCCCGAGCACCCGCCGCCGACCACCCCAATGCGGAGTCCGGTCGGGACTGGATTCTGCTGGGCCATGATCTCTTTCACCTTCGCGACCGCGTTGGCAGTCAGGGAAATCGGCGCAGCCTTTTTTACTTCAGGGACAGTTGTTGTTGCCATTCGTATCTCCTTGGCCTTAAAGCTGTTTGATTATAGCAAAATGCCGGTCCCGGGGAAGATCGCCGCTCGGGTACCTTAGCTTTTTGATGCCATTCGGCCGTTAACGGTCGCTTTCTTAGCACGACCGGAAGGCCTTCTTGGCCGGATGCGAAAACCGGCCGTACGCTGGCATTTCTTCCCACCAAGTCTTGCCAGACAGGGCTATAATCTTGGGCGTCAGGACCTTCCTCAAGGTGCGCCACGCCTGAAGAGGGGTATACCCGACCGGGTTGAAACCACCGAGGTGGCTTATGACGCTGATTGAAATCGTGGGGGGACTGTTCGGGATCTTCGCCATCGGATTAATCGTGCTATTGATCTATCGCAGCACTCTGACGATGCACGAGGACGACCAACTGTTTCTAGATGACGCGAATTCGCACATGCAGGAAGAGCAGACCGAGTTGTTGACCAAAGTGAATCGGTTGACGCTTCCGGTTCGCGTGTTCAGCATCGGCTCGGGAGTGTTTCTGCTCGCCTTCCTGGCAATGCTCATCTATCAGAAACTGAACGAAGTGCAGTAGCGTAGTGACAGATTCTGCTGCGCACCGTGCTCTTCCATGAAACGGCTACGACCGACCGTGGCAAGGGCGAAATTGTGTGCGCATGGAAACTGGCCCGCTCGTCTTTCTCAAAGTGGCCCGGATGGCGGAATTGGCAGACGCGCTGGCCTTAGGAGCCAGTAGCCGCGAGGCTGTGCAGGTTCAAGTCCTGTTCCGGGCACCACTGGCTTAGATCTGATCAGCTACAAAGGTGCTCTGAACCAACCCACAGTTGAGCCAGGTCTCTGAGGCTATTCTTGTACGTGCGTGTTACGAGATAGTCTTTCCCACCTTTCACGCGCAGTCTGTATTCCCCGGTAGGTAAAGGTTGAATCTCCTCCACTGCGGAAATATTCACCACCACCGATCGATGAATGCGAATAAACCCGTAGGGCCCGAGGCGCTCCGCCATGGACGAGAGGGACTCGTGCAGCAAATAGGACTTTGGTGGATGCAACACCGAAACGTAATTGCCCTCGGCTCGCACCGCTACTATTTCGGCCAAGTCCAGTAAGAGTATTCTGCCCTTCACCTTGAAAGCGATTCGCGGCGCCTGTCGTTTTGCCAAACCCTCCAATTGCTGCAAAGCCAAGAGGAGCTTTGTGGCGTCCAGACCGGTTAGTCGAAGCAACGACGTATCCGCAGGTTCATGGGACCGATCTTCTGCGGTCGATTTAAGAGCATAGTCACGCCTACTCTGTCTGGGAATCATATCTGTCCGCAGTGTGCCAGCTGCACCGTCCGTAGCATCGTGGGCAGCCAATCGAACATAGGTCTCTCGTGCTGTGTCCTTTTGATCCTGAACCTCGCGGACATTCATCTGGAAACTCCTCGAATGGATTCCCCATTCCAACTTGCTATCACCTAACGCAAGACGATCGACGCCTGTAGCTGTCGCACGATCTTTAGCTCTCTACATTGCTGGGGCCTGTGTACCGTCGGACCAAGTACCAACCGGCACAAAAAAGATCGCCTCCGGCTCCGGAAGCTCTCTGGGATCCATCAGGACCGGAGAGCCGTCGAAATTCGCGCCCCAACTCGCAGCGTCCGTTTTTGGAACGTGCAACATCAAGTGGGGAAACCAATGCACGACAGCATCGTTGAGGTACTGCTCCTTCGACATCATGTAGGACATTGCGCCAGGTTCTGGCATCGGCAGCGCTTTATTGCCAACCATGGTCTTGATGCGCTCGAGGATTTGAGGTTTGGACAATCCGGCCAGCACCAACTCAGTGCGTTTCAGCGTATAGGGCAGAATGGATCGCGCGGCGGCCGGGTTGTAGCAGATCGGGCTTCGATTTTTCGGGTTCCAAAACTCCGGGTGGTCGAATGGAGACATCCATGCCCGCTCCACGATGCAGACGAAACCGCTCTTGCCTTTGGCGACAGTCTCGTAACCGTGCCGTCCAAGAACCATAACCGTAGCGTCGGCCGATATGGATTTCGGGGCGGCTGTTCGTGCCAAAGCGATTTCTGCGCTTCGATCCGCCATGAGGTATTGATCAAGCGGCGCCATACTCGGATAAGGCGAATCAGCGGCCTGGCCGGCGCCGCCTTGCGCCTGTACCTGATACGCGGCAATGACCAAGGAAAGCAGCGCGAGAGCGCCTGATGTGAACGTTGTCGCCGTTTGTCGGTACACGGATTCCCCCCCCTGAAAAGTTGAGTGTTCTTTCAATGCAGCTTGGAAAAAAATAATCGAAGATCTTTCACCATCAGGTCCGGTTGTTCGAGCGCCGCGAAGTGCCCGCCTCGCGGCATCTCGGTCCTCTGCACGATGTTGTAGTTCAGATCAATCCAGCGCTCGGGCGCTGCAACAACTTCCTTGGGAAATACCGCATAGGCCACCGGAGTTTGCAAGCGCGGCAGACTTTCGAGCCTGTGCGTGAAATGGTTTTCGCGGTAGATGCGCATGGAGGACCCCACTGTCCCGGTGACCCAATAAAGTGTCACGTCGGTAAGAAATGTGTCGCGATCTACTGCGTGCAGAAAATCCCCATCATTGTCGGTAAGGTCCTGGAATTTCTCGGTAAGCCAGGCCAGCCACCCGACTGGCGAATCGGTCAGGGCATAGGCAACCGTCTGCGGTTCCGATGATTGAAGGCTAAAGAACGTACTCCTCTGCTCGTCCCACCAACCTGAATAGCGTCGCTGCTCCTCAGCGGTCAACTGCTTCATCGCACTATCGCTGGGAGGTCGAACGTCAATAAGGTTCAGGTGGAGACCAATCACATGCTCAGGAGCGAGGCGCGCGATCTCTATTGCGATTGCGGCCCCCCAGTCGCCACCCTGTATGCCATACTTGGAGTATCCGAGACGATCCATCAGCACAGTGAGCGCCTTGGCCATACGCTGGGGACCCCAGCCACGACTGGTTGTCGGCCCGGAAAACCCGAACCCGGGAAGCGAAGGAATGACGACGTCAAACGCAGGCGTGTTGCTGTCCTTCGGATGTGTAAGCGGCTCAATCAAGGAGAAAAACTCCAAAATTGATCCTGGCCATCCGTGAATTAGCATCAGGGGCACCGCCTCAGCTCGCGGCGATCGCTCATGGATGAAGTGAATCGTCTGTCCGTCGATTACAGTCGTAAACTGTGCGTATCGGTTAATCCGCGCTTCCTGGGCACGCCAGTTGTAGTCTTTCAGCCAATAACTCGCGAGTTCGCGGACCTTACTGATATCAGCGCCATATTCCCAGGTTGTCCCAGGCAGTTGGTCCGGCCACCTGGTCTCGGCTAATCGATGATGCAGATCAGCGAGCACATTCTCTGGGATGTTCGCCTTGAAGGGTATGATCGCCGGGGCATTCCTGGCTTCAGCGCCGAAACCAGCCTGCAGTGTAACGAGGACAACGAACACTATGGCCAGAGCACAGACCGTCTGTCGTTGCAGAATCATCGCGCACCACCCCGGTATCGGCCGCATAGTGTTATACAAACTGGTTGGTATGTAACTTCCTTTCCCTCAAGCAACGACTAAAGAAGCAATCATCTTCTTTTAAGATTTCGTACAGGCCGCAAAGACCGCAGCCAGTCCACCAGATTTCTCTTGCCGGCTTTCATGACTTTCGCGTCCTGAGCATTCTTCGCCAGCGAGACGTAACCCTCGAGTGTTGCAATCAGAAAGCTTGCGATCTCGGCAGGCTCCACGTCGCGGCGAACCTGCCCCTGGGCCTGCCCTCGTCTTAAAGCGGCCGCGACTCCACCGCGCCACGCATGGAACACCGTTGCAAGCCGTTTGCGAAAACCTTCATGGAGAGGGGACATCTCTTGAGCGAGATTATTCAAGGGGCAGCCACCCCGGACATCCTCAGGCCGAACTGATTCCGATTGAACAATTCCAATCAAAATGTCGATCGGGTTGTCGCCCCTCTGCAGCGGGCGCAACCACTTGGCACGAAGATCGGGCGCAATGATCTCTTCGACGACAGCGTATCCCAATGTCTCCTTGCTCTTGAAGTGGTAGTACAACGCGCCCTTAGTCACGCCAGCCACTGCAAGAATCGTGTCCAGGGAGGCACTCTGATAACCCGAGCGATAAATCTCGCGCGATGCTGCCTGCAGCAAACGCTCGCGCGTGCGCTCCGGTTCATGCAGGCGCGACAGGCCGTTTTTCGAAGTCTTACGTGCCGCCAACATACCGACCAGTATGCATGTTGATGGGGCACGAATCAAATAAATTCGACCCGGCGTGTCGATCTCCACTGTTCGAGTTCTCGAAACTTGTACCCACTGTCCTCGGGTTTATGGAAAACGGTAGTAAACTCCGCTCAGTCAGTACTCCGCTCGTCACACGAAATTGTTAGCTCGTCACTCCATACAAGGGCTGAAATGACAGGGCTGTTGTGTCGTGTAATTGTTCTGGAGGTGGAACGTCAGATGCTACCTAGGTGTGCCTAACGCCGCCATGAGTGCCGTGGGGATTCTCCAACGAAAACGGCAGGCGATCCCGAAAGGTTAGGTGCACAATGCTGAACTGTAATCGGTATGGTATGCAAACTCGATTTCGGTGGCTGCCATTTGTTTTGGCACTCGCCTCCTTCTCGTGCCTGGCATTCGCGCAGACTACGGTGTCTACGGGCAGCATTGTAGGTACCGTTACGGATCCGACGGGTGCTGTGGTAAGCGGCGCCAAAGTGCTGATCACCAACACCGCAACAGGGCAGGCTCTCAACCTGGCGGCAAATGCTGGAGGCTCGTACACGTCGGGCCCATTGGATCCCGGAAAATACAAGGTGCAGGTTTCAGCGAAAGGCTTCAGCAGCGTCAGCGAAACGATCACAGTGGAGGTGGGTAATACAGCCACGGCAAATATCAAGCTGCAACTTGGCCAGGAAAGCCAGACCATCGAGGTGGAGGCCGATACAGTCGCGGTGAACACCGAGCAGGCGGAGGTGCAGGGCATCCTGAACTCCGACCAGATTGCGAATCTGCCGGTCAATGGCCGCAACTTTCTTGATTTGGCGCAACTGGAACCGGGCGTGCAGATTCAGGACGGCCAGAACTTCGATCCGACCAAAGCCGGTTACTCGTCGATTTCCTTCGGTGGGCGCTTCGGTCGTACAGCTCGCATAAACGTAGACGGAGTCGATATCAGCGATGAAACCGTCGGTACGACTACAGCCGACATCCCTGCTAGTGCGATCGATGAATTTCAGCTGGGCCAATCTTCTCTCGACCTTTCCAACGATCTGACTTCGTCAGGAGCAGTCAACGTGACCACAAAGTCGGGGACGAACCACGTCCACGGCGAAGCGCTTGGCTTCATCCGCGATCACAGCTTCGAGGCCAATGCGCCAGGTGGCAACAACTATCCATTTCAGCGTGAACAATTTGGCGGCAGCGTCGGCGGGCCTATCGTCAAGAACAAGCTGTTCTTCTTCGCTGACGGGGAGCGCACGAAGCAAGATTCGTTTACTGCGGTCAGCCTAGCCGGCACTCCTTTCGCACCCTGGAGCGGGGGCTTCAGCCAGCCCTTCCGCGAAAGCAACCTGCTGGGAAAGGTGGATTACAACTTCCGCAATGGCGGCAAAGCGTTCTACCGTTACTCTTACTTCGAAAACTCTCTGTACGCCACCTTCGGATTCGGTTTCCAGGTGTATGACAACAAGGACTACACGCGTAACCACGTAGTCGGCGTCGACTTCAACACGGGAAGCTTCACACACAGCATTCGCTACTCGTATCTGAAGTTCCAGAACCAGATCAAGGACGTAACATCGGGCAACCCTGCCCTTCCATTTAGCAGCACGGGATTGGAAATCGGCGACACGACTGCATCATTGTTCGGTCCGAACTTGCTGGCACCCCAAAGCACGCCCCAGCAGAACAATGAGGTTAAGTACGACGGCAGCAAGGTGCTGCGCTCCCATACCATTCGTTACGGGATGTCGTACAACCACATCCAGGGTGGCGGCTTTGCCGATTTCTTTGGCACGGCCCCGCGGGTTCGCTTCAACGTTGGCTCAACGAACTGCGGCGCCTCCGGAACCGAATTGTGCTCGGACTTTGCGAGCACCGGACCTTACCCGGGAGGCGCTTCGAATCCTTTGAACTACCCTGTGAACCGGCTTACGGTCGGCAACGGACAGGGTTTTAATACGCTCCAGCCGGCTTTGGGTTTCCCTGCGGGCGGCTTGGGCCCGGATAACCGTATTGGTCTCTATGTCGGCGACAGCTGGAAAATCAGACCCAACTTTACCTTAAGCGTTGGCCTGCGTTATGACCGCGACACTGGACGCACAGACAGCGATTTGCCGGCGGATCCCGCGATCAACGCCGCTTTCCCCGGATATGGAAATCGGATTCAGCAAGCGAACTTAAACTTCGCTCCCCAGTTGGGCTTTGCGTGGGACGCATTGAAAGATGGCAAGACCGTTATTCGTGGCGGCATCGGCCTTTACTACGAGAACATCATTTTCAACAACGTGCTGTTCGACCGGCCGCAGCGGTTGAAAACGGGAGCGTTCAACCAGTCAAACCTCGCTTGTAACAACGGCGTTCCCGCAGCGATTCCGGTAGCCGGCGGAACCCTGACGCCGGGCACTGGAAGCGCCGGTCCGAATTTCTGCGGAAATGACAATCGCATTGGCGACGAGATTCCGACGATCTTGTCATTCTGGAACCAGGTGAAGGCCGGAAACCCGTTTAACCTGCAGGATCCCAACCCCAATTACATCGGCGCATTGTTGGCGGCCGGAATCGGCGGAGGCACGGCGCCAAACATGCTCGGGCCTGATTACAAAACGCCAAGGTCGGTGCAGATCAACTTTGGTGTTCAGCGCGAAATCCACCATGGCATGGTATTCAGCGCCGATTACTTGCGCAACGTCGAAACGCGCACTCTGATCGGCATTGATGCCAATCGCCAAGGTGATATCAGCACCTTTAATCTGGCTGGCGCGAATGCGGCCGTTGCAGCCACCCTCAGCGCTTGCGGCGCGGGCAGTATCGATGCCGCTGCGGCCGCGGGAGGCTGCCCCGGACTTCATCCTGCCACAGGCTCTACTCCGGCAGGGGCGGCAACGATGGCCGATTTCGCAACACTCGGCCTGGGCTCCGCGCTTGACATCGGCGCGGGCTGTACGTCGGTCAACGGGATCGGGAGGCCGTGCGCTTTCGGCGGAGTAAATCAAGGCCAGCCGAATATGTTCTTCCTCCAACCTGAGGGCCGATCCGTTTATAACGCTCTGCAGATGACCTTGAAGCAAACCGCAAATAACCCGATCCGAGGCATTAAGGTGGCGAACTTCCAAGTGTCTTACAGCCTGTCACGATTCTCCAACACTGGAGGTGCCCAGCTTACCGGAACTCCGACGGACAACGATCAAGACTTTGTTCTGCAGGCTGCGGATAACAACAATCCCGGCCGATACTTTGGCCCATCACTGCTGGATCGCACGCACCAGATCTCCTTTGGCGGATATGTAGATGTACCCGCTGGAATCCGTATTGGGCTGATCTCTCACTTCTACAGCCCATTGGCGAGTTCGATCGATGCTGCGAACACGGGCTCGGCCGGTGAAATCTTCCGGACGGATTTTACCGGGGATGGAACCATTCAGGATCCTCTCCCGGGCACAAAGTTCGGCGCATTCGACCGCAACGTTAACGCTGCCGGCTTGACCAACCTTATCAATCACTACAACTCGACGCAGGCTAATCAGGCGACCCCGGCAGGAAACGTCTTGATCGCCAACGGCGTGATGACTCTTGCGCAACTGCAGGCTCTGGGTGGAGTATCTCCGGTTATTTGCCCGCCGCCGCCGACATCGCAATCCGGCTGCCCCAATTCGCCGGGGAGCCAGGTTAACTTCGGATGGCTCCGCGCGACTGACCTACGCCTGGCGTGGAATCACACGATCAAGGAACGTTTCTCTATCGAACCTAGCGTGGGCTTTTACAACCTGTTCAATTTCGCAAACTTCAACTTGCCGCCAAACACGATGTTCGGCGTCTTGAACGGTGGAGGAACGGGCTCTATTAACGGAACCACTCGGTCAGATGAAGAACAGTTCCGCGTCGGTAACGGCACGGGCGTCTACTCTCTCGGATCGCAACGGCAAATTGAATTCGGCTTACGGGTAACCTTCTGATGCTCGCTAAAGGTCTACAAACACTTCGGCCGTCGGCTCGCAACCGGCGGCTTTTTTCTTTAGCAGACTTCGAAGAGTTTTAGTGCTCATCCGCAGTCTTAGTACCGCGGATAGTGACGGCTCTCTTCCGTGGACCGCCCGCCTCGCCCATATCTCCAGTTTGCGTGAAGGACGTCGACGTGATGCCTGACCAAACTTCGTGCCAAGTCATATTCTTTCCGCCTCTCGGGAATTCCATGTCGATCGTGAGTTGTTTTCTATTCCAGTTGAGGGAACTGTTGGAATAAGTATTGAAATCGCACGCTGCAGGGCCAGAATTGTTGCAGAGCATCCCGCGCAAGCTCTTGGTGGTCTTGTCCCACCAATGAAACGCGATAAGAAACATTTCTTCAGACGGAGCACGCACGTGTTCTTCTTCTATAAGAACGTATGCACCGGGGCCAGTTCGCCAGTTTTCTTCCCCTGTTTCGGAGCCTCCGCTGGGAGACATGCCGGGAGCAAATTCATAAGTGGTCGACCAGTTGCCCTTCAGCGCTTTTGCAAGGCTCTGCATCTCCAATGCCGGCTCATCGCCCTTGGGCTGTGATCTATCCTTCCCGATCTGGAGGCTCGTTAACCGCGTAGCGTGAATCGTGAACAAAAGCTTTCGTGGTCCGCCAGGATCTCCATACTCCCCGGTCTGTGTGAAGGAATTTGAAGTGATTTCTGACCAGACTTCGTGCCACATCGATTTCTTTCCGGCTTTCGAAGTTTCAACTTCGTCAATGACGAACTGTGTGCCGTCCCAGTTCATCGTGATGTCATTCTGCGCACCCTTTACATCGCAGGTATAGGGCAGCCGGTTTTGGCATTCCATTCCATGAAAGCTTTTTGTTGCGGTGTTCCACCATATGGCCCCGAGGAGAAACGTGTCACCCTCAGGCATTTGCAAGTGTTCTTCCTCCAGCAACGTGAACCCGCCTGGGCCTGGCCGCCAGATCTCTTCTCCGGAGCTAACGAAGCCATTCGGTGTCTGCGAGCCGGGCTCAAACTTCACGTTAAGGGACCACTCTCCTGACAGTGCTTTGGTCAGGCTCTGAATCTCCGTCGAAGGTTGCGGAGCAGTTGTCAGTGATTGTGCGTTAGCCCGGGGAACAAAAAGTACACAAAGAATCACTGCACCGAATGAGATCAACGAAGCTTTTCTTCGGCCGGCCGCAGCTCGTATATAAGGCAGACTTCGTGATACAGGAACGCACCGAATTGCCCTCTGATCGTTCACGCCTTCTCCACCTGTTACAGCGAGTCCGCCAATTTCTTCGCTAGCGGCTTCACCTGCTCCGTGCCGCAGGGACAAGTGACGTACATGACGCGAACTAGCTTTGTGCCTTTGCGGACCATGATCATGCCGTCGCTCGACGCGAACGCCTCGTCGCCGATTCCAGAAAGATTTTGCATGTCGCCTAGAACCGACAGCCCTTTGGAGTTCAGGCGCATCTGCTCTTCGGCGGCATGCTGATCCACGGAGAAATTAAAAACCAGCACTTCGCCAGCCGTTCCCTGCTCCGACCGAGGCCTCTCACTCTGGAATTCTTTGAACATGCCGGTCGCGAACGTCTGGATTGCCTGTTGCGCTTTCTTGTCCGCTCCCCGGCTGGCCGTCATTGCCGTAGCGTGCTTGGCAAGCATTTCTGCCTCATCGCCTTTGGCAATGTAGGAACATCCATTGTCTGCGGGGTCCGAGCGAATGATCTCGACTCCGATGGCACGGCTAACGTCCTCCTTGCTCAGCAAGCGGCACGCATCCACGATCGTGCCGCCTTCTGCTGAGCGCCCAGGCCCCGATTCCCCCAAACCGGAGCCTTTCCCAGCGGAGTTCTTCGATGAATCAGAATTCGATTCAAGAAATTGCTCCGCAGTCTGATGGATCTTCTGATTTATGCGATGGGCCACGTAATAAAGGCCAACGGCGCCCGCTGCCCCGCCAACAAAGATGATGACCACTGCCACGATGCCGAGCTTGGCCAGAGTGCTCATTCCCTGCTTCCCAGGAGCCGGCCTCGAAGGCCCGATGGTCGCGGTGCTTAACTGTGCGGGCTGCGGTTGTGGCTCCTGCAGCTGAGCCGATCCCGGTTGCGGCGGCTGAATTTGCGGCGGCGGAGCCAAGTTGCGCATGTCAGCTCCGCATTTCCCACAAAAAGCTCCGCTGAGCGGGGCTCCGCACTTTACGCAAAACTTCGCCATAACGTTTTCTCCTATTGGCAATGAGGATTCGTGTACCGGACTCACATCGGCGGCCGAATGTTGCTGTACTCGAAGCGTGCTGACCTGTGCTCCTTGCCGATCGTGCCTCCCATGTCCACGTCCTGTTCTTCCTTCAAAACCTTCCCTGTCACGTTCGAAATCCAGATCTGGGAATCTTCTTTGAAGTTTTCAGTTTCACTGTGAACGGAATAGACAGTCACCGGCTCGACACCGATCAATTCGCTCCGCAAGATCTGGCAATTGTTCTTACCTTGGTCCCGGTTCTCCTTGAGTTGATCAAGCACTTCCTGAGGCGTAGCGGGGCTCTGCATCCATTTGCCGCGCACGCGCATGTACGCCTTGCCGTCGACATAAATCGTTTCGCTGTCGGCGGGCCTCCCACCGTTGGCTGACGCGCCCGTGTGGGTCGTATAGCTGTGACTGGGGGTTGAGACGATTTTGGTCATCGCCTCAAACACGGGCTGGCAAGAATTCGCGGCTCGCGAGAGGCACGGAAACATTCCTGCGAGCAAAACAAGAATGACGATAGAACGTACGAGGCCGGATGAGTGTTTCATAGAGTTGCTCCTGATCGCCCCAATTAGCGATTCGCTGGATTTCAAGTTATTGTCTGCTCGCCTTGAACGTGGCCACAATTTTCTGGACGCCAGCCTCTGGAAAACTTGGTTTCACGTTGATCTGCGCCGTGCAGTGGTATCCATCGCCGGGGACAGAAGCCTGATAAGTGACGAGCGGCGGTGTTCCCGGTGACGAATGGGTCTTCATTACATAAAAGACGAGTTCCGGAGTGTTCGACAGCATTCTCTCTGTGACCTGCTTTTGCGTCAGTTCACTGAAGGTTCTCACTTTGCCGCCAGATTTCACCAACAAGACAGACTGGCCCCAGTTGTCAGGCACCGAGATTTCGCAGGAATTCGTCGAGTCCTTGACGAGCTTCCAGCCAGGACTTTGTCCCCCGTCCGCAAACGCGAGCTGAGACAACAATGCTGCGGTTATCACGATGCGATATTTCATTCTGTCCATCACTGTTCTCCTTCACGACCCGGAATTTAATTTCAGCCACGATTGCTAAGGTGCACAAAGTTTGCCTTCGGTTTAGCTGCGAGAGCCCAGCTCCGCTCAGGGATATCTCGTGAGAGCGATGCGTGTTCCTGGTTTCTCCGCGCCCGAATCGTCGTAGTAGTTCGCTGAGATCTGGATCCTCACACCACCGCTCTTTACAGACCAGTTATTTCCCCCTTCGCTTTCTGACCATGCACCGTGCACGCGCGCTTTGTACCACGCCACCACCGTGGGCATTAGGTCGGTCGTTACGAGGCCATACATTTTCGATTGCACGCGCGCGGCGATAGGGCTGCTCCAGGGGCGGGCATGAGGGTAGGCAGGGACAACGGCTGCGGCCCAGTCGGGATATGAGGGCGCGGCGCTATCCGCCGCGCGTGCAGACGGTCCGAAAGACAGGATCGCCGCCAATATCGCCAACGCAAGAAAAGTTGGGGCTACTTGTTTCCGCATAGATTGGAACTCCTCCTGAAGGACTGCTGATTACTACGGCTCGACCTTGTACAACGTGACCATTCCCGCATCCATGTGGTCATCGATATGGCAATGGAACATCCAGATGCCGGGATTGTCAGGAACCATGTCCACCGTCTCCATCTGCGCCTGCATGAGCGGCACTACGTCTGTGCGCTTGCCGTCGTGAAGCACCACGTTGCCATGCCAGTGCGGCGTGTGGACGCTGAACTGTTCGCCAAGCGCAACCAGATACCAGCGGACTCGCTCACCCTTTTTCATGACCATCATTGGCCCGGTTCCGTAGATGTAGCCGTTGATCGCGAACTTGGCATTGGCAATCGTGAATCCTGAACCTAGTCCCGAGAAGTTGCCGACATCGTCGACAGGAGCAAACTCGAGCTTGTTAACTCCCTTGGGATCGCCGGTGAAGGTCTGAATGTTGTGATCGAGATACCAGCTCGAGTTCTCGTCAAAGAGAAGAAACAGGCAGACGAATTCACGGTCGACGTCTTTGGGTTTGGCGTTGTCGTCGGCCATCCCCCGACGGCTGATAATCATGGCGCCGACCAGTCCGCTTTCTACATCTTTCAGTTCATTGGTGTGAGAGTGGTAAAGCCACACGAGAGAGCTGGGATCATTCGGGCCCGGTCCCGCACGCTCGGGAACTTTCCATATGTAGGTGTGGGTCTTCCCGGGTGCCACGGCATCGTCTTCTTTGTCAGCTCCCGATGTTCCGTCGTCATACGGCGCACCTTCAGAGTCTTTGTCATAGAACACTCCATGCGGGTGCATGCTGTAGGGACGAGTGGCGTTGTTCTTAAAAATGATCTTGATTGTGTCGCCGACCTCAGCGCGCAGAATCGGACCAAGAATCCCCGCGGTGGCCCATTCGGCAGGCCGTGGCTTCAATTGTGCGAAAGTCTCGTCCTTATACTCGCGGTAGATCGCCTTGCGATAGACCGTCCCGATGCGATGCGGACCTCTTTCAATGAAGGTGTTCGAATAGCCTTCGAACTTCATTCCCATCATTTTGTTGATTCCGCCGGGCGCGTAGTCCCAATCCACTTCGTCGGCTGCGATGAAGTAGATTCGTGTTTTGCCGGAAGACTGTGCGAGCAGAATTGGAGACAGCGCCAATATCGCCACCAATTTGAAAAAATGTTTCATTTCTTCCCTTCTTTATCTCGGAAGATGATCCAGATCAAAGCCTTACGCCCGCATGCTCCGCCGCAAACTTGCCCACGATTGGCAGCCTGAAGAGTTTTTGCTGATAGGCTTGATACATCAGGAAGATCCAGATCCCGAAGCCGGCCAGTGTGAAAATCAACATCAAGGGCAGCGCGATTAGGCCAAAGATCCCGGCTGTCAACGGTGTTAGCACCGCCGAGACGATCATCCAGACAATCCAGAAGACAACCCATGCGACATTGAAGAAGATCGACTGAAAAGCATGGAAGCGGACGAACGAATTCGACTTGTACGGATCCAGCACCAGAAAGATGATTCCCGTGATGAAGCCAGCGATGTAGGTAAGGGCGCCCACCACATTCGTATCGATCGTTTTCGCCGGCTCTCCCGGCGTAGACATGACAGCGACCCCACCCGAACTCTCGACCTCTGGCATGACACTCGCCCTAATTTCGGTCGATGAACCACAGGACTGGCAAAAACGCGTGTCAGCGGCTAGGGCGGCCCCGCAAGATTGGCAAGAACTCATTTCTTCCTCCCGGAATCGAACTTGGTGGATAGCTGCAACGACGGGACTTTGCTCGGAACGAGAGGAATTGGCAAACCAACTGGCGGCCAATTGTGCGCTAACCAGTAACTGTTTTTGTTTTGTGTGACTTATAAAGAGCGATTAACTCGTTTTAGTCCGCTTTCCGTGCTAAACTCGACCCTCAAAACTCTCCGCCCGGCGTATGACAGCACCTCCTAGAGACAAACCAGCCCCGGAAATCAGCTACAGTTTTGGACTGTATGTACTGGACCCAGGGAATGGCACGCTATCGCGCGACTCGGTCCGGGTGCGTGTGCAAGAACAGCCCTTGCAGCTATTGCTGTTGCTTGTGGAACGCGCCGGGCAGATCGTTTCGCGGGAACAGATTCGGGACCGCCTATGGCCGCAAAATACTTTTGTCGAGTTCGACAAGAGCCTCGGGGTAGCGGTACTCAAAGTCCGGGAGGCGCTGGGCGATGATGCCAGCAATCCCAGATTCATCGAAACCGTTCCCCGGCGCGGCTACCGGTTCATTGCGCCGGTTAAGGTTGAGTCCACTGTCGTTGCTGATTCGCCCATTCCAGTCCCGGCGGGACCGTCTCCAACCCCCGCGTTACAAACGCTTGTGCCGGCGAGCAGGCACTTGCTGATCATTGCCGCGCTCGTTCTGTTTTCGGTTGGAATGGTGTCCTACTTCTTCTGGTCGAGACGTGGATCTCCGCCTTCCACAGCCCAGGCCCGGACTGCAATTCCGCAGGTACGCGTTCGTCGATCGGTCGCCGTACTGGGGTTCCGCAATTTGCCCGGCCGAGCAGAGGACAATTGGCTTTCTTCAGCCGTCTCAGAAATGTTGAACACAGAACTTGCTGCCGGGGGCGAGCTTCGCATGGTCCCCGGAGAAGACGTCGCGAGTGCGAAGGCGAAATTGCCATCGCGCGACGAAGATTCGCTTAGCAAAACTACTTTGGACCGTCTGCGAACCAACCCGGGCGCCGATCTTGTGATCTTGGGTTCATACACAACCCTTCCGGCTGACCCCAAACGCCGGATTCGTCTTGACGTTCGTATTCAAGACACCACCGGCGGGGAAACAATCGCGGAGGAAGCCGTATCTGGCGATGAGAGCGACCTTTTCAACCTGGTCGCGAATTTGGGCGCGAAACTGCGGCGAGGTCTCGGTCTGCCCGCCGTATCGGAGGGCACTGCGATTGCCACTCGAGCTGCCCTGCCATCGAACGCAAAAGTAGCCCGTCTCTATGCTGAGGGACGAGCCAGGCTGTGGGCATTCGACTATTTTGGCGCGCGAGACTTGCTCATTAAAGCCATAGCGGCGGATCCCAATTTCCCTCTTGCCCACGCCGCCCTTTCAGATGTGTGGTGGCACACGGGCTATGACGCGAAAGCCCGCGAGGAAGCACGGCGGGCACTGGAACTATCGAATCAGCTTTCGCAAGAGCAGCAACTGCTGGTCGAAGGACAATATCAGAGGACTGTCCAAGAATGGCCCAAAGCCGTCGAGGCGTATCGTTCCCTGTTCCGCATGTTCCCGGACAATTTGGACTATGGCATCTTGTTCGCCTCCGCCCAAATGCATCTTAGTGCGTCAGACTCGTTACAGACCCTGTCAGTTTTGCGCCACCTGCCGCCCCCTCTCGGCGACGACGCGCGTATTGATATGACAGAGGCTTCCGCATGGATCAATCGAGACTTCACAAAAGCAAGTGCCGCAGCGAAGTTAGCGATTCAAAAAGCAACCATACAAGGATTACCGGTTATTGTCAGTCGCACCTACGGCATTCTTTGTCAGCAAGAACCCGCCCTGGGAACATCCCCGGAGGGGATCGACGTCTGCCGAAATGCGCTTGAAGCGGCGCGTGCCGCCAAAGATCCCAACGGCGAGGGCCTGATGCAGACCGATCTCGCGGCCATGTACTATCTTCGCGGCGATCTCGCACAATCTGAGCAAATGTTTCAGCAAGCGGTGAAGAATTTTCGCCAGGTCGGTAACAGGGACGGCATTGCGGCTGCGCTCAGTAACTTCGCCGACACACGATTTTCCCAAGGCAATCTGATGGAAGCCAGGAAATTGTTGGAAGAGTCGATTCCCGAGTACCAGGCTGTAGATGACAAGGAGGGCGTGGTTCTTAACCTCGACGGCTTAGGCGACATCTGGAGACAGAGCGGCCAGCTCGATCGAGCCGAGGAAACCTACAAGCAAGCGGAAGTCATTGCAAGGAAAATCGAAGACAAGAACGCAACTGCGTACGTACTGAATGGGTTGGGAGATGTGTCGTTTGATCGCGGCGATCTTCCCTTGGCCAGAAAGCGTTACGAAGAGGCCCTCAACATTAGGACTCAAGCCGGAGAGCAACAGTTTGCGGCGGAAAGCCGCATCTCGCTGGCGAAAGTGAGCATCGAAGAAGGTCACGCATCAGAGGCTGAAATCTCCGCGCGTTCGTGCAAAACACAATTTCAGAAGGAGCAGCAAGCCGACGATGAACTCGACGCCAGCATTGTTCTGATTGATGCGTTACTAGCGCAGAATCGACGAGTTGATGCGCAAAAAGAAATGGAAGCAGATCAAGCGCTCGGAACTGCGACCCAGAACCGCTTCCTTCGCGTGCAGTTCAACTTAATTTCCGGCCGCGTCTTGCTGGCATCCGACGCTCCGGAGACATCAACCCGAGTATTGCAACAAGTAGCCGGTGATGTGCGCCGTTATGGATTTGTCGGCCTCGAGCTTGCCGACAGACTTGCCTTAGCTCAACTGGCCAACAAGACGAATCATGTCTCGCAAGCCCAAATGGAGTTGCACGCTCTGCAGAAGTCGGCAACTGCCAAGGGCTTTGGACTGATCGCGCGCAAGGCGCAGCCGGGATCTGGCGGATAAAGGCCTCGGGCGAGCCTTTCCTTTCGTACCCATTACTTTGCTGTAAAGTTTAGAAGCGCGTCGATTGCGGCCCGAAAGGTGGCGTAGGGTCACCTGCGATGCGGACGCCGTCGAGTTTGTCGCCGGCACGCCTTGCCAGAACAAACGTCGGCGTTCCGCAGACATGCGGAAAAAGTGCGCCCGATTTAGTCCAGTTGGCAGTCCGGCGAAGTCCCGCTAGAAGCTGAACCTTGCCTGCAGTTGAATGGTCCTGCTCCCGAGTGCAGAGCCTGCGACGCCGAAGTCGGGATTCACGCTTGTAACCGTTCCTGTCGGATCAACCGCGCCCAGCAAGGCATCAATCGAGGACACGTTAATGTTCGTTTTGTTGAACAGGTTGTAGATATCTGCCCGCACTTCAAGCCTCGCTCCCTCCCCAAGCACTTTGTTTTTCGGCAGGCCAAAGCCCTTCGCCAGAGTGAGATCGAGATCGTTATATCCGGGGCCGCTCAGCGTATTTCTGTGAATTCCGGGAGAAGGCTCCGGTGCCAATGCCGGGAACGTGGGTCCGGCGACAAAAGTGGGGGGCAGGAAAAACTTTGTTCCATCGCCCCCGAAGTTCGGATTCGTATTCTGCTGATATGCGGAATTCGATGTACTTGTGCCGAATCCGGAGACTGTTCCTGCCGGACGCAGTTGCCCGTAGCCGCTGTTTTGGTAGTACAGATTCGTGCTGGTGTTATAAAACGGCGTCCACGGAAATCCGGTGTGCCAATTCCAGATGCCGCTCACCGACCAGCCTCCGGCAAGCTTCTCTGCCCAACTGCGATTGGCGTGGAAGAGTACAGGTTGCCAGAGACCGTAAATCTTAACGGCATCGCGAACATCGTAATTCGCCCGTCCGTAAGCAAAGGACGGATTGGAGGGGTAGGGATCTTCGTAGTACGGACCAGAAAGCTCGTCCATGGCGCGAGCCCATGTATATTGCACCGACGCTTGAAAAGTATGGGAGAAGTTGTGCCTGAGGGACGCGAGCAACGCATTGAAGTTCGCGTCTCCGGTGTTCTCCCAGAAGTTGATCGTATTTACCAACGGATTGGGAGCGAAGCCATTCGCCGCGGCAATCGTGTTCCAGTTATTGTGAACCAGCAAATGGCGGGTCTGATTTCCCTGATACCCGAGTGTGAAGACCAAGTCTTGCCGCAACTGGTTTTGCACGTCGAACGAATAGTGATAGTTGGCGATAGTTTTCGGATTGCCCTGGAATCCGGAAAGAGTCACGTTCCCCCCCGTCGGGATATTGTCAGGACCCGGGAGAGAAATCGCCGCTGTGTTGGGCGCGTAATCGAAGATGGCTTTTATGTCGCCGGCTGTCTCATAAAGAATTCCTGTGCCAGCGCACGTCGGGTTCGAGGTATACGGGTAATCGCAGTGGAAAAACGGACTGACCGCGTTTGGTGGATTTCCGTTGGCGTTCGCCGTAATGGCAATCTCGTTCTGGTTGTAATTGATTCCAAACCCGCCGCGTAGAACGGTTTTACCCTGCAACTGGGAAGGCGACCATGCGAATCCGACCATGGGTCCGAAGTTGTTTTTTTGCGGGGTATAGACGCCTCCACCAATGCGGATTCTCAGGTCCGTCAGCGGATCAGGCCCAGAGCCAAAGAGCATTACGTCCTGATTATTTTGTTTCGCATATAACGCGCCAAAATATGACCACCGCAGACCTAGGTTCACGGTCAGATTTGGCAATACTTTGAAATCGTCTTGCGCGAAAACTCCCCAAATGTTTTCGCGATCATCCTGGCGATTGGCAAAAGGGATACCGCTTGCGTAATTGAACTGCCCGCCAAAATTTCCTCCCTCCCCATAGGGAGCGTCATTCGCGAAATCCCAGAGATTGTGGAATCCGAACCCTGGGCGGGCCGCATTCACCTGTTCATTCAGATAGAACAGCCGGGTAAGATCGCCTCCCACTTTGATGCTGTGACGCCCGGCGATCTTGGTGAGGACATCAGAGAACGAATACGTCCACTGGTTAAACACGCTCGGCCCTGGAGGCCCGAAGTACTGCACGATCGCCGGGGTTGCTCCAGCGGAATTCCCAAGCGAGTCGATCGTGGTCGCCGGCAGCCCGAAGGGCTCCTGCGGATTGCTTGAGACCTCATTCCAACGCCAACCCGCCGCGTTCACGCGTGCTTCGTTCAACAGCGTGGATGAGATGGTGCGATTCCAGATCAAAGCATAAGCATTGTTCGTTTGCGAATGATGCCAGAGATTTTCGGAACGGACCGGTCCGTTGTAGTCGGTTGAGGTTACCGGAACGTAGTACAAAGTGAAACTCAGACGATCTTTCTGCGTAATATTCGCATCGAGACGGCCATTGAACTGCATCTGCGATATGCGAGTCGGGTTCACGGTGTTGAAGAAAGCGATATCCGGAACGCCGTCAAGTCCCGACCCAACACCCGGAGTGCTGGGGCTGCCGCCATAAGTCAGATCCTGAGTACCCAGGCCGGTAGTCAGCGGTGAACCAATGTCGAGTCCTCCGGCCAAAGTATTGCAGTTCACTCCCTCGGTGAGTCCGATCGAGGCGCAGGTCCTTGAGATCATGCTGTTGGAAGAAACCGCGTTCCCCGGGTAAGACAGATATTTCTGCGCGATGCTCCCCGCTGGGGCCGCAGACTGATCGAACTGCGGGGTTTCATACCATCCTTGTGCGGTTGTCGACGATGCGAGCGGACTCGTTTCCCAGTTAAAGAAGAAGAAGATTCTGTTCTTTAAGATCGGCCCACCCAGACTTCCGCCGTACTGGTTAAAACGATTTTCGTCCCGGTTCAGTCCCCTCGCTGCCGCCGTGCCGGGTTGATTCGAGCCCACGCCGTTCCAGCTCTGATACGCGTTCAGCCCCGGACGGGAAGCCTTAAAGAATGCGCTGCCGTGAAATTCGTTCGTACCGCTCTTGGTCGTGATTTGAATGTCTGCGCCCGTGAAACGCCCATATTGAGCGTCATAACTGTTCGACACGACCTTCATGGTTTCGACCGAATCCTCGCTTGGCGTTATGACCGATGTTCCTCCCCAGACCGCGCTGACGGTACTAATCCCGTCGATGTTGATGCTATTGGTTTCGTATTGTCCGCCTCCGTTTTGCACCTGCGGCCCATTCTCGGTCGCGAAAATTCCTCCCGAGCCTCCTGGAGTTCCGCCCGGCCCTTGATTTCCGGGCAGGTTGTAAGCTCCGCCGCCTCCCTGTTGCGAGGCGTCACCGAATGTGCCGGGCGCAAGTTGAGCCAGCTGAAAGACATCGCGATTAAAGGACGGCATATGTTGAATCTGATTACTGGTAACCGTCCCACTTACGGTGGCTGTCTCTGTGTCCAGCGTTTGAATTGTCCCTGAAACGGTGACGGTTTCCTGTACTGCCCCGATTTCAAGTTGCAGATCGAGGGAGTTGAGCTGCTCGGGGATAATTTGCACGTGATCTAGAACTTTTTTCTTGAAGCCTGCATGCTCTGCCGTCAGGGAGTAGGGTGCCGGTCCCAACGCATTGAACTGGTAGATTCCATTGTCATCCGAGATTGACACCATATTTTGGTTCGTCGCGGTATTGGTCAAGGTTACAGTTGCGCCCGGGAGGGCTGCTCCTTCCTTGTCCGTGACCGTGCCTCTCAGTGCACCGCGAAATTGGGCGCTCGCGAGGATTGGGGAAAGCGAGATGAGAACAAACATCACGATCGCATAGGCGAGGCGTTGTATCTTTCGCATGGGAGCTCCTTAAGGCTGGGCCGGGTCAATTGCTGGTTGGCTGGTGCGGGGCTGCGACAATGGCAGGGTACTCATTCCAACTTCTTTCATCCGCGGGAATGTCTTCGCGCGAAGGACTTGGGTGCAAATGTTGGAAAGAAGGTTGTTTTTTTTTCGACTTGAGACGAGCTGGCGCCATCAAAACTGCACTTTTCGTCGTCTAAGCATTGCCGTAGACGGTCCCCATGAAACGGTTATTACTTCTGTCGCTGCTGGCCGCTCTGTCTTCAACAGGTCAGCAGCAAGTCAGGCCGATCGTGATCGATGCTCACGCTCCGGGGCATCCATTCCCGCATTTCTGGGAGCAAACCTTCGGCTCGGGGCGCGCCATTCTCGTTTTGCGCGAGAGGTATTTAGACGATCTCCGTGAGGTCAGGAAGGCAACCGGCCTCCGTTACGTCCGCTTTCACAACATCCTTCACGATGAAGTAGGGTTATACGACGAGGACCAGCAAGGGAATGCGGTCTACAACTTTTCTTATATCGACCAGATCTACGATGCGCTGCTCCAAAACGGAGTACGTCCGTTCGTCGAAATCAGCTTCATGCCAAAGAAGCTCGCCCTCCGCCAGGACATTCATCCGTTCTGGTATCACCCGATTGTGTCTCCGCCCAAAGATTACAAGCGTTGGGACGATCTGATGCGGACGTTTGCGCAGCATCTTATCAAGCGTTATGGATTGGATGAAGTCGCCAGCTGGTACTTTGAAGTCTGGAACGAGCCGAACATTGATTTCTGGACGGGAGAGCCCAAAAAGGCCACCTATTTCGAGCTCTACGATCACACTGCTCGGGCTCTGAAATCCGTTAGCCCGCGATTGCGGGTCGGCGGCCCATCCACCTCTTCCGCACACTGGGTCGATTCTTTCCTGCGCCACATTGCTGAACAGAATGTGCCAATCGATTTCATTTCCAGCCATGGTTACGCGGATGACACCGTGAAGGACCTGTTCGGTACCGAACAGGATGTTCCAATGGACCAGCGCGTCTGTACCGCTATTCGCAAAGTTCACGATCAGATTGCCTCTTCGCTTCGGCCGCGATTACCCCTGATGTGGACCGAGTGGAACGTCCCCTCCTTTGGCCTCAGCCATGCGCGCGACACGATCTACGTCGGTCCAGCGTTGGCTGACGATATCCGCCAGTGCGATGGACTGGTGGAGATGATGTCGTTTTGGACGTTCAGTGATGTTTTCGAAGAAGATGGCCCCAAACGCGAGCCTTTCGATGGCGGATTCGGCCTGATCTCGCTTGGAGGCATCAAAAAGCCGAGTTATTCCGACTTCGCACTGTTGCACGAACTTGGCGAGGAACGGCTAGAGCAATCTGCTCCGGGGGTCCTGGTAACTCGTTCCGCAGACAGATCGCTGATGATCGCGATGTGGAACCTGGTCGACCCAGGCACAAAAAGTGCGAATCGAAGTTTCAGCTTCCAGATCACAGGAGTCGCGCCTGACGCGACAGTGATTCTAAAGCGCGTGGATGCAGACCACGGCAACACTTTGGGCTTGTATGAAAAGATGGGCCGGCCGCGATACCCCACGCAGGAAGAAATAAAACAGTTGAATGCGGTCGAAGAAAGCAATACACCTGAAACGCTGAGGCTATCCTCTGGAAAGATAGAAATAACCGTTCCAGAAAATGGATTGTGCGTGCTCAAGATCGCTGCGGCGAGGTAACATCCGCGGCGGAATTCGCTTCGAATTGTTTTCGGCGGTGCTACTGAGGCGTGGCCGGCTGCGCCGGTGCGGACTGCTTTAGCTTCTGAAATAACTCCATTTCATGCGCGGCCTCCGTTGATTTTCCTTGCTTGCGATAGAGAGCCGCCAAAGCGAAATGAGTCTGTGCCGCGAGCTCACCCTCCTGCTCAATGGAGAGTAACTGCGTCCACGACTTTTCTGCGCCAGAAACATTCCCATCGAGCCACTCCGACTTGCCCAATGCATAAAGAGTTTCCGGCATCTGGGGCTGCAGTTTGTCGGAACGCTCCAGCTCGATGAGAGCTTCCTTCGTTTTCCCCTGCTGAAGGAGCGAATCTCCCAGGCGATAAGCTGCCTCCGCATTCCCGGGCTGCATCTTGCATTCACTTCGGAATTGTTCCTCTGCCTGTGGCCATCGCGAGCTCATGGCAAACACTTGACCGAGTTCGAGATGAAGGTTGGGTGTATCTGGACGCTGTTCGAGCGCCTGTTTGTATTCCTTCTCCGCTTCCGGCATTTGTCGCAGCACGAAGTAGTTCTCAGCCATGGATTGATGGGCGCGTGCTGAATCTGGATAGGCTGCGAGCAAGGTATCGATCGCCTGCTTAGACAGAAGGCCGCTGGCCCGGCCAAGGTAATACAGCAAATCCGGATCGTTGGGCCTCTTCTGCAATCCCGCCTGTAAGTTTGTTATTGCTTCTGCGAACTGGCTTGTCTCGACTTGCGCGATTCCGAGCGCGCCTCGCTCCTCGGAGCGCTCCAGGTGTGGGATTGCTTCTCGAGCGTAACCCTCGGCCAGCAACGAGTAGCCGAGAAGTTGGTGTGCGGGTGCAAGATTAGAATCCAGTTCTAGGGCGCGCTTCAGCGGAGGAATAGACGCTGCAAAATTACGCTGCTCCATGAAAGCCTGACCCAAACCAACAAATCCCCCGGCAAAAGTAGGTGCGAGCTCGGTAACCTTTTTGTACTCGCTGACTGCCAAACCAAAATCCTTTTGACTCTCAGCCTGCCGGCCAGCATTCCAGTGCTGCACTGCTTCGGCGGAAAGTGCGGGTCCAGCCGCGACCTGCGCCGATCCTTGGTGGCCCATCGCCGCGACGATTACCAACGCACAAATCAGGCTCCTCCGTTCTTTTCTCATGCCATTCGTCAGTGCTGAAATCATGGCTGCTCCGGTTCGCGAATTTCCAGGAACTTATCCGCCTTCGCTTCGTTCAAGACTTGGTGGATGCCGGAAGGCCAGTACACATCTACCTTTGCCGTTTTTGCCAAACCCAGCCCGAAGTGCACCCGCTTGTCGTTCGCTGATTCATAGCTTCCGGCGGTTGTAGCGAAACGTGTTTGCCCGTTCACGATCACGCGACTGCCGAGCCCATCGCGGTTGCTGCGAGTTCCGCGAAGCGAAATTGTGAGCCAGTGCGCCGTTCCCGCGCGATTCATAAACACCTGTACACGCTCGCCCAAGGCAGTACTGACGGCATCGATCCACCCATCATTGTTCAGATCTCCGAAAGCGGCGCCTCTGCCTGCGGCTAGCGCTTGCGTTCCGGGATCGGCCGGCTCAAATCGTCCGCCGTGATTCAAGGCGAACAGACTAGGTTGCAGGTAATGCAGCGACGGATCAATCCGTTCCACGTTATCCAGGACGTGGCCTTGGGCAATAAACAAATCTTTGTGGCCGTCGTTATCGAAATCTTCGAGCCCCACTCCCCAACCGGCGGTCACACCTGACAACATGCTGATCCCAGTTTGCAGCCCCTGGTCGCTGAACGAACCCCGGCCGTCGTTGTGAAAAACACCGTAGGTTTGACGAGGCAAGGTGGTCACGATGACATCTGGTCGGCCATCGTTGTCGTAATCCTGAAAAACGACGCCCATCCCTGATAGCGGGCCCCCATCAGAGTTCAATGCCGCTCCCGCGACAAGTCCAACCTCGGTGAATGTGCCATTGCCGTTATTGTGGAATAAATACTGCTGCATTCCGTCATTCGCAACGTAGATGTCAGTCAATCCATCACCGTCGTAGTCGGCAAATGCCACCCCCAATCCGTGCCCCTTCTTGGCGCTAACTCCGGAAGGCGCGCTCACATCCTCGAATGTCCCGTCGCCGCGGTTGTGGTAAAGAATGTTGGTGGTTCGGGGAAACTCCCCGGGCGGACAATAAGTATGAAAATTTCCTCCGCAATCTTTGCTGTGCTGGGTGTCCCATTCCATGTAGCGCGTGACAAACAGATCCAGTTTTCCGTCGTTGTCATAGTCGAAGAAACCTGCGGAGACCGACCACCCCCCGCCCGCGACTCCGGCTTTCGCGGTCACATCGGTGAAAGTACCATCACCATTGTTGTGATAGAGGATGTTCTTCCCGTAACTGGTGACATAGAGGTCTGGATAACCGTCATTGTCGTAATCGCCGACAGCAACGCCCATCCCGTAGTTGCCATCCCCTGCATTGCTTAATCCCGCTTGCTCGGTCACATCTGTGAAAGTGCCATCGCGATTCTGGCGATAAAGACGATTCCAGTATTTGGGATCGTGGCGGTTAAAGTTCTCAGGCGTAGCCATCGGATTGGTGATGCGCCCACCATTCACCAAGAAAATATCGAGCAATCCATCGTTGTTGTAATCCAGTAGAGCGACTCCGCCTGGCATCGTTTCGATCAGATATTTTTGGGGAGTGGGAGAGTTCTGGAGAATGAAATCGACGCCGCGCGCGGACTGAACGTCGAACGATGGCGCGCTTCCTGCCGTGACCCCAGCGATCACCGCGACAAGGCATCCGATGTGGAAGGAACGATGGAGCATTCAAAAGCTTTCCGCAGGCATCTCCGCATATTGCGCGTTTCCAGAGTTCAGAAAAATGCCTTCACCGCGAACTGAATTAAGCGCGGGTTGGTCCCCGGTGCAGAACTGGTAATCACTCCAAAGTTCGCATTATTCGCCAAACAGCAGGTCGTATTCGGCGGCCCAAACTGTGTGCGATTGAAAAGATTAAAGAACTCGACCCGCGATTCAATGCCGGAGCGGCCCTCTCCAAATAAGACTTTCTTAAACACCGCAAGGTCAAAGTTATTCACTCCGTCTGCTCGCAGTGTGGGATCGACGCGAGGCTCGTTGCCGAAAGTGAAATCAGCGGGAGCGGCAAAGCAAGCGGTATTGAACCATCCTTCCAGGCGTGCTGGAGCCGTGCCTGACGATCCTTTCGCACACCCTGTGATGACATTCGGACGGGATCCCGCGCCAAACAGCGTAGTATCGTTCGCCTGACCATTGCCGAACACAAGAGGGAATCCCCTTTGAAATGTGGTCACGCCATCGATTCCCCACCCACCCGCTATCTTGTTCCAGGCACCGCCGATATTCGAGAGAAACTTCTTACCCTGGCCGAATGGGAGATCCAACACATAGCTGATCGCAACGCGTTGCGGCACATCTTGCGACGAAAGCGAGCGCTCGCCTCGAAGATTGTTGTTATCCTGCAACGCCCCCACGCTGCTCTCCAGCCATGAGGTCAGCGTATCGGTATTCGATATGAGCTTGGAGTTCGTATAGGCGATTACCAGAGAGCCGGCGCTCGAAAAACGTCTGCGAGCGGTGATCTGCAACGAATGATAGATGCTCGCGAAAGAGCCCTCCCCTGCGAGTTCCACGCTCGTGAACTGTGGATAGGGTCTCGCCAACTGTCCAACCGTCGTAGTCGCAGCCGTGAGCGCTAACGCCGTGCCATTTACGAAAAACGGATTGGGAACTGATTTCAGCAGTGCAACTGCCGATCTTCCTCCGGCTGCGTACTGGCTAGCAGCCTCCGCCAACATGGAATCGGAGATTTGATTGGTCTGCTGTGAGTAGGGCTCCAGATGCGTTCCCTTCGACCCCACGTAGGCCGCAGATAGGGAGAATCCTGCCGGCAGCTGCCTTTCCAGACTCAAATTCCATTGCTGAACGTATGCGTTGGAATGATTGTAGGGGTTCACTTCGGTGATCGACTGCACAACGCGGGTCAGAAACTCCTGGGTCCCCTGCGCACCCAGGCTTCTGCCCGGTGGCGGTGAAATGCCATCGGGGAACGGAAGAGAGATGGAGTTGTAGGGATGAGTTCCATCGACAGTGCCGATGTAGGTCGTTCCTGGTGCATTCACCATGTCGTTGATCGGATTCAGCGCGAATGAAACATCGTTCGGAGTCCACATGATGCCATATCCGCTTCGCACGACGGTCCGCGGACTCAGCGCATATGCCACCCCGATTCGCGGGGCGAAGGCGTCTTTGGCCAGCGGCAGGTTGGTTCGCTTTCCCGGCGAAACCAGAAAAACATCCCCGCGCACGGTCGGCAATCCGGCCGGCAGATACTGATTGATATAGCTCGGCGCATTGGGATTGAAGTAAGAAAGACGGTTGTAACGCTCCGTCCATGGACTTTGTAATTCGTAACGCAGGCCGAGATTCAGGGTCAGCTTTTCGGATGCATGCCAGGTGTCGTTGAAATAGGAAGCCCTGTACGTTTGCTTCCCTGCCGTAAAGGCCGGAACTACGGCCTGGGCAAAAAAGTGGTTTTCGAAATTACTGTAGTTGTCTGCATAGCCGAGAAGGAAGTCTGAAAAAGGAAAGCCGCTGAAGCAGGGTTGGCTGTACGCGCAAAAGTCGAACGCTCCGGTGGCGACGTTGGTCTGAGCGTAGTTGTCATACCCGGCCTCCCACTGCAGCCCCAGGTGATAGCGGTGATGGCCTCGCACCAGCGTCAGACTTGGAGTCAGATTAAACTGCGTGTCTCGATCCTGAATGAAGCTTTGCCCCTGCGAGCACATGATCCCGTCTGAGAAGTTGGCAACGCACGGAGTCGGCGGCGTGCGCATGATCGAAGGCACAACCCCGTCGTACGCTGTCGGCCAGCCGATCGAAGTTAATTCGAATCCCGCGTTCTTCGGGGAGCGATTGTATTTGAAGCGGCTAAGACTCGCGTTGAAGTCCAAAATGGTGGCAGCGCTGATGTTGTAGTTGTATGCCGCCACAGCCGCGTTGGTAGAGTAAACCTCCGAACAGCGGTCCGCGCACAGTCCGTCTGCCAGCGGATCGATCGGAAGATCTTTTACATTCCAATGGCTGAAGCGGAAAAAGAGCCTTTGCCGCATCGTGACATCCTGATCCGCGCGCGCAACCACCTGATCCTGATTGCCGCCAGTGGGGGCGACCGTGTTGAAGTTGTTAATTGTTCCTGACGGAGTTACGACTCCAGCGCTGTTGGGCGAAGGCCAAAGACGAACTAGAGCCTTCGCCGTCGAGTTGATGCGGGTTTGCGGGATCATGTTTTGGTTGAAGTGAACCGGCGCAGTTGTTGCGTTCGGACAGGCGCCTTCCGCGTTCACCGTTCCCGCGCAGGGATCCATGATCGGAATGTTGATCGCGGAAAAATCGCCGCCACGCTCGGCCTCAGTCGGCACGGTCGCCGTATACGGTTGACCAGTCCTGAGTCGGAAACCTTCCCAACTGGCGAACCAGAACGTCCGATTGCGTCCGTCGTAGCGAGGCAGGCGCAACGGACCACCGGCCTCCGCACCGAACTGATTTTGCACCCATGGCGGGCGAGGCTTTCCCGCAGCATTCAGAAAAAAATCATTCGCGTTGAAAATCCGGTTGCGCAAATATTCGTAAATTTCGCCTTGAAGATAATTCGTTCCCCCCTTAGTGCTCAGGTTCGTAACCCCACCGGCGAAATGTCCCCACTCCGCGCCCAGATTGCTGGTCGCGACTTTGAATTCCTGAACTGAATCCTGCGTCGGGATTAACACCGGCAAGTTGATATAACCGATGTTAAGTGGTTGCCCATCAAGATATTCAGCACTCTGATTCCCAAATGAACCGGTGACCTGGTAGTTGGCCCAGCCAAAGGGATTCACTCCGACCGGGGTGCCGGTTGAGCTGCCCTGCGGAATCACCGATGGTGCCAGGACAACGAGATTGAAAACGTTCCGCCCATTCAAGGGAAGTTCATTTGCCTCACGCTGTTCCACCACCGTGCCAACAGTTGACGATTCCGTATCCAGCGCAAATGGTTCTCCCGCGACCGTCACGCTCTCGGACGCCGAGCCCAGCGTCATTTCGAAGTTCAGCTCCAGAGCATCCTGCACATGCAGAATCAGGCCGGACTGGATCACAGCCTTGAATCCCAGCTTTTCGACTTCGATTCGGTACCGCCCGGGTGGCAGGTCAGGAATGTAATACTCGCCGGTCTCGTTGGTCTGCCCCTCGTAGTGGATTGCGGTCCCCGTGTTGACGACAGTCACCAGGGCGCCAACGATCACAGCTTTGTTGGGATCGGTAACTCGTCCGGTGAGCGAGGCGTGGGTCGACTGCCCCAGAAGAGAAAGATGCCAGCACAGCACAAGCAACGCTCCTGCCCAGGTCGCACGCATGAGAATCGGTTCGCTTACTTCCCCCTCAATCGACCGGGGTCAAGACGCAGAAGAGCGAAAAGTAACATAGTCAGGCTAGCGAGGCGAAGAAAAAATCCCGCGAGCCATCTGGACATTAGATACGTGCATACACCGAAATCTGTACCAAACAAAACTGCATTTATTGACTTCGCCGTTCGTGGATTTTGTTCTGGAAAGTCTTTTCGCTTCTGGTGTATGTTCGCGCTGGGTTCTGTTGCGCGAGTAGATGTTCGCGATCCATCCGGTTCTCTGCTCGTTTCGCTTTTAGCACGCACTACCGCCTCATACATGGCCTCCCCGTCAAATGGCCGCGCATTAATCTTCCCCCTTTTGTGGGGAAGCGAAGTGGAAACCAGCGTCGCCAGCCCGCAACCGTCAGAGCTCCGCTCGCCAAGCGACGAGGAATTAATGGCGAGGATGAAAGAGAAGGATACGAAGGCCCTCGATCTGCTCTACACGCGCTATGCACGGCTGGTCTTTGGAATCGCGATCAGGATCCTGCACGATAAGAGCGAGGCCGAGGAAGCGGTACAGGAGACTTTCTTCTCGCTCTATCAGAAGGCAAGCCTGTTCGATCCCGCGAAGGGAAGCGCGAAGGCCTGGGTGGTGCAAATTGCCTTCAGCCGCGGACGCGACCGAAAGGCACATTTGTTGCGTCGCGGATTTTACTCTGGTACAGATATTGAGACTCTGGACGATACTCTAGAGGGCGCAGGCGATGTCGAGCGGGAGGTTAGTCTCAAAATTGACTTCTCGCGCCTGCTCACTGCCTTTGAATCCCTGACGCAAATGCAGAGGGTCACGCTGGAACTGTTCTATTTTCAAGGTCTCGAACTCCGGGAAATCAGTGAACGACTGAACGAACCCATTGGCAATGTCCGCCATCATTTCTATCGGGGTCTGGAACGGCTACGCAAAAGTCCAGCAGTAAAGAGGCTTCGGGAAGCGCACCATGCATAGAGGCGAACGGCTGGATCATCAGAGATTTAAAGAATTAGCCGCGCTGGCACAAAGGGGAACGCTCAGCGAAAGCGAGCGACTTGAGCTCGATCTTCACTTGCAGACTTGCAGTTCTTGTCGACAGGCGCTCGAAGAATATTCCCTGATCGGCACGGAAGGGATGGACTTCCTCGCCGCGGCTTACGGACACACTTACGCTCCCGAAGCATGGGACGACGGTCCCTCGCGCGACAAGCTGATGTCGCGTATTCGTGCAGCAGAACCGCATGAATCCCGGGCGCGAGCTGAAATGATCCAAATTGACGGCGCCGCTCTGGCCAGCCGGATTCAGCCTGCGTGGCTTGGTATCGCTGCCGCGGCTTGCGTCCTGCTCGGAGTATCGGTCGGCGCCTACGAACTTGTCGGCCACGTCAACGCGCATATCCGAAGCCATTTTAGGCCTGTGGTCCCACAGCAGCAGGTTGCAGACGGCCACAAGCAATTCGACGATTTAATCGTGGCTCAGAAAGCTCGACTGGACCAACTGCAGACTCAAGCTGATAAAAGTCAGCGCGAGGTAGTTCGGCTTTGGGATGCATTGCGTGCAGCGGAGAACCGGTCTACCGCTCTGACGGCTGCGAATCATGAGCGTGCCGATGAAATTCGCCAAGTCACGGAAGAACGGGATAAGCTGGCGGACCAACTGCGCGAGGCGGAGGAGTCCTACCGCCTCGTGCAGGCAGAACTGACGAACCTGCGGGCTGAGCACGATCGTGTGCTGCTTCACACCGCTTCGTTGCAGTCGAAGATTGATGAGTTGACCGCCGCAGGCCGCGAACAAGAACGCCACATTCAGGACGATGAACAGTACCTTGCCTCCGATCGCGATATCCGCGAACTCATGGGGGCCCGCAAACTTTATATTGCGGATGTATTCGATGTGGATAGCGGCAGCCGCACACGAAAGCCTTTCGGCCGTGTTTTCTACACGCAAAACAAGTCTCTGATCTTCTACGCTTTCGATCTCGATCACCAACCTGGAGTCAAGACAGCTAGTGCGTTCCAGGTTTGGGGGCAGAGGGACGCCGAGGCCGGAGAAAAGAACCGTGCCATGAATCTTGGCATTCTCTACATGGACAGCGAAACAAACCGTCGCTGGGTTCTTCGCCTGGACGATCAAAAGCAACTAGCCGATATCGACGCTGTCTTTGTCACCGTTGAACCTCACGGTGGCAGCCAGAAGCCGACGGGCAAGCCATTCCTCTACGCGCTGTTACGAAAAGAAGCGAATCATCCCTAGGGACAGCACTCTCGACTCTATCGTTCTGAGCTCTGGCAAAAGGACGAGATTACGCGTCCTAACTTCTCCCATCCGTTTCTGCCATGCAGTGTTCATAGCGGTTCCCCTCAGGATCCCTTGCGTTCCTGCCATTGGTACAAATCCACCGCCATCCGCGTAATTGTTTTTGGGGATACCTAAAAGAAAAACTCGAGCAGAGCACGTGTGGATCGCTCTGCGACGAGTGCGAGGGTTGATTTCAGCAGTTCATTCTCAACTGAAGGGGAAGACTATGTCGTCTCATCGCCGCTGTGCCGCGGTTCTGTCGCTTGCAGTTCTTCTATGCTTGCCTTTTGCGTTTCTGCATGCGCAATCGACATATGGGTCGATTTCAGGCGTGATTAACGATTCTTCAGGAGCAGCAATTCCCGGCGCCGCGGTAACGCTGACCAACCTGAGTACTTCAGAAAAGCGAACGCAATCCAGTGGAGACGATGGTCATTTCACATTCGTGAATTTGTTTCCCGGCCAATACCGGCTTGACATCGAGAAGTCGGGCTTCAAGCACTCGGCCCATCCGAACGTCGTTGTCGAAGTGCAGCAGGACACGCACGTCGAAACCACATTGGCCGTGGGGCAGGTCAGTGAGACCGTGGAAGTGACCGGCGAGACACCGTTGCTGCAGACAGAATCATCGTCACTGGGACAAGTCGTCGAGCAACGAAAGGCAGACGAACTTCCTCTCAATGGACGCAACATTTTCAATCTCATCACCGTATCGCCGGCGGCCGTTGCCCAGGGTGGTTCCGGAGGATCTCCTGTCGGACAGAATCCCTTCAGTTGGGGCAACTATCAGGTTGGAGGCTCATTCGCCAATCAGGGAGCCCAGTATCTTGATGGGCAGCCCCTGAACATCGGGTATATCAACCTGCCCATCATTATTCCGACGCAGGACTCGATCGGTGAATTTAAAGTTCAGTACAACAACCTCGGCGCCGAATGGGGCAAGTTCTCCGGCGGCGTCGTCAACTTGAGTACAAAAACCGGAACGAATGCATGGCACGGCTCGGCTTACGAATATTTCCGCAACAAAGTTCTGAATGCGAACGAATACTTCAACAAGCAGACCGAACTAGCCAACGGCCAATCCAACACAGCTCCGCCGTGGACGCAGAATCAATACGGATTTCAGTTGGGCGGTCCGGTAATCAAGGACAAGACATTTTTTTATGTCAGCTGGGAACAATACAGGCAGCGTACGGGCTCGCCCTTCACGACCACGGTTCCGCAGTCCGCAATGCTGACTGGGGATTTCTCCTCTCTGTGTACATTGCCGGCGGCGCAAGGAGGCGCAGGTGGGACGTTTAGCGGAGGGTTGTGCAGTGTGGCAGCCGGACAGCTTTATGATCCGTATAGCGTCGATGTGACCAGCGGAGCACGCCAAGCCTATCCGAACAACCAGATCCCATCGTCGGAATTCAGTACCGCGACAACCGCCCTGTGGGCAAAGTATTTCCCGGCGCCAAATCTTGCCGGTGATGTGAACAACTTCCTGAGCGCCGCACCGGCAGGTGGAAACACCAACGAGTTCGTGGCACGCGGCGATCAAAATGTCTCCAGCAACACGCGCCTGTTCGGACGATTTGCCTACTTCGGACTCACCGATCTCCCCGTGAATCCGTTCGGGACAGGACTCTGTCTCGACCGTTGCGCGGAGAAATACCATTCCAAGCTGCTGGTTTTCGGCATCAACCACAGTTTCACACCTAAGACGATTCTGGACGTGAACTTCGGCGTGACACGTTTCGTCTATGGCCGCCAGCCGCTGCTCTCGGGCTTCGACCTCACATCGCTTGGATGGCCCTCGACGTACAACAGCCCGCCCGACACCATGCGGACACCTCCAACGCCGGCCTTCCCCTTCCCCAATGACGTTGGTCGCTCGCAAGGCAACAGCGCGATCGGAGATCACAACACGCAGTACAACATCTCGCCGGCTTTCACGTTGATCCGCGGTAAGCACAACATCCAGGCTGGCGGACAATTTGAGTACGGCCTGGATAACTACTTCCAGACCAACATCGCGAGCGGTGCCTTCGCGTTCGGAGGAAACTGGACAACCTCAACGGGCGGCGTAAATCTTGTCGCTAATCCGAACTTCGCGTTTGCGGATTTCCTGCTTGGCCTTTCCGAAAACCAGGGCAGCTTTGTAAACCAAACGGAAGGTGTGGCCCAAGTCCCCGCTCAGACGAAGGGGCTGCAAGTGTACCGTGGACTCTACGTCGACGACACATGGCACTTGACCACAAAGCTTACGGTCAATCTTGGTCTCCGCTATGAATTGCAGGGCACTTGGTCGGACGCTTACGGTCGCCTGAGTTATTGGGATCCTTCCGCTACGAATTCAACGGTGACGGGTTGCGCTGGCGCGGGAACAACGTGCCCCGGCGACGCATTTCTTGTGAAGACTGGGCGGAACTCCAGCGGAAACAACATCCCGATGGACAAAAAAGCCTTCTCACCACGTCTGGGTTTTGCCTACGGCCTCGATCAGAAAACGGTGATTCGCGCTGGATACGGCATCTTCTACATCCCGAACTACGTTTCGTTCGGTCTGAATCCAGACAATGACGTCGTGAACCTTGCCAGCACACCACTGCACGCGACTAACGATTCGTACATCACGCCAGCGGCCATGCTCGATGGCGATGGCTGCTCGTATAACTTCACGGGTACGTCCGTTTTTGCCGCCAGAGGATCGAACAGTTTCGGTTGCGCCGAGCCCGGCCCGTTTGGCAACTCGGGTATCATCGCGCCGCCGGGACGCAATTACAGCAACCTGCCCATCCCGGGCGTGACAAATGTCTCCAGTTTCGTCGCTTTCAACGGCAATCCGACCTTAGCTCCGTACTACGGGATCAGTGGGCACGGAAACCCGGGCTATGGATACGTCGAGCAGTGGAATTTCGACATTCAGCGACAGTTGCCTGCTGGGTTCTTCGCTGACGTCGCGTATGCCGGCTCGCATGGCGTTCATCTCGAACAATACTCCACCAACGTCAACCAGCTTCCAGACACGCTGTGGTCGCAAGGTGCTGCATTGGTGGCCTCGGTCCCGAACCCGATGCTGGGCAACCCCAACCCCTCGCTGAACACCTCGACTGTAGAGGCGGGCCAACTCGAGCGTCCATACCCGCAATACAACGGCTTGTCGCTCGGCGGGTACGGGTGCTGCGGCAGTACCTACAATTCGTTGCAAGCCACGGTCACTCGCCGTTTCCAAGGCGGTGGAACGTTACTGGTGGCTTATACCAATGCCAAGCTTTTGAGCAATACCGACACGCTCACCAGCTGGCTGGAAGGGCCGACCGGTGGCGTTCCGGGCGTTCAGGATTGGAACAACTTGAAAGGCGAGAGATCGCTCTCGGCTCAGGACGTTTCGCAACGATTGGTCATCAGCTACGTGCTCGACCTACCGTTCGGACACGGCAAGAAATTCGCCAACGGCCTCAGTGGTTTCGCTAATGGCGCGGTCTCTGGCTGGGGCATCGACGGGATTACCACATTCCAGCGTGGCTTCCCGTTGAAGATCAGCTATTCGGGCTCTACTCCATTGGAGGCGGCCAACCTGGGCGTTGCCAACATACGGCCCGACGTGGTCGCGGGCTGCGACAAAAAGGGGCCCCGGACTCTCTCCGAATGGTTCAACACGACCTGCTTTGCTAATCCGCCAGACTTCGGGCCCGGGACGGAATCACGCGTCGATTCGTCGCTGCGCGGGCCTGGAGTTAACAACTTCGATTTCGCGGTTTTCAAGAAGACCAATGTCGGTGAACGAATGGGAATTGAATTCCGCACGGAGTTCTTCAACCTGTTCAATCATCCGTATTTCTCGATGCCCGCCACCGGTTTCGGCGCCGCCGGTTTCGGGGTGATTAACTCAACCATCCAGGGAGGAGTCGCTTCCCCCGAACGACTGATTCAGTTCGCGCTGAAGTTTGTTTTCTAGAAATTCGGTTGCCTTTGATCCGCCGGGTCGGACAGCATTTCCGGCCCGGTTTGTCGTGTCTGGATTTCGAACTTGCACAGCAGCGACTATCACGCAGCTCTGCTAGACAAGAAATGCGGCGGCGGTATCCACGATCTCCTTCCCGATCGCCAGTGAGGCTGTAGCGGCTGGAGAAGGAACATTCAGCACATGCAGAGTTCTGCGTGCCGGGACAAATTGAAAATCATCGACCAATGTGCCGTCCGGCTTCAGAGCCTGTGCGCGAACCCCCGAGCCGTCGCTAATTAAATCCGACTCGCCGACATCAGGAACCAGACGCTGCAGAGCTCGAACGAATGCCCGCTTCGACAGCGAGCGATGCCATTCGTCGAACCCGCTACGCCAATTCCGGCGCGCCATTCTCCAGAAACCACCATAGCCAAGCGAAGCAGCCAAATCTTTCAGGCTGATATCAGAGTGCGAATATCCTTCGCGGGACAATGCGAGAACAGCATTGGGGCCGGCATCGACCTTACCCGCGACGCGGCGTGTGAAGTGTACGCCCAGAAACGGGAACCGCGGATCGGGCACTGGATAGATGAGAGCACGGACCATCGAGGCCCGCTCGGGAATCAGATCGTAATATTCGCCGCGGAACGGGACAATCATCACTCCCGGCTCATCGCCCGCCATCCGGCTGACTCGGTCGCTGTGAAGGCCGGCACAGTTAATGAGTGCCTTGGCCGAAAATGCGCCACGCGTCGTCTCGACCACGATCTCATCTGTCGATCGCCTGATTGCTCTTGCTGCCGCCGACGTAAGAACATTCGCGCCGCGCGCAGTGATCAATTCCGCGTATTTCTCGCAGACCTGAGCGTAATCGGTCACGCCCGTAGATGGCACAACTAACGCCTTGATGCCGCGGGCGTGGGGCTCGATCTCACGCAGTTCCTCCGGCCCGATCAGCCTCAGACCCGTCAGCCCGTTCGCCTGACCCCGCCGAAACAGTTCGTCGAGCTGCGGAAGTTCGTCTTCACTGACCGCAACGATCACTTTCCCGCAGATGTTATGCGGGATTCCGTGCTCGCGGCAGAACTCGACCATCGCAGCCGCGCCGCGCACGCAAAGGCGAGCCTTCAGCGAGCCGGGTTTGTAGTAGACGCCAGAGTGAATCACGCCGCTGTTATGTCCGCTTTGATGGCGGGCGACGCGATCTTCCTTCTCCAGCAGCAGGATTTTCAATTTTGGGTAGCGGGAAGAGATCTCGAGGGCGACTCCGAGACCCACGACACCTCCGCCGATGATGATTACATCCGAGCGAGAATCAACCATTTCGCCGCGAGGCTATTTTGATTGTACGCTGCTCTTCTTTTCTGGGGTCCTCGGGGGCTGGAATTGCGGCTGGTCCACACCGAAATTCGCGCTGAAATAGTCGACCAGCGCATCGTGATCGTTAGCATCGACTACTGCTCCCCATTTGACCATCTTGTCGACTTCTTTCGTCCACGCTGCTTTGCTCAATCGCTGCTGCAGGATAATGCGCGCTTCGTGACACTCGGTACATGCTGTGGTTGCCTTGGCTTGCATAGAACCAGGCGGGAGTTCAGCCACGGGAGTGGCCGCAGTAGATTGCGCACCGGCAGAGCATATGGGAAACCGCAAGATCAGTACCATGACCACCGATGCCATCCCCGAGACTTGCACCAGCCGGACTTTAAGCCAGTGGAGAGTCGACGGGAGATGTCTGCTCACATTCATTTCATGAGACATGAATTTTCACCTGATCAATCGCATTGTAAAGATATCCACTCGGATTCCATGCCGCCGTTTCGGGCTGCGTGCGGCCCTGGCTATCGGTGGCGCGCGATAAAATTGTGTATTCGCCCGCTTTCGGCTGCCAGGCATAACTCCACAGGCGCCAGGCGTAGCGGGCTTGCTCACGGCCGAGTACGGCTTGCTTCCATGAAGTTCCGCCGTCAGTAGAAACTTCTACTTTGGCGATCTCGGATTCACCGGCCCACGCTGCCCCATGAATGCTGACTTTACCTGGTTTGAGCACGGCCCCGTCGAGCGGACCCGAAATGACCGACTTCACGCTTAGAGCAGTGAGTGGGTGCGTGTCCTCCGCTTTCACTGCGTTGCCGGGTTTCACGGGCGCATTCGGATAGCGGTAGCCTGGGCTCATAAAATTCCCGACGAATTCGCTGTCGAGAACCTTGACTTCCGTCAGCCACTTGCATGATGCGGCTCCAATCCAGCCAGGGACCAGGGCGCGTGCCGGAAAACCGTGATGCTTTGTAAGGGGCGCGCCATTCATATGCGTGGCAATCAGCGTGTCCGCGTCTAGAGCTTTTTCGATCGGAATACTGCGGATGAAGGCGGGAACCTTCCCGGGAACTTCATCGAGTCCTCGGAACATCACGTGCTTCCCGGTCTGCTTGACTCCGGCGCGCTGCAGCACGTCACGCAAGCGAGGGCCGGAGAATTTCGCTGTGCCAACCGCGCCTTTTCCCCACTGAATTCCGGGAACTTGCGGGCGGTACAGGCTGCGGCCATTCCCCGCGCATTCGAGCGTGTTCACGACCGAATGCGTTTCTATCTTCGAAAGTTCTGCGAGGCTGAAAGCGATAGGCTTCTCTACTTCACCGCCAACACTCAGCTTCCACTGGCTGGGATCGAGTTCGCTTGGTTCGTGCATGTGGTTGCGCACAAAAAAATGCGGGACCGGTGTCAGCCAGGTATTGAAGTTCTCGACTGGCGTTTCGAGATCGAGGAATCGGAAGGAACGAACGATCATTCCATCTTCGCCGGGGATCGAAACGGAGCCGGATTGCGAAAACGCCAGCTTCGAGAAAAAAGATGGCGCCGCACTGACAGCAAGCGCGGCGTTCGAGAGTTGCTTGAGAAAATCGCGTCTACTTTTCATAGTCACGAAAAAGCTTCCATCGCGAAGTTGCTCCTTCGGCTAGAAGATATAGATCGTATCGAACTGCAGACGCGTGAGCCAGGGCTCAGCGGTTGCCAGCGGACGTCCAACCAGGGCGGTAAAGCCCAACTGTACGTTCGGGTCGAACTGGTAGAACATATCGAAGCGATGCTGGGAGACGTTCGTTCCCTGGCGAATGTCGCTGTAGTTGAAGTTTCCCAGGACGGCTTCGCGTTCGATGTAGATACGGGTATAGCCGAACTGGATATCTTTTTTCTGCAGCAGGCGTCCGACCCGCCCTTCCGCCCAGTATCCCCGACGCTGATTCGAGAAGCAAGGAGAGTTTAGGGTCTGCTTGTACGTAGTCGTTGCAGTGTTGGCCGGAGCGGGAGCGATGTTGACAAGATTGCCGCACGCTTCGGTGTTCTGAACATAGTCGCCGACGAACGAGATCGGGAACCGTGCGCTTCCCGTATCGATATCGATTTTCGCGAGGTTGTCGAAGAGGCCGAACTTCGAAGCAAACTGCGCATTGCTGACCGCCGTCACACCAGTCGGATACGCCGTACCGCCAACGGTGACGATCGTCGTTGCCGTGGTGGTGTAAATGGAGTCCTGCACGGTATTGCCTGTTCCCAGCGGAAGCAATCCGGTAAGCGGAGTTTGCGGATTCTTGGTGCTGGCGCGAGCCAAGGCGTACGCGATGCTGTCGGCGCCTCGGTAATCATAGTAGCCCGAGAACGCACTCAGAGTTACATGCGGCCCCAGTTGCCACTGCGTCTGCAACTGGCCTCCATACGTGATCTGTTGGGTGATTCGCTTGTCAGTTGTGGCCGTACCGGCGACCTCTGCGAAAGGAAGCTGAAAACCGACCAGTGCGATCCGCTTCAACACCGGCGAACTCAGTTTGAATCCTAGCGTCTCGGCCGCGCCCTCGGGATTCAAATCCTTATCCCAAGTCAACTCCGTGTTGTACCAGGGGTAGCGGAATTTTCCCCCAATCAACGTCAAGTGTTTGAACGCGTTCGGAGTGAACTGTACGAACGCCTGATCCAACGCAACCGCTTTACGGGTGTAGAAACCGGTAAGGGTTTGATTGGTGGTGGTGGGGTCATTGATATCGCCGCTGGCCAGGGTAAAGCCAGTGCTGAACTGCGAACCGAGATCGGCAAACGCATTGAAACGGACGCGTACGCGGCCACGTACGCGATCCAAGGATTCGTCGGAAGGGCCGCCAAAGAATGGCTCGCTGCGGAGACGAACGTCACCACTGAACGAAATCGGTCCGAGGCCCTTGATCTGGCGCTCCAGGTTGCGAACGCGTTCATCAGTGCTGCCCGCCTGAACACTCTGGGTTTGAGCCGGTTCCGGCGCTGGCCGGGGCGACGCCAGGGGCGGGTTTGAGATCGACGCCACTACGACGGGAGCCGCAGTCGCTGGAGCGGGAGCAGCAGTGACGGGAGCCGACGCAGGAGCTTCAACAGCGGCAGCCTTGACCGGCGCGGGAACAACGGCCTCCGGTAAATCCTTGGGACCGGTCTGATGTTCAGCCTCGAGCGCTTCAATGCGCTTCTGTTGCTCGCGAACAAGCTGGAGCAACTGGTCGACTTCGGATTTTAAATCCGACTTCGACGCGGAACCACCGTTGCCGGCAGCGGCGGAATCAGTTGCCGGTGAAGGCAAGGCCGTCTGAGCACTCGTCATCGTAGAAACCGAGACCATGAGAGCTACGGACAGCAGTGAAAGTAAAGATATCTGGCGAAAAGTCAGCATGTTCAAGTTCCCTTTCTGAAGTTGAGGCGAAATCGAAGATATTACAGTACTAACATAATCAAGTTACTTGTGATTTACACATAGTTCCGGACATTCGTTGCAACGTCGCTAATTTGTTTCGAGTCCTCGCCGCCACTGGAGGATTTCTTAGCTTGCGGCTACCAATCCCCACTTGTTCTGAAGATGGCGCTCCATTCCCTTGAAGACGACACCATCCACGATGTAACCGATCGCAATAATCAGGATCATCACTGCAATCACTGCACTCATATCATTCAGATCGCGGCCCATCATCAATACCTGGCCGAGACCGAGACTGAGATAGAGCATCTCGGCGGTAATCAGCGAGCGCCACGCGAAAGCCCATCCTTGCTTCAATCCAGAGACGATAAACGGCAGGCTCGCCGGCAATAACACGTACCAGAACAGCCTGAAACCCTTTGCCCCAAGGTTGCGGCCCGCCATGCCAAAGATTTTCGGCATCTGCTTGCGGCCATCTTCCATGGCCAGCGTCACGGACAGCAACGATCCCATGATCACGACAAACAGAATGGCATTCTGGTTCAATCCGAACCAGAGCAGTGCCAGCGGCCACCAGCAGATGCTAGGCAAGCTCTGCAGGCTGACGAGAAGACCTCCCATCGTTTCTTCCAGAAATTTGTAGCTGGCAACACCCAGGCCGAGGATCATGCCCAGAACGACGGATATCGCGTAGCCGATCAGCACGCGCTGCATACTGACGCGGATCGCAATCCAGTAGGTATGGTCCTGAAATCCCGCGTATAAAGCTTCGCCTACACCCCAGGGAGTCGGGAACAGATATGGCGGCCATATCTTGAGTTCAGCCAGCAACGTCCACAGCCCCAACAGCGTGGCATAAAACAGGACGTAGCGCGCGGCCCGTTTTATCCCTGGACTCATTCTCATGATGCAGCTCCCGGCTCCATGCGAGGTTTCACCCCAGTTGCGTACTCAGCCTCAAGTGAGCGATTGATCTCTTCGCGGAGTTCGTCGAGAATTCCCCGAGCGGCCAATGCGACTTCCGGATCTTCAAGATGTCGCGGTCGCGGCAGATCCACTACGAATTCGTTCTTTACTCGCCCAGGACGGAATGTCAGCAAGGCCACACGGTCGCCGAGGCGCACCGCCTCGCGGACGTTGTGGGTAACGAAGATAATGGTGCGGCCGCTCTCGCTCCAGATACGCTCGAGTTCGTCATGCAGAAGATCGCGTGTTTGTGCGTCGAGCGCGGCAAAGGGCTCGTCCATCAGCAGGACGTCCGGTTCAGTCGCCAGCGCGCGGGCGATGGCCACTCGCTGTCGCATCCCTCCGGATAACTGGTGGATGTAGCTGCCGGCAAACTTCCCAAGGTGCACGAGCCGCAAGTAATGCTCCGTCTTTTCTTCCCTTTCGGCCTTACCGATGCCCTTCATCTTCATGCCGAATGCAATGTTCTCAGCGACCGTGAGCCACGGGAATAATCCATGGTCCTGGAAGATCATGATGCGGTCGGTTCCCGGGCCGTCCACGGGCTTGTCATCAATGAGCACCTGCCCGGACGTCTGCGAATGTAACCCTGCGATCAGATGAAGCAAGGTCGACTTACCGCACCCGGAGGGTCCGACGATGCACAGAAACTCTCCCGGCTTCACATCGAGGTTGATGCGGTCCAGGGCAAGCAGGCGTTCCCCTGACTGCGTGCGATAGCTAAGGCTGATGTCTTTGAGGCGCACTTTCGGAACGTCGACGGCATTAGGAGCGAGAATCGACGCGCACCTCGGGCTCCGAGGAACAGCATGAATCGAGAGTCCATTTGCCGGCGAGGTGGGGCTAACATTCTGGATTGCGCTCATTGGATCGCCTTTCTTCCTTTTTCAGCCAGTACCTGGTTGAGGAGCGACAGATCGTAAAGGCCCGAGAGATCGGGCATTCGTCGCCCCAGAAAACCGCCATCAAATGCCTGCTTGGCGGCGGAATTCAGCGCCGCATGCAGAGGGTCGTACGTCACCTGCAGCCGCGAAAAAGCTTCATCAAGAACGGCCGCGGGAAGAGCCTTGCCGGTCTCAGTCTGGATCTGCCGGTTCAGAAGAGTTTTCGCTTCACTAGTGTGCGAGTTGATCCAGTCTGTCAGGTCCACATTGGCGCGAATCCAGTTCTTGACCAGGTCGGGGTGGGCCTTGAGAAATTTGGTATTCACCACCAATAGCCCGATTACGAACTGACCATTCGGCCACAGCGTGCGCTCGTCAACGAGGAGCCGCCCGTTCCCTTCGCGAATCAGACGCGTCGCCCAAGGCTCCGGAGCCCAGGCCGCGTCAAGATCCTTCCGTAGGAACAATGTGAGCTGGTCTGGATTCGCCATGGGCACGATCTGGACGTCGCCACCCTTATCGTTGGTCTTGAGACCGTGGCTTTTGAGCCAGTTCCGTAGCGCGACGTCCTGAGTGTTGCCAAACTGGGGAGTCGCAACCCGCTTTCCGTGAAAATCCTCAGGTCGATTGATCCCGGCATCGTTGCGAACAATCAGAGACGCTCCCCCGCTCGCCGCCCCGCTGATCACCCGCAGCGCTTCCCCGTTGGAGCGAACGTAGCCATTAATCGCGGGGTTCGGACCGACATAAGTCATGTCAATCGCGCCAGCAAACAAGGCCTCAATCGCCGCGGGACCTGCATTGAAACTGGTCCACTGGATTCTGACTTGCGGGCCCATGGCTTTTTCGAAGAAACCATTGGCTTTGCCAATCATGGCCTGAGGGTGTGTGATATTAGGGAAAGCACCGACCCGAATTGTGGCAGTGCTTTGGGCCGATGCAGGCCATACCAACACGAACGCCAAAAGAGCCGCGGCACCAAACCACTTGCTCATCCCTTGCGAACCTTTGAGAAAGTTGCGGATCATCGTTTAGGCGAATTGTCCCATAAATATAATCTAATTAATAGACTTTATTGCTATAGCAGGCAAAGTGCCATATGCGGCCTTTTCAGGGTTAGAGAAATCAAGGGTTTACGGGCTATTCGCGATGCTGGGATTCCACAGTGTGCATCTCATTGCACCTGTGTCCGATGCGAGTGGGAAAAAATGCTGCTCCACTGGGAGATACAGGAGATTTCGCTAGCTGGTTCAGAGGGAAATGCGAAGAACCAAAACCGTGACGTTATCCGGCCCCCCGCGCTCGAGAGCCAACTTGACAAGGCCCAGACATGCATCGGATGGGGTGCTCGAGCGCACCTTATCAGCAATTTCCTTTTCCCCAACAATGCTCCAGAGGCCATCGGTGCAGAGCACCAGCGAATCACCATCATCCACAGTGATCGGCTGTGCCGGAGAATCGGGCATGACTTCCCTTCCCGAACCCAGCGCGGCAGTCAGGATGTGCCGTTGCGGATGAGATTCCGCGTCCTCGGACCGCACGATGCCGCTCTCGACGAGCCGTCCGACGTAGGAATGATCACGTGTCAGCCGCGATACCGCATCCGGCCTAACGTGGTAGAGGCGGCTATCGCCGACATGCGCAAAACAAAGCTGGCGGTCGACGATCGATAGCGCCGTGCATGTAGTGCCCATTCCCTGGAATTGTTTATGGTCGGAGGCATAGCGATGGATGGTCTCGTGAGCCGCCAGGAATGCGGCAATCAGGCTTTGCTGCGGATCTGTACCGAAATTATTGCTGTAAATATGCCGAACCGTCTCCACCGCGATCCGGCTTGCCTCCTGGCCGCCTTCGTACCCGCCCATTCCGTCAGCGACCACGGCGAGCCTGCCCTTGCGCTCGAAGTCCGCATCAGTCTCCCCCTCCCAGTAGAGCAAGGAGTCCTCATTATTGGCGCGTTGGCGGCCAACATCGGAGAGAGCGGCGACGGTCACACCACGCCGGGTCGTGCTGTATTCCACAGCCAGCGGCTCCGGACGCGGTTCGAAAATCCTATGAATCCCTGATGGCATGAAAGAAGCCGCCCGGCATACGCCGTTTACGGCAACAAAAATCGCCCGCCGGCGGGCGAATCAATAGCCTTGGTAGGCTATCACTTTCCCTTCAATCTGTCCGATGGAACGGAAGTGGGGGGCCGGTGGGGCGGACTTGGAGCACGCCCCTTTGCCCCCAATCTAAGTGCACGGCTACAACGGCTTTATCGCCAGGAGAGCGTGGTAATAGAGTCGGGTGCTAGTTCGACCTCGGCGGCACGATCCCCTTGTTTCAGGCTCACACCACGAGCCGGTCCGGCATTCGTTACGACGAGTACTCGCTGACCATCGGGATTTTCAAACACCACGTGATCAATTCCCTCCGCCCCGCTCGACTCTAGCCTGCGCGCTCCCCGTCGCACATGTCGGGAGAAGTGCGCGAACGTCCAATACTGGCCACTCCGTGTAATTTCTCGCGTCTGCGAATGGATCGTCACCATGCCGCCGCAAGAGAACGGCCCGACATTTGGCTTTCCCTTTTCATCCAGCGCGATATTCCACGCAGTAATCGATCGAACCCAATTCCGTATCGCAGCGGTGAACGTACGGCCCCAAGTCGTCCAGTCCGTCTGATAGTCCGGCGATGTGTAGTCGGGGCCGCCTTCAGTCCAATAAAGCTGGGCATCGGGATGAGCGTCGTGGACCTTGGTCATCATCTCGGGCGTGCCGACATACCCGTGGAATGCCACCGAATTACAGTACTGACGCAGCGCCGGGTCATCGAGTTCACAAATCGCACGGCCCCAAAGGTTGTAGTTGTGATCAAGAATCCAGATCCTGGTGTCGATGCCGTTCTGTTTCAGGACCGGCCCCAGGAAATTCTTCACGAACTGAATTTCGTATTCCTGCGCCCATGTGCACGCGGGCATTCTGCCATCCTGGTCGGTATCGACCTCGTTCTGCACCGTCACAGCCTGCACCGGCACGCCTTCGGCGGCATATCCCTGAAGGAACTTCAGAAAATATTGCGCGTAAGGCCCGAAAAAATGGGGACGGATCGCCCCGCCCAGCATAGAACTGCCGGCTTTCATCCATCCGGGAGGACTCCATGGTGACGAAAACAAGAAGAGGTCTGGATTGACCTGGCGCGCCAGACGCAGCATGGGCAACACGTACGGCGTGTCATGATCAATCGAGAAGCGCCGCATCTCAGGGTCCGGATCGCCTTCGTCATAGCTGAAGACCTCGGTGGAATAATCACTCGCCCCGATGCAGGTGCGGCATACGCTGAATCCCATCTCCGAGGGATGAAACAGGTTGTGAAGCAATTGATCGCGGTCCGAGGAAGCAAGACGATTTAGCGTATAGCAGGTCGCATCGGTCATTGCACCGCCAAACCCTAACATCTCCTGAAATTTTTTCTCGGGATCGATAGTGATCACGCTGCGTTTCGGAGGCGCCCCGCTGCGCCACACAGCCGAGGGCACCGCTTCGTATCGCTGCTTGCCGCTCGTCACGCGCACCGCAATCTCCCCGGACGGAGCACCGCCGGCGTCCTTCGAACCAAGGGCAGCGGCAGGAGAAGCTAAGGTAGAGATGAGATTCGCGGTGGCAGTCGCAGATAATCCCAGCGCAGATATCTTTAGAAAGCTTCTTCTGTTCTGTTCGTTGGTCAAGGGCCCTCCTTTTTCGAACCGGACAGCTTAGTCGGAATCCACTGGCTTGTCGATGATTACACCACGCACCCCTCACACAACGCGGCGTACCAGCTCAAATCGGGATCAACTATCTCCCGACCGCAAATCGGTCTGGTTCAAAGTTGAGGTAGACTTTCACTACTCCTGATCGTGCACGGAGAGAGCTGATTTCGGCAAACGGAACCGAAGTCAGCATGGGGTATGTCATGAAACTTTTGGTAGCTTTTTTGACGCTCGCCTTTGCGTTCGAGGGATATCTGATGCCCAACACTGCAGCACCGAATCCTCCCGAGGAAGGTTATCTGCTCGTAGCCAATAAGGGCACCGAGGCCATGGGGATCATCGACCCAAGCGCCGGGCGGCAGATCGCTGAAGTCGCCGAAGGAGGAACAACGGGGCACGAGATCGCCGCTTCTCCTGACGGCCGAACGGCGTATGTCCCTATTTACGGCAATTCCGGCGTTGGAAAACCCGGCACCGACGGCAGAAACATGGCTGTCATCGACCTCGCTTCGCGCAAAGTCGTTGGCAATGTTGATTTCGGTAAGGGAGTGCGGCCGCACTGCGCCGTATTCGGTCCAAAGGACGGAATGCTGTACGTCACGACTGAATTGGACAAAGCTGTTGCAGTAATCGACCCCAAGACATTGAAGATCGTAGGATCCGTCCCCACCGGCCAACCGGAGTCTCACATGCTGGCCATCTCTCCCGACGGCAAGCGCGGATATACCGCCAACGTCGGTCCCGGAACCATCTCGGTATTAGACATGGAAAATCGGAAAGCTCTCGGCGTGATTCCAGTCTCAAAGGAGATCCAGCGGATCGCCTTGTCCACCGACGGGAAACTCATTTTCACGTCGGATCAGACAAAACCCCAATTGGCGGTGATCGACTCCTCCAGCCGGGAAATCAAGAATTGGATTCCCTTGCCCGGTTTGGGATATGGCACGGCAGCAACGCCCGACGGACGCTGGCTGGTCGTGGCTGTCCGAACAGCAAATAAGGTTGCCGTGGTGGACCTTCACCGAATGCAGGTTGCCCACGTGATCGATGTTCCTGCGGCACCGCAGGAGGTCCTGGTGCGTCCGGATGGGCAGATGGCTTACGTTTCCTGCGACGCCAGCAAGAAAGTCGCAGCCATTCGAACTTCAGATTGGGGCGTCGATAAGTTAGTCGATGCCGGTCCTGGAGCGGACGGTTTGGCGTGGGCAGGACGCTAGCTTGAGGTCAATGTGCGCCGCGTCCTCGACCATTGACCTTTAACCTGCACGGGCCTCAGAGGTCCACATTTGCGCTCGCCGGAAAGCGGCATTTAGTATTCGGGACGATGAATCCGCCGAAACTCCTGCTATTCCTTGCGCTCGCCGCGCCTGTCTTCGCTCAAAAGGCCACTCCCAACGAAATTGACAGCGTTTACTCCGACGCACATGGCCTCTACCTGGATCTCCACGAGCATCCGGAACTCTCCTCCCACGAGACAAAGACTGCCGCCAAACTGGCGGAACGGCTGCGAAACGCCGGTTATGACGTGACGGAGCATGTAGGCGGCACGGGCATCGTTGCAATTCTGAAGAACGGAAACGGGCCCACGGTCATGCTCCGCACTGAACTCGATGCCCTGCCCGTGGAAGAAAAAACCGGCCTGCCCTATGCCAGCAAGGTCCACGCCACGGATGACGCCGGCCACGACGTGCCCGTGATGCACGCATGCGGTCACGATCTGCACATGGCATCGTTGCTCGGAACGGCCGAGATCATGGCCCGCGGCAAGAATGACTGGCACGGAACGCTTATGCTGATTGGCCAGCCCGCGGAAGAGACCATCAGCGGAGCTGAAGGGATGTTGCACGACGGCCTGTTCACCCGCTTTCCGAAGCCGGACGTCGCCGTAGCTCTGCACGTGAGCAATCAGGAACCCGCCGGGCGAGTCGCGATCACTCCCGGCCTCTACAACACGAATGCCGACTCGATGCGGATCACGATCTACGGGAAGGGCGGCCACGGATCGGCGCCACATATGACCGTCGACCCGATTGTGATTGCCGCTCGAACAATACTGGCCCTCCAATCGATCGTCTCGCGCGAGGTGAAGCCGGGGGAGATGGCTGTTCTCACGATCGGCTACGTCCATGCCGGAACGAAAAACAACGTAATTCCCGATCAGGCGGAGATGGGATTGACCGTGCGTACCTTCAAGCCCGAGGTTCGCAAACAGATACTGGCGGCTATCAAGCGCATCGCGGACGGCGAGGCGGCCGCAGCGGGCGCGCCAAGGGAGCCCTCGGTCGAACACTATGAAGGGACAGATCTGGTATACAACAACCCGGCGCTTGCCGAGCGGCTGCGCAAACCTCTTGAGGCGGCGCTGGGCAAAGAGAATGTCGTGACAGAAGGACCGATCACGCCGTCGGAGGATTTTTCTTACTACATCAAGGAGGGCGTTCCCGCGTTTTACTTCAGTCTGGGTGGCGCCGATCCAAAGAAATTCGCTGACGCCGAAGCGTCAGGAAACCGCCTGCCTTCGAATCATTCGCCGCTGTTTGCGCCAGACGTTGAGCCTGCCCTGCGGACTGGAATCACTGCGGAGGAAGCAGTGCTAAGGAATTTGCTGAATTCGTCGCCTGAGGAACTTCACAAACTCACGGCTACACCGCAACCGTGACGGACGTCTCGGTGCGCGTAACGGGCCGATAGAGCGTATCACGCTCGATCGGCTCGCGGCCGGCGGCCCGAATCAAACGTTCCAGTTCCTGGCGGCGCATGCCCTGCGGTGTGGTCGCTCCGGCATCGTGATAAATCTTCTCCTCAATAACAGTTCCATCCATGTCATCGGCGCCGAAGCGCAGCGAGATCTGGGCGATCTTCGCTGTCATCATCTGCCAATAGGATTTGATATGAGGGAAATTGTCGAGGACGAGGCGGCTGACCGCAATCTGCTTGATATCGAGCATGCCCGTGGTCTTCGGCAAATGCTGTAGCGGCGTGTTGTCGGGGTGGAACGCCAGAGGAATGAAGGTCTGGAACCCGCCAGTCTCGTCCTGCAGCGCGCGTAGCTTCAGCAAATGATCCACGCGGTCCTCGTCGTTCTCGACATGGCCGTAGAGCATTGTCGCGTTGGATTTCAGCCCGATCTGGTGCGCCAGCCGGGCTGTATCAAGCCACTGGTCGCCATCGATCTTGTGATCGCAGATGATATGGCGTACACGGTCGGCGAATATTTCGGCCCCGCCGCCAGGCAACGAGTCCACCCCGGAAGCCTTCAGTTGTTCCAGCGTTTCGCGGATGGAGAGTTTCGCTCTCCGCGCGAGGTAGGCGACCTCAACCATCGTGAACGCCTTCAGGTGTACCTGCGGAAAGCGTTGCTTCAGCCCGGAACACAAATCAAGGAAGTATTGGAACGGCAGGTCAGGATGCAGGCCGCCAACGATATGGAACTCGGTCACCGCCTCCGAGTATCCCGAGGCGGCAGTCTCGAACGCCTCGTCAAGCGCCATCGTATAGGCACCCGGAGCATCCTTCTTCCGGCCAAACGCACACAACCGACACGCCGCCACGCACACGTTCGTCGGATTGATATGGCGATTTACGTTGAAATATGTCTTGTCGCCGTGCAGGCGCTCGCGCACAAGATTCGCCATCCACCCAACTGAAAGAATATCGCCCGTGCGGTAAAGATTGAGCGCATCCTCAGCACTGAGCCGTTCACCCGCCACGACCTTCTCGTGGATCGGCTGAAGCCTTGAATCGTCCGTCTGAAAGCTGTGTGCTTGAAACCCCTGCGAAAAAGGCATCAATTTGATGATATCGCAGGATTATCCCCGCTTGCCATCGGAGGGATGTCGTCAGGGAGTCGCGGTGACCCGGTCCTGGATTCGCGAAAATTCGTCTTCCGTCACAACGTGCCTGGTCACCAGTTGGTGCGGTGCCGCATACGGCCGCTCCGCAATCACACGCTCCGCCTTATGTTCATCCATACCCGGCAGAGCAGCAAGGTCTTCCTTTGAGGCCCGATTCAGGTCGAGAGATCTTTTCGAAGACAGTCCCTCTTTGATTCCTTCTGCAACGGCCTTGCTGTCGCGCTTGAGAGTAGCCGTGTCACGGGCAGTCCGGTCGCGAATCTGATCCGGACTTGCATTGGGATTACAGGCAGTAGTGAGAAGAACGGCAACGAACCAACTCAGAGCTGCAAGGCGTCGATGCATGCATATCGGATGCGGCTTGCCCGCCGGCGGTTGGCGGATGCTTATCGGAAGGATGCGAATGAATGACTCGGAACTTACTTCCGGAACAGCAGGTCTCCGGCGACGAACACGAAGAACAGCACAGAAATCACGCCATTCAACGTGAAGAATGCCGCGTTCAGTTTGCTCAGATCACCGACCGATACCAGCGAGTGCTCATAGGCCAGCAACGCCGCCACAACACCTACGCCCAGGATCGCAAGCTTGCCCAGCCCAAACGAAATCAGAACCGCGATCAGCAACGCCAGCATGATGACATGGAATCCTCGCGCCACCCAAAGAGCCCGTGCAATACCCAGAAAACGGGGAACCGAATGAAGCCCGGTCTCGCGATCGAAATCGAAATCCTGGCAGGCGTAGAGCACATCGAATCCGCCCACCCAGAATGTCACTGCGGCAGTCAGCAGCAGGATACGGGGGTCCAGCGAGCCGCGAACAGCGATCCACGCCGCCGACGGCGCAATTCCTAACGCGAAGCCGAGTACCAAGTGCGACCAGCGCGTGAAGCGTTTCGTGTACGAGTAGAGCAGCAAAACGGCCAACGCAACCGGTGATAACCACAGCGCCAGGCGATTCAGTTGTGACGACGCCACGATGAAGACCGCACTGGAGACCGCAACGAAGGTAATTACAAACGACGGGGTAAGTTGCCCGGCCGGCAGCGCCCGCGTCCGCGTGCGCGGATTCGTCGCGTCAATCGCAGCATCAGCCCAGCGATTGAACGCCATCGCTGCGGAACGCGCCGCCACCATCGCAACGATGATCCAGAGAAGCTGATGAAGCGTAGGAAATCCGCCCGCCGCCAGCATCGCCCCGCAGAGCGCAAACGGCAGAGCAAAAATCGAGTGCTCCCACTTAATCATTTCCAGGGTCACTCGAAGGTTATGCAGAGGGGGCATCACTACGATTGTAATGCACTGCCACACCCGTCCAGTTAAGTCGCAATCCCTTCAATCAGCGGTACAAAGCGGCAAAGTCCTGCAGGGCTTAATTGCGGATGTCCGTCCCGCATCTCAATCAGCTGGAGTTGTTGCGATTCCATCGGACCAACGGGGATAACAAGACGCCCAGTCGGGGAGAGTTGGAATAGCAGGGCGGGCGGCACCGCGGCAGACGCAGCCGAAACCAGGATTGCATCATAGGGTGCGGAATCGCTGTATCCTTGTGCCCCGTCGCCGGCAATCACATTGACGTTCGCGTATCCCAGGCGAATCAGCCTCTCCCGCGCTTGATCCGCCAGGACTTTGTGTCGCTCAACAGATACGACCCGCGCTACGAGTTCAGCCAGCAAGGCTGTCGCGTAGCCAGACCCAGTCCCCACTTCGAGTGCTCGATCGGTCGGAGCCAGCCTTAGTATTTCGAGCATCAAGGCAACGATGTAAGGCTGCGAGATAGTCTGCTCTTCGCCGATCGGTAGAGGATGATCTTCGTACGCCTCGCCGCGATTGCTCTCGTCAACAAAAAGGTGCCGTGGCACTCGCAACATCGCGTCCAATGCTCGCGCATCCTTGATGCCGCGAGCGCGTAACTGGGCCTCTACCATTCGCTGGCGCTGGGCAAGAGTTGAATCGTCGTCAGGAAAGATCAGCGCGCGGCCGTCCATCTCATCAATCTTAGTCGCGCCACCGATTCCCGAGAAAGAGGGATTCACACTGGCAAGAATTAGGACGAAACTGTCTCGCAAAAGTGGCTCCAGGACATCGGAACAGCCTCGATTGGAGCTGGTTATTTCCTGCGCCGCCGGACGCGCACGTCGAAGCTGACGACGCCGTTCTGATCGCGCGTTCCAACTGCCGAGATATTGCGGCTGAAATAGTATTCGCCCTGAATGATCTGCTGCGAACTCTGCGACACGTTCGTGCTGTAGGTAAGGGAAAGATTGTTGGCGAATTGCTGCTCGATGGTTACCTGCGGTCCGCGCGCGGTCGGGTTGGTTTCAGTGGTCAGGCCCTGAGGATCGATCTTGATTCGGCTGACACCGAACAGCTTCTGCATCCGGTTGCTCACCGTCTGATTGATGGCCTGGTTGATGATCAGTGCCGTCGCTTCATCTGTGAACGGCGTCTGCCCGGACTGCCGCTGCAGTTGCTCAGACTCCTCGCTGGTGCGCCCGAGCGCGAGTAGCGCGATGATGTCAGACTTCGGCAGCGGCGGCTCGGAACGATAATTCACATTAAGCCGGTCCGGCGTGCCGGTCACGGTCACATCGAGATCGTAGTTTCGAACATGTGTGGTCGCTTCCATGTTCAACTGCGGCTCAATCGCAACCGGATTGGCAAAGGTAATGTCGCCGCGCTCCAGGCGGAACTTGATTCCGTTGAAGGTGGCATCTCCTTCGAGAATGTCAGCGCGCCCCAAAACGCTTGGCCGTGCCACCGAACCTCGCAAACGCAAATCAGCGTCCCCTGACAGCCGGGCTACCGCGGTTTTCATCTGCAGTTCGGGCGCGGTCCGCACCGCGACATCGAGCTTCACGTTGTAGAGCGGCGAGTTCGCGGGAGCCAGCCCTACGGATTGGCGGCTTCGCTCTAGATACGATCCGAAATCGAATCCCGGAGTTACCGCCAGCTTCGTGACAAGAATGTCGCCCGAAACCGTCGATGCCGACCGGTTCCCGACCCAATGTAGCTCGGCATTCGCCGTGGAACTGACGCCGGGCGGATATCGCAGGCGTACTTCTTTTCCGATCGCGGTGAAATTGAAATTGATCTGCTGGTTGAAGGTAGTGGCGTCGCCCTTCAGGTCGAGCGTTCCACCGCCGGTGCGAGCGGTCAGTTGCTCGATTCGGATCCGATCGCGCGTAAAGGCCAGCGACCCATTCATTTCGTTCAGCCCGCTTGGCAACCCAGCATAGGTGATATACCCGTTCTTCACCTGTATATTGCCTTGCGGCAGAGGCTCCAAAAGCGTTCCTCCCAGAGCCATGTGGATGGTCAGTGCTCCTGATGCTGAAAAATCTGAGTTGATGCTGCTCAAGAGTTTCAGATCGAGCTGACCATCGGCCTGCAAATCGAGACCTCGAGTCCCGAAAAAGCTGATCGAACCGCTGCCGGTCACATCGGTTCCCTCTCCAACAAAATGCGCGGGGTCGATGTGCGCCGTTCCCTGCTCATAATTGAAGCGCACCGGTCCCCGGCTGTTGAGCTTGACATATTCCGGTTCGAGGGCGACATCGGACAAATCCCCACTCAGCGTCCAGCGGGAGGGATACCGTAACGGTCCTCGCATCGTAACCGTACCGCCGACAGCCGAGTGCCCAGTGAGTTGCCCACCTAGATAAGCCCGCCAGATCGGATCGCAATCGAGCCGGTCGAGTTGGGCCGTGATCTGCGCAACGTAGTCGCCTTGCATCGCCACGTTTCCGTGCAGCGTCACATTTCCACGCTGGAAATCGGAGTGCCCGCTTACGATCAATTCTCCCTTTTGAGTCGTGGCCTCCAGAGCTAATCCGCCCGACAGTTCGTGATCGAAAGTGAGGCCGCTGGCTTGAACGCGCGCGTTAAGCACAGGCGCATCGAGCGTTCCAGAACCCTGCAGCGTGAAGTCAGCTCGTCCTTCAACAGGTAACTCTTTGAGATAGAACTGGCGGACGCGCGCCAGATCAAAATTCTTTCCCACGAGGTCAAGGCGGAATCCTCGCGATGCAGGCGTATACGCTGCGGTCCCGCTCACCGTGGCATCCTGATGATGCAGCAAAACATTGTCGAGCGACGTCTCGCCGCCTGCGATGTGCAGATCGGCGTCGAATGATTCGATGGCCTCTCCGTATGCCGCGGCATTCGAGGCCCGGATGTGGCCTTGCACCTGCGGATTCGCGCGCGTGCCCTCGATCTGCAACGAGATGTCCGCACTCCCCGACACTGGATAGTCAAAGCCCGTCAGTACGGCAGTCGACGCGACATCGACATGGTGCAGATTGACGCGTGCGGTATAGGGGCTATCTTCGGTGAATTGGCCTTTCTGGAGCGTCGCATTGACATCAAAATCGGCGCTGGTTTCACCTCTCCGCAGCGTACCGCCCCGCATCGCGAGCTCTCTCGAAGAAAATTGCAGGCTGGCCGCCAGCGAGTCCCAGTGCACCGCCTGCTCTGGAGTTCGTGAGGTTGCCGGCAGCATGAATTCGAAATCCTGTGCCACTAGCGTCCCTGCCAGCGTGGGGGCCGAAAAAGCCCCGCCCGCGACCCCGCTGAAGCTTGCGCTCCCGTCGACTCGAAACGGCAGATTGGTTGGACCTCCGAAGGCTGCTATCAGCGGACGCCATTCATCCAGGTCCGCAGTCGAGACCGTCAAATGCAGACTTGATGAACGGGAAAGGTCTCCCGCCGCCTGAATGCGCGAGGCAGGAGTGGACAGATTGAATTGCGAAAGCTCGAGTTCATCGGCCGCCACATGATAGTTGCCCTGCATCCGTGCATTGATCGGCAGCTCGCCCGCCGCCGACAACGCCGGAGGAGTGATGTCGAACGCGAAGGCAATTTCGGCATCTTTCGGGCTCCCTCTCCAGGATGCGTCGACTGTTCCGGCCGCGCTTCCCACCGGCCGCACATGCCCTAGTGGATGAGCGGCGGCCGCTTCCGCCATCGAAACATCCCTTAATCGCAGCCGCACCAAACCCGTCTGCACGCCAGGAAGCTTCGGCGCATTCTTTCCGGCCGGCCGGGCCGCCCGGATTTCCGCAACCGCTTCCGTTCCTTTTCTAGTTTTCCCAACCGGAGGCGGAATGCTATGCAGCCAGTTGTCGACCTGGGCATCTCCGGTCAACAGTCCACCCAAAGCCTTTCCTTGGAGCTTGGAAATCTTGATCTGCTGATCCGTCACCGAATAATCCGCAGCCGCGTCTATTTTCTTAAGGTGTAGAAGCTCGTCCTGCCACGCCGCGTCGCGGAGGGAAAGCACCCCGGCGCTGTGAAAATCCTCCGTGGACCAGTGCCCATTTCCCTTGAAATCAGCGATCCCTCCCTGCACGGCAAGCCGCCGGGCAACGGCTGCGGCTTCCTCGAGGTCCACGCGTGCCTGGTAGCTTCCGTCGAAATGCGGCTTCTGAAAGTCGCTCACCCGTCCGCTGGCCTCCAGATGCGAGTGTCCAGAATTCCATTTCAGTGACTGGATATCCGCAAACGTCGGCCCCAGACTGAATTGCAACGAAACCATCCATGCGAACGGACGGAAATCCTCCAGCGTGGTATCAACCTTTCCGATGCTCAATTGGCTCTCGTAACGCCCTCGCAGAAAGGAGTAGTCCATCTGCAGGCCGGTATCCTGGACATCGAAATCGAGAGGTATTTTCTCGTCCGCCCACAGCAACTGACCTTCATGCACCGACAAGTGATCGATCGACAGCGCGAAAAGCTGGTCCAGCGAATTGTGCCCGGAAGTCTGCAACGGGACCCGGAGAGCCGGAACGTTGGTCGTTCCATCGGGCGCGATAACGATATGGATTACTGGATGGTCGAGGCTGAGAGAAGCGAAGCTAAACTCGGTCCGTAGGAACGAAACTACTTTGACCTGCGCGAATAGGTGATCGGCATGGGTTAACGGCTTTTCGCCTGGCGCTTCGCTCCCACGCACCGTGATATCCCGAACCTCCACCTGCATGTGAAAAGGAACGACGTGGAAGCTTCCGATCTGAGCTTTGCCGCCAGTAATCCGCTCGACCTCGGCTACAAGGCGCCGTCGCACGTAGGATTGGAAGGAATTGGTAGTGATATACCACAGCGCGGCCAACAGCAAGACGAAGCCTGTCCCGGCGGTGATTATCAAGTATTTCCACCAGCGACGTGGCCTGGCGGGGGTCTCGCTCACTGGGACTGTACTCCCTCGGGACCCGCCCCCGACCCATCAGGGATGATCACTTTGCTCTCCGAGCGCAGGCTCTGCAGCCAGGAAACAAGCAACTCGTTGACTTTCTCCTGCGTGAGCAATTCGCGAATCTTGCCGGAGACGTCTGCCAGAGCCACATCGCCGGCGCCCGACTGTTTCAGTTGCGGCACGAATTTTTCCCGGTAATATGCTTCGATGGTCTTCGAATCAATCTGCACTTCCGGCCGCAAGTGCGCGTCGACCAACCGTGCCAGGTCGATCTCCTCCTTTACATGCGCGACTACTTCCTGCTCGTTTAACTGGAAGCGGCTTAGCACAGATTTCCATCCGCCGTCGGTGCTGGCTTCCGGATACTGCTTCCGAGCCGCGGCAACCCGGGACGCTGCCTCTTCTTCGGAAGCGTGCTGGAAGAAAGACGACTTCATCTGCTCGCCAAGCAATTCCTGGTCAATCAGGCGATCCAGAACGGCGCGTCGATCCTCGTCGCCGAATTGTTCCGTAGAGCGGCCGTTCAGCAGCGCCTCATAGCGCAACGCGTCGTCCCAATCGCTCTGGAGGATGATGTGTCCGTTCACCTTGGCCACAATCCGATCGATTACCTCGGCCCCGGCGGAAGGCACAGTGACCATCATCGCCAGAAACAACACTAGTGCCGCCATCACTTTGTTCAAAACACTTGTCATTAAAATGGCTGACCTATACTGAAAAATACGTTGAAGTGCCGCAGGCGCTGTGTCTCTAGCACCGAAACCGAATTCTGCGAATTCGGAATCGGAAAGGTAAATATCTGGAAGTAATTCGTCGGGTTTAGATTGTATCCAAAATCAAACCGTAAGGGCCCAATGGGGGTTTTGTAACGCAGCCCGACTCCTACCGCATGCGACGTGTAATCATAACCGGAATTGTCGAAATTAATACAGTCCTGAGAGGTCGTTGAACCAGTGGACAAACAGGCCCCTGTACCAGGTTGATGCCACCGGACTAGACCTTTGATCATGTCGTGCGGCGCTGTGAACACGTTGCCCATATCGTGGAAGATCGCAAAGCCAAACCCCTCCCCGAGATACGGCATGGAGACTTCCGGGAAGCGCAACTCGATGCTGTTCACGAACAGCGCGGTACCGCCCACAGGAAAGCCTGAGGTTGGGTCACGAGGTCCTGCTTGATTTAACCCAAATCCGCGATGGGAGTTGCCGCCGCCGGCAAAAAACTGTTCTGGCAGCGGGATCGTGGCAATGTCGGTGCACGTCTGTTCCAAAGTAGCAGTCACAGGACATGCTCCCGGCGGAAGCACTCTTGTACCCCGAAACGGCTGTTGCAGGCCAATTGTGGTGGATCGCGCGAAAACAAACTTACGCTGAGGAGCGCTCTTGCGCCCGAACGCATAATAGGTCGAGCTCTGCCCTAGCGCTCTACCGAAGTTTGTCGGCAAATTGGCCTGTACAGTCCCGGTCGGGGTCGTTTGCTGCGTCTCCGACCGCGATCCGAAAAAGCTCGTGGCGGCGAATGCATCCAGCGTAAGGTAGTCGCCCTTGGTGCTTTCCAGCGGATTGTCGCGCTTATCGTGGATGAAGGTGAACCCCGGCCCGCCCACTCTGGCCGGCAGCGACAAGATCGCCACTTCACCGGGGTTGAAACCTTCCGCGAAATGACTTGCTTTCACCGTCCTGAAATTAAAGCGGTACGTCATCGTGTTCGGGCCCGGCCTTGAGCCAGGCTCCGTGCCGGAGTTTCCGATCTGCTGCCGCAGGTCGATCTTTCCCTCCAGCCTTTGTGACGTAAACGTAGCCACGTCCAGACTGTTGTCGTAAAACGCCGTATAGATGAGCTTCCACTTGTCGCTATCGAGCAACTTCGGAATCGTGAAACTGATCAATCCCCGCTGTTGCAATCGCCCTACATGCGATTGAAAAGTCAGCGTTTCATTGCGCCCGAAAACGTTGAGCCTGGTCACGTCAAACCCCACTCTGGGGCTGACCCCGGTCGTGCCCTGCGGCGCCGTCGAGCCCGAGGGCTGGCCCGTTTCAAATTCGAGACCGGCGCCATACGTAAACGTGTAGCGCTTGGCCTCCTGCACGTGAACCAGAACGTTCTTTAGAGGATCAGAGCCCTCCGGATTCTGCACCGCCGTATCGACCTGGCTGAAGATTCCAAGGTTGTAAAGCCGGGTCTGGGTGTCCAGAAGCTCCTGCTGGCTGAGCGGATGCCCTTGCTGGATTTGTAGTTCGCGGTCGACGACGTAATCCCGAGTGTGTTCGGTTCCATCCACCATCACCCGGTTCACGATGAATTTCTCGCCTTCCTGAATCGTAAAGGTAACATCCTCGCGATTGGCTTGCGCCGTCGAGGGTTTAGTTGCGATGTCCAGAGTGGCCCGGGGGAAGCCGTGGTCGAAGTAATAACTGAGAATCCGTTCACGATCGTTGGCCAGATTCTCTTCGGAATACGGCTGTCCTGCCTCCGTCGTCAGCTCGGGAAGATCGCCGCGAGCGATTTTCTCCGCTCCCTCCACATGCACCTCTCCGACGCGGGTGCGCGGTCCTTCGTCGATGTGAATATGAACTGCAAGGTGGTCGCGCACGTGATAGTTGTCATCGACGTGCGTTTCGATCTTCACTTCGCGGAAACCGTTCGTGTGGTAGAGCCCTTCCAGGGTCGCGACGTCGCTCTTCAACAAGGCCCCGCTATACCGCCCATGGCTTAAAAAGCGGCTGGCTGGCTCGATCTGAAGGTAAGAGCGGATCTTCGCGGTATCGAGAAACTCCTTGTTCCCGGTGATTTCGATTTTTACGAGTTTGTGCACGGGCCCGGGATCGATCTGGTAGATCACACGCAAAGTCTTTGGATCGGATTTCTTTAGGATGTCAACCGTCGCGTCGAAGTGGCCGTGCGTCTGCAGGTAATCAAGCAGGTTCCGCTTTCCTTCATTCAGCAGATCATCGTCTACCGCGTTTTCTTCATAAACAGGCACTTCTTTTTTCATGACCCGCCGGCTGATCTTGTATCCCTCGGCAAAGATCACCACCACCGGTCCCGGATCAATCTGAATGGAAAGATCAACCGCGTTCTTCTCTTCGCGATAGGTCTGTTTTTCGATGGAAACCTGCGCCAACGCCCGTGACTGCTTCTGGAATCGTTTCCGCAGCCGTTGCAGGGCCTCGGTTATGCGCACCGACGTCACCCGATCGCCGGAGTTCATGTGCCCGATGCTCTGTACCTGGGACGCTGATAATCCGGAAGTGCCCGAGACGCTCACCTCTCCTACATGGGCCTGAGTCCCTGGGGTTATGTGAATCAGAACGCTGACTTGTTGTGTCTCGACGTTAGACGTGCTCTCCGCGGTGACGCGCGCCTGGTAGTAGCCGCCCTCCTCCATCACCCGACGGACGTTCTCCAGGGCGCGGTCCAGGCGATCGTGGGTATAGAGCTCCCCCAACTGGAGCTTCGAGGCATTTATGATCTGGTTCGAAGTAGGACGATTGGGAGCACCCTCGACATCGACCCCGCCGAGAAAGAAGTTGGCGGAGGTGGTGAACGTAAGGATTACCTCATCGCCCGACGGAACGGCCTCCGCTTGAATATCCGCGAATCGGCCCGTCGCGAACAGAGTGCGGATACTGTCCCGGACACGGTCGCGGCTTAACGGCTCTCCGACCTTCTGGGCGAGCATCTCGAGCAAGTGACCGCGATCGCGGTCGCCAACTCCGGGAAGTTGAATCGCTCGAACAACTTTGCCTTCATACGCGGACATACCGCCCCGCGCCTGGGATGCGCCAACGGTTCCGACCGTCGACAACAGCAAGATCGTCGCGGTCAACCATCTCGTGTAACCTCTCAGCAAAAGTTGTCCCTTGAGGCCCGGTGCTGTTGACTTCGATGGAATTCCGCATCCGAGCCGTTGTATGAGGCCGGGGAAGCGCCAGCAACCGTTCCGCCGCCAACACAACAGAAGTGCCAGCCACTTATAATAAAAGGTTTCCGGCACATTAGCCCGGTGACCGGTTTGGCACCGATTACCAAAGCGTCAGCGAAAGGTCCGTTCTTCTGCCTCACGAACCACCGAAAGACGATCGCTATTCCCGCCAGGTCTTGTTCCCGGGAATCGGCCCGGAGGGCCAGGAAAAGCTGGCGAAGGCCAGGCTCGCCTTAATCGGATGCGGCGCCACCGGTTCTGCTCTTGCAGGTCTGCTCGCCCGGGCCGGGGTGGCTCACATGCGCGTTATCGACCGCGACTTTGTCGAGCCCAGCAACCTGCAACGGCAGTCGCTATTCGATGAGCAAGATGCCGCAGAATCCACTCCCAAAGCCATCGCCGCCGCGCGCAAGATTGCCGCGTTCAATTCCCGGATCGTTGTTGAGCCGAAGGTCGAGGACCTGGTTCCCGAGAATATTGAAGCGCTGCTTGAAGATTCGGCTCTGATCTTAGATGGCACCGACAATTTCGAGACCCGGTATCTGATCAATGACTACGCCGTCAGCCGCTCTATTCCCTGGATCTACTCCGCGGCGGTTGGAAGTTACGCGGTGACTCTCAACGTGGTTCCGGCACAGACCGCATGTCTGGCTTGCATCTTCCCCGATTCGCCTCGAGGAATGGTCGAGACTTGCGAGACTGCGGGTATTTTGAACTCGGCCGTGAATCTGGTGGCGTCAATCGCAGCCACAGAGGCATTGAAATTCCTCGTCGCCGGTGAGAACGCCCCGACCATACGAAAAACTCTCCTGTCCTTCGATGTCTGGACGAACGAGCATGCAGAGATCTCCGCCGCAAAACCTCGAACAGGCTGCCGGGCGTGCCGGGAACGGGATTTCATCCACCTGGCTGGCGAACGTCGCCCGCACATCACCCTCTGCGGCAGGAATTCCGTGCAAATTCATGAGCGGAAACGTCCGATCGATTTCGCCGAGCTCGACCGGCGCCTCCGCACGCACGGGATCGTGCGCCATACGGATTTCGTTCTGAAATTCTGGCATGATCCCTACGAGATGACATTGTTCCCCGACGGTCGCGCCATCATCAAGGGCACGACCGATACGGCAGTCGCAAGAAGTCTGTACGCAAGGTACGTGGGAAGCTGAACTTCCTGGTCAGGATTGTCATGGTGTCGATGTGAGCATCCTCACTGCGTAATGGTCTGTGCCTTTTCAAGACAGAGGCTGACCCGGCCGACTCCGGGTTGAGACCGCTTCGCGGCTCAACTCTCCGCTCAGCTTAACCATACCCATGTCACCAGCGAACCGCTAGAACCAGCCGCTCCTCTCTGCTAATCTTCTCTGCTTCGCCCTATAACAAAACAAAGGCCCCGCAGAAAGAAGCCCGAATGTCGGAAACCACTCGTCCTGAGCCCAGTTCCCTGTTTCGGTGGCTGGTGCTCGTCTTCGTCAGCCTCACGATGTTCGGCAATTACTACGTCTACGATTGCATTGCGCCAATTGCGGATTTGCTGTCGAAGCAACTCGGGTTTTCCGATTCGAACATCGGGCTGCTGCAGGCGATCTACAGCATTCCCAACGTCTTTATGGTGCTGATCGGCGGATACATTGTTGACCGCATTGGGACACGCAAAGCAATTTTCATCTTCGGTTTTTTGTGTTTCGTAGGGGCAGCGGTCACCTGCATCTCCGGAGTTCTCGGCGTAATGGCTACTGGACGCCTGGTCTTCGGTCTGGGCGCAGAGTCCTTGATCGTCGCGGTGACGACCGCTATCGCAAAGTGGTTTCGCGGCAAAGAGCTGAGCTTCGCCTTCGGCATCAACCTGATGATCTCCCGGGCCGGCTCGCTGCTAGCGCAGCAGTCTCCTTCCTGGGCCGGATTTGCCTATTCCTACTGGCGCAACCCGCTTTTTCTATCCGTAGCATTCTCGGCCTTCTGCATCATCGGCGCGGTCATCTATTGGGCCCTGGAAGTCTATGCTGAGAAGCGTCACCAAATCGGCACAGCCGGAGCCACTGACAAGGTTGTCTTCAGCGACATCAAGGATTTTGGTCTCTCCTACTGGTACATCGTCGCCCTCTGCATCACGTTCTACTCCGCGATCTTTCCCTTCGAAACCTTCGCCTACAAATTCTTCATGGATGCTCACCATGTCACCCGCGAGGCTGGGGGAGATTTGGTAGGCATGCTGACGCTGTTCACGATGTTTGGCACGCCGCTATTCGGGCTTTTTGTCGACAGGCTCGGTAAGCGGGCCCTGTTGATGATGCTCGGCTCCCTGCTTCTAATTCCCGTTTATCTGATGATGGCCTACATCCGGTCTGCTGGCTCTGTGGTGGTCTATCTTCCCTCTTCGGCGGACGGCCACTTTGCCTTTGTCGCCCATCACCTGCCGCCGATCCTGTTGATGACGATGGCGATGATGGGAGTCGCATTTTCGCTGATCCCGGCCGTCATGTGGCCCTCCGTCGCGTATTTAGTCGACCAATCCAAGCTGGGAACCGCCTACGGCTTGATGACCATGATCCAGAACATCGGCTTAGCTGGATTCAATCTCATGATCGGCTGGGCGAACGATTACAGCCACGCCGGGGCGGACAATCCGCGTGGCTATAACCTAGGCATGTGGATCTTCTCCAGCCTCGGATTTCTTGGCCTGGCCTTCGCCTTTCTGCTGCGCCAGCGCGAATTGGGACCGCACGGCCACGGCCTCGAGACGATCACCGCAACTCAAAAGTAGTTGGAAAAACGACAGGAAATTTACCATTTTCCGAAGATTGCGACTCCAGATTTGGAATAGTGTTGAAGACCGAAGCGAGTACTGCTTGTACCGTAAGCACAGGAAAGGGCTTCCGCGTGACTTTGATGAAAGCGACGCATCCAAACTTCGGTAGGCTCAATCTGGTATTTTGCATACTAGCGTTACCTTAGTTCCACCGAGCATCGCTCGCAAGCCATACAACGTAAAGATATTTAGCCGCATCTCACGGGGTGCGGCCGGAAAAGGCAACTTGACCGACCCGAAGCCAAGACAGAGCCCGGAGCCCGACGAGGCTCAGGCTATCGAGAGAGCCAAGCAAGGGGACGCGGAAGCGTTCCAGGCTCTCTATGATCGCCACAAGCGCCGCGTCTACTCTCTCTGTCTGCGCATGACTGCGAACACTGCGGAAGCCGAGGACCTGACGCAGGAGGCATTTCTTCAGCTCTACCGGAAGATTGCCACTTTCCGGGGCGAGTCAGCGTTTTCGACCTGGCTTCACCGGCTGTCGGTCAATGTCGTGCTCATGCACCTCAGAAAGAAGAGCCTGCCTGTGGTTTCGCTCGACGAGACTACTCAGGCCGGGGAAGAAGATACCCCAAAGAAGGATTTCGGAGCGGAAGACTTGGCGCTCGCCGGATCCATCGATCGCTTGCAATTGCAGAAGGCGGTCCAAGATCTCCCTCCCGGCTACCGAATGATCTTTGTGCTTCACGACATTGAAGGTTATGAGCACAACGAGATTGCCGGGATCGTTGGCTGTTCGATCGGCAACAGCAAGTCGCAGTTGCACAAGGCACGAATGAAGCTGCGGGACCTGCTCAAGATGAATCGCGCAGAAAAGGCCGGGAAATCTTGAGTTGCAGCATCGAGGCAAGCCAGCACCAGACTGGTTCCCGTAGTTACCTTCGAAAGAGGCGTATGAGCTGTAAGCAGGCTGAAATTCGCAGTACACTGTTCCAGCCGAGCTATTGGGGAGAGCGGTATGACTTGCGTTGAGCTGCAGCAGAGCCTGGCAACCAGCGATGATGGTTCCAGCCTCGACCAGCAGAATCATTTGAAAACCTGCACGGCTTGTTCCGCTCTGGTCAGGGAACTGAACCTCATTATTGCCTCGGCCGCCGAACTTCGTGGCAGCGACGAACCCAGCCCGCGCGTCTGGAATTCAATCGAGATTGCCCTCCGCAGGGAAGGGCTGATCCATCCGCCCCGCACCAGCCGTTCTCTGATTCCATCTTTCGGCAGTCGGTGGGGAGCGGCGCGCTGGGTGGCACCGGTTGCGGCCCTGTTCCTGATCACTTTGGGCATCTACCTGCGCCCGCATCCGCCGTCCACCCAGGTTGCGAAGAACGTCGATCAGACGGTATTCACACAGCCCGTCTCCGACGCCGCCATCGCCGGGTTAAACGATGACGATCTTCTGCAGGAAGTTGCGCAACAGACGCCGGCGATGAAAGCCCAGTACGCAGAGGATCTCCGCCGCGTGAATGCGTACATCCAGGACGCAAAAGGCGCCGTAAACGACGATCCCAATGACGAGGAAGCGCGCCGCTCTCTGTTGGAGGCGTACCAGGAAAAAGCAATGCTGTTCGATCTGGCGATGGATCGCTCGTTGCCGTAATCGGCGAGGGGGACAGGTTGGGGACCTTATGAGCACGCGGACAATCAAACTGGTGGCGATCAGCGCCTTGCTTGCTGGAACGCTGATGGCCGAAAGCCGCAAGGAATACCACTTCAATGTTGGCGCGAAGGCACGCATCTCGGTTAACAATCCTTACGGGTCAATCTCGGTGAAGCCCTCCACCGGAAATACCGTCACCGTCAACGCCGTGCTGCACTCCGACAAGGTCGAGGTAGACAACAACCAGACCGGCAGCCATCTGGATATTCAGTCGCATTTGCTCAACGGCGCCGACTCCGAGTCGGGCCGGGTCGACTACGAAATTTTCGTGCCATCCGATGCCAGCGTCACGCTGCACTCGACCACTGGCCCGCTCCGCGCCGAAAAGCTGCATGGAGATGTAACCCTCGAGGGAGCTGCCGCTGCTGTCGATGTGCGCGACGTGAGTGATGCGCACGTTCACATCAAGACCCTGAACGGCCCCGTCACTTTGACCAATGTTCAGGACGGATACGTCGAAGTAGACTCGCTAAGTGGCGAAGTCACTCTCGATCGCGTCACTGGCCCGCTGGTCCAGGTCATTTCGACCAGCGGCAACATCAACTACCTCGGTGACTTTGGCAGCAGCGGCGAATATCGCCTGACGAGTCATAGTGGCGATATCGAGGCCACCGTCCCCGAATACACCTCCGCCGACGTCGTCGCGCGATCGGTCAAGGGTGAGGTTCACGACGACATTCCGCTTCAGCCCAAGAATCACTCCTGGCTCACCTTCCAGCAGGGACGTACCTTCATGGGTACAATGGGGCGCGCCGCCGTCTCATCCACGGTCGTTCTGCGCAGCTTCAGTGGTAAAATCCACCTCAGAAAACGCGCCGCAAAATCGCAATAACGAAGAAACGCAATCCGGACAGCAGGCCCCCTCGAACGGACGCTTCCAGAAATCGTCCCGAGAAGGATTCTGTTCCTCGGAAACGACTGCTTGCCGGGAGAACTCCTGGCCGGCGTAATGCGAATCGCGCCGTGATTCTCGTCGGCTTCATGGGCGCGGGGAAGACGAGTGTGGGACGCTCTCTGGCGCAGCACCTTCACTGGGCCTTCGAAGATCTCGACGACCGGATCATCGCCAACGAGGGGCGAAGCATCAGCGAGATCTTTCGAGACTCCGGCGAGGCGGCTTTTCGCGAGTTGGAGCATGCCGCCCTTCTTGCCGTACTAGAGGAACTGGGCGCGGGTATGGCAAAGGTAGTCGCTCTGGGCGGGGGAGCTTTTGCCCAGAAGAAAAACACGGCAGCGCTCCGAAAGTTGAACATGCCGATTATTTTCCTGGACGCGGACGCCGAAGAACTTTGGCAACGTTGCAGCCGGCAAGCGGCGGACGGCGGCCTTGAACGCCCCTTGCTGCAGGATCGCAAGCAGTTTCAAAAGCTCTATGCTTCCCGTCGCACGGCGTACCGGCAGGCATCGTTCAAAATCAGGACCAGCGGCCGCGAGATTGATGAAATCGCCGGACAGATTATCAAGAGTCTTGGCCTCAGGACGCTGGCCATCCGCAATCAGGAAGGAGAAGTCGAGTGAGGCTGTCAATCGGAATCCGCGGCGCGATCGCTCTGGTGCTCGCCTCTTCCCTGCCGCTCTGTGCGGGGAGTGGTAAGGACGAAAAGAAAGACAAAGCAAAATCTGGCACGGAACAGACCGTCGACTCCGGCGCCTTTGGCGTCTTTGTCAAAGGCCAGCGCGTTCTCACTGAAACCTTCAACATCGAGCAGCATAGCGGCGTCAGCATCATCAAGGCCCAACTCAGAGAATCAGATGGAAATGACGTAAAGCAGAAATCAGACCTGGAATTCAGCGGTGACGGCGAACTGGTGCGCTATGAATGGAGCCAGAACTCCGGCGGCGCGATCAACGTCATGCCCAAGAATGATTTCCTGATCGAGAAGGTCAGCGCCTCCGCGTCTGCGAAACCCGCAGAACAGCCTTTTCTGATGCCCAGCACGTCGGTCATCCTCGACAACAATTTCTTCGTTCATCGCGAAATTCTGGCGTGGCGCTATTTGGCTGCCGACTGCAAATCCGAAGGCGGCAATCTGAAATGTCAGAAGGGCCCCGTCGAGTTTGGCGTGCTCGTCCCGCAGGACCGCACCTCGATGCGAATCGGGATCGAACTGGTGGGCAAAGAGAAGATTTCAATCCGCGGCGCTGAACATAACCTGCTGCGGCTGAACCTGACGGGCGAAAATATGGATTGGTCCCTGTGGCTTGACGACGCGGACCACTTTAAACTGATGCGGGTGGCAATTCCGGCCGATGACACTGAAGTAGTCCGCGACTGAAGCAACGTAAGTCCGGCGCCGGAATGAGGATCACCGCTGGAAAATCTTTTGCTGCTGGCTGACTCACGTACGGCACGAGTGCTGATCACAGTGCTGCTGTTCGCCCTGGGGCTCGGCTTCCTTTATGTCGCCCGAGCCACCCTCATTGCCTTCCTTTTCGCAATCTTCTTTGCTTATTTGATGAGTCCTCTGGTCAATCGGCTGGAGGGATTGCTGCGGGGACGCGGACGCGCGATTGCCGTCATATATGCCTGCCTGCTCGCCCTAGTCGTGGTGTTTTTCATGGTGGTCGGGCCGAAGGTTACCCGCGAGGGAGGCAAGCTCGGACAATCTCTCCCCGTGCTCCTTGGCCGCCTCAGTTCGGGCCAACTCGCTACGCAACTTGGTGAACAGCACGGCTGGAGCCGCGCCACCACGGAGATGGCACAATCCTTTCTGGTGAGCCATAGCGAGGAGATTACGGACCTCGCCCAGCGTGCCGGACTTCGCATCGCGGACGTCGCAAAAGATGCCTGGCTGCTTTTCGTCGTTCCCCTGCTTTCCATCTTCTTTCTGAAAGACGGGCGCAACTTCAGCGATTTCCTGCTCTCGACCATCCAGTCGCGGCCGCAGCGTGAGTTTCTCGAAAATGTCTTGAACGATCTTAACCAGATGCTTGCGCATTTCATCCGCGCCCAGCTCACCCTTGCCGCACTCACCCTGATCGTCTACTCCGTCGTGCTTTGGATTATGGGTCTCGACTACTTCCTGGTGTTGGGAACTTTGGGGGGCGGGCTGGAATTCATTCCTGTGTTGGGGCCTCTGGTAGCCGCGGTGATCATCATCGGTGTCGCCCTGCTGACCAGCCCGCAACACTGGGCCGCGCTCCTCATTTTTCTGGTGATCTGGCGCTTGATTCAGGACTACGTTTCATCGCCCCGCATCATGGGCGAAAGCATGGAACTGCATCCGCTGGCTGCGATCTTTGGCGTCATGGCTGGCGGCGAAGTCGCGGGCATTCTCGGGATCTACCTCTCCATCCCGGTCATGGCCGGTCTGCGCATCGTCTTCCGCCGCTGGCGCCTCTACGCGGAAAAGAGAAAATTCGGGCCCCTCACCGACTATCCTCTGGGAACTCCGACAGGTAGAAAGTAGAAATTCTCCGCCTGAATTTGATTTCCCTTTTTGCTCCATAGTGCTCCCGGCAGTGAATATTTTTTAGGCACTGCGAACGCGGAGAAAACACGCGCCCATCTCCGCACCCGCTACTACACTGCCGCTGAAGCGGCTGCCTTGTCCACTGTGACTTTCCGAAGAAATTCTGCCGCCTCTTCCGGAAGAACCGTGTTGATGAACATCCCCGAACCCAATTCGAATCCCGCTACGCGCGTGAGACGCGGGATTACGCTCACATACCAATGAAAGTGCCGCGCGTCGCTGTATTCCGTCGGGCCACTGCGGATCGTGAAGTTCAGGTCCGGATTTTCCAAGCCGACGTAGATTTTCCCGAGCATAGTCCGCAAGACTCGTGCCAGGTCCGAAATTTCATGATCGCTGATGTCTCCGAAGCTGGCCATGTGGCGTAACGGAAAAATGTGGGTTGCGAACGGTGTCGGCGCGGCGAATACCTCCATGGCAACGAAATGCTCGCCCTTGAGCACAATCCGCGTCTCATCCTCCATCTCCCGCTCCATCATGCGGCAGAACATGCAGTCACCGATGTCGTCATAGTGCCGCAGCGCTTCATACAGCCGGTGCCGCACCTGGCTGGGAATGACCGGGATCGCAATCAATTGCGAGTGTGGATGCTGCAGGCTCGCTCCTGCATCCGCGCCATGATTCTTAAAGATTGTGATGTGATTGACGCGACGGTCCACGCATAGCGTGTTATATCGCTGCCGGTACGCTCCTAAAATGCGTGTCACCTGCTCATCCGGCAGCAACGCCATGGGCAGCGAGTGATCCGGGCTATCCACAATCACCTCATGGAACCCGAAGCCGTCGATCCTCCGCCGCATGTGTTGCAGTCCACGCGTAGGCTGCACCTCGCTCGACAGCGCCGCGAACTTGTTCGGGATGACCCTCACGGACCAAGGCCCTGAATCGGTGTCCGGATACCGCAACACCTCTGGCGGCGTCTTGTTCTCGTTGCCCGGGCAGAACGGACACGTCTCGACGAACGAGGGCGCTGGCTGAACCGCTTGATGTGTCGCCAGTTCTTCGGGCCGCTTCGCCCGCTCCGTCGCAATAATCACCCACTCCTTCGTAATAAAATTCTGCCGCAGTTCGGGCATGGGAAAGCCTCCATCTGCCCTATCGGCAGCCACGGTCGCTGACTACAGTAACTAGAGTGACGCTGCCGCGGGCCCTTTTCCCGGACTTTCCCCCTGCCTGTTATAAAATTCCAACTTAACCTTTATGGACCGAAAAATCCCCATTGGCATACTTGGCGCCACCGGCGTCGTCGGACAACGATTCATCCAGATGCTCGAGCACCATCCCTGGTTCGAAGTGGCCTGGCTGGCCGCTTCCGACCGGTCGGAAGGCAAGGTGTACTCTGAGGCCGCGCGCTGGCGGCTGAAAACGCCAATCCCCGCTCGTGTCGCTTCCATGCAAGTCTCGCCGGCCACACCGGAGGGCGCCCCCAAAGTTATCTTCGCCGCGCTCGACGCATCCATCGCCGCCGAACTCGAGCCGCGTTTTGCCGATGCCGGCTGCGCCGTCGTCTCCAACTCCAGTGCCCTGCGCATGAAAGAGGACGTGCCACTAGTCATTCCTGAGGTCAACGGCGGGCACATCAAGCTCATCGACATTCAGGGCTGGCGCAAAAAGTCAGGCGGCTACGTCGTGACCAATCCCAATTGTTCCGCCATCGGACTGGTGCTCGCGCTCGCGCCGCTCCAGCAGCGCTTCGGGCTGGAAACGGTCATGGCGGTCACCATGCAAGCCGTCAGCGGCGCGGGATACCCTGGCGTCGCCTCGCTTGACATTCTTGGCAACGTGATCCCTTACATCCGTAATGAAGAAGAAAAAATGGAAGAGGAGACGCGAAAGCTCCTCGGCAATCTAAACGGCACCAAGGTGATTCCCGGTGAGTTTGCCATGAGCGCGCAGTGCAACCGCGTCGCCGTCGAAGACGGCCATACTGAGTCCGTCTCGATTCGCCTGAAAACCAAGGCAAAGCCGCAGGAGATCATCGAGGCCTGGAACGGCTATCTCGCCGAACCGCAGACCCTCCACCTTCCCAGCGCGCCCGAGCGCCCTGTCGTCTACGTTGATGCCAGCGATCGCCCGCAGCCGCGCTTCGACGTCGATATGGGAGCGGGCATGACGACGGTGGTTGGCCGCCTCCGCCCCTGTGGCGTCCTCGACTGGAAATTCACCGTGCTCTCCCACAATACGATCCGCGGAGCCGCAGGCGCCGCCGTCCTGAACGCCGAACTCCTCAAGGCTAAGGGATACCTGGGATGACATCGAGCCCAGACCAGGCAGCAGCTGGATCGTACGGGCGGCCGCGGGGCCGCAGAGCAAGGACCTCACGCCGATGATCGTCATGAAATTCGGAGGCACTTCGGTCGAAGACGCCAAGGCCATCGACCGCGTGGCCTCCATCGTCGAAGGCCGCCTCGCCCAGAAACCCGTGGTCGTAGTCAGCGCCATGGCCAAAGTGACCGACACTTTGTTGACCATGGCCAAGGCGGCAGGTTCAGGCGACCGTAAGGCCGCCCTCAAACTCTGCCGCTCCCTGCAGGAGCGCCACTACAATACCGCGAGCGAACTCCTGGGAACCGCCCTCTTCACCGAATTCCATTCCGAGATCGGAGCCGACTTCGAGTCGCTCGACGAACTACTGCGCGGCATTTCTGCGGTCGGTGAGATCACCCCACGCACTACCGACCACGTCGCCGCTTTCGGTGAAATGCTTTCCAGCAGGATCGTCGCCGCGGCCTTCGCAGCTCGCGGACTGAAGGGCGCTCACGTCGACTCCCGCGACGTCCTGGTCACCGACAGCGCCTACATGCAGGCTGTTCCGCAATACGAAGAAACCAACACGCGCCTTCAAGGAAAAGTGCAGCCGCTCCTCGATGAAGGCAAAGTCCCGGTCATGGGCGGATTCATCGGTGCCAGCCGCGCCGGAATTACAACCACCATCGGACGCGGCGGTTCCGATTTCTCCGCCGCAATCTTCGGCGCTGGCCTGAACGCCGACCGCATCGAAATCTGGACCGACGTCGACGGCATTCTCACCACCGATCCGCGGATCTGCCCGGAAGCCCGCCGCATCAAGGTCATCAGTTTCGATGAAGCCGCGGAGCTAGCCTACTTCGGCGCAAAGGTGTTGCACCCGGCCACAGTGCTCCCCGCGATCCAGAAGAACATTCCCGTCTACGTGCTCAATTCGCGCAATCCATCCTGCGAGGGCACGCGCATCACGACCCGGGCTCCGCAGGGGAAAAATATTTTCAAGGCGATCGCTGCCAAAAAACGCATCACCATCGTCGATGTCGCCGCCCCGCGTATGCTCCTCGCGCACGGATTTCTGCGTTCGATCTTCGAGGCCTTCGACCGCCACAAGGTTTCGGTCGACGTGGTCTCCACCTCAGAGGTGAGCGTTTCTTTGACGGTGGATTCGAATCAGGCTATCCCCGCCCTAGCCGCCGATCTAGCGAAACTGGCCGACGTTAAGTATGAAGGCCGCAAAGCCATCGTTTGCCTTGTCGGTGAGAATCTGCGCGAAACGCCCGGCATGGCTGCCCTGGTCTTTCGCGAGCTAGCGGACAAAAAGATCCGGATGATTTCCCAAGGCGCTTCGGAAATCAATCTGACGTTCGTGATCGAGGAAGACGAAGTCCCCAATGTTATCCAGCGGCTACACACAACTTTTTTCTCCGAACTCGACCCAGAAATCTTCGCCTGAAGCAGAGCGCGGGCGGAGTGACTCGTCCGCCCGCTCCTGCACTCCGAACTCTCACACCGACAGCAGGCGATCGAAAAACGTCCGGTACTTCTGCAGCGCCAGACGAAGATCCTCGGTCGAAACACTATCTCCGCGATCCCATTGCCGCTCAAGGCCCGAGCGCTCCTCGGCAAACACCTCGGCAAGTCGTTTCATAGCGGAAGCCACCAATCCGTCGGCCTCCTGCACCGCTTTACGTGGTTCATCGACAAACCCGGTTTGAATTTCCTTCCAGCGCGTCCGCAACCCATCGAGTTCCCCGCTCGGAAATAGAGGAACTGCATCGTTCGCGCGTGGCTTCTGATCGAAGTTCCGCTCGGCTATAACCGGCTTTGGCCCGGGGCTTTCGGGCGCCGGCCGCTGACCCTGCGCAATATCGGCGGTAGTCAGTGTTTCATTTTCGTTTTGTTCGAACTCCGGCTCATCTTTTCGCAACGGCGTTGCCATTTTTATGCTTCCTTTCTGACAGGATGACGTTCTTCAAGCAATTCCTGAAACAAAGTCCGGTAGTGCACCATCGCCTGCCGCAGATCCTCAGTGCTGGCCTGACCTGAGCTGTGACGAAGCGCGATGCCGTGCGCGGCGCGGTAGTTTTCGACCACCACAGGATGGTCCACCGACAGATCCGCCGCCCGCTGTTCAAACTCCCCGATCGGATACCCGCGCGCCTGCATGACTTGCGTGACCAGGCTGTCGGCCACTGTCACCGCTCCTCGCGGATCATCCACAAACTGGCTCTGCACTTCATTCCACCGTACCGTGAAGCTGGATTTGTCCGACTCTGAGAGCGGCCGGATCTTGAACTTCTCCCGCCGTTTCTCTCGGAATTCCAGCACTCCTTCCGCTTTGCGGGCATCTCCCTCTTTCTGCAAAACACGGTCGTATTCCGGACCAAACCTCTCCCGCAGCTTCTGACTTCTCTGCTTCCGCACGGCGAGCCACGCAATCACCGCCACGCCGATCACGACAACCACAAGCAACACGATCAAAGCAGACTGGTTCATGCACCCTCCTTTACGCTGGTATTCGATGCCTGTCTGATAAAAGGATGTTGTCGAAAGGAATTTCCCGCTCACGAAGCTGTGGATTCCAGGGTTCTTTCTGTTGATGCAATCAGGTATTTCCCGCACGCGATCTCCCGCGGAACCGCAGACGGTTGCGATAAGCTGTCTGTGACACTTGATCTAGCGCCTCGCCACATGTGCGAGGCTCAGAAAGCTCGCTATGAACCTTCTTCTTCTCGGTCGCGGGAAAACCGGATCGCTCATCGCCGATGTCGCGCGCGAGCGAAAGCATCACGTCCAGGTCGCGGGCTCCACTGAAAACTCAGCTTGCGCCGCTCTCACGCCAGAAAAGCTTCGCGACATCAACGTGGTGATCGATTTCACAACTCCATCCTGCGTCCTGTCCAACATCGAGGCCTGCGCGCGTGCAGGAATCAGCATGGTCGTGGGAACCACGGGGTGGTATGGAGAACTGGATCGTATCCGCCGCCTGGTCGAGGAGCGTGGAACCGGACTTTTGTACGGCGCCAATTTTTCGCTGGGCGTGAATCTCTTCTTCGAGGCTGCCCGTGCAGCAGCAGCCGCCCTGCAGCACGGATATTCCAGCCAGATCTTCGAACGCCACCACGCGCATAAGAAAGACGCGCCCTCTGGCACAGCGATCGCTCTTCAAAAGGTGGTGCAAGAAGCCAGCGGCCAGAGCGAACCAACGGACATCACATCATTCCGCGAGGGCGAGGTGGTCGGCCTGCACGAGTTGATCTTCGAATCCGCCAACGACCGCATTTATCTCTGCCACGACGCAAAGACCCGTCGGGCCTTCGCCGAAGGTGCAGTCCTCGCAGCCGAATGGCTCGTAGGCAAAAAGGGTTTCTATGAGTTCAAGGACATCTGGCGTGAACTTTGAACCCACCTTACTCTTGACGAATGAGAAGTAGTCTTTCCTTACGGGAAGCGCACGACTTCAGTCATGCCGCAACACGACTAAAAGACGAACGGCTTCAGCCGCTGCCGCACACGGTTTTCTCCCGCTCCGCAATCGCGCTATCTTATACGCATGCAACTTCGTGGATGCGGCACTGCTCTGGTCACTCCGTTTCATCAAGACGGGTCCATCGACGATTCTGCCCTGCGCAACCTCGTCTCCTGGCAGGTTGAATCGGGCATCGATTTTCTCGTTCCCTGCGGCACAACCGGCGAAACGCCAACCCTGACGCATGACGAATGGCTTCACGTGATCGACACGACTATCGAAGTCGCCGCCGGTCGCGTCCCGATTGTTGCCGGAGCCACCTCGAACGCAACCCACGACGCCGTCGAAAAAGCTCGCGAACTCGCCGCCCGGCCCGGCGTGAATGCGATTCTCACAGCGTCGCCCTATTACAACAAGCCGACGCAAGAAGGCCAGTACCGGCACTTTCGCGCGATTGCGGAAGCTGTCGGCGACAAGCCGGTCATTCTTTATAACGTCCCCGGGCGCACAGGATCGAACATCGAGCCTTCCACGCTGGCGCGCCTCGCCGAGATCCCGAACATCGTGGCCGTCAAAGAAGCCAGCGGCAACATGACGCAAATCGCCGAAGCAATCTCCCTCGTGCCCGAAACATTCCTGGTGTTTTCCGGGGATGACGCCGTCACGCTTCCGGTGATCGCGCTAGGGGGCGTGGGAATTATCTCCGTTGCCTCGAATGAAATTCCGCGCGAAATGTCAGACATGACGCGTGCCGCACTGAACAATGACTGGACCACCGCCCGAAACTTGAACCGCAAATATCTTTCACTGATGCAGGCAAACTTCATTGAGTCGAGTCCGTTGCCGGTCAAAGCGGTGCTGGCCATGATGGGAAAGCTCGAAGAAGTTTACCGGCTGCCTCTCGTGCCCATGCGCCGCGATACTCGATCGCGCCTGCAAAAGATCGCGACCGAAGCCGGGCTCATCACCAAACCGGCCGGACCGGCTCCTGACGCCGCCGAATTTTTTATCTATGAGAATTGGGCCGCCGGCCCGCACAAGATCGTCCTCCATCGCGGTTCTTGCGGCCAGTGCAGCCACGGAAAAGGACGCCCATCCGGCCACGAGGCCAACCACGCCCGCTGGCTCGGCCCCTACCCAACACTCGCGCAAGCCCGCGAAGCCGCCCACGGCATGACCGGAATTCTCATCCGCAGCGAATGCAAATGCGTGTAAGGTGATTGTCGATTGCTGACTATTGATTGATGCTTGTTGATCGATGGCCGCCGCCTGATCCTGTCATCCCGACCGGAGCGAGCGTAGGCAGCGGATTGGAGGGATCGCGGGTTTCGCGCGCGCACCTCAAGGGTTGTCCTCAGTCGTTGTTATGCTGAGCTGAGCCGCTTTCAGGCGCAGGAAGGATCTCCATCTGAACCACTCCTGGGTCAAAGCGCGCTTTGACAAATCAACAATCGACAATCAACAATCAACAATTCATGCCCAGCCTGAAAGAGTCCATCGAGCGCCTCGCCACGCAAGGCGAAGTCGAACAGAATCCCGAAGCCCGGAAGACTTTCCTCGAATTCCGTGATCAACTGACGCGGGGCAAAATCCGCGCTGCAGAGAAAATAGACGGCCGCTGGTCCGTCAATGCCTGGGTCAAGCAAGGAATTCTTCTAGGTTTCCGACTGGGCGCGCTCGCTGACATGTCCGCAGGGCTGTCTTTCGTAGACAAAGATACTTTCCCAGCCCGGCAGTTCACGGTGCCAGACCGCGTGCGCGTCGTTCCCGGCGGCTCGTCCGCTCGCGTCGGAGCGTATATCGCGCCCTCGGTCATCTGCATGCCGCCAATGTTCGTCAACGTCGGAGCCTACGTCGATGAAGGCACGATGATCGATTCGCATGCGCTCGTTGGCTCCTGCGCCCAGATCGGCAAACGCGTCCACCTGAGCGCGGCAGCCCAGGTCGGAGGGGTCCTCGAACCGGCCAATGCCGCTCCCGTAATCATCGAAGACGACGTTCTCGTGGGCGGCAACTGCGGCATCTACGAAGGAACGCTTGTCCGGGCACGTGCCGTACTCGGCGCAGGCACGATCCTCACACGGTCTACCCCGCTCTACGATTTGGTGAAGGGGGAAGTCCACCGCGCAACCACCGATTCCCCTCTGGAAGTTCCGGAGAACGCAGTCGTGGTCCCGGGTTCCCGCGCTGTAAAAGAAGATCGCGGACCATGGAAGGGGAACGTGTCACTCTACACGCCAGTGATCGTGAAGTACCGCGACGAAAAAACTGATCGTGGGATTGAACTGGAAGACTGGCTCCGCTGATGCGTAAATTGCCGCGCAGTGAATCCGGGAGAGTTAATTGATTTAGTTTTACTCTCGTCACGGACTCTGCTTAATAATTCAGCCTGTCATCCTGAGCCGCGTTTTTCGCGGCGAAGAACCTATGCAGTTCTGTGTACCGCGCCTGTGCTGTAGCTCAATTCGTCGAACCGGAAACCCAACCGGCTATATCTCGATCACCAGCGCCCCTTTCCCATTTGTCGATACGCCAATATCCGCCAGAGCCCGCACCACGGCATCCGCCGCCCCCAACTTCTCCGGCGCATACGTGCTCGCCATTCCAATCACCTTCATTCCACCGGCATGTGCAGATTCAATCCCCGCGGGCGCGTCTTCCATCACAAGACACTCCGACGGGGCAAAGCCAAGCAGCTTTGCCCCCTTTAAATACGGCTCCGGATCAGGTTTTCCTCGGGTCACATCGTCAGAAGTCACAAGAACCTGTGGCACGGGCAAGCCACAATGGCGCAAACGATTCTGCGCCAGCAATCTCGATCCCGACGTCACCACACCCCATCGACCGTCTGGAATCGACTTCACCAGGTCAACCGCTCCCGGCATGACCACCACTCCACGTTGATCGTGTGCCTCATGCTTCTCAAGCGCGGCAGCCTCGGTCTCGGCGTTCAGATGCGGCGCCACCCGCCGGATCACATCGAGTGACCTCACCCCGTGCGCGATGGCCATGACCGCGTCACCATCCACGCCCTTGCGTTCTGCCCACTCGCGCCACTCGCGATCAACCTGCCGCGTCGAATCGACCAGAACGCCATCCAGATCAAAAAGAATCCCGGAGCACGAGAAAGTGAGCATGACATTTTTCTATCACAACCAGATGAATTCCCGTCGCGCATGGATCAAAACATCGGGTCAAGACGTCCGCGTCATCCTGGGCGCAGCCGCAGTTCAGTCGGAGCGAAGGATCTCGCCGCAACAGAATCTCGAAGATGATTGGGAGGATGTGCTTTCGATAGAGATGCAGTGCAGGTTGCAAACCGGGATTGAAGTAACGGCGGGACTAAAACGACACCAGTCAGGCCGAGCTCTCCGGCAACCGTCTTACCATCTGTCCTTCGAGCACACGCTGGTCCTGCGCCGCCCACTCAGCGATCCGCTCCGGACGCACCTTCAGATGCCGAGCCCGGAAGTGCGCCCGCGCACGTTGACCCCAGGCACGCACGAACCAATAATTCAATCCCGCACCGATCGCGGCGCTGGCCAGCGGGATAACGCGCCCTGCCCACTTCTCCACGACTTCCGTGCTCGCCCGGGCGGCAATGCGTTCGATCACCCGAGGCACAAACCGGTTCAGCACTTCCTTCTCAAGCAGATCGCGGCTGATATCCACTCCCGCCGCGCTGGCAGCCGCAATCCAAAGCTCCGCCATCTCGTCGTCGGTATTAAACTCGAAGCCATAGATCAGGCTGAGTTTCTGAATAGTTCGCATCGTGATGGCGGAAAGAATCCCCAGGTCGGGCACAATGGTGATCAGTCCGCCCAATCCCAGTCCAGCGCCTTCGACCGCTGCCACTTTCATCCCGCTGCGGATCACCGACTCGCCAACTGCGTCCAGTTCCGGCACGTCGAGTGAAAAGACGCCATGATAGCCGCTGATCGGCAACCGGTACGCGACGCGCAATTGCAGCAGAAATTTCTCCGGATCCACACGCACCGTCTCGTACGCGCGCGTGAATCCCTTGGTCAGGGCCTGTTCCGCCTGCCGCCGCAGCCACGATTTTCGCTGATCGCTCATCAATTCCACCTTACCGCAGCAAAGGGGTCAGCGGCCAGAGGCTACGGCTCACTGCCGGCACCACGCATTAGATGCTTTTACTCAGCGCTCGGTACTCGATACTGGTTGCTTCCTGCCATGTGCTAGCATTCTTCTTACTCACCTACCCATGGCCACTGGAAAACTGCAGACGATCCCCCTCGGCGGCCTCGGCGAATTCGGCATGAATTGCATGGCCCTCCGCTGGGGAGATGACATCATCGTCATCGACGCCGGACTCATGTTTCCCGAAGCCGAGCTCCTCGGCGTCGATATTGTCGTTCCCGACATTTCCTATCTCCTCGAGAATCGCCAGAAAGTCCGTGGCATCCTCCTCACGCACGGGCATGAGGACCACATCGGCGCGCTCCCCTGGATTCTCTCCGAACTCAACGTACCGGTTTGGGGTACCGAATTCACGCTGGCCTACGTGGAAGACAAACTCGACGAGCACGGCCTGCTCGATGATGCCGACCTGCGCGAGATGCGCGCCAACGAACGCTTCAAGCTCGGAGCTTTCACGGTACATCCCATACAGGTGACGCACAGCCTTGTTGACTGCGTAGCGCTCGCCATCCACACGCCTCTAGGCGTTGTCATTCACACCGGCGACTTCAAGGTCGATCCTACTCCCACCGATAACAAACTTTTCGACCTGCACACCTTCGCGGAGTACGGCAAGGAAGGCGTGCTGGCGCTCTTTCAGGACTCTACCAACGTCGAGCGCAAGGGATACACGCCAAGTGAGCGCGCCGTCCGCCGCAAGTTCGACGAAGTCTTCGCTCACACCAAGCGACGCCTGTTCATCTCGTGCTTTTCGTCGTCGATTCATCGCATCAATCTCGCGGTCGAACTTGCCTACCAGCATGGACGGAAAGTCGCCTTCATCGGCCGTTCCATGACCAACTCGGCCGAAATCGCTGAAGACTTAGGCTACATTGAAGTGCCCGAAGGACTGGTCATCAATCCCGGTGAGATGAAAAATTTCCCGCCGGAAAAAGTCTGCGTGCTGATCAGCGGCACGCAAGGCGAGCCCATGTCAGCGCTCTCCCGCGCCGCAGTTGATAATCACAAGCACGCCAAGATTGAAAAGGGCGATACGGTCATGCTCTCCAGCCGCATCATCCCCGGCAACGAGAAGACGATCTACCGCATGATCGATCACCTCTTCCGCCGCGAGGCCCATGTCATTTATGAAGACGGAACATCGCCGCCCGTGCACGTCTCCGGGCATGCCAGCCAGGAAGAGTTGAAATTAATCATCAATCTGGTCAAGCCGCGCTATTTCATCCCGGTTCACGGGGAGTACCGTCAACTCAAGCTGCACGCGGAAATGGCTGCGGCCATGCGTGGATCAGTCGGCAAAGTCATGCTGATCGAGAGCGGTGACATTCTCGAGTTCGACGAACTTGGCGCGCGTAAAACCGGCAAAGTCAACGTTGGCCGTGTCTGCATCGACTCTGGCAACCGAACTGACGTCGTCGAAGATCTCGTCATCAAAGACCGCCGCCACCTCAGCGAAGACGGTATCGTGCTGCCCATCATCGCGATCAACAAGCTCTCAGGAAAAGTTGAAACCAGCCCGGAGATCGTCACCCGCGGCTTCAACATCGGCGAAGATGGATTCATGGACGGCGCCAGGCGCATCGTGGAAGATACACTGGCGTTCTCAAGCGAGGAGGAAAAAGCTGACTACGGCGTGATCAAAGAAAAAATTCGCGCTGACCTGAAGCGTTACATTTCCAAACAAAGCCAGAAGCGCCCGCTGATTATGCCGGTGATCCTGGAGATCTGATGTTTGGAGGTTTGCGAAAGGCCGAGGGTTGAAAGATGGCATCATGATGCCCAATTACCGCGGCCGCCCCTCCCACCCCGCTTCCCTCCACAATTTATTCCACTGCCAGATCCCGCCCCACGCGGCTGGAGGCAATCGATACCCAAGTTGATGCGCCAGCATTATGATCTGCCCGCGATGATGCGCCTCATGCGAGAACATATACGAAAACATCGCTCCGCCCGCCGGCCACACCGGGACCCAACTGCCTCGGGAAAATTTCGTCACCCGTCGTTCCGGTCCGCCCGACAACGCGTCCGTAAGCATGCGCAGGCACTGCGCCGCGCTCTTTCTATGCGCCTTCGCAGCTTGCTTCATCGTGCACTGCTCCGGCTTGAGCGGCGCTGGACACTTCAGATGCGGCGCCGAATGCCTCAGCCACACCAGCCGGCTGTTGTGCAGATGCGCGAAGATCGCTCCGATCGTCCGTCCGTTCCCGCGCGGTCCTGGAGTCTTCGCCCGCCATGCCCGCGGATCAAGATGATTCAGCAAGAGCTGGTTCATCGCGTCGTTCACGGAATAGGTTTCAATTAAGACGGCAGCTAGCTCGTTCTGACCATCCGCGACAAATTTGTCTCTGTTTGCCTGAGACATACGACCTCCGCCTCGCGCTCGCCAGTGGCGCGAAAACCGACCTAAACGATACCCTGACTCTGTGCCTTCGGAACAACTGAATCGAATGACTACGCTTTCCGACCTTCACGCCGCCCAATCGCGCCTCAAAAACGTCACTACTCGCACCACCCTGATCCCATTCCTCCTCTGCGCCGACGATCCGCGCCGCCTCTATCTCAAGCCTGAAAACCAGCAACCCATTGGCGCCTTCAAGCTCCGTGGCGCTTACAACAAGATCGCATCCCTTCCGGAGGACGACCGCAAGCGCGGCGTCATCTCTTACTCCAGCGGCAATCACGCCCAAGGCGTCGCCTATGCGGCCCGGGCTCTCAATACAAAAGCTGTGATCGTAATGCCCAACAATGCCCCGGAGATCAAACGCTCCGCCACAGCCAAGCTCGGCGCAGAAATTGTCCTCGTGGGCCCAGGTTCGGACGAACGCAAAGACAAGGCAGAAGCCCTCGCCGCCGAAAACGGGTACGTCATCGTCCCACCCTACAACGACGAAAAAATCATCGCCGGACAAGGCACGGTGGGACTCGAAATCCTCGAAGATCTCCCGGCGGTCGATCTGGTGCTGGCGCCGGTCGGCGGGGGAGGCCTCATCTCGGGCGTCGCGGCCGCCGTCAAGCTCACCAACCCGGAAATAAAAGTTATCGGCGTCGAACCCGAACTCGCTGCCGACGCTCAAGCCAGCCTGCGCGCCGGAAAAATCGTGCCATGGCCCGCTGACAAGGTCTCGCGCACACTCGCTGACGGGCTTCGCACGCAAAGCATCGGCTCCATCAACTTTCAGCACATCCGCTCCTACGTCGACGACATCATTACGGTGACCGAAGATGAAATCCAGCAGGCAATGAAATATCTGAGTGCGAATGAAGAGACGATCGCCGAGCCCAGTGGAGCGGTCGCCACAGCGGGATTCATCTTCCACGCAAAGGAAATATCCGAAACCAGACTCGCGGTTGCGATCATCTCCGGGGGCAACATCGAACCTTCCATGCTCAAAGACCTCCGCCAGTCATAAACGCAATATAGAGACAGCCGCACCCGGCTGTCAGGCCGCCCTGTAGTATCGGGCTGCTCTCAGTAGGCTCAGCAAATGTCGAGATTTTCCAAACTCTCCCGGGCGGCGTACAAGAGTATTCACAGCATCACAATGCTCAAATGACCTTGACTTCACAGGGCCAAACAATAATCCTGTTACTGCTCCGAAAAATGCCATGATCCCAGCGCCCCGATGTGGCGGTAAAACCTTTGTTCCCAAGATTTTGCCTGCAAGTTACTGCAGACCACAGATCTTTTCGCGATTTGACCCTAACCCGCTGATTCCAATAGACCGGGCGGGAGGGAGGAATATCCCGGAATCTCGAGCCCTCTTTCACTACTACTCGCTCCTCATTGCTGTGGTGCTGCTTTTTTTCACAATCCCTGCCATCGCCCAGGGGCCGCGTGGAACTTTGGTTCACGAGGAAACTATCCACGTCTCGCCCAGCGCTGACACCGCAAAACTGGGCGAAGCCGGACGCGGCCACGAGCTCGTCATTCTCGACAACAGCCGCGATTGGGTTCACGTCGAGGCGATCATTCGAGCGCCCAGCCGTGACAGCGATACCGAAGAGGAAGACGAGGGTAAAACCATCACCGGTTGGGTGCGCAACAACGCCCTGGTAACCACCTCGACGCCGAACGGCGACAAGATCGTATTTGGTGAGGCCGTAGATTCCGAAGATCAGGCCAGCCGACGCCGAGGGCGCCGTGACGCCGCCCAAGACGCCATGCGTCTCTATTACCGCGTCTACGATCTTTTTCCCACCTCACCCTTGGCAGCGGAAGGACTCTACCGGGCGGCCGACATTCGCTGGCAGATCGAACGTTCCGATGTCCTCACTCGTCCCTCTGCGCGCGAACGCGAGGCCTACATGCGTGGCCAGATCGATGAACAGTGGATGAAGCTCGTCATCAAGAAATTTCCCGGCACAAAATGGGCTGATTTGGCCGCGTTCCACCTGATCGACAACAAGCTTTGCGGCGACTGGCAAGGCGCATCGAAATGCCCGGAAAAAGAATCGGAGATTTACGAGAAATACGTAAAAGAGCATGAACAGTCCCCTGCCGCTGCGGAAGCCCTGTACCAGGCGGCCTGGCGCCAGTCTGCCCTGATCGAAATCTACAAAAGCGAAGCCAATCAGAAAAAATCCGAAGAGGCAAAGGGCCGCGCTCTTGGGCTCGCGCAACGAGTCGTTAGCCAGTACGCGCAGAGTGACTGGTCGCTGCGGGCGCAGAAATTGATTTTCTACCTGCAACAAGGAGTGCCAACCTGGGGCAATGAAACCCAGTAACCTCCCTCGGCATCGTGAATTTTTTGTGTCCACAATGTTCTGATTTTCGTGAATGCCTTCGATTCGCGTTCCTGCGTGCACTTAAGTGTCCTTCGTGGTGAACGCCTTTTTGAAACGAATCGCCCAGTGACCTGCGATACTGTTGCCTTCCCGATTTTCCGGAGGATGATTGAACGATTACCTGCTCTCGCTGATTCTCGGTATTGTCGAAGGCCTCACCGAATTCCTTCCCGTCAGTTCCACGGCTCATCTTCGTCTTTCCGAGGCGCTCCTGCATATCAGCCTCTCCGATGGCTACTGGAAGATGTACTCGATCGTCATCCAACTCGGCGCAATCCTCTGCCTGCCGGTTTATTTCTGGAGCCGCATCGTTAAGCTCGTCTCCACATTTCCGAATGGTGAGAGCGGCAATCGAACTGCTCTCACTCATCCGCTTGGCCTGACTGCTGTTGCTTTCATCGTGACCGCGATTCCGTCATTTCTCTTGACCAAGGTCATCGGCAAGCACCTGGAAGATATCAACATCATCGGCTGGTCGCTTCTGATCGGCGGAATCGTGATGTGGATTGTCGATGCCATGCACGCCAAGGCAGAGGCCGCGGGGCCCGCCGTCGGAAGCCGCATCCGTACCTGGAAGATGGAATCGATGACCCTGGGCCAATCCATCTGGATTGGTTTCTGCCAGATTTTCTCGGCGGTGTTTCCGGGAACTTCGCGTTCCATGTCTACGATCGCTGCCGGCCAGCTCGCGGGAATGTCGCGCGCCGCTGCGCTTGAGTTCTCATTCTTCGTCTCCATCCCGACGATGGCGGCGGCAACGCTCTACACCCTTTACAAATCGCTGCGAGGTAAAGGTGAGAATCCCATTGGGGTCTCGCAGATCGATGCTCATGGATGGATCGTTCTGGCGATTGGATTCGTGGTTTCGTTTCTCGTCGCGTATGCCTCGGTCGCGTGGTTTATGGCCTACGTGCGCAAGCGCGGGTTCACACCCTTCGCAATTTATCGGATTATCCTGGGAGCACTGGTGCTAGCCTTTGCCGCGAGGCTGGCATAGGGTGAATAGTTGGGTTTCGATTGTTGATTGCTGAATGAAAAACCAGGGCCTTGGCTTTTATTCGACAGTCAGAAAATCAACCATCAAAACGTTCTATTCCCGAACCCGCAAGAGCACCCCATTTCTCCATTGTCCGAACCCGATGTCCTTGGCATAATAAGAGGGCTCTGGCCGATACAGCACGGGTGTCTCCGGTCTGGAATCCGGCCTTCATGGATTATCTGGCGATTTTTGCTCCTACTGGCAACCGGCGGCTCAATGAGCTGGTCGGATTCCTGTTGTGCGTCTCCGCGCTCCTCCTTCTCCTCGCGCTGGCTTCGTACTCCCCGCTGGATCCTTCCTGGAACAGCGCGTCGGCTCTCACCGGCTCGCACGCCGCCCGCAACTGGATCGGCGTAGTCGGCGCCTACGGAGCCGATGCCCTGCTGCAGTTCTTCGGGATCGGCGCATTTCTTCTTGTGATCTTCCCGGTCACGCTTGGCATCCGCTGGTTCCGCTCCAGCAAGGTTCAGTCGCCGCTAGCCAAGAGCCTTGGCGGAATCTGGCTGATGATGTTTGTTCCGGCCATGCTCGCCCTCCTTCCCGGGCACCTGCGATGGCTCGGCGTGATTCCGCTGGAAGGATTGATAGGACGAGTCCTCGGCGACTTCTTGATTCACTACTTGAATCTGGTAGGCGCGTATATTGTTTGCCTGACGATTCTGGCGGTAGCGCTGTATCTCTCGACCGCCTTTTCCTTCACCGCGATTCGAATCTGGATTCCTACCCGCTTTGCCTTCACCGCCGCTCTGTGGAGCCGATACAAGGATTGGAGACAGGAGCGGGTTCGAACACGCCAGCAAAAGGAACTGGATCAGCGGCGCATCTCGAAGCCCGTGGTGAAGACGCAATGGATTCAGTCGCGTCCGACGCAGGCGCCGGCTCAATCTACGCCCGAAGCGCGGTCCACTGGAATTGAGCGCATGATGGCGGAGGAGAACGCAGCGAAGCCAGCCACGCAGGCAAAATTCACGACCGGCGGCATTCTTGAGGACTCGCTTCCGCCCGCTGCCGTTCCCGAATCCGCTGAGCCCGAGGTTGCGGAGCGCGCCGACAGCGGTCGCAAAGCCAAGACTACAATGCCCCGCATCGCCGGGGGATACAAACTGCCGTCGAGCAGCTTGTTGCAGCGTCCCGACGAGCAGCAGGCGGTAGACGCCGACGAACTGAAGCTTCTGGCCCAGGTGTTAACCGAGAAATACGCCGAGTTCGATGTACACGGTCAGGTCACGCAGATCAATCCCGGACCGGTCGTGACGACATTCGAGTTCAAGCCGGAAGCCGGCATCAAATACAGCCGCATCACCAACCTCGTTGACGATCTGTGCCTGGCGCTGAAGGCGGAGAGCATTCTCGTCGAGCGCATGGCCGGCAAAAGCACGGTTGGAATCCAGGTGCCAAATCGGCAGCGTGAAGTCATCTGGCTGCGCGAGAACATCGAGTCGCAGGAGTTCATGGGCTCGAAGTCGAAGCTCACGCTGGCCATGGGCAAAGATATCAACGGGCGGATCGCAACTGCCGAACTCACGGGCATGCCCCACCTGTTGATCGCCGGATCGACCGGGACGGGCAAGAGCGTCGCGATCAACGCCATGATCATGTCGATCCTGTACAAGGCCACGCCTGATCAGGTTCGGCTGATCCTCGTCGATCCCAAGCGGCTGGAACTCGGCAACTACGAGGGCATTCCGCACCTGTATACGCCAATCATTACTGAACCTAAGCTGGCCGCGAATGCTTTGCGGAATGCGGTGCGGGAAATGGAGCGCCGGCTTAAGCTGCTCGCGGCGAAGGGCGTCCGCAACATCGACCAGTACAACCGGCTCTTCGATCAAGCGGACACACCGAGCTTATTCGAAGAAGGTTCGGACGAAAAACCGATACCGTACATCGTGATCATCATCGACGAGTTGGCCGATTTGATGATGCTCGATTCCAGTAACGTCGAGGAATCGATCACGCGGCTGGCGCAAATGGCGCGCGCGGTCGGAATTCACCTGGTGCTGGCAACCCAGCGGCCGTCCGTGGACGTGATTACGGGGTTGATCAAGGCCAACTTCCCGGCACGCGTTTCGTTCCGTGTTGCGACGAAGGTCGACTCTCGTACGATTCTCGACGCGAACGGCGCAGAGGCTTTGCTGGGCAGAGGCGACATGCTCTATCTCCCGTCGGGGTCGGCGCGGGTTCACCGCCTGCATGCACCCTTCGTTACCGAGAAGGAAATCGCCGCAGTTGTGGAATTCTGGAAGGCGCAAGGGGCAGCGGAATACGTTCAGCAGTTCCTCGAAGCGCCGAAGGAAGATCGCGAGGCCGGAGCAGCGGGTAGCGGCGATGCCGCCTCCGGAGACGCTGGCGAAAGCGGAGACGATCCAATGTATAGCGACGCCGTCAAACTCGTCGTCGAATTTGGCAAAGCGTCTACTTCCCTTCTGCAGCGCCGCCTGCGCATCGGCTACGGCCGCGCGGCGCATTTGATCGATCTCATGGAGCAAGATGGAATCGTCGGCGCCGCCGATGGCCCGAAGCCTCGCGAAGTACTGAAGCGGCCCGATTGGATCTCTGAAATCGAAGAATCGATGCGGTAGTAAGACCTGAAGCCAGTTAGGGCATCAACGTAACGCCGACGAAAATTAATTTGGCTTTCAGCTATCGGCTAGCCGGCAACCCAGTTCCAGAAGCGGTCTTTTGCGTGTTGCAGAGATTCCGGCACCCAATTCTTGTAGCGCAACGATACCGATGCGTTAATGCTTTTGGCGGTTTTCGGTGAGAATTTGTTACTGAAAACCAGGTAGTAGATCCCAGACCCAGCCGGTGCCTCCGAATCCAAATTCCCCTTTTGCACACGACCGCTCTCGTAGATGTAGCTGGTGGCGTATCCGTTCTGCCAAACTGTAAAAGCAGGCTCGCTCAAGACATAAACTTCGATAGCGCTGTCGTCACTCTGTTCCTTCTGCCCGGCATTATGGCTATCCACCGACGATTCAAAATGGCCAACGATGAATACGTGCGTCGATCCCTCTGGCAGTGAAAACTTGTAGTAGCGAAAGTTGTGGGCGGAAATGGAGAATGGTCCATCCAGAATCGTCTGGTCATGCTTCCAGCCCACGACCTCCTGAATGCCCTGCGCGAACGGACTATCGCTGGCCGCCACCCAAAGAACCCCAATCAGGAGCAAACCCACTGCGAGGAGCGCCATGGCACGGCGGGAGAGCCACGGCTTCGGCGGCTCCGCGCGCGGCTCAATCGGATTCGCATCGATGGGTGTGGAATTGATCACGCCGGAGGGCGGATTGTCGGAGGTTTTCTTTGACGGCATGCTGACCGGCTTGCCGCACTTAGGACAAAATTCCGCGCCCTCGGGAAGCGTAGTGCCACACTTACTGCAGCCGAGGACAGCCGGAAGGACGCCGTCGCTGGCGGATTTCACTGGCTCGCCACATTTCAGACAGAATTGGGCGCCTTCAGGAAGATCGGTAGCGCATTTGCTGCACAACACGGCGGACACAGTCTGCTCCGAAATTGAAAGCAGATGTTAGCACATGCCGGAGCGGGTTCATCGCGTTCTCTTGCGACTGCAGGCTTGGGTTACGGGGTCTTCGCAGCGCTGCCATCGAGCCCAAGATCAGTGGCGATCGGCTTCAAAGCTTCAATGCACAGGGCGATGTGCTGATTGAGGTCAACACCTAAGGAAGCAGCACCTTGAACAATGTCATCCCGGTTGACCTTGCGCGCGAAGGCCTTGTCTTTCATCCGCTTTCGTACTGAGTGTGTGTCGACCTCGGCTAGCGATTTGCCCGGCTTGATAAGCGCCACCGCGGTGATGAAACCGGCGAGTTCGTCACAGGCGAAAAGAGCTTTCTCCATTCTTGAATTGCGAGTGACCCCCGTGTATTCGGCGTGCGACATAACGGCGCGCGAAATCACTTCAGGCCATCCGCGCTCTTTCAGGATCGCATTGCCCTTGTAGGGATGATCGTCGAGACTCGGCCAGCGCTCGTAGTCGAAGTCGTGAATCAGACCGACAATGCCCCACAAATCTTCTCTCGAAAGGTGAGACACCCCTTCCACAACCCCTTCAGGGTCATTTTTATCAAACCTGTGCGAGCAGGCCCGCATGCAAGCCTCCACCGAGAGACCGTGCTTGCGCAAACTTTCCGATTGAGTAAATTCGGTCAGTAAACTCCAGGCCGTTTCTCGAGTGATCGTCATTTCGGATGGTTACCCAGGAATGAGCAGTGTGTCAGAACTCGCCCACCATTTTACTTTAACGCTACTCCGACAGTGGCCATAGTGCTTCCGGCATCTCAATTCGTAAAATTCTCTATCGACCCCGAGCCAGCCAATTCAAGCGCCAGCGCAGGTTCGGTCCTGGCCCATCGCTGTCTTATGTGCAATTGGAAGTGGCTAGTTGGCCCCGTAATGATCCATGAGAATCGCGGTTGTTGTTTGAAATCGGACAGCGTGACCATCGGAAATCGGACGATGCCGCAAGACCGTCCGCGCGATCTCTTGCTCGATCATGACCATTCTTCCAGCTCTGAGCCTGCGGTCGCGACATTTACCCTCCGCGAACCCGAACGCAACCACATTCAACGCATCCTGACGGAAGAAGTGGCAACATGGGACGGACCGCGACACGGCTCGGCATTGGCCGCAGTTCGCTCCACAGCAAACTCAAGACACAAAGTATCGAGTCATTCTCACAGGAGCCGCTATCCCTCCGACGTTGCGAGGTCGCTGAAAAACAATCGCGAACAAAGTTAGTAAACATCCAGCACTTCCCCGTTCAGATGCGCTCTTTGCCCGTCTTCTCGGGTGTTCCTACCGGTTGCACAGTGTTTTTACGGTGAATTCACGGTATATTCCTGCATTTTTACCCTTGACTTCCACAGCCTGTATGCCTCAGATTCTGTGCAGTCAGGAACGTTCCCGCAGAACGGTTCCTGCCCCCGTAGTAAAGGAGTAGCCCGCTCTGGCACTCCCACATCTCGATGGCCACGACTCTTGCCCCGGTTGACTCTAGGGAAGTCGTTCGTTGCGACCACTGCCTGCTGGTTCAGTTCCGCACCCTCAACAATAATTGCCGCCGCTGCCACGCGTCGCTAGATGAGGAACCCGAGCCGGAGCCAATCCCGGTATCGGTCCCCGTCATGATGCCGCCGCCGGGCAACGGACACGGGCACTTGAACCTGGCTACGTCGATCCGCGCCCTGCGCCTGCGCAACGGGCTCAGCCAACGACAGTTGGCGGGACGGATGGCCGTGCCGCGCACCTACGTTTCCAAGATCGAAAACGAGAAGGCCACGCCCACGCTGTCTTCCCTGGAACGGCTGGCGCGCGCACTGGAGGTTACTGTGCCGGAACTGCTCAGCGGCGGAGAACGAAGCCGCCAGGAAGAAATCAGCGAACTGATGAAGGACCAGTTCATCGCCGAGTTGCTGCCGTTCGTTTCGCAACTGAACGGGATGCAGATGTCGAGCATCCTGACCCAGATTCGCGATCTGACGATGCGGCCGCGACGGAGCGCTTAAGAAAACAACGTTTCAGGGTTTCACGTTTTCAAGGTTCTCGGCGAACGGACGATAAGACTTACAGGGTGGAAATTTGAAACTTTGAAACCTTCGGACTTTGAAACCTCAGATTTTGATTTTATCCGGGCAACCAGCCAACTCACTTGCCGGGACCATCCTCTGGTCCCGGCTTTTTTACGCCGTTTCTGGGTGGCCTTACGGCGGTCCCTATTTCAGCTCTGAATCCAACTTAGATCGACCGTCATCTATCCAGCATGAATTCCAGAGAGGTCAGGGGCGGTTTAGACACTCTTTTGGTGTCATCTACGTTCAACAGCAATGCGGCGGAATGGGGCGACGACTCCGCGCGCAGCACTCATGGTGCGGGCGATCAAGACTCCGGACTGCTCGACTCTTATTCGCAGGCTGTAACCAGCTCGGTTGAGCGGATCAGCCCCTCGGTGGTTCACATTGAAGTACATCAGTCGCCGGCTCGGACCCGCTCACGGCAGCCACGGGAGCGGCAGGGGTCCGGGTCTGGCTTCATCTTCACGCCTGACGGCCTCATCCTCACCAACAGCCACGTCGTGCACGAGGCCGCCCGGCTGGCCGTAACGACGACCGACGGTCGCCACATGCCTGCGACGCTGATTGGAGACGACCCGGCCAGCGATCTGGCGGTCATTCGAGTGGATGAGCCGGGATTGACCGCCGCAACTCTCGGTGATTCGCAGAAGCTGCGGGTCGGACAGATCGTGGTGGCGATTGGCGCTCCGTATGGATTCCAGTCGACGGTTACGGCCGGGGTGGTGAGCGCGCTGGGGCGGTCGTTGCGCTCATATTCCGGGCGGCTGATCGACGACGTGGTCCAGACGGACGCATCGCTGAATCCCGGCAATTCGGGCGGCCCGTTGGTCGATTCGTTGGGGAGAGTCGTGGGAGTGAATACGGCGACGATCCTGCCCGCACAGGGAATCTGCTTCGCCATTGGAATCAACACTGCGAAATTTGTTGCCAGCCGGCTGTTGCGCGATGGGCGCATCCGGCGCAGTTACATTGGAGTCAGCGCCCAGACTGCACCGCTTCACCGCCGAGTGGTACGCTTCTACGATCTTCCAAAACAGAGCGGTGCGCTGGTGCTGTCCGTTGGGGAAAATAGCCCGGCCAAGCGCGCCGGATTGAGAGATGGCGACATCATTGTGGGGCTCGAAGGTCAACCGGTGGCCGGAGTCGACGATCTTCATCGGCTGCTGACCGAGGTAAGGGTGCGCGTAAGCTGCCGTCTCACGGTCGTGCGCTGGACCGAGAAGTTGGATTTCGAAGTGATCCCCGAGGAAGCAGCCTGAGCCTCAGGCCGGAGATTTTCCTGCGATTGCGCGCGCCATCCCGGCTGTGTTAGCCTCTAGGTTGTGACCACTTTGCACGACAAAGTGCCTGCCGGACTAGACCGCAAGGAGGCCGAGGTTTACCGGCACCTTGACCCGGCGCAACTACCCAGGCACATCGCCATCATCATGGACGGCAATGGCCGTTGGGCCAAGCGGCGTCATATGCCGCGGGTGGCCGGACATCGCGCGGGAGTTGCGGCCGTTCGCTCGACCGTCGAGACGGCAGCGCGAATTCATATCCCCGCTCTGACGCTATATGCGTTCTCCGAGGAGAACTGGAAGAAGCGGCCAGCGAGCGAAGTGGATTTTCTAATGCGATTGCTGAGCCGCTATCTAAAGGCGGAAGTTCCTACTCTCAACAAGAACAACATCCGGCTCGAATACATCGGCCGGCAGCACGAATTGCCTGGCGATGTTCAGGACCGGATGTGCTGGGCGCGAGAGGCCACCGCGCGTAATTCTGGAATGGTGCTAACCCTGGCCCTCAACTACAGCGCACGCAGCGAACTGGTCGATGCCTTCCGGTCGATGGTCGAGGCAGCCGCTAAAAATGGCGGAATTGAACACCTGTGCGTCGACGAAGAAGCGGTCAGCCGGCATCTTTACACTCGCAACCTTCCGGATCCGGATTTGGTAGTGCGGACTTCGGGCGAAATGCGTCTGAGCAATTTCCTGCTCTGGCAGTTGGCCTATGCCGAAATTTACGTGACACCGACGCTTTGGCCGGACTTTCGAGGCGTCCACCTGCTGGAAGGGATCGCAGAGTATCAGAAGCGTGAACGACGATATGGTGGGCTGAATCATTCCGAAACTCGTGTCGCCGCCGAGGTCTTGAAAGTTTGACCACAGTGGTGCCTGGAGGAATGCTCCATGGTGAACACCGTTGGCTTCTGTGGTTATAATTCCGCTGTTCTTTCCTGACATCCTTTGCTCAAGCGAATCGCGACCGCAGTCGTACTGATCCCGATCGTGCTCCTGTTGATTCTGCGCGCACCGGTGTGGGCACTGGCCGTCGTCGCAGCGGTCGTAGCTCTGCTTGCGATCCACGAGTTCCTCAAGCTCACAGAGTCCTATTGCGTAGAACCGATGGCGTGGCCGACCTACTTTTTCACTGCCATCTTTTTCGTGGCCCTTATCGCTGAGGCAGGCGGAGAGACTCCGCTGCTATCGACCGCGAAATTTCTGATTGTGCTGGCATTCGCGGCCGCGATAGTGCCTTTTGTTTTCCTGACGCGCGCGATGCGCGGCGCAGAGCTGCGAAGCGGGTATCCGGCAGCTGCGGCTTCGGTATTCGCATTCACCTATGTCGCCCTACCGATGGGAATGCTCGTGCAGTTGCGACAGCAGTGGGCGGGCGCTTTCTACGTGCTTTACCTCCTCCTCGTAGTTTGGGCGGGAGACATCTTCGCGTATTTCATCGGAAAGTCGATGGGGCGGCACCTGATGGCACCTCGCATCAGTCCGAAAAAAACTTGGGAGGGTGCCGCGGCATCGGTCGTCGCCAGCGTTGTGGTTGGGTGGCTTCTCTTTCGCCACGCCTTGCCCATCAGTTCGGCGTTACTCAATGCCGGACTCATCGCGCGGCGCGACGGTCTGTTTGGCCTGGAACAACCCGCGATGGGCCCAGTCATCCTGCTCACAATTGTTTTGAATATCGCGGCGCAACTGGGAGATTTGGTGGAATCGCTGATCAAGCGCGGTGCGGGGGTGAAGGATTCCGGGGCGATCCTGCCGGGGCACGGAGGAATGCTCGACCGCATCGATGCCCTGCTCTTCGCGGCTCCAGTTTTGTGGTACTTCACAGCTTGGCGGGTGATGCAGTAGACAACTCTGACGCGCCTGAGAGCCCAAGAACCGCGTAAAATAAGACTTCTATCCGATGAAGCGCATCGCCATACTGGGATCCACTGGTTCGATTGGGCGCAGCACACTAAGCGTTGCAGAGGCCTATCCGGAACGATTTCAAATCGTGGCTTTGGCCGCGGGAAGTAATTTGGACGCGGCGTTCGAACAGGCGACGCGCTGGAACCCGAAAGTCGTCTCAATCGCCCGAGAGCAGGACGCCGACACTCTCCGCGCACGCTTGAAATCCGGCGGCCTGGGCGAGATCGAAATCGTCCACGGAGCGGCGGGAACGGTCCATGTCGCTACCCTTGCCGAGGCGGACTTCGTGGTCAGCGCCATTGTTGGTGTTGCGGGGCTCGAAGCAACCTACGAAGCCGTTCGGTCAGGCAAGACAGTGGGGCTTGCCAATAAAGAGTGCCTGGTCGCGGCAGGCGAGCTCATCACAGCGGAAGCCTGCACGCAAGGCAAGCCTCTTCTGCCGATCGATAGCGAACATAATGCAGTCCACCAGTGCCTCCGGGGCGGCAAAATGGAAGAGGTGGAACGAATCTGGCTGACGGCTTCCGGCGGCCCGTTTCTGAACACTCCCCGTTCTGATTTTGCACAAATAACGGTGCAACAGGCGCTCAATCATCCAACGTGGAAGATGGGCAAGAGAATTACGATCGACTCCGCGACGCTGATGAATAAGGGGTTCGAAGTCATTGAAGCCTGCAGACTTTTTCACATGCCCCCCACGAAAGTGGAAGTAATTGTCCATCCGCAGTCGACAATCCACTCCATGGTGGAGTTTCGGGATGGCAGTCTACTTGCTCAGGTATCAGTGACGGACATGCGCCTCCCGATTCTTTACGCTCTGACCTATCCTGAGCGTATTCAATCGGATATGCGCTTCTCGGTCAGCGACTTGCGTCATCTGGACTTCTGCCCCCCGGACTTGGAAAAATTCCCTTGTCTGAGGCTGGCGTACGAAGCGGCGGAGGCAGGCGGGGCCAAAACGGTGGCCTTGAACGCAGCCGACGAGGTCGCTGTGGCAGCGTTTCTCGCAGGCAGTATCGGGTTTACCGATATACCTCTTGTTATCGAGCACGTTGTTGGTGCAACGAATTCTGGGAAGCTGGAGTCTATTGGGGAAGTGCTCGAGGCCGACGCGGAGGCTCGACGGCTTGCTCGAACGAGCGTTGTATCAAAGCAAGTGGTGAAAAATACAGCTACATCGTTTGCCTGACAGGAAAACATCTTTCGTTAACTTTTAGAATCTAAAGTGTGGGAGATTACGTACCTCGCATATGTCTGATTTTTTGACCTCTCTCGTTGCGGTAGTGGCGGTTCTGGGTTTCATGATCCTGATCCACGAGTTCGGCCACTATGCAGTGGCCAAGTGGCTCGGTGTACGGGTAGAGGTCTTTTCCATCGGCTTCGGAAAACGGTTGATCGGATTCCGCAAGGGCGAAACCGACTACCGCATTGCGGCGATCCCCCTGGGCGGATACGTCAAGATGAGCGGTGAAAACCCGATGGATACGCGGACCGATGATCCGCGCGAGTTCCTGAATCATCCTCGTTGGCACCGCTTCCTGATTGCGATTGCCGGGCCGACCATGAACATCCTGCTCGCAATCGTTCTTCTGACCACGGTGTACATGGTTCATTACGAGTATCCGGCGGTCTATGACGATCCGACGGTGATCGGTTGGGTGGCGAAGGATACGCCTGCATCGAAAGCCGGAATTCAAGTTGGCGACCGCATCACCCGCATCGACGATGTTTCGAATCCCACGTGGGAACAGGTGGACCTGAAGCAGGCTTTGAGCCCCGGGCAACCGATGCTGGTTGACGTAGAACGAAACGGGCAGACTCTCGAGATGAAGGTCACGCCGGAAGCAGCCGGTGTCGATCAGATTGGGTACGCAGGCTGGGCACCGAAAGAAGATACGGTCACCATCACCGATCTCCAGGAAAACATGCCTGCCGAGAAAGCCGGGCTCAAGGAAGGTGACAAAATTCTCGCGCTCGACGGACGACCGGTAAATGCACTGGCGGAGATGGTCGAGAGTCTTGAAGTCACGAAAGACAAGCCGATCGCTCTCACCGTCCTGCGCAATGGCGAGAAGAAGACCTTCACGATTCAGCCGGTCCTTTCCGAGAAGCGCTACCGGATTGGGATCGGCACCATGCAAATGAAAGTGAAGACGCTGCCCTTCGCCGAAGCCTTCAGCCTCTCGCTGCGGGAAAACCGGCAGAACGCGCTGCTCATTCTGGAGCTTGTGAAGAAGATGGTGCAGCACAAGATCTCTGTGCGCTCCATCGAAGGTCCGATTCGTATCGGACAGGCTGCTGGGGAAGCTGCTCGGCGCAAGGGGTGGACTCCACTCATGAGTCTGACCGCTGCAATCAGCTTGAACCTCGGCATCTTCAACCTGTTGCCCATTCCGATTCTCGACGGTGGAGTCATTTTGTTCCTGCTGATTGAAGGCCTCATGCGGCGCGATATCAGCATGAACATCAAGGAGCGCGTCTATCAGGCGGCGTTCGTTTTTCTCGTGCTGTTCGCCGTGATGGTGATCTACAACGACCTGATGAAAACGATTCCGGGTCTTGTGGATCGACTGCCGTAGTCCGTTTCCCGTTAGATTAGGATTGAAAGTGCCGGTGACTGAGGATCAGTCACCGGCGTTTTTCTTTTTCTCGATCGCTTGATTAAGCACTTTTGGCGGCTCGGTGTGGCGTCTTTCCGGGCGGAAGCAGCCGTTTCGATCCTGGCTGGCAAAGAGTGGCAGCTTTAGCTCGTGGAAGCTTCATTGAAGGCTCGGTCTCCATCGTAGAAACCTGCGTCGGGTTAGCAAGCCCGTTGAAGGGATCATCGCTGGTCACGCCATTGGGCAGCGCCTGAATTGCGCTCTGGAAGTTGGACCATGCATTCGACGCCGAATCTCCGGTGAGATTGGCATAGAGTTGAGCCAGGGTCCCGGCGTCTCCAAGATTCACCATTCCGGGAGCGATCTTTTCCAGGCCGTATCCCTTACTGATCATCCAGGAGAGAAACGCCATCCCGCAGCCGATACTGTCCGCGTCTTGGTCGGTATTCTCGGTCGAATCTACCCAATCTGCCATGCCGTCCTGCACCCATGTGGGAGCGGTTGCGAAGTCGGCAAGGGCGTTGTTACCAATCACGGCCGCGCACCAACGCGACAAGGCTTCGCCGGTGCTTTCTCCGCACACGTTTCCACCCATCGAGCATTCGCTTAATTCCGCTTCGAACAGGGCCGAGACGCGCTCAGAATTGCCGTATGAAGCATCGACTTCAATGGCGTTCCCCGTGGTGTAATCGCATCCGTTATGGTCGGCACCGCCGGTACCGTCGGTGGCGCCGCCGAGTGCGAAGACGATCGCACTCACGGGCCCTCCTGTGGTGCCGAAGATGGAATCATTTGCGGTGACGATGCGGTCGGCATCATTAAGAAGATCCTGGGCATTCTGGAGAGCTTGGGCTCCCAAAGCCGGATCAACATAAACTGTCACTCTTCCGCTTGGGCTGGTTCCGACCAGCTGAGCATTTCCTCGAAAGCTCGGCCACGCTGGACCAGCCGCTGCGCTCTCGTTTTTCGGGGTAGCCCCTTTTTTTCCTTTACTTGCTTTGGTCGAATTAATGCGACGATTCATGCAGAACCTCCACTGGGGAATATGGTGAACAAGTGCGGGGGTGCGTTTCAAGCTGTCGAAGGTTCGCCTGATTCTGTCACGAATTCCGAACGCAGCCTCGTCCATTTCTCCGTTCGGGATTGAGTCGCACCGACCCGGACGCGAATCAAATCAATGGATTCAACGTGTTAAACTAGAAGTTCCATGGCAGAGATTAAGCGCAGAAAGACCTATACCGCCGTCGTCGGAGGCGTGCGAGTCGGCTCGGAGGCACCGCTCGTGGTGCAATCCATGACCAATACCGACACTGCAGATATTCCTGCGACCGTTCAACAGGTCGCCGCCCTGGCAAGGGCCGGGTCAGAATTGGTGCGTGTCACCGTGAATAACGATGATGCCGCAGCAGCGGTCCCGCGCATCGTCGAGCAACTCGACAAGCAGGGCGTGCGTGTGCCGATCATTGGCGATTTCCACTACAACGGGCACATTCTCCTGACGAAATATCCGGAGTGCGCGCGCGACCTTGCGAAGTACCGGATCAATCCTGGAAATGCCAGTATTGGACGCAAGGATGACTCGAACTTCCGCACAATGATCGAAGTAGCAGTCAAGCACCAGAAGCCTGTGCGGATCGGCGTGAACTGGGGTTCGCTCGATCAGGCGTTGCTTACCAGGATGATGGACGAGAACTCCCGACTCCCGGAACCAAAGGATGCACGGGAAGTTACCATGGAGGCGATGGTTGTCAGCGCGCTCGACTCCGCAGAGTTGGCCCAGAAGTACGGCCTGCGTCCGGATCAAATCATTCTCAGCGCCAAAGTCAGCGGGGTCCAGGATCTGATTGATGTTTACCGCTCGCTGGCTGCACGATGCGAGTACCCACTTCATCTTGGTCTCACCGAGGCCGGCATGGGAGCCAAGGGGGTCGTGGCCTCCAGCGCCGCCATGGGCGTAGTTTTGCAAGAAGGGATCGGCGACACCATTCGCGTTTCGCTGACGCCGGCCCCGTTAGGCGACCGCACCGAAGAAGTCCGCGTAGCGCAACAGATACTCCAGTCGATGGGCATCCGCAGCTTTACTCCTCAAGTGACCGCTTGCCCCGGTTGCGGCCGCACGACGAGCACATTCTTTCAGGAGATGGCCGAGCAGATTCAGACCTACCTGCGGGAGCAAATGCCTGCTTGGAAGGGCCGCTACGTCGGCGTGGAAGAGATGAAACTGGCCGTCATGGGTTGTGTTGTAAATGGTCCCGGAGAATCCAAGCACGCGAACATCGGAATTTCGTTGCCCGGGACGTTTGAAGAACCGAAGGCTCCGGTCTACGTAGATGGACGGCTGTTTACCACCCTTAAGGGCGATCGCATCGTCGCGGAGTTCATTGAGATTCTCGACGAATACGTCGACTCGCACTATGCTGCGAAAGAAGTCCTGACCACTTCATAGACACCCCAGAGTAACTTTTGATTCTGGATATTAACGGGGACCTGTACGCCTCTAAAATCCGCTTAAGAGGAAGATCGGCGTTTGCTGCACGGGAAGCGGAACGGCTGAACCACTGTCGGTGGTTTGAGGCACATCCTGATTCGTTCCGCTCAACATACATTCGAAGCTTGAACTACTCAGCCCCGTGGCGAGGATTGTGAGCGTAAGGCCGTTCAAACTTGTGCCGGTGCTCAGCCCCGAGATCGAAACTTGTTCGCCCGGGAAAAAATTGTTCGCTGCCTGGAAGGTCACTACGTTCGACGTAATCGAAAAGCCAGTGATGTTCGCAGGCGTCGGGCAACTGGAACCAGTGCAGGCCGCAAACGGCGTAGGAATGTCGGCGGCCAGCGTATCGGGAGTATTCGAGCCACCCGTTGTGACAGTACTTGTGGTCGCAGCCACATCGGCAACCATACCCGCATCGCAAAGGCTCACGTAGACGTGGCTGCTGTCAGCAGCTGCCGTCGTGAACATTCGGAACCGCGTGGAACTCGGACTGTACGAAGGGGCAGGGACGCAAGTGGAGACTTGCCTTACGGCATATTGCGTCGCTCCGAATTGCGGCGACGACAGCAGCGATAGCGACGGCGACAGCAATGACGATGAGGACGGCATCGGCTTCACGGTCAAACTGGCGGCCTGAAAAACGGTCAGCTGCGGAATCATGCAAGAATCGGTTGGCGTCAGATTCCCAACATTCGGGTCGGGACAGGGCGAAGCGGTCACATAGCTGGCAACGTAAAAGCGCGATCCGTCAGGAAGTGCAGAAACCGAAACCGGGGTTACCCCGCTGCATGTAATTCCCCCGCCGCAAGGCGAAGGCAGCGGCAGACCGATGGCAGGGCTTGCGCTGCCGGCGGGCATGATCGGTGTCGGAGGATCGGTGGTCACATCGAAGACGTAGAAGGAACTGGTCGCGGGGCTCGTGACGTAGAGCCGGCTGCGATTGCTGTCGTAGAGGATGAAATTCGCACCGACGCCGACGGACTGGCTTCCGACAATCGCGTTTGTGTCCGTTCGCAGCGTGTGCAGCAATCCATCTCCTTGCGTAAGGACGTAGAGCCGTTGGCTGTCCGCCCGTGAAACTGCCCACACAGGAGTATTGCCGATTGGAATTGTCGCAAGGGTAGATAAATCCACCGGCGAGAGATCAGTGAGCGTGTTGTCGCCCTGATTGAGCACGTACAGGTTGAGGGCGTTCGGGGTTTCCGCAAGTGCGATTGGCTGGCTTCCAACCGACTCCGTCATCGTGACGGCGTTGGTCGATGTGCTCAAAGCGGAAACGGAATTGGTGCCAAAGTTCGCAACGTACACAGCCGAAGTTTGGGTCGTCGTCACGAAGACAGGCAACGAGCCGTATGGCAGGCTGATCGTTACCGGATTGCCCAGCCCGGATGCGACCGTCGTGTCGCCAGCTGGCGTGAACGCCATGACTGCGTCCGCCTCTCCGCTGCTGAGGCTACCGGAGCTGGCGACAAAGACTCGCGTGTTGTTTGGAAGGATCCCAGCATGCGTCGGATTGACGCCCATGTTGGCTACGCCAATGTTGGTATCGCCGGACACATCAATCTGCATCGCCGTCCCCTGATTGAAGGGGATGTTGTTGCTGATGCCGAAAACCTCATGAAAGCCCGCGGGATAGGGAGGCGTGGTGCTGACCGGGATTACGACCGGCCGGTAAACCTGGCCGCAAGATATACAGAGCAAAGTTGCTGCCGCTAACGCCACCAGCCTACACGTACGTCGAAAACTCATCGGCACCCCGAGCGTAAGTCTGTGATTCCAGTGATTAAGACGAAACAAGTATTGTAATGATTGCAGCGCGTTGACGCTAGCGCAACACAGGCTTCCGGCATCCGCATCCCGGCTTCCGGGGTTACGGAGCTGGCGCGAAGCTGTGTTCTCAGCTTTCGAAATGATGCGATACGGATGATGCGGGATGCCCGAGGTGAGCGCCCACCAATCACAGCCACCTCGATAAACGCTTCCAGAAGGCGAGGGCTGGAACCCGGCTAGCCGAACTACCGTCCTCTTCGTGACTTCCCCGCCGCCGCTCTCGCTGGCTCCGCGTCGGCAGTTGCTGCGGGTTTCTTCTTGCCTTCCATCTGCGCGAGGCTCTGCTTCAAGGCGGCCATCAAATCCACAACCGGGGCCAACTTCTTCGGCTTCTCAACGGCAGCCACTTCCCCGCCCTCGAGTTTGGCTTCAATCAATGTTTTCAGATTTTCCTGGAACGTGTCCTTGTACTTGTCCGGATCCCAATCAGCAGCCAGGGCTTCGATCAACTGGTGCGCGACTTTCACCTCGGCGTCTTTCAATTCGACGTCGGGAGCGCCGAAGCCTTCGACCTCGCGCACCTCCTCCTTGTAGTACATGGTGTGGAGCATCATCCCGCCCTTGTGCGGGCGCAGGAATACCGTGTACTCGCGGTTGTGCATCGTGATTTTTGCAATCGCGACGAACTCACTCTCTTCCAGAGCTTTGGTTAGCAGGGCGTAAGGGCGGCGGCCGGCTTCTTCCGGCATCATGTAATAGGAGGACTCGAAGTAGACCGGGTCAACCTCGCTCTCTTTTACGAATTCGAGGATCTCCATCGTCTTCGCCGTCTGCGGCTCAATCTTCTTGATCTCATCCGGTTCAATGATGATGTACTCGTCCTTGCGAAACTCATAGCCCTTGACGATTTCGCTGCGGTCGACAACCTGGCCGTCGGCTTGGCAGACATACTGCTGCTTCAGGCGCGACTTGTCGGGCCGGTGCAGCATGTTGAACGAAATACCGCTGCTGCGCGCACCGGAGAATAGCCGGACCGGCATCGAGATAAGGCCAAACGTTAAGTGACCGGACCATACCGAAGATGGCATCGCTTTCCCTCACTCGCGAGCGCCTGACGGGCGCCCGCGAAGAACGCTAACCCCCACAGCACCGAGAGTTTAGCTCAGAACGCTGTTTTGATGCACGAAACCTCAGTCAGGTGGAACCCTAGATTCAAAGTGGGAGTTAAAGTAGTCATCGCTAAGCTACCACAACTTATTGTGGTTTATTACTTCGCTTCCCGGCTTTGGACGGCTCCGCCTGCAGATTGTCACCCCTTGTGTGAGCCCTCACTTTGCGCGGTTCTTGGAATCCAATCCGGCAAATCGGGAGCGCAAATCTTGTTCGACTTTTCGGCTCGACTCTCATCTGTCATTCCAACGCGCAACTTCTTCTGGAGCAGAAATGAACGATCTGAGATATCCCATTGGCAAGTTCCACTACGCTGGGCCCTCTACCGAGGCCCAGAAGCAGCGGTTTATCGAAGACATCGCCAGCACTCCGGCGAATCTGAGAGCTGCCGTTGAAGGACTCTCCGAGGCTCAACTCGTAACCCCCTATCGCCCGGGCGGCTGGACGGTTCGCCAGGTAGTGCATCATGTCCCCGACAGCCACTTAAATTCGTATGTCCGCTTTAAGCTCGCTCTTACTGAGGAAGAACCGACCATCAAACCCTATGCGGAGGACCGCTGGGCGAAGTTGGCGGATACGACATCGACGCCGATTGAAGTTTCACTTTCGTTGCTCGACTCTCTGCATGACCGCTGGGTACGCCTCTTGCGTTCACTCAACGCGGAGCAGTGGATGCGCACTTTTCGGCATCCTGAACTTGGAGTGATGACCCTAGAAAAAACGCTCGGCGTCTATTCCTGGCACGGGCAGCATCACGTAGCGCATATCACCAGTTTGCGGGAACGCGAAGGATGGTGAGTCAGTCAATCCTGGCGACCTAGGTAATCCCCATTCTCCATAGCGAATAGCTCGTAGATTCGCGCAGCACGGCGATGGCTCGTTGCAACACGCTGTGCGGCTTTGAGTCAGCGCGTGGTGCTACATATACCGGCCCGATTCCTTCGTGCTCGAGCAGTTTGCGGATGCGGAAGACGTGATAGGCATCGCTCACCGCGACGCAGCTGTGCAGCCCATTCGCCCGCATGATCACTGCCACTCGCACCGCCGATTCCGACGTGTCACGGCCTTGCGTTTCGGCGATCAAACTGCGCTCTGGAACACCGTGGCGTATGAGGTAATCGCGTCCAACACCGCCCTCACTGAAGCTGGGGTCGGAACCAGCCCCGCCTGTTGTGATTACAACGGGAGCCATGCCACGCTTGAATAACTCGAGTGCATGGTCGAGCCGGGCACGCAAAACAGGGGAGGGATGGCCGGAGTACTCGGCAGCGCCAAAAACCACGATAGCCTCCGCCGGGTGAAGTTCCTCCAGAGAGGCAGTGCGCACGACCTGAACAACGGTTGCGCCGAAAAGAAGCGCGACAAGCCCAGCAATGAAGACAAGCGAACGAAGCCACCAGCGCCGCGAAGGAGGCTGGCTCGTGATTTCGTCGTTCATCCTTGCGTATTCACTCTCCTAATCCGACTTCAGACGCCGGCTGATCGGGGCGTACTACTCATTCGGCATTGGTCCCTGCGCGAAGAAACTGGAAACCTGATCCGCAGGAATTGCGCCTTCGCGGATAATCCGCCAGCGGGCGGCTCCGTCCGTCAAATCGACAATCGTGGAAGCGATATCGCGCGGCGAAGTACCACCGTCAACAATGATGCTGATGCGGCCGTGCAACTGGTCGCGCACCTGCTCGGCGCTCGTGCATTCTGCCGCACCGCTAAGATTGGCCGAGGTTGCGGTGATGGGAATGGCCGCTGCGGTGACCACGGCCAACGGAATCTTGGCATTTGGCACGCGCAGCGCGACATTGCCCGTGTTCGCCGTAACCTTCAGGGGCAATCGGGAACCAGCTTTCACGATGATAGTCAGCGGCCCAGGCCAGAATTTTCGCGCCAGGGCATAGAACTCATCTGGCAGATCCTTCGCGAGCTCCTCGGCCTGCTCTACGCTTTCGATCAACAGTGAGAGAGGCTTATGGCGCGATCGCGTCTTGATGTCGTAGACCTTATCGACGGCTCGCAAATTGAAGGGATCGGCAGCGAGGCCATAGAACGTGTCAGTGGGCATGCCAAGTACTTCGCCGGAACGGATCTGATCGGCGGCATACTTGACCAGGGAACTTTCTGGAGTCTCACTACTGATTTTAACGATCTCGGCGCGCACGGCTGCGCTCCTCCCGAATTAGGCACTGGATTTTACCGGTTTGAATCGCGAAACCTATCATAATACGGCAAAAAGACGCGGAGCGTGATGACAACCGCGTATGATGCATTTACTCCGCCTATGAACCGATCGTCGGAATCAACTCCGGGAGCCCGAGACCGGCTGCGTCGCATCGAAGGCCGCCATAATCCGCTTCTCAAGCAGCTCCGTCAGGCTTTTTCCAGGGCGGAACTGTCGGAACATGGCGACTGTGCGATTGAAGGTGTGCATATTGTGGAGGAAGCGATCCGCAGCGGCTTGCGCTTCCAGGCGGTCGTATTCCGCGAATCGGCACAATCCCTGGCAGAACGTCTCCTGCCGCAGATCGGATCCCATGTGCAGACGCTGTCGGTTCCTGACAAGCTGTTCGACAACGCAGTGCCGAGTGAGAATCCGCAAGGCGTCGCGGCGCTGGTCCACCTCAAGGAATATTCCGTCGACGACCTTTTGGAGCGAGTGTCGCTGGGGCCCATTGTCGCGGTTGCAGGTCTGCAGGACCCGGGAAATTTGGGAACGATCTTGCGCTCGGCCGAGGCTTTCGGCGGAGCGGGCATTGTCTGCGGTGAAGGGACGGTTAGCCGGTTCAATTCGAAGGTCATTCGTGCGTCGGCGGGATCGATTTTTCGTCTTCCGCAGGTCACCGCGTCGGACTTCGGCGGTCTCGACGCCGTATGTTCGAAACTGCGCTCCGTCAATGTACGTCTAGTTGGGACGTCGTCGCATAAGGGAGCGCCGCTCGATCAGGCTCGGCTCACCGAACCGCTGGCGATCTTTGTCGGCGGCGAAGGAGCGGGACTGCCGAAGCCGCTCATGGCTCAAATGGATGAACTCATCGCGATCCCGCACTCTCCTCGGGTAGAGTCGCTGAACGCCGGAATCGCCGCAAGCATTCTGCTCTACGAGGCGGCGCGGCAGCGGCGTGGCCTCTCCACCGTCTGACCAATTCCGGATCGACGGCGCGCAGATACTTTCGCGCATCCCCGCAAAGATCGAGGAAACTCCATAAACCTCGCCGGCCGCCTCGAATAGACCTTTCGCAGCCCGTGCAAATTCTTCCCGCCCCAGCGTTCTATCCATGGAATGATCCAGCCGACTGAACATCCCCCTAGAAAAGATGCGCATCCCGTCAATTGTTGTAGTGAGGGTTTAACGATGAAGAATGCGATTTTGCTTGCCGTATCTCAACGCAAACCGTTTCAGCGAGCACTTCCCCTCTGCCTTGTGGCTGCGGCCTGTCTCGTAGGCGCAGCGCAAGCTCAAGAAAAAGCACCCGAGTCCGCGCATGCGGCCGGATGGGTGGTGATCCCGGTAGAAGAGTATCGAGTATTGCGGGCCAAAGCATACCCGGCGGAACAAAGTCCCGAGCCTCCGCCGGTCGAAGCCACGCTGACACGCGTTGACTATGACCTGCAGATCGACGGAGAAGTGGCGACTGGAAAGGCGAACCTCACCGTCGACGTCTTGAAGGACGGCTGGGTACGGGTTCCAATGCCGGATGGCTTGCTGGTTCGTGAGGCCCGGATCGACGGCAGGCTCGTTTCACTGGTCTCCGCAACCGAAGGAAAGAGCAAAGCTCATCTTTCAGCACTGCTCTCTCACGCCGGACGTTCGGTTTTGCAGTTGGAAGTAGACGTGCCAATTGCAACGGCTGCGGGCGAAGAAAGCATTTCCCTCCCGACGGGCGGATCCGCAGTAACACGCGCCGCCGTGGAACTGCCACGGCAGGGCATGGATCTGAGAGTGGGCGGTGGATTAGTTTCCAGCAAAGCGGAGACGCAGGGTCAGACGAAGTGGCTGGCTTATGGCCACGGAAATGAGCCTCTCACTTTCACCTGGCGGCGGAGGACTGCCGACCATCACGTGGATCTTCCCCTGCGAATGCGGGGATCTCTAACACAACTCACCAGCCTGTTGGAAGACTCCTCATCGATTTATGGGGAAACCCATCTCGTCGTGACCCAGGGCGCGGCCCGGGAAGCACGAATTCGACTGCCGCAAAACGTCACCATCAACCAAGTTGCCGGAGCCGTGGTCGCCGACTGGGAAGTGAAGAATGGCGAATTGGCGGTGACCTTTCTTGAGCCGGTAGAACATGATGCCCGCTTCGTTATCACCGGCGACATCAAGCTTCCACGGGATGGTCTCATCGACATTCCGCTCCTGCGTTTGCTGGACACAGAACGAGAAGAAGGCGGCGTAGCCGTTGAGGTTCTGGGCGCGGGTGAAATCAAGGGAGAGAAGACAAAGGGACTGGACGAGGCGGATGCCACGGATCTCGGAGAGATGATCGTGAACCGTCAATCGCCGGCGTTAGCCGCATTTCGCTTCCGGACAGGCGATGCCGCTACCGAGCGATCTCTCAGTCTGAACGTGGCGCGTTACGACCAGCAGGCCGTGCTGATGGCAAACGTCGAAGAGGCTCGCTATCAGATTCTGCTGAGTGCTGACGGAAAGGAACTGGTTCAGGCGCGCTACGCAGTCCGGAACAATCAGCGCAACTTTCTCAAGGTCACGCTGCCCTCAGGGGCGGCGGTCTGGAGCGTATTACTAGCTGGCAAGCCGGTCCGCCCCGGACAGTCTCCCGACGGAAGCCTGCTGTTGCCGCTGGAGAAGTCGCGCGGCGCAGACGATGCCCCTGCTTTTGCGATTGAGATTCTCTACTTCACAAAGGCCACCGCATGGCAGGACAAGGGTCATGAAAAGCTCTCACTTCCGGCGCTCGACTTACCCATTTCGAGAACGGGCCTGCTGCTCTATTACCCCCCTCTGTTCCGGGTGTCTCCGGATCCAGGAGCCTTTCGCACGCAGGAATACGAGAACCCGGCCTCGGCCGTCCTGATGCCAGCCAGGGAGGAGAGCGTTGCTTCTCCAAGCGCCGCCGTCAGTACAGGTCGCAATCTGGGAGGAGTGATCGGCGGTCCAATGGCCTCGCCAACTGTGCTTGTTCCCAAGCAGAAATCCGACCTTTCCGGAGGAGAAAACGACGACAAGAAGGATGCAATGCAAGCTATGCTCGACACTTTTCGGAGCAAATCCCTCGGCGGGAAGGTCACCGGCATCTTGCCCGTCAACGTGTCGTTTCCGGCCTTTGGCCCTTCGATCTATCTGGTTTCCGAACTGACCAGCGAAAACCAGTCTCCACTGGCCGAGTTGAGCTTCCAGCGCGACAAAAAGGGAGGTGTGCGATGAAAAACCGAATCTTGGTGACGTTCCTGCTATGCGTGATGTGGGCGATACGGGCAGTCGCTGCCGATGAAAAACTTTCTCTGCCACTGCCAGATTGCGGTCAAGTGACTCTGACGTTGGATGAATACAACCGGCTCGCCGAACTGGCGGCGAAGCCTCCCAAGAAGCCGGATACGGCGCCGTTTCCTTACTCCATCAAACGTGCCGAGCTCAAGTTACGCGTGGAGAACGACAGCGTATTGGGCAGCGTCGAGCTGAACGGAGAAGTCTTCCGTAAGGGCGTCATCCAGGTGCCACTCACCAGCGGTATGACGATCTTCGACGCGCATCAGAACGGGAAAGGACTCCCACTGGAGCAACAGAACGGAACCCACAATGCCTTGCTCTCCGGCCCCGGCGAATTCTCCTTGGACCTCGACACCGGTTTACCCTTGCGTATTGAAGCGGGCCGCGCATCGTTCCGGCTTCCCGTTCCGCCGGCCGGCAGCGCGCAACTTTCTTTGTCCGTGCCGGGTGACCACACGCTCGCGTCGATCACTCCGGGAATTATCACCAGCCGCAAATCAGAGAACGGACATACTCTGATCGAGGCCACCCTTGCACCCGGACAACCGGCCGAAATCTGGTGGACGACGCGAGAAGTCGCAACCCCGGCAGCGCGCCGGGAAGTTCGATTTCTTGCGGACGAAAAAACGCTGGTTTCGGTCAGCGAGGCGGAGATGCGCGTTGCCGTGCTCGCCGACATCAACGTGGTCCAAGGAAATCCCTCTACCTTCGAGGTGCAGATCCCGGAAGGATTCGAGGTCACGGGAGTCACCGGAGCTTCTCTCGATTCCACCGTCAATCCACCACAGGTCGCTCTCCGCCACGGAGGCAGTGACGGACCTGCCCTTCCATTTCTTACGCTCCTGGTGAGCGCTCCCGGACAACGGAACCATCAGTTCCTGATCTCGATGGAGCGCTCGATCAACGACTCGAAGGCCGACGCTCCCATCGTGAGTTTCAAAGGAGCGCAGCGCGAAACCGGCGAGGTGCTGGTGGAAGGATCTGGCACTATGGAGATCACCGCCCGCGAAAACGGTGGCTTGAAACGGATGGATGTGAAGGAAGTGAGTCCGTATTTGCGCTCTCTCGCACACTTTCCTCCGCAGGCTGCCTTTCGCTATCACCGCCAGCCCGACGAAACGCCTGCTCTCGCTCTCGAGTGGGTACGATTCCCGGATGGCAGCGTGCTCGGCGCCGTCGCTGAAAGTGCAGACGTGACGACGCTGGTCACCTCCGAAGGAAAATCTCTCACTGAAGTGAAGCTGATCCTGAAAAACCAGGCGCAGCCATTTCTAAAAATAAATCTGCCGGCCGGGGTCAGCATCCTCTCCGCCGACGTCGCCGGCGAGCCCGTCAAACCAGTACAAGGACCGGATGGAAGCCGTGTGCCTCTGCTGCGGCCGGGGTTCCGTCCCACGGAGTCTTACACGGTTTCCTTTGTTTTCATGCACTCTGGGGCTCCTTTCGCCAAGAAGGGCGGCGCAGAGCTATCCCTACCCAACATGGATATTCCGATTAGCCTTCTGAATTGGGAGGTTTTTCTGCCAGAGCAGTATAAGGTGAAAGACTTCGGTGGAGACGTGATCGCGGCAAACCGGGTGCCTCGGGCGTTCCGCGAAGAAGAATATACCGTCCGGATGCAGGATGGGGCTGAAACCGTTTCCAATACACGCGTGCAGGCCTTCCCTGGACAGATGGGCGGCCACGTCGTCGACCAGTCTGGAGCAATGGTCAATAACGCGCGCGTGACGATCACCTCCATCAGCAATGGATCGACTCGTAGCGTGGTAACGGGCACGGACGGTCGTTGGTTACTTGCAGGAGAGCCTTCGGGGCACTTCAAAGCCAAAGTGGAGATGCCGGGCTTCAAGACAAGCATCTTTAACCTGAATTACAACGCCAATCTACCTTCGATGTACAACTTTCCGCTAAGCGTAGCGGCGGCGGCCGAAACCGTGGAGGTTTCCGCGGAAGCGGCACAGATTCAAGCCGGAGAACTGGAGGCTCGATCATTGAATCAACAAGCGGTCATGAACTTACCATCCCACGGCCGCGACTATGACTACATGGGCCCGGCACCGCAAGCACAGGCCACTGCTTCCGCGAATGTGCTGAACCTGCAAAAACGAGTAGCTGGGGTGCTCCCGGTACCCATCACCGTTCCTCGGACCGGCACTTCGTTCGCCTTCGTCCGGCCGCTTGTGCTCGATGAAGAGACGAAAGTAACTTTCAGCTATAAGAGCCGATAGGAGACGATGACACGGGTATGCGCTCGCGAGGAACTTCGGCGTCGCTGCCAATTTGCGCGATGGCATAGAATGTTCTTCGCGAGCCGCACATGAGCATTGCCGAGGCCTCGAAAAGCTGGGAAAAGCGCGTCGTTGAAGGGAAATTTCCGCTTCAAACATGGCTCGGCGCGTCCGACCACAGCGCGGTATTTCAGACCCAGCGGGGCAGCGGCCAGGAGTTTCAGCGAGCGTCGATCAAGCTGGTTGGAGAGGCAGCCGGCAACCTGGGAAATCGGCTTTCGCAATGGCGAGCGGCAGCCCAGCTTTCCCATCCCCACCTGATCCAGATCTTTCAGAACGGGCCCTGCATTATTGACGGCTCCCCGCTGCTGTATCTCGTCACCGAATATGCGGACGAGGCTCTGTCACAGATTCTTCCGCAGCGCTCCCTGGCGGCGTCAGAAGCAAGTGAGATGTTGCCGCCGCTTCTGGATGCGCTTTCGTATGTGCATAAGAAAGGCCTCGTCCACGGCAGCCTTCGCCCCTCGAATCTGCTCGCGGTAGGCGATCAGTTGAAGCTTTCGTCGGACCATATTTCGGCAGGCGCGAATTCCTTTGCTCTGAAAGCAACAGGCGATCCTTATGTCGCCCCCGAAGCCGCCGAAGGACAGGCCTCGCCGGCGAGCGACATTTGGTCACTCGGAATTACTCTACTCGCGGCCCTGACGCAGAAGACATCCATCACCCGAGACTCCCGCGGAGACCCGGTGATCCCGGCTACCGTACCCGAACCGTTTCGGGGAATCATTCGCGAGTGCTTACACCTTGATCCCAGGCGGCGTTGTTCGCCTTCGGACATCCTGGCGCGGCTGCAACCAGCCGCCCGCTCGGTTCCCGCGGAAGCCGCTCCTGCCCCTAAACCACCTAAGCCAAAATCGGCGAGCCATGGCGCAATCGGATTGGCCATTGTTGCCATTGCGGTGTTGATCGGGTTGGTGATCATCTTCTCTCGAGGAACAAAAGAGAAACCCACGGCGCCGGCCACGACAACGCAAGCTCCGGCTCCTGCTGCAGCGCCTCCGAAGCCGTCACCCGCTCCAGAAGCTGCGAAGCCCGAGTCAAAGGGCGTCGCTGTGCACCAGGTTCTTCCAGAGGTGTCGACAAGCGCGCGCAATACCATCACTGGAAAGATTCGTGTCGTGGTTCGCGTGAATGTGGATTCTGCCGGGAAGGTCACTGATGCGAAGCTCACTTCGCCGGGCCCCAGCAGGTATTTCGCGAATCTGGCGTTGAAAGCCGCCCGAGGCTGGGAGTTTTCGCCACCCACCACAAACGGACAAGCGGTGCCGAGCGTTTGGGTGATCCGCTTCCGTTTCGGGCGCGCCCGCACAGAAGCGGCGCCGGAACGGTTGCGGCACTAGTCTTTGCCGCTTTGCCGCAGTCGCCAGACGATCTGCCGTACCATCCCGAGAAAAACCTTGGCGTCCTCGGCAGCAAGTTGAAGACGCAATACCATGCGCCGTGCTTTCTTCTGGCAAGCTGCTTCACCGCCAGGCTTGATGTATCCGCTCCGGTCGAGCGCTTCAACCAGCGCTGTCGTGATTTCCTCATTGACAGCCGCGGCGGCCAGTTCCGGTATTTGCCCGCTATCCTCAGCCGCGGTGTCGCGCGCTAATTCGTACAGGCAAACCGCTACCGCCTGTCCGAGGTTCATGGAGACATGATCTGCGCGCGTCGGGATATGAAGCAATGCGTGACAGTGGCTGAAATCTTCGTTGGTGAGCCCGATTTTTTCCGACCCGAACAGGATTGCAACGCGCCCCGCGCGAAGATGCTTTTGGACCATGGCTCCGGATTGATGATCGAGGCGGTGCAGGGGGTGCTGTAAGATGCGATTCCGTGCGGCGGTGGTCCCCACCACTAGTTCGCAGTCAGAAACGGCTTCGGCGACGGTCGTGAATTCTTCTGATTTCTTCAGCAACTCCGAGGCACCCACGGCCGAGTGCGCTTCCCGGAAGGCGACACTATAAGGATTTACCAGTCTCAGGCGGCTGGCCCCGAAGTTGGTCATCGCTCGCGCGGCAGCGCCGATATTCAGTGGATTGCGGGTACGAACCAGCACAACCACGAGGTTGGCGAGATCAAACGATGCGGACAAGCGCTCATTCTACGCGAATGAACGGGAACAGCAGGGGATTACGGTTAATGTGCCGGGGCGGCGGCAATCTGCGCGTACTGTTTGCGATCAGCCTCCGCTTCCTTTGCGGCCTTGCTGGCTTCGAGCGTCACATCGCGTTCGCCAAAACCTACGCCGACTTTTTTCAGGAAAGCATTCGGCGGAGTTCCACCGGCGAAAATCCAGACGTAGTCGTTCGGAATTTCCTGGAGCGTGCCTTTGATATCAAGAATGACGGACTCCGGTTTGAACTCGACCGGATTCGAGTTGAAGATCACTTTAACCTTGCCGGATTTCGCACAGTCCTGGATGCGCTTTTCGTTGCGCTCCTTGATTCGGCTGAAGCGTTCGCTGCGGTAGGAGAGCGTGACCTGGTTCCCTGTCTGATTGGCCAGACCCATGGCCGCCTCCACAGCGCTGTCACCGCCTCCGACAACAAGAATTTTTTTGTTGATGTAGTGATCGGCCTCTATCAGGCGGTACATCACTTTCGGCAACTCTTCCCCTTTGACCCCGAGTTTGCGCGGCTCACCGGCGCGGCCCAGCGCGAGTATGACCGCGTGCGATCGGTACTGGTTCGTCCCCGTTACAATGGTGAAAATATCGTCCTCTCCCTTCTGTATGTCTTCCACTTTTTCGCCGGTGGAAACGTTGAAGTCGGCGCGGTTCAGGATCATGTCCCAAAAGGCGAGCAAATTTTCCTTGGAAAGCTGCAGCTTCTTGAACTTGCCGTACATAGGAAACTCGACCGGGCTGGTCATGACCAACTTCTGGCGTGGATACTTCGCTACCGTGCCGCCAACCTCGTCACGCTCCAGGGTGATGTAATTCAGCTTGTGCTCGATCGCGCGCAGCGACGCGCTGATGCCCGCTGGCCCCGCTCCCACGATGAGAACGTCGTACACTCCGGGCATCTTTTTGTACGAACCGGTTTTTGCTCTCGCGGAAATGGTGTCGACGCAATCGCGTCCCTGGTTGACCGCATTTTTGATCAACGCCAGGCCGCCAAGCTCTCCTACGATGAACATTCCGGGTACTGACGTTTCGAATTCCGGCGAGAGCGTAGGCATATCTCGCGCCATGCTCGGACTCGCCATCACCATCGTGATGGCGCCAACCGGACAAGCATCGGCACAAAGTCCGTGACCGATGCATTTGTGCCCGTTCACGATCACAGCTTTGCCACCGACCATGGCCAGCACATCGCCTTCCGGACAGACCATCGTGCAGGTGGCACAGCCGATGCAATAGTTGTTATCGATGTGGGGATGCTGGGCTTTCGGGCCTTCGGAGAACAGCTTGCCCTTCTCCGCGGCCTCTCTCGCCCGCTCGTCTCTTTTTTTTAGGCTTCTCAAGTAGCCAATTAAAAAGAAGAGGCAAATGATGCCCCCGATGGCAAATGTGATAAGCGTATCCATTGTGCGGGCTCAGAAGTATCCAAGAACAAATTGAAGCCCGATGTGCAGCAAGGCAAGCACCGCGAATGCGTAGCTGAAGGGTTTGTGCACCACGTGCCAGAGGTGGAAAACCTTCTGGGTCCGGGAAAGAAATAGAACCCTTTTGGAAAGCGCTGCCTCTTCGGAAGCGGCTTGGATCGCCTTTTCCAGTTCACGATGCCGTGTTGGGAAGAATCCGCCAAACGTCTGGACCGATTCTCCAAAACCAACGGCGTGCCGGCGCAGCCGCGCGACACCGAAAAAGCGAGCAATGTCCAGCAAGATCATGTAGGGCAAGGCAATCAAAATCGGCAAGCGCTTGGCAAGATCGGGATTCGGCATGCGCAGCAGGGCGCGCAAATCTTCCTTGGGCAGCAAATTTTGCGCTGCCAGCTGTTGCCGCAATTGTTCCTGCAGATCCTGCACTTCGCGGATCGACAACTCCGCTGTTGTGACGCGCCGTGGGATCTGGGAATAAAGGTATCGGCCGACCACTCCGCTGGCCGACACGGCAAACATAATCCAGAACGCCATTCCCGCGATGCCTTTGAATTTCAGCGTGGAGTGAAAAGCGATAATAAAAGGCGCGGTCAGCCCCATCAGTACGTGGATATCCAGCCAGTGGCGGGTGCTGCCCTTGCTGGCAAGCCATGCCCAATGTTTGCGAATCGGGTAAAGGAAAATTCCGACGAACAGCGCGACGCCGATAAATCCCAGATAAAGGCCGATCGGCCCGCTGGGCCGCAGCATATGGTGCTTGGGAGAGAACGGACGATCGACCGCCGATAGTTTGTAGTAATCGAATCCGTAGATAAAAATGGCTAGATTGCTGGCGAACGCGACAATGTACAGGATGTAGAGGCGTACTCGATGCCGCCTTTCGGAATCCGGTACTGCGTTCGTGCGCTCGGCTATACGGGCAGTGGCTGTGGCATTTGCACTCATTTTTTGACTACCTGCTCTTCTGTGCTAACTGAGAATTTCTTGTATGAAGTAAATTGATGCAAGTTACGCCAGTGTTGCTTGGGAGTTTCGACTTCTACTTTTGCCTGTGTGGGGAACCAGTAAACCCGCTTCATATCCGTGAAAGAAACAGGAGAGAAATCGATCTCCGAGTTCAGCGATTTTAAACCAACATCACTCAGCGAGTCCGAAATGCTGGCCTCGATCTTCGCGATCGAACCGGTCTCCGGATCGATCCAAGCCGTACCCGCCAGTTCCAAGGGGTATTCTCTGCCTCGAAGTGCCAACGCAGCCGGCGACTTCATTCCGGGAACATGCTGGAAAGCCACCTTCTGCAGGATTCTGCCGCCGAGTTCCTCTTCCCCGCCCAACGTGAACTTGAACGATGCTGAGTAATACGGGTGAAACACCAGGAACAATGTCGCGAAGCCATTGCTTAATAGCATTGAGGTGTTCTTGCGGTCGCGCTTCGCTTCTTTCACCGGGATCCGGGACTCAGACAGATTCAGATCGCCACCATTATTGGTGAGCATGACGAGATAGTCATACGCCGAGTCTTCCTTCAGTTCGATCTTGTCATCTTTCCCGAGTTTTTCTTGCCTCACCTGTTCGGTGCACTTTACGTCGGAAAACTGGTCGAGAAATGCCGTCGTCTGGTCCGAAGTGCGGGACAGTAAGTCGCTGAGCTTTTGAGCTTCAGGGGACCCAGCTGGTTCGGAACCGGGTTCGGAAGCTGTCGCGATCAGCGGCAAAGCGATCACCAGTATCAGAACATTTGGCCATACAGTCTTGCGTGTGGAGCTCATTGGCGACTCCTTTTCGAGTCGAAACGATAGCCCATGGAAAACATGACCTGGTCGTAATTCATGTCTCCACGGTTGGTAGTGAAATTAGTCTGCAGGTAATAATGCGGGCCCAGAGTTGTTTCAATCGTTCCCGTCAGGAAGCGGGACTTCGTGTTCGCCGTGATCGGCGAGGCAAAGTTCTGTTGCCCGAGCAGCAACTCCAACCGCAGCCGCTCGCTCATCTGCCGAGAAAGAGTCAGCGCATCGTAGGAGCCGGTGCCGAAAGAGCTGTTAAAGCGCGAATAGTGTACGTCTGCTCGCACGTTCGCCCATGGAATGCGACCGAATGTGAGACCGAACATTTCGTTCAGAGACGACGATGCGTCTCCACTGCGGTTGCTCTTTCCCAACTGCGTGGAAATCCAAACCTGATTCACGACCTCGAACCGTCCTCCCGCAGTGAATCCCTGGAACAGGTACTTATCCAAAAGGCCCGTGCCGATCAGCGTTGGGTCGAAAGTCGGAACCTCTCGGAAATAGTTGTAGTTCAAGTCGAGCTCCACGCGAGGATGCGGATTCACCCGGAAAGTGAAGAAGTTACGCCCGAGCCCAGGCCCGGGAGCGGGTGTCGCTATCGTTCCCTTGGGGTCGTCCAACTGCGCGGACTCGTAAATGGCGAAGGTGCGCTTATACGAAATCGTGTCTTCGAAGAACACAAACGGATCATTGGCTGCCCAGTTAACCATGCTGAGCCCAACTCCGGTAGTGGCGCTGTAGTGAAACGAGTTGTACGCGCCACCTTCAAAATTGATGAATGTACCGCCAATGGCGCGATTCGGAGAATAATCCCAAGAGGACGGATCCGGCGTCGATCCGCCGAAGATGCCAAGAGTCGCGCCCTTGCTGATGCGCGCACCGAAATAACCGCCGTCGATGGTATCGAGGCTTGGAGCCCAGGGCAGATACAACCGCCCGAATCCCGCCACCAGAATCGAATTGGGATTGTCGTACGTCATGTTCAGGTGGTAGGTCCGATTCATGGTCTCTTGTAAGGTTTCCTGGGCCAGGGCAGATTCGCGGGTCAACTGGCCGCGCCAATATCCGCTCAGGTTCCAGAACGTACCGCCGATCCGCGTGATGTCGCCCCGGAATACGACACCTACATCGCTGCTGGTGACGCTGCTGGTGCCGTGGCTGACGGTCTCGATCGTATCGATACCGATGCGGCCCCGCGCGCGGTTGACCGATGGCAACGGCGGCCTGGGTACTTCTTCGCGGACCTCTTCGTCGAGCGTGTCTCCTTCGGTGAATGAGATGACCGCCGGATACTGCCGTGTGGGACTAAGAGCACGTTGTTGAACGAGCGACTCGGCGTCATTATTCGACAGATAAGCCAGGTCCCCCACCTTGACCGCCCGTTTGGGCGTGTGAATCTCGGTCACCGCAGAGGTGTCCGCCACGGCTGTTACTTCGAGCTCGGCAACGATCTTTGGGTCTGAGGCGTTCAGGCTCTGCCCCTGGCGAGCGGTTGCCGTGTCGTCCTTGATCTCGAGCTTCATGCCTTCCGACAGCCCTTGGGTGCGGCCACCGTCGAGATAAGCAACGCCCTCTGCCACATACTTGACCTTGAATACCGTATGGAGGCTGGGATCGTCGGAGCGTCCAATAATGGTCGCCTCGGCGGTCGCCGCCGTGGTGGGGGCTGCGTCGGAAGGCTTCGACAAAGCTGTCTCGTCGTTCGCCGTTCCCCCAGCGCTGGTTGAAGTCTCCGCCGGACTAGGCGACGGCTCAGGTGCGACCGCCGCTGCCTCCTCACTCTTGGCAGGAGGGGCCACCACGGGCGCAGGTACTGGGGCAGCAGACGCGGCTGCCGTTTCAGACGTGTTTGGCGTCGCCGCCACCGGCGGCGGTGTAACCTGGGGGGGCTGAGGTGCCGGCTCTGGGGAGACATCTACGCTCGGCTTGGAAGTCGCAACTTCGGGTGCCGCTACGACCGGAGCAGAGACCGCCGGAACTGGATTGGACTGCTCCGGTTCCGGTTTATTGGACGCCACACTCGTCCCCGGCTGGACTGCTGGCGGCGGTGCGGGATTCGACGCGGAGACGGTCGGGGAAAGTCCCGGTGCGACCGCTGGCGGTGGCGCTGGCAGCGTCGAACCATTGGAACTATTTGAAGGCGGCTCGAACGGTGCCCCTGTGGTAGCCGGCGGCGCGACCGGGGTCGCCGAGGCAGAATTGTCAGGCGGCGCAGGCAGCTGCTCCTCGTGGCGGCGCCGGAAAACTCCAATCAGGTTGCCCGAGGTGGCAGCGACAGGAGCCCCATGCAAAACTTTGCGGGCATTTTCTGCTGGCCCGACGGTAAGAATGACGCGATTCCCTTCCGTTTTCAGCGTATAGGGGTGGACCCGGTCGAGATCCAGGACTACCCGGGTGACCATTGGCGACGTGCTGTGCTGGCCGGTCCGGACGCGTAGAAGCCCATTCAAGTTCACAGCGATAGGCGCGTTTACGCCCGACGCAGTATCAGGGAAATCAAGCAGGATGCGGTCCGGCCCGAATGCCGTATCCACCGAGGGTGTTACCGGATACGTAAGAGTGATCTCAACGCGCACGTCGGTGCCGTCGGGAACAGCCTTTACAGCTTGAACGGTCGCGACACTTCCGCTCTGAGCAGCAGCCGCGCAGCACAATACGAGCACGGACACTGCGAGGTATTTGGGGGAAGACTTCATTTCTTAAATACCACTCGCTGGCTTCGCTCGCCGGGTGCGCCCGGGCGACGTCGCCTTCTATATTTTATGTCTAGAGCAAAAGCTACTTCAGCAAGCTAGCGGCCAGACTCCTAATCTCCATGGCCGCTCTGATGACACTGGTAACAATTGACGCTGTTGTACACATAGCCCGGCACATTCTCGTGATGGAAGTTGGCCGCGTTGTTGCCTCCGTGGCACCCCGTGCACTGGAAGACCGAGTAATCGTTGGAATTGGTGTGGCACGTGGCGCACACGCCGTTGGCGCTACCGTGAGTCGTGGGGAACGGTGTGTACTGCGTATGGTTGAACGTGGCCCCGGTCCAGGCCGTCGTGTTATGGCACGTCGCGCACGTAGTCGGGAAGAACTGCGGCTGCGCGGAATGGCCAGGGTTGGTCGTGTTGTTGTAGTCGGTCTGATGGCATCCCACGCACGTCGTCGGCAGCGTCGTGTAGTTTCCGTTCACGTGGCAGTCTGTACACTGCCGCGGCGGAACCGTATGAGATCCCGTCAGCGGGAAGGCGGTGTTGTTGTGGTTGAACGTTGAATCCGTCCACACGGTGGTGTCGTGGCACAAATCGCATTGTTGCGGGAACCCTGCCGTCACGTGGTTCGGGTTCGTCGTGCCGTTGTAATCCGTCAAGTGGCAGGTCACGCAGGCCGTACTGTTCAGGCTGTACGGACTCGCGCCTTTATGGCAATCAGTGCAAGCCCGTGGCGGCACAGTGTGCGCACCAGTCAGGGTGAACCCAGTGCTGGCATGATTGAAGGTGCCATCCGTCCACTGCACCGTGTCGTGACACTGATCGCAGGTCGTGGGGAAATTGGCCGCGACGTGATTCACAGGCGTCGTTGCGTTGTTGTAGTCCGTCTGATGGCACGATACGCAGGTCGTAGTCGTGATGTTGTAGTTGTTGTTGACGTGGCAATCACTGCACAGACGCGGCGGCACCGTATGAGAACCAGTTAGAGTGAAACCGGTCGAAGCGTGATTAAAGGTACCGTCGGTCCAGGCCACTGTGTCGTGGCATTGTTCGCAAGTCGTCGGGAATCCCGCTGAAGCATGCGCCACCGGCGTCGTTGCGTTGTTGTAGTCCGTCTGGTGGCACGATACGCAGGTCGTATTCGTGATGTTGTAGTTGTTGTTAACGTGACAATCCGTGCATACCCTCGGCGGCACCGTGTGCGATCCCGTCAGCGGGAAGCCCGTGCTGTTGTGGTTGAATGTCGCGTTGGCCCACGTCGACGTGCTGTGGCACGTGTCGCAGGTCTGCGGGAAGTTTGCCGTCACGTGATTCGGGTTCGTCGTGCCGTTGTAGTCGGCCAGATGGCAGGTCACGCATGCCGCACTGGTCAAGTTGTAGTTGTTGTTGACGTGGCAATCGGTGCAAGCCCGTGGGGGCACCGTGTGCGCGCCCGTCAACGGGAACCCCGTGTTGTTGTGATTGAACGTCGCACTCGTCCACGATGAGGTGCTGTGGCACTGATCGCAGGTTTGTGGGAAGTTCGCCGTCACATGATTCGGGTTCGTCGTGCCGTTGTAATCCGCCAGGTGGCACGTCACGCATGCCGTGCTGTTCAAGTTGTAATTGTTGTTGACGTGGCAGTCGGCGCAGACGCGTGGTGGAACGGTGTGGGCTCCCGTCAACGTGAACCCTGTCGACGCGTGATTAAAGGTCCCGTCCGTCCAGGCGACCGTGTCATGGCACTGCTCACAGGTAGTCGGGAAACCGGCTGAAGCGTGCGCTACCGGGCTGGTCGCATTGTTGTAATCGGTCTGGTGGCACGATACGCAGGCCGTATTCGTTATCGTGTAATTGTTGTTCACATGGCAATCGGTGCAAACCCGCGGCGGCACGGTATGCGATCCGGTCAGAGGGAAGCCCGTGTTGTTGTGATTGAATGCCGCGTTAGACCACGTCGACGTGCCGTGACACTGATCGCACGTCTGCGGGAAGTTCGCGGTCACGTGGTTCGGATTCGTCGTGCCGTTGTAATCCGCCAGGTGGCACGTCACGCATGCCGTGCTGTTCAAGCTGTAATTATTGTTGGTGTGGCAGTCGGTGCATGCCCGCGGTGGCACTGTGTGCGCGCCCGTTAAGTTGAAGCCTGTGCTGCTGTGATTAAACACGCCATCCGACCATTGCACCGTGTCGTGGCACTGCTGGCATGTGGTCGGGAAGCCAGCTGCCGCGTGGGCGACCGGGCTGGTCGCATTGTTGTAATCGGTCTGGTGGCACGAGACGCACGTCGTGTTCGTCAGGTTGTAGTTGTTGTTGACGTGACAATCCGTGCATTGCCTTGGTGGAACCGTATGCGATCCGGTTAGCGGAAAAGCCGTCTTCGAGTGATCGAACGTCGCCGGCTGCCATGCTGTCGTCGTATGGCAGGTATCGCACGTCTCGGCGAATCCACCGGCTACGTGATTCGGATTCGTCGTCCCCTGGAAATCTTTCAGGTGGCATGACACGCATGCGCCTGTGCTTAACGTGTAGTTGTTGTTAACGTGGCAGTCGATGCACTGGCGCGGCGGTACGGTGTGTGCACCAGTCAGGGGGAATCCTGTAGTGCTGTGGTCGAAGCTGGCGTTGGCCCAGCTCGTCGTGTTGTGGCACTGCGAGCATTGAGCGTCAGGGAACTCCTGTTCCGTGTGCTTCGGGTTCGTCGTACCAGCGTAGTCGGCCTGATGGCACGTAAAGCAAGCGGTGCTGCTCAAGGCGTAATTGTTGTTAACGTGACAATCGACGCACTGGCGAGGCGGGACCGTGTGCATGCCGGTCAGTGGAAACCCAGTCGCGCTGTGGTCAAACTTCGCGTTCAACCAGTTGTCCGTGCTGTGACACCCCTGGCAGTTCTCGATGGGGAACGCCTGAGGACTATGCTTCGGATTCGTAGTGCCAAGGTAATCGGCCTCATGGCACGAATAACAATCCGTCGGCATCGTTTGGAACTGGCTGTTGGCCGCATTCTTGTGACACGCATCGCAATCGACCGCAGCGTGCGCTCCGGTCAGCGGGAATCGATTGTTGTGATTCTGGATCTGCTGTACTGTCACTTGCCAACCGCGCACGGTATGGCACTGCTCGCAGTTCGCGCCTAACTGCCGCCTGTGGATATCGGCGTGGCAATCCTGGCACCGCTGGCCGACATTGCTGAATACCGGCTTGACGTGGCACTGGATGCAAGCAACGGAGGTATGCATCCCCCGCAATGGATATTTTGTCTGGTTGTGATCGAATTCAGGGACGGCCCGGATCGGCTTCCAGGCACTTGCAGTATGGCAATTCTGGCAAGGGATATTGAGATTTCCGTGGGGACTATGCGTGCCGCCGGCAGCCTGAGCCGGCGCGCTCCGGGGTGTCCCGGTCATCGCCAGCACGAGAACGAGGTTAAGTACACTCGCCGATGCCAACATAATTCGCCCCTTAGGCTGGCCTCCGCCACTGATCTAAATTATTGAGCCCCGACAACGACTGATAAAAAAACTTATGATGGGTGATGAATTCCTAAGCAATTAGCCGTCCACTTAGATTAAAACTCCCTGGTTTGAAGGAAAAGTTACGCTAGTACTTGTCCAAAATGCCTCAGTGCTATTGGCCCGGCCTTAGCGACTACGATATCCACTGGGATAGAAATGTAAGTTCTTCCGTTGCCCCGCACTTTTTTCAGCTATTCAGGGTATTGCAGTTGTTGAAAATGTCAACTGTGAAAAGTTTTACACTTTATTTATTTTCAACAAGATACGTGCAAGGCAGGTATGCGCACTGTTAAGTTCTAAGACCTCTGTGTCTCGCCCTCAGTCGGCGCTTGATCTCGATAGCTTCGGGCTATCAAATCCCAGACCTCGTTTTAGGTATGGGATTGGTCGCGCCGTGGCAGGAAACACAGTCCTTCGGAGTGGGCTTGTAGAACAGGACCGCCTTCGCTTCTACCTGGCGCGTCAGTTTATGACAGTCCACGCAGCGAACATTCTGATGCGCGCCGCGTAGTGAGAATGCCGTCTTCTCATGATCAAAGAGTGAAGGCTTCCATTTGATGCTGTTGTGGCATTCCGAACAGCGGGTCACATCGCCTTTGGCGAACTGCTTTCCATGAATGTCCTCGTGGCAGTCTTCGCATTGTGTAGGCGCCGCAGCAAAATCGACGTGCATCAATTTCGTTTCAAGATTGGGCGGCTTGTGGCAGTCAATGCATCCGGTCGCGCGGTGTGCGCCCAACAGCGAAAATTTCGTTTTCGAATGATCGAAGCCTGACAGTTCTTTCCAGGACTTCGTATTGTGGCAAGCCTCGCATCCTTCAGCGGAGCCATCGGCACGCTTTTGTGCCATGCGGTCCTTGAATTGACCTTTGTGAACGTCCTCATGGCAACTGGAGCAGTCCAGATTCTTCCAGTGGTACATCACAGACTTCGGCTGAAGCTCTTCCGATTCTTTGTGGCAGTCGCCACAAGGAACCGCCACATGGCCTCCGGTCAGGATGAACTTCGTCTGCTTGTGCTTGGCCAGCGTAAACGTCGAGGGTTTGTATCCCTCGACGGTGTGGCATTTATCGCAGGCGTTGAAATACGGCGCCGCCACAAACTGCCCGGAGTGCTGATCCTTATGGCAGTCGGTGCAATTCTGGAATTTCACTTTGAACAGCGTGTCCTTGCCTTTCGGGATATGGCACTTGGAGCACTCCACTCGGGCGTGTCCGCCCATCAGAGGATACGCGCTGGTCGCGTGCTCTTTTACACCGAACGTCGAAGGCTTCCAGCCCTGCACGGTGTGACAATTGGAACATTCGGTTCCTCCCGGACGTTTCGTGAACTGCCCATTGTGTGGATCGGGTTTATGGCAGTCGGTGCACTTGTCGAACAGCAGCGGTTTCTTGAAGTCTCCGCTGGCGTGACACTGCTCGCACGACACAGTGGCATGCTTGCCCTCAAGAGGATACTTGGTCTTGGAGTGATCGAAATTCTCGGTGAGCTGCGCCGAAGAAATTCTTTTCCAGCCCGCCGTCGAGTGACAGGCCGAACAGGCCTGCTTGAACGCGCCGTGATGCGGATCCTGGTGGCAGTCTGAGCATAGGCTGAACGGAATCCCGGCGTATCGCGGCTTGCCGTCAGCACCGTTGGTGTGACACTTTTCGCACTTCACTTGTGCATGCAGTCCGGTCAGCGGGTAGCGCGTCTTCGAGTGATCGAATTTCTGTACGTTGATCTGCTTCCAGTCTTCATAGTTATGGCACTGCAGGCAGTCCTGGCCGAGCCGGCCTTTGTGATGATCCTCGTGGCAGTTGGAACACGCCGTCGAGACGCCGAGATAACTTCGGTTGAGATCTTTATCCTTGATCGTCTTCTGCTCTTGCGGGGAGATTCGCGACGCGTTGTGGCACTTGTTGCAAGTCACTCCGACGTGCTTGCCCTCGAGGATGTATCCCGTGTCTTTATGGTTGAAGGTCTTGATGTCCCATTTAATCAGCGGAAAATCTTCGCCATTGTGTTCCGAGTGGCAGCGCGCGCACTCCTGGCTTGAACCTGCCGGAATGTTGTAAGTGGCATGGAGACCTTTATGTGCGGCGATTCGCGTTGCGATCTCGGTGTGACACTCCAGGCATTTCAAGGCCGCCTGGCCACCAAACTTATGGCAACTGGCGCAGTTGGTTGACCCATTCAAAGACTGATGAGGGCGCGATAGCGGCCCTGGAGAAATCTGGGCTGAGGCCGGCTGGTTTCCCAAGAACCCTAAGAAACAGAGGATTGCTGGAAGTACCCACCACGCGTGGCGCGCCTGGCGCTTGCAGCGGAAACCCCTTACTTGTTGTATCGCTCGCCCGCGATTCAAGTTCAGCCTTGCCTCCAATCGATGGATATGGTCCAAGGTTGGCGTTGCAGGCAGTTTAGCTGCCGCTTGCCAAACTCACCAGTCTCCAGTGGTGCACAGGGATGACGAACTTGGTCCGGTACAAGGAGCAGATGGGCTATGTCCGTCTATGGGATAGCGTCATTTTGACACAGGAATTCGGGTGCCCGCGAGACTTCGTGCGGCGAACGGAATTTGTAAAAAAAATGTCAAAAACCGAAGCTTGCGTAAAGTTAGCGCGTCTCATAAGAGTAAGCTTCATTCATTCGACTTCCGGACGGGGCTCACACGGGGGCCCGGAAGGCTCATCAGACAACGAGGACCGCAAAGTATGGGGAATCTCGCTACAGTAGTTCCAGCCGTCAAGTCCGTCACACCTGGCATCACCCCCAGGCCAACGGGACGAATTCTGGTCGTCGAAGATGATCCGGCGGTGCAGAAGGCGCTCCGCCGGCTGTTTGAGACTGAGGGGTATGCGGTCGAAACGCAGTCAGATGGCCGCGGCGCTCTGGACAGTTTTCGCGCGTCAACACCCTCCGCCATTGTGCTTGATCTTCGCCTGCCTAAGGTTTCCGGCGGGGATGTGTGCAAGGAAATCAAATCCGTTTCTCCGACTGTGCCCATCGTTGTTCTCAGCGCCGCCAGCGATGTCTCCGACAAAGTATTGCTCCTCGAGTTGGGAGCCGATGACTATGTGACGAAACCATTCAGTCCTCGTGAGTTGCTTGCCCGAGTGCGCGCAGCTCTCCGGCACAACCAGCGCACACCCGAAGCGAAAGTTGTGAGCTTCGACGGCATCAGCGTTGATATCAGGAAAATGGAAGTCACACGCGACGGAAGTCCCGTCGTGCTGACGGCGCAGGAATTCAAGACGTTAAAGTTTTTCGTGCAGAACGCCGACCGCGTCATCACTCGCGACGAATTGTTGAACGAAGTTTGGGGATACCAGAACTATCCTTCGACGCGCACCGTTGATAACCACATCCTGAAGCTGCGCCAAAAACTCGAGAAAGACCCATCTAGCCCGGTGCACTTCCGCACCGTGCACGGGATGGGATATAAATTCGTCCGCTGACCCGCTCCGTGAAATCCTCGCTGGAATCCGCCCCTCTGGCACAGGCGGCATCCGGGGCCATGCTTGTGCCCCGTTTGCGGCTTAGGACTCGATTGCTCTTATCCATGTTGGTGGTGACGGCCGGCCTCACAACCACAAGCCTTTTACTCGTGCGGCGCAGCGTCGAGGTGAACGTGCGCCACAGCATTGCCCTCAACCTGCGGAACTCAGTGAGCGCCTTTCAGGATTTCCGGCACGAGCGGGAAACCATGCTGACCGGCGACGTCGCATTGCTGGCCGATCTCCCCCTCACGCGCGCCATCATGACAAGCCCGGACCCGGTGACCATTCAAGACGCATCGCAGGACGTCTGGCAAATTGCCGGGTTCGATCTTTTTGTCCTGGTCAACCGCACCGGACAGGTCGTTGCACTCCACACGAAAACGCCCGGATTCACGCGCGAAGCGGCTGCAAAATACTTTCAGCAGTCGCTCGATACAGAGGGCGAATCGAGCCATTGGTGGTTCGGCGATCACCGTCTTTATCAGGCGTTCGTTCAGCCGATCTACCGCGGGTCGCGGACGGAAGGCACCCTGCTCGGTTTTCTGGTCATCGGGTATGAGATCAACGACAGGCTGGCCTCCTTGGTCAGTAAAGTTGCGGGAAGTCAGGTCGTCTTTTCCTACGGCGACGAAATTGTCGCGACGACGTTGACGTCGGAGCAGAAGACCTCTGCGAATATGACGGCACTGCTGACCGGAACTTCTGAGGAGGCATCCAGGGACGTCGAGGTCGGTCGCGAACGCTTCTTGGCCACGTCCGTGCCCTTATCGAGTTCGACGGGGCCAGTACATCTCATCGTGCTCGGTTCGTATGACCAAGCCACAAAGTTCCTCGACCAGTTGAATCGCTATCTTCTTCTGCTTGGCCTCATTGCGATTGTGGTGGGAAGCGGAATGGTGTTTTTACTCTCGCACACTTTCACGCGCCCACTCGCCAGTCTGGTTTCCGGCGTGCGTGCCCTCGAAGCGGGCGACTTCCACCATCCCCTGGACTCGAGCCGCGGGGATGAGATCGCCGAGCTTACCCGCGCCTTCGACCGCATGCGGTCTAGTCTCTTGAAGAGTCAGCGTGCTTTGATCGAAGCCGAGCAACTGGCCACGATCGGACGGATGGCCAGTTCGATTTCGCATGACCTGCGCCACTCCCTTGCGGCCATCGTTGCGAATTCCGAGTTCCTGGTCGACAGTGGCCTCACTCCGGCGCAACGCGAAGAGTTGTACCAGGAAGTGCGCACCGGCGTGAACCTCATGACCGATTTAATTGATTCGCTCCTCGAGTTTGCACGGACTCGCGAATCATTAAGCCCAGCCTATGCAAATGTCGCGGACGTTATCCACCGATCGGTGCAGGCGGTGCGGTTGCATCCGCGGCATCATTCGCGATCCATCGACGTTCTGTGCGGCGGTCAGTTATCCGGGTGGTTCGACTCGCGCAAGCTCGAGCGCGCTCTCTATAACCTGCTGTTGAACGCGTGCGAGGCCGCGCCCGCCGGGGGTGGGCAAGTGGAAGTCACCGCTGCGGAGATTGGCGGGGACATCACCATCGCCGTCGCCGACAACGGTCCCGGCATCGCCGAATCCATTCGAGAGCGTTTGTTTCATCCGTTCGTCAGTTTTGGAAAAGAAAACGGGACCGGCCTGGGATTGGCCGTAGTCCAGAAAATTGTGCACGACCACGCCGGGGAAATCTCGGTAGAGCGCACTACCGATGCCAGGACAGTTTTCAGGATCACTCTGCCCGGGCGCGCGCAGGACGAATTTGGCGACAGCTCCCGGACGGGCGCCGAGTTGTCATCTGTAGCTCCAGCTCCCCCGGATCACGGAACGAATTCGATTTCAGGACCGGTTATCTAGGGCGATCGATCGTTCTCTCGCGGCCCCGGTCCGGCGATGTGCAGGAGGACACTGTGAGAAGCATGAAAACTTCTGGCGTTGCCTGGGCCGCCATGCTGGCTGCGGCCTGCGCGCTCTTATTCTCATCAGCTGCCTCGGCGCAGCAGCCTGCTCCTTCGACCGACGCGATCACGCCGCAGCTGCGTGATCTGCAGGAGCAAGTCCGCGAACTTCATGACCTGCTCAATGAAATGCGCGCGGAAAGCGCAGAATCGCGATCGGAGATGCGCCAATTGCGCCAGGATCTCGAAACTACCCGCGCACTCTTGCAGCAGACTGGCACTTCGTCGGGAAGCGAACTCGCTGCTTCGAGTCACCCTTCCCAGGCTGTGGAACCTGAAATCAGCGCCACGACCACTACGCAGCCCGGGCGGGCTCTCGAGCAGAGAGTTCAAAAACTCGAGGAGTCCGCTTCATTGACGAGGGCGAGGGTCGACGAGCAGTACCAGACGAAGGTCGAAACCGCGTCGAAGTACCGTGCCCGGTTGCACGGTATAGTGCTGATGAATGCATTCCGCAATGTCGGCGGCGCTAACAGCGTCGATTTTCCCGATTACGCGCAAGCCGTCGACCGGGGTTCGCCGCTTTCGTCGATCGGAGCTTCGCTGCGGCAATCCGAACTTGGGCTTGAGGTTTTCGGGCCCACGATCGCACGAGCGAGAACGTCGGCGGATATCCAGATGGATTTCGCCGGAGGATTTCCGGCGACCGGCAATGGCGTGAATTTCGGGATCGTGCGCTTGCAGACTGCGAGTGTGCGCTTCGAGTGGCAGCATACCTCGATTATTGCCGGGCAGGACTCGCTGTTCATCTCGCCACTCTCTCCAACTTCATTTGCGTCGTTGGCCACGCCGGCCTTTGCCTTCGCTGGAAACCTTTGGGGATGGACGCCGCAACTTCGAGTCGAGCACCGGTTCTCGATTTCGGATCGCCAGACCCTCTCCGTTCAGGCTGGCCTTCTCGACAATCTTGACTGGGAAGTGCCAGCCGATCCTTTCTATCGTTATGCGCAGGCTGGGGAACAGTCGGGTCAGCCCGCCTATGCCCTGCGAACAGCCTGGTCGCGTCCGGTTCACGAGCACGTTCTTAGTTTTGGCGCTGCCGGTTACTACGGGCGCCAGAACTGGAACTGGGATCGCTATGTCGATGCCTGGGCCGGAATGGCAGACTGGCAGATTCCTTTGTCGTCGCGATTCTCCGTCTCAGGGGAGTTCTACCGGGGCCGGGGCATCGGCGGACTCGGCGCCGGAGTTGGGCGATCGATTGTCTACAGCGCCAACTCAACTTCATTCTTTCCGCCGATTCGCGGTCTTGATACCGCCGGGGGTTGGACTCAACTGAAGATACAGCTAACCCCAAAACTCGAAGCGAACGGCGCCATCGCGGAAGACGATACCTTCACGGGAGACATACGCGGTTTCGCGACAGACGCCACCAACTTCAGCCAGATTTTCGGACGCAATCGAGGAGCGCTCGGCAACGTAGTCTTCCGGCCGCGCTCTGACCTTTTGTTATCGGCAGAGCTCCGACGGTTGCATACCTTCCCGGTCTTTAGCACGAGCAATGCAACCAGCCAGCTGAATCTGGCAGTGGGGATCTTATTCTGATGATGCTCCAACCGTTCTCGCTTTCACGCAACTTGAGCTTTGTGCTCGCCCTTTGCTTCGTCTTCCCGATTGCTGCCCGCGCACAAGCCCCGCTGCTGGCTCGTGTCGAGTTAACGCGAAACGGCTACAAATTGAAGGATGCTTCCAATGCCGTCTTGTGGCTTACGCCAGTGGCTGCAGCGACCGAAATGCCACCGCAGCAGGCAACATCCATCCCGAAATTGATTCAGAGAAACAAGAGCTTCCATCCGTCGGTGATTGTGGTCCCCGTTGGTGGCAAAGTCGAATTTCCCAATCAGGATCCCTTCTTCCATAATGTTTTTTCGATGTTCGAAGGAAAGCGTTTCGACCTTGGCCTGTATGAGAGCGGTTCTACGCGGTTCGTGCAATTCGACAAGCCGGGAATTTCATTCATCTTCTGCAATATCCATGCAGAGATGAGTGCCGTGGTGATTGCGCTGTCCACACCGTATTACGCCGTTTCAGATGCGCGGGGAGAGATCAATCTTCCTAATGTGCCTCCCGGGCGCTATAAACTTGAGGTCTTCCACTCATCCGTAACACCCGAGACTTTGCGTTCGCTGAGCCGAGAGGTGACCGTCGCCGCCGGCGACTCGACTCTCGGAACTTTCACTCTCACCGAATCCGGCACCGAAGTCGCGCACAAGAACAAATACGGGCTTGACTACGATCCTCCAGATCCAGACAGTCCGGCGTATGCAAGACCCTGAAGTCGGGGCTGAAAAGTTTCAAGGTTTCGAGGTTCCAATGTTTCGAAATCTCGGCTCCCCTCGCAACGTTGAAACCTCGAAACTTGAAAGCTTGCCCTAAGAGAAAAGGCGTGCCGTTAAGCACGCCCTTTCTCGCCTCTGTCGTTCACTGCGTTTACAACAACTCGTTCCAAGTCGTACAGGTTTATCGATGGCCGCCGCCGCTGTGCCCGCCGCCACCACCGCCACCAGAGTGCCCGCCGCCACTGCTACCGCCGAAGGAATGTCCGCCGCCGCTTGGGGCGCTGGCATGGCCTCCACCACTGTACCCACCACGCGAACCGCCACCGTAGCTTGGTGCAGCGCTGCGTCCACCTGGATATCCGCCGTAGCCGCCACGCGGCGCGCTATAGCTGGGTGCCGATCCCCGGTTTCCGGGATATCCGCCATACCCACCGCCGTTAGGACTCCGGACGATCGGTTGCCGCATATCTAACTGCGGGCGAGAGTAGTTCCCACGCCCATAGTTACCGGCACCGTATCCACTCGAGCCGTAGCCGTTGGAACCATATCCGCGCGAGCCCATCGAATTCGTACTCGGCGCAGTGCGGTTCCAGTAGCTTCCATTGCCGCGCTCGGCAGTTCCTCCAACCTGGCCACGGTATGCCCCACTATTCGCCGGAGGCGTGAACGGGCGGAATCCGCCATTGCTGCCCGAGGGCGTTGACCCGCCAACTCGCCCGGCTTCGGTTCCAGCTGCTCGCGTTCCGCCGCTGGGCGGATTGAACGGACGTTCGCCCAAACGAGCTCCGCTCTGCATGCCCGAGCCTGAATTGTTTACGCCTCGGTTTCCAGCGTTGCTCGGACTCATTCCGTGAGTTCCGGACGATCCTGCTGGCGGCCGCTGCGCAGTTCCAACAGTTCCGCGCTCTCCAAACGATCCATTCGCGCGTCCCCCTGCCGGGACCGACCCAACGTGGTTCTGCTGCATGCTTTGCCGCAGGCTCGCCGTCTGCTGCTGGAACGACGCCGGCCGAGCAACATTGTTATGCACCGATCCGAAGAATCGCTCCGAACCGCCGTTGCGAACCGTGCCCGCCGCCGCAGCACGTCCGCTGGCAGACAAACTGGCCCGCGAAGGCACCACAGGCAAATTGCCCGCCATCATGTGCGCACCATTGAGCTGTTCGCGCGTCACGCTTGCCGCCGACACACGTCCTGCGCCGAATCGACTCGCGCCCACCGTCGACATGGCGCGGTAGATATGCTCATTGTGAATGTTCATGACGTTAGAGAATCGCGTTCCTCCATGCAGCGGTCCGAATCCTCCGTAACGGCCTCCATACCAGCCGTGTCCAACCCATCCAAAGCGGCCGCCGTATCCCCCCCACCACGGATGGAACCAGTCACACGGGCCGATCGGGAACCATCCGAAACCACCCCAACCGCCCCAGCCGAATCCAAAGCCGAAACCACCGCCCCAACCCCAGAAGGAAACGTAGGCCGGTGCCCAGAACGGGTTGTAACCTGCCCAGACCGGTCCCGGCCACCATGCCCACGAATTGCCGTACCAAAACCACCGGCCATAGTGATAAGGAGCCCAGCCCCACGGCTCGTAGCCCACCCAAGTCCAGCCGTAATAAGGCTCATACGTCCAATTGCCATCGCGATACGGAACCCAGCCCTCTGGCTCGTTCGGAACCCAAACATCGCCGTAGTCGGGGACATTGCGCCAGCTGCCATACGTGTCCAGATCCTGCGCACCGGTATAGCGGTGATTTGTATGCCGCCAGGCTTGAGCATTCTGGATCAGGTGATCGCGATCCGCATTCCATCGATCCCAATCGTCAGGATCGGGAGCATTGGAAATCTTGTATTGCGCGGAGTTGGTGTCGCCGCGGATCGTCGCCATCTCGCCCGCGTGAACTTCCGTACTTCCCTGCGGCGTAGAAATTTGCGCTTCGCCCTTGCGCACGATCACGAGCGTATCGCCGTCCGGCCGCACTTCAATGCGGAAGACGCCATCGTGATGAGCGGGGTGCACAGACACGTTCGGAGTATCGATCTCCGGTTCGGCCTCGCTGTCTTTCGATACGCTATAATTTGCGATTCCCTGGGCCAATTGAATCTGAATATCTCGATGCGTCAGGTTGGCGAGATTCGCTTTTGAATTCGGGCCCAAGCGGAAGATGTTGGCAAAGTCGAGTTGCAGTTCGGTACGGCCACCATCGCCAGTTGAAACTTTATCGCCAGTCATCACCGGCTGATTAAGGGTCGCCGCCGACCAGTCACCAGAATCGCCGCGTTGCGTCGACACGTCGCCGTGAATCATGCTGACGCGCGCCACGCCTTGATCCGTCTTCGCCGGCGCCTCTCCGGTCGGTCCACCGGGCTGAGCCTCTGTAGGTTGCGCGTCGGGCGGCTGCCCGTCAGGAGGAATATCCGCACTCTGAACACTGCCCACCGGACCACCCGCCTGCCCGACTTCCATGGGAGCATTCGGCTGCTCCGACGGGCCCGTTCCGGGTTCTGTGGTTTGCGCGAGCGCGCTGAGCGAAAAGGTGCTCGCCAGCGCTAGCGTCAACACACCAAATACGGACGAATATCTCGTTTTCATAACCACCCCTGCCCACCCCGAACTGAGTTCCTGAGTACATAATTGACAGTGCGGTAATCGCAACTTCCCTGCCAAAGCCGCCTCCTTCCAACTTTTTAGATGCCTTATTTTCCAATAGTCTAGCGCTCGACAATGCGGCAGCGAGATTAATCCCCACCACGATTGGTGGACCTCGGCCAAAAGTGGTGGTTTTCAGCCACCTGCCCGTTTTCCGTTAAGCTCAGAGGAGTGTCGCCGGCCCGCCTTCGCGCCATCGAAATCGGACCGCGCTGCTTCGATAAATCGAATGGGCAACCAAGAACGACAACCGCAGAAGCGCACTGGAATGAGTTGGCAGCTTCTGGTGCGAGCCTTGCGGCATCGCAATTACCGGCTGTTCTTTGGCGGACAGGGGATCTCGCTCATTGGCACCTGGATGACCCGCGTAGCGACCGGCTGGCTGGTTTATCGGCTCACCGGTTCTGCATTCCTGCTTGGAATCGTCAGCTTCGCCAGCCAAATCCCGATTCTTTTCCTTGGCCCTTTCGCCGGCGTATGGGTCGACCGTCTGAACCGGCATCGCGTGCTGGTCGTCACTCAATTTCTCTCCATGCTGGAGTCCTTCGCGCTCGCTGGCCTGGCGCTGGCGAAGATCATTACCGTGGAAGAAGTCATCCTGTTGAATCTGTTTCAAGGCGCCATCAACGCGTTCGACATGCCCGCGCGCCAGGCATTCGTCATCGAGATGGTAGAGGACCCCCAGGATCTCGGAAACGCGATCGCGCTCAACTCTTCCCTCGTGAACGCCGCTCGATTGATCGGTCCCTCCGTCGCCGGATTGCTCATCGCGGGAGTTGGCGAAGGCTATTGTTTTCTCATCGACGGAATCAGCTACATGGCGGTAATCGCCTCCCTGCTTGCGATGCAGGTTGCGCCCCGCGCCAGAGACCACACTGAGAAGAGCGTCCTCTTCGAACTTCGCGAAGGATGGGAGTATGTCCGGGGATCGCGCCCCATCTGGTCCATTTTGTTGCTGCTCGCGCTCATCAGCCTGGTTGGCATGCCCTACACAACACTCATGCCGATCTTCGCAGGCCGCATCCTGCACGGCGGAGCGCATACGCTGGGATTTCTGATGGCCGCTGTCGGCGTGGGCGCTCTGACTGGCGCCATCACGCTGGCGGCTCGTAAGACAGTGTTAGGGCTTGGCCGTGTGATCCCGATGACGGCGGCGGGATTTGGCGCCGGGCTGGTCGGATTCGGCGCCTCCCGCTCGTTTTGGCTGTCGATGATCTTGCTCGTCGGAACGGGCTATTGCTTCATGCAGCAGATGGCATCGAGCAATACCATCCTCCAGACCATCGTCGAAAACACAAAGCGCGGCCGCGTCATGAGCTTCTACGCCATCGCGTTTCAGGGAGTGGCTCCCTTCGGCAGCCTGATCGCTGGAGCAATCGCCGCAAGAATCGGCGCCCCGCACACCCTGATGATCGGAGGCGCGATCTGCGTCTGCGGTGCGGTATTGTTCGCCTCGGAATTGCCCGCGCTTCGCCGGTTGGTACGCCCAATCTACGCGAGAATCGGAATCATTCCGGAAGTGGCTGTCGGAATTCAGTCGGCAACAGCCCTGCAGGAACGCACGCAAGACTAACCTCAGTTTACTTTGCCACCTCGAAATACTCGATAGCTGTGCGGCGCCACGTCGAAGGAGAATGCGGTCGTCGCCGGTTCCGCGGGATGCCGCGGCTTGTGAGCGTTTCCGCTGATTTGTTGTCCACTGACCAGATCGGTCAACGATGCCGCGTTCGTAGCGAGAACGGTCACATTCGTAGATTTGTCCTGAAAAGATTCCACGATGAAGGTCCCGTTGTCGTAGGCAAACAGGCTCACTTTGGCGGGACTTTCGATTCTCACTGGAAAGTTGCCCAGGATGTAGCTGCGGAGGGCGTTAAGTGTCGGCCCCGGAATGCGATAAAGGTCCGCGAAGTTTTCCGGAATCGTCATCACATACAACCTTCCGCTCCCATATTCGTTCATAAGGAGCATCGGGAAGCCGTTGTCATCGGCGATGCCGCGGACTACAGGCCACGCATCATTTGTGAGAAAGCGAAGCTGAGGAATGAGGATGGGAGCGTCGCTGTGACCAAGGTCCGTGCCCGAACCCGGGCCGAAGCCTCCAATGAAGTTGGTCGCACCAACTTTGTGATCGGTGTAGCGAATTTCGTCGAGATCCTCCACTCCCTTTCCTTCGAGCGCATGCCACAGTCCTGAGGTCATGATGACCGTCTTCCCTGCCGTGAGCTGTTGCTTCACTTCGCTGACCAGGTTCGGGTCAAACGAAGCTCCTTCGGTGAGCAGAATGACATTGGCTTGCGAGGGAAATATGGGATAAAGCTCGATTGGAATGCCAATCATCCCAAGAAAGTTGTGCAGAAAGTCTTCGCCGGTCGCATGAGGAGGGCGATAGCTGGCAATCCCGATCGGATTTCCCAGTTTGCCGGCGAATGTCTTGACCTGATCGAGCGCGTCTCCGGCAACACTGGCGAAAATCGGCTTGCCATTGCTCCGCGCTGAAATCTTCTCCCACTGCAAATTGGAAGAAGCGTTTGCCCACGGGCGCTCGCCGGGTGTAGCGTCCCGCAAAAGCAGGGCGTAATTGAACAAAGTCATTTCGCGCGCCTTGCCGAAGATCGTCAGCCAGAGTTGCTCCGCGTATCTGTCGATATAGCGGATTGAGTAAGTATCGACCCATCCTCCGCCGTTTCGTCCCGGCGCGACTTCATCGAAGTAGCGCATGATTTCGTAGCTTTCATACTGCTGCAGATTCTGGTCAGTATTGACGGGATCGCGCGTTTCGGTGCCGGTATAGATTTCGTCGAAAATCTTCGGTTGCTCGGCCAGATCGTATCCATTGCCCTGAAAGTGTTCGTACCAGTTCGGATACTTAATGATGATCTTGACCTTCGGATTCACCGCCCTGGCCGCATCAACGACCAAGTCGCGCGAGACTTCGTCCATGGTTTTGAGACGAAAATCGGTCCAGCTCAGATTTCCTTTGGCAGCAATGTCGGAGGGTTTCTTCGTATTCGCGAAAAAGAAATCGTCGAGAATGATTTCGTCAAACAACTTTGCCGTCATCTCCGACACGTGCTTAACGTACGCGCGATCTTCAGGCTTGGTATAAGTGAAGGAAACGAATTGCCCATTGTCTTCGTCGGAAAAACAAATAGCTCCAGAAACTTCGACACCTTGATCGGTAAAAAACTTTTTCACATCCGAGACGAGTGATTCATCGGCCAGCTTACGGCTCCGGTACGTCTCCAGATACACCTTGTCGACGTGCAACTGGCTGCGAATCGTGGCCCACGAAGACTCCAGCCAGTGGCGATCTTTCATTTGCAGGGTCACGCCAACGGGAATGTACACCACGGTCTTGAACACCTTCTGATTCGCCTGACCGGCGAGCGGCTTGATGGAAATTAGAAGAAGGACGAGAAGTGGTAGAACGAAAAATCGATTTTTTACTGGCGATTCTCGATTCATAGCAGGAGCATTATACGAGCCGCGGCGCTCCTGGAAAAATGAAAAAGCCCCGGTGTCAAACCGTGGCTTCAAAGGGATCTGTTTAAAGACTTCTAAGCCGCAATACACACTGCGGAAACGACAGCTACGCTTCCTTCTCCTCGTCCGCAATCCCGATCTTCGATAATCGGTAGCGCAAAGCATTTCGCGATAAACCCAGCAGTCGAGCGGCCTGGCTCTTGTTCCCGTTCGCCCGGCGCAGCGCTTCCTGCACCATCTCATCCTCCCACTGCTCCAGCGTCACGCCATCGGGTAGAAACCCGTCAACGCTTCCTCCCGCCTTCGGAGGTCGCACATCGAGATGAATATCCGATGGCTCCAGCATGTTGCCTTTGGCCAGGGCGCAGGCGCGCTCGACAATGTTCTGCAACTCGCGTACGTTCCCCGGCCAGTGATAGTTCACCAGGATCTGCATCGCCTGCGGTGTGATGCCTTCAATGGTCTTGTTCGAGTCCGTAGCGAAGCGCGAAACAAAAAGGTTTACGAGATCGGGAATGTCTTCCCTGCGCTCGCGGAGCGGCGCGATGTCGATGGGCACGACGTTGAGTCGGTAATACAGATCCTCGCGGAACGTTCCCTCCTCGAGCGCTGCCCGAAGATCGCGATTGGTCGCGGCGATGAGCCGCACGTCCACTTTGATGGTCTTAGTACCGCCGAGCCGTTCAAATTCACGCTCCTGCAGCACTCGCAACAGCTTTACCTGGATTGCCGGCGGCACGTCGCCAATCTCATCGAGAAACAGCGTTCCCTTGTCGGCCAACTCAAACTTGCCCGGCTTGCTCGCCGCCGCTCCTGTAAAAGCACCCTTCTCGTAGCCAAACAACTCGCTCTCGAGCAGGTTCTCTGGAATCGCTGTACTGTTGATCTTCAGAAATGGCCCGCGCGCACGCCGTGATTTTTCGTGGATTGCCCTCGCAATCAAATCCTTCCCCACGCCGCTTTCGCCCCCCAGCAACACGGTTGAGTTCGTCGGCGCCACCCGTTCTACCGTAGCCAATACCTCCTGCATCTTCGGGCTGCGGGCTACGATGTTGGGATGGGAATATTTCTTGCCCAAGGCCTCCCGCAGCGAGCGGTTCTCTTCGCGCAGATTGCGGACGTCCAACTCTTTGTGGATCACCATCCGCATTTCGGTCAGTGAAAACGGCTTTAATACGTAGTCGCTGGCTCCCGCCTTCATGGCTTCGACCGCCGTCTCAACGGATCCGAACGCTGTCATCACAACAATGGGGAGCGCCGCATTCTGGCGCTTCACCGTTTGCAGAAACTCGAGACCATTCATCCCGGGAAGTTTCAGGTCAGTCAGCACCAGATCGATGCTGTTTTCGGAAAGCAATTTCAAACCGCTCTCGGCGTCTCCTGCCGAGAAAGTGGTGAACCCATCCTCGCCAAGATTCAGTTCGAGCAAGCGCCGCATCTTTGCTTCATCTTCGACGATCAGAATCGCCGGCATTCTCTTTCCTTCCTGCTAAACGAAGAACTCTGTGACTCAATCAAGCCTAAGCAACCTTACAAGAGAAGCTTTTCACTTTCACGAAATCACCAGGTGCGCCGCTTCCCCGGTTTTCTGTTGTTCGCTGGCCACCGGAAAGAACATCACGAAGCGCGCCCCGCTTCCCTGCCCGTTCCCGGCGCTCTCAACCCGAATCGCTCCATGATGTCCATCCATAATCTTTGACACGATGGACAGTCCGAGCCCGACTCCGGTCTTCTTGGTTGTGACGAACGGGTTGAAGATCTGCTCCCTCAATTCAACGGGAATACCCGGACCGCTATCTTCGATTCGAACCTCCACTCCTTCGCGAGGACCGGGATTCGAGTGCACCGTCACGCGCAACGTACCTCCATCAGCACCCATCGCATCGTATGCGTTCTGCACAATATTCACGAAAGCCTGTTCGCACAACGCTTCATCCAGCGCCACCAGCGGGAGATTCGGCTCGTAGGTTTTCTCGACCTTCACAGGCGCTCCCTTCCACAAGGTCGCAACATCGGTGAGCGCCCGGTCCAACACAGCGGTGACGTCCTGCGGCGCGAGATCGGCATGAAGCGGGCGAGCGAAATCCAGAAAACGTGTCACGAGCGAACTCAGCCTGTTCGTCTCCGTGGAAATATACCCCGCGAGTTCGGCGGCCAGTGGATTCGATTCTCCGAGCTTCTGGCTCAACATCTCCGACGACCCCTTAATCACTCCCAGCGGATTGCGAATTTCGTGCGCGAGACCGGCGGAAAGCTGTCCCAGTGCGGCCAACCGCTCCGACCTCCTCGCTTCCTCCTGCGCCTGCTCCAACCGCCGATTGGTCTCGGCCAGCGTTTCCGCCAGGTCCTGGTATCGCTGCGTCTGCCGCCGGCTCTCCACCATGAAACGGTTGACGACCATCGCCGCAAGATAAAAGAAGAGAATTCGGATCGCCAGCCTGCCATAGTCTTCCGGCGTAATCTCGAATTCCAGCGCTGCCGGATACAGGTAGGCGCAATAAGCTCCGGATGCGATCGTCGTCCAGAGCAACGTCCCCAAAGGCCCGAAATATTCCGCCGCCGTGAGTATAGGCAGAAAATAAATCGGGTAGTAATAGCTATTGATCGGAATCTCTTCCGTGTGGTCCAGCAGAAGCGACGCCATCGCGATCTTGAGCAGAACCGCGTACGCGGGCCCGCGCCGGGGAACCTTCTCAACGAGCCATCCCTCCGATAGCTGGATCGTTCCGAATGCGAGCAGAATGAGCTGCTTATGCCACTCTCCCACAGGCGGGAGCAGCGCCAGCCCAGCAAGAAAGATCAGCCACAGCGCATCCATCCAGTTAATTGGGGGACGCTTGGTTTCGATCATGCCGCCGATACACCCCACGGTTCAATCATACTGAAAGTGCGCTTCCAAAAAAGAAGGCGCCAGGAGATCACTCTCCCGGCGCCCATTCGCTCAAGCCTCACATCAATGCACGGAGCTCAATCACATTACTTAGTCAGTGCTTCTTGGGCTCTGACTTCGGAGGCTCCGGCTTCGACTGTTGCTGCTGATGCTGCTGCGGAGGCGGAGAAGCCGGCCGCTGCTGCTGCCACTGGTTGAACTTCTGCTCCTGCTGACGCTCCTGCTGTTCGTTCCGTTCCTGCACAGGAGGCGCCTGGTGAACCAAGGGATGCGCTTCCTGCTGCATGGGTCGAGACTGCTGGTCAGGCCGGAAGCCCTGATTCTGCTGCGGCTCGTAGCGGTTCTGCGGCTGCTGCTCGTTCCGGTTCTGCTGCTGTTCCGGTCGATTTTCAGGTTGTGGATTGCCTTGCGCCTCGAAGCTCCGTGGTTGCGCGTTCGGCTGCACTCTCACCTGATTATTCACCGGCTGATTATTATTCGGTTGGCTGTTATTGGGCTGATTGTTTTTTGCCTGGCCGAACGAACGGAACCCAGGCGGCTGTTGCCGTACTCCCGGATTCATCTGCGCCGGCTGTGCCGGTCCCGCCGGCCGAACCAGCGCCTGCTGATTCAAGTGTCCGCCCGCCTGCGCTTGCCGCTGTTCGATCGGACGCGGCGGAGGAGGAGGCGTCCGCACTGCCACTACCGGCCGGCTGATCACCGTCGCGGGCGGACGGACCGTGACAGGCCGTCCAACTCCTACCACGCTGGTCTTGACCGGTTCGGCGGCAACAACGTGGCTCACAGGAGCCGCCACAATCTCCCGCGGTTCCACTTTCATAATGTTCTGTGCCACGGGACGGGCGTTCACAAATGCGTCGCGCGAAACTACCGTGACCCCATTGTTCACGTGCTGATTCACATACGTTACATTGTTGATGGTCGTCGTCTTGTTGATGATCACCGTGTTGTAAACGTTCGTGACTTTCGTGACATTCACTGACGTATTCGTGATGTTTACGTTGTTCACATACGCACGGCTCACGTGATATCCCGGCACATAGACTTCTCCGGGAGCCAGTGGGAACCATCCCACGCCAGCGCCCGCCGAGAAGTGGAATCCCGGCCCGCCACCCACGAAGGCGACCAGCGCCGGAGCCCACACCGGCCGCACCACCACCGGCCCCGGAACCCAGAACCATCCGTTGTTCACGAACGCCCAGCGCCCGTAGTGGAACGGAGCGAATCCCCAGGGCTCATCCTCTACCCAGGTCCAGCCCCAGGGGCCGACATACACCCAATGTCCGAAACGATACGGAGCCCACCCCATCGCGACAGCGCGTGGCCGCCAGACCTCACCATACCCGGCGGCATAGCTCCAGTCACCGTATTCGTCGAGATCCTCATATCCTGTCATCTCGCGGGAAACATAGTTTGCCGAATCCGCGTGATCTTCACGATCGTCGCGGTCGAAAGCCCAGTCATCGAACCCATCTCGGTCTGGAACCTGCCCGAGGTCGTAGTCAAGATGATCGGTTCCGTTGAAGGTCGCTGTTTGTCCAGCGATCACGTTGTACGTGAATCCTCCGCCGGTTACGCGCCCACGGCCATGCCAAACTGTCGTGATCGTCTGACTTCCGTCCTGGCTGACATCAATCCGGTACTCGCCCGGCTGCAACAGAGTAAAAGCAATATTCGGTGTATCGATCTCATAGGTGTCGTCATCATCGACGTGTCGAACGCGCACGATCAACGAGCCCTGCGCTAAACGGACCTGCGTGACCGTGTCATCGAGTTCGAGGAAGGTGATCCCTGTTTGCGAACCAAGGTGCAGCGCAGCCGATCCTACGTGGACTTCAGCCCGCGAATCCTGATCGGCCCACAAGTCGTCGCCGGTCACCATAGGACGGTTGGGGACGGCTGTGACCCAGTCGTCCTCTCCGGCAGGACGAAACGAAATCGAGCCCTGGGCGTAGTTCAAGCGCGCAACGCGTCCGGGAGGGTCCTGCCCCTGATCGTCGTCCTCATCTTGTGCGCGCGTAATGGTAGAGAGTTGCAGTACGAAGGCGAAAACTGCCATGAAGGCCAAAAAGGCCCACAACTTCTGCGTTTTCATATTCACGCCCCTGAAATAGCGATTGCTATCTCCCGATGTTACCTACATGCGTTGTAAACACGATAGAGCTTTTTTAGTTTCCTCTGCACCATAAGTGATTGTTTAGAGGGCGCTTGCGGAAGATTCAGGAACACCATTCTAGGAACGTTGATCGCCCACGCCTTGCTGCAGTCGACAAAGGAGCTCGGCAAGTTGCTGGTGGCCGCTGGCAGAGACGTAGCAAGCTACGTCTCTACGCGGAGATTATGTCGGGGAATCAACTCTTCATCTTCGGCCGCTGGCAGGCGTCCACGATCTTCTTGGGATCGATCGCTTCCTGATCCACCTGCTCTTCCAGAATCTTCCCATCTTTTCCGATCAGGAAGTTCACGCGGCGGGGAGCCTGGTATTCGTCTTTGTAGATTCCGTACTCGCGGGTGACCTTGCCGCCCCAGTCGCTCAACAGGGGGAAAGTAACTCCAATTTGGTCGGCGAAGGCTTTATTGGAAAACCAGCTATCCATGCTCACACCCAGGACCTGGGTGTCGGTCGCTTCCAGCTCTTTAAGGTGCTGCTGGAAGTTTTTCATCTGCTTTGTTCAACCACCCGTAAACGCGAACACATAAAACGCAAGCACGACATTTTTCTTCCCGCGATAGTCGCTAAGTTTCACTTCCTTGAGGTCATTTCCGTCGGAATACTTGAGAGTAAAGTCCGGCGCAATGTCTCCCACCTTGGGCATGGAGAGCCCTTCCTTGCTCTGTGCTGACATCGACGCTGTCGTCAGCAGCATTCCTGTCAGAAACAGTCCTGCAAGTGAACGCCTGATTTGCATGGAACCCCCCTGTGCCCCAGCATATCTTCCGGCGGCCGGGCCGTAAACTCGAAAGTCACTGACCGGCCTTTACTTCAGATTGCTCAGCGCCACATAAAACAGTACAGTGCTGTTCAGACTGCGGAATTGACTCGCGAACGCCGCTGAGTGATTCCAAATCGCGATGAGCATTGCCACTCTGAACGAGATCTTCTTCACTGCTGTCGAGCGCAATCTCGACCGCATGATGCTCTATCGCGAGGCTGGCAAGTGGGTGCCTATCTCGTCGTGCGAGTTCGCGCGGTGCGTCGCGCGTCTTGCACATCAATTGCAGAATTGGGGAATCCGCCGGGGCGACCGCGTCGCCTTGCTGAGCGAAAACCGGCCGGAGTGGCCGATGGCGGATATCTCCAGCCTTCTGCTTGGCGCCGTCACAGTCCCGCTCTACACCACCCTCACCGCTGAGCAAACTGCATTCATGCTGAGGGACTCCGGTTGCCGATTGATTTTCCTCTCCTCCGATCAGCAGCTTCGCAAGATCCTCTCCATCCTCCCCCAGACGCAGATCGAGAGAATCGTTGTCATGGATCCCCTGAACCTCGTCGGCGATCTTGCACCGTTTGCCGACAGGTGCACGACCATGGCGCAAATCACAAATTCTGACTCCACGGAACGCGATATTCTCGGCCTCGAAATCGAATCCTGTGCCCGCTCCGTCGGTCCCGACGATTTGGCGACCATCGTCTATACCTCGGGAACGACCGGAACTTCCAAGGGCGCGATGCTGACGCACGGCAACATCGCCTCCAATATTTCATGTTCGCTTCTCGGATTCGACATCCGTCCGGGCGACGTCAGCGTCTCGTTCTTGCCGCTTTGTCACATTACGGCCCGGCACGTGGACTTTTCCCTCATCTACCACGGCGTAACTCTGGCGTACTGCGCGTTCATGGACCGCTTGCCCTCGGCTCTGCTGGAGGTGCAACCTACGTTTTTTGTCGCCGTGCCCCGGGTCTACGAAAAGATCTACGGCCAGGCATTAACCAAGTCGAAAGGATTTCCCAAGCGTTCCATCTTTCAATGGGCTCTTGGAGTCGGCCGCAAACACAAACCGGAGATTCTCGCCGGCAAAACTCCAGCATCGGCAAGTTGGAAAATTGCCAACAAGCTTGTCTTCTCCAAAATCCGCGGCGGAATGGGCGGCCGCGTCACAACTTTCGTTTCTGGCGGGGCCCCGCTCGGCCGCGAACTTGCCGAGTGGTATGCCGATGTTGGAATCCGCATCCATGAAGGCTATGGCCTCACAGAAACCTCCCCGGTGATCGCAGTCAACACACCGACCAATCATCGGATCGGAACCGTAGGAAAAATTCTTCCCAACCTGGAAGTCCGCATTGCCGAAGACGGAGAAATCCTCGTGCGCGGTCCTTCCGTTTTCAAAGGCTACTGGAACCGCCCTGAAGAGACGAAAGCGGCCTTGGAGAATGGATGGTTCAAGACTGGCGACATTGGAAGCATTGATGCTGACGGATACCTTTCCGTGACCGACCGAAAAAAGGAACTGATCAAGACATCTGGCGGCAAATTCATTGCGCCCCAGCCGATCGAGAACGCGCTGAAACTAAATCCGTACGTCGGGGTCGCCGCCATCATCGGCGACAAACGTAAATTTGCCGCGCTCATCGTATCCCCGAATTTTGCTCGTCTGGAAGAATGGGCTCGCGAGAAAGGCCTATCCTTCTCCACTCGGGCCGAACTCGTTTCACACTCCGAAGTGCAGGCTCTGTACCAGGGAGCCGTCGAAGAGATCAACAAAAATCTGGCCCGCTTTGAGAAACTCAAACGCGTCATCGTCGTCTCTGATGAGTTTTCCGTAGAGAACGGCACTTTGACGCCCACCCTCAAGCTGCGCCGCCGCGTCGTCGAAGACCGGTACCGGCAGCAGATCGACGAACTCTACGCGCAGGCCGAAGCAGCAACCATCGCCTGAGAGCCGGTTCTCCTCTCCTTTCGAGTTTCGTCTCGCCCTTCTCTGATCGAGACTCATTCCGAAGACCCGCGCTCTCTCCAGCGCGCCGAGGGGATCTCCGCTGGCACCGACGCAAGGGACTGCTCCTAGAATGCGATTGGGCGAACTCTTTGCTCTGCTGAAAATCCGCGGCCAACTGCCCACTTCCCTTACAGGCTCATACCGGGTCCTTCTACTTAAAAGTCCGTATTCACCCTGAACGCTCACGCCCCTACCTTGTCCACTGAAATAAAAACGCCGCAGGAGGACAACCTCGCATGTTGTGGACTATCTTCGTGATCTTGTTGGTGCTTTGGCTGTTGGGTATGGTCAGTTCCTACACGCTGGGCGGATACATCCACATTCTGCTGGTGGTCGCGATCGTGGTCGTTCTGATCCGCGTGATTCAAGGACGCAATCCGGTTTAACCAGCTTTCGGGTTCCCAGTGACATAATCTAGTTTCCGGAGGCCAAACAATGAAGACTCTTCCCATGATTGGCATTGTGCTCGTGATTCTCGGAGTGCTTTCGTTTGTGGTGCCCATTCCTCACACAGAAAGTCATGGGGTAAAAATCGGAGACGCCAAGATAGGCGTGCAAACGCAAAGCAGCGAAAAACTGCCGCTTCCCGCCAGCGTCACGCTGGTCGGCGTCGGTGTCCTGGCGCTTGTCCTGGGATCAAGGAAAAACTAAGCAACTATCGTCTGGCTTTGTAACCCTAAGCGGAGCAGTGAGTCCACAGGGTGGACTCACTGCGAATCCCCAGCATCCCCACCATTTCACGCCTCTATCAAACTGCACGCCTAAACACAGCCGAAAGCCGCCCAAGCGCATACAATATCCCCATGTCGGACTCATTGATGATAGCTGGACGCTCTTTCCGCTCCCGGCTCATTGTTGGCACGGGGAAATACAAATCCTTTCAGGAAACAGCACGTGCTCTGGAAGCCAGCGGCGCCGAAATGGTCACCGTTGCCGTGCGCCGTGTGAATCTCGATCGCAGCAAAGAATCCCTCCTTGACTACATCGATCCCACGAAATACTTCCTGCTTCCGAATACCGCAGGTTGCTACACCGCCGATGAAGCTATCAGGGCCGCCCGTCTTGGCCGCGAAGTCGGCCTCTCAGATTGGGTCAAGCTCGAGGTCATTGGCGATCAAGCCACGCTTTATCCCGACGTCCAGGCCACGCTGGAGGCGACACGCGTGCTTGTGAAAGAAGGATTCACGGTTCTGCCATATACCTCGGACGACATTGTCTTTGCCAAGCGCCTCATCGACGTGGGCGCAGCAACCGTAATGCCGCTGGGCGCTCCGATCGGGAGCGGCATGGGCATACAGAATGAGGCGCACATCCGCATTCTCCGCGAGATGATCTCGGGCGTTCCACTGATTGTGGATGCCGGCGTCGGCACCGCATCTGACGCAGCAATCGCGATGGAACTCGGCGCAGACGCTGTATTGATGAATACTGGTATCGCCAACGCACAGGACCCCGTGCTGATGGCCGAGGCGATGAAGCACGCTGTGATCGCCGGACGCCAGGCTTATCTCTCAGGTCGCATGTCGAAAAAGCTTTACGCGACCGCCAGTTCGCCGTTAGAAGGCGTAGTGCGCTAACAAGTACCCTCACTGGAGGTAACGTTTAATTGTTGTCGCGCCGTTCGTAGATACGTGGCTCGCAACGTCTCTTCGAACCACGTCCACAAAGCCAATCCCCGCGCGAAAGCAGCGTAAGGCCCATCGTGACGAAAAGGAAAAAGGCGGCCGAAAGGCCGCCCATATGTTTTCCTGGTTGAAAGCTATCTACAGCATTTTCACGCTTTCGACCTTGATCGAATCTTTGCCCATCGATCCGGTGACAGCGACGTGGTGTCCCTCGTGCCCCTTCAGGGCGTCGGGGTTCTCGACCTGCAGAACTTTCTGATCGCCATCGGTGACGACAACCATCTTGGCGCCAGCCGAAAGGCATTTCTTGGTGCAGGCTTCGCCGCCGGCATTCGCGCCCTTGGCCCCACATTTGTCGTCAACAACCCATCCCTTGACGGTTGCGCTCTTCCCCATGTCATCAAATGCCATTGCGGACAAAGCGAGCAGGAAGCACACCGCAAGACAGATCAGCAGCACTTTTCTCATGGCCGGTTTTCTCCTTTGAAATTCAGTTTGCGGCCCCACACCGCAAAATCGCACAGAGGTTTTGGTCGAGTCCCCCAGGGACCCGGTCGCCGTGTGATGGTGAGTTGAGGCGTCTGCACTATACCACAGCAGATACTGGGCGATTGTCACCGCTTTCCGCGCGCGCCCGGGCGAACTTGCTCATCGAGAAATTCTGACGCTTATTTTTTCGTAGTGTGATTTACCGCAGGGGCGGCAGGCTTGGGTTGGGCAGGAGGTACGTACACATATTCCCCCGGCTTCGCATATCCGAGTTGCTCGCGCGCCTCTTTTTCGATGGCTTTCTGATCGCTCTTCAATCCCTGGATTTCTTGCGTGTACAGGTCGTTTTCCCGCTGCACTCGATCAAGTTGCTTCTGCAACGACTCAAATTCGGCCCGTTTCTTCTTGTAGACGACCATCCCGTTGGCGCCAAACATAACATGCACAAACAAGGAAACAGCCATGACTGCAATCGCAATAGTGGCGATGCGGCGGCGCCAGAGGTAGACCCCCATGAAAAACGGGCGAAGCCGTGTAATCCACGACTCCGCGAATGCCTCAGCCTGCGGCGCGCGCTCCACAACAGCGCGAAGCCCGTCCTCGGGACGGGGAAATCTCCGGACTCTCGCAATCGGCTTCAAAAGATCGCACTCACTCAAAGATCCAATGCTTCGCGGCCGTGCTCAGCTTCTCCAGGCCGCGCTCGCTCCGCGCTTCGGTGTAGACGCGCACCACGGGCTCGGTCCCCGAAAGCCGGTAGCAAACCCACGAACCGTCACTGAAGACGAGCTTCAGTCCGTCGGTCCGCACGACCTGACCAACCTCGTGGCCGCAGAATTCTTTTGGATCTTGCCTTAACTTTTCAGTGAACTTCTCTTTCACCTCGGGCGTCAATCGGAAGTTCTCCCGCATCGGATAATAGGAACCAACTTGATTACTGATCGCCTTCAGTTGTTCACCTAGAGACTTGCCTCGCTTTGCCATCGCTTCGCAACAGAGCAACCCTGCCAGCAGACCATCTTTTTCGGGAACGTGATGTCGTATCGACAATCCTGCGCTCTCTTCCCCGCCAATTACGATCTTGTCTTGCATGATGAGTTCGCCGATGTATTTGAAACCGACGGGCGTTTCGTGAAGCTCGACGCCATGCGCCTGAGCCAGTGCATTGATGAGGTTGGTCGTGGCCACCGATTTCGCGACTCCATTTTTCCAGCCACGGCTTTCGACTAGGTAATCAAAAAGCAGGGCGATGACATAGTTCGGTTGCAGAAACGTCCCATCTGCGTCCACGATACCGAAGCGGTCAGCGTCGCCATCGGTCGCGATGCCGATCTGCGCTCCCGTCTCGCGCATCTTCTTGCGAAGATCTTCGAGCAGGTGATCGTCGGGCTCAGGCGCGTGCCCGCCGAACAGCACATCGCGGTAATCGTGCACCGTCGCTACCTCAACTCCCGCCGAGCGGAGAAGTTCGTCCGAGTAGCCGCGCGCGGCACCCCACATAGGATCGAAGGCCACGCGAAGTCCGGCCTTGCGGATCGCCGCAAGGTCGACAACTTCTCCGAGCCTCTTCAAATACCCGGGCTTTGGATCAACCGACTGCTTTTCCGCCGGCGTTGAGTTCGACGCGCTCGCGTTTCCCTCATCTCCTGCCTTGATCTCGGCTTCGATCTTCTTCGTGACCTCAGGAAGTGCCGGGCATCCGTCTGCGGTCGAAAACTTGATTCCGTTGTACTCGGGGGGATTGTGTGAGGCAGTGAAGTTGATAACGCCATCGGCCTTGATCTGCTTGACGGCGTAGGCAAAGGCAGGAGTCGGTGCGGCTTCGGCGACGACGAGCGGCGAGATGCCGTGCGCGGCCAGGATCTCGGAGGCCATCGCGCAGAACGTCTCGCCCAGAAACCTTGGATCGCGGCCCACGATGACCCGCGCTCCAGAAGGTTTCTGCGATGCGACATAACGTGCGATTCCGGTTACGGCCCGCCGCACGTTGGCATAGGTGAACTCTTCCGCCATAACGGCGCGCCATCCCGAAGTGCCAAACTTGATTTGCGCTAGCATCCAGTAAGACCTTTCTTCCGCAGGTGTCAGCTTACCTCTGAAAACCGTGTCGCCAGACGATCCAGGATCGTTAAGCCAGAAACATTATGCGCCTCGGCGGAGGCGCCAATCATCGTGGTAATCCTTGATAATCAGCCCGAAGAGGCTCGATGGCGAAGGTGATTCTAATATGACTGATAAAAGGATCGTGCTCACAACTTGCGGATCCGAGGAAGAAGCCGGCAAGATTGCCCAATACCTCGTCGAAAACCGGTTGGCAGCGTGCGTGAATATCCTGCCTCAGATGCGGTCGGTGTATCGCTGGCAGGGCAAAGTGGAATCGGCGCCAGAATGGCTGCTGCTGGTAAAGACCATCGCGCCCAATTTCGAGCGGGTTCGTGACGCGATCCGCACTCTCCACAGCTACGAAGTACCGGAGTGCGTCATGCTCTCGATCGAGGACGGAAGCAGTTCCTACCTACAGTGGATTGAAGACTCGGTGGAGAGAGCCGACTGAGACTAGATTCGCCGGGCTGTTTCCATTGTCAGACACTTCATTCGGGCACGCGGCCGTGCAGATTCAGACGCCAATAGTCGAGGGAGAATGGGGGATCGTCGGCGGCGGACTCTTCGGTCAGGATCGTCATGTACGCGGAGCGTTCCTGTTCGGTGGGAATATTTTCGACTTGGCGCCGGAGAACGATGTTCCGGACGAACTCGTTGTAGTGTTCGGGTCCGTCGAGCTGTGTGAGCGCGGGCTCAACGGACGTCTGAACTTCGACAAAACCAGCGCGCTGTAAGGTAGATGCCGCTTGTTCCGCATCCTCGAAGTTCCAGGGCTCGCGGAATCCCTGGAAGTAACGCGCAAATTTCGGAGTCGTCGCGAGGTCGGCCGCTCTCTTCCGCAAACGGGCAACATTCGGACCGCCTCCGCATTGCGCCTCGAGCCATCCACCGGGAACGAGCGCATCTCTCAGGTTGGCAAAGAGGCGATCGTGATCGAGCACCCAGTGAAACGCGGCGGTGCTGACGATTCCGTCGAACGCGCGTACGAAAGGCAGGTGCAGGAAGTCACACGCGAGCAGGCTTACACGATTGGCAAATGGCGAAAGATGGTTCCGCGCAGAAGTAAGCATGTTCAGGGAAAGATCGATGCCAACGACACGACCGCGGGGAAGGGCTTCCAGAAGTTCGGAGGTGAGGAGTCCGGTTCCGCATCCTGCGTCGAGAACGAGTTCATCTCCGCGGAGTTGAAGGCGCGAAAGGACCTTTTTTCCCCAGCTGATTTGCGGCGCGGAGAGACGGTGGTATACGGACGAGTTCCATTCACGGAAGCCGGGTTGTTGCGCGTCAGACAAGTTCGACACAGGGGCTAAAGCCCATTCAATTTTCGCCTCGACGCGGCCCCTTCGGCAGGCTCAGGGCAGGATCTAAAGGACCGCTCTGCCACGTTAGGCTCTTACTTACTTTTCTCACTCACATTGCGGCGAGGGCTTGGTCGAGATCCTCGACGATATCTTCTACGTTTTCGATGCCGACGGAGATCCGCACTAAGCCGTCAGTGATGCCGATGGCTTTGCGTCCTTTCTGACCGAGGGCTGCATGTGTCATCGTTGCGGGATGGGAGATGAGAGTTTCCACGCCGCCCAATGATTCGCCGAGCGAACAGATGCGGACTTTCTTAGCAATTTGTTCGCGTTCTTCAATGAGCCGGTTTCGAAGGTGATCATCGACCCGAAGCCCAGCATTTGTGTTTCGGCCAGTTCGTGCTGCGGATGGTCGGGCAATCCCGGGTAGAAGACCGCTTTTATTTTCTTGTGACGCGAGAGGAAATCCGCCACAATGCGGCCGCTGCGGTCGTGGATCTCCATGCGGGCGGCCAGCGTCTTGACGCCTCGCAACACCAGCCAGCATTCGAAGGGCGAGAGAATCGCGCCGGAGGCCTTCTGCAAGAACGCGAGTTTTTCAGCGTGTTCCGGTTTCGAGCAGACGACAACCCCGCCTAAACCATCGCTATGGCCGTTGAGAAACTTGGTGGTCGAGTGGACGACGAGACTCGCGCCGAGGGCCAACGGTTGCTGAAAGTAAGGCGACATAAACGTGTTGTCGACGGCGAGGTCGACTTTCCTGCGGCGGCAGATGGAGCCAATCGCGGCGAGATCGCTGATCCGCATGAGGGGGTTGGTCGGCGTCTCGACGAAGACCATTCGGGTATTCTTGCGAATCGCCCGCTCGACGTTGCCCGCGTCGGTCGTGTCGACATAGGAGAACTCGAGGCCGAAATCACTCATTACCTGATTGAACAGGCGCGGCGTGCCTCCGTAGAGATCGTTCCCGCAGACGACGTGGTCGCCCGATCTGAGCATGTTCACGATGGCGTGGATCGCGGCCATGCCGCTGGAGAACACGCGAGCGGCGATACCACCTTCCAGCACCGCGAGGTTCTGCTCAAGACGGGTACGCGTCGGATTGGAAACGCGGGAATACTCGTATCCCTTGTGCTCTCCGATGCCCTGCTGGACGTAGGTGGAGGTGGGATAGATGGGGACAGTCACCGATCCGGTCAGTGGATCGGGTTCCTGCCCGGCGTGAATGGCGCGAGTGGCGAAGCCTGTCTTTCTGTTCATCGATTCCGTTTCGGAAATTTCGGGAAGAAACGGGGTATCCCCCTTCCCCCCCGATCTATTGAAATCAGGAGCTTATGCCGAAAATTCAAAATAATCTTTGCGACTCAATGCGCTGCAGGCAAAATCTTGGTTCTAAAGAAGTTGTCGACTCTGGTCTACTATCGATCCTCACATTGAACAGGATCGTTGATGGATCAGGGCAGAGTCAAGGTTATGTGAACATTGCGGAAAATTTTGATTGTGGAAAGCGCTATGTCATTCCTGGCATATGTCACGCTGATAATTGAATTTTGCCTCTTCCAAATATGTCACTGTCGAAATTATGGTTTTGTTTGAAGGATCGAAATGAAAAGTGTTCTGAGCGCATTTGTATTTCTGCTCGTGAGTCCGGCTCTGTTTGCCCAGGGAACGGTAAGAAACAATTCCCTAGAGGCCTCGGAGTGGCCGAACTACGGAAATGATCCGGGCGGGATGCGTTATTCCCCCCTCGCGCAGATCAACAAGCAGAATGTGACTCAACTGCAGGTTGCGTGGACATTCCACACGGGCGACGTCTCGGATGGCAAAGGCGAGCGTCGGCGCAGCGGTTTCGAGAGCACTCCCGTCCTCGTCGACGGCACACTGTACGTGACGACCCCATTCAATCGAATCCTCGCGCTCGACCCTATCACAGGAAAGCAGCGGTGGGCTTTCGATCCGAGGGTCGATCCAACGTGGCAATCAGGAGATGGGCTGGTCAATCGAGGGGTGGCAACGTGGCTGGACGGGAAGCGTCCGTCTGGCGAGCGGTGCCGGCGTCGTATCTTTGAGGCGACGATCGACGCGCGCCTGGTGGCGATCGACGCTGCCGATGGCAATGTTTGCGCAGATTTTGGCAGCGGAGGTGAAGTGAGCCTGCGGGATGTTCCTGCATTCCACGCCGGCTGGTATCACATGACTTCACCGCCCGTGGTAGTGAGTGGCGTAGTGATCGTCGGCTCGGCGATCGATGACAACGCGCGCAAAGACATGCCGAGTGGAGTGGTACGAGCCTTTGACGCGCGCACCGGAAAATTACGCTGGAGCTGGGACCCCATTCCGCCGAACACTTCTTCTAACGGGAAATGGAATAGCGGAGCCGCCAATGCGTGGTCGCTAATGACGGTCGATCCGGAACGGAATCTGGTGTTCATTCCCACCGGCAGTGCGAGTCCTGACTTTTTTGGCGGTCAGCGCCCGGGCGACGACAAATGGGCGAACTCGGTGGTGGCGCTGCGCGCCAGCAGCGGCGAACTAGTGTGGGGCTTTCAACTCGTCCATCACGATCTTTGGGACTACGATGTAGCGTCTCCGCCACTGATGGCGACCATTGAGCACGACGGGAAGCGAGTTCCGGTAGTCATCATTGGGGATAAAACCGGCTTTCTTTTCGTGTTGGATCGCGAAACCGGGAAACCGATCTTTCCGGTCAACGAGCGCCCTGTGCCAAAGAGTGACATTCCTGAAGAGATGGCTTCGCCGACACAGCCTTTTCCCGTCGCTCCGCCAGCGCTCGTGAAACAGAAGTATTCCGCCGACGATGCCTGGGGGATCGACGCAGAAGATCGCGCCGACTGCCGAAAGCAACTGGAAAGCCTTCGCCTGGACGGAATTTTCACGCCCCCCAATCTCAGCGGGACGCTGTCGGTGCCAGGCAACATCGGCGGGATGAACTGGAGTGGCTACGCGTTCGATCCGAAGGCGGGCGTGCTGTTCGCGAACGTGAACAATCTGCCGTACAAGGTCCGGCTGATTCCGCGGGCGGATTTCGAAAATCGCGGGAAGCGAACCAACGAGCGCATCTCAGAACAGGGTGAGTATGGAGGACAAATAGGCACGCCCTATGCAATGTTTCGGCGTCCGCTATTCTCGCCGAAGTTCATCCCGTGCATCCCTCCACCGTGGGGAACGCTGACGGCGGTCGACATGGTGCACGGCACGATCAAGTGGCAGGTTCCGCTTGGTTCGTGGCACGAGGGCCTGCCCCCGGGGAACATCAGCCTGGGAGGTCCAATCGTCACGGGCGGTGGATTAGTGTTCGTAGCCGGAACCGCTCTCGATCCGCACATCCGCGCTTTCGATACGGAGACCGGCAAGGAACTATGGAGCGCTCAGTTACCGGCCCCGGGACATGCCACGCCCATGACCTACCAGGTTGGGGGAAAGCAGTTTGTAGTTATCGCGGCGGGCGGCCACGCAAAAATTGAAGAGGAATCGTTAAGCGACGCGCTGGTCGCCTTCGCGCTGCCCTAGAGTTGCTGGCCGCGCGTGGATACTAGAAGGTTGTGGTGAGGCGCACCATTACGCTGCGGGAGGGGCCGATGGCATTTCCTGAGAAGAGGCCGCCGAAATCGATGACGTCGACAACGTTGGTGAGATTTTCGCCGTCCATCTGAAAGCGCACAGTCAAACGATCGGACTTGTGAAGGTCCGCACCTATCGATGCATTTAACTGGAAGGTGGGATAGATGCGACCTTTCGCGAAATTCACGCGATCTACAACCTGCCGGCCGTACGTCTGGACTTCGCCAGTGACGCATTGGTCGAGGGTCAGGCTTGGGTCACATTGAAACTCGAAAGGCAAACCGCTGTCGAATTGCACTCCCCCGGCAACCCACAGGCGCGGAGCGATCTGATAGTGGAGACGCCCTCGGATGCTGTTGCGCTGATCCTGAGAAACTGGAAAGTATCCGGTATTCGGTATCGAAGCGTCGGCACCGAGAAAAAGCCCGCCGGTCACGGGGTTCCAGGCATTGCCCACCTCGTAGGAATAACTTAGAAATCCGGAAAACTTTCTCCATTCCGGCAAGTTCAGCTTTGCCTCCGCGCCATAGATGATGGCTTTTCGAAATGCGATCGGGAAACTGATGGTTGTGTTGTCGATCTGGTCGTCATCGGCAAAGTTGTTGATTGCGCGGCGGAAGTAGTTGGCGTCGAGCCGAACCTTGGCGAGAAAAACCTTGGTCAGCCCCACTTCGAAGTAGTTCCCTTCGGAAGGTTGAACCGGCAACTGGAGCGAGACGGGGTTCAGAGTTGTAGCGGCTGTCGAGCTGGAGAGCAGAAGGTTTTCGAACGATGGCGTCTGAAAAACGCGGTCAAACGAAACATGAAGAATCGCGCTCGCCGAGGGGAAATAGCGCGAGATGGCCAGGCGCGGCTCAAGTGCCAGGCGGTTGACGAGGAGCTGGTAGTGGTCCCAGCGGAGACCGGCCTGCACGGTCCAGTTGCCTTTACGAATCAAATCCTGGACATAGACCGCCTGCTCGAGATCGGGACGTTGCGCGAGGAAGCCGAAGGCGCGCGGCGTGCCGGGATCGAACTGCAGCGGGTCGGTAATGCTGTAATTGAAATTTTCGTGCAGGAAGAGGTTGTCGGATTCGACTCCGGCCTTGAACTCGTGTTGACCGTGACTGATCGTAATGCTGCCTTTGAAATAGCCTTCGCGAAAGCGATTGTGCTGCACAATCTCAATCGGCGTCGAATCAGGGTTGGAAAAGAAATCGTTGGCGTTGTCGCGGACCATGCCTCTCAGATCGGCCAGCGCGTTGGAGGAAAACGTGTGCTGGTATGAAGCGATGCCCATCGTCTCCAGATTGTCGGCGGTCTGAAGTTGTCCGGCGGCCTGCTGGAGCTGCTCATTGGGAAGTTCATAGCGGGAAAGGTCGTGGCGAATGCTGAGCCTGAGACGATCTTTGGTGGTCAGATCGCGTTGGTAGCTCACCGAGAAGTCGCCGAGCGTGCCGCGATTGGTGTAGTTCTGAACGACAACGGGATTCAGGTAGTGACTGGTCATGTCTCCGCTGGCACCGGCGGTGAGGGCGCTTTTGCCCCACGCATATTGCGTTCTCGCGAAGGCTCCCGCGGAATCGTAACTACCGCCGGAGAGCGCGAGTTCTCCGTGAAGGCCGGATTGGGGGTCTTGGAGGGTGTTAACCTCGACTACACCGCCCATTTTGCGTCCATATTCCGCGGGAATTCCGGCGGTATAGATACTGATGGATTGGACGTCGTCGGCTTCAATCTGCGGACCGAAGCTGGGAGAGCGATTGTCAGTGAGCGGGATGCCATCGACTACGAACTGAGTCTGGTATTCGGAGCCGCGCGGATGCAGGACGGCGTTGCCTTCGTAGAGCCATCCGGGCTGGGAGTTGATCAGAGCCTGAATTGACCGGCCAGGAATGGAGCTGGCACGCTGCTGGATCGACTCTAAACCGACTTCGCTGACGGAACCGGCTTGCTCCGGGTTGATGAGAGTGTCTGGAGCAACTACGGTTACGGTCTCTCCGGAGGCAGCGACCTTCAACTGAATCAGGTGCTCGGTGGGAATCGAGGAATGGATGTCGACGGAGTGGGAGATCTTCGCGAAACCGGGATGCTCGATCTCGAGTTGATAGACGCCAAAGGGAAGATGCTGGAGGGTCAGAGCGCCTTGATCGTCAGTGATGAAGATGTGCCTATATTGATTAGCTCCACTGACGATCTGGATTACGGTCTTCACGGCGAGGCCGGAGGGATCCGTAACTCGGAGGCGCAATTCGCCGCTGTTGCTCTGAGCAGGAAGAAGTAACGGGAAGGAAAGAACGAGCGCGAGAATCTTTGCTACGAAAGTAAGGCTTCCAGGAGTCAAGAGTGAATTCGTGGGCGACGGTCCCTTCTTAGGGGCTATATCCCTGCGCCTTCGTTTGCCCTAAACGACGCAGCCGGGAAGGCGCGGCCGTTCGAAGCGAGTCGATGACATATGAGTTGCATCCCGTTGTTAAATTCCGCCTTCGAAGATCTTTTTGGAGAGATAGCGTTCGGCGGAATCGGGGATGATGGTCACGACTCGCTTCCCTGGCCCAAGCCGCTTGGCGATCTGGAGCGCGGCGAATACAGCGGCTCCGCCGCTTGATCCTGCCAAGACTCCTTCCTTCGCGGCCAATTGCTTTACGGTGCTGAAGGCATCTTCGTCGTAAACCATCATGACTTCGTCGCAGACATCACGGTCAAAGGTTTTCGGAATGAAGCTGACACCGATCCCTTCGACTTTGTGCGGACCGGGCTGGCCTCCGCAGAGGATCGATCCCTGCGTCTCGACCGCAACAGTGTGCACGCGGGGCAGCCTCTCTTTCAGAAAGCGAGCAATCCCGGTGAATGTCCCGCACGTGCCGCAGCCAAGCGCGATGGCATCCATGTGCCCATCCATCTGATCGAAGACTTCGCGTGCGGTGGTTTCGTAGTGGAAATCGGGGTTAGCCATGTTTTCGAACTGCCCGGCCATAAAGGCGGAGGGATCGCCGGCGACCAGCGCTTTGGCTCGTTCAATGGCACCTTTCATACCCTCGGCGTCCGGGGTGCGTGTGACCTCGGCGCCGAGGGCACGCATGATCATGACTTTTTCCTGCGAGAAATTTTCCGGGACGAATAGTTTGACCTTGTAGCCGCGGTTGACGCCGATCAGCGCCAGCCCGATGCCCGTGTTGCCAGCGGTGGCTTCAACAATCGTTCCACCGGGAAGCAACCTGCGTTCCTGCTCGGCGCGGCGAATGATGCCGATGGCGGCGCGGTCTTTCACACTTCCGCCTGGATTGAGGTACTCGAGCTTGGCGAAGATGTCGGCCGTTCCGGAGAGGACGAGCCGCTTCAGCTGCAACATGGGCGTCTCACCGACCAGTTGAGTGATGTCGTCGGCGACGCGCAGGCGAGACATTGCAGGAATTTTCGAACCCACTTTCCAAGGTTACGAGGGCCGCGGAAAATCGTCAATCTACGAGGGTAACTGGAAATTTCGGTGCTGCCGTGCCGAGCATGAACTCGTCCCAGTTGGGGCTGTGAATCTCCGCAGGATGATTTCGTTGCCGGGAGATCCCTCCCCTGGCTGAGGAACGCCGGGCTTCGGGATGACGCCCTTGATCGTAAGACTTCTCGTCAGCTCGAGGCACCAGCTCACTTTGCCCGCAATGCGGGAAGCAGTCCAAGAAGCGCGGGCAGGCAGCTATAATTCGACGCACTCTCACATGGAAAGGATCCGCATGCGACGCCTGGCCGCATTGTTTCTGACCTGTACCCTCGTCTTTTCACCGTTATCTTTCGCCGATGAATCTTCCCTTGCTGGATACGCGCTGCGTTCGAGCCAGACTGAGCGCGACTGGGAAGCGAAGTTCCGGGCGATTCCGGATCCGGTCAAGCTGCGCGAGTATATGCAACGCCTGAGCGCGCGCCCGCACCATGTCGGCTCGGCGTATGACAAGGACAACGCGGAGTGGATCTTGGCGCATTTCAAGGAGTGGGGGCTGGATGCTCACATCGAAACTTTCAACGTGCTGTTTCCCACGCCGAAGGTTCGTGTTCTCGAGATGGTAGAGCCTTCAAAGTTCGCAGCCAAGCTGGAGGAGCCAGCGGTTGCGGTGGATCCGACTTCGAGCCAGAAATCGGAGCAGCTGCCGACTTACAACGCGTATTCGATCGATGGAGATGTGACTGAGCCGCTGGTATTCGTGAACTACGGCGTTCCAGAAGATTACGAAAAGCTCGAGCGGCTGGGCATTTCCGTGAAGGGTGCGATTGTGATTGCCAAGTACGGTCACTCGTGGAGAGGAGTGAAGCCGAAGGTTGCCGCAGAACATGGCGCGGTCGGCTGCCTGATCTATTCCGAGCCGAAAGATGACGGTTACGGGCAGGGAGATGTATTTCCGCAAGGGCCGATGCGCAATCCGAACGGGGTTCAGCGCGGGAGCGTGATGGATTTCGCGTCTGCGAGTCCGGGAGATCCGCTGACGCCGGGAATCGGGGCGACGGCGGATGCAAAGCGACTGGCGCTAAAGGATGCGCCCAGCCTGACTAAGATTCCGGTTCTTCCGATCTCTTACGGCGATGCTCAGCCGCTGTTGGCCGCGCTGAAAGGGCCGATGGCGCCGGAGGAGTGGCGAGGCAGTTTGCCGATTGCCTATCACGTGGGACCGGGGCCGGCGAAGGTTCATTTGAAAATCGAGTTCAACTGGGACATCAAGCCGGTATACGACGTGATCGCAAAGATTCCGGGCAGCGAGGCGGCCGATGAGTGGATCGTTCGCGGCAATCATCACGATGCATGGGTGAATGGGGCGGAAGATCCAATATCAGGCCAGGCTCCCCTATTGGAGGAAGCACGGGAACTGGGAGCGCTTTTGAAAGAGGGCTGGAAGCCGCGGCGCACGATTATCTATGCGGCATGGGATGGGGAGGAACCGATGCTGCTGGGTTCGACCGAGTGGGTGGAGCAACATGCGGAAGAGTTGCGGCAGCATGCCGCCGTCTACATCAACACGGACGGAAACGATCGCGGGTTTCTGGGCATGGAAGGGTCGCACAGCCTGGAGCAATTCATCAATGGCGTGGCTCGCGATATCGAGGACCCAGAGACAAAGCTGACAGTATGGCAGCGGCTGAAGCTGGCGCGAATTGCCGAAGCGAAGTCTGCAGAGGACCGCAAGGAGGTGCGCGAACGTGCGGACTTGCGCATTGGCGCTTTGGGTTCGGGCTCGGACTTCACCTCATTCCTGGATCATCTCGGGATCGCGTCGCTTGATCTGGGTTTCGGAGGTGAGGACGAATCGGGGATCTACCACTCGATCTACGACGATTTCTACTGGTATACGCACTTCGCCGATTCCGATTTCGTGTACGGGCGAGCTTTGTCACAGACGGTCGGGACGGCGGTCATGCGCATGGCGGATGCCGAGGTGCTCCCCTTCGATTTTGTGGATCTTGCCGACACGATTCAGAAATACACCAAGGAACTGAAAAAACAATTGGCCGACAAGCAAGAAGAGATTCGCGAGCGGAACAAGGAATTGGAAGAAGGAGTGTTCAGCGCCAAGTCGGACCCGCGGCGGCCGACTGTCGCTCCGCCGAAAGAGGAGGTCCCGCCGTTCTTGAATTTTGCGCCACTCGAAAATGCTGCGGATGCTCTGGCCCATAGCGCGGAGAACTATCGGCAAGCCGCGATGCAATATCGGCAGCACGTGGGCGAACTGGACGCGACCGCTCTGCGGGCACTGAACCAGAAGTTGATCGAGAGCGAACGAAAGCTGACCAGTGAAGAAGGGTTGCCGCGCCGGCCGTGGTACAAGCACTTGCTCTACGCGCCTGGCGTCTACAGTGGGTACGACGTGAAAACTATTCCGGGAGTGCGGGAAAGCATCGAACTCAAGAAGTACACCGAGGCAGAGCGGGAGATCGAGCGAGTCGCGAAGGCCTTGCAGGAGGAATCGACATTAATTGAATCTGCGGCTCAACAACTAAAGCAGGTATTTCAAAGCGCGGTCGTACCTGAGAATTACTTGCCTCCCGCCGATGCCCGCTGGACGCCGGCGTAGTAGCCACTCTTGGTACGGACCGTCATCTTGCCATGGCCCTTGGCTTTGGCTTCGACGCGCACCAGGCGAAAACCTCCAGACCCCCGGGGATTGGTAGGCTTGTAACCGATAGTGTACTGATTGCGGATGTCGTGGGCGATCGTACGGCTGATCTGGTCGACTTCGTCGAGCGTCTTTGGGAAAAACGCGACGCCGCCGGTGCGCTGTGCGATGATCTCGAGAGCGCGCTTGGCGCGTTTCGGATGCTCTTCGTCCCCGAGAATTCCGATCGCGTAAACCTGCGGTCCATTCTCTTCCTGTAACTGCTTGACCGCCTGCTCCAGGGTTTCGTTGCTGGCGTTATCTTCGCCATCGGTGACGACAAAAATCACTTTCTTTTCGAGCCGGGCATTGCGCTTGAGGTGATCGGCGGAGGCGACCACGGCATCGTAGAGCGCGGTACCGCCCCGGGCATCGATCTTCTCGAGGGCTTCCTTCATTTTGAGCAGGTCGTTTGTGAAGTCCTGATCGAGGTAGTACTCATCATTGAAGTTGACGACGAAAACCTCATCACGCGGATTGCTGGCCCGAACCAGGTTGAGAGCGGCCTGGTTGACCTTGTTGCGCTTTTCGCGCATAGAACCGGAGTTGTCGATGACAATTCCGATTGCCACGGGGATGTCCTCGTGGCGGAAGGAAATGATGTTCTGGGACTTGCCGTCCTCGAAAACGCTGAAAGCGGCTTTATCCAGATTCGTGACGAGACGCTGTTTGTCGTCGACGACGGTGGCGTGGAGCAGGACTTCGTCGACGTCCTTCCGTAGGACAAAAACTCCCTGGTCATTGAGATTGATGTCAGGCTTGTTCTGATCGGTTTGCTTATTCGCGGGATCCTGAGGCTGGGCGGGAGTCTTGTCCTGCTGGCCGGTGCTTTCGCTCTGGGCGGACGCAGAAAAACTTTGAACCGGGAGCAAAAGCATCCCGGCGCAAATTACGAAAATGAGAACAAACAAGCGCCTGGCAGCCCTATTCGGCAGGCGCGTAATAACCGGTCCTGGCATACACCTTAAGCGGCGGCAATCCTTTCGGTGGCAATAACTTTACTTTTATCTTACGCCATTTACCGTCGCGAACCACCTTGTTGGGTCGATACCCCAGGACATATTGATTGCGCAACTCGATGCCGATCTTGGTGGCCACATCTCCGAGGTCGTTGGGATTGTCAATGGTGAAGGCGCGGCCTCCGCTCAACTCAGTGATCTCACTGAGCAACTGCGGCCCCAACCGTTCTTCCATGGCGGAGGCATAACGGTCATAGATGCCGATGGCGTAGACCATCACATCGGCTTCCTTCACGAGCGACTTGATTTCATTTTCGGTATAGCGGCTGTGGTTGTCTCCGCCATCAGAGATGATCAGTAAGGCCTTCTTTGGGTACTTGGCTTCTCGCATTTTGTGAACGCCCATATAAATGGCGTCCAGCAACGCGGTGCGGTGCCGGGGAACGGCAAAGACCAGCTTGTTCTGGATCTCATCCACGGAACTGGTGAAGTCGCTGACTTCCTCCGGTTCGTCGGAAAAGCTGATCATGAAAAACTCGTCCTGCGGATTCGCGGTTTTGAAAAATTCGATGACGGCATCCTTGGCTCGATCCATCTTGCTGCTCATGCTGCCGCTGGAATCGAAAATCACGCCCAAAGACACGGGGGCATCCTCACTGGAGAAGGTACGAATCTCCTGCGCGGAATTGCCCTCGAAGAGCTGGAAATTCTCCTTCTCGAGCCCGGTCACCAGGCGGTTCAGCGGATCGGTGATGGTTACCGGGACGAGGACGAGATCGACATCGACCTTCATCGGCCGCACATGGGCGCTAAGGCCTGTGGTGGAAGTCAGTGCCTCGGCTTTGGGCGCTGGAGGTGGCTCGGCTTCCCTGATCGCCGCCTGCTTCGGTACGTCCCGCGATTCGACATGAACGTCGTTCACATCGGTTTGGGATAGGACTGGCAGTCCGAGGCCAAGCGTGAGGGCGAAAAGTGCCGCCTTACAGAATGACGGGAACTTGCCCCGTGACCCCGACCGCAGGCATAAGGATGCGGACCGGGCTGGGGAACGGGGATCCCAGACGGAAACCAGAACACGGCGAAGCAGGTCCTCAGGGCGAGATGACCCACGCGCACTATTCAGGCGGGCCATAAATACCTCATTGTCGGCGGATGTTATCACAGCTTCCGCCGCGCGGCACGCGGGTTTTGTCAAAAATTGGTGACAATTCCCGATCCGTGCCATTGTGTTTTCTAATTAAGAAATCAGGGTACAGGAGGGCGACCGCTATCTTGTTACAATCAAAGGTTTCCTATGGCCGACATCCTTCCCTTTCGTGCACTCCGGTACAACCTGGGGCGGGTAACCGCTTCTGACGTGGTCACTCAACCCTACGACAAGATCACTCCCGCCATGCAGAACCGCTACTATGATGCCAGCCCGCATAATTTGGTGAGGATCATCTTGGGGCGGCGTGAAGCCTCGGACAATGCAACCCAGAACGTCTATACCAGGGCCGCATGGTATGGCCGGACGTGGCGGCAGGAAGGCATCCTGCAGCAGGACCGGGATCCATCGCTGTACGCCTACTCTCAAACCTTTGACGCGCCGTCGGGACAAAGGTTTCAGCGGAGTGGATTCATTGGGCTGGGGCGGGTGGAAGACTACACAGCGAAGGTTGTGTTCCGTCACGAGCAGACGTTAGCCAAGCCGAAGGCCGACCGGCTCGACCTCCTGCGGGCTACACGGGTTCACTATGAACAGCTGTTTCTGCTATACGAGGATTCCGGTGAGGTCGATTCTCTGCTGGCTCGGGGACGGGAGAGCGCCCCGACGATCGATGTGCTGGACGAGTATGGTGTGTCGCATCGCGTGTGGCAGATTTCCGACTCGAAGGTGACCGGAGCCGTTCGAGAACAGATGCGAGAGAAAAAGCTGGTCATTGCGGACGGCCACCATCGCTACGAGACTGCATTGAATTTCCGCAACGAGAGCCGCGAGGCCGCCGGCGGCGGATCGCGATCGCAGGCTCCCTATGAGTACGTCATGATGACGTTCGTGAATATGAACGATCCGGGATTGCTGATTCTACCGACGCATCGAGTCGTGCATTCGTTGGAATCGTTTTATTTAGACCGATTCGCCGCGGCGGCTGAGAACTATTTTGCCATCGAAGAAGTTGATCCCGCGTTGCCCGCCGAGCAGGCGACCAAACTTCTTCGCGATCGAGGCAGCAAAGGTACGGTGCTGCTAGCGGTCATTGCGGATCGGACTTTTGTGATGGATCGCCCCAAGCCTGCGTCAGCAGAACTCATGAAGGATCTCTCGGCCCGGCAGCAGGCGCTCGATGTGGTGCAACTTCACAAAGTCGTACTCGAGGGCATTCTTAAGCTTTCGGAGGAGTCGATCCGGAACCAGCAAAACCTGTCATACCTGCGCGACGCCGAAGAGGCACTTGGGCACGTCCGGAAGGGATCGGCGAACATCGCGTTCCTGATGAATCCGTGCCGAGTGCGGCAGGTGCGGGACATCGCGCTCGAGGGCGAAGTGATGCCACAGAAGTCCACGGATTTCTATCCCAAGCTGTTGAGCGGATTAACCGCCTATGCGCTGGATTAAGTCATCGGGTCGCGAGCGGTGGCTCGGGCTCGCAGTGCTGGTCGCGATCTCGGCGGTGCTTTTGTCTGGCGCGGCACCGGAAAAGCATCTGACCGTGTACTCGGTTGCTGCGAATTATTCCCTTCCTGTTGTTCAGCGTGAGGGCCACGACTATATCGGGCTGCTCGAGCTACTGGAGCCTCTGGGTAAGGTCAATGCGCGGGCCGATGCGCCCCGCTGGCGGCTGCGCTACTACCGCGAGGAAGCCGATTTTCAGTCGGGTAAGTCGCAATGCCGCATCCAGGGACGGCAGACTGAATTTCCGGGAAAATTCCTGCTGGAGGGTGATCGGGGGCTCGTTCCGGTTTCGGCGTTGAGTGTTCTCCTGCCTAAGATCCTGGGCGGTCCGGTTACAGTTCACGAGGATTCCGGACGGCTTTTCGTCGGCAATATTGCCGTCCATTTCACGGCTTCGCTTGCCGCGGATAATGCCAACCGACTGGTCTTCAATTTCACCTCGCCGGTGAATCCGAGCGTATCGACCGAGCCCGGCTCGCTGCGGCTTGCCTTCACCCGCGATCCGCTGGTATCGCCGGCGTCGCCGACTCTCACGTTTGGGAGCAAGGCCATTCCGTCGGCGAATTTCAGCGAGGGAAACGGGATTGCCGTGGTGGTAGTGAATTCAACGATCCCGGTCATGGCAACGTTCACTAACAACGGGCGGACGATCACGATCGCGCCAACATCCACCCCTAACGTCGCGCAGAACGCGCCTGCAGTACTCACCGCGACTCCGGCGGCACCGAATTCACAGGTATCTCAACTACAGGCAGCGGCTCCGTCGAACGCGAGCGCTCCGGCCTCGCGGAGATACTTCGCGGTAGTGGACGCCAGCCACGGCGGAGATGATCACGGCGAGACTTTGAGTAATGCTTTGCTGGAAAAGGATGTGACGGTTGCGCTGGCGCGCAGTTTACGACAGGAACTGGAAAGCCGGGGCATCACGACACTCGTCCTGCGCGATTCCGACGCCAATTTATCGGTGGACCAGCGGGCCGTCTTCGCGAACGCCGATCACGCCGCTATTTATATTGCGGTGCACGCTGCATCGAACGGCCACGGCGTGCGCCTCTATACGGCGCTGCTTCCCTATGGCGAGGAGGATCACGGGCCCTTCCGGAACTGGAGCACGGCGCAACATGCGGCCATCCCGCTAAGTCAGACCGCTGCATCTGCGATCGCTTCTGAGCTGCAGAAACGGCAGATCCCGGTTCGCACCTTGTCGGCGCCGTTACGTCCGCTGAACAACGTGGCGGGCCCGGCGATCGGACTGGAAGTCTCGCCCGTGGGCGCTGACCTGGCACAGATCACGGCGCCGGACTATCAGCAGTTGGTGACGGGGGCAGTGGCGACTGCAATCGCCGGGGCACGCGATCAATTGGGGGGGGCGCCATGAGCGACGACAACATCCGGGTTGCGCCATATATTCCGCGCCATCTCGTGATCGGGTTCGCCGTGATGCTGGTGGCCGCGATTGGGCTGGCCTCCTATGCCTGGCGGATGCGTAAAGCGGTGAAAGCCGAACCGGTGGTCGTCAACGACACGCGACCGTTGGCGCCGCCGGTGGCCGGACCGACGGAACAGGTAGTCCTGTTTGTGGCGCACGACGAGGACGGCAGCCTGCGCGCCGAAGCAGCGCAAATTCCGATGCCTTCGGGCCGCCAGCAGCGCACCGAGGAGCTTCTGCGGGCCCTGCTTACGATTTATCTGGATAAAAACTCCCCTCACGTACTGGGCGCTGGCGCGGACGTGCGCAGCATATTCCTGGTCGATCCCGGAATGGCGGTGATCGATCTGAATTCCGCATTTGCCGACACCCACCGTTCGGGAATCCTCGTGGAGGATCTCACCATCGCGTCGCTGATTCATACCATCTCAGTGAATACGCCGGGCATCCTTAAAGTGAAAATCCTGGTGGATGGAAAGGACCGGGATACGCTCGCCGGGCATGCCGATCTCTCTTCGTTCTACGACGTCTCCGCAGTAAATCAACTGGCAGCGCAGTTGCAGTCGCAGTGAAAAAGAAGAGACGTAGCTTCGCTATGTCTCTATGCGCCGATTGATTTGGGCTAGCTCTGTTTTTCGAGAGCTTCGATTTCCTTCTTGGTGCGCTCGAGGATCTCCCGGATTTTTGCGATTCTTGCGGAGTCGTGGGAGCCGCGAGTCGCGGCACGCAATGCGGCCTTCATAACCTCGGATGCAGGACGCATGACTTCGGCGCCCTCCATCCCCATCCAAGGGGCCCAGTCGCCCGCCTGTTCGGCGCGCTGCCAAATCTTCTTTACGGTTTCGGCTTCGCTCTGGAGTTCCGCTTTCCCGGCATCGGTCAGCGAATAAGTCCGCTTCCCGACTGCGGCGTCGGAGGTGACGAGTTCTTCGTCCTCTAGCTGCTGCAACGCCGGATAGATTGCTCCCGCGCTGGCTTTGTAGATGCCGCCGGACTTTGTTTCGAGCTCTTTCATCAGTTCGTAGCCATGCTTGGGCCCACTCGCGAGCATGGAGAGCAACGCCAGGCGAATCTCACCGGGACCAAAGAAACGGCCCCATCGGCCGCCACGTCCCCACGGAAATCCACCACCTACAAACGGCGTGCCTACTGCTCCACGCCACCATGTTCCACATCTTCCGTACATCATTCACTCCTGTGCTGAATTCAGGTTTCAAGGCTCCTAGATTTCTGGGCTTCTTGAACCTGGATTTCATTCGATCTGTCGTTAACTATATCTAAAGATATATCTGTTGTCAATTTACCCAGTACCCTTTCGCTTCAATGAGATACAATCCGGTGCATGTTCTACCGCTCCGATAATCGCTCGCCCGACCAACTCCGCAAGGTCGTATTCCACCCTGAATTCATTACGACGGCAGAGGGATCCGTTCTCATTGAAGTCGGCAATACTCGGGTGATTTGCACCGCATCGGTCGAGGAGACGGTGCCATCGTTCCTGCGCAATTCGGGCAAGGGCTGGATTTCGAGCGAGTACAGCATGCTGCCGCGCTCGACGCTGACGCGCACGCCGCGCGAAGTTGCGAAAGGAAGGCCGAGCGGCCGGACTCACGAGATCCAACGCCTGATCGGGCGCAGCCTGCGAGCTGTGACGGATCTGGCCCGGTTGGGCGAACGAACGATCTGGATCGATTGCGACGTCATTCAGGCGGATGGAGGAACACGGACGGCATCGATTACCGGGGCATTCGTTGCCCTGGGACTGGCGCTCGAAAAGCTGGTGGAGGCGGGCACGCTGTCGGCTGTCCCGCTCAAAGATTTCGTCGCGGCCATCAGCGTGGGGATCGTCGATGGAGAAATCCTGCTCGATCTGTGTTACGAAGAAGACTCACACGCCGATGTGGACATGAACTTTGTGATGACCGCCGGCCGGAAGATCGTCGAAGTGCAGGCAACGGCAGAGCATCAGGTCTTCGACGAAGCGCAACTCGGAAAGATGCTGGCGCTGGCGAGCAAGGGAGTGCAGGAACTAATCGCCAAGCAACAAACGGTAATGCGCGCCCTAACGCTGCGGCAGTAGCGAAACAGGTAGAACAGCCTTCGACTACCCGCGATCGGCCTCGGCGATTTGGCGCTTCCAGCAAGACGCAGCAAGCTACGTCTCTAGAGGATTTGAAGGAGGATACTTTGCGCTCTCCCCGAATGCTGTTTCTTTTCGCTTTCGCGCTTGCATTCTTCCCTGCTTCGGCGCAGTACCAGGCTGCCTCTGTCCCACCAGCTCCGCATGAGAAGCAGATACATTTGAAGCATGTGCTGGTGGTGAGCCAGACGAAGGGATTTGAGCACGACTCGGTTTCCGACGGCATGGCTGCGATCTACAACCTGGGCTGGGAGAGCGGGCTTTGGGAGGCAATCCTGCGCACCGATACCGAGCTGCTCACGAAGAAAGATCTCGGCAGAAACAGCAAGAATCTCGATTACTTCGACGCCCTGGTTTTCGTGAGCACCACCGGGGAACTCGATCTTGACGATAACCAGAAGAAGGACATGATGTCGTTCATCAAGGACGACGGCAAGGGTTTCGTCGGAGTGCATGCCGCTCTCGACACGAATTACAAATGGCCAGAATACGGCGAGATGATCGGTGGATGGTTTGACCAGCATCCATGGAGTACCTTTAATGCGCCCATCATCAATGAGGATCCTGAATTTCCAGCGGTGCGGCATTTCCCGAAGGAGTTCGTGAAGTGGGATGAGATCTATCAGCCCAAGGAATGGTCGCGAGACAAGGTTCACGTATTGCTGAGCCTTGATCCGTCGAAGCTGAATTACGCCGACAATCCGCGGATTCATCGCACGGACCATGATTTCGCCGTGGCCTGGGCGAAGACCTATGGCAAGGGACGCGTGTTCTATTCGACCCTGGGTCATACGCAGGAAGCATGGAGCGATCCGGACATTCGCAAAATGTATTTCGAAGCAATACGCTGGGTGCTGGGAATGACCGAAGGTGACACGACGCCGCACGCACGTCCGGCGGGTTTCGCGAAGTAGGTTTGTACCGGTGTTAGGCCAAAACTGGATGGCGATCGCAGACGTTGCTTAGCAACGTCTCTACATTCGGCTTATTGTTGAAGCGATTTAGCGTGGTACACGAACTTCAGGTTTTTAATCTCGATTTCGGGAGGCATTTTTCAATGAAGATTTCCGCTCGTCTTTTAGTGGCATTGTTTCTGACGTTTTCGTTTGCATTCGCGCAGAATGGGAAGAAAGCCGGTGTGTTCGACTCCGCGGAAATAAAGAAATTAGCTCCGGCCGGTTTTTACTTTGATGGACAATCGGCTCCGACGCAACTCCGAAACACGGTTGGGTTCCGCGCCTCTTCCGGGAAGGTCGTCCTGGTCGGACTCCTCGATACGGCCGGCTACGCCAGCGACGTTCAACAAAAGTTTCAAGGTTTTTTCATCACGGAAACGAAACTCAATATTGACGGATCGGAACTGTCTCCCGGCGAATACGGCTTCGGATTTTCGAAGGAAGGCAAGTTCGTGGTGATGGACGTGGCGGCACACGATCTACTGACGGTTTCCGCCGGCAATGACGAGAAGTTGGCGCATCCGGTTCCACTGAGGATGGTCGAAGAAGCCGGATCCTACAAGCTCTACGGCGGCAGGAAATTCGTCACGATCAAAGCGGAATAAACTCCTCGTCGTAGAGACGCAGCTCTTGCTGCGTCCTCGAGTGCGCTCAGCCGGGGAGTCCGGAAGGGCGGACGCCGTCCGCCCGGGGGGTGTCCGGAGCTCCCACGGGTCAAGCGCGAGACGTTGCGAGCAACGTCTCAACGACGGGACCAATGCGGCTATTTGTCCTCTTTTTCGCCCGCCTTCTTTTCTGCGGCTTTGGCCTTGGCTGCGACGGTCCAGGGTGGAACGATGCCGTTTTCGCGTGCATAGGCGATCGCCTGGCCGAGGTGCTCATGGGCATCGGCGACCAGGATGTAGACGACATCCCCGGCATTCGCCTGCGGACCGAGTTTCGGCAGCAGCTTCGCAAATTCCGCGTTGCTCATTCCATCAATCGTCTTACGGGCGAACTCCCATGAATTATTCAACTCTGTAATGATCCTGGCCTTGTCCGTCGTCGACTTCTCCAGGCCTTTGCGATCGACACCGGCGGGAGTTTCCGCCCCCATTAATGCAAGAATCCCGTAGCGCTCGCCGGCCACATGCAGCAGGACTTCGGCAAAAGAGCGTGAGTCAGGCGAGGGACGCCACGTAAATTTATCGTCCGGAATCGCGTTGGCGAGATCGACGAACTTTTTCTGCACGGTCTCGAGGTCTAGCAGGGACTGAGCCTTCATGTCATAACTGGGAGCTGTGTGGTCAGCGGGCTGATCGGCGGCAAATGCGCTCACGCTGAATATCGCGATGGCACACGCGAGTAACAATCTGTTCATTGAATCCTCCTTTGGCTGAGACGCTGGTCCCTTAGACGAAGCACATGAGCATTGTCTTGATGTCTAGGGATTACTCCACGCAATTCCGGCATGGGGCGCTATCTTTGAGGTATGGATCGCTTTCCCAATTTGATCGCGTTTCATAACGGGACTTGGCCGAGAGGATTCTCATCAAAATCGCTCCCGGGAATCTTTACGGGGGCCTGCGCCGCCGCTAAGGTGGGAGCAGCAATGGGCATTGCGAGTCCGGCTGACTGACCGAGCTGGCCTCTCGTAGGCGCTTTCTACATCCCTAACCGGATCGCCGCAATGCCGTCGCTGATAAATATCAAACGAATTGTCGAGGACGTTTCCCGCTGAACGCGGGACGAACTCGGCCGGAAACCAGGCTCGGACCGGATCAAGCATGGGACATCTGCAAATTGTCGATCGGCGCAGGGAGGGTCGCGCAGCGTCCAATGTCTCGTTGCTGGTGTGGGGAATTGACACGCGTGGCGAGCGATTCGCACAGCAAGTACAAGCATGCGACATCAGTCTGAGTGGCGCTCTGCTTTCAGGACTGGACGGCGATCTGCGGTCGGGCGATGTGATTGGGGTTTTGTACGGCAGTAAGAGAGCACGATTTCGTGTGGTATGGATCCGCCGCGAAGGGGTCGAGCAGAAGATGCAGGCCGCCGTCCAGCGCTTGGAGGGTGACGCATGCCCCTGGCAGGAATTGCTGCCGGAAACTGCTCCTTCTATCGCGCAAACCTAAGGCAGTCACATCCGGCCGCAGTGGAATCTTCTCCGCTTAAGCAATCCAGACGGTCTTGGCGTTCACGAATTCGCGGATGCCTTGCACGCCGAGTTCGCGTCCATGGCCTGATTGCTTGACGCCGCCGAATGGAATCCGGGGATCGGATGCGACCATCTTGTTGATGAAGACCATACCGGCGTCGAGCCCGTTGATGAACCGCTCTTGCTCTTTCTCGTCATTGGTCCAGACGCTGGATCCCAGGCCGAAGCGCACGTCGTTCGCCAGGCGGATTGCTTCATCCACATTCTTCACCCGGAAGATGGAAGCCACCGGGCCGAATAACTCTTCTGCGTACGCGGGCGAGCCTTTCGGGACATCCGTGAGAACGGTTGGCGCGTAGAAGTTGCCGGGCTGCTTGAGGGGATGCCCCCCCGTGAGCAGTTTTGCACCAGCGCCGATCGTTTTTTGGACATCGGCATCGAGGTCCTTCACTCCGTCTGGCGTCGCTAGCGGCCCCAGTTCTGTCTTTTCGTCGAAGGGATCGCCCACCTTCAAACTCTGCATGCGGGCAACGAACTTGCGTTCGAAGTCGGCGGCGATCACGTCGGCAACGATGAAGCGCTTGGCCGCGATGCAGGATTGGCCGTTATTCTGCACGCGTGCCTGCACGGCCGTTTCAACGGCGGTTTCGAGATTGGCGGAAGGCATTACGATAAAAGGATCGCTTCCCCCCAGTTCCAGCACGACTTTCTTGATTCTCTTCGCCGCACCCATGCCGACTTGGATCCCTGCCTGTTCGCTGCCGGTCAGGGTGGCAGCCACGACGCGAGGATCGTCCAGAATCGCGTCCACTTGCCCGGAGCCGATGAGGAGTGTCTGGAAAGTTCCTGGACCAAATCCAGCCTCTTTGAAGATGGCCTCGATTTCGATGGCGCACTGCGGCACGTTCGAAGCATGCTTGAGCAGCCCGACATTTCCGGCCATTAGAGCGGGCGCCGCGAAACGCATCACTTGCCAGAATGGGAAGTTCCAGGGCATCACTGCGAGGATTGGGCCGATGGGCAGGTAACGGATAAAACTCTTTTTGGCACCAGTATCGACTACCTCATCCGCGAGAAACTTCTCGGCGTGTTCGGCATAGTAGCGGCACGCGGTAGCGCACTTCGCAGCCTCGGCGACCGCCGCCTTATAAGGCTTGCCCATTTCCAGGGTCATGAGGCGGCCAAACCGTTCCTTGTCGCGCTCGAGAATTTCTGCTGCCTTCACCATTCGCGAGGCCCGCTCGGCGAAGGATGTCTGGCGCTGGTGCTCAAATGCATTCACGGCCAATTTGAGCTTTGACTCAATCTCGGCGGCCGATAGCGGCTGAAAGGTGGTGACGACTTCTCCCGTTGCAGGGTTAACGGTAGCGATTGGCATTCAGGGTCATTCCTTTTCTGAGCCGGGCCAGCTAGACTCCGACTCCTTCGCTGCGCCATGATTGGTTGAGGATTCCGGATTTCGAGAGAAAATCGGAAAGTCGGGCGAGCGGTCCTACCACTATACCATTCAAAATGCTGGCAAATGTTTCCGAAGGCATGATCCTTCCAGCGAATCTGTGGATGCTCGCTCCTCGATTATTTCGATTGCCGTCACTCTCGCCATCTTGCGCCATGGGTCAAGTGCGGGCGCGGGCGGACCACTAAACGAGGCGTCATGCCAAAAGTGAATTTCCCAACTCAGGACGTCGAGCCTAATGCCCGCGAGTTTAACGCCCCGTTGCTCCCTGTGGTTTACAATGTTTGGTTTCCTGCATTCATCCCCTACCTATCAGGAGGAAATCATGAAGCTCACCCCCGGCAAACTAGCGGGACTGAAAAGGGTCTCGAACGAACGTGGAATTATTGCGGCCGCGGCTATGGATCAGCGCGGCTCTCTGCAGAAATCGCTGGCGAAAGAAAAGAGCGGCGAAGTAACCGACCAGATGATGGAGGAGTTCAAATCGCTGGTCACGGAAGTGCTCACGCCGCATGCCTCGGCGATCCTGCTCGATCCGGAGTGGGGCCTTCCGGCCTCAAAACGCCGGGCCAAGAATGCCGGGCTGCTGCTCGCCTACGAGAAGACCGGGTATGACAAAACCGGACCGGGCCGTCTGCCCGACCTGCTCGATCACTGGTCAGCGCGGCGTCTGAAGGAAGCGGGCGCGGATTGCGTCAAGATCCTGCTGTATTACACGCCATACGATCCCAAGCACGTGAACGAAACCAAGCATGCGTGGGTGGAGCGCATTGGCGACGAATGCCGCGCGAATGACATTCCGTTCTTCCTCGAGTTTGTCGGATACGATGAAGGCGCGGACGAGAAGGGCCTGGAATATGCCAAAAAGAAACCGCACATCGTCACCGAAAGCATGCGCGAATTCTCGAAAGAGCGTTACGGCGTGGACGTGCTGAAGGTCGAGGTGCCGGTGAATATGAAGTTCGTGGAAGGCGTGAAGTGCTTTGGCGGAAGCAAGGCGTATACGAAGAAGGAAGCCATCGATCTGTTCCATACGGCGGCCGCCGCTGCGACCAAGCCTTTCATTTACCTCTCGGCTGGCGTGAGCAACGCGGAATTCAGCGAGACGTTGGAACTCGCCGGCGAGTCGGGCGTGAAGTTCAATGGTGTCCTTTGCGGACGCGCCACGTGGAAGGACGGAATCCCGATCTACGCGAAGCAAGGCGCGGCAGCCTTCCGCAAATGGCTGGAGACTGAAGGCGTGAAGAACATTCACAATGTGAACGACAAGCTGAAAGCTGCCACGAGTTGGTTTTCGATCTACGGGGTGGAACTAGTTCACGCTTAGACAAAATTACCGAAAAATAGAAAAGGCGCGGATCGTGTCCGCGCCTTTTTTTGCTTGGGCTGCGTTTCTTAGCTTCTTTCGTCGCTTCTGCGACGGGCGTTCATAGACAGTTGCGGGTTTATTTGCATCGAGACCCTTCGCTCCGCCTGAGAAACGGCTACGCTCAGGATGGCTTCTTTCGTCGGTGAGTTTAGCCGGCTAAGAGTGATACTCCGGCAGCGACCAGCAGAGCTGCGATCCACCGGCGGCGATCGACTTTTTCGTGCAGGAAAATCTTCGCGGCGAAGGCATTGCCGATGAAGGTGAGCGACGCCGCGGCGGGCGCGACCAGGCTCACGTCTCCCCAGGAAAGCGTGAACAGCAAGCTAAAAAAGGCCACAGTCATCGCGGCAACGCCGAGCGAGAGATTGGGATTGCTGAGGACACGGCCTACCACGGTCCAGAACCCGGTTCGGCGCCAGAGGTCATGCACATCGCCTACTTGCTTCATCGCGCGCGCGAGCAGAACGTCTCCAACCACGGAAGCCACTGTTATTACGAGAATGCCCCCCCACACGTAAAAGTGATTCATGATTCGACTCCAGTGGGGACTGCCGCGGATTCAGAGTCCGGTTCGTGGGATTCATGGTGAGGATGCGAGGTCAGCATGGGCCCGCCGGCGACAAAGCCGACGCCCCCGGAAATAAGGGCGATGCCGAGCCAGCGCATCGGGCTGACCTGCTCGTGCAGAACAATCCTCGCTACCAGTGCGATCAAAACATAGCCGAGGGACGTGGCGGGCAAAACATAGGTGAGATCTGCCCAGGACAGGGCATTCATGTTTAGCACAACGAAGCCAAGCAGCAGAATGATGCCGGCTGCAATCCATGGATTGAGCACAGCCAGCACGAGACTGGGCAGGTGATGTAACGAAACGCCGCCACTCTGTTTCATCCCGTGCGAAAGCATGGAGTCGCCGGCCGCGGCAAAGACGGTCACTCCGGCGAGCACTAGATACTTACGGAAGGTCACGCAAAACTCATCGGGCCTCTGGGGCCGAAGCCCCAGTGTCGTTCATTGCTGGAATCGCGTGCTATGCCTTGGCCGGCTCGGCCGCAGCTGCCGCTTCGGCGTGCTTCTTCACCATCTTGTTGCGGGCAGCGCGCAATTTCAAAAACGTCTTGGCTTCTTTGTAAAGACGGCGGCGCTCATCCCCGTCAAACGCTGCTTTCCTCAAGATGCGGAAAACAGCCTTCGGTCGGAAATAATATTCATCATAAAAACGGTGCACCGCCGAGAGGATCTCATCGGCCGGCAAACCCGGGTACTGAATATGGGCGAGTTGATGCCCGCCCTCGTCGACCATCTTGCTGTCGGCGACCATGAAGCCGTTCTTCACGGCGTAGTCGTAAAGCTCGGTACCGGGATAGGCATGGGCCACGGAAACCTGAATGGTTTCGACGTCGAGTTCTTTTGCAAACGCGATTGTGGTATTGATGGACTCGCGCGTTTCGCCCGGCAATCCAAGGATGAAATCGCCATGGATCACGAGGCCGAGCTTGTGGCAATCTTTGGTGAATTGCCGCGCGCGGTCGACGGTTGCGCCCTTCTTGATGTTCTTAAGAATCTGCTGATCGCCGGATTCATAACCCACAATCAGCAGCCGGCAGCCGGCTTCCCGCATCGCCTTCAGCGTCTCGTAATCGGTAGTGACACGCGAAGTGCAGGACCAGGTCAGGCCCAGCGGTTTCAATTTCCCGCACAATTCGATGGTGCGGGCTTTCTGGATGTTGAAGGTGTCGTCGTCGAAGAAAAATTCTTTCGCGTGCGGCCAATATTCCCTAGCCTTCGCCATCTCCCGCGCAACATCATCGGTCGAGCGCTTACGCCACGGATGTCCGCTCAAAGTCTGCGGCCACAGGCAGAACGTGCACTGCGCTGGACAACCGCGCGTGGTGTACAGCGAGACGTAAGGATTCAGCAGAAAGGGAACGTTGTACCGCGTGATGTCGAGGTCGCGCTTGTAAACGTCGGTGACGTGAGGCAGCGCATCCAGATCCTGAATCTGCGGAGCATCCGGATTGTGAACCACCTTACCGTCCTTGAGGAAGGACACGCCGGGAATCTCCTCGAGCGGCTTGCCCTTGGCGTAATCCACGACGGCAAAATCGAATTCCTTGCGGCAAATGAAATCGATCGCCGGGCAATCGCGCAGAGATTTCTCCGGCAGGACGCTTACGTGCGGTCCGACAAATGCGATCTTGATCTTTGGATTCGCGTCTTTGATCGCGCGGGCCAGGCGAATGTCGCCAGGAAATCCGGGGGTCGAGGTGAACAACACCAGAAACTCGTAATCTTTGGCGATCTGAATCGTTTCCTCGCCGGAAATGTGATGCGGGGGAGCATCAAGCAGGCGCGCGCCATCGAGCATTCCGGTCGGATAGGCGAGCCATACTGGATACCAATAGCTTTCGATCTCTCGAGTCGCCGGCCAACGCGAACCAGCGCCTCCATCGAAGTTCTCAAACGATGGGGGGTTCAGAAACAGTGTTTTTAAGGGCATATTTGTCTGTTGTTATCTTACCATCCACAAACGCGGACGAAGGCCTCAGCCCCGTGCTTCCGCAGATTCACTCTAGAATGAGATGCTGGATCCCCAAAATCGATCTAAGTGTTTGATTTGACTGTACTCCGCCGCCAACCAAAAGTCATACACGAAAGAGCTAACGGCACGATTCAAGGCAGAAATGGGGAAAAAGCGGCACTGAATGGATGGGTTCAGGGCGCACACGAATGCGCCCGGAGCAGAGATTGCTATTCCCGATTTACTGTCCTTCGGTTGAGGACGGAACGCGGAACGTCACTCCCCGGTCGTCGTTCGCCTTGACCGTTGCGGGAAGATCCAGATCGCTTAGAGCGATTTTTTGATTGTGAGGCGGCCCAAACGCCCACAGAGTCTGGCCGACGATCGCATAATTTTGAACTTCCTGCTTATGCTGATCGCGGAAGACGAGTACGGTGTCCGGCAGCATCGGCGCGCCTTCTCTCGATTCCGGTTGAGCCATAGGCGACTGGGGTGGACGACGCGGAGGAGCATATGCGTCCTGATCACCGTCAGATTCTTCCCGGCGCAGCATCTCCTGGTCTTCCAGGTTTTGCTCGTTCATTTGCTGAGCCATGGCCTGATTGTCGTAGTACTCCTGATCATAGCTGGAATCGTCGTTCCACCACCAAGGACCCCACCAGCCCGCATACCATCCGGGATATCCGCCCCACCAACATCCGTACCCGTAACAATTCCTGTATCCGAAGCGATTGAAACGCTCCCCGCGGAATCCATTGTTGAAGCCGAAACGATTTCCACGAAAACCGTCGTGCAGGTAGGGAGCGCGGGAAAACCGCGCGGCAGGAGCGTGAGCGGAACCACGAAATCCCGACGCAGCGAAGGAGCGGCCACTGCTGAAGTGGCTTCCGCCGAAACTACCGCCCCGAGCGCTGAAGCCGCCGACGTGGCCTCCGCTAAAACCGCCAACATGGCCGCCACTAAAACCGCCTCCGTGGCCGCCGCCACCGCGCTGGGCGAATGCCGGAGCGGCAACAAAAAGTGCGAGTACCGAGATCGCTGCCAGGGGCCGCATAGCGTTATTATAAGCCTGTTTTGAAAAAGAGAAGGGGAAAGAAGATTGGGGATCAGGACGGAAAAGTTCTGCGTAGAAAGTGAAAAAGCCGGACATCGCGGTTCGCGATGTCCGGCGGTGATCCGGGGAAACAAGGGCTGGACGACTAATTTTCCTGCGCGATTTTCGCAATCTCATCGTCGGTCAACACGCGGTTGTAGACCCGCATGTCGTCGAGATGTCCCTTGAGGCCCCAGAAGCCCGGCAAACCTTCCATTTCCGACGGGAAGGATCCGATCGTAAATGGCCCGGCTGTGTTGAAGTCGTAATTGAACTGATCAACGGTGAAACCTTCGTCGGAAACGAACTGCAGTGGCGCGGACGCACCGTTGTAATAAATTCTCATCGCCTGGTTGGGCTGATCGATCACGAACGCCAGGTGATACCACGAACCCGGCTGAATGAGGCCCGGAGCAGTGACCCACTTGCCGCCGGTGTTGCCGTCTCCGACTTCGATGACGACCGACTGGTCGCTGGTCCCCCAACGGTTGATGCAGAGTTTGAAACCGTTGGTCTCCTCCTGGGGGCCGGCGTTCGCCATTACCGTGTTGATGCTCGCTTGAATTGGATTGTCGACGTTGACCCAGACCGTTACGGTGAGCTGGGTTCCGAGGTTGATGTTGGAAGTTCCATCCTGGCCCGTTCCATCGAGATAGAGACTCGCAGTTCCTTCATGGACAACGGACGTGTCGAAACTTCCGCTGATCGCAGTAACGGTGTTTCCCTTACCGGAAGCATCGTTACCGTCACCATTGAATTTCCATTGCGCCAGGATGTCCGCATAGGACAGCGTAGTGAAGTTGAAGGCGATCCCGCCGGGAAGTTTGTTGCCCTGGATATCCTGCACATTAGTACTGACGGTTGCAGAGTACCCGGTTCCTTCCTGCAGTGGGGCTAGCGGCGTCATGCTTACTGTTTCGCATGCTGCGTCGCAGGTCACCACGGCCGGAACATTCTGTGAGTTGCTGGTCTGGGATAACTGGAACGTGTCGCTGGTCACCGTTGCCGGGTCCAGATGGACGTCGAAGGGGATGCGCACGACGATGCCAGGATCGACTTCAATTGCGTTCTCTCCCGGGGAAATCGCACTGCTGTTGTACCAGGCGTCGAGTGGGCGAGCCTTCACGGTCAGGAAGAAGTCTCGTGTGTCAGTGGCTGTACCGCGCGTGATGGTAGCGGTCATGGTCACCGGGACATCCTGATCCGAAGGCACCGTTACTCCGCCGGAGATGGAAACGACTTCCGGCACGCTCGAACTCCAGGTAATGGAACTGCCATTCGTCCCGGAGGTTGGCAAGACAAAGTTTCCGTTCACGTTCGTCGCGTCGTCCCCGGGCCCGTAAACAATCTGGATCGCTGCTTTGTCGGCCGCGACCGCCGCCGCGTCGCTCATGACCGGCTGAACGGTGAGCGGGAAGAGCTTGGTGTCGCTCGCGCCGTTGGAGCTGATGGTTGCTGTGAGAGTGACAGTGGCTGGTTCGCAGCAGGGCTCCGCCACTGTTCCGCTGATGGAAATGACGTCGGGCGAGTCCGAGGCCCAACTCACTGTGCAGTTGTCGACGCCGGTCAGCGGCAATCCTACGTTTTGCGTGACACTCGTGCTCGAATCGCCGTCGGCATAAACGATGTCCAAAGCTGCTTTCGCCGCTGCAACGGCGGCCTGGTCGGAAATCTGTCCTTTCACGGTGATTGGAAATTGTGCTGTGTCGCTCGCTGCATGAGAACTGATCGTGGCGGTCAGAGTAACGGCCGCATCCCCGATTTCAGGACGTACTACGGTTCCCGTCGTAGAAACAACCGAAGCATTGCTGGAAGCCCAACTGATCGCGCAACTGCTGCTTCCGGACGCGGGCAAAGTGACATTCTGCGTCACGGCTGCCGCGGAATCGCCCTCGGCATAACCGATCTGCAACGCAGCCTTGGCCGCGGCCACGGCTTCCGCGTCGGTCATCTGTGCTTTTACGGTGACAATAAAAGCCTTTTGATCGCTCGCCGCATTTAAGGCGATGGTTGCTGTCAGTGTGACTGGCACATCTCCCGTTACGGGCCGCGACACCGTGCCATCGACTGCAACGATTGATGGATCGCTGGAGGTCCATGAAACTGTGCAGCCCGCCGTTCCCGTCACAGGCAAGGAGAGGTTCTGGGTCACGCTGGTAGCGGCATCGCCGGAAGCGTACCCGATGGCGAGTACGCTCTTCGCTGCTGCCACGGCTTGTGCGTCGGTCATCTGCGCTTTCACCACGATGGGAAAGAGCTTGGTATCGCTGGCAGAGGCCAGGACGATCGTTGCGGTTAGGGTGACGCCGGCATCGCCGGTTACCGGCTGCGTCACGGTTCCATCGGTGGCGACCACGCCCGGGTTGCTTGTGCTCCACGTAATGGCGCTCCCATAAAGACCGGCCGCGGGCAGAGTCACATTCTGTGTGACCGCTGAGGCTGAGTCGCCCGAAGCATAGCCGACGGCCAGTGCTGCCTTGGCCGCCGCCACAGCCTGCGCGTCGGTCATCTGTGCCTTCACTACGACAGGAAACAGCCTGGTGTCGCTGGCACTTCCTACTGTGATGGTCGCGGTGAGGTTCACCGAGGCATCGCTCGTGACCGGCCGTGCAACAACTCCCGCAATCGTGACCACCAGTGGATTACTCGACACCCACGTGATGGTGCTCCCGTCGATACCGGAGGATGCAAGCGTAAGGTTTTGGGTGACACCGGTTGCTGAATCTCCGGAGGCGTAGCCGATCGCCAGTGCGGCTTTTGCCGCTGCCACTGCCTGGGCGTCGGTCATCTGCGCTTTCACGGTGACCAAAAACGCTTTAATGTCACTCGTTGTGCCGTCGGCGATTGTTGCGGTCAGCGTAACGTTCACATCGCCAGTCAGGGGCTGCGTTACGACACCGGTGGTTGATATGACAGTGGGATTACTCGAGGTCCATGCGACCGTGGTTGAATCGACGCCGCTTGTGGGTAACGTAAGGTTCTGCGTGACACTCGAAGCTGAGTCGCCTGCGGCATAGCCAAGCACGAGGGCAGCCTTCTCCGCCGCCACCGCCTGAGTTGGGGAGATCTGTACTTCTTTGGTCGAAACGCCACCGCAACCAACGAGCGCGATGGTCCACACCAGACAACTCAAGACGTAGAACGGGCACCTTTTCATTGCTGACTCTCCAGGAAAGCATTCGCGGCCGATCGCACACGTGCGTGTGGGCCACCGGGATACATCGCCCAGGGAGAGATAGCGGTTTAGCAGCCTATTGGGCGTGACCTTCCGTGCGGCTTGCGGTGGAAGACTTCCAGGAAAGGATTCGTGCTCGAGGGGATATCCGGGCCCGCAACATGAGCTCGGACATCACCCTCTTGGACGGCTTAGCTGACTCTCAAATGTAGCAAGCACGCTTAATACCGGCGGACATGGGAGGTGAGATCGTCGTAGGGAACATCGCGCGGGATATCGTAGCGGGCCATCATGTCCTGCATCCTGCGCTCATCCTTTTCAATGTCATTGCGATCGTGTCTTCGCCGCGACTCGAGCCAATGATCGTAGATCCGGTCAAAGTGACTCTGATCCTCGGGCGAGAAGCGCTGATATTCGCGGCCGCCTTGAAAAGCTCCATCTCCGTTGGCGCTGGCGATGGCCTCGAACGGGGTGTCCGGCGGAATGTTGTTGCGCTCCATGATCTCTTGCATCCGGCGCGCATGTTCGTCGATGTCATCGCGATCATTGCGGGCTCTGGCGCGCTGCCACTCGTCGAATTCGCTATTGAAGGCTCTCTGGTCTTCAGGCGTCATCGTGTTTTGTGAGTGGGAGTAGTCGCGGTCTCGGTCGCGGTCAGGATATTCGGACTGCGCTGCCACTGGTAATCCAAGAGCCAGCAGAATTGCTAAAACTTCTATCAGTCGTTTCATCGCCACCTCCAGGCATGAAAGTCGGTGCCTTCGTCTGAAAGATAGGACTGCCCGGCGATGGACGGAGGTTGGCGACCCCGATTCACCTGTAAGGAAAATCAGGCGCAATCCCGGGAAGAATCGGGAGTTTGGGGTAGAAGAAAGCGGGGCTGGTCGTTGGAAAAGCTCTTGAGCGGGATCTCCAACGACCAACAAGTCCGTTATTGATTCAAGGGCAGCAGGCTCTGGCAAGCCGCTTCGCTGGGAATACCAGCGCCGCTCGGCTGCACACGGACAACGGCATCTTCAAAGGAGCAGAAGCTGCGAATCCCAGTCTGATTCAGAACCGTTGGCACAGCGGACGCGTAGTACTGCACGGCCGGAGGCCCGCCGGAACCGGTGGCTGCGAAATTGTAGCCGCTCTTCACCCCTGCGGCGAGGTCGCTGCCGATCAGGCACCCGGTCGTAGAACTCGGCGTGCAGGGGCTGATCCCTCCGAGATTGCTCAGACTGGGCGCATACCCAACCGTCGGATAGCTGGACTGGTAGGTAATTTCGGCGGTGTTGATGGTGCGAACCGAGGCGACAGCCGACGATTCGTTTGCGGCCATTTTGGCACGCAATAAGTTGGGAATCGCGATCGCGGCAATAATGAGAATTATGGCGACGACGATCAGCAATTCGATCAGGGAAAACCCTTTCTGTTTACGCATGCGGCACAACCCTCCCACAAAAGACCTGGCGCCGGATAGCTTACCACGCGCGGGTTTTGGCAGCATGGCACGAGTGGGCCAAGGACAAACAGCCACAGTCTTTCAGGTCGTTCTGCGCTGGTTGATGGCGGGCAAAGACCCCTCAGAACCGCCATTCCAACGGCTAAGCTGAAAAGCTGCTCAATGGGAACTCGTTGTGGTGGAAAGCGTCAATTCCCTGCCGCCCATCCGCGCCATCGGCATCGAGTCGGGCAGAGTCTTTCTTCTTTGCTTCATCAGAAGGCACCAACGCAGGATTGTGCAACGTTCGTCACTACGGCTTATCCGGTATTTCAAAGTAAAGCCGGCAGGAACTATGTTGAGTAACAAGCAGGGGCGATCCGACGATTCTGAAAGTGTGGGGGAAAGCCCAAGTGACGGTCCGAATTTTGATCGCGGATGACAACGCTCCTGTCCGAGCGGCCCTGCGCCGACTCTTGGAAGAGTCAGCTCCTTGGGAGGTTCTGGAAGCGGAAAATGGCGAGGATTGCCTCGCCAAAGCCCGGCAGTCCCGTCCCCATTTGATCGTCCTTGATCTTGCGATGCCGAAGATGGACGGCATGCGCGCCGCACGGGCCCTCAATCAAATGCTGCCCGAGACGCCGGTCATCATGCACACCCTGCACTACACTCCGCGGGTGGCGGTCGAAGCGCTCAAAGCTGGAGTGGCCAAGGTTGTGCCGAAAGCAGATCGGAGCACGATCCTCTCCGCAATTCAGGAAGTGCTGGAATCGAAACAGATGATCGATAGGCAGGCGGGAACGTCTACGCCTTCGGCGGCCAAGAGTTCTACGAGCCCTGAGCCTTCACCGGCCGGTCCGAATCTCGGCCCACTTTCCGTGCCCAGCGTTGAAGAGCGGTCGAACAAGAGAGAGTTGCCTCCTCCTGACGCGATCGTTCCAAAAGGCTGATCAATCGTTGAATGAGTTCGCTGAACTTGCGATTGTCGGTCTCCTTCGCAATTTGCAAACATAACGCTTCCAAGACAGAGCGATCCTCCGGAGTCATCATGGCCGATTAGAATCGCTAAGGAGGGCGATGAGCCGTACGGCGGATTGTGTAATTCAGAACCGGAATTTGCGGAGTGTGCCCGCTTTTCTGAACCAAAAGCTAACGGAAAGTACCGGAGCCCTACCTATTTGTTTTTTTTCTTCGATTTTGAAACTTTTTTAACTGGCGCCTTGGCGACGCTTTTGGGCTCCGGCTTGCCTACCACCTTCGCCTTTGCGGCAGGAGCATTGTGTGGTGCTTTGGACGGCTGCTGCTTCTCAGCACTCTTGGCGGCTGCCGGCGCCGGAGTTGCGGCGGCGGCAGGCGCCTTTCCCTTTTTTTCTTTGTCCTTACCTGGAGCTTTCGCAGGCACACTGGGTTTAACCGCGGCAGCGGCGTCGGCAGCGGCCTTGGCGGCACGACCCCGGCGCGGCGCCGGAGGCGGAGGTGGCGGAGGCGGAGCAAACGGCTTCAAAAACTTCAAAGTTTCAGTCCGCGAGCGCAACTTCCCATCCAGCAGAAGCATGAAAACATCATGGGCGATCTTGGGATATTCGGGCAGTTGCGGCGTAATCAGCAACTCAGTCATCTCGGGCAACGGAATCCTCTGCTGAACCTGCCGCCACTTCGTCAGGTAATTCTTGATCTTCTGTTCGACCGACTGCTGCTTCGCAGTCACTGCGAGGAACAGCACCATCTCAGGACGCGCCCCGGTCAACAAGTGCCAGGTGCGAGAAGGCGTCGCGGCCTCTTTACCCATCAGGCGCTTCGCCAATTCCTTGGCGTGATCTTCTATATCTCGCCATGCTTCCACAAGATCCTTGCGCGGAATCATGCGCTGCAAATCCGCAATGTCTTTCTCGGAAAGGCGCGCCGTCAGGAAATACATGACCGCCGGCCCGGCATCGGGCGCGTACCCCAGGTCGACCATCTGCTGCCGCGTCTTCATGAGCGCGGTAATTCCGTTGGTATCGACCTTCGCCGATGTCCAGTGCGGATGCAGAATCTCGAGCCATCCCTCCTTCTCGAGCATCTTGACCACGTGCAGGGGGTCGTCTTCATGGGCAAGAGCAGCGATCTCGTGGCCGATCGAGCTCTTGAGGATGTACTCGATGTACTTCCCTTCTTTGGCGGCATCGTAGCGAGCCTGGGTGCGCTCTTCGAGAGGCCAATGAAAGCGCGCAGCGAAACGCGTGGCGCGAATCAGCCTCGACGGATCCTCGAGGAACGAATAGTTATGCAGGATCCGGATCAGCTTGGCTTCGATGTCTGCCACACCATTGAAGGGATCGAGCAGCAAGCCGCGTGATCCTTCATTCAACGAAAGCGCCATGGCGTTGACGGTAAAGTCGCGGCGGCGCAGATCTTCATGAATCGTGGCGGGAGTAACGATGGGAGGTTTTCCGGTCTTTTCGTGGTGCTCGGTGCGCGCCATGCTGATTTCTGCGCGCGCGTTACCGGGAAGGGACACGAAGAGTGTGCGGTTGTCTTCTTCGACGGCCGTGATCCTGGCTCCGGCCTTTTCCAGATCTTTTTGCAGCTTGAGCGGATTTCCCTGGATGGTGAAATCCAGATCGCGAATGGAAAAACCGCTGATGATGTCCCGGATCGCCCCGCCGGTCAGGTAGAGATTCAAACCGGCGGCACGGGCGACCTCTTGTATCAGGTTGACGCCCTTGAGCTGATCCGGCGTCAGCCGGAGTTCCATCGTGTAAATGTAATCAGCCATTCGCGTTCAAGCGGCCTTGGGGCCGACTTTCGTACTGCGATCGAGCCTACCGCCATCAAACCGGCCCGGGCTGGACGAACCGGGCTTTCCACAGGATTTCCACAGATCCGCGCTCTCTCGTACGTGTCACCCGCTCGGCAGAGCGCAAGTGTTTCAATAACAAGAACTTAAATGGCACGAAAAGCTTGTGGCAAGCATATGAAAATAACACAACGTTTACATTTTGGCTACTGCCAAGGCGGATTCCCGGTGGCGACGAGCGAAAAGTGCGAGAATCGAACGGCAAGGGACGGGATCGCGGCGAGCCAGCCAAGCATTGTTGCTGACGACGCTGATCTCTAGCCCCTCGCTCCCCTTCGATGCCTTCAACGCACAAGAAAGTCATTGTCCGGAAGATGGACCGAGATTCGGTGTCAGGCTATGTGTCGCCAGCCGAGTTTGTGCACGATGGAAAGCTGGAGGTGCTCAATACCTCAGGCACAGTGATCGCGATTGACCTCCGCGAAATAAAGGGCGTCTATTTCGTCAGGGAGTTCGGGGACTCAGAATCGCTGATCCGAAAGACGTTCACTTCGCGTCCGCGATCGGAAGGCTTGTGGGTGCGCTTGCGTTTTAAAGATAGCGAGACTCTGGAAGGACTAATGCCCGCCGATTTGATGCAGGCTCTGCCGGACGGATTTCTGCTGAGCCCTCCCGACCAGCGCTCGAATACACAGCGCATTTTCGTTCCCCGCACTGCTCTGGAATCGCTCACTGTGTTGGCCGTGATCGGCGCCAGCCGCCGTAAGCGCCGTGGCGCGCTCGATCAGCGGCAAGTGCAGATGTTCGACGAATAAACCGACGCTCTGAAGGTGCCAGAGCACACAGCTCCGCCGCCTCGTAGCTGTGAATTCAGATGCTCGACGACGCTGGTGTACGATCTGTCTGTCTGCGACTTTCATCCATGAAACTCTCTGCCATCGCTTCCGCTCTCGACCTGCGTATTGAAAATGGCTCTCCGGATACGGAGATCTCCGGCCTCAATGGCATTGAACAAGCAGGCCCAGGTGACCTGACGTTCGTGTCGAACCCGAAATACGCGCCGGCCGCGCGGACTACGCGGGCTTCAGCTGTGATCGTCGCCGAGGATTTTCCGCAGATCACGGCCACGATGTTGCGGGCGAGAAATCCCTACTTGAGCTTCGCTCGGGCGCTGGAGCTTTTTCATCCGCCACAGCCGTATGCGGCGGGAGTGCATCCGACGGCTGTGGTCCACTCTACGGCAAAAGTTGGCGCCAAGGCGCACATCGGACCGTACGTCGTGATTGACGAAGGCGTTGAGATCGGAGCTAACGCCGTCTTGCTGGCGCATGTCGTGGTCTACCGCGGCGTTCGAATCGGAGACAACTTTTTTGCCCATGCCCACTCTGTTATCCGTGAGAACTGCCACATCGGGAATAACGTCATTCTGCAGAACGGAGTAGTCGTCGGCGGGGATGGCTTCGGGTTCGCCAAGACGCCGGAAGGCAAATGGCACAAAATCCCGCAGCCTGCGCCCGTCGTCATCGAGGACGACGTGGAAGTACAAGCCAATTCCTGCATCGACCGCGCCAGCGTAGGCGAAACTCACATTGGGCAGGGCGTGAAGATCGACAATCTCGTGCAGGTCGGACACGGATCGCAGGTGGGCGCCGACGCTCTTCTCTGCTCGCAAGTCGGGCTCGCAGGGTCAACAGAAATCGGCAACCGCGTGATTCTTACCGGACAGGTCGGAGTGGTGGGTCACGTGAAAGTCGGCGATGATGCCATCGTTACGCCGCAGAGCGGAGTTGCCAACGATATCGCGCCCAAGGCTCTGGTCAGCGGTGCGCCGGCGGTTGATCACCGGGCTTGGCTGAAGTACTCTGCGATCCTGCCCAAGTTGCCTGAGATCGCGCGGGCAGTGCGGAAAAATAAAGAATAGCCGCTCGCCGGAGATTCTTCAGCCGGCAGCGTCATGCAGATGCATTACCGCGCGGTCCCGCTTTCGCTTCTGTCCTCGTTGCGCTCCCGCCTCGATATTCCTCCGGCAGTCCGCTCTCGATCACGGCACGAACCTTCTCCATCAAACAGTCGCGGCTGCCGAAATCTTTTGGTTCAATTGGCGGGTGAAAGATAACTTTTACCAGTGCAGGCTTAATCGCGAACCGGGCTTTGGGCATGGCATAGTGGGTGCCTACAATCGTCATCGGCACCACGGGGACTCCGCACTCTACCGCCAGGTAAAACGGTCCTTTCTTGAATGGCAATAGCTTGCCGTCGAACGAGCGTTTGCCTTCGACATAGATCGTCATATTGAGCCCTTGTTCGACGACTTTCTTCGCCGCGGTCACCGCCTCGATCCCGGCTTCGCGGTTTCCCCGGTCTACCGGAACCAGCGATCCCATCCGCATGGCGCGCCCAAGAATCGGCGTCTTGAACAACTCCTTTTTCACCATGACTGAAGTGCGCCCTGGGATCCGGGGAATCTGGATGGGTGGGTCGAGATTCGACGTGTGGTTCGTCATGAAGATGTAGCTGCGGGACCGGTCGAGGCTCTCGAGGCCAATTGTCTCCACGCGAACTCCAGCGAGGCGCACTCCGGTTTTTGCACCCCAGGTAAACAGACGATAGAGAAGTCCAACGTCACCGCTGAGAAATGTCCAAGTGAACCCGATAAGCGCCGCGGCCGGTGCCGCCAGCCCCCAGAATCCCAGCATGATGATCGTGCGAATCATGGCTTCCCGTGTGCTGCAGAATCCACTCGACCGGCGGCTTGTGGCGTCTCCTGCGCCTCGCCCTTCAGCCAGGCAGCGCGCCGGGCGCGTTGATCGGCTGTGATCGCCTCAAGATCGCGCACCTCGTACGAAACCTCATGCCTGCCGGCGATTTTCCATTGCAAATCTCGCTCCGCGCCGCGACGGCTTCGAACTTTTACCGAGAGGGTCTGTTCAGGAGCGAGTCTCGCCAGTTCTTCCCGGGACTCCTGCCCGGCAGGCTTGCCCTGTATCTCGATAATGGTGTCGCCCACCTGGAGGCCAGCGCGTTCCGCTTCGCCTGACGCCGTTACCGCTGTCACGGTCATCGGTCCGTCAAAATTGCGGGACGCAGTGAATCCCTCCTCCGGCACGGTGTTCGTGACTTCCTCGACTTTCAAGCCTACAGACCGCAAGAAATCGTTCCATGGAATCTCCTCGGTTCCGGCGACGTACTTCGCGAAAAAAGAACCCAGGTCTGCATGGCTCACGGCTTCGGCCGCTCGCCGGACGCCTTCGGAATCGTTGAAGAAGCGTCCCTGCTTGGCGTAAGTTGCGTTCATCCACTGCAGAACTTCCCGGAGCGATGCCTTACCCTGGCTGGCCTCGCGCACCGCGAGATCGAGCAGGATCCCGAGCAGTTCACCCTTGTTGTAATACGAGATACTTCGCTCTGGACGCCGGTAGTACGCGTTGCCCTCGAGCCATGCATCCAGGCTGGATTCCTCCGCCGACTGCGTGAGATGTGCTGGACGGCGCTCCAGTTCTGTAATTTCATCGCCAAGCCGGTACAGATATTGCTTTTCGTTCAGCAGTCCCGCGCGCAGCTGAATCGCGCCTTCGGCGGTGCTGGTCACACCTTCGCTGAACCAAAGCGCTCGCGTGTAATTTTCCTTTGTGTAATCGATCGGCTCCAGCGTTTGCGGACGAATGCGCTTCACGTTCCAGAGATGGAAAAACTCATGCGCCGTCACTCCGGCCATCTCATCAGGACTCTGCTTCAATGCTTCCGGATTGAGGTCGATCGCGGTCGAATAGGCGTGCTCCATACCGCCGCCGGCAGGACGACGCGGGAAGTGATACAGGAACATGTAATTGTCGAAGGGGCGGTCGTTCATCCAACTGATCGCGGCGTTCACGATTTTGTGCAGGTCCGCCGTTATCTTTCTCATGTCGTAGTCCAGGCTGTCTGCATCAACGATCACGCGGAAGTGGCCGCCGGACTCATCGAAATCTGCTTCCTGAAACTCTCCGATCTCGACCGGAGAATCCGCCATGCGGTCGTAGTTCTCAGCTGTGAAGCCGCTGTCGACAGATGGCATCGGAGTGGCAATGCGCCAGCCGGTGGGAACGTGAGTAAAATCCACGCGAGTTGATGCATTCCGGGCGTCCACCGGGTACACGAGGATCTGGGCCAGATTCAGGAATGCATGGTGCGGATTCAACTGCGCTCCAAATGGACCCGGCGAGTCGACAAACATCTGGTACTCGAACACCGCGCCGCCCGAGGCACCTTGAATCTTCCAGCAACTCTTGTCGACATCGCGGACTTCGAGCGGCTTTCCGGAATGGTCCTTGGCTCGCGTCCAGTTCACAAACTGTGCGAAGTCGCGAATCTGATAGAGCGCGTTCCACACTGGAAGCTGGAGCTGACGCTCGTCCGAGCCTGGCGGCAGCGTGACTTGCACTTCAACTAAGTGTTGTTCCGGCGAAAGCAGAGAGATGCTGTAGGAAACCAGCGCGGAAGATTGCGCGGCAGCAAAAACTGAAGTGAAGACGACGAAAGAGCAAACCGCGAACCGCAAAGTGTGCGAAACCACACGCCGGAGCACGTTCATTTGGATCTTGTCAGTTCCTGCGAAGCGCGCAGGCGCGCCGGCAGTTTGTCATAGATTCCACCGAATCCACCATTGGAAAGAATCGCGACCACATCGCCGCTTCGCATTTCGGGCGCAATCTTCTCCACGATAGTGTCGGCATCAGGCAGGAGCCTTGCACGCCGGCCGTGGCGTTCAATCTCCGCCGCGAGCTCGGGCAATTCCAGCCGCTCATTTTCAGGCACAGCCTCGGACCGAAACACGCCCGCGACCACAATCTCGTCAGCTCCAGACAGGCTGCGCGCCAGATCGCTTTGCAGAACGCGACGCCGCAGCGTGTTGGATCTCGGCTCCAGAATGGCCCACAAACGTGCTCCCGCGTAACGCGCTCGTAGCGCCTTCAGCGTTCCGGCAATCGCCGTCGGATGATGCGCAAAATCGTCGATGATCGTAATCCCATTTACCTGCGCCTTCACTTCCAGTCGCCGCTTCACGCTCTTGAATGTTTTCAATGCATCGGCAATCGCCGTCTTCGGTACGCCGCACGACTCCGCCATCGCAGCCGCGGCCGTCGCATTCCACACGTTGTATTCCCCGGCAAGCGGGAACTCGAGATCGGCCCAAGGCCTGCCGTCACGCAACACTGTCCAACTTGTCCGCTCGGTTTCCAGGCGGAGATCGGAGACTCGCCAGTTGGCGCGCGGTCCCGCGCCATATCGCTCCACCGGGCAGAACGCTTTAGCGAGGCAGCGTTCCAGGCTTGGACTTTCCTTTGCTCCGCCTGCAGCTCCATCAAAGGCGACGATCCTGCCGCGTCGCGGAACCAGGTTCACCAGGCGTTTGAATGCCGTCTCCACAGCGTCCAGATCCTTGTAGATGTCTGCATGGTCGAACTCAACAGAAGTCAGGATGACGGTATCGGGAAAATAGTGCAGGAACTTGGGGCCTTTATCGAAAAATGCCGTATCGTACTCGTCGCCTTCCAGGATGAAATGCTTTCCCTTCCCCAGGTGAAAGCTCGATCCGAAATTTTCTGCGATGCCCCCAATCAGAAACGATGGCTCAAACCCCGCTGAATGAAAAATCCATGCGAGCATAGAGGTCGTCGTCGTCTTGCCATGTGTCCCCGCGACTACGAGGACTTCTTTCCCACGCAGAAATTCGTCGTGCAGCAATTGCGGCAGTGAACAGAAATCGATTCTCTGATCGAGCACATGTTCGAGCTCGACGTTACCGCGGGAGATGGCATTGCCAATCACAACCAGATCCGGGCGCGGTTCCAGGTTTTTCGCATCAAATGGTTGGGCTACCGGAATTCCCAGGTCGTGGAGAAAATCCGACATGGGCGGATAGGCGGCTGCGTCCGAACCGGAGACATGAAAGCCGCGCTGCTTGAGCATACCCGCAAGCGAGGCCATGGCGGTGCCACAGATACCGATCAGATGAATGTGCTTACTGGATTCCATGTCAGGCACGAACCGATGCCTCCAGAATTCTTAAACTCACCGACCCTCCATCCACCGCCAGTGCTGCCCGAACGCCGAAGGGTAGCGTGATGTTGCGCGACGTTACGTGCCCGGAACGAACGCCGAAGGCAACCGGAACCTCCAGTTCGCCCACAACGCGCGTGACAACCTCCTGGAGAGTGTAGCTTTGATTCGCGGTCTGCACACAGTCAAGCATCACTCCAAACACAATGCCTCGAACGTTGTCGAATTTACCTGCGAGTTTCAGCTGCATCAGCATCCGGTCGATCTGGAAGGGTTTGGCCGCAACATCTTCCAGGAAGAGTATTGTGCCGCGCGTGTCCAATTCGTAAGCCGTCTCCAGAGCGGCGACCAGGATCGAAAGACAGCCTCCCGCGAGAATTCCCTGCGCTTCGCCGTCAACCAGACCGGCCACCTCATCCCCCAAGGGTACGTCCCAGGCAGAGGTTCGGGATAAAGCGGACTGCCACGATTCCATCTCGACTCCACCAGCGTGCGCCCAGTCTTTGGCGGCCATGGGACCGTGAAAGGTGACGAGATGCCCGGAATCCCCGAACCAGCTCAGCAAAGAGGTGATGTCGCTGTAGCCGATGAAGATCTTCGGGTGTGACTTGAGCTCTTTCAGATCGAACTCTTCCAGCAGATAATTCGATCCGTATCCGCCACGCGCACACAGTATGGCCCGGATGTCCTCCCGCTCGAACATCTGATTGAGCTCATCGATCCGCCGGCTGACCGATCCGGCAAAATAAAGGTCCTGCTCCAGAATCGAGTCGAAGAAGAATGGCTGATAGCCGGCGCGACGCAACGCCTCGCAACCAGCTTCGAGTTCCGCGGGCTTGATGTTGCTGGCGGGCGCAACAATTCCAATCGTATCGCCAGACCGTAGAGCCTTGGGCTTCGTGCGCTCCACTGCGTCAGATTTCTTCCGCGAATTCTTTTTGGAGACCATCAGTTGGCTGACCCGGACCCAGCGCCGCTCGATCAAACAAGAAACCCGTATCTAGCTCACAAAAAACTCTCCCTGGCAGACCAAGTGAGCGCTGCCCGCCAGGAAAATCTTTTTCCCTTCCTTTCGCACAACCTGTGTTCCACCCGGAGCCTGCACCTTCACGGGAGACTCGGCTCTTCGCGTTGCCATGGCTGCTGCCGCCGCCGCGCAGGAGCCAGTGCCTGACGACTGAGTCTCTCCCGCCCCGCGCTCGAAGAAACGCGCACGGATTTCATGCTTCCCCCGGGACTCTACGAGTTCGACGTTCACTCCTTCTCGAAAATGGGGGTTGCGCTGTACTTCCGCCGCCCGCGCCTGCCATTCTGCGGGAAACTCAGGGACAAAGATAACGTAATGCGGATTTCCCATCGATACGGGCACGCCGCGCACTTCCCTCTTTCCAACGTTCAACGCCAATTCTGCCTCGACGACGGCCTCTCCCATTTCAATTTCAAATTCATATCCCGATTTGCTATGGCCAGTCATGGTGCAAACCTTGTTGCCGGCCCCGGTCAAAATCGAGATGCGATCCTTCGGCTGCTTCGAATATAGATAAGCTGCGACACAACGCGTGCCGTTGCCTGAAATTTCGGCAAACGAACCGTCAGCATTGACCAGATGAATCTCCGCATCGGCGGAGAAGTGCGGCGAGATCCACTCGACGCCATCCGCACCAACGCCGTTGTGACGGTCGCATATCCGCTTGGTAAAACCCGCGATGTCCTCCGGCGCCAGGGATCGCTCAATCAGCAGGAAATCGTTGCCGCAAGCGCTCGCTTTCAGAAATGGAATACTGCGCGTGTGCCGCGTCACTCGCGCTCCACGCGGCCCAGGCAGGTGGAGCTCATCAGCACCGAGGATCCTCGCAGTTGCTGGAGCAGAAGGTGCTGTTCGCGGTGGCAGCCTTCCACATCGAACTGCAAGCGAACGTGCTGCGGCGTGGCGCCCGTGCTTACATTCTGCATCAGGCGATGTTGACTTTCCAGGATGCGGTTCACTTCGCAGCTGATCTCATCCACGCTCGGGCCCGTGACCTCATAGCTGGTCATCAGCACCTTCAAATTGAACGTCTCTTCGAGGTGTCCCAAAACGAAGAGCGAGAGCAGAACTAACCCCGTAGCAAACGATGCGGTCAGATAAAGCCCTCCGCCCGCCGCCATGCCAACGGATGCGACGACAAACAACGTGGCCGCCGAAGTAAGGCCCGTCGTCAGCCCGCGCACGTGTAGGATCGTCCCTGCCCCGATGAATCCGATTCCCGGGATAATTTGAGCTGCGATTCTCGCCGCATCCGAGGGTATGCCCGCTAGACGCTGTGAGAGCAGCGTGAACATTGCGGCACCGAAACAGATAAATAGGTTTGTGCGCAGTCCGGCGGGACGGTGTTTCAGTTCGCGCTCCAGACCGATCAAGCCACCCAGCACGGCGGCAAGCGAGAGGCGCGCCACTGAACTGTCGACAACACCGCTTGCCATTTCGCGTTGCAGCAGGTCGAGAAAATGTTGCCAGTTCATGGTCTGCATGTGCGCGCGAAACCGGCGCTGCTGGCCGGATTTTATCACCGCGATCCCGGGCTCTCGCGTTTACCGGCGTGATTACCGCGACGCATAAAGTATCCCCCGTGGCTGCCCCGTCACGTGGATCTCTACCAGCTCTTTCAGGCCTTTCGGCTGCACCGCTTGCCACACCGGATCGCCCTCGAACGCCATCACGTAGTCGGCGTATTGTTGCGGATTCGCCAGCGCCCGCTCCCAGAGCCCATCTGGATCGGTAGGCTGTTTCCAGACCCGATGGTTGCCCTCATCAATCACATTCCGCAACGGGATGCCCGCCTGCTCGAGCGCTCCCACATGATCTCCGACATACATCAAGATGGTGGCATGTGGAGGCAATTTCTCCAGCCATCCTGCGACTTGCTTCTCGAGCTGATTCCGCGTGCGCATATTTACCTGGGCTTCTTCCAGGCAGATTGGAGTGCCGCCCCATCCGGAGATATAGCCGGCTCCCACAACAGCAATGACGATCAGCACGCCAATTCCACGCCACCGGTCGCTCCAGCGCTCCCACGTCACTGTGAAGTAAATGAGCATTCCGACACCCGCTGCAAATGCGGGCAGCAACTGCAATCCGTAGCGAACGTTGTAATGCGTGAATGGCCAGAATGGCGGCACAAAGATCGGCACACCGCCGTAGGCGATGGAGAGAGCATAGAAAGGGATCGGCGTTAGAAGAAACAAAAGTGGCCAACCCACCGCCGACTTGCCAGATGCCACCCTCTGCCTCTGGAACAAAAACAGCCCTACGAATCCCAACGCGCCGAGTGTGAGAAGGCCGCGCTGCAGCCACGCGTTGCGGGAGAGATTTTCCTCGACTGCCTTATTGAAATAAAGCGCCGCGAGCGGCAGATTCCCGCTGCCCGGATGCCCCGGATTTCCCGCAACTTGCGTCCTGTGTTCAATCGCCTTCGCCGAATACGGGCCGTTTTCGAACTCCAAGGGATTCTTATAGACAATTCCGTTGTACGCCAACCAGAGTATGGGTGCCGCAGCCGCAATGGCGACAAATCTTCCTGCCGGCGGACACCACTGCCCGCTGCTTGCATGCCTTGCCGCATTGATTCTGGCTGCGACCACGGTGGCACACATTACGGCAGCCAGGAACCAACCGTCGTAGCGAGTGAGGCATGCGCCGGCCAGGCACAATCCGCACTTGTTGATAGCCTTTGAATCTCCGCGTACCGCTTCGGCGAAGTAAACTACCGCCCAGATAAAGAGTGCGAGATACACGGCTTCGCCCATCGCGGTGGACTGCATGTAAACCAGGTTCGGATTCAAAGCGTAGACGAGCGCCGCAACCCACGCCGCAAATTGTGCCTTCAGATCTGTCTCCGGGCCGCTCGCCAGGCTTCCCCGAATCAAGCGGAATATGCCAATCACACCCAGGACGTAAGCAATCAGCGACGGCATTGATCCACCGGCCCCGCTCCGCCAAAGCTCGTCTGAAACAAGAAACGGAATCATCAGCAGGTGCGGCAGCGGAAGCCAAACAGTTCCCAACTGCAGCAGCCCGGGAGTCTTCGAGTCAAAAACCCGACGAGCGATATTGAGGTGGGCTACCGCGTCGCCGTACAGCAGCACGTCCCCTTGCTTGTAATAAAAGAGAAATGAGAGCACCGAAATGCAACTGGCCAGCCACAGGATGAGCCGCACTTGGGAGTCCCAGTGGGAAGAGGCCGGCGGATTGGGCTTGCGTTTCGGCACAGCGGAAAAAATAGCCTGCGCTCTTAAAGCTACTCGAGGTGGGTCAGTTCGCGAAAGACCTGAAAGCGCGCATCGATTTCTTCCCGGGTAAGCGATTGCAGCCGCTCCGTCCCGAAACGCTCCACTGCAAACGATCCCATCACGCCGCCGTAGAACAGCGCCCGCTTCAAGACTTCGCGGCTCAGTTCTTCCTGCGAAGCCAGGTATCCCATGAAACCTCCGGCAAAGGAATCTCCCGCTCCGGTGGGATCTTTAACTTCGTCAATGGGCAAGGCAGGCGCGCGAAATGGATGATGCCCGACGCCGAAGGCGCCCTCGCGGAAAAAAATGGTAGCTCCATACTCACCGTGCTTGATCACGAGTGCCTTTGGGCCCATGGCGAGCACTCGCTGAGCAGCCCGCGGCAGATTGCTTTCGTTGGCCAGCATTTTCGTTTCGGTGTCGTTAATGAGCAGTACGTCCACCAGCTTCAACGTTTCCGCGAGTTCCTTCGGAGTGCGATTGATCCAGTAATTCATCGTGTCGCAACCCGTCAGCCGTACCCGGCTCATCTTGCGGCGCACGTCCGCCTGCAACGTGGGCTGGATATTGGCGAGAAACAGAAACTCCGTGTCCTCGTACTCGCGCGGAATCTGCGGACGGAAGGTCTCGAAAACATTCAGATCGGTATAGTCGGTCTTGGCCTCGTTCAGATTCTCGGTATAGGTTCCACCCCAACGGAAGGTCTTACCGTTCGCTCGCTCGATGCCGCGCGTGTCGATTTTGTGATCATGGAAGACGCGTTGCTGCGGCTGACCGAAGTCATCGCCAACTACGGCTACGACGCGCACAGAAGTGAAGTAGCTGGCCGCCAGGGAAAAATAAGTCGCGGCGCCGCCAAGGATGTTTTTCACACTGCCCGATGGCGAGCTAATGTCGTCGAATGCTACGGAACCGACTACGAGGATGCTCATTGGGTAGGGTCGTGCCTCCTTACGGGCCAGGGATTGAGTCGGTTCGGTATCAGGGAAAAGATGGCAGGATCAGGGAGCGCCTTTCAAATGCCTGCCTTCTATTTCAAATATTTCCCCATGATCAGCTTCAATTTTTTCTTCGTCGTTGCCGGAATCTTTTTGCGGTCGGTCAGGATCGCGTGAGCCAAAGCCGCTCCGCACTTGCAATCGCGCTCTCGCGGCATGGCCGAGACCGTTTCACGGACCACTTTTGCCGCGTTCTCTGCATTTTTCACGAGGACCGCAATAATCTGATCGACGGTCACCGAGTCGTGATGCGGATGCCAGCAGTCATAATCTGTGACCATCGCCACCGTAACGTAGCAAAGCTCGGCTTCACGCGAGAGTTTCGCTTCCTGCAAGTTGGTCATCCCAATCACGTCCATGCCCATGCTCCGATAGACGTTCGATTCCGCCTTGGTCGAAAACTGCGGACCTTCCATGCAGAGGTAGGTCCCCCCAAGCTTTCCAACGACGCCCACCGTCTTGCACGCGCCGTCAACCACGCCTGCCAGTTGTCGGCAGATCGGATCGGCAAAGGCGATGTGCCCCACAACACCGTTTCCGAAGAACGTATCGACGCGATGCCGCGTGCGATCGAAGAACTGATCGGGAATCACGAACTCCAAAGGCTTGTGCTCTTCCTTCAGCGATCCCACCGCCGAAATCGAGACAATGCGCTCGACTCCAAGCTGCTTGAATCCATGAATGTTGGCGCGGAAGTTCAATTCACTGGGGAGGATGCAGTGTCCGCGGCCGTGGCGCGCTAGAAATGCAACCTTACGCCCTTCCAGCATGCCGCACACGTACGCATCTGACGGCGCACCGAAGGGCGTTTTCAGGCGAGATTCTTTCACCTTCGTCAGACCCGGCATGGAATACAGCCCGCTGCCGCCAATAATGCCAATTTCCGCCTGCGCCACCCGGCCTCCTGGATGCCGAAATCGAACTCGTGATTATACAGGAGGATTTTGGGCTCTCTTCGCTCGAGCGTCTTTGTACATTGCTGAAAACCTTCGTCCAAACTGGATCTGAGCAAAGGATATCTTCGCTCGCCTGAAGGCGGCTCCACTCAGGATGACAGTGCGTGACGGATTGAGCGCTACAATGCGATCAATGAGGTTTTGCATCGCCGCCGGTTCCCTTCTGCTCTGTTGCACGTTTGCAACTTCCCAGGACAAATCTGCGCCGCACGATTCTGTGACGATTCCGGCGACGATCGACCACAACCGCGTCGTAATCGATGCCACCGTCACCTCGGCTGCGACATCAGCCGAGCGGGTTCGCGCCTGGGTTGACAATGGCAATGCCAATCTCGAAATGTCCCGCAGCCTGGCTACTCGGTTGGGGCTGGCTGTCACGTGCGACGACAAAGAGTGCTCCGCACCGCCGCCTTCGTCGATCAGCATTGGCGGCATGAATCTCTCGCTCGCCACCATCAAGCAAGTCAAGATCCCGCTAAAGCCGGTCAGCGCAGCTGCGGTTCTCGATCCCGGCATGAACGTCGAGATGAACCTGCCTTCCACCGTGTTGCGGCAGTACGACGTTCTCTTCGATTTTCCTGGCCGCAAGTTCTCGATTGGACCGCCAGGATCGATTCACTTCTACGGTTCCAGCAGCAAAGCAATCATTAATGCAGAAAACGGCCTGATCCAGATTCCCAGCCAGATCGAGAAGAAGAAATACAACCTTGCGCTCGACCTCGGCTCTTGCATCAGTTTTCTGATCCCGGAAGTCTTCGACAAACTTGCTACCGCCCATCCAGACTGGCCCCATATGGTCGGGGCGGTAGGATCGGCGAACATGTGGGGACTCGACGACGAACTCAACTGGAAGGTGATGCGTATCGATCGCATCCAGTACGGGCCTCTCTTTCTCACGAATGTTGCAACCGTCGACTTCCCCAAAGTTCGCATGGACTATTTTCAGAAGCGCGCGGGAGTCGCAACCGCGGGCCTGCTGGGATCTCAAGCCCTGATGAATTATCGAGTCGGGCTCGATTACGCACACGCCACGGTCTACTTCGATATCGGCCGTATGTTCAATTTTCCGGATTTCGATGTGGTGGGCCTGACCCTGCGGCCCGAGGATGATGGCCGATTCACCGTGCTCGGCATCGCGGACTTTGACGGAAAGCCTTCGATCTCCACCGGGCCCGAAGGTATCGAACGCGGCGATCACCTCGAAGCGGTCAACGATATTCCCGTACGCGGTTCAACCTTGGGCCAGGTCTGGTCGATGCTCGGCGGCAACCCCGGCCAGGAACGAAAACTAGCGCTGGAGCGGGCGGGAAAGCAACTCATCGTAGTCGCGCAGGTCCAACATTTTCTGGCAGAAGCGCCCGATGAGAACACTGGAAAGAAAGGAAGCCGTTAGCGCCGCCGCAGTTTCCGCCTGAAATATCTTCGAAAATTCCGGGTCGCGGAGCCAGGTTTTGCCCGGCGACCCGGAGCCTGCACTACCAAATCAGAGTCACAACACCGGTCTGTTCAATCGTGTTTGCATTGTGAACGACGAACGTGTCCGGGCCATTGACCCGAATGTCGACCAGGTGGCTGAAATCGAGATAGACAATGTGCGTTCCTGCCGTCCCGCTGAATCCGGAGGTGATGGCCGCCGCAGCCGGCGATTCCAATCCCGTCCACTCGAGGAAGCTCGAGGGTACGTGCAACATGCTGACATGTCCGACGCCCCGGTAACCCAAAGTCGTCTGCACACCTTGCACGAGCACGGGCGTATTCGACGCGGGTGTAACCGCGGCACTCGACGCGCCCGCGGCGAGATTGTAGTTGAACACCGCTTCGTTCGGCGTGGTGATGGTTTGAGCGGCATGCCCGGCAACAGCAAAGGTGAGAACGATCACAACCCCAGCCAGCAGCAGCGTGCGTGTGCGTGAAATATTCGTGAGCATAGTGATCTCCTTGAACGGAAATTTCCCTGGTGAGGGAGTTAACGGCGAATGTCCCCCCGGGGATTCAGGAACGCCCAGCCGGATGATTGAGAAATACGGAACTCAGAGGCTCCGCGTGGATTCGGGGGATCTCTGAATCTGGATCGCGCCCACAAGATTGCGGCGGTACCAGATGGCGAGCGCCAGAGCCCCGGTCAGCGTACACAAACCGGAAGCCCATTGCAGGGAGCGTTCGCGTTGCACAATTACGTCCGGATGAACGTCGTTGCCCGCCGCCATCATGCTGGGAGGCATCACAAAGGCGCGATGTTCGATCTTGAGTCTGGGACCTGCAGCTTGAAGTCCAACGCCGGTAACAAAAACGAGCCACAGAATTGCTGGAATGATTCTTGCTTTTCGACTCACCAAGAGCACCACCGGATGATTCTCGATTGAGGGGATTGGCACTGGGGCAATCCTCCTCGGCTGATAGTGCGCAGGAGGCCGGAAGCGTTTCGAACCGAAGAAAATTTCCGCAGATTGGTTTTAGTTACGTGGATGTAAGCGGAGTGTAAAAAACTTTCGCTGCAGATGTTCTATTTCGATTGGGGAAAGATTTCCTTCTCAAGCGCCGTGGTGGTTCCCGCATCCAGGCTTTCGCTGACGAGCACGGTATCGCCCTGCTCTTCGATCACTACCGCGCCTTCCTCCGTACTCCACGCATGGCGGCCCTTGAGCAACGATGGATGCACTTTGCCATCACTCCCTTTCGGCATCAACTCCTCCGTAAGAGGACTATCGGCGGTATCCGCCTGCTTATACCTCTGCTTCAGCGACGACGCATAGATCGCGGCAAACTCCGCCGCCTTCTCCGCGCTCGACCAGCGCGAGACGTACAGAAGTCCCAGCGGCCCCGCGGCATTCGATTTCGATTTTGCCGCGTAGTAATATCCGCCACGCCACTCCGGGTACATCTCCTTCGAGAGCGGCTTCCCCGCATACTGTTCGATCAGTATCGCGACGTCGAATTCGCCCATCGCCCCAATATCGAACTTCCTGTATTCATCGAAATCGTGCTTGAAATCCGGCACGGGCATGGGCTCGATCTTCTCTCCGGCAAGATAAGTCTCGGGCTGCATGATCTGCCGTGTGGTGTGTGGAGGATCCTGCAGCAATCCGGCGAATGCTTTCTCCTTGCCCACCTTCTGCATCAGCTTGACCACGAACTCCATGCCGTAGCTGTAAGGGAACGTCATCGATTCCTTGAGGAACGTTGGAGCCTCGTTGAAAACCTTTGTGCCCGGCGTCCCGGTCAGCGTCTCCTCCTCCATCGACTCAAGCAGCACGGGCGAGTCCGTGATGGAATGTCCGGAAGGCGCGAGAGCGTATTGAAACATCATGGCCTGCGCCTGCCCTTCGACAACTGCCTCGCGGGCGTCGTCGGTCTCGTCGTTTTCAATGTCCTTTGGCGAAGGATCTTTCCTCATCTCGCCCAGATCCTTGTCTCCGCGCTTCATCCACTTCTCAAGCCCGACCGATTGATCCTGCAGAGCATGGGTCAACTCGTGCGCCATCACCGGCTCTTGTTCTTCCATCGGTAGCCAGTCGAGCAGGTTGACGGTTTTCGTTTTCGGATCATAAAAGCCGGCGACCTCCTCGCGCAGCAGGGCCACCAGGAACGTCTGCAGGTCAAACTCCCGCGGCAATAGCCCGAACTTCTTCAACACCAATTCCGATCGCCGCAAACGCTTGGTGTCTTCGTCGTTCAGGTGCTTGGTCAGGTAAGACACGACTTCGTCCCGGCTGCTCAGCTTGCGCTTTACTTCCCGCTTGATGGGCAGTCCCGTCTGCTTGCTGTCGAAGGCCAGGATTTCGTCGACCGAGTGAAAGAGTTCCTCCGCCTGCCGTGGCGTGATCTTTGGCTCTTCTTTCTCCTGATCGCTTGATTGCTGATCTTTTCCCTGATCCTTCGGGGCAGCAGGCTGAGGTTGCTCTTGCGGAGCCGGAGATTCGCCTGCCGGATTCTTCGGCTGTGGCTGAGGCTCCTGCGCTGCAGTGAGAGCCGCACACAGAATCACCGCCGGAATAACCCTCAAAATCAGCCTTCCGAAGTGCCGAATTTGCCCCTGGATCGCAACCATTCTGATTGAGTGTATACGTTTCCTTATACTCTCACGCATGAGCGCCGAACCCGTGAATCTTTGGACGTCCCGCGACCACGTTCGTGACTATCTCGAGCGTGCCGACTCCATCAACCATCGCACCGAAGGCGAAGCTGCGCTGCTCGAGTTCATACCGCCGGGCGCCAGCCCCATTCTCGATCTCGGTACCGGAGACGGCCGACTTCTAGCTCTGGTTCGGGCCGCTTACCCTGATACGGATGCGGTCGCCATCGATTTCTCGCCAGCCATGCTGGAAGCGGTCCGCCAGCGGTTTGCCGGAGACTCGCGCGTGACGGTATTGGCCCACAACATGGACGAAACGCTGCCGCCCCTTGGGAGCTTTGATGCCGTAATTTCAAGTTTCGCGATCCACCATCTCGTTCACGACCGCAAGCGCGCCCTCTATGCTGAGATCTACCAGCGCCTCAATCCCGGAGGCGTGTTCTGCAATCTGGAGCATGTAAGCTCGCCGACCCCGTGCCTGCACAAAGAGTTTCTGGAGCGGATTGGCTTCACCGTCGAAACAGAGGATCCTTCGAACAAATTGTTAGATGTCGAGACTCAGTTGGGATGGCTGCGCGATATTGGCTTTAGCGACGTGGATTGTCACTGGAAGTGGCGGGAGTTGGCGCTGCTGGTGGGAAGAAAATCCTGATCGTCAACGACGGTAGCCATCTCTGAGCGCAGGATCCCAGCCGGGAAATTGAAAGTAGATTTATCCGCGGGCAATCGTCTCCGTAACCCACTCCCCCGCTTCCGCTGTCCCCAGCTTCCCGCCGATATCCTCCGTAGTCTTCTTCTGCCGCACAGCTTCGAGAACCGCGGCCTCAATCCTGTCAGCCTCCGCCGCAAGTTCCAGATCCCGCAGCATCATGGCCGCGGTCAGAATCGCACCAAACGGATTCGCGACATTCTTGCCTGCAATCGGCGGGGCCGACCCATGCACCGGCTCAAACATTGACGTCCGGCCGGGATGAATATTTCCGCTCGCCGCCATCCCCAGCCCGCCCTGCAATCCCGCCGCAAGGTCGGTGATGATATCCCCGAACATGTTGTTGGTAACGATCACATCGAACTGCCGTGGATCGCGCACCATCTGCATGCAAAGCGCATCGACGTACATGTGCTGCGTGCTGATCTGCGGATACTCCTCGCCGACTTCCTTGAACACCCGTTGCCACAGGCTCCCAGCATGGGTCATGGCGTTGGACTTGTCGCACATCAGTACCTTGCTGCGCGGCGAGCCATCGAGCTTGCGATGCGCGCGGCAATACTCGAACGCATACCGGATGATGCGCTCCACCCCCTTTCGCGTATTGATGTCCTCCTGGGTGGCAATTTCGTCGGCAGTTCCCTGCTTGAAAATGCCGCCGGCATCGGTATAAACACCCTCCGTGTTCTCGCGGAGCACCGCAAAGTCGATGTCCTTGGGCTCGACGCCCTTTAATGGGCAAAGCGCCGCATCGAACAAACGCACCGGACGCACGTTCGCATACAAATCCATCTTGAATCGCATGCCCAGCAGGATTTCTTTGGCGTGGATGTTGGTCTTCACCCGCGGATCGCCGAACGCCCCGACCAGGATTGCGTCGAAATCGCGCCCCAGCATCGCGAAGCCGTCCGGCGGCACGGTCATCCCATCGCGCAGGTAGCGATCCGCCCCCCAGTCGAATTCCGTGAGTTCGACGACAGCCCCGGCAGCCTGAATCACCTTCACAGATTGCGGAATGACTTCCTTCCCGATGCCGTCCCCGGGAATGACAGCAATCCGTTTCACGTTTGTCCGTAGCGTGCCCACGGCAGGAAAGTTACCACAATCACCCATCGTAGAGACGTTGCTTGCAACGTCTCCTAGCCACAAGCCGGCCCGCCAAAGTAGTTCCGACGCGCCCGTGAGGTGATCCGCATGGCCAGGCAGCGTTGAAGCCCTTCTCGGCCCAAATCATCTATACGGTAGCTTCTCGCTATAATCGAGGTATTGATATGGGTCTTACCGCATTACAAGAACGGGCCGAAGGACTGGGCGCTGCCGGGACCGCTGAATACCGCGGAGCAACAGTGGCCACACGATTCTCCAGCCCGGAACAAGAGCTGGTTGCTCTGCGAAGCGGCTGCGGAGTCTACGATCTCGGCTACCGGAGCAAGATTTCGCTGACCGGCTCCGATCGCGTCCGCTGGCTGAACGGAATGGTCACCAACAACATTCGCGATCTGGCCGCTAGACGTGGAGTCTACGCGTTCCTGTTGAACCCGCAAGGCCGTATCCTGGCGGACCTCTACGCCTACAACCGCGGCGACTCGATCACAATGGATACGGACCGCAGTCAGATCGAAAAGATCCTTGCCACCTTCGACCACTTCATCATCATGGATGATGTGGAAGTCACGAATCTTTCCGATCAGTGGACAACTCTGGGCCTCGCCGGGCCCCGCTCTCGCGAAGTTGCCCGCGCTGCCGGCATCGAAATTCCCGCCACGGTCCCGCTCGAAATTTTCGACGCACGGTGCTGCTGCGATTGCGACTGCACGAAATGCACCACCGTGCGCGGCGAAGACGCCGACCATGAAAGCTATGAACTCTGGCTCGCTCCCGGAGACGTCCGCAAAACCTGGGACGCTCTGGTAGCCCATGGCGCCACACCTGTCGGCTCCGAGACTCTCGAATTGCAACGCATTCTTGCCGGCATCCCGCTTTATGGGATCGATATCCGCGAGCGCGATCTTCCCCAGGAAACCGAGCAGGCGCGCGCGCTGAATTTCAACAAGGGCTGTTATGTCGGACAGGAGATTGTCGAGCGGATCCGCTCGCGGGGCGCGGTGCACCGCAAATTCGCGGCATTTCTGCTGGAGGGCACGCCTGAGGTCGCCTCTGGCGCAAAGATCACTTCAGGCGAGAAGGAAGTGGGCGAGATCACGAGTGTTGCCTGGATTCCGGGCGCTGCGAAGACCGTGGCGTTGGGTTATATCCGCCGCGAAATCGGAACACCGGGGCGCGAAGTGACGATCGGAACTTCGCAAGCTCGTGTGGTTCAGGCGCCGGTCTTCGATCTTCTGTCGACCAGCGAGCCTGCTTCGGAGGAGAAGCTTCCGGCCTAGCGCTGGCAGTTTAACGACCTTCGCTGAGCCGCGAAAGAATTGCAAAATTGATCCTTAAGGAAGATTTATGGCTGAGAAAAAACGCGAACAATCCAGTTTCACCGTGACCGATCGCCGGCTTTTCAATGCTGAGGGCGAATTGCGGAAAGACGTCGGCGAGGAACCCGAACCGCCTCGTTCTGCGCCCACGCCTCCCCCTGCGAAAGCCTCCGACGGACAACCATCCGTCCCGGAAAAGGTCGACGGCAAGGAAGAGATGCCTCCTCCGCCAACTCACGCCGAGCAGCAGGCGCAGGCCGACGCCTACCGCAAATCCTCGAAGGAACTGGACTCGCAAGTCGAGCTCAGCGGGCACTCCGCCAAAGAATTGGAGATGTCGTTCGAGCGCTTCCTCGCATCGCTGTACATGACCGCGATGCTCCAGCTTGGACTGATGCGCGAACAGGGGGCTCAGCCGCGGATCGATATCATTGGCGCGCGCCAGACCATCGACACGCTCAGCCTGATCTCCGACAAAACCAAGGGCAATCTCACGCCGGTGGAAGAGAATTTCCTGCAAAACAGTCTTTATGAGCTTCGCATGGCGTATGTCGAGGTGACCAACGCGCTAGCGCGGCCCCCGCAGCCCGGGCCCGCCACCGGAACCAGCGGACGATGAAAGCGGCCCCATGAAAGCAACCCTGACCGTGTTGGGTAGTGGAACATCCATGGGTGTACCCACGCTTGGGTGCGATTGCGCTGTCTGCCGCTCCACCGATCCGCGCGACAAGCGCACCCGCCCCTCGATCATGCTCGATTACGCGGGCAAAGTCGTCCTCATCGACACGACTCCCGATTTTTACGCGCAAGCCATCCGCGAGAACATTTCCCGTGTCGACGCCGTGTTCTATACCCACACCCATGCAGACCACATCCTCGGCATTGATGACCTGCGGCCGCTCAGCTACCGTCATAAGCCCGACAAGTTGCCGCTCTACGCCCGGCCCGACGCGGCCGCTTTTATCCGGCGCATGTTTGCCTACATCTTCGACGCGGATTACAAATTCGGCGGCCTGCCTCAACTCGAGCTCCGCCCCATCGATGGCCCCACCGAAGTTTTCGGAGTGACCTTCGATCCGGTGATCCTGATTCATGGCGAAAGCCAAATTTACGGCTACCGTTTTGGATCAGCGGCGTACCTCACCGATCACAGCGAGGTTCCCGAACAGTCATTCCATCAACTTGAAGATCTGGACATACTTTTTCTGGACGCGCTCCGGCACAAGCCGCATCCCACGCACTCCACGGTGAAGAACTCCCTGGCGATTGTGGACCGACTGAAGCCCAAGCGCGCGTTTTTCACGCATATCTGTCACGATCTCGCTCACGAGGCCACCAATGCCACCTTGCCCCGGCACGTTCGGCTGGCGCACGACGGGATGAAATTGGAATTTGAGATTTGACGGAGATTTCCGGTCGACGATTTCAACGCTCGCGGTGAATTTTGGATGATTGTTGATGATTGAATGTAGGGTTGACCGGCAAAACGATTTGCAATCAACAATCAAAAATCAGCACTCACAATATCCTTAGCCTTCCTATGCAGATTTTTCGCTCCCTCGACGAGGTGCCCTCGGATTTCGGACCTTCGCTCGTTAGCGTAGGAAACTTCGACGGTGTCCATCGCGCGCACGCGCACGTTCTTAGCGAGATTGTGAACCGTGCCCGGACTAGCTCGGCCAAGGCCGTCGCTGTCACTTTTGAACCGCATCCAGCCCGCATCCTGCGGCCTGAATCCGATTTCAAATTGCTCAGCCCCACGCCCGAAAAGCTTCGCCTGCTCGCGCACACCGGAATCGATTCCGTCCTGCTTCTCCCCTTTGGACGGGATCTTTCCCTCATGACTCCACGCCAGTTCGCGGAACGCATTTTGAAGGAAAAACTCCACGCCTGCGAGGTGCACGAAGGCTTCAATTTTCGTTTCGGACACAAAGCGTCCGGAGATACCTCCATGCTGGCCGAGTTTGGGCGTGAGATGGGATTTGCGGTGAAGGTTTACCCCGAGATGACCTTGCGCGGAGAGACCGTCTCCAGCAGCCAGATCCGCCGGCTCATTCGCGAAGGCCGCATCAGCCGCGCCCGCCATCTCCTCTCGCGGCCATTTTCCATTCTCAGCACTCCCGGCCGGGGGCGCGGTTATGGTTCGAAATATACCGTGCCCACCATCAATCTTTCCCGCTACGAGGAGCTCGTCCCCCGGGATGGCGTTTACATCACCTGCACGCGAGTCGCGAGCGAAACGTTTGATTCCGTTACCAACGTTGGCAACCGGCCCACATTCGGATCAGAACTTTTCGCTATTGAGACTCACCTGCTGAATTTTCATCCGCTGGAACTAACCCCGCAGACTGAAGTGGAGATCAGCTTTCTCGATCGCCTGCGCGATGAAATCAAATTTCCCTCGGTCGATGCGCTGCGCGAGCAGATCGCACGCGACGTGAAGAAGGCACGGCGCTATTTCCATCTGGTTCGCCGTACGCCCGCCCGCTCCTGAGTATCGATCACCGATGCTAGAACCCGCACCGCTTCATTCAATGGGATCGACGACAACCGAATCGCTGTCCGCTCCGCGTGCCGGCAACTGCACAATCACGATTGCCGAGAGCACCAGCACGATTCCCAACGTCTGAACCGGCCGCACGCCCTCACCCAGCACGAGCGCTGCCAGCAAAATCGAGAAAACCGGTTCCAGGCAACCGGAGATGATAGCTCGCGTTGGCTCCAGGTATTGCAGTCCGAGAAAGTAGAGCGAGAACGATCCCAGGACCGAGATCATCGAAAACACGAAGAGAAATCCCCACTGCGGCGAAGTGTAATGCGCGGCCGCGACCTTCCATGGCGGATTCACAACAAGCCAGAAAACCGACGCCGACACCAGCGTCCATGCCAGCACGCGCCAGCGGTCATGCCGGGCAAGCACACTGTGCCCACCCACGTTGTAAAAAGCGAAGGAAAACGATGCCAACAGTGCCGCCAATACCCCGTAGAGGTCCAAACGCAGCGGACCTCCCGGCTTTGCTCCAATCACCCCGATCGTGAGGGCAATCCCGGCAACAGCAATTCCCACCGCCGCGATCTTCTGCGGTGATACCTTCTGCTGTCCGCGCGCCAGAACATACAGCAACACCCACACCGGCGCAGTGTATTGCAGGATGATCGCGATGGCGACGCTGGTCCGTTCAATGGCGACGTAATAGAAGTAATTCGATGCCGCCACGCCCAGCACTCCGAGTATCAGGCATTGCACGAGGTCCCACGCCGGCATCTTGATACTTTGCCAGCCCTTCCGCGTAGCAAGCACCGGCAAGAGCACGAGCAACGAAAGAGATGTCCGGGTTTGCGACAGGATTAGGGGATCGATTGGGTGCAGCAACTCTCCTCGAAGTGGCAGCTTTCCCGTGAAGACCGCGCGTCCCAGCGTTGCGGAAACGCCCCAGAGAAATGCCGCGGAGGCGATAAAGAAAATCCCCCGCAGGGGATGCGAAGAATTGTCTTTGGAATTACTGGAGTTCAGGATTCGTTCACCGAATCCGAGGATGAAGCAGGCTCAAGCAACTGGTCAAGGCGTGTGGGATCAAAGCCCACAACCACCTCTGCCGTTTCGCCGGACTCTACCAGCAACGTAGGCGTTTCGAGGCTATCGCATTCTTCGGTCATAATCCGGCGTGCCTCGGCGTCGGCGCTGATGTCCCTCTCTTCAAACTCCACTTCTCTCGCCTGAAGAAACACCCGCATCAGCTCGCAGGAAAAGCATCCCGGTTGTGTGAACATCACGACACGGACTGTCATGGGTTGGTCCTGCCGCTATTCGGCGTCGTACTCAATTTGAACAGAAATTTGGGCCGTCTTTTCCAGCATAGCCGAAACCGAACAGTATTTCTCCTTGGAAAGGCGGACCGCATCTTCCATCGCTTTGCGCGCCACCTTTCCGCGGACACGATACACCAGCTTGATCGCCGTATAAACCGCGGGATAGCTCGAAGCCCGCTCCCCTTCGGCAGACACCTCCAGGCCGGTAAATGGCTCGCGTTTTTTCCGCAAAATGCCGACGACATCCGAAGCCGTGCAGCCGCACAAAGCAATCAACACAAGCTCCATGGGCGTATTCGCGGTTTTCTCCGCTGCCGTATCCATCACAATCGCATGCCGCGAAGTAGCCTCCGCAACATAGCGTTCCTTGTCAGTCCAAAGTACCTTCGCGGAGATCATAAGGATTTTCGATCACCCATTTCCGATTGTCGATTGCAACGCTTCGCGGTTCGACGTGAAGACACAAAAATTGCAGTAAGCAGTAAGTTGATTGGCTTCTGAAATCAACTCCTATAGCTTCGCCGGCGAAACCGGCCCTGCCGCGTCGATCAACTCTAACCCTAATAGGCTCTCCCCTGCTTCTTCCTCGACAGTACCTGGCTCAGATAGAAACTCACGTCGCCATCGCGCCCGGCACGCCGCGCAATAGTTTGCCGCTATCGACGTCGCCGCTGTAACTGCTGCCCTTAAAACTCATCCTCGGCAATCAGAGATGTTTCAGCGATCCTGGTCATCCGCCTTACCTCCGATTATCCGTACTCGGCTCGGGATGAATCAAAACCCGGAACAGCTCCGGCGCCGCTTGTTTAAACCGGATTTCTAATTCAGTTTGGACATCGTGCACTCTCGCCAGCGACAGATCGTCCGACAATGTGCAGTGACAGGAAACAAACAAACGGCCTCTCACGCGTTTGAACACGAAGTCATGGACATCCTGAAGCTCAGGAAACTGGGCCGCCACGGCTCTAAGCCGACGTTCCAGCTCTTTGTCGTTCAGCAATTCCTCGGAGGTCTCGATGGTCGCTGGCTCGCTCTCGATATGGGTGAGAATGTCCGAGATCTCCGGCACGTCGCGCCGCATATCCGCTTCCAGATCCGTGACCTGATCATGCGCCTCTTTCAGCGACATGCGCTCGTCCAGCTCAACATGCTGTTCCACATGAAGCTGGCCGGCCAGGTCCTGCACGCTGATATCGTGCACGTTCAGATTCCTGCGCGCCGCTGCGGCGCGGATGCGGTCAAAGATATTTTCCGAACGCTGCGCCCTTGGCAACGACTGCACCGTCACGTCCGCGTCTGGCAGGATGTGATGCACGGCTTCGGAAACAGCCTCCACCAGTTGCCCCGAGCGTTGAAAAGTCACCGTGCGTGCCAGCCCAATATTAAGGTCCGCAAAATACCGGTTCCCCGCGCGGCGTATGCGCACGCGGTCGACTTCGAGCACCCCATCCACTCGCGCTACCGCATCCTGGATCTGCGATCGCACTCCCGCCGGGGCAGCGTCGAGCAACGCATCGACCGTTCGCCGCGCCAGCCGCCAGCTCACCGAGATCACTACTCCGGCCACAAACAAGGCGGCAATCGGATCGGAATCTTTTAGCCATTCGATCCGGTAAGCGCGCCCTGCCAACACCAGCAATAAGCCCAGCACCACCACACCCGCCGACCATATGTCAGTGGAAAAATGCAGCGCGTCTGCCTCCAGCGCCTGGCTTTCGTACTTGGTGGCGATCCGCCCCAGAACCCGCGAGCGCCACCAGTCCACAGCCATGGAGATCAGCATGACCGCAAACGCCGCGGCGCTCGGCTCAATCTCGATGCGGCGGAAGAACAGCCGCTGCGCCGCCTCGTAGATGATCCATCCGCAAGTGAGCAGTAAGAGCCCGGTTTCCACGAATGCCGAGAAATTCTCGATCTTCCCATGCCCATACTGATGGTCCGCGTCCGCCGGCTTGTCGGAAACACTGACGGAAAACAACGTCACCAGCGCCGCGATCAGGTCGAGTCCCGAATGCGCCGCCTCCGAGAGAATTCCCAGGCTGCCCGTCGTCACTCCCACCAACACCTTGAGCCCGGTGATGACCAGGGCTGCAAACACGGAGTTCCCGGCGGCGGTGCGCTTTTCGGCGCGCATCGACTCAGGCGACATGGTGGCGGAACTTCCGGGCATCGCTGCATTATCGCTGGGGAAATCAAAAACCGCCAACTCCGTTGTCCCGGCAGTCGAGCTTGCATCGCTGAACCGCTCTCACCTGCAACTTTCTCCACAGGGCTCCGTCTTTCGTGAAGCTTCGATTTCAAGCGTTTATGCTAGGATTTCGTGTCTACCCATTTTTTAAATTCAAATGGATTCATTCTGGAGGAGTAGATCTATGCGTACGAGTTGGCTGGTGTGTGCCTTCCTCGGAGCCTTGGCTTGGGGACAAGCCGCGCCTGGTACGCCGCCGTCCCCGCCGTCACTTGCCACTGAACGGCCGCAGGCTCCCGCAGCCCCGGACACAGCTTCCGTTCCCGCCGATGCCGCTGTCATCACCGTCGACGGGGTCTGCGAACCGGCGCCCAAGACCGCTGCCTCATCTGCGACCGCAGCTAAGCCTGCCGTGGCTAAGTCTCCCTCCGCCGATTGCAAGACCATTATCACGAAAAAAGAGTTCGAAACGATCATGGCTGCAGTCCCAAACCCGACTCCGCAGGTTCGCCGCCAGGTTGCCGATGCGCTCCCGAAGCTGATCATGATGTCGGAGGCCGCGAAAAAGCGCGGGCTGGACAAAACGCCCGAGTACAAGGAGATGGTCAAGATTCAGTCCATGAATGTCCTCTCCCAGACGCTGACACGAAAGATTCAGGAGGATGCTGCCAACATACCCCCCGAGGACATCGAGAATTACTACAAGCAGAATTCGCAGGCTTTCGAGCAATTCGCCTTCCAACGCCTCTTCGTGCCTCGCAACAAGCAAGGTGAAGCTGAATTAAAGGATGAAGACGAGGGAGGCAAGGTCACCGAAGAGCAGAAAAAGGCGCGCGAAGCGGCCGAAAAGCAGAAAACAGAACAAGGCGAAGCTGCGATGTCGAAACTGGCTGAGGATCTTCGCACTCGCGCCGTCGCGGGAGAAGATTTCGCGAAGTTGCAGCGCGAAGCTTATGACGCTGCCGGCATGAAGATTGAAACTCCGACCGTTACCCTTCCCAAAGTCCGCCGCTCCGGCCTTCCGCCCGCTCACGCGGCGGTTTTCGACCTCAAAGTCGGAGACGTTTCTCCCGTCTTCAACGATGCCGGCGGGCACTACATTTACAAGCTCACAAGCAAGGATCAACTCACGCTTGATCAGGCAAAAGACGAGATCCACGGCAAGCTGCAGAACGAACGCTCGCGCGACATGCTGGAAAAGCTGAACGGGTCCTACAAGGTCGATAAAAATGAAGCGTACTTCGGCGCCGGCGGACCTCCGCAGCGCGGCCCGGCACCAATGATGCCGCCACGCCCGCAATCGGCTCCGCCAGCGGCCGGCGCACAAACTCCCGAAGCTCCAACGGCAAAACCGAACTGATGGCAAAACCTGTCGTAGTGGTCACCGGCGTCGCGGGAAATCTGGGCTCTCGGCTCTTGCCATTGCTCGGACGTTACTCCGTTATCGGCGTGGATATGACTCCTCCGCGCTCCGATGCCGAACTCCGTTTCGAACAGATGGATCTCGGAGAAGAATCTTCCACCCGCAAGCTCTACGAACTTCTGCGCGATACGCAGCCTCACGCCGTGATCCACCTTGCCTTCGTGATCGATCCCGTACGCACCGGCGTGCTCGACGTCCAGCGCATGTGGCAGATCAACGTGGCCGGCACAGCCCGCGTGATGGAAGCGATCACCGAGGTTAACCGCACCGCCGACGAGTGCATCAAGCAATTTATCTACCCCAGCAGCGTTTCCGCCTACGGGCCCGATCTGCGATCGGCGGTCAACGAAGACGCGCCGCTCGCCGCCCATACTCTTCCTTACGCCGTACACAAGAAAGAATCCGATCAGGTCGTGCAGCAGCGGGGCGCTGCGCTGCGTGGATGCAGCGTCTACATCCTGCGGCCCCACATCTTCGCTGGAGCGAGTGTCGAAAATTATCTGATGGGCGCCTTCCACGGAACCCCCAACGGCAAGAGTCCACGCGCCGAGCGAATGCGCGCCGAAGGCAAACGTCTGCCGTGCATGCTGCCGCGCGGCCAGCAGTATCTCGACAACAAAATCCAGTTCATCCACGTCGACGACATGGCTCGCCTGCTGCTCCACGTCCTGCAGCGTGAACCCGAAACGCAGCGCCTCACGATCTTGAACGTCGCCGGGCGGGGAGAAGCGCTCACCTTCGCGCGTTGCATCGAGATCGCCCGCGCGAAACTGCTCCGTGTCCCCGGCCGCTGGGCGATGCGACAAGTCCTCAAGTTCCTCTGGCAGCGGAAAATCTCCGCCATCCCGCCTGAAGCTCTGCCCTACATGACCGGCGAGTACATCGTGAACACCGATCGACTTCACCGCTTCCTGGGCCCGGAGTACGAGCACGTAATCCGCTACACAGTTACCGACGCCTTCGCCGACAGCTTTCGGCCCACCGCCGGCGCGTAATCTGTAAGGAAATGAATCCTCAAGGAATCCGAAGAGACTGAGGGATGGTGAGGGTTGGCCTTCCTCGTGTCCCTAGTAGGGAAAGCCCTTCGCAGCAAATGTCCGCACATCAGGGGCGCCCCCCGCCTCTTCCGGCGCTTCCTCCCGCACCAGTTCGATCACCGCCACCCACTGCCCTTTGCGCTCCTGGGAAAACACGACGTGCCCACCCAGGATCCGCGCCGCCAGTGCCGGCGGCAGGTCGCGGTGATATCCAAAGAACCTCCGCTTCCACTCCTCCCAGCGCTGCCAATGCTCCATCAATGGTCGGGCGGGTTCATACTTCGTCGAAAACACCAGCGCCACTTCAAAATTCGTTCGGAACTCCGCCGCCGACATCATCTCGTCGACCGAGAAGTCTTCAATCCGCACCACCTTGACGGGCCGAGTCACGTAACCCAGCCACGGACGCGTTAACTCATCCGACGCGGGCCAGGCCGTCAGTGCCTTCGCCATCGGATATCGTGCCTCCAGAAAGCGCTCAGCATTTTCGTGAAGGACCACGTAGTCGCGATACGCCAGATTGTCTTCCGGCGAAAATCCATACGGAGGATTCCAGACCAGCCCCGCCGCGAACGCGACTGCAACCACTCCCGTAGCAATGCACCACTGCCGCAAACGCCGCCGCAAGGTAGAAACACCCAGAACGATGACTAGAGGGACGGCCGGAAGCATGTACCGCGCAAGAACCGCTCCTCCAATGAGCGCCATCGCCACCACGTAAGCCGCAACAACAACGTAGAACACCATTTGCACCGGAATCGCAATTCGCTCGCGCTCGATGCCATCATCTTTGAGCGGCTCCCACCACAGCATAGCCAACGCCATGCCGAGCGTCAGAACCCACAGATGCAAATATCCAAGGATCTGCCACAACCGCAATGCCAGCGCGAGCAGGAACCGCAACGGGTTCAGCGTCGAGGCAATGTTGTAACGAAAGAATTCTGGATTCCCGAACACATATCCAGTGCGCCAGTAGTGATAGGCATACCACGCGAACAAAGGAAGAAGCGGCAGAAGCAGTGAAAGCAGAACCCGATTTCGTCCCCGGTTGTAGAGACACTGCTCTGCAACGTCTCGCCCCCGCCCCAGCCACAAAGGCCATGTACGCCCCCGCGCCAGAGCCGCCTGTCCCGCGAATGCCCACATCGCGAGCGCACAAGGCGCAATGATCGCCGTCTCCTTGGCCAGCACCGCCAACGAAAAGAAGAGAGCGACAAGGCCCGGACGATCTTCCAGGTAAGCCCACAGGCCCCAAAAGGTAAATCCCGCCGCGGCCAGGTCCACTTGCGCCAGCGAGCTTTGCGCGAAAAATACCGGATACAACGCCGTGCAGGCTGTAGACGCGATCGCAACCTGTGTGTTCGCGGCGCGTTCCGCCAACCGGAATAGTCCGAGCAAAGCGAATGCCGAGGCGAACAACATCGCCGATCGCGTCACAATCGGCGCATATCCCACGCACTTCCACCACAGCGCTACCCACGCCATTACCAGCGGCGGATGCGCATTCGACACCGTGGTTTGCGGAATCAGGCTTCCGTGAAGCAGCAGGTCCCGAGCCGCCGGGATGTAGTATCCCGCCTCATCCCAGAAATACGGAAGCTGCAAGAGCCCGGCATGCAGCAGGAATATCCCGACAAAGATGGCGGCGAACACCAGGGCAGGATGCGGACGAGGTGATCGCATGGGCGATCATTGTATCGGACAACAGCCTCAGCGCTTCACATCTGGACTTCCGCGCATCGAACTCGATCGCCAGGTCTCGGGCCCGAGACTTCGAGCCAGCCCGAGCTCCTCTTTAATGCACTGGGCCTTGCGGCCCCATGCGCGGATCGAGCTTGATCTCTCCAAACGCGCCTTCATACCCGGCCACATTCTGTTGCAGAAGTCCCAGCAACGCCTTTGCCTGCTGCGGGCTCAAATAAATTCCCTGAAAGTTGCGAATCTCTACCTGCGATTCGGTCTGCTGCTGCAGCGTGCCGAACACCAGGAAAAAATCCCATATGTTCACGCGCATCTGCACGCTGTTGGCATAGTTCTCGCGATACTCGGAGGCATTCGTCAACTTCACATTCGGCTGTTGTGTAGGAAGTGTCATACGCCCAAAGTGTAAATGAAGACAAAGCAAGCGATCATGGCAAGCGCGGCTTGGGGCCCGATCCGCCTACCACTGACAAAATCTGTCATCCGTTTGATGTTTTACGGCTGGCCCGAAGGTGGTGGTTACGCCCCGAAGTGCCTCGACCGCAGCGCATTTCGACTGAAAACAAACAACTTCCCTATTTCATTGCGATTACTTTAGGAAGTGCCTTTTGGCTGGCAAAGTGCGAGACAGTCTGGTGTTCGTAACGGTGAAAGCCGATGAACGCGCTTATGACCCAGAATAATGATCCCGCGATGATGGAAGAGGTCGTTCTTCCTGAGCATCTGCTCCCCTTGGGTTCCGTACTGGGACAGGGGGTCAGTGCCCTGGACCTCTGCATGGTCCTGGCAAAGATTTTTCGTGTGCAATACACCGAAGTCGCCTTGATGCGGCTGGAAAACGGCTTGCTGCGCTTCGTTTTTCCGGAGTATCTGCGGACGACCGGGGCAATCCCGCTCTCGTCGAAAGCCGTTGCCGCGCACACTGCGCTCAGCAAGAAGGCCGAGATCTTCAACAACTTCGCCCGCGTCAAGCACGCGAGCATCTTCGAAACCATCAAGCCCGAGGGCAACGAAACGATTGACGAAGCCACTGCCCCCGCGCCGATTCAGAAACTGATGTCGGTCCCGGTTATGGACCGCAACTCCAGCGTCGTCGGAGTCATTCAGATCTCTCGCAAGGGCCTCGATCCAAAGTTCGCCCAGGATTTCAGCCGCGAAGACCTGCATGACCTGGAACTCGCCGCCGGCCTCATCGCCACAGCACCCGCGCTCCTGGCCAACTAACTCGCGCTATGCCGTAGAGACGTAGCGGAACTACGTCTCTACCGCTCCGTCTTCAGGAACGACCGCAAATCCGATCCCGTCATTTCCCTAGGCTCATCCACTCCGAGCATCCCAAGCACGGTAGGCGAGATATCCCGCAACGACCCATTCGGCTTCAACGTGAATTGCTTTGCATTCTCCGAAACCACGATGAATGGCACCGGGTTCGTCGTATGCGCCGTGTGCGGGCCTCCGGTCGCCGGATCGATCATCAACTCCGCGTTTCCATGATCGGCAGTGATCAGCATTGCACCGCCCTTCGCCCGCACCGCTGATTCGATTCTGGCCAGACACGCATCCACCGTCTCCACGGCTTTCACGGTGGGCTCGATCTTGCCCGAGTGCCCCACCATGTCCGCATTGGCAAAATTAACGATCACGACATCGAAGGTCCCATCCTCGGTCGCCTTCACCACCGCATCCGCAATCCCGGCCGCGCTCATCTCGGGCTTCAGGTCGTAAGTCGCCACTTTCGGAGACGCCACCAGCACGCGATCCTCGCCTGGAAACGGCTGTTCCACTCCGCCGTTGAAGAAGTACGTAACGTGCGCGTACTTCTCGGTCTCTGCCACCCGAAGGTTGCGCATGTTTTGGGCGCCCATAACATTGGCCAGGATGTTGGCCATCGACTCCGCCGGAATCACCACCGGCAGGCTGAAATTCTTGTCGTACTGCGTCATGCAGACGTAGTGCAGATTCTTCGGCACGCGGTCGCGCGGAATCGTCGCGTCCAGGTCCGCCGCCCCCGGAAGGTCCGAACCGCCTTTGTCATTCAGCCCGCTGTTGCGCGCCAGTGCGCGCGTAATCTGCCGGACACGGTCCGCCCGGAAGTTGAAACAAATGCACGAATCGTCATCGCGGATCGTCGCGAGCGCCTGTCCCTGGCTGTCGGTGCAAACGAACGGCACCACGAACTCGTCGGTGACGCCCTTGTTGTAGGACTCCTTCATACCCTGCACCGGATCGGCCCGCTTCCCGCCTTCCGCATCGGCGAATACCATCGCGTTGTAGGCCTTCGCAATGCGCTCCCAGCGCCGGTCCCGATCCATCGCGTAATAACGGCCGTTGACGGTCGCAATCTTGCCGCTGTTGTACTCTCGCATCTTCTGCTGCAATTTCTCGAGATACCCGGCTCCATTCGTCGGCAGAGTGTCGCGCCCATCCATGAAGGCGTGCACGAACACCCGCTCTACGCCGTTCTGCTTCGCCATCTTCAATAGCGCGTACAGATGCTCCTGCTGCGAATGGACGCCTCCGTCAGAAACAAGCCCGAACAGATGCAGCCGCCGCTCTCCGGTCCGCGCATGTTTCATGGCATCGAGCAATACGGGATGCTGAAACAACTGCCCGTTCTGGATCAACAGGTCGATGCGCGTGATATCCATGTGCACGATGCGCCCCGCGCCGATATTCAGGTGCCCGACTTCGCTGTTCCCCATCTGCCCTTCGGGCAATCCGACGAACGGCCCGCTGGTATGGATCAGCGTGTTGGGATACTCCCGCAACAGCCGGTCATACGTTGGTTTGCGCGCAAGCGCGATGGCGTTGGCTTTGGTTTCGGCCCGATACCCCCAGCCGTCGAGAATGATGAGTATGAGTGGTTTAGGACGCGACATAAATCAGCTTCTAGCTCCTGCCTTCTCGCGGCTGCGCTCAAGACCCGCGTCGGGGCATGGCTTTAGCCATGCCGTATGCGAATCAAGGTAAGAACCGGGCTTTGGCCCATGAGGATCGACCGCCTGCGATCGAAATTCCCGATCCATCACGACAACTCAGATCAGAATCCCATCCGGTCATCCGCCGAAGGACCATACGTCGCCGGAAGCGGCGTGTCATTCAAGCGCAAGTACACTCCAAGCTGCGCCCGGTGATGTACCAGGTGATTCAGAAACATCTGCCGGTAGGCCAAAAACCGCGATCCACTGAAAAGCGGCTTGCCCTGAAAACTCAGCTTCCAGGGTTCGTTCCACGCCGCATCGGACGTATTCTTTAGCGCGGCCCGAACTTTTTCTGCTCCGTCATCGAACGCTTTCACCAATTGCCCTGGCGACTCGAATCCCGGACGCGTTCGCGGCGGCCCGCTGCCGAAATCCAACTCCGGCGTAGTCAGGATGCTGTGTCCAAACCCCGGCAACTCCGCCACGTGCGGCGCCAACTTCCCCAGCGGCATCGACTTCGCATGCGGCACAAAGTCCGCTTTCATCGGCACCCGCTCCAGCATGGCGCGCGTCTTCTTGGCTTCTTCATCGAATTCTGCGAGTAGTAGATCGCAAATCATGCTTCACCTCCGAAGCTTGGGCTATAACAGCCGTTATGGGTTCTATTGCTTTTTCGATTCCTTTACCAATTCTGCGATCTGGCGGTCGATCTCTTCCGATTTTGCGGCAAATGCCCGTTTTCCAATCTCCGCACCAGCCTGCATCGATTCGGTCATGATCGCGGGCAGTTCTCTAAGGATCTTCTGTCCCACGGGCGACCCATAAAACGCTGTGATAGCAGCCAGATCTGACTTGGTCAGATGCTTTTGGTATATCGGAACAATGGCATCGATCATTTCGTCCATCGGCAGAGACGCGAACATCGTGTCGCACAGCCGGTCGACTTTCTCCAACTGTTCAGGCGTGGCATCGGGTACTTTCTGTTTAAAACCCTCTTCGACTGAAGCCCGCATCTGCTTTGCCATTCCGTCCAGGACCTGCGCCATTTGCGCGCGCGCATGCATCAGGTCCAGAAACTGCATGACATCCGCTTTGTCGGGAACCGCAGCTTCAGCATCCTTGCTCCCCTGGGCCGCGCCGACTAACGAAGTGATCACAAGAAAACAGATGCACAGCGAAAGTTTCTTCATGAGCTTCTCCTTGAGATCTGAGCTACAGCAGGCTTAACCTCGATAATTCAGCGCCTTCAATCCCAGGTAACGCGCCGTCCCGCCCAACTCTTCCTCAATCCGCAGCAACTGGTTGTACTTCGCAACTCGATCCGTCCGCGATGCCGACCCCGTCTTGATCTGCCCCGCACCCGTCGCTACCGCCAGATCGGCGATGAACGTATCCTCCGTTTCACCCGACCGGTGTGAAATGATCGACGTATACCCGTTCCTCCGCGCCAGGTCGATGGCATCCAGCGTCTCGCTTACCGTACCAATCTGATTCACCTTGATCAGGATCGAATTCGCCACGCCCTTATCGATACCTTCCTGCAGGAATTGAATATTGGTAACGAAGATATCGTCGCCTACCAACTGAATCTTCCCGCCCAGTTCCTTCGTCAAGTTCGCCCAGCCGTCCCAATCGTTTTCCGCGAGCCCATCCTCGATCGACACAATCGGATAATCATTCGCCCACTTCGCCCACCACCGCACCATTTCGTCGGAACTCTTCGCTGATTTATCCGACTTCTTGAACACATACTTCCCGTCTTGATAAAACTCGCTCGCCGCCGGGTCGAGCGCAATCGCAATCTCCTCTCCCGGCTTGTATCCGGCCTTGCTAATCGCCTCCAGCACGACTTCAATCGCTTCGACGTTCGACTTCACCGAAGGCGCGAATCCGCCCTCGTCACCCACGGCCGTGTTGTACCCGCGCTTCTTGAGCACGCCCTTCAGCGTATGAAAGACCTCCACGCCCCAGCGCAGCGCCTCGGTAAACGACGGCGCTCCCACCGGCATCACCATGAATTCCTGGAAATCGACGTTGTTATCCGCGTGCGCACCGCCATTCAGAATGTTCATCATCGGCGTCGGCAAGGTATTCGCGCCCGCCCCGCCAAGGTACCGGTACAGAGGAATATCCAAAGAGGCAGCCGAAGCCCGCGCCGCCGCCATCGATACCGACAGAATCGCGTTCGCTCCCAGACGGCCTTTGTTTTCCGTGCCGTCCAGTTCGATCATCCGCGAATCGAGCCCGCGCTGGTCGAATCCATCCCAGTTGGCCAGCGCCTCGGCGATCTCGCCATTCACGTTCTCCACCGCCTTCAGCACGCCCTTCCCCACGAACCGATTCGTATCGTCATCGCGCAACTCGACCGCCTCGTGCTCGCCAGTCGATGCGCCGCTCGGCACAATCGCCCGTCCCATCGAACCATCCGCCAGAAATACTTCCGCCTCTACCGTAGGATTGCCGCGTGAATCGAGGACTTCCCGTGCATGAATTGCTGCAATATTCGACATAGAAAACTCGCTTTCTTCGCTTTAAAGATCGGGGACAAAATGCCGGGAACCGCCCAGGTCGCGCATCACTCTAATTCGGAATTCCATGGGACAAGCGCCACCTGCATAGACCTTCCCGTAAGGTGAAGTGAAACCCACGATTATATCGGATTGCTAAGTGCGTGCATTGTGACCCAGCGCACAAAATGCAGTGGTTAGTGGGCAGTGATTCGTGGTGTGCACCAGCCCGTCCTACTAGCCACTCACCCCTCTGGCCCCTTGGCCCCTCCCCCGTGACCCCTGACTCCTCTGGTTCCCTGTCCTTCCAGCGTGTTGTGCTCACCTCGTACCGTGATCTAGAGTCAAATAAATGTATTGATTCGGAGGCTTTCATGACGAAGTGGACGCTACTTCCCGGCATGCTGCTTGCCACGGTCCTCGCAGCCCAGACCAGTTCCCCAGTTCCGGCAGGCACCGCCCTGATGGTGCGCCTCGACACGACGCTCGCCACCTTCAGCAATCATTCGGGAGATCCCTTCCGAGGCAGCGTCACGCAGCCGGTTGTAGTAAACGGCAGGACCGTCATCCCCAGCGGCGCCATCGTCGAAGGACGCGTCACCAAGGTCAGCGAGCCCCGCCGCATCTCCGGCAAGCCCATGATCGGCATTCTTCCCGAAGCCATCATCATGCCGAGCGGCGAGCGCTACTTCCTCGACGCCACATTGACCGACACGAACATCCCCGGCACTGACGTGAATTCCGAGGGCCAGTTCAAAGGTGCGACGCGCGATCGCCGAGACAACATCGAAGCCGGCGCGGGAACTGCCGGAGGCATGCTGATCGGCGGATTGGTCGGAGGCCCGGTCGGAGTGCTGGTAGGCGGTGCGATCGGCGCCGGATCGACGACCACGCACTGGCTCGTTCAGCATCGTTCCGCCACGATGCCCGCAGGCACCCAACTGACGCTTGAACTGAACCGCCCCCTGAACCCAACAAATATCGCGACCACCCCGGCCCCAACAGCAGAAAACGGCGGCAGCAAATAAACAGGGTGACCCATTTCTCGGGCACGACGTCAGTCGTGCCCTAATCCGTCAAAATCAGAGCACCCCTTAGCGCCCGCGGGCCGCATTAAGACCCAAACAGCAACTCTCCCTCGCTCACCACCTGCAACTCAATCCATCCCTCGAGCGGCAACGAATCCACCGGCAGACGGTTCTGCCACAAGCTGAATCGCAGACGGATCTTGCTCGTTGTCGGAATCCCCGCCACTTTCCGATCTTTCTCCCCGCCCGAATCCGGCGGCGTTGCCAGCAGCCACGTAAGCGGCAACTTGAATTCGAAATTCCGCTGCAACGCCAGCTTGGCGCTTTCCTCCACCCCCGCCGACGAAGCCAGCGTCCGGCCCGGCTCGCCGTTTTCGATCTTCCACTCCTTCATCCGCCGCTCCTGCGCCGACGCTTCCACCCGCAAGGCCCGCCGGGGACGCGGTTCTCCCGCCGCCCACGACTCTACATTCACTACGATCTGGAAGTCTGCATCCGGAATCTTGTCCTTGAAGTCCAGTCTTCCATACAAATGCGTCGCGTCGATGCCCGCATACACCGCGTCCAGCAGAAACTGCTTCCCATGCATCGAGCCCGACCGGTGATCCGCCGTATATGCCGCTGCTCCCATCCACTCGAAATACTTCACCTTGTCGCCGGTCACCCGCGGGTGGATATACGCCGTCTGCCGCACAAACGCCGGCCGCACCTCAACGCCAGTAATCGGCTGCGAGAGGTAGTCGGGCGGAGCCGCCCCCAATGCCTGGTACACATTCGACAAATGCGTTCGATACAGCTCGTCAAAATCCCGGTCGTTCGCCGAGTGATGCTCCGGCCCGTACCACCAGTTCCAGTCGCTGCCTTCCGCGATCAGAATCTCCTCGAACGCCAGCTTCCTTTGCGCCTCGCTCGCCCTTGCCGCATTCTGCGCATAGAACTCGCGCGAGTTGCCCAGGTAATCCCACGCCCGGTTATCCTCCGGCGCTCCGATCCACACATTGAAATTGGCATTGATCCACGACCCCGGCACCAGCGACGTCATCCTTCCGAAATCTTTATGCCGGTCGATCGCCTCCGAGACCGTCACCGCTTCCAGTCCCGCCTCGCGCTGCAATCCGTCATAGAAGCGCCGCAGAAATTCGCGTCCCGACTTCGGGTAATACTCCCATGCATTCTCGCCGTCGAGAATGATCGAAACCACTGCATCCCGCCCCTTCGCCAGCACGGGCCGCGCCGCGTCCTTCACATTGTTGATCAGGTGCCGCGCCGCATCCGCTGGCGGCATTCCCGAATATACGAACCCGATCAGGTCGGAGATCGTATGATCGCGAAACACCAGGTGCATCGCCGTCGGCCCATTCTCGTAGCGGTGAATGTTGTATAGGGTTTCGCCCAGATGCCCCGGCAATCGCCCGTTCCCGTCGCGCGAGAAAAATGTATTCGTGCTCCGCCCCAGGACGCCTTCGTCTGTCGCCATCCACCGCACGCCCAGGCTCGCCCCGATCGCCAGCACTTCTTCCGATACGCTTCCTTCCGAAGGCCACACGCCCTTCGGGCGCACTCCAAAAACTTTCTCCTGATAATCCAGTGCCCGGCTCAACTGCTCCCGCGCATCCTCGGGATGCCGGAACCGGTTCTGCGGCAGCGGCAACCCCGGCGAAGACACTGCTCCCACATTCGTGTCGCACACCAGCGGCAGAATCGGGTGATAAAACGGCGTCGCCGAAATCTCGATCGACCCTTTCTTCGCCGCCTCCGCATGCACCGGCAGCACCTTGCCCAGCAGCTCCCGCTCCCGCGCCATCACAAATTTCTGATCGTCGAGCGAATAGTGATGTCCCTTCGCAATCAGCGCCGCAACATCCTTTTCCTCGAGAAAGAACTCGTCGAACCACGCAATCTGCGACAGAACCTGCAGATCCGTGAAATCCTGCGCCTGGAAAAACCGCTCCGCTTTCTCCGGATCTGCCCCATGCTCGCGGAAGCGCTCAAACAATTCCCGATAGCGCGGATATCGCCCAATCAGATTCTGTGGATTCGCCTGGAACAAGTACTGCAGCGCAAAGCGCCGCTCCTCCTGCGAGAGATCCTTCGCCGGCTTCTCGGCCACCTGCAGAAACGGATCCTGCGCCGTCCCGTCCACGTAGTCCTGGATCTGCGTCATCAGCGAAGGCACCAAATTGAAGTTCTGGTGCACACTGGGAAACTCATCCAGCAACTTCACCATGCCGTAGTAATCCTTGAGCGCGTGTAACCGCACCCACGGCAAACGGTATTCGCCAGTAACCAGGTTCTTATAGAAGGGCTGGTGCTGATGCCACAGAAGAATCAGGCGGAGGGATGGCATGGCTGGAAGAAATCAAGAATAGCATCCCCAGCTTCCCGAATGCCCACATGCGGGCCCTAAAAGAAATATGCGGAGAAGCCCGAAAGCTTCTCCGCCAAATTTCTGCAGTAGAGACGTTGCCAGCAACGTCTCTCTAACAACTCAACAGCTGCCGTCCATACCACCGCACCGATGAGACTCCGAACCCTACTCCTCTGCGGGCTTCTCCACGTGATCGATCACCAGCACCTGGGTAGGGCGCTCTTTCGGTTTCAACTTCAGACCAAGTTGCTGTTGCAGGGCCGTAAACAAAGAGGGTTCCGAGCCCGGGGCGCTCTCGCTCGCCGCCGGCACCGCATCCGACCAATGCAAAACGAAATCAAAACTTCCCTTCAACCCCGTTTGATCCACGACATGCACCTCCAATTGCCGTGAAAGCTGTTGCGCCAGTTCGTCCGTCGAAACCTCGTGCCCTGTGATTGCCCGGACTTTATTCTGATCCATGTTCATCATCATCTGCCGCGGCTTCATTGGCCGGCCGGCGCCATTTTCAGCCATGTCGCTCTCAAGAGAAACGCTGGGCTTCAACTTCGATCCGTTGTCCGCAACGACCAACTCATAAGTAGGAAGGACCTTCGTCTCCTTATGGAACGTCAGCTTCGCGCGGTCCGCCAGGAAGCTTTGCAGCATCTGATGGTTGATCGCCGCGTCCCTCTCAAACGCAGCCTTGTTAACGGGGCGTTCCTTGTTCTCCGGCTGTCCCGTCTTTGCGTCGATATCGAATGCCGCCGTATCCAGCCACTCAGGGCCGCCAAGCACCTGGTTGGCCTGCACCCCGTACGCTTCTTGGATCAGGGTGCGAATCGTCACATTGCGGGCGAGGAAATCGCTGGGTGAGACCATCATTTTCACCATGTGAATATCTCCCCCGTCGTACGTCGGAGTGTTCAACACGCTCGGCTTGACGGTCACCGATTCAAACTTCGCCCCCACAGCCGAATCGTCCACCTGCGCCTGCGCCCGGTTCGGCGCCGCCGTCATCAATCCAATCGTGACCGGCGCGGCGAACGCCGCCAGTGCCGCCGCCGTCAGTAAAATCTTTCTCCCAAAATCCAGTTTGCGAACCATTCCTTCCGACATGATGTGCACCATCCTCTTCTTGAGATCCGATCCGGTCACTCCCGACACACACGCCAGCGGAGACCCCACGCAGAACTGGCAGACCTTCAGAATGCTCTCCGCATAGACATTCCTCTTGCTTCCCAACTCGAGAACCTGCTCATCGCAAGCCCGCTCCCGCTCATCCACCAGCCGCGCTCCTACCCACCACACCAGGGGATGAAACCAGAACACCGCCTCCACGATCATGTGCAGTGCCGCTGCAAGATTGTCCCGTCGCCGCACGTGCCACAATTCGTGCGCCAGCACCGCCTCGAGATGCTCGTCGTCAAGGCACTCCGAAATCCCTTGCGGCCAGATCAGCACCGGCCGCACGATCCCGAAGATCCCCGGCTCCAGCATCGTCCGCGAAATCCGCATCTGTACTCTCTGGCCGATTCCCATCACACACTCCAGCCGCCGCAAGGCTGCCAATTCTCGGCCTTCACTCACTGGCTCCGACTCCCGGATCGACGCCACAACCCGCCTCCACCGCACATACCACGTCGTGAGCACCGCCAAAAATCCGCATATCCAAATCACTGCGAGGATGATTGGCAACCGCTGCAGCAAGGAAGAAGAGTGAGGCACGGCCTGTGAGATCCTCGGGGTCGCAGACGAAGCAAACGGCTGGTTGACCTGCTCAATCACAAGCGACAATCCACTGCTCGCCGTCGCGCCTCGCACCCACGCCAGCCGCCCGCCCAGCCCTTCGAGCCATGAGAACGGAATCAGAAATTTCAACGATGCCGCCAGCCACAGCCAATACCGCGCCCGCGCATGATTCTTGCGCAAGCTCAGCGTCAGCACTCCGACCGCGACGGCAAACACCGTCGACTGCCACAAATGATTTCCCAGCGCTGCTGCAGCGCTACCCCAGAGAGCGATCAGTTCCCGCATCATCATTCCCCGCCCTTCTTCTCCAGCTTCCGGAGAGTCCGCTCCGCTTCCTTCACATCCTCGAGCGTCAGCTTGCCCGACTCGATCAGGTGCGCCATCACCGGCTGAGACCGGCCGCCAAACATCGCGAGCAGGTCGTCGATCAGCCGCCGCTGCGCGGCTGTCCGCGACACCGCCGCCTCAAAAATGTGAAAGTTCCCTACCTTCTTCACGCGCCGCACCGCCTTCTTCGCTTCCAGCCGATACACGGTGGTCTGGATCGTCGTGTATGCGGGCCGGTCTTCCTCGGGAAACGACTCCTGAATCTCCCGGATCGACGCCTTGCCCCGCTCCCACAAAGTCTCCATCACCCGCAATTCCAACTTCGCCAATTTCGGTTGCGCCATTCTTGTCTCCTACCGCTGTGTGCATTACTACTACAATTGTAGTTTTCGTGTCAAATACTATTTTGGTCACCCGCGATCAAGCCCCAAAGGGGCGGAATCCGAAAGCCCGGCACGGAAGTGCCGTCAAAGTCCAGAAATCAAGAACGAGCCCCGTCCGCGACGGCACACTATCCCGAACCCGCTACCGCCGCGGAGCAACTCCTCCCACGCCACCCATCGCCCTCACCCGATTCCGCCCCACTCCCCGCTCCGGTACACTATCTCTCTGTTATGTGCCCCAACACGACCCTCGCCCCCCCGCAACTGCTCACCGATCAGGATCTCTACCTTTTCAACGAGGGCAGCCATTACCGCATTTACGACAAGATGGGCGCGCATCTCGCCCAGCACAATGGCCAGGCAGGCGCGATCTTCAGTGTCTGGGCGCCCAACGCACGCTCCGTCTCCGTAATTGGAAGTTTCAACGACTGGGATCCCCATCCGCACCCGCTTCAACCACGATCCTCCTCCGGCATATGGGAGGCATTCGTTCCCGGTGTCACTCACGGCGCTCTCTACAAATTTCACATCGAATCCAGCCGCCACGGATACCGCATCGACAAGGCCGATCCTATCGGTCTTCTGCAAGAGAAGCCTCCGCGCACCGCCTCAGTGGTATGGGATCTCAGCTACGACTGGCATGACGACAACTGGATGAAGTCACGCTCCGGACGCAACTCCCTCCGTGCACCGCAATCCATCTACGAAGTCCACCTCGGCTCCTGGATGCGCGTGCCTGAAGAACACAATCGTCCCCTTAGCTACCGCGAGACCGCGCCGCGCCTCGCCGAATACGTCGGTCAAATGGGATTCACCCACGTCGAATTTCTTCCCATCATGGAGCACCCCTTCTACGGCTCCTGGGGATACCAGACCACCGGGTACTTCGCCCCCACGTCACGCTATGGGACGCCGCAGGATTTCATGTACCTCATCGACTACCTGCACCAGCACGGTATCGGCGTGATCCTCGACTGGGTTCCCTCGCACTTCCCCTCTGACGCGCACGGCCTCGCCTACTTCGACGGCACCCATCTTTACGAGCACGCGGACTCGCGCCAGGGATTCCATCCCGACTGGAAGACTCACATCTTCAACTACGGCCGCGCTGAAGTTCGCAGCTTCCTGATGTCGAGCGCGATGTTCTGGCTCGACAAGTACCATGCCGACGGCCTTCGCGTAGACGCCGTCGCCTCCATGCTCTATCTCGACTACTCCCGCAAGCAGGGCGAATGGATCGCTAATAAGTACGGCGGCCGCGAGAACCTTGAAGCCATCGAGTTCATCCGCCGCTTCAACCAGGAGTCTTACAAGGAGCACCCCGAAATTCAGACCATCGCCGAAGAATCGACCTCGTGGCCCATGGTCTCGAAACCGATCTACGTCGGCGGCCTCGGCTTCGGCGAGAAGTGGGACATGGGATGGATGCACGACACGCTGAAGTATTTCCAGAACGATCCCATTCACCGCAAGTTCCATCACAACCTGCTGACGTTCCGGATGATCTACTCCTTCCACGAAAATTTCGTGCTTCCGCTCTCGCATGATGAAGTCGTGCACGGCAAGGGATCCCTCATCGGCAAGATGCCCGGTGACGAGTGGCAGAAATTTGCCAACCTCAGGCTGCTTTTCGGTTACATGTACGCGCAGCCCGGAAAGAAACTCCTGTTCATGGGAGCAGAATTCGGCCAGGTCCGCGAGTGGGCGCACGACTCCAGCCTCGAGTGGCACGTGCTCCAATACCAAAACCATCGCGGCGTCCAGGCCTGGATGGAGCAACTCAATCGCTTCTACCGCAGCGAACCCGCCATGCACGTCTTCGACAACGACCCGCGCGGGTTCGAATGGGTCGACTGCAATGACAACGCCGCCAGCACGATCTCCCTGTTGCGCAAGGGCGAGAAGGTCGAAGACACGATCTTGATGGTCGCCAACTTCACCCCAGTGCCACGCCAGGGATATTTAGTCGGAGTTCCCCACGGAGGCTATTGGCACGAAATGCTCAACAGCGACGCCCGCGAATACGGGGGCAGCGGCCTGGGAAACCTCGGTGGAGTCAATGCAGAAGCCACATCAATCCACGGCCGCCCCTATTCCCTGAAACTAACGCTCCCCCCGCTGGCAGCCCTGTTCCTAAAATCGAAGTAACGAAGCCGGAACCAACGAACCATGTAGGAACAGCGTAGGTCATGTAGGGACAGCCGCCTCGGCTGTCCCGCGAGCGCAAAGCGCGAGCCCACAGAATCCAGCGCAAAGCGCGAGCCCGCAGGAATCCAGTGCTCCGCACCCAGCAAAGCGCGACCGCGATTATCAGAACTCGGGTAACTCAAGCAAAATGGGAAAGCCCGCCGCGGCAGTGCCGGGAAAGCCACAATTACGAAACCAAGTCCCGTATGGACGGCAAAAAAGCTCACACTCGGAAGTCCCAGAGGGACCCCTGAACCCCCGCTTGAAACTCGTTGTGCTGAATTCCTTCCCGGGACTAAACTATTCCGCGAGGACGCGCCAAATGGCTGACCGGCCGGATCACAACATCTCGTCCGCATACAAAGCCGGCCGTCAAACACTTCAGCGTGCCGGACCCTTGCCATACCTGATCATCGGCCTGGCGCTCATGACCAAGGGCATCCTAACCCATCGTGTCTCATCGGGAGTCATTGGCTTTGTTGTCTGCGTCTTTCTCTATCCAATTCTCCACCACTTTTATCATCGCTCGAATTAATCGGGCTGCCCTCCACCTTCGCATTCCCCGTGCTATCCTCGCTTTATCGACGTCGCATGTTGAGGCGATTTGCAGGCGTGAGCGAGGCCGGGGTCCCCGGCACGCGCGGGTTTCGCGTGACGGTGTGGGGAGCGGGAGCCCGCGGCCCAAATCCCGAACGCCGTGAGGGACCTGTTTCTTGATGCGGATTCTCACCCGCTACATCCTCCGCGAGGTTATCGCACACGCCCTGATCGGCGTGGCCATCTTCACCTTCGTCCTCTTCACCCGCGACCTCGGACGCATCCTCGAACTCGTCGTCCGCGCCAGCGCTCCGCTTCCCAGCGTCGCCGAAATCTTCTTCTTCACTGTCCCGCTCGCGCTCACCTATACGCTGCCCATGAGCGTGCTGCTCGGAATTCTCATCGGCCTCAGCCGTCTCGCCGCCGACAGCGAAATTACCGCCATGCGCGCCAGCGGCATGGGAGTCTGGTCGTTCCTTCGCTCGGTCTCGCTTTTCGTGGTGATCGTCTGGGTCCTCGCGCTCGCCAACGGACTCTACATCGGCCCGCGTGCACAAGCCTCTCTCGGCCGCCTCGAAGACCGCCTGAAGGGCTCGCAGGTCTCCTTCGAAGTCCAGCCGCGCGTCTTCTACGAGGGATTCCCCAAGTACGTCCTGTACGTGCAAGACGTCAAAAGCGCCCAGGGTGCCGCCGTCTGGAAGGGCGTCTTCATGGCCGATATCTCCGACGCGGCAAATCCCAAGATTACCCTCGCCAAGGAAGGCGTGGTCGTCAGTGAAGGCCCTGATCGCCTGCACCTTCACCTCATCGACGGATCCGCCCACGAAACCATTCCCACGGATCCCACGCACTATCAGATTTCAACTTTTGAGCAAACCGACATCCCCATCGAACTGCCCTCCGCCGAAAACAAGACGGACGAATCCCAACCTGCCTCGGTCATGGTCACCGGTGCCTTGCTCGAGAAGGCGCGGCGCGTCGATCCCGTCGCCGCCCGCTGGTACCTCATCGAATTTCACCGGCGCTTTTCGCTCCCCACCGCATGTCTGGTCCTCGCGCTCGTGGGGATCCCGTTAGGCCTGTCTTCCAAGAAAAGTGGCAAGTCCGGAGGTTTTGTTCTTACGATCCTCCTCGTCTTCGCCTACTACGTCGTCTCGCTAATCGGGGTCTCTCTCGCCCGGCAAGGCAAAGTTCCCCCCTGGTTCGGCGCTTGGCTCGCTGACTTTGTTTTTCTCGTGCTCGCTTTTCTCCTCTTGATGCGTGCGGAGAGGCGTCCCTTCGAGCTTGCCTCCTTCCGATTCTTTTCCAAACCGCTCGCCGTTCCTGCCCGCCCTCACAATGGCAGGGGCCGCCGCGAGAATGCTTTCGAGCGCGCTTCCACTCGTCGCCGCGTCTTTAGCGCCAGCTTCCCCACGTTGCTCGACGACTACGTCCTGCGCGATTTCTTCCTTTACCTCGTTCTCATACTTTCCACCTTTCTCGTGCTCGTCGTCGTCTTCACGCTCTTCGAACTCTTGGGCGACATTCTCCGCAACCAGGTTCCCACCTCGATCGTTGCCGAATATCTGCTCAACGTCACGCCCTATCTGCTCTACAACGTCGCTCCGCTGGTGATGCTGCTCGCCGTGCTTGTCACCTTCGGCCTGATGCAGCGCTCCAACGAACTCACAGCCATCAAGGCCACCGGGATCAGCATCTACCGCATCGTCAGCCCGGTCCTTGTAGCCGCCGGGATTATGTCTTGCGCGCTCTTCCTCGCGGACCAGTTCTATTTGCCCCATACGAACCAGCGCCAGGAGGCCCTTCACAACCAGATCAAGGGCAAGCCTCCTCAAACTTACCTGCGCCCCGATCGCAAATGGATCTTCGGGCAGAAAAACGACATTTACTACTTCCAGTACTTCGACACGGACCGCGACCAGTTCGCCAATCTCACCGTCTTTCAGCTCGATAAGGCCAGCTTCACGATCACCCGCCGCATTCATGCCGATCGCGCCCACTGGGAAGACACACTCAACCGCTGGATCTACGAACAGGGCTGGGACCGCTCACTCAACGTCTCCGCCATCGCCAACTATCGCCCCTTCGACGTAGCCACCTTCCCCGATCTGCCTGAAACACCCTCGTACTTCAAGAAAGAAGTGAAGCAGTACACCGAGATGAATTACGAAGAGCTGCGCCGCTACATTCGCGACTTGCAGCAAAGTGGCTTCGACGTGGTGCGGCTGCGCGTACAGTTGAATAAGAAGCTTTCGTATCCGCTGATCACCTTCATCATGGCGGTGCTCGCCATTCCCTTTTCCATGTCCACGGCCAAGAAAGGTGCGATCACCGGCGTAGCGGTCGCCGTAGGAATCGCGGTGTTCTACACGGTGGTGTCGCGGCTATTTGAAGCCATGGGAGATCTAAGCCAGCTTCCTCCGGCCATAGCAGCCTGGTCGCCCGACCTGATCTTCATTCTGGTCGGTGGATATCTAATCCTGAAAGTCCCAACCTAAATCAGGACGCAAACCTGGATCAGGACATGAACCGTAGAGACGTTGCTCAGCAACGTCTCTCCCCACATCGTGGATACGTCGATAAAGAACGTCTGATTGGAAAGGAGCGGCTTGAGCCGCCGTCAGACCATATGTGAAACCCAGGCATAGCGCCCGGGAAGTCTCACTTCACCGCCACGCCCCAGGGCTCATTATCCGTCTGCACCGGCGGTAACGCCGACAACGCGCCCGTTGCAGGCGCGATCGAAAACTGCGACAACGTCGCCGATGTGAAGTTCGTCACGAACAGCCAGTTATTGTCCCCGCGGATCGCCATCGAAATCGGCAGCTGGCCTGTCGCCGCCGCGGTTTTCGCCGTTAACACCCCCGACTGCGACGCAATCGAAAACGGCAGCACCTGGTTCGAGCGCGTTTCCAGCACATACAGATAATTCCCAAACGGATCCACCACCAGCGGGCCCGGCCCCAACCCGACCGACTGCGAAAACGGAGAGCCGGCAATCGGATTCAGCCGGCCGTCAGCCGCCGGACACGACGTTCCACTCACCACGCTGCACAGCGTGTATCCGCTGATCTGGTTCGACTGGAGGTTCGATACGTATACGAACCGGTCGCAAGGGTCGACCACGACTCCCGAAGGCGTTGCTCCCGTCTGTGTTGCGCCCGTGGAAAAAGTCGGTACCTGCGACTGGCTCGGTGGATTTGTCAACGTCCCCGACGACATATCCACGCCGAATTCATAAACAGCATTGTTCGCCGAATCCGCCACGTACAGGAATTCATTCGTCGGAGCCGTATTCCCTGGATTCGAACAGACCGCGGTCTGTACTCCATTCACCAGTGCAGGCAGCGTAGTAGGCGTGGCCGCCAGGGCGGCGAAATTCGGTGTGTTGTATCCCCCGGGAAGAACGAAATTGAATGTGGCCGGTATCGGGGTCAACGAACCGCCGCTCCCAATGGCGTAGGCACACACCTGGTATTGCGTGCTTCCCGCAATGCAAGGCGTCGGCGTCGTTGCCGGCGGTTGGATCACCCCGGTCCCTTCCGCCACAAACAGATACTTCCCGCTCTGATCCATCGCCAACGCGACCGGGTTCGGATCCGAGACTGGCGTGCCGGGCTTACCCAGCGTCCCGTCGGAGTTCACCTTGAAAGACGCAATCCCGTTGCTGCCGGCATTTCCGCAGGCCTGATTTCCGCTCAAAATCGCGTAAGCATATTGCCCCGCCGGGTCGAGCACGAGCGCATACGGCGTGCCCGGCAAAACGCAGGTCTGGTTCGAAGTATCGTTCGGCGAATTACTGATCGGCGCGATGTGCCCATTGGTCAGGCTGAAGGTGAACGACTCCAGTAGAGACGATCCCACGCTGCCCACCACCACCAGCCCGTCCGACGATGAGTTATACGTCGTGCCGCAGGCCACTAGAAATCCCGCCAGGATCAGTCCCACCAACCCGAGCAACCACCCTGCTTGTTTCGGCATTCTCTGCTTGATCTCCATTGTTACGTGAGGTTTGCGCGTGCACACGTCGCGGCGCCCCGCCCGGCAGGCACTTTCGCTCTGAATAACCTGGGAATTCTCAATCCATTTGTGTATCAGGAAAGCGCGGGAAGCGCAAACCCCCGCAAGCAAGGTTGGAACCTATTGCAGCCCCGGGAGTTGCCTGCCTCCGGTCCAAACTAAAGCACCGCTTGGCAGCGCCCCCTTGAACACCAGGTGCCCCACTTCTGGCCGAAGTTGCCGGAAGTGCGGATTTTGATAATCGGGTAAGAGGTTCAAACTCAGGAGCCTAAGCGGTCCAGCCGGGTACCCCGTCTCTCGCGCGCCGTATGCGCGAGAAGCGGAGATTCCACCAAACTCTCCCTAAACCGACGCAACCGCCTCCGGCGCCGCCTTCAACTGCCCCCGCGCAATCAACGGCAACCGGATCTCCACCTGCAACCCGCCCTGTGCCCGGTTGTGCGCCGAAACTCGCCCCCCGTGGAAACGCACCGCCCGCTCCGTGATCGCGAGTCCCAACCCGACTCCGCCCGTCTGCCGTCCGCGGGCCTCATCCAGCCGGTAGAACGGCTCAAACAATTTTCCCAGCGCCTCCGGCGGAACTCCCGGTCCCGCGTCGCTGACCTTCAGAACAGCCTCCGCTCCCGCCGCAGATCCCTCGCTGCTCATCTCGATCTGGACCGAAGTTCCCTCCTGCGTGTACCGGATCGCATTCCGCACCACATTCTCCACCGCGCTGTGCAGCAGCGATCCATTCCCGCGCACCTCCCAATTCCCCTCGGGAATCGTGGTGTGCACATGGCAATGCCGCGCTTGCGCCTCGAACTCCGCATCTTCCGCCACATTCAGCACCACTTCATCCAGTGGCACCGGAGTCTGTGGCATGCGCTGCTCTCCATCCTCCAGCCGCGCCAGCGTAAGAATCCTGCCAATCAACTCGTTCAGCCGGCTCGCCTCCAGTTCGATACGCTCCAGCATCTCTTCGTTGCTGCCCGCGCCCGCCCGCTGCCGCGCCAGCCCCAGCGCCACGTTCAACCGCGCCAGCGGCGACCGCAACTCGTGTGAAATGTCATTCAACAGGCGCGACTGCGCCTTCATCAGGATCTCCAGCCGCTCCGCCATGGCATCGAAGTCCCGCATCAGTCCCGCCACTTCATCCCGCCGTCCGCTGCCCGGCGCTCCCGTCCGTGCCGTCAGGTCGCCTGACGCCAGCTGCCGAGCCGCTGCCCGCAACTTCACAATCGGCTTCGTCATGAACCACGAGAGCCCGTAACACACCAGCCCCGAACAGACCACCGCAATCAGCAGCCAGCGCACCGGCATTCCCCGCGGACCAAAGAACACCCGCGGCCCCGGTGGCAATCCCATCACCAGGGTGTAGCGATGCAATCCGTCCGACGATGACCGCGAATCCCTTTGCACCGGAGGCGCGGGGATCATGAATCCGTCCCGCGGCAGCCGCGGCCCGCCCCCCGCAATCCGGATCGCCCAATCCGGTGGCGTGCGATGCGATAACTCAGTCCCTTCTTCGTTGAACAGGTAGGCGCGTACATGTTGCGTCGCTTCCAGCTCTTCAAAATATTTCCGCAATTGTGCGTCGCCGCCCTGCTCGTATGCCGCCACCGCGTCGTTGAGCGCCGTCGTGCGCAGCGCTTCCCAGGTCGCGCTTCTCGGACGCAACACCAGCGTCACCACGATCACCGCCACGATGATCAGCGCCTGCGCCACCCAGAACGACAGAAAAATCCGCCAGAATAAACTTTTCATGGAGAACTCGCAGACCTACGTTTTCTTCGCGTCTCTATCTCGGCCGCGCGAAAATATATCCCACGCCGCGCACCGTCTTGATGTGCTCATCGTTGTCGGTGTCGCCCAGCTTCTTGCGCAGCTTGCTCACGTGCATATCAATGCTGCGGTCGAACGGCGAAAACTTCCGGCTGAGCACCGCATTCACCAGCCGCTCCCGCGGCACCACCCGCCCTGCTTCCCGCAACAAAACTTCCAGCAGGTTGAACTCCACCGACGTCAAATCGACCAACTGCCCGTCCAGCCGCACATTCCGCGTTGCCGGATCCAGTTCCACATCTCCAACCTTCACCACATCCGGCGCGGAAGGCGCGCCGTTGCCATCCGCCCGCGTCCGCCGCAACACTGCCCGGATTCGTGCCACCAGCTCGCGCGGATTAAATGGCTTCGGCAGATAATCATCCGCCCCGATCTCTAATCCCACGATGCGGTCCACGTCTTCCCCGCGCGCCGTCAGCAGCAGCACCGGCAAACGCGAAGTCGCCCGGATCCGACGCAACACTTCAAATCCATTAATCCCCGGCAACATCACATCGAGCACGGCCAGCAGATACTCCCCGGCGGTCGCTTTCTTCAGCCCGCTTTCACCATCGTGCACGCACTCGATCTGAAATCCTTCCGCCTGCAGGTACTCCCCCACCAGGTTGCATAACTCGACGTCGTCGTCGATCACCAGTATGCGATCCATCGTCCTCATTGTGCATCACCTGCAACTATTTAAGCAGTAAAGAATTGTCAAACATCCAGAGATCGCTTCCGGCCCGGCTGCCCCATTTCTCGCGCGTCTTGTGCGCGGGAAATGGGGATTCTGAATCTCCCGCCACAGCCTCACACTCGCCAAACGTGAAGCCGCAACCCAAGTCCCGTTTTGACAAAACTTTACTCCGGTTGACCGACTCTTTACCGCTACTTTTCCGGAGCCCGTGTTTTTATGACTGTACGGAAATCTCTGAACTTCGGGAGTTGCCCCATGAAATCGATTCGGTTTCGCTTCCTGGTCGCGGCATTGGCAGTTCTTTTCGGGACGGTGATCGCAAAATCCCAGACCGCAGACGCTCCACCGCCTCCGCCGGTGCACGGCGCCGGCTTTGGCATGGGCGATCACATGCTGAAATTCTTCACGGAAGAGCTGAACCTGACCGACGCTCAGCAGGAACAGGCTCACGCCATCCTGGCGAAGGAAATGCCCACGATCAAGCCGCTGATGCAGCAATCGCGCCAGATGGAGCAGCAACTCCACCAGTTCGCCGAGGGCAGCTATGACGAAACCAAGGTGCGCAACCTGGCCACGCAAAAGGCGCAGGTCGAGCTTGAGCTCTCCGTCCAGAGAACCCGCATTCACAGTGAACTCTATCAATTGCTTACTCCCGATCAGCAGTCGAAACTGAAACAACTGGAGGCCGACCAGCAGGCCCGCATGCAACGCCACATGCGCCCCGGCCCGCCACCTCCGCCGGCAGAAGAGTAACCGGATCAACACAGAGGGCGCGGCTCGTCGTCCGCGCCCTCGCTTCAAACTTTATGTCATTCAGCGATTCCTACATGCTCGACCTCGGATGGCTGTTCTTCACCGCCTGGGGAATCCTCGTGGGCGTGGTCAGCGTAGCGGCCTTCCGCAACGATCTATTTCCCGCGGACAGGAAAACCGACTCTGTTCCACCCTCCAACTTGCAAAAGACCCAGGTTTCCAAGTAGTTAGCAAGAAGTAGCCAATAAAAATGGCGCAAGCCCGGAGGCTGCGCCATTTCTTTTTTCTCTACCTACTTCCAGAATATCAAATTGAGCAGGGCAAAGTGGACATTTTCCAAAAAATCTATTCGCAGCAGAATCTGTCACTTAGTCAAATCGAACCCCCAAAAGGCCCTTGACAAGATTTTGGACGAACATGGGATTCGTCGATGGCACGGTATGCCTTGCGCAGAGAGAGCTGCCCCCGGCAATCCGTGATTGGGTAGCGACAGCCGCCCGAGCCTGCCCTGGGCATGCCGAAGAGGCTGACCGGTCGAGCGAAGCTCAACTCCACCACCGCACCCCTACCCGGCGCTCCCCACCATGACCGGGTGCGACGTCGGCGCATCCGACCCCGCCTCCGGTTCCACCGTGATCGCAAAAGTCTTAGCCGTGATCCCCACCGGCAACGGAGGTTTCACCACCGCCGCGCTGCCCTGCCCATCCGGCTTGAAAACACCTGCCGGAATCGGCGTTCCCGTGTCCGGAATCAGCCACAACTCATACGCCTTCTGCGGAGGTAACGCCGGCATGTGGCTCGCGATAAATACCAGCGTCCCGCTACTAGCCACGTAAATCGCGCGGCCCTGGGGCTGCGGTGGCTTGTTCCCGGCGGTCAGCACGTACTTCTCCGCGTCCGGAGCGGTCAAGCTCGAAAGCAACTCCTTAGCCTCTTGCAGCTGCTTGTCCTGCCCCGTGATCCGCGCCTCCACCCGGAACAGCCGTCTTTGCAAAACTCTGTTCTGATGGACCAACACCACGGCGAACACCAGGCATGCGGCCGCAGCCGCCCATCCCATCCAGCCCCACCACGGCGTCGCACGCGCCCGACGGATAGGCACCACGGGCTGGGCTTCGCGCCGCGGTTCGCGCGCTACCGCCGCCATCAAACGCTCCCGCGACCGCGCCGGAGGTCTCGAAGCTCCCGCAGCCATGGCCAACAAGGCCGCATCTCCACGCAGTCTCGCTAACTCCTTGCGGCATCCCGCACACTCCTGCAAATGCCTCTCCAGCGCCACACGCTCGTCGCCTTCGAGCGTTCCTAGCGCGTACAGCGCGAGGTCATCCCCGAATTGTTCATGCGCCGTCATAAGCTGAATGCCTTGCGCAACGTCAGCAGGCCGCTGCGGATGCGAGTCTTGACCGTGCCCAGCGGCTCACCGGTCTTCTCCGCAATCTCCGGATGCGTGAGCCCTTCAAAAAAACTCATCTCGAGGGCCGACCGTTGCGCCGCCGGCATCGTACCCAGCACGCCGCGAATCTTGCCGAGCGCACGGCTCCAGTCCGCGCTCCCCGCCAGGTCCGGCTCCACGCTCACTACCACGTCGCTGATATCGGTCTCCGGACGCCGTTTGCGCAACGCGTCGATCGCGCGGTTTCGCGTGATCACCGCCAGCCATGCGCCCAGGCTTCCCCGGCTCGCGTCGTAGATCTCCGGGTTGCGCCAAAGCTGCATGAGGATCTCCTGCAAGATATCCTCCGCCGCGCCCGTGTCGCCCAGTACTCGCAACGCCACCGAATACACCACGCCGGAATACCGGTCGTAGATTCCCGCCATGGCCTGCTCGTCGCCGCGTCGTAACCCGGCGATCAGCGTGGAATCTTTGGCATCAAGCTCGGAGGGAGTTTGCGACAAACCTTTAAATCTTCCCTTCTAATCTCACGAGGCCTGCCTACTGCAAGCCCGTTGCGCCGTCACAGGCGCAACTCATCCTACCACTCGAAACGGAGCCGGGCGCCCCACCCATGGAGCGCCCGGCTGTTAATCCTGGAGACGCTGCTCAGCCAGGTCTCGTTGGTTGTCCCACCCACTCAGTTCGGCATCACGACCGTATCCACGACATGAATCACGCCATTCGACTGAAACACGTTGGGGATCGTCACCGTCGACATGTCGCCCTTTTCATCCTTCAGCACGATGTTCTTGCCCTGCATCATCACCCACAGCGTGCCGCCGCTCACCGTCTTCAACTCAGCATGTCCATTGCCCGCCTCGATCATCTTGCGCAAGTCTGCAGCGCTCAAGCGTCCGGCAACGACGTGATACGTGAGAACCTTGGTGAGCATTTCCTTGTTCTCCGGCTTCAACAGCGTGTCCACTGTTCCCGCCGGCAACTTGGCGAATGCTTCGTTCGTTGGCGCGAAAACGGTAAATGGTCCCGGCCCCTTGAGTGTATCGACCAGCCCCGCGGCCTTCACCGCCGCGACCAGCGTCGTGTGATCGGCGGAATTGACCGCGTTGTCGATGATGTCCTTTGTGGGATACATCGGTTGCCCGCCCACAACCGGGTTCTTCGATCCGGCCAGCGCCGCTGTCCCAATCAGTGTGACCGCGCTCAGTAACAATGCTGCCATGGTGCGTTTCATAATCTTTTCTCTCTCCTCAAGCGTGTTGGAACTGCTTTCGTGAGAGGTACGCGGCCCATCGCATTTCGGATTGCACACTTTTTTCACCTGCGCGCAAAGCGCGAGGCCTGTTGATGTACGAATGAACCAGAGATTTGGATTGCCCCCCAAAGAAAATATTTTTCAAAACAGGTTCTCTGCGAAATTCCGCACCCGCACGCAATCCAAAATCGAAAACTGCCCGTACAGAAAGCGCAGGCAGTTCCACTAGCGATTCTCGGAACACCTGCAAATTTTTTCGAGGAGAATCCCCATGCAACCTTTCGACCGGGAGGCCCGGTTTTCTTTCGGCCGCCTTGCCCTGCTTCTTCTGCTGTGCACCCTTCCGTTTCTTGCCTTTGCGCAATCCGATTCCGATCTCAAACCGAACCAGACCTACGGGTTTGGCAACAACAAGATCCTGAAGTTCACCTACACACAGAGCTTCGATTGCGTCGACCAGCCTCACGACAATCTCAACTTCAACGGAAAACCGGCAGAATCGGATCCGGGGGAATTCCAGCTTCCGATCTGCCAGGTCGGCATTAATCCCACCATCGATCCCAGCGGCCTGCACGGAAACGCCGATCCCACTGAGCCCCTCTATGTTCTGGTCCCCATGTTCTCCGTCGATCACGATCAGAATCCCGATGACGCCATCTCGTGCAAAGGAGTGGTGACCGGAACCAATTGCGGCCCCGCGCTGGGCAGCACGCTGATCAGCCTGTTTGGCGCGCTCCCCGAAGCTTTCAAAGCGAAGCCTCTCGTTCACACGCAATGCCCGGACCCGAATCTTCCCGCGGGCACCTGCACCATGCACGCTTCGCGCCTCGATCTCGGCCCGGTACTCGTCAAGCTCGGCCTGCTGCCTGGGCCGGTGAAGAACATCTTCGTTCCCAGCCCGAATCACAGCCACGTAGTTCTCAACATCGACGTCAACCTTCAGCCCGTATGGTGGCAGGTGATTCCGGTGCTGGTTCTGGATGAAACCGATTGGCCCACGGAAGAGGGTTCGAGCGGAATCACCTCAGTCGCCAAGATGAACGCGGCCGAGAAGGCTGGGCGGGCGATTCAAGCTCCGTCAAACTTCTACTTGTTCTTTGGATCTCACGTCGCCCACGAACACGGGATGTGAGATTTTCGTCGGAGGGAAGCGGTGCAGGCGTAAAGTCCTGCGCCGCATTTTTTCTAGGCGTTTGCCTTGATCATCTGCTCGGCGTGTTTGCGCGAAGTTTCCGTCAGCTTCGCCCCACTCAGCATGCGGGCCACTTCGTCTGTCCGCTCCTCGCCGCTGACCGCGTGAATGCTGGTCCGCGTGCGCCCGCCGGACTCTTTCTTCTCGATCACAAAATGCTGGTCCGCGAAGGTCGCGATCTGCGCCAGGTGCGTCACGCACAAAACCTGGTTTGTGCGGGCCAGCGCCTTGAGTTTCTTGCCCACGGCCTCAGCCGCGCGCCCGCCGATCCCGGTATCGATCTCGTCAAAAACCAGGGTCTTCCGGGTACCCCACTTCTGGCTGCCTTTGACGGAAGCGGGCATCTTCTCGCCTTGCAGCTTCGACCCGCCCTTGCCCGAAGCGGCAGGTTTCTCCACGCTTGCCTTCAGCGCCAGCATCACGCGCGAAAGCTCACCGCCCGATGCAATATGCTCCAGCTGCCGCAACGGTTCCCCGGAGTTGGTCGCGATCAAATAAATCACCTGGTCGATCCCCGTCGCCGTCCAGTGTGCCTTTTCTTCCAGCGTGGTCACGCCGATGCGGAAGGTCGCCTTCATCGCCAGGTCGTTGATCTCCGCCTCGACCAGGCGTTCCAGCTTCTGCGCCGCGTCGGTGCGCCGCTTCGACAACTCCCGCGCCGCGGCGAGATATTTTTCGCCAGCCTTCGCCAGTTCGCCGCGCAGTTCCCGCAGGATCGCGTCCTTGTTCTCGACCTCAGAGAGCTTGCGCGCGACTTCCGCGCCAAACTGAATGACTTCCTCGAGCATCGGACCATACTTCCGCTTCAGCCGCTCGAGCAGCGCCAACCGGTCTTCGACCTGCGCCAGGTGCTCCGGGGAGGCCTGGATGCCTCCCGCATAATCGCGAACCGTCGCGCCCACGTCCTCGACGCTGATCCGCGCGCTCTCGAGCGCCGCCAGCGCCTCCTTGAACTTCGGGTCGTAACGCGACAGCTCCTCGACCTGTTTCTGCGCGGCCCGCAACGACGACGCCGTCGAGCTGTTGCCTTCGTAGAGCAGGTCGAAGGCATTCATCGCCGCGTTGTAAATCTTCTCGGCGTTGGCGAGAACGCGCTTCTCCGCTTCCAGCCGCTCATCTTCGCCCGGCTCGATGTGGGCGTCTTCGATCTCGCGCTTCTGAAAGACCCACAGATCAACCAGGCGCAGGCGGTCCTGCTCGCCGCGCTCCAGTTCGTCGATGCGCTGGTGGATCTCGCTCCAGGCGGCAAACGCCGATTCCACCGCATCCGACTGGCTTCCGGCATAGGTATCGAGCAAGGCCAGCCGCGCCGGTCCGTCAAAAGACAGCAGCGATTCGTTCTGTGCGTGAATTGTCGCGAGATGCGGCGCCAGCAGGCGCAAGACCGTCACGGTCGCCGGCTGGTTATTGATGAACACCCGTCCCTTGCCGCCGGCCGCAATCTCCCGCCGCAGGATGATCGAGGCATCGTCGGATTCGTCGATGCCGTTGCCTTCAAGAATCTTTTCGACCGCCTTCGCCGTAGCCCCTTCCGGCTCGAATACCGCCGCAACCACGGCGCGCTCGGCACCGCTCCGGATGACCTCGGTCGAGGCCTTCTCCCCAAGCAACAACGCGAGCGCGTCGATCAGGATCGACTTTCCTGCCCCGGTCTCACCGGTCAGCAGGTTTAATCCCTGGCCGAATTCGACCACCAGGTTATCGACGACCGCGTAGTTTTCCAGCCGAAGTTCAACCAGCACAGTCACTTCCTCGCTGACGGGCTTGGGCGCAGCATAGCACGAATGCCTCCCGGCGGGGACTCAGGTATGCACAAGGCTATACGTGATTTCCCGTATCGAAACTCTCAGGACAATCTTCTTATACTTCGGTTTTGGACTTGCGTGGCTGTGCGCCCGGACGATTCTTGGGGCAAACGTCACGTGCGGGATGTAGCGCTCATTCGTTCGATCTGTGCCGAGGTTAGCGGCAAATGCAGATGCGGAGAAAGTCGACGAACTACTCCACCTGCGGCGCGCGCTGGTCCGGGACGATCCTGCGAAAATTCAAAGTCGTTTGGAGTTGCTTCAGCGGAAATATTCGATCGCATTCGAGGGGCTGGCCAGTATGCCGGTCCCGGAGGCCCATGACTAACGACCACCGCGACCGTATCGATTCGCTTTGCCGTCAAATTGAAGTTGAGCAGGACCAGACAGTCTTTCTGCACCTGGTACGCGAACTGAACCGGCTCCTCGAAGTGAACGAGCGCCGGATGAATGGCCTGCCGCCCAAACAGGCAGCCTATAACCCATACGTCACCTTTGCTTCTCACGAGCAAATTCCGCAGCTCCTCGGCTCGATGATCGAGGCCACGTTCGCTGATTTCGGAAACGTTCAGCTGCTCGATTCCTCTCGCTCCGCGTTAAGGATCGTGGCGCACCATGGATTCGGCGCCGAATTTCTCAGGTATTTCGAGGCGGTGTGCGCCAACCGCTACTCCTGCGGAGCGGCCATGAACCGGCAGGTCCGGGTTGCAGTCAACGACATTCTGAAGCACCCGCTGTTTCAGGACGCCGAGACTCGGGCGGTGATGGAAAGGGCGAATGTGCGCGCTTGCCAGTCCACGCCGCTATTCGATCACTCTGGGAGTTTCATCGGGGTGGTTTCGACGCATTTCCAGCAGCCCGCCGATTTCGGCGCGGAAGTGTGGAAGCGCGTCGATGCGGTCATCGCCAACTTCACCAGGACGCTGCCAGAAGCGGAAACAGCTCCCGTATAAAAAGTTTCGGCCACCGCAGCATCGGTTATCCTGATGGCATGGTTCGCCCTTCGCCCACGGCAGAAGGATTCCGCGCCGCCGCCCGCCGGCCTTCGTTCACGCTGGCGGAGATCAGCTGGCGCTGGACCGCCGGCGCTACGGCGATCGCTCTTTTTTTCTTCGGCCTCTTCGAATATCTCGATTCGCTTCCCGTCACCAAGGCGGACGCGCTCTTCCTGAAAACGCGGCATCCCTACCTCGTGTCGCAGGCGCTGGCGCACATCCTGCACGGAAGCATGCCGCGGGCCGTCGCGGCCGCGCTGCTGGCGGGATTGCTCTTCACGCTGTTGTGGATCGCCGCCGCGTCGCTGGGACGAGCAGCGACCGTGCGAAGCCTCGTCGAATATTTTCGTAGAGACACAGCTGGCTACTTCTCGGCCGACAGTGCCCCCGGCCCAGGGGCCGAGGCTGGGCCCGACAGAGACGTTGCTGGCAACGTCTCTTCGAGCGGGTCGTCCATTGCAACGCTGCTCCGCCTGAACTTCCTTCGGGCTGGCGTGGTTGTGGCCGCCGTCGTTGGCCTCGTCGGCGCAGCGATCCTCGCTGGTTTTGCCTCACCCGACTCCGATCCGCAGCCCGGACTGGCGTTCCTGCTCTTTCTCTTTTTGTCGGCCATGGTCGCCCTGGCATGGTGGGCGGTGAACTGGACGCTATCGCTGGCGGCTGTGTTTGCGGTACGCGATGGCGGCGATACCCTGAGCTCGATCTCTGCCGCCGTGAGTTTCTGCCGCGAACGCATGGGCGCCGTGTTTGCGGTTACGAGCTGGACCGGCCTCGCGCACCTGGTGGCATTCGTGGGCGCGACCATGGTCGTGTCATTTCCGATCGGCCTGGCAGGACTTCTGCCCGGACGCCTGATCGTCCTCAGCATGGCGCTGGTGTCGCTCGGTTATTTCGTGGTCGCGGACTGGCTCTACATGGCGCGGCTGGCGGGATATGTCTACATCGCCGAGATGCCGGAAGCATTGCTGAGACCGGCACCGCTGCCTCCGGTCCCCGTTTTGCCCATTCCGCATTTGGCTCCGACTGCACCACCGCTGCAAACAACCATCGACAAAGACGAACCCATCCTGAGCGATGTCCCGAATCCCGCCGTCGAGACGTAGCTCTGCTACGTCGCTGCCCGCTCCATCGGCCAATTTCGAGCCTTCTGTGAGATCATCTCGAAGAACTTTGTGGATTGTTGCCTGAGCCCGTCCATGCCGCAAGGCGTATCGAAAAGAATCTAGTGCTGGAAGCACTAGGAGAAAAAGCAGCGGTATGATAGTCGTTTTATTTGTCGCAGAGAGCTTGTTCTTGGGCTATTGCGGCTGGCTCTTGATCTTCAGAACAAGCACAATTGTCGGGCGAGCGCACAAGACATACGGTCACAAATTCTTTCTGAAGCCTTGGTATTCAACATTCATGCGCTGCATAGGAATCTTTATTTGGTTCCTGGCAGCCGTAGCGGGTTACGCAATGCTAACGCTCAGATAGTCTCATCTGTGGAAATCAAACTGACCCACTACCGAATACTTCTACATCTTTACGCGCTCTCTTCAATCTGAGAAACTGTTCCGTGGCGAAACAATTCCCGCACAATCCAACGTTTCACGATCAGTCCATCGTCATCCTCGACTTCGGGGCGCAGTACACGCAGCTGATCGCGCGCCGCATCCGCGAGCAGAACGTGTTCTCGGTGGTCCTGCCCTGCACGGCGAAGCTCGAAGAGGTCCAAAGCTACGCGCCCGTGGGCATCGTGCTGTCCGGCGCGCCGTGGTCGGTCTACGACAAGGACGCCCCACCCGCCGACCGCCACCTGTTCGATCTCGGCGTGCCGGTACTGGGCATCTGCTACGGGCTGCAGTTCATGGTGCACACTCTCGGCGGCAAGGTGCGCCCTGCGGAGAAGCGCGAGTACGGGCATGCGGAGATTGATGTCGTCACCGACTCGGTGCTGTTCCAGGGCCTGGCGAAGAAGCTGGCGGTATGGATGTCGCACGGGGACGAAGCGTTGGAACTGCCTCCGGGCTTCGAATTGATGGCGCGGACGCACTACGCGGTCGCTGGAATTCAGAACGTCGCCAAGCGGTGGTACGCGGTGCAGTTCCATCCTGAAGTGCACCACACGCCCCAGGGCACGCAGATCCTGAAAAATTTTGTCTTCGAAATCTGCAAAGCGAAGCCCACATGGACTCCGCAACACTTCATCGACTCAACGATCGAGCAGATCAGGCATGAGGTGGGAACCGGGCGCGCCATCTGCGCGCTCTCAGGCGGAGTGGATTCGTCGGTGGCCGCGGTGCTGGTGGACCGCGCGCTGCGCGATCAAAAGGGAAAATCCCGCCTGACTTCCGTGTTCGTCAACAACGGAGTGCTGCGCAAGAACGAGTTCGAAAAAGTGCAGAAGAACCTGCGGGACAAGCTCGGCCTGCATCTCGATGCCGTCGATGCGACCGACCGCTTCCTGGGAAAGCTGGCGGGCGTCTCGGACCCCGAGAAGAAGCGCAAGATCATCGGCAATGAATTCATCAAGGTCTTCGAGCGCGAGGCCCGCAGGATCGAAAAGACCGAAGGCAAGGTGAAGTGGCTCGTGCAGGGCACGCTGTATCCCGACGTGATCGAATCGCGCTCGGTGCGCGGGCCGTCGCAGGTCATCAAGTCGCATCACAATGTAGGCGGCCTGCCCGAGAAGATGAAGCTCAAGCTGATCGAGCCGCTGAAGGATTTATTCAAGGACGAGGTGCGCAAGATTGGCCGCGACCTCGGCATGCCCGAAGACATCCTGCAGCGCCAGCCGTTCCCGGGGCCAGGGCTGGCCGTACGGGTTCTGGGCGAGGTGACGCGCGAACGACTGGATTTGCTGCGCGAGTGCGACGACATTGTGGTCACCGAGATCAAGCAAGCAGGCCTCTATACCCGGGTCTGGCAGTCGTTTGCGGTGCTGCTGCCCGTGATGTCGGTCGGAGTGATGGGCGATGCACGGACGTATGCCTACACCTGCGCCATCCGCGCGGTCAGCTCCGAAGATGGCATGACGGCCGACTGGGTCCCGCTTCCGCACGAAGTGCTCAAGACGATCTCTACCCGCATCGTCAACGAGGTGAAGGGCGTCAACCGCGTAGTCTACGATGTGACCTCGAAGCCTCCCGGAACGATTGAGTGGGAGTGATGTCCGGTCCTCGCGCATCATTGCGCGCGGACCGGGCTGACGTCGTTACGGCAGAGATGTGAGCAACTCTTCCGCGATGGCGTAAGTTGGCGCGTCAGCCATCTGGCCGCGCCAGCCGCGATTTGCATCTCGCGCGATGTCAAAGTTGTTACTTCCGTTTGCTTTCTGAAGCATCTTCCCTTGCCCGCCTACTGGATTCGTCCTACAACGACAGTCACCACGAGAGCAATCAAAAGGTCCGAATTTTTGTTGAATTGCCGAACTCGGGACGGTGCCAGTCATGTACGTACGCAAGATCCTCGTCCACGTTGCTCTCGGCTTGTTCGCGTATGCCTCAGTCGCCCTCTCCCAAACCTCGATTGACGATGTGCACGTCACGCCAGTTGAAAAGACCGCGACCCGATCCAGCGCCCTTGCCGAACCACAGACCATCGCGAAACTCGAAAGCGCAAGCATTATCCGGACCAGCGTAAACCTGGTGCTGGTGCCGGTCTCCATCACCGACGATCTGAATCGCCCGGTGATCGGCCTCGATCAACAGAATTTCCAGCTCTTCGAGAACAAGAAGCCGCAGGAAATCAAGAACTTCTCCAGCGAAGACAGCCCGGTTTCGGTCGGGATCATCCTCGACACCAGCGGGAGCATGCAGCAGAAGCTGAACTGGGCGCGGGAGGCGGTAACGCAATTCTGCGACGCGGCGAATGCACAGGATGAATTCTTCCTGATCACCTTCGCCGACGTACCGCAGCTGGCCACCGGCTTTACGACGCGCACCGAGGAGATCGAAAACGGATTGCTGACGGCCCAGTCCAAGGGACGCACCTCGCTGCTCGATGCCGTCGAGATGGGCGTTCGTGAGATGCGGGAAGCGCGCTACGCGCGGAAAGCGCTGCTGATCCTCTCCGATGGCGGAGACAATCACAGCCGCAATACCGAGCGCACGGTCAAATCCGCAATCAAAGAATCCGATGTGCTGGTGTATTCGGTCGGAATTTTCGACCGCTACGTCGCCACGGCAGAGGAATTGCTCGGGCCGGAGCTGCTGCGCACGTTGTCATCGCTGACCGGAGGGACTTCTTACACCCTGAGCCAGTTGAACGAGATGCCGACGCTCACCCGCATGATCAGCACGCAACTGCGGTACCAGTACATGCTGGCGTATCATCCGCAAGCGACACCGCACGATGGCAAGTGGCACAAGATCAGCGTGAAGCTTCGCCTGCCGCAGGGCCTGCATGCATCGTTCCTGCATATCGGCGCGCGACCCGGGTATTACGACGGCGGGGGAGAGTAACGAGCAGGCACCGAACCAGCTACAAGCCCTAGGGATGAATCACCCGCAGTCCAAGTAACCTTTCGAACACATCGAAGTCGCGGTCTCGATGAAGAAGGGCGTGGCGCTCTTCCATGCAGAAAGTGGCGATCCAGCAATCGATCGTCTTCCGCACCGTGTAGCCGCGCTGGCGAAGATTTCTATAATTCCCCGCCGCAGCCAGTGCATGACTTTGGCCTCCGCTGGCGAACACGTGAAAGGCAAGCATCTGCTTGCGAACGCGGTTGAACTCGGACTGAGAGCGGACGCCTTGTAGAACTTCACAAAGAATAAGATCGGTGAGGCCGATGGGCTGCTGGGGAAGCTCACGGTCGAGCCATTCGACCTCGGGATTAGCCGCGCCGCTGAGATAGTCGATCCATACAGTCGTATCGACGATCACCATCGCTTACCGTTCATTTCTGCCACGCCGTGACAGCTCCAGATTGCCTTGCCAACGCACCTTCCCGCGAAGGCGCCTTAATCCAGTCTGCGCCCGGGTTTGAACCAGAAGACGCAAGGCGGCTTCTACTGTCGCTCTTTTTGTCGGCTCACCCGCAGAGCGCATGGCCTGACGCATCAAGTCATCGTCGATTTCGATATTCGTACGCATGTGTATATATTATAGATTTATGTGTATTCCCCGGCAAACGATTTCCCGGCCTTCCCAGTCGATGAACCGTCTAGGACCGATGACATCCCGATTTGATGTAAACCTATCGGCAGGAGCCGTGGCGATGCAGCGCCTCTACGCCGGATCGCGGTGGACACTCTCCATGGAAAAGGCCGGGAGGCAGACGGCGATATATTCCGCGCCTTCCTCGCCCGGCGTGGAGTACCGCACCCACTCCCCGGCATGCGCGATGACGGCCTGACCGGCGTGAACCTCGAGCGATCCGCCTTTGTGCTCGACTCGCAGTGTCCCCTTCAGCACGATCGTGAATTCTTCGAATTCCGGTGTCTGCCCGGGTTCGACCCATCCGGAAGGGCTCCGCATATGCGCGACGCTGGCCGCACCTGTTTTCGAGTTGACGCGCCCGATGTATTCGTCGATCAGCTTGGGCTTGTTTCCGGCGGCGGAAATGCGGGTAGGAGCAGAGATGAGCGTCGGCATCGAGCCATTAAATCACAACGAAACGAGGAAGGCGGGCCGCCTCTCTGCACCGAGAATGCAAGCTGAACCACTGCGCGATAAGACGCCGCTTGCAAGGTGTCTCGCAGATGGCGGCAGGCCTGCCTCCAGCATCAGAGACATAGCCGGGCTACGTCTCTAGGGATGGTGCGGGATGGCCTAGCTTCTTCGGGGTGCTTCCGGCAGCAGCGCGGCGTGGGAGGCATCGCGAGTGGTGTCTGTTCCCTGTCCCGCAGCGGCTGCCATGGCAGTCGCGGCTGGCTGGCGGCCGCACAATTCCGTAACCTCGCCGATACGCTGGCTTTCGTGCTGCTTCGCCATCTGCCAGTTATGCAACGCTTCCTTCTCGCGCGCCACCAGATCGCGATTGCGCTGCATGCGCTCGGCGTAGTGCGCGTTCAGCCGCTCCATCTCGGCCTGGATCTTCGCATTCTCCTGCGATTTGCGCGTCTCAAATTCCTCGAGCTGTTTGCGCTGCGCTTCTTCATAGGAATTGAGCGCGTGCTGGCGCCGCGTGGCATCCTGCAATAACTCGTCGACCGACGCTCCGGCGGCCTCAAGCGCCATCAGCACCGAGGCACGCTTCACGTCTTTGGAGAGGTCGCGGATGCGCTCGCTGTTCAGCATCTCGACCACCTTGTGAATGCCATAGCCAGAGCGCGGACTCATGATGCCGGCCGCGTGGTAGATATCTTCGTAAGAAAGCAGTTCGGTGCGTGGACCACAGCCGGCATCGGCTTGGTCGTTCGTCTTGTTCACAGGGGCCTCCGTAGGCTTCAGTTGTTGGGACGCGTCTGGTTCGGGCTGACGACGCCAGAATTGGGGAAAGAGCGTTTTGCCAGGCATAGCTTTCCTTTCTCGACGAGCCGGCGAGCCCTCGGATGGAAGTGGAGCGTTTGGGACATCTGGTCTGGATCGGAACGGCCGGGGCGGTTCCGGCCGGATTGCCTGAGACACGGTTGCATTCGGGGCCAAGCGCATTCGCGATGGGGCGATACTTCCCGCAGAGACGTTTCTCGCGACGCCGCCACTCACCGCATCGGAAATGACCCGCCCGTAGAGTCGTTGCTCAGCAATGTCTTTGCCGGGCCCGCCGCGCTTGTCAGTTTCGGCAAGGTTCGTCGTCGCCTCATCTGCCCGCGCGGTATCTGCCGCGGCGGCGGGAGTGGCGGGCGATGGAATCGTCGCACGCTCGCCATCCCGCCGCACCCCCAGAAGAAACTCCCCGCCATCGCGGCGGCAATTGCGCGCCACGGCAGAAAACTGCTCGCGATGCCACTTGACGGTGAGGCGCGAACCAATCCGGATCGGCGCTTTCAGGCGGATGCACGCCCCCGAGACCGACATGTCCTGGATGGTTGCCGGGGCACGGTTGGGCGTGCCTTCCGCGTCCGCCCACGAAACCTCGGCGACCGCCCACATCACACGCCGCGGCTCGATCTTGCGCAGGTCCATGCCATCTGTATCGGCGGGTTAGCGAGAAAGTTAAGTTACGAGAGGCCGTAGCCGTATTCCCGACCGGTCGAACCATTTCGGATTGCGTACGCCTATAATTCCGCCCGGACGAGGGACAACCGTTCCCAAACTAGCCGCAGGTAGCCAATCCATGTTTGCTGCGATTTTCCTTGCGCTCTCTTTTCCCCAAACCGCGATCGCGCCTCCTCCCGATTCTGCGAATGAAGTGAGCATTTACGCGGAATTAAAAAAACCGCTGTCCTCGAGTATCGAGGTGGGGCATGAAATCCAGCTTGTGGTCGCGAAGGACGTGCACCGATCGGACGGCGCGATACTGATCCCGCATGGTGCGAAGCTGACCGCGAAGATCACCCTGGCTCGTCCGCCGGCGAATGACCAGCCGGCTGCGCTGGCCTTCGTGGCGGAAAAAGCGGAGTGGAAAAAACAGAGCATGCCACTCAATGCCTCGATCGACCGGGTCGAGAGCATGGGCATCGACCGGCGAAATCAGGACTGTCTGCCCGACCTCGGCCGTGCGGGAGGCGCTCCCTGTGGCGGTGTGTCAGAGACCATTCTGGGCGTACCGGCGGAGTGCAAGGTGGGCAAGGCGGACCCGAATTCCGAGGAAAACGCTGTGGTGTGCCGGAAGCGGGAAGTCGCTTTCAAGTCGGGAGCCATTATTGTGCTGAAGGAAAAGCTGGCGAGTTCGGGTGGCGGCGCCCAGCCCCCGGACACGTCGCAACGGGCCGCCAACTCGCATCCGTACCTCGAGCTCCCGCTGGAACAACTCATCAAGCGCATACCGGAATTGAAATCGATGCAGGCGGTACAGGATCAGCAAGCGCTTCCTATGATCCTGTCGAAGAGTGGGGGGCGAGTGAGTGACTTTCTCCGCCAGGTAGTCGATCTGGTCGCGCACGAAGAGATCACCCAGGAGAGCTTGGACGAAACCGGACGCACGAAATCAAGCCGGCAGCGTGAGTACAGCTATCTCGTTCTTTTGCACCGCAGCGACCTCGCTCCCACGCCGGAAGAGTATCGAACCGATGGCAAAGGGAATCGCGCAGCACCGGGTGGCGTTGACGAGGGCTACGCCGTGACCTCCGGGTTCGCGTTCGAATGTCTTTTGTTCCTCCCCGCCAATCAGCCGAATTCCACCTTTCGCTTCCTTGGGACGGAAATGGTGGGGGGCCGCAACTCCTACGTTGTGGCTTTTGCCCAACGGCCGGATGCGAAAACTACGTTTGTGAATCTGCAGGGCGTAGCCACTTCGACTGCGGTCCAGGGCGTTGCGTGGATTGACCAGGGGAATTTCCAGCTCTTACGGATGAGGACCGATCTTCTCGAGCCGCTTCGGCTGTCCGAGATGCTTCCCGCATTGAGCGGGCAGCGCGGACTCGAGCGACAGACTACGGAAGTCACCTTCGGGGAAACTCATCTTCAGGGCGTTGAGACTCCACTATGGCTGCCGCAGGATGTGAGAGTGGAAATTGTGTTCAATGGCGGTGCGTTCCACAACGAGCACCGGTATTCGGACTACAAGCGCTTCCACGTGGCTTCGAAGATCGTAACGCAATAAGCTTTTCGGGCAGGTGCGGGCCAGAATCGTTAACCACTAAGGGCACGAAGGTACACGAAGGACAGCCAAGTCTCCTTCGTGGTTTTATGAAAACAGCCGCATGAAGCCTGACGCCGGAAGATCGGGAGAGAGGAATTTCGCGTTGCCGCGTCCGGCGGCCTGAGACAAGGCTTCTGCCGCGATGTAGCCGCTGCGGACCGCACCTTCCATGGTGGCGGGCCAGCCGGTGGCGGTCCAATCTCCGGCGAGGAAGACGCGGGGCCATGGCGTGGCTGCGCCCGGGCGATGAGCATCAATGCCGGGACGCGGCGAGTAGGTGGCGTTCACTTCCTTGATGACGGTCGCCTTCAGCAGCTTGGCTTCGCGCGCGGCCGGAAAAAATTCGCGCACTTCCGCCAGAGCCAGATCGACGATCTCGTTGCGCGATTTATCGATCAGGGACTTGGACGAGCTCACGACCAGCTCGATATAGCTGCCGCTTCCGGAGCCGTTGTTACGTTGCCGCATCGGCTGCAGGCGCGACTTGTGAAACATCCATTGAATGGTGCGGTCGAGCAGGACTGCGTGATCGAGATCGGAGATTTGACGGTCGAACCAGAGGTGGATGCCCGTGATCGGCGAATTCTCGAATTGGGAGATACTTTCGCGCAGCGGCGCGCTCTCGGGGAGATCGGGCAGAGCCCGGCCGAGCGCGTCGAACGGCAGGGCGGCGATCAGGTAGTCGAAAGTTTCCTCCGCATCGCCCGTCCTGATCCTGACCTGCGACGGCTCTGGCACAAAATTTTCAAGCGAGCGCCGGAGATGCAACTCCCCACCGCGCGCCCGCACGTACTCCCCCGCCGCGTTGTAGAGATCGGTCAGCGGGATCATGGGCACGCCCATCTGCCGTGCTATCGGAGACTTCATCGACTCGCGCACGACTTGTGCCGCCGCCGGGATCGAGATGCGGTCGAGATCTTCGCTGAGCGCACTGACCAGGATCGGCTGCCAGAAGCGGTGGATGGCCGCGTCGGTCTGCCCATGTTGCTCGAGCCATTCCTGAAACGATCGCCCGGTGTCGCGCTGCGTGGAGAGCGTCAGCGGTACAAGGGCGCGTGTAATCACCAGCTTGTCGGCGGCGCTCAGGAAAGAAAACCCAAGAAATGACGGCGCGGTGTGCATAGGCGCGGGCAGCGGCGACGACTTCATCACCGAAGTCCGGCCGCCCGGTTCGATGAAGTGCATCTGATCGAACCAGTGAATCTGACCGGCGACGCCAATGCGCTGGTAAAACTCGACGAGGTTGGTGCACACGCGAAATAGCACGTGCTGGCAGTTATCGACGACCTCTCCGGTGCCGGGATGTTCGTAGGAGGAAGCACGGCCGCCGAGAAATGGACGCCGCTCGAACAGCGTTACGCGGAAGCCGGCGTCCGAAAGCGCGCAGGCGGCAGCCAGTCCGGCGAGTCCGCCGCCGGCGATCGCAACTGTGGGTTGAGTGGAAGCTGGCATCCGAGAATTGCCATCCTGAGCGAAGCGAAGGATTTTTGCATTCTGCGGCGAGTCCAGACGCTCGGGCAGAGTGCAGAGGCCCTTCGCCGCAAACACCGCGGCTCAGGATGACACCGTCATGTAACTCTCTTGACGAATCCCTTTCCCAGAATGCGAATTTTTTCCCAGCGCGTAAGAGAGACTCTGGCGGTGAACACGTCGTACTGCTTCTCGGCAATTTTTTCGAGCAGGCGCCGGTAGATATTCACCAATACCCAGAGGCCGGGCTGGCTGTCTTCCGAGACGAACGGGATGAGCGCTTCGCCGGAAGCATAGAACTCGCGGGCGCGATCAGCTTCAAAGGCCAGCAGCGGCCGGAACCGGGCCGGGTCAGGCGTCGAACGCAACTCGCCGGCCGACAGGCCGAACTTCGCCAGGTCTTCCTCGGGAAGATAAATACGGCCGAGGCCCGCATCTTCCTTCACGTCTCGAATGATGTTGGTGAGCTGGAAGGCGAGGCCGCAATTCTCCGCCAACGGCTCGGCGTCGGGATTGCGGTACCCAAAAATGTGAATGCAAACCAGGCCGACGACTGACGCGACACGATAGCAGTAGAGGCGCAGGTCTTCGAAGGTCTTGTACTGGATGGACCCGCTTTCGGCGTGTTCGGAGGATTCCTCTACGTCCATCGCGGTGCCATGCGCAAGTTCGTCGAGCAATCCGGCGGGGATGGTGAACCGGCGTTGGGCGTCGGTCAGGGCAAGCAGGATGGGATCGTCGGTGGGATGGCCCTGCTGCGCGCGATGCAGTCCATCGAGCCAGGTGGCCAGCTTCTGGCGGCGTTCGGCGAGGCTGATTGAGGCATCGTCGGTGATGTCGTCGCAGCGGCGCATGAAGGCGTAGACCGCGCACAACGCTTCGCGCTTGCGGCGCGGCAACACCAGAAACGCATAATAGAAATTCTTGGCCGCCTCGCGGGTGATGCCGCGGCAGACCGAGTACGCCATGACCAGCTGCGGCGGAGCGGGAGTCCACGGGATCGGGACCTGCTGGGTGCCGGCGCTCAATGCGAACCCCCGAAAACTTTGCCTAAGGCGGCACGGGCTACCAGCGCCAGCTTGCGCGGCTTCGAGATCGCCGGGCGATTCCCAAGAACGGCGTAATCCTGCTTTTCGATGGCCCGGAGAATTTCCTGGCCGCCGCGGCTGAACAATTCCAGATCGACTGCGAGTTCACGATCCACTTTACCGACCAGCGGAAGTCCGCGCCGGAACCAGTCGTGGGCGCGCTCGCATTCGAACTTCATCAGCGCACGGAAGGCGGAAGTATTGTTGCGCTGCGCGATGTCGTCTTCGGAAACGCCGAAGCGCCGCAGGCTTTCGAGGGGAAGATAGATGCGCCCCTTGTCGTAGTCGACGCTGACGTCCTGCCAGAAATTGGCGAGTTGCAGGGCGGTGCAAGTGCAGTCAGAGAGCTGCTGGCGCTCCGCGTCGCGATAGCTGCACAGATACAAGACCAAATGGCCGACAGGATTGGCCGAATATCGGCAGTAGCCGAGCAAATCCTGAAATGTCTCGAAGCGCGTAACGGTTTGATCCTGGCGGAATGCGGTCAGCAGATCGGAAAACTCGTGCCTGGGAATGTCGAACTGGCGCACGGTCTCGGCAAGGGCGACGAACACAGGATGCCGCGGAGTTCCGTCGTAGCAGGCATCGAGTTCGGTCTGCCACTGGTCGAGCAATTCGAGCGAAGCGGCAGGATTGCCGACTTCATCGCCGAGATCGTCGGAGATGCGGCAATAGGCGTAGACATTGAAGAAATGCTGCCGCAGGCGCTTCGGCAGAAACCAGGTTGCGACCGAAAAGTTTTCGTAATGCGTGCGGGCGAGATGCGCGCAATATTCACGCGCTTCGGCGAGCGAGGCCGGCTCCGACGGAATTGCGTATGCAGCCGGAAGCCGGCTCCAGCCAGAGGCCACGGATTGGGTAGCAAGAGTCACAGACGAAGGAATTGTTGAACTCTGATTGTTGAATGCAAACCAAACCTATTCACGATCTCGAGACATCAACGCGCACTTGCCCGCCTGGGATTACGGATGTTTCGAAGATTCCAGTCCTGAGGGGCTTTTCCCAATCAACAATCGCCAATCAAAAAATCAACAATTCCTCAGTGTCCCGGAATAATCGCAGTCTTGATATCGCCGCCTCGGTTCAGCATGTGGCGGAGAACCTGCTGCAGCCGCGACAGGGGCGCCTCGCCGGTAATGTAGTCGGTGGGGCGGATCTTCTTGGCGGCGATCAGGCCAAAGGCCCGGCGCACCGTTTCCGGCGTGTGATGGAACGTTGCCTTGAGGGTAATTTCGGAATAGTGCAAGCGGTTGGTGTCGAGCTGCACTTTGGTTCCGCTGGCGCATCCGCCAAAGAAATTGACCGCGCCGCCCTTGCGGACCATCTCAACGGCCCACTCCCACGCTTCGGGCTTGCCGACGGCTTCGATCACCACATCGCAACCGCGTTTTTGCGGCGAGAGCGCGCGGACGGCTTCGACCACGTTGTTCACTTTTGTAGTCTGTATGATTTCGTGCGCGCCCATCTGCTTGGCAGCTTCGACCTGGCCGTCACGCTTGACGACGGAGATCACGTTGCAGCCAATGGCGCGGGCGACCTGCACGAACATCAGGCCGATCGGTCCGCCGCCGAGAATGGTGACGGTGTCGCCGATCTCGACGCTGGTTTCATGCAATCCACGCAGGACGCAGGCCAGCGGCTCGGTCATGGCGGCGTCTTCGAAGGTGACGTTGGGCGGAATCACCAGCATGTTGGCTTCGACGATGCGGCGCGGCACGCGGATATATTCGGCGTACGCGCCGTTATTGAAGAGAAGATCTTCGCAGAGATTTTCCTGGTGCTTCGAGCAGTAGAAACACATCTGGCAGGGCGCGGAATTCAAGGCCACCACGCGCATGCCTTTCTTGAAGCCGTTGACGCCGGCGCCGACTTCTTCAATCACTCCGGCCAGCTCGTGGCCGAATAAAGCAGGTGGAACAATCATGCGGGCGTGGTAGCCGCGTTGATAGACTTTCAGGTCGGTGCCGCAGGTGAGCGCGACTTGCACCTTGACCAGGACTTCGCCGTCGCCGACGCGAGGGATAGGGACTTTCTCGATCTTCAGGTCTTCTTTGCCGTACAGGACGGCAGCCGTCATTTTTCCGTTCACTGCGAATGTCCTTCCGAATTACGGGGCCCAGCCACTGCCGGGCTGAATCAGAACTTTCATTGACGAAGGTTGCGGATGCGCGGCCAGCTGCAGAGCGGCCGTGCTCTCGGTCAGCGGGAAGCGATGACTGACCAGGCGCTCCAGATCCATCTCCCGGTTCATTACGAAACGGACAGACTCCTCCTGCAGATCCACCGAGGCACTGTAGGAACCCAGCAAAGTCTTTTCGTCCACACAGACCGCGGCGGGATCGATGAGTGCCTCTCCGTGTTGCGTTTGAGCAAAAAGCAAAACTCGCCCTCCCGGACGAGCAGCGTCCATCGCTGGGCGGATGAGATTATTTCCCCCGACCGCGAGAATAACCGCGTCGGCACCCCGCCCCTCGGTGAGTTCGCGGACGCGATCGACTACGTTCGTCTGCGAAGCATCGATTGTAAGCTCGAGCCCAAAACTTACTCCTATTTTAAGCCTCTCGGGATACAAATCGGAAGTGATTAAGCGAGCGCCAGCCCGCCGGGCCAATGCGCTCAGCATGATACCGATGGGACCTTGCCCAATCGTTAAGGCAGTTTCGCCCGGCTCAAGGCGCAGCGCCTCGATTCCTTTCATGCAGGTGTTGACGGGCTCGACAAAGCAGGCCTGCTCGAACGAGACGTCATCGGGAATGCGCACGGTGCCGTGGTCGACGATCCAGTCCATGACCCGGACATATTCGGCGAAACCGCCGCCGGACGGCTCGAACCCGGCAGTGCAGCCGACCTTCTTGTACGTGGCGCACTGCGCGAACGTCTTGTGGCGGCAGTAAAAGCACTCCCGGCAGGGAATGTGGTGGAAGACGACCACTCGATCGCCGGGGCTGTAGCGGGTTACGCCCGCGCCGACGGCAACGACCACGCCGGAGGTTTCGTGCCCGAAGATGCGCGGGGCCGAGTGGGATCCCGTCGAAATTTTCTTGAGATCGGTGCCGCACACGCCGCAGGAATGAACGCGCAACAGCAACTCGCCGGGGCCGATTTGCGGGACGGGTACGGTCTCCAGGCGCACATCGCCGACACCGCGGTAAACCGCGGCGAGCATGGTCGCAGGTATCGACGTTAAGTCGCTCTCGACAGCGTACTGCCCGGCGATGGACATGAAATCACTTAGATGAGACTTTCAGCCAATTCGTTTCAACCACTGAAATGGGATAGAGACATTGTAATCCAGGGGCGTGGGGTACAGTGGTTTCGGGCCTAGCGTACGGAAATAGTGGGGCTTAGGGTCTCGCTTGGTTTTGGGACCGCCTCCGCTCGATCCTTGGTCGCTCTGCCGGGCGGAGGCGCCGGTATCCGCTATTTTGCTGGGACCAGATCGAACATGCCGGAGGATTCTTCGTAGAAGAGCGCTCCTTCTTTCGCGTCGCCTCCGCTCCAGTGCTTGTGTCCACCGGGAACGCGCAGAAAATCTCCGGGTCCCACGCGCTTTTCGCCTGCCTCATCTTTGTACAGGTAGGCGCCCTTGATGCCGACGATCCAGACGTCGTTGGTGTGAGTGTGCATGCCGGAATCGGTTCCGGGCGCAAACTTCGTGAACGTTGCGTGAGCCCCCTTCGAATTGTCACCCCAGATGGCAGCCGTCGAGACTCCCTTTCGCATCTCCTGAAAATTGGCTTTGTCCGGTGCCGCGAAAATCAGCTTGCCCTGGCTTTCTCCCTGCATACGCCCGATGCCCCAAGCCACGATCAATGCTAGTGCCGCTCCCGTCATTCGCAATGTTCTTTTCACGTTAGTCCTCCGCGTACAGGTGCGATTCAGACTGCGGGGCGGATTCTACACCCGCGGCGCAAGAACCGTATTCAAGTGAGGAGGACATCGCGTAGCGGTGCACGATTCAGTTTGTTTACAAATCAATATGTCGATTTACGATCGATTTGTGCAACGGGCGTTTTGAGTACCGCATCCATGACAGTAGAAGCAAATTCGTTAAGGAGATCAATGTGATGCGGTGGTTACAATTTATGGCCTTATCTTCGTTGCTCGCGATCGGACTTTGCCTGAGCGCAGCCGCGAAAGACAATCATTCTGACAGTGGGAAATTTGATCTGGCGCAGGCGGCGCATGTCGGTTCGACTACGCTTCAACCCGGCCAGTATAAAGTTGAGTGGGTAGGACCGAATGGCGACGTGCATGTCTCGATCCTGCAGCATGGGAAAATTGTGGCAACGACCGAGGGCCAGGTGGTCCAACACGATCAGGCGGCGCCGTATAACTCGGTAACGGTAAAACCACAATCCGATAACAGCGACCGGCTGGTCGAAATTGATTTTGGCAAGCGGAAAGATGCGCTGGTGCTGTCTGGGATGTAAGGTTTGGCAGGGCGAGAATTGTGGAGGGGCGGACAGCGTCGTCCGCCCTGGTTCCGCAGGCTTTGTGCTTGGACTGTCTTACTCGGACTTTCTTACTTCACGACCAGGTTCACCATCTTGCCGGGAACGTAGATTTTCTTGATCACCTGCTTGCCGGCGATCGTGGCTTTGACTTTTTCGTCGGCGAGCGCGCGCTCGATCACGAACTCTTCGGTTGAATCGGCGGGCACGACGACCTTGCTGCGGAGCTTGCCACTGATCTGCACCGGGATCTCGAGTTCTTCTTCTTTTGCGAGCTCCGGATCATATTTCGGCCATGAAGCTTTGAGCAGACTCGACTTCTCCCCCATCATCTCCCAAAGTTCATGGGCGAGGTAGGGCGCGAAGGGCGCGAGCATGAGCACGACATCGCGCTGAACTTCCGCAAGGAGGCGGGTTTCGTTTTCCCCTTTTGCGGACGACTGCGCGACAGAATCTTCATATCCGTACATCGCGTTCAGCAATTCCATGATCGCGGAGATGCAGGTATTGAAGTGCCAGCGTCCCTGGAAATCGTCGCTGACGCGCTTGATGGTCTGGTGGAGCTTGCGCTGAAGCGCACGGGCCTGCGGACACAACGGCGCAGCTTGCGATGCAGACGTTTCTTGACGTGGCTGAAGAGGCGTTGCAGGCAACGTCTCGACCGGGTAGCGCACGAAAAACCGATAGACCCTGCCTAGGAATCTTTGAATTCCTTCGATGCCGGAATCCTGCCAGTCGAGGTCACGATCGGGCGGGGCCGCGAACAAACTGTACAGGCGAGCGGCATCCGCGCCGTAGCGGGCAACCATTTCGTCGGGAGAGACGACATTGCCCAGACTCTTCGACATCTTCGCGCCGTCTTTGATGACCATCCCCTGGGTGAAGAGGCGCTCGACGGGCTCATCGTTGGTAATGAGCCCGATGTCGCGCATGAACTTCGTCCAGAAGCGCGAGTAGATCAGGTGCAGGATGGCGTGCTCGACGCCGCCGATGTATTGATCGATCCCCTTCTCGCCAAACCAGTACTGCGCGATCTTGCTGTCGAATGGGGCACGGTCGTTGCGCGCATCGCAGTAGCGGTAGAAATACCACGACGAGTCGACGAAGGTGTCCATCGTGTCGGTTTCGCGGCGTGCCGGGCCTCCGCACCTGGGGCACGTGACGTTTGCGAACTCTGGAACGCGGGCAAGCGGGGAGCCGCCGGTCAAGGTGATTTCGACCTTGTCGGGTAAGATCACAGGCAAATCTTTTTCCGGCACGGGCACGATGCCGTCTTTCGCGCAATAGAGCATCGGGATGGGCGTTCCCCAGTAACGCTGGCGCGAGATGCCCCAGTCTTTGAGCCGGTAGGTGACGGTGGCCTTGCCAATCCCCTTCTGCTCGGCGAATTCCGCTAACTTCTTGATCGCCGCGTCGCAGGCCATGCCGCTGTAGATGCCGGAGTTGATGAGCATCCCGTCGTGCGTGGTGAAGGGGAGGGGCGGCTCGGCCATCGTTTCTTCCGGATCGTTCGAGATGGGAAGAATGACGAGGCGAATTTCGAGGCCGTACTTCTCGGCGAATTCGTAATCGCGGTCGTCGTGCGCGGGGACGCTCATGATGGCGCCCGTGCCGTAATCCATCAAAATGTAGTTGGCGACCCAGATCGGAATGCGTTCGTTGTTGAACGGGTTGATGGCATAGCGGCCGGTGGGAACGCCGTGCTTTTCGATTTCGCCGATGTCGCCGGCTTCTTTGGCTTTGCGCTGCTCGGCGATCAACTGATCGACCTTCGCGCGGAGGTCAGGATTCTTTGCCGCGAGATCGATGACGATGGGATGCTCGGGGGCAAGCTGCACCGAGGTCGCGCCGAATATTGTGTCGATGCGCGTGGTGAAGACGGTAATGGTCGATCCGGCAGGGCCGAAGCCTTTGTGCTCCGGGCCGTAGTCGAGTTTGAAGTCAACGAGCGTGCCTTCGCTGCGGCCGATCCAGTTGCGCTGCATGGTGCGCACTTTTTCCGGCCAGCCGGGGAGGCGCTCAAGATCGCGCAACAATTCGTCGGCGTAATTGGTGATGCGCAAGAACCACTGCTCCAACTCGCGCTGCTCGACGACCGTGTCTTCGTGGCGCCAGCAGCATCCGTTGGAAAGAACCTGTTCGTTGGCTAGCACCGTGGCGCACTTCGGGCACCAGTTCACCTTGCTTTTCTTGCGGTAGGCAAGGCCGCGCTCGTAGAGCTTGAGGAAGAACCACTGGTTCCAGCGGTAGTACTCAGGAAAGCAAGTCGTGACTTCGCGCGACCAGTCGTAGGCGAAACCGAGGCGCTTCATCTGCGCCTTCATGTTGGCGATGTTGCGGAGCGTCCATTCCCGCGGCGGGACATTGGCGGAGATAGCGGCATTCTCCGCGGGCAGGCCGAACGAATCCCAGCCCATGGGATGAAGAACATTGTAGCCGCTCATCCACATGTAGCGGGCGAGCGCGTCGCCGATCGAGTAGTTGCGGACGTGTCCCATGTGCAGCGCGCCCGAGGGATACGGGAGCATTTCGAGGACGTAGAACTTTTTCTTCGCCGAATCGGGTTCGGCGGCGTAGATGGAGGCGTCCTGCTGCCAGCGTTCGGTCCACTTCGATTCGACGCGCTGGGCGTCGTAGCGCTCGTCATTGGGACGCTCGGGACGAGTGATCGTGGTTTCGGATTTTTCTTCCTGCGGCATATGCGGGTTTGCGCTTGAAGTTAAACCTTAGATTCTACAACGGATGTGCCCGCCCTTCGAAAATGACGAGGGATGGGGCACCCGATTTCGGCGGAGATCCGGCAAAGACGTCGCGGAGCTGTGTCTCTGCGAGCTGGCTGGATCAGCGCGAGCGGCGGGAAGCGGTGGATCGGTTATGGAGCTTGTTGTAGTCGCGGGTGTAGACGCGCAGTCCGAACTCGGGCGTGGTTTTCGTGTATCCGGCGACGAGCTGGTCTTTGTAATGATCGAGGAAGAAATCAAAAGGATCCTGCGGATCCATGTCGAGCAGAGTGAGGTCGGCGTCGTGCATGGTGAGCTTGCCGAAGCGGATATTGTTGTCGCGATAGGCCATGTAGTTCCCAGTTTCCCTGGCAGCAAACGAAGCGCCGGGAACGCCGCCGTATTCCTGAATGATGTCGTTGCCTTGCAACCGAACGCGAGTGACCTGCCCGCGAATGTGCGGGGCGGGAAAGATCTGCTCGGGGTTGAGAATGAGATCATCTTTGTCGGCGGAGAGGCCTTCGACTTTCCTGGTATTGATCAGCTTGGCGATGTCGAGTCCGAGCAGGTCGAGCAGACCTTTCATCGGCACATGGGCAGCCTTCACGTGGCGGGCGTGAAAGCGGATGCGGCCATCGGGCTCGGCGGTGAGTTCGCCTTCGACCTCGAAGGGCAATCCGGAATGTTGGCGAAGCGCGCCTTTGATGACGAGCAGATTACCCTTCGCAGACACCTCCACTTTCTTGATGGGAGCATCTGGAGCCTGAAAGACATCCTGATTCATGACCTCTGCCATCGAATTGCAGCTCACGGCGATTTCGGCTGAGGTCAAGTGAAGCAGGAACGAGTTCTTGTCGTCGAAAACAACCAGTTCGCCAGGACGCGTCGGGGTTAGAGTTCCCTGCAGTCGGACGATGTGAGCGCTGACCGTGTCGCTAAAGTGGTACATCACATTCTTCATGGCGACGCGGACCGTGCCATCGGGGTGTTGGTCGGGGCGGTTTTGCGTTCCGTCCGCCGCGTGGCGGATGGGCGCGGCGCCGAACAGCAGAAGCAGGATCAGGGCCTGAGAGCCCACCAGTCTCATGGAGAAGGTATGATGCCGCGCGCTGGTGGAGGGTTCGTTACGAGTGCGTCATTCCCGACGGCATGCATGCCGGAGTTCGGCTTCACGCTGGATTCCGATGCCATTCTTCTCTCCGATGCAATGCTTCCCAAGGTGCGATTGCAGCGAGATCCTTCGCTTCGCCTGAAGTGCGGCGCTACGCTCAGATGACGCAATTCCCTCTTTGATCCTGGGCAAGCCTTGGCGATCTATGCCCCAACCAATTTTTTCAGCGCTTCGATGTTGCGGCGGTCGTCGCCGGGCTTGTCGATGGGTGTTTCGGCGATGAAAGCTGCGTGAGCGAGGCGGAGATCGTTGAGCAGGAGGCGGAAGGGTTCTTTGCCGATGGTTCCTTTCCCGATGTGCTGATGGCGGTCGAGCCTGGATCCGCGGGCGGCTTTGGCGTCGTTGCAATGGACGACCTTCACGTTGTTCAGGCCGACCGTGGCATCGAGTTGTTGGAGCGTCGCGTACAGGCCTTCTTCGGTGACGATGTCGTATCCGGCAACGTGGGTATGGCAGGTGTCGATGCAGGCGCCGACCGGGACGAGACCCTGGAGGCGGTCGAGAATTTCGGCGACCTGCTCGAAGCTGCCACCGAGAGAGAATTCCGATCCGGCAGTGTTTTCGATAAGGATGGTCAGCTTGCCTCTGGCCAGATCGAGGCCTTGTGTCGAGGCGGAGATGGCGGCTGCAGTGCGCAGCAAGCCCTGTTCGCGATCGGCGCCGCGGAATGATCCGGGATGCAGCACCAGGTAGTCGGCGCAGAGGGCGAGGGCGCGTTCAACTTCTCCGCGGAAGGCTTGCATGGATTGCTTCAGGAAAAGGTAGTTCGAGCTGGCGAGATTCACCAGGTAATTCGTGTGGATTACGAGCGGATTGAGATTGTACCTGGCACGCAGACGGCTCATCTCGTCGCAGAGCGGTTGACTTAATTCATAGGGCGCCCAGCGACGGGGGCTCGAGGAGAAAATTTGCAGCGTGTTGCAACCCAGGCGGTAGGCCCGTTCGGCGGCATTGTGAACGCCCCCGGCAGTCGAGGTGTGAATGCCGATGCGGCGGGACGTCAGGCGCGGCGGTCGTTTCGGGGCAGGGCGATTGAGGATGTCCTCCATGGAATGAGTATGGAACTTCGGGACGGGACTGGGCAACGGGCGCAACACCGTCTAAGCGATTATGCGTTGTCATCCTGAGGCGAGCCTCACCTCAGGATGACAACAGAGGGTCAATATTATTAGTTCATCGTGATGACTGCGCGGAATCTTACTTTTCCGTCGGCTACACGATCGTAGGCTTTGCCTATTTCTTCGAGTTTGTAGGTCTCGGCGACCACCTTTACTTTGCCCTTCGCCGCGTAATCGAGCGCTTCGTAGAGATACTCGGGGCCATTCTGGCTGGACCCCATCAGGCGCACGCGGGTCAGCATCATACCGAGGTTGAAGCCGAGGGGTTCGTTTGAGGCTCCCATTACGACGACGCGGCCGTTGGGGCGAATGCCGGTCGCCGCTTCCTCCGTGGCGTGCCAGGAATTTGAGGTAGCGAGCAGAACATCGGCGCCTCCGGCGGCCTGCAGGGCCGCACCGCTTTCGACAATTTCGTCGGCGCCCAGATCGCGAATCATCTTTTCTTTGTCTTTTGATTTGGTGACGGCAATCGTGGTGAAGCCGGAGGCCTTCGCGTATTGCACGGCGAGATGGCCGAGGCCTCCGATGCCCACGACAGCGATGCGCTCGTGCGGCTTCGGATCGGCGAGGCGCAGGCCGCTCCAGACGGTGTATCCGGCGCAGAAAATCGGCGCGGCCTGTTCGTAGCTCAGCTTGTCCGGGATCAGCATCGTGGCGTCGGCATAGGCGAGCATGTATTCGGCGTGGCTTCCCTGCAGGCCGATGCCGGTTGAGATCGCGTTCTGACAGAGTTCCTTCTTGCCGCGCAGGCACCACTCGCATCGTCCGCAGCCGCGCTGCACCCAGCCTACGCCGACGCGGTCTCCGACTTTGCGGCTAGTCACGCCGGGGCCGACTTCGACAATTTCTCCGACCGGCTCATGGCCGAGCACGCGCGGGAATTGCGTGGGGATCATTCCGTGCGTGATATGGACGTCGGTGTAACACAATCCGCTGGCGTGAATTTTGATGATGACCTGATTGGGCCCGGCTGTGGGCGTTTGCCAATCTTTCACTTCCCAGCGGCCGTTGACGAAAGGGACAACTGCAGCTTTCATTTGCAATGCTCCTGGAGGAGGGACTCTTAGTGAAACGAGTATATGGATGCCGGCGGCGCGAGACCGATGCGGAGATATGTTAAAGCCAGATGTTCTTGCAGCTGCCGACGGTAAGAAATCCGCCGAAGCCTTCGAGCATGCCGGGACGCGCGGCCGGCTTCAGATGGCGGAGACAGAGCAGGCCCTGGGCGTAGCCAGCGCGGTAGAACTGCAGGTATCCCATGAGACGTTTGCCGCCGCGGAAATCGATCATGCCGGCGAAGGCGACAGCGAGTTCGGTGACGGGGCGAGGGCTTCGTTCGATCGCTTCCTTGATCAAGCGATCGTTGGTGGCCGTATCTGGGGTTAGCGGGGACCATGGGCCGGGAGCGGCATCGGCGGTCAGGCGCATGAAGAGCTGCTCGGACTGGAAGGCGTCGTGCTGGAGGAAGTGAGCGAGGGCAGACTCGGCGGGCTTGATGAGATCGTCGAGCTTCCTGGGTGGGGCGGCGGGCATTGGATGGAAATATATCCTGCTTCGGTTTTGCGAACATCCTTCTCTTAGAGGCGTGTCTCCACCACGTCTCGTCTTGGTGCGGGGTCCTTGCCTCTACCGGCAGAGACGTTGCCAGCAACGTCTCTACGGTGGCTTTCATTGCGGGGCGGAGGCTGGGACGGTAGACTTATCAGTCACGGCTTTTGGGCTGGTCTGGGCCAATAAGCCGCGTCGAGCTTCGCTCGACCGGACCGTTCCTTCGGCAAGCTCAGGGCAGGCTCGGGCGGCCGTCCCTGGATGATTTTGGACAGGCTTCCGCTGTCGCTACATGTTCGTCATCAGGTGAACCTTATGCTGGTTGTCATGAAGGCGCACGCCACCGAAGAACAGGTGCGCGATGTGTGCCAAAAGATCGAGAAGATGGGATACCGCGCGCACTCCATGCCGGGGGCGCAGCGAACGGCGATTGGCATCACCGGCAACAAGGGCGAACTGGAGCCGGGCACGCTGGACGAGATGCCGGGAGTACAGGAAGTCATACAGGTCTCGAAGCCGTACAAGCTGGTCAGCCGCGAGGTGAAAGAGGACGCGACCGTGATTCGCTTCGCGGGCAGCGGTGCGGCCATTGGCGGTCCCGGGCTGGCGATTGTCGCCGGACCGTGCGCGATCGAGAACCGGGAACAGGCATTTGCTGTGGCAGAGCGCGTAAGCCGCGCCGGAGCGCAATTTTTCCGGGGAGGCGCCTACAAGCCGCGCACTTCTCCGTATACGTTTCAAGGCCTCGGCGAAGAGGCGCTGCGCATCATGGCGGAGATCCGTCAGCAATTCGGGATGAAGATCATCACTGAGGCGATCGATCACGAATCGCTCGACCTGGTCGAAGAGTATGCCGACATGATCCAGATTGGCGCGCGCAACATGCAGAATTTCTCGCTGCTGAAGCGGGCCGGACGCTCGCGCAAGCCAGTGCTGTTGAAACGCGGCATGTCGGCGACGCTCGAGGAATTCCTGATGGCGGCGGAGTACATCCTGAGCGAGGGCAATTACAACGTGGCGCTCTGCGAGCGGGGCGTGCGGACGTTTGCCGATCACACGCGCAATACGCTCGACCTGAGCGTGGTGCCGGCGGTGCAGCGGTTGAGCCATCTGCCGATCCTGGTCGATCCCAGCCATGGAACCGGCAAGCGGAACAAAGTGACGCCGTTATCCCGGGCGGGAGTTGCCGTTGGGGCGGATGGGCTGATGGTGGAGGTGCACTGCAATCCGGACCAGGCGCTGTCGGACGGGCCGCAGTCGCTGTTTCCCGATCAGTTTGACGAACTGATGAAGCAGGTAAGGCAGATCGCCGCCGTAGTGGGGCGAAGCGTGCCGGAAGTTGGGGCTCGAGAGACGGCTGTTGCCAACCGGTAAGTCTCAATGGAGGAAATATGAGGAAAGTTCTCGGGATCCGTGGTGAATTCCTATGCGCGATCGCTGCGTTGACCTTGCTGGGAACCTGCTTTGCGCTTGCGCACGAGAACGGCGGGCAGCAGCAAACCTCAGGCGAGACCGTTTACAACATGAGGGATCCCGGCGTCACGCCTCCGCGCGGGCTTTCGACGCCGCAGCCTGAATATTCCGACGAGGCGCGGCGGAAGAAGATTTCCGGCAGCGTCCTGCTTCAAATCATCGTCGAGCCCGACGGTTCCGCGAAGGATGTGAAGATCAAGAAAGGCCTCGAGAAAAGTCTCGACAAGCAAGCCGTCGCGGCAGTGCAGAAGTGGACGTTTCAACCCGGCACGAAGGATGGGCAACCAGTTGCCGTCAATGTAGACGTCGAGGTTACGTTCCGGATCCGGTAATGTTGGTGCAGTCGATATGGGCGGGCGCTACCAGACAGTCTTCGAGGGTCCAAAACTCCGACACCTGGGGGCGCAGAAAGAGGCGGCCTCGGCAAACGACTGGATAGGCCATCCCGCTTCCCTTAGTTCTGCTAATCTTTCTTCTTCTCTGATGCACATCTGAGCAGGCCACTTTGCGCAAGGTCCTTGTCATTGCTGTGTTGGTGCCCATTCTGGGCGGGATGGCGTGGTGGTATTTCCGCGAGCAGACTCTCCCCGACTACGGCCCCGCATTCCGCGAGTACGCTTACGTCAGCAACGGGAAGAGCAACACTGTCAGCGTGATCGACCTGCGAACATTCGCACTGGCGAAGACGGTGAGGGTCGGCAGTGAGCCGACGGGGCTCGCGGCGAACGCGAAGAAGAACGAGATCTACGTCGTCAATTCGGCCTCGAGCAATGTCAGCGTGATCGATGCGGAGCAGAATGCTGTAGTCGCAACGATCGGCGTGCTCGGGCGACCGTACTTCATCGATGTCTCGGCCGATGGGAAGCGCGGCTACGTCGCAAATTCCGGATCCAGCAGTGTCAGCGTGATCGATCTGGACAAGCGCATTGTGCTGGGCAACGTGCGCGTGGGCGGAGGGCCGGGCCTGGCGCGGGTTTCGCCCGACGGATCGGTAGTGGTGGTCTCGAATCGCTCCGACAATACAGTTTCAGTGATTGATTCGAAGTTGCTGCGGGTACGGGCGACGCTGCCGGTGTGCCAGCATCCCGAGGACATCGCGATCGTGCCTGACTCGAGCAAGGCGTTTGTGTCGTGCTCGGGATCGTCGCAGGTGGCGTCAATCGCGCTGGGGAAAGCGGATGCGACCGATCCGCAGCGAAGAGACGACCACGTTATGGCGCTCATTGACGTGGGGCGAACGCCGGTAAGTCTCGCGCTGAAGCCGGACGGCGGCGAGATGATTGTGTGCAATTTCGATTCCGACAGCATCTCGATCATCGAGACCGGGCACGACGAGGTCGGCAGCAGCCAGGAGATCGGGCAGCATCCGTCGCACGGCCTGGTCACGCTGGATAATTCGCGCCTCTACGTGAGCAATTTCGGCTCGAACAGCATTGCTGTGTATGACATCGACATGGGGCGGCTGCTCTGGACGCTGACGGTGGGCAGCCGTCCCGATAGCCTTGCGCTCACGCCCGACCAGAATTATCTGCTTGTGGCGGATACGCAGTCGGGCGATGTGACCGTGATTCAGAAGCGGCGGGCGCGGAAGCTGGAGCCGTCGGAGTATTCGCTGCTGACGCTGATCCCGGTGGGCGTACAACCAAATGCAATCGTGATCAAGGAATTCACGGTGAGTAAGCCGGGGAAATGATGCTGCTGCCTTCGTCGACGGAAGAGACGTTGCAAGCAACGTCTCTACGACGGCGGAACTGCGGCCCGATAGTTCTGGGCCGCCGGACAGCCGAGGCGGCTGTCCCTACAATGGCCGGACAGACGGGGCGGCTGCCCCTACAATGGCTCGTTTTCAGGCGGGGACGTTCTTGCCGCAGTAGCGGTCGAAGGCGGCTTTCAGGTCGGCAGCGATGGCGGGGGCTTCGCGCGATTCGATGTCGCGGCGTGGCATCATGTAAACAAGTTGTCCGTCCTGCAGAATCGCAACGGAAGGCGAGGAAGGCGGTTGGCCGGTGAAGTAGCTGCGGGCGCGATCGGTCGCGTCTTTGTCTTGTCCCGCGAAGACGGAAAACGACTTGTCTGGCCGGGCGGCATTCTGCATGGCGATGCGCACGGCGGGACGCATGCGTCCGGCGGCGCATCCGCAGATCGAGTTCACCACGACCATTGTCGTTCCCGGACGATTCTTCAAAGCTTCGTCAACGGCATCGGCGCTGCGCAGTTCTTCAATTCCCAGGCGCGACAACTCCTCGCGCATGGGGATCACCATGATTTCCGGGTACATCGGCATTCGGTTGCTCCTGTTGGGATGTTTATTACTCTATTCTAGAGCTGTTTGGGAAATCGTGCGGTCACCTCTTCCCTTGTCATCCTGCGACCTGCGTTTTGGGCGGCGAAGGACTGCGCTCGTCGCGCGTTCACGATGACGTCATCGTGGCAAGCGCACTCGGCTGTATATTGTGGGCATCACGATGATCGTTCAGGAAAACATTCCGCTGGCGCCGCTTACGACTTTTGGCGTGGGCGGACCGGCGCGGTATTTCGCCGAGGCGAAATCTGCTGCTGACGTGCAGGAGGCCGTGTCCTGGGCGGAGTCCAGCAATCTGCCGTTGTTCGTGCTCGGCGGGGGCAGCAACCTGGTCGTTTCTGACGCGGGATGGCCTGGCCTGGTGCTGAAAATCGGCATCACGGGAATCGAGCGGCGCCCCGGAGAGCATGACGGGAAAGTTCTGTTTGACGTTGGCGCCGGGGAATCGTGGGATCGTTTCGTCGCGCAGGCTGTGGCGGCTCGCTGTGCCGGAGTGGAGTGCTTGAGCGGGATTCCCGGCAGCGTGGGCGGAACGCCGGTGCAGAACGTGGGCGCGTACGGGCAGGAAGTTTCGTCCACGATCGAATCAGTGGAGGCCTTCGACAACCGCGACCGGCAGGTGCGCGAGTTGTGCAACGAAGCCTGCGGCTTCGCGTACCGCACGAGCATCTTCAATACGACGGAGCGCGGGCGCTTCATTATCCTTCGCGCCACTTACGCTCTCGTGCCGGATGGCGAGCCACATCTGGAATACACCGACCTGAAGCGGCACTTCGCGGGACGCGAGACGAAACCAAATCTGGCGGAGACACGCGAGGCGGTGCGGCACATCCGTGCGCTAAAGGGGATGCTGATCGTGCCGGGCGATCCTGATTGCCGCAGCGCGGGCTCGTTCTTCAAGAATCCTGTGGTATCAGAGGAACAGCATCATGACCTGGAGAAGCGGGCGGTGGGGCGTGGCTTGACTCTGCCAAGTTATCCCGCACTCGAAAAGGCGAAGAAAGTTTCAGCAGCATGGCTGGTGGAGAAATCCGGGTTTGCGCGCGGATACGGCATCGGTCACGTGGGAATCTCGAGCGAGCACACGCTCGCGATTGTGAATCGCGGCGGAGCCACGGCGGCGGAGATTCTTGCGCTGAAGGAGCAAATTCAGCTGCGCGTGGAAGAGATCTGGGGCGTGCGCCTGGAAGCGGAACCGGTGATGGTCGGGATCTAGAACCGGCGCCAGGGGCAACAGTGACCCCTCGCTCGTGATATGTGGTTTCGTGACTGGTTGCTGGAATCTTGCCGCGTCTTCTGACGTATTCGAACCTTTCCTAACCCGACGATTGCCAACACGAGTGATGCTGGTCACTCCCACATGCAAGCAACCACTCTAGGATCGTTCTTCGAAAGATTCCTGAACATAAACGGGCTTCCGGCGGTCTTCATGATCGAGGGCAGAAGATTGGTGGCGGGAGAGGCAATCCTGAGCGGGGCAGCAACCGTCGAGCATAGTGAGGAAGTAACGCTCGAAGCGCTGGTCCGGCAGCACTCGCGGCTGGTTTACCGGATTGCCTATGGCGTGCTGCGCCATCATTACGAGGCCGAGGACGCGACACAAGAGACGTTCCTGCGGGTATTGCGTTATCGCGCGAAGCTCGCAGCGGTACAGGATCCGAAGACGTGGCTGGCGCGGATCGCCTGGCGGGTTGCGGTCGATCGCAGGAAACGCAAGCGCGGCAGAGAGGTTTCGCTCGAGGAACACGAAGAGACAGCATTCGACCTAGCCGTTTCGGATGCATCCGCCGAGGCGACTGTGGCCGGGACAGAGATGAATGCGATGGTGGCGAAACTGATCGACAGCCTGCCGGAGAAGCTGCGCAAGCCCCTGATCCTGTCGGCAATTGAGGAGATGACGCCGCGCGAAGTGGCCGCTACGCTCGGGATCAACGAAGCGGCGGTGCGGTCCCGGGTGTTTCGGGCGCGCCAGATTTTGAAGGAGAAGCTGGCCGTGCGGATGGACGGTGCACGGTGAACGACGACGTGCGCGACGCGGCTTTAGCCGCCGAGGGTCGCTTTTCATGAAGAACGACAACAAACCGCCGAACAACATGCACGACGACCTCGACCGAATCCTGGACGCGCACCTAGAGAAGTACGCCACGGGCAAGCCTCGTCCGGGGTTGGAAACCCGAATCCTGGCGAACTTGCGTGTTGAGGAGATTCGCGAAGTTCCGGCGTGGCCGAAATGGATTCTGGCGGGAGCAGCCGTTGCCCTCGTTATGATTGCTGTCGCGATTGCCTGGAAACCAGGGAAGCCGTCTCATCCCGCAATCGCGAATCGTCCTCCAGCCACAGTCGAAATCCCGAATCCGTCGCCCGAACCATTGGGTAAAGACAAACTGGCGAGCGGAAAGAAGCCATTTCGCAAGCATCGCGCTCTGCAGGCCAAGACGGTTGCAGCGGCCGATCCGAAGCTCGATCAATTTCCTTCACCGGAACCGCTTACGGAAGAGGAATTAGCGTTAGTTCGTTATCTCAGAAATTTTCCGGGGGAAGCTGTCATGATCGCCCGGGCGCAAGAGGAGTTCGAGAAACGCATTCAGGAGCAGTCAAAAGCGACACGGGACAGGCCTTCGTCCAATTCTGATCAATAGGAGAGATGACTTCATGCGAAAAGGGATTCTGCTGGCAACCATTCTTTCGTTGTTCTTTTGCGTTTCTTCTTACGCACGAGCGCAGAACTCTGACGAGACGACAGCGAAGCCCCGCCCAATCGAGGCGTATCGTCTCGACTTTTCCTTTAATGAGTTCGAAGGGGAGAAGAAGATCAATACCAGACACTATTCGATGGATCTCACGTCGGGCCAGCACCCCAACGAGATCAAGATCGGCTTGCGCGTTCCAGTGGTTTCCGGAACTGTGGGTGGGTCGACGCAGTTCCAGTACGTGGACGTGGGTACACGAATTTCGGCCCAGTTGAGGCCGAATGGTCAGAGCGATGAGCAGGAGTTGGTGGTCAACAGCGACGTCAGCAACGTGGACGTCACCGCCGAGGCGGGGAGTACTCCCAACCAGGCACCCGTTATCCGCCAAATCAAGATTGAGGGCGTGACGCTGTTAAAGTTGGGGACGCCACTGCTGATCGGAAGCATGGACGATCCCAACTCCAAGCGCCAGTTCCAGCTGGAAGTGACTGTGACGAAGCTGCGGTAGCTTGACTGGATTGGTTGGATTCGTTCGCTTTTCAAAATCCGGCTTCGCAACGTCTCTACGACGCCAGTTTGGACGCTTGCTGAAAGATCTTCGTGAACATCTGGCGGGTGAGCTTTCCGGTTTGGGTGTTCTGATTCGAGGGGTGGTAGGAGGCGAGCAGCGCTTTGCCATCGGGCATCTTGTAATGAGCGCCATGCTGGAAGATGTACGGGGCGCGGCTTTTGAGGAGGCCGCGGCGCTTTAAATAATTGAGGTAGGCGTCAAATCCGATTTTCCCGAGTGCGACGATCACCTTCACCTCTTTGAGGCCTTCCAGTTCACGATCGAGGAATTGCGCGCACTCCGCTAACTCCTGCGGCAGTGGCTTGTTGTCGGGCGGAGCGCAGCGAACGGCGGCCGTGATGTAGAGGTTGGTGAGTTTCAGGCCGTCGTTGCGGTTCGTCGCAGTGGGCTGGCTGGCGAATCCGGTTTCATACAACACCGGGTACATGAAGTTGCCGCTGGCGTCGCCGGTGAACGGGCGTCCGGTGCGGTTCGAGCCGTGCGCTCCGGGAGCCAGGCCCATAATGAGCACGCGGGCCTTCGGGTCGCCGAAGCCGGGAACGGGTTTGCCCCAGTAGTCCCAGTCGCGGTAGGCGCGGCGCTTCTCGCGCGCGACTTGCTCGCGATATTCCACGAGGCGTGGGCAGCGGGTGCAGGCCACAACCTCGTTATTGAGAATGGTGAGCCAGTGCGGCGCAGTGCCGGGGCTCATGCGGAGCGCCGCCGGAACTCGTTCCTGCCATCACTGGCGACTCTCGCCCGTGCGCTTTTCAGAGTAGCTGCCATTGTTTCGATTGTGCCATTACCGGCGGAGTCATCGTGGAAATATGGCTTCGTTCCAGGGACAGTAGGTTTCGCCGGCGCAGCGGCTGTCGTCGCAGCGGGCGGGCTCGCCCTGCCAGCCGTCATGCAAAAGCTTGGCGCGGAGCTCCGCCACCGAAGCGTGCTCATCGATCTCGACATAACCGAGCATGCAGAAGCGTTTGCAAACCGGGCAGGTGGTGCCGAATTTTCTGGTCGCCAGCACTTGGGATTCGATCTCCTTCCCCGCTGTGCCGCAGGGATCGTCATGCTTTCATTGTCGCAGATTGTTTGCGTCCGGGAGACACTCCGGCGTTTACGCGGCTTTGTCGAGAACGACGTATTCGTACTGCTCGGCAACGGATGTTTTCGTTTGACCAAGGGTAACGCTACGGAAGGGACTTGGCTTGTCGCCCCACTTCTTATCCGTTGGAACTGTGACCGGCGTTCTGGATACGAGTGTGGTGAGCCGGATGATATCCGCGGCCTGGATGTTGTCCAAAGCAGTGTCTGTAGAGACGACCTGATCGTCGGGCTCGCCGGCGTCGTTTACAAAGTCTGACATCTTGCAGATCGAGATGCAGCGGAAGGCGTGCTTTTCGAGAATCATCCGCGTGGTCTGGCCATCAGTGACGCGGGTCTTGGAGGCATGATTGAGGCCGACGAGGATGACTCCGGGAATCCCCGGAGTCAATTTGCGGTCTTTCATCTCCTCCAGGAAATGCTGGGCGATGCGGGCGTCGCGGGCCGATCCGTTGACGGTCGAACCAATGGGAAGAACGTAGAGGGGATGCTTGCGGAGATTATCGAGGATGGGCGCATGGCGATTGAGCAGCAGGCGCTTGGACACCTCCATGGGCGGAAGGTCGCCATCTTTGTCGGGATCAAACTGTGGCGGCATCGTTCCGTCGCGTAACGCGTTGCGCACGCCTTTGCGCGCGACGGCACCATTTAGAAAGTGCTCTGATCCGTAGTAGCGGTATTTAGGATCGAGGAGAAGTTCGAGCACCAGCCGGATAGAGGTTTTGGTGCGGGCGGCAGCCTTGTCGGGCGCGCCGACCGGGGCGTGCGTTTCGCCCACAATGGCCACGCTGTGTTTTTCAGCGATGTCGGTGCTGGTCTTGCTGTTCTTGGCGATGTAATCCTTGAGGTCATCGGAAAGCGTCATAGAGCCTCCTCGCCGGGGATCATTCAGCGGGAGGCATGTCGTCCAGGAACGATTCCTTGCTGAGGAAATCCCCAATTGCTTGGCGGGCATTATCTCGCTACCCAAGCCGCCCCGCAACTGGCCCGGGCGGACATGAGATCGATGCGAGCGCGGTTGAGCGTCGAGCGGAATTCGCGTGCTATGCTTGCGGGCCAAGCCCATGTTGCAGCTTCGCCGGATCACCACCCAGCAGCGTTTCATTCCTCAAATTGACGGATTGCGATTCGTGGCAATCGTGTCGGTGGTGTTCTTTCATATCTACCGGTCCCTGGAGGGGCGTGCGGCGGTTCCTGTGCCGGTGGCGCTGGATGTCGACCTGCCCAAGCGCGGCGTCGAACTTTTCTTTGCCATCAGCGGATTCATCCTGGGAGTGCCGTTCGCATCGCACTGGCTGTTAAACGCTCCGAAGGTAAGGTTGCGAAGCTATTTTCTGCGGCGCCTCACGCGTTTGGAGCCCCCGTATTTCCTATCTTTCCCAGTGTGGGCGCTCATGGCCTGGGCGACGGCACACCGCAGCTTCAGCGACATGGCGCCTCACATCGTGGCGGGCTGCTTTTATGTGCAGAACCTCATCTTCGGCGCGTTCGCCGGGCCGGTGAATGGCGTGGCATGGTCGCTCGAAATCGAAGTTCAGTTTTATCTCCTGGTCCCGCTACTTTCGCTTTTGTTCGCGATTGGTGACGCGCGCATCCGGCGTGGGGTCGTGGCGAGTACGATGCTTCTGGCCGGAGTGCTCAGCATTCCGCTCTACGACACGAACCGGCTGCATTATTCGATCCTTTACTATCTTGCTTTTTTCCTCGCCGGCTTTCTGATTTGCGACCTCTATCTCACCCGAAAAGAGTGGAAGCCCTCCTTTGTGTGGGATGCGCTCGCTCTCTGCCTATGGCCCCTCGTATGGTATCCCTCGCGAAACGCGCTTCACGTTGTTCTGCCGTTCATGATCGTGGTGCTTTACCTGGCGGCGTTTCGCGGACGGATTTTCTCCGCGATCTTCAGCTATCCGCTGATCACCAACATCGGCGGGATGTGTTACAGCATCTACCTGTTCCACTTTCCTATCATTTATGCGGTGAAGCACATCACTGCCTACTGGCACATCGGAACGAGCTTTTGGGTGTTCTTCGCGCTTCAAAGTTTGCTCATCTGGCCATTCGTGCTGCTCTTCTGCGGAGCGTTCTTTCTGTTGATCGAGCGGCCATGCATGGACCGCGACTGGCCGAAGAAACTCTGGCGGCTGTTCCGCGCGCCCGCCGTGGTCCAGCACGCATCGTCGCCGCAATGAAGATGAAGATCACGATCGTAAGACCTTCCGGGGAGGATTCACTTTCGCATGGCGGCTCATAGTTCCGCCACCAAGCCGGTCGAGCAGCGCAACCGCGGTCCGGTTGCGCCTTCGGAGATGCGGTGCGTCGTCTGCCTTGGCCTGGCAATTTGCCTGGTCACCAGCATCCCTTACGTCCTCGGCAATCGGATTGCTCCGGCCGGAACGCGATTTTCCAATGTACTGGTGTACGAAAAAGATCAGAACAACTATCTCGCATACGCTCACCAGGCCGCGTCGGGACAATGGCTCTTTCACAATCCCATGACCGCCGAGCCGCACGGCAACGTGTTCTTCAACCTGGAATGGCTCGCCACGGGAAAGATGGCGGCGTTGTTTCGAGTGTCAGCGGCGAGCGCGATGCAGATTCAACGATGGATGGCGATCCTGTTTCTGTGTTTCGCCGTGTATTGGCTTTCCGCCTATCTGGTCGAGAGCGTGGCGGCGCGGCGAGTGGCGCTTGCCGTCGTGATGCTGGGTGGCGGATTCGGCTGGCTGGTGATGCTGCGCCGATTGGGACTGCCGGTCAATGTGCTGTACTTCCCCGACTTCCAGTGGGGAGTGTCGTCACCGTTTTACTGGTCGCTGCGCGTACCGCATTTCGCGGTCGCACAGGCGCTGATCGTACTCGGCCTTGTTTTCTTTTTGCGCGCCGAGCGCAACGGACGTGCTCTGGATTTCATCTGGTCTGGACTCTGCTACGCGGCGGCGGGAACCTGCCGCACCTACGACATGCTGTCGGTGCTGCTGGCCACGGGATTGTTTGTGTGCCTGATGGCGTGGCAGGAGAGAGATTACGGACGACACCTCCGGATGCGGATCATTCCGATCCTGGTTTGCATGCCGGTCCTCGCGTATTACGTGTGGTTGTTCAAAGTGCATCCGGTATTCCGATGGTGGAGCCAGGCCGGTGCGGACCCGCCGAATCCGTTCGTACTCGGGCTGGCGTTTGGGCTGCCCGCATTGCTGGTGTGGCCAGCCCTGTGGCTTCTCCGGCGGAACCACGTGCAACCGGCGCAAAAGCTGATGATCTGTTGTGCCGCCTCGGCCTGCGCGCTGACCTACGCGCATTGGATCTTTCATTTTTCATTCTCATTTTCCGTCGGCATCTGCGTGCCGCTGGTGATGATTGTCGTCAGCGGGTTTGAGAAACGCATCGCCGCCTGGCCATGGAGGGGCGCCAGAGGATGGGGGCTGCCGGTCGCGCTGATTGCGCTGAACAGCCTGACGTCGGTCGCGATCCTGGCGCAGTCCGTCTTGTTCGTTTCCCAAGGCTACTTTCGGCTCAACGAGGAACTCCTGGGAGCGTTCGCGTGGCTCGATGCGCATTCGCCGGCGGATAGCGTGGTTTTGGCGGATTACGAGACCTCAAACCTCATGCCCCAGTACACGCACAACAGAATGTTCTGCGGGTATTACAACGCGGTGCGCTTTGAGGAAAAGCAGGGGGCGGTCAACCGATTTTTCGACCCTGGTTCCTCGAACAAAAGCCGCGGCGAGTTCCTGGAGCAGAACCGCATCGATTTTGTCCTGCTGGTCAACGGCAAGGATCAGGCTCTTGCAAAAGTCGGCAGCGAACCTTATCTGCAGGAAATCTTCCGCAACGGCGCGGCGACCATTTACAGGGTAGTGCGGCCTGGCGAGAATTTCTCGGCTGTTGTTAGTGGACGAGTGCAGGTAAATTCACAGTCTGCAATTTTCCTTCACGCGCCCGATGGCTCGTGCGAGGATCGCGGGCGGCGTCAACTGCTGTTGCGGCGCCGCGACAGAGGCCGCGACGCACACGCGAGGCTCATGGCGAGTTGCGTCCGACGTTCTGTCAAGTGTTGCAGACCCTACTCAAGCCAAGGTCGGGATTGAGTGGGCCACCCGGCCTCAAGACCCGAATCGCAAGAATTGAGCGCGAAACAGGAGTAAGACATCACACAATCAACAGAAGTTTAAAAGGCGAAGACGTTCGTCGCACAACCCTAGCCTAGATTGCAAAGCAACTCTCATGAAGCGCAGAATCAGTCCAGAAAAGTTGAGCCGAACAACGTAATATTCGCGTCTCAATTACTAATGCGACGTTCTCATCGCCACCGACAACATCGCGATTGCGCCGAGGTTGTTTGACGCGTTTGCTAGATCGAGGGCCGTTTTGCCTTCGTTGTTCTGCACCCCAGGGTCTGCTCCATTTTCCAGAAGCAAAGGTATAGCATCAGAAAATCGCCCGACAGCAGCGTGCATGAGAGCAGTTCTTCCTTTGCTGTCCTTCAGATTTACATCCGCGTGATGTTCGATCAGAATCTTGACAGCCTGCTTGAAGCCGTACCCGGACGCCTTCATCAGGGCCGTCTCACCTTTCCCGTCAGTCGCATTGACATTTGCCCCAGCTTCCAAAAGGACCACCGTGACATTAGGATCGAAAAAGCCGTAACCTGCCAACAGTGTCATTCCATTGTGGTCGGCGGCATCAACCTTCGCTCCCGCCTGGAGTAGTAGTTTCATGATTTCCACGTGCCTGGCGTTAGCTGCCTCGGCGAGAGGTGAAAATAGCTTAGTTTCCTTCGGGTTTACCGGTGCACCGGCATCGATCAGCAGCTTGACCAATGGCTCGTTGCCGGAGCCGATTGCAGCATCCAACGCTAGGGATTCGCTCCCGTTCTTGCTATCGATTCCATCCTTGGCGATAAACTCGCGAGCTTTGTCAAAGCAGCCACTCGAGACAGCGTGCAGCAGAGAGTCAGCGTGGGCACAGAGAGTGGCCAAGTCTGGTTGTGAGCATTTTTGTCCGTCATTGTCCTCATCGATCTGCGAAGTGTCGGGATGTTGTGTCAGCTCAACGTTGAGTATATTTTCGACGATCAACTCGCCAGCGGCTCCGCCCAAATGCCCGTAACCGATAGCTCGGTAGGTGCCGCTTCGACCGCAGAGCACATGGTAGTCAGACTTCACGTGCAGGATTCCGACGAAGGTTGCGGTCTTGGTAACTTCGAACTGCCCCTGCAAATCCCCACCTTTAGTTGGAGCAGGCCACTTTGGCTGATAGAGCTTTGCAATCTGATTCGAATACGGAGCTCGAACCGCGAAGGTGAGTGAAACCGGCCAGCGATAGCCATCCGTAATGAATCCACCCTTGCATCGACTGATGATCCAGGCTCCCTCCATCGTACTGACGAACTCACCCCGCACAGCGATGCGCTTGCCTTTCCACGAGGAAAGATTCTGAAAAAGATCACAGATCGGCATCACTGGCAACGAGCCGGGATCGGGCAGTGCCTCGACTTTCAGGTTGTCGAAGGAATCGAAGATCAGCTGAGCAGGTAACTCGCCAGACTGCGCTAGTTTAATCCGGCCTGAAAAAGACGCAGAAGCACTAACCGGTTTGCCTTGACTCCGAAGGCTGTCCGCATCCGCCGCAGCCTTTTGGAACTGCTGAAGCTGATCGGGTGTTACGGAAGAGGATGGACTCAGGGAGAGCGCAGTCGGCCACATGTGGCGAATGCCGGTTCCTGAGATATATCGATTGTCACAATCCTCAGCGCCAAGGACCGCCAAATCTCTTGTAACAATCAAATCACCCGTGACGACGACTCGGCTTCCATCCGCGCTTTCCAGATGAGAGAACAGATCACAAACTGATTCCTGCGCACGCAAGGCGGTTGCGGTGATTAATGAAGCACTCAATATGAACAAACAAATCAGAAGCTTCATAGCAGCCTCGACGAACAAGTCTACCTCTCACGCTCGCGTGTCGCACCCTCGCGCAAGTCCAGCAGTGCCCCGTTACGCAACACTCCCTTGCCCTGCGCACGGGGGCCACGGGCCGCCCGAGCGCGCTCGTCGATGAAACACTGCGAGCCAAGGCGACGGAGTCCGATCCCGCCATGGGAGCTTGGAGGATTGGAATCTCGAGTGCAAAAGGTCCAGCAGTCGACGATCGGGCCAGGCTGCACACCTGAGATTTTCTCTCATTGGCCGGGATCGCGGGCGGCGTGAACTGCTGTTGCGGCCCGTTCATTTTTCCCGAATTCTTCTGGAGATTAGCCAACTTCATCACCGTTGCAAAATCGCCGCATCACCTCACGCCCTCATCTGGAAAATTCTGGCCGATCTGAGTGGCGGCGGCCAGATTACAATCTCCTGCTCTAGGAATGGTAAGGAAAAGGATGAGCGTAATGAAATCTATCGTGCTTGCCTCGCTGTGCGTGTTGATGTTGCCGTTCACGGGTGCTTCTTACCCTTCCGATCAGCAAGAGGCGACCAAGCTGCTGGAACTGGCCGTGTCTAAAACGAATATTTTCGATCTGCCGTCCTTCCGCATGAAGGCGAGCGTGCAGATCGACGTGCAAGACAAATTGCGAGATGGAACCTATCAAATGTTCTGGAATGGCCCGGACCAATGGAGAGAAGAGATAAGCTTCCAGGGTTACAGTGAGGTTCAACTTGGCGGGAAAGGAAACGTCTGGATTCAGCGCAGCACGGATTTCCTTCCTCTTCGCATCTATCAGTTGCATGAGGCGCTCGGATTTGGTTCTGGCGCAGCCGGTCCGAATCCCGCCTTCTCCCTTGTTCGGCTAGGCCTGACGCCAAAGGACACAATCAAGAAAACGAGGTCTCGCAAGGAACATGGCGAGAAGCTAACTTGCATTGAGATCGAGCACGAGACAAAGTACTCGTCGTCAGTGTGCATAAGTGACAGCACGGGAGCCCTTGTGCGTGATTCAGCATCTTACTCAGACAGTGACTTTCAGCCAGTCGATGGGAAAATCTTCCCTCGGTCTCTGAGCTTCATCGAAGAGGGAAGGAAAGTGGCTAAAGTGAGTATCAGTGAGTTGGTTAGTCCCGCCGAGTTCGCCCCGAACTCATTTGCTCCACCGACGGGAGTTTTGCAGCAAGAGGGCTGCATGAATCCAATCGCGCCTCGACTCGTGAATAAGGTGGCTCCTGTGTACCCGACAAGTGCCCGACAGCAGCACATTGAGGGGACCGTGGCGGTGGACACCGAGATCGGTTTGGACGGCACTCCGAGAATGAAGAAGGTCGTCGCCAATGCCGATCCGAGCCTGGTAAGGTCGGCCGCTGACGCCATCACAGCTTGGAGGTACGAACCTGCGACATGTGATGGCAAGCCTGTGTCAATTGAGACCGTACTGCGAGTTGATTACACACTATCGCCGTAGAACGATGCCAAGTGCTGCCGCATCCCTGTACCTGCTGAGTTGCACTCATCAATGAGTGAAATTACCTACGGGTGAAGTTGATACGCGATTAGCATCGGGGGCATGATCGGTTCCCTCTCGCGGGTTGCCCTGGCTTGATGTTGGATCTTACGAGCGCTTAGGAACGTAACCGGGATATAGATTCTTGATGCAGTCAGGGCACAAACCGTGACTGAACTCGGCCGCGGACCTGTCGCGGATGTAGACCTCGAGCCGTTCCCAATGCCCCCGATCGTCGCGGATCTTTTTGCAGGAGGAACAGATCGACAATAGCCCGGTCAAAACTTTGACTTTTGCAAGTGCTTCCTGCAACTCGGCGATGAGCCGTTCCCTTTCAGCCTCAGCTTTTTTTCTGCGGCTGATGTCACGAATCATGGTGCAGGTATTCTCGGCCCCGTCCGGGTCGTGAAAAACAACTGAAGAAACCTCCTGCGGAAACAAGCTTCCATCGGAGCGTCTGCCTGTCAGATGGCCAGCGGCCTTGCCGGTACGCTTCCGCTCTTCAAGAAACACTGCGGCGGCAGGATCCGATGTGTCCACCACAGCCTCTCGCCCCATAGCGATCAGCTGTTCTCGGCTGAAGCCTGTAATGGCGCAGGCACTAGGATTGGCATCGAGGATTCTCCCATCTGGTGAGGTAAGAAAGATCCCGTCCATGCTGTTTTCGAACAGCAGGCGATATCTTTCTTCGACTCTTCGTCGGCTGTCCTCAAGGCGTCGACGGTCTGTGATATCGCGAAGGACCGCCACGACGGCGATGCCGTCATCAATCTGCACCGGGCTGAGTGAGATCTCCACCGCAACTTCGGTCCCGTCCTTTCGAAGCGCCTTCAAATCCAGACCGGTGCCCATGGGGCGCAATTGCGGCTCGCACAGAAAGTTCATGCGGTGTTGCGGGTGCTTATTTCGAAATCGCTCCGGGATCAGAACTTCGACGGAACGTCCCTGCAAGTCTTGCGGCTGATACCCGAGGACTTTTTCTATGTGCGCATTGACAAGTACGATCTTGCCATCGGCGTCGCAAAGCAAGATGACGTCGGGCGCGGCTTCCAGAATCGCGTGAAAGCGAGCTTCGCTCCGTTTCTTCTCGCTCAGATCCAGAACAATGGATCGGCTCATGACGAAGTTCTTGTTCTCGTCATACACACCGGTTGCACTCACCAGAACTGGCAGTAAGGTTCCGTCCTTGCAGGTGAACTCCAGTTCCACGCCTTGCAAAGGAGTGCCAGACTTCAAACGAGGAAAGTTTTCTTCAAATACGTGGCGGCTTGGTGGCGGCAGGATATCAATCAGCCGCATGCGGTCAACGACCTCCTCACGGTTGTATCCCAACCAGTTCAGTTCCTTGTCGTTAACGCGGACGAACACACCATTTTGGTCGAGAGAGTGGAATCCGCATCCGGTATTCTCGTAAAAATCGAGCAGGGTTTCGAGTGTCTCTGGCAAGGCAGTCCTCTGGCTTCAGGTTAGCATTTGTGTCCAGCAACCAAGGCTGAAAACAGGATACTTCGAGGGTCTTTCTTCTCATCGGTGGATTTCCGCCGCCAATCGCAGTGGAACATGTACAGCTACGCTCGCAAGAATCCGACGACGTTTAAAGATCCCGCCGGGCGGCACGTGTGCCAAGGTAACAAGGATCCAGGCGCGCAGATCAAGGCAGGTTACGAATCGGCACAAAGGCTCCAGCCGGCGCGATGCCGTCGGAGGAGGAGAAACAGCTGAAGCGGCCGCAATGCACTCCCGAGGCTCATGGCGAGTTGCGTTCGTAGTCCTGTCAAATGTTGTAGACCCCCACTCAAGCCAAAGCCGGGCTTGAGTGGGCCACCCGGCCGGTTGTATTTTGAAGACGAAATAACCAGGGGAGCTTAATGCCAACGACAATTCGGTTGTCTGAAGACGACCTCCGCGAGCTATTCGCTTTGTTTAGCAGCCCTACTGAAGACGAAATCGAACAAATATATACTTCCGGAGATCGGCTATTCTTTCGGAATGAAGACCTAACAGAAGAATACTCGCTGGTACAGGAGAAGGGGGACTACGCGAGAGATGCGTGGCGTGCAGTTCTTTATTTTCTTAATCGACATGGTTATAGCATGACAAAAAACGGTGAACCTATTGGTCTTGAGCCTATGGATTGTGACTAGTACCCACTGAGCCGCTTGATAGTGTTGACCTGCCCCCTGCTTTCCTTCACGTAAGGATACGACAAGTTCCAGTTGCTCCATCCTGGGTTTGAGCCGGGATAGAGGAGCGCGAGGGGAATGGGACGGCGTTTGAGTCTCTTTCCTCTCGCACAGCTTTGTAGAAGCCGGCCAACATGCGGAGCGCAGAAGAGAACCGGCTAAAGAGAGCGGAACATCACGACTGCCGACATCTATGAGAGGGTGGTGAAACGCTCGCGGCAAACGGCCGACGATTTCAAAGCCGAATGATTCCCCAAGAGCCACGGCGGGAGTGCACTTCAGAAGCTTGCAAGCAAAGGGCCCCTTTTTCATCGCCTACCCGCGCCAGCTCCCTTGGCGCCCGAGTCCTGGGCGTGCTGAGCGGATTCCAGGAAGGCTGTGAGCGCTTCCCGATCCTCGGCCAGCATCGTGTCGAACTTTATTCCGTTTCCCACCTGCGGATCGCAGGTAACTACGATGGCGGAGATCACCACCGTGGTTTGGATGGAAAGCTGGAGATCCAGATGGGTTCCGATTGGGAAGGGGAAAATTGACTCGATGTAGCAGCCGCCCAAGCTCAAATCGGTAGTAGCGCCACGAATCGGGCCCTGGCTCCCGCCCATGTGTATCTCGAACGGCACATTCACTTTTACTCGTGGGTTCTGGCGACGGTTTGTCCCGTTGCCGGCGGGCATGGGCTGCGGCGCCATTTGCGGCGTGACTATGGTCAGTTGCCGTGTCTGCGGAGCGCATATTGCTGCGGCGTGTTTAACGGGATCGGGCCGGAGCTTAGCGGAAACCTGATCGGCCGTTAAAGGCTTGCTGAAATAGTAGCCTTGAATCTCGTCGCAGCGGAGCGCCCGCAGGAACGACATTTGCGCTTCGTTTTCTACTCCTTCCGCAATTACCTTAAGACCCAGACTTTTCGCCATTCTGATGATTGCGGTGGTGATCGCTGCGTCATCGGCATCCACGGCGACCTCGCTGATGAAGGAGCGGTCAATCTTGAGCTTGTCGAAAGGAAACTGCTTGAGGTAGCTGAGGCTGGAGTAGCCGGTACCAAAGTCGTCGATGGACAGCTTCAACCCCATGGCCCTCAATTCCTGAAGAACGGAAGCCGTCATGTCTGCGTTCGAGAGCAGCAGGCTTTCGGTCAGCTCCAGTTCGAGATATTGGCAGGGGAGGCCGGTTTCGTTGAGCACGCTGCGGACGAGTTCCTGAAAGCCGGGCTGGCGAAACTGCACCGCTGACACATTCACCGCAACCGTCAATGCGCAAATCCCTTCCTCTTGCCACCTGCGAGCCTGAGCGCAGGCAGTTCTCAGCACCCATGCACCGATGGGCGCGATCAGGCCGCTATATTCAGCAACGCGAATGAATCGATCCGGCGGCACCAGGCCGAACTCGGGATGCTTCCACCGGATGAGCGCTTCCAGCCCGACTATTGCTCCGGTGGCGATGTCCATCTGCGGTTGATACATAAGGAAGAATTCATTCTTATCGAGTGCCGCTCGTAATCCGTGCTCCAACGTCAATCGCTGCGCGACCTGGTCGTTCATCTCCTCAGAAAAGAACGTAAATCGATTGCGTCCACTCTCTTTCGCAGAGTACATGGCTGCATCGGCGTTCTTCATCAGAGTCTCGCTGTCCAAGCCATGTTGAGGGAAAATGCTGACTCCCATGCTGCAGTTGACGCTCAACGAACGGCCTTCAATGACGAATTCGGGAATGATCGCATCCATCACGCGTTGCGCGGCGACGGATGCGTCCGTCATATCTTTTAAGCCAGTCAGCACCATGAGGAATTCGTCGCCACCGAGGCGGGCCACCGTGTCTTGCCCGCGTGTCTGCTTCTTCAGACGATGGGCTACTTCGCGCAGCAGCAGATCGCCGAACGCGTGGCCAAGTGAGTCATTGATGACCTTAAACCGGTCGAGGTCGAGGAATAGAAGCGCAACCGTCTCCTTCCGACGACGACCACTCGCAAGTGCCTTACTCAAGCGGTCCAGGAAGAGTGAGCGGTTCGGCAGCCCCGTAAGACCATCGCAATAGGCGAGGGATTTGATCTGGTTCTCGGCGGCTTTGCGGTCTGTGATGTCTTCCAGCGTGCCTTCATGAAGCGCAACGTCGCCGTCGCGATCGCGCACGGCCCGCACATTTGCCAAAACCCACTTTTTCGTGCGATCTCTGCAGAGAACCTCCATTTCCGCACTGCGCACTACGCCCTTCTCGTCCAGCACGCGTTTCAGTTCATCGATTTGGCGGAAATCGACAAACAGCTGAGAAAACAGGTTCGAAACCTCCGCTTTGAAATGGTCCGGAGACTCGTAGCCATGAATTTGTGCCAGCGCCCGGTTGATGTTCACAGGACTACCTTCCGGGGTCATCTGAAAAATTCCTACCACAGCATTTTCGAAGATGGCCCGGTACTTTTCTTCTGCATGTCGAAGTGCTGCATTGTGGAGCAGCAATTTTTCGGCACGCTCTTGCTGAAGCTGCAAGTGCCGATAAAGCGCGTATAAACCGAAAAGCAATACAAGAACTGAAAGGGCAGATCCCCATTGTTGGAGGTCAAACCCGTAGGCAGCGCTGGTTGTTCGACCAGACCAGGCAAGAGTGAATGATACGATTCCCGAGGCTAGTGCCAGAATCACAGAAACGATGACGGCCAAAAGCCACCGCGACATCTGCCCCATGTCTGAAATCGCCTCGGACTTGTTTTGGCGGGCCGCCTGAAATATCTGCGGATTCATTGCCATTCGAGCATTTCTCGGGTACCTCAAGGGATTCTAGACTGCTAAAGAAAAGTAGAACGAATTACCGAAGTAAGACCGGTGGGTCCCCCACTGAGTCAAGCCTGCCTGGCTTGTAAGACTAGGGTGGTCAAAGATGAGAACGAGGGTTTCAACTCGACCCACTCTTCCAGAAACTAAAGAAGGAGAGCTCTATTTAAGCTAAAAATGAGCCTCATTGGGTGACTCTACGATTCGTATTCTTCCCGGAGATGGGTACTGTTTAGGGGCCGGAACGCGCGTGTTTCCGTGATCTTTCTTCCAAACCTGGATTTCCTTGTCGCAGCCGGCAAGAGGTGTCTTCGACGAATCGATGGTGGTCCTACAAAGATGAACCAAGAGTATGCTTTGTACGAAAAAACAGGAACATCAGATATCACCATCATCGATCCCAAAGCGCATGGAATTGGGCTTCTTTATCCCCCTCAGGATTCCCCAAACAATTGGAAAAAGGATGTCCCGGAGTGGACTTATCAATTATGGGATTACATTGTGCGTGGTGCGCTCGGATTCCATCGTGCCAATTTTATACGCAAGCTAGTACGCGGTCTGCCTGTAAAGCGGAATTCCTACGTTGAATTCATGCAATGGTTAACGCGGTACAACTCTGCAGCCTAAGCACAATACCAGCCGAACTCATGTGAAACCGTCTGATTGGCGACTCTGAGTTCTGCTGTTCTCTCCTGAATTTCATTTTCAACTTCGGCTTGGCCTGCTCTGCTCCCGCCTTTGATCGACGGTTTGCTTCACCCAGAGCGATGATGAAGCCGGAAAGAACTAGGAATCCGACCAAACGCCGAGCAAGCATATAAGTGTTGTTGCAAACGACGGACCGAGACCCAAGTACCAAGCCGAGAAGACGACCGCAGCCCAGACGGTAAAGTAAGGAAAGTGCGCTCCGAGCAATGGGGAAAATACCTCTCGGAGCAGCAGTGCAAGAACCGCAATCAGCACCGCCAAAGCATAACGTGCGGCAGTTGATTTCTTGTCACGTTGAGAGTCGAGAGCGGTCACCATGTTCACCCCCTCACCGTAAAGGGCGAATTAGAGATGCTTCCTGACTCCTTGGTTAGAACGCGCAAGATTGGATGATTGTTTCCGACGGAAGTTCTGGAAGGGCCTCCGCTGGTTCGCGCTCGTCGAACTGAACGACGATATTGTTCCGATTCGGGCGAAGTTTGGGCAGCGAGCAGATTGCGACCCGACAATGGCATGGAACTATCTCACCTCAAAACAGCCAATTTGGATGACGGGTCCGGATGTAATCGCGGCAAAACTGATAACGGGCAAGTCGATCAAGATTTTGAACGCCATCAACGTTGTTCCTTATGGGGTCCAACCTAGTCTCGTGCCGATCAAACTGCGTGGTGAGGTCAAAGTTGATCCTCGTCGTGACGATCTAGCCATCAAGTTGGTTGAGTTGCGAACTTCAATGAAGTCCAAAACCCCGGAACTGGCAAGCGGAATCAAGGTGGCAGCAAATAGCGCCGCATTCGGAATTTACTCCCAAATTGACGTTAGGTCTCTGGATTCGCGTTCTCAACTACGGGTCTTCTCAGGGGAAACGGAGTACGTGACGCCACCAGTTGAGATTTGGGAGCGGCCTTCTGAGTTCCATTGCCCTGTCATCAGTTCACTCGTCACTGGCGGGTCGCACTTACTCTGCGCAATGTTGGAGCGCATGGTGCGGGATATGGGCGGTCAGTTTGCTGCGATGGATACAGATAGCGCGATGATCGTTTCGACCAAAGATGGTGGTCTGATTTCATGCGCGGGTGGTCTACACAGGATTCCAAAATATCAGGCGGGAAGCGCAAACGCCGCCATCCTGGCGTTGTCTTATGCTCAGGTTGAAGGTATTCGAGAGAGGTTTGAACGCCTCAGTCCATGGCGCAAAAAGCTGAAGACTAGTTTTCTCAAACTTGAAAAGGAAAACTTCGATGCGAACGGCAATCGCCAGCTACTGAACTTTTACGGTATTTCGGCCAAGCTGTATTGCCTGTTCAATCTGGAGGGAAACAGGTTGCTGGTCCGGAAACCTTCAGGCCACGGCCTCGGATTCTTACGGGCACCCTACACCATTGCCGAGTGGCAACGAAGAACGGGACGGAAATGGGAAGAAGATTTGCCGCCATGGATTTATGAGGCCTGGCATTTCATTGTGTCGAGGGAACTCAGTCTTCCACACAAGCCACCATCGTGGTTACAGCAGCCCGCAATCATGGCAGTTCCGATCACTACCCCTCAGATACTCGCACGGCTCGGCATCTTCACAGACGAAATGCGGCCATTCACTGTGATGACCGTTCCATTTCCGAAAAGGGAAATGGTAACGGACCCGCTCTGGACCGGCTACTTCATCATGCCCCACACTCAAAAACTCCACGATCTACACGGACGTACGATGGTAAACGTTGCCAGCGGTGAGACGTTCCACATTTACGACAGGAATTCGTCGAGACTGCCGAAACCCCCGGGGTGGCTGTCTCTCCGAACGATGAAAGATGAAATCAATCGCATTCTGTCGAGAGCTGAGAGCAAGTTCTGTGATCCGAACGGCGGCGTGTGTACTGGTCGATCAGTCGGCCTCCTTGCGCGCAGGCACATCGTCGCGGGTGAGTTCCATTACATCGGAAAGGAGGCATCCACTCGTTGGGGGGGAGGTGTCGACCCGTCCATGTTGGCAGAAGCGGGAACCTTGGACCCGGCGGACGAAACCTTTCGCGAGTACGAAAGAGTAGTTGATCCAAAATATTTATATGAAATTCGAGCGCAAGCAAAACAGTTTTCCACCAAGGGGCTATCTCGCCAGGCTAGACTTGCCGAGGACACAATCAAAAAGTTCAAGAACGGAAGAAACACGATCAGGCCGCGTACTCTCCGAAAGCTGACAAAGGCCATCCATGCCCTAAGAAACAAAATCTGAGCGATTGAATCATTGAATTCTTGTTCTAGCTGGCCAGTTCAATGTTCCCCCGATGTGCATGGACAGTTCCCCCAGCCTGGGCAATTCCCTAATGAGGTGAATTGAGGTGGATGATGCCTAGCACGCTGCTTAATCGAGTGGGCTTCGCCGCCTTGGCCTCATTCAGTTTCTTTGAGTGTGGGAAGGAGTGCATCCCTCGTTTAAGAGATGCACTCCGACCGCTGGAAACTTAGTGCAAGCTGCCGGTTGTTGCGTTGACTGGGTGGCCGATGGCTTCGCCGGATACAAGGAGTTCAACTCGCCGATTCTGCTGCCGGCCGGCAGAGTTATCGTTGGAGGCTACAGGCAACGAGTTGCCGAAACCCTTGGAAGAAACTGAACTCGACGATACTCCTTGCTGCACGAGGTAGTCGCGCACGGATCCGGCACGATTCTCAGACAGCGTTTGGTTCATGGCGTCGCCGCCGACGTTGTCTGTATAACCGCCGACTTCGATATTAAGTCCCGGATAGGCAAGTAGGATGCCTGCGACTTTCGCCAGTTTCTCTCGTGCACCCGGCTTCAATGAATACTTCCCAGTGTCAAACAAAACGTCAGACATGCTGACTATCAGGCCGCGTGCCGTGTCGCGAGTCTGAAGAATAGAATTCAGTTGCTCGGACAGTTTCGCACGCATCGCCGCTTTGTCGGTTTCTGCTTGTTGCGCAGCCTGTTGTGCCTTCAGCGTTTCGGCCCGGGATTGATCGGCATCTGCCTGCGCCGCCGATAGCGCGGTCGCGGATGACGCCTGGTTGGCTGCCATGTCGGATTGGGCCTTTGCGGTTGCAGCCTGTGCATCGGCAGCCTCGTTGCGTGCTTTCGCTGCGTCAGACTGGGCCTGAGCGTTGGCGGCTTGAGCATTTAAAGCGTCAGATTCCGCCTGGGTTTTGGCAGCTTGAGCTTTCGCCGCGTCGGACTCCGCCTGCTCCTTGCGCCGCATTGCCTCATCGGCCTGGGCCGAAGACTTCGCCTGCGCATCGATTGAATCCTGACGTTCATTCGCTAGACGGACATCGTCAATCTTCTTGACTGCGATAGCGCGCGCATCCTCCGCAGTCTGCACTGCCTCGCGGGAGGTCGCGGTCAGAGGCTTCTTGTCGATATGTTTGCTGGTGGCGTCGCTATCGGCTCGATTCATCAGCTGGACGGCGCGCTGATAGCTATCGGGAGCATATTGCTCGGCACCTTCGGATGCAGCGATGCGCAGGGCGTTCCGCGCCTCAAAAAATTCCAGGGGCAACTTGGCATTCAGGATCACGGGGTCAAACTTGTAGCCGGTGGGAATGTAGCCGCCGCGTTCCATTAATTCGTACTTTGCATTCACTGCTTCGGTCGTTCCCTTAGTCTCCTCGCGAACCACATTCTCGAGAATCACGACGTTGCTGGGCTGTCGAACGGCATAATAAGGCTCCGCAGTGACAACCAGGGCGAATGCCTGAAGGTCGGTGGTCACGTTCAGCTTGCTGCGACGGTTGCCACCAAGCAGAACTTCACCCAAGTTCACGGCGCGGCCTTCAGGGGAAATCGCCCACAGGACATAAGTCAGATACTCATTGCCGAACGTTGTTGGTTTCTGCAGGTCGCCGAATTCCGCTTCGATGGCGATCGATCCGCGCTTGCTGTTTATTTCGGCGACACCATTGGCTGAGGGCATCAAATCTGTGCCCGCGAAATCCAGCTTGGAGCTTCCGCTGCGGTGCTGGTAGTTGACAGCCTGTACGCTGCGGCTAATCACGGTCACACGGAATGTCGGGGTGGTGGTGCTCATCGGTTCAATGGTTAGATTCTGAGAATTGGTTTGAGCAAACGCGCTCAAACTGAGGGTGATTCCTACTGCTATTATCAGCTTCGATTTCAAAATGACTCCTTGCGGCAAAAGACCTGCGGCATCTGGTTGATACATATGGTGTGACATCTTCAGCGATTGGCTGACCTGCTCTACGGCACCAGTAAAGTTCCGACGCGAACCCGGGACAGCGAGTGAAAGAGGCCGAATGCATTCAAAAGCCACAACACCACGGCAATCACCACAACGCCATTGAGGATTGACTTGATGGATCCCTGCATGGGGATGAATCGGTTCACCAGCCACAGCAGGACACCCACTACCACGAGGACTTCCAGAATTTGAAGTAACGGCATGATCTTTGACCTTCCTTGTTTCGCGAGCTACCCCCCTCATCCGCCTGAAGGGTTGCCCGATTTCGATGTTCAAGAGTCCTAAGGTTTGACTCGTGTTCTATCGCAAGATTCGGCGGCAGACACACGGATGAGGAGTGTTGATTCGCTGGATGTGGCCGCCACCCTGGCGACCTGAAGGTAAGAGCTGCGATTCAGCCTCGCGGCTCCGACTGCACACTCAGAAGATAACTAAGAATGACAGTTCTACTTGAGAGCGTCTGAGCAAGATAGCTCATAAGTGAGGAATGGGCGATCAGCGCCGGCACCGTCAGGTTCCCGATCAGGATATAGATGCGGTTCTTTCATCTGCCGAATCGAGAGCTAGCGGAGCCTACAGGCATGTGTCCATGCGGCAAATCGACTTTCCGCCCACAGTCGAAGCAGACCTATTGAGCACGAATCGGACGCGAACTGATCGCTAGTGACCTCCGTTCGTTGCCCGACGGGCGCATCATCGGTTCATTCTCGGCAGCGGATCCGTACTTCACCCTCGAGCCTATTCCGAATCAGTTTGACGGTGCATTGCTCCGCCATATTGATTCTGCGCCGATTCGAAGCTGGCAAGCTAACTTGGTGCTGACAGTAATGGTCACTAAAAACCTGGTGAAAAGGACTCCAGGGAGGCGGCCTCATCGTCCGTGATCTCGAAGATGGTTATCAGCTTTGTGATTTGCAATAGCGAACGTACCCTCCGGGTGACATTCAGCAACTTCAGTTCGCCGCCATGGCTGCGCATGCTTGTGAACGCACATACCAATTCACCCAGACCTGAGCTGTCAACGTAGTCCACATTGCGAAGGTTCAACAGGATCTTCCTAATTCCTTCGCTTATCAGTACGCGAACCAGATCTCGCACTCCAGCGCTCTCTTCGCCCAGTACGATCCGGCCGCTCAGATCCACAATGGTGACGCCACCTACAACGCGGGTGTTTGCTGTCATCTTCACTCGGCGGCCTCCTTGGCTACTGTCTGAATCTCAGTCGTTGCTCGCCTCGGGTCGGCGTATTTGGGCTGCATCGAGGACAAACGTATTGCAGACTCGAGGGCTTGTTCGAGACTCACATTCTCATCAGGATTCATTGGTCAAGCGAAGCGGCACTTGTATTCATCTTTGAGCCCAATCCGAATCATGTTGGAACGATTGCCGTGCTTCCGCGCGACGCGAACGGTTGATGGCATAGCTTTCCTGATCAGTAACGGTTTGATTGTGTTTTGCTTCCTCCCATTCTGGTGTCGGAGGGCAAAGCAAAACTGCTCAAAAGTGACCACTCCTGGGGATCGCGACGCCTGTTTGAATCGCTCTGCAATTGAGACTATCGGCGATTTGTGCAGTGGCAGTTCTATCCGCGCGGACTATACTTGCTTGGTGATGCCTCCCTCTACGCTCAAGAAGAACGGTGGATTCGATCCCGACATTTTTCTCGCGACCATCGGCGATGGCAGGAAGATACTCGTCGTTGTCAAAAAGCAGATGATCTTTGCGCAAGGGGATGAAGCGGATGCCATTTTTTACGTTCAAAAAGGTAAAGTGAGACTCACCGTTGTTTCAAAGGTGGGCAAAGAAGCAACGATTGCGATCGTCAACCAGGGCAACTTCTTCGGGGAGGGTTCGTTGGCGGGTCAGCAGTTAAGAATGGGCTCAGCGGCGGCAATGACAGATTGCGAGATTCTCCGCGTCGAAAAGAAGACCATGATGGATGCTCTACATCGGGAGCCCACGCTATCTGAAATGTTTGTGGCCTATTTGTTGGCGCGGAATATCCGTTACGAAGAGGATCTTGTCGACCAACTTTTCAACTCCAGCGAAAAACGCCTGGCGCGTGTGTTGCTCTTGCTCGCCCGGTTTGGCAAGGAGGGCATCCCTGAGACCGTAGTTCCCAAGATCAGCCAGGAAACCTTGGCTGAGATGGTCGGGACGACACGTTCGCGTGTCAGCTTCTTTATGAACCGATTTAGGAAGCTGGGCTTTATTGACTACGCCGGCGGCTCCGAAGGCGCGCTCCAGGTCCACAGCTCTCTGCTCAATGTTGTTCTCCACGATTAGACTCCGCTGGCTAAAAAGAACAGCACCCGAAGATTCTGGGTGCTGTTGACCAGTTTCGATTCTTCAGACCTGAAGGCCTTCCATTACTGCGGCTTCTGCTTCGGCTTTTCTTCCTGAGACTTCTTTTCTTCAGGTCTGGCCGTTTGTTGCTGGTGCTCTGGTTGCTGCTGTACCCGTGGCTCCGATGGAGGCGCTGCCCGCTCGGGTTGCGATCGCTCGCTCGGAGGCGGCGTGAATGGCCGTTGAGAAGGTTCACGGTTGGGCTCAGGCCTATTATTCGGCTGGGCTGCCGGCGAGCGACTCGTTTCCGGCTGCCGTTCCGGTTGAACGGTGGACGGCCGGTTCGGTTCCGGCTTATTCGGTTCCGGATAGTTCGGGCGCGCGATTGGCGCCCTGTTCTCCGGGGTATTGTTCGGCGTGGTCCTATCACCGCGAGCAGCGTTGTTCTCGGGACGCCCTGGCGTATTAGCTGGCTGAACGGCAGCGCGCACCGGAGCGACATACGGAGTTCCGGTTGCTTTAGCGTGTACAACGGCGTTGTCGCTGAACGCGCCGGGCTTCGGAGTAGCGGCGACTGTTGGCGTGCCATGATTCACAGAAGCTCGCTGTTCCGGATTCGTCCGAGCGGCCTGCTCATGTTGCGTTTGAGCGGCCACAGGAGGGATATGCCGTTCTTGCTCGATGGAGTCTTGCTGGTGCGTGGGACGGGCGCTGATCCCACCATTACCACCGTTGTAGCTGACACGGTTGATTGTGGTGGTGTTGTTGATTATTGTCGTGTTGTAGACGTTGTGAACGTTCGTGACATTAACGTTGTTCACCGAACGGTTGTAGTAGAACTGTCCCTTCTGCCAGCGTCCACCTTGATACCCATCACCGTAGTAGCCATAACCATAGCTGACCCCACCGTAGAAGCCTACCTGCTCCCCCCAGTAGCCCTGGTGGAAGGCGTATCCATTGCCGCTCCAGCCCCAATAAGCCGGAGTCCAGAGCAGACCCGGCTCCGGAGCCATGACCCATGTGCCGGGAACCCAATAGTAACCGTCGTCATCGTTGGCGTAAGCCCAGTAACCGGGCGTCCAGATGTAGCCATCACCAGGGAGCAGCGGTTGCTCATATACAGGTAATTCTGGCGGAGCGAATGATACGGAGAGGCTGAATTGCGCGAACGCTGCGGCCGAAATGGCGAGCAGCGCGAGCACGAACAACGGAGCACGAATGGAGCGAGTGATACTCATTGTGATTCCTTTTTTGCCCAACGATCCTTCGCGTGCCCGGTGAGGCTGTGCTGCTGCGGGCTGCGCCAACGGAGTGGGATGAGCTGATGGCCGAGACGTACTGAGTAAACGTCCGGTTCGCAAATGATTCTGATAAGCACCTTCTCACCTTCCACAGGTCAAGGTCTGAGCAAGACAGCTCATTTCGAGTCCTTTGCCATTAGACAGGCCGCTTTAATGCAGCTCTGCGCGATTGAGCGCTTCCACAAAATCGTTTGTCAGGCGAGAAGCTTCGACTCCATCCAATGGCGCCCACTCCATCGGCATCAAGTAACGGGCGCGCGACGGTTCAGTCGCTGCAGATTGCCGATGGCCGCACGAGAGACAAATCGCTCCCACTTGCTGGATATCGGTCTCTTTCGATATTTCATTCTCACGCACACCCAGTGAGCCAGCGATGACGGGGCCAGCACAAACGTCACAAGGGTAGGCGGAGAGGTGAAGATATTGTTTCCTCATTGTGGGTTCCTCGGGATGTGAAGAGTTAATGCTAGGACCGTTGTGCTTACGATATCTGATCACAATTGCTCTGGCCGTTCCCTCGAATAGAGTGTGGTGAGCAATTCAGGGCAGCATTGCAGAAATTTCGTGTGTATACCGAGAGGTATGCCTAAGCACGGTACTTTGCTTTGTATCCACAGGGATCCGGCTCAATTAAGTCTGTTGCAAGAAAATGGATACGAACTGGTCACCGCTGCCAACGGCTCAGAGGGTCTCCGGATCTTGATGACGCGCCACGTGGATGCGATTGTGCTCGACTACCATTTGGGCGTACTCGATGGTTCAGTCCTCGCGACGGAGATCAAGAAAGCCATGCCTCAACTCCCCATCGTCATGCTTGCCGAACAACTGGAATTGCCTGAGGGAGCGCTGAGGTCTGTCGATGCCCTCGTGACCAAGGCTGACGGCGCCCACTTTCTGTGGGCCACCGTTCAATTTATCTTGAATGTCAGGCCCAACCGACGCGACCAGGCAACGCCGGGCGCTCAAGGTCCGATACGGCATCGTCGTCCCGAAGGGTTGGCCCGTGGCGTGATCACTCGCGGATCGAACTCCCCGCGTCCGTGATTTAAGGACGCCGTTGCCAAGGGGTGAGCCGTGCAGCTTGTGGACTGAGCAATACAGATCAGCCATTGCTTTGCGACTGAGCGATGATGATTGTTGAGACGAGTTCTTCCCCTCTCTCTTTCAGATCCTCTGAGCTAAGTCAGCTATCTGAAGTTGTCTCCTCTTAGTTCCGAATCACCTAAAGGAAAACTCTCTAATGAAGAAAACAATGTCACTGTTGCTGATGAGCGCCATGGGTATCGCTGGAACGTACGCGTTTGCGGGTTCAGCCCGCCAAGATACAGTCGACCGCCTGGACAGGTCTGTGAATGTTCTGCACGCAATCATGGCAACACCTGACAAGGGTATCCCCGAAGAAGTGCTGAGCAACGCAAAATGCATCGTAGTTGTGCCCGACTTAATCAAAGGCGGCTTCGTCTTTGGTGGCAAGCATGGACGTGGTGTGGCTACCTGCCGCACGGCGAATGGCTGGAGTGCCCCCGCATTTGTCTCCGTGGGTGGTGGAAGCTGGGGATTGCAGATCGGCGTCGAAGATGTAGACCTGATTATGCTGGTCATGAACGACCAAGGCTTGCAGCACCTGCTGTCCAGCAAGTTCCAACTCACTGGTGAAGGATCCGTTGCAGCGGGCCCAGTCGGCCGTCACGCATCCGCTGGAACGGACTGGAAGATGAATACTGAAATGCTGACTTACTCGCGCTCCAAGGGCGTGTTCGCCGGCTTAACCCTGGAAGGTGCAGTGGTGGAGCAGGATAACGACTCTACTCATGCGATTTATGGCAAGCACATGATGTTTCGGAACATCCTTTCGGGGAAAGCCACAACTCCAAGGAGCGCGGATGCCTTCTTGAAAGCCGTTTCAGAGGCAGGCCAACAGGCCAAGATCGCCGAAGCGAAAGAAGACAGGAAGTAGCTTCAAAAAACAAACCATCAGCAGGGTGGATTTGTGACTGGCCGGGGCGCACGCTGGCTCCGGCCACCGATCCATAGATTTCGCTCTTTTGACTGGTGGACCAAATCCATGCCCGGCGTTGGCAATCGATTACGTTTTAGGAAAAAGGCCGGTTGAGGGTGAGCTTCATGGCCTGCGGGGCGATTTGAGTTCGTTTGTAGTCCGCGCCGATACCGCCCTTTAAGCATGACCGTATCTTAAGGGGGGCGCGTTTTCAGGCCTTCTTTCCCTTCTCCCCTCTCGCGTTTGACGGTCGTCTGCTCTCCTCTTTACACTCAAGGTTACGGGCGTATGAATCGGTCGGGACTCGGGCCCGAGGGCCGGCCATGTCCAGCCAGAAACGCGCAGTTGCGCGGCGATCACGTCCGGGGTGCGACCGCCAGAGAGCGGGATCGGGCCGAGAGGAATATTTGTGAGCCCCACTGAAACCATCGACGCCAAGAAAGACGGCGTCAAACGCGAAATCTCCGTAGAAATTCCCGCCGAAGAAGTTACGAAGGAAACCGAGGCCATCGTCCAGAAGTATCAGAAGGCGGCGCGGCTGCCGGGTTTCCGGCGCGGGCACGTGCCGGCTTCGATCATCCGCCAGCGCTTTAAAGAAGACCTGAAGAGCGACGTGGTCGAGGCGCTGGTGCCCCGCTACTTCCGCAGGGAAACCGAGAAGCTGGGAATGATCCCGGTGTCGCAGCCGCGTGTCACTGACCTGCACATCCACGAGGGCGAGCCGCTGAAATTCAAGGCCAGCTTCGAAGTCCTGCCCGAGATCAAGGTGGAGGGGTACAAAGAACTGCGCGCCGATCATCCGGAAATCGTGGTGAAAGACGAAGAAGTCGAAGAGGCGCTGAACAATGTGCGCGAGCAGCATGCGACGTTTGCGTCGGTGGAAGGGCGTCCGTTGGCGGACGGCGATTTCGCGCAGGCGTCGATGGACGGCCGTCCCGAGAATAATGACGACGGCACCAAGCCGGTGCATATGGACGAAGTGCTGATCGAGATCGCGGGCAAAAATACTGTGCCTGAGTTCACGGAGAACCTGCGCGGAGCGAATGCGGGCGACGAGCGCGAGTTCAAGGTGAGCTATGCGGAAGACGCCGAGGACAAAAGGCTGGCGGGAAAGACTTTCGTGTACAAGGTGAGGATCCAGGCGATCAAGCAGAAGAATCTGCCGGAGATGAATGACGATTTCGCGAAGGAGCTGGGAGAATTCGCTTCGCTCGACCAGGTGCGGAAGCAGATCCGGGAGAACATGGAAGCAGAGCGCAAGCATACGGCGGAGCGGGAAGCGAAAGACAAACTTGTGGCGGAGCTGGTGAAGCGCAATGATTTCGAAGTGCCGGAGGCGCTGGTCGACCGCCAGATCGATGTGCGGCTGGAGCGCGGACTGCGCGCGCTGGCGGCGCAAGGCATGAAGATGGAAGACCTGAAAAAGATGGACCTGCCGCGGTTGCGCGCGGGGCAAAGAGATCAGGCGGTACAGGATGTGAAGTCGTCGTTGTTACTGGAACGCGTCGCGGAGATGGAAGGAATTTCTGCCGGAGACGAGGAAGTGAAGCATGAACTGGAAATCCTCGCGCGGCAGACAAAACAGACTCCGGAAGCGGTCCGCGCTCGTTTGACACAGGATGGGGGCCTCGATAGAATCCGGAACAGAATCCGCAGCGAAAAGACCCTCGACTTTTTGTACCACCAGTCCGCGTAATCTTGGCGGACACTTCGAATCCACCCCATACATCCAGAGCGGTGCAGGGGCGGAGTGTGGCAGGTGAACGTGAAGCCTAATGATCCGCAGATGATGCTGGTACCGATGGTGATCGAGCAGACCGGTCGAGGCGAACGCGCCTACGACATCTATTCGCGGCTGCTTCGCGACAACATTATTTTCATCGGCACGCCGATCGACGACAACATCGCCAACCTGGTGATCGCGCAGATGTTGTTTCTGGCTCAGGAAGATCCGGAGAAAGACATACAGCTTTACATCAACTCGCCGGGCGGTTCGATCACGGCGGGCATGGCGATTTACGACACCATGCAATATGTAAAGAACGATGTCATGACACTGTGCGTGGGCCAGGCGGCATCGATGGCCGCGTTACTTTTGGCATCAGGGGAACCCAAAAAGAGATTGGCACTACCGAATTCGCGAATTCTAATACATCAGCCGTCGATGGGAGGCTTGTCGGGGCAGGCTACTGATATTGATATTCATGCCCGTGAGATCCTGCGCATGCGCGAGATTACGAACCAGTTGCTCTCGAAGCATAGCGGCCAGAAGCTGGACAAAGTGGAGAAGGACGTGGAACGCGACTTCATCATGAACGCCCAGCAGGCTAAGGAATATGGAATCATCGACGATATCATCTATCAGACGGTGAAGGCGGTATGATCAGCCTTCGCGGTTGACCGGTTAAGGAGTCGAACCGAGTGAAAAACAAGTCGGGAACGGACGAGATACTGCGCTGTTCGTTCTGCCATAAGTCGCAGGATGCGGTAGCCAAACTGATCTCTTCGCCCAGCGACTATCCCCGGGCCTACATTTGTGATGAGTGCGTGGCGGTCTGCAACTCGATCCTGGAAGATGATCGCGCCGCCGCCCCCGCCGCCAGCACACCGAATCAACTGCCGAAGCCCCAGGAAGTGAAGGCCTTCCTCGACGAGTACGTCATCGGGCAGGAGCAGACCAAGAAGAAGCTGGCCGTCGCGGTATACAACCACTACAAGCGAATTTTCATGAACCGGCAGAAGGCCGGGGACGGCATCGAGCTGTCGAAGTCAAACATTATGCTGATCGGTCCGACCGGAACCGGCAAGACGCTGCTGGCGCAGACGCTGGCGCGGATGCTGGACGTGCCGTTCGCGATCGTGGATGCAACCACGCTGACCGAAGCGGGATACGTCGGCGAGGATGTTGAGAACATTATCCTGAAGCTTCTGCAGGCGGCGGATGGCGATGTAAGCCGCACGCAGACCGGCATCATCTACATTGACGAAGTCGACAAGATTGGCCGGAAGGACGAGAATCCCTCCATTACACGCGATGTATCCGGCGAAGGGGTGCAGCAGGCGCTGCTAAAGATCCTGGAAGGCACGATCGCGAATGTTCCGCCGCAAGGCGGACGTAAGCATCCGCACCAGGAGTTCACGCCGGTCGATACGACGAACATCCTGTTCATCTGCGGCGGCGCTTTTGTGGGACTCGACAAGATCATCTCCCGCCGCATCGGCAAGAAATCATTGGGCTTCCGCAGCTCGGAGGACGCCGCTAAAGAGGATGCGGCGCTTTCGCGCAAGCAGAATTACGAATTGCTGAACGAGATCCAGCCGGAAGACCTGATCAAGTTTGGGTTGATTCCGGAATTTGTGGGACGGCTCCCGGTGGTCGGGATGCTGGAGGATCTGGACGAGTTCGCGCTGATCGAGATTTTGACCCGCCCAAAGAACGCGATCGTCAAGCAATACCAGCGGCTGTTCGAGTTCGAGAACGTGCGGCTGAAGTTCCACGACGAGGCCCTGCGGGCCATCGCGCGCCAGGCCATGGCGCGGAAGGTGGGCGCCCGCGGCCTGCGCATGATCCTTGAAGAACTCATGCTGGACCTGATGTTCAACCTGCCTAGCCAGAAGAAAGTAAAAGAGTTCGAAGTAACTCGCGAGATGGTGGAAAAGCGCAGCGCCAGCTTCGCCACCATCATGGAAAAAGCAGGATAAGACAGCCGGTATTGGTCATCGAAGAGGCCGGGAAGGCCCCCGCCAGCCGGGTTGTTTCCTGAGGCAAGAATCATACTTGCAACCGCTATCGACTAACGCCCCACGACTAAGTAGAATTCAGGTAGGAAGGCCAGGCCAGGCTGTACGGCCTGTTTTTGTTTGCCGGATTTGATCCCAGGGAGATCGAGTGACCACATCTAAAGAGAAGTTCGAATCCAGGAAGCTGCCCATGATGCCCATCCGGGACGTGGTCATCTTCCCGTTCATGATGACGCCATTCGTGGTGGGGCGCGAATCGAGCGTGCGGGCCCTCGAAGAGGCGCTGGCCGCCGACAAGAAGATCTTCCTGGCCACCCAACATGACGCCTCCATCGACGAACCCAAAGCCAACGAAATCTACCAGGTGGGCACGATCGTCAACATCGTGCAGAGCCTGAAGCTGCCCGACGGCAATATCAAGGTGCTGGTCGAAGGCATCGAGCGCGGCAAGATCCTGCAGGTTGCTGACACCGAAGGTTACATGCAGGCCACGGTGCGGGTAGCGAGGTATTCGTCGGAAGCGAATCCGGCGCTGGAAGCGGCCATGCAACGGGTCACTTCCCTGTTCGAGCAGTACGTGAAGCTGTGCCAGTCTTTGCAGTACGAGACCATGATTTCGGCCGTAAGGATGGAAGATCCGGCCAAGCTGACCGACGTCATCGCGGCGAACCTGCAGCTTTCCATTGAAGAGAAGCAGGAACTGCTCGAAATCTTCGATCCGGGCGAGCGGTTGACGCGGATCGCGGATGTGCTCGACATCGAGATCGAAAAGCTGAACGTGGACCGCACCATCCAGTCGCGCGTGAAGCGGCAGATGGAGAAGGCGCAGAAAGAGTACTACCTCAACGAGAAGATCAAGGCGATTCAGAAGGAACTGGGACGCGGCGAGAAGAGCGAATTCGACGAACTGAAGAAGAAGATCGAATCCGCGGGCATGACGAAGGAAGTCAAAGACAAGGCGCTGCAGGAACTGAAGAAGCTGGAAGCCATGCCGCCGATGTCAGCCGAATCGACCGTCTCGCGCAACTACCTCGACTGGCTGCTGGCGGTGCCATGGAAGAAGCGGTCGAAGGAAATCCGCAACATCTCTCGCGCCGAGAAAGTTCTCAACGAAGATCATTATGGGCTGGAGAAGATCAAGGAGCGCATTCTTGAATTTCTCGCCGTGCGGCAGCTGGTAAAAAACCCCAAGGGATCGATTCTGTGTTTCGTCGGGCCTCCGGGCGTTGGTAAGACTTCCCTGGGAATGTCGATCGCCAAGGCGACCGGACGAAAATTCGTCCGCATGTCGCTGGGCGGCGTGCGGGATGAAGCGGAAATCCGGGGCCACCGGCGCACCTACATTGGCGCGCTGCCGGGGCAGATTATTCAGATGATGAAGAAGGCGGGCACGAAGAACCCGGTCTTCATGCTGGACGAAGTCGACAAGATGTCGATGGACTTCCGCGGAGACCCGTCGGCGGCGCTGCTCGAAGTGCTCGATCCCGAGCAGAATTTCATGTTCGTCGACCATTACCTCGACGTGGAATACGACTTGTCGCAGGTGTTCTTCATCGCGACGGCGAACGTGATGCACACCATTCCTCCGGCGCTTCAGGACCGCATGGAAGTTTTGCGGCTGCACGGGTACACGGAGCAGGAAAAGGTCGAGATCGCGAAGCAGTTCCTGGTGAAGAAGCAGATGGTGGCGGCAGGCCTGTCGGAAAAGAATGTTACCTTCACCGACGATGCCATCACCTCGCTGATTCGCTCTTACACACGTGAAGCGGGCGTGCGGAACCTGGAGCGCGAAGTCGGCAACGTGTGCCGCAAAGTGGCGCGCAAGGTCGTGAAGGAAGGCGAGAGCTACAGCGTCGCCATCACCGAAAAGAACGTCAACGACTTCCTGGGCGTGATCAAGTTCCGCGATACCATCGCACATGAGAAATCCGAAGTTGGATTGGTCACAGGCCTGGCCTGGACCGAGGTGGGTGGTTCGATTCTCAGCACCGAGGCAACCGTGGTGGATGGCAAGGGCAAGCTGACGCTCACCGGCAAGCTGGGTGATGTCATGCAGGAGTCCGCTCAGGCGGCGATGTCATACGTACGCTCGCGGGCGAACCGTTTGGGCCTGAGCCGCGATTTCTACCGCAACCTCGATCTTCATGTGCACGTCCCCGAAGGAGCGATTCCGAAAGACGGGCCGTCGGCGGGCATCACGATTGCGACCGCGATCTCGAGCGCGCTGAGCAAGATTCCGGTAAGGCGCGATATCGCGATGACGGGAGAGATCACGCTGCGCGGCAAGGTGCTGCCCATTGGCGGATTGAAGGAAAAATTGCTGGCCGCGCATCGCGCCGGCTTGTTCGAAGTGATCCTGCCCAAGGACAACGAAAAGGATCTTGCTGAAGTGCCGGAGAATCTGCGTACCGCCATGAAGATGCACTTCGTGGATACGATGGACCAGGTGCTGCAGATTGCGCTCGAGTCCGCCCCGCCACAGATTGAAGAACTGGCGAATCAGCCGATCGCGGCGCAGCTGGCGAATACAACGCCGGAGCCACCCGCGGCCCATCAGTAAGTTAAGATTCGTTCCGTGGAGACGTAGCTTCGCTACGTCTCTTTTTTTGCACAAGACTCATTCCACTCTGAAAATTTTAGTGGTGGCGAGACGTTGCTGAGCAACGTTTCTACGCTCGTCCTCGCATACGCTTACGAATCAGGCGCAGCGCAGCTTTTCGCACAGAGCCGCCAGCGACCGCTCTACACAATCGGTGAGCCAGGATTGGAACGGGGCGCGATCGTTTTCCGGGATGGCGGTGAACCGAATTCCCGCGGCCTGGTTCGTGGTCCATACGACCCGGCCCGATGCGTGAACCATCGCTTCGCTCTCGGGGAGGGAAAAGCGCAGGTCGATTTCGTCCCCGGCGCTTAGATGAGTCCCGGAAGATCCGAGCCGGCTGCAATGGGTCACGATTCCGGCTCCGCCTTCACTCAGGTTGGTAACAATCACTTCCGCATAAGGCTCGGCATGGGTGCTGATGGTCGCCAGCAGGTCAACAGGCTCGCGGTGCTGCTTGCGCCGGCGCGCGACGGTGGCGCAGTAGGCCGCGCGCAGACAGCGCTCGATCTGCAACGTAGATGGCGGTTTGTGAATCAGGAAGAGCACACCTGCGGCAAAGGCCTGCCGCAGATCGAGTAAGTCGCGAACGATCGCCACCAGGACACACTCACGATTGAGCTTCGAGCGGCGCAGCGCGGAGAGGAAATCCGCCAAATTGCTGATCTCGCGCCAGTCGAGGATGATGACATCAAACTCCTGGGAGTCGATCAGTGCGGCCGCTTCGTCGCAATTGGCGGCGATCCTGGGGGTCACTTGAAACTGGGTCAGAACGCTACGGGTGGTACCAAGGAATTGCACGTCGGAGCAGAGCACCAACGTCTGCATCGGGAGAATGGTTTTGGGGCTTTCCATATTCGATCTCTCTGTCCTGATGTAGCAACTATCGGCTCAAGGCTTTGCCAAGTTGAGGGTTAGCGGAAACCGGGCGAGGCGGCGGGGATTACCTTGGTTCGTGGAAGGACTGAAGTTCCGCCCTTGGCAGAGTTCGGAACGGTCTCACCCAGAGACGTAGGTGAGATACGTCTCTACGGCGCACTCCGGTTGCGTTTCAGCGTGCGCCGTCGCAGACTTGGGTGGAGGTAAATAGCGTGACTATCCCGGTTCGCGGTACGGCTGCCCTGTTGACGGCGGCGCTGATTGTCGTTGTGACCTTCGTATGGCTTCCGGCCTACCGTTGGTTTCTGCTGATCAGCATTGGCATCGGCGTCGTGGTATGGGGCGGGCTGAGCCTATGGCACAAGCTCCACCCGGTGAGCGAAGAAGACGTGCACAATAAACGCCCGCTGGGACTGAGCTAGTCGACTGCCTGCGAGGCTTGCCTGTGCGCCGCAGTCTTGCCAATTCCGGGAGCACCATTGCAAACTGAAGCATGAGGGTCCTCTCCCGGTTTCTCGCCTCCGCTGCCAATCCCGAGCACTTCCTTCCACCTACGCTTCCTGAAATTGCCTTCCTGGGACGCTCCAATGTGGGCAAATCCAGTGTCATTAATTCTCTGGTGGGAACCAAGATGGCGCGTACAAGTTCGACGCCCGGACGCACGCGCAGCATTAACTTCTTCGAGGTGCGCTGGCCGGGAAAACCGGAGCCGGAGTTGATCTTCGCCGATCTGCCGGGCTATGGATACGCCAAAATCTCGCGCGAAATCTCGCAGGAGTGGCCGAAGTTTATCGAACCTTATCTGCTGGAGCGCCCAACATTGGCATTGTGCGTGGCGCTGATCGATGCCAATGTGCCGGCGCAACCCAGCGATCAGCAATTGCTCAGTTTTCTGAGTTCCCATGGGCGGGAGTTCGTGCTGGTCGCGACCAAGTGCGATCGCATGTCGAATAACCAGTTGCAGCGCTCGCTCCGCGCACTGAGCGATGAACATCAGGCGGCGCGCGTGCTTCCTTACTCGTCAAAAACCGGGACCGGGCGGGAGGAGTTGTGGAAACAGATCCGGCAGGCGGCACAAGCGATGGCGGCGCCGCTAGGCCCGGGTTAAATCACTCTCATCTCGAACCGCGTAGCGCCGCTTCTTAATCTTTCCTCGCATTTCTCCGATAAGCAATAGAGACGTCGCAGTCTGTACGTTCGTCGAGGCTGCTGTGAACCAAGGGCTCATCGATCGCGTGCAGCGAGAGACGTGGATCGCAACTTTCCAGATGGAGTTTGCCAATGGCTCCGGAAATCGACGATGGCATCGCTTATCTGATGGCATTAAAGCGCGGGGCGAACGCCGCAGCGCCCGCGCCGGCGCGTGAGAATCCGGCGGGAACCGAGGGAGAAGCGCCAGCGTCGGGAGCTCATGAGGGTCCGGAAAAGCGCCGCAGCCCGCGCTACAAGTGCGAAGGCAGCGCCGAGATGTATGAGGCTGGCTGCGAAGTTCACACCTGGGCCACCTTCACCGACATCAGCCTGCACGGCTGCTATGTTGAGGCGCAGGCAACTTATCCGGTGGGCACGGTCCTGCGCTTGAAACTGGAAGCCAACGGGCGGAAGGTTGAAGCGACGGGCAATGTGCGGGTCAGCTATCCCTACCTTGGGATGGGAATCGCGTTTGCGGAGATAAGCGAGGACAACCGGGACCGACTGAAGGAACTGGTTCAGTCCCTGGCAAGACCGTCGGTGATCATAGGGCCGGGTATCGCATCGACCTTGCCGGCGCTGGGCAAATTAGAGGGATTGCCGGAGATTGACGATCCAAAGGCCGCATTGCAAGCGTTGGTGGAGTTCTTCGAAGGCCGGCAGTTGCTCATGCGCGAGGACTTCGTGAGGATCGTGCGCCGGAGCCAGAACGCAGAGACCAGGCACTGAGGAAAACGGGTTTAAAAACGCCGCATGCCATCCGTTATGATGATCGGGCATGTCTCTCTACCTGATTACCGGAGCGGCGGGGTTTCTGGGGTCCGCGCTTTCACGGGCGCTGCTGGAGCGCGGCGAGCAAGTGCGCGGCGTCGATAATTTTTCCACGGGCAAGAAGGAAAATATCGCCGAAATCCGCGACCGGATTGATTTTCACGAAGCCGACCTGCTCGACCTCGAGGCTATGCGCCGCGCCTGCGATGGCGTGGATTTCATTCTGCACCAGGCGGCGATTCCATCGGTCCCGAAATCCGTGCAGGATCCGCTGGGAAGCAACCGGGCCAACGTGGACGCGTCCGTGAATCTGCTGGTGGCGGCGCGCGATGCGAAAGTGAAGCGCGTGGTCTATGCGGCATCCTCCTCCGCTTACGGCGATGCGCCGACGTTGCCCAAGCACGAAGAGATGAAACCGGATCCGATCTCGCCGTACGCCGTCGCCAAGCTGGCCAGCGAGCATTACATGCTCTCGTTTTACCGCTGCTATGGATTGGAAACGGTTTCGTTGCGTTACTTCAACGTCTTCGGCCCGCGGCAGGATCCCTCGTCTCCGTATTCCGGCGTGTTGGCGAAATTCATCACCCAGATGTTGCGCGGGGAGCAGCCAACGATCCTTGGCGACGGAGAGCAAAGCCGGGACTTCACGTACGTCGACAATGCAGTCCAGGCGAATTTGCTGGCCTGCCAGGCTCCTTCCGCGAAAGCCGCAGGGAAGATGTTCAATATCGCTACCGCACGCCGCGTTACTTTGAATGAAACCTTCCGGCTGCTGCAAGGACTCACGAACTATTCCGGCAGTCCCAAGTACGGGCCGGAACGTGAGGGAGACATCAAGCACTCGCTCGCGGATATTTCGCGCGCTGAAGCTGCCCTCGGATACAAACCTACTGTCGATTTCGAAGAAGGTCTGCGGCGCACGGTGGAGTGGTACCGCAGCCGGTAGGAGTTTCGACTTTCGGCTCTCGCCTTCCACTTGCGGCACAGTGATTCGTATTTCATTTGCCCCCTACCAGATTGTGCCATTACGTTCGTTATCTACGTTGCGATTACCGCGCACCCTACAGTGGAAGACATGACGCTTTCTTCGATGGTAGTTTCGCGGGACTGGCAGGAAGTGAGTGTATTGGAGTGCATCCTCGGCGGGCTGCACATGGAAGTTGCGGTGGAGGAAGATCCGCAACGGGCGATGACACGGCTGACGAAATCGAAGGTCGACGCGCTGATCGTCGATTGCGATTTGAAGGGCAGCTCGCAATTCCTGCAGAAACTGCAGCGTGTGGAACGGCGCGCCAATACCGTGCCACTGGTCATCATGGGGGCACCGCAATGCCAGAATCGGCTGGATGAAACGGGCGCGATGTTCGCCTTTGAAAAGCCGATCTCCGTGGAGCAGGCCGTCCGGACTCTGTCGGCGGCGCGAAGCATGATTCTCGATGGACGCTTGCGCTATCACCGCGCGGGCGCGCAGGTTTCAGTTTCGGTGAGCGGGATGGGATGCGAGAAAGCGGAAGGCTACCTGGTCAATGTGAGCCAAGGCGGGATGCAGATTTGCACCGAACAGCCTTTTGAAACCGCAGCACCGGTTCAGATCGCGTTCGAATTGCCTGGTACGGCTTCGACGGTCAAGGCCCGGGCAGAGGTCGCGTGGCAGGATCAGAGCGGACATATCGGCATTCGCTTCGTGAAGATCAGCGCGAAGCAGCAGCGGACGCTGCAGTTGTGGCTGGCCCAGCAGTATTTTGCGAATTAGCGATCGCGGAACCTATTTCCCCTAATTTCATTCCGGGTTAGCGAAACCGATCGTCTTCAGGGTCCTCGTCTTCCGAGGTGATCTCGGCCAGGCGGGCGAGGCGGACTCCCAGGCTTGCGCCCCCGAACATCTTGAAAAACACCCAGTAGAGGCCGGCGACGACGATCGCTGCACCCGACACCATGGTGGCCGGCCATTTCGGAGCCTCTCCGGCAATGGAGAGGAAGATGATCACAAACAAGAGCAGCGCGGCGAACACAACGAGCGAATTGACGGTCCACGCGAGTCTTCGACCCGAGAGCGGTTGAAACAGCCAGTCCAACTCAACGGGAAATGAGTGAGAATCCTGTTCCACCGGCGCTGCAGGTTCCGAAACAGGGACAGGAACGAACGCTGCCGCAGCGCGAGCCTCAACCCGGGCTGCGGGAGCCACATACGTATTCCTGGGGGGTAGGGCGGGTTTGGGAGCCTCCGGAGCCCGGATCGGGGGAGGAGGCGCCAAGACCGCGGCGGATGTTGCCGCTGCAGCAGCGGCGAAGATAGGCCGTTCCTTGTCGGTAGGCAGCGACAGGCCCTCGAGCATGTTGCCGAAGATCCATTCGTCGATCAGGCGCACCGTCTGGGCGGGTAACTCGAGAAAACGGATGCCGCAGCGTCCGGAGAACGTAGACCAGACCACCTCTCCCCGGGTATCGATTCGGAGCCGCGGATAGCGAAGCTCGAAGCGCACCCGGAGCTGTTGGCGCGGGCGGACGGCGGTCACGGCATGGACCGTAATGCCATCGTGGGTCAGGTTGCGGACGACCCCGCCGTTGGCATGATCGAGGGTGACGTAGGTGAGCGTGCGCAGTTCATGCCGCCGACGGCGGCGCTGTTCGCGCGAGGGAGAGGGTGCTACTGGCATAACTACCAACCTCCGAAATATCCCCAGGACGGTCTATTCGGCTAAAAGCTTGTTTTCTGTAGAATTTTAGACGCCCAGCCGAGAGGGGGCTTAGTGCCTGAGATGGTTCGGTTGGGGGCGGGGCCGGGGAGAGCCGGGGGGGGTAGATTGCCCTTACGGCTGGACATGTCCAAAAGGTCAGGGCCCGATCATTGCAACAGAGCAAAAAGACCGTTACCTTACAAGTGGCATAGTGTCACGATGGCGACTGTTCCAAGCAATCCGGACAGCGAAAGTTCGCTGGCGTCCCCGGAAAAACCGGCATGGCCGCGTGGGTCGAATAGTGTCCTGAGCGTGTCGGGCGTAAACGCCGAAGTGCTCGACCCGGTCGATGGAGAGAAGGTCGCGCCTTCGCAACGGGATGCGCTACAGGTGTTGCTCGCCTTTTCGGCGTTGCACGAGCAGGTGCGGCGCAGGAAAGCGCTGGCCGCGAAGCGTAAAGGTTTTGAAGTTGTCGCGGCGCCGGAGTTCGAGCCCGAAGAACAGTTCGTTCTGGATGATGTGCTGCAATTGGTCGCCGAACGGGCGGTTGCAATCACAGGCGCGGACGGATTGGCGATCGCACTCGCGGAAAATAATGCGATTGTGCTGCGCGCGGCGGCGGGAACGGTGCGGCCTGACATCGGCGCGCGGATCGACCGCGACTCCGCTTTCACCGGTGCTTCGTTCCGCAACGCTCAGACTGTTATCTGCGACGATACGGAAACCGATTCTCGCGTCAATCTGCAGGCATGCCGACGGCTGGGCGCGCGCTCCATGGTTGCCGTCCCGCTATGCGGACGGCGGCGCGTAATCGGACTGCTGGAGGCGTTCTCCACCTGGCCATTTGCCTTCAATGACAGCGACGTCCAGAACCTGAGCTTGCTGGCAGAGTTGGTCGTCGGAGCGCTCAAGCCGGAAGATGAGGACCGTTTCGCGGAATCGGCCCAGATCGCGGCAACGCAGTTGGAATCGGCACCGGCAGCAGCGAGCGTCCCAACAGCCGTCACAGCGGTAATTACCCCAGCAGCCCCGGTTGTATCGGCTCCCTCCGCACAGACCGCGATACCCGCACCGATTGCCAAGGAATCATTACCCGCGCCGGTAACACAAGCGCCACCGACTCCAGCGCAGGTGGCCCCTGCGATTCCGGTTCCGACCGCTCCGGTGAAAACCACTGTTGAGCCAGCAACAAAAGAAACGGCACAGCCTGCGGAGACTCCGGCGGGGTCTACCGCGCGTCCGAAGAAAGAATTCACTTTCGACAAGATTCCCGAATTTGAAGGAGTAGTGGCCGAACCTGCGCCGCAGCTCAAGTTTGGTCAAGCAGAGCCGGAGAAGGCCCACAATCGCGCGTGGGTTCCGGTCGCGCTGATTTTCGCCGTAATCGCATTGGCATTCACTATCGGAATCTGGGTGAAGTGGCGGGGACAAGCGGGCGCGGAAACGGTCGCAACCCCGAAATCTTCGTCGGCTGCGGTCGAGAATCCATCGGGAACGACGGCGACTCCCACCCCGACCTCGAGCGGTGCGCCTGCTGCGAATGCGAATAATGATCTAAGCTCGGAAACCGAGGAAGCGGCGATCACTCCCGCGTCTCCTGCGGAACTGTCGAAATTCCCGAAGATTACCGGAATCCGCCATTGGTCGTCAGCGGATTCCACGACGATCGTGCTCGACCTCGAAGACCAGGTGCAGTACGAGGCGCATCGGCTGACCGGGCCAGACCGTATTTATTTCGATTTGCACGACACGCAACTAACGCCGGAGCTGAGCGGCAAGTCGATCGAAGTGGGGGATGCGCTGCTGAACCGGATTCGCGTCGCGCAGCCTGTGTCGGGGATGACCCGCATCGTGCTGGAGACGAAATCCAATCCGAATTTTTCTGTCAGCCTCGAACCAAATCCCTACCGTCTGGTGGTAGAGGTTCGCAAAATCGGAGCAGCACCGAAGGGAGCGGTGAACCTGTTCCCCAACCTGGATGAGGAAAAGGCGCGGCTGTCGATTGTCGTGCCACCGCCGACAAAGGAAGACTTGCAATGGCGCGCTCATGTACCGAAGCTGCGCATCGTGGTGGACGCCGGGCATGGCGGGTGGGATCTGGGAACCGTTGGCAAGCGTGGATTGCTCGAAAAAGACCTGGTGCTCGAGATTTCGGAACGGCTCGGGAAACTGCTCGAAAGCCGCCTGGGGATGGAAGTTGTTTACACGCGGCTTGACGACAACTACATTCCGCTGGATGAACGGGCGGAAATCGCGAACCAGGCACAGGCGGATCTTTTCATCTCAGTACACGCGAACTACAGCGATTTGGCATCCGCGCGCGGGGTAGAGACTTATTACACGAGCACATTCTCCGCTCCCGGACCGAAAGATGCGGATGGCGGCGCGCCCACCAACCCGAAGAGCCCGATGCCGAAGCTTTCGGCGGCTGATCTTCACGAGCGCAACGAACAGTCGCGACAGCTGGCCGCCAGCGTTCAACGTTCGTTGTACGGAACGCTATCGCAGGAGAACCCGGGACTTCGCGACCGTGGCATCAAAGAGGCCGGATTTGTCGTCCTCACCGAGAGTGCGATGCCCGGAATTCTGGCGGAAGTCAGCTTCGTCAGCAGTCCCGCCGACGAGCAGAAACTGCGCAGCGATGGATACCGGGAACAGATCGCCGAAGCGCTCTACCGCGGGATCGCGAGGTATGCGGTCAATTCGCATAGCGTGAAGGTGGCGGCGAAGTAGGGATTCCGCTTTCCACCCTTAACTTGCTGCTGATCGTTGTTGTCGGGGCTGCTCTCTCATCTCCGCTTTTTGTTTTCACTCCGCGAGTTCGGCTGTTCTGAGGGCTTCTTCCAAGGGCAGATTCGAAGATGGACCGGATTCGATAATCCGCCAGCCGTCGTCATAATCGCGAAATCCCACGGTTGACCTATAGCGCTGATCGGAGGAGTAGAGCGCGGCTCCGATCTCGTTTAGTGGAATCCACTTCCAAGTGAACTCCACCTGGGCGACACTTCCCTGCTTGCTCACACCGGTGATGGCGACCATCTCTCTTCTTGCGACTGGAATGGCGAACGTCGGCTTGGTCGCTTCTTGTTCGGAGATCAGGGTGCGTACCGTTTCGACGCCGGATGGAGTCAGCAGAATGTCCCAGCAGGGCGGCGGAGCCAGTCCGGCCGGGCATGCCGTAGTGGCGGCGGAGATCCATCCGTGATGCTGCAACACCAGCGTTTCCGGCGCGAGATAGTCCTTGCTGGAGACGATGCCGGTTTGCACCCGGAGCGACTGCTGCGACCGGAAGGTATCGGAGAGCTGGATCAAATCGGCAGCCAGGCGGCGCGAGAGAACGTCGCGCGGAGAACAGGAGGTCAGAAGTACCACCGCCGAAATCAACGTGAGTCTTTTTCTCATCGAGCTGCTAGGAAGACAGGGATTGCCGAACGATGACACGCTACGTGAAAATCATCGACCTGCGATTGTAAACAAGCGGGAGCGTTTGTGCGGGAGGAAAGGATGAGAGGCAATCTGCCCGTCAAATTGAGCGGACCAGCGGCCGGGAATCTGTGTAGAACATGCGGGGCAGCGGCCTTCCGGTGTGAGCTTGTAATCGCGGATGCGGTATCCGTGGCGCCGGATCAGAACTTCGCGGCATTGCGGACAGCGGGTGTCTTCGAGGTCTTCGACCATCCCGGGAAGATTGCCGGCATAGATATAGCGCAAGCCTGCGGCGCGGCCAATTTCCGCGGCGCGCAGCAAGTCTTCAGGAGTGGTGTCGCGCTGGTCGTTCATTTTGTAGTCGGCGTGAAATGCCGTCACATGCCAGGGAATATCGGGTGACACGCCGGCGACGAATTCGGTAAGGCGCTGAAGTTCATCGGAGGAATCGTTGAAATCCGGAATCAGCAGCGTGACGATTTCGAGCCACAAACCCATCTCATGCAGGCGGCGAACCGTGTCGAGGATCGGGCCGATGCGTCCGCCGAGTTCATGGTAATGGCGATCGTCGAAGCTCTTGAGGTCAACTTTATAGAGATCGATCCACGGGCGAAGGAGTTCGAGCACCTGCGGCGTGCCATTGCCGTTGGAGACGAATCCCGTAAACAGGCCGGCCGCTTTCGCTTCCTTGAAAATAGCGACGGCCCATTCGCTGGTGATCAGCGGCTCGTTATAGGTGCTGACAAGGACTTTCGCGCCCTGCGCAAGGGCATCGCGGACGAGACTCTCTGGAGAAACCTCAATCGGCGGCGAGACAGCATTCGGATCTCGAAGCGCTTGCGAAGTGACCCAGTTCTGGCAGTACCCACAGTGCAGATCGCACCCGAGCATACCGAAGCTGTAGGCGAGAGCTCCGGGATAGGCATGAAAAAACGGTTTTTTCTCGATGGGATCGCACTGCATGCCGGCCGTGTATCCCCATGGGACGTAAAGTTTTCCGCCGCGATTGAAGCGCACCTTGCAAACCCCTGCTTGCCCTTCTGGAATCGGGCAGCAGTGGCCGCAGGAGAAACATCGGAGGCGGTTGTTCTCAAGCTTCTCGCAGAGCGAAGGGTCGGTCTCACGAACTCGTTGATCGAGGATGGTACGAAGAGTGGGCACGTCGGATCTTTCTTCTATTTTAGCGCTGACGGAGGGAGGGGCGGCTGTTGGGATTAATGACCGGCAGGAGGCTTGGTGTTTGTGGTGTGCTGCTGAATCCAGTGATCGGCTTCCTGCTCGATGCTGGCTGCCTGGGCGCGAGTCAAATGCGAGCCGACGAACATGGCGCGATCCTTGCTGGCCTGGTCGCCGCCGGCCCGGGCAAGCACACTCCAGAAGTAAGCCTGGTTGTAGTTCACCGGAACGCCGCGCCCAGCCCAATAAATCGCGCCGAGTTTGGATTGCGCCGCGACGTTTCCTTGTTCGGCTGCCTTGGTCAGCCAGCGCACGGCTTCATGCTCACTCTGCTTGACGCCTTCGCCGTTGATATAACGAAGCCCCAGAGAATTCTGCGCGGCTGGATCACCTTTCTCGGCCAATCCGCGGAGTTGATCAAGAGATGCGGTTTCAACCGCGGGGCCCGAGGATGCCGTCGACGCACCAGTTGCGGGTGCCGGAGCTTTGGAGGAGGCCAACACGCTTTCGAGATGCGGCGCGGATTGCGCACGGACTTTGCGCTGCACCCAAGGAGCGAGATCACTCTGGATCCATGGTGCGAGCGCATATCCAAGCACCATAGCGATCACTGCTGCTGCGCCAACCAGCAGCATCAGCAGTGATCGGGGCAAGCTGATGCCGTGCGGGTCGGTCGATTCCCCGCCCTCGCTCTTCTCCGGAGCTTCTGCTGGATTGGAGGCGAATAACACGCTGCCAGGAGCGGGATCGAAGCGAATCGCTGGCGTGGAAGGCTCAAGCGCCGGCAGACTTTCGGCGCGCGCCGCACGGTTCACGGCGGCGAGAATGGTGTCGGCGAGGCGTTGTAGAACTTTACTGTCGCTTTCGGTGAATGCGCCGGACTGGGCGGAGAAGACTTCCAGCAGGCCAATCGATTTCTCGCCTACCCTTATTGGAACCGCGACCATGGAGCGGAGACCGAGAGCGCGGCAGCTCTCGCGATCCACGCGCGAATCGATCTCAGTATCATCGCAACGCAAGAGCCTTCCAGTACTCACACACTCTCCGGAAAAGCCCGATCCGCTTTGCAGGCGGGCGCCCACCGGCGGCGCATCAGGTCCGGAACAGGCGCGACAGACCATGTAGCTGGGATCTTCGTCGATGAGTGCGATGGCCGCTCCTGAAGCACGGACCAGGCTCTGGGCGCGCGTGGCGATGAGAGGCAAAGCCGCCACGAGATCGGCACCGAGCCCTTCTACCTCGCGTTGCACAGCGGTCACGCCAGCGAGCGTATCGGTGTAGTTGGGACGCATTGGAAACTGGTCATGGACAGGGACGGCGTCGGTGTTCGCAACGCCCGCCATAGCATTCAGGAATAACCATTCGCGAAGCCGGAGCAGGGAGATCGATTTCAGCTCGGCGAAGCGCAGCCCGGCACGGCCCGAGCTATTCGACCAGACGACCTGGCCAGTAGTGAAGATGTGATCGGAGCATTCGGCAAGGTCGAGGCAGAGATTGATCATGCTGCCGATCTGAAGCGGAGTATGGCAATGGATTGCAACTCCATCCTCGCTGATGTTCACGATCTCGTGCAGGTCAAGCGTGGTGGCTTCGGACTCGGTGCTGAAACTCGCGTATGCAGGCGTTTGAATCTGGTGCCGGACACGGCGACGGCGGTTCTGTTGCGTGGGCTTCAACGAGGACGTGATCGCAGCCATAGGGCCCGGGTGACCTTTGCTGCACCATATTAGCGCGAGAGTGTGAAAATGTATGCAGAGAAGATAGCTTTTAGGAAAAATCAGAAGGACGACAGCAGGCGCCTGGGGCCTGTTTCAGTCGACCGAATCAGGGGGACAAAATCAGGCGGCGCGGCCGGTATGTTGCGCCCGCTGCAGACTCGATATCCGGGAGATGGCAGCGACCATCATTCCAGACAGCAGCTGCATTGTTGCAACATCTTTGTCGTCGAAGGCACCCGGAGTCGAGGACAGAACCTCAAACACTCCCAGGGTTCGGCGGTAGTGGCGAAGCGGCGAAACCAGGATAGAGCGAACCCCCAGACGGCGGCAGCTGGCCAGGTCGACTCGCGGGTTCCGCTCGGCATCGTGGCAGAGCATGATCTCTCCCGACCGGACGGCTTCGGCTGAGATTCCCCCCTCGGTCTGAAGGCGGACACCGAGGTCGGGAGCGGTGCGTCCGGCGCGGGCGCGGCACACGATTTCTTCCCCGGAACGCAGCGCGATGGCCGCTCCGGTGGCGCCCGTAAGTTGCTGAGCGCGCTCGGTGATAGCGCTGATTGCCGGTTCCAGATTGAGCTCGGCGGGATGAATTTCAATCTCTTCCACACCCGTTACGGCCCGGAATCCTGAGGCGGGGTGCACGGCATTCGCCACCCGCAGCTGGCTGCGCAGTTCAAGCGACGAAATACGGGAGTGATCGGCGACGTCAATCGCGGTCGGGTCGGGAACGGTACGCAGCAGGTCCCGGACCAGGTTATTCAGTTCGCAGTCGGTAATGAGGTGTGCAGTCTGCTGATTACGCAGCGATCCCCCAAGGACGCGGGACAGGCTGATTACGACGGAGCTGCCACAGGCCAGGCACTGGGGCTTATTGTTGGCGCTGATCAGCTCGCACTGCACGCAAAATGTTGCAGCCTGCAAAGGGACAAAATTGACGTCCTTAAAAGTCGTGCCATACACAGAATTGCCAAACATGATTGCTTTCGTCCTCGGTTGGTGCTGTCGAAGGTAAATAGATCAATCTAGTGGAGTAAGTAACGATAGAGATTCCCATGTGGAAAACTGCAACGAATTGCATACCGAATCGTTCAATCGAGAGGGATATTCTCAATGCCGGCACGGCCGCGTGAGATTGGCGGGAGAAGCCCTACAGGGTTTTTCGGCTTTTTATCGGGCTTTGGTGTTTGATTTCCAGGAGCGACTCGGCTATCCTTGACTTACTTTCGGCCGTCCAGGCCGCGAGCACTGGGGGATACCATGGAATGGACAGCACCTGCTTTTGAAGAAGTTTGCTTGAACTGCGAAATCAATTCCTACGCCAGCGCCAAGCTGTAGATCGCACTCTTCTCACGCCACCTCCTCCTTCTTCGTTTCCGCGCGCATTGAGACAATGCGTGCGATGCGAGTGGAGGCGTGTCCATCCCATAGCGCTGGAGTGCGCGTCCGAGGAAAGTTCCACCGATTTTCCAAGATCGCTGTAGCGGCCTGAGCCAGGCGATTCACATCCCTCCCCACCAACTGATTCGTTCCCTGCTGTATCGTGATGGGCCGCTCGGTGTTCTCGCGCACCGTGAGACATGGGACACCGAGAAATGTCGTTTCTTCCTGAATGCCACCGGAGTCGGTAATAACCAGAGCCGCGTGGCGCTGCAGTCCGAGAAATTCCAGATAAGGCAACGGTTCAAGAAGGCGGAGCCGGGATTGGGATCCATTCGTCCGATCGACATGCAGAATTGAGCGGTGCGTCCGCGGATGAACTGGAAACAGTATTGTGGCCATCCGACTGAGCTCTGTCAGCGTGGAAAGCAAGGCGCGCATCCAGGGAAGATCGTCAACATTCGAAGGCCGATGCAGGGTTACAAGAACATACGGGGAAGGCAGATCCTTTGGGAGATGCTTCTCAGCGCGGGGAAGCAGTCGGACCAGAGTGTCGATCATCACATTGCCGACGAAGTGAATTTTCGCCGGGTCGATGTTTTCATTCAACAGGTTTTCGCCGGCATCTTCGGACGGAGTGAAGAGCAGATCTGAAACCTGGTCGGTCAGAATGCGGTTGACTTCCTCCGGCATGGTAAGGTCACGCGAGCGCAATCCAGCCTCGACGTGACCGACACGGATTCCGAGTTTCGAGCTGGCGAGCGCCGCGGCGACTGTGGAGTTTACGTCTCCGTACACCAGAACGAGGTCGGGCCTGCGATCGCGCAGCACGGGATCGAGGGCAAGTGAGACTTTCGTCTGCTGCTCGGTGTGCGTGCCGGAACCGACTCCCAAATTGAGGTCCGGGGGAGGAATCTCGAGTTGCCGGAAAAATACCTCGGACATCGCCTGGTCATAATGCTGCCCGGTGTGGACGAGAGTCTGGCGTACGTCCGGGTCGCCGCTCAAGGCGCGGAGCACCGGTGCCGCTTTCATAAAGTTTGGCCGGGCGCCAACGACGTGGAGGATATCCATGGGCAATTGGCGTGTTTATCCGGCTTGCGCCGCGATGAGTGGAGTGTCCTGGGCAAGGAGCGGAATCACGTGTGTCGATTGCGCCAGCGTCCGGGACAGCGCATCGGCCAGCGCGGTGGGGAAAGAGGCGGTAAGTAGATTGATGTCGAGTTGAAGATCGCGCGATGAATACGAGCGGTGCAGCAACAAAGTGCCGCGGCGGCGGGCGTCCGAACTCAGAAGGTCGAGAGCTACGGTCCAGACGGCTCCATCGGAAACCTTGGGAGCAGTCGCTTTGCTCCACCGGAGCGATGCAGCCGGGCGCCGCAAAGATGCGTCGGCGGAAAGTGGGATGACTTCGCCGGGAAGCGATTCCAACTTCAATTCGAAACTGTCGAAGTCGTTGCTGTCGAATGCGGCGATCAGGATACGGCGCACCTGTTCGTAATCGCGCGCCACCTTCAGTTCCTCGGTGGCTCGACGGATCGCCAGATTGTTCACAAAGATCTGCGGTTGATCGAGAGTGCGCTGCGCCACCCGCGCCAATTCCCCAAACTCCAGATAGCCGAGGTGCTGTACACCAATCCAGATGCCGATTCCGAGCACCGCGAGCACCAGTCCCAGCGAGCTTCCAGTGGGCCACAGCAGGAAGAGACTGAGCATCGCGAAGCCTGCAGACACGCCATAAAGCACGACCACGACCTGGCGGTGGGTCAGGCCATGTTGAAGCAATTTGTGATGGATGTGCTCGCGGTCCGCCGTGAAGACAGGACGTCCACCGATAAGGCGGCGCAGGATGGAGAGCGTCGTCTCGAGGATGGGCAATCCGAAAGAAACAATGGGAATTGCGACCGCGACGATGGTTGAAGCCTTTTGGGCGCCACTCAAGGCTAATGCGCTAAGCAGGAAGCCGATAAAGAGACTGCCGGAATCGCCGAGGAAGATCGTAGCGGGATTGAAGTTGAAACGGAGAAACCCAAGAATGGCGCCTGCCAGCGCGATGGTCATCACCGTGACAAGAGACGGTCCGTTCAGCAAGGCGACGACGAAAGCGACCAATGTGGAGAACAATGCCGAGCCCGCGGCCAAACCGTCGAGCCCATCGATCAGGTTAAAGGCATTTGTAATGGCAAGAACCCACAGCACAGTACAGGGCAGGCCGACATACCATGGGAGGACGCGAAAACCGAAGAGTACTGGGATGTTGACGATGCGCAGGCCGCCGAGAAACAGCATGATTCCGGCGACAGCCTGTACGGAGAATTTCACGTAGGGGCCGACCGGACGGATATCGTCGTACACACCGAGAAGAAAAATAAGGGTCGCGGGGCCAAGAATCGTCAGCATCGTAGTGAGGAACGAAGGACCACGAAGCGAGGGGTTCCGCATCGACCAGAGCGCTGCGACGCCCATGCTGAGGGCGAAGGATAGGAAAATCGCTACGCCACCGAGGCGTGGCAGTGGAGTCGAGTGGAGGTGGCGGTCCTGGGAAGGCACAGCAACCCAACCGCGAGCGGTTGCGCGATCACGCACCGACCGTGTCAATACAAATGACAGAAAGAGCGAGAAGAAAAACAGCCCTAAGCAGACCCCGGTCAACTACTTCACCTCGACAAAAGCGCCTGAAAAACCGACAGCTCTAACCCGGCAAGTATGGCAGCGCCGGCGTGCGGTTGATAATGAATAAGCAGATTCCGGTTGAGTTGAGGGTGAAGGAACTCTAGCAAGGCCAAAACCAGACTTTCAATTGTCCGGAAAGAAAAACCTGTGGAAAAGTCAGCCGGTAGTACGCGGGACGATGGGGCTCGCTAGCATCTGGCTGTGCTAGACTGCTGCTCAATCAAGATTGATCACGACCGAGGTCCAGGGATGCCGTTGGGCAAATCGGCAGCGGGTTTTTACTGCCAGATCTTAGCTGTCGCGCTCGTGACGAGCGCGGTTTCACTCGCACAGCAGAAAGCACCAGCAAGCGGTCAACCCTCCGCCGCGGGCGAGCCTCTCCCAGCAGCCGTGACTCCCGGGCAAGCGGCCGTCGGGCTACAAAATCCGACCCCGACGAAGGAAGCAAATGGGCAGCCGGCCGCGGACTTTCCGGCGGCATCATCGTTAGTGAAACTGGGTCCCGGCGATCTTCTCGAAGTGAACGTGTACAACGTTCCGGAACTGACTACCAAGGCGCGAGTCAGCAGCCAGGGCGATGTATATCTTCCGTTGATCGATTACGTCCACGTTGATGGGCTCACGCAGGAAGAAGCCCAAGGCCTCATCGAAAAACGATTGGCGGATGGCGGATTTGTCCGTAATCCGCATGTGACGATTTTCGTGGACGAGGCATTCTCTCAGGGCATCACGATCCTGGGAGAGGTGACTAAGCCCGGTATTTACCAGGATATCGGCGACCGCAAGCTCTACACGATCATTTCGCAAGCGGGAGGGTTCACCCCGTCCGCATCACGGAAGATTGCCATCATCCGGAAAGACAGGCCTGAACCGATCCACCTGGATCTACCGCGAAATCTGGCGGACGATTTGAGTGGAAACATCGAAGTCCAGCCCGGAGACACGATTACGATTCCGCGCGCGCCGATCATCTATGTGGTCGGAGATGTGGCGCGACCGAGTGGCCTGCTTGTCGATAATGGTTCGCTGACGGTACTGCAAGCGCTTGCCCTCGCGGGTGGAACAAACCATACGGCTAAGATGGGCGGAGTACGCTTGCTCCGGAAAACATCGGCCGGCATGACGGAAACGAGAATTCAGCTCAAGAAGATGCTGGAAGCCAAACTCCCGGATGTGACCCTGCAGGCGGATGACATTCTCTTCGTTCCGATCAGCGGCGGACGTGTGCTGGCTGGCAGAACGTTTGATGCGGCAATGTCGGCAGCGACGGCGGTAACAATCTACAGCGTCCACCCGTAAGTCTTACCACCAAACATCTCAGCGCGATCTGAGCAATTCATCGAGTACCTGCAGATATTTCTCCGCCGTTTTCTTCCGGGAAAAATGCTCGAGCACATAACTGCGGCCGTTTGCTCCGAGTGCCGCTCCGACGTCGCGGTTCTCCGCCAAATGCGCAATGGCACGTGCTAGCTGTTCCGAGTTTTCCGGTTCGATGACCACACCGGCATCTGCTGCTTCGACGATCTGACGAGCCTGACCGTCAACGCCAAGTATCAATGGGCGCGCACAAGACATGAACTCCAGCATTTTCGTGGGGATCACGGTTTTGAAGACGTCGGTTTTTTTCAAGAGGACGAGGCAAGCATCCGAGGCTGAGATAAAAGCGGGAATCCGCTCACGAGGTTGTTGATCGAGAAAGCGTACGTTCTCCAGATTGCGTGATCTCGCGAGACCCTGGATGCGGGATTTCTCCGCTCCCTCGCCAACAAGCATGAATTGCACTTCGGGATGGATGCGCGCAAGAGAGCCCGCGGCGTCGAGTAAAGTTTCCAAGCCGTGCGCCATGCCCATCGTCCCGACATAACAGATGAGGAACTTGTCTTCCATTCCAAGCTCGCGCCGGAAGCTGTGATTTGCGGTCTCGGGCTGTGGCGAAAAGAGATCTGATTCGACGCCGTTTTCGACAACCGCGATCCGTTCGCGCGCTACGCGCCAACGCTGCACGAGGTGTTCGCGGAAAGCGGGCGTGACCACCACGATGCGATCAGCCCGCTCGTAAAGGAATCCAGCGATACCTTTTAATGATTGATGAAGGATGGAGTCTTCGTTGCCCATCCCGACCGCGGTGAGCGATTCGGGCCAGAGATCGCGGACTTCGAAAATAAACGGGATTTGACGGGTGAAAGCGATCCACCAGCCGACCAGGCCAACCAGAAGCTGAGGAGAGGTCGCGATGACGATGTCAGGCCGAGGAAGCGCCAGGCCGCGGAGAGCTGCGGAGAGACAGAAGCTGGCGTAGTTGCGCATGCGCTCGTGGGCTTTGCGGTTGGGCAGAGGCCAGAGCCAGGTGCGGTAGAGATCGATCATTCCAGAACTGGGGGCCCGGCCATCGCGTGGTGCGGTCGGAGCGTCGAGTGAGTGCGGATCAATTCGTTCGTGGTTGATGAGACGCCGCAGCCGCGGACGCCACTCAGTTGGGACGACGCCCGTGGGGTGATTTGGAAATCCCGTCAGGATCGAAACATGATGGCCGGCTTGCGCCCAATGGCGGGCAAGTTCAGCGGCGCGGGCCGCAGGCGCGCCCATCTCCGGCGGATAGTATTGTGAAACGTAGAGGATCTTCACGCGAACTTGGAAGATTATCAGGCTATCGGGCCGGGCGCTCGGGATCGATCTGTTCGCGGTAGAGGCTATCTGGGAAACGCCTTTTCTGAGACTTCTTGCTCGAGGCGGGGAAGACAGTGGTGAGCAATGTTTCAACGGCGGTCAGTAATGGCTGAGCTTGAACGCGCTTTTGTATAAGAGTGCGCGGGTGCGATTGGCGCGGCTGTGTGTGTAACGTTCCCAACGATCCGCCACTCGTGCAAACGAATCTTCCGCCGTGAGCCGGTGCATCATCCGCAACTGCACGATGTGAAGTTTGTGATAAAAACTGCTGGCTACCATGGGTAGGCGGGTGCCCGACTGCTCGTAGAGCGACCAAAATCCGAGGTCGTAACGGTCGAGATTCCGAAGCAGGGTTTGTACGGCGCGCGAAAACAAGTCGCGCGCTGGTGTCTCCTGCGTAGCGAGGAAATAGTCATACACACCCCAGACCGCCCAGATGAATCCATTCAAGATGTGGGTGGGCGGAGAAACGATGTACTCCTCGAACCACAGGTCTCCGCGATCGTCGGTGTAAGCGACTCCTCCGGCCTGAATCGGCTTGTAAAACGCGTCCAGCGCGCGGCGGGCGACTTCCAGATACTTCGCGTCTCGCGATTGCTGGTGCGCCCGGACGAGAACAGAGATGCCCTGTCCCTGTGCCAGCGCGGAATACCACGGGGCTTTTAAAGTGTCGCGATATTCCCAGTCGAATTGATGGTTCCACACTTCGACGCCGTGGGGATTTTTCTCCAGGCTGGAAACCAGCCAATCGGCGACCAGCAGGAATTTCCGGCGGCGCTCCGTATCGTTGGTGAGCCGGAAAAGGTTGTAATTGCCAAGCCCGTATTGCGCAATTGCGATGGGATTGTATTGGCGGCCAATTGCGCCCCTGTAGTCGAGTTGCGGAACTCCGGAAGAATCGTAGGGTCCGGCGTAATCGGCCTTCTCCGTGAAAGGCATGTAGTACTCGCCCAGTTCCGTAGTGGTCAAGCGCGGGTTCACAGCCGGATGATCGTGCCAAAACGTGAGCTGACTATTTCCACCAAGAAGATAGGCGCTGAAGATGCGTCGGTAATAGGCGAAGGTTGGCAAGGTCGGCGCTTCTGGACGGGACGCCCGAATCAGAATCATATACGGCAGGAAAGTGACTCAGGTACCTACGCAAAACAAAGATGTCACCATGTCGTCGGAATGAACAGCTACGGTGGTCGCCGCAAGAAATGAAGTGGAGTTGTCGCCGTCTGGAAGGATCGCATTTCCGTACTGAAATAGGCCCATTGGCCATGAATCTTTCTTCCATTTGAGTTGCGATTCCCATGCGGTCAAAGCGGATCCGCCGTAAATTCTGACCAAACCGTCGCGATTTACCTCGCTGGGCTCAGCCATGGTCGAAAAAAATACGCGCTCGCGGACGCGGCATCCATAAATAGAAGAACTGTTGATGGATGCAAGGCGCGTGAGATTTCCGCTGCGATCCAGGCGATAAATGTAATTCTGTTCCAACGGCGTGTCTGAGGAGAAATACAAGCCATCGACCGCGGGCACGAAAGCAACGGCTCGGGCCTGCTGGTTCCCTTTCAATACGGTTTCGACGCGGGAGAAATCGTTCGAGGCGCGGAGGATGCGGCATTCGTCCCCGTAATCGCCGGTCAACACCCATAGGCATTCTTCCCAGGGATCGTGCACGATGTTGTGGACGTGGCGGATTTCACTTTTCGGGAATGTGTAAGCAACCTGCCATGATGTTCCGCTGTCGGAGGATGCATAGACATGGACTTCGTCACGCGCGGAATTATCGAAGTACTCCCCCCAAAACAGCGCTCCGTTCGAAGTAACTGCGACGTGAAGGGGTCGGGTTCCCCTGGCGATGATGTGGGTGGCACGAAACTCCCGCTCTCCGGGTCGAAGCGAAACAATCGCTCCCGCGACCGCACCCACGAATGCACCGGAAGGCAGAACAGCGAGAGCGTGAAATCCCGCGCGAAAGAGGCGCGCGCTCAGGCGACTGGTCACCGCAAGCCGTCGAGTCCATTCTGGACGATAGCTGCCGACCGATTGCCATTCCAGATGGGACGGGTCGGAAATTTTCGCGCGTAGCAAGGAGTATCCACTGGATGCGTATAACTCGTCGCCGCGCCAAGCCAATACTCGTATCCCGGGAATCCGGGCAACACGAGTCAGTTTCTGTGAATGATCCTCGGCCGGCTGTGGCATGGTTGCGGACGACAATCATACGTGATTGCATCGGTGTCCTGCGCGGAGGTGATCACCGACCATTCTCGTATTTTGTAGAGAAACGCAACATCCAAGTTGGGAAGCCCGTGGGTATTCTTGCGCCATGGAGTGTGGGCTTTCACGGGTCACCGTGGAGATGACTCGAGGTTGGCTCGGTCGCTTCCCTAAGACGCGTCGGAATTCTGCAACACCCAGCGGGATAATCTTCGTTTTGATTGTGGATTGCCACTGACTCGGCAGTGTTTGCCGATGCAGCGGCACTTTCGGCAGCCAATTTCTTGATTATCGCCTTACTCTGCTCGAAAACTTCTCACTTTATCTCGCGAGCGATTCTGGCAAATAACATGCTGACGATTTGAAATCCAGCGCTCGGCGAAATTTGACTTGGCTGAGCCGGAGGAACGAACGATGCTCAGCCAATGTGCCAACTCACAGTGCGCGCGGCCTTTCTTGAAGCTGCGCGAAGGAAAGCTGTTTCTGGTGGAAACGGACAGGCTTAGCAAGCCCGGGGAGGCGGCGCCGCCGTTTGTTCGCGCACGGCAACTCCTGCGCCAGGTGGAGCACTTCTGGCTTTGCGACTCGTGCGCACAACTCTATACCTTGATCTATGACCGCGAGCGCGGCGTGGTACTCGCTGCGTTACCGCGGCCGGTGAACAGCGTGACGATGAAGGCGGCGTCGACCGGGGTGGCTTAGCCGGGCTTCGCTTCTAAAAGCCGCCTATGATGGATGGGACCACCTAGCGGTACCCCTGCTTCCTCCAGGATTTCCAGTCGTCAGCAACGGTCCGCAGCATATCTTCGGACGCATTGTGCAACCACTTCCCTTTTTGCTTTCTCACGTAATTCAGGATCGCCCCCCGTGCGGTTTTGGTCCCCAGATGAATGTTCGCGGTTTCCCAGCCCATGGCCTCGAGCAAGCGCAACTCTTCCCCTTGGATTCTCAGAGTGGCGAGTTCGATCCGTGAGCAGTGCGGGCTGAGGCGGCGCACAATCCAGCGGCTGCGTAATTGAACGAACGGGTCGGGGCAACGGACGGCCCGGTTGATGATGGTCTGATAAAGGATCTCGGAAGGACCTTCGTGGCCCTTTGCCCAATAACAGGCTGAAGAAACGAGCGCTTTGGCCTCGCGGGCGATCCGGCCTCCTTTCCAATCGGCGATGGCCACGTAGCGGATATGGCCGAGGCTGCCCAGTCCTGCGACGCGCCGCGCAAGCCGGTACTTCAAATGGGGCGCCGGCATCAGGTGTTCGATGGCATCGATCGCACTGACCGGCACGTCTCCCCTTACGGTTTCAAGAGCGTCCATCTTGGCCCAGAAGTGGACAGGATCGCGCAGTTCGCTTTCGGCGATGAGGCGAAGCCATTCGTGCTTCTCGCCCAACACGAAGGGCTGGCCTAATGCGCGCAGTCCGGCGGTGTAGCCTTCCAGAATTGCGCTGCAGATATCTGTGCCTTTGAGACGGATGTGTCCAGCCTCTGACGCAAGATGAGCGCTCACCGCGAGTCGGACGAGATCATTAGCGAACGAGAGGGGATGGGCTTCGTCGAAATCGTTAACGCCCCAGATCAGGCGACCCTCGATGTCGCGCCAGGTGCCGAAGTTCTCCACGTGCAGATCGCCGACTGCCAGCACCTGCGGGGCCCTGGCAAGTTCTGGACAGACCTTCGGCCACACTTGCGCCCAGCGGTAGTAAGTCGCGCGCAGGAACGGGAAAACTCCTGCCTTCATGTTGTTGTGTTTGAGCTGCAGGTCTTTCTTAACGATCGGGGTACGGCAGCCCAGCCAATCTTCGAAGTGGCGGGTAGCTTTCACTACGTTCATAGCGCGAACGATAGTGGGTGGATCGGGAGGAAGTCAACGGCGTGGCGCCGGAGGTTTCGAAGTTTCGGGGTTTCAGGGTTCCGTGACTTCAGCGTTTCAATGTGGTGCGAAGTCCGACTTTCAACTCTGTTCGCGGTGCGGACTCTGACACGACCGCCGGAGGCTGGCCTAGGCTGGTTCTCCATTCGGGCCAGCGTCCGGCGATGTGCAGCACAGGCAGTCGGAACGCCAGGGTCACCGCGTGTGCTTGCGAACTTTACTTCTTGAAAAAGCTGGCGTTCTTCTCTACGAATTCCTTTTTGTCCTCGGGAACATCTTCGAGGGCGTGGATCGAGTCGGAAGTGCAGGCCGGAATGCAGGCGCCGCAATCGATACATTCTTCGGGATCCACATACATCTGCGTGGCCGCTTCATAGTCCGGCTCGTCTTGCTTGGGATGGATGCAGTCGGTGGGGCAGACTTCAACGCAGAGAGAGTCTTTGATGCAATTGTCAGTAATGACGTAGGCCATGATGAATCGGTCTCCAGTATGAGGAGCGCTTTCCGCCTCGCTCAAAAGGAGTTTAAGGAGCCGGAAAGAACCGGGGATGTGATGCTCATCACAAGTCGTTGTGCGTGAGTGCTGGCACTGCGACAATTCTGCACCGTTTGGCGTAGAGGTGTTGCTCCGTAAACGTTCGCCAGACGACGGTGCGGCGAATTCGTGTCGGCGAGAGAGTGAGTTGGGGTTAGATCGGAAGGCGGGAAGTAGGAGCCGGCGCGGCATCCGGGAGTTTGATTGGTATCACTGCGAACTGTGACCGGGATCACAGAAATACAAACCCGACCAGAGTTAAATAAGCACAATTGAACTAGGCCTTCTAGTCATAGGATCGCCCGGCTCCACCCACAGAACCCCACAAGCCGTTACCCCAGACGGCGGGAGCCGGGCGCTTCAAAGCCCCAGTCAGTAGTCCTTCACCCAACTTCGATTTACGGTTCATCCGCACGGGTCGCCCGTGTCAGCCGGAACACATTGTGGTGAGTCCGCCACACATTCAGCCCTCTTCGCCCCGACCCAAGTGATTCTTTTTCATATACATACGATCTGGTCATCGTTCTGCCTTCTGAGTTATCGATGGATTCGGAGGGGCATGATGGAACGGCGACGAAAACTCAACGCAGATTCGTTTCGGGCGAGATATGTGACCGCGGCTGCACTTCTCCTCACCGGTGTCCTTGCCCTTTCCCCCTTTGCGCAATCGCAGGCAATCAGTGATGCCCCCTCGCCACGCGTCGTGCTGGTCAGTATTCCCGACAGGAAGTTGGCCGTCATCGATGGCGGGTCTGTCATTGCAACCTTCGCCGTTGCCGTCGGCGCTCCTACTACACCGAGCCCGACGGGAGAGTTCACGATCGTAAGCCGGGTGGCGAATCCCACGTACTACCACCCTGGAACTGTCATTCCAGCCGGGAAAGGCAATCCTCTGGGCACGCGCTGGGTCGGGCTGAGCCAAAAAGGTTACGGGATTCACGGAACGAACGCGCCCCGGTCGGTTGGGCACGCGCAGTCGCACGGATGCATTCGGCTACGCAATCGGGACATGGAGCGGCTGTTCACCATGCTGCGGGTCGGAGACGTAGTGAGGATTCGCAGCGAACGCGATGAGCAGGTTGCGCAAGTGTTTGGCGGCTCTGAAGACGAGTTGGCGGACGCGCAACTGGCTACGGCGGCGATTGGACAGTAACCCAGAAACGATACTGGGGCACAGAAACTCAGGAGGACGTTATGCAAATGGCAATCACATTCATGGCAGTAGTAGCAGGGATGATCTTCTCGCTCGCGGTGGCACTTCTGGCGGAAGAACTGATTTTCGGACAAGTGTTCCGCCTGTTCTTTGCGCCGGCCAAAATCGCACGGCAGGCGGCGGTTGTAAAAGCGGAGCACAAGCCCTGAGCCGGAAAACGAATTCGAGCGCCCAGCTTAGAGCTTGGGACGAACCCCGTTCTCACAGCTCAATGCGCAGCGCTCAAAGATTGATCGAAAAGGAGAATGACGATGCTGGCGTTGAGGTACTTGCTGATGTGTGTTGGCCTCGGGATGATTCTCGCGGCTGTAAGCATTCTGGCGTATGACTTCTATCGAGAGATGATGTATCGACGGGCGCTGGCAGCACCCGAGGGTGGCGCCACACCCGTTGCCCCGCAGTGGCGCTGGCGGACTTCGGTGGCATTGGCGCTTCTGGCGTGGGGACCCATTCTGATCGCATTCAGCATTGTTGTGGTGCCGACCGGAATGGCGGGAGTCCGCGAGAGCCAGACGAGTGGGACATTACCGGGAACACTTTATCCGGGAGTGCATTTCGTGCTTCCTCTCATCGAGGAGGTGGCCCTGTTCGATACCCGAGACCAGGTCTTCACGACCGGAGTGGCGGAAGACGGAAAGGCGGCCGCCACCAATGTTTCCGGCAAGTCCCAACTGCTGGACGTGCAGGCGAAGGAAGGGTTGACGCTGGGCCTCGCGATTACGGTGCGGTACCGGCTCGATCCGAAACATCTCGACTACATCCAGAGCAATCTGCCGCGTCCGGTGGAGAAAGAAATTGTTCCGCCGATCGTTGCCAGCGTCTGGCGGGAATTGGTTCCGAACTACACGGTCCGCGATGTTTTCTCGGCCAGGCGCGAGGAAGTGCGGCAGCGCGCGGCGGGCATGATTACACAAAAGCTGGCGGCGGACGGAATCATCGTGAAGGAAGTGATGCTGCGTGATATCCAACTGCCCGAAGAGTATGCAAAAGGCCTGGAGACGCTTCTGTTGAAAGAGCAGGAAAACGATCGCATGAGCGTCGAGACCGAATTGAAACAGAAGCAGGTGAAGATTGCCGAACTCGAGGCCGAGGCCACCAAGGTGCAACAGATCAAGCAGGCTGAGGGCGAGGCCCAAGTCCACGTTTTACAAGCGAAAGGTGAAGCGGATGCGATGCAGTACACGCTTCCGCTGAAGGAGAAACAAATTCAGCAGAGCAAGCTGGAAGCGGAGGCACGTAAGGAGGCTACGATTCAGAACGCAGAAGCAGCGGCGCAGGCCAAAGTCATCGACAGCAAAGCGGAGACCGAACGCCGGAAGCTGCTGGCGGAGGCCGAGGCCGATCGGATTCGCGTGACGGCAGCGGCTGACGCGGAGCGGTTGCAAAGTGAGGCGTCGATCCTGAAGCAGAATCCGCTTCTCATCAACAAAATCGTGGCGGAACGGCTTTCGGACAAGCTGCAGATCATGATGGTTCCCGCAGACGGAAAGTTCTTCATGAATGACGTGCTGCGCAGCATGAACCTGGGAGCTGCGGGTAGTTCGAACGCACCGGCGGAGGCGCAAGCGCAGTAACGCCATTTGTCCCTCCCCCAGCCTTGGAAAATCCCCACTTCTGGCGACAGCGGCCGGGAGTGGGGGCATCCGTAGTACTCAACGGTGTCCAAACAGTACAGAGGTGCGAGGCAGGTCTCATGCGCGAAGCGGTTTATAATTCGAGCATTCCAGACGTCGCATCGAAATCGGTGAAGCGCGGCCTGCGCCTCGCTCGAGTTTTCCGAATCGTTCTGCAGTTTTCCTTCTTCCTGCTCAGCCTCCGAATCGGCGCTTTCGCTGTGGATTGGAGCGCTCCCGAACAAAACCTGGCACGGAAGATCGCAGCCATCACGGGTCCAGGAGCTATCGCGGTTGCCATCGAGAACCGGTCTTCGCTAAACAAGCGCGACAGCGACATTATTCAGAACGGGTTGCGGAGTGCGCTCGAAGCGCTCGGGATTCGTTTTGTCAATGCCGACCAATCTGCGGCCACGGTGAGCATCTCCCTTTCGGAGAATGCTGCTTCTTATGTCTGGGTTGCAGAGATCCATCAAGGGGCGGGAGAGTCCGCAGTGGTAATGGTCTCCGCACCACGCCCGGAAGGATCGCTCACGGCGAGAGATTCGGTTCCGCTTGTGCTGCGGAAAACTTCTCTGTGGTCGCAAGGAGATCCGATTCTTGATGTGGCGGTCCTCGAAGAATCGCAAAGCCCCACCCACATCGCTGTGCTGGAGCCAGAAAAGCTTTCGCTCTACCGATTTCAGAACGGTAAATGGCAGGCGGAACAATCGTTGTCGATCGTGCACAACCGTCCGTGGCCACGAGATATCCGCGGGCGCATCATTCCGGCGTCCGATCATCTGCTCGATGCGTACCTCCCCGGCGTCATCTGTTCGACGGCCCCTTCTTCGGTGGCAGCCCTGAATTGCCGGGAGAGCGATGATCCCTGGCCGCTGCTTTCGGGAACGATGAGCGGCGGCGCGATGTCGGTATTTCCCAGCGCGGGTTTGGGAAGCGGCGCTACGACCCTGGTGCCGCAGATGAAAGCATTTTTCGCTTCTACGCGCAATTTCTTTACCGGAGTTCTGGCGCCAGGTGTCGGCAAATTCACAACTGTGCCAAAGTTTTATTCGGCAGCCTTTCTGCCGCGCGAAAAATACACGTTGTGGTTATTTGCGACGACCGATGGGATGACTCATATGGTCGACGGAGTGAGCGATCAAGCCGCCAAGCTGGGATGGGGAAGCGATTTCGTCACAGTGAAAACCGCGTGCGGCGCTGGCTGGCAGGTGCTGGCCTCCTCACGCGAAACGAATGGAGATTTCGTCCGCGCGTACGAGTTTCCTGATCGTGAGCCGGTGGCGGTCAGCACGCCGGTGGATTTCCAGGGAACGATCACTGCCATGTGGACCGAGGCGCACGGAGATACCGCGGTGGTAGTGACGAGAGATCCGGATAAAGGCAACTATGAAGCTTTTCGATTGGCGATGGCTTGCAGTCAGTAGCGTGTTGGCGGTAACGCTGATGGCACGGGCGGAGGCCCGTCCGCAGTACGGCGGAACGCTGCACGTCACTACGCGCGCGGCCTTGACCTCGCTCGATCCAGCAGACTCGTCGCAATCGGCCTCGTTCGCGCAGGAAAACATTCTGCGGCTGATCTTCGAAACGCTTGTGAGTATTGACGACGCGGGACGCATTCATCCCGGGCTAGCGATTGGCTGGAAGCCTGCGGCAAACGAGCGGCGCTGGCACTTTCAATTGCGACGCGGAGTAAAGTTTCAGGATGGAACGCTACTCACTCCCGAAATCGCCGCGGCATCGCTGCGCGCAGCGAATCCGGCATGGACGGTTTCTGCGGACAGTGACGGTCTAGTCGTCGAGCGCGACGTTGCCGACCCTGAACTGCCAGCGGAGCTGGCGCTACCGCGCAACGCTATCGCGAGGCGGAATTCCGGTGCAGCTCCCATCGGTACCGGCCCATTTCGAATCGGGGAGTGGCAGGCGGGGAAAAAGTTGGTCCTGGCAGCAGAGGAAGATTATTGGAGCGGGCGCCCGTACCTCGATTCGATCGAGATCGAGATGGGACGGAGCTTTCGTGATCAGATGACAGAACTGGAACTCGCACGGGCTGACCTGGTCGAAGTGGCGCCTGAGCAAGCGCACCGCGCCTCGCTGGATGGACGAAAGCTGGTGATCTCCGAACCCGTGGAACTGGTGGGGCTGGTGTTTGCCCAGGATGCGAAAACACCCGAGGAAAAATCGTTGCGCGAAGCACTTGCGTTGAGTATCGATCGAGCATCGATTCGTAATGTTTTATTGCAGGGCGCGGGGCAGCCAGCGGGAGCATTGCTGCCAAATTGGATGAGCGGTTATGAGTTCGTTTTTCCCACCGACTCCGATCTGGCGCGTGCACGGCGGGATCGGGATCAGTCTCGAAACGTCCCGGCGTGGAAGCTTGGTTATGATGCCAACGATTCGCTGGCAAAGTTTCTGTCGGAGCGCATCGCCCTCAACGCCCGAGACGCCGGGCTGCAGCTTCAACCGGCTGCCGGCGCGACTGGCGATCTGCGGCTAGTCCGCGCCAGCTACACCTCCCCGGACCCGTGGCTGGCTCTAGCTGGTCTAGCGACCCTTGGCGGCGTCGCCACCACCAAATCTGCCGGATCGGTTGAGGATCTGTATGCCTCCGAGCAAGCATTGTTGAATACGCGCCGCATCATTCCGCTGTTTCACTTGCCAGTCGTATACGCCGCTGCACCGACTTTAAAAGGCTGGACCCTGCGCGCCGACGGCAGTTGGAATCTCGCGGACGCATGGCTGGGGGCCCGATAACCGTGACCTTTCGGCGCAAACTGCTGGCCGTGTTCGCGCTGACTGTATTCGTGACGGTGGCCGGAGTGGGCGGCCTTGTGCTGATACTCACGCGGCAGGCATTTGAAAAGAACGAAGACCAGCGAACGTCGGCGCTCTTCACGCAATTTCAGGGCGAGTTTACCCGGCAGGGGGAAGAAGTCGCGCGCCGCGTGGATGCGATCGCCGGCTCAGAGCCGATCGGCCGCATGGCCACCGCGCTGAGCGCAACAGCAGCCGACTCGGCGGCATATTTTGATCTCGCCAAGTCGCTGGCGGACACCCATCGCCTCGATTTTCTGGAATTGGTGGACTCCCGTGGCATCATCATTTCGTCGGCGCAGTCTCCCGCAAAGTTTGGCTATCCAGAGAACGATTTCGAGAACCTCACTGCTACCGCGGAGCGAACTCCCTTCTTGATGCAACAAGAGTTGCCGGACTCGACGGCTCTCGCCATGATGGCGGTACGAACCTCCCGAGTAGGAGACCATCCGATCTACGTAATCGGGGGCCGGCGGCTCGACAAGAGCTTTCTAGCGGCTATTGAACTCCCAGCGGACATGCAGGTTCTGCTTTACATGAATCGCGGAGACCACTTCTCGAGTGAATTCCTCATCGATCCTTCGGGAAGCACCGCTGTTCCGTCTACGCTCGTGACCCTCATCGATTCGGTAAGGCAATACAACCAGGAGACGACGGGAATCGTTCATCGGTCGGCCGATCAGGGCGACGACGAATTGTTCCATGCCATCCCGTTGCGCGGAGTCGGCAAGGACCATCCGCTTCTTGGAATTCTGCTGATCGGAAGCTCGCGGCGGTCCTACGTGGAGTTGAAGCGTCACATTCGCGACTCGGCACTTCTGGTCGGAGGCGGAGGAATTGTGCTGGCGATCCTGCTCAGCAGTTGGGCGGCGGCGCGGGTCACGCGTCCGGTCGAACTTCTCGCACGAGCCGCTCACGACGTTGCGGCCGGGGATTGGGATGCCAGGGTCGATGTCCCGGGCAACGACGAGATCTCGCAACTCGCGGAATCGTTCAACCGGATGACCTCCGAATTGCTCGCGCAGAAGGAGCGCACGGTGCAAGCCGAGCGCGTCGCCGCGTGGCGTGAGCTGGCACGGCGGCTGGCCCACGAGTTAAAGAATCCGTTGTTCCCGCTTCAACTCACCGTGGAGAATCTGCTGCGCGCGCGAACACAAAGCCCCGAACTGTTCCAGGAAATGTTCCAGGAGAGTGCGGGTACGCTGCTCGCCGAAATTTCAAACCTGAAAAAAATCATCAGCCGCTTCAGCGACTTTTCAAAGATGCCGCAACCGCAACTGCAGGTCGTGAATTTGAATGAGACGTTGCGCGGAGTGGCCCAGCTGTTTCAGGCGCAATTCGAAGCGCCTGGGCGCCTACCGATCGAGTGCAAGCTGGAACTGGACAGCCATCTCAGGAGCATCGCTGCAGATCCGGAGCTTCTTCACCGTGCCTTTTCAAATCTGGTGCTCAACGCCATGGACGCGTTGCCCAATGGAGGGACGCTGGTTCTGCGCTCGCGCCAGGAAGACGCCAACGAAATCATTGAAGTCTCCGACACCGGGTCGGGACTCACTCCCGAAGAATGCGAACGCATCTTTACTCCGTACTACACCAGCAAGCAGCATGGGACCGGGCTTGGCCTGGCAATCGTACAGTCAGTGGTGAGCGATCATGGCGGTAGAATCAGCGTGAAGAGCGAAACCGGCCGCGGGACGACATTCCGTATCGAATTGCCGGCCGATCGACAATCTGTGGAGCATCTGGGAAATCCAGATACCCCTGCCAAATCCATCCTGTAGACGGCGCGAGGTGATGAGCTTGCCGCTTAAAGCGCAACTTTTGATCGTCGATGACGAGGCAAATACTTTGGCTTCGCTGTCGCGGGCCTTTCGTCTTGCGGGGCATGAGGCCACGGTGTGCGACAACGCGGCAAAAGCGCTGGAACTGGCCAAAGTACAACAGTTCGATCTGATTCTCTCTGATGTCGTGATGCCGGGCAAAGACGGTCTGAGCCTTCTCGAAGATCTCAAGGCGCAGGGCGTCGCAGCCCCGGTTGTAATGATGTCGGGACAGGCCCATATCGAGATGGCAGTGCGGGCGACGCGACTGGGGGCTCTGGATTTCCTGGAAAAGCCGATCTCGTCTGACAAGCTTCTCCTAACCGTCGAGAACGCTCTGAAGCTGCAGCGCCTGGAGAGCGAGAATCGCCAACTTCGCCAGCGACTGGGTAAGCACGAAATTATTTGGAAGGGTGAGGCCATGCGGCGGGTCATGGCGCAACTAGAACGAGTCGCCGCCAGCGAATCTCGCGTCTGCATCCTGGGAGAAACTGGAACGGGGAAAGAACTAGTCGCACGCACCATTCATGAAAAAAGTACGAGGGCCGGCGGGCCGTTTGTGACGCTAAATTGCGCGGCGGTTCCGGCTGAGCTAATCGAATCCGAACTCTTCGGACATGAGAAAGGATCGTTCACCGGCGCCTCGGGGCGGCATATTGGCAAGTTCGAACAGGCGAACCAGGGAACAATTTTCCTTGACGAGATCGGTGACATGCCGCTGAGCATGCAAGCAAAGTTGTTGAGAGTTCTCGAAGAAGGAGAGGTGGAGCGCGTGGGCGGAGACAAGCCGGTCGCCGTTAACGTGCGAGTCGTTGTTGCCACTCACCGCGACCTTGAGGCCCGGGTTCGAGAAGAAAAATTCCGCCAGGATCTGTTTCATCGCATATATGTTTTCCCGCTAACGCTGCCCCCATTGCGGGAACGGCGAGAAGACATCCCGGCATTGGTCGAGCACTTCGCAGCGCAGGTTAGCTCGCAAAACGGATGGAAGACGGTTCCCTTCACCGGCGAAGCGATTGAAGCCCTGCAATTGCATCCGTGGCCGGGCAATGTGCGCGAGTTGCGCAATATGGTGGAACGATTAATGCTTCTGGCATCGGACGGGCAAGTTGATTTGCAAACCGTGCAAGCGGCGTTGCCGAAGGGTGCGTCGGCGAACACGATGCCGTCGACCGTGCTCACTTCGGGCTCGCTTTCTGACCGCGTGCAATCCTTCGAGCGAGATGCAATCCTTGCGGAACTGAAGCTCTGTCACCAGAACATGAGCATGGCGGCCAAGGCACTGGGCCTCGAACGCAGTCATCTTTATAAGAAGGCCGAGCAGTTAGGAATTGATCTGCGGGCGATGCGACGTGAGCAAGACACCCAAGAATAGCACGAACTAGCCCGCAACCCCCACTGGCGCAGGAATTCCTTTCAGATCGGCTGCGAGCAAGCGATGAAACAGATGCTCTCCTGATTCGCGGCGAACCGACAAGCGGCCCGCACCGTAGGCCCTCGATTTGAGGCCGCGCTGCACGTCTTCGCAAATCCCAAGATCTTCGTCTTGCACGCGATTGCCCACTTCCACGGATTGCGTGTTGTAAGCTCGCTTTTCTTCACTGACATCCCCGAAATAGAAATCAAAAATAACGGAGCAATGATCCGCGTCGACCGGGATCACAAGATTCGTATCCATGTATCCCTCGTAGCAGTTGATCATGAGATTGGGGTATTGCCAGAAATACCAGGCGCGGTCGCCCTTGCGAGTGCTCGCCGTGGCGGCATCTTCATCGGACGCAACCATGGGGCTCGACTGCAGGCAATAGCGGTCCTCGTTCTCGATTGTGTACTGCTTGTAGTCGAGCACCGAACTCAGCCCCTTGTGCAGATAGGGCACGTGATAGCCGCCGTCGAGGTAATTGTCGACGAAGACCTTCCAGTTGCAACGAATGTTGTAGGATCGCCGGTCAAAATAGTGAAGATTGCTCAGCCCCAGCGGAACGACGCGGGCGACAAGCCCGCCCAGGAATTCGCGCAGCGAGGGAGCCTGCGAATCAAGATTGACGAAGACAAAGCACTCCCATGTTTCCACCCGGATGGGAAGAAGCCCATTCTCACTACGCTCAAAATTCTGGACACCCTCAAACTCCGGCATGCCCTTCAAGGAACCATCCAAACCATATTTCCAACCGTGATAGGGGCACTGCAGGATCGAGGCTTGGCCGCACGGTTGAGTGACGACAGCCGCAGCATGATGGCGGCACACATTAAAGAAGGCGCGCAACACGTGATCAGAGCCGCGAACAACCACGACCGGCTCACCGGCAACATGCGTCGAAATAAAGTCTCCGGCTCGCGAGAGTTGGTCCGTGCGAGCGACGAGCTGCCAGGTTTTACTGAAAACGTTCAGACGCTCCAGGTCCGCGACACGCGGATCGACATACCACGAAGCCGGGATCGTAGAGGCGTCAGCGAGAGATGCGCTATCGTTGTAACTGGAGAGTATCTCTTCGAGCGATTGATGATTGATCATGGTCGAGGTCGAGTCGATCCATGGTAAACGCAGGGGCCGGGCACTGAAAACACCGGCGAATCTCAACCGGGAGAGTTTGGGCGAAAGGAGGACTTGCGGAAGGACGGACCGGGGTTGGTCCGTCCTTCAAAGAACGTTATCCGGCTTTACGCACGGTGGAATCATCTGCGCGCGCCAGGGGCACTTCCACGAGATGTTCGCTCAAAAACCAGACCTGCAGTTCGTTCGGCCGAAGGACATCGCTCACGACCAGATCGTTGGTGCCGTCATCGCCAAGTTCATCGGCCCGGCGCGCCAGTTCGCGGCAATGTCCGATGATGATCTGGTGGGCATCGAGCAGTCGTGAAATCTGCACCGGTATTTCTTCCCTGTCGCGGGGAGGACGCGGAATCCGCGTTGTTTCCGCCACGTCGTGTGCCATGGCGAGCGAAACTCCGCCCAGCAGCTGAATGCGCTCGGCGATCTCGTCGACAATCTCCACCTGCTCCTCAAAATGCTTGTCGAAAAGCAGATGCAGCTGGTAAAAGGTCGGTCCCGCAACTTGCCAGTGTGACTTCTTATAAAGGTCGCGGAGGGTGATCGAGTCGGCAAGCAGCAGATTCAGCTGTTCGGTCATCTCCAGCCGCACCGGCTCTTCAAGTTCGAGCGGAAGCGCATGAGTAACCGTTCCGTAGGCCTGAATGGGTCTCGCGTTCTGGTGAATCCGGGGCTGGGCGCTGATGGTGGATTGACGAGCGTTGGAATTCTCTTTTTTCGGCACGAATGACCTCCTGACGTTACGCGGGTATGAACAGCCGGGCCTTCGACCTCTTAGATACCCACGCGTGGAAAAGGATGCCGCTTCTTTCTACACACCGGGGAATACGTCGTCCTCAGTTGTTTAGCCCGATTTACCGAGAACATTAAGTCTATTAGGCCATGCATTGTCGGGCCATTCGAAGTATTACACGACTAAAATTCTGCCTCCCCCGCGTCTGGGGCGTTATTCCGGGTCGCGATAGGCCGCGACACCATTTCGTGTTGGCCGCCGCGGGGAAGTGCCTTTGATTGCGGCTATGTTCGGGGCAGGAATCGTGCTTGATATCGTCGAGGCAATCTGGTTCGGTACGACGATTGGTCAGGCGTATCGAGCGAATGTCTGAACTGTTCACTAGCGTAACGAAACCAATCGAAATTTTTTTAGGATACAATTGCTCGGCCATCCGCTGTTGGCGGGGGGGGACGTGATCCAATGACGAAGAAGCGACGGATGAAGGGTGTTGTTCAACGCGTTATCAAACCGCAACCATACTCCGGCGAACCGGAAAAGGCGCAGATTGCCGTCACCGAAGCCGATGATCTTTACCGGGAGATCCGCGTTAAAAATGAACTCGTCGGCGATAAAGGCGAAAAAGCCAGCCTGAAGCAGGGCGCTGAAGTTGATGTAATCGTGGAAGCCGACTCCTCTGCTACGCTGACGAAACCCACAAAAGCATAATGCGGTCGCGCCTCCGGAAATCACCAACGCCGACCTCACTGATAGAATCGCCGCACTTCAATTGACTAAGCATCGGCGCTGAAAATCAGACGCCTTAAGCTGTCCTTCCTAAGCGCCAGTTCAATCTGTTCGGCACGCCGTCGGACTTCGGATGCTCATGCGGCCATTTCGCGGAACCGCCTATAGATGTCGGTCGATGTAATGGGCCAGAAGTAGCTTCCAGGCTTGCGTCGTACACGCTGGCGCCGTTGGCTGACTGGACAGCTTCTTCACTTGGCTTTCTCCACCTAAAAGCACGTGCGTGCAAATGCAATCGCATATGCGCATGCCAAAATGTGCCAAGTCGGAGAGCCGCGAGAAAATTCAATCCCACAAGATAGAAAAAGCGTTCACCAAACGAGTGTCGCTGGCTCTACACTACTGCCGAATGCTAGCGGGCCTGCTTGTCATCGTAATCGTAGTAGTGGTTGTTTGGTTTGCCAGCTACCTGCTGACAGGGTTGAAGGGCAAACGTTGATGCGGCTTTCCCGTGTCCGCTTGCGCAAGCTTTTTCCTACCGCGAACACTGAATACGCCAAAGTACGCCACCGTGTCAGATTGCTCGCGTGAAGAAGAAGCCAATGCTGAGAGTGACGAGGTGGTTAAGCAGTACACCGACTTTGGCGGTATGCAGCCAGTGCAGTCGCCAATTCAAGGTGCCGTTAACGGTGATGCACAGAACGAAAGATGCAGAAGCTTATCTGCAGGAAGCATTCCGTAGGCATCCTTGCTGCGATGAATCCGCTGGAGCAGCCAGCCGGATCCCGACAGTCAATCGCATCAAGCCCGAAAAAAAATAGATAACAGTAATCCAGCCACGTCGTTTCAGTCGAAGACCAGCGGCCGAGCTTGAGAGAGTCATCTTCGGAAGCCTTCAGAAAGCGCCAGAAGCGAGGATGACTTGGCAGATTGCGGAAGGAAACGCGTGATGTTTTCTCCTGGATTTTTTCACACATTGTTCAGAGCGGTAGAACCGAGGGAGAGAAAAACACGCCCAACGTGCTGTGGTAGAATTATTTCGCGGGGTGGAGCAGTCTGGTAGCTCGTTGGGCTCATAACCCAAAGGTCGGTGGTTCAAATCCACCCCCCGCAACCAAAACCCTCTTTTGGTTTCAATGGGTTGAGCCGCTCTCACAAACGGCCTCAACTACTCTAAACCCGAATTCCCGGCCGATTTTTTAGAAATTGTTTACGCCAAGACTTGCGAAAGGTCGTTCCCTAAGCGCTGACTTGTCTCATCTCTTTACAACAGCGTATCTTTGAACTCCGGCAGCGGAACTCGTTCGACGGTTTGACCGACCGCTCTCTTCGCCGCGGGCCGAACCGATCGCAACTCCTCAGGTCGGCGGCGAGTTGCTCCCCAAAGAATGAAATTGGCGCAATATCGGCGGTTCGACTGCTTTGCTGCGGTCTCGGTTGAAAACCAAGAAGCTGCGTGACGTCTACGCGGCGGGTTCAAGCGGCGGTGAAACGACCCGGTCGACATCGATTCCCGCATTTTGAACTGGGGCTTCGAATTCTTGGACTTGTCGCCCGAAAACGGGCTTCAGATGGGGAATTGAAGACGGTGTTAGGACGCCGTGCTAGCATCATTGCAGGCTGCGTCTTCGCATCCTGCTGACCGTACCGCTCGAGATCGAATCAAAGCCTCCTCTCTCCATGCAGGATGGCCCTGAAGAAGGAGTTCTGCATGGCTATGGAAAACGTCAGAAAAGTAACACGCATGGGGAAGGAAGAGCACTACTCCCCGGACCTGGAGGTGAATGAGCCGGTTCCAGACGGCGTGCCTTCCGGGCAGGATGTAGATGACTTCCTATCAGCCATTCGTACGCGAGGCCTTGACGTTCTGGAAACGGAACCTGAGTCGCCGTATTCGGTTCTGGAAAGTAGGCTGGTCCGCGAGTCAGACGAGATTGATGTCAACCCGGCTACAGTTTTCCCAGATGCTGCCAATGATCCGGTGCGCCTTTACTTACGCGAGATGGGCGCTTCACCTCTTCTCACCCGTGAGGGCGAAGTGGAGATCGCCAAGCGCATTGAACGCGGTCAGTTCTCCGCCATGAAAGCGCTTTCACGCTCGCCTCTTGTTGTTCGCCAGGTTCTCGAGATGGGCGAGGACTTGAAACGGGGCGTACGATCGATTGAAGACATGGTGGTCTTCGATGAGGAAGAAGTTACCGAAAAGATCCTGCAGGACTATATCAAGGAGACGACTCGCCGCATCGATCTGATCCACGATCATTACCAGACGGCTCGCCGCCTGTCGCAACAACTGAAGACCCTTTCAGCAGATAAGAAGACCCGCAAGTACCGCCGCTGCCGATCCCATCTCAGTCGGGAGATAATCCGGACCTCTCTTATCATCCGAGACCTCGGCATTGCCCCCTTGGAGCGGAAGCGCTTAAGTGAACGGGTAAGTCACACCACAAACCTAATGCGTTCGCTGGAGCGTCAGATCGCAAACCTGGAGGACAAGATTGCCAACACGCGCAACGAAACCCACAAGAAAACCTACCGCAGCGCGCAGCGAGAACATCGTGCAGAAGTCAAACGGCTGGAAAGCGACGCAGGCATGACATTTGCAGAGTTGCAGCGAACGCAGCGTCGAATCATCGAGAGTGAAATGGATGCGGAGCAGGCAAAACACGAGATGATCGAAGCCAACTTACGGCTCGTGGTTTCCATCGCGAAAAAGTACAGCAACCGTGGGCTTCAGTTTCTCGACCTGATCCAAGAGGGGAACGTTGGCTTGATGAAGGCGGTAGACAAATTTGACTATCGCCGCGGATACAAGTTCTCCACGTATGCCACCTGGTGGATTCGGCAGGCCATCAGCCGGGCGATTGCCGATCAATCGCGCACCATTCGGCTGCCGGTGCACATGGTCGAGATCGTGAACAAGCTGATTCGCATCACGCGGCAACTGGTCCAGAGCTTGGGACGCGAACCCACCTCGGCGGAGATCGCCCAGCAAATGGACATTCCCGAGGCTAAGGTTCGCAAGGTGCGAAAGATCATGCGGACGCCGATCTCTCTGGAGACGCCGGTCGGTGAGGAAGGAGATTCCCACCTCGGCGACCTCATCGAAGATCAGACGCAAGTCTCGCCCGCGGAGGCGCTCCTCAACGTAAACCGAGAGGAGAGGACTGCCCACGTGTTGCGAACGCTCAGTACGCGGGAAGAGAAGATCATCCGGATGCGTTTTGGAATCGAGGACGGCTCGGAGCGGACGCTCGAGGAGGTTGGCCAGTCGTTCGGTGTGACCCGCGAACGCATTCGCCAGATCGAAGCCAAGGCCTTGCGCAAACTGCGCCATCCCTCACGATCCGGCAAGCTCAGGGCACTCTTCAATGACGTGGGTCGATGAACGGGCTAGGATAGAAGCCGATTGGCTTCGCGATCGCTGAAGCGTTTCGAAGCTTTAAAGATGTCGTTCGCGTGTCTGTTTGCCTGGAAATAGCGCTTCATCTCTGACGAGGTAGCGATGAAGGGTTCGAAGGGTCTGTCTCCCGCAGAGCTTTTGATTCTCGCTTTTCCAATTCCGCCTGGCGATGCAGGGTAGCTTTCGCGGGATCTGTTCCCGCCTTGAGATCTGTCTTATCGATCAAGTAGCGCCAGCCTTCGTGCCGATCAGAAGAATCTTGGGCATCCTCAAAGTTCTTCAATTCGAGTTCTGCCTTATGCTTGCCTCCAATCACGGCTACAACTCCTGCAGAGCGGTAGGTACGGATGTTATAGCGGATGATGGCGTAAGAGGCGCTACTGTCGTTGATGGTCAATAGAATCCATTTTCAGAAAGATCCAACGCTGTTCGTGCGCAACAGATAACAGCTCTCAAATCTTGTGACGGCGGTGTTCTCTCGATGAGTCGCGTGCGGCATCATGCGGCGTTTTACCGCGAGCTTCGTTCAAACTCATGGCGCGGTCATTCAAACGAAATCCATTCAAAGACTCAATCGCCGCCTTCGCTTCAGCCGCGTCTGTCATTTCAACGAAAGCGAAACCCCGAGGTCCGCTAGTGTCACGGTCCGTCACAATGGTGACAGTTTCCACGGATCCATAGGCTTTGAAAAGATCTTTCAACTGCGCTTCGGTAGTCGTCGGATCCAGGTTTCGAACGAAGATGTTAATCACAATTTCTCCGCAGACTTTTCACGCAGGCAGCTCATCGCTTGGGCAAAAAAACAAAGAGGCGATTTCGGTTGATAATCGCCTCTTCGCAGGATTCGTCGGCTTAAGCCGCCCGGACATTTTCAGCTTGCCAGCCCTTTGGCCCCTTGGTGACATCGAATTCCACCGTCTGGCCTTCCTGCAGGCTCTTGAACCCGCCCGCCTGGATCGCGGAGAAATGCACAAAAACGTCTTCGCCAGTCGAACGGCTAATAAAGCCGTAGCCTTTGGCGTCGTTGAACCACTTTACTGTTCCTTTTTCCATGTATGTTTGTACTCTTGTTCCTTTGTGATAGTTACGCTGGAGGGATTCGGAAGAAAACTTGTGCAGGTTACTGGCTGTGAGGCGAGAGCTGCTCGACCGATTCGGTCTAACGCACACGCTAATGCTACGCGACGCCGGCACAATTATCAAGGCGATTCGACAGATCCGTTTTGCAGGTCAGTGGGTTCGATGCGTGACGCCGGCACACGCTGGATGTAGCAGTGTTCTTGCACTGCACTGCCGTTCTCATCTGTTTTTGAGGGTTCCCGTTCAAGAGGATTGTCGCAGATGGGACATTAGCGGACTGCTCGTAAAAACTGCCCTGAAACCCTCGCGAAATTTAGACGATAAGAAATTTATCGAACCACCAAATTGCTGCAATGCCGACGTTATTTCCTATATCCCAACCCACCGGTGCGTTGGCTTGGCGTGAAATTTAATGCCAGAAAGCAACCGACGTTCGTTCGGCACTTGGGTAACCTGTCGAGCGGTACGAGGGTTACGTATAAACGGGTCGCCTTGTCACTGTGCTGGAGTGCAAATGTTCAGCGCCATCGCCGGTAACAGGGTATACTAGGTCTACTTAACCTCGAAGATCCGCCGCACAAAGCATTCTGCGCCTTCGCGATTGAGAGATCGAGAGGCGCATGTACGCACAGAGCATTCCCGTTTTACGGCCACTCTACTCCACCGTGTGCAACCATAGTCGAAAGCGTGCATCCTGACTCGCGTCATCACGCTCTTCGCGACCGTTGCCCTCGCAGCCTCGGTGATATTTCGCTATGCGCTGGACTATCGGACGCTTGTCTGCATCCTAGTGTCGCTGGCAACCATTATGCTTGCCGTTCGTAGCCTCCTCACCGGCAAGCTTTTGTGGGCACTTCTTTTCGCAGGCGTTCTGGGTTTATTTACGCCGTTCCATACGACTCGGCTTTCCCATGTAAACACCTCCATACTCGACATGGCGACTCTGGCGCTGTTTGCAGCTGCGCCGATAATCTTTCGAAAATCTGCTGTTCCGTTGGCTCTCAAGCACCCCACGGGAAAGTTGTGATGAATCCGGCACGAACCGCTGAATCACAGGAGATCATGATGTCCTTGCGAAATGGAGACAAGTCCGGATTCAATCTACAACGTAGGCAGAACATCGCTAGCCGGAGGCGCACCCACGAAGTAGAAGTAATGGAGCACGCAGCAAAGGCACCCGAGCCAGGGGAGATCTCATCCCGCGTGCAGGCACGCTCGGTGACGGCATGAATACCATACTGACTCCCGCGTCGCCGCTCTCTACGCCCGCCCCAGGTGGAGTCAAGAAGAAACGGGTGCTGCTCGTCGACACTTCCCAGCCGAAGCGCGAATTGCGTGCTGAAGTGATGAGGAAGTTCGGAATGGATGTTGATTGCGCCGCCGACGTCGACGAAGCTCGGTTATGGTGGAAAGCGGACTTCTATGACCTCGTCCTGATCAACATGGAAAAATCGCGCGAGTATCGCGACAAATTCTGCGACGATATTCGCAGCGCGACACCCCCGCAGCGGTTGGCGTTCCTGGTGGGCCAACCAGAATATCTTGCCGCTTCGCCCAATGTGGATGAGGAAGTGCCGCTGGAGAAAGCGGCCAACGAGATTCTGGATGACATGAGACTCGCGCTCGCCGCCGATCACGGAGATCCGACCCAGCGTTGGGGCATTCTGGAGGCTTCCCGGAGAATCTCGGAGGTTCGCTCCAAGTCACTCGCTCGCACGCAAGCGATGCGCGCTTTGCCCGATCTGCCACGAGATTCTGAAGGACGCCCGAAACGAACCCCAACCGCGGCCAGACTGGATGATTTATTGAGAGAGGAACTGCGATGAAGAACCTGTACGTTGGAAACCTGCCCCACAGCACCACCGAAGCCGACCTGCGCAGCCTGTTTGAGGCACAAGGCGCGGTGGAAAAAGTAAGCCTGGTGACCGACCGGGACACGGGCCAATCTCGTGGTTTCGGTTTTGTCGAAATGACCAATGCCACTGAAGCCGACAAGGCTATCGCGGCCCTTAACGGGACCGACCTGGGCGGACGAACCTTGACCATCAACGAGGCAAAACCTAAGACCGATCGCCCGAGAGGCGGAGGCAATCGTTTTGCTGGCGGAGGCCGCGGACGCGACGACTATCGCGGCCATCCACGGCAGCCGCGCGAACCTCGCTGGTAGTACTTTTCGAACATGCTTGAGCCGGTGAAAGATTACGGGCGTGCCCGCCGGCAACGACTACAATAACGCAGGGGGTGCGGATGCCAAGAGGCCGATCAACTTTTACAAAACGCCAGAAGGAACAGACACGGCAACAGAGACAAAGGGATAAAGAGGAGCGGAGGAATCTGCGAAAACAGGACCAGCCGGCGCCCGGCAGCGTGGATGAAATGGCAGAACTTCGCCGACATGCCGCAGCCCAGGCGGCGCTATTCAACATCGGCGCGGAAGAAACTGATACTACTGAAGAGTCTGCGCCCGATGGCCGAGTCGGCGAGTGATTTTGAATGCAAGTCTGCAGCCGGATGCCTCGGCTGCGAATTGATACGGATCGCAATAATCTAGTCTGAGAGGAAAAACGTGGCGGAAATTCGATTGCAAGAGGGCGAGTCTCTAGAGAATGCGCTCCGTCGATTCAAACGCAAGGTTCAATCTGAAGACATTATTAAAGAGGTAAAGCGTCATTCGTACTACTTGAAACCGGGCGAAAAGCGCCGGGTGAAAAGTGCCTTGGCGCGAAAGCGCGCACGGAAAAAGATTCGCAAAGAAGGCTCATCTGGAACCGATGCGCGGCGGGAGAACAAGTGAGTTTCCCAGCAGCTGCTCGCTAGATGCTGGCCCCGAAGTGTGGCCCGACCTTACGGACACGACGGGTGCGCTCCACGGAGCGTACTCCGAGCCTTCTCTCATTGGGGATTTGGATGAACTTCAAAGCCTTGGCCAAATCTTGTAGCCACTCGAAACTCTGAATCACAATCCACGAGACCGAATTTTCTATCGACCCCAAGAGGCGCTAGTTGCACTCGTTAGGTCGAGAAAAAAACTTGGAAGCTCGAAGGGCAGGCTGCACGAATTGCAGATTTTGCGGGCGCAATCGACGCTGGCTTAGGTAAGATCGGTTTCATTTTCGAGAGTCTCAAGAGCAGTTTGTCAATATTCCGCTGCTCGTGCCGCTGCGGCAAGCTGGTTTTGCTCATCATATAGTCCTCTCACGTTTCCGGAGCCGCAAAGTTGGCTCGTGTGAAGATGCCCGTATCCGTGGATATTTGCCACTCGGTAAGCAGCCATTCCGGGACACAGCACATCCTTGTTTTGCTTGCGCCTGCTACGGAGAGCCGCTGACCAGATGTCTGCGGGCAGCTCGAGGCGACAGACTCGACATCCCAGGCTCTTGGAACATCATCCGTTCACAAGAGACCGTTATCACGTCTGAGACGGAGGGTTGTGAGAGACTCGATGAGCGTATATCAAGTCTGACAATGTGTATATGGGAATGTTCGCTTCAATTGTGAAATCGGGCCGGCGATCAGAGAGTGCAACTAGCCCTGATGCGCCGGCGACCGATGGGATTCTATACAAATACTTCTCCCGGCAAAGCGGTCAGAGTCCGCGAGGCAAGCGTGTTTTGAATCAGTCGCCGCGTTGGCAAGTCTGTCGCTATCTCGCTTTGCTTGCGTTCTATCTTCAACTTTAGAGTGCGCTCGATCTGACGTAACTCCAGCACCTCGGCTCCTGCCGCCAAGGTCGAAGCGCGCCCTTGTAAACCTGCCCTGCCCGTGCGGCCTACTCGATGGATAAAATCTTCCGCCATCTTGGGGACATCGTAGTTAATGACGTGGGCCACATCATCGACGTGAAGACCGCGTGATGCGACGTCAGTCGCGACCAGCACCTGGAATCGACCTTCCTGGAAGCCACTCAGAGCTCCATTGCGTTGCGATTGTGAGCGATCGCCATGAATCATGGCAGCCGCGAAACCGTCGCGCACAAGTTCTTTCGCCAGCCGCTCCGTGCCACGCTTGGTGCGTGTGAAGATCAGAGTCTGTCCCTTTTCTGCGTAAAGCAATTGGCGCAAGACGTCGAGTTTCTCTCCGGGCCGCACTTCGTACGCATTCAGTTCTACGCTTTCGGCGGGCTTGAGTACTGAGCCCAAGGCCACTCGAATCGGATTGATCATGTACTCGTTCACCAGACCGGCAACGGACTGCTCCATGGTGGCCGAAAAACACAGCGTCTGGCGCTGCCCCGGCAGCGTAGACAAGATGCGCCGGATCGCGGGCAGGAATCCCATGTCGAGCATGCGGTCGGCTTCGTCAAGCACGAGTATTTTTACGTTCTGAAGATTGGCGAGCCTGCGGTTCATCAGATCCTGCAGGCGTCCAGGAGTGGCAATCACCAGTTTCGCCCCGTTACGCAGGCTCTGGATCTGGGCTTTCTCCGCTACGCCGCCGATGACGAGCGCAGCCTTGTGCGCTTTGTTGGTGCGCAATTGCTCGAATTGCTCGTGAACCTGGATCGCAAGTTCCCGCGTCGGCAGTAAGACGAGAGCGATCGTGGAGTTCGACGGTTCCCGGTCAAGGGTCTCCATCAGTGGAATCAGAAACGCCAGTGTCTTGCCGGTGCCTGTCTGCGCAGTGCCGATGACGTCCCGGCCTTCAAGAGCAGAAGGAATCGTACGTTCCTGGATGGGGGTGAGGTTGGTGAATTGAGCTGCCGCCAGCCTCCGCTGTAGTGGGGAGGATAGGGGTAGTTCGGAAAATGTAGCCATTCGATTTGTTTTCTTTCTGGAGGGAAGTTGTCACGCACACTCTGACACACGTCGAGAGTCGCACTACCGCTCACATTCGATTTTGATTTACGCAAGTAAACGGCGGGCAGGAAAGGCGGAGATGAATCTAGTCAGAAGATGTGACTACCGCGTCACGAGCAAACCGTAGTTCGTACGTGGATCCAGTATATCAGAAGAGCCGGCAGGCGCGTATTGCAAGGGTCAATTCTGAGGTTCTGCGGGCCAACTGGGCAAAAACCTGTCGAAACGATAGAATCCTCACTTTACGGGCGCGGCCGGTCCGAATCTTCCCCACAGGCTGCGACCTTCGATCCAAGCATTGAGTGCGAACCGCAGTTCGTCCTGATTGCACCAGTGCTCAAGAACTCGTCCGTCATGACTGATCTGTGAGACGTTAAACCCAGCTTCCACTTCTTCATAGTAGATGACCTGATCGCCGTTGCGTGCTACGACAGCCACACTTTCCGTTTGTCCGTATCGAACGATAGGTGCGGAAAAAGGTTCGACACCATACTTATCAAATGCCGCGAGTTGTTCCGCGTCGCAAGCCTTCAACTCCCGAGCAACAATCTCGTTAACTTCCTCTATTGTCGCTGGCCGCCAATCGTCCATGGCGAGAGTCTACTATCGTCGGAATCAGTTGGCGAAATTAGGTCTTCTCGCTTCGTCCTTTTTCAGCGTCGATGAGCGTATGGGGCTCACCCAAGTCGTCAGCAACCGCAAGGCCCCGCAAATAAGCGTACAATTGCCGCGCCTGGGGAAAACCAACCTCACCTATTCCCAAAAAGCAAAGAACGATGCATGCCTGGCATTGCTCGTGACGGCGCCGGCCATGAAGCACTTAGGTCTTCTGGAGGAGCGGTCATGAGAATTCTGCTGTATAACCCCGACAATGGCGTCACTCGTAATTTCATGCCGCATCTCTGGATGTTCCTGCTCCAGGCCCTGACTCCTCCCGGCCACGAGGTATTGCTGATCGACGGCAATGCCCAGCCCATGGATGAAAAGGAGATCGCGCAATTCGTTCGCGACGAAAAGATCGGCCTGGTCGGCATCGGCGCGATGACCCGCATGATCGCCAAGGCGTACCGCATTGCCGACGCCATCCGGGCCACTGGCGTTCCGGTGGTGATGGGTGGCCCGCACGTCACGGAACTCGCCGACGAGGCGCTCGGGCGTGCCGGTGGTCCCCGCCACGCCGACGCCGTTGCCCTCGGCGAAGCCGACGCCACGTGGCCGGTCATCGTCCATGACGCAGCTCAGGGCGTGCTCAAAGAAATTTATGCTCCGGTGGATCGGGCAGGAAAAGAAAGCAAGCCTTCCCTCACCTCCTACCCGATCATTCCGTGGGATAAGATCGATCTTCATCAATTTAACCTGCTGCCCAAGATTGTATACCCCATGCTCAGCAAGGTCGGCGAAGGCTGGGGGACATTTCGCATCATCCCCGTCGAGTCCGGACGCGGCTGCCCCTACGGTTGCGAGTTCTGCACCGTCACCGGATTCTTCGGCGATTCCATCCGCTTCCGCACGAACGAGAGCGTAGTCAATGAACTTCTGTTGCTGAAAGCCCGCGCCCACAAAGAGAAAGGGCAGATGGCGGTCTTCTTCATCGACGACAATTTCGCCATCAATGTAAAGCGCACCAAGTCGCTATTGCGTGACATAATCGCCGCCAAAGCGCAAGTCCACTGGGTCGCCCAGATCAGCGCCAACCTCTTGCGCGACGAAGAACTCTGTGACCTGATCGCCGCGTCCGGCGGCAAGTGGGTCTTCATCGGCATGGAATCCATCGACCCGGCCAACCTCAAGGACGTCAACAAGGGATTCAACAAGCCCGGCGAATATGCCACCGTCCTGGAACGGCTTGCCAAACGCAACGTCTACGCCATCACCTCGTTTATCTTCGGCATGGACAACGACACCCGCGGGGTGGCCGAGCGCACTCTAGAACAGATCCGCACCTGGCCGCCGGGCCTGCCCATCTTCGGTCTGCTCACGCCATTACCCGCAACCCCGCTCTACAAACGCCTCGGGGCCGCCGGACGCCTTACCCGCCCCAGCCACTGGCAGGAGTTCATCCCCTTTACCATGGCCCATTCCCCGCTGAAGATGACCATTGAAGAAGCGCACGCCGAAGTGAAATATGGATGGTCCAACACCTACAGCGCTAAGGCTCTCGCTCAGGCCGTCGGCTCGCTCAACGACCAGCCTCTCGGATACCGTATCAACATCTTCCTCGCTCGCCTCTGCTTCCGCGGCATTTATTTCCCGATGATGGGGAAACTAGCATGGGTGAACGTAATCTGGGAAAATCGCCGTACCATGTTTGAACTGCTTGTAGAAGCCGTGTTCGGTGCCCGGCCGCGCCGATCAGATCCCGATGCCGAGGCATCCTACCAAGACGTGGCCGTGCCCGAGGTCAGCGGCGAAATAAATGCCTAGCACTCTCTGGATAGGTTCTGCGCGGAAAAGGAACCGGAAGAACCTGAGCTTGGGCGGAATGGTGACCCCTCCAATGTGGAATGGGGATGTTACGACAGTAATCGTGAGGTAGCTCCAGGAAGCGTATGATCGCCTTATAGGCAGGAAGTTGAACTATGCAAAGGCATACGCTGGTTCGACGAAATCTCTGCTCCTTCGACGCAATCTCTAAACAACTTGCATTTCGTCCGTGCCGTTCTGCGATTCCGTGAACCCCTTGGCACAAGGTCGATGAGTGCGATTCCGCAACAAGTGAGTTGATCATGCGGATCGAAGCAGAAAGCAGGAATGACCATGTCTGTCAAGGCGGCGACGTTGAATACGATAGAAGTGAAGACCCCGCAACTCTCGTTAAAGCGAATTCTGTCGGTGCGATGCCCCGTTTGTAGGGCCAAACCAAAAGAGCAGTGCACGTTTACTACTGGACACCCATCGCTCAAGACTCACATCAAACGCGCCGTTGCGGCTACCCAGGCTTCCCCCGCTGAGAGCTCTGGGCAAGCGGCGCTACGATCTCTGCGGGGATTTGCAACCAGTGGCTTCCGGGCGCTATTCCGTCCAAAGTAGGAGAAAATGCTTCCAAAACAAAATAAGCAGCAAAATCAGATGTGCTTTCAAATCCACAAGAATGGCGGCCCGGTCGATGGCGTCAGCTATGCAACCTTGGGGGAGGCCTCTGCAGCATTGGAAAGGGCTGGCCAGGGGGGCGAAGTAACTGCCGTGGACGCACTCGATCGGATCGTACGTCGCTACACTGCGGACGAATGCAGGAATGCCCGCAACTCTCGGTAGCGGCATCAGCGGAGTTGGGCGGCCTGCAGACTATCGCGCGTACTCATCCGGTTTGGTGCAGAAAAGTGTATACAGGAAAGTCTCTATCCCCACCTCGTAAGATTGCTGGTACAGTCACAGCGTCTACTACAACTCTCCGACGAGCTGCTCTGGGCAACGGTCTCTTGTTTCTAGGCGATAGTTCAGGAGACACGCGTGGCCCATTCCATCTTGCTCGTCGATGACAATCGAGTCATTCGTCAAGTCTTGCGTGGAATGTTCGAGGCAATCGGATTCGTGTGCTCTGAGTCGGAAGACGGCCAGCAGGCGCTAGCGGAAGCCAGGCGATTCAAACCGGACCTCATCGTGCTCGATTACTCTATGCCAGTAATGAATGGGCTAGAAGCTGCACCGTTGTTAAGGAAGGCACTTCCCCTTACGCCGATCATCATGTTCACGATGTTCGCGAATCACGCATTCGCCACTCAAGCTCTCGACGCCGGGGTCACGGCAGTGGTCTTTAAAGAACAAGCTGCAACCCATCTGCTTCCCAAAGCTGAATCGCTGCTCAACTCTACGCGCACATAGATCTGGAGTTGCGCCGGAGTCGGGCTAGGTTCTTTTGAATTCTCTCGCCAACCGCGATGACGATTAGTTTTTAGGGTGGATGCCTTGAGCCTCGTCAACGGTGAGGCGCGAGGGATCACAATAGCCGTACCCTTTCAGACAAGCCGCGTAATTCCGCTTATGCTCGGCGTCCGCCAGTGACTTAGCTTCGGCCGCGGTCAGGTTGGAATAGTCACAGGTGTCCTCACCGTTGCGGCACTCTGACAAGTTGCGCTGGTGTTCGGAGTAGGCTGCCTGTTTCGCTTGTTCTGAAGTGAGTTTGGAGTGGTCGCATTGATCCCACCCATTCGCACAATTTTGAGCGTTGCGCCGAAGGTCGGCGGAGACGGTTTCCTTCGTTTGGACAGGAGTCAGCTGTGCCTGATCACATGGCTCCGAGCCGCCGGCACAGTCAGATGCATTGAGTTGGCGCCTGGCGATGTTCACTTCTTCGGTTTCCGACGGAGTCAGTTTGGATCGATCGCACGCATTCCATCCATCCTTGCAGGCGGCCAGATTGCGCTGTTGCTGCGCGGCGGCCATATCGCTGGCTTCCATCGGGGTCAGTTTGGACCGATCGCACGACAGCATGCCCTCGTCACAGTCGGAAACATTCCGCTGGTGATCGGCAACGTCCAATGCAATTGTTTCCGGTTCCGTGAGTTTCCAACGGTCACAGGAATCATAGCCGTGGCGGCAGTTCACAACGTTTTGCCGATGAACAGCGAGAGCCACCTCCGTCACTTCCGACTGGCTCAACCTGGAGCGATCACAGGTGTCGCGACCAGCCTTGCAATTCGCCAGATTACTGGAAAGGTCGGAGGACTGAGCAAAGGCCAAAATCGGCCAGAGACTGAGACAGGCTACTTGCGTAACAAGACAATTGCGAAAACTGATGTTCATCTATGCCCCTTTTGGTTGATGGAAGAATCAGGCTGCAGTCGAAGCGTGCAACACCAGTTCTTGACGATTCTTGAGCTCCAGGAAACGAACTATCCAAGTCACGCAGCCTCGTACCTTCACTTCGGTAAGACCCAGTTGCAGGGCGATGCCTTCATCGTTCAAGCCTTCACCAGCCAATCGATAGATCGGGCCCAGGACGCCTTTCTGTTCCCAAAAGCTTGGCATTTCATGCCTCCTCGTTGCCTTAACCGCGGCGCTGGAGCTGGAATTTGCTGAACTAGAGTCTCTTGCGCCGAGACAGGTTTCTACTTCTGTCAAACAATCATGCTCGCAACCATCTGTAATAGCTGGTCCCAATTGCTCACTTTATGTTGTGTTTCGTCACACGACTGGTAAGTCCGAGGGCCGCGGCCGATGCATTTTCTCCCGACCGTGCACTTTTGCACAGAATCACCAGAATTTATGTGTCATCGTAGTTTTGTCGGTTAATTAAGAAGAACCGCGAGGTTGACTATGGAAACGGTCCTGCACCCGCTTATTGTTCGTGCTCGAAGCCTGCGTGCTTTCATCGCTGCTTCTCTGAGGAAGGCGCTTCGAATGAAACCGCACGACGGAGATTTCGCATCTCAGCGGGTATGTCCGTTTTGCGCTCGCATTACGCCGCGCTACGAAACGTCTTGCCTGGAGTGCGGAAAGGCTCTTAAAGCAGCCTGAAAGATGTAGACGCCCTCGAAGAATGTCGGCCCATCTCACGTTGGACGGTAGCTTACTTTAACCGCTGGTTAAGGCTCAGATCACTCGGGGGCTTGGAAAAAGCTCGCAGCACCAGGCCGAGTACCAGACACAGCACCACCGCCGCCAACATGATCGGTATCGCCAGAGAAGTGCTGGCTTTCGGAGCTTGAGGCGCCAGCGCCAAGGCCGATGCTTCCGGCAGCAGAAACACCCAGACCACTGCCAAACAGAGTCCACCAGCAAGAGTCCTAAACGATTTCATAATCTCTCCTCTAAGTCTCACTGAAGTGCAGTACGGCGCAGGTTCAGAGAACCGTCGCCTTACCGGCTCGCACGACATTCGCGGCCGAAGACCCGCCATCCTATTGTTTTTCGAAGAATGGTTGCTGCGAGTATGGAGCCTTATCGTTTCGATTACTGGTCAATCTTGACCAAGTTTACGATCCGCCGGCATCCTGCGTAATCGCGTAAGTGGGCTAATCGTTTAAAACGACATTGAGCAGAGAACTGTGGACCTGCAGTGCGCCTTCCGCGCCGCCGGCATAATCAATAAAACCCAATCTCCTGAACCTGTTCATAAAGAAGCTGACTCGCGAGCGAGTGGTTCCGACCATCTCGGCCAGCGTCTCTTGGCTGATCTTGGGGATGACGATCTCAGGTATGCCGTCCTTACCAAAATGAGCAAGCAAGAGAAGTACGCGGGCCAGCCTCTTTTCGCTCGAGTTGAACAGCTGATCGACGAGATCCTCTTCATAGCGGATATTGCGAGCCAATAAATAGGCCACAAACCTTTCAGAGAACGCTGGTTCGCGGCGGAGTACGTCCATCATCGCCTTCTTTTCGACACGCAGAATCTCGCAATCGGTCATCGCGACCGCTGAGCCCATACGTAGAAGCTGACCTGCCAGTGCGCCCTCACCAAAAAAGTTCCCCTCGCTGACGATTGCAATCGTCGCTTCCTTGCCGATCTTGGATACAACAGTGAGCCTCACTTTACCTTTCTGGACATAAAGGACGGCATCCGCGTCGTCTCCTTGCGCAAATATCACGCTCTTCTTCGGAACAGACAGAATCTTTCTTCCCTTTCCAATGGTTGCAAGAAAGGTGTTGGGGTCGAATCCCCCGTTTTTCTTGGCTGCCGAAGCGGGCATCATCTCCTGACAAGTATAGTCCCCCAGTCTGACGCGCTGTCGCGCGGGCTCATTTTGCGGAGACCTGGTTTAAACGCGCACGACCTCCAGGAGTGGTCACTTTTGAGCAGTTTTGTTTTGCTTCGCGCATCAGAATGAAACTGAAGAAAAATCAAATATCAACCACAACTGATCAGGAGAGCTATATTGTCAACCGTTCAAGTTGGCACGGTTCTGATGAAAGCGTGGCCCGGAATGCCGCAGCTCATCCTGCTTGAAACCGAGCCCCGCTTGGGGGAGTGGAGCACGGCCAGCGTGGATGCATTCACTCTCGATCGCAAGATCCGTGCTGCCGGATGGAATTTCTTTTTCATGGCTGCGGAAGTCAAGACGATGTTCTTCGGGTCTCTGAGGGCGTCAAAGGTACAAAGCGCGTTGAAGCGGATTCTGGCCAAGGTGAAGCGGGAGCACTTCAATGGCCTTGAGGTTACCGCGATTGTTGCTCGACATTTCCTCGGCGTGCCCTATGTGACGGTGTCCGCGCATTCTCGCCACCTGCAACACAGTTCTAATCTGGACATCGCCGAAATACGCCAGACGTCTCAGGACGCCGCGGAATGGGCCAATGGTTGAATTGTGCGTCAACCGGTCGGACGGATCGTTGTGGGAGCCTTCCTGTGATTGAACGGATGGATCTGCACCTCGGGGTGGCTTTGACCTCGATGTTCCTGGCTGGGTGTTCCCTGATTGTCTTAAGCCAGCGTAAACAATTTGAAAAGCGCAAGCGCCAGAGAATCTGGACTTCAGCTAAGCCCCGGCCGCCCGCAGAAAGCAAGGCATCATGAATCCGAATGGAAATCTAGAGAGAATCCTCGAATCAGCAGTTGTCATTTCATGGGCTGATTTGTCGCGAGGCAGCCCAACCGGCTTGATTCACATTGAATACGGTTTTGCTACAGGCGGAACTCTGGACTATCTCAAGTTCTGGTCGTCCCTCACCCGAGGTCATTGGCTTCTGGCCTGTCAGTATTGGATGTCAGCGAACACGTATCACAGCGCGGGCGTTGGTTTTGAAAATGGATACAACTCCGAAAGTCTAGCGCATGTGCTGGAAATTGCGATGCAACATCAGAACTCGTTCGTGCTTCCCCCGAACCTCGGCCGGCAAGGGCTGCTCCAGATTTCAATGCCTACGGCAGCAGAGACCGCAGCCGCCGCAGCACTGATAAAGATAGCTTTCGACCGGTTAGCTTGATTTCCTGCGGTTATCTGAAGGTCCACACGATTTATTTTCCGAGGCTGCTAACCGGCGATCGCGATGCGGGTCTGTTCGCGGGAGGCCAGTGCTGAGTTCGCACTTTTCGCCGGATTTCGCGCCACAGGTGGGACATCGCACTGCCAACGCTTCCTTCTCTGTGACGTTCATGCCTACACAATGCACGGTTGCCGACCAATAAGATGGTCAATTGTGACCATCGCGCAATCCTCCCCGAGGTGCATCATCATAGGGGAAAGTATGCGGCCGGGCAGCGGAATTTAGGCGGTAGTGTTCCGGATAAAGCCAGCGGCTGCGTGATTCATTTCGAGGAGCCATCCCCATGTTCAAACAATCGGCTGAAAACGGAAAACAGTCCCCAGAACGACCGCTGATGGGCCCAGGAGGACTGCCTGACTCCGAGCATTCAAAACAGCCACCGCTTCCGGAACCTCCATATAGGCCTTATTCCGAAGAGCCTGCGCCGGATGAAGCTCCTTACGAACCTTACAAAGGCATCTAGTTGCGGACTTGATATCCGTAGACTCGAGGCGCACCACCTGAACACACTCAGACGCAACAAGGAGAAATCATGAAAAACATCAAATTTGTTGTAAAAGTTGGCCGCGGCGGTGATCGCGCCCCTGCATACGTGCAGAGAATTGATCCGACCCCCGTCCAGATGACTACCAACCGCAAACTGGCACTGATCATGGGAAAGCTTACGGCCGAGGATGCGGTTAAATCCATCCAAACTTCCCATTGCATCCCGGAGCTAGTGCCCGTGCCGGTCGCCTAGCCACGGCTTCCAGGTGAGCTTTCGGCCTACGGTGACGATTCGTCCCATAGGCACCGTTCTGGCGACTCGAACTTCAGGCCAGAAGAGATCCACTGGACTTCACGCAACCGGTCAGTTTTGACCAGTTCGCGATCTCACTTGCGTTGGATACTGATGTACGGAAAATCCCTCTGTAGACGCCAAGGGGGAGAGTGTCTCACAGTGAGGTTGCTTTCAAATTGCGAGCCTTCGCACAGGAGAACGGGCGCCTCACGGATACCGGTTCTGGCCAGATTCAGGAACGATGCCGCTGCTAAATACCGTATTTTCCGAAAGAACTTTGGAAGTGGTCGCACCTCGCCCCGCATTGGGTGACAGCCCTGCACGCGTATGGGCGCGATTGCAGTCGAAGGCTTCACTCCCCAGTCGAATTGCAGTGGTCGGAAATTATCTTCCGCGACATTGTGGGATCGCTACCTTTACCACGGATCTGTGCGCGGCCATATCGACGGAGTACGGATCAGCTCGACTGATGGCGCTCCCGGTTAACGACATCGAAGAAGGATACGACTATCCCGATCGAGTGAGGTGGTCACTCGCACAAGACGATGTGAAGTCGTACCAGGAGGCCGCGGAATTCCTGAACTTCAACAACATCGACATGGTATGTCTGCAGCATGAGTATGGGATCTTCGGTGGTCCAGCCGGAAGCCATGTCTTACATCTGCTACGCGGCCTGACCATGCCGATAGTAACCACGCTGCACACCGTTTTGCGCGAGCCAAATCCTGACCAAACGCGGGTTATGCAAGAGATCGCGGGGCTCTCCGACCGGCTCGTTGTGATGAGCCAGCTGTCGTCACAGTTCCTGCAGGAAATCTTCAAGGTTCCTGGCAATAAGATCGATATGGTGCCGCATGGAGTCCCTGATCTGCCTTTTCTGGATCCGAATTTTTACAAGGACCGTTTCGGCGTGGAAGGCAAAGCGGTTCTGCTCACGTTCGGTCTGCTTTCACCGAACAAGGGAATCGAAAATGTGATTCAGGCGTTGCCGCAGATTCTCTCCAAGCACAAGAACGTCGTGTACATCGTCGCAGGCGCGACTCATCCTCACATCTTGCGGCGCGAGGGCGATCACTATCGAGCCAGTTTGCAGGCTCTGGCAAGGGACATCGGAGTACAACCGCAAGTCATCTTCCACAACCGCTTCGTGAGTCCGGAGGAAATGGTTGAGTTCATTGGCGCCGCCGACATCTATATCACGCCCTATCGCCATGAGGCGCAGGTGGTTTCCGGAACGCTTGCCTATGCGTTAGGCGCGGGAAAGGCGATCATTTCCACACCCTACTGGCACGCAATCGAGTTGCTTGACGGCCGCAGGGGTGCGCTGGTCCCATTCCAAAATCCCGAGGCGATTGCACATAAGGCGATCGAGCTCCTCGATACTCCGGCCATTCGTCACGCCATGCGCAAACGTGCTTACCTATTCGCGAGGGAAATGGTCTGGCAGCGAGTAGCGCAAGGTTACATGGAAAGTTTTTTGCGCACCCGTAGCGACCGCACGCAAAGTCCAAAAGTCCAGTTCTCGGCGCGCCTGAAGGAAAGATCCCTGGGGCAGTTGCCTGAGTTAAAGCTCAATCACCTGAATCGAATGACCGACGATACCGGAATGCTGCAGCATGCGATCTTTACGATTCCGAACCGCAAAGAGGGCTACACAACCGACGATAATGCTCGTGCTTTGATACTCGCTGTGAGGCTGGAGTGCCTTGATAAAGACCGGTTTGGGAAGATAGGGTTGCCTTCTCAGAAGTCCGCTGGCTTGTACCTATCCTTCCTGGAACATGCGTTTAATCCTGAGACGGGCAGATTCAAAAACTTTCTGGGCTACGATCGTCACTGGAACGAGACTGAGGGGTCTGAAGACTGCCACGGCCGCGCCTTGTGGGCACTGGGAACCGTTCTAGGCGGATCCCAAGATCATGGATTGAGGGGCGCTGCCGGTCGATTGTTCGAGTTCTCACTCCCGGCCGTCTTGCGATTCAGCAGTCCACGTGCCTGGGCGTACACCCTGCTCGGAATTCAGGAATACCTCACTTCGTATCCCGGAGATCGCGATGCACAGAAAGTACAAGCTGCCTTGAGTCGGCGTCTGGTCCAAATGTATGAATCAGTCCGTCAGCCGGATTGGAAATGGTTCGAGAACGTTATGGCTTACGGCAACGCCAGGCTATGCCAATCCATGCTGCTTGGAGGTTCCGCCTGCTCGGACGAGCAGATGGTTTCCGTCGGCCTGGAATCTCTGGACTGGCTGCTGGAAATGCAGCGGTGCGAAGCCAACGGTCACTTTGTCCCGATCGGCTCACAAGGCTTCTATCGCAAGGGTGGTGAGAAGGCGCGTTTCGATCAGCAGCCTCTCGAAGCCGCAGGCGCGGTTTCTGCTTGCTTGCAAGCGTACCGTGTAACTGGTGACATCCGGTGGCGCAGTGAAGCGTGGTCTGCTTTCAATTGGTTCCTCGGCCACAACGATCTGCAACTGCCTCTTTATGACTCCGCAACCGGCGGATGCCGGGATGGCCTGCATCCCGACCGCGCCAATGAGAATCAGGGAGCAGAATCAACGCTGTCGTTTCTCATGGCACTCGTCGAAATGCAATCTGTACGAGAGCCCGAACAAAAGGAAATCTTTTCATGACCGTGCCCGCTGAAAAGCAAGTGAGCCTTTTGCGCACTCGCTTTGAGCCCTTACTTCTTCGCCATCCCGCCAACCCGATCCTGACCGACAAGGATTGGCCGTATCCCATCAATAGTGTTTTCAACGCAGGAGCAACTCTACTCGCAGATGGCACAACTCTGCTGCTTTGCCGGGTTGAGGATCGACGGGGCCTGTCGCATCTTTGTGCTGCCCGCTCCAGAAACGGAGTCGATGATTGGCAGATTGATAGTGAGCCGACATTGATGGCCGACCCGAAAAACTATCCTGAAGAAATTTGGGGCATTGAAGATCCCCGCATCACCTTCGTCCCCGAATTACAGCAATACGTGGTCACTTACACCTCCTATTCTCGCGGAGGCCCCGGAGTTTCACTGGCCCTAACCAAAGACTTCCGCACCTTCGAACGATACGGCGTGATTATGCCGCCGGACGACAAAGACTCTGCACTTCTGCCGCGCAGAATCGACGGATGCTGGGCATTGATCCATCGTCCAATGACTACTCTAGGGTCGCACATGTGGATCTCGTACTCTCCAGATCTTCGTTATTGGGGCAGGCACAGACTCATGCTGGAAGCCCGCCGTGGTGCCTGGTGGGACGCAAACAAAATTGGCTTGTCACCGCCGCCCATCGAGACGTCTCGCGGATGGCTGGTGCTCTACCACGGGGTGCGCCACACGCCTTCGGGGTGTTTGTATCGATTGGGATTGGCTCTCTTCGATCTCGAGGTTCCGGAAAAATGTCTGCTGCGAGGAGATTCGTGGATCTTTGGACCGGAAGCAGAATACGAGCGTCACGGCGATGTGAATGATGTTGTGTTCCCCTGCGGGTATACGATGGGCGCCGATGGCGACACGATCAACATCTACTACGGAGCTGCCGATTGCTCGATCGCCCTGGCTCACGCCAGCGTTCGCTCACTACTCGAGTGGCTCGATGCCAATGGAAGCTTCGAGCGCCGCCAGCGATCGCGGGACTTATGAAGGTGTTGTTGGCTGTGCTCGGCTCTGTTTTCGGCTGTCGGCACCGCCATCTCAGTCGTGTGTTCACGATCCAAAATCGCACGTACAAGGTCTGCTTCGACTGTGGACGCGAATTCGACTTGCCAAACCCGCAGGAGGCAGCCGATACCAACTCGGCCGCTCGCCTGCCGCCGAAAAGTCAACATGCGCCGTGAAGTTGTGGAGCACGTGGCAAGAGAAAAGCCGACGGGCCGATCGGGTGACCGAAAAGCGCTTGGCGATTCTGGGCCTGGCTGTTGGCGTGATCCTGGTTGGTTTTATTTTGCACTACGCGTTGCAGGCTAAGGCATCGCTTGATCCTGACCGTTTACAGCGCGGCTTCGTCGATGAGTACAGCTCAAGCCGCATCGCCTAAAGCACTAGTGCGGGATCACCGCCGTCTGAAGTGGAAAGCCGGTCGAGGTTCATTTTTTAGAGCAGTCAAACACTGTCACAAACTGTCGTCTTAGCTGATCTGGCCGTAAGGGGTCTCGGGAATGTGGTGGTCTTGCAGGTCCTGGTCTCTGCCTTTCCAGTTGCCGCCTTTGCCGCTCCAATAGTTAATCGCCGAATGGACGGTCGCGACCAGGTAAAAGACGGCAGCCAGAGGCAGCGTCAATGCCCATGCGGGGTTCAGCCGGTAGTATCGCACGATGCTCGAGTATGTGATCGTCATGGCCGTCCAGGCCGCAATGCTCATGAGAATTGCCGGCCTGTTTCCGCTGAGCAACAACAATACTGGTGCCAGATAGGTGATCACCATCCCGGCGATCGTGCCCAGCAGCAGCCATGACGAATGCTTGAGTTGGTTGAAGGCCGTGCGCGAGATCATCTGCTCGATGTGAGAGAAGGTCTCATAGCGCCGCAAACTCTGGCTCTGATCAGTTAAGCCTAACCACAATCGTCCACCGTGCTTTTTCAGAAGGTCCGCCAGCGCGCAATCATCGATCACTGCGCCGCGAATGGCCTCCATTCCCCCGGCGCGCTTCAAAGCCTCAGTCCTGACAAGCACGCAGCCTCCGGCGGCACCGGCAGTCGAGCGCCGATTATTGCGAACCCAGGCGGGCGGGTAGAGCATGAAGAAGAAATATACGAAGGCAGGAATCAGTAATTTTTCTGGAAACCTTTCGCAACGCAGCTTCACCATGAACGAGACCAGGTCGTATTTGCCTTGTGAGGCGATAGCACCCAGATTTGTCACGGTTTCGAGACCGTGCAGCACATCGGCATCTGTGAGCATGAGCCATTCGGGATTGATCCCGCTGGCGCGTGCATACTCGATACCCTGATGCATCGCCCAAACTTTCCCAGACCATCCAGCGGGCAAGCGCTTGCTCTGAATCACAACGAGCGAGTCGGCTTTGCCTGCTTTTTCAGCGGCGCAGCGTGCCACGTCCGCCGTATGGTCCGCGCTCTCGTCATCGACGACGAGGACGGGCATGGCTGCGTTTTGATGCAGTAACGATGTGACAACCGTCCCGATCAACTCTGCTTCATTGCGGGCCGGTACGATGGCCAGCACTCTGCCTGAGACTGCGGCGTTATCAGAGGTGTTGGGATTCACCCCTTTCGTTCGCCAGAAAAATCCTCTGGCCACGACCAGATAGAACCAGATCAGGACTGTAAGCCCAGCGACGCTTGTGGCAAGCACCGACATGAGAGAGCCCGAGAGTACAACCTGCCCGATTTCAGTTCAAGGTTGATCGGGACAAGAGAAGGAGGTGTCGGGTCTGAGGAGAGGGTACATGGCTCGCTGACAAGCGCTTCGCTCGGGATGACAGAGTTGTATAACTCTACGCTGTCAGGCGGAACGACCAGATTCGATGCCGACGGTGTTCGGCATTGCTTCGGTGAAGGTCATGCGGATGCCGTACTCGGGCCGCAGGATCACCATCGGGCGCGGTTCGATGATCTGGCCGGGAACCAGCTGGAAATCGTACTTTCTGAGCATCACGCTGAGAATCATCAGCATCTGCAGCATGGCGTAATTGCCGCCGATGCAGCCTCGTGGTCCAGCCCCGAACGGCAAATGAGCGAAGGGCGTGTGCCGTTTCTCGTTTGCCTTGCTGAAGCGTTCGGGATCAAAACTCTCAGGATTGTCCCAGTAGCGCGCGGAATGATGCGCCCCGTAAGTAAAAACGACGACCGTCGAACCACGAGGGATCTCGATGTCGCCGGCGCGGTCGTCTGTCAGGGCCATCCTATCGACCATCCAAAACGGCGGATAAAGGCGCAGAGCCTCGTTGATGATCTGGGTCGTAAACTCGAACTTTGGAACGTCGGAAAAAGTCAGATGTCGTTCCCCCAGCACGGAGTCGAACTCATCCCGAATCTTGTCGACACAATCCGGGCGGGTGCTGAGCAGATAAAGAGTCCACGACAGAGCATTCGACGAGGTCTCATGGCCGGCGACCAGCAGCTGCATGCTTTCACTGATGACTAAATCGTCGTCCATGCTTGACCCGTCGCTATAACGGGCGTCCAGCAGTATTTGCAACAGATCATGGCTGGGCTCTTCCCGGCGGCGCCGCCGAATGTAGTCACCCAAAATGCCGAACGCGCGAGCCGTCATCTCCTCGTGCTTCCGCTGTTCGCCAGAGATGCGAAACCAGGGATTCAGGTACGGTTGAATGGTCTGGCGAACCATGAATTCCTGAACGGTTGAGATGGCCTCGCTGATGGTCTCGATGTCTTTCTCTTTTAACTTCGCACCGAATAGAGATTTGCCCACCATCGCGAAGGTGATCTTCATCATCAGGGGATAGATGTCCACTGGGCCGACGCGGGCCTGTTGGTCGAAGTCCTGCAGCGATTCGGCGAGGGAATCCTGCATGATCGAGGACAAAACCTCGAGCTGCTTGCGCTCGAAGCCCGATTGGATCAGGCGGCGTTGTGTTTTCCAGGGTTCGCCTTCCGTGGTCAGCAGACCTTTGCCCAGGAAATGCCCCATCCGCTTTTTTTGAATATGGGATTTGTGGTAGTTCTCCCAGTTCGTTTTCAGCACGTGCTGAATGACGACGGCGTTGGTGGTGACAATGGCTTCTTTGACGCCGCCAAAATAGAAACGGAACGTGTCGCCATAAAGGGCGCCGTACCTGGTCAAGACCTGGACCGGATTGTGCGCCATCGCACGGGAGTCCAGGAAGGACTGGGATCGAGGGACGGCCGGAATCCTTTGCGGCACGGTCAGGCCTCGCTCTCGCTGTCCACGCGGGTCAGAAAAGAAGTGCCATCTGAGTTGCCCAACTGTTTCAAGAGCAGCAAATGATGTTTTATTGCCCGTGTCATGGTCGGATGTTGCCGGTAGGTTACCCCATATTCTTCGGCGGTCTGCTTCACAATCCGGGTCAGAGGGGCGTAGTGAGTATGACAGACGAACGGGCACAGATGATGGACGATATGGTGATTCAATCCTCCAACAAGCCAACCGACCAGCGGATTTTCCGTCGCATAGTCGGCCGTCGTCGCGAAAATGTGATCGATCCAGTTATCGAAATCGTTGCGGCCCGACGGAAAGTACGTGCTGTCGATCACATGCGTGGTCTGGAATACGAGCGCAACGCTTAACCCAATAATCAAATGGGAGAGAACGAAAGCCAATCCGACCAGCAGGGGTGATTTTCCCAGCAGCACGATCGGCAAAATCAGCATGTAGGTGAGATAAAATGCCTTCCCTGCAAAGAGAATCACGTATTCCCGTAACGGATGTTTTGCTTGTTTCAGATAATCGTGGGAGGGAAAGAAGAAGCACTTGAAATCCCTCAGAAACACGTAGTCGAGCGAAAACAGCGCATACATCAAAAGCGCATAAATGTGCTGGAAGCGTTGCACGCCCGTGCGGGGTTCGTGGGGTGTAAACCGTAAGACGCCACGTCCGGTTAGCGCGTCGTCCTCGCCATGAAGATTAATGCAGGAGTGGTGTCCCCGATGGTGGAGGATCCGCCACATGTAGGAACTGATTCCGCAAACGTCAAAAACATAGTTCAGCCCTTTGTTCACGGAACGCACCGACGAGATCGCGTTGTGATTGCTATCGTGGGCAATATTCAGCAAAAGGAACGTTTGCGCGATCGCATTTAAGAGGTAGAGGCCGACAAACTTCCAGGAATCCGGCTTGAACGCGTAAAGGGCAATCCAACTGCCTGCCAGCACGGTCAATCCAACCGCAATTTTGAGCCACATTGCGAGATCGGCCTTTGGAGAAATCTTCCCTTCTGAGAAGAAATCTTCAAGGCGGCGTCGTAGGACTTTAGGGAAGGAAGACTCGGGTGCCGAGTCGAGAACGGAGTCCCTCAGCGAGGCCTCCGCGGGCGCAAGGTCGTTGATCTCCGGAGTCAGACTAATATCCGCCTCGTAAAGACGTCAAAACTGCAATGAAGTCAGGCCGATGCCTTCCACCGAGGCCTGGCTCGCTGCCAGCGGCGGATTTTGGCCGACAGGACAACCCCTCCGGCGCAAATTGAGAAATCAGCGTAAAAATGAATGCTAGCTCGAAAACTTGAGTAAGATCAAGACAAATTCGGATCTGGGGCCTTTGGCATAACCACGGATGTTCTCAGTAGCGAGCAAGTAGGGGAAATTCCTGCTAAGCTTTCAAAATCTCTGTTAACATCACCGCTCTGTGCGAAAAGAACTAAAGGACTAGTGAGCCTGAGTCGGGCGGCTTGGCGGTGGTCTAATTTTCGCCGTAGCTGTCCGCTGGTGTTTGCCGGTATTTAAGAGTGGTTGTAGTTCTTTTCATGTGCCTTGGTCACGCTGCACGGGGGCGCGCAGCGGGACATTTTATACGGAATCTTCTTATCAACACAGGAGGTTAGCGAATGGCGGTGCCAACCGCCATGAGACCGATCCGAATCTATGATCGATTCGATTTTGGACAAGCTGGATAGTCTAGGGGATCAGCATCCGCACAGGCTTCTCTATTCTTATATTGACGTGAACGGCAATCCGATTGGGGGCTACTCTTACGCGGAGTTTCTCCACCGGACGAAGGTGATTGCCGGACACTTGCGTAAGGTGCACGACTTCAAGTCGCAGGACCGCCTTCTGCTCGCCTATCCGCCGGGCCTCGAGATGATTTGCGCATTTTTTGGCTGCGTGCGTGCGGGGTTGATCCCCGTCCCGGTCTATCCCCCGAGTTCCCGTGACTTTCGGAGCGCTCTGTACAAGATGGTCCACATCGCCCAGGACTGCCAGGCGGCTGGCATTCTGACGAGCAAAGATTACCTGGGATCCTTGAAGACAAATCTCGCGAGAAGCGGCGTGTGCGGATCGGGAGTTGATGTCGACTACATTTCCAGCCTTCGCTGGGTGGTGACGGAAGATTTCGTCGATGCGCTTCCAGGCGAAATTCCCAACGGTGCTTCCAACATCCTGTTTCTTCAATACACGTCGGGGTCGACCCGCGACCCTAAAGGCGTGATGGTCACCCACGAAAATATCCTGCATAACTGCCCCCTCGTGATCGATCATGACGCTCCGATCGTCGTGTCGTGGCTCCCGCAGTATCACGACATGGGGCTAATCGGGTGCTACCTGTATCCCGCCCTCAAAGGCGGCACGACCTACGGATTCGCGCCCACGGATTTCATTCAGCGTCCAACCTTGTGGTTTGACGCCATCAAGACTTATGGGGCCAGCGCTTCAGCCGCGCCGAACTTCGCGTACGACTATTGCCTGCGCGCCGGGCGGATCTCAAAAGAGAGCCTGGAGAGCTGCGATTTAAGCTCGCTCCGGCAGTTGCTGGTTGCAGCGGAACCCGTCAAACCAGACACTTACACGCGGTTTTTGCAAGCCTTTCAGCCGCGAGGCCTGAAGTCTGAAAGCTTTTTTGTGGCCTACGGGCTGGCGGAGAATACGCTGGCAGTTTCGCTCGGTGGCCGCAACATTATTTCCGTCAACAAGAATGCGATTGCGCTGGGCAAGGCGCGGATGACCAAGGAAGTTTCTGAGATCGGCTCCGCCACCCAGATCGTCAGTTGCGGAACCCCACTGCCGGGACTCACGGTGAAGATCGTCGATCCGGAGAAGCACGTTGCTCTTGAACCAGGTCGAATCGGAGAGATCTGGATCGCAGGCGGCAGCAAGTGCCTGGGTTGCTGGAATAATCCCGAGCTGACGATGAAGCTGTTTCACGCCCGGTTGGTGGATGATAGCCCCTACGACGACGGCTATCTTCGCACCGGCGATATGGGTTTCTTCCATGACGGCGAACTCTTCGTATGCGGCCGGATCAAAGACATGATTATTCTTCGCGGGCAGAATTATTACCCGCAGGATATCGAAGCGGTCGCAGAGAAGGCGTCCGGCCTCGTGCGTTCGAATTGCGTGGTCGCGTTCCAGATCAACGAAGACACAGACCCGGCGCTGGCGATCGTCGCCGAGGTCAAGAATCTGAAAGCGCTGCCGGATCCGCTGAAGATTGCAGCCGCCGTCCGGAATTTCCTGAACGTCGAAGTGGCTGTGCTCTCTTTTATTGCGCCCCGCGCGATCCCGCGAACCAGTTCCGGCAAGATCATGCGCCACAAAACTAAGCACATGTGGCTGCAGGGCCAATTCACCGTGGTATCGGAATTTTCGCGTACGAAAGACGCGGGATCCACGACCTCTGGTTCTGTACAACAATCGCCTTTTGACGTACTGAAAGCCCGCTATAACCTGACGGGCAACGAATCGTACAACCTCGTCGAGGCTGGGCTGGATTCCCTGGATCTTGTCGTGTTCATGCACGAGATCAAAGAGCTCTTGAAGAATAAGAATGCTGACATGCTGGCGCGGCAAGTTGATATCGGACTGATCCAGCGAGTCAGCGTAGCCGAGTTGTTCCAGCTGGCGGAGCAATTGGAGCGCGCCCCTGAAGCGGCGCTGGGTCCGCTGCGGCAGACTTTGGCGACCTTCCGTGAAGAACAGCGCGTCTCGGAACAGCGGATGATGAAAAACGACGCCAAGTTGATTTTTGCTCCTCCGCCGCTTGCTGATCTCCAAAAAGCGGCAGTTCCGAGCAATGCCCTGCCCGAGAATGTTTTGCTGACCGGCGGTACGGGTTTTATTGGTCCTTTCCTGGTGAAAAGCCTTCTGGAGCAGACGCGTGCGAAGATTCACATCCTCGTCCGGGCTTCTGAAGAGAACCAAGGAAGACAAAGACTCAAGGCCGCGATGGAATCGGCTGGACTGTCCTCGTCCGAACTGACCGAGATGTTCGAGAGCCGCGTAATCCCGGTTTGCGGCGATTTAGGTCACAAGGATTTGGGATTGAGCCCCGAAGCCTGGGATAACCTCGCGGAAAAGATCGACACCGTCTTCCACAACGGCGCGACCGTGAACTATCTGCTCAACTACGACCGTATGCGAGACGCCAATGTTCTTGGGACGAATGAGGTCGTTAGGCTGGCATTCGAAGGGCGAGCCAAGACCTTCAATTATGTCTCGACGACATTCATTTTTGGCTGGGCAGTGAAGAAAGTTTTGTATGAAACTGACTTCAACGAGAATATGGAGCTTCTCGATTTTGGATATAGCCAATCCAAATGGGTTTCGGAGCAGGTCGTTATGGATGCGCGCCGCCGCGGGCTTACGGCGCGGATCTTCCGCCCGGCCCTCGTCAGCCCGTCGATCACAGGCGGCGGCAATAACTTCGATATCGCAGTGCGTTTAGTCGCATTCATGGTGAATCACGGTATCGGCGTCGATGCGTTGAACCAGGTGAGTTTCGTTCCCGCAGACATCACAGCGAACAATATCGTCGCGATTTCCACGACTCCTGGAACGGAGAACCAGACGTATCACGTAGTGAGGGACGACTACGCGAACATGCTGGATATTACCGGCCTCATTACCAAAGCGACTGGCCGTCAATTTGAAATATTCAGTCTTTCTGACTTTGTTCCGGAGTTGGTCAGACGATGCAGGAAAGAAGATTTGCTTTTTCCGCTTCTCGATTTCCTGGTCGGCTCGGTGGACAACATCTCATCGATGGAGTTCAAGCGCTACGACAATTCCACCTATCAAGCGGCGCGCGCGGCCTCAAAATGGGGCAAGCCTGATCCGTCCCTCGAAGAAACGGTCAATGGCATCCTGAAATTCATGCACCGAAAAGGAATCATCTCGGTCGGGATGCGTGAGCACCCTGCCGTTGCTGGTTGCCGGCAAACGGTTCATCCTCGTGCGGATGTAGCGGGCGCGGCTCAGTGACATTACTGCTTCCGGAACACCAGGGTCTCTTTGAGTTGCTGGCCGGTTTCCAATGTGCCTGATGTGGTCAGCGTCATCTCAGATCCGTCTGCGGAAACTACCCACCTGTCTTTTTGGGTAATTTGATTGTCTCGCTTGTAGACCGCATCAACGGTGTGAGCATCGACAAGCTGCAAAGCTACGCTGTCGTTCGGGGAGTTCTTAACATCGTATTCTTTGCCGTCAAAGCGGGCGCTGTAGCTGTAGTCTGAACTGAATCGTACGCCATCCTTTCCATCGGGCTCAATCTTGAGCGCCATCCCCTGTTCCATCCGAGATTTGCTCAAATCCTCTGCCCACTCACCGGCGAATAAATCAGTTGGGGACTTCTTCCCCCCTGCTCTCTTCCACACGGTGATCTTCTCAGCGTGGCCTGCCTGTGACGTCCTGCTCGTCAGTTCGTTGTTGTCTTTCGACAATTTCTCGTGAATCGTGACAACCACAGCTCCATCTTTTTTCTCTTTAACTTCGACTTGATGCTTATCAATTCTTCGTAGTTCGATTTGGTCGAATGCTGGATTGTTTTGAACGGGCGTGTCATGGCCATTCAGTTTAGCCGTGAAATCAGCGTGGTTACTACCTGAGATTACGACGTGGACTTCGCCATGTTGAGATGCGATGGAGAGTTTATTAGGGGGTGTCAAAGAAGATTGCGCAGAGACGAGTTTCCATGATCCTATGCGCGGATCTGCAGGGCCAACTTGGGCAGCGACGATTAAACCAAATAAAAGATAGAAAGACGAAAATTTGTGCATGATTCTCCATGAGCGGGCCATCCGCCATCTGACAATAATACGAAGTGAGCGGCTCTCGACGCGAGGGTTGAGTCACTTAGGTAACGATGTTGAGTAGTGGGAAAGTTCCGTATTGCCGTTATTTCCGCCGATCTTCTACGATTTGTAATGAGCGGGATTTCAAATTTAAACAAGCGAAACGAACAAGAGATTCGTCCTACCGGATTTCGCCTGACACTATGAATCTGATGCGTCTGCGCCGTTTCTGGCTGGCTGCAGTAGTGCTTGCCGCCGTTCTCGCACTGCTGCCGTTTTCCTTTCACGCCGAGCGCCACCTGGAGACGGCAACACGCATCGAAGGCAGCGAAGCGGGAAAATTCCCTCAAGAGTTGGCCAATCGTTTTCATTCACCCTTTGTCGATAGCGTGGTCCTGGTGATTCAGGGCCTTCCGCCTGCGGACTCCGCTGAAGGGGAGCAGGTATTAGGAACGATTGAAGAGAGGCTGCAAAAAGAACCCGGCGTCTCTGGCGTCGTCTCCCATCTTGATTTTCGTGACCCAATTTTCCTGGGCAAGGGTGGAGGAACTTTTATCCTCGTGGGACTTGCTTCAAGCGAGGGGCCAGTGGAGTTGCTCGTGCCAAAACTTCACGAACTTGAGAATTCGCTGCAAAGCGACTTGCGAGGTCGCTATCCGGCCGTAAAACTCGAACTGACGGGAGAGACGCCGCTAAATTTCGATATTCGAAAAGCCAGCGCCGATGATGTCGCGCATGCAGAAAGCCTCGTGATTCCCGGCACCCTGGCCCTTTTGCTCGTCGCATTTGGAAGCGTTGTGGCGGCCTTGATTCCATTAGCCATCGGCGAGCTAGCTATTGCCAGCGCGCTGGCCGTTGCGGGCTTCCTGGCCCTGCGTTGGCACCTGTCGATCCTGGTTCAGAATTTGTCCACGATGCTTGGGTTGGGCCTGGGCATCGACTACGCCCTTCTTATGGTCAGCCGATTCAGGGAAGCGACTGTCACCGAGCGAGACCAATTCAAATGCTCGTCGATCGCCGCCCGGCAGGCGGGACGTACACTCCTGATCTCAGCCTCGACGGTGGCCATCGGATTTCTGGCTCTTCTGACCGTTCCCATCAGCGAAATTCGCTCGATTGGCGTGGCGGGATTTCTGGTAGCTGGAACAAGCGTGCTTTTGTCGGTCACCCTGGTTCCGGCTCTGCTGGCGGCGCTCGGCCCGCGCATCAATGCCGGCCGGCTTCCCATTATTGCGAGTTTTGATGAACACCGTGCTGCACGCACAGAAGACCGCTGGAGACGGTGGGGAAAAGTGGTCGTGGCCCATCCCTGGCTGGCCATCATTTTGGCGGGCGCTCCGTTACTTCTGTTGGCCTGGCAAGCCACCCGGTTCGACACCAATGTTCCCCGAGGGGATTGGCTTCCCTCTCAGGCGGAGTCAGTGCAGGCGCTTCATGCGCTGGAAAAAATGGATCGGGTTGGCATGGTGTATTCACTGCGGTTGATTCTTGAACTTCCGGAAGATTCCATTTCGCAAACCGACGCCGGATGGAATGCCGTCGACCGTTTCACCAAACGAATCGCGAGCGACCCTCGCTCCGAAAAAGTATTCTCACTGACGTCGATTGCGGCAAGCAATCGATCGGAACTCAGCAATATTCCGCGTGACACGCGCCGGGCGTTTTTGAGCCGCGATGGTCGGGCGGCACTACTCGAAGTGTCACCGGCGACCTCGGTTTCCCTGAACGATCAGGTGGCCTGGGTGCGAGAGCTGCGGAAAGAGGGCGCAGTTCTTCTGACCGGCGTACCTGGAGCTACGCTGCGAATCGGAGGGATTGCCGCACTCATCGCGGACTATCAGACGATCGTCAAGGAGCGCTTCATCTCGGTATTGGCGCTGGTAGTGGGCGGAACTCTATTGGCACTTCTTGCCGGTTTCCGATCGCTTTTCGCCGCGGTCAAGGCCATTGCTTTGAACTTGCTGTCGGTTGCTGCATCCTTCGGGGCTTTAGTTCTGGTGTTTCAGGAAGGGCACGGAATTCGCATTTTTGGAGTTCCTCAGGGAACAGGCAGCATATTTCCCATTGTGCCAATCGTTGCTTTCGCGATCGTCTTCGGCCTGAGCATGGATTACGAAGTTTTTCTGGTCGCTCGAGTGCTCGAGGCGAGAAGAAGCGGATTGAGTGAAATGGAGGCAATTCCCGAGGGTATCGCCAGAACCGCCGGGCTAATCACGAGCGCAGCCGCAATCATGATTGTGGTATTCGCGGCGTTCACTTTCGGTAATTTCCTGGTAATAAAGATGCTCGGATTCACGCTTGCAGTGGCCGTGTTCATCGACGCAACGATCGTCCGCATTGTGATTGGGCCCGCGCTGCTTCGCGTTGCCGGCGATTGGAACTGGTGGCCCGGAGGACTCTCCACCTCACGCGGAGCATCAGCGGAAAAACATCACGAAAATTGAGTTCTGAAGGAATTGGGCAGGAAAGACCTGAAACCGGATACTCCGTTGCGCTAGCCCTTGACACACAACATGCGGCGTGAATTCCTGCGCCTTCGGCCTCGCCGAGCCAAGCGACCTAAAGCCTGCGCAGGACGGCTCGGGCAACCAGTATTGGCAGCAACCCCCGCGCTCCCTGCTTAGTACATTCTCTGCCCTATTGTTACCAGCCAAGCAGATATGTAGCCTCCGGTCTAAGCAGGCTAGAGAAAATTATCGAAGCGCAGAGACGCAGCAGCTTTTGAGATTCCACCTCGCGGAGCAAGTTTGCTCGGGCACGAATCCTCCTCGACGCAATATGCCAGCCAAGACCGACACGACGTCCCAGAAAACCAATCAAGTGGCTCCTTCCACTCGGTCAATCGCCAAACTCAAAAGCGCAGCGGCAGGATGTCAGGCGTGTGACCTTTGGAAGATGGCGACGCAAACGGTGTTTGGCGAGGGGCCCACGAAAGCCAAGATCATGTTCGTAGGAGAGCAGCCTGGCGATTTGGAAGATCGATCTGGTCGCCCTTTTGTGGGACCGGCCGGCAAGTTGTTCGACCGGGCGCTTGCAGAGGCGGGCATTTCGCGATCGAGTGTCTACGTGACCAATGTAGTTAAGCACTTCAAGTGGTCGCCCGCGGAACGAGGGAAGCGGCGCATTCATAAGAAACCGCGATACTCCGAGATTGCGGCTTGCCGGCCGTGGCTCGACGCTGAACTGGCAGCGATCAAACCGCGAGTACTGGTCTGTTTAGGGGCGACGGCGGCCCAGTCCCTGCTGGGGAAAGATTTCCGCGTTTCTCGAGATCGCGGAAAACTGATTCATTCGAACCTCGCTCCCCATGTCGTGGCAACGGTGCATCCTTCGTCGATTCTTCGAGCACGGGATGATGACTCCCGCCAATCCCAGCTCCAGGCTTTTATAGCTGATCTGCGCCAGGTCGCGGATATTGAGAACGGCGCGTAAGCCTTTAACCTGTGTCAAGACAACTCCGACTGAAACGAGTTCACACTTGCGAGAGGTCCAGAGCGCAGGATGAGAGGCAAAAGCGGGTCGTCTATAGGCAAGCAGCGCAATCACTGCAGCAACGCAGGGCCTGGCAGTCAGGCTATGCGGCTTTTTCTGACGTTACTTTCTTCAACCGAGGCAAGACTTCCTTTCCGTAAAACTCGATAACCCTCTTTTGATCGCGCTGTCCGGAATGTATGTGGACGCCAGTCGCACCACTATCGAATAAATCAGTTAGCACTTTCACGTGGAGGTTCGGATCGGTGCCGACCGGCCAGCCCTCCGTTACCTTTTCCAAAGGAATCTCGGCATTCGCTCGATCTTCAATCGTTTTCGGATCGCGGATATTGAAATAGGGTTTCCAGGCTTTGGGCCCGAAGCGCCATAATTCTGCGGCTTCGGCCAAGTCTTTCCGGTCTCCGACAACTACATATTGTTCGATGAACACCGGCATCCGCTTGGGATCTTTGCTGGCGTCTCTTGCTCCCTCTACAAATTCGGCCTTATGTTCCTTCCACGTCTTCGGATCGGTGATGAGGCCGTCGGCAAATTGACCGCACCGGCGCATCGCCTTCGGACCGTTTCCCGCCATCATGAGAGGAATTGTTTTCGCAGGGGGATCATAGAGTCGCGCATTCACTTTGTAGTATTTTCCGTTGTGATCGATCTGCTGCCCGCCCCAAAGCTTCCGAATGAGCTCCGAGGCCTCTATCAGCCGTTCAGAGCGCTCAGGCCAACTCGGCCACGAACCGACGGCCGCCTCCTCGTTCAACGCCTCGCCCGAGCCAATTCCGAGGAAGATCCGGTCGGGATAAAGGAGACTCAAGGATGCGAAGGCCTCGGCCACGACCGCAGGGTTATAGCGGAACGTCGGACAGGTAACAGTCGTACCCATGCGAATTCGCTTAGTTCTCTGCCCGATCGCGCTCATCGTGACCCATGCCTGGCCCGAATGCCCTTCATTGGCCTGCCACGGCTGAAAATGATCGCTCACAGCTAGAAGGTCAAACCCAGCCTGATCGGCTGCGATTCCGAGCTCCAGCAATTCCGGCACAGCAAATTGTTCGTGGGCCAATTGAAAACCGACTTGCCGGTTCAGCCATGGGGATAAGTTTGAACCACTGCTGTTCATCGCGCTTTGCTCCTCCCAATCCGGCCCCTGGGGAAAATTGTTTTCCCCTCTCGGGCTGGTTGATAACGCAAAACCTGGAAATCCAGCCATCGCCGTAAGCGACAGGCCCGACTTCAATAAGGTCCGGCGATTTATCCGAAGCGAATGTTTGATCAGCATTTGTTTCCATCTGCGCCACGTTTAGAGGAACAATCCTGATCAAATGTTGGCGAAGCATTTATTTGGAAACACGGGTCGCACACTGCCCGAAACGCCATCAGAGAAAGCCAGCCGGCCCGCGGGACGAAGCTGCAGGCAACAGTCTCCTTCCTACTTCACGACAGACACATCCAATGACCGAAGTCGTGAAGGAGATCACTATGAGGACGAATCTTCATCTTTTGGCGTTGGCCGCGTTGTTGGCCTTGTTTACCTTCAAACTAGCTTTGGCGGCATCTACACCACCCGCAGAGAGACCCGCCCAGGAAGGCAAAGGGTGCAGCGCACCCAAAGAATGGGGTCAACTCAAAGGCGTCGCAGATCGTACCGTAGCTTTTGAAGATTCCGCCGGAAGCATACGAGTGCTTGACCTTGGACCATGCATGAGGGGTGAGACACAACTTGTGGTTACGATAAATCGGCCTTAGAAAGCGATTTCATCGCGTCACTTCGAGCTTGCGGATCGAGGGCTCAGCTGTGAGTTTCTGCACTGCATCGGGTAGATTTGTGTCCTGATGCTTCCCTTTCCACTCGATCTTCCAACCATAGACCCTATTTTCACTCGGCGACTTCTCTATACACACGGTGGGTTGCCTGATGGCAAGGCCATTGCGGCTCAGGTTCGCCGCGATATCGGTTTGTGAGAGACCGCCCGGCGCAACGCTTATCGTAAGCGTTGCGCTGTGCCGTCTCGGCAATACGGCTTCCACGCTCTTCAACCCGGTTAGGACCAGGAAGCCCAGGGCAAAGCCCGCCAAACCAAGCCCCAGTTGCCCGCCTCCGAAACAGAGGCCCATTACGGTGACAAACCATATCGTCGCTGCCGTGGTGACTCCAACTGCCAACTCTCCGCGCTTCAGGATCGCCCCCGCGCCGATAAATCCGATGCCCGATAGAATTCCGAGCGGGAGTCGCATGATGTCCATCACGACGAATGAATCGGCGGCCTTCCCATTTGAATTAATCAGCCAATTCGCTTGCAGCATGGCAAGACAGGCTGCGAGGCCGACCAGCATATTCGTGCGCAGTCCTGCTCGATGACCGCGTTCGTCACGGTCAAATCCCAATACACCCGTGCACACCGTGGTCAGCACCAGGCGCACCGCGATTGCTTGCCAGGTCAGGATAGTTGGCATAAATAACGGCGCGCCCCCACGGAGCTTTTAGCCGGTAACGTTCGGACTCGCGTCCTCGGTCGGCGAGATTTCGTCCTCGTTGTCGGGAGAATGCACAGCTTCTCCTTCTCGCTCTCCTTAAAGCACGCCTGGTTTGAGATGAGACGAGGCGGACGCAGGTTGGTCCTGGAACGCCATCTCAACACTCCCCAAACTGGCTGAGTTGAATTTCTGGTGGGCGCGGCGAGCCTCAGCCGCGCGGTACCGCTCCCTAGTACTTTTGGCAGTACTTGAAACGGTACTAAGTACTGACCTGCAAAGTACACGAAGTTCTCGGTGAAGTCGCCCTCGCATAGCTCCGATTTGAATCTTGTTCGGATCCCCCAATGCGTTTATATGTTTTCAGAATCAATGACGCGATCGGAGCTCTATGAAACGAGTTCGCGTGCTCGTGGCGAATCAACGACGCTTGATGCGGGAACTCATCATGAACACGATTGCCGACCAGCCGGACATCGAATTAGTCGGCGAGGTCGAAAATCAACGAGTTCTCGCCGAAACAGTGGAACAAACGCGGCCTGATGTTCTGATTCTTGCCATGGATGAGCGCGAACGATATCGCGCTCAGTGCGGATTTCTTCTCGGGCGTTACCCAGAGATGAGAATTCTCGCCCTGGATCCAGAACAGAACCGGGCCCTTTTCTATTGGGCAACCTTGGATATTCGAAGCAAACCACTGGAGAGTTCAGAGGCGGGAATCCTGAAGGCGGTGCGGCAGCGGCCCTCGTTAGTCGGTATGGCTGAAGCCTGAGTCGCCAAGCCTTCTGCGCCTCTACGTTGCTGTAAATATTGGGTTTAGCTCACAAGGACCCTGTAAGTGAGGGGGCGAAGCTTTGGACGGTAGTTCGAGAACGCCAAAACGAATATGACGCCTGCAATCGCTCTCACACAATCCTCAACGCTGCCGGTCGAGGCATCGCCCGCCGAAAATTGGTATGCGCTGTATACCTGTCCCCGACACGAAAGATTTGTCGCCAGACAGATTGAGCGGCGAAGCCTCTCCTGCTTTCTGCCACTGTACCGATCGATTCGGCGCTGGAAGGACCGCCGCAAGGAGTTGGAATTCGCATTGTTTCCTGGTTACGTTTTCGTGCGCATGGCGCTCGAAAACAAGAGGCGTGTGCTGGAGCTTCCGGGAGTTGTGCGACTCGTATCTTTCAACGGCCATCCCGCAGCTGTTCCTGCCAGCGAGATAGACGCCCTTAGAGATCTGTTGTCCACCAATTCCAGATTTGAACCCCATCCTTACTTGCGCGCGGGCCGCCGGGTTCGCGTGCGCAACGGCGCCATGCAGGGACTGGAAGGCATTGTCGTCCGCAGAAAAGAACGATGCCGTGTTGTTTTCTCAATAGACATGATCCAGCGCTCGGTGGCCGTCGAGGTCGACGAGGTTGACCTGGAGGCCGCCTGAGAGCGGCTTGCTTGCCGTTTCTTTCACGAGGTCCAGATATGTCGAGTGGATTTCCTTTCTCATTCCATTGTCGAAAGGCCCTGTGGGCATCTGTCTTCCTTATCTGCCCGCTGCTTGCCAGCCAGACGAACCGAGGGTCCCGCACTCAACCAACCGAGTATGAAAGTGAGCGCACGCCCCGGGTGTCGGATCTTGCGAAGGAGAATTCTGAGCACGTTGCAGCTTCCCCTGAACAAATCAAAGCCGTCCTCGGGAAAGACCCGGGCCTGATGGTGGAGTTGAAACGGTGGATCGCGAAGGAAGCGACCGACAACGGCCAGGTGGTAGAAGATTCAAGTCTCTCGGACGACGCAATTTTTGATCGTCTGGATCACGACGTTTCATTCCGGTCCGTGGCAACGCGCCTGGTCCAACGATATGGATATCTGCGACCGACACCAAATCCAGAATCGAGTTTGGGGAAGGAAGAGGAACTCGTGTTGCGGGAGCGTGCCCGGCAACTGGTTCAGATCGAAGCGCAGGAAGACAGCCAGGCATTGTTGGCGCGGAAAGCCGGCACATCGCGCGAGGACGACGTCGATCGCACAAGCGGCTGCAACGCGGATGATGAAGAGCAGGACGCGCCTTGCGAAAAATCGAGCCCTAGACGGCGTGAACCGAAACGTACCCGGGAAAATCCGGAACCGGATAACGCTCCGAACACTCCCATTCAACCGTATCTTCCGGAGTTGCCGCCATCGATGATCTCACCGCGGACGCAGACCGATCTTGCGAGTGATGGGTCGGGACTGGGTTCGAACCCACTGCAGCAAACAGCGATGCTCGAGATGGCGTCTGAGTCAAGCCGCTCAGGCGGAGCGTCACCGTTCAACGCTCTCTCTGTACCTCCGTCGATGTTAGGGGATCTTCTCGGAACCGGCAGCATCCCCGCGATCGGGGAGGCAGCGTCACCGGATACGTCAGCCAAGGACGAAATTCCGAAGCCATCGTCGCACGCGAAGCGGGAACCGAAGCTGATCGAACGACCTGAAGATGCTTCGCCGGTAAAAATGGTGCATTCGGCGAACCCGTTTGCCGATGTCCCGTCCCTTTACGACATGTACGTGCAAGCTTCCGAGAAACAAAAACCCGTCCAGCGTTTCGGTCTTGACGTATTTCGCAATTCGGACAATGACTCGGACGTGATTCCGATGGATCTGCCGGTCGGCCCTGACTACGTCGTAGGCACGGGCGACAGTTTGTCTATCGACATTTGGGGCAGCGTTTCCCAAAGACTGATACGCCGCGTGGACCGGCAAGGAAGAATCGCGCTGCCAGAGACGAGCCCGCTCCCGGTGACAGGTAAGAACCTGGGTGATGTGCAGTTGGAAGTGCAGCACGCCCTTCGCTCGGTGTTTCGCGATGTGTCTGCGGATGTCTCCGTCTCGCGTCTGCGCACCGTCCGCGTTTATGTCGTGGGCGAAGTCAGCGAACCGGGAGCGTATGACATCAGTTCGCTTTCAACTCCTTTGAACGCGCTATTTGCTGCCGGAGGCATAACGTCGCGGGGATCGTTGCGTTCCTTGCAGCACTACCGCGGAAAAGAACTGATCGAAAAAGTGGATGCTTACGACTTGCTGCTGCACGGAATCCGCTCAGAGTTGAAGAGGCTGGAGAATGGCGACACGCTGCTGGTGCCGCCAACGGGCCCTCAGGCAACAGTGGATGGAATGGTGCGGCGGCCGGCAATTTATGAGTTGCTCGACGAAACTTCGCTGGCAGATCTCTTACAGCTTTCTGGCGGAATCCTGCCGGCTGCAGCCCTGCGCCATATTGAAGTACAGCGGCTGGAAGCTCATGAAAAGCGCACCATGCTGACCCTGGATATGGGGTCAGCCACAGATCCCGACGAACTTAAGAAGCAGTTGGAAGCTTTCAAGATTCGAGATGGCGACCAGGTTCATATCTTCCCGATCGCACCTTACAACGAAGATGCAGTTTACATCGAGGGTCACGTCATTCGTCCGGGTCGCTACTCCTACAAGCCCGGCATGAAACTTACCGACCTAATTTCCTCCTACAGCGATCTTTTGCCCGAGCCCGCGCCGCACTATGCTGAAATCGTCCGGCTGAACGCTCCGGATTTTCATCCCACCATTGAAAGCTTCGACATCTCGAGCGCCCTGGCAAATCCGGCGCAAGCTCCGATCTTGAAGCCCCTCGACACCGTGCGAATTTTCAGTCGCTACGACTTCGAGCGACCGCCAGAGATTTGGGTCGGGGGTGAGGTCAACCGTCCGGGCTCGTATCGCACATCCGGGCAGGCCCATCTTCGCGACGCGGTGTACTTAGCCGGCGGAACGACGTTAGACGCAGGCCTTGATTCAGCGCAGCTATTCCGTACGCAGGCGGACGGCACGATGAAGATTCTGAGCGTCGACCTGCGGGAAGCCATGGCGGGAAACCCGGTGGACAACATCGTGCTGCAACCACGGGATCGACTGCTGATTCATCGTGCTCTTGCCAGAGTGGAAGCACCAACGGTTGCGATCAAGGGAGAAGTGGCGAAGCCAGGCCGTTATCCGCTGACGAGCAACATGAGCGTGCAGGACCTGGTTCAGGTTGCGGGCGGCCTTAAGCGCAGCGCGTTTGCCGACACGGCCGATCTTACCCGATTCGCAGCAGTGAACGGCTCCGGCGAGCATATTGAAGTGCGATTGGCATCCGCCATGTCGGGTGATGCCAATGAAAACCTCCCGCTGCACAATGGCGACGTTCTGTCCATCCGACAAATTCCTCAATGGAATGACCTTGGAGCGTCAGTAGCGGTGAAGGGTGAAGTGCGGAATCCAGCCACGTATGGCATTGAACCCGGCGAGCGGCTTAGCTCTGTTCTGGCGCGTGCCAATGGATTCACCTCCCAGGCCTATCCTTACGGAGCCGTGCTTCTACGAAAAGAGGTACGGGAGATCGAAATGCGGTCTCATACGGAATTGGTCAATCGGCTAAAGGACGAACAACGTTATATAAGAACCATGCCGGAAGGAGACAACGATCAGAAACAGATCAAGCTGGCTGCAATTGCACAAACTGACATTGCTTTGCAGGAACTGGAGAGTATCGCGCCCAGCGGGCGCGTCGTAATCCATATCCCTGCTGACCTGAGTCGCCTCGCTAAGACTCAGTCCGATGTTGCCTTGCGAGACGGCGATACTCTGATTATTCCGAAGAAAACAAACTACGTCGTCGTCAGCGGACAAGTATTCAATCCCACTGCGGTCAGTTACATTCCTGGAAGAAGCGCGAAGTGGTATCTCAGTCAGGCTGGCGGTTTGACGCAGATTGGAGACCGAAACGCTGTCTTCGTCGTACGTGCCGACGGTTCCGTGGTTGCATCCAAAAACAATGCTGGATTCTGGTCCGGCGACCCGCTAAACGCTGTTTTGAAACCAGGCGATTCCATTGTCGTACCCGAACGAGCGCCGAAGAATGTACCTCGTAACTTCACCACGATTCTGCAGGCTGCCCAGGTAGCGTCGTCAGTCGCTCTCACCGTAGCGTACGTGCATCCGTAAATGGGTATCCTTTTGCGGAGGAAGTTTGTAGCTCCCTTTGTCGCCGTGTGGGTGCTGCTAATCGCACTGCCCATAAGCTCCGCGCAAGAACTTGGTAACAACGCCGCGGTGGCATCGGAAAACGACACGTCAGCGTCCGCAGGTGGCGGCATCGTGGCTCCAACTGTGCGCGGTGTTGCCACCGACAGTTCCAGCCGCACAGGCGCCCGAGGCCGAATACTCGACCTCTTCGATGATCAGAAACAAATTTGGACCAGCCCATTCAAAGTTCGTGCGGCAGATACAAGTTGGTTGCTGCCTTTTGCCGGTGTCACGGCCGGTCTCTTCGTCACCGATCGGCAATACAGCAGGTCCCTCTCGCAAAACCCCACGACGTTGAGTCATTACAAAACGGTTTCTGACTTTGGAGTTGCGGGACTCATTGGCGGGGGAGCGGCCCTCTACTTATTCAGCTTTCCGACACACAATGAGCACTGGCGTGAAACCGGCTATTTAGCCGGAGAGGCAGCCTTGAATAGTTTCCTGACGACTGAAGCGCTGAAATATTCGTTTGGACGCGAGCGGCCTTATGAGAACAGTCCCGGTTCGTTCTTTCGCGGAGGGAGTTCGTTTCCGTCGGAACACGCCGCGGCGGCTTGGTCGATCGCCGGCGTTATCGCTCACGAGTATGATGGAACGCTCCCGAGATTGTTCGCTTATGGCGCGGCTTCGGCAGTGAGTTTTGCCCGAGTGCGCTCTCGCCAACACTTCCCTTCGGATGTTTTGATCGGCAGTGCGCTTGGATATTTGATATCGCAGAACGTATACCGAAGGCACCACGACCCGGAAGTAGGCGGTGCGGCGTTTGAGTCACCGCGCGAACTGGTCAGCGACGAAAGAGTGCACACTCCTCCATTTTTCGGATCCCCTTACGTTCCGCTCGATAGCTGGGTCTATCCCGCCGTGGAACGGCTTGCCGCATTGGGCTACATAGGGACGGATAGCCTGGGAATCCGGCCGTGGACTCGACTGGAGTGTGCGAGGCTGCTGGCGGAAGCGTCCGACCGGCAGGCAGACACTGCGGCACCCGCCGAGGTAGAAAAACTGTTCGCCGCGCTCTCTGAAGAGTTCGTTCATGACTCTGAATTGATGAGTAGCGAAAATAATACCAACGCCCAATTGGAATCCGTTTACTCTCGTGCGCTGGGAATTTCCGGCACACCTCTGACTGATAATCACCATTTTGGCCAGACGCTTCTGAATGACTACGGCCGGCCATACGAGAAAGGGTTTAACGCCGTCGCCGGATTGTCAGGCTGGACGACGATGGGTCCGTTTGTGATGTACGTCCGGGGAGAATATCAATCCGCGCAATCCGCGCCATCTCCTTCGCCTGACGTGCTGGGTTTTATTAGTAGTGCGGATGGGTTGCCACCCGATCCTCCCCCGCTTCCTATCGCGGCTACGAATCGCTTTCAGCTGCTAGATGCATATGTCGGGATGAATCTCGGCAACTGGCAACTCTCATTCGGGCGGCGAAGCTTGTGGTGGGGGCCTAGCGAGGGCGGGACGATGCTTTTCACGAACAACGCCGCACCACTGGACAAGATGTTCAGCATCGACAGGGTCAGTCCTATTGAATTGCCAGGTCCGCTGCGTTTTCTCGGAGATGTGCGCATCGAGGCCTTCATTGGCCAGACTTCAGGACAGGAATTTATCCGGAACGTCATCAGTTTTACGCAGAATACTGTAGGAACGACGATTGGCCAGTACGGGCGCCCTCTCCGGCAGCAACCTTTCATTAGTGGAGAAAAAATCAGCTTCAAGTTCACGCAGAACCTCGAAATGAGCGTTTCAAAAACAACGCTCTACGGCGGGCAGCAACGTCCTCTGACCCCGAGCACTTTTTTCAAGAGCACCTTTGGTGTGCATGTGAACGGAGACGTGCTCGGTGACGGCCGAACAGCGGCGGATTTCTCATACCGGATTCCCAAGCTGCGTGACTGGCTGACTTTTTATGGTGAGGCCTTCTCCGAGGATGAAGTCTCACCGATCCCGTACATGAGAAAGTCGATCTTCCAAGGCGGACTGTATTTCGCGAAGCTGCCGAGTTTGCCTCACATGGATCTCAGAGTGGAGGGCGGCACTACCAGTCCGGTGCAAGGAAGCTTCTGCACAGCGTGTTTCTATACCAATGGTGAATATGTAAGCGGCTACACCAATGGTGGAAATCTCATCGGAACATGGATCGGCCGAGCCTCACAAGGAGAGCTGGTGAGATCGACGTACTGGCTGACGCCGCGCAGGAAAATCGGAATTGAGCTTCGGCAGCGAAAGATCGATGCGCAATATCTTCCGCAAGGTGGAACACAAAGCGATGTCGCGGTCAATGCCGATATCTTTGCGGGCCCAGGCTTTCGTTTCACGGGAAACCTACAGTATGAACGCTGGCTGATCCCTTTACTGGCACCGAACCGCCAAAGCGACCTGGCAGTGTCGTTCCAGTTCGGCCTTTGGCCAGTTAGACATCAACATTAAGAGGCGCCGCCTAAGCGGCCGCCTCAGGAAGGAATTCCTTGGCGCAAGTACACACTCGACCGATCGAGTATCCGAGTACCCGCGATGTGGCACGGGTCCGCGAGTCGGAACTGGATGAAAGAGCAATCCAGGCAAAATCGATCGGACACTTGCAGGCGATTTGGAGAGACCGGCGCACTGTTGCGCGCGTGGCGTTTGCCGGGCTGTTAGCTGGCGCATTGCTGGCATTCCTGCTGCCTACACGCTATACCTCCGTGGCACGACTAATGCCGCCGGATCGACAGTCGAGCGGAGGAATGGCGCTCTTAGCTGCACTCTCAGGGAAAACTGGCGGCAGCACAGGCAGTAGTTTGGCGGGAGCCGCCGGAGACCTATTGGGCATGGGCAGTTCCGGAGCGGTCTTTGTGGGAATTCTCCAGAGCGATACGGTTCAGAACCGCCTGGTGGAGAGGTTCGACTTAAAAAAAGTTTATTGGGATCACTTCGAGGAAGACGCCCGCAAAGATCTGGCCGACCGAACGTCGGTCAGTGAGGATCGGAAAAGCGGAATTATTTCGATCTCCGTCGTAGATCGGGAGCGGTGGCGTGCCACCGCATTGGCGCAGGCTTATGTCGACGAATTGAATCATCTCTCCGCCGAACTCTCCACTTCTGCGGCGCATCGCGAACGTGTATTTCTGGAAGAGCGGTTACAAACTGTCAAGAAAGATTTGGACCAGGCATCGGTCGACTTCAGTCAATTCTCCAGCAAGAACACGGCAATCGACATCAAAGAACAAGCGCGAGCGATGGTGGAAGCCGCGGCGCAACTGCAAGGACAGTTGATTGCCTCGGAGTCCCAACTGAAAGGTCTGGAAGCAATTTACGCCCCGGGCAATCCCAGGGTACACGCCCTCGAAGCCCGCATCTCGGAATTACGCAGCCAACTGGAGAAACTGGGCGGGGCCGGGGTCGACGCCAATGGCAACATATCGTCCGAGCTCTATCCATCGATTCGGCAATTGCCAATCCTGGGCGTCAAGTACGCGGACCTATACCGCAAGGCAAAGATTCAGGAAACCGTCTTCGAAATGTTGACCCAACAGTACGAATTAGCCAAGGTTCAAGAGGCCAAGGAAACGCCGACGGTGAAAGTGCTGGACCCGGCCAGTCGGCCGGAACGACGCTCATTCCCGCCCCGGTTAGTAATCATTTTGCTCTGCGGATCTTTCGCGCTGGCATTAGGAGCATTCTGGGCAGTCGCTCGAGATCGCTGGCAAAAGACCGAGGACATGGATCCCCGGAAAGTGTTTGCACAAGAGGTGATGGACTCGCTCGAGAAACACATGCCGTGGGCCACACCCAACGGGTCGAAGGCGCAAGCTATTGCACACCGCATCTGGATTCGTTTCACTCCGCAAACAAATCGGTCTCAGAATTCTGAGTCAGACACTGACGAATAAACCGACTCCGGAAATGGACGGATTTCCTGAACCTATCCTCCGCAAGACAACGTTTGACGCAGTTCGCCACCGGACTTACAGACCAAGGTCTTTCTGCGGGAACCATGTTTTTGGTGAACGTAGCTCTGGCCCGGACCCAAACGAAGGAAGATTATGGGACATTTGCTCTCTCGTACTCAATTTTCATGTTTCTGAGTGGGCTACACAGCGCAATGGTACTGGAACCCTTCACCGTGTATGGGTCCGGCCGGTACCAGGGAGCGTTCGGTCGATACTGGAAACTCATGATGCGCGGAAATGTGTTGGTTGGATTCGCTCTTTCCGTCGTCCTTTTCCTTGCATCGCGCTTATTCCTGCAATTCGCTCCTTCTTTGAATTCGCCATCGCTGGTCGGCCTCGCCCTGACGATTCCCTTTATTCTGAGCGGCTCTTTTCTGCGGCGCAGCTTTTATGTTGTGCGAAAACCGAATCTCGCGGCAAGAACTTCGCTGGCATTCTGCCTCACAGTCGGCCTGCTGTTGTGGATAAGCACACAGTCACACAGGCTGAACGGCTTTTCTGCCTTCGTGATTCTCGCCGTCGGCTGGCTGGTTGCTGGAATGACCATTGTCCGCGATCTTCCCTTCGGAAAAAACACGTCATTTCTCGAATCAGAGCCTCGCTACTGGAGGGAGCACTGGGTGTACAGCCGTTGGGTGCTCGCGCAGGCATTTGTGTACCAGTTCATGCATCAAGGGTATTACTGGCTGGTGGCGGGGTTTCTGTCGGTGAAAGAAGTTGGCGAATTAAAAGCGATGTACGTGCTGATTGCACCGATCGAACAAGTCATGATCTCGCTTTCGTTCTTGTTTCTTCCGGCACTTGCGGCCGAATATGCCGGGCAGAACACCGCAACTTTTCGTTCGGTCTGGCGGCGATATGCTCTGCTTGAGTTAGCGATTACTGTGGCCTTCGCTCTTGCGATGCGAATGGTTGGCGCTCCGGTGATCCACATTCTCTACGCTGGTAAGTTTGACGACCTCGCGCCGATGCTGTTTTTACTCGCGCTCGTTCCGCTCACCATGGCGCTCGGAAATGCAATGAGTGACGCGATTCGTGCCGTCGAGAAGCCACGACTCGTATTCTATTCCGCGGTGGGCAGTGCCCTTGCGACGTTTCTCATCGGCGTACCGTTGGTCAAGTATTTTGGACTACACGGAGCCGTCTACGGCATGCTGGTTTCGGGTGCTGCTTTCACCTCTGTTCTCGCAGTCGCTTTCTGGCTCCATGTCCACAAACCTTCGCGGTTGAAGCTCGCAAACATTTACACACCCGCACCTCCATTTCCGACTTCTGAGCTCTCGTGAAACTTCTGGTCGTTGGACACCCGTTTCTTCTGGCGTACAACCAGAGAAAATACGCTGCAATGAAGAAGCAGGATAAAGACCTACAGCTGCGCATGCTCGTGCCCAATCGTGGCTGTGATCGGTTCCACGTAACGGATTTCCAAATCCACGACGATTTAAGCCTGGAGGAAGTCGTCGCGCTAAAACCGTATTTGCGAGCGACCCATATGACCTACGTACACGCTCCGACGCCGATCGCGACGATCATGCGGCACTTTAGGCCCGACGTCATTCACATTGAGGAAGAACCTCAAGCGTTCATTACGCTGGAAACCATCGCTCTTCGCGACGCCTATGCGCCGGATGCAGCTGTGTCACTTTTTACATGGGATAACATTCTGCGGCTTCGTCAGTTTCCTTTGGGGCTCGCAAAACATAAGCTGCGAGCTTACGCACTTCGGCGGAGTTCGTTGACGGTCTGTGGCAATCAAGAAGCTGCCGAACTGCTGGAGCGAGAGGGACTATTCCACGGACAGGTCGAAGTCATTCCCCAATATGGGATTGACGCGGCTGAGCATGCGCCAAGGAGTGAAGCAGAACTGCGCCGTCAACTTGGCCTGGAAGACAGCACTGTCATCGGCTATATCGGCCAACTGGTCGAACGGAAAGGATTGCGCCTACTGTTCGAGGCGCTAGAGAGGTTGGGCCACCGCCGATGGAAATTGCTGCTGGTAGGATCAGGCCCTCTCGAAGCGGAGATTCGCGAATGCTGGATGCCGAAGCTTCCTGGGCGCGTTGTGCTCGTGCCCGCCGTTCCCTACGAAGAAGTACCCCGGTATTTCCGCTGCCTCGACATTTTTGTGCTCATGTCACAAACAATCAGCACGTGGAAAGAGCAGTTCGGCCTGGCGCTCGCCCAGGCTATGATGTGTGGCGTCGCATGTGTGGGGTCAAATTGCGGCGCCATCCCCGACACTCTCGGCCCGGGGGGCTCAATCGTGGAACAACGCGATGCAGAGGGGTTAGAGCGTGCGCTCGAGTCGTTTCTCGCATCAGAGGAATGTCGCGCCCGTGCCGGCAAGGAAGGCCGCGATTATGCATTGCAGAAATATTCCCTTGAATGCGTCACAGCACGCTACCTCGGCGCTTTCTATAAAGCTCGACAGGAAAAAGCTTCCGCCGCCAAAACAGGAAAGAGAGTCTTTGCGATGAACTCGGGAGCGCGCAAAGCCCAGGACATTCCAGTGAGGCACTCATGAAAATCTTGGTGACCGGAGGAGCAGGCTTCATCGCTTCTCACGTTTCGGACAGCTACTTACGAGCAGGACATTCGGTGGTAATTGTTGACGATCTTTCGACAGGCAGGCGGGAAAATGTTCCTGCCGGCGCAAGGTTCTTTGAGCAAGACATCACAGACTTCGCAGGCATGGAGCAAATCATAGCCGACGAGAGGCCCGACGTAATCAATCATCATGCCGCTCAGATGGATGTTCGCCGTTCAGTGCGCGAGCCGCTTTTCGATGCGCGAGTGAACATCGTCGGCGCCCTGGGACTGCTCGAACTCGGCGTGAAATACAAATTGCGCAAGTTCCTTTACGCATCCACGGGAGGGGCAAGCTATGGCGAGGTTCAGACTGTGCCCGTCAGCGAAAGCCATCCGACGAATCCGATCTGCCACTATGGCGTGAGCAAGCTCACCCTGGAAAAGTATCTGTTTTTGTACCGGCGCCTGTACGGATTGAACTACACGGTTATGCGGTACCCGAATGTGTTTGGGCCACGGCAGAATCCGCACGGTGAGGCCGGTGTGGTAGCCATCTTTGCCCTGCAGATGCTACGCGGAGACCAACCCACGATCTTTGGCGACGGTTCCAAAACTCGTGATTACGTATTCATCGATGACATCGTACGAGCAAACCTTGCACTCCTGGAGAAAGGAGATGGCGAGACTCTCAATTTGGGCAGCGGCGTTCCTACTTCCGATTATCAGATTTTCGAACTGGTGCGGTCAGCGACCCACTACCAGGGCGACCCACAATACGCGCCCGTTCGACCTGGAGAAGTGGCTCACATTGCGTTGAATCCGGCTCGAGCTCGCGAAGTCTTGGGTTGGGCACCGAACACGTCTCTCAGAGAGGGCATCGCGCGCACCGTCCAGTCGATCCAACAAGCCAATGCGTGTCTTACAAATTCATAAAACTTTTCACGCGCGCGGAGGAGCCGATACCTTCTTCTTTAAGACGTGCGGTCTCCTCACGGAGCGAGGCCATGAGGTAGCGCATTTTTCTACCCTGCACCCGAATAATGTCGCCTCTCCTTTTTCAGGTTATTTCGTCAAAGGATTTACTGACGCCGATGTTGCCCAGATGGGCCTTCGCCGGAAAGCCAGCGCGTTTATCCAGGGAATCTACTCGACAGCCGCAAAAACGAACCTGCAAAGGTTGGTCAACGATTTCAAGCCTGACGTCTCCCACGCACATTGCGTCAACTATCAGCTCTCACCATCTGTTTTCGACGTCTTTCGACATTCAGATGTTCCGCTTTTCGCAACTTTGCATGATTTCACCATCATTTGTGGAGCCGGTACGTTGCAAACAGGAGGTGCTTTTTGCGAGCGCTGCAAGGGAGGTCATCATCACAATCTTTTGTTGCATAACTGCTATTGGAACTTTCCTGCAAGCTTGATGGCAACGCTGAGTCATTACCTCCATGATTTTCGAAGGTCATGGGATAGCGTAACCAAACTCCTCATTCCCAGCCGTTTCATGCTCGAAAAGCTCGTAGAGTGGGGGATTCCACGCGAACGCCTCGTACACCTCCCTATCTTCATAGACTTTTCCGAACAAGCACAGGCCGAAGTTCCCGGTGAATACGTGTTGTACTTCGGGCGAATTGACGAACACAAGGGAGTGAAGGTCCTCCTGGAAGCCGTTCGCGGCTTGGACTGCAAGCTCATATTGATTGGTGATGGCCCTCTGACGCCGTGGCTGGAAGAACAGATCACGGGGGGGGTACGCAACGTGCAGCGGCTCCCCTTTGTGTCTTCGCGTGAGCAGTTGCGTAATTACATCGCTGGAGCGGCGTTCACGGTTGTGCCTTCCACATGGTATGAGAACCAACCTGCAGTTGTTCTGGAAACGTACGCGATGAGTAAGCCGGTGATTGGCTCCCGGATCGGTGGTATTCCGGAATTGGTTGACGACGGCCACACCGGGCTGCTCGCAAATCCTGGAGACCCCGCAGACCTTCGGGAGAAGATTGAGTTCTTGCTGGCAAGGCCGACATTGGCCCAGGAGTGGGGTCGAAATGGCAGCGGAATGCTTCGCGCAGGATTTTCTCGTGGTGCCCATTACGATCGGCTCATGGCGATCTACGAGGCAGCGCTCCATTCGAACTCTGAGCCGGAGACTTTGACGGCGATATCGATTTAGTTCCTCAACTCAGAAATGCATCACGAAGCGACTCCGGTGAAATCGAAAGCGTCTAGCGGGGGACATGAGTCGGAGGTTAGCCCGTTTTCTTCCAGCCACTATCAGGGTGCACACGGCTCTGATTACTTCGCATGGCAAGACGGCAATGCCGGATTCACTTCGCACTTGGAAGCAAGAAAGTTTGCCCGCTACGTAAAGTCATCCGATCATGTTTTGGATTTCGGATGCGGCGGCGGACACATATTGCGAAACCTAAATTGTGCACGGAAGGTTGGCGTCGAAGTGAATCCGTTCGCCCGGGCGTCGGCCATCAACGCCGGCTTGGACTGCCGTGAATCACTGATGGACATCGAAGACGATGCTTTCCATGTCGTACTTTCACATCATTCTCTCGAGCACGTGGAGAACCCGATCCAAGTCTTGAGAACACTTCGCCAGAAATTAGTCCCGTCTGGATTAGCGGTCATTTATCTTCCCGTCGATGACTGGAGAACGCAACGCCGATATGACGCGACTGATGTCAATCATCACTTACACACCTGGACGCCCCAGTTGCTTGGAAATTCACTGCTTGAGTCAGGATTTCAGTCCGACCAGTTCTCGATTCGGATCGTGACGCATGCTCTCTTTCCCGGAATTGCAAAGGCACAGAACTGGTTACCGGCACCCGTGGTAGACGCAGGCTGCTGGATTTTTTCGATCGCCGCGAAGCGTCGCCAACTGTTAGCAATCGCCAGAAAATAGCTTTCCCGGTTCGAGTTGTAGCTAATGCTGGAAAACAGAAACCATCTGTTTAATCGAGCGATACTGGCACTGGTATTCACAGTTTGTTTTGCGATTTACCTCGCCCCGGAGCTAAGTATTCCTTTGCAGTTGGCTCCAATCGTCTTGTTCGCAGTGCTTGTATTCGGTCGGGCTTTCGCTTCCGGGGCATTCATTCCGGCGTTAGTCGGGTTCCTCGATGTTGACGGTCTTGTGTACGTACTGTTCTTGTCGATCCTGATGGTGGAATGTTCAATGAGTTCCGCTTATGAGGATGCGCTCAATTTTGCACTCCTTCTTTCGGCTTGTTTAATTCTGGGTCGTATTTACATGTCGGTGGTGACCATCAAAGAAGTGCTCGACGCATTCTACTGGTCGGCAATCGCATCACTGACCATCTTCGTGCCGTTGGGTTTTGGAGCCCTGGTTCAGTCCGCCACGAACTTGCAGCGGCTTATGGCTTTCAACTTTCACCCCAACGGCTTGGCCATGCAACTCAGCGCATACCTTTGCGTGATGGTTTGGAAGTTCATGACGGGAGGCTGGGCTACGAAGGCGCTTTCTCTTCTGCTTGGACTGGTATCACTCTTTATCGTGTTCCTTACATCATCGCGCGGAACTCTCGTAGCGCTCGCCTGTGGCGGCTTATTCTTCATCGCAATGGTGTTTGCCACCTCAGGGAAAGAGCGCCGGAAGAAGATCGTTCGGCTGAGTGGAGTTGCCTTCGTCATCCTGCTGATCTGCACCGCGCTGATTTACAAGGCAGATTCCACCAAAGACACGTATGACGCGATGGACCAGATGCTGGCGCTTTCGTCTCATGATCGTGGATTAGACAGCGGAATGACTGGTCGCGTGGACGTTTGGCACGAAGTTGTTCGCGCCGTCAGCGATGGCTCATGGCTGTTTGGACATGGCATTCGTTCATCGGATGTTGTGTGGTCCTATGACCCCAAGATCGACAACAGCTACCTGGTCATTCTTTACGACATGGGAATCGTTCCACTCATTCTCATAACGTGGAGATTTGTGAGAATGCTGCAGCGATCCACTTCGAACTGTCTCTCGACCTCGGGTAAAGATGAGAAAAGACTGTGGCTGATCTGCGGAATATTCCTCGTAGTCGTTTTGGTGACGAGCATCGTCGAGCGCTCGCTGTTCGCTGTGGGCAATCCATTTTCACTGCTTGCATTCCTTTTATTCGCAGCTCCCGATCGGTCGTGGGGCCCCGACCCCGTCAGTCCACGAGTTCCTGGACGGTCGATGCAACCGCGATGGGCGGCGGGGGACTGACTATGAATCCGGGCTTAAAGGAAGAACTTCGTCACCTGCTGCCACGCTCCCTGCGGCGTCATCGTATTCTTGCCGGCCCGCTTCGCGGTAGTGCGATCGTTACATCTTGGCATGACTATCCCGCGGCGATTTTAGGCCGAACCGAGCGAGCGCTATTGGAATGGTTTGACCGGAACGTCAAGAAAGGCGAAACCTGGCTCGACATTGGCGCACATTACGGTTACACGGCAATCGCTCTTTGCCGACTGGTTGAAAACTCAGGCCGCGTTTTTGCATTCGAGCCAATGCTGAACACTGCCGGGTGCGTTTCCCGCACCAGTTATCTGAATCACCTGCCACAACTCACGGTGATTCCGATGGCGCTGGGAAATTGTAACGACGTCGCCATAGACAGCCTGAACGTGGTCAAAGGCATGGTCGACAGCACTTTGAAACCCACGAACGAATTCAAGGAGCACTTCCTTGTTTCGCGGTTGGACTGGCTCTGGCCGAAGATCTGCGGACCCGATGCACGCATTGATGGAATCAAGATCGATGTACAGGGAATGGAGATCAAGGTTCTCGAAGGCATGGCCGATGTGGCCAAAGGTTGCCAGCCCAAACTACTCGTTGAATTACATAAAGGTGTATCGCGCCCGAGATTTCTGGAAGTCATTTCTTCCATCGGGTACGAAGCGCGAGGGGTAGCCGTCGACCCGCTGCCCGGAGAGTCAGAGCCACTCTACGCAGACGATCGAAGTTATCAATTCACCCCTTCCTGCTAACACGCATGAAAGCATTCGATCCTGCAGTCGTCGCGGCAACCAGGCTACCCAAAGCGGAGTATCCGCGATCAGCGCCGTTTCATCCGCACGTGGGTTATCCCGAATATGCTGGAGAAGTCGGCACGGAAAGGAATTTGGTCTACGAGGCTGTACGAGAATCCCTTCGACTGCTTGGTATGGATGGCGACAATTATGGATCCCCGCAATGGAATCCGCTGGGCCAAATCGTGCGTCCCGGCGATCGCGTCGTCATCAAGCCAAACCTGTTGGCGCATGCACACGCTCTACGGCCGGACGAATGGGTCCAGGTTATTACGCACGGTTCGGTCGTTCGGGCTGTGCTGGACTACGTGCTGTTGGCTTTAAAGGGCACGGGCCAAATCACTGTGATGGACGGCCCGCAATATGACTCGGATTGGAACCAGATCATCGCCCGAGCAGGCATCGGTGAAGTCGTCAATTACTGCGCTGCATCGACTACGGTCCCGATCCGATTGCTGGATCTCCGAGATTATCACCAGGAAGTTCGGGGAGAGGTCATCTTCAATCGCACAGCACTGCCCTCAGACCCACTAGGCGGGGTCGAAATTGATTTGGGACGCCACAGCGCATTTGACGGGCACGGCGGATCCGGAAGGTATTTCGGCTCGGACTATGACCAGGGTGAGACCAATCGCCATCATTCCAACGGACGGCACGAATACCGCATCTCCCGGACAGCCGCGAAGGCTGACGTTTTTATCAACATTCCGAAGCTGAAGACTCATAAGAAGGTGGGCGTAACACTATGCATGAAGAATCTGGTCGGGATTAACGTTGGCCGGAACTGGCTTCCACACCATACCGATGGCGATCCTTCCAGCGGCGGCGATCAATTCCGAAAGAGTTCTCTTAAGTCCAGGCTCGAAAAAACTATTGTGCGCTTCTTGCAGCAGCAGAGCCTTCATTTGGGAGGCGCCCATCATCTGTTTCGTCTGGCCAAGAAAGGGGCAGCGCCGATTTTTGGCAGAACCGACCAGATCGTACGCAGCGGGAACTGGCACGGCAACGATACATGCTGGCGAATGGTTTTGGATATCAACCGCTGCCTCATGTATGGGGACGGACAGACTTTTCCAGTTCAGTCTGCAAAAAGATTTTTCGCGGTCGTCGACGGTGTGATCGGCGGCGATGGAGACGGCCCCGCACGGCCAGATGCGTATCCGGCCGGAACGATTCTCGCTGGATGGAATCCTGTTGCAGTGGACTGCTGTGCGACACGGTTGATGGGGTTCGATCCCGATCGCGTGGCCTATCTTGCCGCTGCATTTGAGCCTCATCCCTTCACTCTCACCGATTTTTCTCAAGAGTCGATCCGGTTGCGGAGCAACGAAACTGCGTGGAATGGCTCGCTCGCGGATATTCCCGCCGACAGCACGCTGCATTTTCGCCCTCATTTTGGCTGGGTCGGCCATCTCGAATATGCACGCGGCTCAGAGACACAGCGACAGCCAGAGTCAGCATGTGGATCGAATCGGGATGCTAACAGTTCTTTCGTCAACTCCACGACTTCCGGCTCGAACGCGATTTCAGGAATTCATCGATGAGCGCAATCGCCCTGAGCGAACGGATTTACCCTCATCTGCCGGTCTTCCTTCAGAATGCAGCCTGTTGGAACTACGGCCGCAAAGAGGCACGGATTCGTTTCGGGAGGAACTTTGAATCACACCTTGACTCTTTATTGACGACTGACAATGCAAAGGTTTCTGAGATCAAGAATTACCAAGACGAGCAAGTCCGCCGCCTCATCGCTCACGCCTATGAGAGCGTTCCTTACTATCACGAACTCATGCGTGGCCTGCGACTGACTCCAGGCGATATAAAAACGGTTCCGGACCTGCACAAGCTTCCCGTTCTGACCAAAGAAGCCGTTCGCAGAAACTTCGATCGACTAATCTCGCGCAAGGCCAAATTGAGTCAGCTGATTGCGAGGCACACCAGCGGAACCTCGGCAAAGGCGCTTCACTTTTATTCTGGGAAAGATGCACTTTCATTTCAGTGGGCGGTGTGGTGGAGACACAGGATTCGTTGGGGCGTGAAGTTCGGGAGTTGGCATGCGAACTTCACGGGGAAGCTCGTGGTTCCTCCCAACCAGGCCACGCCTCCCTACTGGCGCTGGAACAGGCCGATGCGACAAGCGCTGCTGAACATGCAGCAAATGACTCCTACAAAGATTCAGGACATCGTCGACTTCCTGAACCGTCATGAGTTTTCTTTTTATTTCGGCTACCCCTCTATCATTCACATGCTGGCCGTCAATGCCAGGGAGGCAGGTCTTCGCCTCACCTCCCGGCCGCGCATGGTATTCACCGGTGCGGAACCGGTGACGCAGTGGCAGCGATCCGAGATCGAGGACCTGACAGGCGCAGCTTTGACCGATCACTGGGGGCTGTCGGAAGGATGCGGAAATGCTTCGAAGTGCGCTCATGGCCTTTATCACGAAGATTTTGAGTTCGGCGTGATTGAGTGTCTGGAAGCTACGACGTGCGGGCCCGACCGCGTACGCGGGAAGATCGTTTGCACTGGGTTTTCGAATCCCGATTTTCCGTTCATCCGCTATGAGACGGGCGATATGGGGACTTGGAACGCCGCTGAGTCGCAATGCTCGTGCGGGAATCAGAGTCGAACCCTCGCCGGCGTCGAAGGCAGAAGTGAGGACTATGTCATCACGCCGGAGGGTGCGCGGATCATGCGCTTCGACTACGTGTTCAAAGACACGGTGAACGTCAAGGAAGCTCAGGTAGTACAAGACCAACTCGGCTCGATCAGAATCCGGATCGTGAAGCGGCCACAATACAGTAGCGTCGACGAGCGTTTTATCTCCAGCGAAGTGAAACGTTGGATAAGCCCACGCCTCGAAACGACATTCGAATACGTTCCAGAGATCGAACGGGAGAGCAGCGGCAAATTCAAGGCAGTGAAATCGGAGTTAGCACACCAATTCGCACGCTCTTCGAGTCTTGATCGAACTCCCGTAATGGCCGGAAGCACAACTCCGTACGTGGGGCCTGCTCGTACGAGCGTAGGCGCCAAGCGTTGATCGAGATAACGGCGATGCTAGGGTTATATTTTCGCACCGCGCGACATTATCGGCCTTCCCAAATCGCTGCGCGCCTGCGCCTGCGCCTGGACTCATTCCTGATGAGTCACTCGCAGTGGCTGGCACATCAACGTTACAGCATTCACAATCTTCCGAAGAGAAACGAGAACGCTAAGTTCTTTTACTCTGAAAGTGCGGAATACAGAAACGAGATTGCACGCTGGAGAGCTATCGCGGATTCTTGCGAAGAAGGCCGGTTCAGATTCCTCAACCGCACCATCGACCTCGGTCGTCCAATCAACTGGCAGGCACCGGGAGCAACTCGTCTGTGGCGCTATAACCTTCACTATTTTCAGTACGCCCTTGACCTGGCATTGTTAGCGAGAGCCGAGGCGGACGGAAGGACTGCTGCGTCGCTCGCTCACTTGTGCCAGCAATGGATCGAGTCAAACACGATCGGTATAGGAATCGGCTGGCATTCGTATCCACTCGCGAGGCGCATCGTCCACTGGATTCAAGCGATCAGCATGGCGCCAGCGCGGTCCGCATTCTCGAGTCCCGCCGCGCAGGCAGCATGGTTGAAAAGCCTCTATCAGCAAACGCGGTATCTCGAGGATCACCTGGAGTTCGATTCCCTCGGCAATCATCTCCTGGCGGATGCCAAGGCGCTCGTATTCGCGGGCATATTCTTCAGCGGCAAAACCGCTGCACGATGGCTCGACCTTGGTGAACAACTACTTTGGAATGGAGTGCGAGAGCAGATACTCGAAGACGGCGGACATTATGAGCGCAGTTCAATGTATCACTCCATCGTTTTGCAAGATTTCCTCGAAACGGTGTTGGCTCTTCAGTTGAATCAAAGGGAAGTCCCACAGTGGGTTCGCGAGAAACTGATTGCCATGGCAGATTTCCTGGCGGGAATTACTCACCCCGACGGAGAGATCCCGCTGTTCGGCGACTCTGCTTTTGGAGTTGCACACCGACCCACCGATGTTCTGGCCGCGGCGGAAGTGTTGCTTGGTGCGCCTGGGAGATGGCGGGAATCGGAGCCGGGAGAGTATTGCGCCTTAGTTGCTCCGCAGGCATTCAAGCAGGCAAGGAGTGTGAAACCAGTGAGCTTGAAGCGGGACTCATGGCCAGCCACGGGATACCTTGTCTTGCGTCGGGAGAAAACCGGGGATCAAATGATCGTCGACACTCGATCGATGGGGCCCGACCATATTCCGGCTCATGGTCATTGCAGCGCATTCAGCTATGAGCTGTCGATTGGAGGCGAACGGTTGGTCGTAGATTCAGGTGTTGACGAATACGAGCCCGGTCCATGGCGGCAATTCTGGCGCAGCACGCGGGCTCATAACACGGTCTGGATTAACGACAGTGAGCAGTCTGAGATATGGGGATCATTCCGTGTGGGCGAGCGGTCTAAGATTCTGGGAACCGAATGCGTCCACCGGGAGTCCTCGACACTCTTCGTAGGCACGATGAAGAGCTTCGAGAGTCGCTCTTCTTCTTTACACCAGCGTCGATTTATCGCGGCCCTCGGGGAGTTTTGGGTGGTATTTGATGAGATCACCGGTACCGGTCGCCACAGAATCGAGAGCCTCGTCCACTTCCATCCTGATGCCCTGTGCGAAATTCACAGTGGATATGCCTCCGTCGTTCTTAGGTCCATCGATGTGCGCTTGTACCCTTATGCCGCCGATCGGGACAATCCGGTTCAAATGAGTTGCGTTCGAGGGCAGCAGTCTCCAATCCAGGGCTGGTATGCAGGAGAGTTCGGAAAACGTGAGCCGAACTTTGTTCTAAGTCTCGCCTGCAATGCACCCCTGCCGGCAACAATTGGCTACCTGATCGCTCCCGGCGAACACGAGATCACTTCTTGGGATTTCCAATACCGTGACGTGAAGGGGGCTGTGGAAGCGGCAGTTCTTATCCGCACACGCGATGGGGATCTCGTCGAGAATTTTCAAAGCGCGACCATGCACGACATCGTGGCTCACTAGACTATGCGTCTGCTCTTTGTCACCTACCGGTTTCCCGTGTATCCGGGCTGCGCATCGAGCAACACGGTCTTCAATCTGTTGAAGTATTTCTCTCGCTCCCATGAGGTCTTTCTAGCGGGCCTGTCGCGTGGTCCCGTATCAGAAACACAGCGCGAAACGCTGAGACCATATTGTCGCCGGATGGAGATCGTAGAATGGCCGAACTACCGTGGGGCGGCGAACGCCGTACGTGGTTTGGCCTCATCGGAACCATTGCAGATGTGGTATTTCCGATCCGCGTCCCTGGCGGGTCGAGTTAAGCGGATCATCGACGAGGAAAAGATCGATTTGGCTTATGGATACCACTTGCGCTCCAGTCAGTATCTTGCTGCGATAGATTCGATTCCAAGTGTCGTTGCGTTGCAGCCTGCCCAGATTCTGCACTTCGGAAGAAGATGCCAGCTCACCCGCAATCCGGCGCTGCGAGCGGTTTACAGCCTGGAGCATCGTCGCCTGATCGGATACGAAGCGGAAGTAGCACAGAAGTTCGATTCATGTCTCTTGATTTCGACGAAAGATCGCCAGGCGATTGATCCGGAAAACCGATTGCGAAATGTCTTCCTGAATCCCCACGGCACGGATACCGGGTTCTTTGCTCCGCCTGTTCGGGCCGTGCACGACGAGAATACAGTCGTCTTTTGCGGCTCAATGGCGATGGATACGAACGTCGACGCCGTTCTGCACTTTCGTAGAAATATCCTCCCGCTGATCTGGCAGCAGAGGCCCGCAACGCGTTTTGTCATCGTGGGGCGCAACCCTGCGCGGCAGATTTTGAAATTGACAGATGATCCCCGGATCCAGGTGACCGGTTTCGTAGAAGATGTTCGACCTTACCTCTGGAATGCCTCCGTTGGCGTCGATCCGATTCGAATGGCGGCAGGGATGCAAAACAAGGTGATCGAAGGTCTCGCGGCCGGATTGCCCATGGTGATCAGCCCGGAAGCAAATGAAGGAATCGGAGCCCCCGAAGGAAGCATCCTAATCGGGCGAACGACCGACGAGTTCGCAGCTCATGTTGTCGCTTTGCTTAAGGACCGCTCCCGTGCAGCCGCCTTAGCGAAACAGGGGTTGGCCTTCGTGCAAAAGCAATGGTCTTGGGAGCACCATTTTCGTCGCCTGGAAACGCTGTTTGACGCTCTGGTTTCGCAGCGCGCATGCGCAACGGCATAACGACATTTTGAAGGAACCGCCATACAAGGACCTCTTTGACAAATGCTGAGTAGCGCAATCCCGTCGGTGAGCGAACGACCGGCAATCATTCGGTCCGCATCATGGCGCAGTCCAATTCACACAGCTATCAAGCGCACCCTCGACGTTGTGATATCGCTCTTGTCGCTGCTGATCCTGTCTCCGATTTTTCTGGCGATCTCGATTGCAGTGAAACTGAACTCACCGGGCCCCGTGTTCTACCGCTGGAGAGTGGTTGGGTTCGGCGGTAGGCCATTTACTGGATATAAGTTTCGATCGATGGTAAATGACGCCGATGCACGTCGCGACGACCTCGCCGCACGCAACGAAATGAGCGGTCCGATGTTCAAGATTACAAATGATCCCCGCATCACAAGTGTCGGTGGTTGGCTTCGAAAGTACAGTCTCGACGAGTTGCCGCAACTGTATAGCGTCCTCAAAGGGGATATGAGCCTGGTTGGGCCGCGCCCGCCACTCGCAACCGAATACGCACAATTCAGCGACTACCAGAAACTCAAGTTGGCCGTTAAACCCGGAATCACCTGTCTCTGGCAGGTGGAAGGCCGCAATCATATCAGCGACTTCGATGAGTGGGTCCGACTGGACCTCGAATATATACGGCGATGGTCACTGCTGTTGGATTTCGCAATCCTTGCACGTACCGTACAAGCGGTCTTTTCGGGCTCCGGCAAGTAGCAAGAGCGCAGATTCCAATCCCAACCTAAATCCAGGAGCAAACATCGGAATGCGTGTTCTCATCACGGGCGGTGCGGGATTTATCGGGAGCCACTTAGTAGACCGTTTTCATAAGGAAGGATTCAGGGTTCGAGTCCTGGATAACCTCGATCCTAAGATTCATCCTGCCGGCGTGCCTCCACAATTTCCACCCGGCGTCGAGTTCATTCGGGGCGATGTCACTGACAGGGAAACTCTTCGCTACGCTCTTGAAAACGTGGACGTCGTTTCGCATCAGGCCGCATATCAGGATTACATGCCTGACTTCGCGCGATTCATGGCGGTGAATGCGGTTGGGACTGCGCTCTTGTACGAGTTGATCGTCCAATGTCGATTCAAGGTTAAGAAGGTGATCGTCGCGTCGTCACAATCGGTCTATGGCGAGGGCCAATATCTTTGCGCAACCCACGGATCGTTTCTTCCGCCTCCCCGAAGCGCAGAACAACTTCGACGAAATCAGTGGGAAGTCTGCTGTGTAGAATGCGGCCACGAAGCGTCTCCTGCTCTGTTGCTCGAACATTCTCCCAATCCATACAACCAGTACGCTGTTTCAAAGCTCGCGCAAGAGAAGACGGCGCTGGGGCTGGGCTGGATTCACGGAATACCAACGGTCGCCTTGCGCTATTCCATTACGCAGGGGCCGCGCCAATCATTATTCAACCACTACTCGGGAATTTGCCGGATATTTGTGAGCAGAGCCCTGTGTGGAAAGCCGCTGCTGATTTACGAAGATGGACATCAAACCCGCGACTTCGTCCATATCGAAGACGTTGTAAATGCGAATCTTCTCGTTCTCGAACGCGATGCGGCCGATGGGCAGGCGTTCAATGTAGGCAGCGGGCGGCGCACCTCCGCCCTTGATTATGCGAAGCTCGTTCGTAATAAGACAGGGAAGCAGGTCGAGTTTCGCATTCCACGCGAGTACCGCATCGGCGATAACCGGCACAGCGTTTCTGCGATTTCCAAGTTAGAAGCTTTAGGCTGGAGACCCAAGCGAGACCTTTCAAATATTCTGGACGACTTTCTGAAGTGGGTCGAAATGATCGGTGGCATTCCTGATCAGATTCAGGACGCGTATTCGCATATGAAAGAAGCTGGCGTTGTATTGGTGGCCACCAGCTAACCTCCGGACGTAAATTCCCATCAAGATTTCGAGGTACCCCTGCAATGAGTACCGTACCGACACGGCAAAACAATCGATTCTTATCCTCTGCATTAAAGCCTGTGGAAGTACCTCGCTGCAAAACATACTTCCTCGCCGTGGAGTCTGCCCTTCGGCGCATGCCGTTTGCGGCAGTTGACTGTGCAGCGGACGCGCTCTGGCACGCATATCTGGATTCGCGAACAGTTTACGTTTTTGGGAACGGCGGAAGCGCAGCGTTGGCATCCCATTGTGCCTGTGACCTGGGTAAAGGCACCGTGGTCAATGGGAATCGCCGATTCCGCGTAATCGCTCTGACCGATAACGTGCCGCTCATGACAGCATGGGCCAATGACGCTTGCTACGACGACATCTTCGCCGAACAACTTTCACCTCTTATAGGCAAGTCGGATATAGCCCTCGCAATCAGCGGGAGTGGAAACTCACCTAACGTTTTAAAAGCTCTGCGGGTTGCTCGCGATGCGGGCGCATTCACCATCGGTCTCACTGGGTTCCAAGGGGGCAAGATGAAATCCTTATGCGATTTATGCGTAGTAATCCCCTCCGACAACATGCAGGTGATTGAAGATTTGCACGTCTCGGTGAACCATTCCCTCTTCACTATTTTGCGCTCTCGAATCTCTGCGTCCATCGAACATGCCTAACAAGACCTGCAAAAGTACTGCCTTGAGTCTATCCGGAAGAATTCAATGACTCAGCGCACGTTACGCACTTTCATTTTGGCTGCCGACCTCGTATGGGGCGTCCTCGCAATGCCTCTCGCGTACTTGCTGCGTTACGGCTGGGTTTGGCGCGGCCCAACTGACAGCTCCGCGGTGATCTTCGTTCCGCCTTTGATGGCGGCACTTTTGTTCTGGAGCGTAATGTCCTCGTGGACACGCTTGGATGGGTTCCGGGCAGGCTGGAAGTTTTCCGACGTTGTGTCTCAACAGCTGCTGGCAGTTCTTGCGCTGATGTCTGCCTTGTTCACGATCGGCTATTTGGGAAGACAGTTCATCTCGCGGCTCGCGCTTCTTTATTTTGGACTCTTACTTTTCATCGGATTTTTGATGATCCGCGTGATTGCGCGCTCGATCCTTGATTCCAGGTCGGTTCGTGGAATGGTGCGAAACGTAGTCATCGTGGGCAGTGGACGCGTAGCACGCGAAGTGGCAACCAGGATCGAGTGCCACCCGGAGATGCTGCGAAGAGTAATCGGCTTCCTCAGCCCCGGCCGGGATGCATTCCAGAATGCCCACGAGACGAATGGCGCAGAACGAGTGGTCCTTACCACTGCCGACATCGCCGAAATGCTCAAAGCACAAGATACAAATGAATTGATCCTGGCAGTGCCCACACCGAGTCACCCCGAGGTTCTAGATCTGATTTCCAGATGCGGAAGTCAGGGAATTACGGTAAGCATGGTCCCACAACCCTATGAGCTCTACCTCACAAAGCCAGAATTGATTGAACTCGATGGCTTACCACTCTTGCAACTGCAGGCGGTTGATCCCGAACCTGCCTGGAAGCGAAGTTTCGATGTGTTCATGACGTTCTTATTGCTTCCGATTTGCCTGCCGCCCATGCTGGCCGGCGCTGCCTTGCTCAAAATTAAGAATGGACGGGCATTCTGCCGGGAACGACGTTGCGGAAAGAAGGGGCAGGAGTTCGGCATGTATCGTCTGGACTCGCCACGCCGGGTCGTCGGACTTCCGCGTCATGAACGTATCCTCCAAAAAATGAGCATCACGGAACTGCCGCAGCTGTTTAACGTCTTACGCGGCGAAATGAGCCTCGTCGGACCTCGTCCAGAGGGATTGGACCGGGCTCGTCGATACACCGATTGGCATCGCCAACGGCTCAATGCTAGGCCGGGCATCACAGGGCTCGCCCAGGTGTACGGCCTGAGAGATCAGCATCCCTCCGATGACAAGACTCGCTATGACCTCCAATACATCCTGAGTCAATCTCCTTTTCAGGATATTTCGCTATTGCTTCAGACAGGATGGACACTCACCCGGAGGCTCTTTGCGGCGTCTGTTCCCGCCAATTCCGGCCGCAGCGGGCTTCAACCTGAATTTAGCGAGACAACGCACGAAGAAAGTCTGATTCATGCTCATAGTGCGCAGTCCAGTGCGGATTAGCTTCGGTGGTGGGGGAACGGACCTGCCCGCCTACTATCAGCAGTTCGGCGGTTCAGTTCTCAGCGTGGCCATCAACAAGTACTTCTATACCATCCTCACATCGCGTGCCGATCGACGGATTCAAGTAATTTCGTCTGACTTGCGCGTCTTTGAAACCTGGCATGAAATCGCAAACACCGACCTGCGTGGAACTTCCCTGGAAATCCCCTTGGCCGTTCTGAAGGAAATGAATTGCGATATCGCTGTCGACCTTTTTCTGGCTTCCGAAATTCCTCCAGGCACTGGGCTCGGATCCTCGGCTAGTGTTTGCGTCAACATCCTCAAGACTCTGAGCACATACCTTGAACAGCCAATCTCCAAGTATGAGTTAGCAGAGCGCTCCTTTCACATTGCACGCGACATTCTGAGGAAGCATGTGGGGAAGCAGGATGAATATGCCGCCGCCTTCGGAGGCCTGAATTTTATCTCGTTCGATCCGGATGGCGGCACAACCGTAGAACCGATCGAGTTAAGCCCCCCGGTGCTCGCGGAGTTGCAGCGAAACCTGATGTTGTTCTTTGTCGGATCTGCGCATCATTCCTGGAGCATCCTGCAGGAGCAGGAATCTTCTACCCGGGAAAAGTCCGACAGCACAATCCAAGCTCTTCACGAGGTTAAGGCGCTCGCTGCTCGTATGCGGAAAGCTGTTCAGCAATCAGACTTGCGGGAATTAGGCATTTTGCTCGACGAGGCCTGGCAGGCGAAGCGCCGCATCTCGAAACGAATCTCGACGCCGCGCATCGACGAACTTTACGCGCTGGCGCGCGAGCACGGTGCCTTGGGCGGGAAAATTACCGGAGCAGGGGGCGGAGGCTTTCTACTCATCTACTGCGAGCCGCGGTTTCAGTCCGCCGTGCGCGATGCAATGCGTTGCCAGAGCGTTTACGAGATGACATTTTCTTTCGACATGCAAGGAGCTACCGCGATCGCCAACGATCCGTTCATGAATCGCGACGAAAGCAACGGTTGCAGTTGGACTTTCCTTCCAAAAGGCCCGATCGCGCGCATTGCTTGACTCTCTCGAAATGGCAAATCGATGAAAGCCTTCCTGCTGGCTGCCGGGCATGGGACTCGACTGCGGCCGATTACCGATACGTTGCCGAAGTGCCTGGTTCCGATCCAGGGCGTGCCAATGCTCTCCATTTGGTTCAATCTCTGCAAAAAGTTCGGAATCGACGAAGTGTTGATCAATCTTCACGCACGCGCTGATGCTGTGCTGGCGTTCCTCGAGCAGCGAAAAGAAGATGATATCCGCGTGCACCTAGCGGAAGAAGAAGAACTGCTCGGGAGTGCCGGCACATTACGCGCCAATCGCAAGTGGGTCGAGAAGGAAGATTCGTTCTGGATATTTTACGCAGATGTATTGCATCGCGCCGACCTCCGCGCGATGTCGGAGTCGCACCGGCGGCGCGGGATGACTGCGACCCTCGGCGTTTACGAGGTTCCGGATCCATCGCGCTGCGGGATTGTCACCACGACTGCCGATGGCGTGATCCAGGAATTTGTGGAGAAGCCCAAGCACCCCAAGAGCAATTTGGCATTTTCCGGATTGATGATCGGTACACCTGCCCTCCTCGATGCAATTCCGAGCACTGGTTTGGCGGACATCGGTTTTGATGTGCTTCCTAAACTGACAGGCCAGATGCTCGCATTCCCGATACATGACTATCTCGTCGACATCGGGACGCTTGAAAACTACCAGCGTGCCCAAACCTCTTGGCCAGGTCTTTAGCATCGCTCAATAAAACACAATCAATTCCCATGTTCCGCGGAGTTGTTTTCGATCTCGATGGTGTGATTGTCGATAGTCACCCTCTGCACAAACGGGCTTGGCGGGCTTTTCTCGCCAGTGTGGGAAAAGATGTCGACGAATCGGACCTCGATTTCATTCTTGAGGGTCGCAGGCGTCGGGATATTCTGACTCACTTTCTGGGCGAGCTTTCCGATGCCGAAGTGGAAGACTATGGCAACAGGAAGGACAAGATTTTTTGGGAGGCTTGCGCAGATCTTGAACCAGTGGCAGGGAGCCCGGCATTTATCCGTGATCTCAACATGGCTGGATTCCCCCTCGCTGTCGCCACGTCGGCCAGCCGTCAGCGAACGCAATGGACCCTGCGTCAACTTAATTTAGCGCAATGCTTCGATGTCGTAGTTACGGGCAACGATGTCGCTCAAAGCAAGCCCGATCCTGCGATTTACCTCCTGGCGGCTCAACGCCTCGCCGCGCCCCCGGAGTCCCTTGTCGCGGTGGAGGATTCCGTTTGCGGCGTCCGCTCCGCCAAGTCGGCAGGCCTCCGCTGCTTTGGGATGGCTTTTATCGACAACGTGGATCCATTGTTGTCCGCAGGCGCGGACCGCGTTTTTACTAGTTTTAATGGCCTTGGCCTAAGAGATTTTGAAGAAATCTTCCCTGCACCGCCGGATGCTGCTCCTAACGATTGAAACTTCAAACGTTGTTTCAGAGCTTTGCGTGACACGAAATACCGGAGTTGATCGGTTTCGCGATCTCGTGAAAAAGGAGGTGCCGCTCAATGCATAACTGGCGCTATCTGGTTTGTTTTTGTGCTTGCGCCCTTTCTCTTGGTGGCTTGTCTGGTTGCTGGTTCGGCAAACTCGATCGACCGCCGGAGGCACAACTCTCCCCAACTCAGAATCCGTTAGTAGCGCAGTACACTCTCCGCGGAGTGCGCACGGGAGTCACCGCCTGGGTCGAATTTGGACCCGACACGAACTATGGGCGCGAAACGTGGAAGGTGACTACGTCCACAACCGACCATTTGGGCGAGATCGTGAACATCCTGGTTGCTGGCATGAAGGCGCAGACTACTTACCACATGCGAGCGCATCTAGAGTCGGCAAGCACTTCATGGGTTGACCAGGATCGAACGTTCACGACGGGAGCGTTAGCGGAGCCGGCGGGATACCTCGCCGGCCTTCCCTTTCAGTTGCCTAGCTTCAGCGTTGCCAAACCTCCCTCTTCAGTCACACCCGCGCCAGGAGTCGAATTACTCAGCCTTACCGGGCCACCCAACATCAGCTCATTGGAGTGTCTCGTTCTCGATCTCCAGGGCAACATTATATGGTTTTATCCGCCCACGGCTTTCCCGATCAAGCTCATGGACAACGGCCATTTCATCCTTCAAATGAACACGGATTTAAGGGAAGTGGACCTGGCAGGAGACATTGTACGCGACGTGTCCGTCGCGCAAGTCAATCAATCGCTGCAAGCTAGCGGATATTCGTTTGTTGTGACCACGTTCTCACACGATATCCTCACCTTGCCGAATGGGCACTGGATCACAATAGGCCAAATCTCCAAGTCATTCGATAACTTGCCGGGCTATCCTGGCACAACTGATGTTCTCGGTGACGCTCTCATCGATATCGATCCGAACGGAAACGTAGTTTGGGGCTGGTCCGCATTTGATTATCTCGATGTGAACCGTCATCTGCAGGGGCTGCCTGATTGGACGCACAGCAACGGGCTCGTTTATACGCCAGACGGAAATCTGCTGCTGTCTATGCGCCATCAGAGTTGGATTCTGAAGATCGACTACGCGAATGGCACGGGAACGGGAAACATCTTGTGGAAATTAGGCGAGGACGGAGATTTCGGCCTGGCCGGCGGCGATCCGACCCAGTGGTTCTATGCCCAGCACGATCCGGTTCTTGAAAATACGAACGGATCTCTCATGACTCTGGCAGTCTACGATGATGGCAACTATCGCATCGATTCTGCGGGAGTCGCATGCGGCACTTCGCCAACGGCCCCTGCATGCTACAGCCGGGCGGCGATCTTCCAGATTGACGAGGACACGCATAACGCCAGCCTGCTCTGGCAGTACCTTCCTGGCTTCTATTCTTACTGGGGAGGCAGCATCGGCACATTAAGCAACGGCAACATTGAGTTCGACAGTACGGACCCCTTCAATATTCCACTGTCGGAGATTATGGAAGTAACGAACACTGATACTCCTCAGATGGTCTGGCAGATGAATATCAATGGCCAGTATGCGTATCGAGGCAGCAGAATACCCAGCCTCTACCCGGGAGTGACTTGGCAGCAGTAATCACGGCTTCTGCAGTAACCATCAATACCGCGGATGGCGAAGCGCCCGCACCGAACGCGATTTTGTGGCCTTGCGCTGGTATCGATCGTCGCATTTCTATTTTGCTGGCTGGTCGTGCCACTGAGGGCTCAGTCTGGTGAAAGCTCTCTGTCGAGCACCGGCGACGGCGAAGAGCTAACGAAAAACTCCGAAGAAAACGAACCGTCCGCTGAAGTTTGGAATCGCTGGGCTCAGCTGCGGCTTTGTGCCGCGGACCGCATTCGAGGAGCACCTGATTTCTTTGATACTGCTCCGCGTCTCACCTTCTCTACGGCTACCGCAAGCCCCTCGCACGCACTCCTTACTCCTCGCCACTGGAATCCGGCAGACAATTCCACACCGTCTTCGACTTCACGGATCCAGCGTTCGCAACCGCCGGTAAGCCCAAACCAAAACTCCTACTACAAGAACAGGCTTGAATTCTCCCTCGACGGGGGATGGCTTCCCATCAATATTCCGTTCGTATTCGACGTTTTTCTCGGCGATTCCTACAACATGACATCGCTGAAATACACGCTAGTGCCTTTGATCGCCTCACTGCGCTGGCAAATGGGAAACGTGGCGGGGCCATGGATCTTCCGCGGCAACTGGGAACTGGAAACGAGCGGCGCGGTAACACTCATTCCGCGTGGTCCAGAAACTCGTTATTTCGCTTGGATCATGGGTATTCGGAGGAATTTTGTTCCTCATCGCGGCAGGATCGCCCCATACTTCGATGGGCGTCTCGGACTCGGGGATATTAATGCGAAGGAGCCCGCGGGTGTCCTTTATGCACAAGGACAGGATTTTACCTTCACGGTAAACATGGGTAGTGGAGTGCGCTACAACATCAATCCTCGCTATTCCTTCACTGCTGGATTGAATTGGATGCACATCTCGAATCTCTACTTGTCCGAGCCGAAGTTTCTGAATTATGGCATCAACGTTTACGGCCCGATGTTCGGAATTGACGTACTGCTCGGTAAGCCTCGCTCAAGGTCATCGCAATGATGAGGGCGGGGCCGCTTGCGCGTCAGTGAGATTCCCTCCAAAATTACGTCAGCCCACGACCGGCTGCTCGCGCTTATGTGCGCCGCGGTCGTTCGTTGCGCTGATCGCAACGGCGATATCGTTAGGTTGTGCCACCCCGACAGCAGTTTTGAATTTCACTGCCCCTAACACCGTGACCGCGGGCGCTCCCTTCACCGTCACCATAAACGTGACCATCAGCGGACAGCGCGACACAGTCATCAACAGCCCGATTCACTTCGTCAGCTCCGATCCCGATGCCGTACTCCCCAGCGACTACAGCTTCACAGCCGCCGATGCAGGATCGCACACCTGGATTAACGGTTTCACTCTAGTCACCGCTGGCCCTCAGACGATCTCGGCGACCATTGTCGACGCGACTGGCATTACCGGCTCAGTCCAGATCATCGTCTCTCCTTAGGACGGCCCCCCCCGACACACCCCAAAATCTGGCGGATCCGGCAGCGCTCGCTCGTTCCTGCCTGCGCCGGAAGCTTAAATTCCTTTTCAACGCTTGATAATTCCGCTCAGCGACTTTCAGCGGCCTGGGTGGTCACGCGCTCGCCTTTTCGCAAAGCTGAATAACGCTCGACCGGTTCGGCGCGCCCAGCTTGCGCAGAATGTGATGAATATGATTCTTTACTGTCTGCTCGGAGAGATTCAGGCGCACGGCAATTTCTTTATTAGTAAGCCGCTCGCGCAAGAGTTCCACCATTTGCTGCTCCCGCCGACTAAGTCCCAAGTCGGCTCCAAGAGTCCCAGCCACCGACATCGACTCATGCTTCGCCACGGACCGGAAGAGAATCATGGATAAGCTTGGCGGACATACAGCATGGCCGGCTACCACGGCGCGAATCGTAGCGGCCACTTCCGCGGCGGACGCGTTCTTCAGAACATACCCAACTACTCCCGCCCGCACAGCTTGCAGAAAGGTGTCCTCGTCGGGCTCCATATCGACCATGACAATTTTTAGGTTCGGGATCGTGGCACTAAGGCTGGCAATCAGAGTGGTCTTAGGAAAACTCAACCCGCTGGAATCAGAAAGGATGATCTGAGGGTTCGCTGCGAGAATATCCTCATAGACCACAGGCGAATAACCGTTCGCTCCAACCACACGAACGTCGTTCTTCTTACTCAACAGGCGGATCAAAGCCTCGCGCAACAGCCTATTCTCTGCCAAGAGGAAAACTCCGGCCACCTTCCGCATAAGGCCTCACAAATTCGAAAGGATGGGAGAGCATGTGCGTGCCCCCTTCCACGCGCCACACTCCGTTTTGACCATAAGAACGGATGCGACCTGAAGAAAGCTGTCCTTTCAGCCGTCCCCCATTCGAACAGCCACGACTATGGAGAAAATTAACCCGTTCCTGTTGAGAGTTCGTCCCTCCCGATAGATCGTTTAGATTAGGATTCTTGCAAAGAGTTGTCCACGAAATGGCAAACCGCTAGGCTTGCTGTGAAAATTTTCCGTTGCATGTGGCTGCCTGTCTCTGGAAACACTTCGGCCCGCAAAAGTTGCGCTTGGAAAGCACACGATATAACGAGACTTGTCCCACGAATCTCATCCGGCACCTTTGATCGGAAAGTAACTGCGTTCCTTGGCACCTTCGCGGGTGACCACCCGCAAATTTGAACGTCGCGCCTGAATCTCCGTAAGACCCTTGACGGAGGGGTTGCATCGCGTGTCATGAAGCGCGCCGAACCTTCGAAGCTCCCGATTATACAGGCGAGAAGAGCGGCAATACACCCGAATATGCACTTTCCAGACTGCCCTCCTCAGTTTCGCGGACTTCCCGGATTTTCATTTCACCCCCGAAAGGGATGTTGCGGATCAGCCGATCATTTGACGCCGTAAACATTCATCAAAGATTCCAGCTCGGAGAGGCCACGCCGGACCATAGCTTCGAGGGCCGCTACATCGCCGAGCGTCGCTGTGTTCAGAGACGTTCCAATCCAGTCCTGAATACCGCGGGACCGCACTTCCAGAATTGCCATCGCAACCGAACGCACATCGTCGAATCCCGCATGATCCTTGTCGTCTCGGCCCAGGTCTTCGTAAACATATTGGGTGTCATCTTTGACGCCCCACTTGCGAAAGGCTGCACGGCGGACCAGGCACGGGACGCACCGGCCGCAGTGAGTGTAGCCATAGCGTTTAAAGCGCCCGCAACTCACGCTTGGGACGGCGTGCGTGCGAATCAATCGCTGATTCTTGCAACCTAACAAAATCTCCCCTTTCGTCTGAACCTGATAGGGGTTTTCGATTCGCACGTGCAGGCCCGCCGAATCGAGCAACTCCTCAATAAACGCGAGAAATTCAGGGTGCGTCGTGCGCGTGCTCAGGCTCCCTAGTCGAGATCCTGTCAGCGGAGGATTGATAGAAATGAAGCCATTCTGGCAGACGTAAAGCGTTACCTCATGCCCACCGTGATAACGCTCAAGGGTTGTGGCGATCAGGACACCGTAAGCGACAAAAAGAAAAGACCGGGCCCGTTGAGAGGGAGGATTCTCGGGATCCGGGACATAGGCATTATGGTTGATTTGAAAGTGCCGAAGCCCCGTACCGATCTCCTGCGCAAAATGGCGCTGGTTCTCCGCGTCGCCTTTGACAATCTGACTGACAGCCAGCGGACGGCTGCCTGAGGAGATGAGATCGATATAACCAACCAGGCTGTCGAGACCGCCTGAAAGCAATATCACCTGATCTTCGTTTGGTCTTACGACGTACCGATCTTGCGCAGGCTGCAGACCTCCCTCGACGAAATGCAACCGCCACCTGTCCGTCGTCAAGAAGCTGAGCAATCGATTGATCAGCTCTACCTGCCCGTTCCAGAAATTGGGATCGATCGTGGCAACTTCGAGATCGAATTCCCGTGTCCATCCATCAGGGCTCTGGCTTCGATGGCCAGCGAGATCCGCTCCGGTAACGGATAGGGCAAGTGATAGCAAGTCCCAGGCGCGCGCGGCCGGAGCGAGCTTATCCTTCAATATTTGTTCTTTGACCGCTGCTCCGACGCTGCCGCGGTGATCGGAGTTCGCGCTATCGTAAAGAACTACGCCGAGAATTTCCTTCGGATCAGGAAACCCATAGTTCTTGGGCGCGCAAACGAGCTTCATTCAGAAAAGGCCTCAAACGCCTGCATCGTTTCCAGGAGCGCCAGTCTTACGGACTCCTTTACCTCTGCTGGGCTGAGACCTTGTCCTGGTTCGCGCAATTTCTGGAAGCTTTCTGACACTGTTTCCTTGATATATTGCCTCACCTCGTTCAGCCGGGTGAGTCCGCTCGCTGCGGAAGGCGCCTTGTCCTGGATTGTCTTGCCAAGGTCAAGGATGAACCGGTGATATACGTCCATGGCTACAAATCGTTCGACCACGAAGTCGCGCTGCTCGGGGCTGAGGCGTAAAAGTTGAGCCTCTTTGAACTTCAGGCGAATCTCGGACAGAGCCTCTCGCAAGGAGGCGCGACTGGCCTCAGCGTCCTGTGTTCCGTCCGAAGGCCGCACTTCTTCCACAATGGCATCAATGATTTGTCGCGAAGGACGCCCAGCAAGAAGAGTCGGTTCAAGCGAGCTGCCAGCCACAGGAGGTCGGCCTGCCGACAGCGAGGACAACACCGCGTAAAGAGCGGCCGCGGTGGAGACGGTGCTTCCAAATCGGGTCGACGCCGTCGGAGCTCCGCCATACCCGTCGTGGACGTATCGGCCTATCCCGCGGCGCATGTCACCGGGAAATCCTGAACGGGCGAAGCTGCAAAGGCTACGCCTTGCACCCGTAAATCGCCCTAGTGGCGCAATATTGAGAGGCTCAGCTGAGCCCGGCGAAACCCTCGCATCCGGAACCCAAGGTGGAATGATCGGCACCCCGCCCATTGGCCCCTTACTGGACTGCGATGTACCCATACTCCCTCCTCTGGTCTGAAAGAGGAAAAGATTGAACTGCGGAGAGCCACCCGAGAGACCTCCGAGTTCGCGTAGGGGGAGTAGTTTATGACCTTGGACACTAAAAAGGATTCGTTCCACACCGCGATGTTGCCACGACGAGCAATTATGGTAAGGAAAAAAACTTAAAATGCAAACAATAATTTATATTTTTAACCAATTTCTGATATTTCGTGCGGTTAAATCTCAAATTGTGAATTACTAGCACACTCTAAGGCGAGGATTAATGAACTTAAAAGCCTTAGGGTTGCGCTAGGACCGGTTTCACGCGGACCTCCGTCGGCTTGACTGCCAGATCGCTCACCTTGATTCCTCGGTTTAGCAAGACGTACTCGACGGTTCCCTCCTCCGTCTTCCGTCCCTCATGGAAACTGAAAAGGTGCCGAGGAAACTTTACCCCGTCTGAGACTTGCCATTTCTCGAAGCGCAACTCTTCGCGGACCGGATGGTTCGCATCGGAGTGCGATGTCGCGGTCTGGCTTTCGGGCAGCAAACTCATCGGATCCAGCCTGACTTCAATCGTCCCGGAGTTATCTCCCTTGCGACCTACGAGAACCTGATTTGGACCGGGACAGGTAATGACTTTTTTCGGATCGCGATCGGCTAGCCAGAAGATCACATTCAAGCTGTCCAGGTAATTTCGAACAAGTCTGAGCTCGCTGCCCGCGAGGGTTGCCACTTTCCCATCGGCTAAGACTTCCCAGCCAGACCTCCCGTCAAAATAGACCGCGTATGTTTCGGCTGATCCAGTTTGATCGATGCGCAGATAACTGGGTCGGATAAAGCGCACTCTCTTGTAGGCCGTCCCGGCAAATTTTCCGTTCTGATCCCAAGCCTCCGTGCGCACGATCTGTTCAAAGTCGCGGACAGCGGCGATTTTGTCGGCTCCTCCCAAAGCACCCTGCATCTTGTGAAAGGCCTGAATGGCGTCCTGAGCAGTTAGAGGCGAGCAAGCGAACTGAACGAACGGAAGGATTAGTATCAGGTACCTTGCTCTAGATTTCGACGGCATGAAAGACAAACCCCGTCTGGAGGATGATTTCGACTGAGGAGCGCAACATGTTGCAGAGAAAACGTGGAAATTCTTCTCAGGCTAAGTTCTTCGCAAACCTCTGGATGAACTTTGCGCCAGGAATGATCCATTCCGCACGATCGTATGGCGCTGAATAAAATTACCGCACACAATGGAGGTAAATTGTGTCAATTCGAGGCATTTTTAGCGGCTGATCATGGGCGAGCAATGCACCTCTCCGCCATACTCTTGCAAGCCGGAAAGCCTAAAAAGGCGAAATTTTGGCGAATCAGCAAACCGCAATTGTGAGAACGCCGGCTTCTCACTACTGCGGCGATGAAGGATTAGGTGAGGGCTGAGGCGGTGCGGATTGCTGGGCAGGACTCTGTTCACTTTCCTGACCCGCGGCATTTGGCGCAGCCGCTTCGGCTCCATTCTGCCGGGCTTGGGCAGCGAACCGGGCGGCTTGGGCGGCCCGGAATGCTTGGAGTTGCGCTGCCGCATTGGCATCGGCTTGCCGGTAAAGATCGGCACGACGAACCTCCATATCCTCGCGAACTGCCAAGTCCACACGCAGGTGTTGCAGCTCTTTGTCGAGCTGGCCAACAACCGAGTCCCACAAATCAAGGTTGACCTTGGAAAGCGAACTGGTGGCTTTGCTCGCCGCAGCCTTGGCGTGCATTTGTTGAAGCAGGGCGTGCATCTGCGAGACCGTAGTGGCCATATCCGAGACCTGCTCACGCATCGCGGTCAACCCAAGAGGGTCGACGGCCCTCTTCGAAGCCGGACCTCTCCGCCCCGCTAAATTCTGCCCCGGCTGACTCTGCAGATTCAGGATGGGTGCGGCCTTGGTTGTGCCCGGCTGTGCGCTCTGCGCCAAAGCCGTCGTGCCAGCCAAAATTACAAAGATTGTCGTTAGACTCAGAAACTTCATCGGCTTCTCCTTAAATCGATCTACTCCAGCCGTTAGGCAAGTGAAGATTCGCGCGCGATCACCGTAGAACGCACGCCAGGGCTCACGGGAGAGGGCTTTTATTGGTTGCGGGTGTCTCACTCTACCAGGAGATTGGTTGCCCGGAACGATCCGATCACCACATCGACGCGATGTCCACGCTTCACCGCCAGCGTCGGGTTCGAGAAAGCCATCCAGTACATCATGCCCGACTTGGGCGTGCTGCTTTGGCGTAGCTTGCCCACCTTCTCCAACTGTGGAACGACAAGTTCCACTCCTGCCTGAGCATCGAACAGCTTTGGCTCGACCTGTTTGTCGTTCAGCGCTGCAGCTTTCTGGGGGTCCAAGACCCGATAGTTAAATCGAACCAGTTGTCCCGACTCCGCGGTTTTCACCCGCAGTTCGCCAACCCCCCAAACTCCCTCGTAATACATTTCCCCTCGCCGGGAAAGGGTTTTGATCTGAGAGCCTTGCCAGACGGGCGCGGGCTTCGCGACTGGAGTAACCTTTTGGCTTGGAGCACTCTGAGCTGATGCGCCAGATTTCGCTGGATCTGATGACTGAGAGGCTGCCGCGCTCGCAGCCTGCGGTTGTCCCGAGCCATGACTCGGAGCTGCCGATAAAAAAGAAAAGCTGCCGGCGAGAACAAACACCGGCAGTCCAACTGCACTAAACAGGTTCCTGCATCCCATGGAAAAATTCTCCGTCCACAACTTTCCGAGCTTAAGTCCCGAGGTCAACTCCTCCAACTTTTTTTGAAGGAAACCTCTGAACGCTGCGTGGGCCGGACAGTCCTGGTTCGGACGTCCGGCCCATCACGCATTGTTATTACTGCACGGTAAACGTCACGGCTGCGTTCACGGGAGTCGTTCCATCAGGTGTTACAACTCGCACATCCCGGACAGTCCGGGCGGCGCCGGCAGCGATTGTGAAGTTCGCCGTAACCGTCGTTCCCGAGTTAGACACCACGATGTTGCTGACGGTGATACCAGCGCCGGCGGTTACCGACGTGGCGCCTGTCAGATTGCTTCCCGTAATGACCACTCCGGTCACCGTAGTGCCGTGCGTACCCGTAGCCGGAGTAATCGCGGTCACTGCCGGCCCCACCGCTGTGAAGGGGAGGGTATTAGTGCGGCCAGCAGCGCCGTCTGGCGTGACGACCCTGATCGTCCGCCCAGCACCGGTTCCCGCAGTAGCGGTGGCAGTGCAAGTGGCATCCACGGTCGTCGACGTCGGCGTTCCTGTGATCGTGCAGGTGACGCCGGTGCCGCTAACAGTGATTCCGGTCGCTGCCTGCAGATCAACACCAGTGAGAATCACCGGAATTGTCGTGCCGCGGGCAATCGTTGCCGGACTGACTGATGTCAACGTCGCTCCCAGCACCGTGAAGACTCCACCAGCGGTTACCGTTCCACCGGAGGTACGGATTGTAACGCTCTGACCACCGATGACCGCAGTGGCCGGAATGTTGAACGTCGCCGTGATCGCCGTTCCACCGGCGTTTGCCGCAGCTCCAGTTACTGTCACGCCACCAGTCACAGTTACGGTCTGCAGACCGGTGAAGTTCGAGCCAGTGATCGTCACAGCCACAGAAGTTCCGCGATAACCCGTGTTCGGAGTGATGCTGCTATACGTTGGAGCCGAGCCACCAGAGCCCTGGAATTCGATGGCTCCGATGTCGAACAGCGTCGTGTTGTTTGGATCCGGCCGTGGATTACCGAAGAAATCGGTATTCGGGTGCGTCTGACCCACCGGGACGTAATCTATTGCAGGCGAGCCAGCTGCCAATGCGTAGTTCGCAAACAGAGGTCCACCACCGTAGTTCCCGTCCGCTCCGAGCACGGTTGGGTCGCTCAGATCGAGCGGGCCCCAACTTACGTTGATCCAATTGTTACCTTCATCCACCGTTGCTGACGGAGTCAGGCTGAACACTGGATTCGGGGTTGAGGCGTCGACGATTCCCGGAGGTACGCCATATCCGCTCGGCCCTCCGCATCCATCTGCTACTGTGCACGTAGGGGGAACGCGCGAGCCATTGCAGTACTGGCTGACAATATTGGGATTAACTCCCAGGTTATGTCCGCTAGCGTAGTCTGCCGGATCATCCAGCAGCGAGTACCTCGGGTTGAGTGTAAAGCCGGAGCCGTGGTTGCCCGGGCCGGTATCGCCGCGAACTCCGATATCCCAGTAGCTGACACCGGTGCCGCATTGACCTGCGACTGTCTGCACCGGAGCATTGCTGCCCGTGAAGGCATTGAAGAGCGAAACCAGGTTCTGCTGGTTCAGGTTACCTTGCCCCAAGTTACCAACACCGATGTAGAACGAGCGGTTCTGCCAGACCAGATTGTTCTGCAACATTGGGTCCGAGAATCCGGTGCAGGGGTTGCTCGCTCCAAACGGGCAAGTAATGGTCAGGCCAGTGAAAGTTGTAGTCAGCAAAGGCGTGTTCTGCGTACTGGTAACGCCAGCCGACTGCGGACATGAGGCTGAAGTCGGACCCGTCGGGCCGGGTTGCACGCAGTTTCCTGCTGGCCCGCTCGCTTCCGGAGTCCCGACACTTTGCGTAAGGACGCCCGAGGACGCGAGAGAATCGTTGCTCACGATCGTGTTGTTGACGATCTTCACGTTCAACGAGTCTTCCAGCGAAATTCCTGCTCCATCCCAACCTGCGACGTTGTTCACGATGATGTTGTTCGTAACGGAGGCACTGTTCCAGTACTGCGGTTGTTTCGGGAACGTGGATACTTCTGTCCCGTTGACCTGTTGCATACGGATGCCGCCGCCGCTGCCGCTCTCAGCCGTATTCGCCTGGATGAGATTGGCATTGATTACCAGGTTCGGACCCGTACCGTCACTCAATCCTGGCGGGCAATCCGCGTCAATCTGAGTTCCGCAAACCGGATCTGTATCGGGAGTGCCCATCACCTGAATTCCGCCGCCGTTCGTCGGAATGGTTGGGTTGGTGCTCTGGTTGAGGACAATGGCATTGTGCTCAATATCCCCGTCGTAGATGAATCCGATGTGAGCGACGCCTCCGCCCTCGGCCGAGCTGAGGTTGCCGCACACCCAGTTGTACTGGAACTTGTAGTAGTCGGAGCCGGTGCAGAAGGTCGCGCCGCCGCCGCCCGACAAGGTGCCAGAGAACAATTCATCCCCGAGAGACGAGTTGCTGGTGATGTAGTTGTGATGCACATTTACGTTCCGGTCCAGGCAGTACGGCAAGTGCGTACCAAGCACTGGGATCCACTCGCAGGACGGAGGCGAGTCGGGGACGAACTCTCCGATTGGGGCAGCGGGACCAGAGGTGCCTTCCTGATCTACCACTGTGAGTGCGATCGGAAATTCACCCTGGCCGACTGTAATTCCGCCTGAGAGCGTTCCGGCGTTGTTGAAGACGCGGTTGTTGGCGATTTGCAGATTGTGAGCCCAGCCGTGGACGAATACACCACCGCCACCCTGGGAACTGTTGGTGATGCTAAGGCCGTCAATCGACGCCGGGTTGCACATGAAGTTGCTGGGATAGGGATTGGGAGCTAGTTCCCCGCCCTTTCCGGGCACCGTGCAATAGTCATACTGCGGGCCCAGTGCGGCTCCTTCATCATCAGGGTTTACTGGAACATTCTGGAGCAGGAGCGCATCCGGAGGGAATGCGCCAGGCTCAGAACCGTCGGTCCACGGGCTTTCTCCTGGCGAGACCCAGACTCCCTTTGCCAGAACCGTAATTCCAGCTCCTTCGTATGCTCCCATCAACGAAGGCTCTTGCAGTTGTTCGGCAAGGTTGCCATTCACCGTGGCGTCCCAGCCCACAACTGCTTCAAGTGGCAAGCGGTCGACCTGAGGAACGTTGGTCTGGCCGACGAAGTATTTCCACCCTGTGTCAGGGCAGCTGTAGCTTCCGGATGGATCATACACAGCGGGTGATCCGCCGGTAGCAGCCGAGGTCCCAACTGGCACGCCTGTCAGCGTCAGCCCGAACAGGCAGTTGATGTGCCGACGCCAGGGATCCAGCAGCTTGCCCGCTGGGCTGGCATTGGCATTGATGATCGAGGAAGCTGCGCCAACACCCTGCAGACGAACTGGCTTCCACATAATTAACATCTCGTTGTGGGAACCGACAGATTTGCCGTTCACTCCGGCCGTGGTGCAAGTGGCAGCCGTTGTGGTTACCCCGGCGGCGTTCGTCATCGTGCAAGTCGGGTCGACGATAAGCAAGTCACCCGGTGCCGCGGCGTCGATTGCGCCTTGCACGGTGGCGTTTGCGTTCACGTGGGTAGGCGCCTTGCCGCCGATGGTGACCGTAACGCTGTCAACCGATTGTTGCCCGTTGGCGTTCGTGATAATCAGCTGGCCGCACCGAGCCGAACTGCCTCCATACTGTTTCTGTTGTTGAACGGCACAATTCGGCACCGTATAGCTTGTCCCGTTCACGGTACCGGTGATATTGACCGTTCCGGTGATCGTTGTGTCGTTCCAACTTACGCCGGTGAGCGGAACACCACTTAGAGTGACTGTGCCCGGGGTGTTACCGAACCCGTAGTGGCGCGTCACCGTTTTCAGATTGTAAGGAGCTGTGTTGGCTGATGGACCCGAGTACGCACTGTTCGTCACCTGAGTGTCGCCCAGTGAAGTGATCGTTAAGGTATGCCCAGCCGCAGAAACCCAGGGGCCGATTCCGTCGCCGTCTACTTCCTTGACGGCAGGCGTTGCATCTGGATAGCTGCAATCCGGGGCGTTGTAAGCCGCTCCCACGAACGCTTCCGTAGGAACAACTGGAGTGTCGTTGTAGGTTGTTAAGCCCGGCATGAACGGGTTCTCGTAGCAGAAATCGCTGTAAGCCGGGTTGTAGAGAGGATCCGTAATCATGGCGCCATTTGATCCAAGAATCGGGCCTGGATCGTTCATGCACTGCACCATCATCGACGGCGAATAGCCCGTGATGTTTGGCGGGTTCACTTCCCAACTCGAGAAGGTCAGCCCGTCATACGTGCCCCAGTGGTCGGAGTACACACGCGAAATCTCGTTACCGAGATAGTCGCGAGTGGAGACTGGCAGGTTGGGCGGTGAGAACTTCTCGCCGAACTGCGGGGCAAACGGATCGAATTCCGAGGTGTAATCGTCGGTGATTACGCCGGTAAACTTCGAGGCGATGTGGGTCGACGTGAAGATGGAGAACTTCGCCCGCACCGACATCTGGTTCGCAAGAGTTACTTCCTTGCGGTCACACAAAGGACGAGTCGCACCGGCAAAGGGCGCTACTTCTTGGACCTGCGGATAGAGGCTCAGGTAGTCAGGCACGACGCGCATCTCGCCCACGCACGGCCACACCGGATCCTGGAAGCCGGGGAATCCCGGAACTCCTGAGAGTTCGTCCGCCGTTCCCAGGGCGGTAGTTGCGTCCTGATAGTTGGTGGAGTTAAAGCCCGCGCCGCTCTCGTCATAGAGCGATGCCACGGAAGCTTGGTCCGGCAGGATGAAGATGTCCGTACCGAGGCCGCCGAATTGCTGCGTGACCGGGGCGATAAAATTGTCACCAATCAGCAGGTTCTTGTCTTCCTCTTTGTAAACCTCATATCCCGGAGGCATGATCACTTCCAAAACGTACTTGCCGGGCGGCAGCATCGGAGTGCCATACCTATAGTTGTCGGTTGAATCGGGATTCTTCACGCAGATCGTGCAATTGGTGCCAGGTAGCGACGCGGTCACACCGTTCGTCGATCCCACGGTTGCGACTTGCTTGCCTGAAGTCGGGTCGATTCCGAGCACGCTCGGGAAGAAGTATTCGCCGTCGTAAGGCGCCGGCTGCAACTGGTTCCAGACGTGCATCGCGTCGTAGCACTTGTACTGCGAGTTGTAAGGAATGGTGTGGAGCGTGCCTCCGTTGTGCTCCATGTTGTACCAGTCGAGGTAATTCGGCTGATCATACAGAGTGAAGTAGAAGAGGTCCTGGTTCGCACTGGAGTTCGCATTCGTGCCTTGCCCCGGACAGCTCATATACGGCTTTTGTCCAAGACCCGTTCCAGATCCGGCAGAACCGGTCGGATAGAATCCTTGCGCCCACGCGTCCCAACTCGTGGTTTTGGTAGTGTCGACCATCGTCAGGGTTGGCGTGACACCATCCGCGGCAAAGCTCTCCTGATACAGGTTGATGGTGACATTGGGAACATTCGGCTCCCAAGGTTGTTGAATCATTTGCGACGCATCATCGAAGGGACGGGTCGAGGCATAGTTGACGATTCCGTGGATACCGCCGTTTTCGGCGACTTGCATCGTCGTGGCCGCGGTGGCTCCTGGAGGCGTCGTGGTTACGGTCGCGCAGGCGGGCGGGCACGAGGCATATGGAGCTTTACCGAAATCGATCCAGTTGCCTTGGCTCGTCATGCCCGACCAACCTTCGGAACTCACCCAAGGTGGATCGATGCGCCCCGTCGATGCCGTCGCTCCTTTTCCAGGGCTTGGTATCGCGGTGCCGGCGGCGAATGATGTTGCCTCCGCGGAGCAATCCGCGGTCGCGCAATAAACGGCTCCGGGAACAGACAGATCGGCGGGTAGGGGTACTGCCTCGTACGTGTTCGCCAGATAATTGTAGGCAGCTGAGCTTCCGCAAGCGCGGGCACCATTCGATGGTCCGCAGGACTTCGATCCGTCGGCAGGACCACCCGCGTCGTAAACCGTGTGGATACCCGTCGTCTTATAGCGGGTCGAGTCCGCTTCCACGACGTACCAGTTGAACAGCGGGAACGTCTCGTTGTAGTTCACAACGCCGTTGAAATCCGTAAGAGCGGAGTTGGCATTGTGACCATCGCGGTAGTGAATCATCGTGTAGAGGAACGGAATTCCAATCTCGCCCGGATCCCAGATTCCATTCTTGTTGTCATCGATGAAGGTACGAGTGTAGAGATTCGCCTGCCACTGCTGAACGCCGACGTTACCCAGGTGAAGCGTTTGGCCGCCGGGGCAGGTCGTAGTGTTAATCGTGCCATTGGGGGCTGAGCTGGTGCACCCCACATTAGCGGGCGTTGAAAGGCCATCAATGATCTGATCGTTCCATTGGTCGCCGATCGTCAGTCTCCAGTCGCCGCCGGGGACGTTGGTGAACTTGAAGTTCCCGTTGGCATCGCAGAACTGGAACATAAAGTCTTCGCCATCGGGATCACCCAAACTAACCCAGCATTGCGTCCACGCGAGCGCATCGCGCGAACCGCTGGGATAGAGTCTCTGGTCTGGAGTACGGCTCAAACGCTGGACATCCACTTGTCCGTCGATGATGTTCGTGCACGGCCCTACTGCTCCGGGCGACCCGTTACCGGCGCAGACATCGTTGTGGCGTGCGTTGATGATATTCGGATTGGCGAAACCAATCGCGACGTGGAATCCTGCTGGGCCGTATTCCTGGAAGTAGCTCGGCTCACCAATGCGGATGAAAGAATCGTGTGGATGTTGCCCGTCGAGCGTGTTGGTCTGAACCCACTGCTCGCCGCGCGCGATCCGGTCCGCGCCTGGATAAGCTTGCACGCTGAACTTGTCAGGCATGAGGTTGGCAATCACCGCCTGGCCAGCCAGCGGAGAGAGAGTCTGGCCGTCACCTTCATATTTCGGGCAGGTTACGATCATGCCCGTAATGCCGCCGGGAAGCGGCGCCGTTCCCGCACCGGCCGGCCCCTGAAGCGGGGTCGCCGAGATTGGACAGGCGTCCTGCCCGGTTACGGGATCGATGGTTCCCGCCAGGCTGTTTGACAGCGGCATGTTGAATTCGTCGTAGGTATCCTGGCCGGTCACATCGCCAAGCCCACCATAGGTGTCCCACAGAACGAGATTGAAACCACCGAGACCCGGCTCGATCGGTGCAACGGTCGCGTTTCCGCCGCCACCGTCCTGCTCGCCGTTGAGTGGGAAGTCATCCTCGAAAACGATGACCGAAAGCTTGCCCGTCGGTAGCGGCGTGGGGAGGGTGAGCACAGTAACGGGATTCGTAAACGTTGAGGTAGTTGCACAAGCATTTGGTCCACCCAGTATGTTGCAAGCTGGCGGGATCGGCGCGCCACCCATGGTGTGACCGCAGGTCGGTACGCTTGCCCCGGCTGTACAGACGGGCGCATTCACGTACGCAGGGAACGGGTTCCCAGCATCTCCCGGCAATATCGAGATGTAATACCGCTTGGCGGGATCCAGAACCACTTGGCTCGGATTCACCCATGTGTATCCACCGCTGCTCGTTCCATCTCCTGGGTCGGGCCGGCAGGCTCCGTTGCCAAGATCGCATACTGCAGGAATATGCTGCCCCGAGGTCGCGCTGCAACCCGCGGGAACTCCTGGTGCCGTGCAGGCAGGGCGCGAGTCATACATGGTCTGGCCGTATTCGCACGAAAGCGGCCCAGTGCAACCCTGGGCCACATAATCCATGTTGCTCGTGTGGAAATTCACTCCAAAGGTCGGAATTGTGCTCCCTGATGCACTTGTCCCGCCGACAACAGTAGGACATCCGGGCGTGCTGATACTGCTGTTCGTTGTGCAATTCGGGTCCACCCAGAAGGTCTTGTCTTCCTCGATGATCCAGCGATAGTCCTTAATCGGCGCAATGCCACTGATGCAGGCGCTATTTCCATTGCAATTATTGAAGAGCTGAGCATCCAGGACGTTGACCTGCAGATTGCTCGGCTGCGGGAAGATAAGCGTCACCGTTGCGGCAGAGCTCTGCCTGCCTTGCGAGTTCTGCGCCTTGTAGGTAAAGGTGTAGGTGCCGGCTCCGGGCGCGCTCGCGGTGAACCCTCCGTTCGGATCCATGCTGATCGTCACGCCTGCGGTGGCGGATGCCACACTGGAAAGCACGACCTGAAGAGGCAGATCGCTCGGATCACTATCAACCGAGAGAACGCCTGGCGATGGCACCTTGAGGAAGGTCGCCATCTTTGAGGTAAAGGTGGCGGCGTTCGCAGTCGGGTTTCCAGCGAGCACCGACGTGCCTAAAGTCACCGTAGTGCACAACGTAGAGGTCGACGCCGGGGCACCGTTGGCGCAATATCCGAAGGAATCTGAGGTTGTGCCTGGGTTGGGAGTGTAGGTAAAAGTGCCGTTCGCGCAAATTCCAGCGACCGGGTTTCCCGCTTGCGCATTGCAAGTCAGGGTGCCGCCCTTAGGAGAAGTCGTCAGCTCAACACCGAACACGTTGACGTCGTTTGCAATCACACCCTTCGATGGGTCCGACACAACCAACGCGGTGCAGGAGGTCGCCCCCGCCGAGCACGCGGCAACGGAGTTATAAACGTCTGGGTTGGCTTGCGCCGTGGCAAACACCCCTGTACCCGCCGAAACAGGCAGGGCACCGCCATTCACGGCGATGTAGGCCAACATGCCTGAGTCACGCACGGAGGAATTCGCCGACAGGCTTAGTTCCCGGTCATACACGGGAACGGCCGTGGTAGCCATGTCCGCGGTATTGACTAGGACGTCGAACGTCTTCCCGGCGGCCATGAAGAGATCCGTTTGTACACGCGGGGCTGCCGGAACAGTGGCAGCACCAACTGGAGCTACACCAGGGACGACGTTTCCGTCTTCCGCAATCAGTGAGAATCCGGCAACCTTGGTGGGTACGCCGGCGCCCGTGAATCCTTGGGTTGTTGATCCAACGATCGAAGGAACGTGCATGCGCAGACCGGCATTTACCAGGCGCACCAACACGGTTCCTGGATTCGGAATTCCAGAAGTGACCGGGGCAGCAGGGGTACCCGTCACACCAGCGGTGGCGGGAAACAGCGAGGCCGCGGGATTCGTCTTGCTGAACGCGAGTCCATTGATGAGGAAATAGAACGGCGTGTAATTCACCGCCGGCGGATAGCAGGTGAGGTATGTGCTGGACCCCGGATAACCGCATCCAGGCTGACCAGAGTTCGGATCCGTCGGCATACCCGACCACGCTCTTGTCTCGCTAAATCCAGCCGTGCGGACGGCCATGTCGACCGTCTTATTTTGTACCGGATCGATTTCACTAAATTCGAGTGGAACTTCGGCGTTGTAGGGCACCGCCGCTTGAGTTGTCCCCGCGGGATAGGCAACGCCAGGAGTTGCTCCGGCAGCCGCCGGCGCTGTGGTGACAACCAGCATACCAATCAGACCCATCGGCGCTTGAATGGAAGGATGAGTTCCGGACTCGAGGAGATAAGTGCCGGCTTTGAGACCCGCCCATGTAAGGGATGTCGTTGTTCCCGCTGTCACTTCCGTACCCATCGATTGCACGCGTGGACCCTGGGCCGGAGGTGTGCCCGTCGAACCCGCTTGAGGGGCGGGACATGGGACGCCAGGCGGCGTAGCACCGGACGCAATGAACCACGTCGGACAGCCCTGAGCGTTGACGTGGGTCGGACTCGGCGCTGTGGTCGGCGCCCCGCCAAGACCACCGCCCAATTGCCCCACAATCACAATCGACGTGGGGATGTTATTGGCTGTCCCGCCCGCGGCAGGGGTAAACGAAAGATTGTTGGTTAGATTGATTGTGAGCCCGGAGCCGGTCGGCACCGTGATCAATACCGGCGACCACGCTGGGCTCGCTGCCAGTATCGCGCCTGAGCCACTTCCGTCGGTCACGGTAACAGTAGGTGCCGCTATATAACCGGCGCCATGGTTGGTCACATTGATCGCGACCAACTGGCCTGCAATCACCACTGCGTTCGCAGTCGCGGTAACGTTCGTGACCCCTGTAATGGCGCCAGTCGGAGCGCTGATGGTAACAGTGGGTGACGACGAATACCCCGACCCGCCGTTAATGATATAAACTCCGCCGAGAGCCCCAGCGGCGGCACCTGACGTTGAGGGATTGGTTCCGCTCAACGGAGCGCAAGAAGCGGTCGACCCTGAAACCGCGGTTCCGCAAGAGTAACCCCACATCGGCACAACCGTGCCATCGGGCATGGTCGTCGTCGCCGGTCCGGCCGACAAATTGATCTGTTGCTGGCCGAAGGCAGCTGCCGCCGCGAAAAGAAGGATCACGCTCACTACCGCGGCGGCCTTCAATGTAGCCTTGCACTTGAAATCATTGATCCGGATCATGGTTCTCGCCTCTCGTCGTCGTAGGTCCGTCCTGGACATGAAACTGAACGCTAGTTCGCTATCCGCCGGTCGGCTTGGGGGCGCTCAAACTGACGGTCTTGCATGGCAGGCAGTGCGCCCGCCGCTACTGCGATTCGTCAATAACAAATTCCCGCGAATCCACCAGCATCATCATGAGCATTCCGCCGGGGAAGACGTTGTTAGTCGTGATCTCACGCTCGTTGTGCGAGTGCCACATAAATGCCCAGCCGCGCTCGTTGGCGGGATTGGCCTGCACGTTTGAAGGCTGCAAATTCGTACAGTTGGTGTAGTCCGTTTGGCTGCCTGTTATCGCGTTGCTGGCGCAAGCCGGTGTTCCTGCACGCAGGCTCGCATCGGGACCAAGGTATGGAGTACCGCCGTACCAAGCACCGTTGGTGAAGACATTCGGATCGGGCAATGTGGCTGGCCCGCCACCGGTGACGTCACCGAATGGCGCCACTTGCACCGGCTTGTCGTGATCCTGGCACCACTCCATGAAATTCACGGCTGTCGGCGAACCCGAGTTGTATCCGTTGACATCAGGTGTGCAAGGAAGCGTGGCCAGCGGATCGTTGTATGGATCGCTAGACGGAGTGCCGGCGATCGTTCCGGGTAACGGTGCATGGTGACCGTAGGGATCCCAGTTCAACCCTCGTCCCGTGAAGTAGAAAATTCCGTCGAACGACTCTCCCGGTGTTGTGTCGGTGTTGAACATTAGAAATCCTGCAAGACCCGGCGCCGATACTGGCGTGTCGGAGGCGAGGCCCGAGCTATACGAAACAGGAGAGCCAGTGCTCAGAACCAGATTGCCGTCACGTGCCAGAATCCGAACGTGATTGGCGTGCTCGTGGAACGGGTGCTGCCACCTTCCCTGCCCGACGGTGCGGATCAACGTCAATTCGCCCGGATGCATGTGCGGATTGCCGTTGTAGGGCTGGTGTGGATATTCCGACGCATAGTTGGGATCCATCAGGTCAGGCATGGAACGACCGTTGATGAGGAAATACGCGGGATGGTAGGGCTCGGTCTGCACTTCAAGACTGCAACCGACAGCGCCGGCGGTGCAGCCCGACTTGGCCATCACCTGGGCTTGCGCCTGCTGGTGAATCCGGTGGTCCATCTCCGCCCATTGAAAGAGGTACTCGCGGTCGTAGCAGCTTCCCGGGTGATCGTATGCCGCGTTCGCCAGACGGAAATCGGATTCTCCCCACGTCGATTTCGCCGTCAAATTCAGGCTGTGGTAACCGCCGTTGCAGTTTGCAGGAATCGTTGCGGGCAGAACAATCACAGCACCGTAAAGCCCCATCTCAATCTGCAGGTCTCCTTGGGTTCCGCTGTAATACGGGTGCGTTCCGGGCGCCGATGCGGTGAACGTATACGTCACGGTACTGCCTGGCGCCGCTTCCTGGGCCAGAAGCCCCGTCACTCCGCCGGTCGCTGTCACTTGAAAGCCCGGAAACAGGATCGAAGTGTTGCCGGCTGCGGCGGGCAGGCCGTTGGTGAGGTTCACCGTAACCACCTGGCCTTCGGTGACGACCATGGTCGGCCCCGGAACCTGCATCGTCGGACATGCCGCGCCCGAAATAGCCGCGGGCACAAACTTGGGGGAAGAACCGGTCACACACCCATAGCCCCACGAGTAAACCGCCTCGCCATCCGGCATGTTCAAGTACGAATCCTGAGCGGTCAGATTGAAGGTTCCCGCGGTGCCTGCTGTGCTGGTAATTCCCGGAGCCGCAGCGAATGTGACCGGCGCGAGAAACAGAATTGTTGCCACCACAAGCGCCAGGAGAAGTTCCGGTTTCAATGTCGCGTTCTTCATGTTCTTCGGCCTCATTGCTGCTCTCCTAATTGCAGGTGTTTCCAAATGTGCTGCCAGTCACGGTGTTGCAGATATGGACCTCAGTCATGAGACCGCCGAAATTCTCGGCGTCGTTTGATAGGTGATCGAGCTGCGGCGTGTAGAGATAGTAGGTTTCGCCCGCTTTGTACGCGGTTCCATCCGGCTTCCCGACGCTGGTGTCGAGAATCGCGTCGAGCGACTCTCCGCCGCCCAGGGTGATTGAGTTGGTCCAGTATTCGGTGTTGTTTCCGGACTGATCCCTCAACAGCTTGGCGTTCCACCCGACGACGTGCATCGGAACTCCGACACTCTGGAGCGTGTGGTACTCGGTGACCGAGAGATTCACGAGACGCAGCAGCGCTCTGCCGCCCGCCGGAATATTGATGACTGCCGGCAATGGCTGCGAGTAGTGCATCTGGCCGTCACTCGAGATCGTGGCCTGCGGCCCGGGCGCGGTCGTATCCGGATAACTCCGCCCGTTCAGGAGAAAATACTTGTCTTTCATGTCGACAAACATTTCCGGATTGAAGGTCATGCCAACGAAGTGGAAGTTCGGATCGAATCCGTGCATCTGCAGGGGATACTCGACGTCGTAGAGCGTGGAACCGTCGCCGTCGTTGTAGACGTATTTGTTGGGATAGTCAGCGGCTCCTGTCGCCGGATCGATCACGAGAGCGTCGAGCGCCTGCGTAACGCTGTTGGCAGTGGCAGGCATCCTGGCGCTGCACAAAATGTCGGCGCCGGTGTTGCAAACCGTTCGCAGATCGACGACGGGGTTTGTCGCCGGTTCGGAAATACCATTCTGGTACCCGAGATAGGTATAGAGGCTTCCGCCCAACGGAACTCGATCCTGCCGCGGCCGCACATAGACCTGGCCCACCATGCCCATCTGCAAGTGTTCCGGAGGAGTGATGTGGCAATGCCAGAAGTAAGTACCCGCATCTGGCGCCATGTAGTAGTAAGTGAAGCTCGCGCCAATATTGATGGCGATCGACGCATCCGGCACGCCGTCGTAGAAAGAAGAAGCGTTGGGATAGCCGTGGAAGTGAACCGTGTGCTGCTCAAACAGGTCGGGACGCATGATCATGCCCACGTTGGTAAGCGTGAGAAAGAACTCATCGTCTTCATCAAACGCAGCAAGTGGCCCCGGAATATTGCCGTTCATTACGGCGACATCCATGATCGGGCGCGGATCGACGTGGCCATCGAACGCGGAGGGAGCAGCGGCGACGGCAGCTTCGTCATTGCCGGTATCTGCCGCCAACCCTGTGGCAGTGTCGACGTACTGGAAGGGATATTCTTCGACCCCGTCTGGACTCATGCCTGTTCCGGTACCGATACAGCTGATCGTCCAGACACCCGCATAACCCGGCGGGGTTGGGGTCCCGTCGTCACCCGTGCCGTTTGAGACCACAACTTGCGATCCGACCGCAAGTCCTAGGGGAGCATCCGTCCAGGCCGTAACGGTATTCGCGGTAAAGCTCGTGCAGCCCGGCACCGTAGTAGCGGGAACTGTGACAGGGAGAGGACCCTCGACTAGATTTGCAATCGTCACGATCGACGATATTTCTGGAGCCAGCCCGACCGCACCGTTCCAGGTAAAGCCGGGTGTATACGGCCCAGGAGCGCCAGTCCATGGCGAGGCCCCGCTAGCTGCTCCGTCGGTCGTCGCCGGATCGCCGCGCGTCAGCGTCCCGGCATAAGGCGTGTTGAAAATATACGGGAACTGGGTGGCGGGATGGCCAGCCGCCACGTCCGCCAAGCCGGAGAGCGGGCCGAATGCGAACATGAAGGTCTGCGTTCCGTCGGCCATGGTCGAGTAGCCATCACCACCCGAGATTTGCTGGCACTTGATAGCGCCGTTGACGGTACCGGCCGTCGGCACGACAAACTGCGAAGCCCCCGTCGCTGGCCGCGTGAACTGCGTCGGCCCGTTGTACGTTGGCTCAGTGTTATTGCAACCTGGGCCGGTGGGGTTCGTGGTGCAATTGCTCCCGGTGAGGGGGTGCGTAATTGTGAAGGGCGGGCATTGCACTCGGAAAGACTGGGCGCTTGCCGCGACCGTCGCGAAAGCGACGAGAAGAATGGGGATCCAAACCTGGGACGACTTCCTCATGGCTGTGCAGCCTCCTGCCGAGTCAACGGATTACTCGACGCACGCGATAGGAATTCCTGCGCCATCGCTCGAACGGGTCTACCTTGTTCCACGGGGCCGGATGCGCCTTTGACGGGGCGCAACGTATGTCACAATTGGTCTGAAATTTACATAATTTACGAGTCGGCTTTCCTCATGACACGGGCAGCTCGAATCCCTGTTTCCCAGTCGCGGCAGCTCCCCTGGCCGAGAATCGGAGGATCGGCGTTTCATGGATAGAAATAAGGATTGGATAGCGGATCATTTCCAAGAGTCTTGTCGAACCGCCCGGTGACTTTCAACTGTTATATGGAGCGGATTTGCTGGCACCCTTGCCGGATGGAATAGAAGAGTTGCGGGCTCTTACCCGGGAGGTTCTTCTGTAAGCCCGAATCGCTTATTCGACAAACAATTTTCAAACGTTTTATAGTTGCGCGCTCAGCCATTTCTATCTTGGAGAGGCACCGATGAGACTCGGTCTCCGGCTGTCATTTGTGGCAATTGTTCTGACCGTCGTTGCTGCGGCACAAGACTCGCAATATTCACCCCGGGAACAGCAAATACCAACGCCCGACTGCCTCAATATGAAGCAAGTCTGGGAGGGTGGCAGCAGTGCCTGCACGCCCGGTGAACATGAGGCATGGCTGGCGGACATCCGCCACTGGAGAGATGAGCGCCGCATTCGAGTCGGATACAACGGATCGCGCTACGAAGTGCCTGCGCTGAAGTGGACGCAGTCGAGCTTCATTCAGCCGCAGATGATGGTTCAGGATCGGTATTTCTATGACCCGGTTTCCCGCCGGTACACCGTCGACCGCTATGTGGATGATCTCGAGAAACGATACGGCGGCATCGACGCAGTACTGATTTGGCCAACGTATCCGAACATGGGGATCGACAACCGGGACCAGCATGACATGATCCGCTCCATGCCGGGCGGCGTTGCTGGTGTACGGCAGATGATCTCCGACTTTAACCGGCGCGGAGTGCGTGTCTTATTCCCCATGATGATGTGGGATCAAGGTACTCGCGATCCCGGAATGCCCTGGCCCGACGCCGTCGCCAGCCTGATGGCGGAGGTGGGCGCGGACGGCGTTAACGGAGATACGCAGGATGGCGTCCCTCTGGCCTTCTCAGTTGCCGCCGACAAGAGCGGCCATCCTCTCGCCTTCGAACCTGAAACAAGCCCGTCAGACGAGGCACTCGCCTGGAACGTGATGACATGGGGACAATACACATTCCCGTTTGTCCCGATGGTGGATCGCTATAAGTGGCTTGAGACTCGCCACATGGCCAACATCTCCGATCGTTGGAACCGAGATAAAACAAGCGATCTGCAATTTGCATTCTTCAATGGCGTGGGCTGGGAGAGCTGGGAAAACATATGGGGCATCTGGAACGGGATCACACCGCGCGACGCCGAGGCTACACGGCGCGTGGCGACAATGGAGCGGGCGTTGGCTCCCTTTCTCGTCAGCTCCGGGTGGGAGCCTTTGGCGCCGATGCTGCGTTATGGCGTCTACGCCAGTCGCTGGCCACTCGGTCAGCAGACGCTTTGGACGATTGTCAATCGCAATGAATATGACACAGACGGACCGCAAATCGAGCTTCCGGCCGAGACCGGAATGCGTTATTTCGACCTCTACCACGGAGTGGAACTTACTCCGGCCAGAACCAGTGACGGCCAGGCGCAGCTTTCTTTCGCCATTGAGGCGCATGGCTATGGCGCGTTGCTCGCAACCCACGGCGAGTTGGATGATGGAATTCATAAGTTGATGAGCCGGATGAAAGAGCTCTCCGCTAAGCCTTTGGCCAGCTATTCGCACGAGTGGACCGTGCTTCCGCAAGAGATCGTACCGATCGCGCCAACTAAGCCAGCTTCCAGTTCTCCTGAAAACATGGTGCATGTCCCCGAGAGCGATTTTGAATTCAGGGTTTCGGGGATCGAGATCGAGGGCTCGGACGACGTCGGCGTAGACGTCCAGTATCCCTGGGAAGATGCACCTCGCCGCTTCCACGATCATCCTATGCACATCAAATCGTTCTGGATCGACAAGTATCCCGTCACGAATGCGCAGTTCAAGAAGTTTCTCGATGCGACTCATTATCATCCGCAGGATGATCTGAATTTTTTGCGGGACTGGAGCGGCGGGAGCTTTCCCAGCGGATGGGACAACAAACCTGTTACCTGGATTTCACAGGAAGATGCGCGAGCTTACGCCGCGTGGGTGGGTAAGCGGCTGCCGCACGAGTGGGAATGGCAATATGCCGCGCAAGGCAATGACGGGCGCGCCTATCCGTGGGGCAACACATGGAAGGCCGAGGCTGTTCCCGTGCCTGACAAGAGCCGAACCATGCGCGGGCCAGATTCTGTCGACGCCCATCCTTCGGGCGCAAGTCCGTTTGGAGTCATGGATCTCGTGGGAAACGTTTGGCAGTGGACGGAGGAATTCGTAGATGAGCACACGCGTGGCGGAATTTTGCGTGGAGGAAGTTATTATCAACCGCAAGGTTCAATCTGGTATTTTCCGCAGGCGTACAAGCTCACTGAACACGGAAAATTACTGCTGGTCTCGCCGAGCATGGACAGGTCGGCAGCTCTTGGCTTCCGCTGCGTGCAGGATGCGGATTAATTAACTCACTCAAACTTCAGAACAGCCAGGAAACCGCTCTTAGAATTTCGCCGGCACAAACTTCAGAGATTCAACTCGCTGGTCAAAGGGAGCGAACGGAAGCGCTTCATTCGCTTCCTCCACGGCAACACTTGCGTCGGCTGCTTCCAGCCCATCCGCTGCGACATGAACGGTAATCGGCTCGCGCTGCTTATCCTGGGCCTGCACATAAAAGGCGATCCGCCCTCCCTCAAGGTGAGCCGTAGGCATTCCCAGGAGTTTGCCGTGCTCGACATGAATACTGATGCGTCGATCTTCGTACGGCACGACCGTTCCATTGCTGTCCATTGCATAAACGACGACTCTTGTTGCATCGCCGCCATCGGCGACGATGGAAGCGTCGTCAGTCACAATGGTTAATCGTTTGGCTGCCTGGGGGCTGAGCAGCTTTTGATGTGCTACGACTTCCCCATGCCGGTAGGCCCAAGCTTCGACGACACCCGGTCGGTACGCATCTCCCAATTTGAACTTGAATAATGGGTGCGGCAAGTGGGTGAATCCGGTGGCGCGTTGGCGCCCGATCGATTTCCCGTTGATTCTGACCTCCACTTCCTCGGCGTTGCTCGCCACCAACAATTCAGGCGTAGCCTGCTCCCAATAGCTCAGAATGTGCACCATCGGGCCATAGAGGTCCGGATCCATTTGACTCGCCAGCGCATATGCAACGAACCCCTTCGGCAATCGGTAGATATCTTCAACGCAGTGATACGCCGTAGCTCCAACCGGTGCATTAAACTCTGGCGTCGAATAATCGAATGCCGCCCAACCGATAGCTCCCGACATTTCCGGGTGTGCATAGAGCGCATCAAAATGACCCATCCACATATTGGACTGCGCCAGGAGCGCATCTTCGTCCTCCCAGACAGGAAACTGGCGGGCGCTTCCAAATTCCGAGATCAACCAGGGCTTGTCGGTGGCAGGGAGCGGAAAAGGTTCTGAATAGTCATTGACCGTCAATACTTCCTCGGGCACCATCTTGCCGTGCCAGCCTTCAGTGAGGCGCGCTCCTCCCGGCGGCCGCGAAGGATCAAGCTGCCTCACCAAGCCGTAAGTCTTGTCGTATAAGTCCCTGTCGTCGCCTTCGGAAAACGAACCCTCGTTCGCGCGGACACCCCAGACGAACACGCTCGGATGATTGCGATCGCGGAGAATCATCTCGCGCGTCGCACGGACCGCGTTCTCCTTCCACTCCGCATCTTTGCCGACGTATTGCCAGCTTGGAAATTCGTCCATCACGAGAATGCCGAGACGGTCACACTCATCCAGAAACTCAGGATCTGGGGGATAGTGCGATGAGCGCACCGCATTTACGCCCAAACCATACTTCAACGTCAGGGCGTCGCGGCGTTGCAGACGGTTCGGCACGGACCCGCCAATGAAAGGGTAGGTTTGGTGCCGGTTCAATCCCCTCAACTGCAGCCGCTTTCCGTTGATGTGAAACACGCCATCCTGCCAATCAATCTCGCGAAGACCAATCCAGGTGTCTTCTCGATCGGAGATTGCCGCAGGGTCCGCGATCTCAGCTTCCGCGATGTAGCGATCGGGATGGTCCGGACTCCAGAGGTGCGGGTTCGAGATCGGATCGACGGAAAGAGGAACATCCCGTTCCTCGCCCGCATTCAATTTCACTTTGGAAGCGATGCTCGCGACTTCATTTCGATCATGATCGCGCAAGCGAACGCGTACGGAAGCGTCCACAGGGGATGCTCGGTCATTGCGAACCGTAATCATCGCTGCAACTGCAGCGTCCGGCTGAACGCGCTTGGTCACGTAGTAGACGCGCACGATGTGAAGCTTGTTTGTGATCCGCAACTCCACATCGCGTTGAATCCCGCCGAAAAGATAGTAGCCATACATTTTCGGAGCGAGGCGAGCCAAGTGGCCGTTGTTGGCGAAAAAATATAGGCCTGAGGGAGAAACCTCGGGCGCTCCTTCAGGCGGAATATGTGGCTGGACGCGCGAGTCCACACGAACTGCGATTACATTGTCGGCGCCGAATTTCAAGGCATTCGTTAAGTCCACATCGAACGGCGTGTACCCACCCTTGTGTGTCGCGAGGTGCTTTCCGTTCAGGTAAACATCGGCAACCGTCATCACGCCTTGAAAACGCAGCGACACCAGCTGGTCTCTCCACGAATCCCCGGGCTTCAAATGCTTTCGATACCACGATACAAAACGGAATGAGTCTGGATCGAACGTCTCCGCAGGCAGGAGGACGTTTGCATGCGGTACGGATACCTGCTCGAAGCCGGAATCGTCGAGGTCATTCCGCTCCCCGCCTGCCACGTCATGCGCGGTATAGAGCCACTGCGTAGAGAAGTTCGTTTCAATCCGCGGGGAACGTCCAGCCGATGCTGAGTAGGCAGGAATCGCAAACAAGAAGATGGCGACAAAGCGAATAACCAGAATCCTGAGGTGAGACATCCTCCACCCTCCTTGCGAGGTTGTGAGTACTCGCTGCCAGAGTGCAAACGGGCGACATCGGATTTTATTCTCTTTGGTGAGCTACGATGCGAGTTGTCCGGCTTCCGGACCGGTTTCTGAACGGCGGCTTTTCCTGATCCCGAGCCAAACACCAAATCCGATCACCAACCCCACCGCAATTGCTTCATCGTTGACCCACGCAGAAGAAGGAAGTGTGAGCGCTCCCATGCAGATTACAAGCCAGATCAGCGCAACGATGCCTAACTCCCTGGGCACGATCGGCTCGTGCGATGCCTCGCCGCTGATCTGCCACTTATGAGGTCGATTCCACAGAGCACAAATCACGACCATGACGTACGTGCTATATGCGGCCAACCCGGAGACCCCGGCGATGACAACTTGAAACTTTGCCCACCAGGTAAAGATGGCCGCAAGAATCGCCAGAAACCACATCGCGTTTGCTGGCACCTTGCGCACGCTGAGATGGCTGAACCACGCGGAAGCCGGTAACTGGCGATCCCGCGCCATCGCCCACACAACGCGCCCAACGATCGTTAGATTCGCCAACGCGCACGCGTAAATTTCCACCAGGATGATTGCCATCACTATCGTCGTAAATACGGGTGGAAAGTGGTAGCCGATGATGTAGGCAAAGGGCGCAGAGCTCTTCGTAGCCTCGTCGAGAGACGGAATCGCGATCGTGAATCCAAGCAAGATGACGAATCCGATAATGACGCTAAAGATTTCCGAAGACACGATTGCGAACGGAACCAATCGCTCGGGGAGCTTTGTTTCCTCAGCGAGGTTCGCAGCCGCCTCAAATCCCGTAATGGTCCACGCCGCCGCCAGCGAAGAGAAAGCAAGAGGGCCGACGAAAGCCCATCCACCCGGATGCCCCGGATGCGTGAACAGGAAATGAAAGGAATTTGTGTGGTGCTTGACGGCAACAACTAGCAAAAGGATACCCACCACGAGAATCACCGCGATCTGCGCCAGCACCATCAGATCGTTTACAAAAGTGGCGATCTTTACTCCCATGTGATTGATTACGGCGATCGTCAAAAGAACGGCTGTGGTGGCGATGATGATATTGCGGTCTGTGGCCGCGACTCCAACAACCGGCAGCGCGTAACTCGCCATGGCATAACAAACGGCAGCCAAACCGGTGAGCAACTGGATGATCATGAGCCATCCCGCCCACCATGCAATCGAGTCGCCCCCGAGTTCTCGCGTCCATTGGTAGGCCATGCCCGATAGTGGAATTCGCCGGGCTAACTTGGCGAAAACGATCGCGAGAAAAAGCTGCCCCACGCCCACAACTGGCCACGTCCAGATGAACGCCGGACCCGCCGTCTGCAACCCAGCCCCGTACGTTGCGAAAAGCCCAGTTGTGACCGCAATGATGGAGAAGCTCATGCAGAAACTCGAGAACCAGCCAATCTCGCGCTTCAGTTCCTGCTTGTAGCCATGGAGGGCAAGTAGATCCTGCGCTGGCGGGGTAGAGCTTTCGCCTCTGGGCGAAGCGTTCTCGAGGTTCATTGGTAGAACACTTTAGACTACGACACAGCTTCCGTCCAGAAGTGGAACGAATTCCGCATTCCATCAATTCTGATGGATTCTCGCCACCCATCCGCCCCCGCTGGCCAGCGACAGCTTCACTTTCGTCGTGCGAGTGACGGCGGCCGTGACCCTTTTATAATCGCTAGCGTTACGGTCGGCATTCATGCCGTCCTGATAGGAGTCCATGGTGAAATTTCCATCCGGAAGGAAAGACAAATCAATATCAAGATTGTGTGGCGTCCAATCTGACATTGCTCCAACATACCAATCCTTACCATTCCGCCGGGCTACCACCACGTACTGTGCGATTTTTCCGTCGAGAACTTTCGTTTCGTCCCATTCGGTCGGCACCGCTGCCAGAAACTCCATCGTTTCCGGCTCGCGCAGATAGTTCGACGGGCTATCAGAGAGCATTTGCAGCGGGCTGTCGTAAACAACGTACATTCCCAACTGGTGGCAGCGCGTCCCCATCGCCATCGGCTGATGAGGAATGGGAGCAAATGTTTCGCGCGTGGCGTTGCGCATTGCGCCGGGCGTGTAATCCATTGGCCCTAGAAACATCCTGGTGAATGGAAGCGTCACATTGTGCTTGGGCTCGCTCTCCCAACTCCACTTGCTCCACTCCATTCCACGCACACCCTCGGTACCGATCAGATTGGGCCAGGTCCGCGTCATGGTGGCTGGTTTCTGATCGCCGTGATAGTCGACCAGCATCTTCCGCTTGGCGCATTCACGATTGACCTTGTAGAAGTACTCGATCATCTTTTGATCGCTGCGCTGCATGAAGTCCACCTTGATGCCCTTAACGCCCCACTTCTGGAATTGATCGAGCGCCGGGATCAGCTGATCGTCCAGCGTTTTCCAGCTCACCCACAAGATCAGGCCGACATTCTTCTGTTTGCTGTAATCCGCCAGCTCCTGCATGTCGATCGCGGGAACAACCTCAAGCAGGTTGCCGAGTTTGTACCAGCCATCATCGAGGATGATGTAAGGAAAGCCGTACTTCGCGGCGAAGTCGATGTAATACTTGTACGTGGCAGTGTTGATTCCTGCCTTGAAATCCACCCCGTAGACGTTGTTATCAGCCCACCAGTCCCAGGCCACTTTGCCCGCCTTGATCCATGACGTGTCCTCCACCATCGACGGTCTTTCGAGCAGATAAACAATGTCATTCGTCAGTAGATCTCCGTCCCTGTCGGCGATACCGATTACCCGCCAGGGAAATGTTCGCGTCCCAGTTGTGATGGCGATGTAGTCGGCAGATTGCGTGACGAGCAGGTCGCGGTCGCCTTTGGGTTCCTCCTTCAGTGGATAGGGAGGAAAAGTCGCCGCGAGTGCCGGCCCGCCGGTGCCCCGCAGCCACAACCCGGGATAGTCTTCGAGGTCAGACTCCGCGATGGCGAGCTTGGCTCCGTCGCCCACATCTACCACCGCCGGCAGAGTCGCAATGTACTCGGAATTGATGTCACTCAGACGTTGCGCCGGATATCTGCGCTCGTTGTGCGAGTAAAAGCTGTCTTCCTGCGGATAGTAGACGATGTAGTTCGCTGCGAAGTTGAATGCCGATTCCTCTCCGTACACTTTTACCTTGTCCTGCGGCAAAGAGGTCTCGAATCGATACGCTACTCCTTCATCGTAGGCGCGGAATACGGCAGCGTATCCGCCATCCATCTTTAGTCGAAGCTCGTTATAGTGATCGCGGATCTTGGCGAACTTCTGGCGCACCACGGGCTCAATTACCTGATCATTCGAACGCTTCTTCACGTCAAGAACTTTCGCATCCACGCCCAACTTCTTGTGCTCAATATCGAGAGAGAGAGTCGAATTCTCCATCACCGCGTGGCCTTTCAGCGCCACGTCATAGCGGATTTGACCGGCGGTGCGGATTCTCACTTCGATCCGTCCATCCGGGGAGCGCAAATCGAAACTCGTCTGCGTTCTGGCGTTGGAGACCCACACGATAGCGAATAAAAGCAAACCAAAACTGGAACGGATAACCTTCATCGGTCACCTTCTGGGAGGATCATCGCGGTTATGGGACAGAAAATACTACTCGCGGCCTGTTTGGTAATTCAAATCCAGCGAGAACAAAACGATGGCAAGCGCGATCGCAACTCACGGCCCCAACGTGGCCGCGCTCGCTTTTTTTTCCTGGCTCCTCAGTTTGAGGTCGTCGGGAAAGAGTTCGATTCCCTTGCGTAGAACACCCAGGGCATCTCCGTACTCGCCGAGTTCCATGTACTCCTCGGCCAGAATCTCGTACACCTCGCGGAAATATGGGGTCGCAGTTCGCGCTTTTTCCAGCACCTTCACGGCTTCTCGAGGCTGCTTGCCCCGTTTGTAGAGATTCGAAAGAAGAAGATAGTCGTCGATGTTTAGCGTTGTCGTACGCTCTACTCGTTTCATAAATTGCAAGGCTCGAAGGTCATCCTCTGCCGTGTTCTTGCTGAATTCCGCTCGAGACAGCGCACGGAGAACATTCGGTTCTGACGTCTCGCTCCTCTCGATTTTTGGCAAAAGTTCATTGAGAAGCGGTGCGAACTCCTCACGCCCCTGCCGCACCAGGCTGTCATAGGCCTGGAAAACAACCGCCTCAGGGACAGCTCGAAGTTTCTTCCACGAATCCGGAGTAGCCGTCAACAGCAGTAGCTCCCTGCTGGACGAGGATTGCGATGCCTCCTTTCGCATAACGGCACTAGGCCGCATTGGAATCGAGTGATCGGTCAACGCTGCGTGGGCGATCGTGGTGACGGTCCGTTTCGGCATGTGGCAGCTCAGGCAGTCGTCGGGCGGATTTGTCGCCTGTCTTTTCGCGCGCTCTAGCTTGCAACTCTGCTCGGTGTGGCATCCCATGCACGTCGCCCGATATTTAGTGTAGGACTGCGCTGAATTCGACTCGACGTGCGGATCGTGGCACGTGACGCAATGCAGATTTCCACTGGCTCGGTAGCATTTGCTGAGCGTCATGCCAAAGTAATGTTCCAATGGAAGTGCGGAGGGGCTCGCACCAGGTTCGGGCGCAATCTTGAAGATAGAAACAAACTCGCCTAATTGCATCCCGGGACGGAAATCCTGGATGCGTTTGCCGGGCATCTCGACCCTTACATCCTGCCCCTGGTGACAACGCATGCAGATGTTGTCGGCCACCCAACCGGACACCTGAGCGGGATTCACAATGCTGGCGTCAATGCCCAGAGGCGGCGCCGCACCGGTCATCTGATCTTGCGTCCGCTCCGTGACGTGAGCCTCGCCTGGGCCATGACAGTTTTCGCATCCCACCGCGAGTTCTTCGAACGGAGGATTCTCATATAGCCCCACTTGCCCAGTTACGGGGTTCGATCGTCCACTGTGGCAGGTAATGCAGCGGTCCAGAATCGGACGCGTGAAACCGCGGTTTCGAACTTCAAATCCCGGAGAGAAGCCCCACGAATGCGTCGTTGTGTAATAGCAGAGTGGCGCTTCGAACAGATAGTGATCGCGTTGAAACAAAAACCCGTAACCATTGGCTCCCGCTCCGATGACGTAATCCAGCTTCCATGACTGGCGGAAAAGTTCCTTACCGTCGGCATCGACTGCGTAGTCACCCTGATACAAACTGCCGCCTTTCAGACGTACATCGAAGTATTGATCGCTATCCTTGTCATAAACCTTGGCAGTCGGAGGCAGAACGCCATCCAAAGACCGGGTCTCACCTGGCAGCATCGAGCGGCCCATTGAAGTCTGACGGAAGTTGTTGTAAATCGCAGAATGACAAGAAGCGCAGGCCTTGGACCCTAAGTAGTGCCCGCCCGAAGCTGCGTCGAGTCGTTGCGACGGCGGGGTTGAAATCCTGGATTTTTGTCCGCTGCCTTTCGCAATGGGAAAAACTGCGACGTTCGGAAAAGCGGCGGACGCACCAATCAGCGCACCGACCAGCAGAACGATCAACTTGAAACTTTCGACAGACTTCAGCCACGAAAGCCCGCCCGGCGCTGTAAGATGAACCTTCAATAATCGGACCTTAGGAAAACATCTAGCTGCACCTAGGAATGAGTATCGCAAATGGGAACCCGCAGTTTCGCAGCGTAACAGGCTCAGCGCCAAATAAGCTCAAATAATTCAGAACGCCATTCTTTATCGTGGACTTTGAGCGAGAACACTGGCAAAATAGGCCGCAACACCCCGGCACCCGCATTCGGAGCTAACAGGTCATGGCGAACAAATTGAAACAAATTCTGCAAAATGGCAAGCCCGCCGTTGGAACCTGGCTGGGGTGTTCGGACCCCTATTTCGTGGAGATGATCGCTGACCTGGGTTTCGATTGGCTGATCGTCGACATGGAGCATATCCCTCTCAGCCACGAGAGCTTGCGCACGATGATCATGGCCTGCAAAGGCAGCGAGAGCACGATTGTGGTCCGGGTATCGCTTAATTCCAGAAATCTCATTCAAGCGGCACTGGATTTGGGCGCACAGGGGGTCATGGTTCCGATGGTGAACACCCGGGCCGACGCCGAACAGGCTGTGGGATTTACGCGCTACCCTCCGCTGGGGCGACGTGGCTTAGGGCCGGTGCGAGCGGGCCAGTACGGCAAGACCGATGCGATGTACCGGGAAACGGCCAACGACGAAATCCTGTTGTTTGTGCAGATTGAAACTCCAGAAGCCGTGCAAAACGCACCACAGATTCTTCAAGTACGGGGAATCAACGGTCTGTTCATCGGTAACGCGGATCTTGCCAACTTCATGAATAACGGGCAGTTCGGTTCGGCGACCGTTCAGAAGGTCGTCGACGACCTCATCGCGCTCTCCACCCGCGCCTCAACGCCGATTGGACTGCCTACGTGGTCCCCCGCGGAGTTTGACCGCTATGCGCAACTAGGCGCGCAATTGCTGACTTTAGGCGCCGATATGCGCTTCGCGGCTATGGGTGCCCGGACCGAGCTCCAGGCGACGCGAGATCTCGTCGCTAAGGCCAAAGTGCCGTCATTTTAGGTTCCCTCGTGGCATGGGCGGGAAAGCGCGATGGCTGGTATGATTGGAATCTAGACCCTTCGCCTCAGGTTGAGCTAAAGCATTGTCCACCAATCGAGAATCCCGTTCCGGAAGAGTGCCGGCGAAATACCCGGTCAAATCCCTTGCGAAAGCATTACGAATTCTGGATACGGTGGGCAGGTTTCAGCACGGTACAAGCATCGCCGCTCTCAGTAAAGAGTTGAAAATGGGCAAGAGCACGGTGCACCGGCTGCTCGCGACTTTGCGTGAGTTTGACTTGATCTGGTTCGATCCGATCACTTCCAACTACGCTCTGGGCTCGCGCATCCTGCGCTGGAGTGACCTGCTGGTGCAGCAGAACTTGCTGGTACGCCATGGGCTGCCAGTTTTACGCGATCTGGTCAGCGCAGGACGGGAAACCGCGAACCTTGCCGTTCTGGATGGCACTGAAGTTCTTTACGTGGCGCAATTCGAGTCGATGGAGCGACTCCGGATGAGCGAGGCGGTCGGGACTCGTCAGCCTGCGCACAGCACGGCCCTGGGCAAAGCCATTCTCGCCACGCTGAGCGAATCGGAAGTTGATCAGTTCTACAGTAAAGTCGAAGTTTTGAAAGGCCTCACTTCCAACACCATCACCGACAAGCGAAGGCTCAAAGAACATCTGCAAAAGGTGAGGAACGAAGGGGTAGCTTACGATTTCGAGGAGAACGTCGCCGGAGTCGTTTGCCTCGGTGCAGTCGTGCGAAACTTCACCAATAAGCCGATCGCAGCCATGAGCGTCTCTCTTCCGATTCAACGGTTGCGCGGGGACAATCTCATTACCCTGAAAGAGCACCTTCTCGACGCGGTGAACCGGCTCTCCGCCGAACTTGGCTACAACCGCGAGGAGGCTTCGCTGCAGATCGCACGAACTTCTGGAACCCCAGCCGAAGCCTCGGCCTGAATTATCCAACTGTATTGACGAGCGTCCCTATTCCGGAGACTGAGATCCGGATTTCGTCGCCTTGATGCAGGGTGAAACTATCATCGGGAACGATTCCCGTCCCTGTCATCAGAAAGCACCCTTGCGGGAAGCTGCAGTGACGAAACAGGAATGACACCAATTCCTCTGCAGTGCGCTTTCGCGCCGAAAGGGCACTCTCCCCGGAAAAGGCGGTCTTCCCTTTTCGAAGGATCTCGAGCTTGATAGCAGTGGAAGTTGGCAGGCTCTCCGAAGTGACCAGAAGTGCTGGTCCTAAGGCGCAGGATCGGTCATAGGTCTTCGCTTGCGGCAGATACAACGGGTTCATCCCCTCAATGTCTCGTGAACTCATATCGTTGGCCACGGTGTAACCGACGATCTTCGCATGGGGCGAAATCACCAGGGCAACTTCCGGCTCAGGGACGGACCAATTCGAATCGCTGCGGATCGCTACTTTCTGGTTTGGTCCTACGACCCGGTGCGGCGTTGCTTTGAAAAAAATTTCCGGGCGTTCTGCGTCGTACACTTTGTCGTAAAAATCGCCTCCTTGTTTCGACTCGGCCATGCGGGCCACGCGGCTACGGTAGTACGTAACACCCGCCCCCCATACTTCCTGACTCTCGATGGGCGCGCGGAGATCGGATAAAGCGCCCGCGTCCACGCGCTGCCACGTCGGAATCGTACCCCTCAGATATTCTTCGAGGTCGTCACGGGCGATTAAGGCATCGAGGTTGATCGAGCCAGAGAAGTAGTGCTGATTCTCGTGTTCCGCGACCAAACCGCTTGCTGTTCGATAGATCTTCATGCGTTTGCCTTGATTTCCTTCAGAGTAGGAATCTCATTTCGCCTAAGAAAACTCGATTCGCCGGCGGCGCGCGATTCACTCGTTTCGTTTTGGGTTCTGCGACTCTCCGCGTCCCCAGTCGATCTTAGAGCGATCGGCACTCTTTTCATCAACCGATTCGATCTGGACCTTACCGCTCCGTAAAAAATCTTCGCGAATCTCTACTCCTAGACCGGGCCCCGGAGGCACACCCATCCGGCCATTACTAGGAGCACCAGACGCGGACGCTACAGGCAGAAACCGGTCGTTGTAGTGCCGCCGAACAGTTTCGAGGATTTTGAGGTTTGGTGTCGCCATCGCGAGGTGCCAACTCGCAAAATGGGTGATCGGCCCGCCGCAATTGTGATAGGCCACGGGAAGGTACATAGTATGGGCTGCAGTGGCGATCTTCTTGGCCTCAGAAATGCCGCCGCACCAAGCCAGATCGGGCATGATCACCGATGCAGCTCGCCGCTCCAACAGCTCTCGATATCCCCATCGGGTAAGCAGTCTTTCGCTTATACACAACGGCTGTTTTACTTGCCGGGCGAGGACTTCATAGGCCGCCATATTATCCTGAGGAAGCATCTCCTCCAGCCAGGCGACGTTGTATGGTTCGAGAGCGTGCGCAATTTCTATCGCGCATGGCAGGTTCCAGAAGCCATGGAACTCGACCATGATTTGCATTCGGTCACCGACCGCATCGCGAATCTTGCGGATGGGAGCACTCGCCTCGGCAATTTCTGCGGCGGTAATCGACTGTCCTCGGTTGCGAATCGCGACGGCGTCGAAGGGCCATATCTTCATCGCGGATATACCCGAGCTAAGGAGGTCGCGAGCGAGTTCGACCGGACTCGTGTTGAAGTCGTGGCTGTCGTCGTAGCAGGTGTTGTAAATCTCAACGGTATCCCAGCACCGTCCTCCTAGAAGCACGTATGCGGGAAGCCCGGCACACTTACCCAACAGATCCCACAATGCGACGTCGACGGCACTCAACGCCCGAATTTCAGCACCGCCCCATCCCCTATATTGAACTTGGGTGAATAGATCGAGCCAAAGACGTTCGATGTCTCGTGGATCCCGCCCTAAGAGCACAGGGGCGTAGTCGCGCAGAATGACAGCTTTCTCCGCGTCCGGGGCAGGAAACGTCTCACCGAGACCGTGTACCCCGGTATCCGTGTGAATTCGAACCCACGTCCATCCAATGCCCCCCGCATGAACCTGGGTCACGTTTTGATACGTGATTGTTTCAACTTTGGTGATTCTCATGGGCTGGGTTCTTGGGACTGGCTCCGAAAGTTAAAAATGGCGGCGAGCGACCGTGAATCGTTCCGGATTGTAGCACGACGTTCTACTTCCAATTGACAAATCGATTCATTCCCTCGATACTTCTGCCCGCGCCATCATGTCGCAGCTGATGCAATTGAACACGGGCTACAACGGTGACTGGTTCACTCTGACGATTTCCAACGGTATTCTGTCGTTCTCCGTTGTGCCAAGTATTGGCGGACGAATGATGGACCTCCGACTCGGCAAGACTCCTGTCTTTTACGTGAATTCACGGTTGTACGGGAAGGCAAACCGAGAATCGCCCGGAACGGAATTCTCACTGGGGCGGAACTATGGTGGCAGCAAGGTCTGGCCTGGTCCTCAAGGTTGGACCAGCGAAAGCGAATGGCCGGGGCCACCTGACCCGGTCATTGATTGCGGGACATACGAATGGCGCGCGGAAACCAGTCGTCAGGCAGCAACAGTCCACCTTGCAAGCGCCCATGATGAATACACAGGCCTCACGATGCGGCGTGCCATCCGCGCTAGCGGAGGCAGTAGCTCCGTCGAAGTACTCCACGAGATGGAAAATACTGGCCGGCGGCCGGTTCGTTGGTCCATCTGGCAAGTCACTCAAGTGGATGCTGAGCAAGGGCTGGAGATCTTTGCGCCAGCTTCAGACTTTCGTCAGACCTTCGGGGACAAGCCCTATCCCGCGGTTGGTATGGACGCCAACAAGAGACGGGTACAAATCAGATATGAAGACCAGGTTGCAAAGCTGGCGGTCAAAGCCAGCGAAGGCTGGTTCGCTTCGCTGGACCGGGTCCGCGGATTCGTCCTAGCCGAGACGTTCCCTCTAATGCCAAACGCCAGCTATCCTGACGATGCGCCGCTCGCCTTCTGGATTAGCGGTCACGGAACCTTTACGCTTCACGGAGACCAGGTCGACATGGGCGCGACGCCCGGCGGATGCGACCCGCACGTGGAAACCGAGATTATGGGCCCCCTAACCGATTTACGGCCGAGGGAAAGCACAACTCTGCGCACGGCATGGCACCTGGCGGCGATCGATGCGGCGGAGATCGTTTCGGTGAACTCCTGCGGCGCCATCGGCGTTCCTCTTGCGATAGAGGAGGGTTCTCCAGCGCGTGTAACAGGATCATTTGGAGTTTTTGTGGAGGCGAACCTTTGTTTGCTCTCTTACGACCGCGCATCGCAAATTATTGGCAACTTCGACCTTGGAAACGTTAGCCCCTCCGTCGCGGTGACCCTAGACAACAAAATTTCGTTGCCTACCGGGACCGTTCGCTGCAGCCTCGTCCTGTTCGACCGTGAGCAAAAACAATTCGGAGTTCTCGACCGTGTCCACATTTGCTGAGAATTGTCTGGCAGGCAAGAGCGTCCTCATTACAGGGGCTTTGGGGGCTATCGGCCAAGTCGTAATTAGCACGCTCGTAGCCCACGGGGCGACCGTGATTGCCAATGACATACTGGGAGATGACGAAGCGCAGTCCCTCTCCTCCGCGCAAGGCTGGCCGCATTCTCAATATCAATACGTCCGGGCCGACATCACTAAATCTGAGGACGTTGACAAGTTGCTGGCAGCTACCATCAAGCGTGCGGGCAAGCTCGACATCGCTCTATGCCACGCTGGAATGGTGCTAGCATGCCCCGTCCTGAATTATTCCGAAAAAGATTGGGACCACATCGTCGACGTCAATCTCAAGGGGACGTTCCTGGTGGCGCAGGCGGCGGCGCGTGTAATGATCGGTCAAAAATCTGCGGGACGGCTCATTTTTACTACATCGTGGGTGCAGGACGTCCCGTGGCCTGAGATCACGCCTTACACCGTCACCAAGAGCGCGATGCGCACTCTTATGCGCGGGATGGCCCGGGAACTTGCGTCGACCGGTGTCCGGGTAAACGCAGTCGCTCCTGGAATCGTTGGAGTCGGCATGGCTAAACGCCAGTGGGACACGGAACCCGACTATCGCCGCCGGGCCGAGAAGGCCATACCCCTCGGCAAATTGCAGACTCCGGAGTCGGTCGCCAACGCACTGCTCTTCCTTTGCTCCGATGCAGCTGACTATATGACTGGTGCCACTCTTCTGATTGACGGTGGCTGCAGCCTTTATCCGATGGATTGATCAAACCAGTGCAATTTTTGGATGTCGCCCCGGAGGCGATTGCCCCGCGATGATCGGATAAGATTAGATTTGGCAATTACGGAACGGCTCGCAACAATGCTCGAGCTGGTGCCGCTTCGTGCCCGACGACCTTTAGCGGAAGAATGATGAAGTCGTACTCTCCCGCCTTAACCCCACGAAGGTCGAGGCCTTCGACGATCGGAATATTTTTCCCGAGCAGAATCTGGTGAGTCTTGGCTTCGGGAGCGCCAAATTTTTCGGCTGAGAGATAGTCGATTCCGACGAGTTTCACGCCCGCGTCCGCCATCAATTGAGCCGCGTCGGGCGCCAGATATGTAAAGTCTTCATGAAAATTCCGGTCGACCATCCAGGAATTGCGGCTATTACGAGTGCGGAACAAGATTCTCTCCGCGCCGCGCCAGTCATGCTTGTTCAATTCCGCGGCGTCAATGGCGAGCGCTTCCGGCGTGCAATCGATGACGCGCGCGCGCCCCATCAAAGTTGCGAGCGGCACTTGATCGATGCTCGCTCCTCTCGCCACAAAATGGAGCGGGGCGTCGACGTGGGTCCCAGCATGGGCCGTCATCAGGTAGGAAGATAATGTCACTTTATCTTTCGGAAAGCTCCTCAGGAATTCGAACTTCGGCTGCGTATCCCCCGGATACGTTGGCGTTGTCGCCATATCCAGTGGAGCGGTGACATCGACCCAGCTTCCTCCGGACGACGCGATATTGCTGTTGTTGGTTTGGCTTGATGCCATCAAAGCCACCGCTGCGACTGCCATGACAACAAGAATGCCTTGAGATTTCATTCTTCCCTGCCCAATTGGAATTTAGTCGATCTCTCACCAGAAATTGCTAATGCGTGGGTCCACCTGTCTCGGGCGGTGCTCCCTCGATCAGGCTGTCGGTTGAAAACTCTCGCACAAGTTTCTGCTGCTGCTTTTTTTCCAAATCGGCGACAATTTTCTTTTCTCGATCGCCATCTGCTTTTCGACCCAATCGGAAATAGATTCGTGCCAGGGCCACGTGGCCTGCAGTCAGCTCAGGCTCAGACTGCACTGCCTGTTCAATCAGCGCTGCGGCGTCGGTAAATTGCTCCTTCGACTCGTAGCAAAGACCCAGTTCCAATTGAATCCGCCAATCGGCGGGATTCATGCCCTGCGCACTCTTGAGACGGACGATCGCGTCGTCGAGTTTATCCGTTCCCTCGCGCCGGACTGCCGTCGCATAAGCGACGTAATACTCGGGATCCTTGGGATTCTCTTCAATGGCCTTCCGGTAGGCTTTCTCGGCTTCGGGTAACTTGCCCATCGAGAGGTATGAATCGCCGAGGACATGCTCCACTTTGTCAGCTCGCGGGGGATTGCTCAGCAAGAGCTTCTCCAGAATTTCCGCGGATTCCGCGTAGTGATGTTCATTGTAGTAAGCCAGCCCGAGGGCATATTGGAAATTCGGGAGCGCGGCGAACCGCCCCTCCACTGACTTCAGAAATGCAATGAGTTGCTTAGGCTGCTTCAATGCCAGCAATGCTCGAACCATAGCGAATGCGTAGTCGGGCGAAGCCGGATCGAGTTCCATTGCTTTCTGAAAGCACTCTGCCGCTTCGGGAAACTTTCTCTGCTTCATGTAAATTTCGCCGAGCGAATCAGAGGCGTTCGCCTGATTCGGATCGATCGAGAGGCTGTGCCGAAGCATCTTTTCAGCCAATTCCGGAGCGCCGTTCGCTACGAGAACGGCGGCAATTTTTGTTTGATCTAGCGCGCCAACTGCTTTCTCCGCGATAATTTCATCCGACTCATGTTCCGCCCCCGATGGCTCTCCGGCTTTCAAATAACACTCGATCAATGCGGCCCGCGAGGATATCCCTAACGTAGGATCTTTCTTCAACTGCTGGAGGGGCGTGAGCGCCGCTTTATATTCCCCCGTCTTCATCAGAAGCAGGCTATAGTTCTGCAACGCGCTGGTTTCGTTCGGGCGCAGCGCCAAACCTTCGCGATAAGCCTCTTTTGCCTTGTTTAAGTTTCCCTTCTTCCAGTACACCAGTCCCAGGTTGAAGTAGGTATCTGGCTGGCGCGGTGCCAGTACGCGGGCATGTTCGAATGCAGCGATCGCATCGTCGACCTCATTGATCTCAGTGCAACTGACGCCCAAATGGAACCACAAAGCACCGTCCCTGGGATGCTCCTTAATGGCCTGCTGCAAGAGACGCCGCGCTTCCGCGAAATTTCCCTTTTCCATCGCCGCTTTTGCTTCAGGCCAGAGCGAAGCCGATGTGTCCGCCTCCTGGGCAAAAACAGGCAACAAAACCGGAGAGTCCATGCCGTCTTCATGATTGCAGGGAGAAATCCGTGCCGGGCAAACAGTCGCCGATCCCAGTACGAGAAGGCAGGACAAATACGGGAGGACACACCTGACCATGCGAGGTTCCGGGGCCTCATTCTAGTCGAGCGGCGAGAAGAAAGGCTAGCGGGCCGCTCGAAAGCGACCCGCTTGCAACCGTTAGAAGTAGAACTTCAGAGCGGCCTGGCACAGCCGAGCCGAACTCGTCGCGCCGTAGGTGAGGGCGTTGTCACCCGTAATCTGCCCGAAGTTTGACGTTGCTGACGGATTGTAGTCGTTGTTCGGGTTTCCGAAGTCGGTTCGGTTGAAGGCGTTGAACATCTCCCACCGGATTTGCACCCGGTACCGCTCCTTGAAGTAAAAGTTTTTCGAGATGTTCAGATCAGCCTCATTCCACCCAGGGCCAAACATTGAATTGCGGCCCGAGTTGCCGAACGTTCCTGGCGCATTCGCGGTAAATGCCGCCGTGTTGAAGTACGAATTCAGCCAGTGCGACTTCCCTCCCTGGTGCACGTTCAGCGCAACCCCGGGCACCCGGTCTGCAAGGTCGGAACCGACCCCTGAACACGAGTTGTTCTTGTCGCCGCACGGCGAAAGTGGATTGCTACCTCCATTGATGGAGAACGCCTGACCGGAGTGCAGGGTCCACAATCCGCCAATCTGCCATCCGCCGAGAACCGCATTCCCCACTGTGCCCAGAGCATGCAGTGCTGGCATCTGGTAAACAAACGTGCTGTTCCAAATGCGCGGGATGTCGTAGTCCGAAATCCCATATGCTGCATTGGGGTTGTACGGGTTGTAGATCGACCCCACGTTAGAGATTGAGGCCTGGGAGCTCATATCCAGGTTTTTGGACCAGGTAAAGTTCGACGTGAACTGAAGCCCTTTAGTGAACCGCTTCTCGACTGAGAACTGAAGGGCATTGTAGTTGCCCCGGCCGATCGACTCGTACGCCAGAATCGACTGGTAATTCGGCAGGAGCAACGGGGTTCCGTTGTTGTTGAAGTCGGTCTGACTACAGTTCGGCCCCACGGGAGCACAGGTGAATATTCCCGGACTTAACTGAATCGGGACGTGCGTGTTCTCGTCGTGCCTTCCGATGTAGGTGGCCGTCACCAGAAAATCACTTCCCAAGGCATGCTCGATGCTGAAGTTCCAGCTCTTTTCGCTGCCTTGCTTGAAACCCTTGGTGAACACCGCTTGCAGCGCCTCTGGCAATGCAAAGGTCACATTGCTTGCCGGCTGAAGCGCAGGACCAGCGAACGGCGGGAATGGATCCGTAAAGTTCGTCGGCGCGAAACATGCGAATGGATCAGCGATGGTTTCCGTGCAGCTTCCAACTTGGTTGTAGTTGATGTTGTAGGCCGGACTGAAAGGAGCATTTGCGCTCTGGTGGTTGTAGTACGAGTAATCGTATGGAACCGCCATCATGGCGAACGCGCCACGAATACTTGTTTTGGGCAATTCCTTCGGCGCCCATGCAGCGCTCACGCGCGGCAAGAACGTCGCCCACTGATTGTTCCAACCGCCAGCGGCTACACCTGGATCGCCCGGGTAGACGGTTCCGACCGGAGCGTTGGGAAAGCGTTGGCTCTGCTCGCCGGGGATGAAGTCAACCGTCTTGTGGTGATCCAAGGAGACGGGAGCGATCTGCGGTTCCCAACGCACGCCGAGGTTCACTGTGAGACTGGGAGTCAGCTTGATGCTGTCTTGGACGAACAGCGCCATATTCTTGGCACCGTACTCGTTGTACTCACCGCCGGAGGCTTGCACATTGTTCGGCAAGCCCAGAAGGAAATCCAGGTCGGAGTCATTGGTAACGGAACCATTGAACGAAACGCCGGGGTCACCTTCCCAAGTCGCTTGTTCGAGTCCATATTGCGTCAGGACGTTTCCGCCTGCGATTACGGTGTGCTTGCCTTTGGTCCACGAGATTGTATCTGCGAAGTTCCAGTTGTGGCGGCCTTGGATCACCGGGATTTCCGACACGAAGAAGCCGGAACCAGTGTTTCCTCCGTCGCCAAACCAGCCGAACCACTTACTCGTGGTGTTCAAATTGGCTCCCAGAGTCTGAAAGTTGAGGGGAGCCAATCCAGGAATAGAAGACGTATTGTTCTTGTGGTAACCGAAGGAGAAATTGTTGACCAGGTTTGGGTTGATCGTCCAAGTGTGGGAAAACGTAAGGTTCAACGCGTGACCAAACCAGCCACGCGAATCGCCGCTGGCTGCCAGCAGGTCGCCGCCACCGCCATAACCCGGACGATTGTAATTGTCGTAAAAGACGCGTCCGGTCAACCTTTGACTGTTCGAGATGTTGTAGTCGCTGCGGATAGTAAATTCGCGTGACCAATCGTTCTTGATTACACCACTTACAAAGTATTGCCCATTCACCGCGTCTGTGTGAGGAATCAACGCCTCTACATTCATGGCAAATGGCGAATAGGTGGTGGGGTCCACTTGGTTATTTGGGTAGAAATCCCCCGGGTTGCTGTCGTGCTTGTTCCATGTCGTATAAATCTGGTCGATCACGTTTCCGTTGGAATCGCGATCATTGCAAATGCCACCCGTAAAACCGGAGGCGCAAATCTGTGAGAAGTCGCCTGCGAGTTCGCGATTATTGGGGACGAACGAGTTCCCCTCCGAGGAGGACAGCAGTTGTCTCGTAAGCTGGATATTGCCGAAGATGAAGAGCTTGTTCTTCACAATCGGGCCACCAAGAGAGCCGCCGAATTGGTTTCGCTTCAAAGGGTCGACAATGTGTGAGAAGTAGCCTGCGGCGTTGAAGTCGTTGTTGCGAAGAAATTCAAATGCGTTGCCGTGCCAATCGTTGGTTCCGCTCTTGGTCACGACGCTGACGATTGCCCCGGCGGTATAGCCATACTGCGCGTCAAAATTATTGGTGAGGACGTGAAACTCTTCCGTGGCATCAGCATTGGGGAATGGGTCTGCCGTCTGGAAGTAGTTATTCATTGCTACCATGCCGTCAAGCTGGTAGTAGACGCCACCCATGCGGCTGCCGTTGACGGACGCTGCCGTCTCTGAGGGGAATCCGCTACCCGGGCCGGGCGTATTGAAATTCGTTACCTGATTCGCGTCCACAGCACCTGGGGACACGGCCACGAGCGCCGCCGGGTTGCGGCCATTGAGAGGCAACTCTTCGATCGTCTTCTCATCGATGGTCTCACCCACGGCACCGGTTGATGTATCCACCGCCGTTGCGTTAGCTTCAACCTCAATCTTTACGTTCTCCGAACCGGGCTTTAGGGTGAAATTTACCGAAGCCACTTGTTCGGCATCCAGCACGATGCCGCTTTGCGTTTGCGTCGCAAATCCCTTTTTCTCGACGGAGACTTCGTACTTGCCGGGCTGCAAAAAGGGCGCGGAGTAATGACCGTCGGTTGTGGTAACCAGATTGGAAACCGTGCCGGTCAGGACGTCCTTCACTCTAACCTGGGCATCGGCGACCAAGGCTCCGCTCGGATCCTGAACGGTGCCGTTAATTGTGCCTTGACCTCGCTGGCCAAACGCGAGAGACACCGAGAGGACAAACACCGCACAGAGGGACAACAACTGCAGCGCACGTTTCATAAGTGGTTTTCCCCAGTCCCCAAAATATTTCGGGAAGGAATAGCATGGGCCGTAGAACACTGTCAATAAAATAATACTGCGTTCTGTTATTTAGAACGATTTGGCAACCAACTGTTAAACACTCGGCGGGTCTTGGAGTTTCAGGCGATCCGATTGCCCTGCTAAAACCCTAGACGGGACTGAAATACTAAATTTGGAACAATGTTCTGAAATATTGACAAGCTCTCGGCTTCCTGTTGATAATCCTCGGCGGTTTCCATTTCCATGGAGCTCTACCCGGGCGCATACCAGATCCGATCTCTTTTCCGAGATGGCCGATGGCTGTTTCAGTACCTGCTGGTGGGATCCCGAGTTCTGCTCGTCGATAGCGGGATCGCCGAGACTCCAGCGAATACGATTCTTCCCTACATGGACAAGCTGGGCTTGGCACCGGACCGGCTTTCGATGGTAATCACTACCCATCCGGATCTCGACCATCAAGGTGGAAACTCGGCGCTCTGCCAGAGCGCTCCTCATGCCCTGTTCGCCTGTGGAGAGGCCGACCGGCATATGGTCGAAGATCCGAAATGCCTGTTTCGAGACCGCTACAACTTTTTACGCAAAGAGCACGGCGTCGCGATGGGAGATGAGATTCCACCAGAAGCGGGAAGCCGTTGCCGGGTAGATATTGGTTTCCGCGGGGGAGAACAAATCGCGATCGATAACAACTGGGAAATCGAGGTGCTCCATGTGCCAGGCCACTCTCATGGGCACTTGGCCTTGTACGATGCGGCTCACAAAGCTGCGTATGTAAGCGACGCGATCCACGGCCACGGCTGCCCGAAGCAAGATGGGAGCATGGGAATTCCGGTTACCTACTTTTATATCGATCTTTATCTCTCGACCATCGCTTATCTCGAACGCCTGCAACTCGAACACCTGTACACCGGTCACTGGCCCAGCATGGAGGGCGAGGAAATTCGAGACTTCTTCAATGATTCGCGCAAGACGGTGGAGATCCTGGACCGCCGCATCCTGCGCAGTCTCAAGCTATCACGTACCGGAATGACGCTGAACGAACTGATGGATGCTGCAATGGATGAGTTTCCGGATTGGCCGTCGGGCACGAGAATCCTGTCATCTTTTCCGATAAAAGGACACCTTGACCGTTTGGAAGCTCGCCAGCAAGTTCGCATGGATCGATCGAGTTCTCCGGTTCGATGGACGCTTGCCTGAAGCCCTGCAGGATTCGACGCAGCCGACCGACAGTGCCAAGAATTTGCTGTTTCACTGGTAGCCACATTCTTATGAGGCCAAGATGATCTTTCCCCGTCCTTCCTCCCTCATGCGCATCGCACGAGTCTCGACATGGTTCGCCCTCGTTCTGTTTGGAGCAACCTCACACGCACAACAAGTGGAAAATGGGCTACTTCGCGTTGGTAGTTTTCGCTGCGCGAGCGTCAAACCGCAGGCCAACGATTCCAGCCTTGATCTGTACCGTACCGGCTATTGGAACTACACAGGATTTCGCATGGAAGTGTGGCGGCGTCTTGGAATTCCGTTCTGGTACAGGAAAGGTACCGGTGTCATCCGCGTCGCCGGCGAGGGCTGGCAACCGGAACTTGGAGACGACATTTCCAGTGCGCAAGCGGGTGGAAAAGCGACTGAGGCCACCGAAGGACCTTCGATCCATAAAGAGGGCCCAGACCCTCATGTTGAAGAAGAACGCGGTCCCATCAATGCGATCGACCATGATAAATCGACTGCGTGGGAACCTCCCGACGAAAGCCACCACGGCAAACTGATCGTAACGTTTGCGGCGCTCGCGCGCGTTCAGCAGATTCGCTTCCTATCGGACAGCGGTCCCCGCTACACGCCTCGCGACTATTCGATCGGGTTGGTCCTGCCCGACGGGTCCTCGCAAGAGATCGTCTCAATAGCCGGGGAGAGCTCCGTTGGTGGCACGTGGCGCGAGTTCCTTGCGTCAGGGGTTGAGGCGAAGGGGATGTATATCGACGTTCGTTCGTCGGGCGATGGCAAGCATCCAGCGATGATCGCGGAATTTGAAGCTCACGGGGAATTCCTGAGCGAGCCGAAACTAGCGACCTATCCAGCCCAGGCAGTCATCCCCATGAACGGTGCAACCGGGAAAGCGCTGCACTTTATCGGCAACGTAGGATCAGGATTTCCGGTGGATCCGGACGTTGAAACTCCGGTTGGCGAGTACGTGATCCGTTACGCGAACGGTCAGAGCGAAACCGTACCGCTCATCGCGGGAAAAAACGTAGCTGACATCCGCTACGGCCATTTCGTTCCCGACGCTTTGTTCGCGTACGGACTGAAGCCTCATGACCCGCCGGCTGGCGGAACCGCGTATCACCTCGATCAGCAGCTTCCCGTCGAGATCAATGATCAGCTCATGATTTTCAGCCATGTCCTGGAACACGCCGAATGGCCGATTCAATCGGTGGAATTCCGCTGCACGCGTCCGAAGACGAGCCTCGTGTTGGCCGCCATCACGGTCGATCAGGCTGGCGCGCGCATCAATCCACTTTTCTATAACGGTAAGATGGTTCGACCTTATCCGGACGACGCACCGCCAGCGTCTCCCCGCATACTCGATGGATTGAAGGATCCGTCGCGCGAGGTCTCATTGGACGGAACATGGAACTATCAAACCGATCCTGGAAATGCTGGTATACGCAAGCAGTTCTTTAGTCCTTCGTACGATGCCTCTAGCTGGAAAACGATGACGGTACCGTCGCAGTGGTTTGTGCAAGGCCTCGATTATCACGGCGTCGTGTGGTTTCGCCGAGAGTTGCAAGTTCCCGGGTCGTTTCCGGGATCCGTTGCTGAACTTCAATTCGGCGCTGTCTCTTACGAAGCCAGTGTTTGGGTCAACGGAGTATTCGTAGGAACCCACATTGGCCCGTATACCTCGTTCAAACTCGACGTCACCTCGGCGCTGAAAAAAGGCGCTGCCAACTTGATTGTGGTTCGCGTCGACTGCCCGCTTGATCCAGGTTACGAGACGTACAAGACCCTCGTCGAAGGCAACACGATGGACGACATCAGCATGCCGTACGGACGCGAAGGGTCGGTCGGCGGAATTTATCGATCCGTTGAATTGCGCGCTCGGGGCGATTCGGGCATCGAGGAACTATGGGCGACGACGGATGTAAGCCAGGACTTGAAACGCGCGGATGTACTGGTCAAACTTACTCTGAAAAGCGCGTCGCCTACTGGCAAGGCGGAAGTCCGAGCGACCCTGACTGAACCCGATCATCCCGGAGCCTCCCCGCGCACGTTCAATGCGGCCAAACAAGTGAAAGTCGATTCGGCACAAGTCTCCGTCGAACTACCGCTGCAGATTGACGATCCCTTGCTCTGGTATCCGTGGGAACAAGGCACGCCCTACCTCCACGTGCTGAAGGTGGAGGTCCTTCGCAACGGAGAGGTTTCTGATACGCGCTTCATTCGCGTTGGCATACGGCAGATCGAGTTCAACGAGCAGGACCACTATGTGCTCGTCAACCACCACCGCATCTTCCTCAAAGGAATCCTCAACGACGATATTCACTGGCGTTCATTGATGGACCGCCGCGGCTATGCACAGCGAGTCAAAATGCAGAAAGATGCAAACATCAACATCATTCGAATGATCGCGCACCAATCCGGCGACGAGATGTACGATCTGTGCGATGAAATGGGGATGATGATCTGGCAAGAAATGCCGCTACAGTGGGAGTACTCCCGCTCCAATCAAATCCGCGAGGAGATTCTTGGTGTCGTGCACGACACACTCATCCAAACGCGCCCTCATGCATCGATCGTAGGATGGTCCGCGTGGAATGAAGGCGGACAGCCTTATTTCTCCGACCGAATTACCGCCGTCATTCGCGCCCTCGACGGCACGCGGCCACTCACGCGCGCTTCCGGCCACGGAGAATTCGATGTGCACATTTATCCGAATATGACCGACGGTTTGCAGCGACGGACTTCGCTATGGACTGGGTTGAAGCTGAACTTCGTCAGCGAAACTGGCTCGTATGGTTTGTCGTCTGAGCAAGCTATCCGCGAGATGGCAGGGGACAATTTCCTGCAGTTCGATTCCGTTAATCCCATTTGGGACAACTTTGATTCCTATCGCTGGGTTGACGACCCGGTATTTCCTGATTCGCCGAAGGCCGCTTCGTGGACGACCGAGAAGATTCGGCAATACGTTTTGGCGAAAATCAAACCGAGCGAGCGGTTCTACGCGCAGTACCACAAATTTCAATACGAAAATGCGCGCGCCCAGCGCTTTGATCCAACAACAGCGCTGATCCATTGTAGGTTCGACGATGCTTACCCGCTGGCTTATTCCGGGGCTCCCGTAAATTTCAATGGCATGCCTAAGCCGGCTTATTTCGCGATTCAGAATGCCAACCGGGCCGTGCTTCCGATTTTGTTTTTTGATTTTGAAGGGGCTAAGGACATTCGCGTCGTGAATGATTACTGGTGGAGAGGATGGAAGGGCGCGAAGCTGACCTACCGGCTTCGCACCCGTGACGGCAAAACGGTAAGCGACTTGACCCGCATCTTCGACCTGCCGCCCGATTCGACGGTTCCCGTCATCGAGCGAGAGGATACCGGAGACGTCTGGCACGTTCCTGGCGGATTCTTCGCTGATCTGACCGTCTTCGACCCCGATGGCAAGGTCCTTTCGGAGAATCATTACGACTTCACGGACGAAGAGGTACAGGCCTTCTTGACTTCTGTTTATCCGCTCGCTCCAGTGAAGCCTGCTAACTCGGTGGTGCTGACCGCGGACGAGGCGAGCGCGATGACCAACGTTGAAAAGCAGCCCTCCGAGGGTGGCACCTATAGCCACCAACTTCTAAAGACCTCGCCTGGCGGAGCGAAGCCTGCTTTCGAATTCACCGCGACCGTTCCAGAAGACAGCGACTATTACGTGCGCGTGTCGGCGAACAATGCGAAGGCGGCTCATAAACTCCATCTGACGATCGATGGCAAGGAAGCACCGCTGGAAAAGTACGACACTCTGGATGCTAACGAACATCTCACGCGCGATGTCTACGCCACTCCGGATATATCCTGGTACCCTGGCTGGACAACACATCTGAAGAAGGGTCAACATCATCTCGTGTTTAGCGTTCCGGCAGAGGGGGCTACACCGGATCTACTCTTCGATGCGATCGCACTTCAAAGTTACAGGAATTTACCCAATCCGTTTCTCATTCCTGGCATCCGCGATCTGAAGGCCGAAGCGGAGGTTGGACCATGAGCGAACGAGGCTAGCCCCAGTTTCTCTCTCGAGCGTGCCATATTGTCTTCCGGGAATGGCCCGATGACTGACATCCAGATTTTCGATAACGCGGCGCTGCATCGTTTTGAGCTCACTGAAGATGAGGAAATAGCATTTCTGCTGTACAGCAGGTCAGGAAATTCTATCCGACTGATTCACACTGAGGTGCCCGAGGCCCTCAGGGGTAGAGGAGTTGGCTCGACACTGGTCGGCGGTGTGTTGGGCAAGGCGCAGGATCAGAAGCTCACAGTCATTCCTCTCTGTCCGTTCGTCGTCGAATATTTGAAGAGCCATCCTGAGTTCTATCCGATTATCGATCCCGTCTACCTCAGACGGATTCAGGCTCAGTAGTCGACGGCTGAGAAATCAGTCAGGCCGGAGTTCGACTCGGTATGAGACACTACATAGCCGATTCAAACTGAACTTCTCTCTATATGATCAGAGTTGGCTTCGTTCGCTTCCTGCAATTTGCACTTTTCCTGTCAGCGCTCGCTTGCGCGGCGCAGCAGGCATCTTTTGATTTTGTCATCGCGAATGGCCGCATCGTCGATGGCACGGGCGCGCCGTGGTTCGTTGGCGATATCGGGATCACGGGAGATCGCATCGTCGCCCTGGGGGATCTCCACAAGAGTTCTGCGAAACGACGGGTCGATGCAACGGGGATGGTTGTGGCTCCCGGATTCATCGACGTTCAGGGACAATCCGAATTTAATCTTCTCATCGATAATCGTGCGGCCAGCAAGATCACGCAGGGCGTTACGACCGAAATCACCGGCGAGGGCTCTTCGATCGCTCCAATCAACGACCGCATGATCGAAGATCTTGTACCTGAAGCCAAGAAATACGGCGTAACCGTCGATTGGCGCTCTCTCGACGAATATCTTCGACATCTGGAGAGGGCGAAGCCTGCTATCAACCTGGGCACATTTGTTGGCGCGGGTGGCTTGCGGGATTACGTGGTCGGAAAAGATAACCGTGCCGCCTCGCCCGCTGAACTTGAACAGATGCGTCGATTGGTCGCGCAAGCCATGGAGCAAGGGGCGTTTGGGATCAGTTCCGCCCTGCAATACGTGCCCGACGTATTCGCGTCGACCGACGAACTTGTAGAACTGGCAAAGGTGGCGCGCAGCTACGGTGGAGTGTACTTCACCCACCAACGATCCGAGGGAGATCAGATCTTCGAGTCTCTGGACGAAGTGTTTGCTATCGCGCAGCGGGCAAATATCTCCGCAACGATCTGGCACCTGAAAGCCGCGTACCCGGAGAACTGGGGCAAAATGCCGGAAGTGCTGCACCGAATTGATGCCGCGCGCAGTCGTGGAGTTGACGTTGCAGCCAGCGTTTACCCGTACTCTCGGGCGTCGAACGGGTTGGTCGCGTGCCTTCCCAGTTGGGTCTCTGAAGGCGGCGGCGAGAAGATGGCCGCCCGTCTGAAAGATCCTGTGCAGCGCGCTCGCATCAAGAAGGAAATGAACGAACGGAGTAACAGCTGGGAAAACCAGTGGCTCGGCTCCGGTGGAGCGAAGGGTGTGCTGTTGATCCAGGTGCTAAATCCCGAACTCCGGCATTTTGAAGGGATGACCTTGGAAGAGATCGGCCGACAAATGGGCAAGGATCCGGAAGACGCGGTAATGGACCTGGTGCTCGAAGACCACGGAGAATCGCCGTTTTCTCTCGGAGAGAGCCAGGTCGTAATATCGATCATGGATGAAGCGGACGTACGCACAGCGAATCTGAGCCCGCTCGTGACCTTCGGTTCCGATTCTCCGGCACAGGCAGAAGATGGTCCGCTCAGCGGCACCAAGGCCCACCCGAGAGCATTCGGAACCTTCCCGTTGGTTTTAGCAAAATATGTTCGCGAAGAGCATGGAATGCGTCTCGAGGAAGCCGTCCGAAAAATGACGTCGCTCGCGGCCAGCCGAGTGGGAATCACTGATCGTGGAATCCTGCGGCCGGGGATGATGGCCGATCTAGTGATCTTCGATGCCGCTACGGTTCAGGACAGGGCTACTTATAACGAACCTTTGCGCTATTCAACCGGGATAAAGGACGTCTTCGTCAATGGCCGGCCCGTTGTTCTCGACGGCCACATCACGGCAGAGCGCCCCGGCCGCGCTTTGCGAGGGCCCGGCTACAAACCCAAGCAATAGCGCCTGAGGATGCAAAATCCGTCGTGAAGTTTCTACGCGAACCGTGTTAGGCTTTTGCGTTCGATTCACTTGTCGCTCGCCTCATCCCTAGCTCGTTGAGCTTTTCTATGAGCCCCGTGGAAAAACCACCTCGAACGTTCTGGCAGATCTGGAACATGAGCTTTGGTTTTCTCGGCATTCAGTTCGGCTGGGCACTTCAGATGGCAAACATGAGTGCCATCTATGAGTATCTTGGAGCTCGCGCCGACCAGATTCCCATACTCTGGTTAGCCGCGCCACTGACTGGTTTAATCGTTCAGCCGATCATTGGTCACGCGAGCGATCACACTTGGGGCCGACTCGGGCGAAGGCGCCCCTATTTTCTTGCGGGAGCTCTACTGAGCTCATCGGCTCTGATCCTGATGCCCCAGTGCTCCACGCTATGGATGGCTGCGGGCCTCCTCTGGGTGCTCGATGCCTCGATAAACATCAGCATGGAACCGTTTCGGGCCTTCGTTGCAGACCTTCTACCCGAAGCGCAACGAACGCGCGGGTTCGCCATGCAAAGCTTGTTCATCGGACTGGGAGCCGTGGTGGCATCCTTGCTGCCCTTCCTGCTCACCAATGTCTTTCATCTCAGCAGGCAATCGCCAGGCGGCATTCCTTCGGCGGTTCGGCTCTCCTTTCAGATTGGCGCCGTAGCATTTCTCGGGGCCGTACTCTGGACCATCGCAACTACCAAAGAATATCCACCCGAAGATGCCGTAGATACGAAGAAGCAAAAAGAAGACGGTGGCTTGTTTTCCGGTGCTCGTGAGATTTTGGTTTCCATTCAGGAGATGCCGGGTACGATGAGGCAATTGGCCTGGGTTCAGATTTTCACTTGGCTCGGTCTGTTCTGCATGTGGTTGTACTTTCCGGTAGCAGTAGCGCGCAATATTTTCGGCGCCGCCGAAACTACGTCCGCACAATATGCGGCAGGTGTGGAGTGGGCGGGTGCCTGTTTTGGAATGTATTCGCTCGTATGTTTTCTCTTCTCATTTGTGCTTCCAACACTCGCTGCGTCGTTTGGGCGCAAGGCAACGCATAGCCTGTGCCTCATTTGCGGCAGCTTGGGTTTACTGTCGGTGGCTCTTATCCACGATAGATACCTGCTGCTGCTTTCGATGACGGGAGTGGGAATCGCATGGGCTAGCACGTTGTCGATGCCGTACTCGATTCTCGCCGGATCACTCCCGCCTTCAAAAACCGGCGTCTACATGGGCATTTTTAATTTTTTCATCGTCATTCCAGAAATTACCGCGTCACTATTTTTCGGCTGGGTGATGAACCATCTTCTTCACAATAATCGGCTCACTGCTGTCGTGGCCGGGGGATTCTTTTTCCTTCTCGCAGCTTTGTTGACCTACCGGGTCGACGACCTTCACGATGCTCGCCCGGGCGAGGCCCGCCTGGAGGAATTGGCAGCGAAGTCCTGATTTGATTCTCAAGTTACTTTCTAACGACAGATACTCTTCTGCTAATCGACTTGTAGAGCTGGACCGTCCGCAGTCGATACTTGTCTGGCCGCATTTCGCGGCTTCTCTATCGACGACGTCTTCCAAAATCAGGAGCCTTGCCAGACGATTCAGGTGGGTGTACTGTGTTCGCCTGCGGGTCTCTGGCCGAACCCTCCGTTGTCCATAGCACCCGAAAGTCGAGAAATCTTGCGAGAGGCCGATATGTTGCAGCGGCGGACCAGCCTGGCACATCTGCGGGAAGAACTTAGAACGCTTGAGGCCTTTGATAGGCTTCACGAATACTCCACCGACCCAACGCTCGATGAGGTAGCACACGCAGCCCGCCAGTCGAGGCGAAATCAGATCATGGCCGAGATTCAGGAAAGATTGAAGGACTCCAAGTCCGAGGCGGGCAGCCCTGTCCGGATTGGGGCCGCGGCGGCGTTCGTCTGCACCGTCGGCTACGCTCTGGTTCACTATCTGATCAAGTAAGCTCTCCTGTTCTCGGCAAACCAAAATGCTTCTTCAGATTCCGCCTGCCCCCAATTCCGGGCCCACCGCAACGCCGTCCTGGCGATCTGCGCGACCAGCAGTTCTCTTTGTCATAAGACCAACCATGTGCTAGTTTGTCGCCGCGTGGAGCAGTGCGTCAGCGCCAGCCGTCAAGAGGAATAATCGCAATGACACCGAAACCGAGCCCTCCCGACAGCACTAATGGGACAGAAAAGCGCGCGACGCGTGTTCCCGGTGTTCTGATGGGCCTGCTCACAGTCGCAATCATCGTCTCGGCCGCGAGCGGTTCCTCTTCGCAACCGTGGGCCCAGACTTATGACCCGTTCGGCCACTGGTGGATTTCGACAATCTGCGCCTCAGTTCCCGTGCTTGTACTGCTCGGCACGCTCGCATTGTTTCGCATGAAGGCCCACTACTCCGCGACCCTGGGCCTTCTCACCGCGATCCTTGTGGCGTGCTGTTTATTTCACATGCCGATCAAGATGGCCAGCATCACGGCCATCTATGGCGCGTGCTATGGGATGTTTCCCATTGGGTGGATCATTCTGAATGTAATTTTCCTCTACCGGATGACTTGTGAGACCGGTCGGTTCAAAGTCCTGCAACAAAGCATGACGGGGATCACCCAGGATACGCGCTTGCAGTTGCTACTCATCGCATTCTCCTTCGGTGCATTTTTCGAAGGTGCCTCTGGCTTCGGAACACCAGTGGCTGTGACTGCCGCTTTGCTGATCGGCCTTGGATTCCAGCCGCTGCAAGCCTCGGGCTTATCGCTGATCGCGAACACAGCACCGGTGGCCTACGGTGCATTGGCGACTCCGATCGTCGCGCTCGCCGCGGTTACCGGTTATAGCGAGATCGCGCTTGGCGCTCAAGTCGGCCGAATCCTGCCCTTCTTCTCTTTGCTGGTTCCGTTCTGGCTGATATCCGCATACGCTGGCATCAAAGGTATGAAGGAAATCTGGCCGGCGATCGCTGTTGCCGGCGTGTCTTTCGCCATCCCCCAGTACTTAGTTTCGAACTACCACGGCCCGTGGCTGACGGACATCATCGCGGCTTTATGTTCCATGGCTTGTCTCGTACTTTTCCTCAAGCTCTGGCGACCCGATCAAACATGGGGACATAAGGGACCCGAAGAAGGACACTACACCCGTGGCGCACACGGCTATTCACGACGCGAGGTTGCAGGAGCATGGCTTCCATGGATAGTTCTGAGCTTGCTGGTTTTCTGCTGGGGCACATTTACCGGGAAGAAGATCATGAATACGCCGGAAAAGGTCTTCTCCTTCATGAGCCGGTGGCCAATTGTTCCCAGTGCGATCACAAATCCTCAGATACCAGTTGCAGGGCTTAACAAGATGGTCCAACGCGTTCCGCCAGTAGTTCCGAAGCCCACGGTCGAGACGGTGGTGTTCGGCCTAAATTGGATTTCGGCAACAGGTTCAGGAATTCTCATCGCCGCGATCATTTCAGGTTTCATCATGGGCCTGTCATTGCGAAGGATGGTGGTCATCTGGTGGAAGACAGTCTGGCATATGCGATTTTCGTTGATGACAATCGCCGCGATGATGTCGCTCGGTATTCTGACCCGCTACTCCGGCCTTGACGCGACGATGGGCCTGGCATTTGCGCGTACCGGACATCTCTATCCTTTCTTCGGTACGTTGCTGGGTTGGCTGGGAGTTGCACTGACCGGATCCGATACCGCCTCGAATGTACTCTTTGGCAGCTTGCAGAAAATCTCGGCACAGCAGATCGGAATCTCGCCTCTCCTGATGGCCTCGGCCAACAGTTCGGGAGGCGTGATGGGAAAGATGATCGACGCCCAGAGCATTGTAGTGGCCAGTACTGCCACCGAATGGTACGGCCATGAGGGCGACATCCTGCGGTATGTGTTCTGGCATAGCTTAGCGCTGGCCAGCCTTGTCGGCATTCTCGTTTTCCTGGAGGTTTATGTAGCGCCATTCACTCGCCTGGTCCTACGTTAACCTCGATGAAGCAGAGCTCGAAGCTAGTTTATTTACCCTGTCGTAACCAACCGGCCTCGTTGCCATGACAAATTAGCGTCTCTGTGAGACCCTAGGCGGCGACCCAGGCTGGGCTCCGCGGCTCGTTTCTTCGGCGGAGTGGGGCACCAAGCATTTCGCAGCCATGTTCACGAATTCGCGTACAGCGCGCGAATTCTCGTGCGATGTCCACCGGCACAGAACTTTTATATGGATAACCAGGAATTCGATCTTATCGTTATCGGTAGCGGACCCGCAGGACAGAAGGGGGCGATTTGCGCCGCCAAGCTTCGCAAGAAAGTCGCAATCATTGATAGAAAACGCGCGATCGGCGGCGTGTGCGTGCACACCGGGACGATACCCAGTAAGACCCTGCGTGAGGCTGTTCTCTACTTGAGCGGATTTCGTCAGCGCACCTTCTACGGGCGCAGCTACATGGTGAAGGACCGCATTTCCATGTCCGACCTCACCTTCCGGGCCGAGATGGTTATGGCGCGCGAGATCGAGGTGATCAAGGACCAGCTTCATCGCAACTGGGTGACGACATTTGAAGGCGAAGCCCGATTCATCAATCCGCACACGATTGAAGTGCGAGGCGAGAGTGAATCTCACATCATCCGTGGCCAGCATATCCTGATCGCCTGTGGAACGCGTCCCGCCCACAATTCAGAAGCGCCCGTTGACGGGTCGCGCATTGTCGATCCAGACCAACTCTTGAAGCTGGAAGAAGTGCCGCGCGAATTGATCGTCGTCGGTGCGGGTATCATCGGCCTGGAGTATGCGTCCATGTTTGCGGCGCTCGGAGTCAAAGTCACTGTTCTCGACGCTCGCCCCGTTCTTCTCGATTTCCTCGACCGCGAAATGGTCGAAAGCATCGGTTTCCATCTACGTCAATTGGGCACGGTTTTTCGCCTCGGCGAAAAAGTTGTTCAGGTTGGATTCGATCGAGAGCGAAACCGTGTTTTTGCAAAATTGGAGAGCGGAAAGACAGTCCACGGGCAGGCTCTTCTCTACACCGTCGGACGCCAGGCCAACAGCGATCTACTGAACATCCAGGCGGCTGGCCTCGATTGCGATGAGCGCGGCAAGCTTAAGGTCAATGAGCATTTTCAAACGGCCGTTCCTCATATTTATGCCGCGGGCGACGTCATCGGATTCCCAGCCCTGGCTAGCACGTCCATGGAGCAAGGGCGACTCGCGAGTTGTCACATGTTCGGTGTCCCGGGGCAGATGCGCTCCAATCTGATTCCTTACGGCATCTATACCATCCCTGAGATTTCCATGGTAGGGCAAAACGAGGAGCAGTTAACGCGCGACAAAATCCCCTACGAAGTCGGGCGGGCGCGTTACGCCGAGCTGGCCAAGGGGCAGATGCTGGGCGACGAACAAGGCCTGCTCAAACTTCTGTTCGATCCAAATTCTCTAAAGCTGCTCGGCGTCCACGTCATTGGCGATCGCGCTACCGAAATCGTCCACATCGGACAGGTAGTGATCGCCATGGGCGGATCAATCGAATATTTGCGGGATGCCGTTTTCAATTACCCCACGCTAGCGGAAGCCTACAAGGTGGCTGCTCTGGATGGAATCAATAAGCTGTGAGTGATACTGGGATCTATACCTTCGACGTCCGCAAGATTCCCGCGACGCGTGAGGAGCTCCGGCTCCACCAATCCAACCGGCGCGAGAAACACTGGAAACGCTGGGGGCCTTACCTGGCCGAACGCGCCTGGGGCACCGTGCGCGAAGACTACAGCCCACACGGCAGCGCCTGGGAGTACTTCCCGCATGAGCACGCCCGGTCTCGCGTCTACCGCTGGAATGAAGATGGGCTGGCCGGCATCTCCGATCGTCACCAAAGAATTTGCTTTGCCGTCGCTCTCTGGAACGAACGCGATCGGATGCTGAAAGAACGCCTGTTCGGCCTCAACGGAAAAGAGGGCAATCACGGCGAGGATGTCAAAGAGTACTACTTCTATCTCGACAACACTCCGACGCATTCCTACATGAAGTACCTGTACAAGTATCCACAAGCGGCGTTCCCTTACGACCTCTTAGTAGCCGAGAACGCACGCCGCGACAGATCCGAACCGGAGTACGAATTGCTTGAGACGGGCGTTTTCAACGACGACCGCTATTTCGACGTTTTCGTCGAATACGCGAAGGCCGATGTTGAAGACATCCTGATTCGAATGCAGATTTTCAACCGCGGCCCCGATCTTGTCCGGCTTCGCGTCTTACCGACGTTGTGGTTTCGCAATACATGGTCGTGGGGCATTGATGAACCCCGGCCCAGCTTGCATAAGATCCCCGGCGGTATTGAAGCGAAACATGCCAAGTATGGACACCGCTGGCTTTATTGCGAGGGCGCTCCCGAACTGCTTATTACGGAAAACGAAACCAATCAGAAACTTCTGTTCGGCGTCCCAAATAGCTATCCCTATGTAAAAGATGGAATCAACGATTACATTGTGCACGGAGACGCGAACGCCATCAGTCATCAGGGCCCCGGCACTAAGTCAGCCGCTCATTACGCCCTGCGAATTGGACCAGGCCAGATGAGCACGATCCGCCTTCGTCTGACGGATCGCTCTTTCTCAATGCGGCATGAACCTTTCACCGATTTCGACGCACTGATCGCCGAACGCGCCAAGGAGGCCGACGAGTTCTACGCCGCCTGTATTCCCAAAGGACTCTCGCATGACGCCAAAAATGTGATGCGTCAGTCGCTGGGCGGCCTTCTCTGGAGCAAGCAGTTCTACCACTATCATGTGCAGCCCTGGCTCAACGGTGATCCCGGACAGCCCGCTCCGCCGCCCGAGCGATCGAATGGTCGCAATCGTGAATGGGTCCATCTCTACAATGCCGACGTTATTTCCATGCCTGATAAGTGGGAATATCCGTGGTATGCCTCGTGGGATCTGGCCTTTCATTGCATTCCGCTTGCACTCCTCGACCCTGAATTTGCGAAGGAGCAACTCGTCCTGCTCTTGCGCGAGTGGTATATGCATCCTAACGGCCAGGTTCCCGCTTATGAATGGGCTCTCGGCGATGTGAATCCTCCCGTTCACGCATGGGCGGCCTGGCGTGTCTACAAGATCGACAAGAAGCGCAGCGGTCGCGGCGACCGCGCCTTTCTCGAGCGCATCTTTCACAAGCTCCTGCTTAATTTCACGTGGTGGGTCAATCGCAAAGATGCTGACGGGATGAATGTCTTCCAGGGTGGATTTCTCGGGCTTGACAACATTGGCGTCTTCAATCGCAGCGAGCCCCTGCCTGGCGGCGGCACGATCGAACAATCCGATGCAACCAGCTGGATGGCGATGTACACATTGAATCTGCTAGCAATGGCTATGGAGCTCGCGCGAGTGGAACCCTCGTACGAAGACGTAGCCAGCAAGTTCTGGGAACATTTCATTTACATCGCCCATGCGATGAATCATCGTGGCAGAGACGGCCATGGGCTCTGGGATGAGTCCGACGGCTTCTTCTACGATGTACTGAAGTTTTCCGACGGCACTCACTACCCGGTTCGCATCCGGTCGATGGTCGGTCTCATCCCGCTCTTTGCTGTCGAAACGCTCGACCATGATCTTCTCAACGCGCTACCCGGATTCAAACGGCGCATGGATTGGTTCATCAACAATCGACCAGACCTCGTCGAGAATGTCGCCTCCATGCGTGCCCGCGGAATGGCCGAGCGTCGTCTGTTGTCCGTTGTCGACCCGACGAAGCTTCGCCGTATTCTCCAGATCATGCTTGACGAAGACGAATTTCTCTCCCCATTTGGCATTCGCGCTTTGTCCCGTTATCACCGGGACCATCCTTATATTCTGAATATGGGCGACGCTCAGCACCGTGTCGACTACGAACCGGCCGAATCCACTACCGGTCTCTTTGGAGGAAACTCCAACTGGCGCGGACCGGTCTGGTTTCCTCTCAACTATCTTTTGATTGAGTCCCTGCAGAAATTCCACTTCTATTTGGGTGACGACTTCCGAGTCCCGTTTCCTTCCAATTCAAGCAACCTCCTCACACTTTGGGAAGTCGCCACGCAACTCTCGCGCCGGCTGACCTCGATTTTCCTGCGCGATTCAAATGGACGCCGCCCAGTATTCGGAACCAACAAAACGTTCCAGGCCAACGCTCACTGGCGTGATCACGTTCTCTTCTACGAATATTTTCACGCGGACACCGGCGTTGGACTCGGCGCCAGCCATCAGACCGGGTGGACCGGTCTGGTCGCGAAACTGTTCCAGCAGAGCGGCATTTCGGGGGAGTCCTCCACCTACTAAGGGCGACTCGCGCCTGTCCGATAGTGGGCACACGACTCCGTAAACGGACAACCTTCGCCTCGTGCGCGTCCACCGCAAAGCAACATGTTTCTCAGATTCAAATACATAACGGGACGCCAGAAATGGCTTAACGGTTGCATAATCTCCTGTGATGGACATCGCTCGTCCCGACATTAGAAAGCAAAAGCAACGTCGGCGGATTCTAGGGACTGTAATCGGTCTGGTTGTTGTGACAGGACTGACGATTGCGATCATGCGTCTGAAACCCGCGGCGCCAGAGGTCGATCGCAGCACCGTCTTGATCGATTCAGTCAAGCGCGGATCCATGCTCCGGCAGGTTCGTGGGATTGGGTCGTTGATTCCCAGCCAGGAGTTCATCCGTCAAATACCAGCGGAGACTGAAGCCACGGTGGTGCGCATTCGGATGCTTCCAGGATCGCAGGTATCCGCCAGCACGATTCTTCTGGACATGAGCAATCCTCAAGTCGAACAGGCTGCAGTGGATGCCAAACTTCAATTGAAGGCGGCCGAGGCTGAACTTCAGAGCATGCGCGTCACTCTGGAAAGCAACTTGATGAACCAAAGAGCCGGCGCGGCGACCGTGAATGCGGATTTCACGCAGGCGAAGCTTCAGGCAGAAACCGATAAAGCTCTCTTTGACCTTGGCGTCATTTCCGGTCTCGCTTACAAGAACTCAAAGAGCAAAGCCGACGAACTCACTACCCGGAACAACATCGAGAACCAACGTCTGGATATTAATCAGAGAGCGAATGAATCCCAAGTCGCCGAGCAGCAGGCAAAAGTGGATCAGATTCGCGTTCTGGCAGGACTCAAACAGGAACAACTCGATGCGCTCAAGGTTCGCGCCGGAATTGAAGGGGTTCTGGTCGATTTGCCGCTGCAGGTCGGCCAACACGTTTTGCCAGGGACCATGCTCGCGAAGGTCGTTCAACCCAACCATCTGATCGCGGAATTGAAGGTTCCGGAAACCCAGGCACGGGATGTACAAATCGGCCAACCGGCGGTTGTCGACACGCATAACGGAACAGCTTCAGGGACGGTGATGCGGGTCGATCCCGCCGTGCAGAACGGGACAGTCACTGTCGACATAAATTTGACGGGTGAGTTACCGAAAGGAGCGCGCCCCGATCTGAGTGTGGACGGAACGATCGACCTGGAAAAACTGGATGACACACTCTACGTGGGGCGACCCGCATTCGGGCAGGAGAACAGCACGATCAGTTTGTTCAAGCTCGATCCGGACGGAAAGGGCGCCGTTCGTGTGCCGGTAAAAGTGGGACGGGCCTCGGTCAGTTCGATTCAAGTGATTGAGGGCTTGCGCGAAGGCGACAGCGTCATTCTCTCCGACATGTCGCGCAACGATAACACGGAGCGAATCCGGCTCGATTGACAGGTAGAAGGCTAACTCATCTATGACAGACTCAGCCACGTCTCTGATCCAGATTGAAGACCTGACCAAAATCTTCTACACCGACGAGATTGAGACTCACGCGCTCTCCGGTGTTCACCTTTCGGTTCGCAAGGGAGAGTATGTGGCCATGTCGGGACCTTCCGGATGCGGAAAATCCACGCTGCTTTCGATTATCGGCCTCCTAGACACACCGACGGGCGGCAAATATCAGCTGAATGGAAGGCCCGTGGAGAACCTGAATTTTGCGGAGCGGGCGCGAATTCGCAACCAGGAGATCGGTTTCATCTTTCAGAGTTTCAATCTGATTGGCGATCTTACGGTGTACGAGAACGTAGAACTGCCTCTGACTTACCGCCAGAAAATGCCCTCTGCGGACCGCAAGAAGCGAGTGATGGAATCGCTTGAGCGAGTCGGAATGGCGCATCGGTTGCGACATTATCCTTCTCAGCTCTCGGGCGGCCAGCAGCAGCGTGTCGCGGTGGCACGGGCCCTCGCGGGGCATCCCTCGATCCTGCTCGCAGACGAACCCACCGGCAATCTTGATTCGCGCAACGGCGAAGCGGTCATGCAACTGCTGCAAGAACTGCATCGCGAAGGTGCCACCATTTGCATGGTGACGCATGACCCTCGATTCGCGAAGCACGCGCAGCGCGAGGTTCATCTTTTCGATGGCAAGGTTGTGGCTGAAGAAGAGTTGAAGAAGCTCATGGCGGAGACGGGCGTATGAGCCTCCTATTGCGAAATGCTCGCTGCGGCGATGGACGGTTCCGGAAGAATCCAGCGGTCAATGCCTCGTTCTTGATCCCGTTCACAATCGATCATTTCAGTGAGTTGGCAAACATCAAACCTAGTTAGCAGCAACAACAGGAAGGGGCAGTAATTTGTGAGGAGCTTTCTGATTCTGATGGTTTGCATCGCTGGAACACAGTGCTGGGGCCAGAATGCGGACGAATGGAACTATTTCGATCCCATCCGGGTAACCAAGCTTGGCTGCCGGGCCGAACGAGTCCGGCATGACGCGGCAGGGGCTCGCCCGCTACATGAGCACCTGGTTTGGCAGGCGGAGGCCTTCGCCGAACGCGCGGACGAGCCGGGTTGGAGCAAGATTGTTGCCGTTTTTCCAAGCAATATCAGAGGGAGGCATGCTGCCGAAAAGGCGTGCTCCCAATGGATGGATGAGGCCACAAAGCGCGTGCATCGTGCGGTCGTGGCGCCGGCTGTCGTGACGAGGTGATTGTGACTAAAGCTTCAAAGAATTTGTCTTTCGAGTCGCCCCAGCCCGGCACCGGCGCGATGCCCGGCGCTAAAAGCTGGCAAACCATACACCGCATCTACCGGAACTTCCGGATTGCTCTGCGATTGCTGCGCAGAAATCCAGGATTTACAACCGTCGCAGTGATCACGCTGGCGATCGGTATCGGAGCCAATACCGCGATATTCAGTGTGCTCTATGCAGTTCTGCTCGCACCGATGCCCTACCCTCACCCTGAGCAATTAGTGATGGTCTGGTCCAAAGTTCGCGACGGCAACAACTCGGTTTCCGCCAGCGATTTTCTGGATTGGAAGCGACTGAACACTACCTTCCAGGACTTGCTTGCGTGGAACAATGTCGCGTACAACTTCGCAACGCCGGAACAACCGGAGCGGATCGTCGGCCGAACGATGACCCCCGGCGCATATCGGATGATGGGAACCCCCCTTTTCCTGGGACGCGATTTCCTGCCCGAGGAAGGCGAGCTGGGCAAAGACCATGTTGTCATCCTGACCCACAAGCTCTGGGCACATCTGGGAGCTGATCGCGACATCATCGGCAAACAGATCAAGATGAATGGGAAGCCGTACACCGTGGTAGGCGTAAATCTACCCGGACAAACCGACCGTTTGGAATGCGAATTCGTGGTTCCGCTCGCGTTCAAGCCCGAGGAACTCAGTCATGACACACACTGGTTGCTGGTTCTTGGCCGGCTTAAACCAGGAGTGTCCATTGCTCAGGCTCAGGCCGATATGGATGTGGTCGCGAATCGTATCGCCCAGGAGCATCCACAATCAAACAAAGGATGGAGCGTCAGTGTCGAACCCTTGCATCTTGATTTCTTTCCCAAGCGGGACCAGGAAACTCTTTGGCTGCTGATGGGAGCAGTGGGCCTGGTGTTATTGATCGCCTGCGCCAACGTCGCAAACCTGGTGCTCGCGAAAGGTACGACCCGCCTGAAGGAGGCTGCTGTTCGCACGTCGCTGGGCGCGAGTCGCTGGCAATTATTCAGCCAATTCCTGATGGAAAACCTGGTTCTGGCGGGCGTTGGAGGGACACTGGGAGTTGCTCTCGCATTAGCTTTGATTCGAATGTTGGTCGCGATTCTGCCACCGAATCGTATACCCTCCGAAGCGGAAATCGCCCTGAATTTGCCTGTACTTCTCTTTACTTTGGCTGCGACAACGATCTCGGGCCTGGTTTTTGGTTGCGTTCCGGCATGGCACTCCTCCCGTGTCGACCCTAATGAGACGCTGAAAGAGGGTGGACGATCGGGAATCGGTGCGGTTCGTCATCGCGTGCGGAAAGCCTTGGTCGTCTCAGAATTTGCGCTCGCTCTTACATTGTTGTCCGCCGCGGGGCTCGCACTGCACAGCCTGTGGAACCTATCCCACGTCGATCTCGGCTTCCGTTCGGACCACCTGCTCACGTTCGGATTGGAGCCGCCAAAAGAGGAACCATATCAATCGGATCACATCGTCGGTTTCTATCGCGACGCTCTGGAAAGGATTGAGTCGTTGCCGGGCGTAGTAAGAGCCGAAGCCGCCACAGGAATGCCTCTACAGGGCACGAATTTCGGCATGCCATTCAGCATCTCTGGTCAACCAGTAAGCGACCGTGCCACGCGCCCGGGAGCCGGCTTTCAAATGGTCACGCCGGAGTACTACGACACTCTCGGCATTGAAATCGTAAAAGGGCGACGTTTTACCGAGCAGGATTCCGCGGCCAGCCCGCGAGTGGCCATCGTGAATGAGACCTTCGTCCGGCGATTTCTGCAAGGAATGAACCCTTTACGCCAGCGGCTTGTCATCGATCAAATCGTTCCGGGCGAGATGAAAATTGGGGCATCTGTGGAATGGCAAATCGTAGGTGTGTCTCGCGACAGCCACAATGGCGGAATTCACGGCAGTAACTTTGCGCTGATTGATGTTCCTTTCCAGCAAAGTCCATGGCCGGGTGCCAGCGTCGTCGTGCGAACAACTGGCGACCCCGCTTCTATGAGCAAATCCATCTCCGGGGCGATTCATTCTTTCGCTCCCGATGTGCCGCTGGAAGAAATCCGAACCATGGACGAGATCGTGGACAGATCCTTGGTGGACGACCGCTTTCTGACCGCTCTGTATGGCACCTTCGCTAGCATCGCGCTGCTTCTGGCGGCGGTTGGAATTTACGGTGTCATGGCCTTCGCCGTCGCGCAGAGGACGCACGAGATCGGATTGCGCATTGCTTTTGGCGCCAGTCGTGACCATGTTCTAGGCCTCGTCCTGAAGGAAGGACTGATCTTGGCCGCAAGTGGGCTCGCAATAGGCGTGGGTGGTGCGTTCCTGACCGGGCGCGTCATGAGCGGTTTGCTTTATGGAGTTGGCTCGGTTGATTCAGTCGCGTTCATCACGGTGGCCGTCACACTTCTTGCTGCCGCGTTTGGCGCAAGTTACATTCCCGCCCGCCGTGCTGCCAGAGTCGACCCTATGGTGGCAATTCGTTACGAGTAGGAGCGAGTCATGGCTGGTTGATTCAGGATCTCGAATTCGCGTTGCGCCAACTGAGGCCGATCCTGGGTTCACAAGGGTCGATGTAGTGACGCTCGCGCTCGGCTTTGGCGTGAATGCTGCATTTTCTCCGTGGTTTAGACGGCGCATTTTTGCTCCACTTCCATACCGGGAAATTCGCCAGTTGATGATGGTCTGAGGGTGAAGTCCATCCCCCGGAGATATGCAGTTCCGATTTGCGAATTCCGAACGGACGACCGCACTACGATATGAATGAAGGTTCCATTCTGCGAATGAACGGATTGCTACAAGATCTTCACTATGCCTCGCGGCAGCTATGGCGCCGCCCTGCGCTTACGTTGGTGGCATGTGTGACGCTCGCGCTTGCGATCGGCGCGAACGCGGGGGTGTTTAGTGTTGTAAACGCTCTACTACTTCGATCCCTTCCATTTCGTGAACCCGATCGGCTCGCTGTGCTTAACCACTTTTTCCCTCCTCATGACTCCGCAATTGCCTTCCATGATTGGAGTCAGCACAGCGGATATCTTGCGGATGCTGCACTCTTTGAAGAAGCAGATGCAAACCTTGGCGGAAGCTACACGGCCACTCGTATTCACCTTTCCCAGACATCGTGGAATTTCTTTTCGTTGCTGGGTACGAAGCTTGCACTCGGAAGAGCTTTTGCTCCTGACGAAGACGTAGATGGCGCGGGTTGGGGACCGCCTGGACGAAATGCCGTCGCCGTCATTGGTTACGGAATCTGGCAGCAGCTTTTTGGTGGCGACCCCAAAGTTTTGGGCACCACAGTTCGGATCGATGGGATCCCGCTTACAGTCGTGGGTGTGGCGCCGCCAGAATTCGATTACCCGGACCATTCCGTCCTGTGGAAGCCGGGTGCTTTTAGTCCAGGGAACAACGGTTGGACAACAATCGCACGGCTCAAGCCTGACATCTCATGGAACGAGGCGCGCGCCGCGTTTGCTGTCGAAACGGAGCAGCAATCACCGAACGCGGGCTTTGACATTTCCAATCCGCGTCCGACCATCACGTCGCTGCGGGACGCGTTAGCCGGTTCCAGCAAGAACGCTTCGCTTGCCTTCATGGGCGCTGCAGGTCTTGTCCTGCTCGTTGCATTCATAAACCTGGCAAGCCTTTCATTTAGCCGGGCAACTGAGCGGGCATCGGAGCTGGCTATCCGCTCGGCTTTGGGGGCAAGCCACGCAAGAGTGATTCGGCATTTGGTCGCGGAATATGCGCTCATTTGTTCGATTTCGGCGGTCGGCGGGGTCGCCACCGCATTCTGGATCGCACGCCTCGCAACCAAACTCGTCCCTCCACCGATCGGCATCGAATCGTATTCCATCCTCGATCTACACGTTCTAGCGTTTGTAAGCATTTTGTCAGTGTTTGTGGCAGCGGCTTTGGGTATCGTGCCCTCTCTTTATGTCCAGCGTTTCTCCCTTTTCGACGGTCGGACTCTTTCTCGGTCCACGCGGGCCCATCCTGGACGCCAGGTTTTGGTTGGTGCACAAGTGATGCTTGCGGTCGTTCTGCTGTCTGCGTCAGTGGGACTCGGGCGCGCCTTCACTCATTTGATGACAATCGACAGGGGCTACGATGTGAAGGCACTTGTGACGGTAAGTGTTTCTCTGGAAGGTACGACGCACCAGATCAATAAATCACAACTGCCTTACTTCGACGAGGTACTTGGACGTATCTCCAGGATCCGAGGCGTTCGTTCTGCCAGCTCAACCGAATTCCTGCCGTTATACGCTTCAGCATTTGTCGGCGGCCCGTTCGGGCTCGATGGACGCCCAGCTTCGCGCAGCTCGAACCTGATACCAGTTTTCTCTGGATACTTCCACACAATGGGCGCGCGGATTCTATACGGCCGCGAATTTACTGAGGCCGAGGTCGGCTCTGGGGCTAAAGTCGCTGTCGTGAATGATCGATTCGCATCCGGCTTTGGGAGGCCGCAGGACGTCATAGGCCGACAACTCACAAGCGAGGGCGACTCTCCGTGGAGAATTGTTGGAGTAGTGAGCGGAATGGAGTACGAAACAGATCCGACGACGGCAGGCGGTAATCAAGTTTTTGTGCCGTCGTCTAATCCGGGTGGTTTTTTCTCAACCTTCGTGGCGCGCGTCGATGGGCGTGCGGAAGATTACTTGCCTGCTATTCGCGATGCGATTCAGTCGGCGGATCGTCAAGTACCTGTGTTTGGCGCTAAGACTATGGAACAGCGCCTCCACGACACTTTCGTGGGGCAGGAATTTTACCGCACCGCCGTTTCCAGCTTGGGAGGCTTCGCTCTGTTGCTGGCGCTCATCGGAGTCTATGGAACAGTCTTTCAAGCGATTGTCGAGAGAACACGGGAAATGGGCATACGCATCGCCCTGGGCAGAACACGTCTCCAACTTCGGGCAATGTTGCTATCAAGCGCATTGCTTGTGGTGTTGACCGGAGCAACTGCAGGAGTAGCCGGGGCACAACTAATCGGGCATGTGCTCGAGAGCCTCATCGACGGAGCGAGGCCGATAGGCCTTGCAGCGTCGGTCAGCCTGATTGTCTTGTCCATCGCAATTGCAGCGGCGACCGTTTGGTCGGCTACCAGAAGGATTGCCACACTCGACGTTATTTCCATTATGAGAAACGAATAGATGAGTAATCAGACAAGAGAAGACGAAACAGAGGGGGCATGATTCAATTCAAGAATCTTGAGCGCAGTTACAAGTCGCCGGCCGGCCAGTTCTGGGTGCTGCGGCGCATCAATCTGGAAATTCGAGAAGGGGAGTTCATCACCGTAATGGGACCCTCGGGCGCCGGCAAATCCTCCCTTCTGAACGTCCTGGCGTTGCTTGATGACGGCTGGGAAGGAGAGTTCTGGTTTCGCGATCAGGCCGTTCATGACATGAAACGAAAACAGCGAGCAGATCTTGCCAAGAAAAATGTAGGGATGGTTTTCCAAAGTTATCACCTGCTCGACGACCTGACGGTGAAGGAGAATATCGACCTTCCTTTGTCGTACAAAGACATCCCGCACAAGCGGCGCCAAAGCATGGTGGCCGACACACTGGACCGCTTCCAGATTGTCGCAAAAAAAGATCTATTCCCAAGCCAACTCTCGGGCGGACAACAGCAGTTAGTAGGTGTAGCACGGGCCGTGATTCACAAGCCTGCACTTCTGCTAGCGGACGAGCCTACTGGCAACCTGCACTCTTCTCAGGCGAAGGAAATCATGGAACTCTTTCGTGAACTCAATCAACAAGGCACGACCATCGTGCAAGTGACTCACTCGGAGGCGAATGCTGCTTACGGCTCGCGAACCATTCAACTGCGTGACGGTTGGATTGTGAGTGACACCGCGAATCCAGAACTTCAGCTGCACCAGGTGGTGAAGCAATGAAATGGAAATCGCTTTTTGAGCAGTTCAGCTCGTTGGCTGCTCCAAAACAACCTCGAAACCTGCGCTTTCTGCGGAGTGAAAACGTCGGTAGGGTCTTTCTGAAGAGTTCACTGTGTTTTCTGATGTTGACGGCTGCAATATCGACCGCTCAAACAGACGTGACGGCGTCGTTCGAAATGCCAAAGTCTTACAATCCATTAAGCGCCTACTCCCCTTTTACCGCACCAACGCCGCAATTGGTGAATTCCCCGAGACTGACTCAGCTCATCCGAGACGGAAAACTCTATATCTCTCTCAAAGATGCGATCCAGCTCGCTCTCGAGAATAATCTGGATATCGCAATCGCCAGATACAACCTTCCGATTGCAGACACTGACATTCTGCGAACGAAAGGTGGCGGCATATTCCGCGGTGTGAATGCGGGTGTAGTGGAAAATACTCCGGGCGGCGGTGTCGGCGGACTGGGCACGGGAGCACCCGGGGCTGGCGCGGGAGGTACCAGCGCTGGTGCCGGCGGAGCGGGGGCGGGAGCTTCCGGACTTGTGCAGTCGACGCTGGGTGTTGGCGCGCCGGTCCCTTCGTACGACCCGGTCATCTCAGGCACGATTGGCGCGGAACACCAAAACACTCCACTCGCCAACCTGCAGTTATACGGCGTGCCGTCGCTTCAGTTGAACAATGGGCAAGTAAACTTCTTTGCAGGGCAATCCTTCCCTACCGGGACTAGTATTTCGTTCGAGTTCCAAAACAGCCGCCTGACCACGAATAGTCCTTACGAGAATCTTTCGCCGATTCTTAGCTCATATTACAGATTCACCCTGCAGCAGCAGTTGCTCGCTGGATTTGGGCTGGCGCCAAATCTTCGCTACCTGCAGATTGCGAAGAACGATAAAAAGATTTCGGACATCGCCTTCAAAGACCAGGTTATTGCGACCGTAACGCAGATCGAGAACATTTATTGGGATCTGGTCAATGCGTATCGGCAGGCCGAGGTCAATCAGCAATCTCTTGATTTCTCGAACCAGTCTCTGGAGATTGCGAAGAAGCAACTCCAACTGGAGAGTGTCCCCGCCATGGATGTGATGAAAGCCGAAGCTGAGGTTTCCAAGCGCGATCAGGAACTGACAGTTGCGAAGACAAGCCTTCAGTTGCAGGAACTTCTAATGAAGAATGCGCTAACGAAGAGTCTGGATGATCCAATCCTGGAGGAAATACCAGTCGTTCCGACGGATCTGCTTCAGTCGATCGGAGAATCACCCACTACCGAACCGGTCCAGGACTTGATTGCCCGCGCCCTTCGCGATCGGCCTGAGCTTTTGGAATCGGACATTGACCTCGTGAACCGCCAGATTAGTCAAAAGGCGGCAAAGAACGCTCTGCTGCCTACACTTTCCTTGGTCGGTTTCTACGGGGGATCGGGATTAGCTGGACCACTGAACCCCATCTATTCCTCTAGATTCCCGAACTCGTCCAACGTTCCAACCAACTTTAGCGGGGCGATCGAAAATGCCTTTGACAATTCTGCTCCGGACTATTACGTCGGCTTCAACCTGAATATTCCGATCCGCAATCGGGTTGCCAAGGCCGATCAGTGGCGCTCAGAGTTGGAATATCGGCAAGCGGAGCTACGCCGCGAACAGCTGAGAAAGCAGATTCGCATAGAGGTGCGCAACGCGGAATACAGCCTGGAACAGATTGCTGCGCGGGTTGAGGCGGCACGTAAAGCCCGTGATCTGGCGCAACGCACCTTCGATATCACGCGGAAGGAACAGGACTTGGGGGCCGGTTCGACCTTTCAGACGCTAACTGCGCAGCGAGATCTAGCGCTCGCGGAATTGGACCTGGTTACAGCCATGACGGTCTACGAGAAAGCCCAAGTCGAATTAGACCGAGCAACCGGAAGCACTTTGGAACATAATGGAATTGCGATTCGGGATGCGCTCAAGGGTATTGGCGGCATTCCTACGTCTTGATATGTCTATGACGGCCAAACCGCAAGGTGTCGCGATATCGACATTTTTGGCGAGAAACAGTAACCCGCCGCGGGTCCTCGCGGCAGATGACCAGCCACACATCCTCGATGCTCTCGAACTGTTGCTCAAGCCCCACGGATATTGCGTGGACGGGGTTCGCTCTCCTGCACTGGCTCGAGAGGCCATTTCGACGAATTCCTATGATGCCGTCTTCATCGATCTGAACTATACACGCGACACCACGTCGGGACAGGAAGGCCTCGACCTTCTGTCGCAAATCGTGTCGTACGACACACGATTGCCCGTCATCGTCATGACGGCATGGGGCAATGTGGAATTGGCGGTTGACGCGATGCGGCGCGGCGCTCGTGACTTCATTCAGAAACCATGGGAAAACGAACGCCTTTTATCCATCCTTCGTACGCAAGTCGAGTTACATCGCGCCCTGAAGGAATCCGAAAGGCTGGCGGCCGAGAACCGTCTGCTGAGCGCGCAAGGGAGGCCAGAGTTCATTGCGACCGCGGCGTCGATGGCACCAGTACTGGAGACCATCACCCGCGTGGCTCCATCCGACGCGAATGTCATGATCACGGGCGAGCACGGCACAGGCAAAGAGGTGGTAGCACGAACCATCCATGCGCTTTCTTTGCGGGCCTCGCGCCCATTTATTGCTGTAAATACCGGCGGATTGGCGGAGGGACTTTTCGAAAGTGAGCTCTTCGGCCACGTAAAGGGCGCATTTACCGACGCACGGTCCGACCGTATCGGAAGATTTGAACTGGCCAATGGGGGCTCGATCTTTTTGGATGAGATTGGCAACGTCCCGGTTCGTCAACAGATGAGGTTACTGCGCGCGATTGAATCCGGAGAAATCGAGCGGGTTGGATCATCGCGCACTCTTCAGGTTGACGTCCGCATCATTTCCGCCACGAATACTGACCTGGAATCCGCCTGCCAAACCGGGCAATTCCGCGAAGATTTATTGTTTCGATTGAACACGGTAGAAATCCGCCTGCCCGCCTTGCGAGAGCGAAGGGAGGATATCCCGGTGTTATCGATGCATTTTCTGAAAGAGTACGCCTCTCGCTACCGCCGGTCGATTCATAGTATTGAGCCAGCTGCCATGCAGGTTTTGATGCAGTACTCTTGGCCAGGGAATGTTCGCGAACTAGAGCATACTGTCGAACGAGCGGTCTTGATGTGCCGAGGCGATCAAGTCCAGCCTGGGGACCTGGGAGTGGGCGTTCAACGGCAAGCCTCGCAGAACCTGGAAGAATTGAGTCTGGAAGCCGTTGAGACTATTCTGATCCGCAAAGCGCTGCAGCGCTTTCAGGGTAACGTCAGCCACGCGGCAGAGGCACTCGGACTGAGTCGTGGCGCGTTATACCGGCGGATGGAAAAGTATGGGCTCTAACCCAACCGCAAGTCCTTCATCAAAATCTGCTGCGCGAAGGCCGCCACGGGCATCGTTCGAACGTCGGGTCATTCGCTTTGCTTTTCTGCTCGCGCTGCCCGGCATCTCCGTCAGCGTAATTCTGGTCTGGCTTCTGACCTGGAGCCTCGAATCTAAGGTGCTACTTCTTGGCGCAGAAGCGCTTGCGTGCTTGTTGATTGGCGCGGCTTTACACGAACATATCATTCGTCCGCTGCAGACCCTGGCGAATGTTGTGGGCGCGTTGCGTGAAGACGACTATTCCTTTCGCGCTCGACTGGCGACGCCAAATGACGCGCTGGGTGAGCTTTCTATCGAAGTCAATGCGCTGGCAGACTTACTGGCTCAGCACCGAACGGGCGTCATCGAGGCTACCGCATTATTGCAGCGGGTTGTCGAAGAAGTGGACGTGCCCATCTTTGCATTTGATTCGATTGGCACAGCGCGACTTGTCAATTCTGCCGCAGCCAGAATGTTCAAGGCGTCACCGTCGGACTTGATAGGAAAAACAGCCCTCGATTTGGGACTGCAGAGCACTCTGACCTGTGAAAATGAATCGTTGTTGAACCTCGATGTGAGGAGTGACGTACGCTGGCTTGTGCGGCGCAGCCAGTTCCGCCAAAACGGGCTGCCGCATAATTTAGTAGTGCTTTCGGATGTAAGCCGCGCTTTGCGGGAGGAAGAGCGGAGGGCGTGGCAGCGCCTCATCCGCGTCATCGGTCATGAACTGAACAACTCGCTGGCGCCCATCAAGTCGATTGCGGGAAGTCTAAACGCTCGCCTTTCTGAAGTGATGGTCGAGGGAGAACAACGACGGGACTTTAGGCGTGGGTTGGAAATCATAGAAGACAGGTCAGCTTCTCTCAATCGTTTTCTGCAGGCCTATCGCCAACTTGCCCAAATGCCCCCTCCGGCCAAGCGTTCGTGCACAATCTCCAGGCTTGTGACACGCGTTGCCGATCTGGAACGCCGAGTACCTGTAGCGGTCCTTCCGGGGCTCGAGATCGAGATACTCGCCGATCCGGATCAACTAGAGCAGATGCTGATCAATTTGCTGCGAAACGCTGCCGATGCTGTCCTGGAAAAAGCAACTTCTTCGACAGGGCCAAAACCTCCGACTCAAGGGGATCGTCCTTCCAAAGCCCCAATCACGTTCACATGGAGTGTGAACAATAAAGAAGTATCGTTGTTGATTTGTGATTCAGGATCAGGATTGACCAATCCGGGCAACACTTTTGTGCCCTTCTACACGACAAAGCCCCAGGGAAGTGGGATTGGCTTGGTACTATCGCGACAAATTTGCGAGGCTCACGGCGGGTCGCTTGAACTCTCGAATCGCTCTGATAGCGAAGGCTGCCTTGCGAAAGTAACCCTTCCAAGAACCGTCGCAGGCGATTTAAAACTTGCGGATCTAGTCGTCACCCGGTGATCTTTGTTTTTGCTGGGCGCCAGGTTCGGCGATACGGAGGATCGTCCTGCGGTGCAGAGCTTCATCGTGCTCGATTCGAGTGGCGATTCCTAATTGCTCATCCGCTTCCTGTTCTCCGGCCCATCCGAGCGAGGGCCAGTCCAAGATAGTAGCAGGCGAACATGATTGTCCCTTATATCGAATCCTATGTGCGCCAGTACGCCTGGACACCGTGGGGAAAGGTAATGATTCGCTCCGCTCAATTGGGCAATAACGCGGCTCTTCTCGGAGCTGTCCCATTATTGTCTGAAGCAATCGACGTTCACACTTAGCGGCGAGCCGCCGAGTTTTTTCCTTACCAAAATCACGTCGTGCCAGATCGGAATCGCTGGCGACGACTCCCTTCCACCATTCGTCTCCGCCAGCTCCAAACTATTTTTCCGAGGTCTATCGGAAATTTCTTACGAGCATCAAGTTTGATTCGGCAAACTGGTTCTGCACATAGACCAGCGATTTGCCGTCTTCGGATAGGCTCAGACCCCAGCCGGTTTCTTTTTCGAAAGGCCATACCACGTGCGACTTGTTGTCCGCAAAATCAAACAAAGCCAATTCGGCGTGCTTCCCGAATCTCAGGAAGTAAATTCCTTCCGGGCTGAGTGCCCAATTCGGCCATCCGCCCGGGTCCAGATCGTCTAGCACTTTGCTTTCTTCTTCACTGTTATCCAGCGGCATGCGCCATATCCCGCTTTGTTCATACTTTGAATAATACAAATACTGCTCGTCGAAGGATTCAACCGGAGCGATTCCCCCTTTCTTCGTTAGTTGAATGGGAGTTCCACCCGCGAATGGCATCTTCCAGACCTGAAACGCTTCTCCGCCGCGCTTCGAGGAAAAGTAGAGCGACTTCCCATCGCGCGACCAACTCGGCGAGAGATTGTCAGCTCCCGGAATGGTCGGCAAAAGGCGGGGCACTCCTCCAGGCACTTCCACAACGTAAATCTCGCTCCGCTCGCGCGGGTGGGACTCAAACGCAATGTATCGCCCATTCGGTGACCAGCGGGCCCGGCCCGCGGTCCCATGTAGAGAAGTGATCTGATCGCACCGACTGCCGTCCACATCGCACGTCCAGATATCCCAAAAACCCAGGCGATCCGACTCAAACACTACCTTTTTCCCGTCGGGCGATAATTCCGGCCGCATCTTGTCGCCCTTTTCCGAGACCAGCGGAAACGGCGCCCGCTGCGGATGCTTCGGATCCTTGAGGTCGACCCGCCAAACATCCGACTTATCGAGATTCTGTTCATAGACCAGCGTGTTGTCGCTCTTGGACGGCATCGTTGGCCACCCCGCTTCGCCAACAGGCCCAGCCACGGGCCTGGGAATGCAGCCTCCCGCCGCGACGACCCACAACCCCATCTGAGCGCCGCGCGCAGAAGCGAAGATGATCTCATCACTGTCACGCGTCCATGCCAGCGATCCTGTCATCGGTCGATGATCAAACGTCAGTCTCTTTGCCCGTCCGCCGTCCGCCGCCATCACATAGATATCGTTGCTCACCCCCGCCACTGCAGACCGGATGAAGGCCAGCCTTGCACCGTTAGGAGAATAACTGGGAGCGCGGTCAATCCATCCTGGCGGCGGTGAAGAAAGTTGCCGTATGCTCGAATCGGCAACCGACAACTCCGAAATCCATGCCCTGGTTGGGTCGCTATCATGGCTTTCGGTGAACGCAATCGAGTTACCATCCGCCGACCATGAGAGTCCCCCTCCGAGGTGATCGGGCCCGTGATACAGATGCCGCTCCGTTCCGCCGAGAGCTGGAATAGCGAGGATCGAGAAAGCATCTTTCGCGTATCGCACAAACGCAATCTGACGTCCGTCCGGCGACCATGTCGGACAGCAATCGCCTGAGTTGTTTGTCAGCTGAATAGTTCTTTCGCCGCCAACCACTGCCGCGTAGATGCCAATATGGCTTCCACCATCGCTCTGACGGAATGCGACCAAAGTTCCATCCGGCGAGAACGCGGGAGTCGCCTGGTAGCCGCGCAGTCCAATTAATGGAACTACCTCAATCTTCGACAGCAGCGTGTCTGGGCGCGGCCGGTACAAGGCCCAAATCGAGGCCGAACAACCCATTGCCAATAAGATGGTAGCCGCGATCCAAAATGGCCTGGGCGGCCAGGGCGACTTTTGCAAAACGACATTCGTAAGCTCCAAAGGCTCCGACTTCGTATCAACGGGTGCGATGAACCGATATCCTCGTTTCGCAACCGTCTCGATAAAGCGTGGCTTCTCGGCAGAGTCACGCAGAGCGTCGCGCAATCGTGCGACCGCGCTGTTCAGCCCGTGATCGAAATCCACAAACGTATCGGCGGGCCAAAGCTCCTGCCTGAGCTCGTCCCGGGTGACCACCTCTCCCGCTCGTCGCATGAGCAACAACAGAACACGGAATGGTTGTTCTTGTAACCTGATCTTCCGGCCTTCTTTAAGCAGTTCACCTGCCCGAAGATCAAGTTCAAACAGATCGAACCGGACTCTCTCTGCGGCTGACTGGATCGCTGGCATCTCCCCACCCTTTGCTTTGGACGTCGTCTCATCACCGACGTTAGTCATCCCTGAAGCAGATGCTTTCATCCCTACCGTGATCTAACGACTCAAGCTCAATCGGCTCACAGACTTAGCTTCGTTACCCAGTCGTGTCTCCGTCGTGTACGTGGTTGCATTGTGGAATCGGGCTTCCTGACGCGAAATAAGCCTACGCAGGTCGGAATGAAACCCGTTCCTGACGAACCCAAATTGGAAGAGGCCTGAAGACATGCTGAGGAACCGGCGAGCGCTGTTAACCATTACGTTGCTACCGCTTATGTGGTTCGATGGATTGGCAACTACTCACCACCAAAAGGACACAAAGCCGTCCCAGGGGACGGTCGATTCGAACGCAGCAATTTTATCGACAACCGAGCTCGCTCAAAAAGGAGATCCTAAGGCTCAATACCAACTGGGTTGGTCGTATATGACAGGCACGAATGTTTCCTTGGATTACCGCCAAGCGGCGTCCTGGCTGCAAAAATCTGCAGATCAGAAACTGCCTGACGCTCAATTTGCGCTCGGCTATCTCTATGAGCAAGGAAAGGGCGTCAAGAAGGATTATTCGGAGGCGATGCATTATTACAAAGCGGCTGCCGAACAGGACCATACAACGGCTGAAAACAATCTAGGTTCGATGTACGAACGCGGCGAAGGTGTCGGCAAAGATCTCGGGCTTGCCGCTCAATGGTATCGAAAAGCGGCCTCCAAAGGAGAATTCATCGCGGCCTGCAACCTGGCCTCTTTGTACCTTCGAGGCAAAGGCGTTCCGCGCGACTATACCCAGGCGGCAATGTGGTTCCGGGCCGCCGCCAATCGCGGCTATCCACCTGCGCAGGAAAATCTCGCTTGGATGTACTTTACCGGGACCGGAGTGACCCTGGATTTTTCGGAGGCAGCGAAGTGGGTCCGGACGGCGTCGGAACTCGGATATGCTCGGGCCCAACTCGACTTAGGCTATCTTTATGAGCAAGGCAAGGGAGTTCCGCTGGATCATGTTGCTGCTTACATGTGGTATAAAGCTGCCGCCGACGGAGGAGAGCGCCGTGCTGCATCGCAGTTGAAGACCTTGTCGACGGTTATGACGGACGCACAAATCAAACAGGCCAGTGCCGCAGCCGCGGAGTTGAAGATTTCGAAATACCCGGCCTGGGAAGATGACCGGTCTGATTCCGCGAGAATTTCGTTCCTGCCGCCTCGATAGCTTCTGTATCGCCGGGTAGGGCGCAAGAAGCTGATACAATTCGGCCTTACTGCAGATTTCCCTCATGGATTTGGACTTTCTGCCGATCCGCCGGTGGTAGTCCAGTAACAAGCCGGATCATGCGTTATTTCATTCTCGTCCTTGCTGTCGGGGTGGGTGTCATAGGCTTGGCCAGCGCACCCACTCCGTCGGCGATCCGATTCGAAAATATCGCTACAAAAGCGGGCGTCAATTTCGTTACCCGCAATTCACCGACACCGAACAAGAATCAGATCGAAACGATGGTCGCCGGCGTCGCGTTGCTTGACTACGACGGCGACGGCTGGCTCGACATTTACCTCGTCAACGGAGCGGCCATTCCTTCGCTCCAGAAAGAGTCGTCAGCTTACTGGAACCGGCTCTACCATAACAACCACGACGGCACATTTACTGACGTCACCGAACACGCCGGACTCTCCGGAGCCGGCTACGGAATGGGCGTTGCCGTCGGGGACTTCGACAACGATGGCCGACCCGACATTTTTCTAGCCAATGTCACTGCCAATCAACTCTTCCATAACAATGGTGATGGCACGTTTACGGATGTGACTGTGAAGGCGGGCCTCGTTGGCGCTGAGTTGAACGGCAAGAAAATGTGGTCTGCCGGGGCCGGCTGGTTCGACTATAACAATGATGGAAATCTGGACTTATTCGTCGTCAATTACTGCGTCTGGGAGGTCAATAAGGATCCCTATTGCCACGTGAAAAATGGCGTTCGCGGCTACTGCCATCCTAAGCTTTACGCACCGCTGCACAACACGCTCTACCGAAACAACGGAGATGGCACATTCACTGATGTCTCGAAAGAAACCGGGATTTCGTCGCGGATGGGAAAGGGGATGAGCGTGTCGTTTGCGGATTACGATGGCGATGGCTTTCTCGATGCGTTCGTCGCGAACGATACGACACCGGGGTTTCTTTTTCATAACCTTGGGGGGAAGAAGTTCGAGGAAGTCGGTACGCAAGCGGGAGTGGCTTATGCTCCGGATGGCGTGGCATTGTCAGGAATGGGATCCGATTTCGTGGATGTTAACAATGACGGACGCCCCGACATCTGGTACACGGCAGTTGAACACGAAAGCTTTCCCCTGTTAATCAATCAGGGCAACGGGGATTTCGATGATCTCACGCAAGCGAGCGGGCTACAGCCTACCAAAGAGATGTCCGGCTGGGGCAACGGCATCTTCGATTTCGACAATGACGGATGGAAAGACCTGTTCGTGGCGCGAGCCAATGTGCTCGATAATATCAGCGAACTGGGCAACCGCAAGTATCCTGAACCAAACTCTGTTTTTCGCAACCTTGGAAACGGTAAATTCGCCGACGTAGGCCCCTGGGCCGGAGCGGATTTTCAGGAAGAGGCGGCACACCGGGGAGTCGCGTTCGGCGACCTTTTCAATGACGGACGTATCGACGCGGTAGTCACCGTACTCGGTGGGCCGGTCGAAATTCTCCGAAACATCTCCGAAACTGGCAATCACTGGATTTTGCTGAAACTAGTAGGTACCAGGAGTAATCGCATGGGAATCGGCGCGCAGATTCACGTGACGACCGCGGACGGCCTCTCACAATGGAATGAGGCTACAACGGCAGTTGGCTACGCTGCATCGAGCGACAGCCGCGTCCACTTTGGACTGGGGGAGAATCGCATGATCAAAGAGTTGGAAATTCGCTGGCCCAGCGGAATCCGGCAAGTATTGCACGAGGTCGCGGTCGATCAGATTCTGACTGTAGAAGAGCCGAAGCAATAATTTCGGGGCGGGCGCTTACGCGGAGTACTATTCCGGCTTTTCAGTCCCGACTGCGGAACGCAGGCTCTCGTGGATGGCGAACTCCTTCTGCGCTTCCTCTTTATGCCCGGATCTCTCCAGCGCTGTGCCCAGCGTGCTATGCACCTCGGGATTTTGCGGCATGAATCGTTCTGCGGTGCGTAGCGGCGCAACTGCCTCTTCATATTTCTTCATGCTGACCAGGCACAAACCCTGCCCGAGGTAAGCTTCGGCGAAATTTGGGTCGAGATTCGTCGCCTCGGTGAATCTCGGCAGCGCCTCATCGCATTTCGCATCGCGCCGGGCAAGCTCACCCAGGATATAGTGAGCACCCGCATTGCTCGGGTCGATTTGGATCTCCTTCAGGAACTCCTGCTTCGCACGTTCCGCGACTTCTGGTCCGGCGTCCGGACGCGACAGAAGCAACCTGCCCAGCAGGAAGTGAATGCCCCGGGCATTTGGCTCCTTCTTGATCATCGTCTCGTATTCGAGCTCTGCAGGCTCCCACTTTCCCTGCATTTCAAGAGCTTCTGCGTTGAGCTTGTGGGCCGCGAGCGAATCTGGAGCCGTGCGGCCCAGTTCCTGAGCGGTCCGCGTACCCAGGTCCGAGTAGGCATGAATGATTACGAAAAGGACGTCCGGATCTTTGGGAAATTGCCGGCTCAGCAAGCGAATGAATTCGTCGGCGGAATCGCGCTCGTCGACCGCTAAAGCGCAGCGTACCCCGAGCACTCCTGCCTCCTTCCGCATCTCAGCAGGAACCGTACCGGCCATCGCGTGCTTTAAGCCGGAAATGCTGTCGCGGCAGTGTCCTTGCTCGGCAAGACTAATTGCCTTTTCCGGAGCCAAAGGAACTCGTGCCGTTGGGGCAGCCTTTGACGCTTGCGAGGATAGAACTGGAGCAGAACCGATAAGACCGAAGAAGACAAGGGGCAGGGCGCTTTTCCCAAAAAATCTAGGCATCTGGAAGTGAACCGTGCGCGAGAATCCCTTTCTAAAATCCTTTGCAAAAAAATGATGCAGGCGGAATTCCCGCCTGCATCATTATACGGGTTTCGTTTTTCAATAATAGAGTTTCAGCGCCAGCTGAATATTCCTTGGCGGCTGGGCGCTTGTGATTTCTCCCATCGTGCCTCCTAAGCCCATGTTCGGAGCATTGTATTGAACGTGGTTGAAGAAGTTGACGAAGTCGGTACGGAACTGCAGCCGGAACCTCTCCGTAATGGGGAAGTCCTTGTGCAAGCTCATGTCGACGTCCGCGTAATGCGGCGAGCGTAACGCGGAGAGTTGCGGTGCACAATTGCCGAAGCTACCGATGGCCGGATTGGTGAAGTCGCCGTTATTGACAAACCACTGGCGGCCCACGTTGGGTATGGCGGTGTTCACAATCGACGGGATTGCGTTGCAGTCTGCCCGAGCACCACGACCAAAGGTACCGGAATTATCGGCCGCTCCAGTAACAGGCATTGGCCAACCGGTGCGGAAGAACACGATGGGGCTGACCGCCCACCCGCCGATCACTTCGTTGACAGCCCCGTTAACGTTCTTACCCAGCATCTTGCCCCTGCCAAACGGCAGATCGTAGATGGCATAGGCCGAAATTACATGGGTCGCATCGTAGTAGCACGGCGCCCACTCCGCCCGTTGATCGTAGACATTCTGCCAGTACGCTGAGGCGCTAAGAGCGTTGCTCCATGCACCATAGTACCCGGTGCTATCCGACATGCACTTGGAGAAGGTATACGAGACTTGATACTGCAACCCGTGAGTCATCTGCTTTTGAAGCACGGCTTGCAGTGCGTTGTATTTCATGTTGCCGTTGGATTTCGTCCCGGAAACCGTTGCGCCAAAGCCATTCTGGGCCGGGTTGCCAAGTACGGTGTAGAGCGTTGGATTTGCTGCAAAATATGGGCTGGGTCCCGTACAGTTTTGAGTTTCAAGGGCCACCGTAGCAGCGGGGCAATTGGACGAAGGCGGCAGCACTGTTCTTTGGGCAAAATCGAACGGCACCATCAAGTGTGTGCCCTTCTGCCCAACGTATCCGATTTGCGCAGTCATGTTGCCGGCAAACTGGTGCTGGAGAGTCAGGTTCCACTCATCGGCGATCGCTGGTTGGACCTTCGGATCCCAAACGCGCAGGAAGTCCTGAGAGTAGCAGGCATAGGCGGGAGCCGCGCACGAGGCTGAACTTCCGCCTCCAACGATTCCGTCGGTTGTATCCGTCAGCGGCAGCGCAAGACCGCTGTAACTCGCGTTGATCTCCGCCGGAGTGAATGGCGGATTCAGCGGCAGGCGCAGGTTGGTGCCAGTTCCTTCCAGGTACGAGGAAATGGTGAACGCGCCACGCAACACTGTGCGGTCACCCAAGGCTGCAGGGGTCCACGCGAAGCCGATGCGAGGCTGGAAGTCTTTGCCTCCGTAAGTTGAGTTGTATAGCGCCCTACTAGCTCCGTTTTGCCCGGCGAGGTCGATATTGCCGGTTGCGAAGTTGTAGTTGGCCTGCTGGTTGTTGGCTTCCACCCAGGGCGAGTGCGCATCATAGCGCAATCCCAGGTTCCACGTTAAGCGATCGGTCACGCGCCAGGTGTCTTGTACGTAGACGCCGATTACATTGCTCGTTTGTTGCCAGGTCTTGCCAGTGCTTACGCCGCGGCCATATTGAGAATCGAGGCCGAGGAAGAAATCAGCACCACCATCGCCAAGGGTAGCAGCAGAACTTGAGGATGCCGTGAACTGTCCGTTGAAGTCCATCAGACCCAGCTCACCATTGTTGCCGGCATAGAAGGTTTTGAGGATCTGACGCCACCATTGTCCACCGAATTTCACGCTGTGCCGCCCGTGAACCCACGCCAGAGAGTCCTCGACCTGCCAGACGTGGTCATCGAAGCTTTGCGTGCTTTCCGTAGTGCCAATGTTGGTGAGGGCCGAATTGCTGAACTGGAAAGCAAGCAATCCGGGAAGACTTCCTGGATTGCCATTACCAATGCCGAGCGTGTTGCCGAACTGCCCGACCGCGGAGGCAAACGAGTTGCCGCTGTTCAGGGTGATGTGGCTCCAGCCCATGCGGAAATCGTTGACAAGGTTGTTTCCGATGGTGCGGCTCCAGTCGCCGACCGTATTCCAGATCGGAGTCGTCGAGTAGCTGTTAGATAACAACTCCTGAGAATTTAGGGAGGGGTTGTTCTGATAGGCCCGCGTGAAGCGGTACGAAATGTTGTCCTTCTGGGTGGCTCTGAAGTCGATCTTGAGATCGCCCTGCTCCACATTCTGGGCGGAATTACTTATATTCACCGCGTTGTTTTGCAATTGTGTATTGACAGGAGTCGGATAGAGGCTCGACGCAAACAGCGCGCTTGCGACCGGGCTCATCATCGCGGCCGGAATTATGTTGTTTGGGAATATTTGCCGCGGCGATGCAGCAGCTGATGTTGGGGTGCATGGTGCTGAAAAGGACGAGCACGGGTTGTAGAGCTGCACTGCATTCGTGCCACCCTGACAAGCTCCCGACGAATCGAAGGTCCCACCCTTACCCGTGCAAAGAATGCCAAAATCACCGCCGCGCTCAGCAGCAGTGAACATCGTGTTGAAACTCGACGAACTCGGGAAATCGAATCGCTGATCCTGGAAGTCAGCAAAGAAGAAAAGCTTATTCTTGATTATCGGTCCACCAACCGTGCCGCCGAACATGTTCCAGCGGAGTTTTGCTTTGGGAAGCGCGGGGTACGACAGATTATTCGACCAGCTATTGGCGTTCAGGATGTCGTTGCGGAAAAACTCCCAGACGTCGCCGTGGATCTCGTTCGTGCCCGACTTGATGACGGCGTTAATAATTCCACCTTCGAAGTTGCCGAACTCAGCCGGGGCGTTGTTGGTGATGAGGTTGAATTCCTCGATCGCGTCCGGGGCCGGGGTGTAGCCAAGGAGGTTGTCGGACACCTGGTTGTTGTCCATGCCGTCGAGCAGGAAGTTATTGGCCTGCTCACGGTTGCCGTTGATAAGAGGGCGGCCGCCGTACCCGCCGGTGTTGTTACCGTTATTGAAGCTGCTGGGATCGGTCGACACAGCGCCCGGGGCGAGCAGCGTCAGTTGGACGTAATTGCGCGACGCGAGAGGCATATTGTCATTCGTCGCGGCATTAATGATCGTGTCCACCTGGGTGGTTTGCGTTTCCATGACAGGGGCCGCCCCGGTCACTTCCACGGTCTCACTCGTCTGCCCTACTTTCATGGTTACATCGATCCGCGCGACCTGATTCACGGTGAGGACGAATGCCGGATGAGACGAAACCGCAAAGCCGGACTTCTCCACTTTTAGCTCGTAATTGCCGACCGGAAGCTGCGAAAGCCGATATAAACCCGAATCGTTTGTCGAGGCTGTATAGGCAATGCCGCGTTCCACTGAGGTCGCTGTAACCGTCGCACCCGGTACCGCAGCGCCGCTCGGGTCCGTCACGGTTCCCGTAATCGAAGCGGTAACTTCCTGAGCCCAAACTGGTTGCAGCACGCCGGCAGCGATCACGAAGACCGCAAGCACTAGCGTCAGGAAACAACAAAAACTCGACGGTCGCTTCATAAGCAAGACTCCTCCTTGGAACCTCGGCCCGCAGGGTACCGATCGGCTCATGCTATATAGCAGGAGATGATCCATCGTCAAGAAAAAAATTGTGTTGTTTTAAAAATTCTCGGACGACTGGCCCAGATCAAGACTCGACTGCCGAACCCGCTGCCTTCTTTTGCCCCGTCAGTAGCTGAGCACAACCTCACTTTTACCCTGATTTTGTGACTGTGATCACACTTTTCGAGAATTCCACTTCCGATGCCACGGTTTAACGTCTCGCTTCAGCACCAGTACGCAAATTTTTCGTTGTCCCCCCACTTCGAGCACTCTTAGGTACCGGTCTAGGTAGAATTTCATTTGGAGCACTAGAGCAGTTTGTAGTATGGTGCAGGCAATTCGTAAGGTATAGACCATGCCACAGGTGCGCAAGAACGGAATACCCGCGTACAAGCAGATTCAAACGACGATTATTAAGCGTCTCGAGGCTGGTCAACTGAAGCCGGGGGACACGGTAGAGTCAGAGCGGGAACTGGCCAGGATTCACGGCGTTAGCCTGATGACGGCCCGGCATGCGCTGGCCGGGTTGGAGCGGGAAGGTAAAGTGCTGCGCCGCCGTGGCGCAGGAACCTTTGTTGCTCCTCCTAAAATTCACTTTAATAAATTGATGAGCTATACCGAGCAGATGTCGGCGCGGGGCCTGAGTATCTCGTCGAAGTTGCTCTCTTTGAACATCATCGATACCGCTCCTGAGATTGCGGCGCGTCTCGCCCTTCCTGCGGCCAGCAGCCTTGTGAAACTCGAAAGGCTGAGATTCGGGGGAGATGAGCCTTTTGCAATTGAAACGTGCTATCTCTCGGCTGACGATTTTGGTGGGCTGGTTCGCGCTCGCCTGGACCGGGCGTCGCTGTTTTCGGTCCTCGAACACGACTACGGACTGCAGATCGCCCATGCCGATGAAGAAGTCGACGCCACAACTGCCGACACGCACACCGCGCGTGTCCTCTGCATGCCTCCGGGTTCGTCGTTGCTTCGCATTCGGCAGCAGATCTTTTCGACCAGGGGCAAGATCGTGATCTATGTTTTAGGCCTTTACCGGTCCGACCGCCACACGGTGATGATTCGCCGATTCCGCTGACAATCATCGGCCGGCTGCCTCGTCAAAAATGAAGATTCGTCCGCCCTACTCCTTCATTTCCCCGTATTGAAAACGCGGCTTGAGTTTCGCCCCAAACCGCTCCGCGATCGCCAGGGTAAGTGCCTGCGGAGCGAGAACCGAGGTGATGCCCTCCCACGGCTCCGGAACCGGTTCAATTCTGACCGGCAAAAGCCGCTCGGAGGCTGGGCGATCCTCGGATTCAATCAGCACTACCTTTCCTCCGCGAGCCAGACAGTCGTTTGCGAGCGAAACTCCCAGAGCAGCAGTCCTGCCCAGTGCCAAGATGATCGCCACGTGCGATTCGCTTACATCGAGGATAGGGCCATGGCGAAAGCCTCCGCCGGAGTGAGGCGCCGCGCGTTGACCGGTCATTTCGCGGATGCATAACGCACCCATAACGGCCCCGCCGTAGGCAGGCCCGCGCCCAATGACCTCAATGTTCGCCGCCCCCCCGCAGAATTCCTGCATTTTGCGGCGTTGCTCGAACATCAAATCGAGAGAACGGGAGTAAGACTCGACGATCTGTTCGGACTGCTCGCGCCAACTCCGCCCCATGATGTGGGATGCAAGGAGGATGCACGCGGCAGTCGAGTTCGTGTAGGTCTTCGTGGCATTGCCATATTCAGGGCCCGCAAGGATCGGCAGTTTATTCCGGACCAGCGACCAGCAAGCGCTGTGTTCATTGTTGCAGAGCAGCGCCAAGGATTTCTGTGCTCCCCTCTCGCACAGTCGGACCAGTTCCGCACTTTCGCCAGAGGCCGTCACGAGCACCGACAGTGGGGCTTGATCCCAGGCTGACGAATAATGAAGCCACTCGCTAGCATCGACGGCGAATGACGACCGACCGCCCGACTGCAGATAAGAAGCGCCCACTATTGAAGAACAATAAGAAGCGCCCATACCAATGAAATGAACCGGGCCGGAGGAGTGCGACAGTTTGCGCAAGGTGTCGAGCTCTTCAAGAATTGTCGAATCGCTCTGGTACGCTTTCAACAGGTCGGCAAGCTTGCCCGGTTGTTCACGGCACTCCATCTCGTATATCTCATTCATGCACCGGTCGCGCAGCGCGGCGGCTGGTTCCACGCCGCCAATCCATCGGGATCCTGTATCTTTCACTTCTTCCATTTGTGCCCTTTGAAACCGTCGCTCTGAGCTTTTTAATGACTCATTATAAACTGCGCGCTATCATGGGGCGGGGGTGGAACGTTGGCCGATCTCGGCTCTTGCGCCGCACCGTCCGTAAATCGAGGCTTCCTCCTGCGAGTATCATCGATCGCGGCCTTGGGGGGTGTTTTGTACGGATACGACATGGGGATCATCGCCGCTGCCGCGATTTTCGTGAAACGCAGCTTTGCCCTTTCCACGATCGCTGAGGAACTCGTCGTCAGCGTTGTTCTGATCGGAGCCATGACGGGTGCCATTGTCGGCGGGGCCGTCGCTGACCGGATCGGCCGACGCAAAACACTGGTTTGGGCGGCGGGAATCTTCATCGTCGGTTCCCTGCTGGCACCGCTGGCGCCTAATGTCGCGACACTCATTGTCGCGAGGGCCATCATCGGTTTGGGAATTGGCTTTACATCGGTTACCGCTCCGGTCTATGTCTCTGAATTGGCCCCCCCTCAGCGGCGCGGCATGCTCATCGGGTTCTATCAGTTCGCCTTGACGGTCGGCATTGCTCTCGCCGACCTTGTTGGTTATCTGCTCGCAAACCAACAAGCGTGGAGACTGATGTTCGGTCTGGCAGTTGTGCCAACCGTTCTGTTCCTTTTCGTGATTTTGACGGTCCCGGAGAGTCCGCGCTGGCTCTTCGCCCACGGACGTGAAAGTGATGCCGAATCCGTCTTGCTCAGCTACACAAACAAAGAAGGTACGCAACAGTTCTTGACGGATATTGAGGAGGGACTGAAGGCACCAGTCGAGCAGAAATGGAGCGCACTGTGGAGCCCCGCCGTCCGCGGCTCTCTTTTCGTCGCAGTTGGAATGACTGTTCTTCAGCAGGTTACAGGAATCAACACGATCATCTATTACGGGCCACAGATTTTCGCACTCGCAGGAAGCGCCTCGCACAGCAGCGCCATCCTCGCAACATTTGTGGTCGCCATCGTAAACGTGATTGGGACAGTGGTGGGGATTTTGCTTGTTGACCGAGTCGGGCGGAAACCGTTGCTCTATGTCGGCGTGTCCGGAATGACGGTCGCGCTTTTCGCGCTCTCTTACTCCTTCAGTCACAGCCCAAGCCTCGGTCCATCACTCGGTCCGATTGCCATCCTCTGCCTGACGACTTACATCGCCTGTTTTGCATTCAGCCTCGGTGCGATTGCCTGGATTTTAGTGGCCGAGGTCTTCCCCTTGCGCGTGCGGGGCCGTGGCGTTGCGGCGGGAACGCTAGGCTCCGGCATTTCGAACTTTATCGTCTCGGTCACTTTTCTTTCGCTCATCGAAGCCATTGGCAGCGCCCAAACGTTTGCCATCTATGGAGCCATGAGCGTTGTGACGCTTCTTTTCGTTCGTTTCGTCGTGCCGGAAACCTGTGGACGCAACCTCGAAAGCATCAGCGTCGTATCGGAAGCATAGAGGACTGGGGACTCCCGAAAAGCTACCTGAATCAGGCTCGGCTTGCGGTTGGCTGTTTTGCGATCGTTAGCGCCAACTGAATAGCTCCCATCAGTTGTGCATCTGTGCCCAGGCCACTGATCACGATCCTCGGCCGCGACGGCGTGCTGTAGCGCTCTAGCGCGCGCTCTGTGGCATCGAACAAGGGCGTGCTCACTCCGACGCCGCCTCCTAGAATGAACAGCGCGCTATTTACGACGAGTGAGATGTTATAGATGGTATAAGCCAGCAACTGCGCTGATCGATCCAAAACACCGTTCGCTCGTGGATCTCCGTTGCCTGCCCGGGCGAAGATTTCGGTTGCGGTAAGATCAAAAGTAGCATTGCTATCACTTGCGCTGCGCCACTGCCCTGCGATGCCATCTCCCCCAATCATTCTCTCGAGCGACCCCGGTTCCCCAGGTCGTGCAGGCTCCTCGGGCGCGTGCGGGACATGCATATACCCAACTTCCCCGGCGGTTCCATGGGCTCCGTGGACAAGTTTCCCGTTCGCGAAGATGCCCGCGCCGATCCCTGTTCCGATCGCTAAGAATACGAAATCATCAACACCACGAGCGGCCCCTCTCCAGTGCTCTCCGAGAGCCGCCATTCGCACGTCATTCTCGATCGCAGCCGGAATTCCCAAAGCCGATTCCAACATCTCTTGCAAAGGCACGCCTTTCCAGCCTCTGAGGTACGACGTGGCCAGCACCACTCCAGACTTGACATCGGTGGCGCCTGGAGCGCCCACTGCGACCGATAATAGCGAGCGATGCGGAGACGAGGATTCGCGCAACAGACAATCGATGCCTTCCTCAATCTGAGCTACTACCCTTTCAGGAGAAGACGTCGCCTTGGTTGACGCATTCCATCGTCCCACTATATTTCCGTGAAGATCAGCGAGCGCGACGCGCAGATTGCTTCCACCAATATCGACTCCGACGACCAGGCCGTGATTGACGCCCCGTCGGCGTCGCTTTTGCCGATTGTCGGTAGCGCCACCACGAGGCCGTTTTGCGACTCGCCTCTTATTCACTGGAGTTGCGGAATTCTTATCGGTGGAAGGTTTCATTTTGAAATGCGATTTCCAGACGGCTGAGAAAAGCCTTTCGCTGTTACAGACGGAGCCGACATCATCTCCATCGCCCACACTGCGGCGGGGCGCATGTACATTGAAGCGCGGAAGTTCCCGTCGATGTCCCACGCCTCCGGAGTACGGAACCAGTACGCTTTGCTCTCGTAAATCACATGATAAAGTCCTCTCGCGGTGCGATACGCCTCATCCTTCATGCCCTCGCTGAGCAGAAGGGCGGCGAAGCCAAAGGTTGTCCCCACCCAGACTTCCGGGGCTTGTTCGTTATCGCGGATGATCGAACCATCCGCAGCCATTCCATTCGCGGCACCCATTTCTCCGCCGCCAAATTTCATGACATTGAATTCAAAGATTTTCTTTGCCGCTGATAATTGCATATCGTGAGGCACGAGATCACCAAGGCCAGTCATGTTTGCATACCACTGCCCTGCCAACTGATCTGCCTGTACGCTGTCGCGATATTGGCTCTCAGTGTCGTACCGGAAATATTTTCCGTTCCATAGTTTGTCAACGTAGTTCTTCTGCGCTTTTGAAAAGAGCTGGTGGTATTCGCCTGCGGTCTGTTCATCGCCGAGAGCCTTAGCCATCTCTTCGGTGGCGCGAACTGCCGCCAACCAGAGGCCGCCACAATAGGCGCTTACACCGCGCACGACCCATGAGTCATAAGTCTGATCCGGATACCCGCTGTTCTCCGGAATCCCAGCCCCATGATCGAATTGGCGAAGATAAATCATCGCCTCCTTCACGGACGGGAACATCTCCCGAAGGAATGCCTTGTCTTTATTTTCGGAAAGTACGTAGTCGCGATAAACCATCAGGACGAATTTCGAATTCAAGTCTTTCCAATCATTCGTATCCTGCCAACCCGGTTCGTTGACCGCGAAGAAAGGATCGCCCTCCGGAACTCCGAGATCGTGCGGGACTGCGCTTTTTTTCTTGCGCATGTGCAGGCTGGGTTCTTCCTGCTGCTGAGATTTCCAGACCCATTGGCCCTTCTCCGGCCACTCTTTCGCCACCGTATTGCCGAACTCACGCAAAACCTGTCGATCAATCTCGGGCCAGAATTTCAGCAGTGGCATTGACCCATAGAAACGGACGTCGAGCGTTCCGTAGTAGGCGTAATCGAAGCATTCGAGCAGTGCGAAAGATGCCGGGCTCTTGCGGTCAGATCCCGCCGGGCGCCCCCAGAAGGTGCCTCCGTCGGTCAAGACATAAAGCTCGTTGAAGAGCATGCCTCGATACCAAAGCGGCTTGCTCTCATCGTTGATATAAGGGGCTTGCCACGCGCTGATGGCACCGCTCCAGGCTACCGCGTTCTTCAAACCGTCGCGAGCGATCGCCCAAGCACTCGTGCCATCAGAACCATAAAAGTCGGTATAGCGACGATTCCATTCTCGCCCCTCGCCGAATTGCACCACCGGAAAATCCCAGGCAATCACCATCGGAACCGACTTCTTTTCTCCCGGCTGAAGAGTGAAGCGAACGGCGATGGCCCCCGCCAGCTTTTCGCTGTCGCTTACCCACGAAGTTGGATTGTTGGCGAGGCGGCCGTCCTTTGCGAAGTGGCTCCAGATGATCTTTCCATCTCCCTCCGCGGCAAACGAGGCGTGGTAGGTAACTTCAACGCCCGGAGATTCGATCGCCGCGATGGCGAACTGTCCGTCCGCTTCTCGTGGCGTTGATCCAGCGCGGTTGCGGTCGAAGACAATGCCCTTCATCAGTCCAGCCGCGGTTTTCTCTTGCTCATATGCGTTGTGGTTTCCCTGGTTGGGCGCACCCTGAAAATCCCGGGTGAATGTGCGAAACCAGCCCACCATGTTGGTCCAGGAAAGAAGAACAGATACCGTCACTGCTTTCGCAGTCGGATTTTCCGCATGCCAGAGATAAACCGCAACCGGATAACTCGACTCGCGATAGTTATTCGGGAGGACCGGAGAGAATTGCTCGAGCACGACATGCGCCGGAAATTGATCCCATTTGTAGTCAAACCAGGACCGCGGATAAAGCGCAGCGTATTCGCCGGCGCCCACTGGATAGTCCCATTGCCAACTGCTCAGAGTCTTGTCAGACGGATGGTCTGTCATCAAGACGCGTGCTTTGCCCTCCTCTTCGCCATCTACTTGCTGGAACATTGCGAACTGATTGGAATAGACGGGCACGTACTTGTGAACACCGGCCTTCATGTGCCAGCGGGAAAAATCTCCGCGATAGCTTCGGGAGAACGTGCCCGATCCAAATCCTCCCACCGGCGCCCCTTGCCAATAACCATCGTCAATGAGGCCAGGGACACGGGTCACGCCCGGTTTTTCGAAGGGCAGGCCGAGCGGTCGACGCCATGCGGCCTGAGGTATTGCGTCGCCAGCCCATGATTGAGACTCCGCTGAAAAAAGAAGAACAAATACCAAACAAAAGGAATGCAGTCTCATTCACTCAATCTCCTCAAACACGCAAGAGTGCACCTGAATATTCGGATCGCAAGGAGAAAAACTCGGCGCGATCAGGGTTGTGACCAGTACCGGTTGAACCCTTCGTAGTCCGAAGGTAAGTTCGCCAGGATCGTTCGTCGCAATTCCAGAATGTCAACCGAGCCCTGCTTTTTGTATAAAACCTTGCCGTCAGGAGCGATCAACGCCGTATAGGGCACAGCCGATTCCCAAGTAGGATCGAAGGCAGCCTGTAGCGCCGCTGTGTCATTGGAATCAAAGAGCAGATTGCGGCTGGTGGCGTGCATCTTCTCAAGAATGCGCATCACCGTATTCTTCTCATCCGGCATGTTCGCTGCGACGGTGACTAAATCTAGATCACGAACGCCATACATCCGAAAAGTGTCCTCGAATTCGGGAAATTCGTGGATGCAGGCCCCGCACCACGTCGCCCAAAAACTCACCAGCAACATCTTCTTGTCAGGGTTGCTGCGAAGCTTCTTCAATTCGGCTGCTGATGCCATTTCAAGATTTACCGGCTGTGATTCAATCTTTCGCAACGCTTCCACTTGAGCCGCATGCTTCTCCTTCCACTTCGTCGAACAACCAAAGACGCCTGTGTGCTTTACCGTCACTTCGCGATGTGCCAGGAGGGCGTCAATCGCGTCACGCACCTCGTGCGTCGTCACTTGCTCGCACCGATAGCTGTTGTCCACGCGGCCTTCGTAGCGCAGGTGCCGGTCGCTGTCGAATACGAACGCGTGGGGAGTCGCCTGCGGGCCATATGCGTCTGTCACCGACTGCGTTTCACCGTCGTAAAGATAGGGGTAGGTCAGATGCTTGTACTCAGCTCGAATTTTCATCTCCTCGAGGCTGTCACTAATGTCCGAGGAATCGAGTTCGTCGATGGTGATCGCCTTGGGATCATTTGGTTGGATCGCAACTACACTCACGCCACGATCCTTATAATCCGCGCTCAGCTGGGCGACACGCCGCTCGTACATCTGCGCAATTGGACAATGGTTACAGATGAAGATGACCACGAGCACCGGGCTGGAGGAATAATCAGAGAGCTTGTGGATTTTCCCATCGACTCCTGGAAGCTCAAAATTCGGCACAGGTGATCCGATTGCAAGAATGGGGTGCGTTTGTTGCGCCCATGCTGCCAGCGACAAAGTAAGGACTGCGATCACTCCGCCGAGACGATTACACAGATTCTTCACGATATATCCTCGGATTACTGCATTCATTGTTTCTCTAACGGAATCAAAAGCGGTGAAGCTGCTAATGTCGTTCCGTCAATTACGGTCAGATCGCCGTCGAGTCCGATCACAACCGCTTTATGAGTGTTGGGATTCACCGCGATTGCAAACGGGGCGCCACCGATCTTGACCGTCCCCACGGTGGAATTGTTCGTACCGTCAAGAACCGTCGTCATGCCCGTCCGCATGCTTACGACGAAGACCTTGTGGTTACTGGAATCCAACGCGATTGCCTGAGGAAACTGGCCCGTGCTTAAGGTGCCTATGGCGGAGTCGGTCGTACCATCAATGACGCTCACGGTGCCGCTTCCAAAATTTGCAATGAAAACGCGCCCTGAATTTGAATCGACCGCAATGGCGCAGGGAAAGTCACCCGTCTTTACGGTTTTAGTTGTGTGCGATGTCCCACTGATTACGGTCGCGAGGGCGTTGCCCACGCTGATAACATAGACTTTCTTGATGACTGGATTGGCCGCCATTGCCCAGACGTGATTCGAAGTCTCAACTTTTAAACGGCCTTCGTTCCCGTCGAAGACGGTCGCCTGGTCAGCTTCGTAGCTGATCATGTAAGTGTCGCTATCAAGAGACTCAGCGGCCACCGCATCGCCCACTCCTGCCTTGATCGACCGGACCATGTTCGTTTTTCCGTCGATAATCACCGTCACGTCACTGAACGTCCGCGAGACATACACTTTATTTGTCGCGCGGTTGACGGTGATCGTATAGGGCGAGCCGCCGACTGGCACGGTTGCGAAGGCCTGATCTGTCGCCCCATCAATCACAGTTACATTGCCGCTCTCCTGGTTCGCTACATACACCCGATTCGTGTCGGGGTTAATAGCGATCGCTTCCGGTGCATCTCCGACTCTTACGCGAGCAACGAAATGCGCAGCGCCATCCAGAACGGTTACTGTGCCTTGAACTGTGTTCACAGCATAGAATTTGCCGGTCTGCGGATTCAGGGCGATTCCGTGAGGGTTGACTCGCTGTCCACTTTCTTTCTGGCGCGTGTTCTGTGGGGCGCCCGATCCCAGCCACTTAACGGCATTTTCAATCAGTTGATTTTGCGTAGGGCTGGTAAAAATCTTGTCTCCGTGCCCCATGTTCATGTAGAGCATTTTGTATTTTGTGTTGGTCCAGACCGCGGGAAGGTCGCCGGTAGTCAGGACGTCCTTAAATCCAATCGGATAATTTGACGCACTAAAAGTGGCTAGCACCCGGACGTCCGGATTGATCCGAGGGCTCGGCTTCCAGATGTACCACTCGTTCGCAGGGGACTCGAAGTTCTGCGGTATTCCCGCCATGACAGGGTGGCCCGAATCATCCAGCGAGAGTTGTGCCGGAAGCGGAGGCCAACTATTGGTGTAAAACACCGTCCCACCGAGAAAATCGACGAACCACGGCCAGTTCGTATCTTTGTCGTTGTAGGCCGCGGCGTGAAATCCCAGCCAGGCTCCGTCACCTCGCATGTAGCGTTCAAACGCGCTCCGCTGTCCGGCGATCGAGGGGGACTCATTCAGCCATATGACGAGCTGGTAGTTTTTCAGTCGCTCATCGTTCAGGTCCCCCCACTTGCTGGTTGCTTCGAAGTTGAACTGCTCCTTTGCGGCGTACTCACTTAGAAATCTAATAGCATCCTGCGCGAACCGGACGTGGTCCGGCTCCGTCGTTTCCGAATAGAACGCCAGCACGTTGAACCGTTTCTGCTGTGCACTGGCTACCGAGCATGAAACCAGAATGGCCATTAAGACAAACTGTGTGACCTGCCGGATTCTCATTGGTGCGCCGCCCACAAAATCGCATTATGAAAGATCGTGGTGAAAGCTTGGTTCTGAAATAGCTCACCGTGATGACCCATAAAGATGTACACATTGCGAGCCTTCATATGCTCATTCGTCCAGATGACCGGGTGATCGCCGCCCATCTTCGTAGGCGTATCCGGCGAATACGTGGCCTCGTCGACGTGCGCCAGCACATGAACATTAGGGCGCGGAGTCTTGTCGTAGGTGTACCACTCCTCCTGCTCTACTATGAATGATGACGGAACGTTTGCCATGACCGGGTGGGAGCGGTCTTCTACCACAACGTTCGCGGTTGCAAATTTCGGGATGTAGTCCTTGAAACGAATTCCTCCCATGAACTGCGAGAACCACGGCCACATCTGGTAGCCATCGAACTCACCAAGCAACGTGGCGTGGTGAAACCCGATCCATCCTCCACGGCCCTCCTCGATGTACTTCGTGAATGCGGCGACTGCCTTGGGAGTCCACCCATAGGGTGGATAATCCAGTTGGATGAAGAGTTGAAAACGTGAAAGATATGATTCGTCGATCTTTTCCGTATTCTCGATGTACTCAATCGCAAAACTGTTCTCGTCTGCCTGCTTTTGCAGCCAGATCTTCGCCGCATCTACAAAAGGCCGATGAATGCTATGAGCCTCACCCAGCGCAAGCACGTTGAACTTTGCCGCCGGCTTCAGAGATGGCATGTCTGCGGCTGATCCTGAACTCACAAAACCAAGTAGCCCCAGATAGGTCCATACGCAAATCGAGAAGCAAAGTCGTGATGGCAGATTCGTAATCAACCTCCACGTTGTCGCTATCAATCTGATGTCGAGACCCCAGAGTCGCAGTGGGTGCCGATCGCAGATATTGTATGCCAAACTTAGTTAATAATCATTAGAATGTTGGCATCTGATCACCACCGCTCAGACAAGCCCGTAGATCGATTAGTATCAGAGATCACATTCGTACTACTGTCTCGCGTGGTGGACGCCCTGATGGTGACTGAACCGTGACCCGAAAGCCGGTGTTACTCGGGCGGCCACCGCTGCTCCGGAAAACTAACGCGGAACTCCTTCTGCGCCTCCTGCGCGAATCAGGGCCATGCTCCAAAGCGGATCTCGTGCGGGCATCTGGGTTAAGCGCTCCTTCCGTCACCAATGTCGTCGCTACGCTTATTTCTACAGGCCTGGTCGAGACCGTGGGCGAGGGGGATTCCACCGGCGGCAGGCCTCCTGACATTCTGCGATTCAAAGCTGAGCACGGCTGTGTGGCAGGAGTGGAAATTACCCGCGATGCACTTCGCTTCTTGCTGACCGATTTGAATGGCCGGGAGTTGAGTCAGTCCGAAAGTCATATTGAGAAATCGAAGAGCACTCCGCTTCAGATCTGCCAACAGATCGCGAAACATCTCTGGAAACTGCTTCGGCAAAAAGGCCTTCTGCAAAAGCAGTTGTTACGTGTGACTGTAGGGGTTCCAGCGATCGTGAATGTGGATGAAGGCACGGTCCTCGCTTTCACGGCTTTGCGGGAGTGGAACCGAGTGCCTCTGAGCCTCTTGCTCACGCGTCAACTCAAATGTCCAGTTCTCATTGATAACGACACGAACCTGGCAGCGCAGGGTGAGTTTTATTGCGGCGCAGCACGGCGGGAGAGTGACTTTGTTTTTATCACCATTGGAGAAGGAGTAGGGGCGGGAGTTTTTTTGAACGGCCGAATCTATCGAGGCTCCCAATGGTCCGCCGGCGAGATCGGCTATCTCCGGGTGCCGCAGATCTCGAGGGAACATCCGTCCATCCACAAATACGGAAAGCTCGAAACGGCTCTCTCCGCCTCAGGCATACTGAAGAGTTGGCGCGCGAGCAAACAAGCCACCACCGGGCCCCGGGCTTTACGGGTGTCGGACGTCTGGGATCAAGCCGCATCAGGCAACGCAGTGGCAAGGCGCCTGCTCAGGCAGCGGGCTACGCTTCTTGCAGACGTAATACTCGACCTCGCACTCATTCTTAATCCGAATCTTATTCTTCTCGGCGGCGAGGTAGGCAATCATCCTGCGTTACTGCGCGAACTCAATGCTTTGCTGGCAGGCAGCGAATTCGCGGTCTCCCGGGTGGCGTTGGGAGCCTTGGGTGTACCCGCCGCTCTGTGGGGAGCCATTTCCATCTCGCTTGAGCCCACGGTTCTTCGCCTACTACATGCACACCGCCGGGGATAACCGGATCTCTTAAGCCGGCGTGCGCTGGATGCGCTTGATTTTGGGGAAATACAGCCAGAGATGACCATCGTTGTCGTCTTCGCCGAAGACGATCTCGCCATCCGGGCCAGTCACCGCGTCGCCAAATTGATAACCATAGCGGCGTTGCTCAAGAACCGAAGCAGCGACGCCGAGATTGCTCACGCTACCCGCAGCTAGATCGCAACAAAACAGATTCGCCATCTCCGCCCCGCAAAATCCGAAAAGACGCCCATCCGGCGTCATTGCCATCGGCCCCACTGGAGCCAGGTGCGCTTTGCCAAGCCGATGGAATCCCTTATTCTCATCGAACGAGAATAACTGGCCGGAAGCATCCGCCATGAGCAGTTGGTCTGCTTCAGAACCGCGCGCCCACCGCACGGCGCCTGTCCAATCTCCAGCGGGCAAGTCGACGGCTGCGCGGCGGATCTTGCCCGAAGCCAGATCGAAATGCCAGAGCCGTGCGCCCTCATCCTGTCCGAAGACTCCCGAGTTGCTCAACGCCAGATGCCCGCGACCCGCCACCTCTCCCCTGACCGCGATTTTCCACGACTCGCCATCCAAGGTGAACAAATGACCACTGGTAACCCCGATGACGGTAGTGCGCGAGGGATCACAGATTGCGTGAACCACGGGCTCGCCGGGAACGCACTCGCCGAGGTCCTGCAAAACCGAGGGATCGAGCCCCCACTCCTGAATCCAGTCTTGCGCAAGATCGATCTTTGGGATCGCAATGGCCCGGCCGCCCCGTGCACCATTTACGAATGCTAGCGTCCGGGATTTTGCGCAACAGGCGGCAACAGTGCTCGTTCCCCCGGGGACAATGCCGACATCGAGTACGACGCCGGTAAGATCATGGAAACGGGCCGCGAAAAGATGTGCCTGGCGGCCGCTGGTCCCACCGTAGATTTGTGCTTCGGGATCGATATCAAGTGCGGTGATTCGGCACTCATCGTGCGTAATTCGCGCAGTGATACCGGGCAGGCAGGTTGGAAACGCAACCATCGTGCCCTCGCGCACAAACTGGTGCGCAAGCTCCTGCTCGTATGCCTTTATGGCCGGCGAATTAGGATCGAATCTGCCTTTCGTCTGCATGGTCGTATTCCTCCCTTCAGCCCCACATCCGGATGGGAAGGTGCGCGTTCTTTTTCTTGCGCTCCGCCGGCATGGAAACCTTGAAGACGCCCGACGGATGATTTCCAACATGGCCGAAAAAGAGATCCCCATTGTGGTCCACTGCACCACGGGAAACATAATTCGCAACGCCGGTGGGATGCTTAAGCTGTGATACTTCTTCCCGTCGGAGCGTCTGCGGATCGAGACGCCAAACCACACCTTGAAGCTGCTTGCCCGTTCCTGGGAGTGGATTGTATTTCGGATCATTCCAGCGTGAAGCTACGTAGTAGAGTTTTCCATCACCCGCGAACGTCAGCCCGCCACAGTGGTCAGTGAACATATCGACAGGAAATGCAGGATCGCGCGGTTGGGTCGCCGGCCCAAGATCCTCCACTCGTGGCCACTCGCCTTCATTGAGCCAGATGCGCATGAGATGAGGATTCGGACACCAGGTGGAAGCGTAAACGCATTCGCGATCGGGTGAAGGCGCGACATCGTAGAACACTCCATGCCAGCCGGTTTGGTAATTCAAGTCATGGGCAAGCAGACCCGGAGAAATTTCCAGGCGATCGGTGTCCGGCGTATAACGCACCAGCCGCCCATAGTCGCTGCTGGTCCACACGCGATGCTGCTTGTCTAAGAACAGCGCTTGCGGATTGATGGAACTGATGCGGCCGATATCGCGCCGCTTGCGAGTTTGAAGATCGTAGATGATGAAATGGTCGCGCGGATAGCTCATGGCATACAGCAACCCGCGCTCCTCATCATGCAAAAGGCAGCGGCAGCCTTCTTTCGGAATGAGCGTGTCCCACCAAAGCACGCAATCATTTCGGGTATCGAACGCCAGCAGGGCCGAGCCGCGAAACCCGCGCTTGGCATCGTGCCAGGAATACCAGGGAGAATAACGCGGCAGGTCGATGGGTGGACCGGACAAGTGCGTCGCCATATACAGCACTTGATCGTGCATCGACGGGGCAAAGCTGTAATGGATCTTGCACTGGGTCGCGCGGCCCGAGTCGCCGGGGTCGTCGACTTTCTCGGCCAGATCGAACAGGTAATCGAGGTCATCCCTCTCTTCGTTATAGCGAACAGGCTTCACAACGCCACCCGGTACGCTTTCCGCACAGGCTGCTGCATAAATCCGTCCATCTGGACCAACCGAAAGCGACCAACAAGTATCCGAATCAGGGTGTCCAGTGAACGGGTACCATTTGACCGGATACGGCGCTTCGGCAGCAGGTCTGAGTTCTGTCTGTAAGGTGGGCGCCATGCCCGCTGCCAGCGCTGTACTTCCAAGTTTCATGAACGTGCGGCGATCGATCTCCTGCCCTGCGCTCATCGATTCCTCCCAACAGCGGCGGTCGGCGGAATTGGCTTCCGAGCAACCAACCGAAGATGTCTCTGTCGCGGACTCAACTTTATTCACCCATGGAGAGGCGTGTCAGGTGATAGCTCATCAGGGTGTCAGCGGAGAGCAGTGCCTCGCGGAACCTCTGTTCTGCTTGCTCAGCGTTTCCGGCGGCGCGGTCGAGCATCGCGACATTGTAGAACCAGGATCCGCTCGCAGAAGTGGTGTCGCCGCCGTTCTTCGCATGCTCGAGCATGTCCTGCAAACTGCGCTTTGCGGACTCAGCATCGAAGTTTGGAAGGCTCTGCGATGCTTTCCATGCCCAGACGGCATCCCCAAAGCTCGACTTCTGTGCTGCCTGGGCGAAATGATCCTGAGCTCTGTCGGGCACATTGCAGCTTCTGTAAACGCTTCCGATCAAAAATTGAAAACGGGCAGTTCGCAGAAACGGATCGAGACCATCGCGGGTAAACGCCAAGTCAGTCGTCGGTTCTGCGATGTGATCAACAATCCGCAGAGCTTCAGAACATTTTCCGCTTTGAGCTAGCGACAGAGCTTGTTGAATCTGCACTTCAAGCCAGACCTGCCGCACGTTAGTGCCGCCCTCTTCTCTCTGAAAAAACCGGTTGTGAAACAGCCCGGCAGCCTTCTCGAACTCACCCGACTCTGCCAGGTTCAAGATCAGCTCGTACAGCAGAGAGGTCGGCATTCCAGCCTGGTCGGGATACTGCTCCAACGCTGAGACCCTTTCATGGGGCGGGCGACGCAAGATACTCAGAGCCTGGTCCATTCCGGTGTAGAGCGCGATGTTGCGCACGTCAGTTTTCAGCCCTTCTTGAAACACTTGCAACGCCGCTTGTGGATCATTCTTGGCATGCAATAACGCGCGCCCCAGGCTGGCGTGCAGAACGGGGATCTGCGAATTCAGCTTACGGGCCTGATCCCACTCGGCGAGCGCCTGGTCCGTAATACCTTTCGAGAAATAAAGGGTCCCGAGCAGGTAATGGGCGCTCGCGTCACTGGGGTTGGACTTCAAAGCCGCGGTCAAAACCTCGACGTCCTGCGCCCGGCTGGGAAATACGTACTCCGTCGAAAGCTTTGCAGCCTCGCTGTAATCGGGCTTGCCGGATTGCCCCAGCTTCTCGTGACAATATCCACGATAGTAGGCAACCAGTGGATGCTGATTGGGAGCAAGCTGCCCGGGCTCGCTTTCGTCGGGGTTTGGCCTGGGGTAAGTTCGCGAGAGCACTTCCACCGCTTGCGAATACATCCCGAGCCGCATGTATTCTGACGCCACATTTAGAACGCGATCGCTGTCGTTCCCAAGATGATGCAGATCAGGTTTCCCCGCCTGCTCGAGCAGGAAGTAACTGTTCGGAAATCGCACCAGCCACTGCTCCGTCGTTTTCTGCGCCTTTTCTTTTTGACCCTCCGCTTTCAAGACTGCAATTAATTCCTCGGCACCGCGAAGGTCGTCCGGCGCGGAACCGGTTGCGAGACGCAGATAAGACTCGGCGTCGATGAGATTGCCTTCCCGAGCTGACAGCTCGGCCAATCGCAATTCGGCCGCAGCCCGGAATGCTGGCAGGTGTGCGCCAGACTCGTAGAATTCGCGTGCATCGCGGTTTCGGCCTAGGTTGTCATGAACAACTCCGAGATAGTAAGAGATTTCATTGTCGGAGGTATCACGTGCGTATACCGGTTCGAGAAAACGCTTCGCTTCCTGGAAACGCAGTAGTCCAACGCACAGCCGCCCTGCTGCTTTTCGCAGTTGAAGGCTATCGGGGAACTTAGCTAAACCATCCTGATACGACTGCAACCCTGCCAACAGATTGCCATCGAGCTCCTGTTGGTTTCCGAGTTGAAGCCAGTCATCCTCCGAGCGGCGCTCTCGATTTGGAATTCGATACTCCGGTTGGGCGCCCGTATGGATATCTTCCAGTGGCGTCCAATCGTATTGATCTTCTGTATGACGGATTAAAACGACTCCGTTCTTGTCCAGGACTTCAAAAGTGTACTTCTGCTGCGGGTCAACGTTTCCGACTTCATGCTTCCACGTGCGACCCGGAGATAGATCAGTATTCTCCTGAAATACCGATTGAGTTCCTGCGAAAACACGTAAGTGAGCTTTTGGAACGGGTTGATTGACGTTAAGACCAATCAGCAACGTGTTTTCTTTTCTGCTGAGATGCACTACACCTGCCAGGTTCGCGCGGGAAATCCCCCCGATATCACGCACTGGCATCCAATACTCGGAAAAAGTGATCGTGTCGCGAGGTTGGAGAAAAGCGTACGTTTCCTGGTTGCGAAAAAGCCCTGCCTGGACTTCGACATAGGCACTGTCGTTATCCGAGAGCGTCTTACGCCAATCCAGCCCGTCGGCGTCGGTACCCCATGACCAGATTTTCTTCGCCGGCAGTTCCGGGTAATCCGCAAAGTGCGCGGTGCCTGTGTTCGTGTGCGGATGCCAGACTCCCATGAACGGTTCTCGACTTCCATGCACAAATAGAGAAACGGGACCTTTGGTTTGATTCTTCACCACACTCAAATCGTTTCCGTCGGGTTCGACGGGCCACGGTGCGACTTCTCGAAAACCGTGGCTCGCTGTAAAGCGCATCGGATATTGGATTCGAGAATCGTCCCACACTTGCACGCCGGCATTGTTCCACCAGTAAAAGCGGTGCCGCACGTCGCTACGGTTATTGAGCGTGACCTTCTGCTCGAGAACGGCGGAATGTGGCCGCAGAATCAACTCCACGGTCCACTGCATTCCGTACACACGGTCAATGTTGCCAACAATGACCGAAGCACTGCCATCAGGGTTCGTACGAAAAGCAAAATCAACCGGTGAGAGGCTTACCCAGTTGTGCGACACGGGAAAGTTGAACTCGATGCCGAAGGCTGCCCACGCACCACGGTAAGAGATCGCCGCTTTTTTGATCGACGGATTTGCGTAAAACATCGGCTGGCCGCTGACCTTGTCCATACACGTGTAGAGATGGCCGCCCAGGTCGGGTAGTACCCAGCATTTCAGGTATTCGTTTTCGAGGAACAATGCCCGCCAGGCGTGATCGGCGCGTCGATCGGTCAAGTTGTCGCGCAGCGTGTAGGGATAATTGAAACGGCTATTGGCGTACTGATCGAAGGCAGGGTTAGGATCGGGTGCGCCTTCCTGATACGCAGGCAGTGTGAACGTCCCCTGCCACACACGAACTTGAGCCGCAGCCATCGACGATAGCAACAGAAAAATGCAAGCCAGGATTCTCGAGCCCATTTTTCGTTTCCAGGGTTTTGGAATCGGCTCCCATTATCTACTTCTATGTGAATCCTGCAACGGGCACCGGCATCTTGTCGATGCCGAAGGAGCCATCAGCTGGGATGACGTGAAGATGAACGATGGTTTAGTATCTCGTGCACCATCCAAGCAAGAATCGGCTCAGGCGCTCGCTTAAGCTGCTTGCCGTTATTCGTCCTTCTTCAGCACAGAAACTTCCCGTCCGGGCAATCACCTTGATCGATGGAACCCGCACAAGCAATTCGCCTTGCACGGCGTTGCGCTTTCCCACGCCGCCGTTTGTCCGGAGCTGACGTAGCGGCTGGCAATGCGTGTCACCCGCGGCAAAAGTCGCGTCAGCGATGTTTCCCTCGACAATCGCATTGCTGTCGACCAGAACGAACGCAATGGCTGTCGGCCTTGACAGGGTAAGAGGACGGTCGTACTCTTAATTCATGCGATACTCACCGGAACATAAAGCGCAGAGTCACGAGAAGATCCTTTCCGTGGCCGCTCGCTCTTTCCGTGAGCGCGGCGGAGACACAAGCGGAATCGGGACCGTGATGAAGAAGGTAGGACTGAAAAAAGGCGGCTTTTACCGGCACTTCAAGAGCAAGGACGACCTGTTCATCGAAGCGGTGGGCCGAGCACTCGATGAAACCGGCAGAGGGATGGCGGAGGCCGCTAAGTCCTCGCCCGAAGGTCAAGCTCTTCGAGCGATCATCGAGCGCTATCTCAGCGTGGCCCATGCGAATTCGCCGGGAAGCGGTTGCGTGCGCGCCGCTCTCGGACCGGAACTCGCCCGAAAACCGCTTGCCGTACGAAGACGGATCGAGGTGCTATTGGCAGCATATCGCGAGCGGTTCCTTCCATTCATGCCCGGCAAAACAATCGAAGAGAAGCGCACAAAGATCCGGTTGCTCTTCCCGAGCATGGCGGGCGTGCTGATGATGGCGCGGGTTGTTTCAGACCCTCAAAGGCGTGAGCAGATCCTGATGGAGGCGAGGAAGTTTTTCATCAAGTCCTTCGCCGAGAAGTAATTTTTTTTGCGACGATAAGAGTACGGTAGTACTCTTACAAGAAAGTGCTGGTATCAAGATTGATCGAACTGAGAGGAGAACGAGATGAACTTCATGATTCCTTTACTCATGGCGTGCTTCCCGCCGCTGCGGTCGCACAATCGCAGCCCCCAAGCGGTTCAGGTTCGCCCAGCGTTGCCGTTCCGAAAACCACGGAAGTGCTGGTCATTTTGACTGCCAGGCCGGGGGTAACTCCGCAACAAATCATGACCATGATTCCGGAAGAAATTCGAGCCACGGTGAAGCTTTATCTCGACGGAAAAATCCGACATTGGTATTCGCGCGGCGATGGCAAAGGCGTCATTTTTCTGGTCGACGCGAAGACCGAATACGAGGCTCGAGCCCTCATGGAAACGCTGCCACTCGCGAAGCAGCACTTGATGGATCACGAGTACATTCCCGTCGGGCCGTTGATGCCGCTGCGGGCATTGGACCCGGCAGCACTACGGTAGGGTTTCTCGGCATAGGACTGCCGCGGCAAGCAACGAGTTTTAGAAGGGGACACAACATGCTCAAGCCCAGGATCATTGTGACTGGCGCGACGGGAAAGACCGGCAGCCTCGTTATCAGCGAGTTGCTGAAAGCTGGGTATCCGGTACGTGCGATGGTGCGCCGGGAAGACGGCCGGAGTGCGCGGCTGAGGGCTCAAGGCGCCGAGATCGTAGTCGCCGATATGAGCGATGTCGAGCGCATCGCGGATTCACTGAGGGACGTTCAAGCCGCCTATCATTGTCCACCTCTTGATCCGCACGCGATTCAGGGCGCGACAGCGTTCGCCGTCGCCGCGAAAAGTGCGCGGCTCGAACACATTGTCGGATTGACGCAATGGCTGTCGAGTCCGTCGCATCCTTCGCTCATGACTCGCCAGCATTGGCTTGCTGATCAGTTGTTCTCGATGATTCCCGGAGTCGCGCATACGATCATCAGTCCGGGTTTCTTCGCAGACTCTTACCTGGTGATGATCGGGTTGTCAGCGCATCTCGGCTTGTTTCCCTGGATGTATGGAAAAAGCCGCAACGCACCACCCTCAAACGAGGACATCGCGCGAGTCGCCGTCGCAGCGCTGACAAATCCGGAACTTCACGCCGGCAAGCGATACCGACCCACCGGACCAAAACTGCTCGGCGCTGACGAAATGGCGGAGGCAATCGGCGTCGCGGTTGGAAGATCAATAAAGGTTGTGCCCACACCGGTCTGGCTATTCATGAAGGCTGCAAAGATGGCCGGCATGTCCATCGATGTCATGAGCAACGTGCGCTATTACATCGAAGATCACAGGCGCGGCGCATTTGAGATAGGCGCACCCACGACCGACGTGCTCGAAGTGACCGGACGCCCTGCCGAAGACTTCGAGACGATCGCTCGCCGTTATGCGGCGCAGCCCCGCAACCGGCGAACTCTTGCCAACTGGCTGCGAGAGCTCGCGAGGTTCATGATCGCGCCACTCAATTCCGGCTTTGATCTGGATCGCTACGATCGCGAGCTCCGCCGTCCGTTCCCATCCGCACCGCAGTTCGCGCCTGAGTCCGAGGTGTGGCGGCACGAGCACGGACTAGGTGGACCGGCCGAGTCTGCGACGTCGGTCTACACAACGCCCGCATCTGCCACGAGCAGCCCCCATTGGCTGGAATCTCTCTAGGAGGAATTTATGCAATCGAAACTCGCTTTTTTCGTCAGCATCGCATTCAGCTTAATCGCATGGGGAATCGTGGGCGCCCGGTACATCTGGCCGACACTGCGCTTCCGGGCACGAGGCGAGGCGTTGCGCCCTCTGCTCATCCTCCACAGCTTCCGCTTCGTGGGTTTAGCATTTCTCGTGCCGGGGGTAGTGTCGCCTGACCTGCCTTCTGCCTTCGCGCATGCAGCCGCCTATGGAGACATCGTTGCGGCGATACTCGCAGTACTGGCGCTGACCTCTTTGCCGAGTGCAACCGGTGTTGTTATCACATGGGTCTTCAGTGTTTGGGGAACCGCGGATCTCTTCAACGCTTTTTATCAGGCCAATCACGCTGGTCTTATCGCGGGCCAGTTGGGAGCCACTTATTTCATCCCAACTTTCATCGTGCCCCTATTGTTGGTCACGCACGCGCTCGCCTTCCGGATTCTTCTGCAGCGTCAGGACGTATCCGCGGTGCAACCGAGCCAGCACTTAGCATAAGAGGTACTCGGGAAAGGTGCGCCGTTAGCAGCTTTCGTCACCCGGGCGAAATTGTTCGCGCAACAGAGCGGGTGCAGTGTAAAACGGCGGCAAAGGCAATTTCAGAGCCAGAGGGCACAATCTGTAGTAGATGCTGCTACGCTTTTCGGACGACGCTTAGCGCACACCCGCCTGGTGCCGACGTACGCTGTCGCTCCATCAGAACCAAGGTCTCCCCAGCAACTTTCGGACTATGGATGCAACGCAGGCGCCCACGTCGAAATTCGGCAAGCCACGAAAGATTTCCCGCTACCTTACTAAAACTGGATCTGCGCTTTGAGCTGGATCATGCGGGGCGAAACATCGCCTCCAAGGCCAGATCCCAGGATGCTGGTCGGCGGCATCTCCATCGTCGATATCTCTCCGAACCCTGAGTCCGAGCTGTCGTTGTCGGGCGGGCCAAAATTGGGGTGATTGAAAACATTAAAGAATTGCGCGCCAATCCCCAGCACCATTTTGTCTCCAACGAGTTTCGTTTTCTTCATTACCGTGAAGTCAGTGTTGAAATAACTCGGATAGCGGAAGCGGTTGCGTCCTTGCGCAAAGGAAACGGCAGTGCCCGAACACGGTCCCTGTGAATCTGGCTTGTTCCCTGCATTGAACGAAGTCTCGCAGCCCGTCTGTACGAAAAGAGCGGCCGGATTCGGCGTTTCGGATCCGTCGGCCTGCGTAGCCAGCTCAGGAGGCCAACAAGGATTTGGGAAGGGTGGGATCACGGCTCCCGCTCCGCAGGAATGGGACCCGCTGAGTAGAGCAACTGGCACAGAGTAGATTGTTCCATAGAAATTCTTCTGAGCCAGGTTACCGCTTTCTGCGAGATCGATCACGGTGTAGGGAAATCCGGTTCGGGCGAAAACCGTTCCCGAGACCTGCCACCCCCTCACCAGGTAATCGGGGCCGCGGCCGTGGAACGCAGTCTTTATCGGGAGTTGCCACACATAGTTTGCATTCAGGGAGTGGCGAACGTCATAATCTGCCGCGCCGTAGCTGCCTCGCAGATTGAATGGGTCCTGGGGGAAGTCGGAACTGCCTGCTGCGAATTCGGCTTGGCCGCCGTTGGAAACTTCGTCCAGAGCGTGGCCGTAGGTGTAGTTTACCTGGAACAAACCATTGCCGAAACCAGCAAATCGCCGTCGAAAGGAAACAACCATACCGTTGTAGTTCGAGACTCCCGGTGTCGCGTATTCAGTAACGCCAGCGAAGCGAGGGTCGGCACAGGGCGGAACCGGCGAGCTCGCACAGACTGTGGCTGGAAATGGCCCGAATCCGTAAGCATTGGCTGAGGGATTTTGCACGAACTCATGAATTCCGTGGTTGCCGTAGTACCCGAGAGTCACGGAAGTACTGGTGCCAAACGTCCGCTGCAATTCCAGGCTCCACTTCTGATACTGGGCCGAGTGGGTCTCATTATTCGGAACGGTAAGATTGGGGGGAAAGAACTTCAACGGATCTGCCGCTTCGATCTGATTAAGGTTTTCGCCGGCTGCAAAGCCTTTGACAAAGGCGGCATTCGAGGCTGCGGCCACTTCAAAGAGGCTGTTGGTTTCTGCCGGAGCGAGACTGTAACCGCCAAGTACTGTCACGCGGTTCACGAGCGGTGGATTGTCGGAGAAAATGGGTCCGTACCCGCCAGAGAACAGTTCGTAAAATAGACCGAGACCCCCACGTACCACGGTATTATGCGAGACTCCCAACGGTTGCCAGGCGAAACTAAATCGCGGCTCCCAGACAACAGGGTCGGTGTGAAGAAAGGCCTGCTTACGATTCGAGAGCGCCTGATTGTAAGGCTGTGCCGGGTCGTGACTGATCGATTCAAACGGTCCAGAGAATTCGGCAAAGCAATCATGGGCGCAGACCGGATTTGATTGATGTTCTACGCGCAGGGTGAGAGTCAGAGCCAGGTTGGGTTTTATGTGCCACTCATCCTGCCCATAGCCTGCCAGAGTGTAGTTAAGGAAGAGCTCTGCCCGCTGCGTCGGAAAGGATTGACGCAAGCGTGTCGAGTCACTCTGTGGAGATGCCGGGTCCACGCCTCCAGAATAAAATGCGTCGATGGTCTCTGGAACGATATCTCCGATAGCATTCTGGGTATATTGGGCGTGTCTCAAATACGCTCGGAAGAATTCTCCCCCGAATCCGAACTTGTGCTTGCCCCGAGTCTTCAGGAAATCGTCGGCGATGCGGTACTCCGTGAACCCTGTGACGAGGGGATAGCCATAGAGATAGTCAGATCCTCCCAGCGACGCAAACGGCTGACCTGCGTTGGACCAATCCAGGGTGGTCGGAAAGGCAGCCAGCGTTCGCATCGGGTTGACGAGGCTCGACACATCGTCTTTGTAAACACCAGCCACTAGGAACTGGTTCGCGGCGCTCGTTCCAAATGTGTGAGTTTCGTTCAACTGGGCTTCCCACCATGGCCCGGTCTCATAGACGTTGAAGAGTGAGCTTATGGGGTCGACGAGGATGGGTTGACGGCCATTGTCGTATTGGAGGAGGAAGAAAGCACGATCGTTGGGCCGGATGTTCCAATCCATACGGCCAGACACAAGGGATTCACTTGTCGGCTGCCCTATCGTTTTCTGAAAATGGACTGCGCACGGCGCATTCGTTCCCAGTCCCCCTGGCCCCGTCCAACCGAGACAACCCGTTGGGTCATTTGGATTAAAGTTGCCTTCAGTTGCTTTCGCCGCTCCAGGTGCGGCGTTGTACAAGTCAAAAATCTTTTTGTAAAAAGCATCGGAGGCAGACGCAGTGCCAAAGATCGAATCGATATTGGCAATGGTCGCTGCCTCAAATTGCGCGCTCGGGAGCACCACCTGAACCGGGGTGGGAAGCAAGACACGCAAGCCTTCGGTGTCGAAGAAGAAAAAGAGGTTATTTTTCTTGATGGGCCCTCCCACCGAACCCGCCCACTGATTGGCGATATCGAACGGCCGAGGATTGCCGAATGCTTCTGTAATCCAGTCGGTAGCGTTCAACACGCTGCCATTCCAAAAGTACTTGGCGTTCCCGTGGAAGGCGTTCCCTCCGGACTTTGTGATGTAGTTCACATACGAGCCCGCGTCGCCTCCAAAATGTCCCGAGTAGCCATCACTCACCACGGTGGCTTCCTGAATCTCGTTCTGCCCCAGAAGCATACCCGCAACGCCAGTAAAATTAAGGTGACCCGCGTCGTCGTTCATGCCATTCAAGGTGAATTGATTTGAGGTCCCTGGCATGCCCAAGATGGAAAAGTTCCCGCCCACGCCTCCAGTCCGGGCATTGTCGGTGGCCATGATTGCGCCGGGAGCGGTCTGAGCGACATAGGTCAGGTCGTTACCGGGATTGGGCAGTTCCGAGATCTGCGTCTGGCTCATGGTAATCGAAACGTCGCCGTTGTCTGCCTCAATGAGCGGGGCCTCTGCGGTCACAAAGAGTTGCATGTTTGCTCCAGCGATTTCCAGCGCAATGTTGACGGTGACTGGTGTTTCCAGCAAAACAGTCACACTCCGGCTTTCCTTCCGAAAGTGGTCGCGGTCTACAGTTAGCGTGTATTGGCTGGGAGAAAGAAAGAAGAAGCGGTACACGCCATCACGGTCTGATTTGGTTGACTCTACCGTGCCCTTGTTGACATCCCTGATCTTGACATCCGCATAAGGCACAACCGCGCCGCTCTGATCAGTAACGACGCCGGTCACGGCGCCCGAGGTCGTAGTCTGCGCCCTCAGTTCATTTGCGAAGCAAATCGCCAGGAGAAAGAGAAAGGCGGAAAGGCAGCAGCGCGGTCGCAAACTCATCGAAACACCCCAAACAAATCCGATCGAAGCGGACCAGCGATCCGTAGTGCGGCATCATATCCGAATCAGCCAGGTTGCGCATGGCTGGCATTTGTCGGCGCCTACGATGGGGAAGAAAAAATTTGTAGACACACTGAGTTATTTATCCAGATGGCTTCCCGACAAAGGAACGTCCAGGGATAAGGCGGAGGTCGTACTCAGCCATTCTGTGAACGAAGAAAGACGGGCTATCGAGGCTGGTCAAGTCCAACGCGATGGACCAGGTCCACAAAACGCGGGTCGCCCCGCAGGGGATCAAAGTACGGATGAACCTTGATCAACTGCAGGATGTTGGACTGCTCCAGGTAGGCCCGCTCCAGCCAGGCAAGTGCCTGCTCGTTGTCATCGAGTCCCAAATAAGCATTCACAAAGGGAGCGGCGGCCACGTAGCTTGTCTGCTGTCGTCGCTTCAACTCATCAACCAGGCGAAGAGCCTCGCTACGACGCCCCGCATGGGCATAGGCCCGAACCAGCACGCCCATTACAGCCGGATTCCGATCGCTGCCGAGCGCCTTTTCCAGTACCGTAATCGCCTCGTCCGGTTGTCCGTTGGCAATCAGGGCGAGTCCCAGAAACCAATGGTCCGGGTCGTCGTTGCGCAACTCCCGGATGGCCTCGTCGTAACGTCTCGCGTGAAACAAAATAAAACCGTTTGTGATGGCAGGGCCTCCAAGCGGTGTGATGCCTGCGCCTCCAAGCGGATCGAGCTCGCGGGCACGCCGGACCCATGCCAAGGCCTCGTCCGTCCGCCCCTGACAGAGAAGCCACTTCGCGTACCCTACGTGAGCACCAGCATCGTTCGAGTTCAACTCTAGAGCACGCTTAAATTCCGCTTCGGAGTCGCTCCACCGCCATTGTTTCTGATATACCCCGGCAAGCAAGACGTGCGGTTCCGCAAGATCTGGATCCAGTTCGATTGCTTTTCGGGCAGCACTCATCATTCGTGGATGCGTTTCTCTCGGTAGCGCACCGCCAATTGTTGATCCGAGCCTCTCGTATACGTTCGCTAGGCCAACGTATGCCGGCGCAAAGTTGGGGTCCTCGCCGATCGTTTCCTCAAAGTAGGCAATACTGTGTTCAAGCTCGGCCTGACTCCCGCTCTTGCTGAATTCATCTTCAGCTTTGAGATAACTCTCGTACACCTCAGGCGAGACGTGATGCGCCGTGACCAGCCTGGCCCGCTCCTCTCCGGTGATCTTGACCTCGATTCTTTGCGCGATGGATTGCGCCACCTCGCTTTCGAGAGCAAGTACATCCCCCAACTCGCCGTCATACTCATCCGACCAAATGTGCTCGTCGGTCGAGCCACGAATCAACTGGGCGTGCACGCGAATCCGGTTGCCCTGCCGTATCACCGAACCTTCGACGACGGCGTCCACTCCGAGCGTCCTGGTAATCTCCGGCACCGAGAGCTTCGTACCCTTGAAGCGCATCACCGAAGTGCGGGAAATGACGCGAAGATTATGGATTCTCGCCAAGCGTCCGCACAACTCTTCAGTCATTTCGTCGGCCAGGTATTCCTGAGTTGAATCGCCCGACAGGTTGCTCAAGGGCAGGACCGCCAAAGACCTGATCGTGGCTTGAGCCGCGTGCCTAGTTTCGCCTCGGAGCAAAACATATGTGATGGCGATCAGCACGAGTCCAGCCACACCGCCTAGAGTAAGCCAGAGAAGCGTCCGCGAAGTTCCAATTCGTCGGATGTCGACTTCTGCATCCGCTAGCCGTTCCGTCCGAAGCCCCGTCTCATTGGGCGTCGGCCGCAAAGGGATAACAGACAGCGACTCGATCGGCGCTGCATCGGCAGGCAAATCGTGATTCTGCACCTGAGCAATGAAGCGGTATCCCCGGCGTGGCAGAGTCTCGATGTAGCGGGGTTGGTCGGCTGAATCGCACAGCGCGTCCCGCAACTTCTTGACTGCGGTGTTCAGACCGGTATCGAAGTCAACAAAAGTCTCGCCGGGCCAGAGTTTCTGGCGAAGCTCCTCGCGCGTAACGACGTCCCCGGGACGCTCCAGCAAAAGCGAGAGTACCTGGAAGGGTTGCCCATGAAGCTTGAGCCGGATGCCGTGCTTGCGCACTTCGCCCGAACGCAGGTCTACATCAAAGGCGTTGAATCGGATCCTGCGGGTGTGGTCGGCAGCCTCCATAAGCTGGCTTTCCAACAATCGCCGGTTAGTTTAGCACTAACTACTTTTCATCCCTGAAATATATGCGGCAGTTCGTGCAACCACACATGGATTCATAGAGTTGCGCGATCAGAACAAAAACACGAACAAACCATGCGCCCGCCATTGCATCCCGGGCGACTTCGCGCCAATGTCGCGCAGGCAGGCCGAGCATTCCGGTACACCTCGCGCATGACGGAGGCAAAGTCCTGCTTACAAGGGCCAATCAATATCAGTGTTTCTAGATTTCTGGAGGCGACTATGCACAGCAAACCTTTCTTCTGGTCGGTAGGGGCGTGGCTTCTCGTACTCGCGCTAAGCGTTGGTGCAGCGGGGCAAGATTTGCCAAGCCGGCACTACAGTGGCGTGATCAATGACTATCCAGTTTCAGCTAACCCGACAGCCGGCCCGTGGGAACTTCGCGGCCCGTGGTCCTTGAACCTCCAACCCATGGGAAGGGCAGATTTTTCGGCCTCTCTGACTATGGAGTTTTCCGATTTGGGATCCGCCTCTGGGTACAGCACCGATTCCCGTCACCAGCACACGCACCACATAGTAATGAAGGGAGCGACACTACTTTGGAACCCACCTCAAACCGATTGTCCAACGGGCATCACTCCCTTTCCTACCTACTCTTGGGTTCTGGAGGTGAACGGAATGGCGGATGTAACGGGAAATGGAGGATCTCCTTTTACCGGGCCAGTGCCGCTCCAGGTCTGCCTCGGCGGCGGCCCGAACCTCGAGATTTCGAACATCACGCTGGTGTTTGCAAACCTCTCGACTGGCCCATCACAGGCGACGAATCATTTCGGACCGCAGCCTATCCACGGCGTCGTTCGGCTTCCCAAGGAACTTGAATAGTGCGCGCTGACGCTCGCCGGTCGGCGAGGGCACCACTGCAAGCGGCCAGGCGCCTTCCCGTGGTGGAGCGTCAACTCGCTGAAAGCGATGCACTAAGAGAGGACCGTCTAAGCCAACAGCAGCGAGCAAAACCGAAGCGTTCAACCAGTAAGCGAACCCGGATTCCCTGGTGGGCCTAAGTTTAACTTGCGAACTGGATAAACGAACGCAAGCAAAATGCCCGGAAGAGGAGAGCACCATGATTTCCATAGCGTTTCCTATCTCTCGAATGATCGTTCTCACCAGCTTTGCGCTCAGTTCCGCCGCCTGGGCGGCGCCTTGTTCAAACGCCTCTCTGAGTGGAACCTACGGGTTCCTGCACGCCGGCGTCGATGCCCACGGAGCCGCTGCCGTTGCCGTGACCCAGCTCACGTTTGACCCAACCACAGGCACGTACACCGGAGAGGACTTAGAAAACATAGGCGGCGTGATTGTCCCCTCCTCTCTCACCGCAACGTACGCAGTCGCCCAGAACTGCACCGCCACGGCTCAAGTCACACTAGTCAGCGGCGGCGCGTCTGAAAATGTCAATGTCTCCTTTGTGGTTACGCCAACAGGTTTTTTGTTTCTTTTCCAAAGGCCAGGCGCGACCTCGTCGGGATTCGGCGTGAAGCAGGGCTCCCCGGCCTGCACCAATGCTGGAGTTGAGGGCCGTTTTGGATTGGAAACAACCGGCATGTTCCTCGCCAGCGCGCCAGTCCCGGGACCGGCAGCTTTTATCGGTGAGTTGAAGTTCAGTCTCAACCCTTCTGGAGACGGAGAGATAAGCGGACACATAGCTGGTAGCGAGGATGGCACAATTCTGACGTTCGCAGACGAGCCCGTCACCGGTTCTTACAAGGTCGACAAAGACTGCAGGGGCACGGCCACCATAACGCCGAAGGGTCAGCCCGAAATGCACTTCAGCTTCGTGGTTGTGGACTGCGGGAAGGAATTGCTTGCCATTGAGACGGACGGGGACGCGGCTGTCAGCGGGACTTTAGCGAAGCGCAATTAGGTAACGAAGACGCTGAGTGCCGTCGGGCCAGTCGCGAGAAAAAGAGACGACGCTATGAACCGCAACTTCACCAGTATCCTCGCATCGATTTTGGTCTGCCTGGTTTACGGGATCCTGACGGCTTGCGGAGGCAGTGCAGGTGCGCCGCCTCCGCTCCCCACTCTCGCGATCACGGCGACGAGCGGATCGGGACAAAAAGCAAACGTCGGTGAGGCCTTTACCAACATGCTGGTAGCTACCGTAGCCTCTAACGGAGCAGCGGCCAGCGGGGTAACGGTTACGTTCACGCCTGTTCCGGGATCAGCCGGTCAGAGCTGCACTCCCTCCGCCACCACTGCTACCACCGCCCCCGATGGCACCGCATCGATTACATGCACTGCAAACTCGACGCCCGGCGCCTACTCAGTAACGGCCGCAGCGACGGGAGCCACAGCAACAGCCAGTTTCACCGAAGGGAACACAGCTCCCCGCGTGTTCGTGTTCTATGTGAACGGGCTGGAAAATAGCGCCTCCGAAGGACCGGTTTACTACGGCGTCGCAGGCGCGGTGGGCTTTGACTTAAGCGGCAATGTCCTCGGCGGCGAACAGGACTATAACGACGGGCAAAACGGCTTTACGACACCGGTCGACACAATCACGGCAACCGGCAGTTCGATGACGGTGAATCCAACCACCGGCACCGGGACACTCGTCCTTGATGTTTCGGCCAGCAACCCTAATGTCGGGGTGAACGGCATCGAGAAATTCGCCGTTCAGTTTATAAATGCAAGTCATGCGCTGATCACGCAGTTTGATGGATCGGCAACTTCCAGCGGAAGCCTCGACCTGCAGACGGCAACGAGTGCTGTCGACGGCAATTTTGCCTTCACTCTCTCCGGGATAGACATCGCAGGCTTCCCGTTTGCGTATGGAGGCGTGTTCTCGAACACCAGCGGCTCCATCCACGGTACGTACGACGAAAATGATGCCGGAACGGCGATCGTGGGGAACACTCTCACAGCGACGGACAACGGCGTCGGAGCGGACGTGTACGGGCGGGGCAGCATCACCGGGTTCACGGATCCCAACCACAGCAATGAACCCATCTCGCTCGTCTACTACATTGTTGGTCCAGAAGTATTACGCATCATCGATGTTGACGCCGACGATACGATGGCGGGTTCAGCCTACGGCCAAGGCAGCGCCACCTCCTTCGACAGCACGGTGCTGTCAAAGGACGTGTTCGGCATCCTGGACAACACGGAGGACGCTATATTTGCCGCAGCGGGGCAACTCGTTGCCACTGGTACCGCCGTTGGAACGTTCAACGCCACATTCACGGGCGAAGGCGATGATGACGAAGGGGGCACCGTCATGGCCACGGGCACCCCGGGCGGAGTCGCGGGCCACTACTCCTTTTCGAACACCGTGCTCGGTTATGGCAGCATGAAGGATATCACTGGGTTGGGATCCATTCACACGCTCGGGCTGTATGCGACCGATCCAAAACTCAACCTTCTGGATCCGAACAACACCACTGCGGCTAACCTGGGAGCCGCCCTTGTCCTCGATCTGGATGATTTCGCCCAGGGCACGGGAGTCGTGATTCCGCAAGGGACCGTAGCCTCCGATGGATCTGACCTCGACCACAGCTATGGCTTCGGCGCGCAGGCCTACGTCGACAACGGCAGCTTTCCTAGCGGGAACCCGGGCTGGGAGTATGACTTCGTCGGGCAAGGAACATTTTCGTCCCTTGCTTTCGCGACCGGGAGCCCTTCAACTCTGGTGGATCTCAGCGATCCGTTCGCGTCCTTCGTATCGGGCAAGCCGGGTGAATACACTGCCGTCCCGATCACAGGAACCGCAGCCGCACCGGACGCCGCGGGCCGATACGCATTCCATTCGGCCACGCCATTTGCCGTCGGTCCTGTCGGCGCTGCCGGTCCAACCCTCGACTTCACCGTGGTCCTGTACGAAGCTGGTCCGGGGCTGGTGTTCTTCATCGAAGAGGACACCTCCAGCGAGTGGCTAGGCACCTTCCAGGAAATGAGTGCCGGCCCGCTCAATGCAATGCACGTAAAGAGAGGGCCGCTCATTAAGAATCAGGCGAAGCCGAAGCGCTAGCCACAAGACGAAACCAGGGAATTTACTGGTCATGATCTCCAAAATGCTTCGCATCGCTCGAATGATTGTTCTTGCCAGGTTCAGCCTTGCTCGTCACCCCGCTTGATCAGGCCAGCACCCGGAGTTTGCACCCTTTCAACAAATAGACCGTCATTAGCCAATTCCGCTGATGCTTGGACCCCCGGTCCTGGCAAATTGGCTGCGTAAGAAGTGACGAAGGTAACTGCCTTTGAGGAGGGAGTGCGATTTGAATCACAGGGGACGGTATGTAGAATCTCTACTGTAGGTAACCAACCAAGGAGCTGCTCACGATGTCACAGCCAAGTGAACAGCTTGCTTTTGACGCTAGACCGCTCGAAGAAGTCGTCGAGAGCGAGCATAGACACCGGAAACTCGTTGAATCCCTTCCCGATGCCATCGTCGTCCACACCGAGGGGAAGATCGTCTTTGCCAACCCATTCGCGTTGCGCTTGCACAAAGCAAGTAGTGTCGACGAGTTACTGGGCCGCGAAATCCGCGACTTTATCGCGCCCCAATGTCTACCTCGGATCATGCAACGCATTCAACAATGCTATGACTCAGGCGCTACGTCATCTCCGCTGGAACTGGTTCTGATCGCTTGTGATGGTTCATCGGTTGACGTTGAGGCCGTGGCGATCCCCATTTCTTGGAACGGGGCACCGGCAATTGAGGTAGTTCTTCGCGACGTCAGGGAGCGGAAGAGAGCAGAAGAAACCGCCGTTCTTTGGCAAAAACGGCTTGAACTCGCGCAGAAAGGTGGCCTTCTCATCGGGCTTTGGGACTGGGATTTAGCTCGAAATTGTGTCATATGGTCAGAGGAGAGTTATCGTCAGTTCGGGTTCGACAGAGAAACATTCACCGGGCGGGTAGACGAAGCACTGGATAGATTACACCCGGACGATCGCGAGAGAATCACCGAGCTAATTGCGAAAGTGCTGAACGGCGAGGCCAAGGAATACGCCGCCCAATATCGCCTCGTGCACCCTAATGGTACGGTACGGTGGATTGACGCGCACGGTGTCAGAATACAGAGTCCTGGCTCGGAGCACATGATTGGGGTCGGCATTGACATCACGGATTTGAAACACACCGAGCAGTGCCTTGAGGAAAGCCAAGAGAAGTATGCATTGCTACTGAACTCCACCGCGGAAGCGATTTACGGACTCGATTTAAACCGACGCTGCACCTTCTGCAATCCTGCTTGTTTGCGTCTTCTGGGATATGGTTCTGCCGAGGACTTGCTCGGAAAAAGCATGCACAACGTTATGCATCATTCCCATTCCGATGGGACCGTCTACCCCGAAGATGACTGCGCGATCTACGTGGCTATCCGCAAAGGCCGCGGGAGTCACGTTAGCGAAGAGGTATTTTGGCGTGCCGATGGGACAAGTTTTCCCGCTGAGTATTGGTCTTATCCCATGTACAAAGACGGCGAAGTGGTCGGCGCTGTCGTTACGTTCTTAGATATATCAGAACGCAAAAAAACAGAGCAGGCGCTGCGAAAGTCGGAAGAGAAATACCGCAATCTGTTTGAGAACGCGATGTACGGGGTTTATATGGCGAAGCCGGACGGAACCCTGTTGGACGCCAATCCCGCTATGGTGAAGATGCTGGGTTACAGCTCAAAGGAAGAACTCCTTTCCAAAAACCTCGAGCGCGACATCTATGAGAGTGCGACGGATCGCAGAGAAATCATCAGGAACGCTACACCTGACAAGCGTATAGAAGGGGTTGAGGTGAATTGGATCCGCAAGGATGGCAAGACGCTACCAGTTCGCATGAGTGGTGCTGCCATTCGCTCAGATGACGGGGTTACTCCTGTTTTTGAGGTCATCGTCGAAGATGTTACCGAGAGCAAGAAGCTGGAACAGCAATATCTTCAGTCCCAAAAGATGGAAGTCGTTGGCTTGCTTGCCGGGGGCATATCGCATGATTTCAACAATCTACTAGGCGTAATTCTCGGCAACGCCGACCTTCTTCTTGACCATGCTGAGCAGGGCCAGCAGCGACATATCGATGCGATAAAGAAGGCCGGCAGGAGTGCGGCACAGTTGGTGCAGCAGCTCTTGGCTTTCAGCCGAAGGCAGGTTCTTCGCCCGTCCCTTTTGAACTTGAATGCCGTGATCAGCGATGTGGGAAAGATGTTGCAGAGGCTGATAGGCGAGGACGTGCGCATCGTGACTGATCTCGACACCGCCATCGGGCCAATACGTGCCGATCGCGGCCAAATCGAGCAAATACTGCTGAACCTGGCAACCAATTCACGGGACGCGATGCCGAATGGAGGTACGCTTACGGTGCGAACTCGGAACGCAGAACTGGGGCAAGACGACGTATCCCGTTACCCATATGTACGACCGGGCGCCTACGTTCGTTTAACAGTCGGCGACACTGGCATGGGAATGAGCGAAGAAGTTCGAACCCGCGTTTTTGAACCTTTCTTCACAACAAAGGAAAAGGGGCGCGGCACCGGGCTGGGATTGGCGACCGTGTACGGAATCGTGAAGCAAAGCGGGGGATTTATTTGGGTCGCCAGTCGGCCGGGAGCCGGGGCAACTTTTGATATCTACCTTCCCAGGCTCGAAGGAGAGCCTTTGCCGGAAGTTCCCAATCTTCAACAACGCAGCGAGTACCCACGCGGTACAGAGACTATTCTTCTCATTGAGGACGACGATTCTCTTCGACAAGTCACATGCGAGTTTCTGATGGCAAGTGGCTATAACGTCCTTCAGGCGAGTCGGGGTGACATTGCTCTTGACCTGGCAAGCCAATACCAGGGGGCGATACCGTTGGTGGTGAGTGACATAGTTTTGCCAGAAATGGACGGCCCGTCAGCAGTGTCGAAGTTGCAGAAGTTACATCCAGAGATGCAAGTCCTGTTCGTCTCTGGATTCGCGGAGGTTCCAGTCGCTCAGCAACTCATTGCCGAAGGTGCACCATTGATTCAGAAACCGGTTTCTCGAATAGACCTGATGAGGAAGATCGACGAGATGCTTCATTCAGGGGTTCCGTCCTGCTAACCAGGTACCGGAGCAAACTTTTCTCTTGTGCTCGCCTGTTGGTGGTAACTCAGGCTCGCTCAATGGACCTATTAATCCGCGTTAGCCGAGACCGAGATCTTCGATGTGTTCCAGCATGTCGGCAGGATCCGTATAGACACGAAAAGCGCCAGCTTGTTCCAGTTCGGCCTGACTGTAGCCACCGGAGAGAAGACCTACCGAAAGCGCCCGCCTGCGACCAGCGGCTAGCATGTCCCAAACGCTATCGCCAACTATCACACACTGTTCTACCGGTGCCTTCAAGCGCTTGGCCGCGATGACGAATACATCCGGAGACGGTTTGGCCTTTGCGACGTCATCGCCAGTAACGAGCACCGCCTTAGCCGAAATTCGCAGCGCCCCTAACAGCTTTCTTGCTTGTTGTCGTCCGCCCGTAGTTGCAATAGCCCATCCCACACGGTGCTTCGTCAGGTATTGAAGCAATTTTTCTGCTCCCGGAAGCGGTTGGATGGTACTTATTGATTCATTGAAGACAGTATCGTGCGTCTTCTCGAGCTGCCCGATGTCGATCCTTGAAGATCGTAACCCGTGCTCGCGAGCCAGTTGACGGACAAGTGAGCGTCCGCTCATCCCGATGCGCCGGTGAACCTTCCATTCAGGAACGAGAATTCCGGCATCTCTCAGGGCAGCGGCCCACGCGCTCACGTGGCGGTATGCGGTGTCTACTAACGTACCGTCGAGGTCGAACAGGATGGCGGGATCGGTCGATTTCGAGATCATGCGTGAGCGTCCGACCGCAAGAGAGACGATTCTTGCTTCCCGTGCAAATCAATTACTCTTCGCTGATCGCGTTCGCCAGAGTGGATATGAACCCCTGTGGCCCCACCCTTAAATAAATCGGCAATGACCTTCACGTGAATCTCCGGATAGGTTCCCGCCGGCCAACCTGCCATGACTTTTTCGAGCGGAACCTCAGCTTCGGCGCTGTACTGAACAGTTTTAGGATCGCGAATACTGAAATAGGGCTTCCATGCCTTCGGGCCGAAACGCCAGAGTTCTGCCGCCTCATTGAGCTTGTTTCGGCCGCCACTACGACGTACAGCTCAATTAAAGACCGGCATTCGAGCCGGATTTTGCCTGCATCAGTCGCTCCTTCTCAAATTTGTCCTTGTGCTCCTTCCAGGTTTGGGACCTGTAATAAGGCCATCAGCGTATTGCCCAGAGCGCTGCATTGCCTTGGGTCCGTTGCCTGTCATTAATAAGGGCAATAAGGGCGCAGGCCCCTACGAGCGGTGAGGCCTGCGAGATTCAGTTGCTATGCGGATTTTCGGGTTCTAGATTCCAACGATGTGCGATGTTTCTTACCGCGTCGGGAATCTTCGCCTTGCGATGTTTCCATATTTTCAACACCTTCCTTAAGTTCGGGCACCTCGACGATTTGCCAATCGCCGCCCTCGTTCCAAGGACCCCGAGCATCGGTCTCGCCTTCATCTCCTTCTCCGGTCGAGTCGTTAAAATACTGGTCGACGAGTATGGGAGTCGGCGGTATTTTGCCGATCGAAAAAGGCGCTTTGCCCATACTTTCAAGCGCAGCGGTGAAAGCCTTCATGTGAGTAATCTCTCGCGTCATTAGGAACTGGAGCGCATCTTTTGATCCTGGATCGTCGCAGAAGTTGATTAACCGCTCGTACACAATCTTGGCACGCGCCTCGGCGGCGATGTTGCTCCTCAGGTCCACATCCAATTCGCCCGTGATTTTGAGATAGTCGGCTGTCCACGCGTCGCCCATCGAGTTGAACAAGCTGACCCCGCCCCCACCGGCGATTGCAATTAGCGGATCCACCTCGCCAGCCTCGCGATCCTTCTTCAGGGGCTTAAGATGCATCCGGGCGAGAGTGCCGACAACCTCCAGGTGGCTGAGTTCCTCCGTCCCGATGTCCATCAACATGTCCTTGCGATCAGGATCATCGCAATTCAGCCCCTGAATTGAGTACTGCATTGCGGCAGCGAGCTCCCCGTTTGCCCCTCCGAACTGTTCGAGTAGCATGTTGCCGAATCGAGGATCGGGCGTTCCGACGTTGACGGTGTACATTAACTTCTTTATGTGGTGATACATGAGTCCTCCCTTTGAAAATGTTTCTACATTGCGGCCAGAGATTCGAAGGCCTATTAGATCGATAGGCTAGATCCTCGAAAATGGCAATCGACACGATAAAGTAGATCGATGCAGCTTTTTCCTTACGCACTGATAATGCGCGGGCGGGACTCGCCTGGCACCAGTGTTCTGCAGCTCCATTCTCAGCTTCTCCGACGACCTCAAAATGAGCTTGCGGTTGCTGTGCAGAACGCACCATGCCTCGCACAAAACGGGTGATCGTCGGCGACAACCACTCGAATCCGAACGTTTGGGTTTGGTTGAGCATTCATGCTTTACCAACATCGCCAGCAAACTTGCTCCCGTCGGTAGAGGGTTGGATGCACTGATGGGTCGCATGCGTTGGCGCGTTTTTAACGCTCACATTCGTTCTGCCCAGTTAACCGACACGTGGTATTCAGGCGGCAATCACGCCAAAGAAAAGCGGCCTAACCGGTGCAATGCGTGCTCTCGAAGCATTGCGGACGATACACGAATACCCACGCCGCGTGACCCTACCCGCGGACAGGCCGCCATTTCTTGGCCCAGTGGGTAAGCTGCGAAAGTCCGGGGTGGGGAATGGATAGCCCGCGGTGTTCAACGGTTATGGGTGCGAGGATCCACGTATGCGCCCACATTCAACCAGACACATTTGGGACGAATCAATTGGGCGGTAGTATCGGCAATACCTAAGTATCGTCGGCGTCCGTTGTGACAGGCGTGAGCCAAGAAAACTGCTCAGACAACCGGGATCATGTGCCGCTTTGCTAGAGCGGAAATTTCAGGCTCGGTTACTGCTGAGAGGTCTGCGTTTTCGGTGGCGATCACCCGTCGAAACACTTCGGGATGGTGGGTCTTCAAGTATTCTTTCAAGAAGTCGGCGGCGTTGCTTTTTCCGGTGGCGTGACCGATGAGGACGATCTCAGTCGCCGGAGTGACATCTTTCGCGATCTCTTCATAAAACGAATCCTCTTCAGGTACTCGCTCGCCACGGTAGTGAGCTTCCTTTCGATGAATTAAATGATGATGGAAATGATAAGGATCGTAAGGCTGCACCTTGTGTTCGACTGCCGGACGGCTCCCACCGAAATACCCATAGATGTGGGCGGCGTGGTGGTCGATGACGACGATCATCCGGCTGGGCTGGGCGGGTTCTTCTATTCGCGCACCTGATTTATTCGGATCCCGTCCGGCTTCCTTCAAGAATTTGCGCAGCCGAGAAACTTCCTCGACGCCAAGATCATGAGTACGCGGCTTCTTGAAAAAGACGGTTTGGCCGTTGACGACGAATACAAATTCATCGTTGCCGTGCGCCTGGACCTGACCAAGATGCTCGATCAATTCAACGGCCTCGCTCCAACTTAGGTTATGTGGAAGCTTGCCATTGAGAAGATTCTGATACAGCGATTCGAGATGTTTACTCACGGTGTGGTTCTCCTTCACAAATAACGAAATCCGATCAGATGCATCTCGAACGAGCACCATTAGGCCACGGGCGAAGGAATTAAAACAATTGGACCTTGGTATCGACGACATCTCGTACCCAGTATCCGGCACCTCAGCGATGAGGACACCGCAGTTGATAGAGGATATCGGCGATACCATCGTCCAATTGCGCGGCCCGCTTTGTTGTGGCCGAATTCAATAAGCACCTGAGAGGCAACGATGACGAAAATGACCAGCTTTCAAGCGGACATTCGGCCGCTGTTTACGGAGCGAGATATTCAAGGCATGAGCAAGGCGTTCAACCTGGGAAGTTACGAGGACGTCAAAAAGCACGCTGGGGCCATCTACGATCGCATTCGTGGAATCGGCGGCGCTGTAATGCCGCCCCCGCCGCCAAAAGGAGAAGGGCCCTGGCAGCTATCTCGCATTGAACTATTCGCCAAGTGGATGGCGGACGGGTTCCAACCTTAGCCGGCCTCATCCGTCCCAGGCTGCTCCAAGCTGTAGACGAGAACCGGATCGTCAGTGCCCACTTTCGATCAGGTTTCGAATGGAGGAATTCATGAGAAGAAAAATTGCGTTCGCCTTCTCGGTTGCGGTCTTGGCGCTGGCGACCGCCAGTGCTATCGTGCGAGTTTCCGCAGCCTCCAACCCGCACGTCAAGCCCGGGGTGGACCGACTCTATGTGATCGACTGTGGTGACGGCAGTGGGCCCGACGAATCGCGTTGGACACCGGGAGTCAATGTCGGAACGCCCGTCGGCTTTCCCGGCCACTGCTACCTTATCCACCACACCCAGGCTTGGGTTCTGTGGGACACAGGCATCGACGACGCTGTGGCGCAATTGCCTAATCACGAAGAGGTGTTTCATGAGTGGGGACCCGGCACCGGCCCGATCTGGCGCAAGCCAATTACGCTCGCCGCTCAACTCGAAGAGATACATGTTAAGCCTTCGGACATCAAGCTCATGGCCGTATCACATAGTCACCCCGACCACGCAGGAAATATCGAGATGTTTCCCAACACGCTCATGCTAGTGCAGAAAGTCGAGTACGAATGGGCTGGTAGCCGGCAAGACACTGTCGCTTTCAACAAGAAGCATCCGGTAAAGCTCATCAGCGGCGACTACGATATTTTCGGCGACGGGAGCCTCGTGCTGCTCTCCACGCCGGGACACACGCCCGGCCACCAATCTTTGCTCGTGAGGCTCCCTAAAACTGGAGCGGTGATTCTAAGCGGCGATGTTGTGCATTTTCAGACTAGCTTCGAACATCGCTACGTCCCCGACAATAACTGGAACAAGCAGGCCTCGCTGCAGTCGATGGAAAAGATAGCGGCGGTAATGGCGAAGGAACATGCGCAGCTCTGGATCAACCACGATCAGTCTCAAAGCGACTCGCAAAAGAAGTTGCCTGCATATTACGAATGATGCCATGCTGCCGCTTGCCAAGAAGGAGTGATCGACTCAGATACTACCTCGGACAAATCACTGGCGAGGTCCGCCACACGCACATTTGGCGAGTATTTCCTCTGTTCAGATCCGATAGTGTTTCAACGAGGGCCTCCGGCCCGTCAGGCCTTGGACCAGCGCCGAATTAAGAATTGTCGGTGCATTCGCCAGCCTCATGCCGCAGGGATTTTCTTGATCAGTTTTCAGCCAAAAATTTGGATTTGGAGCGTGTTTCGTCGAGCGCGTCCGGGATCTCAATGGCGAGGGGCAGAATCAGGTATTTCCATCCAAGTCCCTATCTACGTTTCTATGCGATTCTCAATAAAATGGCCCCGCGTTGAGTACTCAGTCTCCAGCGAACGCAGCGCTTCAACGCTTTTGGTACGGGTGGAAGATGTAGTCCTTCGCCTTAACCGGCGTGTGGCACGCGTATCCGCAGTCCGAGGGGCTCTTGGCATCGGCTGTGAACTGGTCCGATGCGGCATCGTAGTTAAACACCGCATATCCCCAGCCGCCGCTGTTCGGAAATCTCTTACTGTCCTTCTCCATGACGAAAGCCTGCGAAAAGACATCTGGCACCTCCACGACGAAAGGCGCCTCAGTGCTCTTCTTGTGCTTCCACTGAAGCTTCACGATCATCGAGCCATCGGGAAAAGATTGGCCGTTCCCCGGCACGCCGGCCTTGAACGCCTTGATCATGGTGGGATTGGCGACGATTACCTTGAGTATTTCGTCGGTCCGCGCGGAAGAGACATCGGCCCAGTCCTCGTATCCCCGGAAGTCGGAGAACGCGATTCCGCTGGGCGACTTCAGCGAGTATTTGTCCTTCTCTTGGGTTTGCGCGAAAAGGGCTATGACGCCCAGGGCGGCCAGCAGTAACACGGCGATCACAAGGAAGGTAGCGCTGGCGATACGTTGCACAGCGGTCCGGGTTTCTGTCTTCCGTTCCGGTTGGTCTTGCGCCAGAGGTTTCGTCACAGACTCAAACATAGTGTGTTCTCCTTCACAAAGCTTGGCAGCCCGATCGGCGTTTTATTTCGAACGGCTGCCATTACGCCAGACGTGAAGGAGCAAAACAATTGGACGATAGTATCGACGATACCTTGGTATCGGGATGCGAAGGGAAGTTTCGTCCGCGATCGATCTTCCGGACTAGCTCGACGAGAAAATCCGCAAGGCTTCAGCATGAAGATACTGCAGTCAATACGAAAGTATTGGCGATACCATCGTCCAATTGCGCGGCGCGCGCTGTTCTGGCTGAATAGTCGCTAGGAAAATTCCATGGCGACTGTGAACGCAACTGCCGGACCCACACAGATGAGCGCACCCGTGAATCCCGCACAGATACGCGTGACCCGACGGTCGCCCGCCTATTGGCGTGTCACGATCGATAACCCGCCGATCAACGTCATGGGCCCGGAGATGGTGAAGCAGTTCCAGGGAGTCATCAACGCGCTCGAGGCCGACGAGCAAGTCAAGGTAGTGGTTTTCGACAGCGCGGTCGACGATTACTTCCTGAATCACTCGGACTTCACGGGCAAGATTGAAGACCTGACCTCGCTGCCGGAGGGCACCACAGGCCTGCCGCCCTGGCCAGACTTTCTCGCGCGTCTGACCCGCTTACCAGTTGCGTCCATCGCGCTCATTCGCGGCCGTGCGACCGGCAACGGCAGCGAGATCACGCTGGCCTGCGACATGAGCTTTGCCAGCCGCGAGAAGGCCATCATCTCGCAATGGGAAGTGGGTGTGGGAATGGTCGCCGGAGGTGGCCCCATGGCTCGGCTTCCCCAACTCATCGGTCGGAACCGCGCCCTCGAAGTGCTCCTGAGCTCGGAAGACATCGGAGCCGATCAGGCCGAGGCTTACGGCTACATGAACCGCGCCCTACCTGACGCCGATTTAGATGCGTTCGTAGAGGAGCTCGCGACGCGGGTCGCAAAGTTCGACAAATGGGCGATCGCCCAGACCAAGCGCCTCGCCAACAGCAGCCTGCCGCCGGATGTCGAGCTCGGGGCCGGGTGGGATGCGTGCATCGCTTCGCTCGGGCGACCTGCCGCACAAAATGGAATCAAAGCGCTGATGGAGCGCGGCTTCCACCAGCCCGGGGAAGTCGAAAATCGACTCGGATACTACCTGGGGCAAATCGCGCGCTAGGTCGGCGCTCGATGCAAGTTCCGAACTCCTGAATGTTGCGGATGGTACGCAGCTCGAAGGCGAGTTTGGTTGCCAGGACACGGAAGGAAGTTGGGAATGAAAAAAGAGCAGCGCGGAATCGATCCCGTTTCGAAGCCGAGCGGCGATGGGTGTGTCGAATGCCTGGCGTCGCCCGAAGGCTGGTGGTTTCATCTCCGTCGCTGCGTGAAGTGTGGACACATCGGTTGCTGTGACAGTTCTCCGAGCCAGCATGCGTCCAAGCATGCGGCGACAACAGGGCATGCGATCATTGCCAGCTTCGAGCCGGGTGAGGATTGGTTCTACGATTACGAGAAGCGGGCGATGATCAGGGGTGTGAAGTTGCTTCCGCCACGTTCGCATCCAGAGGATCAACCATCACCTGGACCGGCAGGGAGAGTTCCAGAGAACTGGGAATCACTGCTGCACTAGCTGGCTTCGATTGATGCTTATAGGTGGGAGTTGAACTCGGGAGACCGTGCTGGTAATGAGCACCGTATCAAAAGGAGCAATCAAATGAGCGGCGTACAAAAGGAATCATCAATGAACGCGGTACAAATCGATCAGAAGAGCTATGAGATGCCCCCGCGGGAGGGTATCAGCGTCGCACATTTTCTCACCGTCGCCGACGTCGAGCGATCGGCTCGCTACTACGAAAAGGTCTTCGGCGCTCGCATTCTAAGCATGGGCGACGGCAACGCACCGCCGTACCTTCAGCTCGCGAATATATGGATGATTCTGAACGTTGGGGGCGGGCCGACCCCGGACAAGCCGACGGTGACGCTCAGCGTCCCCGACCCGAATCACATCAGCAGCTTTATGAATTTCCGCGTTGCCGACATTCAGGCGTGCTACGAATTGTGGAAAAGTCGGGGAGCCGAGTTCATCACCGCGCCGATACCGAAGTACGGCGAGATCCGCTGCTACATCCGCGATCCCGACGGTTACATTATCGAGGTCGGACAGAGCACGACCCTCACCTACGGATAACGGTCGGTCACAAGAAGTCTGGCGCGCCTGACTCTGCCTCAGCGATCCAGGACACCAAGCGTTACCTCGAAGACTTCGATCGGGTGGAGAAAGCCGCGAAGTCCGACCAGGAGTTGTTTGATCGGATGACAGAGCTGTACCCGTATTGGGTAGCCAATCAGTCGCGGTTGATGTTTGGATTCCCAGGGGCATAACCCACATCCGTCGTTTCAAAGTAGATGTGACTAGCAGAGACTCGGGGGTAAGGGAGCTCGAGGAACCCCCGGAACTTTGCGAGCATTCAACTAACTGAAAGGGAGACTGCATGCCAACGATTACGACCAAGGACGGCGTTGAGATCTTTTACAAGGACTGGGGTTCGGGCCAGCCGATCGTGTTCAGCCATGGCTGGCCGCTTTCGGCGGATGACTGGGATAACCAGATGATGTTCTTTCTGAGCAGGGGCTATCGCGTGATCGCGCACGACCGGCGTGGGCATGGACGCTCGACGCAGGTGGCCGATGGGCACGATATGGATCATTATGCCGACGACCTGGCGGCGCTTACGGCGCATCTGGGTTTGAAAAATGCGATCCATGTTGGGCATTCAACCGGCGGCGGTGAGGTAGTGCACTATCTCGCCCGGCGTGGGCAGCAGGACGTGTACAAGGCCGCCATCATTAGCGCGGTGCCGCCCCTGATGTTGAAGACAGATGCCAATCCGAAGGGCCTGCCGAAGTCAGCGTTTGACGATCTGCAGGCGCAGCTTGCGGCCAATCGCTCGAAGTTCTATCGCGACGTCCCGGAGGGGCCTTTCTATGGGTTTAACCGGCCGGGGGTGAAATCCGTTGAGGCCACCATTGCAAATTGGTGGCGGCAGGGGATGATGGGCGGCGCCAAAGCGCACTATGACGGGATTGTGGCCTTCTCGCAGACGGACTTTACCGAGGACCTGAAGAAGATCACGATTCCGGTGCTGGTGATGCATAGCGAGGACGACCAGATCGTTCCGTACGTGGCAGCCGGGCCGAATTCGGCAAAGCTGCTGAAGAACGGGACGCTGATTACGTATAAGGATTTCCCGCATGGCATGCCCACTACCCAGGCCGACAGGATCAACGCCGACCTGCTGGCATTCCTCAAGAAGTGAATATATCGGCGCTCAGTGAACATCCTGTCAGTCCGCAATTGTCCGTATCTCGGGAGAACAGGCTCGATTTCAAAAAGGAGAACAAAAATGGCAACGAAAGGAAAAGTCTTAGTGCTGGTATCGAGCGGTCGCGGTTTGCCCTTGAAAGATGGCAAGGTTTATACCGGCGCCGGCTACTACTTAAACGAGCTTACCGTTCCGGTTCGCGCCCTCATGAAGGAGGGCTACGAAATCACTTTCGCCAACCCCAAAGGCAACGCGCCCCAGGTGGATGTGCATTCCGAGGTCCCGGATTTCTTCGGCGGGGACGCGGCCAAGCTTGAGGACTATATGCTGTTCCGCGACGGCCTGAAGGGGCTCAGAGATCCAAGCCGCATCGCGGATGTCATCGCATCGGGCCTGGATCAATATGACGCCGTATTCGTCCCCGGAGGGCATGGTCCGATGATCGATCTTCTCGATGATCCCGACGCCGGCATCGTGATGAGGCACTTTCATGAAACATCCAAGCCGACGGCAGTGCTCTGCCATGGGCCGATTTCACTTCTCTCAGCTCTTCCCAACTCGAAGGAGTTCGTTGCAGCGCTGAGTTCGGGCGATGTCGCTCGCGCGCAAGAAATGGCGAAGGGTTGGATCTACGCCGGATATAAGATGACCATCTTTTCCACCGCGGAAGAGAAGCAGCGAGAGCCGCTCGAGATTGAAGGGAAGGTTCTCTTCTACCCCGACTTCGCCTTGCGTACGGCGGGCGGTGACGTAAGTGTGGCCGCTCCATGGCAGAGCTACGTCCTTCAAGATCGCGAGCTGATTTCAGGTCAGAACCCTTTCTCTGATCAAGCGCTTCTGAAACTTCTTCTACCAGCGCTCAGTGAGAAGAAGAGGGTGGTTTCAGCGGCATAAGAATCGGATGGAAACCGGGGACGGACGGGACCTTTTCGATTTTTCGGCGACGAAGATTAGTCAACGTCCCGTCTATCCCGGGTTTTTCTGTTTTGGGGGTAGAGTGCTCGTCTCCTCGACTGGCAACGCGGAAAGGATGATAGGCATGAAATCAGAGATCAAGATCGGCCAGCAGTTCGAGTTCGCGATACGTGCAGATAAAGAGCTTAGACAGAAGGCGGTCGTAACCCGAGTTTTATCGAATCGGGAAGAAGGACTCGGCCCGGAAGTCGACTATTACATGGCCGATTGGATTGAGGCGAGAACACTCTCGGAAAGGCCGAAGGCGCTGGTCTTCGTGCTTGCAAACGACGGCAGCGTTTATTTGAATGGCGAGCGGGTTGACATAATCGTGGACCTTGCCGCGTAGCTGTTTCGGGTGGTGCGCGATAAAGCAGTCGTTGTATCCCGATGTCACTCAAAAAACGGCTGATCCCCAATTACGGCGAGGTACGGTGCGATATCCGAGATCCTGACGGTTACAGTATCGAGGTCGGAAAGAGCGCCGGCCCAAAGTAAGGCTGATTGGCGCGGCTGCCGGGGCAAGTCGGCTGACATAGGTATCGTTACAGCGTTTCCCTTGAGTAGAGGAACGAGAGATGGATTGGAAACGGTTGGTCGAGTTTGCGCTGCAGGGCAGCATTGATTTGGAACAATATGCCATTTTGCTAATACGCATTTCGATCGGACTGTTCTTCGCCATCTCCGGGGCAAACAAATTGTTCGTCGCCGACGGCATAAAACCCGTTTAGGAGACGCTTGTGCAGGCCAAAGTCCCGTTTCCTCGCCCGACGGCATATTTCGTGGCGGGTGTGGAATTCGTTTGTGGATCCCTGGTGACCATCGGATTTCTCTCGACCCCGGCCAGCGTCGCTTTATTGATCGATATGACTGTCGCCACGCTGACTACTGCGATTTCGACCCTGCCTAAGGGACTTCCGCCACTTAACTGGCTCGACGATTTCTTCTACCTTCCGGAAGTCCTGTACGTGCTCTTCTTTGTCTGGCTGATCTGCGCTGGTCCGGGGAAGTTCAGTGTCGATTACTGGCTCGCTGGCAAGCTGGTGGCTTGATCGATCGACGAAACGCCTGGTACTGGAGTTAGAGCTTGTGTGCAGCGGTTGCCAGAGCTCAATCCTGTTCACATCCGGGTCATGGATCCAGGCAAAGCGACCGCAGATTCATCCGTGCTGCGCAAGTTCGATTCGAACGGAGAAAACGGTTCGCCCAAAGTCCGCCGCGATTCACACTTAGCCACGCAAGTACCCGCTGCCAGGGTCACCCGATCTGAAGTACGATCTTGCCGGACTTGTGTGGTGCGCCCGCAAGCATGCATTGCGCCTGGCGCGCCTCCGAAAGAGGCAGGATCGAGCCCACGCGCGCCGTGATCCTACCTGCGTCAAATAATGTTGTGAGTGTTTGCAGGCGGGCGGTGGTCACCTCAGCGTAGAAGAAAATGGCCTCTGCTGGGAGCGGCTGCGTCGAGACCGAAGTGACAAGTTTGCCTCCGGGCTTCAATGCGGCGACGCAGCGTTGAAGCGTGCTGCCCCCGACCGTGTCCAGGATAGCATCCACCTGTGGGAGATCCTGCTCGAACGCTGGCTTGCTCGAGTCGGTAATGGATTTCACGCCCAAAGATCGGAGCAGGTCCTCGTCGTCGAGGTGGGCGATGGCAACGACGTCGATTCCCGTGTCTACGGCCATTTGTACCGCGTAGGCTCCGACGTTTCCCGCGGCCCCGACGACCATTACCGATTGTCCGCGCGTCGCCTGTGCATACTGGAAGAGCATTTGCCAGGCGGTTACCGCGATGACGGGAGCCGATGCTGCTTCTACGTGATTCAGCGACTGTGGTTTGCGGCCGACCATCCCGAACCTGGCGACGGCGAACTCGGCCTGCGCGCCACAGAACTGCGGATTGGTGACCCCATACACTTCTTCAGCCGGCGTGAAGCCCGTTACGCCGGGACCGACCTTCTCGACGACACCGGAGAAGTCCGAGCCGAGAGTGAGCGGAGGCTGCGGGCTAACCTTGCTCTTGCCCTCACGGATGATCGCGTCCCAGGGAGCGACACCCGCGGCGATCACGCGCACCAGCACTTCGTTTGGGCCCGGTGACGGTACCGGCACATCCTCGACCACTACGACGTCGGGCGCCCCAAAGGCGTGAATCCTGGCTGCTTTCAATGCCGATTCCTCCTCGCCTGAAAGACGCTCGAAAACCAATCGTCGTTTCTCGTCGTCTGTTCGCAAAACAATATCAAGCCACCAGCAAGATCTTCCCGACACCACCCTTTTCCGCCGTGGCTTGAGCCTCGGCCGCTTCACTAAGTGGCAGTTTCTTGCTAATCGGGATCACCAGCTTGCCATCGCGCACGGCCTCGGCCATGAACTCGAGCGTTTTCCTGTCGAATTTTGAGAATACGTGCACCACCTTTACAGATGGGTAATATGCGGCACTCTGCGGCGGCGCAACAACCGTCGCAAACACTCCTCCCGGCTTCACCTTGGCGATCAACTTCTCGGCGGTTCTTCCTCCGACTGTATCCGCCACCGCATCGAGCGGCGGAAGATTTACAATCGCGGTGTCGTCGTCGGTTGCGACCACCTGATCCGCGCCTACGTTCTTCACCTCATCCAGCTGCTTCTTCAAAACCCCCGCAATGACAGTCGCCCCGCGTTGCTTCCCCGTGAATACCGCCGAACGCCCGACATTTCCAAGAGCCCCTACGACAAGAACCGTCTGCCCGGGTTTGATACCCGTGGCGGACATGAGCTGGTTGCCGGTCACCGTTACCAGCGGCAGCGTCGCCGCCTGGATCAAATCGAGTCCCTTGGGCACTTTCGCTAAAGCCGAGGCTTTCACGACGCAAAGTTCGGCGTAAGTATTGTCCGCCATAGCGAACACCTGGTCGCCGACGGAAAAGCCCTCCACTCCGGGTCCAATCTTGACCACAGTCCCCGCCATGTCGACACCGATGAGCCCCGGGAACTGGAGAGGATAAAAATCCCTCGTTAGCCCGGCACGCCGCTTGTAGTCGATGGGATTTACGCTCGCGGCGGCGACCCGCACCAGCACTTCGCCTGGACCCGGAACAGGGTCAGGGTAGTCTTCAAACTTCAGTACTTCTGGACCACCATATTGGTGGACAACAATTGCTTTCATATTTCATCTCCTTATGTGAGGTAGGCCAATCGTCACCAGAACAAATTTAGATGAATGAAGCTAAAACTGGTCGCCAGTCGATGGAGGACCGATCTCCATCTCTAGTCCTTCGGGTCAAACACCTCGCGTAACATCACATTGAGGTCGTCGAGTGCTCGCGCGCAGTCACCTGTAAAGCTGGAGCCATGCATGATGGCGAGCGTTTTGGGCTTTAGTTCGGCGAGCTTCTTCAAGTTCTGCGCGGTGTGTGGTGTGTAGGGCACATACTCCGCGAGGATGCCCGCCTGATATTCCTTCATCGCCCGATGCGAGCGGCCCACGACATCGGCAGAGCTGAGCGGTTCGACATTACCGTTCTGATGAAACAGGTCCGAACAGAGCAGTGTTCTCTGCGTTTCTTCAAAGAGGACGCCAGCGTCCCAGCCATGGGGCAGATGGGGAGTCCGGCAATAGCGAAAGCGGTACTTCCCCGTCATGAAGGTTCCGCCGTCAGTGAGGGCGCGTGACTCCCGGCCGATGAAGTCGTTTACGCACACGAGGGCGCCAACCTGGCTGCAGATCACATCGGCATTGGGTGCTGCGGCGAGCCATTCATTAAGCGACCCACACTCGTCTGACTCAAAATGGCTGAAGCTGATGTGGCGCAACTCGGCAAGGTTGATGAGCTTGGAGACGGCCTCGCGAATTTCCGAGTGCATTCCGCGCAGCCCAGTGTGGAACAGCAGTGGTTCATCGTCTTTCACCAGAAAATGGTTGAACTGCAAGTTGCCCGATTGGGCAAAGATCGAGATGCGATAGATGTTCGGCGCGATTTCCGTGGTGACCGCCATGCTAGTTTCCTCAATTGGATTTCTTAATGGCCTCTATTTCGAGTTTCCGGCCACGCACGCCCTCGAAAGAGCTGGCTCCAGTTGGGGCGCCTTCGCTGAGGCTCGGTATCTGGCCCACTCCAGCACCTGCCAGATCTCGCACTGCAGGTAAAAACCTGCCGAGATAGAAGGCGTGATCACTCCTTCGCTGACGGCATCGTGAACCATTTCGTACACGGCTTCGTAACCCGGAATCTGCACTCGCTTGGCGAGTTCGATCAGTTCCTGCGGCGGAAGTTCCTGCTCAGCAATCATCGAAAGCAACAACATAAGCCCGTCGGGGCCTGCGAACCGGTCAAGAGCTGAGCCCTCTACGATGCCCCGGTTTTTTCTGAATTCCTCTCCCGGATTGTACCGACACCCGCATGGCTCTGGCGATCTTGCGCCGGGATTGCTGCGGTGCACTAACCTTAAACCACTTACTTTTGGCTTCCCCCTTGTATCCTCCGCCGCAAGCCACTCCACCCATCCTGCCTGTAGATCTGGCACAAGTTGGCCGCAACTATCACATCGCCAACCATATCGGATGGATTTATCTCTCGGCATAACTCTCACAATCATTCTTCGGTGCGAATGGCTGGGGCGATGTTCCACAGACAAGTTCAGCCTCACTTTGATCCGCCCACGATGCGTTCAACGAGTCACCGCTTTTTTTGAGGATGAATGCCCAGTTCGTGCCACGACGTTTCCGCGAGGTTTACGTCGTAGTAGCTTGCAGCTTTCTCGATGTTGGCGAAGGCCAAAGCACGATCTGCATCGGAAACGTCAATGACTTGATCGAATCGCGCGACCGCATTACGGACATGTTGTGCGTCGGTCAGTGGTTCTTTACGCTGCTTCGGAAATGCGTAGACGCTGTCGGGCAAGTCGCTCTGCGTCGTCAACCGTCCATGTTTCTCGTGAGGCCTCCAAGTTGCTCCCGGCATATCTCTACCATCCTTTCTTGAAATAGTCAGCAAAGGGCCGAATCGGACCCGATGGAGCGATTACACCCGAGGCGTTGCGGCGAATCAATTGGACGATGGTATCGGGGATACTTTTGTATTGGGGTCCGTGGAATAGAGCGCGCCCGAACCCGTTTCATAGCCCTAATTTCGTACTTTGTCCTGGTCGATACGTTCGTCTAATAGATTCGTCATCGCGATTATGGCTTAATCCAACTGGTCTACCGGGAGGGAACTATGAGCACTGCGGTCACTGCTTCTCACGTCGACAGCGGAGCTAGCGCTAGGACAGTAGATACGAAGATCGAGGTGGTCGTTATCCCCGTTGCGGATGTCGACCGCTCGAAGGAGTTCTACTCCAAACTGGGCTGGCGGCTCGACGCCGACTTCCCGTTCGATAACGGTTTCCGGGTCGTCCAGTTCACGCCGCCCGGCTCCGGGTGCTCGGTTCAGTTTGGCGCGAAGATAACATCGGCCCCACCGGGGTCGGCCCAAGGCCTCTATCTGATAGTCTCCGATGTTGCGGCTGCGCGCACAGATCTTGTCGCACGCGGCGTTGAGGTGAGTGAGGTGTTCCACCCAGGAACACCAGGCGCTCAGTTCCAGATCGGAGGCAACGGTCGCATCAGCGGTCCAGCGCCCGAGCATGCCACTTACAACTCGTTCGCCACGTTTCGTGATCCCGACGGCAATGGATGGCTCTTGCAGGAAGTCACAACGCGTCTACCAGGCCGAGGACTTAGTAATTTGGACGTCGAGACACTCACCGACCTCTTGCAAGAGGCAGAGAAACACCATGGCGAATACGAGCCTACTGCTCCAAAGCACCACTGGTCGGACTGGTACGCCGCCTACATTGTCGCGCGTCAAAGCGGCAAGACTCCCGAAGCGGCAGCTCAAGAAGGCAAGCTCCACGTAGAGGGCGCGCGTTGACCAGTACGACGAAGCACTTCGACGCAGTCATCATCGGGACGGGCCAGGCCGGGCCGTCGCTGGCGGCGCGGTTTGCGGGCGCCGGCAAAACCGTCGCGATTATCGAACGAGGTAAATTTGGCGGCACATGCATAAATACGGGATGCACTCCCACGAAGACGCTCGTTGCGAGTGCCTATGCGATCCATGTCGCTCGCCGAGGTGCGGAATATGGTTTCGCGACCGGTGACGTTCGCGTCGATATAAAGCGGGTAAAAGCCCGCAAAGATGCGGCCTCTGCGCGGTCAAGCAACGGAGTGGAGGACTGGCTCCGAGGAATGACAAATTGTACGGTCATTCAGGGACAGGCCAGCTTTCAGTCGTCGAACACTGTTGTGGTCAACGATGAAGTTTTGCAAGCCGACAAGATCTATGTGAATGTTGGCGCTCGCGCTCGTATCCCTGACATGCCGGGAATTCACGATGTCCCATTTCTCACTAACTCATCATTGATGGACATCGATTTCTTGCCCGAGCATTTCATCATTGTTGGTGGAAGTTATGTCGGGCTGGAGTTCGCCCAGATCTATCGCCGGCTGGGGAGCGAAGTCACGATTGTGGAAATGGGACCACGCTTGATCGGACGGGAAGACGAAGACGTTTCCAAAGCCGTGCACGAGATCCTAGAGGCTGAGGGCATACACATCCGGCTGAATGCCAAATGCATCTCTCTGGCGAAACGCGATGGCGGTGTTGCCGTTGGCATCACATGCGAAGAAGGTCCACCAGAAGTACTAGGCACTCACGTTCTTCTGGCCGTCGGGCGTCTTCCCAACACGAGCGACTTGGGACTGGACAGACCAGGGGTTGCCACCGACCACCGCGGCTACATAGTTGTTGATGATCAGTTGCAAACAAACGTACCAGGCATCTGGGCACTGGGGGACTGCAATGGCCGTGGTGCCTTTACGCATACTTCCTATAACGACTACGAGATTGTTGCGGACAATCTGTTTAACGATGACCATCGCCGGGTTTCCGACCGGATCCAAGCCTACGCGCTGTATATCGATCCGCCTCTGGGGCGATGCGGCATGACGGACGCAGAGATACGGAAATCCGGACGTCGCGCCCTCGCTGCGAAATATCCGATGAGTGAAGTGAGCCGGGCCTACGAAAAAGGCGAGACACAAGGTTTCATCAAAATCTGCGTTGATGCAGAAACGAGACAGATTCTCGGTGCCGCGATTCTCGGAGTCGGGGGCGATGAAGTGATTCACGTTCTACTGGACGTGATGTATGCGAAGGCGCCGTACACGGTCATCCAGCGCGCCATGCACATTCATCCGACGGTCGCGGAGTATCTGCCGATAATTCTCGCCAAACTGGAGCCGTTTAGGTAGCGTCCACCTATTCTTGCTCGATAGTGCTTAAGGGCCGATACCAACGTATCCCCAATACCATCGTCCAATTGCCTCATTTTGGCGCCTCTGTTTTTATGCGTTGAGCGCGTACGAGATCAAATCCGGTATGCGCAGGATGAAAAGTTCTCAGGAGCACCATGGCTCAAACTAGCGTTACCGCAGCGCCAGGCCAAGCAGGAGTTATACAAGCTGATCGCTGCGGAGGTGGAAGCGACATTCGGGATACCGCCTTCCGTCCAATACAAGACCGTGCGGACGGACAAGTGCTCTGGCTGCGAGTATGTCGGCTGAAGATCAGATGGTGCAGTCGTGTCCGGAAGCTAGCCCTATGAAATGGCACCAGGCTCATACGACATGGTTTTTCGAGACGTTCGTGCTGTGTCCCTTCCTCAAGGGCTACAAACCTTTTCGGGAAGAGTTTCAATGGCTTTTCAATAGCTATTACAACTCGCTCGGCCAGGAAATATCGGAGAAAGGCAGGGATTGAGCAACTTTTCGGCGATTGCTGGGAATGGACGGCGAGCGCCTATACCGGTTATCCGGGACACACGCCTCTTCCGGGCGCGCTCGGCGAATATAACAACAAGTTCATGTCCGGCCAAATGGCTCTGCGCGGGGGATGGTGCGTCACTCCTGCGAGTCACATTCCGGCGACCTGTCGGAATTTCTTTCCACTGCTACCAGATGGGAGTTCTGGGGGATTCGCTTGACACGCTGAAAGGATTTGTTGAAATGGCAACCTACGTTCAGACAGTTGACATCGGACATTCTGCAACGGCGGATGAGCGCGAGGCACTCACTCGCGAAGTGCGGCGCGGCCTGACCGCACGGCCACGCTCGCTCTCACCCTGGATGTTCTACGATGCGGAGGGGTCGCGCCTTTTCGAGCGCATCACGACGCTTCCGGAGTACTACCCCACCCGCACAGAGAGAGCGATCCTGGCGGAACACGCTGATGCGATCATTGCTGCAGTTCGTGGCGACAGATCGTTGCCGTTGCGCGTCGTTGAGCTGGGTGCCGGCACGGCCTCCAAAACCTGCATTCTGCTCGAAGCTGCCTTGCGCATTGCGGACGATGTCACTTACGTGCCAGTTGATGTCTGCCCCGACGCTCTTGAGCTGGCGTGCCAAAACGTTGCATGCGCATTACCGGGAGTGCGCATGCAGCCCATCGTCCGGAATTATGTAACTCACCCGCTCCGACTCGACACCTTCGGCGGCACTACGCTCGCACTCTACATCGGCACCAGTATCGGCAACTTCTCTCCTGAGGAAGCAGAACTCATTTTGCGAAATTTGTGTAGCCAGTTGCGAACCGGAGATGCGCTATTGCTCGGTACGGACATGGTGAAAGATGAACGCACGCTCCTGGCTGCCTATGACGACAACGATGGGATCACCGCAGCGTTCAACTTAAACATCCTGCATCGCCTTAATAGAGAACTAGGAGCTAACTTTGACGCCGCTTGCTTCCGTCATCGCGCGCTGTGGAATTCCATTGAGTCTAGGATCGAGATGCACCTCGAGAGCACGCGAGAGCAGCTTGTAAGCATCGAGCACGCGGAGCTTGATGTTCACCTTATGCACCGCGAAACCATTCACACCGAGAATAGTTATAAGTTCACAGACCAGGGCATTCATAGCCTGCTAGGTGAGGCTGGTTTTGCGATCAGAGGGGAATGGAAAGACGGTCGCGGTTGGTACACCCTTACGCTTGGGTGTCTTCGGTAGAGCCTGTGAAACGATGCCTGGATCGCGATTCGCAAAACGCGGGCACTCCCCAAAAGAAGGGCGGAAATTTCACTTTCGGTGAAGTGCCGAATTAACCGCATCGAGCAGAGCCGTGTCGCTGAATGGCTTGAACAGGCATTCACCCGCACCCTGTTCGATCAGCCGCTGGCGGACCAAAATATCTGCATCAGCCGTAATAAAGACGATCGGAATCGTTTGTCGCCGTCGTCTCAGTTCCCGTTGAAGCTCAGGTCCGGTCATTCCAGGCATGGCCACGTCAAGGAGTAGGCATCTGGTCTGGCCGATGCAATCAGACGCGAGGAACTCCTCGGCCGACGAGAACGCGCGAACAGCAAAACCGAATTGCTTCAGTAGGTCAGGTATAGACTCGCGGATGGATGCGTCGTCGTCGACTACCGTTACAAGTATGCGGTCGATGGCGTTCCTTTCCTAGCATTGCACCACGAGTCACAATGCTCCAGTTCAGGGGACGGCGTCCATTGTCCTTTAGTATCGGTTTGCCGCGATGTGAGGATTGACGCCTTCACGGCGCACCGGGACTGGTTACGGCGTTCGCCTGAATATTGCGCATGTTGTCGGCGCGGGCTAAACCCCGGGAAGTCCGAGGAATGGAGAACGAAAATGCGGCTCCTGGACCATCATTCAGTGTCGCCCACAGACGGCCGTGATGTCTCTCGATAATGGAACGGCTAACCGATAGCCCGATTCCCATACCGTCGGCTTTGGTCGTATAGAACGCGTCGAAAAGACGATCCGAGGCCTGAGGATCAAAACCGATTCCCGCATCTTGCACCGTCAGACGCACCCGATCACCGGCATCTCGCTCGGTTCTGATCACCAGTTGTCGCGGACGATCTTCGACTGTGCTCATGGCGTCTGAGCCATTCCTAAGCAGGTTCAGTATGACTTGCTGAAGTTGGACACGATCGCCTGTGATGAACGGTAGGTCGTCGGCAAGTTCGGGACAGAGCGTTACCCGGTTGTTCTGAAGTTCCACTATGGACAGTGCAATCACCTCAAGAACGGCATCGTTCAGGTTCAGAGATTCGGTCGTGGGCTCCTTCTTTCTAAAAAGTGCGCGCAACCGGGCGATCACCTCGGACATACGGTTGCCGTCGCGAATCGTGCGCCGGGCAGTTTCGCGAGCGCCCTCGACCTGGGGAGGGTCAGTCGCCAGCATCCTCAGACAAGTACTGGCGTTTGTGATGATGCCGGACAGCGGCTGGTTGACTTCGTGGGCGATGGACGCTGTCAGCGCTCCGAGGCTCATCACCCTGGCCACGTTTGCAAGCTCCGATTGAGCCTTGTCGCGTGCTTCTTCCGCCAGCCTGCGAGCCGTGACGTCCTGAACGGAGGCCACGTACTCTGGCTGACCATCGTGGTCCTGGGTCGCATGGGCGATCGCATGCAGATACTTGATCGAGTGGTCTGGCATCAGCAAGCGGTACCGCCATTCAAAGTGGTGGCCACCCTGTCGCGCCTGATCCACCATCTTCATTTTCTCGATCAAGGTGAGGTCTTCCGGATGGACTCGGCTACGGATCAGTTCAAGCGTGACGGGCACGCCAATCTCGAGCTCGTAGATGCGATACAGCTCCGCTGACCACGTGATTTCGTCTGTCGCTGGGCGCCAGGAATAGCTGCCGACTTGACCGAGGCGCTGACCCTCCGAGAGGAATGCCTCGCTGCGCAGCAACTTCTCTTCGGCGCGCTTCCGGTCGTCGATATCGGTCGAAGTACCGACAAATTTGATGACCTCTCCCTCTGCGTCGCGCAAGACCACGGCTCGATTGAGATGCCAGCGATAGGTTCCGTCCCGAGCGCGGAGAAACCTGATTTCCATTGCAAAACCCTGTCCCGAGCGTACTCCCGCCCAGAAACTCTTCTCCGCTGTTTCCCGGTCCTCGGGGTGGACAGAGGTCATCCATGCCTCGGGGTGCGACCGCACGGACTCGAGGGTCTGCCCAGCGTATTCAAGCCAAACTTGATTCACGAAGTCCGGAGTGCCATCAGGCTTGAGCGTCCAGGCCGCTACCGGAATATGCTGTAGCAGCCCAACTTGGAGTTGCAGCTCTGCATTAGCTGCGGCAAGTTCCGCCGTTCGCTGCGCGACCTGTTGATCGAGTTGGTCGGCGATATGCTTCTGTTGAATCCGGAGCTGGGCCTCCTGCAGCCCTATCGAAGCCTGACTCGCCGCTACGCTCAGAAGAAGTGCCTCCGTCTGCCGCGGGAAATCCGTTCGCTGACTTGCTGCTACGATGATACCGAGCTCGCCTTGTAACCCCAGGGGCAGAGGCACGATCGAAACGTCCCCCTCTCCCAAGATGTTCCGAAGCAAAGGGGGCCATTTCCGTGAGTTGTGTGCAAACGAGCTGCTGAGTGCCTCGCAGATCTCGTGGGTCGAGGGCATCGGTCCTCGCGGTTCGGCTAGCCGGACGATCTCCACAGGCGCCTCGCCGACTGGATTGTTCAGCCGTACCGAGATAAGGTCCAGGCTAAGCATGCGCATCAGCGCATCGAGCAACGTATGAAGAATTTGGGATGGATTACTGACAGTCCATATACCAGGAAGAGCAAGCAGGCTGACAAGATCGTTGATGCACCGTTGAAGGCGCTTGATCTCTCCGCCGGCTTGTTCGTATTGGACGTCCATATCAGGCAGCTGTAGAGGATGAAGAAGTCCGCATAGCCCGACGTTCACGAAGGTCGGGCAGAAACTCCTCTGGAGGCACAAAGAACGGATTTCGTCGCAGAATGCCGCCGATGATGACCATCGGATGGGTCCGCATAATGTCAACCACCGCGTCGCCGCCGAACTTGCCTAGATGGTAGGTGCAGATGACGACGTCGTCGTGCCGACGCCAGACGTCATTCACGCGTGATTCGAACTCAACGAGATCGTCAATATAGGATCGATCTTCAACCGCCCAGTCCATGCGACAGCAAATACGACTGAGCGGGAAGCTACCCTTAGCGTTACCGCTCGCCATTCGCTCGAATGCTGCCAGCATCCGGTCCTTATCGAAACGGCCTTCCCGAAGATAGACTTCGGTGTTGATGCGAACCTCGAGTTGTCCGGTCCGCTCGGCAGCTGCCGGGTCAATTCCGACTGCGGCCAGTCGCAGCCGATGATTATGATGTTGATCCGGATTCACGACGTGGACCGCCTTGTCGCCACACTCGAAGCCATCCCTGATGAACGGCAGCAAAACGCGATATTCCTCATCGGGGTCATTGAAAAACGCGCAGACATGACGCACTTCGCCAAGCTGGAAACCGGCAAGGGAAATCGGTGCAGTCTTCTTCATATTGTCTCCTTCCGCAGGGCTTGCCCGTCGCAACTTTCTATAGGGCAAATGATTAAGACCGCGAACATGGCGGTTACGCCGCCGCGGCTCGGCGTGCAAGACCAAGTCTGCCGGCCATTTTCACGAGGTCGGCAAGAGAGTGGGCCATCATCTTTTGCATCACCTTGCCCCGGTGCGCCTTCACCGTGACTTCGCTGATACCGAGCTCCCCACCGACCTGTTTATTGAGCAAGCCTGAAACCACCAACGCCATTACCTGTCGCTCGCGCTGGGAAAGCGAGGCGTAGCGGTCCCGTAGCACCCGCATCTCTGCCTTCAGGCTAAGAGCAACTCGGCTGCGTTCAAGTGCTGACCGTATGGCGGTCAACAGAACGTCGTCATTGAACGGCTTCGTCAAGAGTTCGACAGCCCCCGCTTTCATGGCCTGGACGGTCATGGGCACATCGCCGTGGCCAGTGATGAAGATGATCGGCATTTCAGTTCGTTCGACAGCGATGCGCTTCTGGAGCTCGAGACCAGTTAGGCCTGGCAGGGAAAAATCCAGCACCAGGCAGTTCGGAACGAGAGGTCGTGGACGGGCAAGAAATTCTTGCGCAGAAGAGAAAGTCTCCGGCTGCCAGCGCTCGCAGCGGATCAACAATTCCAGCGATTCGCGCACGGAGACGTCATCGTCGACCACGAAGACGATTGGTCCGATACCTAACGGAGGTGGTGTCCCCAACTCGTGGCAAGGTGCATGCGTTGAATTCATTTTTCACTCCTTGATTCCCTCTTGGCAATTGTTTTGCTGAGAGAACTTTAAGGCTGAACGAATGATTTGGAGAAGCTGCTCGTCGCTAAAAGGCTTGCCCAGAAAAGCGGCAGCGCCCGCTTGCATCGCTCGTTGACGGGAATCTTCGCGCTCGTAACCGGTAATGAAGATGATTGGAATGCCGCGGCCCGAGGCACCGAGGTGACTTTGAAGCTGCAGACCATTCATGCCCGGCATCTGCACGTCAACGATGAGACATGAGGTATCGTGCAAATGGCCGGAATTCAGGAAAGTCTCCGCAGATTCGAAAGCCGCCGCCTGATACCCGAAGGATTCGATGAGCAGAGTGGTGGTCCTGCGAACTGACTCATCGTCGTCAACGATCGAGATCAGATTCTCTGTCACTCAGAATCCCTCACCGGTTTCAAGCTATTCGCAGAGGGAGAAAGAATCTATTGGGTGTTGGTGGATTTAGATCCTAAAAAGGACGATTCGAGTAAGCTTTCGCTTACGAGGCCTTTTCCGCGGGTCCTTTAAGCTTTTCGATCATTCTGACGAGGTCGACAAGGGACTCTGCGTGCATCTTCTCCATGGCCCGACTACGCTGGACCTTTACAGTACTTTCCGCAGTGCCGAGCTCGCCCGCAATTTGTTTATTGAGCATGCCCGACGCGAGCATGGAGATCACCTGCTGCTCGCGAGAAGTCAACGAGTCGAAGCGCTGTTGGAGTTCCGTTATTTCCTTCTCCTGTTCACGTCTGGCACGATCCCGCTCCAGTGCGATGCGAACAGCATCCAGCAGATCCTGATCGCGGAATGGCTTCGTGAGGAATTCAACTGCCCCAGCTTTGATAGCGCGAACACTCATTGGAATGTCGCCATGGCCAGTGAGAAAAACGATCGGAATATGAATCTTTCTCGTTGCGAGCTCGCGCTGAAAGTCGAGTCCACTCAGCCCGGGAAGTCTGACGTCCAGCACGAGGCAACTAGGATTATCTGATGGCTTTCTATGCAAGAAGGCGTCCGCTGAGCCAAAGCTCTCAACCTGTAGCCCCACGGTACTTAAGAGGAACTTGAGCGAAGAACGGACGGATGCGTCGTCGTCGACCACAAAGACGATGGAAGCAGCTGTCACGCCGCGCCCCCGGTACTGACTGGCAGCGTAAAGGAAAACACAGCACCAAAAGGAGAATTCGGCATGGCCCAGAGCCGTCCCCCATGGTTTTCAATGAGTGAACGGCTGATCGACAAACCCATGCCCATGCCGTTCGCTTTGGTTGTGAAGAAGGGCGTGAATACTTGATCTGCTGCTGATCCAAGGCCATGGCCTGAGTCGCGCACCGCAACGAGTATGTCTCCAGATTCGTCAACCCGGGACTCCACCCAAAGGGCGCGAGGTTGATCTGTAACTGGGATCATGGCCTCAATGCCATTCATGATCAAGTTCAGCAGAACCTGTTGCATCTGAACCCGGTCCGCCGATACCAGCGGGAGTGCCCTGGTTAGTTGGCGTTCGAGCCGAATTCGATTTTCATAAAGCTCACGGTCAGCTAGAGCCAACACCTCTTGAATCACGTCGTTTATGTCGAGCCTGTTCTTTTCGATAGGTTCCTTTTTTATGAATCCGCGAATTCGAGCAACAACGGCGCTCGCTCGAGTGCCATCGGCCACAATTTCCTCAAGAGCCCGGCCTAGAATTTCAGGTGTAAGCTTGTCAGCTGCGAGCAGTCGCAGGCAAGCATTGCTGTTATTGGTGACAGCGGTAAGCGGCTGATTGACTTCGTGGGCGATGGATGCTGCAAGTTCCCCCATGGTGGTCAGCCTGGAAACCCGCGCGAGCTCCGCTTGCGTCATCTGCAACGCTTCTTGTGCACGCTTTCTTTCAATTCCCTGCGCGATCAAGTCCGCACCAGACGCCAGTGTCTCGGTTGTCTCTGAGGTGACCGGTTTCCGAGAGAACATGGCCAGCACGCCCACGGTGCGATCTCCTACGCTCAATGGGTAGCCGGCGAAGCTAGCCATCCCTTCTTTTTCTGCCCATGCTCTGTTACTGATTCGAGGATCATTCAGAACATCATTGGTCAGGTGCGCTTTTCGTTCCTGCGCAATCATCCCAATTTTGAATTGTCCCATCGGAATGCGGCTGTGAGGTCCGTCGAGATGTGTGTACATGCCCGCGCTGGCCTGCAGCTCCAACATCTTTCCATCGCCGCTCAGAGTCCAAATCCTCGCAAATGCTGCATCGAGATGGCGCACGATGGCTGCGCTGCACTCACCCAGGATCGTCTTCAAACTTCCCTTGTTACCGAAAGCCATGCTCACTTCGGCGCGGACAGCGATCTGGCGCGCGTGCGCTGCTCGCAACTCCTCTGCCTGCTTTCTTTCACTGATATCCCTGATGAAGCCGGTAAATACCTTATGCCCATCTCTGGATAGTTCTCCAAACGAGATTTCTACAGGGAATTCTTGGCCACTCTTGCGCAGCGCGGTCAGTTCAGTGCCTTGCCAGTTGATGTGCCGCTGGCCGGTAGCCAAATAGCGACTGAACCCTTTCTCGTGCAATTTCCGGAGGAATTCCGGCATCAATACGGTCAACGGCTTCCCGATCAACTCCGCCGGATCATAACCAAAGATTCTGGCGCTTGCGGGATTGGCAAATAGAATCGAGCCTCGCTCGTCGATGCTTATTACTGCATCGGGGGCCGTTTCAACCACGAGACGGTAGTTCTCTTCGCTATAGCGGAGGGCAGATTCCTCGCGTTCGTCGTCGGATTTGTGCATGTTGTTCTTCCAGCAGACATGCGTTGCGAACCTTGCCCCGAGGTTCTTGGTTTAAGGCATTCTAAACCGAAAAGGACACTTGGGCCATTTCGGTGGCGACATTCCTCGCAACCTCATTGGCAGCGATATCCGGGAACTGCCTTCCGACCACCGCTGGGCTCGGACGTGGCGCGGAGACGATACAAAGGTATCGCCGATACCATTGTCCAATTGTCCAGCTTCTGAGCTTCTGTTCTGATCACTCGCATCGACCGAACTCCATCGAAAGGCTCATAAGAGCTGGCGAACGAACATGAGAATACTCTCCCGAGGCCGTCATAGAATCCGACGATCTTTGACCAGAATTACATGCCGCGTAGCTAAATAATCATTATCGGAAAGGGCACATTGCATGAAGGGGTTTGCTTACCGGCAGTTTGCGGTTGTGGCGCTGGCTGGAGTGATCGCCTACATGGCTCACGCCTCTGGACGCTTCGATGGTGAGGCGGACCCGGTCTTCGGAATCACAATCCCTCCCGGATACCGAGATTGGAAGCTGATCTCCGTGGCCCATGAAGAAGGCAATCTGAACGATCTTCGCGCCCTTCTCGGCAACGATGTAGCGATCAAAGCATATCGTGAGGGGAAGCTTCCGTTCCCGGACGGCACAATCATCGCACGCCTGGCTTGGAGTTATGTCCCGTCCGAGGAAAACAACAAAGTCTTTGGCCGTTCCCAATCTTTCGTGGCCGGACCCGCCACGAACGTTCAGTTTATGGTGAAGGACTCGAAAACATATGCCGCGACGGGTGGCTGGGGGTTTGCTCAATTCAAAGACGGCAAACCTGCCAGCGCGGCGCTGCTCAAAACCTGCTTTCCCTGCCACGAGCCTGTCAAAGCTCGCGACTTTGTCTTCACCCAATACGCACCCTGATTAGGAGAGAGTGCCATGGACAAGGAAAGATCGCTTTCAAATTCGACTTGCGAAGAGCAGATCAAAATGGCGGAGCGCGAGTTATCAGCGTTCGTTCGTGCGGTGACTGAACTGTTCGGTCCGGAGCAGGCTAGGCTTTCGACTGAGGACTGGCTCGACGAGTTAGAACTGAAGGATATGCTGCCTCGAGCCACCAGTCGAGATTGGCGAGCGGTCACAGTAGCAGCCTCCGCTCGATTGGCGAATCGCGGGACTCTAGCCCGAGATCATCGAAGGCTTGCGAAATCGACTGATACCAAGGTTTCGCCAATACTATCGTCCAATTGTTTCGCATCTGCGCTTCCGGTGTAATGGCTCATCGCAGTAATGACCGCTCGTCTACGCCGAACCGCTGAGGAGAGCACGCCGATGAAGAGGCTTTAATGCAAATAGTGATTTCAGTTTACTGACATATCGAATGGAGGAACCGCAATGAGAGGCTTCAGATTCTTCTTAGTTGCAGTCGCAACAATGGCAGGTCTTATCGCCATTATTTCTGCCTCCGGCCACGCGGACGAGCAGTCCGCTCCCTACGTTACGGACATCCCTCACGGATACCGTGACTGGCAGTGGATCTCCTCCGCCCATGAAGCAGGCAACCTGAACAGTTTAGGAGCGGTCTTGGGCAACGACGTAGCGATCAAAGCCTTCCGCGCAACGAAGCTTCCGTTCCCGGACGGCACAATCATTGCCGCTTTGCATTACCGTTACGTCCCGTCGGACGAAAACAACAAAGTGTTTGGCCAGGCCCAATCTTTCGTTCCCGGCGCCCCCACGAACATTCAATTTATGGTCAAGGACTCAACCAAGTACGCCGCAACCGGCGGTTGGGGGTTCGGGCATTTCGGCACCGACGGCAAACCTGGCGACGCGGCGTTTATGAAGAGCTGCTTCCCCTGCCATGAGAAGACCAAAGGAAGCGACCTTGTTTTTACTCGGTATGCACCCTGATCACCGGCAAGGCACAGCTTCGCGTAGTTCTAACGATGTGAGGTGTGATCGAGAATCAACGGCCGCACACGAAAATCTAGAACAAGGGAGAAGATCATATGTCGCACCACTACTCCGGACCGGACTTTGGCTTTCCCCACGGGGACGCGCGCCTCGACCTCACTGACCTGTATGCATTCCCCAAGCCCGGGGATGTTGGCAAATCGATCGTGATTATGAACGTGCATCCATCCGCCGGTGTGAACCCAGCCGGGCCCACAACGGACGAACCCTTTGCGACTGAAGCGATCTATGAGATCAAGATCGACACTGACGGCGACGCCGTCGCCGACATCGCATACCGAGTGCGCTTCACTTCAGATAAGAACGGAGCCCAGACTGGAACATTGCGCCGTGTTCAAGGTAAGAAGGCCGCCAGCATTGGGAACGACGGGCAGACGATCATCGAAGGAGCACCCGTCTCGGCCACAAGCGAGGCACACATAACCGCGGCCGGGGACTATTGCTTTTTCGCCGGATGGCGGAGCGATCCGTTCTTCTTCGACGTAAATGGCGCGCTGAACAACCTGCAGTTCACAGGCGAGGACTACTTTAACGACAAGGATGTGTGCAGCATTGTGCTCGAGTTGCCCAACTCTGCCCTTGGTTCTAAGAGAGTGGGGCTGTGGGCTCGCACGGTAGACGGCACCGGCGGAAAGTGGGTTCAGGCGGACCGCGGTGCGCGCCCAAACCAAACTCCCTTCCTTGCCGGGGAGCAGAACAGTGCGTATCTTGCCGCGGCGCCGGTAGACGATGCCCGCTTCGTCGCGGTGTTCGCGCACGCTCTGGAACACAGCGGTGGATATACGCCGGCGGATGCAACGCGAGTCGCCGGAACTCTTCTGCCGGACATCCTCCACTATGATCCCACAAGGCCGGCGGCCTACCCGGACAATGGCCGGGCACTCACTGACGACGTCGTAGATTTTTTCCTTCCTCTTCTCAGCAATGGAAGGGTGACGCGAGACGACGTAGGGCCGCACACCGACCTGCTCACTACGTTCCCTTACCTCGGCTCGCCGCACAAGGTGCGATCCGCGGAACAGGTAGCCGCATAAGCATGCACGGAGGCAGGCTCGGAATTTCGTTCCCCTCGATGCGTTGCGTCTTTGCGTTCTCAGTATTGTTGTTGACGATTTCTGCGATGGTCGCATTTTGCAACTGGTTGCCGAGGTTCAGGAGTTCCAAGTCCAGATGTGACGAGAGGAACATGCCATGAAGAATTTAATTTTTTATCGCAGCACGCAGGTTGATGGGCTCTCTATCTTCTACAGGGAAGCCGGTCCCAAGGACGCGCCGACACTTCTCTTGCTGCACGGTCTGCCCTCCTCTTCGCGAATGTTCGAGCCTCTCTTCACCCGTCTTTCCGATCGCTATCACCTTGTCGCGCCCGATTACCCAGGCTTCGGTCACAGCGACTGGCCGGACCCGAAACAATTCGCGTACACCTTCGATCACATCGCGGAAATAATGAATCACTTCACCGAAGCGCTCGGTCTCTCCCGCTTCAACCTCTACATGCAGGATTACGGTGGCCCCGTCGGCTTTCGCATGGTCTTGGCCCACCCGGAGCGAGTCGAAGCTCTCATCATCCAGGATGCGGTAGCCCACAACACCGGTCTCGGCGAGAAGTGGAAAACGCGACGCGCCTTCTGGGCCGATCGCCCTGCCAACGAAAGCGCGCTGCGCACAAATCTCCTGTCGCTTGTAACTACGATGGCTCGCCACGCGGGGAACGATCCCAACGTGGAACGCCATGACCCCGATCTCTGGACCGACGAATTTTATTTTCTAAACCAGCCCGGCCAGGCTGAAATTCAAAGTGACCTCTTCTACGACTACCGTACCAACGTCGATTCCTACCCGAAATGGCAAGCATGGATGCGCGAGAAACAGCCGCGCCTGCTGGTGATCTGGGGCAAGTATGAGTCCTCGTTCGACCCATCGGAGCCAGAAGCTTATCGCCGGGATGTGCCAAAGGCCGAAGTCCACATCGTCGATGGCGGCCACTTCGCCTTGGACACTGCGGCGGACGAAATCGCCGCCCTGGTGGTGGGCTTCATAGGTTCTTCGCGCGGAGGGGTTTTGGCACGGCGGGCTGGATGAAGCGGCTTTTGAGAGGGACGGTGCCCAGCGATGTAATGGGTTCGGACCTTTAAGCTGAAGGATTGTTATGTCTGGCAAGAAAACAGCAATCATCGCTGGAGCGTTGGGAGGTATTAGCTCCGGTTTAGTTGAAGGGTGTCTGAGAGAAAGCGCGATTCACTTCCTAATTTGCGACAGGTTTTGTCCCGACTGATTCCGCCGCTTCACACCTAATCCGAATGGACTAATCGCTTGCACACTCTTTTGGCCAAGCGTAGTGTGATGGCGCGGCGCTTTGGCCAGAAATTCCCCCCTTCCCACACCGCACCGACAAGCATGAATTCAAGGAGGCCGAATATGTTCCGTCGGCGAAGTACCTTGCGCCAACTGAGCGATGAGTTGAGGGCTCTTGAAGTCTTCGATCGGATTCACGATTTAGCCAGCCCCGCAAATCAGGCAAATGACAACGCCTACCCGGCTCGGCGGGTAAGGCTCAACGAGATCCGCGCTGAGATTGAACGCTTGAACGCGCTACGGCCCGAACAACGGAACTCGGCCCGGCTAGGTGGGGCGGTCGCGCTTGTTTGCTCAGTTGGATGGGCTTTGTTTTACTACCTGCTCCGGTGACCAACTCGGAAGTGGAGCGAGAAGCCAGTTCGAAGATTTTCGCCTCGTTCTTCCGCTGAAAGCAAACTTCAACGATAGGATCGCAGCAGCGATGCGAGCGTTGAATCCGCCGATCCGAATCTCTTGTCCGCGTTTCTCCGCTGCGGTGCGGAAGTCGCGCCGCAAGTACAAATGCCTTGTCCGCTACCAAGAGCCGAGGCGGAAGCGCATTGGTTCTGCAATGCAGCAAGTTCGTCGTTCCCCAACGGTGCCAGCTGGAAGGGATTCTCGGTAATGGCAAACCTGGAACTCGCGGGAGCCTGAACATTTGAGGACCAGGCGATCAGGTTCGCATCCGGCTTTACCACGGTTGGATCGCAGGTCGCACCCGAAGACAATTCTGCCGAGACGATCTTGATCACGCCGGCCGTAGATTTAACCCCGGTAAGAGGATTTCCAGTCAGATCCGAATTCACGGAAAGAGTGAGAAGTCCGTCCGGCGACATCTGGCAGGCACAACACTCGCTGAGTTGTTGATCTTGATCAAAGACATATACATCGGCACACAAATCTCCTCCGCTGAGCCCTGGATTGGTCAACCTTATGGTGGCGTCGGCGAACCCTGCCGTATGAGCATTGCTGAAGTAGGAAACAGCCAATGCCGGTTCAACGGTCAGGTCTGCGGAACCATTCACCGAATCGGAAGAAACTGAGATCGCTGTATGCCCCATCTTTCGAGCCAGCACCAGGCCATGGTCACTCACGCCTGCGATGGATTTATCTGAGGAACTCCATGTCCCGCGCGTTGTCATATCCATAGACGTGCCGTCGCTGAACTTCGCCAAAGCACTCAGCTGCTGCTGGCCTCCCAAGGCCATTTCAGAGTTCGCTGGGACAATTGAGATGGAAACGACCACCGGAGGGCCGACCAACATTTGGGTCTCGCCTTTGACCGAGCCCGACGTTGCCGTCACCGTCACTGAGCCTTGCGCGCAAGTTGTCCCCATGCCTGACTGGTTCAGGCCGAGGATCGACGGATCAGAAGACTTCCACTTCGCTAAATTCGTTAGATCCCGAGTGCTGCCGTCATTGTAGTTTCCAATGGCGGAGAGTTGCTGTTTCTCGCCCAACGGAATGGTCGCGGCACTCGGGCTGAGAGAGATAGTTTGCAGGACGGGTGCGACAACCGTAATCGTGTCGGACGTGCTCACGCTATTCGAGGTCGCAGTGATGGTAGCGGCGCCGAGTGATTGTGCGGTGGCGATGCCTGTGTTGCTGACCGAAATAATTCCGGCGGGAACTGTCGACCACGAAACCGATGCGGAAAGATCCTGTGTGCTTCCATCCGTGAATGTCCCGGTTGCGCTAAGTTGTACGGAATGGTTGGGCGTGAGCGACGGACTTTGAGGCGCAACGGCAATGGACACCAAGACCGCAGCATTTATCGTGAGAGACGCGGAAGAGCTTACAGCCTGATAGACACCTTTGATCACGGTTGTTCCAACAGCCTTGCTACTCGCCAGGCCGGCCGTGCTCACAGAGGCAATTTGAGGCTGGGCCGAGGTCCAGGTGGTCGCACCGCTTACGTCTTCTTTGCTGCCATCGCTGAAGACCGCCGTTGCACTGAATTGCTGGGTCTTTCCGAGTGCCACAGCGGATCCTTGCGGAGCGAGCACGATGGACTGAACGCTCTTGGCCCGAGCCGTGACTGGGTGTCCCATGTTGCTCGCTCCACATCCCGCCAGAGCGATCGAAAGTCCAACACAAAAGACCGACCAGAAAAGGCACGATAAGGGCCGACGATGAAGGAAGATTCTCATTGGACGTACCTGGAAACGCAGGCGGGGAGAGAAGGCGCACTGCGTACTGGATTCTGGCGCGTGGCCAGCATCAATTTGCGCCACCACTCCGGCGTTTTCAATCTCCGCTGAGTCTAGCCCGAATGGGTTAGATCGGCAGGTGTAAGCAAAATGGGTATGCAGAGAGAAACATCGCTCTGGGGGCCCGAACACGACTCGGTTCGAAATCGATTCAGAACAAGAATTGCAGACCCGCGAGGTAAGTGTCAGGCTGCAATCGCTGCTTCTGGATCCAGCGCACTTGCATGAGAGTGGGAATGCTAACCGGCGGTTCTGAGATCGTAATGTCACAACGCACCAGCGATGATTGCGGGACGGGTTCTGTGCTGATGAAGCATATGCCGCCACGGCTCACGTTGTGCACGCGGCCACTCACCGTTTTGCTGCTCTTGGCTCCGGAACGGAGAGGTTGAATTTCGCGCACACGGAGCTCGAACAGTTCCGGAAAACGCGGATGCTGCCTGCGATCTAACGCCGTAGATCGTTTCACGAGCAAGGATCATTACGCGAATCAAGCGAACGCGTAAACTGCTCGAATGGATTAGCCCAACCTGCTTAGGAATCCCGTGAGTCTCTATCTGCCTGGCCCGATCACCTTTCCCAGGATTCCGGACCTCGTAGAGACTCCCATCTTCACCATCACGATGCGCAAGAAAGCTTTCACGGTATTCGGGCTGATTTGCATGCGCGTCGCAATCTCTTTACTTGTTAAACCCTGAACCAGAAGCTCCACGGTTTCTTTTTCTCTTTGTGTCAGTTCAAACTCCTGCCCGATCTGGGCGACGGCAATAATGCCCGACGAACTTCGCTCCAGAATCAGCGCCGTCAGCAGAGGCATCGAGTGATTATTGGTTTCGACCTGAAAACTGCGGCAGAAATATTTCCGCTTGCCGGACTTGAACTCCTTGACGAAATCAAGACCGGAAGGAGGCTGACGGCTCACGAGTCCGGTGCGGATTTTGTCGGCCAGATATACATCGATTCTCTTGATCCGATCAGGCAAATTCGGGTAAGTGAGGATCCTGACAGCTTCATGATTCGAAGCAACCGGTCCAAAAGAATTGTCGAGTAACAGGAACCCAGGTTGAGAATTTACCGATAACACATCATTCTCCTTGAGGTTCTAAAAATCAGTCGCTCAGCACGAAGACATACTCCTCATGCGCGAGAGGAAGACAAATCAAATTGGAGTTTTAGTGGCGGAGCTTAGGGGAGGAGATAAAGGCGCCGCCCAGGAATTTCAAAATTGCGCACGCTGGGGCCCGACGACTAATTACTCTGCGACTCGTGATAAACGAAACCGCCGTCTCGTGCGGGGGGTCGAGCGTATCCATCGCCCTGGATACTATGCGATTCCAACATTCACTGGGTACCGTGCAAGTCTAATACCCTTTTTAGAATGCCAAGAGTATCCAACTGATTTTGCGGGAAAGTCAAGGATCATCTGAGGCCACTCAGGCGAAGCCTTATTAACTAACCCGAAAGGAGTAGTCTCCTAGCCGCATTGGCTAGACCACCGGTGGCATTGCCAGTCCCTTCTCCGAGTGCTTCAATCCACACAGAATGCAGTACGGGATCTTATGAGCATGCGGATTGCCTGGATTGACGGGCTCGTCCTCATCCGGCCTGGATGCGGACGTGGTTTGCTTAGCGCAGCGATTTTTGTGCTTGGCATCTGCCCGTTGGTGGGTGCGCAGGAACCGGTAACAACCACAGATCATGTGCAACCGGCTGCAACTCAGCGACAGGAAACTGTGCAGAAGGATGCAACCTTAAGGAACGGCTCCGACTCGGCAAGTTGCGCGAAGCCGAATGCACCGACGACTATCCTTGCACCTACGAAAGCTTCATCGATGACAAGCAAGCAAGATCAAGGTCTCAGCGAAGAAGACAACTCGGCCTCGTCGTATACTCTCGCAGTTAAACGCAAGAACGAAAACTTAAAAGACCAAATTGAGCAGAACCACAATACGCGCCGGCCTCGTGGCTTTCACTCCGAGTCAGTCGAGACGAACCCAAGCATTGGCGGACAATGTACTCCGGCAGAAAACGTTCCAACAGAGGAATCGGCTTCGCCGAATTGATCACTATGGACTCGATGGCAGCTTGGCGAATCGTTTGTGCAAGTAAGATCGATATGTTCATTGCGGCATTCATTCTGATGGCTTCCCCTTCGCTGCTCTTAGCCCAGAACTCGCCGGCAGCCGTCTGTCACATGGATTCAAGCGGATTCTGTATCAGCGGCAATATACAGAACCCACCGAGTTGGACTCCGACACAGCAGAATAGTCCGGTCGTGCTGCCGCCAACTACACCAGCGGCGGCGGCGACTTCCACAGTAAATGCGACGCCGCCGAGATATGCCACTCCGCCCAAACTCGAGGTTGATTTCCGCAATGGTTTGTTGCGAATCGTGGCCGAGAACATTTCCCTCCGCGACACCCTGAAGGCCATTAGCGCGCATACCGGAGCCGAAGTGCAGGTGCCGCTTGGCACGCTTGAAGATCGTGTTTATGTTCACCTCGGACCTGGCACATCGGAGCAGATCATCGGGCAACTCCTCAAAGGGACTCAGTTCAATTACCTCATCCTTTCATCGGATGCAGAGCCAGGCGGAATCGCGCGACTGATCCTGACTAAAAGTACGACCGCGACTAATGGCTCGACCAATGCCGCGGCTAGTTCGCTCAGCGACAATCAGGAGGCGCCGCAACTTTACGGCGCTGTTAGCGGCGACACTACTTCGATGGATTTGCTGCCGCCTCAGGAGGCACCGGCAACAGATGCGGCAGCGAGCCTTCCCGCCGCGAGTTGGATCCACCACGATGGCGCTACTCTCTCCGCGGAGCAGCTCGATCAGATGCAGAAGGCACAGATCCAGCAGGAACAACAGCAGTTCAGCCAGCAACTGCAACAAAAGCAGCAGCAGGAAAAGGATCAGGCCAACCAGAACTCTTCGCAGCAGTAAACTCACCACCCTCCTCAGAAAGATTCATTGCGAGAGATTGTTTCTGAAGCATCAACATCTGCTTCGATATTCAATGCATCCTGCGAATCGCTTGCCCGCACAAAGCGCGGTGTAAATCTTCTAATCCTTCTGGCTAGTCTTTCAGAACTACTGCAGTCGCTCTAACACGTGCGTGGAATTGGCGAACTAATTCGATTGGTGTAGCGTGCGCAGAGTAGTGACAATGGTTAGGCCACGTGGGTAGTTGTAAACAGCGATGCGATGGGTAGATTGTTTTCCTGCGCGCGCCACTCGTTCTCTCCTCCCCCCACCCGGCACGCGTCTAGGAGATTCCACAAGCATGAAACAGCTATGTAGAACACTGCCTGTACTCGTCTTTGCTTTGCTCGTGCTGGGCTTGACGACCGGAGCAATGGCGCAAACCGATGTTTACCGAGTCAATTATTTCTCCAACAACGCAGCTCCCGCTCCCGACGCAACGGTGAGAATCGATAATCCTGGCCTCACGTACGGCAATCTGTGCGCGATGGTTTACGTGTTCGATGCGGACCAGCAGTTGTCGGAGTGCTGCGGCTGCGTCGAAACCCACAACGGGCTACGGACTCTGTCCGTTCGGTCCAACCTGACGTCGAACCCGCTGACCGGTGTGATCTCGCGAAATGGCGTCATCAAAGTCGTTTCGGCCGCGGTCAACAACTCCCCCTGTGATCCGACGTCTAATGTTTCCCCTACCCCGAATCTGCGGGTATGGGTCACGCACGTTCAGAACGCCGTCGGAAACGCGTACCCCATTACCGAGACTGAATCCTCGGATTCAACGCTGGGTGCCACGGAACTGGCCAATCTGCAGGCCCAGTGCGCATTCATCGGCATTCTCGGCAGCGGGCACGGCATTTGCAGCTGCGGAACTGGCGACTAGTGCACGTGAATGTGGGGCATGCATTAGTGGGCCTGCCCCACATTTCAAATCCGTAGGGAAACGTTTCGAGTTGTTTTTCAAATACTGATTCGCTGAGGGAGTAAATGACTACGCGGATGCGACAGCTGGGTATCTTACTTGGACTTCTGCTTATTGCAGGGCTTTGCTGTGCACAACAGGCCGAGGATGCTTCGCAGGTCGTCGCCGAAGTCGGCGGACAAAAGCTGACAGTCGGCGACTTACAACGGGAGCAGGGAGGGAAGCTGCTGCAGTCCCGATACCAGTACTACATGAACCAGCGAAAGGCACTGGATCAACTCGTGGACGACAAGCTCATCGAGATGGAGGCACGGAATCGTCATCTCACGGCGGATGAGTTACTGAACAAAGTCGTCTACAAAGACTTGAAAGACCCTACGGAAGATCAACTTCAGGTCTACTACGAAGGTATGGAGTCCACCGAATCGTATGAAGCGGTGCGTGACAGTGTGCTGCAGCATATTCGCGAGTTGCGGCGCGAAAAAGCGCGAGCCGCATTCGTCAAAGAACTGCGGACTCAGGCGCGAGTACAGATCCTGCTCGAACCGCCTCTCATTGATGTGAAAGTGAAGGACGCTTACGCACAGGGCGCCAAGAATTCTCCGGTGACTCTGGTGGAATTTGCAGACTACGAATGCCCATATTGCCAGCGCATCATCCCTGACCTGCAAAAACTGGAAAAGGAATATGCCGGCCGGCTGGCAGTCGTCTACAAGGACTTTCCTCTCCCCATGCACCACACGGCAGAGAAGGCCGCTGAAGCTGCACGGTGCGCCGGCGAGCAAGGCAAGTTCTGGGAATACCACGATGTCCTTTTCTACAGCAAGCAACTGCAGGTTTCTGATCTGAAGACTCATGCCCGTGTGCTCAAGCTGGACGGAGACCGCTTCGACAAGTGCCTGGATGACGGCGCTGAAGCCGCCAACGTTAAAAAAGATTCGGAAGAAGCGCATCAGATTGGCTTAACCGGCACGCCAAGTTTTTTCGTAAACGGGCACTTCTTCAGCGGCGCGGCGGACTACACCGTTCTGAAAGAAATGGTCGACATGCAACTAACCCTTTCATCGCAACCAGCTTCTCGAACAGAAGTCTCGAAGACAACTGCAGAATCGGCCACTTCCGGACAAATACCGTCTACTGGCAAGCAGGAGTAACCCGGAGAGTGAACTCGACGGTTGAAGTTTGGTAAATGAAATGAAACACCTCATCGTAATCATCTTGACGGTTTGTTGCGTAGGCTTCGCTGCAGTTCCGGCACTCGCTGCTGTTTCGGTCTCGCTGTCTCCCAAGAGCGCCTCGATCTCGACGGGAAGTCAGCTGCAGTTCGTAGCCGCAGTAAGTGGCACAACCGACAGTGTCGTGATCTGGGGTGTAAGCGGGCCAGGATGCAGCGGAGTCTCCTGCGGCACGATCAGCAGCAGTGGCCTTTACACGGCACCGGCAACCGCTCCATCGCCGGCTACGGTCACAGTCGAGGTGATGTCGCTGGCTGATGTGACAGCAACAGCCGCTTCCACGATCACGATTGCTTCCCCGTCCTCCGTTTCTATAAATGTCTCCCCGAGCCAGGTTGTTCTCGCAACCGGAGGTAAGCAACAGTTCACAGCGCTGGTAACGGGCATCTCGCAAACCGCCGTGACATGGAGTATCAGCGGCATTGGTTGTGTAAATAGCACATGCGGCACGATAAGTTCTTCCGGTTTATATACGGCCCCGACTACAGTTCCGCCCTCGGCCGCAATCGCGATTACTGCTACCTCGGTGGCGCAACCAGCCAAGTCGGGAACAGCTTCCCTGGTTGTTCAGTCTGCATCTGCGGTGTCCGTTGCAGTCCAGCCGAAGACTGCTCAAGTGGCCTCTGGCGGGCAAGTGCTTTTCACCGCAACCGTCACTGGGAGCACGAACACTGCAGTCTTATGGACCGTTTCTGGTGCGGGATGTAGTGGCGTGGCTTGCGGCACAATCACTTCGGGTGGCATCTACACCGCGCCTGCGAGTTTGCCCAATCCCGCAAGCGTCACTGTGAAAGCGACGGCAGTGAGCGATCCGGCCGCATCTGCTTCGGCAGCGGTAACACTCGTTGCCGGTTCTTCTGTCAGCGTGTCTCCGCCGTCAGTGCAATTGAAACCCGGCGCGCAACAGCAGTTCACAGCTACCGTCGGAGGGAGTTCAAGCTCTCTGGTGGTTTGGAGCATTTCGGGAAGCGGCTGCAGCGGAACGGCCTGCGGAAGCATCAGCAGCACAGGTTTGTATACCGCTCCTGCGAATCTTCCAAATCCGCCGATCATTGCCGTGACGGCCACGTCTGTTTCCAGTCCGGCAGAGTCTGGATCGGCGACGGTGACTGTAAGCTCCGGCTCGTCCGTTGGTGTGTCGATTGCTCCAACTTCCGCTCAAGTCGGCGTGGGCGGCCATCAACAGTTCACCGCAACTCTTACCGGTTCATCGAACACCTCGGTTACGTGGAAGATCACCGGCACCGGTTGTGCGGGCAATACGTGCGGCACGATCAGTTCTTCAGGACTCTTCACTGCACCTGCGGTACCTCCAAGCCCCCCGTTCTTTTCAGTGACGGCGACATCCGTGGCCGATCCGAGCAAATCCGCGACCGCCTCTGTTACCGTGGTGTCCGTCGTCACGGTCATTGTTTCTCCGGGCTCGGTAAAGCTCGTCCCCTCCGGATCTCAACAATTCACTGCGCAAGTAACCGGTAATTCCAACACCAGTGTTACCTGGAGTATTTCCGGCTCGGGCTGCACGGGCTCAGGCTGCGGAAAGATCACATCGGGAGGACTCTATACGGCTCCACCGGTCGTTCCCAATCCTCCGCTAGTGACGCTAACCGCGACCTCACAGGCGGACACCACGAAGTCGGCGTCCGCGCAGGTGACGATCGCTGTTCCAGTAGCGGTAGCAATTTCGCCGACCAGCGCGCTGCTGACTGTTGGGGCGCAGCGGCAATTCCAGGCGAGTGTTACTGGAAGCAGCAACGAGAAAATCTCGTGGAGCTTAAGCGGCGCTGGTTGCTCTGGTTCAGCCTGCGGAACGATTACGTCAGCAGGCTTGTATACCGCTCCATCAGCGGTGCCGGCTCCTCCCACCGTGAAAGTGGTCGCGACCTCCCAGGCTGACACGTCAGACTTCGCAACGGCGGTAGTGACAATCACTCCGACGAACAATAGCAAGCTGCATGGACAGTACGCCATGCTCTTCAAAGGCTTCGACAAAGCGGGTGTGTTTGACGCCGCGGCTTCATGGACCGCCGACGGAAACGGCAACATCACATCCGGCGTTGAGGACATCAACCGGACGTCAGGACCACAAACTGGCCTCGCATTGACCGGAACTTATCAGATTGGCGGAGACAATCGCGGCACCTTGACACTGAAGAGCAGCGTGGGCATATCGACGTATGCGTTTGCTCTGAACGGTACAGCCAAGTCCGGCGACCTGATTGAATCCGATAGCTCTGGCGTCTCGGGATCCGGAGTCATCACGATACAGGATCCAACTTCATTTACTCCTTCCGCCTTCACCGGTGGTTACGTCATCAGCCTGACAGGCGCAGACGTTGGAGGTAGCAGAATTTCCGCAGTCGGGTCCGTCTTCCCGAGTGGCGTCGGAACAATCTCAGGCAGCAGCCTGGATGTTAATGACGCCGGAGTATTGATGCCGACATTCGCGACCTTCTCCGGCTCTTACAACGTCGACGATAGCGGACACGGAAAAGCAACTCTGGTAATCCCTGGCTTTGACGGTGGAACGTTTAACTTCGCTTTATATGCCGTTTCTGCAAGTCAGTGTTTGCTGGTGTCGCTCGACCCGCTCTCCGAGAATAATCCTGTTCTCGCTGGAGTGATGGAAGCACAGACCGGATCGCCCTTCTTCACCTCTTCGTTCCAGGGCGCTTCGATCTTTGATGTGACCGGTTCGAACGGAACCTCGGCTCAGGTAACGATAGGCCGCATGCAGTTCGACGGGGTTGGAACCGCCCAGGTGCAGTTCGATCAGAACAGCGGCGGGAACATTACGGTGGGCGGACTGCTGACTGGAGCATACTCGATTCAGCTAAATGGGCGCGGTGTCCTGACCTTGGACAACGCACAGACAGGAACCCTGAGCGTATGGATTTTCTATGCTACTGCACCCAATCAGGGATTCTTGCTGACGTCCGACGGCTTTGTCGGGAACGGGGACTTGAGCCGTCAGGCTCTTGCACCACCGTTTGACTCCGGAGATCTGGAAGGAACTTTCGCATTCGGCGCAGGTGAGACGACGTCGGCTCAAGCAACGCTCCTCTCCGGTGTGGTCTTCTTTGATGGTGCCAGTAACGTTAGCGGCGTTGAAGACAGAAGTGACGCGGGTGCATTTAGCTCAGACCTAGCCCTGGCCGGCGCATACTCGGTGTCGACTGTTTCGAACAACGGCCGAGGAGTAGCGATGCTGACCTCGCCCTCCGCCACGACCGAAGCACTGTGGGTTGTGAGCGGATTGCAGACTCTTGGATTGGATCTCGATTCTTCGAACAAAGCTCCAACGCTTCTTAGGTTTCAGCAGTAGTGTGGGCTTATCGAACAAAGGAAGAGAGAGGCATAACTAGCAAAGGCGTGAGGGAACCAATGAAACGATCATGGCTGGCGATCCTAGTCGTTCTGGCGGCGCACTCAGCGTTCGCGCAAGATTCGGACGTTTTGCAAAGGGCAAATGCAGGCGATCCGGCGGCACAGGTCAAGATGGGAAACATGTATGCATTCGGGCAAGGTGTGCCCCGTAGTTCCGTGGAAGCGGTCAAGTGGTTCAAGAAGGCCGCCGAACAGGGATATCCGGATGGACAATACCGACTCGGTGGCATGTATGACGTTGGGTTTGGTGTGCCTCCCGACCCAGCAACCGCGGTGAAGTTGTATTCACAAGCAGCAAAGCACGGCCTCGTAGACGCGGAATTTCGACTCGGCGTGATGTATGACCAAGGCCGTGGGGTTGACAAAGACGATGTGCAAGCAGCCCAGTGGTATCTACGCGCCGCCGCAAACGGACGCGCGGAGGCGCAACTTCGCCTGGGGTTGATGTACGAAAGCGGGCGCGGCGTTACTCAGAGTTATAAGGACGCCTGGAAGTGGTATTTGCAGGCAGCGCAACAGAATCAGGCAAACGCTCAGTTCAGGCTTGGGCGGCTCTACGAGCAAGGTTTGGGCACGCCGCAAAGTACATCCGACGCCATCAAGTGGTATCAGAAAGCGATCGCTGGCGGAGACGCGGAAGCGGAAGACTACTTAAAGGCTTTAGAAAAGTAACTTAGCAACATCAGAGAACGAGTCCGTTAACAAGAGGACCTTGAGTACGCAGATACCCAGGATCCTGTTTGTCCTTCAATTGAACCCTCCCCTTTCTGCAAGACCGCGTCGACAGACGCATGGTTCCACATTTCCTACTTTTCGGAGGGTATATGGACAGCCGTTTACATCATGGGATGATCCGCCTGACTCCGCGCGAGCAGGACATCATCGAGCTTTTGCTCCTCGGATATGACATCACTGAGATCAGCAAGCACCTCAGCATCGCCCCAAGAACGGTGAAGGCGCATTTCGGCCGAATTTACCTACGTTTCGGAATCATGGGCGGCATTAAACGAGTCAAGCTCGCAACCTTGCTGTTATCAAAAGGGTTGATTCCTTCCGAACCCAATCAGTCACCTGTGAGCGCGAACGAACGAGAGAGACAGATGATCAAACTCGTGGCCCAAGGCCTCAACAACCGGCAGATGGCGACAGTAATGGGAACATCTGAGCACGTGATCAAGAACGATCTTAAGTCGATCTACGATCGCCTTGGAGTCTGGAATCGGCTGGAACTCGCACTCTGGTACGAAGGACATCAACATCAGGAACTGGTGAATTAGGCGAACCGGGAAACCGATGGGTCGCAAAACTGTTCATCTAACCGCCTGGGTTAGGAAGTGGGTGCTATTCCGCCCAGGTACTCCTGTTGCTACATTCGTTAACCGCCTGGTATCGAGACGATTCGCCTATCTCAGGTCACCGACTCTCCCCCGATACAGTCCCGGACCAGGCGTGCGACGGATTCGCGATGGTCGTCCTATGGTAAAGCGATCCATGCCTGAGCCGCTCCCTGTGGCTTTCAACACTTCAGTGCCTGTCGCGCCTGGAGATGATCGCAACAGCGACCTCGGACGCGGTTCGGAAGGAGCCCAAGGAAATGCCAGCGCCGATGACCGCAACTCCTCTCCCCGAGGAAAGACTGCGACCGTCCGAGAACTCACTCTCTCCCTCGCATTGAAGGAAATTGCGCACGAAGCGCGTTCAATCATCGCCGAGTCTGGCGCCGCCGTGGTCTTGATTCACGCAGGCGTGCCGACCTACACCGCAACATCCGGAACAACCGCCCCGCAAGTTTCAACATACTTAATGCACTCCCGGGCAGCGTATTGGAAGACGGGCAGGTTGCAGCTTTGCCAGAACACCGAGTCGGATTCTCGTTTTGACGCGGGACCGCTGCGAAGGCTAGGCGTCCGTTCTTTTACCATGATGCCCATCCAGGATCGAGCCGGAGAAGTGACGGCGATACTCGGGGCGTTCTCGACACAGCCGCAGGCATTCCCACATCGGGACCTTTTGCAGTTAAAAGCCCTCGGCTCGCGCGTCGCTGATCATATCGAGCTAGTGGACGAAATGTTCTCGTCGAATAAAGAGGCTTTACGCGTTTCCCGGCTGGAGAACCCGGATACGGCAGCGGCATCCCGCAGCATGCGACGTTCCTGGCTCGACAATTTTCCTTTGACGGTCAGAGGATGGAACCTGGTTTTAGGAATGTCCACGATTCTCGTTGCCCTCTTGTTGGGCTGGGTGGTTGGCAGAGGTGAGCGCGAGAGACATGACGGAAATATGGTGCTCTACCCGCAAGGCAAGACCAGCCAATCTCAAACGATCGAGGCGACGGCAGGCGCGACGGACGATGGGGCTCTGACAACTCAGCGAGAGTCGGAAAACTTCAGTGGCACGGAGGTGTATCCAAGCAGTGAACCTGATCATCCGTCCCAAGCAGGATTGCTCGGTCAGAATCACGCTGCTTTAAAGCACGCGTCCGCGAAACCTGCGCACGCCCGGAATACCTCAGAAGGCATCATCATCTTCGAAAAAGGGAAGCAGATCTTCCCTGCTGAATCGTCGCCAACAGGGGATGATCTCGCAACGAAGGCAGAGGCAGTGATGCCCGCCCCTCATGATGAGTCCATGGTTACCGTCAGCGAGGAAATCGCGGATGAACATCTGCTTGACCGGATCGAGCCGGACTACTCTGAATCGGCCAGGCAGCAGCGTCTGCAGGGTGCCGTGGTTCTTGATGTTTGCGTGAGCAAACGCGGCACGGTACGCAGTCTCAGCCGGCTCAGTGGAGACCCGCTGCTTTCTGTGCTTGCCGCGCAGGCAGTGAAGCAGTGGAAATTTACTCCACTTCTTCGCGACGGCGCTCCCGTGAGTTTTGAAAGCAAGATTACGTTGAATTTTGCATTGCCCTGACCGAATTCACTAGTTAAACCCGGACTATTTCAGCGGAATTTCGACGCGGTAAAAACATATGTTGGCTTTGAAGAAATCTACGCTATCGAAAACAATTGGGCTAAGAATTCTGCCCGCTCTCGGCCTTGTGGCGTGTTTGACTCTGACCGCCACCATCGGCGCAGCGGATGGAACGAAAACAAAATCCGCGGACGTAGAGGCGAGGAGCGAACCAGCCATTCTGTCGCGCGTGAAGCTTTTGCTCAAAGCAGATTCGCCCAGAATGGAAATCACATCCACACGTCCGATCCGTCCGGTCATCACGAGAATTCCAGAACCTCCGGGTTTGCAAATCGACCTCAGCAATGCTCGGATTTCAGTTCCTCACAAACAGATTCCGGTTCAGAACTCTCTGATCGATACTATTCAACTGGATCAGTTGCCGCAGAATCCACCACTGGTACGGATTCTGGTGAGCCCAAGAACACCGTTGAGCTACACCTGGGACGCCGCTGGTAACCGACTCACCATTCGCTTTCATATGGAATCGGAAGCGGCCAGTGCGCGAGCACCGTCGGTGCCCGCAATCGCTCCTGCCCCGCAACCAGTCGCGGTCCCCGTCAGCGCCGCGGGAAATCTGACCTTTGCCGATCAATCGAAATCCGGCAGCTCGTTCAGCGCCAAGTTCTCGACGGAGACACTCCGATTAGCGCGCGGAGGAGAAGTGCATTTGTGCCCCGGCACCACAGTGTCGATAGTCCATCAGACATCGGGCCCCGACTTGATGTTAGCGATGGGCGTCGGCGCGTTAGAGACACATTACACATTGGACAATTCGGCGGACACGATTGTCACACCTGACTTTCGCATCTTGTTGCGCGGCCCGGGAGAGTTTCACTATGCGATACGGGTTGATGCCCAGGGCAATACCTGCGTGCGGGGATTGCCCGGCAACACCGCGCCAGTCGTCGTATACGAGGCGCTCGGCAATGGGCAGTTCGAAGTCGTGCCCACCGACAAACTGGTTCTACACGCAGGGCATCTGAGCACGATGGACACCGCCTTTCACTCGGGCCAGGCATCCCAGGTAGAAACGATCGTTCCTGATGATTGCGGTTGTCCTCCGCCACCGCCTGTTCTGCGCGCGGAGTCTCCGAATCTGCCTGTACTCGCTCAAAACACCCTTCCACCAACCGTCACGACTGCGCAGCCCAGGGACGAATCCGATTTGCCGCACGATACAAACACCGAGACGTTGTCGAATGGACCCGAGGTCGCGGCGCCCCCTCTACCAGCACTCAACCAACGCCCGGCGAGAGCAGGAGCAAGCCTGGTTTTTTCGTCCCGTGATGCCCGCCCTCCGAAACTCATTGATCTGCCCCTGTCTGAGCGGCAATTGCCCATTCTCGACGATGCCGTTCAAGCACCAGTCCATGGGCAAGCAACAAATCGGAGAAAAAGCGTGCTGAGGAGACTGGGAGGATTTTTTTCGCGACTCTTTCAATAGGAGTTTTCTGTATGGCTTGTCCTGTTATTGTCATGCTCCATGCGAGTGAATGTGCGTGACGTTGCCATCCGATTGTTTCCTCGCACGAGTCACACTTCTGTCACACTCGCCGCGTGACGCTTGCGTTACATCTGTGACGTTGAGCGGAGGACAAGCGATTGAACCGATCGACGGAAGAGCAGCTTAACGTCAAGACTTCTTGCGGTTAAATGGTGAGCGCGGAAGGAATCGAACCTTCAACCTACTGATTAAGAGTCGGTATATTTCAGAACCACTTTATGTGTGTACTGATCACACACACATTATTCAGTTAAGTCCTTGCCCGCTCTCTGTGCGGGGTCCGCTTTGTGCGGGTTTTGCCACTTATCGACACACAAAAAATCAGTACGTCCGAACACAATTTAAGTGCCTGCATGTCAACAGGCATCCGTGAGCGCCTCCGAGTTAGTACGTGGCAAATTGTTTTTTTGGCTCCCCCAAAGATCAGTATGGGAGGAAAGCTCGGGCGATGCTCCCCGAGCACCCCCAGTGCCACGCGGTTAGGTCCAGCCGCTGGCGGGCATATAATCCCACCGTCTGAGGGCAGTATTGACTCAGCAAACCCCGAAAACCATGACGTCTGCGGCTCGTCTCCTTTTCCCGATTGTTTTTGCAGTGGTGACGTTGAGTGTCGCGTCCGATGCGGGCCAAGCGCCGTCGCGTGTCTGGTCGGTAGGTCCACTGACAAAGGGCGAACAGGTAATGGGGTTTGCCGTTAGTACTAGCGGAGGAACAACGCTCACGGGACCACATTTGGACTCTCAAACAAGCTCAATTTTCACTGCCACTCGCGGCGTAGTCTTTGCAGGTGATCGGATTGTTTTGATCTCCAAAGTCGGGATGCGGCAAGTACCCGGTCACAACACTCCGGCCCACGTTTACAAGCTTTTGTCTCTGGACATCAAAACAGGGAAGGTGAAGGACACTCGGGAGATTACTGCGTTCAGGGATGTGCCAATCTTTGCCGCGAACGACGCACACGTCATCGTAGCTGGCTATACGGTCTTGCGGCTCACGCCGGACTTGAAGGATGCAGGCGTGTTTGACTACGACACCGACGGACACGGCTTCGGGAGTGTTGAGAGCATTTCCCCAGACGGATCCACGCTCGGAAACGCAACGAATCCGGGATTCGAGTTCATAGATGCCGGAAGCTTGAAAACTACCAGACTGACGGACGCTCCCGTAGTTGCTACATCGGTAAGCAGCAAGGGTTACGTGACGGACAACGTGCATTGGACGGGGAAATACCCGAATGACCTCGGATTCGTCACGTACAGGGACGCTTCTGGAGACCACCTGCTCTATCACGGCAGCTGCGGCGGAAGACCTCAGTTTCTTACGGATGAGCTCATACTCGAACCGGGTTGTAAGAACCCGCTGATCATTGATACTCGCGGGAATGTTGTGAAGGTGCTCTCAGCTGACGGTGGATTCTCGTTTGCAGGTGTCGCGCAGAACGGTGAACGTTTTGCACTTCAACTTACGGCTTCTGACGCGCACGAACAATTTGTGATTTTTTCTGTCAAGACGGGCGAACGCATAGCATATGTTAAGCCCGACCGGGATGGAGAGGCACAGTCGTGGACTGCGTTTTCTCCAGACGGTTCGATGTTCGTTGTCGGGTCTCCTTCGAAGTTGACCTTGTACCGTCTCCCCTGAGCAATCGACACTTCTGCCGAATATCGCGCCTGCTTCACTTGATCGTCTGCAAGAGTGCACTGGGTGCCACCTTCAGTGCACGGGCAATCCTGACGATATTATCTAAGCTGATGTTCCTCTCGCCCCGTTCGACACTCCCCATGTACGTCCGGTGGACTCCCGCCTCTACAGACTTAAAGTAGACAGTCTTTAGGTATTTACACGAGACAACCCTTATGCCAATGGGCCACCGACGTCTTGGGTTCTTCAATGCAAAGCTCGAACAAACGGCCAACGAGAGGGGCCTAACGGTTCGACAGGTTGCGACGAGAGCGGGCACGTCGCAATGAACACATCAGAAAGTTGATGATGGGACAGTGCCTGCCCTCGGACTCCATGATCGAAAGGCTCTGTTCGACGCTTGAGCTAAACAGGAAAGAGATGAGAAGGCGAGTACTGAAAGACAAAATGATTTTTCGGTTTGGAGACGCTGCATGGGAAGCTGCCGGAATCGACGCAAGGGTTGCCCCCTGCTATATCTTGCTTCCTCTGCTAAGCCCTGCCGAGCGGGAATTTTTCATTTTCCAACTCAGGGCACTCGGGGAGGCGAAGCGGAACCGAGCAGGAACGGGTTTGGCGGGCGGGAAAAAATAGTACGCAAGAAAAATGTAGTCGGGAGGGTCAGAATCAGTACGTGGCAGGCTAGATATTGCGGAGGGATCAGTACGTGTAAGGGCGGGCGTTGCGAGATCAGTACGTCTCGGCGGGAGTCAGTAGGTGTCCAGTTCGGAGATCAGTACGTGAGGACCGCAGGTGATTGATTATAAAGGTGGTGAGCGCGGTAGGAATCGAACCTACAACCTACTGATTAAGAGTCAGTTGCTCTGCCAATTGAGCTACGCGCCCACGGTGGGGTTGGCTTGGTAGGACGAAACGAGAATTATAGCATTCGACGCGACGGGGCAGATTGAACCGCCCTCGGCAGGAGACCATTTTCGTCATCGAGAGCGAGATATCTCTCCGTTCAATGCTCTCCCTCTCGATGAAGAGGGATAACGTGCACGACGGATCATAGTTCCCGCGTGCAGGACAGAAATCGCGGGACATTGCAGAACGAGCGCGATGAGCTAGAGTTGCTGCCGGATCCCTTCTGGTAACGAACCCTGGCTTGCGGCCGGACGGCGTGGGGGCAATGGCACAGCCGTAACCGGCGGACGATGTTCGATCATCCCGATCACCGGCGCTTCTTCTAGTGCGGTGGAATACGCACTTGAAGCGAAACTTTGCTCACTGCACATACGGTCGAGCATGCGTTGCTGCCGCCGCGACAACACGGCGTGCGGAAGAATGGGAAAATTGCGGAACATCCAAAGGAAGTAAACCCGCTGTAAAAATGAAAGCACAATGTATCGCGGGCCGAGCGGTGTCTGTACTTGCACCACTCCTCCCGCCAGTTTTTCGATCAGCATACTGGGCCCACCTAAGAACCTTCAATTTTAGCCAGAGCACGTCTAGGGCCGATCATTATTGCACTGCCGCTGATGCAATTGAAAGTCTTTTTTCACAAGTTCAAGCCTGTTGATGGCACAAAGGGCTTAAGCCCAGCTTTTCGTAAGTACATGATTGGGAATATTTTGGCGAGCCGAAAGCAAATTCCAGTGCGCTGAGGCGGCCCTAGACGGCTACTTCGGGCAGGATATCCATGCGACGGATCTGGGCCGCGATGCCAAATTCCGAACCTTCTGCCTCCTCGATCCGTACGACCGTGGCCTGGCAACAGACCCAGTACTTTTCCCCTGAAGTCAGTTCCGGAGGCAGGATCAGGACGAGCTCAACCTCGGTTCCCTTCTCAAGTCTTGACTGTGTATAGAGATACACACCATTGGCGCTCACATCCCGGGTCTGGGCGTTGAGGTCGGGGCCGGTGGACGTTCGGACCCGGGTGGGGACGCGCGTCTTAATACGGGTCCCGGCGCGGCGCTCGGAGTCGAGATCCATCGTAAAGTGGATTTACTTTACACCAAGATGGGAAATCCGCGAAATACGGGGTTCCCAGATCGGTCAACCCGCTCGTATGGGTCTGGATTTCTAGATATTGGGCCGTTTCGCCCGAATTGCTGGAACCACCAATGCCTGCTCGATGGTCGGAACATTCGTGCCGCGCAGGGCCGCTTCCATCTCATGCAGCTTGTCGGTCTGCATAGTCTGATAGTAGGCCTGCACCAGCAGTTCCATGGTGAAGGGGTTGTCGCGATCTTCCTCAAGGTACGAGATCGCCTCTTCGTATTTCTTCTGCTCCATCAGCAGCGCACCCGCCGCCCCTTGATAGGAACTCTGAATCACGCGGTTGCGGCTACCGTTGGCCAGGGCCTCAAGTCGATGCAACGACTGGTCAGCAAGCTCATGGTTGCCGGCATGCGACGCACGCACGGCGCGGAAACGCAGGATTCGCGACATCTCCTCATCACGATCCGAAGCCGACATGCACGCCAGGTGACCGAGCGCTTCCTCGGCAAGCTTTAAATTGCGCAATGCCGACTGGTCATCGCTCTGGTACTCGCCCATGTGCCGGTACGCCTGCGCCTCCTGCAAGTCTTGTCCCTTGGCGTGGGCGGTTTGCGCGAGGTCCTGAAAATCACGGTCGGCTTCCGCGTATTTGCCGTCGCGCACCCAGGTCATCGCCCGCTGCATGCCGTAAGTGAGCCGATCAGCCTCGTTGTGGGCAAAACGGATCGCCTTGTCATACTCCGTGCGCGCCTGTTCCTCATTCCCCATCAGTGCGTAAGTGTCGCCAAGGCCGAGTTGCGAAGTCACAAAATCCGGATCGATCTTCAGCGCCATGCGGTAGTGATCGAGCGATCGGTCAAAGCTTCCCGCCATGCGGAGAAGCTCTCCGTAGGAATCCTGCGGATTGGGCTCTTTCGGCAGTAGAGCGACGTAGCGATCCATTTCCGCCAGTGCGCGATCAAACTTGCGGTTGCGTGCATCGACGTACGCAAGATCGTTCAGCGCGGCCGGATAATTCTTGTCGATAGCGAGCGCTTTCACCAACAGCCGCTCGGCTTGATCGTTGCCGTTTTCTCCCATCAGCCAATTGGCCGCGAGATACAGCAGATGCTTGTCTTTGGGATACATCGCCAGCATGTCGTTCATGAGCGCGATGCCTTCGATGTAATTCCCTTCCTGCACTTTCGCGATCCAGCCGACCATCAACTGCTCGCCCGCCGTCACCTTGGGCACAAGCGCCAGCGCCTTGGCGCGGGCCGCGCCCACTTCCTGCGGATTGCCGCTGTTGAAGGCGATCCACGCCCAGGCCAGGGCCAGATTGGGATCTTCTGCCACGGCGGCGCGCCACTCTTCGTTGCAGCGTTCGAGATAGAGGTTCTCGTAATCGGCCATCCCCTTCTCGTAAAGGGCACGAGCTTTGGGGGAGGACGTCGTTACCAGCATGCTGGTGGATGCGGAAGCTTTCGACCTGTGAGCCAGCATCGACGCTGAGAGAGACAGAACAGCAGTGAGCACTGCGAATGCCATCGATGAGAAGTGGCGGCGCATCGGGGTTCTCCGGGGAAAAACGTGCTTCTTGAGGGAGGGATTACTAAGAGAGGCTACCATCGGAACTACGGGTACACGAGTAACCAAAGGCCGTGTACTAGAACCTGCCACAAGCCCTGCTGAAAGGGGTTCCTGGGAGCAAATCCGTGCAAACAAAAGCCCCCGCCACGAAGACGGGGGCAGTGAAAGCGACGAGCCGGCTAGAAGATGATCTTCAAAGCAAGCTGTGTATTGAACGCCTCTCCGGGACCGATCCCGGGAGCTCCGTTGAAGTCGCCAATGGTGTCGGTCACTTGGCCGAAGCCATTCCCCGGCTGGCAAACTCCAGTCGTTGCGTTGGGGTTGCAGCTGGTTCCTACGGCCCCGACTCCAGAAGCCAGGTTTTTGTAGTTGAACAGATTAAACATCTCCACCCGGAACTGAGCCTTTACCCGCTCTGTGATGCTGATATTCTTCGTCACCGACAGGTCCAAGTCGCGGAACGGAGGGCCGGCAAACTGATTACGCGCAAGGTTGCCGCCGTTGAAAGGCCCAGTCGGGCAGCTTCCAACCCCAGGTGAGCAGAACGAGGCCGGATTCCACCACTGTTCGCCGGTGAAGCCGTTAACATCCTTCTGGAAGGAATGAGATACGCCAGCGAAAGGATCTCCAATCCGACTCAGACCGAGCAGAACTTCATCTGTGGGCTGGCCGCTGTGGAAGGTGAACAGGCTATTCACAGCCCAGCCATGACTGAGCCACTTTGGACCGTGAGAAGAGCCCGGTATGTCCCACGTCAAGACTCCGGAGAAGTTATTCCGCGTATCGAAATCACCATTTCCGTAGTCGATACTGAGGTTCGTCGCGCTATCAGCGAGAGCCCCGCGATACTCGCTGATTTCATCCAGTGTGTGGCCCCAGGTATAAGCGAAAGAGGCATTCACGCCATGCCAGGAACGCAAACGTAGCGTGGTCTGGAGAGCGTTGTAGTTTGACGTTCCGATGCTGCTGAGCTGGTTCACAGCGCCTATGTTCGGGTACTGCGAATCGAGATGGCCATCGGAGTTTATATCCTGCATGATGCTGAGGCGGCGTCCCTGAGTCCCAACATAACCGACCTGCCACACAGCCACATTGCCCAGCCCTTCCTGAATGTTGAGGCTGTACTCAAGAAAGTACGGTGTCCGGAAGTGCTGGTTCACTGAGAATACGTCGAACGCTTGAGTAGTCTGAGCTAAGCAGTTCAGGGTCGGACAAGTTTGGACGCCCGGAAAAATATACGTATTGGGCTGCCAAGTGTAGTTATTCAGAGCGTACACCGAAACAGGACTAATTCCTGCCGGGTTGTCTTCCAATCCGTCGGCATTGTTCGGCGGACGGAAGTCCAGAAACGGATTCATATTGATCTGATCGTAGTGCATGCCAAACGAACCGCGGATCACAGTGTCCTTCGACGCACCGGGCTGATAGGCGAACCCCAGACGCGGGGCAACCGCCTTATGATCGGGCGGGAAAATCGAATTGATCCCGCTTCCCTGAACAACCAGTCCCTGCCCAGGTATAAACACTGCAAGGTCCTTCTTGCCATCGTGCAACGGGCCAAAATAATCCCAACGCAACCCCAGGTTCACCGTCAACCTTGGGGCGGCCTGCCATGTGTCCTGCCCGAAGAAATTGAACCCATTGACCAGTACGGCGCGCTCCGCATTCCCGACCGTGATGCTCGATTGCGAAACATCGCCCGCCAGGAAGTCCGCGAGAGCAACGGCATTCGGATCCAAGGCGAGACAGGCCGCGTTGCATGTCGCAGCGCCGCTCGCCCACGGGCCCTGCGTGCCGTCAAAGGTGAACTTGCCAAGCGAGTGCCGGAAATAGAACTCGTCGACGCGCCCCTGGCGGAACTCACCGCCGAAACGCATTTGGTGCTTCCCGAAGTTGTAGGAAACAATGTCGCTCAGCATGCCGGTAATGTCATTCCGACCTTCCGGCGGTGTAATACCGACCTGCTCGAACCCGGAGATAATGACATTGGGCGCGCCCAAAATCGGTTGCCCGTGGATTGTCGCGTCAGGGCTCAAATACAGACCATAAGAGTGAGTATCGAACGTGTTGTTCGCGTCGCTGAATACCTGATTGAAGTAATTCACCCCGAAAAGGATTTGGTTGGTCATTCTGGGGGTCAACGCAGAATTGAACGTGACTGCGTAGTTGTAGACATGGAGCGGGGCCTTTTCGAAATAGTAAGACAGGTTTGAGCTTGCCGTTGCCAACGCCGCGCTGCCGCCGAGCGGCGCGGTCTGGCTTCCCTGTCCGCCGAACCAACGCGCTGAAAGATGATGTTTCTCAGTGAAATTGTGATCGAACTTGATGACACCGTTATAGCTGTATCCTGTGGAGGGGTTCGTAGCGAAGTAGTTGCCAGTTTGTGCCGGGAGGTTCGAAATATAGCTTGGCCAGAAGTTCGCCTCCATCTGCTGGGAGATCGTGCTCTGCGCTACTGGCGCATAACTCCCGTAGACATTCCCGGTATTCGCCAGGATTGCCGCCGCCTCGGCGAAGTATGGTTGCGACGGCTCCGTGTTCAAGCCAGAAAGACCGATCGTGTACTTCTGCTTCTCGAAGGTGATAAACCAGAACGTCTTGTCCTTGACGATCGGGCCTCCGAGAGAGAAGCCGTAATTTTCGTTGCGCAACGGAGGCTTGCCGCTCGGTAATCCTGCCGCTTGAAGTGCAGCCGGGTCAAAGAACGGTGTGGCAGCCCCAAGCGACGTGTTTCGGTTGTAGTAGTACGCCGAACCGTGAATCTGGTTCGTGCCCGACTTGAGCACGACATTCACGATGCCTCCAGCATTTCTTCCGCCTTCGGCCGCCGAAGCGCTCTGTGATGCGAATTCGTCAATCGCATCCAGCGGCATCACCACACCGGCGATTCCTGAGACGCCCCCCTGATTCACCGCGGGAATGTTGTGCCAGAAATCGTTGTTGTCGACGCCATCAATTTGCCAGTTCATCTGATTGGCGCGGGTGCCGTTCAACGATCCGAATCCGCCCACGGAGTACCCGGAATAACCAGGTTGCACTGCGATCAACTGCGTGAAGTCGCGCCCGTTCATCGGCACATCTTGCACCGTTTCCGTCGGCAGCGTGTTGTCCTGCGATGAACTGGTTGTATCCAAAGTCAACGCCGCTGCGGAAACCTCGACGGCTGTGGTCGACGAACCCACTCTCATTTTCACCGGTAACGTGTACGCAGATCCCGCCGTCACGCTGACGTTATCGAAGTCGGCAGGCTGGAACCCTGACGCTGTGACGGAAATCTTGTACGTGCCCAGCGGCAGATCCTGGAAGGAGAACTCTCCGCTGGAAGTGGTCACAGCGTTCAGAGTGACACCTGTGCCGGTGTTGGTGGCCCTGACACTCGCGCCGGTTACGACCGCGCCAGACGGGTCAGTGACCGTACCGTTGATGGCTCCGCGGAAGGTTTGTGCGGAAAGACTTGCGGCTAGCAACACGAAGATAAACAACGTCCCCAAAAGATGTCTCATCTTTACTCGTCTCCGGTCAGCTTTTTTTATTTATGCTAGATTCCGAAACCGGCTCGTCGTGGAGCTTCGGCGGTACTGGGTGTGCCTGATGGGCCCTTGCCAATGCACTTCTGCATCCAAAAGGTGCGATGCCCTTATCTGGTCCTTTATGAATCAGTTACGTAAGTTGATTCGAAGCACTATATACAAAAATCAAGAAAAATCAATATGGAAAATCAGATCACACTGCTTGAATGGACGGATCATTAACCCCGCCGTAGACACATAGCTTAGCTACCTCTCCGCCGAAAGCGGCTACTTTCGCAGGGTTCAAAGGCTGCGCACAAAACACAGTGCGATCAAACAGAGCATGTGACGCTCATAAATTTGTCGATAGGAAGGAAGACGCAGCGGAGCAACGTCTTTACGAGGAAGGTTTCGAACAATCAGAATGTGAAGGCGACGCCGCCGCGCACCGACCGTGCGGACTGCACCAGGTACACGGTTTGTCCGTCTTGCCCGAGCACCGGAACGTATCCCTGTGCGAGCAGGTTGCGCACGTCGATCAGCGCTTCCATGTGTCCGGGGAGGAATCCCATAGTCGGGATCGGCTGGCGGATAAACACATTCAGATACGGATCGCTGTGTCCGGGCGACGAATTAAACATGTCGACCGGAGTCACTGCCGAACCGCTCTCCCAGCCGTACGATGCAATCCACTGCGTGTGGCTCTTTGCCACTTTCCCGCTCAGCTTCGCTGCCAGCGCATGGCGCCGCTGCGTGGTGATCGACTGCTGCGCAGTGGCCAACGCCACGTCGGAGTGGGCCAACTCGAGTACACCGCCAAACGCATAGTCAAATGTCGCCGTCAGATCCGACGAGAACTTTCGCTGCAGCACGATGCGCATTCCCGTCGTATCCAGATTTCCGCCCGTGTAGCTGAACGTGCCTGAGGCGATATCGGGAAGCAGGAATCCGCCTTCGGAAGTCACTTCGCCCGCGCCCGTCAGCGCGGTGTTCCCGACTCGGTCGCTGAACATCGCAACCTGCATGCTGTTGTTACCAGCGCGGTGCGAGACGCTGACTTCCTGGTGATGCGCGCGCTCCACTTGCGGGGCATTGTTGGCCAGGCTCACTCGCGGGTCAGACTCGCTCAAATCCGCCGGGGCTGAATCGAAGCCCTTCTCGGCGCGCGGATCAGGCCGAGACGTTGTATACGCGTACTCCACAAACGTATTGGGAGAAAGGTGCAGGTCGGCAGAACCGAACGGGCGAAACGCCGTCACGTGCCCAAGGAACTGGATCGTCTGCAGTTCGCTTCCGACTTTTACATCCAGGGCATCACCCAGCGTAAGTTCATCCCCGGCGGAGAGCGCCAGTGCCTGCAATGACGCGCTGTGCAAGTTAGGATCGGCAGGAGAGAATCGACGCGCCGTGAGCGCGAGATACGGACTGGAACCGTCCGGCAATTGATGCGTGTAGCGCGCGCGCACTACCGCTGCCGGTATGGTATTGCCGTAACCGATGTTGCCGCTGAAGTTGAGACGGCTGTCCGCAAAAATCGAGCGCTCCAGCGTAAAGCCCGTGGTCACGTCCGACCCGGTGCCATAACCGCCTGCCGCCGATCCCGCCAAAAAGGACAGCGTTCCCTTCAGTTCATGATCTGGTTTCTCCACCGAGGCTGGATCGTCAAAGATACGCAGGACAGGCCGATTTGACACTGCGCGCAGCGTCCACTTCCAGTCATCGGTATCGGGCAACGGCTGCGCGGGACCGAGTTGCATCACGTCAAGCAACGTGTTCAACGTGACGTTCACATGAACGCTTGCGCCGGAACGCACTCCAATTTTTTCGCGAGAAGCGGCAAGGAAAGAGGGTGCGCTAACCTTCAGCGTGTACACACCGGGGAGAAGCCCGGTAGCGGCGTAGAATCCTGCCCCATTGCTGAAAACGGTGAGAGTATGATTGGCGGCCCCGAGAACTTCAATGATGGCGCCCATCTGCGGGTCGCCCGACATATTGCGCACGTAGCCGGAGATCGCCCCTGGACGCTCCGTAGCGCACACGGGGAGCGACAGACCTAATAGGATTGCCCAAGTTCCGAACGACGCTCCGAACTGGCGCAGTCTCAAGCCACCCCACCCCCTGGGGGGGAATCGCAGGGAGTTACTCTGCTACTAACAAGTACGGAATCAACGGTCCACTACTCTACTGCAAACACTGCCGACGGATCAACGGTCTGCTTCGAAATATTGTCGTTGACCTTGATTTCAATCTTATAGATGCCGGGCTGAAGATTGGCTGCCGCGATCGATTTCTGCAGCGTTACCTGGTCGCCAACATTACCCATACTGTCAGTGGACTCGGTCTTCTGAACCACTGCCTTATTGGTTGCCACATTGATGATGTCGTATTCAAACGTGGCCGAAGGCTTGTGGGTCGCTTTATCGACTTCCAGGTTGTAGACCTGCATCCAGAAGTTTAGCTTCTGATCCTTGTCCCGCTTGAACAATGCAGGCTTGCCGTTGGCCGGAGCCACGCGCGGACGCACTTTCATCGCACCAATCACGAAGCTTCCTGTGCCGATCGCCTTGGTGGGAACGGCTTCCATTTGGTCGGCAACGATCAGGCTTGAAGTCGCCAGCTTGTCGTCAGAAAAATCTGGTACCACCACGCTGCGGCTCCATACTCCCTTGCGGTCGCCGTTAACGTCTTTCACCGCTACGTACAGCTTGTAGCGGCCGGGACGCAGCGGCAGCGCCTTCCAGTAGACGCTCGAGTTTTCGGCGGTTCGCGGCAGCAGTTCGGCCGGGACATCCACCTGCACCGTGTCTTCAAATGTCTGCACCGTGCGGTCGGTCAACGTTGAGAGGCGGGAGTAGATGTTCACCGTCCCGCGCTGCACGCCGTCCTTGTTCACGAACGTGACGTCGCGGTTCTTCAACTGAATCGTGATCGGAACCAGCACCGTGTCGCTGGTGACCTTCACAAAATCCGAACGCACATCGAAAGGCATCGGGTTCAGGATGACCTTGGTATTCACCTCTTCGGTCAGATCCTTGAACTTCACTTGCGGCGCCTGCTGCAGTTTCGCGAACGTCTCCAGGCGATCGAATTCCTTGGTCTGCTGTTCGGCGCTCATCGGCCCCGCACCCAGACGCTCCATCCCGCCGCCGGTGAAACGCTGCGACTTGTTGGCCATGCCCATCTGCTCCCACATCGTCAGTCCGGCGTTGGGCGTGTAGAGCAGCGCGTCTTTCTCGGAACGATCCATCGTCATGTGATATTCGCCGCACATACAAGTGTCGACGAACTCAACAATGACTTCCTGTCCGATTCCTTCAATGTAGCGGTACCGCCAATCTTCGAAAGGATACGTCGAGGTCTCGCCGCCGCCCTCTTCCATCGGACGCTCATAGGTGCCGCCCGAAGGGTGCGAATCGATTTCATCCGGCTTGCCGAACACGATGTAGATGCGGCCGCGGTCGGTCTTCCATCCGGGAACGCCCGCCGCGAAATGCTCGTTGGCATAGGCGATGCGCTGGTAATGTTCTTCTTTGTATTCGTTTTCTTCGGTGTCGGGGGTGGGATCGCGGCGTTGCCAGAACGCTTCGATAAAGTTATCGCGCTCTTCGTCGTTCGAAAGCTGTTTGAAAGCCGCCCTCTCCTGGTCGGTTATGATGTAGACCACGTCCTCGTCCAGCCACTTCTTGTAAGGACCTTTAATTTCTTTCGAATAGTCCTTCATCTGCTGCTTTTTCTTTTTGGGGTCGATGGAACGTTTCAGAGGATCGACCACATCTTTGGGAGGAGCCTGGTCGGTGGCGGCACCGTCTTTAGCAGCACCTGCATCGGCGGGCTTGTCGGCCGGTTTGGCGTCCTGGTTATTCGGGGTGGAATTCGGGGCGGCGTCCTGGGCGGTTACAATCGACACGCCCAAACCCACTACCAGCAGAATTTGAAGAAGTATCCGAAACGAAGCAACCCGGAACATGAGAGGGACTCCTGCCAGACAAACCTTAGTCTATTTATTCTAGGCTGTTTACTTCTTTGAAATCAAGGTTCAATCCAGGGCCCATGGCGGCAAATCTAGTGGTCCCGCCACATCGGTTGGAAGCCTGAAGAACACCCGGAGTTGCCCATGCCCGATCGTTCCTTTTGGGCTCCGGGAGGCCCCCGTCCGGGGATTGGCGAACGCTCTGGCCATTCCCCGTCTCGACGAAACGGTTTCGGGCTACACGTAGTCGCTAAACCACTACTTCCGCAAGGGGTTTGTCAGGATATAATGGGCGGTTCCGGCTAGTCAGCGGGTCTCCGCCGTAACAGGTCTCGGTCCCACTTCTGATGTCCTGATCGGGAACTTTCTCGCCAGCCGGATCGTAACAAGGAGTGTGTCCGTCACCTGATCCCGGTCAACCGGACGGAAGGTTGTGCCTGACGCGGGATCTGGCCTCCTGGGGCAGTACATTTTTCGGGACGGGTGACAGGAATCATGCAGATCTGGAAGAAAATCGCGATCGGCGCCGGTGTTGTACTTGGACTGGTTCTTATCGTCTCGTACACCGTTCACCAAAGCGCCAAGAATGTGGTGACGGTGCAGACGGCCAAGGCGCAGCGGCAGGACCTCGCCACTGTCATCAGCGGTTCGGGCGAGATCAAGCCGAAGACTTACGTCAATATCGGCGCCAATGCTTACGGCAAGATCACTCATCTCTACGTAAGAGAGGGCGATCAGGTCAAGAAAGGCCAACTGCTGGTGCAACTGGAGAACATCCAATCGTCGGCCGATGTGAACGCCAACGACGCCGCCCTGCAGGCCGCGCAAACCGATGCCGTCGCCGCCGACGCCGCCTTGAAAACTTCTGAGGCCGATATGCAACGCGCCCAAGCCGACTTCGACCGCAACAAGCTGGACTGGCAGCGCGCGCAAAGCCTGTACAAGGATGGGCTGATCGCCAAGTCAGATTTCGATAGCCGCCAGAATGCGTGGGCAACTGCCGACGCCGGGCTGGTTCAGGCGCAGGCCCGTGTAGACCAGGCCAAAGCCCAGAAGCAATCCGCCGACCGGCATGTGGTGCAGGCCAAGGCGAATCTGACGCGCGTCACCGATGTCCTGAAGAAAACCAGCTATAGCGCTCCCTACGACGGTGTGGTCACCAACCTCCCCGTGCGCGAAGGCGAATCGGTCGTCATCGGAATCCAGAACGCGATCGGCAGCACGCTCATGACGATTGCCGACATGTCAGTCATCACGGCGGAAGTGAAGGTCGATGAGACGGACATCGTCAACGTGCACCTCGGCCAGCCTGCCGATATCACGATCGACGCGATCCCGAGAAAGATTTTCCACGGCACCGTTTCCGAGATCGGCGATAACGCGATTGTGCGCTCGAGCGGTGTTTCTACCTCGCAGCAGGCCACTGCCAGTGAAGAAGCCAAGGATTTCAAAGTGGTCGTAACCCTGACCGATCCGCCCAAAGATCTGCGGCCGGGCCTTTCGACCACGGCAAAAATCACGACTGCGACGCGGAGCAATGCGCTGTCGGTTCCCCTGCAGGCGCTGACTTTCCGCACGAAAGATCAGATCGACGCGCAAAATAATCCGCCAGGATCGGTTCACGCCGCGGCACCTGCAGCCAAGGATGCTGCATCCAAGTCGAAAAAGGGGGACGAAGTGCAAGGCTTGTTCGTCATCCGTAACAAGAAAGCCATGTTCGTCCCGGTAACCACCGGGATCATCAGCACCTCGGATATTGAAGTGACCGACGGCCTTAAGGAAGGCGACGAAGTCATCACCGGAAGCTATAAAGTGCTGCGGTCCTTGAAGCCCGGCAGCAGCGTCAAAGTCGATAATTCCTTGCCCAAGAAGGAAGAGGAGTCATAACCTTGGGCACTCTGGAACGTCCAAATGAAAAGCCGTTCGGTAGTTTGCAGGGTCTCAGCTCAGGTCTACAGGTCGGGTTTCGAAAGCAACGAAGCGAATTTTAACCAGTACTGAACCCCAAGGGGAGAGGTCAGTGGCACTGGATCAGGAGAAGAAAATGGCAACCGCAGAAGTTATCAGCATGCCCACGACCGAAACCCTTCCCCCGCCAGAATCGTGCATGATCGCCGCTGAGGACCTTTGGAAGACCTACGACATGGGCTCGGAGCAGCAGGTTCACGCGCTGCGCGGCGTGAATCTTCGCATCCAGCGCAACGAATACGTCGCCATTATGGGACCGTCGGGATCGGGCAAGTCGACTTTAATGAACCTGATCGGCTGCCTCGATACGCCCTCCCAGGGCAAGTACTGGCTGAATAGCCAGCTGGTCAGCGAACTCGATGACGACGAACTTGCCCGCATCCGGAACAAAGAGATCGGATTCGTTTTCCAGACCTTCAACCTGCTCGCCCGTGCCACTGCCCTGCACAATGTGGAATTGCCCCTGATTTATGCCGGCATTCCCACCGAAGAACGTATGGAGCGCGCCCGGGCATCGCTCGCAGCGGTCGGTATGGAAGGCCGCATGAGCCATAAGCCAAACGAACTTTCCGGTGGACAGCGTCAGCGCGTCGCCATCGCTCGCGCCCTGGTGAACAAGCCGTCAATCATCCTGGCCGACGAGCCAACGGGCAACCTTGATTCGCAAACCGGCGTAGAAATTATGGCCCTTTTCGACCGGCTGCAGGCCGAGGGCAACACCATCGTGCTGGTCACTCACGAGCACGACATCGCCGAATACGCGCACCGCGTGATTCACATCAAGGATGGTGTGATCGCAAGCGACGAAAGCAAAGGTCCTCGTTCTCGCAGATAGGTCAAAGTTGCCTCAGACCATGTGGGCTGATCCCGTGGTCCCTTGCGCCGTCAACGAATCTTTCGCGATAAGCCCCCGAAATCTGCTTGTTTCCTTTGGGGCCAGTTCAAATCCCTGTTCCCATTCCGCTCCCCGTTCCCGTAGCAACTGGATCCCGAATCTCTTGCGTCGCGCCCGCCACCATGACCCGGTCGCGCCCTTCCCGCTTGGCACGGTAGAGTGCGGCGTCGGCCGCGGCCAGCAATTCCGCCGGCATGATCCCGTGGTCGGGTAGCGCAGCGACGCCTGCCGAAAGCGTCACCCTTCCAACCCACCGGCCGTTGTGCAGGATCTCAAGATCACGCAATCGCGACCGGATCCTCTCCGCGCGGGCGTGCGATGTCGCCCGGTCCGCCATCGGAAGTATGACGACAAACTCTTCACCTCCGTAGCGACACACTACATCTTCCGCCCGCACGCTTTTCATCAGAAAAGCGGAGACCTCGCGCAGCACAGTATCACCCGCATCGTGACCACTGGTGTCGTTGATTCGCTTGAAATGGTCCAGGTCGAGCATCAGCAGCCCCATCTTTCCCTCGGCCCGGACCGCCCGGCGCGACTCCCGCTCCAACACGTCCTCCAGATATCGCCGGTTATAGAGTCTCGTCAGCGGGTCGCGAATCGTTTCCTGCCGCAGCCGCGCGTTCGCTTCAAACAGCTCCGCCGTGCGTTCCTGCACCTGGCGCTCAAGCAATTCCTGCATGCGTTTGTGGTCATCGATATCGGTGCAGATGCCGAACCATTTCAGAATCATCTCGGAGGCGTCACGCATCGGCGTGGCACGATCCAGATACCAGCGATAACCGCGCCTCGCATCGCGAAGCCTGTATTCCACTTCGAAGATCTCGCCCGTGCGCAGGCAATCCTGCCATCTCGCGAGGCAACTGCGGCGATCGTCCGGATGCACGCACTCCACCCAGTTGCCCAGCCTGCTGCCTTTGGGAACTCCTGTCATCTCGTACCAGCGCTGGTTGATGTAATCAGTCGCGCCATCCGGACCCGCGGTCCATACAATCTGCGGAATAGATTCGGCCAGCAACCGGAAGCGTGCCTCCGCCTCCCTCTCTGCGGTTCCTCTCATCACCCGAATCGCAAGCCACGCTGCGATCAATGCAAAAATGATCGCAGCCGCCAGCAAGACAAAATCGTGTCGCTCGTGAAACAAAGTCGAGTTTGCCGGGATGGCATTCCAGCAAATTGGCGCAGGCACAGTTCTCCCATTCCTGATCAGAGATCCAAAGGAAAATCATCGGCAGGAGAGGGGCCGAAGTGGATTAGAAGTGTCTTACGTGTTTAAGGTAGCACCGGCGCCGCGCCGGCTGTCGCAAGTGCCTCTCGCCCGCAGCGGTTTCAGAGACGCCCGAAAACTGAAAAGCCCCGGACGAGAATCCGGGGCTGTTCACAAGGAAAACTTTTACGGAGTCGTGCTGTCCGTCTTCACCGCCGCGGCATCAGCCGGCAAGCCGTGCCTCGCGATGAAGAAGTCATGATCGTACATGTTGCGGTAGATGCGGCCTGCGATCTCCGCTGCTTTGGGCCCGAATGTCGGTCGCCCGCCTTGGAGGAATACGACCACGACCACACGACCTACGCTGGTGTTGGCGTAAGAAGCAAACCAGCCGTAGCGCGTGCCTTCGTGCGAGCAGGTGCCGGTCTTGCCCAGAATTTCTTCTTCGTTGAAGTTCAGGCGCAGGCTGCGCGCGGTCCCGTACTGCACCGCTCCAGCCATGCCATCGGAGATCTCAGGAATCAGCGGCGCGATGTCGAGCTGCCGCTTGATGCGCGGCTGGAAATTCGCAACTTCTTCCGGCGTGGTCGGATGCTGCAGGTAATAAAGCGTTCCGCCATTCGCGATCGCCGACACCATCGCGCCCAACTGCAGAGGCGTCATGGAAATGCCTTCGCCGAACGAGCACATCTTGCCGACGCCGCCGAGCCGTTCCGGAATGACCGCGTCGGGATACTCGCCCGGCTGTTCGCCGGCAATATCGTAACCCGCCAGTTCGCCCAATCCATATTCGTGCGCGTAATACGCCACTTTCTCGAACCCGAGTTTGCGTCCCAGCGCCTCGAAGTAAGCGTTATTCGAGTGGGCCAGCGCCGTCGTCAGATTCATGTGGTAGTGCGCGGTCAGTGCGACCTGCGTCTCTTTGGAGACTAAGCCTTCATTCAGAGCCGCGAGCGCCACGGATAGCTTGATCGTCGAACAAGGCTGCGCGCCACTCGACAGAGCCAGTTTCTGGTTCACCATTGCCAGCACGCGTCCGCTGGTCGGCTCGATCGCTACCACCGTGCCGTTCATGTTGCCCAGCGCATCAATCGCCGCCTGGCGCACGATCGGGTCTTCACCTCCGATAATGTCGCCTGCGCCGATGGCTTCGGCAAAAGAACTGGTGTGGAAGCGCTCATAGTAGCGCCGCCTGTGCGTTGTGGCAGAAACGGACCTGACATGGGCGCTTCGGCTGCTCGCCAGGCGGTGATAACGCCGCCGCGTCCGGGCCGTTTCATTGATTTTTTGCGTTTTCGATTTCGAAGAGGTGTGCGCGCTCGTATTGATGTGCGCAGCCCAACTCACGCCCGCCAGCGGCAGGCACGCCAACAGCCCCAGAACCACACGAAGTGACCTCGACATCTTATTGATCCCGTTCCCCTTAACACTTACCTGAGATGCACGCTGGATACCACCCGGCAGGTAACCCGCCTTATTATGGCCCAACTTTCGGATAGTACGAGACTTAGCGCGAATTCCGCAATAGCAAAGTTTGAATCTGATAAACCATTAATTCCGATCTAACTCGAATTTATCCAGCCAGATAAGCGTTAGTTACGTGAGTTCTAGTGCTTTCGGTAATACGTTACCTAGTTACTGGTAAGGTACTTCCCAGCTTGGAAAGGTTTTTACCCAACTGATGGCCTGGAAGCAGAACAGCTTGCTGCTCTGGGTTAGAACACGCAGAACCGGCGCCGGCCCTACCCCTTCGCCTTTTTCACTTCCTCAATCAACGGCGGAACGATGTCGAACAAATTGCCGACCACGGCATAATCCGCGATCTCAAAGATCGGAGCTTCAGAATCCTTGTTGACTGCGATAATCGCCTTCGACCCCTTCATCCCTACAAGGTGCTGAATCGCACCCGAGATTCCCAGCGCGAGATAGAGCTTCGGCGCTACCGTTTGTCCGGATGATCCAACTTGCCGGTCCATGGGCAGCCAGCCGGAATCGCAAATCGGGCGCGACGCCGCCAGTTCTCCGCCCAGCGCGTCAGCCAGTTGTTTGGCGATCTCAATATTCTTCTGCTCTTTGATCCCGCGCCCGACTGAAACGATGATCTCCGCCTGTGTGAGGTCCACCGCTTGCTTCGCTTCTTTGAAAATCGGCTCTGGCTTGTTGCGAACCACCCCCTCGGGAATTTCGACATTCACGGTCTCGACCGGCGCCGCTGCCGACCCATCTTCTGACTTGTCTCCGCGGAACGCGCCATTTTGAAAGGTCGCAAACCATGGCCCGTTGCCGGTGAAACCCACATCGGCGGCGAGCTTGCCCTGGAACATCTGGCGCGTGAAGAGCAGCTTTCCGCCTTCATGCTTGAATCCGATGGAATCGGTGATCGCAGTGCTTCCCATGGCGGTCACTAATTTCGGGATGAAATCGCGAACCTGGTAGGTATGCGGCATCAAGACTAGCTTCGGCTGCTTTGACGAGAGGAATTGCTTGAGCGCTGACGCGAACGAATCTGGCGTGTAGGGCTCGAGCCTGGGCGATTCGAGAGCATAAACCTTCGCAAGTTTTTTCGCCGCTACTTCGCTGGCGATAGCGGCCACGCCTGCTCCCACAATAGCGGCCTCAAGTGGCCACCCGGTAGCAGCGGCGATTGCCTGCCCGGCGGCGATGGTTTCCAAAGAAACGCGGTTCAGCTTGCCTTCGCGCTGTTCGACGACTGCGAGGATCGTATCTGGCATAGGATCAGCTTCTGGCTCTACCTACTAGCTTCAAGAACTTTGCCGAGTTTCGCGCGGCTGGACAGCCGGAGGCGGCTATTCCAACTATAGGACGCGCAATTCATTTCGGAGTTTGTCCACCAGCTTCTTCGCAACCTCCGCCGGCGGCCCTTCGATCGTTTCCGTCTTCTTTGTTTTCTGCGGCACGTACAGGCGCTCGATCGTCTGCAGATTCTCGCCCAGGGCCGACTGGACTTCTGCCAGCGGAACCTTCCGCAGCGGCTTGTTCTTCGCCTGTTTGATTCCGATCAGCGTGGCGTAGCGTAGCTTGTTGATGCCGGACTGGATCGTGAGCACCGCCGGCGTTGGCATGTCCACGAACTGAAAATATCCGGCCTCGAGCTCGCGCTTCACACGGATGCCGACGTCGGTTTTCTCGATCTGCATAATGATGGTCGCGTGCGGCCACCCGAGAAGCTCCGCGAGAATCACGCCGGTTTGCGCGTATCCATAATCATCGGATTGCAGGCCGGTGAAAATGAGATCGAATTTTTCGTCTTTTATGGCCGCCGCGATGGCCTTCGCTGTGTTGAACGCATCCATCCCTACAAACTTGTCGTCTTCGAGATGAATGGCGCGATCGGCGCCCTTGGCCAATGCCTCGCGCAGCACCTGCTGTGCGCGTGCCGGGCCGCTCGTGACCACTACGACTTCACCTTTGTGCTTCTCACGCTGCCGCAGCGCCTCTTCCAGCGCGTACGCGTCGGGCTCGTTGACTTCGTATTGCACATCTTCGCGGATCCAGGTGCCCGCATCATTCACCTTGAGGGGTGCGTCTTTCTGCGGTACCTGCTTCATGCAGACCAGAATTTTCAAGAGGGATCGACTCCCTGGCGGTGCTTCACCGCCACAAGCGAACTATGGAGTATAAACGACGGCAATTGGAGAGAAAATCCCTGAATCGCCGTAGAGGCGTTGCTGAGCCGCGTCTCCGGCCATCCGTTTAGGTTCGCGCGTGGCCGGCAAGACGAAGCTGGTCTCTACAGTCGGATCCTGGCGGATTAGAAAGGTCGTCCCTACTCCGTGATTACCGTGGACTGTCCGGAAATTTCGAAGCGCTTGCGGCAGCGCATGTTCTTGCACGCCATCATGTCGTCCTTGCGGACCATGTAAGAACGCGCCTTGGCAAAACGGGCGCGGTCGCGCTCGTCGGCGCGGCCCGAAAGTTGCCGCTTCTTGGTGCGCACCACCCAGGTCACTTCATATTCGGCAGCCTGATGGCAATGCGGACAATTTAACGTGGCTGGTTTCTTTTCCTGACGTTCGTCGAAAAATTCGCGTTCTTCCATGGGGGACGGTTCGCAGGCAATTGCAGCGGCTCATCCTTCATGGGTAAGCCATCCTGAATTGCCTGGCTTGATTATTGCAGGTTTTGGAGTACCAAAGCTATGGCAACATGGAAGAAAATCGCTTTTGCCGATGCCTAGAAAGAAAAAGCCGAAACGCTTTCGCGCCGTAACCGCGGTCAAGGAACTGGCTCGCGAACGAGTGGGCACGCCCCCGTCGGAAAAAATTGTGGTTGAGAAGACGAAAAAGCCAGAGAAATACAAACCCACGCTCGGCAAGCTGCTCGCGGATTCCAAGTAGATCGCGGTTCAACCATGGCCAATCACGACCGCACGGCTTCTGCCACCACGGTCGCAAACTCCTTCACGTCATCCTCGGTCGTATCGAACGAGCACATCCAGCGTACGATGCACTCATCTTCGATCCACGGATAGAAAAAGTACCGCTCCTTGATTTTCTCAATGGCGTGGCGCGGAATCTGCGCGAAGACCCCATTCGCCTCCACTTTCCATACGACCCGCACCTGCGGAATGCGCCGCACTTCCGCTTCGAGCACACGGGCCATGCGGTTGGCGTGCTCCGCGCTGCGCCGCCACAGATCATTCGTCAGCAGAGTTTCGAACTGCACCGCGATGAAGCGCATCTTCGAAGCCAGTTGCATGCCCTGCTTGCGAAGATAGAGAAAGTCTTTGCTCAGCGCGCGATCGAAGAAAACGACCGCTTCCCCTCCCAGGATCCCGTTCTTCGTTCCGCCAAACGAGAGCACATCCACGCCGAGATCGCGCGTCGCAGCCCGCAGAGTCTGCCCCAGGCTGACGGCCGCATTGGCAATGCGGGCTCCGTCCATGTGGAGGAACATCTCGCGGTCGTGGGCGAAGCGCGCCAGTTCCTGAATCTCTTCTGGCTGATAGACCGTTCCCATCTCAGTCGACTGCGTGATCGAAATGACGCGGGCCTGCACATGATGCTGGTCGCCAATCCCGTGGTACGCATGACGTACAGACTCAACACTGATCTTGCCATCCCGATGGGGGAGTGGAATCAGCTTGCAGCCAATAAGTTTTTCGGGGGCCGCGCACTCGTCGGTATAGATGTGGGCATAGTCGCTGCACAGCACCGCATGATAAGGACGATTCAGCGCCTGCAATCCGAGAACATTCGCGCCCGTACCGTTGAAAGTGAAGAACACGTCGATGCCCGTCCCGAAGTGCTCTTCAAACTTGGCGACCGCGGACTGCGTATACGGATCGTCGCCATAAGCCACCACGTGCCCCTGGTTGGCGCGCGCGATTGCATCCAGGATTTCTGGATGGACTCCTGCATTGTTGTCGCTGGCAAAACTGCGGCTGGACTTGGTAATAGCCTGCGGCATAGGGAATCAATTTAGCAGAATCTCATGCGGACGCCATCGTCTCGATGATCCCCAAACGCAGCTCTCACGCCGGGCTCCGCGTCGTGCGGGTTAAACAAAATCTAATGCGCACACCGCGATGTTGTGCAACGCAAGTGCTCGCTCATTCAGTCATCGCGTCGAAGCAGCGTCGCGAGTGGCTACCGAAATTTTTCGACAAGCGAGCGGTGAATGCGAATTCTCCCCCTATTAGCAATGATTTGGATGAATGCAGTTCTAGCGCTAGCGCAAACGGGCTCCGCCACCAGAAACCTTGGGGCGCCGTGTCCGCCCCTGACAACTACGTGCACATGGAAGAGCGGCAAGCCTTGCTCCAAGTGGCTCTCTAAGGTGGTTGGTCAATTCCCGCCTCTAACCGAAAGCGAGAAACGCGTGCAGCGTGCAGGTTCGGCGCCATGCACTCAAAAACCAGATCAGGCGGATTTTTGGTACGTCATTGCGATGACTTGGAGACAGCGTAGGGCCATCGCGGCCGGAGTTCGCGGGCTTTCGGCAGACAACGCCCCTGTTCCGGACCCAACGAATGGTATTTCGGCACGAGAGCATGGCGGCACTGATGGTCCGGCAGCGCCCCGATGATTAAACTCCGACCTGGATCGCTTCCTCTTCGTCCAACCGAATGCGGGCTTCGCTTTCCTCGCGGGCCGAGGCATGATGGTTCTTGGCCACCAGCATGTAGATCGACGGCACTACAAACAACGTGAACGCCGTTCCGATAATCATGCCGCTGACCAGCATGATGCCGATACTGTTTCTTGCGCCGGCACCCGGGCCCTTCGCCAGCACGAGGGGAAAGTGGCCGAACACTGTAGCGGCCGTCGTCATCAGGATTGGGCGTAGACGAGTGCTGGCTGCATTGGTAATCGCCTGCAATTTAGTCAAACCGGTTTCTTGCAGGTGATTCGCGAATTCCACGATCAGAATGCCGTTTTTCGCGATCAGTCCCACCAGCGTGATCAGTCCCACCTGGCTGTAGATGTTCAGCGTCGTGAAACCCAGGAACGAAAACACGAGAGCGCCCGAGATTGCCAGCGGAACCGACCCGGCCAGAATGATGAACGGATCGCGGAAGCTCTCGAACTGAGCGGCCAGCACGAGATAAATCAGGATGGCCGACAGCAGGAACGTACCCAGGAACTTGCTGCCCTCTACGCGCAACTGCCGCGATTCGCCGGCATAATCGACAGTGAATCCCTGCGGCAGAACTTTCTTGGCTTCATCTTCCAGCAGTGTCAATGCCTTATCGAGCGGCACTGGCGGCGGGATCACGCCCTGAATTCGCACTGCGTTCAATTGTTGAAATTTGTTCAGCGAGCGCGGTTCAGTCGTGGTGCGCAGTGTGGCAAAAGTCGAAAGCGGCACTAGTTTGTCGGCTGAACCTTTCACGTAAATTTTCGAGAGCTGATCTGGAGTCAACCGCTCGACGCGCTTCACTTGCGGGATGACCTTGTAGCTGCGTCCCTGTATGCTGAAGCGGTTCACGTAATTCCCGCCCAGCATCGTTGAGAGATCCTGTCCCGCCTGGCTTAAATCGACTCCTTGCGAGCGCAGCTTGTCGCGGTCGAACACGACTTCGGTTTGTGGCTGATCGAACTTCACATCGGTGTCGGCGAAGATAAAGAGGCCGCTCGCCATCGCCTTCTGCGCGATCTGCTCGGCAAGCTGGCTCACTTGCTGCGGCTCAGCCGCCGATGCGATCACGAAATCGACCGGGAAATTTCCGCCTCCGGGTAGAGGTGGAGGAGTCAATGGAATGACGCGCACGCCGGCAATCTTCGAGAGCGGCCCCGTCGACTCAACCAGCAATTCCTGCGCGGTCTTCGTGCGCTGGCTCCAGGGCTTGGTGACCATGCCGCCGAAACCACCACTGGGATTCGTGATCTGAAAGATGCTCCCGCTTTCCGGGAATGACTTGTAGACGTCGTAGACCTGAGTGGTGAACAGGTTCGTCTGGTCGATAGTGGCGTTCGGCGCCGACTGGATCACGCCGAACACAACACCCTGATCTTCAGCCGGCGCCAGTTCATGTTGCGAAAACATGTAGAACGGAATCATCAGCACGGCGACAATCGCCCATAACGTGAGCACCACCGGACGATATTCCAGCGTTCCCGAGAGCAATCGGGTGTAGAGACTGCGGACCCGCTCGAAGGTCCGGTTGATGACACCAGCCAATCCGTGCTCCGCTGCTCCCGCGCGCAGCAGCTTCGAGCCCATCATTGGCGATAGCGTCAATGCAACGATGCCCGAGACCACGACGGCTCCCGCCAGCGTGAATGCAAACTCCCGGAACAGCGCACCCGTCAGTCCACCCTGAATACCGATCGGGGCGTATACGGCCGCGAGGGTGATGGTCATGGCGATGATTGGGCCGACAAGCTCTCGAGCTGCGTCCTTGGCTGCTTCAAACGGAGTCTTGCCCAATTGCAGGTGGCGCTCGACGTTCTCCACCATGACGATGGCGTCGTCCACAACGAGTCCGACCGAGAGCACGATCGCCAGCAATGTAAGCAGGTTAATCGTGAAACCCGCCAACAACATTAGGAACACTGCGCCGATCAGAGAGATCGGAATCGCAACCACCGGAATCAACACGGATCGGAACGAGCCCAGGAACAGGAAGATCACGACGATCACGATCAGCAGCGTCTCGCCCAGCGTATGCAGGACTTCGTTAATGGCGTCCTGGATGTATTCGGTCGAGTCGTAGGGCACTCCCAACTTCATTCCTGCCGGCAATTGTTCCTGAATTCCGGGCAGGGCCTTGCGCACGTCCTTGATCACGTCGAGCGAATTGGCAGTGGGCAGAACCCATATGCCCATGAAAGTCGCGGTCTCGCCGTTGAACCGAACATCCTGGTCATAGTTTTCAGCGCCTAGTTCCACATCGGAAATTTCACCCAGCCGCACGACAACACCGTTCTCTTGCTTCACCACCATCTGCCGGAATTCGTCGGGAGTGCGCAGGTCGGTGTTCGCAATCAGGTTGACGGAAACCATCGAACCCTTCGTGCTTCCCAGCGCCGAAAGATAGTTATTGCGTGAAAGCGCATCGCGAACGTCGGAAGGAGACACGCCGCGTGCCGCCATCTCGTCCGGCTTCAGCCACAGGCGCATCGCGAAGGTGCGATTGCCGAGAATGTCAGCGCGCTGAACGCCGCTAATGGCGCTCAGTTTGGGCTGCACCACGCGCGTCAGGTAGTCGGTGATCTGGTTCTGGTCGAGATCCTGGGAAGAGAAACCGAGATAAATCGCGGCAAACTGCGTATCCGCAGTCTGCAAATCGATGACAGGCACCTGCGAATCGGGCGGCAGATCGTTGCGCACCTGCGCGACTTTTGCCTGCACCTGGGTCAGCGCGGTGGTGGTGTCATAGTTGATCTTCAGGTGCACCTGGATCGTGCTCAGTCCCTGCGCGCTGGTCGACTCCATGTAGTCGATACCATCCGCGCTGGCAATCACGCGCTCCAAGGGCGTCGTGATGAAACCGCGCACCAGGTCCGCATTCGCTCCAACGTAGACGGTCGTAACCTGGATCACTGCGATGTCGCTGCGCGGATACTGCCGCACGCTCAGCGAGCGGATCGACTGGAGGCCGGCGATGAGGATGACGAGGTTGACCACCGTCGCTAACACCGGCCGTTTTACAAATAAATCAGTGAACTTCATACGCGTTCCTCGCGGACTGCATTCCCGCTTCTATGCGCCCGCTTCTGGCGGCTGGAGCCAGAAGGAGGGCGCAGCCTCATCCAATTCCCGTAATGCCCGTCTTAGCTGTCTTGCGGTTTCGGAGCCGGATTATTGTCCGGTTTCACCTTGTTGTTGACCAGCACCGCCGCCCCATTCCGCAGCCGGAACACGCCCGAGCTCACCACTTCATCGCCAGGATTGAGGCCAGAGGTAATACCGACCTGATCGCCCCGCGAGCCCTCAATCTTGACCACCTGCTGGCGCACGCCGCGGTATGAATTCCCTTTCGGATCCTTCATATCAGCGACTACGTAAACCGAGTCGCCATACGGCGCATAATTGATCGCGGAGGCGGGCAGCGGAATCACGCTCCGCGCCTCTCCCATCGGCAATTCCACCTGCACGAACATTCCCGGACGCATCTTGTTGTCTTTGTTTGTCAGCGTAGCCTGCACCTGAATGTTTCGCGTCTGTTCGCTGATTACGGAGTCCAGAGCTGTGATCCGGCCCATGAATGACATCCCCGGCAGGTCGCTATTGGTAACACGAAGAACGTGGCCAAGAACGACCTTGCCGGTGTCTTGTTGCGGCACTCCGAAGTTCACATAAATAGGATTGAGCGATTGCAGCGAGACGATCGCCTGCCCGGCCGCCAGGTACTGGCCGAGACTGACTTGTCGAATGCCCAGCAGTCCCGAAAACGGCGCCCGGATGGTCTTTCGGGCGATAGCCGCGCGAGTGTCGCCCACTTGCGCTTCGGTTGCCTTTTGCTGTGCGGTCGCGCTGTCATAGTCCGAATGCGAAATCACGCCCGCATTCACCAGTTGCTGCGCCCGGTCGTAGTTCACTTTGGCAAGATCGCGCTGCGCCTCCAGGCTTGCGAGTTGTGCCCTTTCCTGGCGGGTATCAAGCTCGACGAGAGTGTCTCCCTCGTGCACCCACTGGCCGGATTCGAAATGGATCTTGTCGATCGTTCCCGGCAGGTCGGCGCTGACGGTAACTCCTTGTATCGCAGCCACGGTTCCGATGACGGACACGGTCGAAGGCCACGTCTCGCGCTCTGCGACCACGGTCGTTACCGCAGTTGGCGGGAGCTGAAAGCTGGCTCCTTGCGCGATCGCAAACTCCACCTGCTTAAACTTGACGAAGCCAAGCCCGCCCACTAGGGCCAGCATCACCACGACCATCACGATCATTCGTTTGACCATACGTTCTCCGTCTCGAAACAAAACACTTCGCTTGTTATTTGGAGCGGTTCAGCGGGAGCTCAGAAACAATTAGCCTGAATAGATTTCCCCAGCGCTCAAAAAGATTCACTGCTTTCTCATGATTTTCGCCGTTCCGGAAGGCCCGCTCCGGCTTCGCAGCCGTGAATCTGAGCGCTCTTCTGCCCTCCCTGATTCGACGGCGAACCGGGGCAGGTGAAATCGACAGTCCTAACAAAAATATTTGATAAAAGGCTGCCAGGTTACGGTGCAAATCGAAAATTCCGCTGGAGGGTGTGCTTCGACGCGCGCACCGACTTCGGCAATTTGCCTGCCGTTCTCATGCGAGGGGCTGTCGTCAATCTGTTGACCGCAGGATTTGTGCTGTGCTACAAGCGACCCGTCATCGTAAACGTTAACGCAGCTCTGTGCCGTTTCCTGCGTTCTGCTAGATCTCGAACTGAGGAGGGTCTTCTTATGCAATCGTCCCGTTGCGGAGTGAAGCACGCCGTGTCTTCTTATTGTTTGAAACTCGCTTCAGCCTTTCTCGTTTCCTCGGTCCTCATCGCAGCAAGCAGCCGCTGCACCGCTCAAAGCGGAGGTCCGGCATATCTCGATCCCTCGCAGCCGGTCGATGTTCGGGTGAACGATCTTATCGGCCGCATGACGCTGGAAGAGAAAGCGTCGCAACTGGTGAACCAGGCACGTGCCATTCCGCGGCTGCAAGTTCCTGCATATGACTGGTGGAGCGAGGCGCTGCATGGAGTTGCGAATGCCGGGACCGCCACTGTTTTCCCTGAGCCGATCGGACTTGCCGCCACGTTTGACGATCCACTTATCCACGAAATGGCGATAGTCATCGGCATCGAGGCTCGCGCCAAGCACAATCAGGCCGTACGCGCCGGACGCCGCGACATTATGGAGGGTCTCGATTTCTGGTCGCCCAACATCAACATCTTCCGTGATCCCCGCTGGGGACGCGGCCAGGAAACCTATGGAGAAGATCCCTTCCTCACCGGCCGCATGGGTGTGGCGTTCGTAACCGGGTTACAGGGAGACGACCCCAAATATTTTCGCGTGATCTCGACCCCGAAGCACTTCGCCGTGCACAGCGGGCCGGAGCCGACGCGGCACACCATTGACATACAGGTTTCCAGGCACGACATGGAGGACACATATCTGCCCGCCTTCCGCGCCACGGTAACCGAAGGCAAGGCCGAGTCCATCATGTGCGCATACAACCGCGTCAACGGCCAACCGGCATGCGCCAACAGTTTTCTGCTGCAAGATCAACTGCGCGGCGCCTGGAAGTTCAGTGGCTACGTCGTTTCGGATTGTGGTGCGATCATCGACATCTTCGAGGGACACCGCTTCACCAAGAGCCAGCCGGAAGCCGCAGCCGCCGCGCTGAAAACCGGCATGGACAACGAATGCATCGATTTTATGGACGTCGTGAAGGACACTCACGACTACCAACCGTACATCGATGCAGTGAAGCAGGGCCTGCTCGCGGAAGCGGACATTGATCGCGCGCTGAAGCGGCTCTTCACCGCTCGCATGCGACTGGGCCTTTTCGATCCGCCGGAAAAAGTTCCTTACGCGCAGACTCCTGAATCCGAGATCGACAGCGCTCCCCACCGCGAACTCGCGCTGAACGTTGCGCGCGAATCCATGGTGCTGCTGAAAAATGACGGCGTGCTCCCGCTCGCTCCAACGAGTAAGAAGATCTTGGTCGTTGGGCCGTTGGCCGAGTCGGTCGAGGTCCTTCACGGCAACTATGCTGGAACGGCCTCTCACGCTGTCACGGCGTTGGCAGGAATCCGCAAGCAGTTCGGCGCCCAAGTATCCTTCGAGCCAGGAACGAATTTCCTGCGCGAGCATCCCACTATCCCAACCTCGGTACTCTCGACCGATGATGGCAAGCCCGGCCTGAAGGGTGAATACTTTGCAGACGACTTGGCGGGCGCACCGCAAGTCACTCGCGTCGACCCGTACGTCGATTTACAACGGTTTCATCCTGACGCGCACGCAATCGCGTTGCCTGCAGGCATGAATGATGCATCTGTACGGTGGAGTGGCTTTCTTACTCCCGACCGATCCGGCCGATACCAGATCGGATTAGCCGGATCGAAGAATCGCATGTGGCTCGACGGCAAGTTGATCGTGGACGACGCTACCCTGCACGATCCCAATCCAGAGATGTCGCCCATTCCGCTGGAGAAGGGGCATCGCTACGCCGTGAAAATCGAATACCTGCATGGCGGTTTCGGCACCAAACTGGAGTGGTTACTGGTCACTGATCCCTTGATAGACGCTGTTTCCGCCGCACGACAGGCTGACGTCGTGGTTGCGGTGGTAGGCATTACTTCCAACCTCGAAGGTGAGGAGATGAAGGTCGATGTTCCGGGCTTCCGCGGCGGCGACCGCACCAGCCTGAATCTTCCGGAAGAAGAAGAGGCGCTGCTCGGCGCGCTGAAAGGAACTGGCAAACCGCTGGTCGTGGTCCTGATGAACGGCAGTGCCCTCGCTGTGAATTGGGCAAATGATCACGCCAACGCCATCCTCGATGCCTGGTACTCGGGCGAAGAAGGTGGCACCGCCATCGCACAAACACTCGCCGGGACCAACAATCCCGCCGGGCGCCTGCCCGTTACCTTTTATAAAGGCACCGAGCAGTTGCCCGATTTCACGGACTACTCGATGAAGAACCGCACCTATCGTTACTTCACCGGAGAGCCCTTGTATGGCTTCGGGCACGGCCTCAGCTACACAACTTTTGAATACTCCGGGATGAAACTGTCAAACGCTTCACTGCAAGCCGGCGATCCCGTGGATGTCGAGGTGGACATCAAGAACACCGGCAAGCGCGACGGTGACGAAGTAGCTGAACTGTATATCGCGTTTCCGAAACTCGCGGGCGCACCTTTGCGCGCGCTGCGCGGATTCACGCGCCTTCACCTCAATGCTGGCGAGCAGAAACATGTGAAGCTCACCCTTGGCGCGCGTGACATGAGCTACGTCAACGAGGCGGGCGATCGCTACATTTCAGCGGGCGATTACCTAATAACGATCGGAGGAGGACAACCCGGCGCGGGCGCGCCCCATGCGGAATCTCACTTGATGATCCAGGGCGAGCAGAAACTGCCGGAATAGCCGCGAGGTCGAACAAAAACCCCGCCGCTACTCAATCTCGCGAAGCGCGGGATATATCTTCCGGTATTTTCGATAGCCCCTCTGCATATCGGCTGAATCGCCAGAATTTGGCCGGACTCGCGCGGCCACCTTCACCACGCCGTCGCAGGCTTCGTCTACCGAATTCCACGCTCCCGCGCCGACCCCAGCGAGTATCGCGGCACCGTACGCTGCTCCTTCCTCAGCGGCAAGAATCTCCACCTCATGCCCGTACACATCCGCCTGGATCTGCCGCCATAGGCGTGAGCGCGCCCCTCCGCCGCCCAACCGGATCGAGATCACAGGAATCTTCATCTCACCGAAAATCGTGAAGGAATCCTTCAGGCTATAAGCCACGCCCTCCATCACCGCGCGAATGACGTGCGCGCGGGTGTGTGACGCACTCAAACCTACTAAAGCGGCCCGCGCATTTGGATCCAGATGCGGCGTGCGTTCGCCCATCAGGTATGGCACCCAGAATGCTCCCTCGGATCCTGCCGGTACCGTTGCCGCTTCTTCGGCAAGCATGTCGTAAGGATCGCGCACAGCCGCAGCTTGTGCATTCAGCAGCACCCCGCGCTGTACGCCAAACTGATCGCGAATCCACCGCAGCGACAGACCAGCGGCCTGGGTCACGCCCATCACATGCCAGCGCCCAGGGATGGCATGGCAAAACGTATGCAGCCTGCCCCTGGGATCCAGCGCGGGCCGGTCGGTAGCAGCGAACACAACACCGGAGGTTCCAATCGTCGCGCTGACTGCTCCCGCGCGGGCAATTCCCATGCCGACAGCACCGGCCGCCTGATCTCCCGCACCGGCCACGACAGGAATACCCGTCATAAGCCCCGTGGCTTTTGCTCCGGCCGGGGTAACATGCCCACACACTTGCGGAGACTCGAAGAGCGCCGGCAGCATCGCTTCATCGATCTGAGTCTTGCTTAGCACTTCCTTCGACCAGCGCCGGTTGGTCACGTCGAGCATCAACGTGCCCGACGCGTCCGCCATGTCGATAGCCCGCTCCCCGGTCAAACGAAAACGGACATAATCCTTGGGCAGCATGACGTGCGCCACCCGCTCCCAGTTGGCCGGTTCGATTTCACGCACCCAAAGCAATTTGGTCAATGTGAAATTTGTCAGAGCAGGATTGCACGTCAAGCGAATCAACGTTTCCCGCCCGAACATTTCTTCCAACTCGTTACACTGCGCTTCGCTGCGCTGGTCGCACCAGATGATCGCCGGGCGCACCACTTCATCGCGAGAGTCAAGTAGAACCGCACCGTGCATCTGGCCGGAGAATCCGACGCAGGCGATATCCTTGGCGCCGACCTTCGAGCCAGCCAGTGCTTTCCGAACCGCTTCGCCGCACGCGCGCCACCAGTCCTCAGGATCCTGTTCTGCCCAACCCGGTCGAAGGCTGGCAAAATTCGCATGCTCGGCCGCGGTCGACGCCACCACGGTTCCCTGCCCGTCGATCACCAGCGCCCGCGTGCCGCCCGTTCCTACATCGATGCCTAGATAAGCGATAAATCCTCCTCTTTCGGTTGCGCTCGCCTAAACAAAGTCAGTAGCCATCTCGTTACCGGCTGCCTCGTCGAGGGGCATTCTTTCTTTACTCGCTTCCTGCGACATCCGCTTCAGGAAGAAATCAAGATTCCCGCGCATCACCAGGTGCGGCGCCAGGGCGACTTGATCCGGAGACTCGCTGCGCTCTACCAGAAATTTGTGCAGCATGCGGTACGCCAGTTCTCCCTGTGCCCGCGGGCGCTGGTAAATTGTCGAAGCCACCGCGCCCGACCGGATATGCGGCACCAATGCGGGGAATAAGTCTGTCGTGATGATCGTCAGGCCCGGCAACAGTTTGGAATCGCGCGCCGCCTTGACGACCGGAATCGAGTCCTCGGTGGTCACGTATACCCCAACAATGTCCTTCCGCTCTTGAAATAGCGCGCGGCATTTGCTGTACGCCTCTGCGTGCGTTCCATGGTCTTCAATCGGCTTCAGGACCTGAAGCTTCGGATACAGCGACTTCAACGTGTACTCGAACGCCGACGCCTTTTCCGCATGCTCGGTGATGGCCAGGTCGAAAACAGTGATGGCGATCGCTCCCTGCTTTCCACCCAGAAACCGCCCCATCAGGTCGGCGGCTATCGATCCGCTCACCAAGGTGTCGATCGCGACGATTCCCTGGCGGCCGCTCTGGGGCGCGTCGGTGGCAACGCATACCACGGGAATGTGCGACCGCGATGCACGCTGAATCCACGGCTGCAGGCCCTCGGGATTTCCCGGAAAAATAATGATTCCGTCCACTTTCTTTCGCAGTGCCGATCGAAATGCTTCCTGCTCTCCGCCGAGTTGCGGGTACGTGCGGAACTCGAGTTGAACACTTTCCATTGGGTTGGATTCGGCTTCGGCGCGAATTCCAGCCCGCACTTCGTCCCAGAACGAGGTACTGCCCTGCAGTGTGTTCACGGAAATCCGCAACGTCCTCTTCGACGAGAGAAATCGTGCCGCGAGATTCGGCCGGTAGCCAAGCGTGCGCGCCATCTCCAGCACTCTGGCTTTTGTCTTTGGGCTGACTCCGGGATTATTGTGCAGGGCTCGGTGAACGGTTCCGATCGAGGTACCGAGAGCTTTCGCGATGTCGAGCAGCGTCGCCGGCACTTTGCCCATGTCTGAATTCGGAGCGTCTGTTGGCTTATTTGCAGCGCGATGCCGGAGGCCCGGTGGAAGCTCTGCGGAAAAATCCGCCCCGCACGTGGGACTGTAAACGTTTACGCTTTAACGCGCAAGCCGCGCAGCGCGGTGGGCAACAACCGACAAGACTGCGCGTCTTGCTTGAATCACGCCAGCGACCACTGAATTGCTGTGTAGCTGCGCGCGGGTAACTCTAGCACTGTCCGGGAAGCCTTCGCAGCAGGCACGGAAAATGCCTGCGGCGCAACTCGACCGGGCGACGAGGAACTGTTCGACGCCTTCAAATCGTCGCCAGTGATCAGCCAGGAGCCGGCTGCCTTTGCGGGCGCCTGATCTTGCCAGACAACCTCGACATTTCGCGACTTGGCCAGGTCCCGGTTCAGAAGAAACAGCGCCACTTTCCCAGACTGCTCATCGAAGGTTCCAGCAACGTCCACATACGGAACATGATCCATCTCCGGCACTTCATAGGCCGGTGATTCGTTCAGCAGCCGCAGCACCGAACCTCGTCCCCATTGGAGCGCCCAACTGTACGGATAGTAGGTAGTCTGACGATACAAGCCATCGGCGTTCGTCATGATCGGCGCGATAGCGTTCACCAACTGCGCCAGGCAGGCAATCTTCACCCGATCTGCATTTCGGATCAACGAATTCAACAGCCCGCCCACCAGCAAAGCATCTTCGAGGTTATAGACCTCTTCCACAAGATGTGGCGCCTGCTTTCGATGCCCATCGACATCGTCAGCCTTATTTGCCCGATACCAGACGTTCCACTCATCGAAAGACAGCCACAGTTGTTTCGGCGAGCGCTTGTGTCCACGGACCATGTCGCAGACGGCGAGCGTCTCGGCGATCTGTTTCTCCATGCTCAGGTTCATCGCCAGGTATTTCGACGAGTCGTTACCGGTTTCGCGGGCCGTGTTGCCAAAATATCGATGCAGCGACAACCCATCGACATCCTCGTAGCATTCCTCGAGCACTTCACGGTCCCATTCAAGATAGGTTGGCATGCCCGGCCCGCTCGACCCGCATGCCACCAACTGCAGACTGGGATCCACCATGCGCATCTGCCGCGCCGCATCTGCGGCTTTGCTGCCATACTCTCGCGCCGACATGTGACCGATCTGCCATGGCCCGTCCATCTCGTTCCCGAGACACCAGTGCTGGATTTTGTGCGGCTGCGTGTATCCATGCTTACGCCGCAGATCGCTCCACTTGGTGCCCTGATCGACGTTGCAGTATTCAACGATTGCAGCGGCGTCCTCCGCACTGCCGGTTCCGAAGTTCAAGCCCATGAGAGGGGCGCAGCCGGCGGCCTTGCACCACATCACGAACTCGTTCGTCCCAAACTGGTTTGACTCCAGGGTGTCCCAGGCTTTGTCGAGCACGGTCGGACGGCTTTCCTTCGGTCCGACTCCATCGAGCCAGTTATATCCGGAGACGAAATTGCCGCCGGGGTAACGCACGATCGTTACGCCGAGTTTACGGATTTCGTCGAGCACATCCTTGCGGAAACCGTTGGAATCCGCCAGCTTCGATCCAGGCTCGTAAATGCCCTCGTAGATCGCACGCCCGATGTGCTCCAGAAAGCTTCCAAATAGATTTCGGTCCAAAGGAGAAATTGTGCGCCGCGTGTCGATATAGACGCGCGCCGGCGAAGACTCTGGCTGAGCCTTCATCTCCGCGAACAAGTCGGATGAGCGTCCGAAGGCCAGCCCGGTCGAGCCTGCGAGAGCGGCCCCGGACGCATGCTTCAGAAATTGCCGGCGAGATTGCAGGAATGGGTTCATAGCGTCAACATGCACCACACGGAATTTGAACGCGATTCAATTTATCAGGAACTAAACCCTCCAACCACAAAGCAAACGAAGCAACAGAAAGAAACCGCTGTCCTTGGTGAACCTTTGTGTCCTTTGTGGTTATCAGCCGGCCGGCGGCCCCCGATGCGGCTCCCGGCACATTCACCTCCACCGCCGGCCTGCGCTATACTCACTTTCTCTACAGGCAGCGGGCGAACGTCCGAAGACTAAAGCCACGGAGACCCTTCATGCAGAGCCGCATTACCGGCACAACCATGCCGGTCCTTGAATTCCTTCTCGATCCAAACGAAACCATCATCTCCGAGGCTGGTGAGCTGTCCTGGATGGGCAGCTCGATTCAGATGACGACGCACACCCAGTTCGCCGGCGGCGGTGGGCTGTTCGGCGTGTTGAAGCGGGTGGCGGGTGGCGGCTCAATTTTCATGACCGAGTACCGTGCGGTGGGGGCAACGGGCGAACTCGCCTTCGCCACGAAGTTGCCCGGTCACATCGTCCCAGTCGAAGTCTCGCCCGGCCACGAATACATGATTCACCGCCACGGATTTCTCTGCGCCACCGCGCAGATTCAAATCGGCGTCGGCTTTCAGCAGTCCCTTGGAGCTGGAATCTTCGGTGGCGACGGCTTCCTGCTGCAGCGCCTGACCGGCCAAGGCATGGCTTGGCTCGAACTTTCGGGCGAGTTGGTGATACGCGATCTCAAGCCTGGTGAGACTCTCCGCGTGCATCCCGGTCACGTGGGCGCCTTTCAGTCAAGCGTCTCGTTTCAAATCACGACCGTGCCTGGCATCAAGAACATGATCTTCGGCGGAGACGGAATCTTTCTGGCCGCCCTCACGGGACCGGGTCGAGTCTGGCTGCAAACACTTCCCATCGCGAAACTCGCCCATGCGATCGAAAAGTACATTCCCCGCGAAGCCTCCCGGCAAACTGTGGAAGGTGGCGTGGTCGGTGGAATCGTGGGTTCGATCCTCGACAACATGCGCTAGGAGCAAGACCGCGCGCAGAAGAGATGCCGCTCGCCCGAATCCCTAATTACCCTCCGCGACTGAGGGCGCCGGCACCTTATTCTCCGGATTCCGACTCGAACGGCGACGCGCACCACGCCGCGCTTTTCAGTTAAACTAGCAAAAACTTCGAGATCCCCCATGATCAATCACAAGCGCATCGCTGTCGTCATGCCCGCATACAATGCGGAGAAAACGCTGGAGGCCACGGTCGCAGAATTGCCGGAACTGGTCGACCTGCGAATTCTTGTCGACGACCACAGCCGTGATCAGACCGCCCGGTTGGCCCGAAAACTTGGCCTTCTGGTTTTCGAACACGACCGCAATTACGGGTACGGGCGCAACCAACAGACCTGCTACCGTGAAGCGTTGGCTGCCGGCGCAGACGTGGTCATCATGCTGCACCCCGACTATCAATACACACCATTACTTGTTACCGCGATGGCGAGCATGGTCGCGTATGACGTCTACGACGTCGTGCTGGGATCCCGCATTATCGGCGGACGGGCGTTGCGCGGCGGAATGCCGCTTTACAAGTACATCTCGAACCGCTTGCTGACGGCATTCGAGAACATTTTCCTCGGCGTGAAGCTCTCCGAATATCACACCGGCTATCGCGCCTTCAGCCGGAAGGTGCTCACCGAGTTGCCTCTGCTCGAAAACTCCGACGATTTCGTCTTCGACAACCAAATGCTCGCGCAGTGTGTGCACTTCGGCTTCCGCATTGGAGAAGTATCCTGCCCCACGAAATATTTCGAGGAAGCATCTTCGATCAACTTCCGGCGCAGCGTGAAATATGGATTTGGCGTAGTGGGAACAACGCTGGAGTTCGCGCTCCAGCAAGCAGGACTGCTGCATCTGCCGCGCTTCAGCCCGGGAGGCAGGAAGCTGCAGACCAGCCTCGATAGTGCGTACTACATGCCGCGTACGGGAACAGCCTGAGTTCCGGCAGCGGGCGTACGAGCCTACTTTTTTCCTGAGAACCAGCCCAGCACGCGGCTGGCAAATTCATCCGAGAACCCGAATCTGGCTTTGGCCCTCGAATAGAGGTCGAGGACCTTCTTGTCCGCCCAGATCATCGTCGCCTTCCACCATCCATCCTGCGGACGCGCAAAATAATCCGTCGACCGGCCCGTAAAAGCGGCGTCACTATCGGAAGTGTAGTAGTAGAGCGCCAGGCTTTTGCGCGATTGGCCCTCCGGGCACGTCAGTGCATCCGGAAATCCGTGTAGCGATTTCTCGTCTGTGGTGAAGACGAGGGCATGATTAAGCAAAGGCGGGTACTTGGCTCCGCACCGCAACATTTTCCCCTCGGCAGACTTTTCCCAAAGTTCGAGCGAGCCGCCCCAGTTCTCGTTCCAATCAGGATTGAGATAGAGAATCAAGTTCACCCGCCGGTGCCAGTTGGTGTGGAAATGGTGCTTTGAAAAATCCGTATGCACGTTCAGATAGCCGCCGGGCCCTGACTGATGCAGCCCCCCGCCCTCGAGCATTGGATCAGCCATCAGGTTGGGAATCCCGGTCAGACGCGAAATCCAGGCCACGAACTCCGGAGAATTCAGCTCGTCGACCATCTCCCCGAGGAGTGGGGGGAAAAGTTCGCGCTTGGGCATTCCAGCTTTGTTCTCGTTGGCGTGCTTGTACTGCGTCCATGTGTCGGTCGTCGCTTGCGGAAACTCCCGCGCGAGATCCAGCGCGAGTTGCGGATCGAGAAAATCGGGCAACGAGAGATGTGGAAATGGCTGGTTCTGCCGGTATTGCACCGCCAGGCGGTCCACATCATTCCAGCGATGGTACGGAAACAGACGCGTCGAGGTTTGAGGTATCGGTGCTGTCGACATCAAAAAGTTGCCTTTAGAACTTCGAAAAACGCCCGATGGAAACTGCGCGCATGGAAGAAGCGCTTTCAAGCATTGTACCGGATGGCTGAACGTAACAGCCTCATGGAATGCGGCAAACCTGCACGGCGGAATTCTGATACGCGCAATCAAGTCCTGCCACCCCCGGCTGCTGCACCACGGTCCACGTCACTCCATAAATTGTTTTGAGATGTTCGTAATCCTTCAGCGTCAGACTCTTCCACGGACTCTGCGCCTGGACCTCGGTCCACCACTCCTCCGCCAGTGGAGGGAACATGCTGACCACGCCGTTGTCTTTCACGTTGTCGGCCAGCCGGCTTCGCTGGGCGAGGCATCGGAATCCGATTTCATCCTCGCCGGCGGCGTGCATGTAATTCGGATCGAGCGCAAAGATCGCACGCTCATCGGTGTTCTGGCGCACCCAGAGGAATGCCTGCCCCCACGGATTCTTCGGCGTGTGGCCGGGCCATTCCACCAGCCCGCTCTCTGGAAACAGCGTATGTTGCGCCGCAACCATACCTACGCTCATCGGAATAAATAGCGCGAGCCACCGCCACGCACGGTCTTTTAGCAACAACTCGCCGGCTATCCCACCCATCACCACGAACATGACGATATACAGCAGGTGCAGGCTACGTAACGGCTGCAACCTGGCGAGGCTTTCGAAGCGTGCCGGCAGGTCCACAATGAGCGCGGCGGAGATATAAATCACGTCATAGATGATGAACGCGAAGCTGAGCCTTTGAACGTTTTCCCATTTCTTGGAGCGCGCGATCTTCCCGAACCACCAGAAGATGGCGATGGGAGCGATCAACCCCACCAACTCGTACCACTCCCAATGCTGGATGTAGTGATACGCATGCAACTTTGCTGCCTCGTGATAGGCAGGCGTGGACTTTGGCGCCAGCGGCGCTAACGCTACGATCATGCCGGCGACAACCGCCGACGATCTCCCTGCTTGCAACCTCGTGCTCAACGGCCCGCCAAAACGCTGCATGAACACCAGAAGGATGCAGAAAGAAAAAGGGTAAGTCCACATGAGCGGATGGACGCTGGCAGCGAACATCAGCCACAACAGTGCGCGCACATATTTCCCTTCCAGCGTTTTGGTCACAGCAAAGACGGCGGCAAATGCCGCAAGATTTCGCGGGTTCAGATACTGGTCGGCGATGTACAGAGCTGTTCCCGCCACCGGAATCGTCAATAGGCCGGCCACCAATCCCACCGATCCCCATCGCGCTCGGGCAGTGCTGAAACACACTCCACTCAGCTCCCAGCACGCCAGCAGGAGCAGGAAGATCGACGCGGCATGCCAGAGGAGCAATCCAGTTTCGAGGGGAAGATGTGTCACGCGCAGCGATAGCGCCACCAGGTTCGGAAACAGCGTCATGCTCGCATGCGACTGGAAGAACTCTCTCCCCGCAGGAAACAGGTTTGGATTCAGGATTCGCTCGATCCCAGGGAGATAGATCTCGGCGTCTTCCGCGAACGGGTGATAACCATGAACCACGAGCGCTCCGGCCGTGAGGAGCAACAAGAAGAAAGGAATGATCAGCTTTTGGTTTTTCGGTTCGATCTTGTGTACTCGATCCTGTAACCCCTGCCCACGCCGGTGGTCGTCGCACGCATTTTCCTTGACTCGACCTTCGAGTTCAGGTCGACGAGCAAGGAAACGCGACGAAGCAGCGGTACAGGAGATTGTAAATCGTTAGGTGGCGAAATTTCGGCACTTTGACGCTCGGGTTCGGCACAACGGGCCCAGAATCGGAATCGACTCACCGGGCGCGTGCGCTATCATGCCGCACAGCCAGGGTGTAGCATCTAACCAGAAATGTCCGCACTCAGCCCGCGCAGCCTTGTGCGCCCTAACATGGCGATTGGCGAAATCATGAGTTTCGCCTACGACACCTTCTGCAGCAATAAGGTGCGATTCGCCCTCACTGCGCTCGGCATGGTCATCGGCACTGCCTCGCTGATCCTGGTCGTCACCATCGGCATGACCGGGCGGCAATACGCCCTGGGCCAGATTCAATCCATCGGCACCAACGAGATCTGGGCCGAATACCAGGGTGGCGCACAGCGCATCGGCAGCGGCACTTCCGATCCACTCACGGTGGAGGATCTCCAGGAAGTCCTTGAGGACGTGCCCGGGATCGAAGCCGCCAGCCCAGTAGCCCAGCTCAATGATCGGGTTGCCGTCGGCAACGGGAAAGAGCGTGACCTCGTAATTCTCGGCGTCTCTCCGGACTACGCACGCGTGCGTAATCTGGTCGTACCGTCGGGGAGATTCTTCGACCAGGAAGACTCCTTGGCCCACAACAAAGTGGCGCTGATCATTGATCGCATGGCCAGGCAGCTTTACGGATCACCCGCTGCGGCAGTGGGGAAGGTGATCAAGCTCAGCGGGCTGCCGTTTACAGTGATAGGCACGTTTCGGGAGCGCGTTGAGACTTTCGGCCAGACTGAAATTGTCGACAACACCATGCTGATTCCCTATTCGGTCAGCCGGTATTTCAGCGAGACGCCCAATATCAAGCTCTTGTACTTCTCCATGACCGACTCGTCGATGGTGCCGGCCGCCACATCCGAGATCAAGCGCGTGCTGCAATCCCGCCATCGCGCCGAATCAGTCTATAACGTGGAAAATCTCACCGCGGTGCTCGCCATGATGGACCGCATTGCGACCGGCCTGACGTGGGTTCTGTTTCTGGTTTCGATGGTCACCCTGATCGTTAGCGGCATCGGCATCATGAACATCATGCTGGCGACCGTGACCTCCCGCATCCGTGAGATTGGCATTCGCAAAGCCATCGGCGCGACCAACCGCGAGATTCGGATACAGTTTCTGGCGGAAGCCATCCTGATCTCCGTCATCGGTGGATTCGTCGGCATCATTGTCGGCCTCGCGATCCCCTACTCCGCCCGTTTCCTCACTGACTACCGCATCCCGATCTCGGGCCTGTCGGCGATCATCGCGATCGCAGTGTCGTCAATCGTCGGGATTCTGTTCGGAACGGTTCCCGCCGCGCGCGCAGCTCAGCTCGACCCAGTCGAAAGCCTCCGGTACGAGTAAGTCCGTTTTCGAGAGTGACTGAGACGCCAGGGGTCCCAAGCGCACATTTCACTGGCCTGAGGGCAGAAAGCATAAAGCCGGGCTGGTTGGCCCGGCTTTCCTATTTTGGAACTGGAATAGCTGATTTTTGTTCCGACCGCTATCCAGACTGCCGAATGCAACTCTTGCTGCCGGATTTCGTGCCTTTTCGCGCACCGTGCGCGTGTTAACGCTCAAACCCCAGCTGCAGCTTTTTCAATTTTGCACTAAGCGGTTCACTACGCCGCCTTGTGCGGAGCCCGTTACATCACCATCGCGAGATTTTCCAATTCGTGCTGCAGGACTGGAATTGCGCAACCCGCCATTTCGACGCGGCCCGCCGCATCCAATGCCGCCTTCGGAGAAACCCCATACCCACGGCCTGTCAGAAACACCTGCAACAGCTCGGCCGCCTCGTAGGAATCGATCATCCCACCCTGGAGCAGATCGCTCCTCAAGGCCGCCAGTTCGGTCATCGTGAACCTGTCTTTATCGTTCATCGTCATCTTTTCGTTCATGGCCGTCATCACCTCCGACTCCGACCTAACTGCTTCTGCCGTATTAGACTCATCGGCAGCTATCCAAGTTGCATGCAATTCAGGTGCCGCAATCGCATATGACTTTGGGATATATTCCCCAACGCCCATTATGGGAATTAACCCTTGCAAATATCAGGAGTTGCAGCGGGCTCGGTAGATCCCTTTAGATCGCCGAAGTTCCTTTTGTACCCTCGGGTAATCCGAAAACTGACACATTGTGTCCGTTACGGACATACTTCGGCGGTGGCTGATCTCCCGTTGACAGAACGAATTTGGGCAGGTGGTGGATTTGCACCACCACCCACGCGAGCCAGACGAGCGGCCAGCGGTCCGACTCTCTAGCTTTCGGGGAATTGGGTGAAACGGCACGAGCGAAGACCAGCTTCCGGAACTTGCCTACTCCTCGATCTTCGCCTCGTCGATCAGCATGATCGGAATATCGTCTTTCACCGGATAGACCCGGTGGCACTGCGTGCACTTCAGACTTTCCGGGTTTTGCCGGTATTCCAGGGCCTGTTTGCAGGCTGGACAAACCAGAATTTCCAGCAGATCTTTCGCGAGCATTGAGGCATTGTACGCCAAGCCCGGTACCGGGTACTCGGTACCGGCTACTGAGTATTCGCAACGGAATGCGGTGTAAGATTTGAACACGATGGCAGCAATAATTCTTGACGGTACCAGGATCGCTCAGGAAATCCGGAGCGAAGTGGCGGCGGAGGTTCAAACCCTGGCGGCGGCTGGTCTCCGGCCCGGTCTCGCGGTCGTTTTGGTGGGCCATAACCCCGCCTCGGAGATCTACGTTCGCGGCAAGGTTAAGGCCTGCGAAGAAGTCGGGCTTCATAGCGAGAAGCACACGCCGTCTGAGTCGGCAACGACCGCCGAACTGCTCGCCGTCATCGAGGACCTGAACCGGCGTGACGAGATCGACGGCATCCTCGTTCAACTGCCGCTGCCTGCTCACGTCGATTCCAAGCAAGTGCTTCTGGCGGTCGACCCCGCCAAGGATGTGGACGGCTTCCATCCCATGAACGTCGGTTTTCTGTCCACTCAAAGACCGGGACTTGTTCCCTGTACCCCGGCTGGCGTGATCGAAATCCTGAAGCGCAGTAACATCCCGATCGCCGGCCGCGAAGCTGTAGTGGTGGGCCGAAGCGATATCGTCGGCAAGCCTGCGGCCATGCTTCTGACAAACGCGAATGCAACGGTCACCATTTGCCACTCTCGCACTCATGACTTGCCGGGCGTTTGCCGCAGGGCCGACATTCTGGTGGCCGCGATCGGGCGCGCCGGCATGATCACCCGTGACTTCGTGAAGCCCGGCGCCGCGGTAATTGACGTCGGCATGAATACCGTCACAGATGCGACCGAGTTCCAGAAGTTCTTTGCCGGCAATGCCAGGCGGGAAGAAACCTTCCGCAAGAAAGGATCGACTCTCATCGGCGACGTGCATCCCGACGTCGCCGAAGTTGCCGGAGCCCTGACGCCGGTTCCCGGCGGAGTCGGTCCGCTCACCATCGCCATGCTGATGTTCAATACTCTGAAAGCGGCAAAGATGCGGCGCGGCCACAGGGTCACCGAGCTGTCCCGCGCTTGAAGAAGTTTTCGATTGGCGATTGCCGCTTGTCGATGGAAGAGAGGGACCGTACGTTTTCAATCGGCAATCGGCGATCCAGAAATCGAAAATCGAACCACTCCAAGAAATGCTGAAAGTTGCCCTTACTGGCGGTATCGCGTCCGGCAAATCCATGGTTGGCGAGATGTTCGTCTCGCTGGGCGCTCATCTCGTGCAGGCCGATCGCATTGCTCACTCGCTCATGCAGCCGGGGGAGTCCGTTTATAACGAGGTTGTACGGCATTTCGGACGAGAGATCTTGAATCCCGACGGCACCATTCACCGCGGCAAGCTGGCCGAGGCGGCCTTCGGAAACTCCAGCGACCGTACGTCGCGGGTTGTGGAACTGAATCGCATCGTCCACCCCGCCGTCATCCGGAGCCAGGAGGAGTGGATGCACGCCGTCGGTCTGCAGAATCCCGGCAGCGTTGCCATTGTGGAAGCCGCCCTGATTCTAGAAGCCGGCGCCAAGGATCGCTTCGATCGGCTGATCGTGGTGACCTGCAACGAAGAACAGCGTGCGGCCCGCTTTGCCGCCCGGCAGAAGCTTCCTCTTGAGGCGGCGCGCGCCGAAGTCGCCCGCCGCATGGCAGCTCAACTCCCGGATTCGGAAAAGATCAAGGCCGCCGACTATGTGATTGATAATTCAGGGTCCATTGCGCAGACGCAGGAGCAGGTAAAACAGGTATGGGAGCAATTGATGGCGCAGGCCCTCAAAGCCTGAGGACCGGCGGCGCGGTAAAATCAAACTGGGGATCTTTTTCTCTCCCCGGTGCGTACGTCTAACAGGTGATGCGATCTATGAAACTCGTGCGGCCCCTGATTCTGGCCCTGGCCATTGCTGGCGGATTTTTTTATTTCACGACCTGGCGGTCGAACCCCCAGGCCGCCCTTCATCCTCCCAACTGGCTCAGCCATCCTGCGAACGTGGAGATTACCGAGGCCGCCCCGGGCGAGAGTCTCGACGGCGAGGAACAGAACAACATTTCCGTCTACCGCAAGAACATCCCGTCGGTCGTTAACATCACCTCGCGCGCCATGGCCTTCGACTTCTTTTATGGGCTCGTGCCTCAGGAAGGCCAGGGATCGGGCTTTGTCATCGACAAGGAAGGCCACATCCTGACGAACTACCACGTCATTGCCGATGCCCGTCAGGTGGAAGTCACCCTGCACAATCGCAAAAAGCTGAAAGCCAATATTATCGGCACCGATCCGTCGCACGACCTGGCGGTCATTCAGATCAAATCTCCCGACCTCGTTCCAGCAGTGCTAGGCGACTCCCGGAACCTGCAGGTCGGCCAGAAGGTCTACGCCATTGGCAACCCCTTTGGCTTGTCGGGAACCATGACCCGCGGCATCGTCAGTTCGATCCGCCCGGTGCGCGAGCCTAATGGCGCTATGATCGACGAAGCCATTCAAACCGACGCCGCCATCAACCCCGGCAACTCCGGCGGACCGCTCATGAACTGGCATGGCGAAGTCATCGGTATCAACACGATGATTCTCTCCAACGGCGCCCAGCAGAATTCGGGCATCGGTTTCGCCATCCCCATCAATACTGCCAAGGCCGTGCTCAACGATCTGGTTACTCTCGGACGGGTACGGCGTCCGGCGCTGGGAGTCAGTACGATCGCGATCAGTCCGGAACTCGCTGATGAACTGAGCCTGCCCGCCGACTACGGACTGCTGATCGTCCGCGTGATTCCAGGGGGTTCAGCCGATCAGGCCGGCCTGCGAGCAGGCACTGAGCGCGCCTACCTGGGGAACACACCAATCATGCTAGGCGGCGACCTCATCGTAGCCATCGATGACCAAAAAGTTCAGGATGAGGACGATCTGACCCAAATGATGAACAATCATCGCGCCGGCGACACGGTGAAAATTACCATCTTCCGAAACAAGAAGAAGATGGACGTAACCGTAAGCCTCTCCGAAGCCCGCCAGCAGGTCTAAATGCGGTGCATGTAAGGACAGCTGCACCGGCTGGCTGATCGAGCGAAGCTCGCCCTTCGTCCACACTCTTGTATTCGAGGCTCCCGCAAGATACCCTGTCCACCTGCCTATGACCGCCGTCCTTTAATCGACCCTGCCGCATCGGTGAGCGATTAGCGTGGACCTATCCGCGCATGCTCCGACCTCGTGCTTTGCCAAACTGGAAAGGACTTCCTCACATGCAATTCGTCGATAATGCATTCGCGCGCCGCCTCGAATCGTGCGAAGAAATGCCACAAGTGGAATACGCGCGCGTGTTTCAACAAACGCGTCCCGAACTCGGCGCTGCCGTCGAGGAAATCAGCGGCGGACACATGGTCTTCGCCGGACTGGGATCGCCCATCGGCCGCGCTACCGGAGTCGGGCTCGATCAGCCTCTTACCGCCTCTGATCTCGATCGCATCGAGGAGTTTTACCGCGCTCACAACGCTCCATCGCAGGTTGACCTGTGCCCGATGCATCGGCCGGAAGTATTCGAGATGTTCAAAGCGCGCGGCTACTCAATCGCAGAACTGAACAACGTCCTTTACCGCAAGCTCGACCCCAACGAAAGCTTCCCTGATGCGCCGCCGGCTTGTGAGGTGCGCCCCGTCCGGCCCGACGAAGCCGACGCCACCGGCCTCATCGTGGGAAACGCATTCTTCCCCGATGGCGCACCGGAGCCATACCGTGGATTGATCACGCCTCTCTACCAGATGGGAGGCCTCGGGTTCGTGGCCTCGGTCGACGGAAAGCTCGTCGCTTGCGGAACTGGTCTGGTCATCCGGCCCTATCGAGTGTTTGCACTCTGCGGAGCGGGAACTTTGACCGAATATCGCGGGCGGGGACTGCAGACGGCGCTGCTGCGGACGCGCATGGCCGCAGCCGCCGAGGCAGGATGCGAGTATGCCGTCGTTGTGACGCAAGGCGGCACCACCTCGCAGCGAAATGCGGAGCGGCTCGGCTTTCGCGTTGCCTACAGCAAGGCAACGGTAATAAAGCCGCTATCGCACTAGCTCGTCGGAGGGCCTTCATTTCTCTGTCCGGGTTGCGAGCCCGGCTCGCTGCCTGCATAGTAATAGGACGATGCAGACGCAGCCCGTGCTCGTGGGGAATCATGTCCGGCTCGAACCGCTGGAGCGCCATCATGCCGAAGGATTGGCAACCGCTTCCGCGGCCGACCCTGCTCTTTATAAGTGGAGCCCGGTCCCACAGGGAGTCGCCGAGGCGTTGGCCTACATCAACGCTGCACTTTCAGCCCGTGACGCCGACACTGCTATCCCCTTCGCCGTGATCAGGCTGTCAGACGGCGCGGTGATCGGCTCAACCCGCTTCTTTAATCTGGAATATTGGGCATGGCCCGCGGGACACTCGCTGCATGGACGCAGTGTCCCCGACGCAGGTGAGATCGGCTACACCTGGTACGCGCGCTCCGCAATCCGCACCGCGGTGAACACCGAATCGAAGTTCCTCCTCCTCCGGTACGCCTTTGAAGTTTGGAATGCCCTGCGCATCTGTCTGCACACTGATGCTCGCAACGAGCGGTCGCGGGCGGCCATGGAACGCATGGGCGCGAAGTTCGAGGGAATTCTCCGTGCACACCGCATGGCAGCCGATTTCATCGCCCGCGACTCCGCCCGCTACTCCATCACCGCTTCGGAATGGCCGGGAGTAAAAGAGAGGTTGAAAGGCTTTTTGGCGCGGAATCCCTGACTCGGTTGCCGGAGCGGTGTGCAGGAGGAGCAGACGATGAACATCGATGAGATTCGCAAATACTGCCTCGATTTTGCCGGCGCCACCGAAAGGGTGCAGTGGGGAGATGACCTCTGCTTCAAGGTTGGAGGGAAGATCTTCGCCATCGTCGGACTCGCCGCCGTGCCGACGAAATTATGTTTCAAGTGCAACCCCGAAACCTTCGCCGAACTGATCGAGCGAGATGGCGTTCGCCCGGCTCCCTACGTTGGCCGCTTTAAGTGGGTGCTTCTCGACCGCCTTGACGCTTTGAACAATCGCGAACTCGAGGACCTTGTGCGCCAGTCGTACGAGATGGTAGCGGCCAAGGCTCCAAAAGGTCGCCCTTCCAAGCGCAAATCTGCATCCAGCACAAGGAAGCGCAGCGCAGGACCGCGCAGTGCCCATCGCCCCGGTCGAAGGCGGCGCACCAGGTAGTTCGCACAACCGAATATTTTTCTCTTGCTGACATAGCAATTCCCGGCGCGTGCTAAGCTCGGGCCCGGAGTTTGAGGTCATGCCAGTGACCTACAGCGTCGACTCGGAAGCGGGAGTGATCCGTACCGTTTGCGAGAGTCCGCTCAGGTTTGAGGACGTGTTGAATCACTTTCAAGCCCTACGCGCCGATCCTGCCTGTACCGGCGGTCTTGACGTGCTGCTCGACGTCAGCAACGCGGATACGCTGCCTGCCGTCAGCCAATTGAGCAGCATCACATCTGTAATCGGAAACCTGACCAAGAAAATCCGATTCGGGGCCTGTGCCATCGTCGCCACTCGCGACGCCATGTTCGGCATGATGAGGATTTTCGAGGCATTCGCTGGCGATCATTTCCGCGCGATCCGCGTCTTCCGCGATGCCCGGGAGGCCGAACTGTGGCTGATCTCGGAAAGAAACCGAAGCGCCCCATCTGGCCCTCCACCGCGCGGAACATAGCCGCGCAAATCGAATGACCGCCCCGAGATCTCACGCCCTTCCAGCATTTGACTCCGCACGCTCCCTCGGCTAGCCTCAAGGATCGGCCCGGGTTCAGCGCTCCTCCAATCGAATGCGATTTCCGCGAAAAACAGCGTCTTTTTTACTGGTTGCCGGACTGCTGTTGTCCGCTGCGCATCAGGCCGCTGCCGCTACCCAACCTGTCCCCGCCCAGCACGCGATCGTCGTCAGCGTTCATGAACTCGCGTCGCAGGTTGGGGTCGACATCATGCGCGCGGGCGGAAACGCCGTCGACGCCGCGGTGGCTACCGGTTTTGCCCTGGCCGTGGTTCACCCCGCGGCCGGAAATATCGGTGGTGGCGGATTCATGCTCATTCGCATGGCCGATGGCAAAACTCACTTTCTCGATTTCCGCGAGAAGGCCCCGGCCAAGGCGACCCGCGATATGTACCTGGATCCGCAGGGTAACGTCATCGAAGGCGCCAGCGAGTATGGTTACAAAGCTGTCGGAGTTCCCGGATCTGTCGCCGGACTCGTGACTGCCGAAAAGAAGTGGGGCAAGCTCTCCCTCAAGCAGGTGATCGCTCCCGCCATTCGGTTGGCGAAGGAGGGATACGCCTTATGCTGGGATGAAGCCGCCGACCTGCATGATCCGCACCTGGCAAACTATCCCGAATCGCGGCGCGTATTTCAGCGCAATGGCGACTACTACAAGCCTGGGGATATTTTCCGCCAGCCCGACCTGGCTCATACGCTCGAACGCATCGCTGAGAAACCAGACGATTTTTATCACGGCGCCCTGGCGCGCGATCTGTCCGCTGCCGTGCAAAAGGGCGGAGGCATCATCACCGTCGACGATCTCGCGAACTATGAGGTCAAGGAACGTGAACCGGTCCACGGCACCTACCGCGGATACGAAGTCTACAGCGCGCCCCCGCCTTCCTCTGGCGGAACCGTGCTGATCGAATCTCTCAATATCCTTGAAGGCTTCGATCTCGCCCGCATGCAGAACCGCTCCGCCCAGTCGATGCATTTCATCCTGGAAGCTTTCCGCCGCGCCTTTTTTGATCGCGCGGAGTTTCTGGGCGATCCCGACTATTCGAAGATTCCGGTGGCTCAACTCATCGACAAGAAATACGCCGCTGCGTGGCGGGACACAATCGACCCGAGCCACGCCAGCCTCAGCAAGGAATTGAAGCGTCCCGGCGTGTTCAACGAATTGGAGCAGGTGGCGGCATCCCACCCGCCAGTCGCCGCTCCCCATGAATCGCAACACACAACGCATTATTCCGTCGTGGATGAGGAAGGAATCGCGGTTTCTGTAACCACAACGATCAACGACTGGTTTGGATCTCGCGTAACCGCGGACGGTCTGGGCTTCCTGCTCAATGACGAAATGGACGACTTCTCCGCCAAGCCTGGAGTGCCCAACGCCGACGGCTTGATTCAAGGTGCGGCAAATGCCATCGGACCGGGGAAACGCCCGCTCTCGTCGATGACCCCCACCATCGTCGTGCACGACGGAAAAACGGTGTTGGTGCTCGGTTCGCCGGGAAGCTCCAAAATCATTACTACGGTCGCCAATGTTCTGATGGGAGTCGTCGATTACAGGATGAACATTCAGGAAGCCGTGAATGCACCGCGCTTCCACAACCAATGGCTGCCCGACGTGGTGAACGTGGAGAGGTGGTTCTCTCCCGACACCGTCGATGCCCTGCAGAACATGGGATACAAGGTGCAGATCGGCCTGCACGATGGCAGCGAGGTTTCGTCCTACTGGAGCGATGCCGAATGCATCGCCGTGGATGAGAAGAGCGGCATTCGCCTTGGCGCCAGTGACGGGCGGAACCACGGCAAAGCTGTGGGATACTAGTGGATTGTCGAATGTTTGAACGTTGATTGTTGATTGAAAGTCGCCAGCCGGTCTTTTCATTCAACAATCGACAATCTTCATTCAGAATTTTTCTATCTATGCAGAAAGCGGTTTCCACTTACCTGTTTGTGAAAGAGCGCCTGCACCCGGGGATTCTGGATGGGCTGGCGCGAAGCGGCGTGCAGGCCATCGAAATTTTCGCGGCCCGGCAGCACCTCGACTATGCCAACCGGAAGCAGCACGTCAAGGAAATCGCCGAGTGGTTCCGCGGCAGCGGAATTCCTCTGAACTCCGTCCATTCCCCGCTCTATGCGGACTATGAGTGGGGCCGCGCCGGCGCTCCACCGGTGAACGTCAGCTCGACCGACCGCGCTCACCGCGTCGATGCCATGGACGAGATCAAGCGCGCTCTCGAAATCGCCGAGCAGATTCCGTTCCGCTTTCTTATTCAACACCTGGGCGTATCCAACGAGACATTCAGCGAAAAGAAGTTTGAAGCGGCGATGACCTCGATTGAGCACTTGCGCGCCTTCGCCAAACCTCTGGGCGTGCGCATCCTGCTCGAGAACACTCCCAGCGAACTGGCGACGCCCGACAAGCTGGTCGAACTGATTCACCAGGCGCACTTCGACGACGTTGGAGTGTGCTTCGACTTTGGGCACGCCCATCTTGTGAGTTCGGTACGGGAGTCATTCGAGGTTCTGCGCCCGCACATCAAGTCCACACACGTTCACGACAACGCCCGCGACAAAGATTCGCACCTGTGGCCCGGCCAGGGGACGATTGACTGGAAGGAAGCCATGGAGTTACTGCGCTCGGCGCCCCAGGCTCCTCCCCTGCTGCTGGAGCTGGAGCACGACGACAAAGTGAATCCGCTGGAGAAGCTGCCGGGAGCGTTCGAGAAGCTGGAAACAACTTAGGTTTCAAAGCTGCAAGGTTCAGAGTTTCAGCTTCAGAATTTCAAGGTTCAGGTTTCAACGCTGCAAATTCGAGCCTCAGGTCTGTCGTTAACATTCGTAACTTTGAAACCCTGAAACTGTGCAAACTGAAACCCGCGCACTTCACCATATGTCACCTGTCACTACCATCGCAGAAATCGGCAAGCACGACGGCCAATCGGTCACCATCCGCGGCTGGCTTTATAACCTGCGCGAGAGCGGAAAGCTTCTCTTTCCCCAATTCCGTGACGGCTCCGGAGTTATTCAAGGCGTCGTTCCCAAGAATGCTGTCACCCCGGAAGTTTTCGACGCGATCAAGACGCTGACGCAGGAATCGAGCGTGATCGTCGAAGGCAAGGTCCGCGCCGACAAGCGTGCTCCCGGAGGATATGAACTCGACGTCGTCAACGTCCAAGTCGTGCAACGCGTGCCCGAGTCGGATCCTTACCCGATCACGCCCAAGGAACATGGCACCGACTTCCTCATGGAGCATCGCCACCTGTGGGTGCGCTCGCAGCGACAGGCATCGATCCTTCGGGTGCGCGCGGAGATCATCAAGGCCGCCCGCGATTATTTCGACGAGCATGGCTTCACGCTGACTGACCCGCCGATCATCACACCCGCGGCGTGCGAAGGCACCACGACGCTCTTCCCGGTCGACTACTTTGATGACCAGGCATACCTCACGCAATCCGGCCAGTTGTATGCAGAAGCCACCGCGATGGCGCTCGGCAAGGTATATTCCTTCGGCCCAACTTTCCGTGCGGAGAAGTCCAAGACCCGCCGCCACCTCACCGAATTCTGGATGGTCGAACCGGAAGTCGCCTACGCCACCCTCGATGACGTGATGGACATCGCGGAAGGCCTGATCAGCTTCATCGTAAAGCGCTGCCTGGAGCGCAGGCGCAATGACCTGCAGACGATTGGCCGTGACATCTCTAAATTGGAAAAAGTCGTGCCGCCTTTCCCGCGCATCAGCTACGACGATGCCGTCAAAAATCTCCAGGAAGGTCACGCCAAGGGCGCACTGGAGCAGAAATTCGAATGGGGCGGCGACCTCGGCTCGCCCGATGAAACCTACTTGTCCGCGCAGTATGACAAGCCGGTCATGGTCCATCGCTACCCAGCCAAGGTGAAGGCGTTTTATATGGAGCCCGATCCGCAGCGTCCCGAGCTCGCGTTATGCGTCGATGTTCTGGCCCCCGAGGGCTACGGAGAAATCATCGGCGGATCGCAACGTATGGCTTCTCACGAACTTCTGCTGCAGCGCATCCACGAGCATGGTCTGCCGGAAGAAGCGTTCAAGTGGTATCTCGATTTGCGTAAGTTCGGCACCGTGCCTCACGGGGGCTTTGGCATGGGCATTGAGCGTGCCGTAGCCTGGATTTGCGGCCTCGATCACGTCCGCGAAACGATTCCGTTCCCGAGAATGTTGTACCGGCTCTACCCGTAAGATTTGCTAATTTGTAATTTGATAAGTTGAGCGGCAGTTCACAGTTTCTAAATTACAAATTGCCAATTACAGAATCCCCCTCAGTCCCTGTCGATTGAGACGATGATGATAAACAGCACGCCGATCTCGTCCAGTTCTCCTCGCAAAATTCGCGTCATTGGTGTTCCTCTTGATCTCGGCCAGTCACGCCGTGGCGTCGACATGGGTCCGTCGGCCGTCAGGGTCGCGGGACTCGAAGCACGCCTTGAAGAGCTAGGACACGTAGTCGAAGACGGCGGCAACGTTCCCGTCGCCATCCCGGAACAAAAACGGGCGGGCGATCCGCATGCGAAATACCTGAAGGAAATCACGGCGACCTGCACCAAGCACGCCGAACTGGTGCTGAAAGCCCTGGAGGCCGGGCAAGTTCCGCTTGCACTCGGCGGCGACCATTCCATGGCTGCCGGCACGGTCTCCGGCGTGGCCGAATTCTACCGTCGCCAGAACCAGCGCGTCGGCCTCATCTGGATCGACGCTCACACCGATATCAATACTCCCGATTCCTCTCCCAGCGGCAACGTGCACGGCATGCCCCTCGCGGCGCTGATGGGACTGTGGCCTTCCGATCTCGGGAAGATCTACGACTTTTCTCCCAAGGTGCATCCGGAGAATTGCGTGCTCGTCGGAGTGCGCGACATTGATTCGGTGGAGAAAGAAAACGTACGCCGCGCCGGCATCGGTGTCTTCACCATGCGCGACATCGACGAGCGCGGCATGCGCACCGTCATGGAAGAAGCCCTTCGCATGGCCGGACGCGGCACCGCCGGCTATCACATCTCGCTCGATATGGACTGGGTTGACCCCGAAGACGCCCCGGGCGTAGGCACTCCGGTCCGGGGTGGCGCGACCTATCGGGAGGCCCACCTCGCCATGGAGATCATCGCCGACCACAGCCGCATGCTCAGCTTCGAAATCGTGGAAGTAAATCCAGTGATCGACGAGCACAACCGCACCGCTGATCTGGCGGTAGAGTTGGCGCTATCAGCCTTCGGCAAAAAGATCCTCTAGCTTTTATGGATGGAGAGCCGCCCCCGTCTCTCCGGCGCGAGAAAAAGCTCGCCTGGACGTCACGGCTCTTCGTCCGCATCGCCTCGGATCTCCGCACCCATATGAGCTAATACCGCCAAGGTTCGGCGAGTGCGCGAAATATCCTCTAGTCCAACACACCCGGCCAGCTCGGTGTCGACCTTCTCGCGAGCCTGGCGCTGAACCTCCGCGGCCGCTCGACCGCGTTCCGTCAGCGTCACAGTCAGCTTGCGCCGGTCATTCTTGTCCATTTGCCGATCGAGGTAGCCGCGGTTGACGAGTGTGTCGACAAGCTGCCCCGCAGCCTGCTTTGAAACCCGCAACTCCTTGATGAGCTGGCTCAGAGGATGGTCGTCACTATTAAGCGCAAGCCCCCCGATCACATACAGGCCATTGCCTGGAATGTCGTCGAATCCCCCTTCAGCGAGCGCTTTCCGCATCGCTCCTCCATAGGCTGCGCGCGCGTGTCGGAGCAGGACTGGCAATGACACGTCTTCAAACCAAGGCTTCTTTTCGGCGTTATTGATGTTTTCTTCAGTCATGGGCGGAGATTATAGTCAACAATCAGCATAGTCAAGTTTATTTACAGTAAATAAAAGTAAACATCGCCACTCGGAATGCACGAGTCCGTTTACGACTCATCGGATTGCCCGAACCATCCCTGCGATTGACGCCTAGAGCCCCTCCGTCCAAACTGAAAAGTCATGAAAAAGCTTCGCGTCGGCATCCTCTTCGGCGGCCGCAGCGGAGAGCATGAAGTGTCCCTGCTCTCAGCCGCCTCGGTTCTCAAAGCCATCGATAAAGAAAAGTACGAAGTTGTTCCCATCGGGATCACCAAGGAAGGGCGCTGGCTGACGGCCGAGAGCGCCGAAAATCTGCTCGCAGGCAAGCCCCTCCATGAATCGCGCGCTCTTCGTGCCGGAGATCCAGCGACTACCTCGGCTGCCGCCGTCTTGGCGCAGGGCGAATACGTCGTCGTCCCGCCGGAGCCCGTTCATCGCGAAAGCGGCCTGGTCCCTTTTCAGAGCGATTCTTCCCCGCTTCGCCGCGCCAGCGATCGCGCGATTAATGTCGACGTCATCTTCCCGGTGCTGCATGGCACCTTCGGCGAAGATGGCACTATCCAGGGCCTGCTCGAGCTCGCCGACATCGCCTACGTCGGCGCGGGAGTCCTCGGCTCCGCGGCCGGCATGGACAAAGACATCATGAAGTCCCTGTTCCTGGCCGCAGGAATCCCCATCGTCAAGCACGTCACCATCCTGCGCAGCGCCTGGGAGAAAGAGCCGAAGAAGATTCAGAAGCTGGTCGAAAGCAAAGTGAAGTATCCGCTGTTCGTGAAGCCAGCGAACCTTGGATCATCGGTGGGCATCAGCAAGGCCCACGACCGCAAGGAGCTCGGGCCTGCCATCGAGGAGGCCGCAAAGTTCGATCGCAAGATCGTCATCGAACAAGGCGTCGGAGGAAAAAAGAATAAGGCCCGCGAGATCGAATGCTCGGTGCTCGGCAATGACGACGCGATTGCGTCCGTCCCCGGCGAGATTGTCCCGGGCAAAGAGTTCTACGATTACACGGCGAAATATCTCGACGAGGGCTCGCAGCTCATTATTCCAGCCAAGCTTTCGAAATCGGAGACGAAAAAGGTGCAGGAACTCGCGATCCGCGCATTCAAAGCTGTCGATTGCTCCGGCCTGTCGCGTGTCGATTTCCTGATGGATCCTAAGACGCGCAAGATTTATCTGAACGAGATCAACACCATGCCGGGATTCACCTCGATCAGCATGTATCCCAAGCTGTGGGCGGCGTCAGGCCTTCCCTATGCGGAACTGATTGACCGCCTGATTCAGCTAGGCCTGGAGCGCCACGCGGATAAGAAGAAGAACCAGTACAGCAAATAGACCCAGGTAGCGCTGGCAATGCGCTCGGCTGTCGCGGAGGCGCCTGCGCCTCCGAATATCGTCAACTCCACAACAACGCAGCCTTCTCCATGTGTCGAAACCCGTCAGTCGCTACCATGAGCGCGACCATTTCGGTAGCGTTGTACCCCACATGCACCAGAAAGCTGGCAGCCACCGAACCGGTCGTGGCCCGGACCACGGTACATACCACTCCCATCAGGAAGATCAACAGCACCACTCCCCACGCATACCCGTACTGGAACATGTGCACCAAGCCAAATGGCAACGCTGTCAGCACGATTCCCCAAAACAAACCCAACCGCCGCGCCAGCACCGGATAGAGCAGACCTCGGAAGAAAAGCTCTTCCATAAACGGCCCGAGCGTCACGGCGAATACGGCAATCAGGTAAGCGTCGCGGGGACGCGAGAAGAACTCGTCGAACGGCGTGCTCTTTGGCATTGGCAGAAAGTGCGCGATGAGGTTGATGGAGAGCAGCAATAGGACTCCCGTACCCAGCGCGGCCATTCGCCAGCCTGGACTCGGCCAGTTCCATCGGATCGCCTGCCAGAAGCGGACGTGATATTTCCCCTCCACCAGCATCACCATGAACAATGCCACAACCAGGTACGCCACCAGCTGCGCCACCAGGGCAATCATCGGGGCCATGCTGTTCAGGTTTACTTCCGGCCAGATCAGGTGCGCAGCAATACCAAGGCAGGCAACCGACACCACAATTGTCACCAGCGTAAGCGCCGCGATCAGCAGAACGTCCCAACCGCTCCACGCCGGATCTCGCGATGGAATCGGCACAGCCATCCCGATCGCCGCCGCTTCAACGTTCGGCGCGATGGAGGCCGGGACGGGGACCGCGTCAGCGGCGAACGCCTCTGCCTTACTCACCGAAATTCGTTCTTCTCGCTGAGAAAGAGGTTCCGATTGAAGTTGAGAATTATCAGGTGCTGACAGAGAACACGTCCCTTCGATTGCTGATTTTCGATTGCTGATCGATTGCCGACTGATTGTTCCGGCCGACGCTTTGAAATCAACTCAATCGGCAATCGCAAATCGTCAATCAACAATCAGCCTTTGCGGTCTCGGTACCAGGCTCGCTACTGTGTACTGGCTGCTGATTTCCCAAAATACTCGGCCAGCGCTTGTCCCGTATACGATTTCTTAGCCTTCGCCACATGCTCGGGCGTGCCTTGGGCGACGATGCGGCCGCCATTCTCCCCGCCCTCGGGACCGAGATCGATGATCCAGTCGGCGTTGCGGATCACATCCAGATTGTGCTCGATGATGATGATGGAGTTCCCAAGATCGGTCAAACGGTGCAGCACGTCGAGCAGCTTCCTGACATCATCGAAGTGCAGCCCGGTCGTCGGTTCGTCCAGCAAATAGACCGTCTTTCCCGTCTGCCGCTTGCTCAACTCTCGCGCCAGCTTGATGCGTTGCGCCTCGCCGCCGGAGAGCGTCACCGCCGACTGCCCCAAATGGATGTATCCCAGCCCGACGTCCACAAGTGTCTGCAACTTTTGCTTCACCTGCGGAATGTTTTCTAGAATCGGTAGCGCATCGGAAACTGGCATCTCCAGCAGATCGGCGATCGAGTATCCGTTGTACTTCACCGCCAGCGTTTCCGAGTTGTAACGCCGCCCCCCGCACACCTCACACAGCACGTAAACATCGGGCAGAAAATTCATCTCGATTCTCCGCTGCCCTTCGCCTTGGCAAGCCTCGCAGCGGCCGCCGGAGACGTTAAACGAGAATCGTCCCGCCTTGTACCCGCGCTCGCGCGACTCCGGTAACATCGCATACAAATCACGGATCGCGGTAAACACCCCGGTATAGGTCGCGGGATTCGATCGCGGCGTGCGCCCGATCGGCGACTGATCGATGCGAATGACCTTGTCGATATTCTCCGCGCCCGAAATCGCCTTGTGCTCTCCCGCCTTCTCTCGCGACCGGTAAAGCTGCCGCGCCAGGGCACGATACAGAATGTCATTCACCAGCGTCGATTTGCCGGATCCGGAAACGCCCGTCACCACCGTCATTACGCCTAACGGAAATGCCACGTCGAGATTCTTGAGATTATTTTCCTTCGCGCCCAGAATCGTCAGCGCGGCGCCATTCGCCTGCCGCCGCTCCGGACGCATCGCAATCGAAGTCCTTCCCGAGATATACGCCCCGGTCAGCGAGTGCGGCTCGCGCATGATCTCTTCCGGCGTTCCACGCGCGACGAGATCTCCGCCATGCCGTCCGGCTCCCGGCCCAAGATCGACTACATAGTCCGCCCGCCGGATGGTTTCCTCGTCGTGCTCGACCACGAGCACGGTGTTGCCCAGGTCGCGCAGATTCTCCAGCGCATTCAGCAGACGACCGTTGTCGCGATGATGCAATCCAATCGAGGGTTCATCGAGCACATACAGCACGCCGCGCAGCTTCGATCCAATCTGGGTCGCCAGCCGAATGCGCTGCCCTTCTCCGCCGGACAGAGTCGCCGCCGAGCGATCGAGCGAGATATACCCCAGCCCCACCGCATTCAGGAACTGCAGGCGCTCCACGACTTCATGCATCACGCGTCCGGCAATCGCGGCTTCACGCCCCACCAGTTTGATCGCCTGCGCGACTTCCTGTGCTCGCGAAACGGGCATCGCCGTAAAATCGGCGATCGACATTCCATTTACTTTGACCGCGAGGCTCTCAGGCCGCAGCCGTTTGCCGTGGCACACCGGACACTCCGTCGCCGACATGTGGTCCATCAGCCAGTCGCGATATCCCTCGGAACTTGACTCTTCCAGATTCTGCTTCAGATATCCGAATATTCCGTGAAACCCGGTCCGCCCCCCGCGGCCTTGCTCGCCGTTGAGCAGGAAGTCCTGCACCTTTTCCGGGAATTTCTCAAACGGAGTGTTCAGGTCGATGCTGTAAGCGGCAGACACGATCTGCAACTGGTGAATCAGATTCTGCGACGCCGACCCCGGACCCAGTCCGCCATCGAGCAGCGGCTTCGACCAGTCGCTAATCACCTTCGCGGGATCGAAATCGTATTTGCTGCCCAGCCCGTGGCACTCGGGACACGCTCCGTACATGCTGTTGAATGAGAACGACCGGGGCTCCAGTTGCGGCACGTTGATGCCGCAATCCGGGCATGCCAGCTTTTCCGAGTACAAATGCTCCTCGCCACCGACCACGGCAACTTGCACCAAACCGCCAGCCAACTTCATCGCCAGGCCGACGGACATCTCAAGCCGATGCTCAATGCCCGGCTTGACCAGAAGCCGGTCGATGACAACCTCGATTGTGTGATTCTTCCGTTTATCAAGGTTGATCTCGTCATCCAGGTTCACGAGTTCGCCGTCAATCCGCGCTCGCGAATACCCGTGCTTGACCAGCGTCTCCATTTCCTTCTTGAACTCGCCCTTGCGCCCCCGGACGATAGGGGCCATCACCATGACACGGTCTTCCGGCGTAAGCGCCATGACCTTTTGGACAATCTGGTCAGCGGACTGTCGGCTGATCGCTCGTCCGCACTTGGGACAATGCGGCACTCCGATCGAAGCGAAGAGCAGGCGAAGGTAATCGTAGATCTCGGTGATCGTTCCGACAGTCGATCTGGGGCTGCGGCTAGTAGTCTTCTGCTCGATCGAGATGGACGGGCTAAGTCCATCGATTGCATCGACATCCGGACGTTCCATCTGATCCAAAAACTGCCGCGCATAGGCCGACAAAGTCTCAACATAGCGTCGCTGGCCCTCGGCATAAATCGTGTCAAAAGCCAGCGAAGATTTCCCCGAGCCGCTCAACCCGGTGACAACGGTGAGAGCGTTACGTGGAATCTCCACGTCGATGTTTTTCAGATTGTGTTGCCGGGCGCCCCGGACCGAGATCTTCGTAATCGCCATTATCTTCCCGGGGTGGTTTCCCTTCCGTAATCTCGACGGGTGACCAGAATTGTTCGAAAGTGGGAATGCACAGCTCTACTCCGTATCTTAGTCGTCAACAGCGCGGAGCGTCAACGCAGGTAGAGTGAGGCAGGTAGACGCATTCTTGCGCACGGCCGACTAATAAGAATCACGTAGACGGTTTTTGGAGCCGCGCATCAGATAAAAGCCACGTCGTAAGGGACAGGTTGATCGTGATCTCGGTGCTTATGCCCGTACTTCTCTGCTTCACGGTTTTCGCCTCGGTCGGTTTCGGAGTGCTCGCCGCCTATGTCGCGGTCATCGGCATTCTCTCCGCGTTTGGTCCGGCTTCGCAGCCCGAGCCGGTTCGGCCCCGATTGGTCCTGGTGCCATCTCAGCAACCAGCCAGCGGCGACTGAGAAAACCAAGTTCGCGTAGCCCGCCCAAGCTTTACCCCCCGCCCGAATTCCTGCCTCCGCGGTGTCTAACCCCACATGAAAACTTACCGGCGGCCCATGCTCTGGATTGCCGCAGCGCTAGCCGTTTTCGGAATTGGTGAGATATCGAAGCTCAACGCGACGTATCGTGGGAAGACGCGATGGATATAGTCAATGTCATTCACGCATCCGGAGCCAGGGTAGTGCAGCTCTCTGGAATCCCAGCGCCCGATTCGAACGCTTAAGAACCAGCGCTCATCTCTCACCAGGTTTTGAAGTCGCGCTCTAGTAGATCAGCTTCAGCGAGAACTGGATCTGCCGCGAATTCCCCGCCGTTTTACTGATCAGGCCGAAGCCGCTGCCCCGCACGATATTCGACGGCAACCCGAAATTCACAATGTTGAATACATTGAAGAACTCTGCCCGGAACTCAAGATTGCCGAATTCGGCATTGGCTCGGTGGCCGAATGGCGTGTCCTTGATCAGAGCCACATCGAGATCGTGAAAATCCGGACCGCGAAATGTATCGCGCCCCATCGTTCCAAACCGGCCGCTATTCGGGCCAGTACCGCCCGTGATGTCGATCGGAATACTGAAGAACGCTGCATTGTTCGAACCCTGACCGAAGTAGTCATCCCGCACCCCCCGGCTGGTTGAAAAGCGCGGCATCGAAACCAGGTCCGGACGGTCGCCGCCGCCGTTTCCCGCTCCCGTCTGCTGGATTCCCGAAAAAACCGTGAACGGCGATCCCGTCGTCAGCGTCGTGATGTTCAGGAATTGCCAGCCGCGCGTCACCTTTTGCCCGAGGGGGCGCAGGAACTCGACTTTGTCCAGCGGCAGCAGCTCGATCACGCTCACTGTAAAAACGTGCGTGACGTCGAAGGTGGACGGCCCCTTTTCCGCTCCCGGATTCCAGGGATCCTGGGGAACCGCCTGCAGGATTGTGCCCGACCCGCCCGCCAGGCCGGCAAGCACTGCGCTGGTGTCGTCGAGCGACTTCGAATACGTGTAGCTGGCCTGCAGCCCCAGTCCCATACGCGCGGAATTCTTCGTCAGGCTCGTTTGTAACGCGTGATAACTCGAGTGCGATCCGTCCGACATGATCGACTCCGGCCCGAATCCGGCGGCCGGCTGGCCCGCCGCGTTGAACTCGGTGAACGGGGCAAAGCCTGGCGCGGCCCCGCCGTACCCATTGGGAGCGAAGACGCGCGGCAGATGAATTCCGGCGGTCGCGACGTAAGACGCATTGAACTTGAAGTCACCGAAATCATGGTCGACGCCTGCCGTCCAGCTTCCAATGTATCCATTCCCGAAATTACGGGCCATCCCGAAAACGTTAAGCAACTGCACATTTCCCGGAGTGAGGGTTTCAAGATCCTGCTGGAAGCGCGCGACGTCGAGCACGGTATTGGCCGGAACATCTTGCGTCCGGCCGGTCGCGAAAATGGGCTGGCCCTGGATGTTGTACGCCGTCGGCAAAGTCAGCGGCACAAACGAATCGGTAAACGGCACCGGAAAGCCCGCCTGGGAATAGATCGACGGAGCAAACGCAAACGGCATCGCCGCGGTCAGTGAATTATCCTGCCAGAGATTTGGCAGCAGCGTCGTGACCGCTCCGCCGGCGTGCAGCACCGTGTGAGGCGACAACGCGTAATCCAGCGCCAGCCGCGGACCCCATCCATTCCAGTCCTGGTTGTAAGGAGGCTGCGGATTGATGAGAAGAACTTGCTGCGTCGCAGTATGGTCGAGATACGATGTCGGCTTGCCATCCGCTCCCAGAAAAATAGGCGACGAGGTCCGCTTCGTAGCCTCATGGATCCTGCTGTTGACTTCGTAGCGCAGCCCGTAACTTACCGTGAGATTGCGCGTCGCCTTCCACGCGTCTTCGAAGTAAAAGTTGTAGGCCTCACGGCGAACTCCCGCCTCGTCGAACTTGTCCCCGGTCGGCGTCACGTTCGCCGCCGCCATGATGTTGTAGGAATATGGCGTCGCCGTCAGCAGCGCCGTCAGAGAATCAGGCAGCTTGTCTCCTGATTGAATATTGTGCGTGCCGCTTGCCGAAGTGATCACAATGGGAGTCTTGCCGTCGCCGCAGCAATACGACGTTCCTCCGCCAAACTCGTACAAGCCGTTCGGATTTACCCCGAAGATCGTGCTGTCGCGGTTTACGCGTATCTCCACTCCCCACTTGAAGGCGTGTGAGCCGCGAGTGAACGACATATCCTGCTTGAGCTGGAAGAGATTTCCGTACGACCCGAAAATCGAGCCTCCGGGCTGGTTGAACGACTGGAACAACCCATCGCCAAACGTGATCCCCGGCTGTGTGTGATTAGGAGTCGGGAAAAATGGCGTACTGCGGATAAAACTCAGCGACGTCTCCGAGGTCATATGTGGAGAAATCGTCCGCACATATTTCACGCCACCATTGCGCTGGTGATCGAAGAACTGCACCCCAAAGCTCGGATTCAGCACCGTCTGGTCGGGATTCGTCAATGGACCCGTCACCTGGTTCAGGCTGAAGCGCGTGACCAACGATGCTTTGTTCGAAATCTGATGGTCCACGCGGATCGAGAACTGGTACGTCGTGGTCACGACTTTCGACGACGTCGCATATGTCCGGTTGCCGAATGCACCCGCAGGTTCGTTGGGCAGCGGATACGCACTCAACAACGGCACCACGGCCGGATTCACCGGAATGGTCAAGGTGTCACCCGGATAAGTTGTTGTATCGATCCCGTTCCGCTCATCCGCCGTCGGCACCGGAATGACTTGCGTCGTGCCCAGAACCTGCCGGAAACCCTGGTACTCGCCGAAATAAAACGTGCGGCTGCGTCCATCGTAAATATGAGGAATGACGACCGGACCGCCATTGGTGAACCCAAACTCGTTCCGCACGAACGGCGGAATTCGCCGTCCTCCCGCTTCAACGTGATCGAAATAATTCCGGGCGTCGAATGCGGCATTGCGTGCGAATTCGAACAGGCTGCCGTGAACCTGATTCGTTCCCGACTTCGTGACAACATTCGTGTAGCCGCCGGCTCCATGCCCGATGTCGGCAGGCATCACGCCGGAACTCGACTGCACCTCCTGGATGCCGTCAACGTTGAAGTTGGAAAATGTGGCCCCGCCCATCTCCGCGTCGGTCGTGTCGAAGCCGTCCAGGCCAAAAACTGTCGCGCTTCCACGCTGCCCGTTAACGGCAAACTGCTGCGTGAAGTTCGCGGCGCCATTGGTGTCGGTCATCGTGCCGGCCGCAAGCAGAAGCAGCTTGCTGAAGTCGCGCACGTTCAGGGGAAGGCTCGAAACTTCTGTGCCGGAAAGATGCTCGCCTCCACTGGCCTGCACCGCCGGCTGCGATCCAACGCTCAGGACCCGCAACTCACCATTTGCCTCGGAAACCTGAAGCGCCAATGCGACAGAGCTATCTCCCTGGATCGCAACCACTGTCTTGAAGGTCTTGTCGGCGATCGTGGCGGAAACCTCATAGCTCCCGCTTGGGATACCCGTTATGCGGAAGCTACCGTCCCCATCGGTCGTCGCGGCATACTTCGGAGCTCCACTCGATGAACGCAACTCGACCAAGGCGCCGGCCAGTTTCTTTCCGGCCGAGTCGGTGAGAACTCCGTTCCACGACGCGCCGGACGCCGCCGCGGTGGTGGCAGCAGCCAATAAGAGGCAGAAAACAAGGGTAGGGTGAGTGCGCGGTCCCGACTGCATAAATGATGTGGAATTATAACGGTGAGATCGCAAGAACGATGTGACCGGTAGCACCCGCGCCCTGGTAGGCCTTCCCGTTTCGAGCCGAAAAGATCGAATCCGATCTAAGGACGGCTTCTGCGGACAGGAATCATCTGCCGCAATTGAGCGTCCCGCAGGAAGATTCCCGCCCAAATCAGCATTCCGAAAACTACGGGAAACAGGCAATCAAACACGGGATGCGCCACACGCACCTGCGTGGCGACGGCCCCTCCGAGATAGGCAGTCAGCAGAATCGCCCCCAGAATCGACAATCGGGGAATCACATAAACAACCGTGCAAACCAGCAACAGCGCTCCAATCCACGGGATGGAGTTTGGCGGATATCCGATCTCGGCATTCGCCGCCATGACATGCGCTTCCTTGATCACTTTCATCGTCCCGTCGAAAACCAGGAACAGCACGAGGATAGAACTGATCGCGCGCCCGGCCCAGAGTCCTGCCTTCGAATTGGCGGCTGTCTGCTCCGCACCCTGCATAGAATTTGGCATGGTCGTCTCTCCTCTCATGACTCGCTGAAACTCTCTTTTCCTGCGACAAAGCTCCACTCGCCCGTCGCGTTGCCTCAAAAAAATCCTTTAGTTCGCTTTTCTGGGAGGAATACCCGCAACTGGCACCAGAGGACGAACCTCAACTGTGCCGAACCGCCCTGCGGGAATCCTGGACGCGATCTCGAGCGCCTCGTCCCGGTTCTGCGCTTCGACAATAAAGAAGCCTCCGAGCTGTTCGCGCGTTTCTGCAAAAGGCCCATCCCTGATCACCCGCTTGCCCCCATGCTGACGAATGCTCGTCGCAGTTGACGTCGGCTGCAGTGGGCTCGTCGCGATAAACTTGCCCTCCTCATTCAGCTTTCGGGCGTAAGCCGCGGATTCCTGGTAACAGTTGGCTCGTTCCTCTTCGGTGATTGCGTTCTCCTCGAGATAGATCAACATCATGTATTGCATGCACTCCTCCCAATATCGAATGAATGGAGTCGCTCATTTCTCCGTTCACTGGATCATCGAATGAGCCTGCCTCAAATCGACAGCCCACTGAAAAAATTTCTCAAAGGTGAAGCGGCCCTGCGGCGCGTTACTCCTCTGCCAGGCGAGCCGCTTGCGTCATAAGGTAATTCCGTTCCGGCATGCTGGTCGTCCGTGCTGCCGCAAGACGGTAGTGCTGGATCGCGGCTTCGTGGTTGCCCATCTTTTCGTACAAATGTCCGCGAACCGCATCGAGACGATAGTGTCCGGAAAGGCGAGCATCGTTGTCGAGAGTTTCCAGCAGTTCAAGGCCCTTCGCCGGACCATTCACCATTGCGGCTGCGATGGCGTGATTGAGCGTGACCATCGGGCTGGGCGCGACGCGTTTCAGCAGTTCGTACAACGCCATGATCTGCGGCCAGTCCGTATCCTCAACTCGTTCCGCCTCGTCATGAACGGCTGCAATTGCTGCCTGCAACTGATACAGCCCGACCGCCCCTTTCGACAGCGCCATCGTCAGCAATGCCGTTCCCTCGGCAATCTCCGCCCGGTCCCACAGCGTCCTGTCTTGCTTGTCCAAGGGAATCAACTCCTCCTCAGGCCCTGTGCGGGCTGCACGCCGCGCGTCGGTCAGCAGCATCAATGCCAGAAGCCCGGCAACCTCGGGATTATCGGGAAGCAGCGTTTTCGTATTGCGAGTCAGTCGGATCGCCTCCCGCGCCAGGTCGAGCCGCTGCAGATGCGATCCTATGCTGCTGGCATAGCCCTCGTTGAAGATCAGGTACAGCACATGCAGAACGGTCGGCAAGCGTTCCGCCCTCTCGCTCGAAGAGGGCAGGCGGAACGGCACTCCTGAAGCCTTGATGTTTTGTTTCGCGCGGCTGATCCGCTGTGCCATCGTCGCTTCCGGAACCAGAAAAGCATTGGCGATTTCCGCCGTGGTCAAGCCGCCCACCGCCCGTAATGTCAGTGCGATTGCCGAGGGCGGCGTGAGGGCAGGATGGCAGCACATGAACAACAAGACCAGTGTGTCGTCCGGATCCATATCGTTTTCAATTTCGAGAGAAGGTGTCGCGCTCTCCTCGTCCACGGCCACGGCTGTTTCGCGCTCGCGGCGGGCGATTTCGCTGCGCACATGGTCCGTCATGCGGCGGCTTGCCACCTGGATGAGCCAGCCCCGCGGATTCTCGGGAATACCCTCCTGCGGCCACTGCCTGAAAGCGGCGATCATCGCCTCCTGCACCGCATCTTCGGCGGCCGCGAAATCGTGAAATCGCCGCGCAACCGATCCCAGCACCTGCGGCGCTAGTTCTCGCAGCAGGCGCTCGGAATCGGCGTCCCATGGTTTCGTCATCAGTGTTTTCTTACACCATCTCCTGCGGTGGTGCGCTCATGATCGGTCGCAGCTCAAGCGGCAGATTCAGCGGCGTGCCGCCGGGTCCCGGAGCCGCCGAGATCTGCGCGGCAATGTCGTACGCCCGCTCGGGGCTCTCGACGTCGACAATCCAGAACCCGGCAAGGAACTCCTTCGATTCGGGAAAAACTCCGTCCGTGACGGGCCGACCATCTTTGCCAGCCCGCACAAGCTTGGCCTGATCCGGAAAAGAAAGTCCTTCCGCCAGCACAAACTCACCCCGTTCTTGCAATTCTTTGTTGATACCCAACATAAACGCGATATGTGCCTGCAGATCTTTCTTCGGCCAGGCCGGCACGCCATGGCCTGACTTCATCGTGTTCATCATCAAAATGTATTTCATCGCATCGCTCCCGTAATTTCGATTCCGATTCCCGAGCCGAATTCCCAAGGAATTCTCCACCACGGTTTGCCTTACCCGCGCGTGATAAATCGGCGAACTTCGATTGGCATATTCGTGGGCTTCCCCCCAGGCCCGGCAGCCGCGGAGATCCTTCCCGCAATGGCGTACGCACGCTCGGCATTGGCAACATCGACGATCCAATACCCCAGGAGAAATTCCTTCGATTCAGGAAAAACACCGTCCGTCACTGGCAGGCCATCTTTCTCACCGCGCACCATCTTCGCCTCCCGCGGCTCGGCCAGTGGCTGCGTAGCGACAAACTCTCCCGATTCCGTGAGCTCTTTATTGATGCGATGGAGAATTGCCATATGCGCCTCAACATCCTGCTTTGACCAGGCTTGATATCCTTCCACCCCTCGGCTCGTTCCTGACATCAACAATATGTATTTCATGTCCTTCGCTCCTAAGTTCATTGGTTTATCTTCACGGAGTTCCCAGGCGCTGTTGCATCTCCCCTTGGCGTCTCTGAACCGCCGTTTCATCCTGTAGTCGGAGCCACCCGGCGTTCCTCTACATCCTTTCAAAAAATATTTTCCAGCGAAAATCCGGGTCTCTTGTCGATTCCCGACGTCCAGGCTCGACATAAGGGTGGAGGCAAGAAATGGCGACCGAGGAAATCGTGGATGTCAGCCAGGACTGGGTACTGGCTTGCGATGTGCAACAGGGCTTCATGCAGGCGCCCTGCACGCTAAGCGATTCCTTGGACTATAGCGCTCGTTGCCGGCAAGTCCGGGCGATCGGAGGCGATTGCTACAACTTTATCCCCATGGAAGCCGACCGTCTCGCCGTCGTAGTCGGCGATGCCTCCGGCAAAGGTCTCGCCGCCGCACTCATGATCGCCAGTGTGCAGGCCTCCCTGCGGACAGCGGCATTGTTCACCGGGGATGACTTGGCTGCTCTGCTTCAGGTCGTGAATCGGCAGACTTACAATTCGTCTGCGGACGACCGGTATGCGACCATGTTCTACGGAGTCTTCGACGGTTCCACCCGCATTTTGCGATATATAAACGCCGGGCATCACCCTCCCGTTGTCATCCGGCAGGATGGTTCCATCCACTCTCTCGAAACTGGCGGCGCTCCCGTCGGACTGCTTCCCGATTCCGAATACAGGCAGGGTTCGGTCCAGCTCGAAACCGGCGATCTGCTGGTCGCGTTCACCGATGGCGTCATCGAAGCGGCAAATCAGAATGGCGAAGAATGGGGTGTTCAAGGGTTATTGCAGGCAGCGGCGTTTGAAGCACGGTGCCCGCAAGATGCAGCCGCGCTCGTCGATTCGATCTTTCGTTCTATGGACGACTTCTCCATGCAATCTCAAACCGACGACGCGACCTTAGCAGTGCTGCGCGTGATTTGAACGCCCGGGCAGATCCCTTCACCCGACCGCACGCGGTTCTAAGACGCCGCGCTATGCCCCGCACACTGCATCACTCCGAGGTACTTCGACCACGGTCCCACAGCCGTTCGGTACTGGTGAGCCATGATCCGCGAAATCTGGTGCAGGTGTGTCAGGTCATGCGCCACCCAGGTGGCCAGCAATTCCGACAACGTAACCACTCCCAGCGACGGATGCATGCCCCGCCGGCTCAACTCCTGCGGGCCCAGCTTCAGCGTACGTAACTCTTCCAGGTTCTCCGCCCGCACCCGCGCGAACTCATCCAGCAACTGTTCAAGCGACTTCCCTTCCACAGCCTTCTTGTGCCCGGAGCGATCGAAAGGATCGAAGGCCCGGGTTTCTCCGAATTCCAGAAGTCGTCGTGCCCGCGGCATCCAGTCCGCGTGCTCGCCATGAATAAGGTGCCCGACGACTTCAAACGCATCAAAGGTATTTTCGCCTTCGTTGCGCCGGGCCCAGAAGTCCGGCAGGCCTCGCAGCAGTGCGTCCAGCGTTGCCGGTGTGCGTGAAAGTAACGCAATGTTGTTCTCAAGGTTTGTTTCCATATGTCCTCGTTGCTTATTGAATGTTTGGCCGCGCCGGAGGAATCAGTTTATTTCTTAGCCAACGAGGCTGCAGTTCCTGCGGCTGGGCAACGGTAGTAGACTTTCTCTTAAGCGCGCGGCAATCGCGACCAGGCCGACGGACAGCCATGACCAGCCCTCGCACCCGACAATCATTCCTTGCGCTCGCGGTTCTGCTCACCATGACCGCTCCCTTCGCCCTCGCCGGCGAACCCACCGGATGGCTTGAAATCCACTCCTCGCATTTCACGGTCTTTACCGATGCGGGCGAAAAAAAAGGACGTGAAGTCGCGCTCCGCTTCGAGCAGATGCGAGCCGTTTTCGCCAACCTGCTCACCCGCGATCACCTCAACCAACCCGTCCCCCTGACCATCCTCGCCTTTAATAACGACAAGTCCTATTACCAACTCGCTCCTCTTCACCAGGGCCAGCCTATCGAGGTTCCCGGTTTCCTGCTTAGCGGAGACGATCAGGATTTCATCGCATTGAACCTGTCGGAAGAGGAGCCATGGCGCGCCGTCGCCCACGATTTCGCCCAGATGCTCTTGCACTTCAACTATCCCCCGGGACAGGCCTGGTTCGACGAAGGCCTGGCGGAATACTTCGCCTCTGTCCGCGTCGATAACCGGCAAGTCGAACTCGGCGGCGACCCGGAACTCGGCTCCTCCGGCAAATCTCTTACCGAGCTTCTGAACTCGGAAACATGGCTTCCCCTCCCCGAGTTGTTCGCCACGAAGCTCGAAGCTGCCAAAACTAAGGATGGATCTCGCCACACCTTGTTTTATGCCGAATCGTGGATGGTGATGCACTACCTGATCCACGAAAAAAAACTGCCCGACACCGGAAATTATTTCGACCTGGTTCTCAACCAGCATCTTCCGGAGGAAGACGCGATTCAGAAAGCGTACGGCATGTCTTCGGCACAACTCGAGACGGCCGTACAACAGTATTTCCACTCGCTCGCGGCGCTGCAAACGGCGCTGGAGGCTTCGCGCCAGAAGGGCGCCAATGCCAGGGCGCCGCAGCCTTATCAATCAGGAGCGCTTGTCGGGCCTGACGATTCCGCGATCATCTCGAAGCCGTACCCCGAAGCGGATGCCCGAGCACTCTATGCCGGCGTTCAGGTTCGCATCCCGGAGCGCCGCGAAGTTGGATTGGCTCAGCTAAAAAAGTTGGCCACGACCCCGACCCCCGCCGATGTCAAGACCGCCGCGAAGAATGAAGCCATGGAGAAACGCGATACGGGCGAGGACACGCTACCCACCTCAGCCGTGGGCAACGCTCTGGCCCATCGCAACCTCGCTTGGGACGAGATTCAACACGACGAATTCGACGATGCCCTCGTCGAGTTAGGCGATGCCGCCGCGCTCAACCAGCGCGATATGTGGGTGCGCTACTACCTTTCCGTTTTGAAGTACCGCATGGCGCAGGCCAAGCACTCCGACATCGCCGGGCTTCCCAACATGATGCTCGATCTCAGGGCCGTGCTGGAGTGGTATCCGGAATTTGCCAATGCCTATGACCTGTTGGCAGTCGCGCGCAACGAGGGCGGCAGTACGGCGACCGCCATGCAATCCGAGCGTGCCGCTATGACACTCAGCCCGCGGGAAGACATGTACTCCTACCACCTCGCGCTGATCTACATCTCGAGCAAGAAATGGGAGGCCGCCAAGGACCGGCTTGAACGCCTCAAGACGAGCAGCGATCCGCAGATCGTCAAGCTGGCATCCGACCGGCTGGATGAACTGGCCAACCAGCGCAAATATGGCATGGCCGCGATCGGTGCCTCTCAGCCGCAATTTGCGCCGCAGAAATCTCCCTTCGATGTTCTCGAGGAAGACGCCGCGAAACGCGCCGCGGCGGAGAAGCAGGATCAGGCCCGGGGAGCGGATCAGCGTCCCACTAAGTTTCTCAAAGGGCGTCTTGTCGGCATCGACTGCTCTGAGGCTCCGGCCGCTGTGCTCACCGTAACTGCGGAAGGAATCGTACTAAAGCTGCGCGCGGTCGACTACAAAGCGCTTCTGCTCATCGGCGCCGACGACTTTTCCTGCGACTGGCGCAATCGCCAGGTCACCGTCAACTACAAACCCGGCGGCACATCAGACGGCGACATAGTCTCCCTCGAAATGCGTTAACCCACGATGTGGCCGCCCTGACGCAAGGATTCGTATCACGGCACGCCTTCAGCCGCGCCGCAAAGCCCCCACTACCGGACTCGGCTTTACCCCCTGAGGGGACCACCCACAACCTCCGCCACGGCATCGCAGAAATGATCAATCTCCTCCGGCGACGTGAACACATTCGAACTGACGCGAATGCCATCGAAATTCGGCCCTGTAATGGGAGTAACAAAGATGTTGTATTGACTGAGCAGCGCATCCGCCAGCTTGCCCGGAGGCCAGTTGTCGAAATGAATCGTGGCAAACGCTCCTGACTGATCCGGATGCAGCCCAGACAACATGCGCGCGCCTTGTAGCTTGCTCAATCGCTCCGCCCAGCGTTGTTTCAGGTAGCGCAACCGCGCAAACTTCCGCTCGTCGCCAATCTGCTCGTGAAACTCCAGTGCCTGCATCGTTGCATTGTGCATCGCCGCCGGATGCGTTCCGATCTCTTCATACTTGCGGATATCTTTATCCATCGACGGCGGCGCCGCCATGAGCGCCCAGTGTTTCTCGATCCGGTCCTTGCGTACGTAAAGCAAGCCAGTGCCGATCGGCGCCGAAAGCCATTTGTGCAGGCTCGCGCCATAAAAATCGCAGTCGAGTTCGGAGAACTTGAACGGCACATGCGCAAACGCGTGCGCCCCATCTACGATGCACGTAATTCCCCGCGACCGCGCCATCGCGCAAACGTCCTTCACCGGAAGAATCTGCCCGGTCATGAACACCACTTGCGAAACGTGGATCACTTTCGTCCGCGGCGTAATCCCCTGCTCGAACAGCGGAACGATATCTTCGGGCTTCCCCAGTGGCGCCGTGTAGTTCAACTGCTTCAGCACGATCCTCTCGCGGCGTTCGCGCTGCTGCCACGTCGTAATCATCCGGGGATAATCCTGGCTGGTCGTCAGCACTTCGTCGCCGGGCTTGAGATCGAGTCCGAACTGGGCGATCTGCAGCGACTCGCTCGCGTTCCGCGTAATGGCAATGCACTCTGGATCGGCATCCCACATTTTCGCGATCTTCTTCCGGACCTGCTCGATCGCAGGCTCCAGGTCATGCCACATGCGGTAGCTGGGAAGCTGGTTGCTGTACCGGATCGCTTCGATCTGTGCATCCATCACAACATCCGGGGCTGGGGCAACCCCGCCATTGTTCAGGTTGAGCAGTTTCGGATCCTTCACATACGCGGCCCGGATCTTGCTCCAATAAGCCTCATCCCCCGAAACATCGGCCGCCGGAACGCTGGCATAAGCCCGGTTCAGGACGGACGCCAGCATTACCGCCTCCGCCCCCCTAAGGAAATCGCGACGGTTCACCTCGGCCATAAAAGCTCCCCTGTGAATAGGCCGCAAGAATACACCAGAAAGCCGGGAATTGGGCCTTGGAATGGCACTTTCGGGCCGTCAGATAGCCCGTTTTTCCTTGCCTATTCCACTTGCAGGTTGGGGCCAATCAGGGCACAATCGAGTGTTGGTACCAAGGGCCATTCACCCCAGCCGGCCTTTCCCATGTCGAGGAGGTTCCCATGAAACAACGCACTCTTCTAGCCCTGCTCTCATTCGCGGTCCTCTGCTTCCCGGCCTTTGCCCAGCAGAGCACCTCCAACTCCGCATCCCAGCCCGCTGCCTCGTCCAGCCAGAATTCTGACGTGCGCGAGCCCCTGAAAGATGAAAAACCGGCGAATTTCTGGGATGGAGACGATCCAAACGTCGTCAACCTGGTCACTCATCCTTTCGCCCGCAAAGCATGGATCAAGCGCCAGATCGCGCCCATTAGCGACCGCATCAACGAGCTCGACGAAATTACCAGCGAGAATGCCACCAAAATCAAGGACATCGACGCGCGCTCCCAGAAGGGCCTGCAACTCGCATCCGAGAAGGCTACCCTTGCCGATCAGCACGCCACCGAGGCTTCTACCAAGGCCCAGACCGCGCAGACCTCGGCTACTCAGGCTTCTACGCATGTTTCCAACGTCGAGCAGATGGTGGGCAATCTCGATCAGTACAAGAGCGATTCGCAAACCGAAATTCGCTTCCGCCCCGGGCAGACGGTCCTCAGCAAGACCGCCAAGGATGCCCTCGACCAGATGGCCGGCCCGTTGAAGGATCAGCACAGCTACATCTTCGAGATTCGCGGATTTGCTCCCGGCCGCGGCACGACTGCAATCGCTGCCTCCCAGAAGATGGCAGACTCTGTCGTGCGCTATCTCGTGGAGAGCCAGCAGATTCCCGTCTACCGCATCTTTGTAATCGGCATGGGTAACTCCACCGATTCAGGCGAGCAAGCCGGAGCCACGCGTAGCAAAGGCGCGCGCGTTGAAGTGAATGTCCTCAAGAACGACCTGACCGCGCAGCGCTGATCAGCCTCTTCGCTTAAGAACCAATTCAGAAAAGAAGCCCACGGCACCCACCGTGGGCTTTTTACTTGAAGGTAGAACAAACTGAATGGGAGTGGCGGCCTCGCGAAATTGTGCATCCTGTTTCGCATCCTTCGCAAAACACAATCCATCTGCAGCAATCTTTTTCACAAATGAAAAACCCTCCCACAAAATGGGGAGGGTGGGAGGGCTTTCAATCTCGCGCTATGCGCGCACAACGTTTGCCGCTTGGAAGCCTTTGGGGCCCTTCAGCAGATCAAACTCCACGGTTTCGCCCTCATTCAGCGTTCGATAGCCGTTCTCCTGGATCGCGGAGAAGTGCACGAATACATCTTCCCCCGTGGAGCGCTGGATAAATCCATATCCTTTCGCCCCATTGAACCACTTCACTGTTCCTTTCTCTCTCACGGCAACTACTCCTTTCACCTAATCGCGAAGAATATTCTCCGGGCATCCCTGATCGTTTCGCCTCGCTCGACCGAGGCCCCCCTCACAGGAGCCGGTAGAATTTTGTTGAGTCTCCCGATGTGCGGAAGGAAGTACTTCCAAAATAGAAAAGACCCCTCGTTCCAGCACGCAGGCTACGCCCGCAGCAGGAACTTCGGAGCCCGACAATTTGGCGCTTTCGACCACACCCCAAGCAAACGTCAACTCCTTGCTCGTCCCAACACCACCGCAATTTTCGGTGTTGAGCAGAAGATAATAAGCACAATTAAAACGATTCGCAAGAAGAATTAGAAAGAAATCGTAACGTGATCCCGCTCACGTCGATAACTTTAACAAAGATAAGAAAATAACCTCGTAACCACCCCTGCCAGCCGGGGTTCGGTTCCGGGCCGGTTCTGCCGCCTTCCTCTGGTACGATGGCTCTTCCGTGGCCAATCCTCCCAGCCCGGCGGCTCGAAACCAGGCCCTTCCACCACGGCCCGACCGCGCCTCGCCACGCATACCCACTCGGCGAAAGTCCTCCGGATTATTACTGTCCACGTTGAAATACCTCATGCGCACCGAAGTGCACACATTTGCATTCTCGGTTGCAGCCAACGCCATCCTGTCGTTCTTTCCATTCGTAATGTTGATGATGACTCTCATCCGTCGCGTCTTTCATTCCAGGGTCATGTATGAAGTCGTCGTGCAACTGTTGCGCGACTACCTCCCCGCCGGACAGGACTTCGTCATCCGCAACCTCACCGCGATGGTCGAAACCCGACACCAGGTCCAGATCGTCTCGCTTGTGATTCTGCTGGTGACTTCATCGGGAGTCTTTCTTCCGCTCGAAGTCGCGCTCAATCGCATCTGGCATTTCGAAAACAATCGCTCCTATATCGGCAACCAGGCCATTTCGCTCGGGCTGGCCTTCGCTTGTGGAGCTCTCGCGATGCTCTCGATTGCCCTCACCGCCGGCCCGGTCGCGTTCATGGAATTTCTGTTGCGTGGTTACGGCACCGGCCTCGTGCGCCTCGTGGGATTCCTGATGATGAAAGTCTTCGCCATCGCCGCCAGTATCGGCATTTTCTTTCTCATCTATTGGCTGCTGCCAAACGGGAAAGTCCCGGCGCGTGCCGTGCTCCCCGCCGCAGTCATCATGGGATTGCTCTGCGAAGCATTGAAGTACGCTTACATTCTCGCCCTGCCCTGGCTGAATTTTCAGGAAGTCTACGGACCATTCGCCCTCTCGGTGAGCCTGATGTTCTGGGCCTTCCTCACAGGACTACTTCTGCTGGCGGGAGCAAATATCTCCGCCGAGGAACACCTGCAGCACTCGCTCTAATGACCTTGCGTCGCTGCTGCCCCTGTCGTAGCATTTCCGCACCATGAGCCATCACATCGCAAAGCAAGTTCATGAGAAGTTCAAGATTTTCAGCGGACAATTGGCGGCCGACGGAGGCATCGGCAAACTGGCCGATGACGTAGCTGCTTTCGCCAGGACATCAAAAGTCGCGCCCAAGAGCATTGGCGTGGCTTGCCTGCAACCCGGCAACCACGTGGTCGTCACGCTCGGCTACCGCGACGACGAAGAATCGTATCCCGTGAAACTCCATTGCATTCGTTTGGGAAAAATCGAGTTCAAGGATGGCAACTTCAGCGCACTTGAAAAGAAAATTGGCGAGGCGGCCTCGCGCCAGCGCAACATCATCTGCCACGAACTTTATGTCACGGGAGAGAACGACTTCACGCTGGTGGTCATGACCCACGAAGCGAAATAAGCGGGGGCCATGCAGCGGTTCGTTGTCGTGGGGGCGGTTCCGCCCCCACGCCCAACCAATCATTCACTTACTTCTTGTCGGCGATCGAGAGCAACTCGACTTCGAAAATCAACGTTTCGTCCGGCCCGATATCGGCGCCCGCTCCCTTGTCTCCATACGCCAGGTCCGGAGGAATGAACAGCTGCCACTTCGATCCTACCGGCATCAACTGCAGCGCTTCGGTCCAGCCCTTGATGACTCCGCTCACCGGGAACGATGCCGGCTGGCCACGCTTGTAAGAGCTGTCAAACTCTTTTCCATCAATCAGCGTGCCGCGATAATTGCAGCTCACCGTATCGCTCGCCGTCGGCTTCGGCCCGTTGCCGGCCGTCAGAATCTTGTACTGCAATCCGCTCGGCGTCGTGACCACGCCTTCTTTGCTCTTGTTCTGCGCCAGGAACTCTTCCCCGGCCTTGCGATTTCCCGCCGCCGCTTCTTTTGCCTTCGCATCCATTCTCTGATGCACCTCGGTGTTCAACTGCTGAATGACCGTGCGTGCCTCTTCTTCGGTCAGCGCAGTCTTTCCGCCGCTCATCGAATCCTTCATGCCGCGCGCTACCAATGCCGGATCGAGCGTCATGCCCTGCTTGTGCAGTCCCAGGCCCAGGTTCATGCCCATGGCATAGCTCTGCTTTTCCTTCTCGGTCTTGAGCACGACCGGCGCGGCCGCGGTTTTCGCAGTTGTTGCGCCAGGCTTCTTCGCAGCCGTGCTCGTCGTCTTCTTGGCGGATGTTGCTTGTCCGGATCCCGCCGTGCCGGAGGTAGCGGATGATTGGCTGCTGGACGCGGCCGGAGTCGATTGTGCCGGCGCGTTGCCCAGCAACATCAGCCCCGCTGCCACAAGTTGGAGTGCGATGGTGAATGATTTTTGCATAGGCTGATATTGTCCCACCCCATGGGAGCACCCGGCAATCAAGCGGAACAAAGAAGGGTACTTTAGTTTTTCGTGGAGGCGCTCAGCGCCGTCATTTCCCGGCGCGCTTCTTGCGCTGGAGCAAAGTCCGCGTCCGCGTTCTTCCAGATATCGAGCAGTTGCTGATAAGTCTTGGTGGCTGCTGTCCTGTCGAATTGGGCCTGAGCACGAGCCGTTCCGAGCAAACACAATACGTAGTCCGGAGCCTGCGCCGCACCTCCGCCGCCTTCCCCGAGGCTGAGGCCTTTGTAACGGATCCCCGGTTCGAAGTCGCTGACCGCTTGTTGCGGCGATTTCATCTCGAGCGACGCAGCACCTAAAAGATGAGGAGCCTTCGACACTAACGAATACTGATTCGCGATCGCCAGAAGCCCGCTTACCTGTTCCGGGTGATGACTCGCCAATGCGGCCGCCGCTTTCACTTCAGGCAGATACACGTCATTGAGCAGAGTATTGGTCGGCTGTTCCGCCGCAAGCTTTTCAGTTTCCTTTAGAGCGGAACCGTTGTCGCCGCACAGCGCCATCGCCAGCATGGCATCCGGAACGGTCGCAATGGAATGGTCGAGCGCCAGTCCCTTGTGCGCGGCATCCTTGGCTCCAGCGCAGTTCGATACCAGCGCATCATGGACTGCCTTGTCGGCATAAAAACCTCCGGCGGAATCAGGGAAGTGTTGCTGCTCGGCTCTCTTCGCCGCCTGCTCCCAATGTTGATCGGCTTCGCGCATCCGCCCTTGAAACATGAAAAATGTTCCGGCGCTGGCTTCCAGAACGAAGCCATCCGGACGCCCCGCCGCCCACTGCAACTCTTTTTCCCACGATACCCGGCCGGAAAGAAAATCGTCGAGCATCACATTCACGTGATAGTTCGTATCATCGCTGCCGCCTTGTTCGAGCGCCTCTTTCAAGTAGCGCTCTCCTTCGGCTAGGCGGTTAATCTCCATCAGCGTGCCCGCCGCATTGTTGGCCGCGATGTTATTCCATTTCGCGATTTCCCAGGTCTTGGCGAAATCCTGCGCTGCTTCATCAAAGTTTCCAATGCTCGCGTAGGTGGTCGCCAGGTTGTTCCACGCAGCGGCATCGCGCGGGTAGGTGGCCACGTAGAGCTTGTATGCCTGCAGCGCCTTTGGCATATCAAACTGCTGCAAGGCATATTGCGCCTCGATGTACATCCGCTCCCGTTCCGTAACCCGTTCGCGAAGGTCGTAGGCTTTTTTCAGATTCTCGAGTGATCGGGTGATTGAACCCTGGTTGCCATAGGCCACCCCCAATCGCGCATACGCCATGGCAAAGTTAGGATCGAGTTGCAAAGCCTGCTCGTACAGCGAAGAAGCCTGCGGAAAGTCTCGGCCCAAACGGTGCTCATCTTCGCCCAAAGAGAACGCGTGGAAGGCTTGCAGCGAAGCGGTGGTCACGTTCGTGAAGGGCGTAGTCAGCTTCTGGATCGATGCCATCGACTCGCCCAGCCTCGCCCGCATCGCCGTCGCGGCCTGCGACACAGCCTGCAACACGCCAGTCTTATCCGAAGCACTCACCTGCTCGCGGGCAAAGATCTCGCCCGTCGCAACGTTCACCGCGTTGATCTGGATAACATACGACGATCCCAGGCTCGCGATCGATCCTGCCAGGTACGCCTTCACTCCCAGGCGCTGTCCCAGTTGCTGCGCCAACTCTGGCGTGATCTTCTGATCGCGCGTTTGTCCCAGGTATGGCAGGTTCGTGTGCAACTCCGCATCGCTGACCAGTTGCAGCAGTGGCGACTGCTCCAACTGGATCGCCAGCGCCTCTTTCAGCGTGGAATCGAAAACCGCGTCTCCTGTCTGGTTGTTGAAGTCGGCGAGGATGAGCTGATCCTTGTCGGTCAATTCGACAGTGTGACTCTTGCGGAAGTAAAACGCGCTGCCGATGATGGCCAGCATCAACACCACAGCCGCCGGAACCACCCATTTGATCCAGTTTCGCGAGGCCCGTGGCTCCACCACCGGCACGGTGCCCGACGTTGTCACCACCCTCGCCGATCCACTCGTCTTCTGCGCCGAGGAAGGCACAGCCTCCGCTGCGGGAACGTGCGCGTCCGACGATGACATCGTCGCGCTCCGCCCCGAATCCAGGTCCCGCCTCAGCCGCAACAGTTCCGACTTGATATCGACGGCATGCTGGTACCTCAGGTCCCGGTCTTTTTCCAGCGCCCGGTTGATGATGTCTTCCAGCTTCGCCGGCAGAGTCGGATTCAGCCGCACCGGCGCCGCCTGCGGCCGGTTCAGAATAGCGTCGAAAATCACGCCAGACGTTTCACCGCGGAACGGCACCACGCCCGTCGCCATTTCGTAAAGCACAATGCCAAACGAAAACAAGTCGGTGCGTGCATCCAGCGCCTTTCCCCGCACCTGCTCCGGAGACATGTACGCCACTGTTCCTAGCGCCGAACCCGGGCTGGTCAAATGCTCCGCGCTCATTCCCTCGGTCTTGGTCGCCGCGCTCGGATCGAGTGCCTTGCTCGCTTCCTGCGTAACTTTGGCCAGTCCAAAGTCGAGAATCTTCGCCGCACCGCGCAGCGTGACGAAAATATTCGCCGGCTTAATGTCGCGATGCACGATCCCCTTCGAGTGAGCCGCATCCAGCGCATCCGCGACGTCGATGCCGATCGAGAGAAGCTTTTCCAGTTCCAGCGGGCGGTCGCCAATCAAGTGCTTCAGCGTCTCGCCCTCGAGGTACTCCATCACGATGAAGGCCTGCGAGCCTTCCTCGCCAATGTCATAGATCGTGCAGATATTGGGATGGTTGAGCGCCGATGCCGCCTGCGCTTCGCGACGGAAGCGGCTCAGCGCGGCCGTGTCGCGCGTTACATCTTCGGGAAGAAACTTCAAGGCCACGAAGCGCCGCAGGCGGGTGTCTTCGGCCTTGTAGACCACACCCATGCCCCCGCCGCCGAGCTTCTCAATCACTCTGTAATGAGAGATGTTTTGCCCGATCATGCCCGCAACGCCGCTCTCCCCCACCTGGACGCGCCCCTACCCCGGTAACTTTGGGTGAGCCATCTTAGGGCGCAAAACAAGACAAAGTCAACGAAGCCCCGCAATGTTGGTTACGGCACATCCACGATCTTGAGCGCCGTAACCTGCCGAACCCAACGGGCCATTCTCTTCTCATCGGGGATCACCACCCGGTACGGCCCTTCCTTCGAATCGAACGCTTTCCCGTCCTTCAGATACGCTTTCCTTCGTGAAACTTGGTGCCCTTAGTGGTGAAAGCCTCTCTCAGGGCGGTAACTCCAGCGCGTAACGCCCAACCGACAACCAGTTCGTACCAGAAACACTGTAGATAGCTCGCCGCGGCTTTATCGCATAATTACAGGAAGTCTGTTCGCATCGGGCGAAGTCGAAGTTGTGTCGAAATCCTAAGGGTAGCGGAAGCTCTGCACGAATGAGCAGCGTCCAGATATTACTGGCTGACGATCATGAACTCTTTCGGCGAACGATGCGTTCGTTCATTGAGTCGCAACCGCAGTGGAACGTCTGCGGCGAAGCCGGCGACGGCATTGAGGCCGTCGAAAAGGCCAAACAACTCCGCCCCCACGTCGTCCTCATGGACATCAACATGCCACGCATGGATGGCCTCGAAGCGACGCGAATCATCCGGCGCGAGCTTCCCGAATGCAACATCATCATCGTCACCCAGAACCATTCCAGCATTGCCCGCGAGCAGGCGGCCTCGGTGAACGCTCATGGCTTCGTCACCAAGTCCGACTTGGCTAAAGACCTGCCCCTCAAGATCCAAAGCGTCACCGGCTCCCCGGAGAGCAGGGGCATCCCGACTCTCGATCAGGAAGAGAAACTTTCCGAAGAATGGCTCCGCGGCGGTGGCGCTCTGGGCCGCCTCATTGACGAATTCGAATGGAGCACCACGCCACTCGGCCCTATCAGCGCTTGGCCGCAGAGCCTCAAAACCATTGTTCGCGTCCTTCTCACCTCGCGCTTTGCCATGTGGATGAGCTGGGGCCCGGAACTCACCTTCTTATATAACGACGCTTACGCCCGCATGAGCCTGGGCAAGAAGCATCCGTGGGCGCTCGGCAGGCCCTCGCAGGAGGTTTGGGAGGAGATCTGGAGCGATATCGGCCCGCGTATTGAAAACGTTCTGAAAAGCGGCCGCGCCACGTGGGACGAGGCCCTGATGTTGTTCCTTGAACGCAGTGGCTATCGCGAAGAGACGTACCACACCTTCTCGTATAGCCCGCTCTTTGGCGATGACGGCAAGACCGCCGGCCACCTCTGCGTCGTCACCGAAGAAACCGACCGCGTAATCGGCGAGCGCCGTCTTAACACTCTCCGGGCTCTCTCAGCGGAACTGAATAAGGCCATCACCGAAGAAGACGTCACTTCCTCCGTGAGCCGCTGCCTCGAAGAAAATCAGAAAGACTTGCCCTTTGCCCTGACCTACCTGTTCACAGAGGATGGCCAGCAGGCGCGCCTTTCGTGCCGAAGTGGGATTCACGAGGGCCACCCGGCTGCGCCGCCAGTGATCGAACTCGACGGAAACGATCCCGTCTGGCCCATCCACGAACTGCGGGACGGCAAAGATTCTGTGATCCTCGAAGACCTTGGATCGCGTTTTGCATCACTCCCCGCCGGGTTTTGGGAGAAACCGCCCTCCCGTGCCCTCCTTCTTCCCATCACCGCCCAGGCGCAAGGCACCGTCGCGGGAGTCTTTATCGCGGGCCTGAATCCTTATCGCCCCCTCGACGTCAGCTACGCCGGCTTCATCAGCCTGGTCGCCGGACAGATCGCCGCCAGCATCGCGAATGCGCGAGCCTACGAGCTGGAACGAAAGCGCGCCGAGGCACTATCAGAAATTGACCGCGCCAAGACCGCGTTCTTCAGTAACGTCAGCCACGAGTTCCGCACGCCGCTCACCTTGATGCTCGGCCCGCTCGAAGACCTGCTCTCGCGCAGCCAGACGCACCTTACGCCCAGCGCAAAAGAACAGCTCGAGCTGGTGAGCCGAAATGGCGCCCGGCTCCTGCGCCTCGTCAACACTCTGCTCGATTTTTCCCGCATCGAGGCCGGCCGTTACCAGGCCGTGTATCAGGCCACGGATCTTGCCGGCTTTACCTCGGAGCTTGCCAGCGTTTTTCGCTCTGCCACCGAGAAGGCGGGGCTCGAACTGGTTGTCAACTGTCCCAACCTTGGCGAACCCGTGTGCGTCGACCGCGACATGTGGGAGAAGATCGTTCTCAACCTTATCTCCAACGCCTTCAAGTTCACCTTCGAGGGAGAGATTGAAGTCAGTCTCGAACGCGTCGGAAATTTTGCCGAGCTTCGCGTGCGTGATACCGGAGTCGGAATTCCTCCGGAAGCGGTTCCCCGCCTGTTTGAACGTTTCCATCGCGTACCCAACACCCGCAGCCGCACTCACGAAGGAACCGGCATCGGGCTGGCCCTGGTGCAGGAGCTCGTCAAGCTGCATGGTGGACTGATCCGCGTCGAAAGCACTTTGGGTAAAGGCAGCACGTTCATCGTCAGCATCCCGTTCGGAAGCAGCCATCTTGCCTCAAACCAGGTTGGACGCACGCGCAGCCAGGTTTCCACCGCACTCGGAGCCAAGCCTTACGTCGAAGAAGCGCTTCGCTGGCTGCCCCACGATCCATGGGAAGAAGACGACCTCATCAGCGAACACGAGTTGCTGGCCGTCCCCTGTCCTCCATCATCGGAAAATGGTACGCGCCCCAGGATTCTGGTCGTCGACGATAACGCCGACATGCGCCAATATCTGGCACGCTTGCTGAGCGAGAACTACAAGGTCGACACCGCGCCCGACGGCGCCGTTGCACTGGAACTGGCGCGCTCCCGTCCCCCGAACCTGATTCTCAGCGACGTCATGATGCCGGCCATGGACGGCTTCCAGCTTCTGGCCGCGGTTCGCGCCGATGACCGCACCAAGACGATTCCCGTCGTGCTGCTCTCTGCGCGCGCCGGAGAAGAATCCCGGGTCGAAGGCCTGAACGCCGGGGCCGATGACTACCTGATCAAGCCCTTCTCAGCGCGGGAACTTCTGGCGCGTGTCAGCGCCCGTCTGGAGATCGCGCGCCTGCGGAGCGAACTCGCCGCATCGCTTGACCAGCAGGTCCGCGCCCGTACCCGGCAACTCGAGAGCCGCACCGCCGAGTTGCTCAATCAGGCCGACGATATTCGCCGCCTCTCCGCGCTGCTGCTTCGCGCTCAGGACGAGGAACGCCGCCACATCGCGCGAGAACTTCACGACAGCGCCGGACAGACACTCGCCGTGCTCAGCATGAATCTGTCCCAACTCGTTCAGGACGCCGCGAACAACGTGCCCGATATCGCCCGGCGCCTCGAGCAATCCGAGGAACTCGTCCAGCAGTTGCATCGGGAAATCCGCACCACCTCGTATCTGCTCCATCCCCCGATGCTCGACGAGAGCGGCCTGTCCTCAGCCCTCGAACTGTATGTCTCTGGAGTGCGAGAGCGCACCGGCCTGACCATCGACTTGAAGGTCTCTGAGAGCGTCAGCCGCGTCCCGCGCGATCTGGAACTGGTTGTCTTTCGCCTCGTGCAGGAATGCCTCACCAACATTCATCGCCACTCCCAGAGCAAGTCCGCATCGATCCGGCTTACCCGCGGAGACCACGCGCTCACGCTTGATATCGAGGATCACGGCCGAGGCATCTCGGACGAGAGATTCGCCGAAATCCAGGCGGGAGGCGCGGGTGTCGGCATTCGTGGAATGCGCGAGCGCGTCCGACAGTTCGGCGGCACCATGAACATCGCCTCCAATCACTCCGGAACCCGAGTCACAGTAGAACTACCACTACCCAAGCCCCGCAACTAACCAGGACGCCCGCATGAGGGGCATAGCAACGAAAAGGTGCGTCATCCCGAGCGCAGCCGCATTTCAGGCGGAGCGAGGGATCTCCCCTGCAACTCACACCCCAGGTGAGACGAAACCAAAGCCCATCAGGCCCACCCCGACCGCAACTGCGATTTCCAAGCCTGTCAGCAAATCGGAACCATGAGGGGCATAGCAACGAAAAGGTGCGTCATCCCGAGCACAGCCGCATTTCAGGCGGAGCGAGGGATCTCCCTTGCAACTCACACCCGGCGCAAGCCGAAACCAATACCCATCGAGGGCGCGCCCATTTCCGACCGCAGATGCGATGTTCAAGCCCGTCAGCAAATCGGAATCAGAATGCCAATGTCTCGCGCGTCTGGTGCGCGAGAAGTGGCATTCGAAATTTCACGAAGCAACGGCCAGGCCGAACCTGCGTAACATACCACTCCACTCTGGCCGGAAAACAGACTGGCACGTTAGCATAGCAAGCGTCGATCTCGAACCGACGGCCATGGAGTGGCAATGAAGACCGACCTGCTGCGATTCAAAGGCGCGGTTGAGCGCGACCCCGCCATCGACGCCTGGATGAAAGAACGCGCCGGCGCTTTGGGGACCATCGCGCAGCAGTGGTTCGATGTGATGCGCAAATGCGGCGACGAAGTCCGCGAACTCCTGCACGACGGTTGCCCTACGGCCTGTCTCGGAGACGTGCCCTTCGGCTACGTCAACGTATTCACCGCACATGTGAACGTAGGATTTTTTCAGGGAGCAGGATTGCGCGATCCCGCGCGCCTCCTGCAAGGCAACGGCAAATTCATGCGCCACGTAAAGCTGAGACCAGAAACCGCTTTTAACGCCGACGCATTAAACGATCTCATTGAAGCGGCATATTCAGACATCAAGAACCGCATCGAGCACGGCTGACAATTCCACCCCGGGTGCCCCATCTCTCGCGTGTCCCCGTCCTCACCGAGTGCGTCATCCCGAGCGCAGCCGTATTTCAGGCGCAGCGAGGGATCTCCCATGCAACTCACACCCCGGGTGAAACGAATACCCAAACCCCGGTGCCCCATTTCCGGCCGCAGTTGCCAGAACTAAGATTTTCTAGACCTTAATCCACCCCCGGAACCCTCGTGCCGCGTAATAAGACTCCGCACCGTTGTGATACACGAACACCGTATCGAAGCGACGATCGCAAAACAGCGCGCCCCCAAGTTTCCGGATATTCGCAGGTGTCTTCACCCAGCTCGACGTCTTCAGGTCGAACTCTCCCAGCTTCTGCAACTCCCGGTATTGCTCTTCCGTTAAGAGCTCAACTCCCATTGCGGCGGCCGCGCCCACCGCATCATTCTTGGGCTTATTTTCCTTTCGCGAATTCAGCGCCTCCCGGTCATAGCAAAAGCTTCTGCGGGCTTTCGGACTTTCCGCCGCACAATCAAAGAAAATGCATTCTCCCGTTTTCTTATCCTGGCCTACCACGTCGGGCTCGCCGTCCGTTCTCTCCATCTCACTGAGCGACCACAGCTTTTCCGCATGAGCTTCCAGCCTCGCTTGCACATCCGCCCACGCCACATCTTTATGGCGGTTCATATTCTTTTCGAAACGCGCCTTCAGAGTTCCGAATATGTCATCCCGCTGTTTTTGCGAAAGCTCTTTCTTCGGCATCGGTTTCCACTCCTGCAGCCCGGCATCGGCGAGACGCAATTAATCATCCAGTCCTTTACCTTTGAGAATTTGCGGCGCGCATTTTTCCACCCGCGCCTCCCGTGTCTTGGATTGTTTGGCCTGCGAGAAATAAAAAATGTAGCCCCGTTGCCGCCCTGGCGTTAGTGCGCGAAATGCATTTTTCAACGCCGCGTTGCGGTCGAGTTTGGCTTGAAACTCTTCAGGAATCCGGAATTCAGCCGTCTTCTTGAGCTTGACCTTCAACCCCGCCTTTTCCACATCGATCGCTTCCTGGATGTAGGCTTTCAAAGCGGACTTCATCCCCAGGATTTGCTTCACACTCGTGAAGCGAATCTGGCGCGCCGCCTGCACATTCTCGGTTTGCTGGATCAGAATCCCCTCGGGATCTTTCAACAGCGCTCCTTTGAAAAAGAGAAGCGCGCAGTATTCCTTGAAGCCATGCATCAGAACAATGTTCTTCTTTTCGAGCGAGTAGCAAGGCTGATGCCACTTCAATTCTTCAGTAAGCGGGAAGCTCAGAACAATCCCTCTCAGCGCCTCAAATTCTTCCTGCCACTTTACGGCGTGCCGTAAAACCGCATCCACCTTCGGATTTCGTCGATTCATGGCTTCACTCTTTCCAATAACAGCGGCTGCTTTCAGGCGGATGTTCTCGAAATCATCCGCCAGACTACGTGGCCCTTCCACATCCATAGTCCTGAAAGAACCATCACAGGAACGAAGATGAACCGAGTCCGAAAGGCATACATAGGAAGCTTGTCGAAGGGACTATAGATGTATCCAACGATCGGGATGCTGAACACAATGTGAATCCAGCGAAAAATCCAGCGCGGAATGCCGCGACTCCCCGCCTTCCCCACGCTCGCCGCAGTAGCCATGATGCCACTCCTTCTTCTGACCTCAAACCGCCCTGTCATGCTGAGGCCTGCGATGTTGGCAGGCCGAAACACCATGCACGTTGCCCGAAGCGTCAGTCCTCTCAACCGGCAAACGAGGCGACGACTCCTAACCCTGCTTCGGCCCCACATTCGGCATTTGAACGCCGAACAGCTTTGCATATCCCGCATGCAATTGTTGAAAGCTGGGAAGTTTCATTCCCTCAGGACCGAAAATGCGTTTCATGGGTTGGCCCACCAGAAGCCGATCGAGCGCATCGAATGCCACATGCCACCCGGCAGCGCCCATCGCGATGAAGTGCCGGTTGATGGCGGTCCACAGCGTCAAGCGCGTTCCGCCTCGGACCGCTTCCAGTTCCCACTTCATTTCGTTTCCGTTCCAGGTGTATTCCAGCGCTCGGGGAGCGTCGGCTCGCGTCACAATGGTTTCGGTCACAAGCGGCTTGGCCGCTCCGACGGTCGTGAGCTTCACCGCGCTTCCCTCGACGCCAAGGTTTCCGTCGGCATCAAAAGGCGCCCACTCGCGCAGATGTACAGGGTCCGTAATCGCCTCCCATACTTTCTCCGGCGGGTGGCGTAGTTCCCTCTCCACAATCAGCGTCCAGGTCTCTCCTTCTTTCTTGCGCATTTGTGCGCCGAAAGCCGGGCCTGGTACGTACTCTGCGAGGTTCGACATTTTCTCCTCCGTGCCTCAAGGGCGCTCGCCGCTTGATCACATTCCGATCAGGTGGAGCGCCGTCCGGACCGCCACGGGCCCAAGGTCATGCATGACAGCAGGAATCAGAACGCGGGCAATCGGATACGCGGCCAGCACGACGCTGATTGCCGCCAGTATCCACCTTTTGGGCGAGAGGTGGCCTTCCAGAGCGTCCAGGTGAGCCGACCATAGCTCGTTGAACTGCGCCGCAGTGATAGGACCCTGTGTGTACTGTGCCTGAGCCGTCATCGTCTTTCTCCTCGATTACCGCATCAACTGCGTGAGCTGAATCAGGTTGCCGCACGTGTCTTTCACCATCGCGATCTTCGAGTGAGGCACATCGGTGGGCGGCATGGTGAACTCGGCGCCGTGCGCTTTCATCCGCTCATACTCGCTCTTGAGGTCGTCGGTGAAGAACATGGCCGCAGGCTGATTCTGCTGGAACAGCGCCTGCTGATACGCTTTCGCCGCCGGATTGTTGTTCAGCGCCAGCTGCAGTTCCGTTCCCTCCGGCTCCTCGGCCGACGCCACCGTCAGCCAGCGGTAAGGACCATTGCTGAAATCAGCTTTCTTGGCGAAACCCAACACTTCCGTATAAAACTGCAGGGCCTTCGACTGGTCGTCCACGTATACGCTGGTCATTTTGATTTTCATTTCACTTCTCCTTTATCACGCTCGCGGTTTGGACGCGGCGGCGTCTTCTCTTTGGTTTTCTTTTTCGTTGTGGTGGATGGCGTCATGCGATCGAGATAACGCTCCAGAGCGTCGAAGTGACCGGACCAGAACCGCCGGTACTCCTCGATCCACGTCGCCGCGTCCTTCAGGGGCCCGGCGTCAAGACGGCAGGGACGCCACTGCGCCTCACGCCCGCGCGAAATCAACCCGGCGCGCTCCAGCACCTTCAGATGCTTCGAAACCGCCGGCATGGACATCTCGAAAGGCTTGGCCAGTTCCGTAACCGACGTTTCCCCCAGCGACAGACGGGCCAGGATCGCCCGCCGTGTCGGGTCGGCCAGTGCCGCAAAGGTCGAGCTGAGCTGATCTTCCATTCTTGATAAACCAATCGGTTAAATAACCGATGGGTTAAATATAGGACGACCCGAAACCCCTGTCAAGAGGCCGCGAAAATAAATTTTCGGGGAGAATTCTGCTACTTCAAACCATCCACCACGAACAGATCCGACATCACCCGGTCGAGCGAGTACGCATACGACTTGCCGTCATCGCTGAAGGCGACACGGAAGAATGATCGCACGCCCGCTGGGTCCGCCGGCGCCAGTTCCTTCCAGAACTCGCGCTTGCCGGTGGCCAGATCGACCGCATAAATCTGCGTCGGTACGGCAGACGTGCGCACCCGGAAGCTCTTTCCGTCCGGGGTAAATCCGATCGGCACGTCATCCGGCCTCGGGTTAAGATTCAGTTTCTTCGCATCGCCTCCGGCCGTCGGATATAGCCAGACATTTCGTTGCGGATCTTGCGCCAGCAGGAATTTCCCATCGGGAGTGATGAAAGCTCCTGCGATGCCCTCTGGAGTGATCGGCCGCGGCGTTCCGCCATCGACGCTCATCAAGTAAGTCCGGCGCTCATGCCCCCGCTCCGCGCAGATGTAATGGATCGTTTTTCCATCCGGCAACCAGCCCGCGGCAAAATGATCGACCTTGTCATCGGTCAGCGTTCGTGGCTCGCCCACGCCCGTCGGCAAAAGAACCAGCTTCGACGGAGATCCCACCTCCGAGACAACCCACGCGCCATCCGGCGACAGCGCGGAAAATGTGCCCTCTCCTAGCCGGACCGCCGGGCTGCCATCCGTCTTGCGGAGGAAAACGCTGTAGTTCCCCGCCACCGCATCGCCGGTTTCTGTAAACACAATCGTCTTTCCGTCGTGCGACATATCGGCGAGCAGCGACCAGTCAAACCACGAAAGACTTCGCTCCTTCGTCTCGCCCGGCGGAAGCGCATAGACGCTCACTCGCGTCTTGTCCTCGGTCAGAAGAACCAGGCCGCTCCGGCTGATGTCGTGAATCGTGAGATTGCCGGGCGCCCGATACACCAGCCTCTCTTTTCCCGACATGTCCAGAGCGTAGATCGCACGCTCCGCGCCAGCCGGCACCGCCGAAAACCAGATTTCCTTCCCGCTCGGGCTCCATGCCGTCCCCTGCACGCTTGAATAGAACGAGGACGTAGCCTTTATCTTTCCCTTCGTGTCGATGACGACGACGCGCCCGTCATCGCCGCCCTGTACGTGATCGGCAATAGCGATGAACTTCCCGTCCGGACTGAATCGCGAATGGCTCACCCACGATTTCGGCTCATAGATTACGTTGCCGGGCGGAAACTCCAGATGCCGGTTCCCGTGCGGAGGTCCCGCACGAATCACCGCCAGCGACTGCCCATCCGGCGTCCAGTCGGCACCTGCTACGTTCTCGAAGACTTCGCGCGGCGCGCCTCCGGCGAGTGGCACCCGCGCCAGCTTGCCGAATGATGAAATCACCGAGCCCCGCGGGTTGAGCGCAATCGCCATCTCCCCCTTCGAAGAAATGGACACGACCTGCGCTGACGGCAGGTCCACCGGCCGCGAGTCCGTGCTGTCAAAACGCGTGGAGAACAGTTCGAATGGCCGCCCGTCCCACGCCGCTCCATAGACGATCGTCTGCCCATCGGGAGCGAAGCGCGCCTCGCCAATCGATCCGTTGCGGAAGGTAATTTCGTGGAATGTCGGATTCGCCGCTACAGTTCCTCGACGCGCCAGGTGGTACACCACGAACCACGACCCAAGCACCAGCAACGCCGCGGCAGCCGGGACGATCCATCGCGGACGCGCCTTCTCCTCCGGCAGAGCGCGCACTCCGCTGCGGCTCGTCGTCGAGCTATCGCTCAGCGCCTCCAGGTTGAAGGCCACGTCCCGCGCCGACTGAAACCGCTCCGCGGGATTTTTCTCCAGGCAATGCCGGACGATCCGCTCCAGGGCCGGAGAAATATTGCGGTTCGTCTCGTTCAGATCCGGCGGATCTTCTTTCAGGATCGCGCTCATCGTGTCCGCCGCCGAGTCGCCGCGAAACGCGCGCTTGCCCGAAAGCATCTCGTAGAGGATCGCGCCGAACGAAAAGATATCGGCTCGCGCATCCGCCGGCTTGCCCCGCACCTGCTCGGGAGACATATAGCCCGCCGTCCCCAGTACCATGCCCGCTTCAGTGGCCACCTGCATCGTGGGAGCATCGTCGGCGAGATCGGTCTCGGGGCGCGTGAACTTCGCCAGCCCGAAATCGAGTATCTTCGCCCGCCCATCGTTGGTGATGAACAAATTCTCGGGCTTCAGATCGCGGTGCACGATTCCCTTCTCATGCGCCGCTGCCAGCCCGCGCGCAATCTGCTGCGCATAATCGATCGCCTTGCGCGTCGAAGAAAGCGGCCCGTTGCGCAACCGCTCGCGCAGCGTCTCTCCCTCGAGCAACTCCGAGACGACATAAGGCGCGCCGTTCTCCTCCCCAATGTCGTAGATCGAAAGAATGTTGGGATGGTTCAGCGCGGCCGCCGCCCGCGATTCCTGCGCAAACCGTTGCAGGCGTTCCTGATCCTGCGAGAAAGAAGCGGGAAGAATCTTGATCGCCACGTCGCGGTTCAACCGCGTATCGCGCGCCCGGTATACCTCACCCATCCCCCCGGCACCGAGTGGCGCCTGGATTTCATAAGGCCCAAGTTTTGTCTTAGGAGAAAGTCCCACAGTCCGAAAATTATAGCTGAATAAGGCGGCCGCCCTACCCTTCGTAATGTTCGAAAGCTAGGAACCATGGATCTCCGAGTTGGCGTGAGATAACTTGCCCTCCTGCCGCTAAGTATCTCTACAGATTGCCTTTCAGGGTGACCGAGCGGTGCAGGTACAGGCTAAGAAAGAACCGCTGCGGCCTTTCCAGCACCATGACCTTCCAATTTTGAAACCGCATCCTTCCTCAGGCTAGACTGGGCATCATGGGAGTTCATGCGATGAAGGACGTTTATCAGGTACTGCGCCAGAAAGAACTCGATATCGAAAATATCCGTAAGGAAATCGAAGCTCTTCGAGTCGTGACGCCACTTCTGTTGGAAGATGCCGAGGCAGACAAGAACACGAAACCATCGCTGGTCACCTCCCCCTCCCAGCCCTGGCGAACCGGCAGCGGCGCCTAACCGAGTTCCTGCTCCAAGCAAGAGAAAGACGATCCCACCCTGCGTGACTCTCACAGGGGCGGTACGGTGAACTTGTGTCTCGACTAAAAAGTCTTTGGGTTAATAAAAGCCAGAAGTGAAAATTCAATGGCCGCCCTACCCTTCGTGATGTTCGAAGGATGGGAACCGCAGACCCCGATTCCAGATCAAAACGACCTGATCCTTGGAATCAAGCGAACGTCAACTTTTCTCGGCGGTAATCATGCAGTACTTCATGGGCCCAATTGGCGCACTGACAAATGGCAACAACACCGGCGCCAGCACATTGTTCCACCGTGCACGCGTCATCGCCCGCTGGCCAAACACCACGTCGGACATCAGGAATTTCAGCGTGACCCAAGGGACGTGCGCCACCGAAGGCGCCACGCGCATCTGCAGATGCTCCACCGCGATGTCCCGAAAACCAAGTTGCTCCATCCGGCTCGTGAACGCTGACAGCTGCGCCAACTCTTCAATCACCCAGCACTCGCAAAGTTTCCGGTAGAGGCGTCGCTGCCCCCCGCTTACGAAACCGCCGGCGAGAAATCCATCCGAAACCACCAGCCGCCCGCCTGGCCGGAGCAACCGGTGCGCCTCCCGCAGAAACGCGCCTTTGTCCTCGCCTCGGGCATGGCAGCTGCTCTCGAGTGCGTACACACCGTCATACGCAGAACCGGGCAACCCACTCGCCTGATAATCACCAAGAACAATCTCAATGTGGTCCCTGCATCCAGCGGCTTCATTCCAGGCGCGCGCCTGCTCCACCTGCCACGGAACCCGCGTAATCCCCGTCAGCTTCGCATCCGGCAAGCGGCGAGCAAAACTGCGCAGAGTCGCGCCTAGGCCGCAGCCCAGATCGAGCACTCGCGTCTCCGAGTTCTCGCTCACACGCAGTCTGGCGAGCACCTCGGCATTCATCTGCTCCAGCATGGCTTCGCGATCGAACGGATTCGCTCCCGCCCGGTAGTAGCCAAAGTGCATGTTGAAGCCGTGGCTCCACGCGGCATAGTCCGGTCCCGCCTCGCTGTAGTACTGCTCCAGGCCAATCCGAGGAGCTGCCACCAACGCCGGCCGGGCCACGACTTCATTCCCCACGTTTGCGGCGATCATCGCGTCCCCTTTCGTTCCCCAACAAGACTTCGGGGCTCGCACTTTCTGTACATTCAGTTTATACAGAAATGTCAGGCAAGTCCAGCACTTTCACGATCGCTTCTCTTGTGATTTGCCGGCAAGCCGGATTGGGAGAGGATGCGGCTTAATTTCCGGCGGTCTGCTACGGGTGAGTAATCGGGCGAGCGCGTGAGGCTGAACGGCTGGAGCGGCTAAAACCTCGCCGCATCCAGCACAGCCCGCAAGTCCGCGGGAGCTGCGTAGAGCGAATACCAGCTGCCGTCGTAGAGGCCCCATTTCCCGTCGGAGCCGCAAACCCGCAGTTTCAATTCCGTACGGACGCGGTCGCAACAGCCATCGTCTCCCTGGCGGTCATAATCCGTCTTCCAGGCCGAGAACTTCGCCGCCAGGACCGCGTCGCTGAGTCTTTTAAAGTCGACGGTGGAAAGCGTGCCCTCTTCGACGGTGTTTTCGAAGGGCTTCTTGCGCGAAAAATGCCCGTCAGAATGAACCACCAGCGTCGCCAGCCGCGGCTTGAGCCCGCCCGTCCATTTCATCTCGAGGACCCACTCACCGGGATTGCCCGCCCGCTCATCCTGCGCCGCGCTCGCCGCCTGCGATGCGAGTTCCGCACAGCCTAGCGAAAACAGCAGCGCCAGCCCAACCGCAAGCGCTCTCCATCCATTTCTCACGAGGGCCTCCAGATCAATTGCCACTCTCACGCGCTTTCGGTGAACGCATACTCGTGCTGGCCGTCGCGCAAGATCAGCACTCGCTTTCCCGAACGCTCTCCCACCACAAACGTGAACCCATCCGTTCCCGGATCGATGGTGATGAACGACGTCGTGCCATCATCGTTTTTCCGCGACGCCACTTTGCTCTTCCACTCTCCGAAATCGAAGGTGACTGCGCCATTCTGATTCAGGACGTCAAGCTCGCCCAATTCCCTGCTGACATACTTCTTTTTTGCCAGAGCGCTCACCTGGCCCGGATCCGCCGGGACCACCAACCGTTCGCGGTCTTTCGCGAGTTCCGCCTTATAGGTCTTTGCCTGCGCCGCTACATCAGCAAACGCTTCCGGCTTGCCGTCGAAGACCACTTCGAGAAAGCGCCGTCCAAACGGACCGGTCAACATCCCGCCGTTATCCGCATTCGTCAGGATCACCGCGCCCATGCCGGAGTCCGGCAGGAAATAAAAGTTGCTCTTGAAACCCGACATGCTGCCGCCATGGCTCACTACAGGAACGCCGTACCGGCGGGAAACTTGCAGTCCCATTCCGTAGGTCGAATCCTCTCCGGTCGAAACCTGCGGCGCGCGGCGCGCCAGCAAATTCTCAGCCGAGACGAGCTGCTTTCCGTTGGGCAGCTTGCCCTGCGAAATCTCATCCTGGACGTAGCGCGCCAAATCGGCAGCCGAAGTCCACACTCCCCCTGCGGGACGCGCTGGATAAATCGAGTAGTTAAACGCCATGCTCGCGACACTCGGATGGCCATCAATGTCATCGCCGTGCGGACTGGCGTGGTTCCCGGCGAGGGCACGCGCGTAATCGAAGGTCGTCGACTTCATCCCCAGCGGATCGAAGATCTTCTTCTGCATCGCTTCGTCATAAGCTGCCCCAAGTTCTTTCTCCGGATACACGACGTGCGCGCCAATGTAGCCCGCCGCGGTCGCCATCAGGTTGCTGTACTGGAAGACTTCTCCGAACTTGCTGGTGGGCTGCATCGTGCCAAGCAGCGCAAGTTCTGATTCTGCGGTCGCATTCTTGAATTCGAACAGCCACTCCATGTCCTGCCGCGGCACGCCGGTGCAAGCGCAGATCAAGTGACGGATCAGCACCTGCTTCGTGGTGTCAGGATCGCCCAGCTTGAACTTTGGATACACCTCGATGACCGGTTCATCCCAGCGAATCTTGTGTTCGTCAACCAGTTCCGCCAGCAGCAGCGTGGTCATTCCCTTCGTATTCGAAGCGGCCATGAACAGCGTATTTTCGTCGACAGGCTCGCGCTTACCCAGCTCGCGCACTCCGAACCCGCCGGCAAATACGATCTTGCCGCCGTCGATCAGCGCGATCGAAACGCCCGGAACTCCGAGTTCCTTCATCGAGTTCTCGACGAACTCTTTCATCTGCGCGATGTGCGCTGCGTCCAGCGGATTCGGCTTGCGCCCGGCAAACGACTCGCGCTGGTATCCCTTCGGACGCAGGCTCGCCATGATCAGCGAATTCGCCGCGCCGCGCTTCTCCATCGTTGGCCGCTTCCCGTCGATAAGCACGACAGTCCATGCGCTGCCCGCGCGCAACGCGATCGCCACCACCACCGCGCGCTCGTTAGGAGATGTCTCGTAGTCAAACACCTGACGCTCATCCCAGCCTTCGCGGCCCGGGCGGGGCGAGGTCATTTTCAGTGGCCGGTGGAATCCAGGCATGTAAGCGCCCCAGGCCGCGGTAACTGCGGACTGCGCGTCCGCCGCGGCCGAATCGATGATGGCGATGTGAGTGTCGGCCTCCGGTGGAGTGAGCACCACGATGTTCTTGCCCGTCTCGAGCGACCACTCCGCGGGAACCGTGAATGTGGCCCCTCCTGGCGTCGTGCGCGGTGAGTCGGCTGATATGCGCTCCGGAGCCGACCGAGTTTCGGCCTGCAATCCCGGGGCGGCGGCACATACGGCGATGCGAGATGTGGGGACGAGCGCGAGCACAACATAGAGAAGAACTCGGGAGACGCGCATGAAAAACCTCAAAGGTCAGGAAATAGAGAAAACCAACATACGCCGCGAAACACGCCTTTGCAAAACGGCGCTGCCAAGGAGCGGTCGCCCATTCCACGCGCGTTCTATGCGCGAGGAGTGAGGTTTTACTTTCTGAGGAAGCGTCCGCGCACCAGCGCCCGTTGACTTCTCCCGCCGGAGACCCTAGTCTCTTTCCAGCGCGAAGGGCGCATCCAGTCCGCGGAAAGGGCCGTGCCCACCTTATGCATCACTTGATTTTGACGAATCTTCTTTCAGCCTGACTCTTGCGGACTCCAGGCATGCCGTGAAAGGAGCTTCGTATGTTTCCCAATCCCCAGGACGCTCTTCCACTTCCGCCTCGCCCAAGTCTCAATCAATACAAAAAGCTCGCCAAAGACCTCGTCAAAGCTTGCAAGTCGGATGACGCGGGCGCCATCCGCACGTGGGCAAAACGCTGGGTCGACACGCTCATGAAACTGACCGCGCTCGCAATTCCTCCCGATTTGCCCGTCCATCTCGACCGTTGGGTTAATGGCGTCGAGGAATTCGCGCGACGCAGGTTTCGCGGTGCGAAATCGGACGAACTCGAGTGCACCCTCAGCAGCGCTCAGTTTGTGATCGCGCGCTCGCACGGATTCGAGAGCTGGCCGCGATTCGCTCAACATCTCGAAGAATTGGCGGGCGCACATTCCCCGATCTCGAACTTCGAAGCGGCCGCCGACGCCGTCATCTCCGGGGACATCGAAACGCTTGAGTCGCTGCTCGCTGAGGATCCGAAATTAGCGCGGCAGCCTTCCACGCGCGAGCACGGAGCGGCGCTGCTGCATTACGTCTCTGCCAATGGCGTCGAAGGCTATCGCCAGCGGACTCCCCGGAACGCCGTGAAGATCGCCGAATTGTTGCTGAACGCCGGCGCGGATGTGAATGCCACGGCCAGCGTCTATGGCGGCGGCGCAACTGCTCTGGGCCTGGTCGCAACCAGCGTCCATCCCGAGCGCGCGGGTGTGCAGCGGGCACTGATGGAGCTCCTGCTGGCCCACGGCGCCCTTCCTGATTCTCCAGCCGGAGAGGGCCTCATTGTGAATGCTTGCCTGGCCAATGGGCGTCCGCGCGCCGCAGAATTTCTCGCCGACCGGGGAGCTCACGTCGATCTCGAGGCCGCGGCCGGGATGGGGGCGCTCGATCGCGTGAAAAGCTACTTCCGCGCCGATGGGAGCCTGCAATCGGGCGCTACCAAAACACAATTAGACCGCGGCTTCCTTTGGGCGTGCGAGTACGGTTACACCAACGTCATCGAGTACCTGCTCGATCACGGCGCCGATCCTCAAGCACAAGCCGGCACCGGGCACAGCGCTCTGCATTGGGCCGTAATCGGAGGCCACCTCGATACCATCCAGCTGCTGCTCTCACGCGGCGCTTCGCTCGAAGCCACGAATGCCTACGGTGGAACGGCGCTCGGACAGGCGCTCTGGTCCGCGGTGAACGGCGACCCTGCACGAGATCACGCGAAGATCGTCGAAGTTCTTCTCGAGGCGGGAGCCAAGGTGACGGACAGTTCCATCGCGTGGCTGGAGCGACAGACAAATGGATCGGCTTCGATGAAAGAGCGTGTCGCCGAAGTTCTGCGCCGTCACGTCAGAAGAAGCTGACGGTCCTCCACGATTCCCACTGCGGGAATTCCACAGGCGCATTGTGACATCTGTCACTGAATCGCCCCCGGCGCCTCGCCTACTCTGACGCGTTTCCCGGCGTCCTCCGAGCGGATTCTGAAATCGAGGGCTTTCATGTTTGGGAGAAGTTGCGCCCGGCTGCTGGTACTGTGGTTGTGGATCGTGCCACTGGCTCTGTTGCTGGCTCAGTCAGACCGCGCGCCATCTCGCCCGGATTTCTCGGTCCAGGGTCTGACTGATCTCCTGGTGCCGTCCCCGGTGCACCCCGTGCCCCGTCCGGTTGCGCCTCGTCTTCCCTTGAGTCCGACTCCCGAGCCCGGCGCATTCAGCTTCCCCCAACTGACTCGTGCCGCTGGAATCATCTTCTCGGGAAGTGTCACGGGAATCGCGCGTCATCCGGCGAGACCCGGTCAGACGGTAGAAACCATCGCCATCACCTTCCACGTGGAGAGTGCCATTCGAGGCGCGACTGCCGGCGAGTCCCTGACGATCTCAGAGTGGACGGGGCTGTGGGCGGCAGGTCAGCACTATCGCGTCGGCGAGCGTGTGCTGCTGTTTCTATATCCGCCGAGCAAACTCGGTTTGACGAGTTGTGCCGCGGGCTCGCTCGGACGATTCGACGTCGATCCGGCGGGGCGCGTTTTGCTCTCCGCCCAACAACTTTCAGCTTTCCGTCAGGATCCCGCCCTTGGTGGGAAATCGCGAGTCACTCTCAGCGATTTCGCCTCGGCGGTAAGGCAGGCCAACGAGGAGGAATGAGTTTCGAAGCCAGGACGTGACCGTGAAAACCAACATGGCACTTACCGCTCGCTCATTCCTCCTCCGGCTAGCCCTGGGGCTCGCCGGAGTTCTCCTACTCCCTCAGCTATGCGGCGCCGGAGGACCAAAGCGGGTCGCCGGGACAACCTACTTCGATCCTTCCGTGACAGGCCAGCCTCTTATATGGCCGCGTGGACAGATTGTCTACTACACCGACCAGGGCGATCTCAGCCAGTTCCTGCCGAATGCCTCTGCGAACAGCCTGGTCGCGGGCGCATTCAATGCATGGACGGCGGTCCCGACCGCGGCGATTGCGATCAGCAACGGCGGCCAGCTCGCAGAAGATGTCAACGGGAGCAACGTCATCAGCAACGCCGACGGCAGCATCTCGCTGCCCGTCGACATTCAACCATCCGCCACAGCGACGCCCGTCGGCATCGTCTACGATTACGACGGCGCGGTCACCGAAGCGCTGGTCGGCGCCGGAGCCAGCGATCCTGCGCAGTGCTTCTCGAACGCAGTCTTCGGCGGGAACGATAACTACGGAACCTTTGCCACGTACCAGCACGGCTTGATCGTCATCAACGGCCGGTGCGCACAACAATCGTCGCAGCTCACCGATCTGCAGTACCGCCTGCAGCGCACGATCGGTTCCGTGCTCGGCCTGGGCTGGTCGCAGTTGAATCCCAATGTCATCGTGGGAAATCCGCATCCCACGTCCGACGATTACGCCGGATTCCCCCTCATGCACTCACTCGACCCGACCATGTGCGTGCCCATCACCAAGTGCTATCCCAATCCGTTGCAGATTTCGAGCGACGATGCGGCGTCGCTCTCACGCTTGTATCCGGTGACGGCGCAAAACCTCTCGAGCTTTCCCGGCAAGCAGATTTTCTCCGCGTCAACCGCGCGTATCCACGGCTCCGTATTCTTTACGGACCGCTTCGGGAACCGTGCCCAGCCAATGCAGGGTGTGAACGCAGTGGCGCGATGGATCGATCCGTCCTCGGGTCTGCCCTCGCGCAGATACGCAGTGTCGTCCGTCTCGGGATTTCTGTTTTGCGGAAATGCGGGCAATCCCGTGACCGGAACCGATGACTCCGTTGGCGATGCCCTGAGCGATAGGGGCTCAGAGAGTTCAACGGTCCAGGGCTTCTTCGATCTCGCGGGATTGCCGCTACCCTCGGGCACGAGCGCCAAGTACCAGTTGAGCGTGGAAGCCATCGATACGAATTGGGACCGCGGAGTAGGTCCCTACGCCCCGAATGAAGTCGCGCCGTCAGGTACAGCGCAGCCAATCGTGGTCACGGTGTCCGCCGGAGGCGACGTGCAGCAGGACATCCTGATGCTGGGCAGCGCCCAGCCCGTTCCGCCGCGATGGGCCTCGGACACGTGGAGCGCCCCGGCGGCAATTCCCTCGTCCGGCGATTGGGTGGGATCGCTCGACAGTTACGACGAAATCTCCTACTTCCTCTTGCCCGCAAAAGCGAACCGCACGCTTTCAGTGGCGGTTACGGCTCTCGATGATTTTGGAGCGATCACCAACGGCAAAGTGCGACCCGTCGTCGGAATCTGGACCGCCTCTGACGCGGAAGGCTCGCCAGCACCCGCCTTCACCCCGTCGCCCTTCAACAGCACAGTCTTCGGAGAAACTCGCCTGGACGCCCAGATCGCATCTGCCGGCAACTTTCTCGTGGGGATCACCGATCTCCGTGGCGACGGACGAGCTGACTTTCACTATCACGCGCAGGTTCTTTACGCGGATTCGGTCTCTCCTCCGCGCGTGAGCGTGAACGGAGGAGTCGTGAGTGTGACGGGCATGGGCCTTTCGCCGAGAGTGAAAGCAACTCTCGGTACCGCGCCAGCCGTGCCGCTTTCCGTAAGCGCCGCACAGGTAGTGCTCCAGCTTCCAGCGGCGACGGATGGTCCGCAGAACCTGACGATCACTGACCCGGCCACCGGCGGTTCGTCTGCGATGGTCGGCGCGCTGACCTATGGCGCAGCGCCGGACGACAACATCGTGCTAGTGACCGGGACCAATCCTGCAACCGCGGTCGGGATGCAGGCGACCAATCCCTTCGCGGTGCACGTCGTTGCTGCAGACGGCGTCACTCCCGTCAGTGGGGCTACGATTGGGTGGCTGGCCAGCAATGGCCTGCAGCTTTCCGCGTGCGGCGGCAGCGCGTCCTGCACCACGACGACGGACCAGAGCGGCGCCGCCGCCACATTCCTCACGCCATCCGCCACAGGCAACTCTGTTATCACCGCGACGCTCGCGCCAGGAGTCTACAGTCCGGCCAAATCCGTGAGCGCAATGCTCAGCGCAAGTGAGTCGGCGTCTGACATCGGCGTGATGACGCCGTATCTCTGGATCGCCCAGGGAGCGACCGTGGACATGCCGGTGACCGCGCGTGTGGTCAGCAACGGAACGCCGCAGGCCAATGCGACCGTGAATTTTACGGTGGTCACCGGCTCCGGCAACCTGAGCGCCGCGAGCGCACACACAAACGCGAGTGGGTATGCGAGCGTGACACTCTCACTCGCGCAGTTCGCGAGCGTTGTGGAAGTGACTGCCTGTGTCGCGCCATCGAATGCACCGTGCCAGAATATCTACGCGAATCCCGTGCCCAGTTCTCAGCTGAATCTGCAGACGATCGCTGGGAGCGGACAGATCTCCGCCGCGACATCGTTTCAGCCGGTCAGTCTACGCGTGCTCGATTCTTCCTCGCCCCAGCATGCTGTGCTTGGGGCGACGGTCAATTTCTTGAGCACGATCTTGCGCCCGGGCGCGAGTGTGCCCGGCACGGGCGATGGAGAGAACGCTCCCTTCAATCCGGCGATGCCGGTAATCCTGAGCGTGAGTCAAGCCAGTGCGGTGTCAGATGCAAACGGACTCGTCACCCTCACGCCGTCGAGCGGCAGCTTCCGGCCACCGCTGATCGTTGATGTCAGCGTCACGGCGGGAAGCGCGTCCCTCGATCTCCCGTTGCAGATGCTGCCCGCCTGGACCGGCCCAACCAATTCAACCCTGGAGAAACCGCCACCGGAGAGGCCATGGCTGGTACCGGTGCGCCAGTGAGGCTGGAGCATTTGCGTCAATCCAGACCCACTACCGGCATCAACCTATTCCATCCTGAGCGACGCGAAGGACCTCTGCACCTCGCCGGCAGCGTCAATGTTCCACGCGAAGTGCACAGGTCCTTCGCCGAAAGAACGCCGCAGGATGACAAGGGTTATTTGCTGAGTGGCTTGCCGATCTCCCAATGATGCCCGAAGGGATCGACGATACGCCCGACGCGCCAGCCGTAATCCTGATCCGCGACGGGCGACACGACTTTCGCACCCGCCGCCACAGCCTGGTCGAACAATGTATCGGGATTTTCTACCACCACGACCATCCGCACCGTGCCGCCGCCGAGCGTCTCCGGACTGAAGTTGAGGTGCTCGGGCGATTCGTCGGAGACCCAGAAGCTGGAGCGGCCCACAAGCAACTCCGCGACGACGGCGCCACTTGGATCCTCGACGCGGAATAATTCCTGCGCGCCGAATGCCGCCTTGTAGAAGTCGACGGCCTGCGCGCCCCGGCGCACGGAAAGCATGGGGGCGATGGAAGCGTGTGATTCCAGGCTCATTACAGTCTCCGCAAGTTTCCTCGGTCCAGACATTCTATCGGGTAAGCCGGCCGCGCGTGGATCGGGATGCAATTTGCGATTCACCGGCGGTTGCGCTACTTTCAGCGCTGCCACTTTCATGTCTACATCCAACCAACTCGAGCACCAGTTAGACCGATGGACCCAAGCCGGTGTGATTGATGCGGCCGCGGCGGGCCGCATCCGCGAATTTGAATCCGCGCACGAACAAGCACATGGCGTCCGCTGGCCCGTCGTTTTTGCCGTGGCCTTTGGATCGATCATGGTGGCGGCGGGCGTCTTGCTCTTTGTCGCCGCACACTGGGAAAGTCTCTCGCCCACGCAACGCTTCCTGCTCGTGCTCGCGATGATTGCGGGCTTTCATATCGCGGGCGGAGTGTTCATGCCGCGCATGAAAGCGCTTGGCATGGCTCTGCACGCCATCGGCACAGTCGCGCTCGGCGGCGGCATTTTTCTCGGCGGACAGATCTTTAATCTTCAGGAACACTGGCCCGGCGGGATTCTGCTGTGGGCCATCGGCGCTGTGCTCGCGTGGATGGTGCTGCGCGATTGGCTGCAGGCAACGCTGAGCGCGCTGCTGGTTCCCGCCTGGATCGCCTGCGAATGGGTCGACGCGACAAAACAGTACGACCGCACGGACGTCATCCTGGCACAATTCCTGACGTTGCTGGCTATCACGTACCTCAGCGCACGAAGCGGCAGTGAAGATTCTGTTTTCCGCCGCGCGCTCATGTGGTGCGGCGGCCTCGGGTTTTTGCCGGCGAGTATCCTGCTGGCCGCAAACCGCGAGTGGTATTCGATGAGCCAGCCGATGCCGGCATCGACCCGTGCGTTGGGCCTTGCGATGGCGTTCCTCCTTCCGCTCATCGTGGCTTGGACTCTTCGCCGGCGTGGCGCCGTGTGGAACCTGGGTTATGCGCTGTGGGCATTCGCGATTCCAATCTTGAACTCGCGGCGCCCTGCTCAAGAGATGTGGATTTACTTGCTGTGCATCGCGGGCGCGGTAGGGATGGTGGTCTGGGGATTGCGCGAGCAGCGGCGCGAGCGCATCAATCTTGGAGTGGCCGGGTTCGCGATCACGATCCTGATTTTCTACTTCGATAACGTGATGGGCAAGCTGGGCCGCTCGGCGGCGCTGGTCGGATTTGGATTGCTCTTCCTGCTGGGCGGTTGGATGCTCGAGAAATTGCGCCGCCGCCTGGTGGCCCGCACGAGAGTCGGGCCGGTAGCAGGAGGTGCGGCATGAAACCACTCACGAAAGCCATCGCGGTCGCTCTGATTCAAGTGCTGATCGTATGCTCGCTGGGGGCGAAGCTGCTCTATGACCGGCACACGCGCCCGCAAGCCTGGTTCCTGGCCGAGCGCTACGATCCCAATCTTCCTATTCGCGGGCGATATCTCGCGTTGCGCCTTGATGTGACTGACTCGCGCACGCCGCAAGAGCTCGAACAGAAATTCGGCGCGGACCGGGATTATCAGATGAAGACGTTTCATCATGTCTGGTACTTTGGGCAGGAGTGCGGCTCGATCGTGATGCGCGACGGCAAGCCCGTGGCGCAGTTCGACAGCGGCCGCTTCGGCGACTGCCGCAATCTGAGCTTCGAGCGCTGGCCCAGAGGTGATCAGAGCGTCTTGCAGCTAAGAGAGCCCGTTCTCTTTTTCATCCCCGACACGTCGCGGGAATTCTGGATGCTGAAGCCGGGCGAGGAGATGTGGGTGCTCGCAACCATTCCGGGCAAAGGCCCGCCGCGGCCGATCCGGGTCGGAATCAAGAAGGCCGGAGACGCAACGATCACGCCGCTCGATGTGAATTAGAGAACGGCACCTTCCCGTGGACAGTTTGTTGCAACGTCTTCGTCCGGCGCAGTTCTGGAGTTGCGTGCCTCCAAGAAAGTAGTAGAGCTACTCGCTACGATGCGTGTGTTTTCTGCTCGGGCTGGGCTTCCCCGACAAGTGGCCGAGCTTCGCTCGGCGGACAGCCGGGGGCGGCTGTCCCTACATAAGCAACGGCTCGGTCCGACTTCCGCTACTTTCCTACCCACTGGTCGACCCAGTCGTTCACCGTTTTGTACCAGAGCTGGGAGTTTTGCGGCTTCAGGACCCAGTGGCCTTCGTCGGGGAAATAGAGCATCTTCGACGGGATGCCTTCCATCTGCAGCGTGGTGAAAAGCTGGAAGCCCTCGCTCACGTCGAGGCGGTAATCGCGCTGGCCGTGGATCACGAGAGTGGGCGTCTTGAAATTCTTCGCGTACTGATGCGGCGACCACTTCTCGTACGACGCGCGATTGTCGTAAGGCGTGCCTTTGAACTCCCAGTCGTTGAACCACAGCTCTTCGGTCGTGCCCCAGGCCGACTCGGCGTTGAACATGCCGTCGTGCGACACCAGGCACTTGAATCGGTCGGTGTGGCCGAGGATCCAGTTGATGGCGTATCCGCCGTAGCTCGCGCCGAGCGCGCACTCGCGGTTTTTGTCGATGAACGGATACGTTTGCTCGGCGTAGTCGAGCCCCTTCATCAGGTCTTCGTAGGGAGCGCCGCCCCAGTCGCCGTTGATGGCGTCGATGAATTTCTGCCCGTATCCGGTCGAGCCGTGGAAGTTGATCATGATGACGACGTAGCCGCTGGGCGTCGCAGAAGTTGGGGACGCGAACAGTTCGGGATTCCAGCGGTACGACCAGTCATCTCCCCATGCGCCTTCGGGCCCGCCGTGAATGAGGAACTTCACGGGGTATTTTTTGGAAGCGTCGAAATTGGGTGGCTTGACGAGGAAACCCTCCACCTTATCGTGGTGAGCGCCTGTGAACCAGAAAGATTCGAGAGGTGACATGTCGACTTGGGAGAGCACGGCGTCGTTAAAATGCGTGAGTTGCGCGCCCCTCACGAGGTTGCTGCGCTCCGGCTCTATGTCGCTGACCCGCCACGCTTCGGAAATCGGCACCGCGCGAATATCGGTTGGATGTTCGAGCGACATATTCGTAAAGACTAGGAACCTACCGTCCGGACTGACTACCGGATCGTCGTTGAATCCCGGAAGAAGATCGAGCAGATGCCAACTGGCTCTATCTGGGTCTCGCGAATGGACGGCTATTATTGGAGACGTACCGCGATCCTCATACGTTGCGTATATCCGCGACGAATCCGGAGCCCAAGTAAATGCTCCGACCCAGCTGTCAAAGAAGTCCGGCGTTAAAGTCTTCTTCTCGCCCGTCTTGCGGTCGTAGAGCATCAGGCGGAAGCGGTCGCTCTCGTAGCCCGGACGCTGCTGGGCGCGGTAGGCGATGTAGCGGCCATCGGGCGAATAGAGCGGCGAGGTGTCGCTGGCCAGATTGTCGGCGGTGATGTTTTTGGTGTGGGCGAGAACGTCGGCCACGTAATCGTTTTGTGTAGCGACAGCCGCCTCCGGCTGTTGGGTCGAGCGCAGCTCGACCGGAGTAAGGTGGGGAAAACCCTGTCCGGCTTCGCCGGACCGGACAGCCGAGGCGGCTGTCCCTACATTCACCGGGACGATCCAGAGATCGTTATTGGTCGAGGCTGCGGGATTCTTGTCGTGGTTCGACGCGTAACAAATTTCTTGTCCATCGGGAGAGAAGGCATAGTCATCCTGCCCGCCTAGCGAGAATACGGGGGCGTCGTAGTCGCCGGGAGTGAGATCAACAGGATGCTCGTTTAGCACAGGACCGCTGTATGTCTGCATGAACTCCGGTCCCTGGGTTCCGATGACGAAAATGTGGCTGCGCTTCCCTTCCTTGTAGGCGTTCCAGTGCCGATAAAGCAGGTGATCGAAAATCTGCGCCTTCACCATGGACTTTTCGGCCTCCTGGACTTTCTTTGCATTACAGGCCTCTTCGGCATCGGGAGCTCCATCGCATTCGGGATATACGTCAGACGTGAACAGAATGTGTTTGCCGTCCGGGGACCAGAGTTCGCCACCCGCCTGGGTGGCGAGCGTGGTGGCCCTGAAAACACCGGTCACTTTCCCCGCCACGGCATCAAAATCCGCGATCCAGACTTGTGAGCCGCCTTCCTTCGTCGACAGAAACGCGAAGCGCTTGCCATCCGGCGCCCAGCGGGGGCGGTCGGCGTCCTGATCGGCGATGAGTTCGCGTTCTGCGGAGGAGGGCTGCCCGGCTTCGCCGGGCCGGACTGCAGGGGCGGCTGTCGCTACATGAGCATTGTCGCTGCCCAGCGGCACGATCCACACATGCGGCGTCTTTGTGTTGGCTGCCAGATCGACGTCGACCACGCTGAAGATGACCCACTTGCCATCCGGCGACACCTGCGGGTCGGCGACGCGCTTCAGCTTCATCATGTCTTCGAAGGTAAAGGGGCGCTTGGCCTGGGCTGTGAGTGGAAGTGCGAATGATAAGAATGCGAAGAAGATCAGAAGAAGACGCCGCATGAAGGGACCTCCTGGAACCCGTGCGTAGAGACGTTGCTGAGCAAGTTCTCTACGACCAGGACTGCACGATGGCAAACTGCTGAGTGTAGCAGAGCGGAACGGTCGGCATCGCGGGGTGTGGAAAACTTGTCAAGGGGGTTGGGCGGGCCTTTTTGGGTTAAGTGGCTCATTCATCGACGAATATATTTTCTGGAAAATGTCCACTTTGCCCTGCCCGATTTGCTATTCTGAAAGTAGGTAGAGAAAAACGAATGGCGCAGCCTCCGGGTTGCGCTATTTTTGTTTGGGGAAGGACTCGGAATGCGGCGGATTGTGATTTGGATCACTGCGATGGTGATGCTGGGCGCTTATATCGCAGGTATGGCTAAACTCGTAAAAGCGGATCGGGTGGCGTGGTTGCAGGGGCCGTCGGGCCATTGTGAAGAGGTGCCGCAGGGTAATTCGGCGCCATGGCGGGTCGTGCTCCTGGGAGCTCCGGGGGTCGGGAAAGGAACGCAGGCGGCGCTGCTGGCAGAGCAGATGGGCGCTTGCCATCTTTCGACCGGGGATGTGTTTCGACATGCGGATGGGCGTCCGGAGTGTGAACAGAGTGTGGCCATGCAGGAGGCCATGGAGTTCATGCGGCGCGGCGAACTGGTGCCGGACGCGACGGTGTGGGAGATGGTGCGGGAGCGCAAAGCGTGCCTGCACTGCCGGGGAGGGTTCATCCTGGATGGATTCCCGCGCACACTGGCGCAGGCCGAGTCGCTGCAAACACTCCTGGTACGCGAAGGGCTGGCACTGACCGCGGTGGTGAACTACGAAATGCCGGAAGCGGAGATCGTGGCGCGGCTCGGCGGGCGGCGGACCTGCGAGGCCTGCAAAGCGGTGTATCACGTGACGGAAAGGCCTGCGAAAGTCGACGGCCAATGCGACAAGTGCGGCGGCAAACTCGTGTTGCGCGAGGACGACCGGCCGGAAGCGATCAAGGTGCGGCTGGAGGCATATGAGCGGAGCACGGCGCCGCTGATTTCCTACTACCAGAAAATGGGATTGCTACTGCGCGTGCCGGCGACGGGATCAGCGGAAGAAATTTGCGTCAGAACGATCGTCGACTTGAAAGGACGGCGGCTGAAAGGATTCGCCGAGAAGTTATGGGCGGCGGCGGAGAATCGCCGGGATACCTAGAACCAGGTTTCAGGGTTTTAGCGTTTCAAGGTTTCATTCGGACCGGCTGCTATTGGTCACAGCACATCTCCGAGGGCGTTGAAACTTTGCAGCTTTGAAACCTTGCAACGTTGAACCTGGCCCATTCTATTTCGGTGGCGGGGTTGATTGCTGATCCTGGGGTTTCTGATCTTTGGGGGCTTCGCCCTTCGGAATCTCTTTTCCCTCGTACAGGATCTTCACGTTGGTGCCGAAGCGTTTGTAGTCCTGATACTTCACGATCTCGCGAATGTGGACGTCCTCCAGCTTGAAGTGGAGTTCGTCGTCCGCCTTGGTATAGACGGGAAACCAGTACTGGCCGTCGATCTGCTGACGCCACGTGGTGAACTTGGGAAATAGATTCTCTTCGTCGCCGTGTTTCTTGCGGATATCGGGAACGGTCTTGCCGTAGGTTTTTACGATCTGGTAATCGCGGTCGTCAACCCAAACGCGTCCCTGGAAGTAGCGCTTCTTCTCTTCGATCTTTTTCGGGGCAACATCGAAGACGAAGCAGTGGAGTTCGTCCTCCTGCTGCTGGCCGACGTAAAGAACGTTGTATTCCGGCAATTGCTCCTGGGTCAGCACGAAGGGCAGCATGTGGCGGATGTCTTCCATGTCTTCCTGCGACATGTAGATCTTCTGCAGGCTCGACTGCGGGGCGAAGACGACGTTTTCCATGCGCTTGCCTTTGTTGTCGAACAGGACATCGAAGACTTCGTGGTACTGTCCGTCAACAGTTTCGCCGTCGACGGTTTCGACTTTCACGTCCTGGCGATAGGTGTACTGTTCGCGGGCCTTGGAGAACTCCGTTTCCTTGGCGGCGAAGCGCTTGATGATTTCGTCAGGCGTGATGCCGTTGGGCTGGGTATTTTCGAGCGGGCCTTCCTGGGCGGCAAGCGGCAACGCTGCCAGCAGGCATGCAGCAGAACAGAAGAGCAGGCGACGGAGCAAATGCTTCATTGAATCTAGTTTATCGAATCGAGGTGAGTCTGGCACGCGCAAGGAGCGCACCAATGTTATCGGCAGTACCGCGGCGACCCTACCTCCAACCCCTCTCCGCTCAGCGAGGCTGGAGGGTAGGGTGCTGCAGTTCTGCCGTCTAGTAGGATGCGAGGTTTTGGAATGGGTTGCCGGAGGCGGAAAGCTTCGATGTTTTCGAGTTATAAAGTAGTTAATCTCGAATTCAAGGTTTTGGGTGCGCCCTCGAGGAAGAAACGCCAGTCTGAACAGCCCCACTGTGAAACCAAGAAACCCTGAAGCTTTAGTAGAACAGATACTTCCGCCACTTGTCGTCGCTGCGGCCCATGAGGCGCATGATGTGGCGGCTGGTGTGAAGGTTGAAGGCGCGCGGCTCGCGCATCAGCTTCATGCCGGCTTCGCCAGGAAACTGGTTGCCCTTGCGGCGATTGCAGGGGTGGCAGCAGGCGACGAGATTCTCCCAGGTGGACGAGCCTCCGCGCGAGCGCGGGGTTACGTGATCGAGCGTCAGTTCGCTCGACGGCAATACCGTAGCGCAGTACTGGCAGGTGTTGCGGTCGCGCAGCAGGATATTCTTCCGCGAGAGTGCGCGGCTCTGATGCGGGATGCGGCGATACTCGAGCAGCCGGATCACCGAAGGCAGACGCATGGCCACGCGGGCGGAGTGGAGGAAGTGTCCGTTCTCCTCCTCTGTCATGGCGACGCCCTTGAGCACGAGCACGAGAGCGCGGCGGGCCGCGCAAACGTTGATGGGCTCATAAGAGGCGTTCAGCACGAGAACTGGAGCAAGCAGAGCATGGCCATCGCTGGCGCGATGCGGCGCCGCCGTCGCGGAGAAAACCCCCGCGCCGTGCCGTCCAACTCCTGCGTCATGTTCCATTCTGGGCGACATGGTTAGCGTTTCAAAGTTTCAATGTTGCAACGTTTGAAAGTTGCAAGGTTTCAACGTTTCAAAGCTTCGTGGTCTCAAAATCTCGACCTGCGTTCGATTCGGTTTCCCGTTCACCGTCCGGTTCCTGGAAATCCTGTAACGCTGAAACCCTGAAACCTTTCTGATCCGGAACTTTAATGCCTGGTTGTTTGGATGCTGCTTTCATGGTGCGTGCCACGGTGGCAACCGACACACTGGCTGCTCCGGCACGGCGCAGTACACGGGCACATTCGGTCATCGTCGTCCCCGTGGTGTAGACATCATCCACCAGAAGCACATCGCGGCCATTGACATCGGCGGCACGCGGCACGGCGAAGGCTCCGCGGAGATTTTCGCGGCGCTGATGGCTGGTGAGGCCGATCTGCGAATGCGTCTCGCGAGTCCGCTGGAGGAGGTCCGGGCGCAACTGGTAGCGCTCCGGAGCCAGATTTTTCAGGGCTGCCGCTGCGATCAACTCCGCCTGGTTAAATCCACGCTGGCGGCGCTTGCCTTTATAAAGCGGCACCGGAATGACCAGGAGCGAGTCCGGGAGATCGCTTTCAAAACGCACGATCGCTTCGGCGAGCATGCGTCCTAAAACGCGGGCGGCGGGGCGCACTCCGTTGTATTTCAACAGGTGCACCAGTTCGCGCAATCCTTCTTCATAGCTGCCGTAGGCGACGGAGCGCACGAACGGGCGCTCGATGCGACGACAGACCGGGCAGCGGCGGAGGCCGTCGTCATCGGGCAGCGCGTAGACGGAGAGCACGCGCTCACCGCAAATCGAACATAGCTTGCCGCGCAAGGGGGCAAGTTGCGTAAGGCATTCGGGGCAGACCGGCAGCCGCGAGATATTCAGCAGGGGCTCGCCGCAAAGGCGGCAGTCAGAAGGGGCAAGAACGGAAAACAGGCTCTCCGCAATCCGCAACACCCACTCGCGCGGGAACCACGATGCAATCCTGCCATGTTCAACTTCCAGCGAAGCAATACGCCACCGTGCCACTTCACCACTGGCTACGCTAGCCCGGATTCGGTCCTCGCTACTGCTGAAGACGGCCTCCCTTGTACTTCGCCGGCATGGCTGCACCGCACTGATCTATGCAAAGTATAGCGGCGTTGCGGGCGGTTAGGCAACGTTACGCCGGGAGGAACCGGAGACGTTGGCCGGGGGCATCCTGGCGGTGTCGGAGAGCCGTTCGCGAACCGACGTGAAGATGGAACGGTAATCCCGGTGAAAACACTCGCCGCAACGGACCGGCTGCATCAGCACGAGCGGCAGAAGGTAGCGCTCGGCAATGGTGCGGCGGCGTGACCGGAATCCCAGGGTGCTTCCACATTCGCGGCAGTAATAGGTTTTTGCGACAGGCTGGCCGGAAGACTCACTCATCACTCACCTCGAGAAGAAGGACTGCGTAGACGGAAACCGAAGGGCGATTGGACTGTTGGTTTCATTTTACACCCTGGAGGGTTGGGTCGGCGGAAGTTGGCGCATCTTGCTTGGGGTCGGCGTGTTCTCGGCTGACGGTGCGGGCCTTTCACGAATGCATCATTCAGGCCGCGCTTTCGCCGGCAGGCTGAGGACTCTCCTCTAGCATGGACCGCAGTTTGGGTCCCACGGTGCGATTTTGCAGGGAGATCCTTCGCTCCGCCTGCAAAACGGCTCTGCTCAGGATGACGCCGCTGGCTAGTCTGCGGCGTATACTTCAGTTGGCGTTCAGGACGCCACCCGTCCGCGGAGAGGACTGAGTCCACCTGATGACTGGCTTCGAAAATCCAGGTTCTCACGAACCTCCTTTCGCCCGCGTTGCGGACCCGGGCCACTAGAGGAGGTCCGTATGGCAAAGCAGTTTTACGATCGTCACTTCCCTGTCCGCCCCAACCTCGAACAACTCAAACATCAGGCTAAGGATCTGCTGCGCGCGGTTCGGCAGAATGATCCGGAAGCTGTGGCCGAGTTCGCGAAACATAGTCCCAAGGAGATTGCTCCGACTTCCGCAAAGCTAGCAGATGCGCAGCTAGCGCTCGCGCGCAGTTATGGGCTGCCCAGTTGGACGCGCCTGGTGACGGCGTGCCGGATTACGGATGCAATCTGGCGCGGGGATATCGAAGCGGTACGTGCACTCATTCTTAAAGATCCAAGGCTGCTGCACGAGGCTGCGCGCGGGGTGCCCGACAGCAATTGGGGACCGCCCATGTCGTATGCGGCCAACGTTGGACAAAATGCGATCGTCGAAATGCTTCGCGAGATGGGAGCGAAGGATCTGCAGCATGCGTTTGATCGCGCGTGCCTGCAGGGAAAAATCGAGACGGCGCGCCGCCTGCACGCGATGGGAGCCCGGCCCACGCCGGGTTGCGTGATGGGACCGTGCGAGACGCTGAATGCGGAAGGGCTCGCTTTTCTGCTCGAACTCGGTGCGGACTTGGCCGATGAAAAAGGAGATCGGACGGCGCCCGTGGGACTCATGCTGCAAACGTACTGCCGGGCTCCTGAGGGAAAACATCACTGCCTCAAGCTCGCGAACGAACATCGTGTATCGCTGCCCGACACGCCGGTGATGGCTCTGCATCGAGGCCGTGTCGATTTGCTGCAAGAGCATTTGCAGCGCGATCCGCAACTCGTGAACCGCAGGTTCTCGCACGAAGAAATTTATCCGCTCGAGCTGGGGTGCAGCGCGGACCATTCCTATGCGCTGCATGGCACTCCGCTGGCCGGGACAACGCTGCTGCACATCTGCGTGGACTTCGATGAGATCGAAATTGCGCGCTGGCTGATCGAGCACGGCGCCGACGTGAACGCCCGGGCCGAGATCGATGGAGACGGCTTCGGCGGACACACTCCGCTGTTTGGCTGCGTGGTCTCGCAGGCTTACATGTGCAGACGACAGCAGGACGGCGCCTTCGCGCGGATGCTGCTGGATCACGGGGCGGATCCGAATGCGCGAGCTTCGTTGCGCAAGCAACTGCGTTTCGTGCCGGACGAATCGATGCACGAATATCGCGATGTCACTCCCCTAGCCTGGGGTCAACGTTTTCATGGGCCGGGACAGCCCGGGCACACTTGGATCAGTGAACCGGCGATGCGACTGATCGCGGAACGCGGAGGCCGCCCGTGAGCGATCGCAGATAACTCCACGCCATGGTGCGCGCTGGCCTGCGCGCGAGCAGGTGGAAAATTCAGAACATGGGGCGGAATGTTTCCGCCCCATATTCTGACGTGCGACGGGGGGAACTACAAAATTTGGGCTTTAGTCGCGATAGTGGTCGCGATCGTCCCAATCGCGCTGGTCGTGCCACCGGTGTTCGTGCTCATCCCACCAGCGGTGATGTTCGCGCCAGCAGCGCTCGCGAGCTTCGTGCAGATCGTGACGCCTGCGGTCGGCTTGATGACTATTCGGGCCATGATGCTCGATGGCTTCGTGCAGTTCATGGTCGGCATGGGCGATGCGCGCTTGGCATTGCTCCTCGGTCTCGGCCTGTACCGTGGTCGCCGAACTCAACAACATCAGAGCGGCAGAAACAACGAGGAAGAGAAGGCACTCGGAAAAAGAGCTGATCGACTTGGCTCCACGCTGATACATGGAAACTCCTCCAAACTGGTTTTCATGTTGCGGCGCGCAGTAAACATCCCGTGGGTCTTTGTAAAGGAATAACGGAATCTGCGGTGTGATTTCGATACGGTGAATACAGTAGAGCCGGCGAATTCAAGATTCGGGCGGGGGCGGAGGGGTACAATATGCAAAATATGCTCCCGCAGTGAGGTACAGGAAGAAATTTGCAACTATGTCTGATGACGAAATCACAATTTCACCCGGCCCGCAGTTCAAAACGGCGATGCTGCTGGCGATCCTGGCCGATGCGTTGCAGCTCGTTGTATTTCCGATGTTCGTCGAAGGCGCATTTTCGCCGATGGATGATCTGCTGGACTTCGGAGTCGCCGCAGCAATGGTTCGCCTGCTGGGCTGGCACTGGGAGTTTCTGCCTTCCTTCCTCGTGAAGCTTGTCCCGGGAGTTGATCTGGTTCCCTTCTGGACGATCGCGGTCGCCAGCGTTTGGCGTAAAGCCAAGCAGATGGCGGAGACGGAACAAGCGAAAGCTGTGAATCAGCTTCCGCCGGCGCATTTCACGAAGAGTTAGTCTGGCTTTTTCTTTGTCATCCTGAGCGCAACGAAGGACCTATGGAGTTTGCCGGCACCCGGCACGGTGCATGGGTTCTTCTTCGCTTAGGCTGACAAGAAATCTCTGAATGCCGAGTTGGTGGGCGGGTCCGTACTAAGAGCGAGCGACCCGACACTTCCGGGTCGCCGGACAGCCGAGGCGGCTGTCCCTACACAAGAGCTTCTTAATTCCCACGAGATCAACAACCCACTTCTGGCAACTTCGGCCAGAAGTGGGGAATCGTTTGGTGACGCGGCCTTCGTGTTGACGCCGATGCCCGTTCTTACGTTCCTTCGGACCAACCAGCCAGGTACTCTTCCTGCTCCGGGGTCAGGCGGTCAATCTTGATGCCCATCGATTCGAGTTTCAGGCGGGCGACGCGTTTGTCGAGTTCATCGGGAACGCGATAGACCGTCTTCTCGAGCTTGGTCGCGTTCTTCACCATGTACTCCACCGAGAGCGCCTGGTCCGCAAAGCTCATGTCCATCACGCTGGCGGGATGGCCTTCGGCGCTGGCGAGATTGATGAGGCGGCCTTCGCCGAGCAGATTAATCTTGCGTCCGTCTTTGAGCGAGTATTCGTCGACGAAGTTGCGCGTCGTGCGCTTTGACGACGACATGGCTTCGAGCGCGGGGATATCGATTTCGACATTGAAGTGCCCGGAGTTGGAAATGATGGCTCCGTCTTTCATCAGGGCAAAATGCTCTTTCGTGAGCACGCTCTTGTTGCCGGTGACGGTACAGAAGACGTCGCCGAGTTTGGCCGCTTCTGTCATCGACATGACGCGGAAGCCGTCCATCACGGCCTCGAGCGCTTTCGTGGGGTCAACTTCGGTGACAAAGACTTCGGCGCCGGCGCCGCGGGCGCGAGAAGCGAGGCCGCGTCCGCACCAGCCGTATCCGGCAACGACGAACTTCGATCCGGCGAGCAGAAAGTTCGTGGCGCGGATGATGCCATCGAGCGTCGACTGGCCGGTGCCGTAGCGGTTGTCGAAAAGGTGCTTGGTGTCGGCGTCGTTGACGGCGACGATCGGGAACTTCAGCACGCCCTCTTTCGCCATGGCCCGCAGGCGGATGACGCCCGTGGTCGTTTCCTCAGTGCCGCCGATTACGCCTTCGAGCGCGTCAGTGCGCTTGGTGTGGAGGATGGTGACGAGATCGGCACCGTCGTCCATGGTGATGTGCGGCTTGTGATCGATGGCGGCGAGGATGTGGTTGTAATACGTATCGTTGTCTTCGCCTTTGATGGCGAACACGGGGATGCCGGCGTCGCGCACGAGCGAGGCCGCGACGTCATCCTGCGTGGAAAGCGGATTGGAGGCGCAAAGAACGACTTCGGCGCCGCCATCGCGCAGGCAGATGGCGAGGTTCGCCGTTTCGGCCGTGACGTGGAGACACGCGGAAATGCGCATGCCCTGCAGCGGCTGGTTCTTGATGAATTCCTTGCGGATGATCTGCAGCACCTTCATGGACTGATTGGCCCACTCGATGCGCTTCTTGCCGAGATCGGCCAGTTCAATGTTCTTGATATCGCAATTCACAGCGGCGGTAGACATGCTTTTCCTCTTTAAGTTCGGCTTCTTCGCTTCTGCTGTGCTTCTTGGCGCGCGGAAAGCGGGAGAAAAGTTAACGTTTGATGAACAGAAAATGGATGGTTGCCGGATCCATTTTCGCAGAATACACGAAGTTCGGGAACCGGTCAGGGTGCCGATTTCCCATGGCCCTGTACGGCTTTGGGACTACTCCCACCATTGCACTTTCGGCCGGAAGAACCTTGAACCACCAAGGGCACGAAGGTTCACGAAAGAAAACTTCCAGAGCCTCCACGCCCTTTGTTGTTTTTTCGATCTAGCGTCTTACGGCTACGGGTTCCCGAAGACCGGCATCGCTGGCCAGCTTGGCCGCTTTGTCGGTCGCCTCCCAGGTGAAGTCGGAGTCGCTGCGGCCGAAGTGGCCGTAGGCAGCGGTCTTCTTATAGATCGGACGGCGCAGGTCGAGCGACTCGATGATTCCGCGCGGCGTCAGCTTGAAATGGGCGCGGATAAGATCCGGGATGATCGTGGGATCAACCTTCTCCGTGCCGAAGGTCTCGACGAGCACGCTGACCGGGTCGGCGACGCCGATGGCGTAGGCAAGCTGCACTTCGCAGCGGTCAGCCAGACCGCCGGCAACCACGTTTTTCGCGATGTGGCGCGCCATGTAGGCCGCGGAGCGATCCACCTTGGTCGGATCTTTTCCGCTGAAGGCGCCGCCGCCGTGACGTCCCATGCCACCGTAGGTATCGACGATGATCTTGCGGCCAGTCAGGCCGGTGTCACCCATGGGGCCGCCGATGACGAAGCGTCCCGTGGGATTGATGTGGTACTTGGTGTACTCGTCGAGCAGGTCGGCAGGAATGACGGCCTGAATCACGTGCTTCAAAATTCCCGAGCGCAGTTCGTCGTTGGAAACGGTCTCGGCGTGTTGGGTCGAGATGACAACCGCATCGACGCGAAGCACCTTTTGGTTTGCGTCGTATTCCACTGTGACCTGGGATTTGCCGTCGGGGCGAAGGAAAGGAAGCGTTCCGTTCTTACGAACCTGCGAGAGGCGCTGCGTGAGCTTGTGAGCCAGCGAGATGGGAGTGGGCATCAGATCGCTGTTCTCGTTCACGGCGTAGCCGAACATCATGCCCTGGTCGCCGGCGCCGCCGGTGTCGACACCCATCGCGATATCGCCCGATTGCTTGTTGATCGAGGAAATCACGGCGCAGGTGTTGGCGTCGAAGCCGTACAGAGCGTTGTCGTATCCGATGGCGGCGACGGTGCCGCGGACCACGGTCTGGAAGTCGACGTACGCCTTGGTGGTGATTTCGCCGGCGATCACGACCAGGCCGGTGGCAGTGAGGGTTTCGCAGGCGACGCGGCTGGTGGCGTCATCGGCGAGACAGGCGTCGAGGATGGCGTCAGAAATCTGGTCGGCGATCTTATCCGGATGGCCTTCCGTGACCGATTCGGAGGTAAACAAATAACGGTTCTTCGCTGCCAAGTTGTAGCTCCTTATGAGTTCGCCGCACGCTTTTCAACCGTTGAGAAGATTGGATGCTGGGAGACCGCGGAAAATTCACCGCGAACCTACGGCGACGCTTGGAAAATAGCCTTCAAAAGCGTACCAGAGCGGTACAGGAGGCGCAATCGATTTGGCCGCTAAATGGGCGCTGGATGACGCGAATCGCCGCCTATTGGTGGTGGATGGGGCGGGAGCGTTGGTGAATGGGCAGTGGTGGAACGGACAGAACGCGTGAGCGCCACGAGGTCGGCAGACTCAGTACCGGCCCGTCACAGCGGGGCGCTGGCGAAACGTTTTTGATGCGATGCTCTGGTCTATCTTCCTATGTCTTCGTTCCAGAGGTCGGCATGGTCGCGGATGAAATTTTTCATCATCTCGATGCAGTCTGGATCATTCAGAACTACCAGTTCCACTCCGCGCTGTCGAAACAGATCTTCAGCGCCCAGGAAATTCTGGTTCTCGCCGATCACGACGCGCGGGATGCGATAGAGGAGTGCCGTTCCGGTACACATGATGCAGGGACTGAGCGTGCTGAACAGCGTCAGTTCAGGCCAGTCGCGCCGGCGACCCGCATTGCGCAGACATACGGTCTCGGCATGGGCGGTAGGATCCCCGGTTTGCACACGAAGATTGTGCCCGCGGGCCACGATATTGCCGGCACGGTCCGCCAGCACTGAACCGATGGGAAGGCCACCGTCATGAAGTCCCTTGCGGGCTTCGGCGAGGGCTTGCTGGAGCAGGACGTGATCGTTCATGTTCAGACGTTTGTTTCCCTAGAGTCCGGAAACGTCGCTTGACACAATCGTATCTTACCCGTGAAAATCCGCTTAGCTCGTGTGAGGCGATCGGGCGAGCCTCACGGTTTCAGACGTCCTCCCCTTCATAAAAGTTCAGCAAGACCGCCGGTCTCCGGCTCCCGAAATCGATCGGAACTCAAAACGGATACCGGCCGCGGTAGAAATTTTCACGTCGAAGCATGAAGGATCGATTGGACCCATTTACCAACTTCCGCGAACTGACGCGGTTTCGCAAGCTGTCAGCGTTCTGGACCGCAGCGCTGGTCGGAATGGCGGCTCTGTTGGTGACGGTCGGAGTTCTGCAATACCGCTGGACTTCGCAAATTACCGAGGCCACCGAAACCAGGATGGGGAACAACGTCGAGTCGCTGATGCTGGACTGGCACCTGGACTTCTACCAGCGCTTCGCGGCGATTTGCGTGGCGCTGCAGGTGGGACCGGACTCCGGGGAGCACGACGACTGGATCGCGTACCGGGAGCGCTATAACAACTGGAAGCGCATCGCGAATCATCCGGCATTTATCAGGAATTTGTACATATGGGAAACGAGCCAGCCAAGCAGGCCCCGCTTGCTGCGCTTTGGATCCGCCCAGACACCGCTCGAGGAAGTAAATCCGCCTGACGCGGTGGGACGACTGCTGGAGCGTTTACGGGACCGTTCGGCGGATATAAATGAAGCGTTGCGGGCCTGGGAATTTGCAAAGGAAGACGAACAGGCCCCGCAGCAGCTGCAGGAGAGAGGCCGCAACGTCTCGCGCGACACTCCGCTGACCGGTTGGCAGTTCGATCAAAGCATACCGGCGATCGTTCATCCGCTGATTCATCATGCGTACGGAGACGAAAAAGAGGAACAACGCCGGGCGGTGGACTGGATCGTCGTGGTGCTCGACATGACGGCGCTGCGGCAGGGAATCCTTCCGGATGTGACCCAAAAATATGTAGCGAACGATCAATATGAGCTTGGCGTAACGATTGGAGGAGAGGCGGGCCAGTTGATCTATGCGTCGGATGAGCTTGCGAACTCTTCCCTGCCCGCTCATGTGGACGCCACCATGAACATTTTCGGGCCGCCTCCAGAGAGCACAGAGGGATATTTCTGGCAGGCGTTCAAGAATGGCAATTCGCTGACCGGACTGGAGTGGCACAGCTTTTCCGGGCCCGTGTGGTTCCCGGTATTGCAGTATGGAAGGGAGCAGCAGCCATGGACGCTGATCCTGAAAAACCAGAATGGCCCGCTGCTGACGGCTGTGGGGCAATTGCGGCGGCGGAACCTGATCATCAGCGCCATGGTGCTGCTATTGCTGCTGGGAGGCATGGGCGTGGTGGCAGTCGCCACGCACCGGGCGCAAAGACTGGCCAAGCTGGAAATGGAGTTTGTGGCCTCGGTATCGCACGAACTGCGCACGCCGCTCTCGGCCATTTTTTCGGCGGGCGAGAACATCAGCGACGGATTGATCGAAGGCAAGGCGGCGTTGATGCGATACGGGTCGATCATCACCGGCCAGGCAACGCAACTAATCGACCTGGTCGATCAGGTCCTGCTGTTCGCGGGAACGCGGGATGGCAGCAAGCATTATCTGCTGCGCCCGCTGCCTATCGAGGAGATCGTACGCGCAGTGCAAGAAAATGTTGCCGCCCTGGTGCTGGAAGCGGGCGCTACCATCCACGTGGTTCTGGAAGAGAATCTTCCTCACGTCCTCGGCGATCGCGGGGCGCTGATCCGCTGCCTGCAGAACCTGGTCACGAATGCCATCAAGTACAGTCCGCCAAATTGCGAAATTGAGATCGGAGCCGCGGCAAAGCGTGATGGAAGCGTCGTGCGGGAGATCGGCATCTATGTACGCGACCACGGAGTCGGAATCGCCTGCGCGGATCTGCCCCACATCTTTGAGCCGTTTTACCGAAGCCCGCAGGTTATCTCGGCTCAGATTCACGGCACTGGATTGGGCCTCGCGCTGGCCAAGGGCATTGCAGAAGCCATGGGAGGCGGGCTTTCTGTGGTGAGCGAGATTGGGAAAGGCAGCACTTTCACGATTCATCTGCCCGTCCTGGATTTTGGAAAACGAGCAGAATCGCGTCTGGATCAAGAGGAGTGGGTGAACAGGGATGAATGAGAGCATTTTGATTGTCGAAGACGAAAAAGCTTTACGCACTACCTTGAGTGACCGGCTGCGGGGCGAGGGATATGTCGTGGATACGGCTGCCGACGGACACGAAGGATTTGAGAAGGCTACCAGTTTGCCCTTCGACCTGATCGTTCTTGATGTGATGCTGCCGTTTCGCACCGGGCTGGACGTATGCCGGGACATCCGGCAGGCGGGCATGGCGACGCCGATCCTGTTTCTGACGGCCAAGGATGAGACGGTGGATAAAGTCGTGGGGCTGAAGCTGGGCGCCGATGACTATGTGACCAAGCCGTTCAAGTCCGCGGAGCTGATTGCGCGGATCGAGGTTCTTTTGCGCCGCGTACCCAACTATGCCGGGAAGGGAGTGCACCGCTTTGCGTCGATCCAGATTGACATGGGACGCGGCCACGTGACGCGCGATGGCAAACCGGTGTACTTCGCGGGACGGGAGTATCAATTGTTGCGTTACCTGGTCGAGCGGGCCGGCCGGGCGATCCCTCGAGACGAGCTGCTGCGTTCGGTGTGGGGATACAACGAAGGCACATTCACGCGGACTGTCGATATGCACATTTCCAGCCTGCGCCAGAAACTGGAGAACGACCCCAAGAAACCGGACCTGATCCTCACGGTACCGGGCGTCGGATACAAGTTCATGGAACCACGGGACGCGACAGATGCACGCGGGCCAGTAACTTAATCACAGAAAGAGCGGGGAAGGGCGGGGAAGGGCCTTTCTCTCTATCTAGTGTCGTGAGACGCGCTGCAAGGCGGATTCGACCCGCGTGTGGTGCTCCAGCGAATACCACGACGGAGCATATTCTTCGAGAAGATCCCGCAATTCGTAGATCACTTCCGTTAATTCCTTGACCAACTCGGGCCGCTCGGCGGGCACATTCGCTGTTCTGGAACGCATCTCCCAGTTAGGCTGGTCGAAGTTTTTCAAGCTCGTCGGTTGGGTATTCATAGTCAGTTCGAGGCTCCCCGTATGACGTCCTTCATTTGTGGCGCTCTGAAAGTCTTCGGCGCGTTTCCTTATTTAACGTGTTTCCAGCTGGGGCCGTTGTAAACTTTCCCTCGGCATTTGGCTCATTTTGCATACAGCGCGTAAGGCTCCTGACCGGCGCGCAAACCACCGCGATTCAACAGCTTCCCCACATATTCGGCGCCTCGGGCGTACCCGATTGACGCCGGTCCCGAGTTCCCCTGAAGATGAGGGAATCCCACCGGCAGCGCTTCGCCGCTGCTCAAGAAAGGCCCGCTTCAATGTCTCCCGCAAAGGTCGTGATGTTTGTCGGAAGTCTGCGCAAGGAATCATTCAACCGGAAGATGGCAGCGGCATTGAGTGCGCTGAATGTGGCGCCGCTGCAATTTGAGTTTGCCGAGATCGGAAGGCTGCCGCTGTACAACCAGGATCTCGAGGGAGAAGAAGCACCCGCGGAGTGGGTGGCGCTCCGGCAGCAGGTCAAAAAGGCGGATGCGGTATTGTTCATCACACCGGAGTACAACCGGTCGGTTCCCGGAGTGCTGAAGAACGCGATCGATGTGGCGTCGCGTCCGTATGGGCAGAATACGTTGGAGGGCAAGCCCGGCGCCGTCATTGGGGTTTCACCCGGTGCGATGGGAGCGTTTGGGGCGGTTCATCATCTCCGGCAGATGATGGTGTTTCTGAATGTGCCGATGATGCAGCAGCCGGAGGCCTACATGGGCGGTGCGACGCAGATGTTCGATGCGAAGGGCGGCTTCGCGCAGGAGAACACGCGCGAGTTCATGAAGAAATTCGTCGAGGCGTTTGCGAAGTGGATCGAGCGAATCCGGGGCTGAGAAATCCGGAGAATCAGATTGGTGTGGCATATCCGGTCAGGTTTTGCCCCGAGACGCCCATCTCTTGTATAAGACGCAAGTCTGGTGGCCCTCCTCGTTCGAGGCCAATGCGCCGGGGATGGTCGCCTTTGCGTCGAATGGTGTGGTTGCTGCATCAAAACGGGTACACCAAAACAACAGAGAGGCATTATGTCGATACGACCGATTCAACGGTTGGTGAAGTCCAAGCCTACGCTCGAGGGCGCGGGAGTCCATCTGCGACGCGCGTTTGGATTCGGCAACACGCACGACTTCGATCCGTTCCTGCTGCTCGACGATTTCCGTAATGACGTGCCGGAAGATTACCTGGCGGGATTTCCGTGGCATCCGCATCGCGGCATCGAGACCATCACTTATGTGCTCGCCGGAACGGTGGAGCACGGCGACAGCATGGGCAATCACGGCGCGATTGCGGCCGGCGATGTGCAATGGATGACGGCGGGGAGCGGGATCATCCATCAGGAGATGCCGAAGGGCGATCCGACGGGACGTATGCACGGCTTCCAGCTGTGGGCGAATCTGCCGGCGGCGTTGAAGATGACGGCACCGCGCTACCAGGAAGTGAAGACCGGAGACATCCCCCAAGTCACCGACGACGACGGCACGCATGTGCGGATCGTGTGCGGAAGCTTCTGGGGCAAGAAGGGCCCGGTGGAGGGCATCGCCGCGGACCCGGTTTATCTCGACGTGTCGGTGGCGCCCGGGCAGCGAAAATCTCTCCCCGTGGAAACGACGCGGCACGCGTTCGCCTACGTGTTCGCGGGCAGCGGAAAGTTTTGCAACGCTTCCGAGCCGCTCGCCGTGCCGACCGAGGGCGTGGGCTGGCTGGATACGCATCCGCCTACTGATGTGACGAATCGTTCGCTAGTGCTGTTTGATCGGGGCGATGAAGTCGCCGTGCATGCAGGGGAAGAGGGGATCCGTTTTTTGCTCGTCTCGGGCAAGCCACTGGAAGAGCCTGTGGCCTGGTACGGTCCCATCGTCATGAATACGCAAGAGCAGTTGCAGCAGGCGTTCCGGGAACTGGAGCAGGGGAAGTTTCTAAAGAAGTAAGTTCTTAAACCACGAAGGCCACGAGAATTCACGAAGACGGAATGATTCTGGTTTCCTTCGTGCTGCTTTGTGCCCTTCGTGGTTCATGGTTTCGCGTTTCCGCCATAATCAAAATCATGCCCGAACTTCCTGAGGTAGAAACAATCGCGCGCGGGCTGGATAAGCGCGTTCGCGGGGATGTGATCGAATCCGTGTGGCTGGGACAAAAGAAGGAACCGTTAAAGTCTCCCGCCGCGGAGATTGCAGCCACACTCGAGCGCTCCCGGATCGCAACCGTGCGCCGAATGGGCAAGCACATCGTCTTTGAATTACAGCGGAACGGTGCGGAGCGACCAGCCAACGGGAAATTGGCTTCGGCGAAAGATCGTTCCAAGAGAAATGACCGGCTGGCGGCAGAATCTGGGATGGCAGTAGACGACCGCTCGCAAGACAAGGCGCAATGGATCGTGCACCTCGGAATGACGGGCAGGATGCTGGTTTGTCCGCCCTCGGCTCCGTTAGAAAAACATACGCACGCGGTCGCGAAACTGGCTTCAGGGCGCGAGCTGCGTTTTGTGGATCCGCGACGCTTTGGGCGGCTCAGCGTCGCGGCCTCGGGGGATTTCGAGGCCGGCGGAGTTGAGCCACTGGAGGTCGATTTCGAGCGCTTCGCACCTTTGTTCCGAGGCCGGAAGACGCCGATCAAGAGCGCACTGCTGAATCAGGCGCTTCTGCGGGGCGTTGGAAACATCTATGCGGATGAATCTTTGTTCCGGGCGGGAATTCGTCCCCGGCGGAGGGCCTCTTCCATCCCGCGCGAAAAGCTGGCGTTGCTGCATCGGTCAGTACAGGAAGTCTTGAAGGAAGCGATCGCGTTGGGCGGATCTTCGATTTCAGACTATGTCGGCGCCGACGGCGCAGAAGGATTTTTCCAGCTCCAGCACCGGGTGTACGGGCGCGAGGCGGAGCCCTGCCTCGTATGCAAAACGCCAATCAAACGTGTCGTCATCGCCGGACGCAGCAGCCACTACTGCCCGAAGTGCCAGAAGTAACTTTTCACGATCAGACCAACTGAAACCACGCTGAGAGCACTGCCACGCTACTTCCCGATCGGCGAATTCTGGTAGTCTCATGCGTTATGTCCGACTTCTCCATCGGCGTGGATTTGGGTGGCACCAACCTCCGCATTGCGGCTGTGACCTCTGACGGCCGTCTTCTGGAAAAAATCAACATCGACACGAAGAAGGGCGTCGATCCGGCGCACGTGATCGTCGACATGTGCGACGCCATCCAGCAACTCTCGAGCCGCTACCGAAACGAAGGCAAGTTACTGGGCGCCGGTTTTGGCATCGCCGGGATTATCGATCTGGAAGCGGGTGTGGTGAGCAAGTCGGCGAACCTGCCGGGATGGTCGGGATTCCCTGTGCGCGCGGAAATTGAGCGCCGGCTGGGCACGCGCATTTTCCTGGAGAACGATGCGAAAGTTGCGGCGCTCGGCGAACAGTGGTTGGGGGCCGCGCGCAACGTTCCCGACATGGCAATGATCACGCTCGGGACCGGAATTGGCGGCGCCATCGTGCTCGACGGAAAAATCTTTCACGGCATGAATGGAATGGCAGGCGAATTCGGACACATGACCCTGGAGGCTGACGGCGTTCCGTGCGGCTGCGGGAACCGCGGGTGCTCTGAGCGATATGCCTCGGCAACGGCGATTGTGCGCATGGCGCGCGAGATGATTGCCGCGGGCGAGGCTTCAGCGCTGGCCAAGGCGGCTGAGTCGGGCGAGGAGTTCAATCCGCAAACGATCTATCGGCTTGCAAAGCAGGGCGACCAGCCGGCGATGGAGATCTTCCGGCGCTTCGGCGTGTCGCTCGGTATTATGCTTGCCGCGATCATCAACGTGCTGAATCTCGAGATGTACGTCATTGGCGGTGGCGTTTCCGATGCGTGGGACGTGTTCGCACCCATCATGTTCGCCGAAGTACGCAAGCGATCCATTGTGTACGCGGCAACTGCGCCGGATGATGCGATGGGGAAGAGCGAGGGAGCATCGGCCGAGATCCAGATTCGAGCACGTCGGAAGACGATCATCGCGCGCGCTGTGTTGGGAAGCGACGCGGGATTGATGGGCGGCGCCAGACTGCCCTTGATCTAAGAACTTATCAGCCATCCACGGCATTGCAATTCGGCTGAGGTTTTGATTCTCCTCAAATATTCTTTGCAGCGCTTAGAGCTTCAATCAGCCGCCGGTTCTGTTCGGGCGTGCCGACGGTCGCGCGGATGGAATGGGGCGCACCCCAGGCGGCGAGCGGACGGACGCTCACACCATTGGCGCTGAGGCGCTCGGCCAGTTCGGCGGCTTTCCCGGTGACATCGAAGTAAACAAAATTCGCCGACGTGGGGACGGTTCGGAATCCCATCTTCCCTAGTTCTGTACTCAACCATCCCGCCTGCTCGGTGTTGCTGGAGACGGCGTGGGCAATGTGCTCCTGATCTTCGAGCGCCGCCAATGCTGCCGCTTGCGCCATCGACGATACGGAATATGTATTGGCGATGCGGGCGCAGTAGCCGAGGAGATCGGCTGAACCCATGCCATAGCCGATACGCAATCCTGCGAGACCGTGGACCTTGGAAAACGTCCGAAGGATCACCACGTTCTTTTTCCGGGCGAGGCAGCTGAGAGCGCGTGGGTACTCGATCCCACGTTGCTGCGCGAACGGCTGCGCGTATTCGCGATAGGCCTCGTCGAGAACGACAACAACGTGGTCCGGCACCTGCGCGAGAAAATCATCGAGCGCGCCGGCTTCGGTCATGGTGCCCGTGGGGTTGTTCGGGTTGGGCAGGAAAACAAGACGGGTCCCGGGAGTGATCGCGCGAAGAATCGCGTCGAGATCGAACGCGTCTGCGCGCATAGGGACCTCGATGAGATGCGATCCGGCGGCGCGGACCACCATCCGGTAAACAATAAAAGATCGCTCGCTCGTCACCGCATTTCGCTCGGGCGTCAATAGCGTCTGGCAAAGCAGGCTGAGCATTCCGGTAGAGCCCGGCGTGACCAGAACCTGCTCTGGCGGCAGATCATGACTCGCTGCGAGTTTCCCCCGCAGAGCGCGGCAATCATCGTCGGGATAAAAGTTCGATGAATCAAGCGCGGACCGCATCGCCTCCAAAGCGCGAGGCGAAGGGCCAAAGGGATTTTCGTTGGAATCAAGCCGGAGCGCGTTCGGGTCGGGATCAGGAAGATTCGGGAGAGATCCCATCTCGCGCGCAGCCTGAGAGACGAGATCAGCGAAACGAGTCATCCTCTGGATCGTACTATGCTGAGCGTTTGGTGCGCGGCGCAGGCGTTCCACTAGCCGACTTCAGCATCGCAATCTCTTTCATGGTTAGAGGGCGGAACTCTCCTGGGGGGACGTCGAGCGCGAGCGGGCCATAGCGAACCCTCTTGATTTTTTCCACGTGGTGCCCCACGGCTTCGAACATGCGGCGGATTTGCCGGTTGCGCCCCTCGATGAGCGTGACCTCGTACCAGGGGTTGGCCGATTCTTTCACGATGCGCACCGAAGCCGGTCCAGTGCGGACGCGCTTGCCATCATCGGTGGCGATGGACACTCCAGCGCGCAACTTCGCGATCGCGTCCTCTTTGGGCGTGCCGGCGACTTTCACGACGTAGGTTTTCGGCACGTGTGAAGCGGCTTTCATCAGCCTGTGGGCGAGGTCGCCATCGTTGGTCAGAATCAACAGGCCTTCGCTCGCATAGTCGAGACGGCCCACGGGATAAACGCGGCCTTTGACGCCGCGGATCAGATCCATGACTGTCGGGCGCTTCTCCGGATCGCTGACTGTCGTGACGTAGCCTTTGGGCTTGTTCAGTAGCAGGTAGACATGGCGCTGGGCACCTTGCAGAAGCTTGCCGTTCACGCGAATGTGGTCAGTTTCCGCATCGGCTTTGGTGCCGAGTTCAGTAATAGTCTGTCCGTTGACCTGCACGCGGCCGGCGGTGATGAGTTCCTCGGCCTTCCGGCGCGAGGCGATACCGGCGGTGGCGATGATTTTTTGCAGGCGTTCGAGCATATTCAATACCGAGTAGCGAAAACCCAAGACCCAGAAAAATCCGCTGGCCTCACTCGCACGAACCGGCTAGCCGGCCTTTTTTTCTGCCGTGGCTTCGTCGGGCACAGACGTCGATTCCGCTTCCGCTACGGGTTCCGCCGGCGCAGCTTCGGAATCCTGAATCGCGCTCTCGGCTGGAATCAGCTCGGACTGGAACGATTCGGCCACCAGCTTTTCAAATTCTTCCATGCTGGGAAGTTCGTTCACGTCCTTCAATCCGAAGCGCATGAGGAATTCTTTTGTGGTCTTGTACAGAATGGGCCGGCCCACGACTTGTTTGCGTCCGCCCGTCGTGATGAGCTTGCGGTCGAGAAGCGTGCCGATAACGCCACCGGAGTCGACGCCGCGAATGTCGTTGATTTCAGGAACCGTGACCGGTTGCTTATAAGCGATCACGGCGAGCGTCTCGAGCGCGGGGAGAGAAAGGCGAATCGGCGGCTTCAGGCTCTTCGCAAAGGCGCGGACGACCTCATGCTGCTCGGGCTTGGTGGACATGCGATATCCGCCGGCAACCTGGCGGATTTCGATGCCATGATCAGGAGCACCGTAGTCCGCCGCGAGTTCCTCGAGAGCCGAGCGGACGCGCGATTTGATTCCGGCGTCGTCGGTGACTCCTTCGGCAGTTACGGTTTCCTTCACCAGCGCAGCGATCTGCTCCAGCGAGATCGGCGTTTCCGCCGCGTAAATAATGGCTTCGAGTTGGGCTTTTAGGGACATGAGAAAAATCGGTTCCAATGTTTCAACGTCTCAATGCATGCGCGGCTTATCGCCTTGGTTTCCGGACACGCTGGAACTCAGAAATCTTGCAAACTTGAAACTTGCCAGCGTCTACTTCCAATCGTCTCGTACCGCACTTTGCTCCTTCATGATCTCTTCGAAGTGCGTGTGCTTGCGTACGGCGATTTCGCCGAACAGCTGTTCTTGCCTTACCTGGATGGCTTGCAAGCGAACCAGTTCCAGCAGCGCGAGGAACATGCAGACCAGCGCCTGGCGCGAAGGAATCCGCATCAGCAACTGCTTGAGCCGGATGGGCCGATCTTCGAGCGAAAGGCGCCGGCGCAGGTAATCGATCATCTGCCCGACCGTCACGGTTTCCTCGTCGACGTTCAACACGGGCCGGGTGCGAACACGCTCGAGGATCTGCTGGAACGTTTTCACCAGGTCGATGACGTCCGCGGCGATTTCCGGCTCGGTGCCCTCGGCGTCCATGAATTCTTTCAACGACGGGTTAGTGAGGACCGCATCTTCAATTTGCTGCTTCTGCAGCAGCATCTGCGCAGCGGACTTGAACTTTTCATGTTCGAGCAGCCGGTTAACGAGTTCGTTCCGCGGATCTTCCTGCTCCGCTGACAGTGCATCCGGATCGCGCGGCAGCAGCATCTTCGACTTGATGTGGATGAGCACCGCCGCCATGTAAATAAAGTCGGCAGCCACGTTCACATCGAGCTCGCGAATTTTTTCGACGTAGGCCAGATATTGCGCGGTGATCTTGGCGATCGGGATGTCGTAAATGTCGATGTCCTGCTTGCGGATCAAGTCGAGGAGAAGATCAAGAGGACCTTCGTAGACTTCCGCAACGGCGACCGCGAATGGAAAATCACTTTCTTCTTTCTTGTCGCGATCCGCCGAGGATTTGGCGGCGGGGGAATTCACGATGATTGCGGGAGGCAGCGGCGTGGCAGATTGCTGGATTTTGACTTCTTCACTCATCGGCGGCAAATCTTCACGAGATTCCCCTCTCCTGACCTACTTCGATCCTGTCGTCGCCGGAGCCTCGTACTTGAGCGACATTTTCATGGCGGCGCGGACGTCATCCATCGTCTCCGCCGCGGTGGCCCTGGCTTGCTCGGACCCCTGCTCCAGAATATCCCAGGCGAGGCGAGGATTTTCCTCAAATTTTCTGCGCCGCTCCTGCATGGGATTCAACAGCTGCACCAACGCGTCGGCGGCCCAGCCCTTGCACTCGATGCATCCGATGCCGGCCGAGCGGCAGCCCTCGTTCACCTTCGCCATCGTTTCCTTGCTGCTGAAAATCTTGTGCAGGTCGCCAACCGGGCAGACGTCGGGATTGCCCGGATCGGTGCGCCGCACCCGCGCCGGGTCGGTCACCATGGTCTTCAACTTCTGGCGGACGACAGGCTCGGGATCGGCCAGCATGATGGTGTTGCCGTACGACTTCGACATCTTGCGGCCATCGGTTCCGGGAAGCTTCGCCGCGGGGGTGAGCAGCGTCTGCGCCTCGGGAAAGACCGGACGCTCCGAACGGTACAGCGAATTGAAACGTCGTGTAATCTCACGCGTCAACTCGATGTGCGCGGCCTGGTCTTCGCCCACCGGGACGCAATCAGCTTTATAGATAAGGATGTCGGCGGCCTGCAGTACGGGGTAGCCAAGGAATCCGTAAGTGCCGAGATCCTTCTCCTGTATATTTTCGCGCTGCTCTTTGTACGTGGGTACGCGCTCGACCCAGCCGAGCGGCGTGATCATCGAAAGCAGCAGGTGCAGTTCGGCGTGAGCGGGAACATGAGACTGCAAAAACAGAACCGACTTTCCCGGGTCGAGTCCCGCGGCGAGCCAATCAAAGATCACCTCGAGCGAGTTCTCTTTCACGCGCGAAGTGTCGGCGTAATCGGTGGTCAGCGCATGCCAGTCAACGACCGGAAAGAAACAATGGTACTGATCCTGCAATCCGACCCAGTTCTGCAACGCTCCAACATAGTTCCCCAGGTGCAGTTTTCCGGTGGGCCGCATGCCGCTGAGCACGCGTTTTCGTGGGCTTGTCGGTGTCATTTTGAGTAAGAAAAAATAGTATCACGCGGGAGTTTGGGCGCGGGATGCGGTATCCGGCATTCGGCTCTCAGTTCTCAGCTCCTGGCTTCACTTCATGTTTTATAATGCGCGCTCTTGTGACCACACTGGCGCGCAAGCTGCGTGTTGTCGACTACTTCACCCTGGGTTGGGGAACCATGGTCGGAGTGGGGTGGCTGGTCGTGATGGACGACTGGCTGCTGCGTGGCGGCGCACTCGGCGCGCTGCTGGGATTCTCGATTGGCGGGGCCTTGCTGCTGCCAATTGGGTGGGTGTACGGAAAGCTCGTGATCGCGATTCCGGACGCGGCGGGCGAGGTCGCCTACACTTCTGCGGTTTTTCATCCTGCGGTCAGCTTCGCGACCGGATGGATGATGACGCTGGCCTACTTCATCGTGTGCCCCTGGGAAGCCGTGGCAGTTGGGCGAATCGCCGCGTACATCTTTCCGCGGCTTGATTCGTTTCCGCTCTACAGCATCGCCGGGAAGCCGGTATTCCTTCCCCGGTTGATCATTGGCCTGGGACTGACCGCCCTGCTCACGATTTTGAACTATCGCGGCATCCGCCTGAGCGCAACCTTTCAGAACTGGACCAGCTTCGGAACGCTCGCGCTGTTCGTCGTGTTTGTGCTGCTGGGCGTGAGCCGAGGCTCCGTGAGCAATTTTCCTCCGCTCTTCACCGGGACGCCTCTGGTTTCCATTCTGCTCGTGATGCAGATCGTTCCGTACTTCATGACGGGTTTCGAGTCGGTCGGAAAAGCGGCGGAGGAGGCGAGCCCGGATTTCCGCGCTCGCGGTTTTTATCAGGCGATCTGGATGGCGATCTTCGTCGGAATTGTTTTCTATGCCAGCATTGTTGCGGCGGTCGGCCTGGTTGCGCCCTGGCGGAGCCTGGTTGGCGAAAAATTCATGACGGCCGTCGCATTTCAGCATGCGGTAGGATCGCGCTGGATCGTGAACATCATCCTCGCCGCCGCGCTGCTCTCATTGTTCAAATGCTTCAACGGAAATTTCGTCGCAGCGAGCCGGCTGGTGTTTGCGCTAGGCCGGCGCGGGATGATCCCAGGGAAAGCCGCCGGTGTGCACCCGGAATTTCAGACACCTTCCACAGCCGTGTTGTGGGTGGGCATCGCCACCGCACTCTGCATGCTGTTGGGCGATGCGATCCTGGTGCCGGTGACCGAAGTGGGATCGGTCGCTTGCGCGATCGGATGGTCGGCGGCATGCGCGGCCTGCCTCGCACTCTCCCGCAAATCAGCTACTTTGACGCTCACCGCTGGCGAACGAGGCATCGCTTATTTCGGGCTGATCGTGGGAATCGCAATGGCGCTGATGAAAATCATTCCCGCGGTGCCCGGGCATTTTTCGGCGTATGAGTGGATCGCGTTTGGAGTGTGGGTCACGATTGGAGCGGGCGCTGCCGCATTACGCAGAGTTGACGGCTAACGGGTAGCGAAAAAAATATTCCTCGCAGAAAACGCAAGCGAGCGCATTTGAGTTACGGCCGCTCGCTTTTTAGACGCGCCTGTTCCGATCCCGACAGTTGCTCGACGCGTGGCTGCGCCAGAGTTCCCGTGATCGCATATCCTCCCGCCGAAGCTGCACTCCGCATCAGCTTGAGTTCGATCTCCCGCTTGAACGACGCGCTGCCGGTCATCTGATAGCTTCCGTCCGGGGAGTCGAGCTTCACATCTTTCGCGTCCACGGTTTCATCATGAAGATGCGCCTGCCCGGTCATACGCGAAATTCTCAGCGGGCCCTCATCCTCGAGAGAGATATGCGCCAATAGCCCATCGGAGAGGGCAAAGTGTACGGTCGCTTCAGCGGACTGCCAGAAATCGGCAACCGAGGCACCCTCTGCCTTGAGCTGATAGGTTCCGTTTGCCGTGCCGGAGATCCACGGGTCTTTCATCGCAAGTGCGAGACCCGCGAGCGAGAGGCGAGCGAAGCTGCCGCTGGAGGTCGAGACCGCAGGCTTAACCGTGAAATCCGCATGCCACTCGCCCTGGTACTTTCCGGAAGCGAAGTCGGCGGAAAGTTCCGTGACGTCGAGCTTGCCGGAGTTCAAATCGACTTTGGCCGAGAAATGATTCGCCGACAGTGTGTGCACCTGAAAATGATCTGCAGTCAAGTGCCCTGACGCGCGCAGGCCGGCAAGTAGCGGCACCGAGGAAGAAGACGACTGCAGCACGCGATACCACGGACGTTCTCGCGGCGGATTGACCCACGCTGCGATATCGGAAAGCGACAACTGGGTCGTATTCAAGCTGAACGCGACTTCACAGGCCGCGGGAGTTCCGCATCCGCGGGGCAACTCGACTGAACCCGTCCAGGATGCATTCGCAAATTTCGCGTTGAGTTTCTCGAGGCGCGCGGCATCCGCGGAGAGGTGGAGCTCGCCGCCGACGATCTCCGCGGGCGCGGTGGCTCCGCGAACCGGCAGACGCACGTTATGCAGCTTCGCAATGCCGGTCACCTGCGGAGAGGTGAAGCCCTGCGCAGCTGTTGCTGCCCAGCCCGCCCAGCCTCCAGCGATCTGAAAATCGACCTGCGCCGTTCCGTCCACGGGCGCCTGCATTGCAGGAAGCCCGAAGACTCGGGCCGCCCGGAGCGTCTTAAGGATCTCGGCTTCACCCGCTACGGAAACGCTGTATCCCGAACGGCTCGCCCACCCGCGGGCAGCAAGATGGCCAACGGTCATCGGACCAAACTCGATATGGGGATCCTGCGGAAACGTGATATTGACGGCCGCGTTTCCAGTCGACTTCTTCGCCGCTGGTTTTCGTATCCCGCTGGTCAGGAGGAAAGGAATCGTCTCCGGACCGAACTCGTTCTTTTCAGCGGCAGACAAAAGATGCAGGTTGGCAACTTCCCCATGGCCGTCGAGCGAAACAGTCGACCATGCTCCCGCCCGCGAACATGCCACCCTCCCGCGCAACGTGCCGGTGGCCGCAAGATCCTCCGGAAGATTTTTCTTGGCGCGCCGCGCCAGTGCCACCAATGCCGCGGCAGGAATATCTTCGGCGGAGATCAGCAGGTCATAATGGCTCGATCCGGGGAGCCCGGCGGATCCTTTCACCGTGATCATGCCGCTTTTGACCGGACCTGAGCACAACACGTCGTGGAAGATGCGATCCAGTGAACTGTACTGCGCATCGCAGTGAGCGGCCAGGGGCAGCGCTTCTCCGCTGGTGATGTCGTACCGGCGGAAATCGTCGACGGAAACATCTGTACTGACCAGCAGTTTTGCGGGAGTGCCGCGTAACGTAACAGCAAGCAGAACGCCGCCGCGCCAGCCCTGATCGAATCCGCTGATAAATTTCGTGATCTGCCCGATCTGCGCGCGATCCCATTCCACATCGAATGCGAGAGGCGTATCGCGGAGTGCGCCGGCACGCTGCCAGGTTCCGTTCATCTGCAGGATGCCGGTGTCATTGAGATTCAAATCGGTCCGCATCGGCTGTGCCTTCAGGCGCACGCCCCACGCATTTTCGGAATCCTGCCAGAGGGCGAAATCTGCATTGGTGAGGGCATACGGCTTTTTCTCCGGACCAACTTTGAAGTTGATCCGTGCGGAGCTGGCCGCGATGTACGGGAAACCGGAGCGCGGCTCGGATTTCGATTTGGCCGTCGGAGCAAGCGGAGTGCGCGCCGCGCGCTCCAGCAAAGCTTCGAGATTCCAGTGGCCGCTCTCGCCGCGCACCAGGTTGAGGCTGGGTTCGGTGAGATCGAGCCGGGAGACTTCCAGCCGCCCGCGCAACAGCGAAATCAACCGCAGCGAGGCTGACACTTCGGAGGCGCGAAGCATCGGTTCGGCGCCAAACGCAGAATCGTCGTAGACGACCAGGTTTTCGAGGTCGAATCCAGGACGCGGCAAAAGTCGCATGTGGACGGAACCGATGTCGACCGAGCGCCCCAGGCCCGAACTGATCGAGAGGATGATGCGGGATTTCAAACGCGACGCGCCAGGACGCAGCAGAAATAACAGCAGCAAGAGAACAGCCGCCGCCGCGAACCATCGACGCTTGGAAGAAAGGAGCTTCACCGCTTACTCACGAGACCCGGGGAGACCTACTTCACAATTTGCAGCGTGCGCCGCCAACGCGTCTCCCCGAAGAAGTGCAGAACCATATGTCCGTAGAACGCAAGGCGGTCCGACAAGGCGGTCTTGCGGTATTGATCTTCGGGCGTCTCGAACGACCAGTAAATAAACATCGGGCGGCCGATGACATTCTCCTTGGGAATGAAGCCCCAATAGCGGCTATCGAGACTCACACCGCGATGGTCACCCATGGCGAAGTAGTGACCGGGCGGGACCACGATGTCATCTCCCTGCACGTACTGGTGCATGTCAACGATCCAGTTGGGATAGACACCATACTCATCGGATGGAGGAACGGCGGGAAAATTGTTGCGATACGGGTCTGCCGAATCCCTGTCGTGAAGGACATAGGGCTCGTCGAGAGCCTCGCCGTTGCGATACACGACTCCGTTGCGCAAATGGATGCGGTCGCCCGGCAGCCCGATGATCCGCTTGACCACGTAGAGGCCGGGCTCAGCCGGCGAGAGAAAAACGACGATGTCACGGAAATGAACGTCGCGATACGGAAGCAGGGGTCCGACCCAGGAAGTTTTTGGAGCGAACTGGATGCGGTTCACAAAGACGTGATCGCCGATGAGGAGAGTGTTCTCCATCGAACTGGAGGGAATTTCGAACGCCTGCAATACAAAGACGATGATGAACAGGCCGGTAACCAAAACCGCCGCCAGCGAAGCAAGAAACTCGACGGTGGTCTCTTTCGGCTTTTCTTCCGCTACGGGTGGTTCGGCGTTGTTTTCTTTCTTGGGCAAAGTCGCTTTCCGTTCTCGTCGTATGCACGCCTCGAGCAACGCGTGCCGTCCCTTTCAGGACCTGTTCCACCTGCTTCAGTGTACCAGCCTCAGGGTCCGGTGCCAGCGGGTGATCTGAAAGAAGTGTGTTGCGGTGTAAAAGACGTGGAAGAGGCGCGCAGAAAGCGTGTTCGACGGATTGGTATCCCACTCGCGCACGGACCAATAGATCACCAGCGGCCGCCCGATAATATTCTCGCGCGGTACAAATCCCCAGTAGCGGCTGTCCTGGCTGTCGTCGCGATTGTCGCCCATCGCGAAGTAATGGCCCTGCGGAATGATGAGTTCGCCGTCCTCGACCAACTTCCGCATCTCCAGCCACCACTTCCCTTCCATGCCCATCGCCGGAATATCGACGCGCGGGAAATTGTCGCGAAAAATGTTATTGGGCGGTTCGAGAAAATGGACGTAAGGCTCATCGAGCGGCTTGCCGTTGATCCAGACCTTCTTGTTGACCAGGCGCAGGCGGTCGCCCGGCACGCCGATCACCCGCTTCACGAAATGCTGCGTGGGATCGACCGGGTAGTGAAAGACAATAATGTCGCCACGTTCAATCTTCTGGTACGGCATCAGCCAGTTGTTGACGGTCGATCCGCCATAACAAAGCTTGTTGACGAGCAAATAGTCGCCAACCAACAGCGTGTTCTCCATCGACTGTGAGGGAATCTGAAACGCCTGCACCGCGAAGGTGATGACGAACAACGCGATCACGATCGTTCCCAGCAACGACTGCAGCGAGCTGATGAGATCGCCGACGATTGCGCGGGTTGCGGTCTGGGACGATGAAGGCATGAGTCTAGATTTCGGAGGCCTGCGCGTTCGGCTTGCTTTCTGTTTTGGAGCGGGCGGCGAGCTGGGTAAGTAATTGGCGTGCGGCGTCCATCTCTGCCATTTTTTTCGTCGAGCCCTGCGCTCGACCCACGAACTCCGGATCTTTCCCCGCTTTCGTATTCAGACGGGCTTCGACGGTGAACGTCTTGCTGTGCTCAGGCCCGGACTCATCGACGAGGACGTAAGCCGGCTGCGGCAGGCCGAGGCTCTGCACGGCTTCCTGCAGTGCGGACTTGAAGTCCGTAACCGGAAGCGTGCCGCCCTGGCGCTCCATCCGCTCGATCTCAGGCGCGACGATGTTTCGCAATACAAATTCGCGCGCGACGTCAAAACCGCCGTCCAGATAGATTGCGGCAAGAATCGCTTCCAACGCGTCGACCAGCAGCGCCGTTTTGCTGCGCCCGCCGCTCTTCTCTTCGCCGCGTCCCAGGCGCAGGTAGTGTCCTAGTTCCAGGCGCTGCGCGACCTGAATCAGGTGCCGCTCGCTCACCAGGTGCGCCCGCAATTTTGAGAGCTCGCCCTCGCGGAATTGCGGAAACCGCTGGAAAAGTTCTTCGCTGGTCACCAGCGACAGGACGGCGTCGCCCAGGAATTCCAGTTGCTCGTTGTCGCTGACCTTGTACTTGCTGTCGCCGGCCTGTTGCGATTCCTGCTCGCGCGCCTGCGAGCTGTGAGTGACGGCCTGCTCGATCATCGACCGGCGGCGAAAGTGATAGCCGAGGCTTTCTTCCAGCGCCGAAATTTCGCGTTCTTTCATAAATCAGGATGTTCGGAGCGATCCACGAGGTCCGGTCCGTTTCCGGCAAACGCCACGGAAATGGGCCGGACGAAGCGCGCGGTGGACTTCGATCAACTCGGCTGCGGCCTGGCAATACCGGGGGCGAGGAAATCGAGGCTTCCCACAACTGGGGTTCTGTCCCGGGCTCGGTTGCGCTCTAGTTCTTGGCGGGCGCGGCGGTCTGCCCGGGGGCCGTGCCACTGTTCAACTTCGTGAGCCGGTCTTGTTCCGCACGGGCCGCCTTGCCCGCCGGAGAGTCTGCCCTGTCCTTGGTCAGATCTACGGCCTGATTGGCATACTTCAGAGCTTCCGGAAACTTGTTCTGCATGTCGAGCGCGACCGCCAGACGCAGCACCGCGACGGGGTCTACCTGCTGCGGAAACATGTCAATCGATTTCTTCAGATCCGTCTCCGCGTCGGGCCAGTTCTTCGCTCCAGACGCCAGCGATCCCAGAATTGCATATGCCTCCGATTGCATGAAGGCTTTGTACTGGGCCAACTGCTCTGGCGCGATGCCTGCCGTCGGCAGATCTGTGTTTACGGTGTTCAGGGCGCGCTCGGCATCTTTCTTCGCTTCCGCCAGGCGCTGGTCCTTATCAAGATCGGTGTCGCGGGTCCGCTCCGCCAAAACCTGCGCCACGCCCAGCAAAGATTCCGGATCGTCGGGATCGTACGTGAGTGCCTTCTGCGCCATCTCCATCATCTTGTCGGCGTTGTTCGCCTGCTGATACTTCTGCATGGCCGACTTGTAGAGCACAACGCGCAGTTCGCTATCCGGGAACTTCGTGGCGAAATCGGCCGCGGCTTTCTCCGCTTCCGCCGGATCGGTCAGCCCTACGGCTGCCTTATAGGCGTCGAATTCCGGCTGCGTCTTGGCCTGCGGCGGACGTTTGCCCGCGGGCGCAGCCTGTGCCGGCGCGGCGGGCGTGCTCTGGGAGGCCGCCTTGTCCTGTCCAAAACTCCACACACACGTGCTCAAAATAGCGACCACGATCGCTGCTCGCTTCATGCCCCTCTCCTCAACTCGATCTGACTGATTTCCGGCGTCGCTTGATAACTATGAATTCTACCGCACCGTCGCGGCACGCGGCCCTATCCTCATGGAGCTTGGATCAAGAGAAATCCCGAAAACGTCACTGCGGCTTGGCGGGCGGCTCATAGGCCTGCTGCAGCCCGTGTTCGGCGGCGGCTTTGATCTCGGGCAACTCCGCTCCCGCAGTCAAGGCGGCGCGATACTCATTCACCGCGCCCGCACGATCCTCTTTCATATCCAGGATCCTGCCCGAATACACGTGCGACCAGCCGATGACCTTCAGATCCTGTGTCGACTGAATGGCCTTCTGGAAATTTTCCAGGGCGCCTTCGCGATTCTTATTCGCGACCGCTACCTGCGCCAGGATGAATAGTGCGCGCCCCTGGTCGCCAATCTTTCTGTCGAGAGCCTGCTGGGCAAGTTCCTGCGCGCCCTTCGCATCGCCGGCCGCCAGCCGCTTCTCGGCGGTGATGAGCATGCGCCGGTCCTCGAGCCGCGAAAGCTGCACCAGTTCCGGCGCCGTTGCGTTGGCAAACTGAATCTCGACCGCAGCCTTCTGCTCCTGGTGGATGTCGATGCCATCCAGCAGATCGCCATAGGCGGCGCGCAGGCCGGCAGGATCCTTTTCGAACTTCACCAGCGCGTTATAAAAATATCGCGTCAGAATATAGCCCTGTTTCACAGCATCGTCGACCGCCTGCAGGCGCATCGGCTCGGCCATTTGCTTGCCGCCCACGGTACGTATCTCAATCGCGCGCACTAGGCACTCGGTCACCAGGAGCGAAATGTCGGTCTTGAACGACTCCTCGATCGGAGCGCGCTTTACCGACTGCAGAATAGGTTCCAGCCGCTTAACCGCGCTCGGATGCTTCTCAGCCATGGGGTCAAGCAGGTAGTGCAAATACGCATGGCGGATCTCTTCCATCTTCAGCGGCGAGCGCGAAGTTGGGTCCGGCGAAGGAAATACCACGACGTAATAGTCGACACCGTAATTCCGAGCATTGGCCTGGTTCGGGTCGCCCATGAAATCGAGGAAGATGGTGAAGGTGCGCCCCAGATACCCGCCCGACTGCATCTTCAGATAGATGTCGGTGTCGAAGACCATCTTGGCGAGCGGAACGTGATAGCGCTCCACCAGCGCCGCGTAGTTTGCCCGATGACGCTCCCAGATCCCGTGCAACCCGGCTTTCTCGTAGAACGCCTCGAGCAACGCGCCAAACCCTGAGATGGGCGCGGCGTCGGGAGGCATCTCGTCTTCCTTCACGCGCGGAAGAAAATGCGGTGGACCTTGCAGGTACAGCGCGAGAGAAATGTATTGCGACAGATCGTGCGCCGCATCCTTGCCGCGATGGTTCTGATACCACTCGCACATCTTGCCCATTGCGGCCTGGGACTCGTCGGAGCCGTGCAGGTTGCGGTCCACCTCGGCGCGAATGTTGAGGCGCTGCGCGTCGGAAAGGTTCAGATCGATGTCGTAGCCGCAGGTGTTCATCGCCGTGAGCACGGCGAATAACGTTTCGCTGGTATCGAGTGTGATCGGGCTGGCGCTTTGGGCCAGACACGCGGGCGCAAGCAGCCCAACCACGGCCGCCACCAAAATCAGGCGAAGCCCACCCACCAGGAAACGACTCAGGAAGCCCTCCCGCAGTCCGGCCACGAGCAGGATGGCCGCGCGTCAAATCAGCGGAGAATACCCGAATAGTCTAAGGTCGAAAGGCGCAGAGGGTCAAACCTGGCGGGGGTAGGTATATACAGACGGCAAAATGAACCCTCCCCCCCCCGAGCGTGTCTTGGTTCAGCCTGAAATGGAGAGGCGACGTTCTCCGTTAGTGAGTATTTCGCCCTTCGGGGCGGGGATTTTCAAGGCATGGGGGTCTTTCGATCCGATGGAGGTTGGGCGGCGCAAGAACGAGTCCTCACGCCCCCGTTCATCGTCTCGATGAGCCCACCGGACTATCCCTCGGTGTGGTTGCGTCCCCGCAGTGCCCGCTTCCGTTTCGCCCGGCAACGTAATTGTAGCTCCGCAACGAGCTGCCGTTTCTCAACATCCGGTTGGCCCGTGATTCCACCAAAACCCAGACCGGGCCAGACCCGAATCGTGAGTGTAGTCGTTCTCGACAGCTGCTACCAACCCGCGTAGATTTCACAGTATGGCTCAGAAGAATTTCACCTTCGATTTCGAGGATCGGTCGCCTAAGTCGATTGCGTATGAGTGCGATGGTACTGAACGCTTGCGTACCAGCATAGAAGGCGGGGTTCCTTTCGTGTTCGCAAATCGCGCCGGGATGCTAGCATTGGCAAAGCTCCTAGTCAAACTCAGTATGGGCGAATACAAGCAGGGATTTCACATTCATCTCCGTTCCGATTTTAGTGGCGATGCCGCCGAGGCAGACGCCCTGACAATTTTGCTGGATGAGCAGGTTGCGCGAGTCAGTTGATTAAATATCCATATTCACTCATCTACTGTGGGTCAAAATAGCTTTCCCTGGCTGTCCGACATCGCGGTGGCTGGCCATACTTGGAGGCCATTCTTCCGAAGTGCGTGATGCCGATCACGATAGATGATCGTCTCGCAGACAAAAATCCGATCCTCTTCTGGCCATTTCGCGGTGTTGAATTTGGATCAGGAGAATTCGACCAAGGACGGTCGTCCTACTACTGGAAACTGCGTGTCGCATCTTCATGGGGTCCGCTCTTTGGAACCCAAACCAACTTCTTGAACGCGTCTGCTCAGCTTGAGTTCCTGCTCGAACTCAATTCGTACTTCGGCAACAATTCTCTCGGTAATTTTCATCTTCAGAAATTCATCGCAGAGAACGTCTCAGATGTTGTATTTACCTACTCGCCTGATCTGTACAGCGAAGATCTAGAAGCAACATTGCCAATGGCGGAGGTCTTTTACGATGTCTTCAACACCGATCATGCTTTCCCGCTATACCTCGCTGTGGACTCGCGAATGTTCGACCGAGTACTGGCAGATCTGCAACCGACCGCGCGTCTCCAGGTATATCCGACCTTTCTTTTCCACCTCAAGAAATGGCAGTCGGAATACATGCTTCGAGGACTCCGGCGATTCCCGTTCTCCTACACTTGGCCGGGCCGGCTTGAGAAAATTGTGAGCGAATATCGGGAGCATAATCCGCATTCAAAAAGGTGAAACGGCAGTTTAGTTTATCGGGCTAGAGACCGACCAACTTCGCCAACGACTCCCAATGCCGTACATGGGGAACTTTCCTGTGAGTCCGACAGCAAAATGAACCCTCCCTCTAGCGGTAGTAATGGGTACCTATTGCTTTCATCTTCGACCATTTCTTCGAAACGTTTTGAAAAAGGTACGATGAGCCCCAAGTTGATTGGTCTTGACAGCGGGATACAAATTTGGGAACAGTAGTGGGACGCTTGGGTTGAAAATAACGCCAATGGTCATGTTCGTGTTGCTGTTAGCACGTCTGTGCTATTGCGCTGTCGATCGATCGATGTATTATCGCGAAACCTCAAGCAACTGTTAGTGGTCGGACGCGTTTTGAGGGGCAAGATCTCCCATTCGTATTGGAGACCATGTTTGCGCTCTGTCTGCATACTGCTCCCGACTTACCTTCACCAGCTACATCTGCACCCATTGGGCCGCATGGGCCCTTCTCTTCTCCCATTCACAGTACCTTCACCAACTCACCGGCGAGTCGCGTGTGCCATGAGTATCAGGCGCACTCTCCAAGGAGGTCTTTATGACTACGTCGCCAGGCACCCCTGATTTCTTTCGACCATCGCTTACGCAAACACGCCAGATCCTCGCGACCTTTTTAGGATTTGGGGCAGTTCTCCTGATTTTGCTTACGTTCTTTCGGAGCGCGGTGTTCTCTGAGCGCTATATGCCGCATGCGTTCTGTTACCTGGAGAAGCCTGCACTCATCTGGACCCATGTACTCGCCGATCTGTCAATCGGACTGTCCTACACTGCGATTTCGATGTCGTTAGGTTTTTTGCTGTACAAGGGACGCCACGAGATTCCATTCCGGTGGATGTTTGTCGCCTTCGGCGTTTTTATCATCGCTTGTGGAGGAACCCACTTCATTGAGACCGTAACGGTATGGGTGCCGGTCTATGTTTTTGCTGCACTGGTAAAGATCTTTACTGCCTTGGCATCTGTCTGCACCGCTGTTGTTCTTCCCTTCACCATCCCCGACATACTCGATGTACTCCACCAGGCTAAAACTTCAGAGAGCCGGCGCAGAGAGCTGGAGGTGGTTCTCGAAGAACGTAACGAGGCCCAGCTCGCACTGCGTAAATCGAATCGGCAACTGGAAGAGCAGGTGAAAGCTCGCACACTCGAGTTGATGGAGGCAAACTCGGCACTGCAAACGGAATTGTCGGAACGCAAGAGATTGGCGGCTATTGTCGAGTCTTCCGATGACGCCATCATTGGCAAGGATTTGAATGGTGTCATTACGAGCTGGAATCGCGGCGCCGAGAAGCTTTATGGCTATCGCGCTGAGGAGGCGATCGGGCAACACATCGAACTGATCGTGCCCAGCCATCTCCGGCACGAATCCGCCGAGATCATGGACCGGTTGTCCAGAGGGGAGCACCTGGCATACTTCGCGACGGAGAGGGTCACCAAGTCCGGACAGCTGCTTGATGTATCTCTCTCTCTGTCGCCCGTGTTCGATGCTGCCGAAAAAATCGTGGGCGCCTCGGCCATTGCTCGAGACATTACGAATGCGAAACGAACCGAAGATGCACTGCGAGAATCTGAAGCACAATATCGTCTCCTGTTTGATCGAAATCCGTTACCAATGTGGATCTTCGATCGAAAGTCTCTGCAATTTCGAGCAGTGAATCAGGCTGCCGTTCAACATTATGGGTATTCGCGCGATGAGTTTCTTCGTATGACGATCCTTGACATTCGACCTGAGGAAGAAGTCCCTGCTTTATTGAAGGAACTTTCGCGGCCGACAGAGGGTTTGCAGGAAGCAGCGCTGTGGAAGCATCGCAAGAAGGATGGTTCTGTAATCGACGTTGAGATCACAGCTTGCGATTTGAGCATCCCGACTCCAAATTGCCAATTGGTCCTGGTGAACGACGTTACTGAACGATTACGCAACGAGAGAAAATTGCGTCAGTCCGAGGAGAGATTTTCAAAGGCATTCACCTCTAGTCCGATTGCAATCACAATCAGCACTGAGTCTGAGAGCCGATACGTAGATGCCAATCCTGCATTCCTTGCAATGATGGGCTACGAATACTCCGAACTAGTCGGCCGAAAAGGTATCGATCTCGGGGTCTGGTACTACCCAGAGGAGCGGGCGTTGATGCTGGAGCAACTGGATGCTCCCAAGCCCGCCAAGCCTCTGGAGGTATCCTTCCGCACCAAGTCCGGCAAAGTGCGCGTGGTGGAACTGTCGGCTGAACGGATCACTCTCGGGGATCAAGCATGCATTCTGGCGGTTATCCACGATGTCACTGAGCAGAAGCAACTGAAGGAGCAGTTCCTGCAAGCTCAAAAGATGGAGGCGATCGGCCGGTTGGCGGGGGGAGTTGCGCATGACTTCAACAACATGCTCGGCGTCATCATCGGGTACTCCGAACTCGCGATGGAGCGACTTCAGTCCGACGAGGTAACTCGAGGAAAGATCGCAGAGATTCGAAAATCTGCCGACCGAGCGACGGGACTGGTCCGGCAGTTGCTCACCTTCAGCCGTCAGCAGAAGCAGGTACCACGAACGCTCAATCTAAACGCGGTTGTTCAGAATCTGACCAAAATGCTGTCTCACATGATTGGCGAAGACGTGTCTCTGGACTTCCGACCGACTGAACCGCTGGGCAGTGTGCGGGTTGATTTAGGACAGATCGAGCAGGTCCTGATGAATCTGTCCGTCAACGCGCGCGACGCGATGCCCACCGGAGGCAAGCTTCTCATCGAGACTGCGAATGTGGTTTTGGACGACGCTTACATCGGACAGCAGGGACCAGTAAAGCCCGGTTCGTATGTGCTGCTTAGCGTTTCAGATACTGGAACCGGCATGAATCCGGAAACGCTCTCCCGGGCGTTTGAACCGTTCTTTACAACCAAGGAGCGAGGAAAGGGCACCGGGCTCGGACTCGCCACAGTCTGGGGGATCGTCAATCAAAGCGACGGCTACATCTCCGTTTACAGCGATGAAGGGCACGGCACGACGTTCAAGATTTACCTTCCACGAGTGGATCAACCCGCAGAAAGCCTTGTGCCCCCTGAAGTCAAGATCGTGCCTCCGTCAGGCCACGAGACGATTCTCTTGGTCGAGGATGATGAGGCGTTACGAGATCTCACTTTAACGGTGCTGCAGAGCAAGGGATACCGGGTGTTGGCTGCCAGGACAGGCAGGGCGGCCTTAGAGCTGGTTGGACTCTTTACTGGGAAAATCTCCCTCTTGCTGACGGATGTGATCATGCCGGAAATGACCGGACCAGAATTGGCAGCGGAGATGCAGATCCGGAGGCCAGGCATCCGAGTTTTGTACATGTCCGGTTACGCTAAGAACTTTGTTATCGATACAGGCATGCTTGGCGCTTCGTCAGCCATGCTCGTAAAGCCTTTCTCGAGTCTGGAACTCCTGACAAAAGTGCGGGCGGCTCTTGGAGGGGATGAATCGCAAATCGAGAATCCGAACTCCGACTAGATTGCGTTGCCGATTTTGGCATGCAGCCCAAAGGGCGGAGATCTGATGCTCGTCGCCTGGAAGTTTCGGCTTCGCAGTTGACTGCGCGCCGCTGATAAAGCGGTATGGCATCGCGGTTTGCGTGACGTGCAAAAACGTTCACATTGACGACGACGCTGAGCGCGCCGACAATTAAGGCTACGACCCGCAGTGAAACCCTCTCGGGATCCGACGATTCATCCTTCCGGGGTAGCCATCTATGAAATGCTTCACATTTTTTCTCTGCCTCTTGGTTTGCGCGACTCCAATGTTTGGTCAGTCGATCCCAGCAGGCAAGACTGAGAAACTCCTACACCTCGATCCCGGGACCAAAATTGCGGAAGCTTACGGGAAGCTCCCGCTGAGCTTTGAGGCTAACCAGGGTCAAACGGATGCAGCTGTGAAGTTTCTCTCTCGCGGGAGCGGCTACACGCTCTTCCTCACCTCGGATGAAGCTGTCTTCTCGGTCCACGCAGATAAAGCGAAGCGAAGCACTCTCGACCGGCAGCCTTTAGGTGCGCAGTCTGAAATCACCACCAGCGAGGTTGTGCGGATGAAACTCGTGAAAGCCAATCCTGCGGCCAAGGTGACTGGCGCGGAGCAACTTCCCGGCGCGAGCAACTATTTCCTCGGAAACGATCCTGCGAAATGGCGGAGTGATGTTCCGACTTACGCCAAGGTGAAGTACGAAGGAATTTATTCAGGCATCGATCTCGTTTACTACGGCAACCAGCGCCAGCTTGAGTATGACTTTGTGGTAGCGCCTGGTGCAGATCCTCATCGTATTGCGTTCGATTTACGCGGCGCGAAGCATATCCTTCAAAGCGCAAATGGAGATTTGGTCTTAAAAACGAGCGAAGGCGAAATTCGTTGGCTCAAGCCAATTGTGTATCAGGAGAACGATGGACGGCGTCAGGAAATCGCGGCTCACTACGCGATCAGGGATAGGAATCGCGTGGGATTTGAGCTGGCAAAGTATGACCCTGGCAAGCCGCTCTACATCGATCCACTGGTGTACTCGACCTATTTGGGCGGTCAAGGCCATGATTATGCCTATGGCATCGCCATCGACGGATCAGGCAATGCATACATCACCGGGTATACCGACTCAGTCGACTTTCCTGTCACACCAGGTGCGTTCCAGCCGAAATGCGCGGCCATCAGCTGCGCAACGTATGGAGACGTCTTTGTAGCTAAGATCAATGCCTCGGGATCGGCTGTGGTTTATGCCACCTATCTTGGCGGCAGGTCCCGCGACTACGGCTACGGCATTGCGGTGGATAGTACAGGCAACGCTTACATCACCGGACAAACCAATTCAAACAACTTTCCCGTAACGCCAGGGGCCTTTCAGACAGCCAGCAGCGGTGGCGCCTTCGTGACGAAGCTCAACCCCACAGGCTCCGCTCTGGTTTATTCGACCTATCTTGGCGGCAGTGAGAGCGGATCCGGTATTGCTCTGGACAACGCCGGGGACGCTTTTGTCACCGGCTATACCGCTTCAGCGAACTTTCCAACGATGAACCCTCTCCAGCCCTCTAGCGGCGGGGGCACGGACGCTTTTGTCTCCGAACTCAACACCTCAGGCTCAGCTTTGGTTTACTCCACATATCTTGGCGGTAGTGGGGCCGACTATGCGTATGGCATCGTCTTGGATAGCTTGGGCAATGCATATGTCACCGGATCAACAAGTTCAACCAACTTCCCGACTACTTCGGGTGCCTTCCAGACGGCCTGCGATGCTGGGGGGAATTGTGCGGCTGCTGCCTTCGTCACAAAGGTGAATCCAGCGGGCTCGGCTTTAGTTTATTCAACCTATCTCAGTGGCGACGGGGTGGATTACGCCTACGGCATCGCTATCGACAGCTCCGACAACGCGTACATCACGGGAAGAACCACATCGAATAACTTTCCGACAATGAATCCCCTGCAACCATCTAATGCCGGCGGCGACGGAGATGCCTTCGTCAGCAAGCTCAACTCCACGGGCTCTGCTTTGATTTACTCAACGTATCTTGGCGGAACTGGACTGGATCAAGCTCAAGCGATCGCGGTGGACAGTTCGGGCAACGCTTACATCACCGGATATACCGTCTCCACCAAATTTCCCACGCTCAATCCGCTGCAGACCTATGCGGGTAGCTCAGACGCATTCGTGGCGAAGCTGAACCCGGAGGGATCGGCATTTACGTACTCTACTTACCTTGGCGGCAGTTCGGTGGAGCAAGGAATGGCCATCGCTGTGGATAGTGCGGACAATGCTTACGTCGCGGGATACACCGGCTCAACCAACTTTCCAACCGTGACCCCTCTGCAACCAGCGAATGCCGGGGACGTAGACATCATTTTGGTCAAGTTCGGAACGGTTTTTTTTCGGCCAACCAGCTTGGCTTTTGGCAACCAGACCGTGGGCACGACCAGCGCAAAGCAGGTTGCAACGGTCACCAACACCGCCCACTCTGCGCTGGCTATCAAGTCAATTGCTGTCACCGGAGCGAACGCCAGCGATTTTACTGAATCCAACAACTGTCCAACTTCCCTTGCGACAGGGAATAGTTGCACCATCACAGTGACGTTTACTCCGAAAGCGACTGGCGCAAGAAGCGCGACGGTGAGCATCACGGACGGTGCCTCTGGAAGCCCGCAGGCGCTTCCGTTAACCGGCGCAGGAGTGTTGCCTGCGGTCATGTTCTCCCCCTCCAGCTTCAACTTCGGCAATCAGACCGTGAACACAAGCAGCGCTCCACACGTTGCAACCTTGAAGAACACCGGCCTGGGCACGCTCGCCATCAAGTCCATCAGCGTCACGGGAGTGAACAGCGCCGATTATGCTCAAACTCATAACTGCGGCACATCTCTCGCACCAGGCGGAAGTTGCACCATCACGGTGACCTTTAAACCGTCTGCGATTGGCACGCGGACCGCCGCCGTGAGCGTCACCGACAATGCTCCCGCAAGTCCGCAGACGCTTGCATTAACCGGCGTCGGAGTGCTGCCCGCAGTCACCTTTTCTCCAACGAGCCTCACTTTCTCAACACAAGTCGTGTTCACCAGCAGCGCCGCTAAGGTGGTAACGTTGAAAAACACTGGCCTCGGAGTCTTGAGCATCACCGGCATCGCGATAAGTGGAGCTTTCGGCCAGACCCACACCTGCGGTACAACTCTGAGTTCGGGAAGCAGTTGCACCATCAGCGTTACTTTCAGCCCGAAGACGATAGGCACGCTCACCGGAGCCGTGTCCGTCACCGACAATGCTCCGGGCAGTCCTCAGAAAGTGACGTTGCAGGGCACAGGCACCTACGTGCAACTGAGTCCGACAAGCCTGAACTTCGGCAACCAGCCGGTGGGAACCAAGAGCTTGGCGCAGAAGATCACTCTGAGCAACAAGGGAAGCGTCGCCGTGAGTATCAGCTCCATTTCGGTCACTGGAACCAACGCCGCAGATTTTGCCCAGACGAATACTTGTGGCACGAGCGTGGCCGCAGGAGCAAGCTGCTTCATTACAGTTACCTTCAAACCATCTGCGGCTGGGAGCAGAAGCGCAGCGGTTTCCTTCAGCGATAACGGAGGCGGCAGCCCACAGAAGGTTAGCTTGTCAGGGACCGGCACTTAAGCACGAAAATCAAGATGCGAAATCAATCGTTGGCGGACCCCATGGAGGCGGCTGGCGCCCCCTTGCTATCCGAGATTTTCCTGGATGAAGCGGGGACTGAGGTGGACGTCGACTTGCACCAGCGGAGAATCGCCCACGGCCTTGAAGCTGTGCACTTCCCCCGCTTTGATTACGAAGATGTCTCCCGGCTTGCCTTCAAACGTCTTGTCGTTCACCGTCCATACGCCGCGGCCCTCGCGGATGAACTGGATCTCGTCATAAGGATGACGGTGCGGACCCGGCCCTGATCCGGGTTTGCCATGAAAGAGAAATACCGAGACCTTGGTGTCGTGATCCGCCCCAACAAATTCATGGGAACTCCCCACGAAGGGTAAATCTTCTTGCCGGATGTTGTGCATTAGTCGTGCTTCCCTTCCCGAAGTTCACCGCAACTGCTGAGGCTCTTCCCAAAAAACGTTTCCCCAGGAATATCTCTGCGCTGCCCTACCCGGGATAGGGATAAAGCACGTAGGGAGCGGCTTGATTCCAGTCGAGCCACGCGCTGTCGATCCATGGGTAGCCATAAGGCGGCCACGTCCAGAAAGGAGTCCATGCGCCCCAACCCAAGCCCCACCATCCCCAGCCCCAACCGAAGCCTAATCCCCAGCCGGGCCATCCCCAGCCCCAGTTCCAGCCGGGCCAGCCAAAGCCGCCACGCCCCCACGCATTGCCGCGCCAGCCGAATCCGTTTCTCTCGAAGCCGCCACGAAACGATGCGGTACCGATTCGGCTATTCGCTCCAATCGCGCCAGCGCGGGAGGAACCCGCGAACGAATGCCAGTTGCCGTCCGCAACGGCCGCGCGCGACGCCATCAGCGTGTTCGATCGTCCTGCCGCTCCGCTGGAACGGCCCAGTGCATTTCCGCCTGCGGTGCGAGCCGCGCTCGCGCCCGATCCGAACTGATGCCAACCTGGTGAAGTGTTCCGGGTGCCGGCGCTGTGTCCTTCCCACGACCATGGACGCCCGGCATTCGTCCGCCCGCCCGCAGATCCGCCGGGCATGCCTCGATAACCGCCACCGCCTCCAAAAGAACCACCGTGATATCCACCACCGGAAAACCCTCCGCTGCGCGCCCCGCCGCCGAAGCCGCCGCCATGGTATCCGCCGCCGTGGAATCCTCCACCACCGCCGCCCGCGTGGCCGCCCCCACGTTGCGCAAAGGCTGGAGCTGACACGAAGACCAAACCGAAAGAAATGAGACTTGCAAGAAGGGCTTTCGAGGGGGACATCTTCACGGGACACCTTCCCACTGGAACTAGCGCTTGGCGAGCAGCCGTATCCACAATCCTAATCCTTCAGAAGGTTGTTTTGCGTCTCGGAGTTGCACCCGTTTACATTCCGCGGCGGAGAGGAAGAATGGCGGCGCGGTCCAGGGCTTTTTTCACACTCGTACGATGTGACAAGCGTCCTTGTCATCCACAGGCGCAACATCTCATCATGACGAAAGCCGGAAGGCGGGAGAAGCAGATCAGAGCTAGAAGGTGAAATGCTCTAAATGGTTATTTCTCAATACTTTGACTGTAAGATGCCTGAAATGAATACTTTGCGCGGAAATAAACGCCTTGATTCTCGCAAGCCGATGAAAATAAAAGATTTGACGGTTTGTATGAGAAAAAAAATTTCGTTCAGTCTCATTCGAAGATTCCAGTTTTCGATACTCAGATCGTGGGGCGATTAGCCTTCGCGTAACTTCGCGCCCTTGGTGGTTGATGCCTTTTTATTCCGCCGGACCGAGAAGTTTGTCGGCGACTATAACGACTCCAGCAGGAAGTTCGGAAGATGTACACCGAGGCCGCGAGTAGCGGCAGCGGAGACCTGGTTCCTTCGCAGCAATTCGTTGATCTCGCGGTCGAGAATGTGTTGTTGCTCGGGCCGGAGGTTGGTGAAGCGGAAAGGCTGCAGGTATCCGGTAGCGCTCCGCATCGGAAACAGCATTGCAGCGCGGGCCTGAACAACGCCCGCCCCAATGGGAATTTTGAGATCGACCCGAATCCGCTCTTCCAGGTAGACGGCAAGATCGAGCAATCCACCGGTCAGCGAGATGCGTTGCAGCTTGGCGGGAATCTGCCGGTTGTTCTCGAGTTGCACCACCGCAAACACCGTCTCAGGCAAGGTGACGCGCGGAGCGCGCGGCGGGTAGTGGCCCTGCGAGGGACGCGTCATCGCCAACTCCATCCGTGCTTCACGGACTCGTTGACCGCGGCAGCCACGGCGGGTAGAGGATGCAGGCGTCCCGTCTGGCGCATGTCATCCCAGTTGTATTCGTAGGCTGTTCCGCAATCGAGGCAGATCTGGTAGTGACGGCCGCAACCATCGACGCGTGGCCATCCAAAGCGATGCGAGCACGATTGACGCAGAAGGTTTTCCAGGAATTTCATAGTTTCCCCGCATGATTTCGGATCTTCCACTGATCGAGCCAGCGGTGGAAGAAGGGCTTGTCGCGCGCCTCGAGCAGGCCGTTCAGCGCCGTCAGCAGCTTGTTCGGCGGCTGCGACTTGGACAGGAACGTATCGACGGACTTCAGCTTGTTTTCGGGCAGGGGACCGAAAGCGGAGAGCAGCATGATGGGGACATGGGATTTCAGGTCCTTCATTCGCGTGGCGAGCAAACCGCCATCCATGCCCGGCATCTGGTAATCGACCACGACCGCGTCGATCGGGTGAGTCAGGAAGAGTTCGAGGGCCTCATCGCCGCTGCTGGCCCCGAGTACATCGAAACCGCTTTTCTCGAGCAGCATCTTGCGGCCAATGAGACCTTTCCAGTGGTCGTCGATACAGAGAATGGTCGCTTTACGCCTGCGCTTCAACGCTTTGATTGTCCCGTTCGGCCAGAGAAGGTTGGGGTTGAGCAGCCGATTCGGCCAGGAATCGTGCCGCAGGACATCGTGACGAGGCGGGCAAGCTGATTGAACTACTAATGGTCACCACCCACAAATTACGAACGGGCACTTGCGCGGCAGTTACCCCTTTGCCCAGGTGAAAAATGGGCGGAGTGAGATTTCTCGGTCTCCCACAGTATGGCGCCGATCGGCGGAGACCTGCCCGATTGACAGGCCTTCCGGCGGGTTCCTATACTTGCCCGCGCTACGAATTCCCTTCCTGTGGAGGACTCCCAATGACGAAACACACCCTACTGGCCTTGCTGCTTTCCGCCTCCGCAATTTTTTGTGTTGGGCAAGAAGCGGACAAGGTCCACGCTCCGAAGCTGAAAGCGCAGACCAGTGGAACGACACAACTGCTGATTGCCGTCAGCCCCGTGAACTCACGCGTAGTCTGGGCCAGCGGCACTGGCGGGACGTACGTGGTGACAACGGATGGCGGAGAGCACTGGAAAGCCGGAGTCGTCCCCGGCGCCGAGAACGACGAATTCCGCGATGTCCAGGGAGTCAGCGACAAGATCGCATACCTGATGTCGATCGGCAACAACACCACCGACTTCAAGGTCTACAAGACGGTGGACGGCGGCGCGCACTGGACCATCGAGTTCACCAACCAGGTCGCAAATGCCTTCTACGACTGTTTCGCCTTCTGGACTCCGACGCGCGGCATCATGCACAGCGATTCGATGAATGGTGTGTTCCTCGACGAACGCACTACGAATGGAAAGACCTGGCAATCGATTGGTTCGAACCTGCCACCCGCGCTTCCGGGTGAAGCGTCTTTCGCGGCGAGCGGTACCTGCATCGCGGCGCAGGGCAAGAGAAACGCCTGGGCTGTCACCGGCGGAGCGACGATCGCGCGCGTGCTAGCGACGCGCGACGGAGGAAATACCTGGAACGCCTACGACACGCCGCTGGTGAGTAATCCCAGTGCGGGCGCCGTTTCGGTAGCGTTCCGAAATGCCTGGGACGGAATGGTCGCAGGCGGCGATCTCGCCTCCAACACCGCCGCGGACGCGGCCACGTCGCATGACGGCGGCCGCACCTGGAAGCTGACAAAGAAGCCGCCGGTGCAGGGAGCGATCTTCTGCCTGGCCTATGCGAGCGGCAGGTATCACGACGACGACGATCAAGGCGAGGAAGATCACGGCCGCACTGTTGTAGTGACCGCCGAGACCGAACCGAACTACAGCTCAGGATCCGCAGCCTGGACACCCGACGAGGGCGAAACCTGGTACGCGCTGCCGAAGGTGAGCGGTTACTGGGGCGTGGCCTTCGCCGATCCGCATGCAGGATGGTTCGTCGGAAACAACGGCCAGATTCTGAAGATCAGCTTCTAGCCTCTGATTCCGGAATGGACGAGTGCCGCCTTTCGCGCAAGCGGCGCTCGTTCCCCTATACTCTGCTCGATGAAGTCTTCCCTCGCGACGATCGCGGAAGCAAAGATCACCATCGCCATCGCCGGCATCCTGACTCTGACCTCGCTCGTACTGATGTTGGTGTGTGCCTCGCCAGAGTTCAGTTGGGATGAGGCAGATTACGTCTTGAGCGCGAGCAACTCCTGGCACTTTCTCTGGGCTAGTTCCGACTACAACCGCCACGGGCACGGACCGATGGATATCTACCTCGCCAAAGCGAGCGAATCTCTCGTGCCGAAGGGTTGGCCGATCGCATTGCGATTTCGCTTGCTGAACGCGCTGGCCGGGTCGCTCGCGATTGGAATCCTCTACTGGGTCGTCCGCCATGCGTTCGCGGCTTCCCGGGCAGCCGCGCTGGCGAGTTCGTGCCTGTTGTTGTTCAGCGTGATTCGACTGGAGGAGACAAGCGTCGTCGGGCCACATCACCTCATGCTGGTCTGCACTCTCGCTCTGATGGGATTGGGATACCGGTGGCTCGATACTCCCTCGTTGCAGGCAGGCATTGGGCTGGGAGTTGTGCTGGGCCTCGGGGCGCTTTCCATGACGTACGTGATTCCGGCGTCGCTTTGCTGGGGGCTGTCTGTCGCGCTTTGCGGTAGGGAATGGATTCAGTGGAAGCACCGGCCTTTTCGCGTGGCATGGGCGATTCTGGCTGTAGCAGGAGTTGCCTCGCTTGTCGTTCTGCTTCTATGGCCTCCCGGCGTGGTGCGGCATGTCATCGTGAGCAATTTCCGGTGGTATTTGCATTACGCGCACGCGACAACCTTGGTTGGAGGTCTCATCTATGAGGATGCGCCGCGATGGGCATTCCTCTATTGGCTGGTGCGGCTGGAGTCTCCGCTATTGTTTTTCTCGATTTTTGTGATCGGAAGCGCCTATTGGAGCGCTTTCCGGCGGGGCGCCTTATCACGCAGGCACGCATACATTGCAGTCTGGCTCGGGTTCTTCCTGTTCACTGCGTTGGCGGCGCACATTGCAGGAGCGCGGAATCTGCTTCAATTCACGGGCGTGCTGTGTGTCGCAAGCGGAGTTCTGTGGGATGAAGCGTTCGGACAGAATTCGGTGCGAATCCGTCTCGCAATGCTCGCCGTCGTTGCGGCAGCCATTTTTAACCTCGCGTGGCTTCGGGAGAGTCCGGGCTACACTCCGTACCTCGAAACCAACGGCTTCCGCGCCTTCTTCGAAGAAAACGCAAATCGCCTGCAGGATCACGCCAACGCACTGGTCTATAACACCCCAGCGTTCCGCATTTATGAACAAGCCTCGGGAACGTCGGTGCAGTGGGACGTTGCGGAGATTGCGTGGACGCCGCGCGCCAGCGCTCCATTGCCATCAGACACGAAGTACGTGCTGATCCCGGAACTTGTTTACGCGCACATGCCGCCCGAGCAGCCCATGCACCGCATCGTTGCGAATCACTGGAAAGTTATCTGGAGCCACAAGGAAAGGCGCGGGTGGGAGCTGCGGCTGTATGAAAATCCGGAGATGCCAGCGCGCTAAGTCTCTGTTCTGCGGAAAGCCGATGTCGGAGCGACTACTCTTTGAGCGGGACAACCGGGCTGCCGTCGCGGCAGAAGGTCGCAACTCGCTGAAGACCGCCGTTGGCCATGGGCACCGTCATGACCGGACCGTAGCAGTAGACGGCGTGTCCGGTTGCGGCGAAGTACCAGCGTCCGCCTTTCGAATGCTTCGCCATTTGCGTGGCGGGCTGCTTCATCGGCTTCTGCGGCGCCAACGGCAGAACGGGCAAGCTCAACAACAAGGCTAGGGTCAGGGCCTTCATTGGTCTTCTTTCTGACTGCTCACCTACCGGGCTAAACCACCAAATCTATGTCTGCTCTCGCCGATCCTGCCAGGGTCAGATGCGGATCAGTGCGCGGCGATCGTCGGCCATATCGGACGCGGGCCGCGAAGGCATTTCAAACTGCTCTTTCTGCTTCTGATTCTGGTTCTGTGCGCGATTCTGTGGTACCGCCTGGGAAGACGGGGCCTGTGCCTGGGTTGACGGGTTCTGATTCGACTGCGCCTTGCCTGCGGGCGCGGCGTGTTGCGCCTGCGCCGCCTGATTCTGCTTCGCCTTCATCTTGGAAACTGAAAGCTCGGTGCTGTCGCGGAAGAGCTCGCGAATCAGCGCCCTCTGGGATTCGATCGTCGAGCCCTGCTCCACGATGAGCATGGTCATCAGGGCGTACGAGATGCAAAACAGCACGGTCAGGAGCGGCAACCAGCCGAGCTTTTTTCGCGGCGAAGGAGCGTCAATGGGGGCTGCGGTTGAGATTTCCGTGCTGGTGAACAAAGTCGTCAAAATCCACCCCGATCATCTGCCCCTGGCTCGCGGGCTGACAGGGGAAATGCACCCAGGGCACCAATATCGCACTTGTTCGTAAAACGTTGAAATCGCGCTCTTTAGAGTTTGGCTCGAGGGGGTCCACAACCTGCGAAAGTGCAACTCGCTGCACATTATGAGCAAGCGAGATTTCCCCGGAAAAAGGTTATCAACCGGCCAAACCCCTTGTATTGACGGGACTTCTGCCGCGTTCCAGAGGCTTCGCTATGAGCATTCGCAAATCTTCAGGACAGTTACTTCCGGAACTTTCCGGACCGTGATTTAGGTCCTAAGATCATGCCGTAGTCAGCTTGAGCTTACATATCCAACCCCAAGGGACTGCGCACATGCGTCGGTACGTCGTGGCTCTGGCTTTGCTGCTGTTCGCTGGATTTGTGCTCACCAGCAGCGGACAAGTTCAAGAATCGTCGAATGAATCTCGCCGAGTGGTCCAGCGTGTCTCGCCTTTGTACCCCAGCGTGGCGAAGAGAATGAACCTGGCGGGGACAGTGAAACTGGTCGCAGTCGTCGGACCGGACGGCAAAGTGAAAACTGTGGAATCGGTAGGTGGAAGCCCCCTCCTGATTCAGGCAGCGAGAGACGCCGTCACGAAGTGGAAGTATGCTCCGGCCGCCTCCGAATCGCGAGAATCGGTGGAATTCCATTTCAATCCACAAGGCCAAGAATAACCGGCCGCTGGATTCGTTTTACTTTCCCAGAACCAGCTTAGCGATCGTCGCCAGTTGCATGTTCGATGTGCCCTCATAAATCTTCCCAATCTTGGCATCGCGCCAATACTTCTCTACCGGATAGTCCTTGGTGAACCCGTAGCCGCCATAAATTTCAATCGCCAGTGAAGTCACGCGCTCGGCAACCTGGGAGGCGAAGAGCTTGGTCATGGCGGCCTCCTTGACGAAGTTCACGCCGGCATCCTTCATGCGGGCGGCGTTATAGACCATGAGGCGGGCTGCCTCGATGTCAGTCGCCATCTGCGCGATCTGAAACTGGATGCCCTGAAAGTCGGAGATGGGCTTGCCGAACTGCTTGCGTTCGACCGCATACTTGCAGGCAAACTCCCATGCGCCGCGGGCCAGGCCGATCATCTGCGCGCCAATGCCGATGCGGCCCTCGTTCAGAGTTTCGATCGCGATCTTGTAGCCCTTTCCCGGTTCGCCCAAGACGTTCGCCTTTGGTACTCGGCAATCTTCGAGAATCAGTTCGCAAGTGGAAGACGCGCGAATGCCCAGCTTGTCTTCTTTTTTGCCCACGGTGAATCCAGCGAAATCCTTTTCCACGAGAAAAGCGGTGATGCCCTTATAGCCGGCAGCAGGATCGATGGAAGCAAAGAGCACGAAGAGCCCGGCCTCCTTGCTGTTGGTGATCCAAAGCTTGCGGCCGTTAAGGATGTAGTCGGAGCCTTTAAGCTCAGCGCGGGTTTGAAGAGCAAAGGCGTCGGAGCCGGATCCGGCTTCGCTGAGAGCGTAGGCGCCGACGATTTCCGAGGCCATGCGCGGGAGATAGCGTTTCTTCTGGTCATCATTGCCCCAGCGGAGCAAAGCATTGTTGACCAGGGTGTTCTGCACATCGACGATCACGCCGGCGGAAGCGTCTACCCGGGAGAGTTCTTCGACTGCGAGGATAGCTTCGAAGAATTTGGCACCTGCGCCGCCGTATTGCTCGGGAATCTCGATCCCCATGAGCCCCAGCTGGAAGAATTCTTGGATCAGGCTTTTGTCGAAGACGGCTTTTTCGTCCATCTCCTTGACGAGGGGGCGGAGTTTCTCGTCGGCAAACTGACGGATGTTGTCGCGGAATAGAAGTTCGTCTTCAGTTAGCGTGGTCAGGGGGACAGGAGAGATAGCTTGCAGCGAGGCTTCAGACATGCTGACACCTTTCCGTGCGGATGCTTTATGGTAGCACCGGGAAAGGCTTTAACCACGAAGGACACTAAGGTTCACGAAGGAAGATTAAGCGAGATCCAGCCTCTCTTTGTGCCTTTTATGCCTTCGTGATTGTCGGAGTTACTGGCGCTTGTAGACGAGTTTCAGGCTATCGGCCTGAAGGATGCGCTTGATCTGGCTTTGCGCGTGCACCGACCAGGGACCGGTGCTGTCGAGTTTGACGTAGGCTCGCCAATGTTTCAGAGCCTTGCGCGGCTCGCGAGTCTTTTCGTAAGCGAGAGCCAGGTTGTAGTGGGCGTCGGCGTAGGTGGGTGCTAATTGCAGAGCCGTTTTGTAGATCTGAATCGCATCGTGGACGCGGCCGGTCTCGTCAAGCACGTTGCCTAGATCGAAGTAAGCGAGAGCGTAGCGCGGATCGGTTTCGATCGCCTGCCGATAGTGGCTCTCGGCTAGTCCAAACTCCTGGCGGTTGTAGTACAGGGTGCCGAGGTTGATGTGCGCGGCGGCGTGAGCGGGATCGAGCTCGAGAACGCGGTGATACGCAGCGATCGCTTCGCTGTGATTGGATGGATCTTCCTCCAAAGCGATTCCACGCGCGAACCAGGAGGCAACTTCACTCTCGTGCGGGCTCGGATCGGGGCGGGGCACAGGCGTGCTGGTCACGACTTTCTCGCGGGCCGTGAAATCCATCAGAAACTGGCCGGCGATGGGCTCAAGCAGCTTGCCATCGTGGCGGAACGCGACACGATGCTTACCGGTCGACCACGCTGCGGCTTCCAGCAACGGCTTCTCCACGCCAGCGGCCTGCTTGCGCATCGCATCGAGAGATTTCCGGATCACGGTCGGGCGGACGCTCATCGCGATGAGATCGCGAACTTTCTTTATTTGCAGGAGGTCCGCGAAGGAGTAAGTCTCGGCGTAGCTGAGCAGTCCAATGCGTTCCCAGTTGGTCAACTGGCGTTGCGTAATGCGGAGGATCCGGAGTAAATCTTCGCGAGTGTACACAGTTCGTGTGGCGGACCTGGCGCCACGGAAATTCCCGGTTTCATTATCTTCAACTTGAGATCATCTGCGCAACTGCAAACCCTGTGGAGGGCTGTGGAGAACCTGAATGGTTCACAGCTGCACTCACACAGCGACGGTGGCGGCCTGGTACTCCTCGTAGGTGCCCTTGAAGTCGCTGATCTTGTGATCGGATTCGAAGTGCCAGATGCGCGTGGCCACCTCGTCGATCAGGTCATGGTCGTGGGTGACGAGAAAAACCGTGCCCTGGTAGCGCTGCAGCGCGATGTTGAGCGCGTTGATGGATTCGAGATCGAGATGGTTGGTCGGCTCATCGAGAACGAGAACGTTCGGCTTCTGAAGCATCAGCTTGCAGAAGAGGAGGCGCGCGGCTTCCCCACCAGAAAGGACATTGGTGGATTTTGTGGCCTCTTCGCGGGCGAAGAGCATCTGGCCGAGAATGCCGCGAAGTTCTTCGCTGACGGAGGAAGGGTCCCACTGATGCAGCCAGTCGATTGCGGTGGTGCCGTTCTCAATCAGGCTGCGATGATCCTGGGCAAAGTAGCCGATGGAGGCTTCGTGCCCCCAGACAACCTTACCGGAGTCGACGAAGGGTCCGTCGTATCCCGTGGTCCTGCGCAGTTCCGATTCAGGGGTGGTCGGGGAGTTCGCAAGGAGCGCGTTCAATAGCGTGGTTTTGCCTGCTCCGTTGCGTCCCATAAGCGCGATTTTCTCGCCGCGAGAGATGCTGGCGGTGAAGTCCCGGATGACGCGGTTATCGTCATAGGCTTTGCCGAGATGCTCGATCTCGAGGATGTGCTTGCCGGACGGGCGCTTCTGCTCGAACTTGATGAATGGCCGCTGGATGTTCGATTTTGCGAGTTCGGTAACCTGAAGCCGTTCGACCTCCTTGCGCCGCGACTGAACCTGGCTGGAACGCGTACCTGCGGCGAAGCGGGCAATGAATTCGTTCAACTGCGCGATTTTCTTTTCGCGCTGGGCGTTCTGGGATTCAATCTGCGAGCGGATCTGCGTCTTGGCCACCACCATATCGTCGTAGCTGCCGGTATAGGTGATGATGGTCTGATAGTCGATATCGGCGATGTGGGTGCAGATGCTGTTCAGAAAATGCCGGTCGTGCGAAATCGTGATGACAATTCCGTCGTAGTTGATCAGAAACTGTTGCAGCCAGTGGATTGAGTCGAGATCGAGGTGGTTGGTAGGCTCGTCGAGCAGCAGAGCCTGGGGATGTCCGAATAAAGCTTGCGCGAGCAGCACACGAACTTTCTGGCCGCCCTGGAGTTCACCCATCTTCCGGGAGTGCAAGTCTTCGGGGATATCGAGGCCCTGGAGCAGGATGGCGGCATCGCTCTCGGCGGAGTATCCGTCCTCTTCGCCGACAATGCCCTCGAGTTCGCCCAGCTTCATTCCATCTTCGTCGGACATGTCGTGCTTGGCGTAGATGACATCACGCTCCTGTAGAGCGGCCCAGAGGCGACGGTTGCCCATGATGACGGTGTCGAGCACGGAATAGGCATCGAAGGCGAACTGATCCTGGCTGAGGATGCCAAGCTTGCGCGGGCGGACGACGTCGCCTTTTTGGGGATCCAGTTCACCGCTGAGCAGCTTCATGAACGTCGACTTGCCAGCGCCATTGGGGCCAGTGAGGCCATAGCGGCGTCCGGGTGTAAACGCGGTGGAGACCTCTTCGAACAGAATTTTGGCGCCGTAGCGCATCGACACATTACTGACTGAGAGCATGTTTTCTAAGTTTCTTCAGGAACTGCGGGAAATTCCGCCAAGACGGTGCGCAGCTGGTATCCCCAGAATACCACGCGAATAAAGCCTTGAACCACCGGGGAGACGAAGAGACACGAGGAAGCCTGATGTGGCTTCCAAACCCTGTTTAACATCCCGCCGGGAACCTAGTGTCCGCCGGAACTTGCTTGAATCAACTGCTCGACCGGAGTGGCAACCTGAAGTAACAGACCGGCCACGGGCTTCTTTGCCTGGCTGATCACTGCGAGTTGCTGGGTCTTCCAGAGGTCCGGCTCTGCCTGCGACTTGCCGAGGTAATCGAGCGCCTGCAACCCGGCAGAACCGAGCATGGCAAGGTTTTGGGAGATCGGGATATCTTCCTGCAGCAGCGACGAGTTTTCGAGCAGCGGGCGCAATTTCGCATCATTGTCGCGCCAGAGCGTCAGCCAATTTCGGATCTGCGCTTCGGCTGCCTGGTCTTTGTATCCGCTGCCGGCGTATTTCTGAACCAGGCTGGCGAATTCGAGAGCGACGCCGCTTTCAGGATAGGCGGCATCGATAAGCCGGTTCAGCGGCGCGTGGAAGTCGATGGGGCCTTTTGATTCGTCCCAACGGTTGTAATCCTTCACCGGTTCGACAACATCGGCGAGCACCCTCAACGAAGAAATTTCGGAATCTCCGGCCATGCGATGAAGCATGCGCTGGCGGGCGGAGAGGTGCTCCAGGCCAAGCCATTCGAGTTCGAGGCTGACGGCGTTCATCCGTGCATACATGGAGGCGGGATCGGTTACTTGCTGAGGTGACCAGAAGCGTTCAGCGACCACGGCATTGCGGGGCCAGATGTGGGAATCGATATTTTCCGGGGTAACCCATTCCGCCCATTGGCAGGACTCGCCTCCGAGAATGCGTTTCTGCTCTTCGGGAGTGAGGTTGGCGGCATCTCCACTCAACGGCTCCACTGCGTAGTGCCGCGCAGCGGGCCACATCAGGTCCAGATAGTATCCGGAGGAAAGGATGCTGCTGTAACCCTGCTTCGCAGCCTGCGCCAGGGAGGCTGGCCCCCGCCAGGATTGCACGACGATGGTCTTCGGCAGATCGGGGTGGAGAATTTCATCCCAACCCACCATGGTCTTGTGGTTCTTGGCGACAATCTTCTGCAGGCGCTCATTGAAGTAGGCCTGCAGGTCCTGATTGTTCTTCATGCCGTGCGAGTGAATGAATTCCTGAATCTTCGGGTTGGCGTCCCACTCCTTTCCGTCGACTTCATCTCCCCCAATATGGAAATACTCGTCCGGAAAGAGCTTAGCCATCTCGGCAATAAAAGTTTCGAGAAATTTGTAGGTGGACTCACGCGTGGGATCGAGAATGGGATCACCAGTTTCGAGCGTGTAAGGACCGGAACCGCTGGCGAGTTCGGGATACCCGATGACCCAGGAACGGGCGTGGCCCGGCATGTCGAATTCCGGGACGACTCGGATTCCGCGGTCGTGGCAGTAGACGATGAAGTCGCGGATTTCCTCCTGCGTGTAATAGAGATTGTCAGAGCCCTTCTCCTGCAGCTTGGGGAGTTTTTTGCTCTCGACGCGGAAGCCCTGATCGTCGGAAAGATGCCAGTGGAGAACGTTCATTTTCACGGCGGCGAGACCGTCGATATTCTGCTTGAGTACATCGATCGGAATGAAGTGGCGGCTGACGTCGATCATCAGGCCACGCCAGGGAAAGCGCGGCTGGTCTTTAATGGTCACCGCCGGAACGGAGAATCCGGCCGGAGTGATTTGGACGAGTTGCAGGAATGTCTGAAGGCCATGCAAGACGCCGAGTGGAGTCGCCGCATTCAGTTGCGCGCCCGAATCTGCGATGGTGAGGCTGTAGGACTCATCTTCGCCTAGTTTCTGGACTTCTTCGCGGCCGTGGTCCGCATGCACGGTCAGCGTAGCTGGCGAGCCGGGGGTGGGGCGAAAAGGAATGCCGGTCTGGCGCGAGAGTTGCGCCGTAAAGCGCTGCACCGCGCTCTCGAGCCCATGGTCGCGGGACCCGTTGATCGCCACAGAGAATGACTGCGTGATAGCCAATTGCCCAGAACCTTGCTGCACGCTCGCGGGCATGGGCATCAGGTTGAGAGCGGGTTGAGACTGCGCGAATGCAGAAGCACTCATGAAAACGACTAGTGATAACAATTTTTGTCCCATAGCCTTTATGAAATGCTTTTGAAATTTAGAAACGAATGCTTGCCACGGATTATTTCGTGGCAAAAAAATCAAAATTCACTCGCGCGTTATCGCTGCGCACTCCTACCGGACCGTCAAATTGCAGCGCAACCGGGCCGAGATCACCCTCCCACACAGTCCGGTCATCGGCTGCGACCATCAGGTTTGAGCCTTTCATCGAGGCTCTGAGTTTGTGTGGCTGGCCGGGACGAATTGCAGCCACTTGGGCGGAGACGCGCGGCTTGAACTTCGTGATGTAGCCGAGATCAAGACACTGCTCGTGCGTGCTCTCCCCGGGATTGCGCTTCACCGACACGGCGATCTTCGTATCAGGAGCAAAGTGCCACATCACATAAACAATGTTGCAGTTATCCTGCGCGCGAAGCTTGATGCCGAACTGGGTCCGGACTTCGCCGCTGCCGAGCCGCGAGACCTGCGCGGTCGGCCCCTGATACGTAAATTTTACGGTGACGTCCTGGCGGGTCTGATACTTCAGGACGGCACGCATCTCTTTCGTCGAAACGCTGAGCCGGCCCTGCGAATTTTCGATCTTCCCATTAGTAACGTGAAAGTCATCCAAGGAAACCTGCGCGTAAGCGGTCGGGATGAGGGCCAGCGCCCAGACGGAGAGCATGCCTCCGAGCGGCGACCGCAGTCTCGTGACTGTCTTCATCGAAAACTCTCAACCAAAAGCGCCCGGCCAGCGATTGAACTAATGTCCGCCGCCCAGCTCGCGAACGATTGCACCGACGAATTGCTTGGCATCGCCAAAGAGCATCAGCGTCTGATTCAGGTAGTAGAGCGGATTGTCGATACCGGCAAAGCCGGGGCTCATGCCGCGCTTGATGACCATGACAGTATGCGCCTTGTCGACGTCGAGAATCGGCATGCCGAAAATAGGGCTGGACTGGTCGGTGCGCGCGGCCGGGTTGGTCACGTCATTAGCGCCGATGATGAGGGCGACATCGGTCTGCGGAAAATCGCCGTTGATTTCTTCCATCTCAATGAGGCGATCGTAGGGGATGTCGGCTTCGGCGAGCAGTACGTTCATATGGCCGGGCATACGACCCGCGACGGGGTGGATGGCGAAGCGGACATCGACACCCTTTTTGGTGAGCGCATCATAGAGTTCGCGGACTTTGTGTTGAGCCTGAGCCACGGCCATCCCGTAACCGGGAACGATCACCACCTTGTTGGCGGCCGAGAGGATCGACGCGGCTTCCTCAGGATTCGCGCTGCGGACAACTCGTTCTTCTTTCGCACCGGCAGCTGCGGTCTGTACCTGTCCGAACGCTCCAAACATCACGTTGGTGAAGGAGCGATTCATAGCCTTACACATGATGACGGAGAGAATGAAGCCGGAAGATCCGTCGAGCGCGCCAGCAACGACCAGGACTTTACTGTTGAGAACGAATCCAAGCAGGGCAGCCGAGAAGCCCGCATAGGAGTTCAAAAGGGAAATAACAGTCGGCATGTCGGCGCCGCCAATTGGCGTTACAAGCAGAATCCCGAAGATCAACGCTACAACCACCATGATGGGGAACAAGATGGTGTTTGCAGGGTTCACTACCAGCGCGACTGCCAGGGCCAGCGCGGCTCCGAGCACGGAGAGGCTGACGATATTCTGTCCACGATAGACGATGGGCCGCTGCGGCAGGATCTCCTGCAACTTTCCGGCAGCGATGAGGCTTCCGGTGAAAGTCAACGATCCGATAATGACTTCGAGGGCGATCTCCCCCATTTGAAAGCGCGTGACGGGCTCGGTGCCTACGTAGTATTCAGCGATACCGATCATTGCGGCTGACAGCGCACCGAAGGCGTGGCTGAGGGCTGTTCGCTGCGGCACGGCGGTCATGTGCACCATGCCCAGAGGAACACCGACTCCGGCGCCAATAATCAGTGGAATCAGGACCCAGCGGTACGCCGTCACTTCGGGATTGAAAAGGGTGGCGATGACAGCGAGGGCCGCACCGACTTCTCCGGCCAGAACACCCCAGCGGGCAGTGGCCGGCGAACTCAGGAACCTGAGGGAAAGAACAAACAGGACAACCGCGGCGATATAGGCGAAGTCGAGATATTGCTGCAGGTCAGCCGCATTCATGATTGTTTCGACCTGCCGGACTTGAACATACGCAGCATGCGGTCGGTGATCACGAATCCTCCGACCATATTGCTGAACGAGGCGGCCACGGCAATCGCACCCAGAACCACGGTCAGGCGTGTCTCGTGGCGGCCGGCGATGATGATGGCGGCGACGACGACGATCGCATCGAGGGCATTGGTCAACGACATCAGCGGCGTGTGCAGGAGTGGTGAAACACGCTTGATGACCTCAAATCCCACGAAGCCGGCAAGGATAAAGACGTAGAGGTTGGAAATAAAATCCGCTGGCATGAGTTCCCTTTACAGTGGTTACGTGTTTACGACAGTCTGTCGCGAAAGCTAAAGTGCCGTCCCTTCCGGACTTCCTTCGCGACTGCCTTGCTTTCCCGGCACTCCCGTGCCGGGCATTCACATTCCTCCGCTGCGCGTCAGCCCCGATGCAGAGCTCAAAATCACGTTGCATTCGCTAACGCGGGCAGCTTGAAAAATTCGCGGACGCGGGTGTTCACGATCTCTCCACCCTGTGTGATCAGGGTTTCGCGGATGATTTCGTCTTGCATGTTCTGCTGCAGCTTGCCATCTTTCACCATGTAGGTGAGGTATGTCGTGAGGTTGCGCGCATACATCTGGCTGCCGTGATACGGAACGCTGCTCGCCAGGTTAATCGCGCCAATAATGTTGACCCCGAATTCTTTTACAGTCTCGCCGGTGCGGGTCAGTTCGCAGTTGCCGCCGCGTTCGGCGGCAAGGTCTACGATCACCGAGCCGGGCGCCATTCCCTTCACCATATCAGCAGTAATCAATACAGGAGACTTCTTCCCGGGGATAACCGCCGCGGTGATAACGACGTCGCTCTCAGCAACCACCTTGCCGAGAAGTTCGCGCTGGCGGGCGTAGAAGCCCTCGTCCTGAGCGGTGCCGTAGCCACGCGCGTCCTGCGCATTCTTGGCTTCGATCGGCAGTTCAATGAAACGTCCGCCGAGACTTTGCACCTGCTCCTTGGCAGCCGGACGCATGTCGTAGGCGGAAGCGACAGCCCCGAGTCGGCGCGCAGTCGAGATCGCCTGCAATCCGGCGACGCCGGCTCCGATGACGAAGACACGAGCTGGTGTAATCGTGCCGGCGGCGGTGGTCATCATGGGGAAGATACGGAGCGAGGTTTCGGCCGCAAGCAACACGGCTTTGTAGCCGCAGATCGTTCCCATGGAGGAAAGGGCGTCCATGCTCTGGGCGCGCGTGGTGCGCGGCATCAACTCGACCGAAAAAGAGGTGACACCCGCGGCGGCAATCTGCTGGATGACCTCTACGGAACCAAAGGGCCGAAGAAATCCAATCAGTGTCTGCCCCTGGCGCATCAAGGGCAAGTCAGCCTTACCCGTCACATCGTTGGAGCCGTAGCAGAGCACTTGTACAACGATGTCGGCTGTGCGGAAGACTGCGCCGCGATCGGGCACGAGCTTTGCGCCTTTTTCCACGTAGAGAAGGTCGGGGTAGCCCGCTTGCTCGCCAGCGCCAGATTCAATGACAACTTCGAGGCCCGCTTTAATCAGATTCGGGATGACGACTGGAACGAGCGCGACTCTCCGCTCTCCGGGATAACTCTCTTTGGGTACTCCGACGATCACGCGATCTTCATCCTTCCTGCTGCGTTTCGATCATTCGCACCGGATTTCAGTTTGCTGGGATGCCGGTGTGCCGGCATCTTTCCACAGGCAATTCGCGAGTTCCGTGACATGAGTCACACGATCAACAAGAGGCAGACTGGAAACAGTATCAGATTGGCAGGGGGAACTGGAAGTTGCGGTGAATGGGAACCCCAGTTCGACGAGCTAAGAGCTGTCGCGGTCCGCCAGTCCGGACTTGAACCAAAATGGTCCTGCAAACGGACTGTGGCTGGCGAAATCCACTGACCGAAGGTTCTCGCTTAGTTCCTGCATGGGACCTCCTCATCATTTTGGAGAGAACCGATAGTGCCATACGCGGGCCGCACCGATAAGGTTCGTGTCTTCTCCAAGCGATGCCAGAATTATCTTCGTTTTTTCCGCGGGAACGAACCGGCAGCCGGCGCGAATGACATTGCGAATGCCGTCGAGAAACAGCTCCGAGCTCTTCATGACGCTGCCGCTCAGAACGATGGCGTCGGGAGTGAACAGGTTAATGAGATTGGCAAGGCCAAGGCCGAGATAAAAAGCTTCGTGCTCGACGGCCTTTAGCGCGAACGCGTCACCTTGCCTGGCAAGTTCGCAGATTCGTTTCGCCGACATGCCTTCGCGGTGCGGGTAGTCGGGTGCGGCATTCTTCTCGAACCAGGCGAGCATACCGGGTCCGGCGGCGAGTGATTCCCAGCACCCTCGGAATCCGCAGCTACAGGGAGGACCGTTGGGATCGACGACCTGGTGTCCAACTTCAGGATGGGCACCATCGACACCGCGGTAGAGTTGGCCATCGAGGATAATTCCGCCACCGATGCCGGTCCCAACCGTGATGTAGATCAGGCGTTTTCGATCGCGGCCAACACCCCAGCCAGCTTCCGCGAGGGCCGCTGCGTCGCCATCGTTTTCGAGTGCGACGCCGACCTTGAAAATATCGGCCAGATCCCGGACCGGGCTTTTTCCGCGCCAGCCGGGCAGGAAGTCGACATCTCCAAACTCGCCTAGGATGGGATCGACGGGCCCCGTGGAGCCGATTCCGATGCCGGTGAGTTCGGCGCCCGCCTCGCGGTTCGTTTCGCGCAGCATGGCTGCAATCGACTCAATGCCGGATGAGTAGCGGTCGGGGTCGGTTGGAGTTTGCCTGCGCGAGAGAACTTTGCCGTTCTCGTCGACCATGCCTACTGCGATTTTCGTTCCGCCTATGTCGACTGCGCCGATCATCGTGCTGACATCATACTTTGTCGCCGGCGGATGACGCGAAAGGAGCAACCGCGAAAGCCACGAGGGTCCACGAACGAGAATTCTCGGCGTAAATCCTAAATCGCTTGCGCGTCCTGCAGTTCCTTCTTCATCCCTGCCCAACTGGTTCGAGTCGACTTTTCGGGCGTGCCGCCCCCGCTCCAGTGGGTCTCAAGACTGACGGCAAAGTGGTATCCGTCACGCTTGAGGGCTTTGAATTGTCCAGTCCAATCGATGATGCCGCCGCCCATTGGAGCCCACTCGTATCCCTTCGCGTTCCTGACCGCGTCTTTGCAGTGGCAATGGCCGATGCGGTCTTTGGGCAGAAGATTGTAGCCATCAGGATAGGGAACTTCCCCGAGCGTGGCGGCATTGCCGGGGTCCCAATTGAGCATCAGATGCGGCGACTTCACCGCGGCGAGGACCTTGGCTGCTTCCGCACCGGTTGCGGTGTTGCACGCTGGTTCATTTTCGAGGACCAGAGTGATTCCGTGTTCGCCGCACTTGTTTGCGGCCTGCAATAACTTGTCGTTGATCGCGGCACGATAAGGTGCCTGATCCTCGAGGCGCCAGAAATCAAAACAACGAACGCGGTCGGTTGAAAACGACTTTGCCATCGCGATCGCGCGATCGAGAACTTCGTCCTGTTGTTGCAGGCTGAAGTTTGCGCCGAAAGATGTCGCCTCGCTAAATTTCGATTTTGGAGCTCCGGGCCAATCCACCTTGAAGAGCGGGCTGGCGATATCGGTCACTTTGAGCTGGAAGCGGTCGAGGATACGGCGGGCCTCAGTGACCTCGTTCTGATCGAGGCTGACAATGTTCTTCTTCCACATGCTGCGCAGTTCGATCCATTTCATCCCGAATTCGTGAGCGGCGATTTCGCAGGCGTGCTCGAAATCCTGCGAGATCTCGTCATTGATAACGGAAATGCGGAATGGGGATTGGGAGTCAGGCAGCCATGGAAAGCTCTTGGCGAAAGGAAGAGCAGCCACAGCGGCGACCCCGCGTGTGAATTCACGGCGGGAAAAGAGAGTGGGCATGGTTACTCCTTGAGCGGAGTGAGAGGTGTCAAATTTAACATGCGGAGCGCACGGTTCATGCGGAGGGTGAACGGCAGGCCCGCGGAAGGTGAGATTCAGGTTCTCTGTAGGCTTGGACGCTTAGGTAACCTCGGGATGGTTACCCTCGGCGTGCGTTGGTCTTTCCTTCACTTAAAGATTACAACTTGGGAAAATATGGCGGGCCAGGTGGGGATCGGATTTTTGTGCGCAAAACAAAACGCCCCAGACTCAGTTTTGAGTCTTGGGACGTCTGTTGATCAGCCCTCCCCCAAGTGCTGCTCGAGGACAACTCTAATCCCGAGCCCAAACCGGGTAAATGGCTCTAGAGTGCCATATGGAGCACGAACGGGTAGGTGGGCCAAAAAGCCCAAAGCCCGCGCTGGACGGGAGCTACAGGGGACGTTTTGAGCCGGAAATCGTAGCCAGAAGCGCGTCATCGGCCCCATCACTTGCCAGGCGCTTCCGGGCCGCAGCATTCAGGTCAAAACTGACCCCGTAAGTGCTGACCAAGGTCGACATCCGCTTGGGAGTAATACCACCCGTAAGGCCAGCCTCGATCTCGGCCAGCGAAAAGGAGACCGACTTTTGGTCGGAAGGCGCGGGGGTAGACTTTTTCACGGGTTCGGGAGTGCGCCACTCGGCCTCCCTGGTGCTGATCAGGCCCTGGCTCAGCATTTCGGAGAGGTGAGCCTGGGCCTTGGCATTTTGTTGCCGCGCGGCCTTGCGATACCACGCCGCTGCCTGCTGGACGTCTTTCTCGGTCGCGATTCCGTTCTGGTACATGTATCCCAGCGTAGCTTCCGCGCCGACATAGCCCTGGTCAGCAGATTTTCGGAGCCATTTCAATCCCTGGGCGGTATCCTTGGCGACCCCGTTTCCCTCCATGTATACGGCTGCCAGATCATATTGGGATTTGGCATCTCCGGCCTGGGCCTTGCTGATTAGACTCGCAATATCCGGAGACTGGGCGAGCAGGGGCCCGGCGAAGACAACGACCAGGAGCGCCGACGCTGCAGCAAGAAGCCGTTTCATCACATTCACTGGTGGCCGATTCTAAGAACGGTTCAGGGTCGAAGTCAACGAAAATGCCTCCAGCGATTCCACCCACAACGCTCCGATGTCCGCAGTTAATCATGAGCCTACCGCTTGACACGACCGGGTTTCTGCATGAGCATGACCGACAGTGTCCGTGATCTTCGGGCTCCATCCCTGTTGGCGAGCCCGGAACCTGACTCTCAACCGAACGTGATGCAATGAAATATTGCCCCGCCTGCCACCGAACCTATCCCCTGGACTACAACGTGTGCCCGGCGGACCAGTCGGAGCTGCAAAGCGCTCATGAGTTGCAGCCCGGGATGGTGATCCGCAATAAATACGAAATCCTCGAGCGAATCGGAATCGGCGGCATGGGCTTTGTTTACCGGGGAAGGCACACGACATTCAACGAGCTCTGTGCCATCAAGATTGTTAATGATGTCATCGCCAACGACGCGAACTTCCTGCAGAGATTCCAGACTGAAGCGGTAGTAAGCCGTAAGCTGCGGCATCCGAACGCAGTGCGTGTGGATGATTTCGACTACACCGAGGATGGCCGCCCCTTCATCGTGATGGAACTGGTGGAGGGCCAGAACGTCGGCGAGATTCTGCAAAGCGAGGGCGTATTCCCCGTCCCACGCGCGGTGAGCATCACGGTCCAGGTGGCGCGGGCTTTAGGTTACGCCCACAAAATGGGAATCGTTCACCGGGACATCAAGCCGGGAAACATTCTCCTGATGAAGGACGAGCAGGGCCAGGAAGTCGCAAAGGTGCTGGATTTCGGCATCGCGAAGTTGCGAGAGGCGTTTGAAGGCGCAAAACCGGGGATGACCATGACCGGCATGGTCGTGGGCACCCCGTTATACATGTCGCCTGAGCAGTTCATGGGAAAGAAGGCCGGCGAAATCGACGGCCGCACCGATCTTTACTCGCTCGGCGTGGTGCTCTATCAGATGGTGACCGCGTGCCTGCCGTTTGAAGGCGACACGCTGTATTCGATCATGCTCCAACACATGGAGGGAAAGGTCAGGCCTCCGCACGAAGCGAATCCGGATTCGCACATTCCGGAATCTCTTTCGCAGGTGATCCTGAAGGCAATCGACAAGACGCGGGAAGCGCGCTATCAAACCGCAGACGAAATGATCGCCGCGTTGAGCGCAGTCGTCGGCGATGAAATCCCGTCTGCTCCTGCCGCGCACGACATCGCTCCGGTTGCCCCATCGACTGGTGCGGTGAGCGGTCGGGTGCCAGCGGTTCCACCGCCTCCCGCGCCAACCTCGACGTCCCCAAGAAGTACGCAGAGATTAGCACCACCGATTGATGCGGCCCCTTCGTCACAAAGCGCGGGAACTCCGAGCCAGAAAGTCACCCCGGTGCCGACTGTCCCGCGAGTGCCTCCACCACCGGCACCATCAACCGGACGCAGGACGGACACGGTCCCGTTTGAGACGGTTCCGACACCGGTCAAAGCAAGTCCGCCGCCCGCGAAGACTCCCGTCCCGAGCCAGCCTGATTCGCGCTTCGTGAAGAGTGCCGAACAGCATCTTTTCCTGCAGCCTAAGAAAGTCCGCGCCAGGAATCTAGGGATCGTTTTCGTTCTGGTGATTGCGGCTCTTCTCGTCGCCGGCGCGGGCCTCCTGAAGTATCGAGCGATCCGCCGAATTCGCATCGAAAACGCAGTGATCGAGAAACTGAACGCCGCCCCCTCGGCAGCTCTTCATAACGTGAGGGTTTCGGTGTCGGACAAGCACGACGTCACGCTCGACGGCAAGGTCCCGACGTTGGAAGACTTCGCCATGGCCGATGCTGTGGCCGCATCCGTTGACGGCGTTACCTATGTGAATAACCGCCTGATCGTGCCCGCCCCTCCTAAAGTCGAAGGCCAGAAGACGGTGCCGCAGGAATCCGCCGATTCTTTGATTCAGAAGGGGATGGATTTTATGGATGCCGGCGACTATCCCTCGGCAATTGATTGCTTCACCAAGGCCTCTTCTGATGCCACCAGCGGGCCAAAGGCTCAGCAACTGCTGCAACAGGCGCAACGAGCGCAGGCAACCGAAGAAAAATTGATGAAGAATCGGTCTCCAAAATAATTTCCAAAATAAAAAAGCTGCGGCCGGGTGAAGGACCGCAGCTCTCTTCGACTTTTTACAAGATCACGAGCCCTGACTGAACGCTTCCTTCACGACCTGTGCCTCGGTCTGATCGGCAGCCTGCTGCTGGTCTTCCAGGGCCTTGGCGGCGCTGTTATCGGGCGGCGGCGGCGGAACATCAGATGGGGTCGTGTTCGTATCGGGCGCTTTAGGCAAGCCATTTGAACCTTGCTTGGCCGCCAGGTCTTTCATCCCGTTGTCGATTTGCTCCTGGAAGTGGTTGTACATTTCCTGGAGATCGTCAACGCTGACGAGAGCCTGCTTGCCGATACCGCACTCCGATTTCCTGCTGGCAGCGACAGTCACCGTTACATTGTGATCCTGATCCGGCTCGTCAGACATACGGGTGATGACATCTCCCTGTGTGAGCTGGCACTCTTGCCCGTCGACGTTCAGAGTCATGTCGCTGGCGACAACGAATGTCCGGCGAATGGGATCGAGAGCGGGCGGGACTTCATCATTGCTCGACTGCGAAGCCTGACCCTGATCGGACGAGCCCTGGTTGGGCGAACTCTGGTTGGAAGAACCCTGGTTGGATGAGCCCTGGTTCGCGGACGCTTGTTCAGCGGCGATCTGCGCTTTTACTTCGTCCGCAATCGCCTGCTTCACTTCTGGACTCAGGGTTACCTGCTGGGAATTGGAGCCGCTGTCGTTCCCTCCGTTTCCTTGCGCTTGCTGGTCCCCTTGACCGTTCCCGCCACCATTGTCAGCGGTATTGTCGCCGCCATTTCCGCCTCCGTTGTCGCCTCCGCCGGCTGCTCCTGCGGCGGCTTGTGCTCGCGCAGCGTAGGCGGCCTGCAGGTTTGCGGCAATCAAATAGTCCGTCAGCCAGAACGCTGCTGACGGGTATGTCGGGTACGGCGCGAAGTATCCTCCGTAATATCCGTACCAGGGCGCACCGCCCCATCCCCATCCGTAGTAAACGGGAGCGGGCCATGGATTGTACGCCCAGCCGTAGTAGACGGGGTGGTAGTAGAACGCCGGATGATATCCGTAATAGCAGCAATAGCCGTGGTAGGAATACGAGCGATACACGCTGGTATAGGTCACATGGTTCACGACGACGGTGCGCGAAACGTAGGTGCGTCCGCCGCGTGTCACGTAGGCACGCTGCACGTAACCGGAGTGTCTACCCGTGCTCACCACGCGGGCCCCGTTATGCATGCTCTCTATGTGGCGGCTGCCGTTGAGGCCGTGGCTAATCTGCATTCCGTTGCGGTTAATGGAGCGGATTTGCCCATTGGGCCGCAGACTCGCGGTCCCTCCTCCGCGCAGCGAGACTTGCCTGCCTGGAAGCGGGCGGCTACCTGCCCGTCCGAGATTGCCGGTCGTGCGGCCGTTCATGCCCGCGCGGCCACCCATTCCCGGGCGAGAGGTCCCGTTCCGGCCAAGAGTTCCGTTCCCGGGCCGAGAGAAATTGCCATTCCTGTTGCCCATAGTCCCGGGCCGATTGCCTACTCCGGGCCGATTGCCCATTCCAGGCCGATTGGCGGCATTTCCCGCGCCCGGCCGGGCTCCGCCCATATTGTTGGGACGGCCTCCCGTTGGACCTGCGTGATTCGCATTTGACGGATGGCTTGCCTGCGGACGCGCTGCTGGAGCACTTGCATGCGAAGGCGCGCTCACATGTGGGGCGGATGGAGTGCTGGATTTGTGCTGGGCGGCCGCTCCGCCGGCCAACATGAAAACCAGGAGAACGAGAAATACAAGGCGAAGAGCGGTTACGCGGTCTTGCGTGCTAGTCATTGCGGAACTCCTAGGGAGCCGATCCATACTAGTTGTGATACCCCGGAAAGAAACGTTTCAGGCGAACGGGACACAATGCTCCAGTAGGTAGCGCAACCGGTCAGCCGCGCCAGCTGGGGGGACTAGGAGCGGTGCAATTTTGACCCCCTTGAAACTTGCAAGTCAAGAGAAATCCAGCCACTTCCGGCGTTTTCGGTGACTGATGTCACATTACCCGCCCAGATACCAGCGGCTTTGAAAAATCGCCCGCCGAACGCCCCAGCGGTGAATGCCTACACTGGCTGGCAACGACGGAGGGCCGAAATCCCGCCGGATTTCCGAACCTACCAGTTGCTTCCTGCAATCGCCGTCTCTTGGCAGATAGTGGCTCAGAAGCGCGGTATAATCGCCCCGCGTGACTATGCTGTAGCGGCCGTCCGAAGGGGGTGCAGACCGGGCGGGCGCTTCGCAGCCGCGAAGGCGTACCGGTTCGCGGCAGCGCGTCCACAATCAAGGAACTTCGGGAAATGGAATTTTCGGACAAGTACGATCTGCTCGAGTCACTCACCAGCGGCGCCGTAGAAACATTCATCGCCAACGACAAGAGAAGGAACGAGAAGGTGCTGGTTCACATTCTTCATTGTGAGCCACAACGGCCGAATCAGCCGACCGTGCAGTGGGTGCTCGAAGGTTTTCGCAAAGCCGCCCCCGAACCCGCTGGCGTGGTGATGGACACAGGGAAATACAGCGGAACGCTCTACGCTTATCTGGTCACCAGTGTCCCGGAAGCGACGGCACTGCAGAAATGGATCCAGCAGTACAACCTGCGAAGGACTGGCGCACATGAAGTTCCCGCTCCTGCCGCTTCACCCGCTGCTCCTCCGCCCAAGGCGGCACCTGCGGTCGATCAGAACGCGACTGCAGAGATGCCAGTGCCGGATATGGCGCGAGTACCGGTGCAGTTCACTCAGATATTCCGCGAGTTCGGATCGAACTCGATTACCCCTCCCGCCGATATACCAAAGGCGTCCGAAATTCCGCTGCGGGGAGTGCCCAGTCTCGATGACCCCGAGCATCCATCCGGACTGCAGGCCGCGCCATCGTGGGACACGGCGGCATCCGGCAGATATTCTTCTCCGAAGCTGGATTCAACTCCCCCGGCGCCCGCGGCAAAGCCGCCGGATCCTTTCTTCTCTTCGGAATTTTCGGTGAAGAGCTTTTCCAGCGAAACAACGCCTTCGGCGCCGAAGAACAATGCCAAGGCAGGGGAGTTCACCAGTTTCTTCCAGGGGCCGTTCCGGCCCGATGTTCCATCGGATGTTCCTCCGGTCAGCTCGATCCCGAGCGAACCACCCCAAAGATCTGTCGGAGGTTTCACCGAAGTATTCGGCGCAGTGTCAGCGCAGCCGGAGCCAATCGTACCGGCGGAATCAGCGAAGAAATCCGGGTCGGGAACCGGATTCACCGGATGGTTCAGCGATCCTGATATTCTCACGCGCGGTCCTGAATCCCCAGCTTCCGCGGCTCCTCCAGTCAGTTCCGTGAACGACTCGGCATCCGTCTTTCCCTCGCCGTCGAAACCGCCACTGGCGACACCCCCAGCGCCACCGCAGCCGATAGCATCGTCTCCAGCGCCGCCATCTTTTCCAATTCCGACGCCAGTCATCCCGAAACCGCCTGCAATGCCGTCGGTTCCATCCAGTCCGGAAGGGGCAACGCGTGCATTCTCGGCGCCATCGATCGAACCCATCCCACTCCAGTCCACACCACAATTCTCGGGTCCGAGTCCTTATACGCAAGTGATCTCGATGAGACCTCCAGTTTCAATGGATGGAGCGGAAACCGCGACTCAAGAGAAAAGCGCGGGAGGCGCTGGCGCTGGCATGAAGCTTCCGGAGATCAAGCCCCCGCAGATTTCTGCCCCGCCAATGGCGGCGCCCAAGATTACGCCACCCAGAATCGCTGCGCCCAAAATTGCTGCGCCCAAACTCAGCGCGCCGAAATCGGAAGAGGCGAAGCCTCCAGTCTCCTACTGGCCGCTGGTTATCACTCTGACGATCTTGTTCTGCCTGGCAGTTCTGCTGGTGCTGTACTTCGTCTTGAAGCATTAATGGGGAAGGGTCCCCGCGCGGAGTTCGCTCAGTTTGATTGCGGCAGCAGGATCAATAATTCCAAGGTTGGGTTCGGCAGTTCTCCGGGGACATAAGCGGCGAAGTTGCGGGCGCGATTTACCGCTTCCCACGCGGGTCCGGACTGGTTCAGAGCAAAATACTGGTACTTCAGCTTTACCGGAATCGCGCTCGGCGGATTGCTCAAATGTCGAAGCTGGATTCCCGGCAAAGCCTGTTTCACCAGGTGCTCGATGTGCGTCGCTGAACAGACTTTCACCAACTGCGGCACCTTCTGGATGATCGTCTGCTCCGTGGTTTCCGCACTCACGGCGAGGTACATCCGGGTATTGTTCAGATACTTGTCCTGATCGATGGCAGTTCCGTAAATCGAATTCTGAACAAGCCGGAGCGGAAGCGAGACCAGATTGGTGGGCACCACTGTTTCCAGAAGCGCGCGCAGCTTCTCGTCTAATTCGGAAAAGATCGGCCCCAGCGAATCATGCACGTAGAGCGGAAGATCTCGCGGTCTCATTTTCTGCGAGAAGGTCGTGAGCGATCCCGCCAGCGATACCATGGCTGCGTAGAGTTCCTCCGGATGACCCATCTTGCTCTCGAACAGGTGCGAGAACACCGGAAAGTTTGAGTTCACCGTGTACAACAGCCAGAAGTTGGCAATGTCAGACGCGGTGAAATCCGCCAGGCTCTGATTCTTCTGCCGCCGGCCGGCCGAAAGCTGGGTGCTGCGAGCCGAGAGCAGTTCTACCAATCCTCGAAGAAGCCCGACGAGATATTCGCTGGCGCCGATTTCAATTAGTGGCGGAATGAACCGCGGATTTAGCTGGTAAGTCCCAGCCGGAGTGCGCTCGACATTGGCAATACGCAAGACCGAGGCGCCCTCGCGATTCTCCGACTCAGCCAGCAAGCGCATATTCTTTCGCGCCACCTGGATAGGCTTTTCGCCCAGGCCGGTATTCTCATCACGAAACGCCGTCACCTCGGCCAAGTAACGGGTTCCCGCCTCGGTTCCGCCCGAAACGTTCAGACCGCGTTGTCGGTAGTCGGGAATCGCCAGATAGATATCCAGGCTTTTCGTTCCTGGCTCAAAGAATTCTTCCAAAGACTTGGACGGAGGCGGAGGATCCGCATCGGGGATGTCGAACAGAAGACCGTCGGGAAAGATCCCGGCTGCACGCGTGACCGCAAATTGCCCTTCCGTCAGCAGTTCTCCGTTGATCGCCAGATCCCGAAAACCCCAGGGGCAGAACTTGAGGGCTTGCAGGCGGAAATTCAGAGTGTCTTCGAGAAAGCGATCCTGGACCTGCAGATGCTGCGGGGTAAGGAATGTCCCTTTGGTCCAGAGAACTGGCTTCAGTTGCTTCATAGGCGATCAAACGGTCTATCGGAAAACCGCGCCAGAATTGACAGTTCCGTTTTCGACACGGTTGCCCACAATAACAATTCTTGCGGCAGGAAGCAAAGGGCGAATCCAGGCAGGGCGAGCTCTAAGCTGGCAGGAGAGGAAAAACAGGGGCTCAAGCAAAATGCGGGCGATTACTCTTGATCGGAATCAGAACCCCAAAGGCCTTCCATGAACTTCAGCCATTCCCGGGTTCTGCCGCGCAGAATGCGGTGCGTATTGCGGGAAAAAACGGCGAGTCCCAGTTCGCCTCGTGCGCGACGCAGGACCATGCGGATTTCGTCAACGACGTCTTCCGGGATGAGTTTGTTGTCTTCAAGGCTCTCCAACAACTCGAACATGTCAGGGGCGGCGGCAATCAGGCTAGCGTTCGCATTGCCATCGGCCTTCCCCTCAGCAGAAGCGACCGGCACTCCGCCGCGATCGACGACGCGCGTCCATTTCTTGGGATCTATCCGCCACATTCCTGAAGTGACCTTGGCCCTTGACATTTACTACTCCTTAAATCCGGACTTCGAACCTAAGTATCCTATCGTCAATAATCTAAGATGCAGTCACCGGGTTCAAGGTTACTAAGGTTAGACCTCTGTTAACGGCTAAGATACGTCCTGTACGGCATTCTTAAACCGCTGAATCTATGCGGTTTCAGCGAACGTCGTGGAAACGCGCGAGGAGTTTGTCACTCATTGGGCTGGATGCCCAGTCTCTGTGCCTCCTGTTTCATCTTGCTAAGTTCGAGCGTCGCATCTTGAATCTGCTGATCGGTGACGCCGCTGTTCGGATCATTTTTCTGCTCAAGCATCTTCCTTCTGGCCTCCGCTTTGCGGCGGATCAGAAGTTGCATCACTTCAGCAACGCTGTCTAGAGCGGCATTCGCCTTTGGTCGATCGATCCCCAATAACTGAGTCTGGCGAGCGACGCCAATCAAATCAGTAACGGCTTTGGAGAACTGAGCCTCAGAGATGGACCCAGGGGTCCGCTTATCCTGATCGAGAAGGTTTTGCACCGCATCCGCTTTGCGGTCTCCCACAATGCCGATCGCTCTCGCGACCAACTCCATTGCCCCGGTCTTCTGTGATTGATCCGCGCCGAGCAACTGACGTTGCCTCTCAGCGCCGAGCACGCGCTGAACATGGTAGGTAATTTGCTGATCGGGAACTGAATTGGGAGAGCGCTCTTCCTGATCGAGAATTTTTTCAAATGCCTCGTTTCGCATCTCGCCGACCCTGGTAGTCGCCTTGGCAATCTGTTGCATCATCAATGTGACCCTGGGATCGTTGCCATCGCTGAGCTTCGAGACATTACGGGCCTCGTCCAACCCTCGTTGAACACTGACTGTGATTTGATCCTCCGTGGCTGCGGGATCATCCAGAATGGCTCGAACCGCCTCGGTGGCCTCGGTCAAATGATCCGAATCTGTCGATCCAAGCCATTGTTCTTTCTTCTCGTCAGGTTTCTTGTTCGGTTTTGCTGGAGAGGTGGAGTCAGAAGAGCCTGTCGGAGCATGGGGCTTTTGATGATGCGTCTTCGCATGCAGGCCAGGATGCTTCGCCGGAGGCCGCGACCCGGTCCCCACAGGTCCCCGCCGCGGCGGATCGTGGGAAAAAATATAGATGGAATAAGGTTTTCCAGAGCCCGGCGCCGGAAGATCCTTTACTTTCCTCCAACCTGCACCTGGCGGAGGAGAGCCTGCGGGCACAGCGGTGAGATCATCGGTGGGCCGTCGCAGTCCAAGCTTGACAGCTCTCAACATTACGTCTTGCTGTTCGACCTCATCCAGGCCGGGTGGCGCGGCGAGGGTCTCATCTCGAACGATCTTTGTGTCGGGCACGGAACGATCACTCTCCTTCTTGTCAACTCGTCGAACAGAAAGCCCTCATCTGCATCGACACATCAAATAGCACTCAATTTTCAGTTTCTCAACCGTTGCATTCGTAAATGACTTTGCTAGAATGCCCGACAGCGCTGGGGGTTTTGCATATGCCGATGCAAGTTTGCATGGGGGCGACTCTGATGTGCACCATGGGGATGGCTCCAAGCTCGCTGATGGTGCTCCCCACGAACATGGTGCTGACCGACGAAGTGCCCGACGCCAACATCATGGACAACATCCCTTTGGTGAACATCATGCCGTTCGGCATGTGCATGTCGCCGGCGAATCCCGAAGTCGCAGCCGCCACGGCAGCTGCCATGGGCGTTCTTACTCCGATGCCGTGCATTCCAGCGACCGTCGCGCCCTGGGTGCTAGGAGCGCCAACAGTTCTGCTTGCAGATATGCCCACGCTCGACAATACCTCCACGTTGATGTGCATGTGGGCCGGCGTGATCAGCATCATCATGCCGGGCGAGATGACGGTGATGGTCCCATAGAGTTTCGAGTGCCAGATTTGCGTCGTCGTCAATCTCCGCTTCCAAAGGATCCGATCTGCCGCACTGCACTCTGCTCGATGACCGAACGGTCGTAAATGACGGCGTCCATGAGTCGATGATTGGGATGAGGGTGCGGCAAATGAGCCGGTGGACCTTTCGTCTCTTTCTTTTCCCCGGACTCCGCCAACGCATCTCCAGCCTTATCCTGCAGAAGGTTGAGCGCAACCTCGACGGGAATCGCCCATCCTTTTGATTTGCCCAGAACCGCCTTCAGTCCTTCGATGCCGGAGGTCAGCGGCGTTGATCCGACCATCTTGACTGCACCCGAGGACGCCGCTTGTTGCAGGTTCTTTCCTTCGATCAGCCCTTTTGGAACCTCTAGCACCGACTTGGCTTTGGCCCACACGATTGTCATCCCGATTCTGCCGGACAGCGAGCCAATCTCCTCGATCGCCTTACCCGCCTTCAGATCCGCTAGTCCCAATACAAGATTGGTACCGAAGGTGGCGATCGCCTGTCCTTTTTTTCCAGTGTCCTCATAAACGAAGCCCGCTTTCATGCCCGATCCAACGCCCGTGAAGATGATCGTCGCCGTACCGCCGCTGACGTAAGTAGCTCCTACCATCACGAATTCTGCCGAGGCGTCACGAACGATCTTCAGCCCCTTGACCCACGCTTCTCCGGTACTGACCGCGCTGTCGATGTTATCCATCGTCTTGCCTTGAGCTTCGGCCTGCATATCCTGGAAGGCGTCGCGGTCATCGTCAGCCTGCTCCATCATCTGGATGAGCCCGTTGATTTGCGATCGCATCGAGCCTCGCGCTGCGGCGTAAAACCTCCTCAACTCGTTTTCCGTTTGCGTCGTGGTTTCGATCGCAACCTTGTCCCAAGGCACTTCCACTGTGTGCAAATCAGGCAGGCGCAGGCCCAAAGCCCACCAGTCCCGCTCACCTCTTTCAGTCTTGGTCTCCGCCTTCGCTCTCACTGCGGCCGCACGCTTGCAGCTTCGGATGATCCGCGTTAGACCATCCCAATTGATTTCATATATGCCGTCGTTGGATCGAAGTGTTTCCCAGGCCATCGAACCCTCCTTGGCAACTCAGAGGTCACCGGTGCAAGAGCCCCGAGAGGGGTGGTTAATCTTCCGAAGCGCTCGGAAGTCTTAGTTCATCTTCGTGCCCTTGCTACCGTCGTCGGCCGTGTCAGGATCCTCCGGCGCGTCTGGAGAATCGGGGCTGCCCGAGCTGGGGTCGGACGTGCTCGCAGGCGAACTGCCGCTATTGAGGTAGACAAAAGGCGTGCCCGTTACAAACACACCGGCTGGGCCGATATCAATCGAATTCGCTCCCGAACTCAGGGTGATTCCCGCGGGGCATTCGATCACGATGCCCGCTTCCCCGCTCAAATGGATGCTCATCGCGCTCATCGCATAACCCATGGTGATCGAATCGTTCTTGCCTTGCGACACCGATAGCGACACGTTGCCGGTCACGCTCTCTTTCTGATCGCCGGTCACGCTGAGCGACTTGTTGCCCGTCACGCTTTCTTTCTGATCTCCGGTGACATTCAGCGACAGGTTTCCCTCGATCTTTTCGAGGTGATTTCCCTTTACATGCAAATGCTTGTCAGCCTCGATCATCTCCTGCTGGTTCGTCTTGACGATCAGGTGGCGATTGGCGCCGATGTATTCGCGCGAATCGTTCTCCACGCGCAAATCCATATCCTTCTCGGCGTTCATGAAGATCTGTTCCTGACCCTTCAGATCCTCAAAGCGCAGCTCGTTATAGTTATCACCGCTCCCGCCTTTGGAGCTGCGGGACTTGAAGGTACTGCGCGTCTGATAATCCGGGAGTGTGTACGGGGGCATCTGGTTGGCATTGTAGACACGCCCTGTGATCACCGGACGGTCCGGATCGCCCTCAAGAAAACTCACCAGCACTTCCTGACCGATGCGCGGGATCCACATCGCTCCCCAGTTTGCACCCGCCCAGGGCTGGGAGACGCGGATCCAGCAGGAGCTGTTTTCGTTCTGCTGCCCCAGCCGATCCCAATAGAACTGCACGATAACGCGGCCGTACTTGTCGACCCAGATTTCTTCGCCGGACTTTCCGACCACCAGCGCCGGCTGCGGCCCTTGCACGAACGGCTTCGGTGTGACTCGCGCCGGGCGATACGTCACCGAAGCAGGAATGCAGCTCAGATTGTTGGAATAACTTTCATTGCCGGTTGTTCCTGCGGCTCCGTATGTCTGCCCCATCGACACGAAATGGCGGACCTCGGTGACGATATAGTTTGTGTTCTGATCGGAGCGGTAATGGTTCTTGAGCTCAAACGAGTAGCCCGACATCAGGCCCCGGCAGTTACCAGTGGCCGAGATCACGAGGTGACCCGCCTCCTCCTCCTGCATGTGCACTTTAGCGACAGTATCCCCTTCATCCTTGTTCGTATGCAGACCGGGATAGTCGAAGAGTTCCAGTGGCTGGCTTGCCGAAAGATTGACCACGGTCGGATCATTGGCCAGCAGACTCGTTGAAGGAGTGGTGAAGTTGTAATCGGTCACCGTGTACTTTCCGGTGCGCACCTCCTGGCCGATGTGCCAGTGATCGATCGCCTCCGGATCGTCCAGACCGCCAACCTGCGTATCGTAAGAAATCGGCGAACTCGGGCAAGCCGGCAGGGTGCTCGACTGATCGGCCATGACCAGCGTGTGCTGTCCCTCCGTGGAGTGATCGAAGTAGTAGAAAATCCCGAACTCTTCCATCAGACGTGAGACGAAGTTGAAGGACGTCTCGCGATATTGCACGCAATACTCGAGCTGGGGATAGCTGCCCTGCAGGTTGTTCCGGAAATCTTTGAACCCAAAAAGATTGAACACCTTGCTGATGATGTCGGGAACAGCCATGTTCTGAAAGATCCTGCAATCGGACTGGCGCGTGAGAAACCAGAGCCATGGCACAACCTCGGCATGGTAGTGCGTGAAGAAGCGATCGTCGGTTCCACCTTGCGTGAAGCGGCTGACGTATCCACTGATGTAGCGCGGCGTGCCATCCGGCAGGTTGATCCTGATTGAAACCTTCTGTCCAACGATGTCCTTGAACGAAATCGAATCGTTATCGTGAGCCAGCAGGTTCAGGTCGTAATGGAAGAGACGGGAGATCCCCTCATCGCCCGTCAGTTCCTGGAGCAGAAGCACATCCTTGCCCAACGGAGTGTCGATGGCAATGAACCGATTGTTTTGCGTGTAAGTTGTGTCTGGCACGGTTTTGCTCTCTCTGACCACTCACACGGATTGCGCCCGGAGTGGGATTACCCTTGTGATCCGCCCCGCCCACTATTGATAGACAAAGGCGCCGTCGGTTCCAATTCCGACATGAATGCGCTCCATGGCTTCACCCGCGGCCATGCCACCCAAAAGCTGGCGCGAGATATCCGGAAGCAGCGTGTTGGTCAAAATGTTGTCGACATTGCGGGCGCCGCTCTCTACTTCGGTGCAGCGCTTCGCGACCTCGTCCACAAGAGAAGTGTCGTATGACAGTTGGACCTTGTGGTTCTCTTGGATACGGCGCTGAATCTTGGCCAGCTTCAGGCGGATGATCTGCTTCAGGTTCTCGTCGCGGATGGGCATGTAGGGAATGATGACCATTCGCCCGAGGAATGCAGGCTTGAAAATCTTGTTGAGTTCCGGCTTCAGGGCTTTGAGCAGCCCCTCTGGTCCCGGCATTGTTTCAGGATCGGCGCATAATTTCGCCAATGTGTCTGTCCCGGCGTTCGTGGTCAGAATGATGATGGTGTTCTTGAAGTCGATCTCGCGTCCTTCCCCGTCCTCCATGTTCCCCTTGTCGAACACCTGGTAGAACAATTCGAGAACATCCGGATGCGCCTTCTCGACTTCGTCGAGCAGGACAACCGAGTACGGACGGCGCCGGACTGCCTCCGTCAACACACCGCCTTCGCCGTAGCCGACATATCCCGGAGGTGAGCCCTTCAAGGTGGAAACTGTATGAGCTTCCTGAAATTCCGACATGTTAATCGTGATCAGGTTGCGCTCCCCGCCATACAGCAGATCGGACAGGGCAAGGGCTGTTTCGGTCTTCCCTACGCCGCTCGGTCCCACGAGCATGAACACACCGATCGGCTTGTTGGGGTCGTCCAGCCGGGCGCGCGCGGTCGAAATGCGCTGGCTGATGATCTCCAGGGAATGAAGTTGCCCGATCACCCTTTGTCCCAGGAACGAAGGCAGCGACAGAACGGTAGAAATCTCGTCCTTCACCATTTTCCCGACCGGAATTCCCGTCCAAGCGGAGATGACCTCTCCCACGACTTGAGCATCGACGGCTACGCGGATCATCGGTGATTCGCCCTGCAGTGCTGCGAGTTCATTCTCCGCTTGCGCCAGTTGAGAGCGCATCGCAGCCGGATCGACCGGCTTCGGCGCCTCTTCCACCGCGGTGGCGCTCGCTGAGGAAGCAACCGCCGCCGGAGCCGCGGCGACCGGAGACGTTGCATCCGTGGCCACACCCGGGATTTCCGGGGATCCCTCGCCCGCCGACACAAGATTGCCGTTTCCGGAAACCACAGCGCCCTCAAGCTTCGAACGCAGATCGCGGATGGTCAACACGAGCTCGCGTTCCTTCTCGAAGCGAGTGCGCAACGTAGCGAGACGGGTATCGAGTTCCGCGGTCTTGGTCGCGATCTCGGCCAAGCGTTCAGCGTGATCAGTGCCTACCGCAGATTCCCTTTCCAGAATGCGCTTTTGAACTGCGAGGTCATCGAGCTGGCGAACGCTGTCTTCGATCGCGGGCGGGGTCGAGCTCTGACCAAGCGCAAGCCGTGCGCAGGCGGTATCCAGCACGCTGACGGCTTTGTCGGGCAACTGGCGTCCTGCCAGGTACCGGTGCGAAAGCGAAACCGCGGCCGTCAAGCCCTCGTCGAGAATTCGAACTTTGTGGTGCTTCTCCAGGGAAGGAACTATTCCGCGGAGCATCGTCATGCACTGGGATTCGATCGGTTCTTCGACTTTTACGACCTGGAAACGGCGGGCTAATGCCGGATCCTTTTCGAAATACTTCTTGTATTCGGACCACGTGGTAGCAGCAATGGTTCGCAGTTCTCCGCGTGCAAGCGCTGGTTTCAGCAGGTTCGCGGCATCGCCCTGGCCGGCTTGGCCACCAGCGCCGATCATCGTGTGCGCTTCGTCGATGAAGAGAATGATCGGAATCGGAGATGCTTTCACTTCTTCAATCAAACCCTTCAGGCGGTTCTCGAACTCACCCTTAATACCGGCTCCGGCCTGCAAGAGCGCCAGATCCAGAGTTCTGACGATGACGTTCCGCAACGGCGGAGGCACGTCTCCGTGCGCGACGCGCAATGCAAAACCTTCCACCACCGCTGTCTTCCCAACTCCCGCCTCACCGGTAAGGATGGGATTGTTCTGCCGCCGGCGCATCAGAATGTCGACAACCTGGCGGATTTCGAAATCACGACCCAGAACCGGATCGATCTTTCCGGTCTTCGCCTTCTCGGTAAGGTTGATCGTGAACTGATCAAGATTGGCGGTTTTGCTGCCGGTACGCGGTCCGCCGGATGGCGCGCCAGGTGCGGCCGCAGCGCCTGCGACAGCCGCCGCCTGGGCCTCCTCGCTTGACGGCGCGACGATCGACGCAAAGTCTTTTCGCAATGCGTCAGCCTGAATCTTCTGGAACTCACGGCTGATGTCGCGCATAAGGCGCACGAGCTCGTCATGCGTCGCCAACGCGAGCACCGTGAAGCCGCTGCGGACCTGCCCAGCGCCGTAATCGATCGAACCGATCGTCCACGCTTCCAGGAACATGCGCAGCAACGTCGGACTAAGCGCCGGTGTACGCGCATTTCCCGACTTCAGCTTGTCAAGGGCGCGCGCAAGTTCCGCAGAAAACCGAGAGGTATCGACCTCGAAGTGTTTGAAAATCGCGGCCAGGTCGTTATCAGCCGAGTCGAGGAGCTTCGAAAGATAATGCTCCACCTCGATGTCATAGTGCGTTCGAGAAAGACAGAATCCTGCCGCGGCCTCGAGCGCCCCCCGGGTCGTATCGTTAAGCTTGCCAATCAAAGACTTCAGATTCATTTTCGCCCCCTTCTGCGTCTTCCAGGCCCAGCACCGTGTCGTCAGGATCGCGCCGGAACGGCGCCGACTTCACCCAGGAAACCCAACCCAGTTGCGGACCGGAAACGCCTTCGGCTCCTAGCGTGCACGCCGGAACCTGCTCGCGTTCGAGAATCAACTTCACTTCAAAATCCCATTCATCATTGGAAAAAAACTGGACCCAGGATCCGAGTTTCTTGTAGGACTTGCCATCGGGCAGAAACTCGGCATAGCGCTCCAGGCTCAACGGCCCGAGCACGATGCGAACCCGCGACTGCTGATTCCACACCTCATCGCCGACAACCGCTCCGAAACCCAGCTCCTCGCTCTCGCGGAATCCTTCCGACAGCGAACACTGCGTATCCGCCTCCAGGCGGTACCAGCCACCGGCGAATTGCTCGATCTCAACCGGCACTTCGAAGTAATCGGCAAGTATCTGCTTCAATGCCTGCGCCGAGCGCGGCCGTTGCGCCAGCAGACCCGCGTAGTAAATAAGGGCGTCGTCGGAGATCGCCTGCCGGTTCCGCAACCCCTCGGTGCCCAGTCCGATGAAACTCAGCAGATGGCGTGAGAAGCGGTCGTGCTCTCCGTGCTCGTGGGTGACGTCGATCCGGTATTTTCGCCACGCGCGGTAGAACAGCGAGATGATCCGGTGGTTGAAGAGGTTGAAAAAATCGCGCAGCGTATTGTCCGACGCGCGCTCCCTTTCGATCATCAGCGAGGTGTAGGGATTCGGAAGAACACCCTCGGGCCCGTGAAGGCCCATAAAGTTCACCGTCATCTCCGCCGGCCGATCGTTCGGCCACTCCATTTGATGGATTTGGCTGGCGGGAAAAGCCAAGGACGGACGGGCGCCGAACCGTGCCACTTCCGACTCCGGATGAGCGAACTGACCCACCGGATTGCGTTCCGGGAAAAGCCGTTCGAGCAGACGAACGGCCTGGAAGAACTCGAAGGTGTACGGCTCGCGCCGGAGCTTCTCTTCGGTTTCCGCTAAATCAGTATGGCGTGTCCGGCTCTCGGTGCCCATTCTTCCAGAGGCTCCTTGCGTTGGCGGCTGCGCGCCACCAGTTGGCTGAAACTATTCATTGACGTATAGAGGCCGAGAAACTTTTCCAGTACGCTGGCAAACAGATAGACGCCCCCACCGGTGAACTGCTCTTCATCAAATTCAATTTCCACGCGCGTGCCGCGCGCAAAGCCCACTCCATGTTCAGAAATCACACGGCTGAAGTGGCGCTTCGCTTCCACCCCGGTAATTCCCGCAATCTGTTTTTTGATGTCGGGAGAGTCTGAAAAATCGTAGAGCTCGAGAATCTTCTGCAGCGCCTGCTTCCCTTCCTCCACTACTGACAGGTAGTTCAAGGAGAGATGGGAAACGAGCGCCCACAACGTCCGGCCGTCGAGCGGTGGACGCAACGTGCGCGTCGGCTTGTGCAGCGCGACAATCCGCTTGATGGCTGCACTTCCTGTCATCTCGAAGTCTCCGGCCTCGCTACCAAACGGCAATCGAGTGACGAGGTCGCGGTTGGTACAGGTGCAGCGGACCGTCACAGTATCGAAGTCGAGTTGCATCGGACGCGACGAGAGATCCACGAGCGAAAGGAAAACATCGGTGCCTTCGTCGCCTTTGCGGTTCGAGAACGACCGGCTGATATACCAATATGCCGGCGTCGTCCCCTGCACTGCGTGCTTCTCCGAGTAGAGCGGGTGATACGTCACCGTCTCGTGAGTTTCGGTATCGGTGCTTAGGACTTCATCGACGGAGTAAATTTCCATCGCCTGCCGGCGACGCGCGTCAGGAACAATCGGATACTGATAGCGGGTTTGATCGATAAGGATGGGCTCCGCCACCTGTCCGAACAAGTTAATGATCGGTGTGCAGCCCATGCGCAGCGTCTTTTCGTTGACGGCGACTTCAAGGCGCTGATGCCGCCCATCCTGCTCGAAGGGCGAAATCAGGAAAAGGATCTCTGCTTTCTGCGTCAGTCCCGCGCGCCGCAACTCCGACAGACCTCCGAGGCTCAAGAAGAAAAATTTTTCCGGAAATGCGAAGTACTCCTGAAGCAGCCGATAGCCGATGAACGATCGCCGAGGATACGGCAAAACGTCCTCATCTTCTCCGAACCCACCCGGCTTCAAATTGCGCAGCGAAAGTTCCCGCACCGGCGCCTTGGGATTGGCAGGGTCGCGCACCAGGATGCGCGTGCAGTTGCGGCACACAAGTTCGTAGAGCGTGTGGATTACGGAGCTTTCGCCGTTCAGATAAAAACTGAGAGTATCGAGATCCAGTTTCTCGAACGAGACATCGGGAAAGCATTCAAGTTCCACTCGCAACACCGCGGCTTCCGATGACCTCAGCGTCGGACGAAGGCGGTCCGGCGTCATCCATTGGGCTTGCGAGACCTTGCAAGGCCAGAGCGTCGTGTCGTAGGAGGTGCGGAATTTGCAGGGCACCCCTTCCACGGGCCGCGAATACAGGATGGTCCCCCTGGGAATCTTCAGAGCGCTGGTCAGCTTGCCGCCCTCGGGATCGGTGTGAAACTGCGCCACCGACATCGACGGCACCGGGCGAAGGTAATGCGGATAGAGGATGTTAAGCAGAGCCTCGGTGATCTGGGGGAAGTCGTCGTCGATCCGCAGGTGGACGCGTGCCGCAAGAAGGGCGAACCCCTCAAGCAAGCGCTCGACGTGAGGATCTTCGCAGCGGTCGGGCTCGAGCAACAGCCGGGAAGCTATTTTCGGATATTTGTCCGCAAACTCCGCGCCAATCTGGCGCATGAACGTGAGTTCGCTTTCGTAGTAATTCCTCAGCTCATTGCGCAAGGTCGGCCCCCTTCACCTCGTACTCGCCTTTGCCCAATTCGAGGACGGTGTCGAACCGGACCGGTTCCGGAGCCGGGTCCATGCAGAGAAGGCCTTCAATGACGAACTTCAGAGTGCGAAAATCGCCCTCGCCCGCTTCCATGCGGACTCGGGCGCGCTTGAGTCTCGGTTCGAAAATCGTGATGGCAGCTTCCATATCGCGGACCAGATCGCTATGGTCGCGGCTGGAAAGAACCGACTTGGAAGAAATATCGCTAAGACCGTATTGATAGACGGATCGAACCGTCTCGCGGGCAGTTTCCGGAGCTGGCTCGATCGTTCTGCGTGTATTCAGCAGCCATTCCAGATCACGCTTCAACGCCAGCTTTAGTTCGCGCAACGACTGCGCACGAGACAGACCGATCTCGGAACGTGTGTCGGGATCGCGATCGATCAGCCTCTCCAGCACGGAAAGAGTGATGGGACCGGTGGCGTCTCGCTTGGCCATGACTATTTCCCGTCTCCGATCGCTTGAGCGGGATCAAGCCGGCAGATTCGCTCGAAGAGCTTTTGCTGTTGCGCCTTGTCTGCCTGGACCTTTGTGCTCATCTTCATGAGAGTGGACAGCGCACCAGCCACCATGCCGGGATCTTCCCATTCATCCAGCTTGTGGTTTTCGATGGCAGCGGCGAGGTCATCGAGAATGGGCTGCGCGACGTTTGCCTTGTTGATCGACGCACAAATCTCCACCAGCTGCATGCGCCGCCGGAAACGTTCGCGGCCGGAGCGCTTACGGGCGATGTCCTGTTGCAGGATTTCGAATGCTTTGCGTTCTTTGCCTTCACGCAGTGCTTGGAGAGCCGTCACGTACGCGTCGGTGGGCTGCCCAGGCCATCTCGATCCCAGTCCATTCGTCGATGACGCTGCTGCCGCCGGTGCTGCCGCGGCACCGGCCGCCGCAGGCTCGGGAATCGGTTGAGTCAGCGAAACCAGCCACGCCCTCGTTTCCGCATTCGCCGCAGGTGTCTCATCCATCAGCGTGGCATCGAGGAGCTGCGGAATCTCGATGATCAATGCCTTGAGTTCGCCCCGGATGGCCCGCGCGATTCCCTCATAGCCGCCTCCAAGCCCATCGCATGCTTCCACCACGAAGCGTTGCAAGTCCAGCCAGGCCCGGCTGCATGGTAAGCTCATCGTGTTCTCGGCAGCTTCCAGGAGCTCTTCGTATTTCCTGTCGAGCAGAAGCCGCTTCAGATGGCGCCGGAGATCCGTCGGCGGAGCTTCCAGCTTCGTGGGATCCGCCAGGTCAATCGCAGCGCGCAATTCCCCCCAGCGAAGCCCCCGCAGCATGAGATAAGAGGCCGGGCTGTGAGGCTCAAGCTTGCGCAGATACGCAGCTGCCTCAGCAATCTTGCGAATCGCGTCCTTACGCTCAGCAGGTTCCGAGGAACCATCCAGGCTGATCAGTATGCCGGTCCGAACGGGAGCGCCTGGGGCAGCGGCTTCTCCTTCGGCGCCTGCGGCCTGCGCCTCCGGAACTACTTCGACAGGATCCGGTTCTTTCTCCCGTTTCTTCTGCAACAGATTGTGGATCAGGTGCCGCTCGGTCTCGAGCGCCTTCTGCAGTGGTCCGAACGAAGGACCATCGTCGCCAAACTTCTCATCGCACGTCTTCTTGAGCTGCTGAAGAATTTGTAGGGTCGCATCGAGGTCCTGTTCTGCCTGCAGGTAAAACTTTTTCGGCGTGTCCTCGAAAGCCTTGTCAAAAACTTCGGCCGTCAGCTTGCCCTCTTTTATCTGCGCGGCCCTGCTTTTTTTTGCATCGTCTGTTTTCGCCTGATCCTCGTAGCCCAGATCACGAGATTGCTGGTAATTGAGGATGTTGTATCGGAGCTTCTCAACGACGGGCGTTAGCTTCAGCGGGATGTCCAGCTTCGTTCCCACGAAACCCAGCGGCGCGCCGCGCGATTGAGAATCACCGTCTTCCAGCTCCGGGTAAGCGGTATCCCAAAACTTATCCAGCAGCCCCAGGCACAGCGCGAGACCATCCTTCAGCCCGGAAAAACCTCTCTGCTTCAGCGACGCCTCGGTAAACCAGGCCGCCAGTTGCAAGTCTTTACTTTTGTTGGTCAGGAGGTCGGTCGTAAGACGAATGACGAGGCCGTTGTCAGAGACCTTACGGTCCTGTTCCGTCATCCCCGGCGGAGGCTGCGATTCTTCCCGCCGCGCTTCTTTGATTTTGTCGTAAACAGCGTCATAGCGCAGGCTGACGCCGCTGGGATTTTCACCCGGAATCGGATTCAGTAGATCGTCGGGCAGAGGCATGTTAATCAGGCGGCTACGGAAGCTGGATTGAACTCGAGTGCGCGCAACTCAAGAAATGGAATTTCTTCCTCATCGACCATCCACATTTTTTGACCGAAGGGGACCTGGTATTCGTAACCATCGGTTTTCTCCCACACGGTCATCCGGCCCAGCCGCACCGCTTCATCCGGATGCTTCCAAGAAAAAGGAGCCAGCACGGGCAACAATACTTCGCCGAGTTCAGTGCCTTTGAACGCGGGCGTCGTACGCACGGCCGCCGGCGTCCACAACAGATCGCGCAGCCTCTTCGGAGCAGGAATCTGAATCGACGCAACATGCTCCAGCGGCAGCAGCAGATAATTGCCCGCAGCAAAAAGCTCCAGCCGCGCGCCAAGCCTGGGATCGGCATCGGAAAAGAAACTGAAAGCCTTGCTGTTCGCCACTCCGGAACGATCTTCGCCTTCGGACTCCTGCTCTGCCGGAAGTTCCCGGCGCGCGAACAGATCGTGGCGTTGCCGCTCCGCGAATAAAGCGCTCCGATACAGCATCACGCCGAGTTCGCTGTCGGGTCCAGCCTGGCCGAGCACTTCCAGTTGTTTGTCGGCGCGCTCGTACTCTCCGGCGAAACAGAGCAGCTCAAAAAGAAAAATACGCCGCTTCACATCCGTAGGATTGTCACGCAACTCTGCGCCCAACGCTTTGATGGCATCCGTAAGCCGGCCAGCCCGGTATAGCTCTTGTGGATTCATGAGGCACCTGAGAGAAATATTCGCGGACGATGCAGCAGCCAGGTCCCCGAATTGATGGCTAAAAGATTTCGCCCTGAGAACACAATCCGGAGGCACTTCGGGTGTGCGGGTTTCGCATCGTTCCGAAGCGCCTCCAGATTCAAATCGACATCACGCCAATGCCCAGTTAGGACGCGGACTGCGTAGCTGTCGAGATGTTGTACGTCGCGTTGCCCTTGTTCTGGACCGATCCATCCGCGCTGTTCTGGGTGCTGAACGCGTACTGGATCTGCTCATACGCGAAACTCACGCTCTGGGACGGTTTCCCCTGGTTGCCGCCGCCCATGCTGTGGCTGGTGATGTAGCAGTTGGTGAAAGTCACCGTGATGTAGTCATACGGGTTCGCGCCGCCGCCGGATTCCTGCAGCGTGAACGTCGCAGAGTCGATCGGCTTCCCGTTGTAGAGCTGGTTCAGAATCGCGGCGCTGGACGCATCGACTTCGCACGTGAAGCTGAAGTCCGAAAGCGACACCGTGCCACCCGAGAGACCGTTGCTACCAAGGTTCGCCGGGTTCGAAGCGCCGAAAGAATAGCTCTCGACTTCGATGTTTTTCTCTTTGCCCGTCGTCTTTGATTCGCCGTCAATTCCCTTAAACAAGATATATGCAACACCTGGCATTGGAGTTCCTCCTCGTTTAAACCTGTTTTAGAGACCTGGTTTGAGGTCTATTTCTGAAAACTTGGCCGATACCACGAACCGTTACTTTGCCGCCGCCGGCAGATCAGCCACCAGCCGCAACGACACGTTGATTTCATCAAGTTGGAAGTGAGGACGCAGGTAAGCGACGGCTCGATAACATCCCGGCTTACCGGCAACTTCCTCAACATCGACGCGCGCCTCTCGCAAGGGGAACTTGGCCTTGATGGCAGGGGTTGCCTTGTCATCTTGCGTCACGTACTTGCCAATCCAGCGGTTCAGGTAGCGCCAGCAATCGTCGCGCGACATGAAGCCGCCGATCTTGTCCCGCATCATCGCCTTGAGATAGTGCGCGAAACGGCAGGTCGCCATCATGTATGGCAACTGCGCCGACAACCGCGCATTCGCGTTGGCCGAATCACTGTCGTACAGCTTCGGCTTGTTGCAGGATTGAATGCTGAAGAACGCCGCCTTGTCGGTGCCCTTGCAGTGAACCAGCGGGACCAATCCCTGGTCCGCGAGTTCTTTTTCCCGGCGATCGGTGATCGCGATCTCCGTCGGGCACTTCAGAGCAACATCGCCTTCATCGGTGCGGAAGGTATGAGACGGCAATCCTTCCACCAATCCGCCGCCTTCCACGCCGCGGATCGCGACGCACCATCCGTAGGTGGCGAACGCCTGCGTCATCTTCGCCCCCAGCGCAAAAGCGGCGTTGCCCCACAGGTACTTCGTGTGATCGGTGCCATCGACGCCTTCTTCGTAGTTAAATCCGTCGACCGGAACCGTCTCCTTGCCGTAGGGCAGCCGCATCAACACGCGCGGGCAGGTCAGGCACACATAGCGCGAATCTTCGCTCTCACGGAAACCCTTCCACTTGGCGTACTCCGTGCTGTCGAAGATCTTTCCGATGTCGCGAGGCTGATCGAGGTTCGTATAGCTGTCCAGGTTCAGCAATTCAGATGACGCCGCTGAAAGGAACGGCGCATGTGCCGCAGCCGCAACCTGAGAAACTTTCTCCAACAATTCTAGGTCCTCGGGATGCTTGCTGAACTCGTAGTCGCCAATCAGCGCGCCGAACGGCTCGCCGCCGAAGAGTCCGTACTCTTCTTCGTACACTTTCTTAAACGTCGCGCTCTGATCGAACTCGGGCGCTCTCTGCAGATCGCGCAGCAGATCTTTCTTCGAGGCGTTCAAGATGCGGATCTTCAGCTGCGTGCCGGTTTCAGACTGATCCAGCAGATACTTCAGCCCGCGCCAGGTTGACTCCAGTTTCTGGAACTGCGGAGCATGAAGAATCTCGTTCAGCTGAATCGAAATGAGGTGGTCGATCTGTGCGACACGAGCCGAAATCATCTGGTCGGCGTCGCGCCCCAACGTCATCGATCCTTCCAGCACCTGGGCGACGAATTCCTTGACCAGGTTCTTGCCGCGCTCCCGCGCGGAAGGATCCGCAAACCGGCCCTGCTCTACGATCTGGTCGAGAAGGCTGGACTCTGTCGCCTGCTCCACTACTGCCGCGGTTGTACTTTTCTGTGACTCAGGCATTCGGTTCCTCCTTCTGGCCCACTTCGGCCTTCAGCTTGTCCAGTTTGTCGCTCTTGCTGACAGCTTCCAGCAACGCTTCATCCAGCTTCTCGTTAGTCTGCAACGTTCCCTTCAAATCGTTCAGGCGAGTTCGCAGATCGAGCAATTCCTTCATCGGCTTGACTTGGCGCGCGACTTGCTCGGGCTCGAAATCTTCCAGGCTCCGGAACTTCAGGTCGACGCGAAGCTGGCCGGCAGTGGAGTCTTCGCTGAGTTTGTTCTCGACCGAGAAACTCAGGTGCGGCTTCATGCTGTCGAGAACGGAATCAAAATTGTCGGGTGTCACTTCGACGAAACGCCGTTCCTTCAGCTTCGGTAGTGGTTGCTCGGGTTGACCGGTAAAATCGCCGAGAACGCCCACTACGAACGGCAGTTCCTTGATTTCGATTGCGCCTCCGGTCTCGACATCGTAAGTAATCTGAACGCGGGGTGGGCGCACGCGGTCCAATTTGTGCTGTGTGCTTGGTTTAGCCATACAATCTCCATACCTCTTCGGATTTAGTCGAGGAAGCCTAGGTAAAGTATCAGTAACGGTCCTGCAGTTCGACCGTGGGGGCGTACCAGCCAGAGAGGCAATCCGCACATCGGCGAAGAACAGGCTTTTTGCCTCTGACCGTACGGGTCGTGGTGCAACGGTTTATCATAAGCACCCCACCCAGTCAAGCAAGAACCGTGCTGCCTTGTCCCTAAATCCCCGTGCCCGCGTTTCTTACAACTCCCGGAACCCATCTCCCACGTTCACATAGTGGCGACAGACCCGCTAGCGTTACAAACGGCGTTGGATCTGGGTTTGAGCGGGGTAAGAATTTTTCTCGAGCCGGGCAGAGGGCATCACACGCAGACTGATTCTCGCTTATCGCAGCCAACGTCCGGCCAGCGGGCGAGGGGGGCTCGAAAGGGATTGGAACCGTGCAACGCGGATTGCGTCCCGATTCTTGAACGAAACCAGCGGGATCAGCCCGGCGTCGAGAATACTTTCCAGCGCTTCCTGAGTCAGCAATACTTCGGCGCAAGGTTTGGCCTCGGAAGCGCCGTCGCGGCGGTAGATATGCAGGGGAACTCCAGCCAACTCCACTGCGCTGCCGGCACGCATCTCCCAGCCAGCCTGCTCGAACGCCTGGGCCAGCAACAGGGCGACGGCAAATGCAGGATTTCCCCAGAGATAGTCCTCGTGGCTGGCGGAATCGCCGAGCTCCTCAAAATCGAAAGATTCCAGAGACGAAGTGTTCTTCCCGTACGGCAGGCGCAACAGGAACCGGGGAAGAGCCAGGCCGATCGCATCGGCCTCCGGACGCGCGCGCAGCGACAGCCAATCCGGTCCTCCCGCTGCATCCTTCCAGTCGCGCGGATGCGAAGCGGCGGCAATCGACGAACATCCAAGAATCCGCGAACTTGCGTGCGCGAGAAAGGGCGCGCCGGCGCGACGAGCAACCGCTGCGACCCGAGAGAGAACTGCAACATCCTGCTGCCCCGGGCCGAAAGTGAAGTTGCCCACGATCAACGACCAGGGCTCCGCTCCCGGGGTTTCGACGCTTTTTTCCACCAGAAGCCGGTAAAGTCCCGTCTGACGCAGCTCGCGGCCGGAACTCTGGTCCACCGCAAGCTCATCCTTCGAGATATCAAACAGATAAATCTTGAGTTGTGAACCGGTTTCCAATTGCCGGACCAGCAGAAAAGTCGCCCGCCAAAGTGCCTCCAGGGCCTGAAAATCGGGATTGTGCAGGACGGCCCGCATCAAAGCCCCGATCGCCCGGTCCATCACCGACAGGATTTCCGGCTGTCTTGGATCGGGGGAATTCACCAGGCTCTGCTCAGCCACCCGTTTGGCGAAATCGCGTACCGGATCCGCAGTCTTGCGCAGAGGGTCCTGCGGACGCGACTCGGTTTCCTCGATCATGTCATCCAACAGGCTTCCCGAAGCCAGCTTGGCTGGGCTCGGCGCCACTGCGGGAGCAGCATTCGAGGACGGCCTGGCAGCAGCCTGTCCAGACCGCAGCCCCAACTCTTCGGCAGCTTGGCCAAAGCTGGAAGGATCCTCCAGTCGCGTCCGGAGATTGCGAAGCGTCGAAAACGCTTCTACTTGCTCGAAGAGCCGATCCGGGTGGAAATCATCCAGTTCACCAAAACGCAGGTGCAACGATCCGCTATCGCTCAGCTTGAGCTCTAATTCCGGCTTATAGCGCGCCAATACTTCTTCGAAGTTGTCACGATCGACCAGAACGGCCTTACGAGATGCGATATTTTCCGTTTGCCGGATCGTCCGGTTTGCTCGCCCGCTGAAATCGGCCAGGATCGCGATACAGAACGGCGTCTCCTCCAAAGGACGGCCGCCACTTGCGTCGCCGCCCGCATTCAGATTGACGCCGCCGAAGTCGAATGGTTTGGACACGGATTCTCCTGGAAAGGCAGGTCGAAAGTCTCGCTTAGTTGTCGTCTTTCTGAATCAGGTCGATTTTGTGCAAGCCTTCTTTCGCTTCCTGATTTTCAGGCTGCAATTGCAAAATCTTGCGATATGCCGCGCGCGCATCGTCATATCGACCTGCTCCCAAAGCGCTTTGCGCCATCCGACTGAGCTGGGCGATATCGGACTTGGACCATGCCGCGGGCGCATCCGTCGGCGCTGTAGCGCTTTTCACCGGGGGCAGAGGAGGAGTGATCTGCGGTGCTTTTGCCTGAACAGGCTTGGCAACAACCGGAGTAGCCACCTTCTTGTCGACCGCAACTGGCTTCGTCTCTGGCGGTTTCGCCTGCGCCGAAGGCGCGGGTGGCAGGCTCGGCGGTGTGGACTTAGCGGGACCTGTGCTTGGCATACCCGCCACAGGATTGGCACTCACCTTACTCGCGGGCGGATTCGAAGTTCCCGTAGCCGCCCCAGGATTTGCAGTTCCACCTACCGTCTGCTGCGCGCGAGGTGTATGTTTTGACTCCGGCATAGGCCAGTACAACACCGCCACCAGCGCGCCTACGACCGCCAAAGCCAGAACACCTACGATCATCCGAGTGCGAGTCAGGAATGGCGGACTCGCATCAAGATCCTGCAACAAGTCGGTGGTTGTCGCATCGCCCTCTTGCTGCTGGATTGAGAGATCCTTGAGAACCGTTTCCTCCTTCGGCCCTCGATCTCGCACACTCAATGCCGGCGAAGACTGAGCTTCCGTTGTGCCTTCGGGGCTCTCAAACGACAGCGGTACCATCATCGTCGCGCCCATCAACGAGCCTGACGATCTCTGCGGGACAGGATCCGACGGGACCGAGTTTTGCAATCGCTCCAATTCCTCGGCAGTCGTCCACATCAATTCGACCAGGCTGGGCTGTCCAATCCCGGCCGAAGTCATCACCGGAACCGTTCGGAACTCCAACCCTGGAATATCGCTCCAGCGCCTCGCAAGTTCCTCTTCCACGAGAATTTGTCCTGGTTTTAGCAGGGTCAACGTACCGGACACCGTGTCCGCCGAAAGCCCCGCAATCGCGCCCGCAGCAGGATGGATCAAAATGGCCGCAGCCACCGTCTGGCTCGACTGGGCCGACCCGAACTCAAGCAGCGCTGCCTGTATGCGCCGGGCGCACACCAATGCTTGCCCAGGATTCTCGAATTGCGCCGCCATGAGTGAACGGGAATCTTCCGGGCGGCCACCACTGGCGGTCACGAGGTCGGAAAGCAGGAAGACGCAAACGCTGTCAGCCATCCAGGTCACAAACTCGCCGCGATCGCCTTGCAGCCCCCAAAGGCGGATGGCGATGCCGGTGGGATCAGGTATTGCCGCCGGCTGGGAACCGCTCATCCCATCGAGGTTGGCTACTTCAAATTCACGGCTGTCGGTCTTTGGCTCGTACGATGCCATGTTGCGTTGTGATTGGGGGGGACTGCCGGACTGGAGTGGTAGGTTACTGCAAAATTCAGGATCAGGCAAATCAATCAGAAAGAAGGCCAGCCGCCCATTTCGGTTCCTTACGATTTGACTGCAAGGCTTGACTTCGCCTGCACAGTGAGTATGATACGGGGCACTTGCAGCGCCCCTCCGGGCGCCTGCCTTCACCCGGGATCCTATGCCACGACGTTGGAGATTTGCTGCTGAGTTGTGTCTATCGCCTGCGCTCCACAGACTCCGATGGACACTGATTTTTCTTCTAATCGGCTCCGCTATCGTTCAATCGAAAGAAGCTCCCCTGACGGCCATCGCCGTGTTTGATGGCCCGAATGGCGCCTCTGCCGTGCAAGTCACCGAACTGCTGATCAACGGAAAAGCTGAGGTGCGTTCATGCGCCGGCGCCGCGCAGATCAATAAGTCGAATTACGGCAAGCTTCCGAAGATTCTCCTTAACGCCTCGGTCACATCCGTCGAGCGTGATGCGCAAGGAGTCATGAACCTGACCCGCGATTCCGGTTCAGAGTGTGTCGTTCCCTCGAATCTGAAGTTCGACAAGGACGAGTCGCTCACGCCCGCACAGCTCGCTGACCGGGCAGTCCTGCAGGGGCAGGTTGTGGCATCTTCGCCGGCGGGCATCACTGCCGTCCCGGTTTTCAAGCCGACGGTAAAAATCGTCCTGGTCGCAGCGCCCGACACCGAGCTTGCCGAGTACTTGCGTGCAGACCGCGCACAATCGGTCGCCCAGTTCCAGGATTATCTCGGTCGTTATCCAAAGGCCCCCCATAGTGACGCTGCCAAGCAGAGCCTCGCGAGTCTCTTTCTAAAAGATGGCCAGGACCAACTGGCCTCGTACAAGTCCTCGGCCGCTTCGAACTCTCCGTCGTTCGCCAGCCTCAAGAACGCTTTTCAGAGAGCCGCCGATACGCTGGCTCTCGTCCCGTCGAATGACCCTGCGACCAAGCTCCGCGACAACGTGCACTCTGAACTGGTCGCGGTCGCCGAGAAAAGCCGCGCTGAACTTCTGGCTTACAAGCAAGCCTTGGCCGGCGAGAAGCCAGGCTACGTCCATCTGGGAAACGCCCGCCAGTTAATCGACAGCACGCTGGATGTGGACCCGCGCTTCGATCAGGGACTTGCGCTGCAGTCTTCTATCTCCACTGAGTCGCAGAAGGTGAATTCCGCTTTGCAAAGCGCCGAGTCTCTGATCGCGTCGCAGAGATACGACGAGGCTGTGAAAGCAGTCTTCGACTACCGTGCCTTCGCCGGAGAAGAACCGCGGATTGCCGCAGTCATCGACGCCGCGTACAAGAGTCACATCGATCGGGCCAAAGCCGCCGCTGGGGATCAGAAATGGCATGACGCCGTGCAGGAGTATCAAAAGGCAGTCGCCATTAAGTCCACCCCAGAGGCTACGTCTGCACTTAAGAAGGCGCAGGCCGAATTTGAGACCGCATCCAACCGCTCTGCTGCCGACTCAGCGATTCAACAAAGCACGGCCTTCGAAGAAGATAAACGCTACCTCGAGGCCTATGAAGTTCTCGCGGCCCTTCCGGATTCGCAGCGCGCCCTGGTAAGAGACCGGATGGATGCGCTTGAACCGAATTACGTGAAGAGCGCGTCCGACGAAGCCAAGAAACTTCACGATGCCCATATCCCAATTCAGGGGCGCATGGACGAAATCGGCATCGAAAAGGCCCACGAATATTTGCAAAGAGCGAGCACGCTGCAGCCGGACGACCAGGATCTGAAGTTGCGCCTCGCCGTCGTGGATCAAACGCTAAGCGATTACTACGTCGCACAGGCAAAGAAGTATCTGGATAAACCCCTGGGGTCCGGCGTCGGCTTGGCCTGGCTGTACCTCGACGAAGCGCAGCAATATCAATCCAACCGCGACGACGTCCGTGACGAACGCACGAAGTACTCCGCGGTTCATAACATTCGCTCCACTCTTTCGATCAAGGTGGTCTTTCGCGATCAGACATCCCGCCGCGACAGCGCCGGGTTCGCTGATCAGCTTTCCGACGCTATCGCCACCGGTATGGAGACTACTTCCCTGCCGGTCCGAATCATTCGCGCCTCCGACACAACTCCCGTCGACCCCAATTTCCAACTGATCGGCGACGTATTGGAACACCGGGTAGTCGCCAAGCCGACGATTGAGTCGATCGAATCGGAATACCGCGCCTCCGAACGCGAAGTGCCCAATGACGACTGGAACAAGGCCAATCGCGAGTATGAAGCCGCGAAACTAGACCTGGAGAAAGCGCAGAAAATCCTCGAAGGCACTCAGGCCAAGGGCAAAAAGAAGGACATCGCAACCGCGACCGAGACTGTGGAACAGAATCAGAAAAGAGTGGAAGAAGCGCACACCCGGCTGGATGCAATCCCAAGAACCACGCTGAGCGATGTGGTCAAGCCCTACAACTACACCCGCAAGACCATCGACCTGACTGCGATCGTGGAGTTCGGCTTCCGCATCGTCGATTCCAACGGCACGAATATCGGATCGACACCCTCCATCAAGAACTCGAATCAGAAGCAATTCGTCCTGCTCGAAAATGTCAAGCCGGAAGACACGCGGAATGTGAAGCAGAGCGGGAGCCCTCCAGACGAAATCCAGTTCCTTAACGATGTAGAGATTTCCGCCAGGGCCGCCCTGGTGAAAGACGTGAAAGAGAAGGTACAGTCCCTTCCCGCGAAAATTCTCGCGCAGGCACGCAAGCATCTGTCTGACGGGGATACGGACGGCACCGCGGAGTCTTACATTCTTTATCTGAATTCCACTCCGGATGCGGCATCTCCGGAGCGTGAGGAAGCGAAAAAGTTTCTTCGCGATCAGTTCAACATCAACTGGCCCGGCGGACCGGCGTAAAAGGATCCAAATTGTGGCTGGCCGCCCCCGTACAGCGGTAGTAAACTTGTCCGCGGATTTGCTAGGTCAACAAATCCGGCAGCATCCGTGGGTGCCCCCATCGCCTTACGGTAATTTTAGAGTTGCCATCTCGTGACGGCACCGACTATCAAACGCATCGGGAAGTACGAAGTGATCGACCTGCTGGGGCGCGGAGGCATGGGTCTGGTCTATCGCGCCTTCGATCGCCAGCTCAACCGTGAAGTCGCCATCAAGACCGTCACTGAGGGCTTCACCGGCGATCAGGAGATGCTGCAACGCTTCTACCGCGAAGCAGCAAAAACCGGTGCCCTCAAGCATCCCAATATAGTCATCGTCTACGATCTTGGCGAGCAGGATGGTTTTCCCTACATCGTGATGGAGTATCTATCCGGCGATCCGCTGGACCGCGTCATCCAATCGAACCAGTCTCACCCACTGGCCTTCAAGCTGCACATCATCGAGCAGGTCTGCTACGCGCTGGGATACGCGCACCGAAATGACGTCATTCATCGCGATGTAAAGCCGGCCAACGTGATCGTCCAACCGGATGGCGTTGTAAAGCTATTGGATTTTGGCATTGCTCGTCAGGAAAAAACCGACGGCCATCTTACCCGGACCGGCCACGTCATCGGCACGCTGCAATACATGGCCCCGGAACGCTTGAAGAATGCCGCCTTCGACGGGCGTTCCGATATTTTCTCGGTCGGCGTCATGCTGTTCCAGTTGCTGACCGGGCAGCTTCCATTTTCCGGCGATTACAGCATCGTCCAGAAAATTCTGACCGAGAAACATCCGCCGCTTCGCCAGTTTCTTGAGCAATACCCGCCGGCGCTCGACAGCATCATCGACCGCGCCATGGCGAAGAATCCCGATGACCGGTACACCACTGCCGACGAGATGGCGGCCGAAATTGCCACGATCGAGCAGGAACTGAAAAAGGAGCAGGTCAGCGAGTGGATGCAGCGCGCCGAACGCTTGGTGAAAGAAGAGCAGTACACCACCGCGCGAGAAGTATTGCTAAAACTCCTGAAGGTCGAGAGCCAGCATACCGCTGCCCGGCAGCTTATCGCTCAGGTCCAGCACAGTCTGACGATGCGGCAAAAAGCCGAGCAGATCCGCCAACTGCGAACGCTGGCCGAGCAAGCCGTCAACGACAAGCACTACGACGAGGCCATCGATTATCTGCAGCAGGCAAGCGGGCTCGATCCCACGAGCGCCGATCTCCCTGGTCTTTTGGAGAGCGTTCGTCAGAAAAAACGGCGCCGCGAACGCATCGACAGTTACTTACGGGAAGCCGATGTGGCCCGCGATCATGGCGATCTCGATCAGGCTGGCGCGGTTATCGCTAAAGCCATCGAGGTCGATTCCGAGGACTCTCGCGTCCGCGCCGCCCACGTCGCACTGGCGCGGCTTATCGAAGAAGCCAACCGCCAGGCCACCGCCAAGAAATTCCTCGAGAATGCGCGCAAAGACATCAACGCACGCAACTTCACCGCTGCCATCGAAGCTCTTGGAGAAGTAGAGCGCGTAGATCCGTCAAATCCTGAATTGATCTCGCTGCAGGCAACGGCCAAAGCCGGCCGCGAGCAGAATCAGCGCCGCCGGGTTCTCGAACAACTGCAGAACGAGGTTGCGCTCGCATCCACCACCGAGGAATTGAACCGCGTCGGCAAGATGGTAGATGAGGCTCTTGGGCGGATGCCGACCGAGCCGATCCTGATGAAGCTCAAAAGCCACGTTGCCCGGCACCTGCATGAGCAGGAGATCCGCCAACGCGTGGACCAGACGGTTCTGCGCTGTCGTGGCCTGCTGGAAAGCGCTCCCGAGGACGCGCTGAAACTGGTTTCGGACGCCTTGCGGGATGCTCCCGGCAATGAACGCCTTCTCGCGCTTCAGAACACAATCAACACGCACATCGCGGAGCGCCGCCAGGAACAGGCCCGAGCGCAATATCTGACGCGTGCCCACGATGCCTTGACCAACGGCCGTTATACAGACGCGCTACGTTTGCTCGAGGCGTGCCAGAAAGAAGGTCTCTCGTCGCCTGAAATTTCCGAACTGATTGATTTCGCGCGGCAGGAGGCCGACCGCCGGGCGAAGAACGCTCAAATCCAGACCACGCTGCGCCAAGCTCAGGAACTCATGGCCCAGGGATCGTACAAAGCCGTCGTCGATCTGCTCACGCCTCTGCAGGCGGACCAGGGTGCATCCTCGTTGCACTTCATTCTGGAAGATGCACGGAATCGGGTCCGGGCGCTTCAGCTCGACATTGAGTCCGCTCTGAAAGCGGCAGAAGCGCTTCGCCGCCATGAATTGTATGCGGAGGCAATCAAGTTTCTCGAGTCGCAGCCTGCACCGATCCTTCAGTCTGAGCCGGTAAAAAAATTCCTGGCGGGTTTGCGTGCATCCCATGAAGCCGAACGCGCGGGATTGCGCGCAGTCGGCGCGGCCTATGCCGCCCTTGAACGGCTCGACCTGGCCGCCAGCCATTTGCCGGATCCAGGCTCCGGAGAAGCCACTCTCGTCAGCCGTATCTCGCCAGTTTTTCAATCGCGTCGAAAATCGCTGGCCGACCGCCAACTTTCGATGGTCATCTCGCAAGCACAGATCACTCTCGAAGCCGGAAACAAGAAACAAGCTGGCAGAATGCTTCAGGAAGCGGCGGGCCTCACGGAATTCGCAAGCATCGGCCTGCAGAATGAATGGCACGATCTTCAGAAGAAACTGGGGAAAAGCAAGATCTTCGGGAAGTCGGGTTCGAAGTAGAGTCCGGCCGTTTTCGATCTATTCCCTTGCATTGAAAAACACTGATGGAAGAGTGGGGCCCTGAGCTAATAATGTAGACCCCGCGCTTCGGGAATATCTTCCCGATGTGTGGGAGTAGGGTAGAAGCCACCGCTATGAGTTTCGTAATCCAGGCTGCCGGATGCACCGACGTCGGTCTCGTGCGCAAGAACAACGAGGATAATTTTGGCTACGACCTGCGCCACGGCATCTTCGTCGTGTGTGACGGAATGGGCGGCCAGCAGGCCGGAGAAGTCGCCAGCAAGATTGCAGTCGATACGGTGCTCGAGTACTTCCGCCGTCAGGAGAAAAGTGTCGACCCGGTCGGCGGCGCGAAATTCGAAGGCGTCTCAGCCCGTGCCGTCCAGTTGGCTGGAGCCATTCAGCTCGCCAATCAGCAGATTCACGAATCCGGCGCACGGGACATCCAGATTGCCGGGATGGGTTCGACGATCGTGGCAGTCGCCGTAGAAGACAATCTCTTCTCCATCGCCAACGTTGGCGACAGCCGCATTTACCTGATCCGCAACAACGATGTCGTTCAATTGACCCACGACCATTCCTTGGTCATGGAACAAGTCCGTCGCGGCCTGATGACTTTGGAAGAGGCCGAGCACTCCAGGATGCAGAACGTGATCGTGCGCGCGCTCGGAACCGACGACAGCGTTGAGCCCGATCTCGCCGATCACGAGTTCAATCCGGGCGATGTTTTGATGATGTGCAGCGATGGCCTCTCGCGCTACGTCAAGGAAGACAAGATGGCTGAGGCGATCAACCAGGAATCGCTCGAGAAAGCTTGCACGGATCTGATCGAAGCGGCAAAAGCCGGCAACAGCGACGACAACATCACTTGCCTGTTGATTCGCGCGCTGCATCCTTCATGGAAGGACCGCATCTTCGGCCGGTTGGGAGCGCAAGGCACTCAGAAGAGCTCCACCTAACTACCGCCCGCAATCTCTGCGAAATACTCTTCGGCGCGCCTAGCGGCCAACCACTTGCGCCACGCACTTCATTCCCTGCATATCGAAGAACGGATTGGCAGGCCCTGAGACCTGAAGCAGATAGTCGAACGACTTAACCTTTCCATCTGGCAGCAACACGGGATGCCCGTTAATTTCATTCACCCATTCCAGTTTCCCGCCGCCAAGATATTTCGCCGTCGAGACGAACTTGAATACCGCCCACGGCCCCTGGAACGTATATAAGGTATCGCCGCCCTTGGTCACCACTGACACATCTTCAGGAGCACCCGTCCAGGTGAAAGTCTTTGGAGCGGATTCATCGGCGAGAGTTTCACTCCCGATCTTCAATTGCACTCCCTGCAGATTGCTGGGCAACTGCTTAAGTGTGTAAGACAGATGAGGCGTTTGCCCGCCGGCCGGATAGAGTGCTTCGCTGAGCCCTCCGACTCGATTCAGGAAGCGCAAGAACCCGTCGGACGCTTTCGCTTGCGCGGACGGGTTGCGGTCGTATCGCGAACCAACCTTGAGCACAAATGATTTCAGATCGTCATTCAACTTCTTCCACGCGTCGCCGTTCGGGCCAAGAACTGCATAAAGCTGGTCCAAGGAAGCATCCTGCGAAGCATTCGGATCGAACGGATACTTGCTGGCGATCGCTCCAAATTGCGCGCAATACCCTTTCCCGGAACCATTCGCCACATCAATCGGCCCGCGCTTGAGCAAGGCGTCCGCGCCTTTAATGGGCTCCTCCAGGAGGCGCCGAACTTGCTCCTGGTTTCCGAATTGCGCATCAACCGGCACGCTGGTGATGATCGTCGTCACCTCGGTAGCGGCCCCTCCCGCCGATCCCGCCGCGCTGTTCAGTGCAGCCGGATCCGGCGCACCCTGGCTCTGCGCTAAGGCATGGATATCGGACTGCAGTTTGCCAAGCGCTTTGATATACGATTCTGTCGTCGAAGCAATGTACTTGTCCGGAGGCTTGTCCGCAGGCCCCGGGGGCTCGACCTTCTGCACTGGCGCAAATGGCGCTTTCACATCCGGTGGCGCCACGTCGACGTTATGCGATACGAAATAGAAAAGCACCAGTAGCGGAGAAGTCGGGCTCGTGAGCTTCTCCAACTTCTTGTCCGCATCCTGATAGCTTGCGTATCCCGCCACCGACGAGGTTTTCAAAACTTCGTTCCACCCCGCGACGAAATCATTGTTATAACGCTCGCTGAGTTTTTGCCGGACCATGGCCGGGTCCAACTCCTGCGCACCCTTTCCCACCACCCATTCTTCCCCGCTCATGTACAGGCGCGGATCCTTCAACGCATCCTGCACGAATTGAAAACCACCGCGGGTGAACGCCCCCTTCACCTTGTGCTCGCTGACCACGATGCCTTTCGAATCCGGATACTGCTCGTTGAAACTGGCGTCGTGATTATTCTGCGAAGCCTTCCCGAGCAACTGCACGTAATAACGATCGATCCCGGCAAACTGCTGCAGATAGGCGCGCGCTTGATCGATCAGCATTCGTGAACTGCCGTTAGAGAACGGAATTTCCTTGGCCAGGACGACGCTGTAGAAGTCGAATTGCAGCCGCGCGAGATCCTGGCGATCCTTGTCAATATCCCGATCCGCGATCCAGTGTGTCATCAACACGGGCGTCAGAAATTCCTTCGTGCTCTTGTCGTGATCCGTGGGTTCGGTCGTGATGAGATACGCCTTGAGCTCGTTGTATGCCTTTTCGTAGGCGTCATTCGGAGCATTGGCAGCCGACTTATCCTGCAACGCGGAAAGATTCTCTGTAATCCGCTTTAACGTCTCGGCAAACAGAACTCGCTGGAAGCGGTCGAAGTAAACCGGTTTGGCATCCCGATACACGCGATCGCCCGTGTACAAGCCCCATCGCATCGTCAAGGGTGGACCGTTCTCTTCGTATTCCGCAAGCTGAACGAGTTCCGCGCGCAACCGCTCCAGTTTCTGCAAATCGCCCAGCATCGCAGGCTGGCCTGTTGGCGTTTGCATGGTGCTAACATCCGAAACTTCCTGCTGGACTCGGCTCTCCAGCGATCGGTTACGGATGAACGAAACCGTGAACCCGGTCAGAAGAACCAGGCCGATCAGAACCAGGATTCCCAGCAAGAAACGGCGCAGGAAGAAAACGCGCGAACTCGATCCGCTTGCCGCCAGCGCGACCCGGTCTTTTACCAGGATGTCGTTGAACAGGCTGGTCAGGAAAATCCATTGCGGCATGCGCCGAGGCCCGCCGGAACGCGCAGCGACCGCCGGTTGCTGCAGTTGCGCACCGACGCCGCGGAAGATCTGCGTGGCGCCCTGATTCAGGTCGGTCTCGTCAGCCTCAATCGCGACTTGCCGCGCCTGCACAACGTCGTCCACGACAACCGGCCGCACCCCCGTGAAGTAAAACCCGCGCAGAAACGGATTCGTTCCCAGGTGGCTGGGCCGCGCCAGGTCCACTAGAAACTGCACTAGCAATGCCTTCAGCTTATTCAGTTCGCGCGGAAATTCGTAGATCGCCGGCAGCTTCTCGCTCTCATGCTCCCGCGGCAGCAGCTGAATTCTTCGCTCTGCCAGCGAATAGAAAATTTCGTCGAACGACTTCCCCAAACGCCGAGTCTCTTCATCCGCATAAACACCGGCGTTCAACGAACGCAAAGGCAGAGTCGCTCCCAGCACTTCCGCCGCTTCATCTTTGCTCATTTCACGGACGAATTCGGTGAAGAACGAAATCCGGTCAACGCGCGTGAACAAAACATAGACGGGAAAGCTGATGCCCAGCGACTGCGACACTTCCTGCAAACGCACCGAAAGCCTTCTCGCTGCCGAAACGCACGTCTCACTCGCTCCGGGCTGCAGGAAGTTCTCGCAATCGAAGCACACGATCGCCGCCCGAGGCGCCTGCGTCCGTTTCCCAATCGCCGCGGAAAATCGCGCCGGCTGTACCAGCTTGACCAGCCGTTTCCAGCGACTCGACTGACTCATCAGTGATCCAGCCGGATCCACGAAGATCGCTTGCCGCGTATACCAGATGTTCGCCGTCGCCGTCGGCACCACCTCGGTATCGCGATACACCTGTCCCGCCAACAGCTCCGGATCAAGTGCGGAGTGGACTAAAACGGTAGTCTTGGTCGAACCCGAATCGCCCAATAGAAATACGAGCGGCAGCCGGCTGAGATCAGTGCCGCGTCCCAGCGTGGAATTCTTGAGGCGTCGAATCGCCTCGCGAACCAGGGAGTCGACATCATCGGTTCCGCCGGCCTGAGGCTCCTCTTCCCCTGACTCGCGCTTCGCTTTCTTTACGGAGTGCTGATACCACAACGCTACCGAAGCCCCAATCACTCCCAACAGGGCCAGCGCCCCGCGCAGAATCCAAACATCCGATCCGTGCAGCGGCAAGAACATGCCGAGGACCCAAACCAGCACCAGATACACCAACAGCACCAGTATGGTCACCCAGTACATCCAGTTCCCCCTATCGGAGTATTTCAGCTACCAGCGCGGAAAGGGACGAGGCCCCTGACATCAGAATGAACTTGTACACAACCAGCGAGGCCACCAATAGCACAGCCATCACCAGGGCGGTCCGCCCCAGGAACCGGCTCCAGCGGTCCACCTGCACCATTCGAACTGCATCGGCAGGAATCGCTCCGCGCGGAGACAGCGGACCCATCGGCCCGCGGATGCGGCGGATCTTTTCCTGCACCGCCATCATGATTGACCGCAAGTCTCCCCCAGCCGCATAACGTCCCTTGAACCCGAGCAGCAGGCAAAGGTAATAAACCTCCAGCAGATCGGCGGTCTCATGCGAATCGCCACGGGTAAGCGTCTTCTGAAGTTCCTGGAAGAAAACCTCTCCCGCCAGCTGATGCCCAAACAGCTCCGCCTGCAATGGCAGCCGCGGCCAGTTGGCAAACACAGGATTTCCGGAACTCAGTACCGATTCATCCAGGAAGGCCACGACCGCGAACACCACCTGCCGCACGTCTTCCGCGTTGCAACCACGGCTGCGTGCCTCCTGCTCCGCTACCCGCAATCCTTGGCGCACCTGCGCCCGGAACGCGTCCGGATCCTGTACTGCCTGCCGGTTGTAGCGCAGCCGGACCACCGCCGTGAAAACTTCCTGGAACCCCAGCGCAAGATTCCAGCCGCGTCGGTCCAGTGCGGGGCTCGATCCTCGATAACTTCCCAGCGGCGTGATTTGTGTCGATCCCATCTCAGCTCTCGAGCACCACGATCAATTCGATCTCCGGCGTGGGAATCTCTCCCGGAACGTACACGCCCACTTTACTTGTCCTCATAATGTGTTCCCAGCACGGCCCGCTGCGCGTGACCATGAAATACTGGCTGTCCACCTTGGCCGCGATCGACGCAGGCGGAATCTGCATATGATCTAGTGTCAGACCGGGCAGCGCCCGTTTCACCAACTCGGGAACAAATTGCGCGGAGCAGACTTTCACGAACTTCGACACCCTGCCGATCAAATCCCCTTCCCCGATCGGCGAACGCACTCCCAGGATCCATCGCGAGCGCCCCAAACAACGCTGGTCGCGGATATCTCCATCGTAGAAATATCGGGCCGCCGGTTTCAGCGGAATCACGATCGCCTGTGAGGGAACAATAATCTCGAGATGCCGCAGAATGTGCTCTTCCAGCTGCGTGAAGCCGGCTCCAGGATCGTAATGGTTGTAGGCGGGCAAAGACCGGGGATTCGTATCCAAACTAAAGGTACACAACGCTCCCGCCAGCCGCGACATCTCCCGGAAAAGCTCTTCGGGATGCCCATGCTTCGCCAGAAAGATATGACGCAGCGGTGTCAGGCTCGAATTGATCGCATGCAGGAACCAGAACTGCGCCACCTGCCGTGCCGACATTCCCGTCTGAAACTTTCCGCCGGAGAGCTGTTGCTCCTGGGTCACGACCGCGCTCTTTTCCTCCAGAATTTCCACCAGCCGTTTTAGCATGACCGTCAGCCGCTCATTCGAGCTCAGCCGAAGACAGGGAGGAACGTGCGTCGGGTCGTACACAAAATGCCCGGTCTGGTCCCGCATGACCCGGGCAATCGGCAAGGTCAGCAGGTTCTCGTCTTTCTGCGGCAGCACAACCAGCCGGATATTCTTCCGCCCCAGCTGAACCGGCTTGGCATCCTGCCCTGTGGTTTCGTCATGGATCAATTCCGTAGTTCCGGTGTAGCGCGCGGTTTTTCCGGGAAATGGATCGAGGTCGCAATTCTGCTGCCCCGGAACCCACTTCGGAACGGCAAGAGCCACCGTCAGGCTGTCCGTGGCAGGAAGGAAATCGCCGGCAATGTTCTGCGGATCGGGCCGCGGATCGGACTCCGGAATGTCAAACGGTAACCCGTCCTGAAACATCCCACGTGCATTCAGAAGGCTGACGGTCCCATTCCGTAGCGCATCGGCATCCAGCTGGCAGGCCGCCAGTCCGTAAGCGTCCTTCCACAAGCTCGCTGTGGCAAAGTGCACCGCCTCTTCAAAATAGCGGTTTTGCGCCTGAAAATGCTGTGGCGCCAGATACATTCCCTCTGCCCACACTACCCGGGACAGCAACTTCATGCCGCATCACCTGAAACCATGGGAGTTTGCTGCGATAAGCGCTTCGCTGCCGGACGAAACTTGGGGGGTCGCGGCATAGCACGCGTCTAGGCCAGCGATGCTAGGCGGAAGAATGGCGAATGTCAAGAAACACGATCACACAGAACGGAATTCGCCCGCTCTATTGTCTCAATTCTCTGCGGGCAAATCATGACGTGACCCTCACGGTTGTGCAACTTCGGATGCATGAAAGGCGACGACTCGCCATTGTCCGGCCTGTCGGATGTAGGTCTTCGTGAATCGCCAGTCGTCTGAAATTTCCTGCCCGTTCGTGGAGCGAGTTCGTTGCAACCGTCCCGTGACAACAGCGGCATCAGTATAAACGTGAACACTGATGTCTGAGGTTTGGTAGTGAAGGAACTTCATGCGACCGGAACGAGCGAATTTGAGAACGTCACTCTTGGACATCACAGGCATCCTGGGAACGGCGACTTGCATGTCGTCGGCCCAGAGTTTCTCCAATGCGTCTGCATCACCATGCTCGTGGGCGTGGTTCCAAACCGTTTCCAGCCGCTCCAACTCGTGCGTGTCCGCTTCGACAGTCGATTGAGCGAAGAGCCTTACGCTCAGGAAGAGCGCGACAGACATCAAACACAGTGAACGCAGCCTCATAGGACGCCTCGATTCATCGGCATTCTATCGCTGACAAGGGTGGCGTCCAAACGCAGCAGAAGGAAACCGAATCGGGCCGTGCTTTCTGTGGGTGTCGGCACGAGCGGCCTGCCTGTTGACGTGCCGATTGTCTGATTTTATGGGATACAGGATGGGATACGGTCAGCATCCCGGAATCGCTCGGACCTGCATGAATTCTGGAGCCGACGAGCGGACTTGAACCGCTGACCTGCCGATTACGAATCGGCTGCTCTACCAACTGAGCTACGTCGGCTTCCGGTTTACTTTGTTCAGTTTACCAGACCTCTGGACTCTCGCTGCTGCACAACTGCGGCACGGTGGATTTTCCGCTCAAGCTTTTTCGTCGCATCCTTCACATCTTCGCGGGCACTTTTAAAGAATGAGTCTCTCACCAGAGAAATGGGACGAGTCGGAAGCGGGTGTGCACGCAGTATTCCGCATAGCCGGGTAGTTCCTGGCCCAGAACTTTCTCCTCGTTCAGCAGCCGGAGGACGATCAACGGGATAAGCAACAAAAAGGCAGGAAACGTAAAGTATGAGCCGAGCGCCAAGGGCGTGAATAGCCACATCGCACATGCGCCCGAATACATTGGATGGCGAACGATGCGATACGGGCCGCTGGAAATCACTTCCTGACCGGGCTCGACCTGAATCGTCCGAGCAGCGAAACGGTTGACCTTCGCAACCCAGAGTGTCGTCGCGAACCCGCCGAAAACGACGGCTTGTGAAATGATCGTGACCCACAACGGCTGGTGCGACCAACCAAATCGGTGATCGAGACCGGGAAGCACAAAAGCGGCCAGCCAGGCGATGTAGACCAACGTCATGATGCGCTTCTGTTCGCGCACCTTTTCCTTCAATTGCATCCGGCGCTCGATCAGTTGGGGATCGTGTTTGTAGAAATACGTGAAAGCGAAGAAACCGGGGACGAACGAAATAGCTAGATAAGCCCAGCCTTGCCAAAACCTCAAAGAACCAGCGGGAATGAACAACAAAGCTCCCAACACGCCTAGTGCGAGTAAATACCGAAGTGCCAACCTCGATTTGAGAGTCATCGACGCACTGCCGTGGTTCGAATAACGTCCTCAATGAGTGTGCGGGTGATCGTGGGTTTCCAACCTCTGTTTCAAGTCGCGAACTTCCTCTTCCAGTTTCTTTGATCTGCTCTTCGAGTGCCTCGATGCGCTGATCGTAATCTGGATGATAGTCACTTTGCACTGCGTCGGCCATCCATCGCAGTACATATCGGTCTCCGACGCGTGCAATCGATTTCGATTCGCGACCGAAGACGTCTCTTGAACCTCTCGAGCCTCGGAACCGCAAAAACGAAAAGGCCGCCCGGCAACTGGGCGACCTTCTCTTCAAGGGAGAATAGTTCCAACGGAGCTTTGAATTCCGTCAAAACTTTCTGGCGAAATCTTATGAGCCGAAAAACGGGGGTGTCAAGCGATTTTTGATAATTAAATGCCTTTGTTTTCAATAGTTTACAAAAGGCATCAATACGGTCGCGAAGTGTACCAAAATGAGACGATTACGCCCGCGCAACTCGCTAAGCCGATCTTTTCTAGGCACTTACCTTCCAGAGGGGCCCTTTTACGACACCCTCCGGCTCTCTTCCTTCCCACTTTGGGAAGCCCTTTCGATGACTGTTTCGGTCAAATGCAGCGAGATGAATTCCATCTGCTCCGGACGGTCAAAAACCTTCTCCGGGAACCACCTCTTCATCAAAATGCGGAAACCGCCGAACGCCACTCCTGCGACAATCGCCAACCCTCCGAGAATCGCGCACAAGATCACCACGTTGAGAACCAGCATGTATAGATCGTGGACCTCGTGCTGATCCGTAGCCTGATTCCACGTCACGCTGGCTTCGTAATTCACCATGCCCAGCAACGACTTCGCATCGCTCTCCGAGATCGGGCCGGTCGCGATCGCAACAATGGGCCCGGTGCGCTTATCGAAAAACGGTCCGGAACTCTGAATGGTTGAGATGCCGGATTGCGGCTGCGCCAGTTGATGCGCCGTATCGATGCGGCGCAGATGGGCCGCCGCCAGTTGCGGCGTGGGATAGGAAATCAACATCAACGTCGCTTCGCCGCTCGGCGTCGAGTAGCGCCCCAGCGAAACCTCTGCACTCGCTCCAAAATCCACCAGATCGGCGGAAACCGGAGGCGCAAGCGCAGCCAGCGCAGCCGGACCCATCGCGTATTTCTGGGTGTTGGCGACGTATCCTCGATGCGGCATGAACTCAATAAACGATGGCAGGTTCCCGGCATTTCCTGAGGGTTTCGGCAGCACTCCCGCCAACTCACGCAATTCAGCACCCGCCATCGCGGATTCGCTGCTGAACGACACATCGACCAGCACCGAGCCGCGATAGAAAAGGACTCGTTGCCCGAGCGACGCCCCCTGGTCGCCGATCTGCTCCCGCGTCATCTCCGGCTGCAGATAAAACGTGTACGCACCAAACGCTCCCGATGCGTCCGCAAACCGGGCCGCACGAACTTTCAAGGTGCGCCCGTCGTCGCGCGTGTAAACGGCCGACGCGAGATCGGTGAAGCGGTACTCCTCGAGCACCGCTGCATTGGTCGGATCCGCTACCGCCGGGTTGTTGCTCGTCTGGGCCGTTCCCTGCATCTGCCATCCCCCAAACTGCTGGGGCAAAATGGCTGGAACCGCAGGTGACGCCGCAGGCGCAGCCGCGCCCCAGGCAAGCACAGAACTGAAAGCCAGAATAATGGAAAGCCAGAATTGGACAGGACGGGAGAGGTTCATGGACGGCTTCGCCGAAGTTCCCCTTTTCCCCATTAGACCACAGCCTGCCAGCAAAAGTTTCCGCTGCCCCGAAACCTCATGCCTTCAATCACTTGCCCTGGTTACCCCCTGGTTACGGAAGACCTACACGCACGTGCCCCCGCCTACACATCCGAGCCATTCACAATCGCACCGCCTTGGAGGAAACTAGCACTGGGTGAATTGATGAAATCCGGTAGTGAAGATAAGGGCCAGCGCCGGGGTAGCCGCACCAAGGCCGTTTTTCCGGTGAGAATTAAGGGGAAAAACAGCTCTGGCGAGGCATTTGAAGAACTGGCGCACACGCTGGACGTGACAGCAAATGGTGTTCGTCTTGGCGCAATTCGCCAGGAACTTAGCAAGGACGAAGAGATCACCCTGTTTTACCGCCAGCGCAAAATGCAGTACCGCGTGGTGTGGACGAAGAAATTGAAGGGCACTTCCGAGTTTCAGGTAGGCTTGACAGCAGTATCGCAGGATCGGGAAGCGTGGGGGCTCAACCCGGCTGATTTTAAAGCCGAGCCAAATGCCGTTGCGGTTTCTCGGGCCTCGGGGGTTGCTTAAACATATATGGGAGAACAGATGAACCACTCAACCAGTGGATGGCTCAACAAACTTTGGTCGGACGAAGAGGGTCAGGACATCGCGGAATACTCTGTCATGTTGGCTGTCGTCCTTGTCATCGTAGTCGGTACGATCCGGCTCATCGGCTCGAATGCGGGCAACATTTTCTCGCAGGTTGGCAGCTCGATTCAGTAAGCTAACGACTCTTTCGCACTACTGGATTGTGAGCCTCATCTGAACGCCCGGTGCTCCGGCGTGAGGATGAGGTTCTGATTTTGGTGGGTTGATTTACAAAAGGCGATCGGTACAGCCTCAGCCCTACTGCGCGCTTACCTTCTCGATCTTGCTTGCGACTTTCACTCCGCTCAATCCGTTCACATATTTCGCGATTCCCTTGTACAGCGATTCGGCTATACGTTGACGGTATTCGCTCGTCTCCAACCGATGTTCGTCCCCTGGATTGCTCACGAATGAGATCTCGGCCAGGATCGAAGGCATGTTCGCCCCGATCAGCACAATGAACGGAGCCTTCTTCACGCCCCGGTTTCGGATGCCTGAGCTCTTGGCAGCCAATCCGCTGTGTAGCGATTCCTGGACGTCTGAGGCAAACTCGCGCGACTCCTCAATCTTCTCCTTCAGCGCGATCTTCTTGACCAGGTCCTGCAACTCATAGATCGATTTCTCGGAAACTGCGTTCTCGCGCGCCGCAACCTCCAGCGCCTCCGGCGAAGACGTGAAATTCAGGTAATAGGTCTCAACTCCACGCGCCGCCGGATCATGGCTCGAGTTAGCGTGAATCGAAATAAAGAGATCGGCGCGCTGCTGGTTCGCGATCGCGGTTCGTGTCTCGAGCGGGATGAACGTGTCATCCTTCCGCGTGTAGACAACCTCCGCACCTAATCGCGTTTCGAGCAACTTGCCCAGCTTGCGTCCTACCTCGAGAACCAGGTCCTTTTCTTCAAGACCGTTCGGGCCGATCGTTCCCGTATCGTGCCCGCCGTGGCCCGGGTCGATCACGATCTTGCCGATCTTCAATCCCAGCGCTCGGATCAATGACCGGTCTCCGTGGGCGGTCGGACTCGCTTCGCGGATTTCCGCCTCCATCGAGTCGCCTTCGCTGGTCTTCAGTTTCGTACCGGACTTCCCGCGCGTACGACTGCTTGCTGGACGATGGCTCAGTGCCTTCTCGACAACCTGGCTGTCGCCACCCGAATCGAGGTTCGGACCTCCATTCCTGCCTTCGCCATCCGCCCCTGCGCTTGATGTGTCCGCGCTGGAGGCTGTCGTCGGCCGCGATGGCGCAGGCTCGTCATCATCCGCGTCGACAATCACTTTCGTGGGTGCGGGCACCTCTCCTCTTGCTGCCGCCGCTTTCTTGTCATGGGCGGAGGAATTTACTGTCCCGCGGGAATTCTTCTCGACAATCTTGACGTCATCGCCAACATCTTCGCGCGTCACCGGAGCTTTGCCCGCGGCCGCTCGCAAGTTCTCAACTTTGGACTGAGGCGTCACCGACTCGGCCGGCTTCGCACCGGCAGCCGTCGGCGCTGGAGCCGCTTCGCTGAGCAGTCGAGCGGCATCCCGTGTATCCGCAGTTTCGGCCCCGTTCTTGGCAACGTTCTCGGCACTGCCATCGGTCTTTTCTTTCCCGCGAGCGTTCTTGCCGGGAGTTCCCTTCCCGTGAATATCAATGATCAAACGGTAAGGATCCGGCAGCAGGAACGAATCGTAGTCCGATAGATTGTCAACCTCGAGCACTACGCGAGTGCGGCCGGGCTGAAATTGCGCTACCCGGATCTTCTTCAGCAACCCATCGTCGACGTCAAAGCTCTTGCCCACCAGCGTCGAGGCCAGCTTGGTATCGCGCAGATCAAAAAAGATCCGGTCAGGGTTATCGATCCGCTGCGATCCGAACTTTACTCCGCTTTCCAGATCGATGGCGACGCGAGTGTAATCCGGCGTCGACCAGTGGCGGATCCCCGTCACTCGCGGCAGGTGCCCGCCCTGGCTTTCCGCGGCCGAGGCACCGGTCTCAGGAACGGAATCTGCTTTTGTCTGCAGCGCCTTGTCCTTCGAAGAAGACTCCGGAGGCACCGTCGCTTTATCTGCCGCCAGCTTTGTGGTTGCCTTTTCCGCGTCAGCCTTCTTCCCGCTTTGGGCTTGGCGATCAATTTCGCCGATCGCCTGCTGCGCATCTTCCGCCAGGCGGTTGTGTGGGTAGCGCTTCAGAAATTCACGGAAGGCAGCGCTCGCCTGTTGCGGGTTGTCCAGATCGTCTTTGTAGATCTCCCCGATCGTGAACAGCGCGTCGCAACGATACTTGCTTCCGGGATATTCGCGGCGCAGGAACTTGTACTGTCCGATCGCGGAGTTCAGGATCTTGTCATCCTCGAATCGGCGCCCCATCTCTACCAGCGTTTCGGCGACTGCGACCACGCTCGGATCCGCCTTGCTCGACGCAGGCGCGCCGTAATAAACGCTGCGATAGGCATTGATAACGCGCTGGTAATCGTGGCGGCTGCGGTCGGCCGGAGGACGGCCGTTCAAAGCTTCCCGCATGCGCTCCGCATCGGCGAAACGCTGCTTTGCCCAGGTCTCATTGTGATGAGAAGTTCCGCGGTGCGAACGAGCGTAGGCTGGCAGCGCGGGAAGAGCGGCTAGCAGCAGCAGCGCTCCCCAGCGCACACTGCGCTGGCTGGATGTGATCTTCAAAGTCTTCGGCCCGCTTTACTGTCCCGTTGCCGTTTTTGTCGTCATCCTCGCGAGACAGCTTTCATCTCGCAAGGAATCTCGGCGAACCGCACTCTACGTCACGATTTCTCGCTCGACGCAATACTCGTGCGTTTCGTTTCGCTTTCCTAGTGTGGCCCTGAGAGACTGCTTAAAACAGATGCTGCAAAACTAGTCCGTGTTGCTGATGTACAGCACGCCTCTCGCATCCCGTTGAACCTTAACGGGATCGTGAGAAGCGCCGTGGGAACTGAAATCGAATCCCCCGTAATACAGATTCGTAATCCGCCGCACATAGTTCTCGGTTTCGGCGTAGTGCGGAATCCCGGAACTCCGAGCGACTGCGCCCGCGCCCGCGTTGTACGCCGCCAACGTCAGGTTCACATCGCCGCCATAGCTTTCGAGCAGTTGCTTCAAATGGCGCACGCCGGCATCAACGTTCTGCTCCGCATCAAACGGATTCTTCAGGTTCAACTGCTTCGCCGTCGCGGGCATCAACTGCATCAATCCCATCGCACCTTTGCGCGACACCGCATTGGAGTTGAAATTTGACTCGACCTTTACGACCGAGCGCACCAGGTTGGGATCGACATTGTGGCGAGCGGCCGCCATCACGATCGCAGCATCGATCTCCTCCGGCGAAGCCTGCCGCCCGTGCGAATTCGCGGCAACAATCCGCGCATTCGCCGATTGCGCCGATTCGCGCCCAAAGTATTGGCTGACTTCCGCGGCTGCCGAGCGCGCGGCCTGCATGGAAGGTGCATTCGCCGAGGGAACCGGCTTCCAGCGGCTCTCTTTGCTGCTCCAGTACACGAGCGTGGAGCGTTTTGCCTGCGGCGCCGCGGCGTGCCGTGTGGGTTGAGGTATGTCTTCGTTGATGTAGACCTTGCGCCCGTGTTCCTCAGTCGTTGTGATTACCTGGGCAGGGCCATCGCCTTCCGACGCCCACACCCATGCGGAATGCTGAGGAAAGGAGGTCGCAACTGCCGAGATTGTCAGCATCAATGCGATTTTCAGGTGCTTTCGCATATCCGGGCGTGTCCTTGTTCTCCAATTCTTCGCTGCGAAGGTGGTCGCACAGATAGACCTCACCCTTCGCTTGGCTACCCGGAACCTGACGGAGAATCTTCAACCAGAGTAGGTCGATTATAGGGTGGGCCGGAGAGCCCGGCAATCTCTCCGAAGGGAGTAGAACCACCGGAGTAATGCTCGGCAACCGCTTGAAAGCTAAACAGATTAGCGCGATCTAATGACAAACCGGGAAGCCGCAAAGGTAACCACAGCAATGGTTACCTTCGCAGCGCGAAAAAGAAGACCCAGAGTAAGGGAGATTCGATGCAATGCCCGCCCCACGTTTCGTGAAGTTCGAAACCCGAAACGGGTATGACCCGCCGAACGAGGCTCGTAACAATGCCCTCGACGCTGCCCTACTTCTCCACCGCCGCGGCAAACGCATCCAGCGACAATGAACGCAGCAGATTCCGCCGCATTCCTCGCTCAACTTCCGCCAAGCGATCCGACGCTACGGTAATCCACTCGAAATCCGCCGTCTCCGCCAGGCGCCTTAACTCCACACCAATGTCGGTATTCAGAATCAATTCCGAGGCTCCGGAATTGAGAAACATCAAATCTCGCAACAGCGAGTACAACGTCCGCAGCAGTTCCTCGATCTTCTCCCGCCCCTCGGCACCCGGCCGGTACGATTCCGTAATCTTGAACAACTCGCTGTGTTCGCCGCCCCGTAGCGCCGACTTCAAAATCGCCAGTGCGTGATCTCGCGCCACGATGTATCCGGCAAGATCGAATCCCCGCGCGCGCCCCATCGCCCCCTCCGACAATCGCGCTACCAGCGCGCGTTGCGCCGGCTTCCACTCCGGATGGGTTTCGGCCAGGTCCCGTTCGATCTCCTCGGCCGGCAGCGCACACAGGGGGAACACCATCGACCGCGATCGGATCGTTGCGAGCAACTCCCCCGGATTCTCCGTCAGCAGAAAAATCGTCGCGAACTCCGGCGGCTCTTCCAGCACTTTCAGCAGCGAGTTCGCCGCCTCTTTCATAAAAGCCGAATCGGTGAAGATGTACACCCGTTCCCGTCCATCGCCCGGGCGATAGTAAATCGTCTCGATCACCTTCCGTACCTGGTCCACCTTGATCATCATCTGCGGTGGATCGGGAGGGATCACCAGCACATCCGGATGCGTCTGCACGAAAATGCGCGTTTCCTTTTTATCGCTTTCGCGCAGATTTTCCCGCGCCTCGACCGCCTCCGCGAACCGGCCGTCCAGATCCGCCGATTGCGCAATGCGCGTACAATTCGCACATTTGCCGCAGAAATCGGGCAGACCGTCCGTCACCGTGGGAGCAAGACAGTTCAGTGTCTGCGCCAGCATCAATGCCAGCGTGTACTTCCCGCACCCCCGCGCTCCAGCCAGAACCACGGCGTGCGGGAAGCGGTCGTGCGCCAGCATCTCGCGCAACCGCTGAACAGTTTCAGCGTTTCCGTGGAAGTCAGAAAATGGCATGAAGTCCGCTCCAGCAAACGTAACACAAACTCTGCGGGCCCATGCCCATCGCTCGCCCAAGTCAGGTGATCAATTGTGCCGCCGACGGGAACATCCACTAGCTTTTGGCAGTCACGCGGAGAAAGCGGAGAAGTCAGAAAGGAAACCGCGGTCATCCGGCCTGCAACTTGAGCTTTCTCTCCACCAACTCCACGATCAGTCGATGCGTCTGCCCGGGCGTCCCGCGCGCGTCCACTACCGCCACCCGTCCCGGTTCGCGCTTTGCGATCGTCAAGTAGCCCTCGCGCACGCGATGAAAAAACGCCCGCGTCTCCTGCTCAAAACGATTCTCATCATGCCCGCGTCCTGCACTCTTCGACGCCTGCCGGTTGCGTCGACGCGCCCGGCTCACACTCGCATGCGGGTTCGAGTCCAGCAGCAACGTCAAATCCGGCTGCAGATCTCCGCACAGCAGATGATGCAACTCCCGCACTGGGCCGCTTCCCAGTTTGCGGCCGCCGCCCTGATACGCTTCGGTCGAATCGGTAAATCGGTCGCACAACACGATGCTGCCCGACGCCAGCCCCGGCTCAATCACTTCGGAAATATGCTGCGCCCGCGAGGCAAACATGAGCGCCATTTCTGCCCAAGGCGAAAGCGCCGTCGTTCCAGAATCAAGAAGGACCTTGCGTACTTTTTCTCCTGTCGAAGTTCCGCCCGGTTCTCGCGTCTCCACAACTTTGTAACCCGATGCCCGCAGCGCCGTCGCCAGCTTGCGCATCTGGGTGCTCTTGCCCGTCCCATCGAGCCCTTCGAATGTGATGAACTTCCCTCGTCGCGACATTCTGCCGAATCATATCAGCAGGCCGCACGCCACAAGATCGAGCGCACCGCTCGTGCACCCTCTCTCGCGGGCTGCTATATTCATAAATTCCGCTCAATGAAATTCTAAAGCCGGACCACTACCCGAATCGGAGCACTGGAATGAAACTTGCGAAGCTGCTGGGATTCGTTTGCGTTCTGATCTCATCGTTGCTCTGCTGGAGCGCAACTCCTCCTACGGTCACCCTATCGGTCGATGCCACTTCCGCTCCTCGCAAGATCTTCCACGCCTCTTTGCGCATCCCGGCCGCGCCCGGAGACTTGACCCTCTACTACCCGAAGTGGCTCCCCGGTGAGCATGCCCCAACCGGCCCCGTCGTTGATCTTGCCGGTCTCAAGTTCACGGCCGCTGGAAAAACTCTGAAATGGCGCCGCGACACGCTCGACGGCTACACGATTCACGCCGAAGTTCCCGCTGGCACAACGGAAGTTGCCGCCGAGCTCGATCTGCTTTCTCCCGCGACGTACGAAGGCGGGTTCTCCTCCGGCTCCTCCGCCACCGACAAACTTGCCATCATCAGTTGGAACCAGGTTCTCCTCTACCCCAAGGGCTGGAAGGCGGATGAAATCAGCTTCACCGCCAGCCTCAAAATTCCCGCCGGATGGAAGTTCGGCACACCGCTTCCCATCACCAGCCAAAGCGGCGATGAAATTCGCTTCTCCACCGTGCCGTTGACCATGCTCGTCGATTCCCCAGTCATTACAGGGCAATATCTGAAGATCGTTCCTCTAGCCCAGGATCCTCCGACGGAAATGGATATCGCCGCAGACAGCCCCTCGGCCCTCGACGCCCCAGCCGAAACCTGGAACCACTACAAAAGCCTGGTCGAGCAAGCCCAGAAGCTCTTCGGAGCGCATCACTATCGCGATTACCATTTTCTCTACACGCTAAGTGACCACGTCGCGCACTTCGGCCTCGAGCACCACGAATCCGATGACAGCCGCGTCGACGAGCGCTCGCTGGTCGACGACAACGCGCGCAAGCTATCCGCCGGCCTCTTGCCGCACGAGTACGTTCACTCGTGGAATGGAAAATACCGCCGCCCCGCCGATCTGGCCACTCCTGACTATCAACAGCCCATGCAGGATGATCTCTTATGGGTGTACGAAGGCCTGACCAACTACCTCGGCTACGTGCTTACCGCGCGGAGCGGACTTCTCAATCAGGATCAGAGCCGCGACGACCTCGCGCTCACCACCGCCGCCCTGGATCACACTCCCGGGCGTGAATGGCGCAATCTGCAAGACACCGCTGATGCCGCGCCCCAGCTTTACTTCGCTCCCGCCGCATGGGAATCCTGGCGCCGGTCCACCGACTTCTACCCCGAAGGCACTCTCGATTGGTTATGGACCGACGTCATCATCCGCCAGCAAAGCAAGGGACAGAAATCGATTGACGATTTCTGCAAGCTCTTCCACGGCGCTCCCAGCAGCGGTCCGATGGTGAAGACATACACATTCGATGATCTGGTCAGTGCGCTCAACCAGGTCGTAGCTTACGACTGGCGCGGATTTTGGAACGAGCGTCTCACCAACCACGGCCCCGGCGCGCCCCTCGGTGGCATCGAAGGCAGCGGATGGAAAGTCGTTTACGACGAAACGCCCTCCGAGTTGGAGAGCGCGGCCGCCGGCCTCTACCATCCCGCAACCGCAACGTTCTCCCTCGGACTCGAGCTTCGCGACGACGGCGAGATCGTAGACACAACCGAAGGCATGCCGGCAGCCAAAGCCGGTATCGGACCGGGCATGAAGATCATTGCGGTGAACGGGCACCGCTTTTCGAACGAAGTCCTGCACGAGGCGATTCGGGCAGCCAAGAACAGCTCCGAGCCAATCGCACTTCTGGTCGAAAACACCGACTACTTCAAGACCTACAAGATCGACTATCACGGAGGCGAACAGCATCCGCACCTGGTCCGCGAAGAGGCGAAGCCCGACCTGCTGTCCGACATCCTGCGAGCGAAATAATCGCGCCACCAGTGTGCGGCCCCAGGCACGATTGCACCCTTTGTGCACCTTAGTGCCCTTCGTGGTGAAAGCCGTTGAAGCGCGTAAGGAGAGAAACTCTCCGGACTGAGAGTCTGGACTGAGAGAAGGATTAGCCTAAGAAAAAGAGTAGCGACGCTACCGCCCGCGGGTATACCAGATCGATCCAGGCGACTTGTAATCGAACCCCTCGCCCCAAACAGCATGCGTATTTCCCGAGCCGTCGATCGCCATCCCGAAGTAATCGCCAAAAGGAAAACGGAAACCATCGCGGAGAATATAGTCCTCGTATCCGCGCGCGAAGCTCGAGAGTTGCACCTCCGGGCTCCACGTGGCCCCACCGTTAGTCGAACTGCGATAGTAGGTGTTCCACAAATGCTGCCGTGGATGCCCTTCTTCCGTCGTTCTCGCGTCCATCCACGCGATGCGGACATCGCCGGCGGCTCCCGCCACAATGGCTGGAAAACCATGCTCCACGTCGCCGCCCGCCGCCGATACGCTTACGTGCGAGGACCAGGTCGCGCCGCTCGTAGTCGACGAGGAAAAATAAATGCGCTCCGGTCCGCCGTTACTCCGCCCGGCATTCCACGCGGCATAGATGGCGCCAGACGCGTCAGAAGCAAGCGCAATCTGCGCGCCCAGGTAGCCCGCTTCGCAATTCTGCAGTGCACAAGCCGGCGGTGCCCCGGAAAGATCGAGCAACGTAGTAACCCAACTCCGGCCGCTGTCGGTCGATCGGCTTACGTAAATGCTGACCGGCTGCTTCGCCATATCCCGCTTCGCGTACGCCGTCCAGCCAAAGAACACATCCCCTGCCGGATCCACAGTTGCTCCGCCGGCCAGCGACCATCCCGGACCGTCGGTAGGATTCACATTCACCACGTTGAACGTTTGCCCGGCATCATGCGATGCCGCCACGAAAAACCGCTCTTCGTGATTGAACCCCACATATACGTCTGCGCCGCGAACTGCAAGCACGGGTTTATCCGCGTCTTCCTGCCCGCGTTCTGCCACTGAAAAAGACCAGCTACGCCCGAAATCGAGCGATCGCGCCACGATCACGTCGCGTTTGTCATTCTGAAGCCAGGATGCATAAACAGTCTGCCGGTCCTGGGGATCGACCACGATCTGCGGATCAAACTGTCCCGTCGTAAACGGCAGGATGGTGCGGGAAGGCTGCCAGGTCGCTCCATTATCGTCACTCACCAGCAGCGCGATCGTCGGCGCTGTGCAAGCCTTGCAATCTGAGACCGATCCGTATTGTGGATAGAGCACATAAAGATGCCCGCGCGCATCGGCCGCCATGGCTGGTTCCCACTGGTCGCCGTTCTTGTAGCCAAGACGGGCTTGTGGCGCGAATCCAGAGGCTGCCAGAGCAGTTTGGCCGCCGACCACGCCCACGAGCAGAAAGCAGGCGAGTCGCCGCAGGATTGCAGACTTGGCCACCAATCGATTGCTTGGGAAAGCCACGAAACGACGCTCCGGCGGGGGGAAACCCTGAATTCGGAATTTACCTTGATTCATACGGGGCGTCAATTGCCCAGGCCCTGATACGACGAGATTTTTACACTTCCGTCACGTTCCGGAAAACCCGCAATCGCCCACCTGTCACTTCTGGCGTCCGGCGAACATCTAAGATGTATATTCTGGAATCGGTGGACGAACCGACGCGTTCCTTAAAGCGAGGCGAAACTATGGAGAAGGCAACATTTGCGGCTGGGTGCTTCTGGGGAGTGGAAGCGACGTTCCGGCAAATCCCGGGAGTGATCTCAACACGGGTTGGCTACATCGGGGGCAAAACGCAGAACCCTACCTATAAAGAAGTGTGCACCGATGGCACCGGCCACGCCGAAGCAGTTGAGGTGGAATTTGATCCCTCCAAGGTCAACTATTCCGCGCTCCTGAAAGTATTCTGGGAAAATCATGACCCCACGCAACTGAACCGGCAGGGCCCGGATTGGGGCACGCAGTACCGTTCCGCAATTTTCTACCATTCGCCGGAGCAAAAGGCCGAGGCAGAATCATCGAAGCAGGCTCTCGAGCAAGCCCATCGCTACTCGAAGCCTATCGTTACGCAGATCGTCCCCGCCGTCGAGTTCTACCCCGCGGAAGACTATCACCAGCAGTATCTGGAAAAGCGTGGCCTGGCCACCTGCCACATTAAGTAGCCGTCGGTTCCGCCGGCACGTTCGGTCGGAAGAACATCAGCAGTACGAACCCTCCGACGTAGAACAGCAGGCTCTGCTGCAGGCTGGAGCCTCGTAAACGAAGCAGCAATCCGAAGATCGCGAGCGCATCGCACAGGGCATACGTGGCGATGTGCCCGGTCTTCCATTGACTCAGCGTCAACTCTTCTTCGCTCGAGCTACTGAGGCTGGCAGTCGCTGGTAAAACCAGGGTCCGGCGGACCACGAAGATCGTTCCCACGATCCCCACCGCGAGGCTGCTCAAAATGTAGCTCAGGGTCTGGTCAATTCTCGTCGCTCGGGGCGCGATCATCTCCCCCACAACAACGTAAAGGAGAATACTGGCCAGAAGGGCCCACTGAACCGCACGCAAAGTTTTCGAGGCGCGCGACATTCTGCGCCCATTTTCCCGCATTTGCAGGGCAAAGAATGTAAATTTTCATTGCATTCCCGGCCGATGTCCAATCTTTAGTAACCTGCGATGGATGCTGGAATTCAGTGGCCGTGACCGCTCGCCCCTTCCGGACGCAGCCGCAGAAATACCTGAAAAGAGACCGGTTGATCTCCATACGCCGCATCCAACACCGACGGTTTCGAATAACAGGTAATATCGCCGCCGATTCCCAGCCTCCACCGCCGTTCGCGCACCACATCGCGCTCTCCCCCAAAGGTGTATGCGCCGATCCGGTACGCAGGATGCACCGCCGCTTGCGGAAACAGTTCGTCTTTGTCGACGAGCTCGAGCCGCGAAAAGACATAATTCCGGTCGCGAAAATTTAGAGTCGACTCCGCCAGGTAGCTGTTCAGATTCTCATTCGTGGCTATTTTGTGGACCCGTCCCCAGATCAGCGTCGTCGCCCAATTGCCACGCTCGATCGGACGGTTGTATTCGATCGACGCCGATTGCCGCCACTGGCTTCCCGGCTCCAGCGCCTCGGGGTGTTCCAATCGTCCGATCGAGTATTCCGCCGTCCAATTTCGAGTGGGAGCGACCAGCGCTCTTCCCGACCACGAATCCAGCGCCGCCAGTTGAATGCTCCAGCGCTGCTCATTCGGTTCGCGCCCGTTGAACGCGGATGCCTCCAGCTTCACCCGGTCGAGGATGAAACCGGTCGTCACGACACCGAAACTGGTGTGCGTCGAATCCTGCAAGTGATGCGCCAGGGGTGCCATCGGAAGTTCCGACGCCGACGCCCGGTGCAGATACGTCGTTGGTCCCAGTGCGGGCTCGGCCGATGGCCCTCCGTAAAGCTCCCACGTAACTTTTTCTGTCAGCGGCAGCGTGTACAGTGCGGCCAGTTCTGCAAACACGTTGTGCGGATGCTGATGATCGATCAGCGGCTCGCCATGATACGTCTCCCCCGTTTGAAACAACTCGGGAAACCCGGGATGCGGCGAGGTCAACGATTCGGCGGAAAACATCTGCCGGAAAAGAATGGTTCCAGCCCCCAGCTTGTGCTGCTCCATTAACATGCCCCAGTTCACCGACTCCGCTTTCCCTGCCCCGCGCGGACCGCCTTGCTGGTTGTAGTCAATGAAAATCGATCCGTGCGCCATCACCTCCCAACCGCCTCGCATCCACATCCATTCCTTCAGCGGAACCGACGCAGGCTGCCAGCTCGTGCCCGACGAGGCATGAGGCGATGGTAGAAACGAAACGCCCTCACCCATCTGCATGTTGCCCATCTGCATGTCGCCCATCGAGGGCTGCATCTCATCCCCAGAGTGGTGCGCGTCTGCCGGCGGTTTTTGCGATCCGGCATCTTCCTGGGCAAACATTCGCCCTACCCACAGAAGCACTAAAAGAAAAAGAAGGACCGTCGCGATTTTCACCAGAACCTCATCCGCCGCAAAGCAGCGCAGACCACCGTGCAACCGGCGGTATCCAAAAATAGGGCTTCTAGCGCCCGAAGGGACGCAGCATCACAATGTCGGAGGTGACGAAAATCAGATTCGAAGAGGTACTAATCCTGGCGGGCCAATCGAGGAGGAAATCAAACGCGGAACCATGACAATCAATTTCGATGGAAAATCAAGACCGGAGGTACCCTCGCCGCAACTCACCACTCCCGCCCGCACCGAAAATGCCGCGCTCGGATGTGCCACGTCGTGGCTGGTTGCGCAACACTCGTGATTCGCCGGAACTGGCGCAGATGGTGCCTGATCGTGGCACCTCGCCGGATGCGCCGGCTCCGTGACCACAAATCCGCGCGCGAATGGAGTCGCGGCTCCCCACGCCAGCAGCAGCAGAACGCAAACTTGCGCGCCACGGTTCATTCGCTAAGTTCCCGTAATCTTGATCCGGATCTCTTCCGGCAGCCTTTGCCGGATCTCCTCCGGTAAACGGTCGTGCACGCGCCGCGCGCCTTCTTTCGCCGCGTCGAGCACCGTTACTGGCGCCGGCGTAGCCACCGCCACTCCCAGCCAGATCAGCGCCGAAGATGCGAAGCCGGCCAGCGCCGCGATCTCCAGCCAGAACGCATGTCTGGGCCCAAAATGCCGGATCACCCCGAATGCCAGCAGGAAAACCCCCGCTGAAACCGACGCCAGGGCAATCAGGCCCACGTCAATCATGCGATGGATTTTTTGCCGGTCGCGGCACCGCGCGCACGCCGCAAGGTGGCTTTCATAGTCCTCGCGCATCTCCGGCGCCAACCCGGAGATGTCGTATCTCCAGCCCGCCAGAATCTTTCCGACTATCGGGTCGATGCACTGCTGACTCATGAATTTGAGGCGACGTCTGACTACACGCGGATAGGCTGCAGGGGTTCGCTTTGTGATGCCAGAAGCAGGCGGTTCTGAAACAAGTTACCCCGAGCTGCAAGCGCCCTTTCTGCCCCTCTCCGCGCTATTTCCGGGTGATTGTTCTGATCAGAAAGATGCGCTAGCACCACAAACGTTGCATGATTATCATAATCGTTGGTGAAAAAATCGGCGAGCGCCTCGTTCGACAGGTGCCCCACCCGGCTCATCACCCGCTGCTTCACCGACCACGGATACGGCCCTCCACGCAGCATTTCCAGGTCATGGTTCGATTCCATCACCAGCACGTCGCAACCGCGTAAATGGTCACGCACACTCACCGGCAGGTAACCCAGATCCGTCGCGATTCCTACCTTGATGCCTTCGGCGCGGAAGGTAAAGCCCACCGGGTCCGCCGCATCATGCGGAATCGTAAATGGCTGCACCGCGATATCGCCGACCTGGAAGCTGCACCCGGCCTCGAACGGCTCGAGTTTCTCCACCTTCGGCCGCTCTCCGCTCTGGTTTCGGATCGCCCGCGCCCACACCTGGTATGTAGCACCCGTCATGAATACCGGGATCTTCAGCTTCTTGGCCAGCGTTGCCAGCCCGTACACATGATCAGAGTGCTCGTGCGTAATCAGGATCGCGGAAAGCGAGCGAGGATCTTCTCCCAGCAGCTTCATCCGCTTGAATGTCTCGCGCCCCGAGATGCCCGCATCAACCAGGATCCTCGTGCGCGCGCTCGACACCAGCGCGCAATTGCCGCGGCTTCCCGAAGCTAGCATGGAGACACTCACACCCATTGCTCGCAAGGATACGCGTGCTCGCTGTGGAATCGATAGTAACTTTCTGGTTAGCCGATACCCACGTGTAACGTCCGGCGTTCAGCTTCCGGCACCCGGCCCGAATTGAATCGCAAGCCGGGCGCCGGAAGCCTGTAGCCGTTTACTTCAACCCAACTCCGTAGAAATACGTGTAGCTCTGGTTCTGTTGCACCGGCAGCGCGGTCTGGAAACTCGAGAAGATCACCGCGTTCCCCTCGAACGACACATAGACATCCTGCTGCGAATTCGCGCTCGCGCTGCGGAACGTGAACATCCCGTACAGCGGGTCCGGCAGCGTGCTTGCGGTTCCGTCGTAGATGTATGGCGTATCGGCAATTGCCGTCAGCGTGCCCGACGCCATCGTCTGATTCTGGCTGTCGGTAATGGTCACCGCGCCATTCCCGCCGATCACCACCGTCGCCTTGCCCTCGCCCGCCGTACCGCTTTCGAAGTTGTTCGCTCCCATCTGTGCGTTCACCTTCGTGTAGTAGATCGCCGTGTAGGTCCCGGCCTTCGACGCGTCAAAGTCCTTCGACGCAGCCTTGGGTTCACTCAAGATCGTCCCGTTGCCCGTGTCCACCGCAAAAAAGCCATTCTGGGTTCCGAAAACGTATGATTGCCCGCCGCCGCTTTCATCAATGACAAAGAAGTTCCCCGAAGCGTCCTCCACGACGCTCGATGCCGGAAAGTTTCCGCTGTTAAACATGCTCTGCTGCTCGATCACCCCGAACGGCCAGTATCCGGCATGCTGCACATTGCCCTGCGCGTCCACGGTTATGGTTCCAATATCGATGCCGCCAGTCGTCGTGCGCATCTGGACGTAGTTGAAGTTTTTCCCGGCAAACGTGTTGATGTTGGCAGGAGCGCTCTCGATCGCCGTGATCAGCGCGGCCGTGTCCCGGTTTGGCCCCGCGTTTGCCGCTTCCACCATCAGCACAGTTCCCGGCACTTCATATCCGGCGAGAAGGTTCCCGTCTGGATCGCTGATGGCATATGTCCCGTCCGCGTTCACCGTGTACGGCACCGTGCCGCTCTCCCCGTTCGTGTAGTTCTTGTATGTAATCGTCTGCGCTGTGGAGTCGATAGAGATAGTAAGAAAATCTCCCACCGATGCGGTGCCGTTATAAGCGCGCACCGTGTTCGCCGGCGCGCCCAGCTTCGACGCCCCATCGCAACTCACCAGGAAACAGGCAATCCCCAACAACACCAATCTCGCAGTCTTCATCAGAGAAACCCTCCCTGAGAGACAGCAATCGGCGGCGCCCGGGAAAGCTTGATGGTTCCGTGGCGCTGGCGCTTACCGTGGTAATTGGAGATTAGGAGGGGCTCAGGAAAAAGTTTCAAGGTCGCAAAGTTTCAGGTTCCAGGGTCGCAAGGTTTCACGGTGTCTGCCCCTGCAGTCTCCGGAGCGAAGCCTTGAAACTTTAAAACCTTGAAACCTTCCTTCTCACTTTCCCGCCCGCAGGTCATCGACAACGCGGCGCATCACCGCGCCACCATACGCTCCGGCAATCCCAGGCAGGAACGCCAGAAACGATCCGTAAATCTGCGCCCGCGTGGGCTTCACGGTGAGAACGAGATAGGCGACTAACTCGGTGAGCGGAACAAAAGCCCCGACGGCGACGACCCAGCGCCACGGCCAGCGCGCCCGCAGCAGCCCGAGCAACATGCACGATGCCAGGACCAGCAATGCAGTAAACAGCAGATCGTCGATCGCAACATCCGCAATCCCGGTTCCAATGCCGCAGGCGGCAGCCAGGCAGTAGGGCCAAATGTCACTTCGCGTTGCATCCTGACCGCTCATCGGAGAAGGCGCGACCTGCTGAGATGCGTTCATCCCACATTCAACATCGACAATCAGCGAACGGAAATCATCAATACGTATAAAACCCTCGACCGCTCTTCCGCCCCAGCCACCCCGCATCCACCATCTTGATCAGCAACGGGCATGGCCGATACTTGGGGTCTCCCAAACCCGAATGCAGCACGCGCATGATGTCGAGGCACACATCGAGCCCGATAAAATCCGCCAGGGTCAGCGGCCCCATGGGATGCGCCATCCCGAGCTTGAACACTTCATCCACCGCCTCCGGCGTTGCTACGCCTTCCATCACCGCGTACATTGCCTCGTTCAGGAGCGGCATTAACACGCGATTGGACACGAATCCGGGAGCGTCGTTCACCTCCACCGGCGTTTTTTCCAGCTTCACCGACAGGTCGCGCACCGCCGCAAACGTCTCATCCGAAGTCGCCAGCCCGCGAATCACCTCCACCAGTTTCATCACCGGCACGGGATTGAAGAAGTGCATGCCAATCACTTTTTCCGGCCGCTTCGTCAACGCGGCAATTTTCGTGATCGAGATTGAGGACGTATTCGAAGCCAGAATGACCTCGGGGCGTGTGATCCGGTCGAGATCGCGAAAAATCTCTCCCTTGATCTCAAACTTTTCGGTCGCCGCCTCAATCACGAAGTCGCACTCGGCCAACTTCGCCCGGTCCGTCACCGGCTGGATGCGCGCCACCGCCGACGATTTATCTGCGGCGGTGATCTTGTTCTTTCCAACCTCGCGCTCCAGATTCTTGTCGATCGTCTGCAGCGCCCGATCCAGGAAACGCTGCTCCACGTCGCACAGCACGACATTCATTCCTGACCGCGCGAACACATGCGCGATCCCATTCCCCATCGTCCCGGCGCCGATTACTCCCACACGCTGAATCTGCATAAGCTCCCCTGCCCAGAAAACGTCCGAGTCTAACATCCGCGCTCGCTACACCGATGCCGAAGAGCGGCCCTTCAGGGTCACGTTCCGGCGCCCCCACGGAACCGGGCTTCAGCCACGAGGGGCATTTCCCGAACCCGCCGCCACCCTGACTAAAAACGCCCCGCGGTCCGTCCGTGTGGATCAAAACTGCGCTCGATTTCCACAGGAAAAATCTCAACTCGTGTGACGCACAACCTTTACTGAGAATTCCAGAAAGCGAAAATAGAGGGTGCGCTCAAAAACCGCCATCCCGGGAGCGTCTTGGCAAATAACCATGAAGAGCCTTTCCCTAAATCGTCGCGATCTACCGATAACCTGCATGGGGAGGCAAAAATGTAAACGCAAATCCTTTGTTCTCAATACCTTGGCTACAACTTATTTAAATGCAATACTTTGCAAGGATTCATGCCGGGCGAAATCCGCCAACTCCTGGTTCATCAATACTTTGCGCGAATCGATGATGAAAAAAAATTTCGTGCAGACGCGCCGAAGTCAAAACCCCTTCCGTATGTGTGCCAGGAACGGGGCCGCAAAGCTCGCGCTTCGACTGCCCTCGACGCTTGCAGAGATGGCGTCCCTACGAGGTGTAGACTGAATTCAGCCCTAATCTCATTCATTCGCTTCGAAAGGAACTCTCCCATGGCAACGCTTGAAGCCCCCGTCCGGCCGCGTTCCGGACAGCACACCGGCCCGTTCGTCAACGAACCATTCTTCGACTTCCGCAATGAAGAAAATGCGCGCCGCATGCGCGCCGCAATCTCGAAAGTGCGCGCGCAACTCGGCCGCGAGTATGACCTCATCATCGGCGGCAAGCGCGTCAGGACCTCGGACAAGATCAAGTCACTCAATCCTGCCAAGCCGTCGGAGATCGTCGGCGTCCACCAGAAAGCGGGCAAAGAGCACGTCGAGCCCGCGATGAACGCCGCGCTGAAGGCCTTTGAATCCTGGAGCCGCACCTCGGTCGAAGAACGCGCTGGCCTGGTGTTCCGCGCAGCCGACCTCATGCGCCAGCGCAAGATGGAATACATGGCGTGGCTCGTCTTCGAAGTCTCGAAGAATTGGGGCGAAGCCGACGCCGACATTTCCGAAACCATCGATTTCTGCGAGTTCTACGCGCGCGAGGCCCTGCGGCTCTCGAAAGCGCAAACACCGGTGCAGTTGCCCGGCGAGCGCGACACCCTGCGCTACATTCCGTTGGGCGTGGGCGCCGTCATTCCGCCGTGGAATTTCCCCTGCGCCATCATGGCCGGCATGACGCTGGCCTCGATCGTCAGCGGCAACACCGTGATCCTCAAGCCTTCGAGCGACTCACCCACTATTGCCGCCCTGTTTGTCGAGCTTCTCGAAGAGTGTGGCATGCCTGAAGGTGTGGTGAATTTCTGTCCCGGCTCAGGCGCCACCTTCGGTGACGCCATCGTCGCCCATCCCAAGACTCGCTACATCGCCTTCACTGGATCCCGCGAGGTCGGATTGCACATCAACAAATCCGCCGCGGAACAAGGCCCCGGGCAGATCTGGATCAAGCGCACCATCCTCGAGATGGGCGGCAAGGACGCCATCATCGTCGACGCCGACTCTGACATCGATTCCGCCGTGGAAGGCGTTGCCGCTTCCGCTTTCGGATTCCAGGGACAGAAGTGCTCGGCCTGTTCTCGCGCGATTGTTGACGAGCGCATCTACGACAAATTCCTCGAGCAGTTGAAGGCACGCGTCGAAAGAATCCATGTAGGCGATCCCGCCGAGAACGCCAACATGGGCGCTGTCATCAACGAAGGCTCGATAAAAACCATCCTGGGATACATTGAGCAGGGCAAAAAGGATGGACGCCTCATTACCGGCGGCGAGCGCGCCAGCGAAGCCGGCGAAGGCTATTTCCTCCGTCCCACGGTGATCGCCGATATTCCCCCCAGGTCGAAACTCGAGCAGGAAGAAATCTTCGGACCGGTGCTGGCCGTGATCAAGGCCCGCGGCTTCGATCATGCCCTCGAGATCGCCAATGACACGGAATTTGGTTTGACCGGCGCCGTCTATACGAAGTCGCGCGACAAGATCGAGCGGGCTATCCAGGAGTTCCACGTCGGTAACTTGTACATCAATCGCAAGTGCACCGGCGCAATGGTCGGCGCGCATCCTTTCGGCGGCTTCAACATGTCGGGCACGGATTCGAAGGGCGGCGGACCGGATTACCTGTATCTGTTCACGCAGGCCAAGTCGATCGGCGAGAAGGTCTAAAGAACGAGTCGCGGCGCGGACGCGTTCGTCCGCGGCTGATTTGGAAGGGCGCGGCTTTGAGCCGCGCCGTTCGGCATTACACAAAGTTTGACGGGGCTTGAGCCGCTGAGGGAATCTGGCCACCACAACCACAGCAATGGGCATCGCTGCCGCGGCTTCTCTTCTGGTCGCTGCGATGGCTTTTCCGCTGGCCGCCCCCGAAAACCTGAATCCTCTTCTCGAACCGCTCCTCAAGAAATACGACCTGCCCGCGCTCGCCGGATCGATCGTGACCAGCAACGGCCTCGTCGCCGCCGGCGCCGTTGGAGTGCGCAAGTACGGGACCGATACCCCCGTCACCCTCAACGACGAATTTCATCTCGGCTCCGACACCAAGGCGATGACCGCGACTCTTCTCGCCATGCTGGTTGAGGAGGGTAAGCTCTCATGGGACACAACGCTGGAACAAGTCTTCCCTGAGCTAGCGCCGACCATGAACCCTGCGTATCGAAAGGTCACGATCGAGCAGATGCTCGCCCACCGTGCCGGGTTCACCGAAGACAGTTGGCCCAAGGGCATGACTTTTGCAGAGGTTCACACCATTCCGGGTACACCACGCGAACAACGCGCGGCCTACGTCGCGATGGTGCTCCGCGAGGTTCCGGCCTACACGCCGGGCAGCCAGTTCCTTTATTCGAATCGAAGCTACGCGGTCGGTGGTGTGATCGCAGAAAAAATCGCGAATGATTCGTGGGAAAATCTGATGCAGAAGCGGATCTTCGATCCGCTCGGCATGCGAACCTGCGGGTTCGGCGCCATGGGTACTGCCGGCAAGATCGATCAGCCGTGGCAGCACAAGCTGCTGCTGACCTTTCACCGGCCGATCGAACCCGGCCCCAGAGCGGATAACCCTCCAGCGATCGGCCCAGCGGGAACGGTGCACTGCTCGATCGTGGATTGGGGAAAGTTCGTGACCGCGCACCTGCGCGGCGAGAAGGGCGAGCCCGGCATCCTGAAGCCAGAAACATTCAAGCGGCTGCACACGGCACCCTACGGAGACTACGGATTCGGCTGGGTGCCCGCCGACCGTCCCTGGGCCGGCGGCCGCGCGCTCAATCACAACGGGAGCAACACACAGAACTATGCCATCGTGTGGATGGCGCCCTTTAAAGATTTCGCCGTGCTCGTCGCTACCAACCAGGGCGATACGTTCGATGCTTGCGATGCGACGGCGTGGGCGCTGATCCAGCACTTCACGCAGAGCAAGTGACTCGGTCTATTTCGGCGTGGGTGGCGCGGCCGCAGGATTGCGCTCCACAAACCCACGCTGGTGCCAATAAGGATAGATCGGCGCCACATCGCTGGCGAGATCGAGCTTCTTGACCTGCTCGGCGGTCAAGTTCCATTCAGCCGCACCGAGATTCTGCCGCAGCTGCTCTTCATGGCGGGCGCCCATGATCACAGACGATATCGTCGGGCGCTGCAGTAGCCAGTTCAAAGCGATCTGCGGGACGCTCTTCCCCGTCTCTTTTGCGACCTCATCGAGCGCATCGACGACCTTGAACAAGTATTCGTCGGCAGCCTGCGGGCCCATGTCGGCCGTCTTGTGCAGGCGGCTTTCTTTCGGAAGCGGCTGGCCGCGGCGGATTTTCCCCGTGAGACGCCCCCAGCCGAGAGGGCTCCAGACCAGCGCTCCCACGCCCTGATCCACCCCCAGCGGCATGAGTTCCCATTCGTACTCGCGCCCGATCAGCGAGTAGTAGACCTGGTGCGCGACGTAACGTGGCCAGCCGTAACGGTCGGCGACGTCGAGCGACTTCATGAGGTGCCATCCGGAAAAATTCGAGCAGGCGATGTAGCGCACCTTGCCGCTCGTCACCAGGGTGTTGAAGGTGCTCATCACTTCGTCGATCGGCGTAAGGGCATCGAATCCGTGCAGATGGTAGATGTCGATGTAGTCGGTGCCGAGCCGGCGCAGGCTGTCTTCGCAGGCTCGAATCATGCGGTAGCGGGAGGATCCGGCATCGTTTGGGCCAGTACCGAAGCGGAAAGTAGTCTTGGTGGAAATGAGAATCTGGTCACGTCTGCCGGCAATGGCTTTTCCCAGAATGCTCTCGGACAGACCATTGGAATAAATGTCGGCGGTATCGAATAGATTGACGCCCGCTTCGAGGCAGATGTCGACGAGGCGCGTGGCTTCGGCGACATCGCTCGAGCCCCAGGCTTTGAAGAATTCGTTTCCTCCACCAAATGTTCCCGTGCCGAAACTGAGGGCAGGGACTTTCAATCCCGAACGGCCCAGCTGTCGATATTCCATAGGCGATAGATGAGATTGTGCGCGGGAAGATTCTGGAGATTGATGACATCGGGAAAGACGGACTCCGGAGCAGACAAGAAGGCCGCCCTTTTGAGGCGGCCGTTGATCTTGATAACGACTACTGCGCTACGCTCGCCGGGGCTTGCGGTTGCGTACCGGCTGCGGTTGCGGCAGCTGCTTCGTTGAGGATGCGGTGGTGAATCGTGAACAGCGCCAGCTCAAGACGGTCCGACACACCGATCTTGTCATAAACGTTGCGGAGGTAATTCTTGATGACCTGTTCGGTGGTGCCGAGTTGGGTGGCGATTTCCTTGTTTTTATAGCCCTGCACGATGAGCGCCACGATCCGTAGTTCCTTCGCGGTGAGGCGATCGCGGACGCGCAATCCGACCATATCGTTCTCAGTCAGTTCGCTGGGGACGGCGACGTCCTGTACCCAGGATTCGCCGCGAGCGACTTTGCGGACGCAATCGACAAGGGCGGCGCTGGTCACATTGCGATAGACGACACCATGGGCGCCGTTGGACATGTGGCGCTGAGCGCTCTCGCCAGTATCGGCGAGGACGATGACTCGGGTTTTGGCCTTGTTGGCGGCGGTGACTATGGCAGCAAAGTCACCGTGGAATCCAGCGGCCACGACCAGCACTGCCGCGCGGAATTTATCGATCGCCATGAACATCTGTTCCGGCGTTTGTGCCTGGGCAACGATACGCATCTCGTCTTCCACTGCCAGTACTTTCGCAATACCCGCCCGGAAGATAGCCTGGTTATCGGCCAGAATCAGTTTGAGCATGTGTCAGCTCCAAAAAAAGTCTAGGAGTTCCGAACGAACTCGTAAGAGTCGATCACGCACGCGACGCCGCGTCCTTCACCACCAGATCCAGTTTCGTCGGCGCGCACAACGCGGCCCTTACATTGAATGGTCACGTTTTCCGGCCCGCCGGTCATCTCGGGCGGCAACGTGATCTCAAATTCAACGGGGGATCCAATTTCGAGGGACGCATCAGCACGGATGTAAACACCGGCCGCGCTGAGATTTCCCGTCATACCATTGGCATCGGTTTCGCCCTTGTGAATCTTGATCGGCAATTCCAGCGGAAATCTTTTTCCTGTCCGCGCTTCTTCGCCCACGGGGCCTCCTCTAGGCTGGCCTGATCTCTCGTTAGCGAATGAGGTCAACGACGTCAAACCAAGCTCCTGGCGGGCCAAAGCCCGTTTTTCCACTCAGGGAGCGGTTATATCACGAAAGTCCCTCCGGTAAAAGCCTGAGAACCCGCTAGTTACCGGTAGCAACTAGATTCCCCCCCGGTGTCGCAAGGGGAGGAAAGCCTGATAAATCTGCCTGCCGGCGGGGGTGTTTTAGTGGCTGGAGGTCGAAATGTCCCTGTGTGGCGGGACGTGTTTCACGTTGATATTCCGAGAAATTCTCGGTTCGTAAAGGTTCGTAACGGAAGAACGCAGGCGGAAGCAGCCTGCTGGAATTCCGAACTCACGGTAGAGCGAATTCGCCTCCAACCTCCCGGCAAGAGCATCCAAGGATTCACCGGGTGGTCTCTTGGGCACTCCCATACGCACAGATGAAATCTTGACGTGCGTTCTGAGTGTTCGGCGTAGGAGCGGCGCGTCGGTTTACGTGTTAGGTTGATGGAGAAATGCTCGTCCGACGGCTCAGCCGTCGTATGAAAGGTGCGTTCGCATGAGACGTCAAATGAGCACGGTTCGGCATTTTTCCAATGTTGTCGCAATCTTCGCGTCGCTAATGATCGCGTTATCTGTCTCCCTTTGCGGCCAAACTCAACCATCGTCCTCGGCCAAACCGAGCACGTCGACAGCGGGAACGCAGACTGGAAATGCAGCCGCGCCGCAAAAGCCTCCCACGCCCACCCCGGAAGCGAACGCACCAGGCGTGCTCGTACAACTGAATACCGCGCTCGAAAGTCTTGCCCAGAAGGTGTCTCCGGCCGTGGTCCAGATCCTGGTGACGGGGTACGGCCAACTTCACGAGGAAGATCGCTCGCAGACGGCTTTGATCGTTCGCCAGCACGCAGTCGGGTCCGGGGTTATCGTCGATGCCTCCGGGTACGTCATAACCAACGCCCATGTGGTCGAAGGCGCGCAGAGGATTCAAATTGCCTTGCCTCTGTCCGGGGATTCGGGCGTGCAGGTCCCGGTCGGGAAGCGGCGGATTTTCGAGGCCAAGCTGGTGGGACAGCATAAAGAGACCGATCTGGCACTGCTCAAGATTGACGAGGGCGGCCTTCCGACATTGTCCCTCGCCACACAGCAACGTCCACAGGTTGGGGAGTTGGTATTTGCCATCGGCAGCCCTGAAGGATTGCAGAACTCACTGACCATGGGCGTGGTGAGCGCGGTGGCGCGCCAGGCAAACCCGGATAAGCCCCTCACTTATATTCAAACGGACGCTCCAATCAATCCCGGCAACAGCGGAGGACCGCTGGTCGACATGAACGGGAATGTAATTGGTATCAACACGTTTATCCTCTCGCAAGGCGGGGGCAGCGAAGGATTGGGTTTTGCGATCCCGGCGCGAGTCGTGGATTTCGTATATCGCAGCCTGCGCGCCCACGGACATGTGCATCGCGTGGAGATTGGAGCGGTGTCGCAGGAAATTACGCCGACTTTGGCGGACGCGCTGCACCTGGCGCGGCACTGGGGCGTGATCGTCGCCGACGTGAACCCGGAGGGTCCGGCGGCTGCCGCCGGCCTGCAAGTGCAGGACATCATCCTTAGCGCGGACGACCGGCGTATCGAGACACTGCCCTCTCTCTCGGCGGCGCTGTACCTGCATCGGATCGATCAGGTAGTGAAACTTGAAATCTTGCGTGGGACCGAACGCAAGACAATTTTCATTCCGGCGATTGAGCATCGCGACCACATGGATGAACTGCTTGACCAGATCGACTCGTCCAACAGCCTGGTTCCACGCCTGGGGATTCTGGCGATTGATTTAACGGACGATCTGCGTTCGCGGTTGGGAGCGCTACGAATTCCCTCGGGCGCTATCGTGGTTGGACGAGCGGCAGACTTGATTCTGCCGGATACTGGTCTGCAAGCCGGAGACATTGTGCACCAGCTGAATTCTCAGCCGATCGAATCGGTGAGCGCGTTGCGCACAGCAACGGCCGCTCTGAAGGCCGGCGATCCTGTAGCCTTGCAAGTCGAGCGGGACGGTGGATTGATGTATGTAAGCTTTGAAATCGAGTAACGCAGACTAGCTTCCCGATCTGGCTGCCGCGGCTTTTGGAGTCGCAGTCTGAAGCAGCGTTCCTAAACCTGCGCTCAGGACACCCACTACCTGCAAGTCGGTACTTGTGAAGGCGTCGGCGGCGGTGCGATAGAGCGCTAAAACGGCCACCACTCCGTCCTCACCTGCCACAGGTACGGCAAGAGCCGATCGTAGCGTCGTAATTTTTTTCGGATCGTTTAAATAACCGGGCTCGACTGACGGATTTCCATTCAAGATCGGCTTGTTATTCTGCGCCACCCAACCCGACAGTCCTTCACCTAACGGGATCCTGAGAGACATGAGCAAATCCGAGTTCTCGCCGTTGACGAACTCAGGAGCCAGAACGCCATTGTTCAGGCGATAAAGTGCGAGGGCAGAGTTCGGAACTAAACGCTTCAGGCGCACGGACACAAGCGCTCCCAAGTCTTCGGGCGACAAGGAAGTGACGTGCGCGACTCCGGCAATTTCAGCAGCCAGCCGGGCTGCCAATGCGAGCGAACCCATGTCGTTAGTGGCGCGGGAGATGGGGCTCTGAGGCTCGGGAGCTTCGGCAAATCCGGCGTCAGGGGCAAGGCCGCGTTCAATCTTCAAATCGGTAGACAGTTTCGGGGGTGCCTGCATGGGCTGCTCGCGAGCCAATTTTTCCAGCTCGAGAAAGCGCCGCTGCAGCACGGCAACGATGCGCGGGTCGAAGCTCTTGCCCGAATCCATGGCGACCTTCGCCATAGCTTCTTCCAGCGGAAGGGCTTTACGGTACTGGCGATCAGAAGCTAACGCGTCGAGACAATCGACGGCGGCGAGGATGCGGGCTCCAATCGGAATTTCCTCTCCGGAAAGGCCGTTGGGATAACCGCTGCCATCCCATTTCTCGTGGTGCGCCCTCACGATCGGGACCACAGGGTAGGGAAAATTCACCTGCTCGAGAATCTCGGCTCCGACAACCGGATGAATCTTCATCTTCTCGAATTCATCCGGCGTCAGTTTGCCCGGCTTAGAGATAATGTGTTCGGGAACGGCCAACTTTCCAATGTCGTGCAAGACGGAAGCGGCTTTCAAAGCTTCCGTTTCGTCTTCGCTCAGGCCGAGATCTTTGGCCAGCTCGACGGCGTAGACGCGAACGCGCTGCAGGTGCTCGCCCGTCGTTTGATCTTTGGCTTCGATTGCCAGGGCCAGCGCTTCAATGGTGCGAAGGTGAAGACTTGATACCTGTTCGGCGTGCCGTTTTTCCGTTTCAAGCTTTCCGAGATAGAGGCGATACGAGCGATAGAGAAGATAGATTGGCGGAAGAATCAGAAGCGATGACTGCCAGCCAACGTGGGCATTCAGGAGATGAACGAGTCCGGCAGCGGCCGCGCCGACCATGTAATAAGGGAGCGACCAGAGATAGCTGTCGTTCCACACTTTGAGAACAGGTTTCTCTTCGGTCAGCCCGATGATGGTCGACATGGCCAGGGTGTTGCAGCCGAAGTGAGTGACAGCGGCGGCCAGCAGTGCGAGCGGGCCGGCGGCGTGCAAGAGATATACGACGACCAGGCGGTAGGCGCCGAAGGCCATCGCACTGGAAATAGTGACTTGCGACAGATTGAAAATCAGCTGAACGGGCTTGGGCCGGCGGGCCGGCCTCCAATAGAGCTGCGTCAGAGTGCTGGCGAGGCCGATCACGAGGGTCTCGGGCAGGCTCAGTTCAAGAATGCCCAGCAAGGTAAAAAGAAAGTTGACGGAGAGCGTTCCTTCGATGCCGGGCAGGCTGGCTTTCAGCGGTGCCACCAGCAGCGCAGCCAGCAGATAACAGACGAACTTGACCGGGTCGCTAGATTGCCAGTGTGGCAAAGACAACGCAAAGCACGCGCCGGCGGCCAACGCGGACAAGGCGACAAAGCACCACGAACCGATGGAACGACCCCACGACATATCGGAAGATGCTTAAATTTTCATCAATTTAGCGGGGTCTGTCTGTTGAAAATACATCTCTCCGATTACCAAGGTTTTGCGACCAACTCTATTTGTTTCAAATGTTTACATCCTAGACAGAACAAATCCTGACCATCAGGTTGGCGGGACAGGATGTCCCATGTCCCGGTGGATGGGACAAAACGCCCGGAACACCCTGCCTCTGCGTCCCGCAACCCATTGAATACATTGAGGTAACGCCAACCGCTTTGGCGTATTACCTGCAGCATTGAAGGCTACTTGGGGTGCGGTTGCGCCTGTGGGCGCTTATTTTTGTGGGGGAACGATGAAGAAAGTTCTGATCGCTCTGATTCTTTGTGCGGCAACGCTGTCATTCGCGGCCGACACCACCAAGCTTTCGCCGGATATACAGAGCATGAAGTCCGCGAAGGCGCCCGTTCAGGTCGTCATCCAGTACCGGAGTGCGCCGAGTTTGCTAGATCTGAATCTGCTGGGAAGCCTGGGATCGATCCTGAATTCTTTGCCACTGGTAAATGGCATTGTGGCGCAGCTTCCGCTGGCGAATATCCTTTCGCTTTCGAATCAAAGCAATGTGAAGTACATCAGCCTGGACCGCACACTGTCGCCGAGCTTGAGCAACGCGGCGCCGGCCGTAAATGCTTTTGCGGCGTGGCAGAGTGGATATACGGGCGCGGGCGTCGGCGTGGCGCTTGTCGATAGCGGCGTCGCCAGCAATTCGGATCTGAATGGCGGCCTCTTGGGGCTTTCGCGCGTTGTATGGAACCAGAGCTTCGTCCCGGGAAATCCCAGCGCCACGGATCAATTCGGGCATGGAACTCACGTTGCGGGGTTGATTGCGGGGAACGGAGCCAATTCCACAGGGCCGAACTATACGAAGACTTTCGAGGGAATCGCTCCGAAGGCGAACATCATCAACCTGCGGGTTCTCGACCAGAATGGAGCGGGCACCGATAGTGCGGTGATTGCGGCGATCAATACGGCGATCACGTTGAAGCCTCTGTTCAACATCCGCGTACTGAATCTGTCGCTGGGCCGGGCGATCTACGAATCGTACACGCTCGATCCGCTGTGCCAGGCGGTGGAAGCGGCATGGAAGAACGGGATCGTGGTGGTGGTCGCGGCCGGAAACAATGGCCGTTATCAGCCGACGGATGGTTACGCGACGATCACGGCGCCCGGCAACGATCCTTACGTGATTACGGTGGGTGCGATGAAGACGATGGGGACGCCCACACGCGTGGACGACCTGATCGCCAGCTACAGTTCCAAGGGACCAACCGTGATCGACGCGATCGCGAAACCCGATATCGTTGCTCCGGGAAATCTTCTGGTGTCGCTCGAAGCTCCGGGATCGACACTGTACAACGAATATCCCGGAAACCGCGTTCCCTATAACTTTTACGTGCAGGGAGGCAGCAACGCATCGTCGACGAACTACTTCACGCTTAGCGGGACGAGTATGGCTACAGGCGTGGTCAGCGGAGTCGTCGCCGATCTGCTGCAGAAGAGCCCGTCGCTCACTCCGGACCAGGTGAAGGCGCGGCTGATGAAGACGGCGTGGAAGTCGTTCCCGGCGTTCAGCAGCACGACCGATCCGACGACCGGGATCACTTACACCGACCAGTACGACGTATTCACGATCGGCGCCGGGTACGTTGACGTAGAAGCCGCGATCACCAGTACAGACGTAGCCAAGGGCAGCGCGATGTCACCGGTCGCTACGTACAATTCGACGTCGGGCAACGTCTACTTCAATGATTCTGCGAGCGCCGTTTGGAACACGTCGTCCGCTTGGTCGAATGCGGCAGTCTGGGGATCATCGCAGTTTGTGGTTGGTGCGCCGCCCTCGACGATCAATGGCAGCAACGCTCTGTGGGGAAGCAACGCCCTGTGGGGTTCCAATGCGCTGTGGGGCAGCAATGCCTTGTGGGGCTCGAACGCACTGTGGGGTAGCAATGCCCTGTGGGGAAGCAACGCTCTCTGGGGAAGCAGCGTTTCTCAAGGCGAGAAATAGTCCGAATCAGGGGGGAGGCCGCAGTCGAGAGACTGCGGCTTTTTTCTTTGGCAGTCTCTCTCGCCGGGAATTCAACGATAAGCAACTAGCGGGCCAGCGAGGTTCTGGCCAGTGCGGCGCGCAATTCGTCCGGCTTGAAACCGTAGGGGCCGGGATTGCTTTTGTAGACTACGCGTCCCGCGGGATCGATCAGATACATGCGCTCGGGCCAGGCCGTGTAGGCGCTCTCGGTGGAGTTGCCAAATTCGTCGACGACAGCGGGAATCTCAATTCCCAACTTGCGTACGCATGTGCCTGCCACCGCGGTCCGTTCGTCCTCGCTGCGCGGACTCGCGAACAAGACTTTGTCCTTGAGATTGCTTTCAGTCTGCCAGACATCGGTGGGATGCGCTTCTGTGATGTAGACGACGAGGAAAGAAACTCGACTTTCATACTCGTGATAGAGCTTGTTGAGGGCAGGAACCTCCCGCCGGAACGGCGGTCAGGTATAACTTCCGAAGATGAGAACCGCCGGGCGGCCTTGGGCGGAAAAAGAGGAAAGCTGCACCGTGCCAGTCTTGTCCAATTTTTCCAAGGTGAAGTCGGGAGCATGATCTCCAATTTCGAGCTTTCCGGCGCGGGCGTGCCGCCACAGCGTGGAGAAGGGCAGCACGAAGAACGCGTAAGGCTCGGGAACCCGCGCCATCACTCGGCCAAACTGCTCGGGCGGACGGCGCATGATGCCATAAAGTCCCATGCAGGCCACGACCCACAGCAGCGCAACGACACACAATCCCGTGAGAACTGCCTTGAGTGCTGATTTTTGCTTTGGGCTCACCGAAACGTTTTCACCCCACAGACAAGTGCCGCGATTATAGGGATGCGTAGGGGACGATCAATAACAGGAAAATAGTATTTGAGCTGTTGGCAAGTGCAGATCTTCGCTTGCCGAGATCAGAACGCGCCGCCGCCACCGCCACCGAAGCCTCCGCCGGAGAAGCCGCCACCACCGCCAAAACCTCCACCGCCAAAACCGGACCCCGTGGAACTGGCGCGCGGCGCTGAAATGAAGACCTGGTGCATGTCGGTAGCCATGCTGTTCATCGAACTGGAGAAGAAAATCGGATTAAAAGCCGTGCCGGGATAGCCGCCAGGCCCTACGTACCAGGTTGGCGGGTCTTTCACGATTCCGGCGAAGGCCTGAGCCCAGTGATGCTCGACTCCGAGGGCCATAGCGTAGGCAAGATATTTTTCGAAGGTGGTCGGCGGCATGAGCTTGAGACGCTCACCGTCCACGCGGTTCATGAACTCCTGAAATCCAAGGACTGCTATGCGGACGCGGCTGCCTTTGAGAGTCTTGGCGGTCATGACACGCGCGAAGAGCCACCAGATCAGCGCGGCGGTGAGTGCGGAAGCGACGAGCAAGGGAGCGGAGCTGAAGAAATTCGCCCAGCCCAGGTATTGGAAGAGGCCAAATGGAATCAGAATCACGAAGACAGCGACAACGTTGTAGCCGTTGGCCGATTCGGGGTCGAGCAAGTAGATCCCCTTATTTTTGAGGGCGGCCATGATGTCCTGCCGGATGATGGGCACGGCGGTATAGAAGCGGTTTTTCAGGCTCGATAGGCGCGCCTCCTGCCCGCCGGCGAAGACGTTTTCGAGCATGACGCGTTCGTGCGGGACCAGGGTTTGATCCGTGAGAGCGGACAAAGGCTTGAGCAGATGGAATACGTAATCTTTGTGGGTAAAGAGGAGTCCTTTGTCCTCGGTTTCTTCGATCTTGATGTATCCGCGCACCGCAAGGTCGACCATAGTCGAGGTGATGTCGCGGGGATGAATCGTGTCGTCGAGGAGCGTCCCCGCCTCGGCAGGCGAGATACCGGGCGGCGGTTCGTACATAGGAGCTACGGACATGCCGGGATCGGGATCGCGGCCTTTGTACCACCAGAGGGTGAACATCACCGCGAGCGTTACCAGGGGAAGGAACAGAACCGGGTTGCCGCCCACAAACCAGAAGAAACGGGTGATAGCGCCGGGCTCGCGGAGAATTCCTTTTGGAATGTAAACGTCGATGGTCAGCCCACCACGCATGGGGAGAGGATTATTCGTTTCGAAGTTCGCCTCCGGACCCACGATCTTGCTGCTGGCATCGCGCTCAGCAGATCCGTACACGCCGGTAAATGCCTGGGCACTCAGAGAGCCTGTCGCGGAATCGGGAAATCGAACAGCGGCCGTCGCGTGATCGATCGGCACAGGCCAGTCGTTGCCCGTGACGTTCCAGTAAAACTCATCGTGACTTTCGAAAAAGCGCATGCCATTGCGAACTTCGTAAGCGATCTCGACGGTCTTAGTGGTATCCACAGCACCCGGAATGAAGATCTTCAGATTGCGCTCGCCGTGGGAGATCGAAGAATCGTATTTGAGATCGCCGCCCTCTCCGTCACTGACTCGCAGCACATGGAGGTAGAGTTCGTAGTTCGTGCCATTGGGGCCGGGATACTCAATTGGAATCTGGCGGTAGATGCCATGCCACTCGCCGACAAAGGCGACTGAGATGCGTTCGGTAACCACTGCGCTGCCGTCTTGCGCGATATCGATGCTGTCGTGGAAATCGGAGACGCGCCACGATTTCGCCGCCAGGGGCGCAGCCAAGACAAGAATGACCGCAAGTAACTCGGGCAAGCGAAGCTTGCATCGTCGATTTGCGCGGTTCTTGGCGGGCAACGTCTCTACGGCGGAAGTGACGATCATGTTGCTAGAACTTCACTTGAACTGGCTCACGGTCCGCGTCTGTGGTTTCGAAGAACTGGCGCTGGGTGAAGCCGAACATTCCGGCAATGATATTGGTTGGGAACGATTGAATTTTTGTATTGAGATCCCGAACCACCGCGTTGTAATAACGCCGGGAGTTCTGAATGGAATCCTCAGTCTGGCTAAGCGATCCCTGCAGCTGCGTGAACTCTTCGGAAGCTTTCAGCTGAGGATAGTTCTCGGCTACGGCGAATAGAGTCTTCAAAGCGCCCGTCAGCTGGTTCTCGGCAGCGGCCTTGTCGGCCGGAGTCGTGGCCTGCATCGCCTGCGAGCGGAACTTCGCAATATCCTCGAAGGTACCTTTTTCGTGGGCCGCGTACCCTTTGACGGTCTCAACCAGGTTGGGGATCAGGTCATGACGCCGCTTCAGTTGCACGTCAATATCGGACCATGCCGAGTCGCAACGGACCCGGAGCTGCACGAGCCCGTTGTACATGCCGATCAGGACGACGGCAATGATGACCAGAATGATCAGGACGGCGATGATCATGACGACCTCTCAGCTTTTGAGAAAATGAAATTGCGAAATTCAATGGGACGGTAGCACAGCGGAAGTCTTGGCGCAAACCGGATGACGGCGCAATTGATTATTTGCTAGAGAAAACGAGAAAGGTTGAAAGCAAATAGCGGAAAGCTCGATTTACGGCTGCGGCGCGAAGTAGCCTTTGCGGGCCCGGACCTGCAGATCTTTCTTCAGGGAGGAGATCTCGATGCTGCGGTAGCGGCCATCCGCGTCGAAGTCAGCGGGTTTGTAGGAGACGACGTATTGACTGCGCAGTTCGTCCTCGATCGCGGCAAAGGAGTGAGTAATATCCTTCATCTTGAATGGGAAGAAGGCTCGTCCGCCAGTGGCTTCAGCCATCTGCTCGAGAACGCGATCGCCGCGCATGACCAGGCCGCTGTCATCGGTTGAAATCGCATAAATGATGACTTCCGAGCGTTGTGCCATCTCGATGGCTTGGGCCTTCGTCATCTCGCTCTGATTATCTTCGCCATCGCTGACGATGATGATGGCTTTCCGCACCGGATGTTCCGGACGATCTTTCAGGAACTTTTCCTTGCAGGAGCGGTAGACAGCGTCATAGAGGGCGGTGCCGCCGCCATCGTGCAACTTGTGAACGCTCGCCGAAAGAAGTTGCACGTTGTCGGTAAAATCCTGCACCAACTGCATATGGCTGTTAAACCCCTCGACGAATGCCTTATCGAAGCCAACCCGCAGCGTGTGTTGCAGAAAAGAGGTGGCCGCGCCTTGCTCGAAATCGAAACGGCTATTGACCGATCCACTTACGTCGACAAGCAGCCCCAGGTGCAGGGGTAGATCAGTTTCGCGGCGGAAATTGACGATGGCTTGCGGCGGTTTGTGATCGTCAAGAATTGTGAAATCCTTCTGCGTCAGGTCACGAACGAACTTACCGTGCTTGTCGGTAGCGATGAAGAGAACGTTAACTTCGTTCACCTGCGCACGGATCGTGAGCATCGCGTTTTGCGGGTCATTGGAGCCATCAGGCGTGGGGTTTCCGCTATCGAGCGCGCTGAGCGAGTTGGAATCCGAGGCAAACGAAGACTGGGCGGGCGCCTTGACCACCATGGCCAAAGCCGCCAACAGCACCAAACCGCTCAGCGTGAATCCCGTGTACTTCATGCCTTGATATTCCAAAAATTTCACTGGCAGCCCGCTTTCCAAGCCCTTCTGCGCGACTTACCAATACCGCTAAGGTATTGGATGCACGCCAGATGCCGAAATCTTCAGGCGCTCCGGGCCGTTGCATCCCATTGACTTTAGGACGCCTTTCGGCTGGGAGCCAAGTTACAAAAGGAGCACACGCACGGTCATGGCCAGCAAGTTGCAGATTCTACAGCTTGCGCGGTAAGGGATTGACCACCCGGCAGTGGCCCATCGTATTCGGGTTGCCGAACCTGGTGGTGATAAAACACCGCGTATTCCCTAAAATCTCATTCTGGGGGGGCGTTCATGAAGAAATGGCTCTGCTGTGTTCTAACGGTTTTTATCGCAGCTGCGGCATTCGCTGTGGATGATGAGCGGGAGGAAGAGCGGGTTAAAGATGCAGGAACTGTGATGAAGGAGATCCTGAATATTCCCGACGACATTCCCCAGGACCTGCTGGATAAGGCGGAGTGCGTGATCATCCTGCCTTCCGTGAAGAAGGGCGCGTTTGGAATCGGCGGAAGCTATGGACGCGGCGTGATGGTTTGCCGCGGTGGAGAGCACTACAAGGGAAAGTGGGGCGCACCGGCGTTGTATGCGCTCGAAGGTGTCAGCATCGGGTTCCAGTTGGGCGGACAGGCCACCGACTTCGTGTTGCTGGTGATGAATCCCAAGGGTGCAGAATCGCTGCTGTACAGCAAAGTAAAACTGGGCGCCGATGCATCGGCGGCTGCCGGTCCGAAGGGCCGCACTGCGGAGGGAGCGACCGACGTTGTGATGAGCGCCGAAATCCTGTCTTACTCGCGGAGCAAGGGATTGTTTGCCGGCGTTTCGCTGGAAGGATCGACGCTGCGCTCTGATGGCAGCGCCAATGAGAAGCTTTACGGAAAAAAGTTGACCGCGAAGGAAATCATTCGCGAAAACAAGGTTGGCGTTCCTGCTTGCGCGCGTGAGCTCGTGTCGTTGCTCGATTCCAAGTCGCCGGTTAATAAATCGGACCCGAAGTCATTAGAGTAAAGCGCATCACTCCATTTGTTTCGTGCCCTTCGTGGTCTTTTTTGTTCATCGCGTCGCAAGAGAGATCAGGAACCGCGAAGGGCACGCAGGTCCACGAAAGACAGATATGGGACGTTCCGAAAAAATCCGGTGCGCGTGGGCTCGTGGCGACCTCTCCATCCTCTATCACGACCAGGAGTGGGGTGTGCCGGTGCATGATGACCGCACACTCTTTGAGTTTCTGATCCTGGAAGGAGCGCAGGCGGGGCTGAGCTGGAATACGATTCTCAATAAGCGGGAGAATTACCGCAAAGCGTTCGAAGGCTTCCATCCGGAGCGGGTCGCAACATTTGACAAGCGCAAGATCCAGCTCCTGTTGCGCGATCCAGGCATCGTGCGCAATCGATTGAAAATTGTTTCCGCCGTCGAAAATGCGAAAGTGTTTCTGCGAATGCAGCAGGAGTATGGGAGCTTCGATTCGTTTATCTGGCAATTCGTCGGCGGATCAACCCGAGTGAATCATTGGAAATCCATGTCGCGGCTGCCTGCTCGAACCGCCGAGTCCGATGCGATGAGCAAGGAGCTCAAGCGTCAAGGATTCAACTTTGTGGGTTCAACGATTTGCTACGCCTTCATGCAGGCGGTCGGGATGGTCAACGATCACCTGACGGGCTGCTACCGCTACACGGAACTCGGCGGGAAGAAACGCTGAGTGGCGATCATCTTCCGCCCTCATCTCGTCATCCGGTGTTGTGAAGTCCCGCCGCGATTCCATTGATCGTAGCACCGAGCGAGTATTCGAGATCCGCGCTGTGCTGGCCCTGCTGCTTCCGCCGCAATAATTCAACCTGAATCAGGCTCATGGGATCGACGTAAGGGTTGCGCAGCCGGATGGAGCGGGCCAGGACCCGATTGCGGGCGAGCAGTTCGCGCTGTCCGGTCACGCGTAATATCATGCGCCGGGAGCGAAGGAATTCTTCTTCCAGCATGGAGAACACGCGCTTTCCGAGCGCCGCGTCCTTGACCAGTTCGGAGTAGAGACGGGAAATGCCGAGGTCGGCTTTGGCCATACCCAGTTCCACGTTGCGAACGAGGTCGGCGAAGATGGGAAAGCCACGCACAATTTGACGCAACAGCTGCTCATGTCCGGGTCCGCTCTTCGCGAATTTTTCGAGCGCGTATCCGACGCCGAACCAAGCCGGGACCGCATGCCGGCTCTGCATCCACCCGAAGACCCATGGGATGGCACGCAGATCCTCGAGGCGCCTGCCCTTGGTGCGCCGCGAGGGACGAGAACCGATGCGGGCCGAGTCCAGTTCATTCACCGGTGTAGCCTGCTCGAAGTATTCGAGCACTTCGGGATTGTCGGCAATCTCCTTTCGGTAATAACCGTAGGCGTCCTGTGACATCTCTTCGATCGCTTCTTCCCACCGGGGGAGATGCCGCTGGTCGTCGGCTCCCGGCCGAGTCAAAACCTCGAAGCTGGCTGCGATCATCAATTCGAGGTTCCACTCGGCCAACACCGGGTCGGCATATTTCCAGTTGAGGACTTCTCCCTGCTCGGTGATGCGGATCTGTCCCGAAAAGCATCTTGGCGGCTGGGCCAAAATGGCAGAGTGCGTGGGACCTCCGCCGCGGCCGACAGTGCCGCCGCGACCGTGAAAGAGACGCAGCTTGACGCCGCACTCCTCGGCGCCGCGATGCAGTTCACGGTGCGCTTTGTAGAGCTCCCAGGTGCTGGTGAGCATGCCGCCATCTTTGTTGGAGTCCGAGTATCCCAACATGACTTCCTGCCAGCGGTCCCAGGAGTCCAGCAGGACACCGTATTCGGGCTCGGTCCACACGCGCCGCATGACGGCTGCCGCCGTTCGCAGCGAATCGATGGATTCAAACAGTGGAACCGGCATCAGGCCGGGATCGCCCGCCGATGCCTTCATGGATACACCCGATGCTTTCGCAAGACTGATCAGCGAGAGAATGTCGGCGTCGGTTTCCGCGCCGCTGATGACGTAGCGACAGATCGAGTCCGGGGAATACGCGCGCTTGAGTTCGCTGATGACTCGCAAAGTGGCACGTAATTCTTCGACGTCCGCGGAGGCTGCGCTGCTGTTCAAGTCCGGCCCCAGCTCACGCACTGCCTGTGCATGTACGCGGGCATGCTGCCGGATATCAAGCGTGTAGAGACTGAAGCGAAAGGTGCGCACCTTTCTCAGAAGGAAATCGACATAACTGGTGGCAAGCTGGCGGCCATGATGGGAAATCAGGCTATCCCGTAACAACACCAGGTCCGACTCGAATTCATCGGCGGAGGCGTAACCCTGGCCACGAGGAGAATCCTTAGCCTGCAGCAGCTTGTGAAACATGTATGAGAGGAAGCGGCGATAGGTCTCCGAAGTGTTCCCGGGCCCCCATGCCAAATGGATGCTGGTAATGGTTTCTTCATACTGCTTCAGGCGTGACAGCAATATCTTCGACACGCCCACCTGCCGGCGCGAGGAGCTGAGGCGGTCGCTCAGCAATTCCACGTCGTTGAGGTATTCCCGCAAAATCAAGTCGCGGCCCATCTGAAGAGCATCGCGGGTACATTGCGGATTCACCATCGGGTTGCCGTCGCGATCTCCCCCAATCCACGACCCGAACTTTATGACCCCGGGCAGTGCGGACTGCTCTAAGTCGACGCCGTACACCTCGCGAATGGATTCGGCGATTTCGCGATAGATCCGGGGCAGGGCGTCGAAGACGGAGAGACGGAAATACCTCAGTCCCATTCGGATTTCGTCATCGACGGTGGGCTTGGTCAAGCGGACTTCGTCGGTTTGCCAGAGCGATGTCACTTCGGCGCGAATGTTCGCTTCGCAGGTCTCCGCATCCTCGGCGGTAAGAGGGAGCCGATCCAGCCGCTCCAGTTGGCGAGCGATTCGGCGACGCTTCAGGAGAACCGTCTGGCGCGCAACTTCGGTGGGGTGAGCCGTGAATACCGGCATGATCCAGATTTGCCGCAGCGCCTCAAGCGCCTGCTCAGCGGAGATGCCGGCCTCTTTCATCCGCAACAGCGTCCCGCGGAATGAGCCGGGGAGGGTGGGCGATTCGCGGTCCAGCTTCCCGGCGCGGCGGCGGCGTTTGCGATGGTTGGTTTCCGCAAGATTCGTCAGCTCGAAATAGATCGCGAAGGCCTTGGTTACCTGGTACGAACGAGCGAGATCCATCCCGGAGACAATCTGCCGGGCCCGCAGGATTAATTCGCGATCGGACGACGAATCGCCGCGGGCGCTCTCGCGATAACTAATGAGCAGCTTGCGCAGCTCTTCGACGGCTTCGAAGACCTCTTGCCCGGCCTGTTCTGCCAGGACCTGACCAAGCAAAGTACCGAGCGAGCGTACGTCGCGGCGCAGCGGATTGTCTTTGATCGCCTCATCGGAGGGCGCAGTCAGCTCCGCCAGACGGGCGGTCTGATCGTCGGCTTTCCAGAGCGGTTTGTGCGCAAGTTGGGGCATTCCGAGTCAGCGGCAGGAATAAGACAGAATAAACGACGCGGCGGCAGGCTGTGTTTGAAAAGAGGCGGATGCGTCGCTCGGTGGGCAGGAGGCTTGGCCGGGATCGCCTGCTACCGGGGAATTTCGAAGCGGTAGCCGATTCCGCGCAAGGTTTTCAGGTATTGCGGGTGACGGGGATCGGGCTCAATCTTCTCGCGCAGCCGCCGGATATAAACGTCAATGGAACGCGGAGTGACGAACGGCGTTTCCTTCCAGACAGCGTCGAGAAGCTGATCGCGCGTCAAAACCCTGCCGCGATGTGTGGCCAGGTATTCGAGGAGCCTGAATTCCCGAACGGTGGTCAAGACGTTTCGGCCGCGGATCTGCACGGTCATGGAGGAGATGTCGATCTCCAGCTCGCCAAGCCGAAGCACTTCGGTGACCGCCGGCCCTTTGCCTGTGCCTCGCAGTACGCTGCGCACGCGCGCGACCAGTTCCCGCGGACTGAACGGCTTGGTGATGTAATCGTCCCCGCCGAGTTCCAGGCCCTTTACGCGATCTGCCTCGGAAACTTTCGCCGTCAGGAAAATGATCGGGGTCGCGGAAACCGCGGGACTTTGCCGGATATGACGGCACAGCTCAAACCCGTCGGCACCCGGCAACATGATGTCCAGCAGGATGAGCGCGGGCGTTTCGCGAACAGTCTGGGCCAGCACGGTAGCGCCACTCACAAACGTTTGGACCTCAAAACCGGCCGAGCGCAGGTTATGTGAGATTAGGCGGGCAATGTCCACATCGTCTTCGACGACGAAAATCAGCGGCCGCACCGCGGCAGGGGCCGCAGGACCGTCGGAACGCTCGAATGATTCGGCTGGCAATTGCATGTGATCCAAGGTTCCCCACCAGTCGCATCCATTCGAGGGGAAGAGTGAGACTTTAAAAGTATGTTGGTAATGTTGCGCGAATGTTTCCCTTCTGTTAACGATCGATGAATTTGCGAAGGAGGTGCTCGTCTTCGCAATGGCAGAGGGCACAAGGTGGCGGGTGAGCTAGTTGGCAGCTTTCTTTTTTGGGGCGTGACGCAAGCTGCGGCCTTCAATCAGGCTATAGAGTTCCTCTGCGAGATTGGTGGAATGGTCTCCGGCGCGCTCGAGAGCCTGGGCCATGAGTAAAATCTCAAACCCGGAAGTGTCTCCCTGGGGAACATTTTCAGCCAGATGCTCCTGAAACAATCCATGACAGATGCGGTCGATGTCTTTATCCATCTGCAGCACCTTTCGGGCACACTCCAGATCGAGGGTGGTGAACCCCTTGTACATCGTCTCAAGCATCTCGCAGAGCACGGCGGACATTTCGACGAGCCGACGGATATCGGAGGCGGGAATCCTGGTCGTCCTTGCCTGGACGCGCAATGCGACGCTCATCACGAGGTCGCCGATACGCTCCAAATCTGTTGTCGATTTCAGGGTAGAGAGCAATTGCCGCGCGCGAGCTTCATTGACGCGAGTGATGGCGGCCGGCATGGCATCATCGATCTGCCGCTCGATGAGATCCAACTCTTTTTCGCAGTCCTTAATGGCAAGAAACGCCATACGGGATGATTGGGTCAGAAGATCGCGGACGTTGAAGGCGGCATCCCGCGCGATGAGGACTGCCTTCAGCGCGAGTCGGCTTAAGTCATGAGGAGCAACGGCCCGGCGCGTTCCTTGCGCTGCCTGGGCCGACTGACGCACTCCACTACCGAGGCTTCCTGCCTTATCGTTCGGCGTCGATGATGGGCGTTTGGGCATTAGGAAACTTCTCAGGTTATAGCGAAACCAGGCTGGTTGGCGAACTCGCAGTGTATCGCCGGAATGTGAAAGGATGGTTACAACCTGTTGCTTCCGCGCTTGAGGCTGACCGGGGGTTTCGTTTGAACCATTCTGAATATCTGCGCCGACAATTTGCTTACGATGTGTGGGCCAATCAAGCCGTGCTGGCAGCATTGGAGGAACAGGGCGCCGATAGCCGAAGCCTGGAGTTAATGGTTCACATCGTTGCTTCGGAGCAACTCTGGCTGGACCGCCTGATGCAACAGCCGCAAAGCACCGCGGTATGGCCAACGGCGGACCTGCTCGAATGCCGGCTGCGAGCATCGCACATGGAAAGGTCATGGCGAGAGTACATGGACCGAACCACCGAGGACGATCTCGAAACCGTTATCCCATACAAGAACAGCAAAGGCGAAACATGGACGAGCACGGTCCGCGATATTCTGAACCACGTTCTGATGCACTCGACCTATCACCGTGGCCAAATCGCCACCCATATGCGCGAAAAAGGACAAATCCCAGCCTATACAGATTTCATTCACGCCATACGGCAAGGACTGGTGCGGTAGCGGATGGGGGATCGGGTCCGTTGCTCTTTGCCGACCATGGGGCCACGTCGTAATATTTCAGCAATGAAAAAGTGGGTCGTATTCCTGGCTTTCCTGCTGTGCGGGGCGTTCCTGTTCGCAGCCGATCAACCCAAAATTCCTCCCATGCCGGCTGCGGTCGCAAGCAACGCGGTCACCGCGCTCAAGGGCGGCCTTGAAGTCTATTCTTTGATGGGTATTGGCCCCAAAAAGACCTGGGATGACATCACCAACAAGGTCTATGTTTTCCATCTTTCCGGCGCGAAATGGACGGAGGGACGGCCGGTTCCGGGTGTGGCCGGGCGGCTCGGCGCATCGGCAATTGGGGTGAAAGGGCGGATATTCCTGCTGGGCGGGTACATGATCGACGGACAAGGAAATCAGTTTGTGGTGCCCGACGTAAATGCTTACCTGCCAGAAGAGCGGAAGTGGTATCGCGCGGAAGATATGCCGATCGCCGTGGACAGCGCCGTGGTCGGGGTGAATCACGACCGGTATATCTATCTCGTAGGCGGAAGATCGAAGAACGGGCCCGTCAATAATGTCCAGGTGTACGACCTTGAGAGCAATAGCTGGAGCCAGGCGACTCCGTTTCCAGGCAGCCCAGTGTTTGGACACGCTGGTGGACTGGGAGATGACACCATCGTTTTTATCGACGGGGCAAAGAAAAATCCGGGTGCGGGCGCGCCATATGTAGCTTCGGATCAGTGTTGGGTCGGGCGGATTGATAAAAAAGATCCGAACAAGATCGAGTGGAGCAAAATCCCTCCGCATCCAGGCACAGCGAGATTTGGAATCATCGCGGGAGCCAGGGAGAAAGACCGGCACATGGTGTTTACAGGTGGAACCGCGGCCGTTCATGATTTCAAAGGCATGGATGCTGACGGGAAACCAGCGGAGTTTTCCGATACGACGTTTTCGTTTGATGTGCACACCAACCGGTGGGAGCCAATTACGGATGACGCTAATGACCCTCGCAGCGACAGCCGGAGCATGGTGTCGACCCCGATTGGCATGCTGATCGTGGGCGGACTGGTGAAGAATACCGCGGTCACCGCGCGCGTAGTGCTGATCCCGAAGAGATGAGGTCGCCTCTGCCGGAATTCCAGGAACGGGACGGTTCCCGGAATTGAACCATGCAGCATTGGCATCGCTCGGCTGATACCTTGGTGACCTCGGCGCTTGAAATGCATCGCGCTACCATCGTCTTCAGCAACAGCAGACGTCACACCTCCTAAGGATTGGGCGGATGGTTCTCGGAATCATCCGCTTTTTTTGCTTCCGGTCCGTGGTTGGCATAGCCCCGCTCATGCGATAAAATTCCCAAAAGCTCGTTGGTTTTCCTGGGGACAGAGATACTCCGAAACGATTTGCGCTGGGGAAATGCCATGTTTCGACCTCGCTAATTTCGCCCGCTCCTTGACTCGCCTCCCGCGAGTTCCATTGTTCCGAAAGTGTTTTCTTTTGTCGCGTACTGAAATGCGTACGCTTGCGGACTTTCACCGCAGAAGGCGTGGTTTCGATGAATACGGCTACACCAACGCTCGAGCCGCAGCGAACGATCTGGGCATCGCTGGTGGAAGCGGTGCGCGGTTCGCACCAGGACTACACCGCAGGGAGCTTGAATCGCGCCATCCTGTTGCTTGCGGTACCGATGGTGCTCGAAATGGTTCTGGAATCCTTGTTCGCAGTGGTCGATGTGTTCTGGGTGGGGCGGCTCGGAGCTGACGCGGTGGCAACAGTGGGGCTCACCGAGTCGATGCTGAGCCTGGTTTTCGCCGTGGGGATGGGGTTGAGCTTGTCAACCACGGCGATGGTGGCGCGGCGCATTGGCGAGAAAGACCCCGAAGGTGCCGCTGTCTCTGCGGTGCAGGCGATTGCTCTGGGACTTCTGATTTCTGTAGCAGTTGGAGTTCCCTGCCTGATCTTCGCTCCGCAACTGTTGCGGCTGATGGGAGCCACACCGGCGATCGTCAGTGTCGGAAGCGGGTACACGCGGATCTGCCTTGGCGGCAGTTGCGCGGTGCTGTTGCTGTTCCTGAACAATGCGATCTTCCGTGGAGCCGGCGATGCCGCAATCGCCATGCGCTTGCTCTGGGTGTCGAACATCATCAACCTGATTCTCGATCCATGCCTCATCTTTGGCTGGGGACCATTTCCCCGGCTCGGTGTCACGGGGGCGGCCTTGGCTACGTTTCTGGGACGCAGCATCGGCGTGGGTTACCAGTTTTACTGCCTGCTGCGGGGCACCGAGCGGATTCGAATTCTGGCACGGCAGATCCGGATTCAAGGCGACGTGTTGTGGCGGCTGCTGCGCGTCTCATTCACTGGAATTCTGCAGTTCGCGATCGCCCACACGAGCTGGATCGGGCTGGTTCGCATTGTCAGTGTTTTCGGAGCGGCTGCGCTCGCGGGGTATACGATCGCGATTCGGATTGTCATCTTCGTCATCCTGCCATCGTGGGGGCTGAGCAATGCCGCCGCGACACTGGTAGGGCAGAACCTTGGCGCGGGCAAACCAGATCGTGCCGAAAAGGCGGTGTGGCGAACCGGGCTGTATAACTTGATCTTCCTCGGCTCTGTCGGAGTCTTCTTTATCCTGTTTGCCGAACCCGTTGTGCGGCTGTTCACGAGAGATCGAGAGGTGGTGCCGCTCGGTGCTGCGTGCCTGCGAATCGTGAGCTACGGAAACTTGGGATACGCCTACTTCATGGTGATGATGCAGGCGTTCAATGGGGCCGGGGATACCATCACTCCCACGATTGTGAATTTTTTCGGCTTCTGGCTACTCGAGATTCCCCTCGCCTATATGCTGGCGATGCCGCTGCATCTGCGTTCGAATGGAGTCTTTTTCTCAATCGCGATCGCAGAGTCGGCCATGGCTGCTGCTAGCGCAATTCTGTTCCGGCAGGGGAAGTGGAAGAAGCAGAAAATCTAGAAACTTACCTGGCTGAAGAAAGTGGGGCGGGAGGTACGGTATCGAACCGTCATCTCCGGGATGGAGCCCCGGCGCATTGCCGAAGTTTATGCTACTCCCGCGGGTCGGAGAATCATGACGCCGCATAACGTTAGTGAAAGGGACGAATCCTGTCAATATGCAGGGCCGAGAGTGCGTCAGCGAGCGCGAGCAAGCACGAGCGTGACGTCATCGGGCTGTTCCTTATCGCCAATCCAATCATCAACGGCCTGCGTGACAAGCTGGCTGATCTGCGTCAAAGGCAGATCTCGATTGTCGCGGACGAGTTCGATGAGCCGCTGCTCGCCGAACTCTCCAAACTCGTTTTCCGGTTCCGTGACACCGTCGCTGTAGGCGACGAGGATTTCTCCGGGCAGCATGTCGATTGCGCCTTCCTCGTAAGACATCGCATCGAAGAGGCCAACGACGGTACCTCCGGCCTCGAGCCTGCGCAAGGTTCCGTCCCGGCTGATCACGATCGGCGGAAGGTGCCCGCCATTGCTGTAGGTCATCCGGTGGATACGGCCGTCATAGACTCCGAGGAACAGCGTCGCATATTTTTCCGGTGGGGTGCTCTCGTAAAGCTGATGGTTCAGAAGGCTCAGCAGGGCAGAAGGAGAGACTTCAATGCCCTCCGGCCACGCAGCCATGATGCCATCGGACCCCGCGACTGCGCCCACAGCCACCGGCTCACGTAGTTGCGGCAAGCTCTCCACGCTATACGCCCGTACGGCAGAGTGGATGGTGGCCATAAGCAGTGCCGCGGAGATTCCCTTTCCACTGATGTCTCCCACAGCAAGGATCAATTTGTGTGAACTCGCAGCGACGAAGTCGTAGTAATCCCCGCTTACGGTGCGCGCGGGGCGACAGAATCCGTGCACTTCGAGCGATTCCAACTCTGAAACCTGCCGGGGGAATAACTGAGCCTGCACTTCCTGTGCGATGGCCAGTTCGTTCTCCATCCGCTGCTTCTCTTTTTGCTCCTGAATCAGCTTCTCGATGGAAGCGGTCATGGAGTTGAAGGAAAGCGCGAGCAGGGAGAGCTGATCGTGCGATTTGACCGGTATGCGATGGCTGAAATCGGCACGGTCGACGTGCTGGGTAGCTTCGTAAAGTTGCGCCACCGCGGCGGTGACCGTCCGAGTCATGCGCGTGCCGATAATCAGTGCGATGAGTTCTATGATGCCGAAAAAGATTCCGATCACCAGCAGCGCATAGGCGACCAGGTGCACGAACTCGCCGAGTGCCGCGAACAGTTGCCCGTAGAGAACCGATGGCCGCGTTCTAACCGCCGCGCCGGCGGTATTTTCTTTTCCCGTGGCCCAATCCACTACGGAAAGCGGCGTCGCAAAGGTAATTTCGCGGTCGAAACCTCCGCTTGCAGGCGGGACAGAACCTACAGTAAACGAGGGATAGAGACGCTCCGTCGAGCCTTGCTTTCGTGACGCAACGACGATTTCGTCCTTTTTCTGACCGGAACCCGTCACATCGGCGCTGCTGCTGCGATACCGCGCCCCGTCCTTGGCCTCGGGCTTTCTTTCCGCCCCCTCTGCATTCAGAACGGTGATTTCGCCTAGATTCTCGGCGATCTTGCTAACCAATTCCTTATCGAATGGTTCGCTGGTGACGACCTTCAACTGAGTCGCATTCACATTCAGCGAGTCGACGACCCGGAGGTATAGCCCGCCCTGGTCGCGAACGATCTGGCGAAATGATTCCTGCGGGAAACCGGGAATGGTTAGCGAGCTTCCATTGATCTGATCACACGGCATCAACGGCTTTTGCCCATACCATGCGCAAACCTGCCGGCGCGCCCATGACGGATCGCGCTTCCGCAAGCCCGCGAGCGACCCTGCGCTGGGTTTCTCCCCGCGTTCGATCTGAGCCGCGAGTTCATTGCTGAACGCGGCATTTACCGCTTCCAGGCTGCGCAGCTGGGAGTGAATTTCCGAAGTGACGACGAATACGGCAAACTGCCCCGCCAAACCATAAAGCGTGATCATCGCCATCGAAACGAGCAGGACGGCGGGAATCACTCCGATAAAAACGTAGGTGACGATAAGACGGTTGCGCAGCCGCCATAGGAGTCTTCGCCGGGCCCAGCGAAAACCGAGGATGAAGAACAAGACGGCGGCCAGGAACGTGAGGTAGTCGACCCATCCACCGAGGTGGTCTCCCCAGGTGGTAGCAAAGAGCCCAAGCAGCTTTTGCAGCACGAAAAGAAGCGCAGCCAGGCCGGTCAGGTAACACGCCAGACGCGCCATGCGGCCCTCGGGCCAGAGCTCGGCCCGGATCAGCCAGCCGCGAATTTCACGATAAGACCATTGCATGTCTATAGATTGGACGGCTCCGCGAAACTTTCGGATTATACCGCCACCTGTCGGAGGCTCTTATCCGGCATCGCAGCAAAGTCAGATTTCAGGATAGAGGTCGAAAAACGCTTCCAGGCTCGTACGCAGCTGCTTTTCGATCTCTTCCTTGCTGCCTTCGAGCACGTGCATGGTGACGTGTGCTTCGCGTCCGTTTGCCAGTTTAATGAGAGCCTGACCCACCTCGGTCACTTCCTCCGAGGGCAGGAGCCTCATCCCATAAACCAAAGTCAAGTTCGCCATACCGAAATTCTACGCCGTCCATGCGAAGGGCGAGAACAGTACCCCCGCAAAATTTAGGATTCACACCATTCTCGTTTAAAATTCCGGCGTGTCCAGGATCGCGGTTTTCCATCTCGGTATCGTGCTTTGCCTCTCGGCTTTGACGTTTCCGATCGAGGCGCAGGAGCAGCCCACCAACCCACCTTCCAATCAGCCGCAGGTGCAGGTCCACATGCTCAACGTGTGTACACCATCTGCCGAGGAGCAGAAGGAGATCGCATCGGCGCTCTCACGGATTCCCAAGCAACCGCTCTTCGGAACGGACTTCGAGGTATCGCGAGGCAAGTCAACGCTTACGGAAATGCCCGCCATTCTGCAGGCGGGCCAACCGGGCCACGTCGCCGGAGAACCGTCCGTCGCGAGTTATGTCCGCATTCGTCGCGAATACTCTGTGCAGGCCTTGTTTTCGAGCGTGCAATACTCGTTCAGCAACGATGGGCAGAACATGATCGAGACGATGGTTCTGCACGTGCGGGATCCGAAAGATTTGATCCAAGTCTCACTCGAAGACAGCGCATCCGCCGTTACAAGCCCCGAGGCGATGCTTTCGGCGAACACTCCGGTCAACCGCGTGCGGCTGGAGCGTTTCGGGAAGTCGTCGATCGCACTGGCCAGGTGCAATGCAGCCGAAGGAGGCACGCCGCCGGATCAGAGCGCTTACGAACCTCTATTCCGCAGTGCATCCGAGGTGCTCACGAACTATCGCAAGCTGCTAGGCGCCGCGAGCGTGGTACCGGAAGAACTGGCGAAGATCAACGGGGAGACGAAGAAGAAGGCAGTTTCAGCTACAAAGACAAAGCCGGCACCAGTCAACAAATAATGCGATGCCGCGGCATGTGTGTGGCGCAAGTGGTGCTGACGATTGGGGAGTTTGCATCGGAAGTCGTACACAGCCATCTAATCTGCTGCTGAAAAACATCTATGAGCGAAACTCGAAACGTGGTCATTATCGGGTCCGGATGCTCCGGGCACACCGCCGCGTTGTATACAGCACGGGCCAACCTGAAACCGCTGGTCATCGAAGGCCATGAGCCGGGCGGACAACTATCGCTGACCACTTTGGTCGAGAACTTCCCGGGATTTCCCGAGGGCATCATGGGGCCGCAACTGGTGGAGAACATGCGGAAGCAGGCCGAACGCTTCGGGGCCGAGTACCGGATGGCGCATCTGACGAGCGCAGACCTCAGCCATCGGCCTTTCACGCTGCATCTGAGCCATCAGGTTGTTCACACGCAGACGCTGATCATCGCCAGCGGAGCCTCGGCGAGATGGCTGGGCCTACCGCATGAGCAGCAATTGATCGGGCACGGCGTTTCCAGCTGTGCGACCTGCGATGGTTTTTTCTTCTCCGGAAAGGAAATCGTCGTGGTAGGCGGCGGCGATTCGGCGATGGAAGAAGCACTGTTCCTCACCCGTTTCGCGACCAAAGTGACAATCATCCATCGGCGGGACTCCTTCCGCGCTTCGAAGATCATGCTGGAGCGAGCCCAAAAACACGAAAAAATTCATTTCCTTCTGGATACGGTTGTCGAAGACGTGTTGGACTCCCAAAAGCAGGAGGTCACTGCGCTGAAGTTAAAGAATGTCAAGACGGGCAAAGAATGGGAATTCCCTACCAGTGCCCTGTTCCTGGGCATAGGCCACGAGCCAAATGCCAAGATGTTTGCCGGACAACTCGACACCGATGCCGATGGTTATTTGAAGACGCATAATTACGTGTTCACCAAAGTGCACGGAGTGTATGCCTGCGGAGATGTGCAGGATCGTCGATACCGCCAGGCCATCACAGCCGCCGGCTCCGGCTGCATGGCAGCGATCGAGGTCGAGAAATTCCTGGAAGGACACGAAAAATAGCCCGGTTGGCGATGGCCATCATCGAGGCCAGGCTGAAGTTGTTCGGTCGATTTCAGGCGCAGTCAAAGTATGATTTTGCAGTAATTGCCGTCACATTTCGTGTCTTTTGACTGTGATAAAAAATTCTGTGATTCTTACTCGGGCGCCCGGCACTCATCCTCTATTCATACACGCCGCGTGCTTTCTCAAAGGGCAGGTGTTGCATGCTCAGGACGTTCTTCGTCCGTCTATCTGAAAACCGTTCCTTGCGTAACTTCGCGGAACAATCCAGCGTCGGACGTCGCGTCTCCGGGCGCTTCGTGGCAGGAACGGCGATTGCCGATGCGGTTCGCGTAACGCAGGCAGTGAACAGGGCGGGCATGAGTGTAAGCATCGATAACCTCGGAGAGAATGTCACAAATCCTGACGAGGCGAGGCAAAGCGCGGTCTTGTATGACCAGATCCTCGACGCGATCGCGGCGAATCATCTGAACGCCAACATCAGTCTCAAACTCACCCACATGGGGCTCGACGTCGATGAAACATTGGCTCGCAATATTGTGAGCGGCCTGGTTGCGAAGGCTGCGCAGATGAAACCTACTGGATTTGTGCGGGTGGACATGGAAGGGTCTCCGTACACGCAGCGAACACTCGATTTTGTTCGCGAATTGCATCGCATGCCGGGAAACGGCAATTGCGTCGGCACGGTGATCCAGTCCTATCTCAAGCGCTCCGAGAGTGACGTCGAGAAATTGCTTTCGGAGGGCATTCGCATACGCTTATGCAAAGGAGCTTATAAAGAGCCCGCCAGTATTGCGTTTGAAGAGAAGTCCGAGGTGGATGCCAACTATATCAAGCTTATGAAGATCCTGATGAAGAGCGGGATCTATCACGGCCTGGCGACGCATGACGAGCGCATCATCCGCGAAGCAAAAGCCTTCGCAACGCGGGAGAAGATCCCTCCGGATGCATTCGAATTCCAGATGCTTTATGGAATTCGCCGTGATCTGCAGCAGAGCCTGGTTCGCGACGGATGGCGCATGCGCGTCTACATTCCGTTCGGGACGGAATGGTATCCATATTTTATGCGCCGGCTGGGCGAGCGCCCTGCGAACGTCTTCTTTATTGTGCGCAACATGCTACGGTCATAGCCGCTGGTGCCATACGCGATAGCACTTCCGGGCCAATTCTTCAGCCTGTATCCTCTGCTAGCATCGCGATGTGCATTACACTGCCTCACTTGACCTGATTGAAACTTTCTCTCTGTTCGCGGGCCCGGATGTAGAGGACGAGGACATTGATCTTGTGCGCTCCGTGCTCGTTATCGCCCGGAGCGAATACCCGCATCTCGATATTGAAGCCTATTCTTCGCGGGTAGAAAGCATGGCGCGTCGCGTGGCGGCACTCGCGCCGGGTTCGGCGCCGCAGCAAGTCTTTCCCGTTTTGAACCGAGTCCTCTTCGAAGAAACCCATCTACGCGGAAATCGCGAGGATTACTACGATCCGCGCAATTCGTTTCTGAACGACGTGCTCGATCGCGGACTCGGCATTCCGATCACACTGTCGATCGTGTATATGGAGGTTGCGCGTCGAGTGGGAGTGGAGCTATCCGGCGTCGGAATGCCGGGCCACTTCCTGTTGAAACATCACAGCGAAGGTTCAAAGGAAACGCTGATCGACTGCTTCAACCGCGGCGATGTGCTGAGCCGCCAGGATTGCCAGAACCGGTTGGACGAAATCTATTCCGGTGAGATGCGGCTGCGCCCGGAATTCCTGCACCCGATCAGCCGCAGACAGATTCTCACCCGCGTACTCAACAACCTCAAAACGGTTTACCTTTCCACTCGCAACTTCCGTAAAGCGCTTCCGATGGCAGACCTGATTCTCGTCCTCCATCCGCGTTCTCCGGAGGACTTGAAGCAGCGTGCGCTTCTTCGTTACAGCCTGGGAATGCAGCGGTTTGCCGCGGAAGATCTGGATGAATACCTGCAGGTCACTCCGGAGTCATCCGATGCCGAAGAGGTGCGCCAGATGTCACTCTCGATCCGGCGCATGCTGGCGTTGATGAATTAGGAGATGATTCTTATTCCTGTGGAGGGGTCTCTCCGCCTTCGGGGGGAGCAAGAGGAAGACGCGCAGCGCCACGCATCATCTCACGCTCTTGATCTGAAAACATTCCCTTGAAGCGCTCCGAATTGATGATCCGCTCGCGTTGATCGGGCGGCATAGCGCGCAGATCGCGAAGTGCGGTGATGACCTGACGTTGCCGATCAGGGGGCAGCTGCCGCATTTGAGAAAAAATCTGACGCGCCTGCTGCTTTTGATCGGGAGTCAGGTGCTCCCAGGTTTCCATGCGATTCAGCATGCGCAGCTGCTGCTGCGGGGGCAGACTGGAGAAGTGCTGCAAACGCTGGCGAAGCAGCTGTTGCCGTTCCGGCGACAGCCGCTGGAATCCGGGATCGCTTTGCAGGGCGTGCTCCTGCTCGGAAGGTGGCAGATCTTTGTAGCGGCGTAACCAGTCCCCGGCATGACCTTGCTGTCGCGCCCGGCCCTGCTGGTTTTTGGCGGGAGGACGCGGAGGCTGATAGGCCGGCGCCTGGTGCCGTTGCGCTGGATGGAAGGTTCCGGCGCGCTGGGCGGCACACGGGATCACAATAGCCAGTGCCAGAGTCGCACCAGCGCACCATCCCCGAATGTGCTTACCCGGTTTCACCTTCCCGCCTTTCGTGTTTTCTCGAATGCTTTCGCCCAAATTTTTCTTACGGATTGGCCACTACATCCTGTTGGACATCGAGATCGTCGAGCAACTCGAAATCGGAATACAGGTCGTGATTTTTCTCGAGCGATTGCAGATCGCTTACCGCGCTGCCCGGCGGCTCAGGTTCAACAACCGCAGCTTCCTCACCGTGGTAGATGCCGCTTCCCCGCGTAAAGAGCAGCCCTACACCAATTCCCATCAGCACCGTCAGCGCGGCTGCCAGCACGGGACGACGGAACCAGTGCAGCCAGCCGGCTTGCGGCTTTGCCATTTCTTCCCGCAAGCGCGCCTGCAGCCGGACATCGAAGTACGGTGAAGGTTCCGGCGTCCGCCATTCGTCAAGCACCGACATTGTTGCGCGCATGCCGTTCAGCTGTTCGGCACAGGCCGCACAGCTTGCGAAATGCTGGTTTTCGTCTGCCGTCGGCTCACTGAACCCAGCGGCCACATCGGGCATCCGTTCGCGAATTTCCTCGCAATTCATAACTGCTTTCCCCTCAATTTCTCGCCCTTCGCTCACAAAGAAAGTGCTTCCTAAACGTATTCTTTTAACTGTTCCCGCAATGTTTCATAAGCCCGGAAGAGCAGAGATTTCGTAGCCGACTCGCTCTTCTTCAATACTTCGGCAATCTGCTTGTAATCCATCTGCTGATACTTGTGCATGGTCACGGCCAGCCGCTGCAACTCTGGTAAAGCTTCCACCTTGCGGCGAATGGCCAGCAGTCGCTCGCGCTTCACCATTGCCTGTTCCGCCGTCAGACCAGCATCGGCAATCTCGATGGTCGACCCGGTTTCCTCATCCGGCTCGTCCAGACTGACGGTTACTTCGGGCCGTTCGTGTCGCGTGTCGCGCGCATGATTGACGGCCAGATTCGTCGCGATGCGGTAAAGCCACGTCGTAAATTTCGCGCTCGCTTCATAGCTTTCGCGCGAGCGATAAACGCGCAGAAAAACTTCCTGCGCCAGATCTTCGGCCGCCGAGGCGTTTCGCGCCATGCGGTACATAAAGCTCACCATCGGCCGCCGGTACTTCTCGACCAGGTAATCAAAAGCCGATGTGTCTCCGGCTTTCACCCGCAGCATGACCTGTGCATCCGACCCGGCTTCGCCAGCAGCCCCAGAGACCTCGAGAGCCGAAGAAGACTGCGGTGTCGTCGCCATCAGCATGCCCCGGTCGAATGCGGCGGTGCTCACACCTATTTCAACCCCGGCAGGCGCCGAAAGTTGCGCCTCCAAGGGCCCCGAGGCGTCCGCAGAAGAGCTTTGGGATGAATGGTTTACGTGCACCCTCGCAGGCTTGGGGTCAGTTCCCATCGGAAAGTCGCAGGGCGGCCGCAAATGGCTCAGGAAAATGGCACTCCGCCCTCGCAGCGTTAGGCTACCACGCTCTCTACCCCAGAGGCGATTCCCGGCGCCGGAATCTCGGGTAGAAGAGCAGCGCTCGCTTCAAGAAGCCACGACTTGAACAAGGCGCAAGATCGCGACGGCATGACTGCCAACGACGAACTGATCAATGACTTCCTTACCTACCTGCGAGCAGAACGCGGAGTCAGTGAGAACACGTTTGACGGCTATGCCCGCGATGCGCGCGGGTTTTCGGCGTGCCCCAATCGGAAGCTAAAACTCGAAAAGTCAGAGCAGCATGCTTCTATGGCGTCGGAAACGAAAATGCGAAACTGACCGCGAGAGAAGTTCGGCAGATTCGACGGTTGTACAGGCATGACGGAAACACTTGCCGGTCGTTGGCGGAAAAGTTTGGCGTTGGGCGGCAAACCATCCACGACGTGATCGAGCGCGTGATCTGGCGGGGTGGGGCGGTTTAGAAAGTCGGTTATCCATGCCGCAGCTGCTCACACGATCGCCGGCTTGCTGCTCGAGATGGTTTTGTTAATCAGTCCTTACTGATTTGCGCTGCTTGCCGCCAAAGTGGCGAGGAGCGCTCTCCGAAAGATGCGAGAAAAATCTCGCGATTCGTACCCAAACCACCCCGAACCTGTGCATTAGATATGTGTGAACTCAGTTTACTATTCCGCCGCTTGGACTGAGTGCGCGTGTTTCCTGACCTGCGAGGATCGCCACAGCACAGTGGCTGACGCTGCTGCTTGCATTCGCCGCGCCGGTGCCTACGTTGTCGCCGCAGAGGATGGGGTGATGCGGTCCTTGACTGCCCAGGAAGAGGAGGAGTTTCAGTCGGTTATGCATGGCCATCCCAAAGCTCTTGCACCGTCTCCAACTTCGAAACAGCCATCGGCGCTCAATCCGCGGCGCGAAGGGGAAACGCTGATCGAATTTGTATTTCGCGTTCTCCACGACGACGGATTCGACCCGCAGGTAAAAAAGGCTCCCAGTGAAACGAGCGACTTTGAGGGGCGCATAAGAACACAATTAGAGCAAGCCTTCCGTAGCAAGGACAGTCAAAGCTCTGAAGCTGCCTGGAATTGTTCGGAGATCCAAGATGCTGCCCGAGCATAAACAGGGGACGTCAGGTGCCCGCCCTCGTGACCGCCGAATTGACCTAGATAAGCGGAAATTCGTCGCTGAGATGTCATTGGAAGAGATGCGCCTACAGCTACTCACTTCGTCTGTGACGGGCCTGCCGAATCGACGGGCTTTCGAGGAAGCAGGGCCTGCTCCTTTCGTCGCCATTTCCGATTTGGACGGACTCAAAGCGCTCAATGGGTACGGGTATGCTGTTGGTGACGCCGTCCTCAGGGCCAAAGCCGACGCCCTTCATGACGCAGGTCTCGAAGCGTACCACGATAAAGGGGACGAATTTCTGTGCCGAGCCAATGACCCGGAGGATCTGCTAACGCGCCTCGAGCGTGCCAGGAGGATTCTCGCCAAACGGACGATACAGACGGAACAAGGCGATGAAACTGCAGTGCAGGTCTTCGGCGCCGATTTCTCCTATGGGATCGGTCATAACATGCGCGAGGCAGAACAGCGTCTTAGAAACCAGAAGGCCGAACGCGAGGCCCGAGGCGAGCTAGCCCGCGGCCGCCTCTGTCATATCTCCGTAAGAAAAACAGAACAATCCGAAGCAGTCCCAGCTGTTTGTCCTTCTCAAACGGTTACCTCCGTAACGGTCTAGTTGCGCGAAATGCGCCGTGCTGGGCCGCAGCCGGTGCAATAGTCCATTAGAAGTTTCTTAGAACGGAGAAGAAAACAATGGGGTTCTTGCTCTCCTCCCTCGACAATCCACCGTCAACTCAGACCCTGGAACCGCCAGTGTCCTCGATACGAGGCATTGGTGCATCTCCGAAATCTTCTCTGCTGGTCGAAGACGACAATGCTTTGTCAGATTTCTTGAAAAGATGTCTGAAGGCTGAAGGTTACTCCGTCCGGACTGCTTCAAGCGCGGAAGAAGGCCTTCGATTGTATCGTGACTTTAGACCGTTCAACGTGGTGCTCATCAATTACTGTGTGCCGCATAGAGAGGGGCAAATCATAGATCCCTTAGCGCCACAAGAAAACGGCGTCGAACTTGCGAGGGCAATCCGCAACATCGATTCCACCCAGGCAATCCTTTTTGCTGCCTTCGCATTTAGCAACCCCGCCGAAGTGCCACGTCCAACTGCAGTAATGGACATACCTCTGCTCCTCGATTGCACTGCCTCTCGCATAAGGGGCCTGTTAGAGAGGGTCGAGATTGACTTAGCTATCAAGTCTCTGACTCCAGCAGATCTGTTACGGTTACGCACGATAGCCGCGCTACTAGTTCGGGGCATCGGGCGTGCCGCACGGGGCCGAGATTGGCAAGACTTGTTGAACGAAGCCCAGTGCCGGACGCTCATTGGGGCCGGTGACACTCAGAACGGCAGACACTGGAACAGGAAGGTGTCGTTTGTGATGCACCTAGCGGGCGCGATGAAAAGCATCGCAAACCTTTGGAAACGGCAGTTTCGCGAGAAGGAGACCTATCTGATTTCGGAGCTCGTTACTTGCGATCAGGAAGGAGAAGAAAGCTCGCCAGTGGACAATCTGCCCTCAGATTCCGTGCCAGCAGATCGCCGCCTCATTGAGGAAGGCACCGCGGCCGAAGCGTTTGCCTTGTTCAACAGCGATGAGACCGAGGCACTCGTTTTGAGACGCATCACTGATGGATTAGGGAAGAACGAAATCAAACGAGCTTGTGGTCTGAATGAGAAGCAGTATGCGGCAACAATAAGACGACTCAGACACAAACTGCTCACTCAGAGAACTAAGGGGAGCCAATAATGGCACGCCACAGAACCAGCCAGGACGACTTAGAGACAGTCATAAATTACTTGTCCGATTCATTGTTGGAATCTGACAGCGCCTTATCCGCAGAAACCAGGGACCTGGGGCTCGATCCAGAGCAGGAAGGTGAACGGACACGTGACGTTTTGCGTGGTGCTTGTCAGGCTCTGGAATTCGCGAACAGGAGGCTGTGCATCCTTGGGCATGCCGTCGATTCAAACTGGGAGTACAGGCGAGGCGAGTATCACAATACGTGTGCGAACTGTGGTGCGGATGTCAGTTTTTCAGTCGTAACACACGCCTCAAAGGGTGCAGCCCTGCAAACGGGCTGTTCGGCGAGCAGGAGATACACAGCGACTGGACGGGGAGCATCTCGCGGCTAGAGCCGGCATGAAATTCTAAAGACGGTGTGAAAATGTCATCCACGCCAGAGTGGAACAATCAACAAACCAACAAGTACTCGAAGAAGTTTTTCTCAATAAGACGTGCTATGGTTTACGCGGCCGCCGGGCGGTCGCTTCCCGGGGCAGATGAAGGACTGACTGAGGAGGGGCTACCAATGTGGAAGAGCTATCACGAATCCCAGCCGGGGGTGATTCGTTCGACTGGGAAACCCGCAATTTTGAGATTTTGGGAAGCTGCCGACGGCAGTGGCATGTGGCTTCAATCCAACTGTTGGGGGAAATTAGGGACAAGTAACTGGACTTTGGGAGGAGTGGACTACGTGAAAGAACAGGGTGGAGTGGAAGTAGAACCCGGATTTTGGGCCCTTGACGAGCCAGTAACTGCGTTCATCAAGTTCTCAGACATGAGACGCAACTAAAGAACCGTAGGCATCGAATACTCGTAGCGACAATGGACTTCTGAAACAGCAAAGAGTGGCAGGAATTATCCGGCCTGTTGACGACGGCATATCTCCCAGGTCCTACCGTCGGCGGCCAGTACCTCAACCTGCTGAGCGTTCGCACGCCCGATGGCAAAATCGCGCTTGCGGCTGCCGTCTTTGACGATATATATCCGGGCAGCAACTTTATCGAAATAACAGACGAGATGTTGCGGGCGAAGCTAAGAAACATCAAAGGACAGTCCCATAACGTTTCCGGAACCGGTGACTTTCCTGTCTTCTACTACGAATATTTAATGTGTACGGCTGACTTCAAAGTCTTCTCGAAGACTGGGAAACTTCCAGCTGTGACCGAAAGAGAACGTCCTGAAAGAGACCGCTTAGCCGATGAGATCATGAAACTTCTGATCAAGCGCCAAACCAGCCTCGCCGACGGGGTCGATACACTCACCACGATGATGATCAACGTCCTCAAAGACATGTACGAAGGCACAAGGGCGAACGAGTTCAACCTGCTTTGTTCTGATTTCTACGAACAGGTGAGGAGGTTCTCGGAATCGATGAAGAGTGATCGCTTTTGTCTCATTCCCATAAAGGGTTTCGTGGAAGATACGAAGCACGTACTGAGGAAGCGTGATCGAGTTAGTGGGCTTCATTTCGGAGTGAAACACTTCTGGCATCGTATCGGGCAAGCCCTTGGTCAGGGCGGTGCGCCTCCCGAACGGGTCCGCCCTTTATCCATTGAAATAGGCGAGCTTCTGAAGAGGCGCCCGATCTGCCCCCGCGACGCTTTTAATGGGCTCAACACGGTGATGCTCACCGCCATCGAAGCCACACACGGTCGCGAAAAAGCGGACCAGTTCGACATGTTTGTCGCTCGTCTCTGCGAAGAGGCAAGCAGGTTGTCGGGGGGTAAGTAGTCTGGGAGCGCGAGTACGTCATGGTGCGGATGGACGCATGGAAGCTTGGGGCCCATGAAGTCGTTTACCACGAATATACGCATTCGATCCTTCATCGAAATTTTCACTGGATCCCGGTCTGGCTCGATGAAGGGATCGCGGACTTCTATGGCTTTTCTCGCTTCGAAGCCAACAGGATTCTTGTCGGGGCGCCCCCAGAGCGGTATCGAATGGTCTCAGGGCAAGTCCTGATCCCGATCGACACGCTTATATCCGTGGATCGCAGTTCTCCTTATTACCGCGACTGGGATAAGGTTTACCGATTCTATGGGGAATCGTGGGGACTGGTACATTTTCTGATGTTCGACCCGGGTATGGGTCAGGGAAAGAAACTGAATGAATATTTGGCTCGGCTGCAACAGGGAGACGAATCGAAGAAAGCTTTCCAGCAGGTATTTGGTGATTTCAAGACAATCGAATCGCAGTTAGATCTCTACCTTTCTCGGTTTACTTTCCGGGCCGGAGTGTTGCCGAATCCCCCGCAATTTGATGAGAAGAGTTTTTCCGAACGGACTCTGACGATGGCGGAAACAAATGCTGAACTGGCCGGCTTCCATCTATGGACGCATGAGACAGAAGGAGCCCGCCGGCTTGCCGAAGAAGCGCTAAAAACAGATCCGAAGCTTGGCTTCGCCCATGAGGTGATGGGTTTCATCGAGTTCGGAGAAGGTAAAGATGCGGAAGCTCTCAACGACTTCACTCAGGCGTCGAGCCTCGCCCCGGATCTTCCGCTCTCCTTGTTCGCAAAGACGATGATGTCGCCGATCGCGACGTCGAGCGACCCGACCGACGAAAATTCGTTGCACGATGCCCTGATGAAAGTGGTGACCCTGAATCCTCAGTTCGCTCCCGCTTACATACAACTGGCGAAGCTGGCTTTGCGGAGGGGCGATCCACAAACAGCCTTCGCTGTTTCGAGGAAGGCGGAGCAATTGGAACCCACGCGGGCCGGGTATCACGTTCTGAGTGGACAGATTCTTCGGCGGCTTGGAAAGGAAAAAGAAGCGGCAACGTTCGCCCATTTTGTTGCGGACCGCTGGCCGGGGGCGGATCACAACGAGGCGGTGGAGCTCTGGAATGCTGTTCCAGCAGACCAGAGGCCGCAAAGCGATCCACTGTCTGACGCGGTCTCCAACGATACTATCAGCATGGATGGCCATATTGCGGCTGTTAAGTGCGGCGACAAAGAGGTACAGCCCGATGTGACTCTTGCGCACGAAGGAAAACTCTTCGTCTTCCACCTGAAGCAACCTTTCGGTGCCGGCTTCTCAGATACGCTCTGGTACGGTGAAGATCATTTCAGCCTGTGCCACCATCTGCAGGGAATGAGAGCAGTGATTCGATACAAAGCCCCAACCGATCCTGCGTACTCTGGAGATGTCTCAGAGATCGAGATTCGAGATGAACTCACTCCGCCCCCGACCAGATCGGCAGTGACGGATGTGCAGTAGCCCGCGCGTTGCTGCCTCGACAAGAGTGGCATTTAAGGAAGAGTCGGAATCTCGTCCGGCCGGGAAAATATTGGGACGGATCCGCACCGCCGGGCATTCTGTGCCTGGCAACGTGCGCCGGATCAGTCGCGCCAAGAGCACCAAACGCCGCTGCGGCGGCCCGCAAAGCTCGATCGACGACTTGTGGGCAAACGAAACATCACGCGAAGGGCCACTGCCGATCATGTTACGAAGCTACAGCGAAAATTCGAAAGCGTAAGGCGGCATATGCGGCCGCCCACCGAATTCCGGCCCCCGCAAAAGTAGAATCAATTCTTGCGGCCATCTGGACCAGCCGCCCTACGCGTTTGGACTTTGTGTTGCTTGCTATTGAAACCGCCGCTTAAGAAGTTGGGCTTCGATTCGCAAAGGCGCCGGGCTTCACGCGTTTCGGCGATCAAATGCATCGGCGCTCGATTCTCCCGGGGTCCCTCTTTCGGTGCGAAAGGATCGGCTGGGGCATGTCGATATCGCAATGACCATGAATTAAGCCAAGCAGCGTCGGCAGATCGACGATTCGGCGGCGGATCGAATCGGGGGCAGTTTTTGCGCCGAGTTTGCCTGCTGATGAAGCATCGTGTTAGAAATAAAGAAGTTCGTCACTGAATGCAAGGGCGCTTAACTCAGCGGTAGAGTGCCATCTTCACACGGTGGAAGTCATAGGTTCGAATCCTATAGCGCCCACCATCTTCTCGATACCTTACGAATCGCTATCGGATCATACTCCTTATTTTCAATAGTTTAAGGACGTGTGGTCCGCCCGGCGATCCGATAGCGAACACGTCTTCCAGCACTCTGCTAAGGAGCACCATTTCGCATCCAGAGACCGAACCGATTGTTCTCGCCAACTGAGCTTTCGCTGCCAGAAGTCAGTAAATAGAGGGCGACATTTGAGCACCTATTCCGGTTCGGGGATCTTGCCAGGTATCGCAGCGCAGTCGCTTACAGTGATTTGGAGCGCTTCGCTGCGGACCCACTTCGCCAGCCTCCAAGTTCTAGCGCCACGAACATACATCCTTCTCGCAATTCATCGGCAGCATTACGGTTTGCCATTGCGCGAGCCACCACCATTCCTCCGACACACAGAGCGGCTATAGCCTGCGCTCTAACCCGTCGATGACGACGATCGGCCATCGTACTGCGTTCCAAGACATCCACCATTGCATTGAACACAGTTTCAAAGGCCGCTTTTGCCCTTTCGCCGCTGCGAGAGACGTCAGTCGGCAATGCGACCATCGGACAAGAGTTTTCTACGTCTTCGAAATGCTGGCGGGAAAGGTAGGCTCGGACCACCTGAGGCCCGACATCACTTGAAGACAGGTCCACCTCGATGCCTTCCCAGCAGTTCTTCCATTCTGGATCCGTGAAGAAACAACCTAAAACCTCCGCGTATAGATCGCTCTTGCTCTTAAAGTAGCTATAGAAACCTCCACGCGTAAGGCCCGCGCCGGACATGATCTGATCGAGAGTGACACGCTCGAAGCCGTGCAAGTTGAAGAGCCCGCGTGCGCTGTGAATGATCTTTCTTCTAACTTCAGCGCTATGGCCAGCCGGATAAGGCATAAAGCCTCCTGTGTGCGATACACCGAACTATTCATGTGGCGCTCGTGGCGCGTCAAGCAAAACATGTTCTTGAACATATTTTAGATACATGTTCAGATGCACCGGGAATTAGGTCTGTTTCAGGAGCGCACAATGGTAAGGATGGAAAACGATTCTTGGCCCGGGGTTTCTACGCGCCGGCAGGTTTTTACTGGAATTGGGGTTGGTGTCTGCGGATTGCTCGCAGGCTTAAGGGTCTTCGGGCAGCCCGCAATGCAGGCCATGGAGAAAATCCCGAGCGCCGCAGCAAACCAGAAACGGACCTCGATTCACGAGGAAATCGACTTAAAGGCCACCCCAAAGCGAATCTATGAATTGCTTGTCGATTCAAAAGGGTTCGCTGCGCTGACAGGTGCGCCTGCCATGATCGATTCAAGCCCTGGAGGCGCATTTTCGATGTTTGGCGGTCTCATTGTCGGGCGAAATATAGAAATGATCCCGGACCAGAGAGTCGTGCAGGCTTGGCGTCCCACTCATTGGGACGCTGGCGTCTACTCGATTGTCAAATTTGAACTGAGACCGAACGGCCCTTCAACGACTGTTGTTCTGGACCATACAGGCTTCCCGGAAGGCGAGTTTGATCATCTGGAGTTCGGATGGCACAGCCACTATTGGGAACCACTCACAAAGTATTTCGCCTAGTCTCCTGGTGGCCTCCTGTGCCTGGTAGTCAGCACTGGTGGTCCGCAAACCTCGATCATCGGTGACATCCTTGTTGGGCGATTGTGGTTTCATATCCCTGCTGCACACGGATGCGCAATCCGGACTTCCGGCGAAAGAGGAACAGATGATTTCAGGCGCGCATGTAGTTCTTTACAGCAAAGACGCCGAGGCGGACCGCGCCTTTCTTCGCGACGTCCTGGCGTTAAAGTTCGTGGACGCGGGGCACGGCTGGCTCATTTTTGCCTTGCCCCCGGCCGAGATCGCTGTCCACCCCGCTGACCAGATCGGAACCCAGGAACTCTATTTCATGTGCGACGACTTAAAGGCCGAGATGGATTCCCTGGCACAACGGGGAGTTAACTGCTCCAATATTCACGAGGCGCGGTGGGGTTCCATCACCAGCATCCCGCTTCCCGGCGGAGGCAGTGTCGGTCTCTATCAGCCGAAACACCCCACAGCGTTAGGCTTGAAGTGAAATGCCTTTCCACTGAATCATCCGCTAGGGAAACGCTACAAAAATCCGATCACTCGGGCGAGTCCGCCTCAATTGACAAAAGCTGCCGGTGATTCTCGCGTGGGAGGAAAATTTCTCTGGTGCATGAGAACGCAGGATGGGCAGGAGGGCTGGAATGCTGGTGAATACCACGAGATTGTTCTGCACGAGAAGATCGTTTTCTTCATATACTTTTCCGACCCGCAGCGAAACAAGGTTGGGGTTGCAGAATACGGAGTTAAACATGAGGCCATAGACGATGCGGAGAACGTGGTTATTTTTGAGGATTTTGGAAACGGCCAGACTAAACTCACGTTTATTGGAAATGAAACCATGGAGAACGCAAAAACAGCGGGTAAGCAGAGTGCTGGAATGAGCAACCCGATAAAGTTGCCGCAGTTGTTGCGGGGCTTGCGCAGGCGAAATAAGAAGCTGCAGCTTTGATTCGCGACACTCGACCGTGGAGAAAGAGTGGAGAAAGAAATGAAAAGAATATCGTTTCTCGCTATCGTCCTGCTAGCATTCGCACTTCCCGCTCATGCCCAGGACGCGATGAAGAAGGATACAGCCGTCAAACCTGCCGATCCGGAATTGAAAGTCGTGCTCGATTCCTGGAATGAGATTGGCCACAAGCTGACGGTGATGGCCGAAGATTTTCCCGAGGACAAATATGACTTCAAGCCGACACCGGCGCAGCGCAGTTTCGCAGAGCAATTGCTGCATGCCGCAGGCTCAATGTATTACTTCACCAATCCTGTAATGGGTCAGAAGCCTCCCGCGGCAGAAGACCCGAAGCGCGACCAGTACAAAACAAAGGCCGATATCGTCGCATTCGTAAAGAAATCCGTTGCCGATGGAGCCGCTGCCATTCAGTCAAAGGGCGAGAAAGGCCTGATGCAGACGGTCGTATACGGTGATCAGAAGGCGCGCGTTCTCGACATCGCATACGGCCTTATCGAACATAGCGGTGAACACTACGGCCAGCTCGTTGTGTACTACCGCCTCGCAGGTCTTGTGCCGCCGGAGTCGCGGCCCAAGAAGTAAAGCTCAAGAGACCAGTTCCCCGTCCTTATCGCGCGCCATTTGCGCGAATGGGCGGGGATTTTGTTTTTTGGGACCCTTAGTATTCAATGTGCCGCTCGGCATATGGATATCTCTGCTTTGGTTCCGCTGCAAGATTTTGGCATCGGTCCGCCGCGCAGCCCGCCAGCAGCGGTTCGTTGAGCGTCAAACAGAGCACTTCCCAGCGCGAGCGTAGCCAGAAACACGCCTGTGATGCGGCGGAGGTCACCATCGCACTGAAAGTGTGGATGTGATAACAAGCATCGGGTCATGTGATCTCAAACAACAGGGAGCAGGCGTCTCAACCGTCTCCTTCTCACGAGTCAAAATGCGGGGCGCCGATCAAGCAAAGCCTTCAATCCTTGAACGTAAGCAAGACGATAGAGCGATTTGTCTCGCGTATGCGTGCCTCGGCCTCGGTAGGATCCGCTATATTTTCTTTACAAAGTCGTGTGATTTCAGTCACAGGGCGCTGTGATCAGCAGCCCGGCGCATTTTAGATCAATCTCGATACCATCCACCCATCTGGAACGCGACTAGAGGGTACTAACCTCAACAGGGCCCACTTTAGGAGTGCATTGCATGCGCTTCTGAAGTTCCACACTCGTGCCCGTCGCGAACCACCAAGAGCTTACATAGGAGCAGCATCAGATATGCCGCAACGAACTGATGGCACCATGAAGAGGATCGCCCTTTTGTTACCGACAATTGTTGGAACCTTTTGCGTACTGTTCTTCGCCGCGGTGTATCCGCCCCAAGCTGAGGCGGTTCCAAGCTATGCGCGGCAGACGGGGTTGCCGTGCAGTGGCTGCCACTACACTCCTCCGGAATTGAATCCGGCGGGGCGCAGATTCAAACTGACTGGCTACGTCGATCGCGGAGACGACACCAAGACTGTAAAAGCTGACGACGGCAAGAAGCGCGCCGCCCTCGATCTGCTCGCGTCACTGCCCTTGTCCGTCATGGTGGAGACTTCCTTCACCTCGCTCAAGACTGCGCAGCCGCAAACCCAGAATGGCAATTTCGAGTTTCCTCAGGATTTTTCGTTGTTCCTTTCGGGCGCATGGACGAGCAAAGTGGGCAGTTTTCTGCAAGTGACGTACGACACCCAGGACGACCACTTCACCAGCGACAACACGGATATCCGGTTCGCGGACAAGACGAAGCTGGGGGGCAAGGAACTGGTTTACGGCATCGATCTTAATAACAATCCCACCGTGGAGGATCTTTGGAACAGCACTCCGGCTTGGGGCTACCCGTGGATTGCAAGCGACAACGCTCCTACCCCCAACGCTAGTCCTTTCATCAACGGTGGCTTGGCCCAGGACGTAGCGGGACTCGGCGTATTTGGGATGTGGAACAACCATCTCTACCTTGACGCTGCCATCTATCGCTCAGAACACGTGGGCGGACCGCAGCCGAACCCCGGGGTGGGCGCGGGCTTCAATATCCGCGGCGTCGCTCCGTACTGGCGCCTGGCGTGGCAGGAGTTAACAGGAAAGACGCAGTATGAAATCGGAACCTATGGCATGCACCTGCGTTCGACCCCCAATGAAATCACCGATCCCACCGGAGCCAGCATTCCTACGGATTCGTACACGGACTGGGCAATCGACACCCAAATCGACCGCACCATCGTCAGAACGGACGTGCTTTCATTCCGGGCTACGTACATCCGGGAAAACAATGATCTGCTGAGCCTGCTGTTTCAGAACGGGCCATTGAGTCCGACTCCGCTGGTGTCGCAAGGTTCACACCATTTGAACACCGTCATGGCCAATGCCGAATATCACATCGGCAACAAGTACACGGGAACGGCCGGCTGGTTCAATACGACCGGCACATCCGATCTCAACTTTTATCCCTCGGGGACGGCGGTGACCGGTAATTTCAATGGCGACCCGCACAGTACTGGATACATTCTGAACCTGTCCTACTGGCCGTGGCAGAACCTGCAACTCGCGGCGCAATACACCGGCTATACGCGCTTCAATGGCGCTGCGATGAACTACGACGGGTTAGGCCGCAATGCAAGCTCAAACAATACGTTCTATCTGGACGCCAGGATCTTTTTCTAAAGTTAGGTTTCGTTTGTCCTGACAGCAAGCCAACCTTGGTTTGAAACGATTTCAAGGAGAAGAGAACAATGAAAAGCAAGTTCGCAACCAAGACATTCGCTGTCGTCGCGCTGATCGGTGGACTGTGCGCGGCGGCCTGGGCAGGTGATATCGAGGGCAGAGTCACTGGGATGAAAGGAAAGTCGGTTGTGTACGTTGACACGATCGCGGGAAAGACATTCCCGGCACCCAAAGATCATCCGGTTATCGATCAGAAAGGATTGATGTTCAATCCGCACATTGTCGTCGTGCAACAAGGTACGACAGTGGATTTCCTGAATAGCGACAACGTCGCCCACAACGTTTTCTGGACGGCGGTGGGCAGCGACAAAAAAGCTGGACACAATCTCGGCACGTGGCCGAAGGGCGAGAAGCGTTCCTTCACTTTCGATAAGCCAGGGGCAGTGCCACTACTCTGCAACGTTCATCCCGAAATGGCAGGCTACCTGATCGTCAGTCCGACGCCATATTTCGCCGAAAGCGACGACAGCGGCAACTACAAGATCAAAGACGTCCCCGACGGCAGCTACTCCCTGGTGGTGTGGCATGAAGGCGCGAAGAGTCAGTCGAAGGCAATCACGGTTGCCGGCGGTGGCAAGGCTGATTTCACGCTAACAAAGTAATCCCTGTTGCCGGGTAGCGGGCGAGGGAGCGGCACGCTTGGGGCGCCGCTCCCTGGTTCGTAAGGCGCTTTCCGAATGACGTTCAGAGGTACGGCTTTCAGGCAGCCACCATGCTGAAGCGATTCAAAAACAAAAAGGTTGATGGGGATTGGCTACACACAAACTTTCCCTGCATGATGGCATGCCCGGCCCACACGAATGCCGGTCGCTACGTCGGCCTGATTGCCGAAGGACGTTTTGAAGAAGCCTACCGGCTGGCGCGCGATCCAAATCCTCTGGCCAGCATCTGCGGAAGAGTTTGTGCGCATCCTTGCGAGACCGCCTGCCGTCGTGGCGAAATCGATAAGCCGATCTCGATCCGCGCCCTGAAGAGATTTCTCACCGAGCAATACGGCCCCGAATCGAAGCGACCGATCAACGTCAATGAAGGACGCGGCCAAAAGAAAATCCCTTTCAAGATCGCAGTGGTTGGAGGAGGTCCGGTTGGGCTTTCGGCAGCCCATGACTTGGCCTTAGCGGGCTATGCTGTCACGATTTTCGAAGCGGCGCCTGTTGCTGGCGGAATGTTGTACCTCGGAATTCCGGAATACAGACTGCCTCGTGATGTTGTCGAAGCACAGGTTCGCGAAATTCTCGAGACGGGCGACATCACGCTAAAGCTGAATCACGCAGCCGGACGTGACTTCACAATATCCGAACTTCGGCAGCAGGGATTCGATGCCGTGCTCATCGCGGTAGGCGCCCACCGCAGCCGCGATCTCAGCATCCCCGGTGTCGATCTTGATGGTGTGCACAAGGGCATCGACTTCCTGCTTAACGTCAACCTTGGTTACAAGTTCACGATCGGAAAGAAAGTGATCGTGATTGGTGGCGGAAACGTCGCCATGGACGTTGCCCGATCCGCGGCCCGTGAAGTCGTGCGCCAGCATGCCGGCGGCGTCGAGGACGTCGAACCCTCCGCTGAAAATGTCTCAGCGGTTGCGACCAAAGAGATGGTCGACATCTCGCTCTCCGCGCTGCGCATGGGCGCACGCGAAGTGAACCTCGTTTGCCTGGAGCGCCGCAACGAAATGCCAGCCGCTCTGGAGGAAATCGAGGAGGCCGAAGAAGAAGGCATCGTCATTCATCCCGGATTCGGACCGAAGCGAGTCATCGGAAAGGACGGAAAGGTTACAGCTCTCGAAACGCTCAAAACGAAATGGGTTTTTGATGAGAATCGTCGCTTCAATCCGGCGTTCTATGAGAACAGCGAGACCCAGATCGAGTGCGACACCATCATCATGGCGGTTGGCCAGGCGCCGCGCCTCGACTTCTTGACCCCCGAAGACAAAGTAGATATTTCCCCTCGTGGACTGATTGCGGTCAATCCACAGACGCTAATGACCTCGGCGCCCGGCATCTTTGCCGGCGGCGACTGTGTGTTTGGGCCCCGCTTGATTATCGATAGTGTTGGCGACGGCAAACGCGCAGCCGTAGGGATTGACGAGTACTTGCGCGGTGGCAAGCATCCGGAACCGGTCATCGAAGTCGAACTACTCGAACGACACTCCCTGCCACTCGGGTACCTCGATCTCAACCGTCAACCGGTTCCGATGCTGCCTCTTGAACGCCGCACCGGCGTGACGGAAGTGGAAGTTGGCTACGATGCCGCGTCGGCAATGGCCGAAGCGCAACGTTGCCTTCATTGCTGGGTCAACACCATCTTTGAGGGAACTCCGGAAGATGGCAGCTCGTGCATCCTCTGCGGTGGATGTGTGGATGTTTGTCCGGAGAAGTGCCTGGAACTCGTTTCGCTCGATCGCATCTCGTTTGAAACAGACACGATTCAGCACATCCGCGACAACCAGGAATGCTTCGGCGTCGAGTTCGACGAAGTGAAACCGGACGAACTCGGGATGGTAACGGGTGCGGCTATGTTGAAAGATGAGACTCGGTGCATTCGATGTGGTCTCTGCGCGATGCGCTGTCCGGTGAGCACCATCACGATGGAATCGTACAACCTTCTCCCTGCGGAGCCGACTGGTTTGATCTCGATCGCAGCGATCGGGGCAGGCTTGCAGAAGTAATAAGAGAAACTATGGCGGAAGAAAAAAAAGGTACTTTAAGCGACGAGTTAAATCGGCGGCAGTTTTTCACCAAACTTGGTTTGGGGTCTTTGAGCATTGCTGCGGTTGGCACCGCGGCCTTCTCCTATCAGTATCTCGAGCCGAACGTATTGTATGAGCCTTCGCCAATCGTGAATGCGGGAAAGCCGGATCGCTATCCTCTCGACTCCGTCACTCTCGATCTCAACAACGGAATCTACATCATTCACTCTTCGGAAGGGTATTTCTCCCTAAGCGCAGTTTGTACTCACCTGGGCTGCTTGACGGCGTGGAAGCAGGAACTGGGCATCATCGCCTGTCCCTGCCACGGCAGCAAATTCGAGACGAGCGGGAAAAAGATCGAAGGACCGGCGCCCAAGCCGCTTCCGTGGAAGCGCGTCTGGATTAACGACGACGGTGATCTCCTCGTTGATCGTTCAACAGACGTTCCGGCTCTGGCACGCGATTCATTTGTGAGGGTCTGATATGGCAAAAACTGTAGACCAATATTTCGATGACCTTCAGCAGACTCGGGTGTGGCGCTCAATCTTCCGCAGCGGCACCGGATCGAGCACCCTGAAGCGCGCGCTGGCCATTCAGCAGAACGTTTTCTTGCACCTGTTCTCGACCAAGGTCCGCGTACGCATGTTGAGCTTCAGCGCGACCTGGTATCTCGGCACTTTGACGCTCGGCACGTTTCTGATCCTCGTCACAACTGGAATTCCCCTGATGCTTTACTACCATCCTTCCGTGCCGCAGGCCTATGCGGATACCAAAGACCTGCAGTTTGTGGTCTCGTCCGGTATGTTCCTCCGCAATCTGCACCGCTGGTCCGCACACGCAATGGTCTTCCTGGTCTTCGCGCACATGTTCAAAGTCTTCTACCGTGGAGCCTACCGCACACCGCGTGAATTCAACTGGGTCATCGGGGTCGTTCTCCTTCTTATTACGCTGTTGCTCAGCTATACGGGATACCTGCTCCCGTGGGATCAGCTGGCGTATTGGGCGATCACGGTCGGATCGAACATCGCCTCCGCAGTTCCCCTCATCGGCGACAAGATTCACTTCCTCCTCCTGGGTGGACACGCGGTAAACGCGAATGCTCTGCTTCGCTTCTACGTTCTGCACTGCATGATCCTGCCACTTACCGCGATGTTTTTCGTCGCAATTCACTTCTGGCGAATCCGCAAAGACGGCGGCCTCTATAACCACGACTGCGAGCCGGCAGCGGTTCGCTACAGGAATGGCGGCCCCGCCCCAAAGGAGACGAATTAGCCATGGCTGACCCGAAAGATTTCATCGCTGGCGTCGATTCGAATGCGAAGAAGTCTCCCCGGCGCATCGTCTTTATCACGCGCCGCACGTCGGCCCATGTCAAAGCCGCCACGGAAGAGCAAATTCAGACGTTTCCCGAAGTGCTGTTCCGCGCTGCTGTCGCCGTTATGACTCTGGCGATCGTACTCGTCTGGATCGCGCTTCTATTCAACGCGCCACTCGAAGGACTTGCGGATCCATCACACACTCCGAATCCCGCTAAGGCCCCGTGGTACTTCCTCGGATTGCAGGAGATGTTGCACTACTTCCCGCCGGTCGTGGCGGGTGTTCTCGTCCCGGGATTGGTAGTAATGGCGCTGATCGTCATTCCGTACTTCAAGGTGAATATCGAGGCTGAGGGACTGTTTCTGAGAGATCGCAAGCGGCGGCTGCGGATCTTCTACCTCTTCGCGAGCGGACTCTCGCTTTTCCTGTTGATCTTCAGGGTTTACGCGGCGCTGGGCCCAACCTTGATCATGGCTGGCCTCATGCTGTTTGCAGCGCAGAGTTCGCCACAGTCGACCTCGAGACCCCAGCGCTACCTCGCAGCACGGCCTCTCTCTTACTGGGTGATGACCTGGTTCTTATTCGAGCTGGTGGTGCTCACCGCCATTGGCACTTTCTTCCGCGGACCGGGCTGGTCTTGGGTCTGGCCGTGGCAGGGTTCATAACGAGGATGCGGCGATCATGAAAGAAAAACTTGCGTCGCTCTGGCAGAAGTTATTCGGAGACAGCGTTCGGGCCTTCGGCGTGGTCAGCGTGATTTTCTTGGTATCGACGGCCATTGCACCGGCCAAGAACTTCTTCAGCGAGTGGCGCGATTATCAGCGCGGTTACTTGAAAACGATTCGCAACCGCAGCGACGCCAACACCCTGCAGCGGCATTTTAGCGGCGGTATCCAGCAAGTCTGGCTGCCGGAACTCGGCGTGGTTGACCGCTGCACCAGCTGCCACGTGGGACTCAAAGAAGCCAGCCTGAGCGATATCCCCACGCAGCCGTATCGCAAGCACCCGGCAATTCCACACAATCTCGATCAATTTGGCTGCACCACGTGCCATCGTGGCCAAGGTGCAGCGACTACGGTCTCCGACGCGCATAGCAGTACGCTCGCCTGGGAGCAGCCGCTCCTACCCGCCAGGTACATCGAGTCTTCCTGCGGGCAATGTCATCGCGGACAACTCCCCGGAACCCCTCAGCTCAATGAAGGACGGGCATTGCTGGCGCGGGAAGGCTGCCTGCACTGCCATACGGTGAAGTTGCCCGATGGCAGCACGCTGAAGGCAACTGACGATCCTCCGTCCCTGTCGCACATCGCCGACAAAACGTCGCGCGAGTGGATCTTTGCCTGGCTCAAAGACCCGCAGGCCTACGCGTCGACCTCAACAATGCCGAATTTCAAGTTGAGCGACGATGATGCGCGCGACGTCTCCGCATTCCTGATCGCCAATAGCACACCTCTTGCGGGAGACACAGCAACGGTTTCCGCCAAGTCGTCATCCGATCCCGCGGCTGGAGCGAGTTTGTATGGGGAGTCGTTCTGCGCCTCGTGTCACGCGGTTCAAAACGCTGCGGGCAACATGGTAGGCGGCGACGTGGGACCGGAGTTGACCCGTGTCGGAACCAAAGTAAAGCCAGAGTGGCTGCAGGCTTGGTTGCGGAATCCGCGAGTCTACCATCCGGAAACCGGCATGCCGCACTACCGGTTTAACGATGCTCAAATAGCAACGCTTGCGGGATTTCTTCAGAGCAAAGCCGACTCTGATTTTCTCGCCAGCGTTCACCTCGATGCGGCAACTCCTGAGCAGATCGCGCACGGCAAGCGTCTCGTCTCTGATTTTGGCTGCGCATCCTGCCATGAGATCGCAGGGATCAAGAAGCCCGAGAACTTCGCTCCCGAGCTAAGCCGCATCGGCAGCAAACCTGTCACGCAACTCATCTTCCTGCCCGGCATGCCGCAGACCTTGCCCGATTACATCGCGGGGAAGATCAAGAATCCGCGCGCATTCTCTCCGGGCCTGAAGATGCCGCAATACACCTTTGCGTCGCAGCAGATCGATGCACTCACCACTGCTTTACTATCACTGAATGAGCGTTCGTATTCGCTGCCACTATCCCTGCAAGTCCCGGGCAGGGTAGAAACGGATTATCAGCCCGCCGGAAAAGCGGGAAAACTGATGACAGATCTGGCCTGTTTCAGTTGCCATCGCATCAACGGGCACGGCGGAGACATGGCGCCGGACCTCACGTCGGAAGGCAGCTCAGTTCAGCGCGAATGGTTGGTGCAGTTTTTCAAAAACCCTGGGACGCTCCGTCCGGCTCTCATCCGTCGTATGCCTCGGTTCAATTTCACTGACAGCGAAGCCAACGAACTCACCGATTACATTATGACGGTTTATCAGAGCCCAAAAGTCGACCGCGACTCGATGCCGCTCGGAGGGTACCCACAAGGACAGATCGAGCTCGGCAAACAGCTCTTCTACGGAAAATATTCGTGTCAGGGCTGCCATATCGTAGATACGAAAACCGACAAAGGCTACATCGGGCCGACATTGACACATGTCGGATCCCGGCTGACAGCAGCATGGATTTATCAGTGGATGAAGAATCCGCAATCCTTGCGTTCTGGAACCGCCGAGCCAAATCGGTCCATGAGCGACGAAGATGCAGGTGCGCTCACCGCGTTTCTGATGTCGCAAAAAGGGGGAGAGAAATTCTCCGGCGGAGCAAAGGCCGCAAAAACGGGCTTGCATATTCAGGAGGTCGCAAAACGATGAGATTCTATATCGCCCTCCCTCTGGGATTTGTTCTGCTCGGAATTTCATGCTCACGCAAGGCGGCACCGACACCTACCCTCAAACCGACGGGTGTGGGCGCAGCGATTGTGGAATCGAGCGGCGGAAAACAGCTCGCTCAAACCGGAGCTCCTCTCCTGCAGCCAGTGGTCGTACAGGTCAACGACGAGCGGGGAAGCGCAGTGGAACGCGCACTGGTTGAGTTCTCTGCGGCGCCGGGGGTGATTCTTGACCCGCCGAGTGCACTTACTGACTCTAGCGGCCAGGCAACGACCAATGTTTCTCTCGGTGGAATGGCGGGACGGTATCAGATCACGGCGTCGACCTTCGACAAATCCCGCAAGAAGGTTGAACTCAAGCTGGAGGAAATCGCTCTCGGATATCAGCAAACGCTCGGCCGTCATCTGAACGATCAATACTGCGACCGCTGCCACAATTCCGAATCTACAGCCCAACGTGTCTCGAACTATGACAACCTGGAAGTGAAGCCGCATCCGTTCAGTGAAGGCGAGACTCTGAATAAGATGACCGACGCCGATTTGACAGCCATCATCACCAATGGCGGCCCTGCTCTGCAGAAATCCGCATTGATGCCAGCTTGGGGAAACACGCTCGGCAAGTCAGACATTCAGGCTTTGATCGCGTACATCCGCGCTGTTTCCGATCCTGCCCCCAGAGATGCGGGGCCGCTTTATTCGCCGACGCCTCATTAGACGATTCGACGTTGCTCACTCGAACCACCAGTTACGCATACAAGAGATCACTGTCCCGGAAAAGCGTTCGTTGGTGCTTTTCAAGTGATGAGTGAGCCGTGATCCATTTGTGATCCGTCAGCACTGCTTACCACGTCCACTGCTTTCACGGTGCCCGCCGTGCGACGCTATGTTGTTGAAACTACGTGTACCCCAAAATTCGCCCTATAGCGCCCACCGTCTTTTCAACAGCTTAGCTTTACTGGGCTCGGCTTCGCGTGATTGCAATCACCGTTTACTGATGCGCCACTGGGCAGGGCCCGCGGAATATGCCAGAATTTTGTGTATGACACCGTCCAGCCTCCCCATCCCCCACGAGCAACGCAAGATCGAGCAACTGCTCCTTCAGTTGGCTAAGAAGCAGCCTATTTCCGCAAAACCCGCACCGATTGCGTTGGGAAAATCCGCAACCGGGACAGAACATCCTCGCGTTTTCTTCTCGACATAGAAGTCACGGCTCGCGCCCCGCGATTCACTTCCCTATTTGCTACAAGTTTTGTCGCGACTGAGTCCGGCGCCTCGCACGTGGTCGGGATGGACTAATCGGTTGCCCATTCTCTTGGCCAATCGTAGTGTGATCGCGCGGCGCTTTGGCCAGAAATTTCCTCACGCACTGATAGCCGGTCCAATATCTTCCGTTCGGCGAAGTACCTTGCGCCAACTGCGCGATGAGTTGAGGGCTCTTGAAGTCTTCGATCCGATTCACGATTTAGCCAGCCCCGCAAAATCAGGCAGATGACATCTACCCGGCAGTCGTGGGAGCCTGAACATTTGAGGACCAGGCAATCAGGTCCGCATCTGGCCTTACCACAGTTGGGTCGCAGGTCGCACCCCAGGCTCAGTTTCCTCCGATGCGAAGCTAGACCGTTTCACGTATTCCATAGCTGGTGCAGAGCGTTTACGCTCAGTTTCTGGCGGTTCTTTTTACCGTGGAGCCTCGGAGACCTCGTCCGTTCTGGAGTGACTGCACACGGCGGCCCTTGCCGGGCCTTTGCAGTTTGACCGGCCTTGGAAGCCGTCCCTGGTGTCCGAGGCCACCACGTAGCAATGGGGGATTGCGATGATTCGGAAATTGAAGTCCGGGCAATATCGGCTATATTCACGCAAGAAAGATCCGAAGACGGGCAGAAGACGGAATTTGGGCACATTTCGCACTCGAAAGTCCGCCGAGTCACACGAGCGAGCGGTGCAATATTTCAAGCGTCACGCCTAATTTTTTCTCCTGGAAAGCTCCGATCGTGCGAGCCATGCGTCCATTGACGCGAGGTTCTTAACAACACTGATGGCGGATTAGCGGCCTACTGACCTCACAGTATTGTTTCGCCGTTGTCCGTTCAACTATTTTTGGCGCAGTGGACGTTGGCGGAATCAAGCGGGCTGTTGCGCGCACTTACAGCGATATAATTCGGCATCACACTCTCCAAACGTCAGCAGCACTGGCGTATTACCTCGTCCTCTCGATCTTTCCCGGGCTCATTCTTCTGTCAGCGATATTAGGCCTATTCCCGTTCCCAAATTCATTCGCTCAGGTGCTGTTTTACATGGGGCGCATTCTTCCCCCGGACGCAGTAGGAGTGGTGTATTCGGTTCTGGGAGATGTGCTCAAGTCACATCACGGAACATGGTTGTCGGTAGGAATGCTGGGAACGATCTGGGTCACATCTACGGCATTTGACGCGATGATTGAGGCTCTGAACATCGCTTACGATGCGACCGACGATCGCCCGTTTTGGAAGAGCCGGGTTCTCGCAATCGCCCTAGCCATCTGCATGGGAGGATTACTCTTTGCTGCACTGGCCGTGATGATGGTAGGTCCGCGTTTTGGAGCCTGGCTGGCCATTCATCTAAAGGTATCGATGGGCTTTGCCGCAGCCTGGCCGATTCTGCATTGGACTCTTGGTATCGGGCTCACCATACTGGCGGTCGAAATCATCTATTTTTTCGCTCCCCGCGTAAAACAGCGGTTTCTCGCAACGCTTCCGGGTGCAATTCTTTTTGTCGCAGTTTGGGTTGGCCTTTCATTTCTGCTGGGAGTGTACTTTCGCCATTTCGCGTCCTACAGCCGAACCTATGGCGCCCTCGGAGGCATGATCGCCTTCATGACATGGCTCTACTGGACGTCATTCGTTTTGCTATTGGGAGCGGAACTCAATTCCGAACTGGCTAAGTCAAGCGCGAAGGGCAGCCTGCTGCCAAAAGAGGATTTCGGCCCGGATCGCGATTCGACCGAGTCCTCCGACAAAGACCGCGCCGCCTGAGGGGTACGACATTCAAAATCGCGTGTGATACCGCCCGTCGACGGAGATACCGCCGAGCTGGTCGCGAGCCATGCTCACGGACCACCGCTTGTTGAACTGGTACTCCCCCTGCACAATCTCGCTTCCAGGTTGAGATACATCCGTCGAGAAAGAAAAGAGCAAACTTTTCGTGACTCTTTGCTGGATTGCCACTCGCGCGGATGGGTTCTGATTGTTGCCGCCAATCATGGGGTCGATCTGCAGGCTCGAAATTCCGGCGAGCTTTTGCACGCTTCCGCTGACCTGACTGAGCGCCTGAGAGGCGATCATGGAATCGGTGCTCTGGCTGGCAGCATTGGATTCTTGGGTGGTTTTGCCACGAGCGATCAGGTTGATGATATCCGCCGTCGCTAGCGGCGGGTCGGAAACGTACGACGTAGTAAGTTTGTCCAATGGCCCGCGAACCCCGAGCGTGAGGTTGTACTGATTCACAATCGTGGTTACTGAAACGTTCAAAACAGGGTGAGTTTCGTTTGGATTGTCGAAGGTGATGACACCCCTTTCCAGTTGATAGCGGACATTCCGATAGAACAGTTCGCCGGAGGTGAGATTCGTTCGTCCCGTAATGACAGGGTCCGCGGCGGTACCTCCCACTTGCAACGCCGCCTGGCCCGCAATGCTGATCTGAGAACTGTTGGCACTGAGGCTTTCTCTAGTCTGCACAGCAATCCCAAGCTTTACCGTATCAGCGAATCCGGGCTGGGATGGGGTCGCGGTTCCATTTGTAAATTGATCGGAGAACTTTGCCAGATCGAAATCAGGAGTAAACGACAGGCTGGCGATCGTAATTCGCCCTCCAATTTTCGAACTTTGAGCGTCTCCTGTAAAGGTAAGATCCGTGTCGAGCGATGAGCGCAATCCCTCGGGATACCGCAAGCGAATTCCCTTCCCTTGCAGCGCCAGGTTAAATTGCAGCTTCGGACGGTAGTCGATCACTCCGCCCAGCGAAACCCGGCCGCCTCCGACTTGTCCAGTGACCTTCGACACTTCCAGGCGATTGTTCGTGACATTGATTGTGCCGTTCAATTTGTCGACTCCAACGGGCGAGTCCGACTCGGTCATCGCGACATCCTTCAGCTGGAGTTGACCTTGGACCACAGGGTTTTCGGCCGACCCGGAGGAGTGCAGATCCAGAGCGACCACGCCGGAGCTCTGCAAATCGCTCGAGACCATGCGAAGGATTCGCATATCAATTGAACCTTGCGCCGAGAGTGTCGGCGCCTCTTTTCCACCCACCGGAATTCTCCCCTGGACATGGAGGGTCGTTCCAGTCCCTTGAATTTCCGCTGGCTGAAGAGTTGTAACAGAATCCTTGTAGTCAACTCGGATCGGCGTCGAGATTCCCAGCTCAAGGGACTGATAGCTCGCCCTGAATACCGGGATAGAAACATGGGCCTCCAGTTGTGATTTCTCTTTCAACGGGCCTTTGAGCGACACGTGCAGTTGCGCTTGCCCGGCAAATCCTTCGGGAACTCCCTTGGCGTAGGTTGCGAGTAGCACTTCCAGGGGAATTGTTCCTGTATCGATCGAGGCCTCCGTGTCGTAACCGTCATTGAGGGCCACCCGACCGTGAGCTTTCACCAGCGCCTCCGAAATCTTCGATTCGAAGTCGAGCGTGGCGCTGTGGTTTGCGACATTCAGCTCCGCCTTCATCCCTGAAATGGGCTTCTGTTGAATCTGAAGTTCGGGACATTGAACGACCGCATGCAAGCCTGGATCATCGATGCTGCCTTGGCCTTCCGCTGATGCGCTGATTGTGCCGGAGACGGGTAAACCTTTGGCTTGAAGTACCTGCAGCTTTTGCAGATTCAAGCCTGGGGCGTTGAACTGGATTTTGTACGCTTTCGAGGCGGGCGCATAAGAGAGGGTCGCATCCGCAGATCCTGCGGAAGTAACGACGTTAAGTTTTGAGGTAAGTGAACCGCTTGCGGTCTGAAATGCCAGTGTCAGCGCCCGGATTGGCTCGTCATAGATACGTCCGTTTGCGAGTTGTAGTCCGCCCGAGAGCACCGGTTGCTGCGCAGAACCTTCCAGCGCAATCTTGCCCGAGATATCACCGGAAACTGGGTACTGCTGATTCGCCATGCGCAACAGATCTGACAACGCGAGTTGCTGAAGGCTGAGATTCGCTTTGATTGGCCCGGATTGCTGATAGGTCCAGTTTCTCAATGACACGTCTCCGCTGAGACTCGCCTGACCTCTCCGCGTGTTAACCAGTGACGCGCTTCGAATCACGACTGAAGAGGGATCCGCTTGAACGTCTATTTTTGCGCTCGTCCATTCGGTGCCCTGAAAGCCGAGTTCTCGAGCGTTTAGCGTTGCGGAAATCACTGGCTTCTTCATCGATCCCCGAACCACGGCGTCAAGCACGGCAGAACCAGAAATGGCAGGCGGCGTAATTTGGCTCTGCGAAAACGAAGCGACTAAAGCCGCGATCTGGTGCAGATCTGCCGCGGTGCACTGCGCCCTGAGGTTTGAGTGGTTGCTGATTTCTCCATCTGCTGTGAGCGACGCAGAAGGAGTTTTGAGCGATGTTTTCTCCAAAACAAGCGATTGTCGCGAGCCATCGTAGCTGGCGTGAATCACTCCGTTAAGCGGGAGCTCTCCGGTCCCGGAATTGGTGGTGCGGCTTGCGACAGCCTGTACCGTCAGGTCTGATCGTGCGCGCAGGTTGGAGATGTTGCCCTTCCACCCAGCGGTGATGTCGCCGTTAAGCTTTCCCACAAGAGCGGTCCCTGCCAGATCTTGCTGGTGGAAGGCTCGTTGCAGATCCTGCAAAGCGAGGTTTTTCAACGAGGCCTGGACCCGATATTCCGGATTTCGATCGAGGCTCGTGATGCCGACATTGGCGCCTACGGCACCCCCTAAAACTTCAGCGGAAAAGTCTCTGACCTGCAGATTGGCGTGGGCCAACTGATAGTTTGCCCGGATCCGGTGTAGTTCCACCCTTCGCCCAGCAGATCGCGCCGCGAGAGCCTCGCTCAACAGCCTGCCGTCGATTGAGATACCTTGCAGAATCGACTGACCTTCAGAACCGGTGCGATAGTGCAGGCCGCCCTCGAGCAATAGATCGCCGGCAGGAGCAGTGTCGGGAACTATTTGCGCAGCATCCTGCGTGTGAATCCGAATTTGATAATTTCCATCAACCTGGGGGTTCGCATAATTCGACAAATCTGCGCGCAGCGTCATTGCTGACGACCCGACGCGAAATTCCGCCGATGCGACGCTGAAACGCTCCGGCGATGCGCTGAAAGCAACCTTCAAACTGTGTGGCAGTGGGGCATATTCGGAGTAACGCACCTCACCGCTCGAGTAGGAGAGGGTTCCCTCGTAGCGCTTGCTGAGTGGAACAAAGTGAATATCCGTCGAAAGGTTGTACAGACTGGCGTCCAACGGAACCTTTTGGTCTTTGTAGTCAACTTCGCCATCCGCGATTTGGACATACCCAACGGCCAGATCGAACGGGCTGGTTTGGCTGCTCGATTTGCTTAGTGGAGGTTGTGGAAGATTACTCTCTCCTGAACGATTTACCTGTACGTGAACGATCGGTCTCTCGACGATCAACTCCCGCAACGAAACCTGCTGATGCAACACCGAGACGATTTTCAGACCAACGGTAAGCTCGTCCGCATGGAGCAGAGGCGGTTGCCCTAGCGCTTCCGTTCCTCGCAGGGTGATGTTGTGCAGACGCACCGTTAGCGTGGAAAGATTGAAGTCAAGGGTTTCAACTTCCGCCTTTGCTCCTGTACTGGCAGTAACTTGCTCCGAGAGTTTGCGCAGTGCGAATTGCTCGAAGCTCTTACTCTTGAGATAGAGATATCCTGCAAATCCTGCCACGAGCAGGAATACCGCTAGCCCCACCACCGCCCAGCCGATTTTCCTCCGCAAGCTCACGCAGTCTCCTTAGAACGCCTGCCCGATCGTGATGAAATATTGGTTGGCGCTGATTCCCAGGACCGGATTCAGGTTTCTACCGAAATCGATGCGCAAGGGACCGATCGGTGTCGCGTAGCGCAAGCCGATGCCGACGGTGTTGCTGTAATTGTCCGCAAAGTTGCGAAAGCTAATAGTGCTGTAAACATTTCCACCGTCGTAGAACACTACCCCTCCAAGGGGCTTGAGAATTCCGAGCGGGAAGCGGGCCTCTGAATTGAGGATGAAAAGCTGTTTCCCTCCAACCGGCACAGTCACGTTCACGCATCCCGATTGTCCTTGCAGGACATTGCAAAACGGAACCAGCCGTTGCGGGCCTGCCTCATCGATCGGGAACCCGCGCAGCGATGTACCACCGCCGGAAAAGAATAGCTGGCTCGTCGGTACAAAACTCCCGGCGAAAGGCGAGGCCAATCCTATGCGGACAGAACTGGCAAACACGACCGAATGAACCGGTACGTACCGCGCGTACTGCATAAAGAACTTGGTGAAATTCGCACTGGAACCTAGAGCGGTCGGCGTGATTCCAAAGTTTACTGTCGCAAACTCGCCCCGGTGGGCGTCGAGCGGCTTGTCTCGAGTATCACGAATCAGGGTTGCCGAGAGAGTGGACAAGAGCACTTTCCGGTCCTGATCCAAGACCAACTCGGGCACCAGCAGATGAGACAGGCTTGTCTTGTTAAAGTCGTAGCGGAATTGCAACCTGGTGTTCGATTTCCGGCTGATCTGGCGCTCGACCTGGAATGTCAAATCTCCCAGGCCGGCTGTAAAGAGCGGATTCTCGCTGTTGCGTTCCAGTGAAAAAGTCGTTGAGGACTGCCAATTCGACCCGATGAAATGCGGCTGGGCGTATGTCGTCAATGCGCGCTGATCGAGCCGTGAGAACAAAAGTGATGCGCTTGCGGTCTCGCCGAGGCCTCGCATATTGCGTCTGGTAAATTCGATTGAGCCGCGCGGGCTCGCGAAGCTGGATTGGCTGGGCGCGATCTGGTTGCCGCCCAGGCCGATGCTTCCTCCACCTCCGGGAAGCGCTACAGTTCCGGTCGGCACATTTCCTCCGCGATGCGAGATTTCAAAGCCGAATCCGTAGGTCACTTCGTTGCGCTTCGATTCGTGCACTTTGACCAGCGCCTCCTCTTCCGCCTGGTCCGTGATTGGCTTCCGCGGGCCCACGCTCGACCAATCGAAGATGTTCAAATCGTAGAGGCGGCTTTCCGCTTCCAATAGCTGATCGCGGCGCATCGGGCTCTCAGGTTGGATTTTCGCAGTTCTCGCAATCAGGCCGGGGCGCGTCCGATTCTGGCCGAGATAGACGACGTCGCTGATCCTCACTGGTTGATGTTCTTCGATCGTGTAACTCACATTTACACGGTGCGGATCGTTCGCGACGGCCTGCTCCGTCGCCTTCACCTCCGCATTCAGGTATCCACGATTTAGGTACGTCGCCGAAATGCGATTGCGATCATCCGCCAGTTTCCGAGGCGAATAGGGTAAGCCGCTGCGCAGTTGAAAACCGACCGGGGCTGTCAATTGGTCATAGGAGACATTTTGATTCCCTGAAACTTTGACGTCTTGCACGATCGTCTGAGCGCCCTCTTCAATGGTGAAAGAGACATCGATCTTGGGATCATGCTCGGCTACCTGGAACGTAACTTTCACGTCTTCATAACCACGGTCTCGATAAAGAGCGGCGATATTGTCGCTGCTTTGGCGCAGCAACTTCTGGCTGAGTTTGCCGTGCGTCCAGATATGAGATCTGCTTACCGTAACTTGCGCCTTCAGGTCTTTCTCCGGGAACGCGGAATTTCCGTGGAAAGTAATTTGATCGACCTTGTGTTTTTTGCCACGGTCGATTTGATACTCGACCAGTATTTGTTCGGGCTGATTTTCAAGCCGTGTCGCCACCTGAACGTCATAGAATCCTTTTTTCTGGAAGTAATCGATCAGGTTGCGCTGCCCTTCATCTACCAGGTCGCGGTCGACGCTTCCTTCCGTAAATATCGGAATCAGTTTTTTCTTCTGACGCTCCGCGAGCAGAGGAATCGCCGAAAGTTTGGCGCCCAGGACGCGCACCACAACCACGGGGCCGATCTCCACCTTGAACGAAACGTCGACACGATTGGAGTCAGCGTGGTATTCAGGTGGGTTTTCGTGGATGTTTCCGGCGAGGCGGTGTTGGCCCTGCAGGGCTCTTCGCAGGAGATTCCTCGCCGAATTGATACGCTCTGATGTATAGGTCGTCCCAGCCTTCAACCGTCCCCGCGTCAGCCGCGCTCGTAAGGAGTGCAGAGAATTTAAGAGTCGTGCTGTCTCGCCACTGTCCGGGCCCTCGATCGTGACTTCGCCGATTCGAGCGCGTTTCCCCATCGTGATGTTAAAGTGCACGCTCACCAGTTCATGAGTGTCGTCAATCTGAGGTTCAGCGTGAACGGTAGCTTGAAAAAAGCCGTTCCTCTTCAGGAACCGTAGGAGCGCTGCTTCCGAGGCAGGGATTCTAGAAGGGTCGTAAGGATCCTCATCCGAAAGTTCTGCCACCTGGAGGAGCCTCGTGTAAGAGAAGTCTTTCGATGCGCCGTGGAAATCCACAACTCCGAGGTAATAGGCGGGCTCCAGGAGGAAGTTGATGCGAATACCTGAGACCTCCGGCACTATGTTGACTTCAACCGATTTGAAGCCGCCAGCGTCCTGCAGAGCCTTTGCGCTGGCCTGAACCTTCGAGTCGGAATACGGCTCGCCCGCTTTTTGCGATACATAGCCAAGCAAAGGGGCAAGGTCCCGGTGCGGATTGGCAATGAGCGATACCGCGCTGACCTTTTGCCCGTCGTAGGCGCTTTGAGGGCCTTGAGGCGCAAGTTGCGCCGATGTTCCAGCCGCAAGAAATAGAAAGATTCCCGTGATAAACCAATACATACGAAATGAAGAACTAAGAACGAGTCCACCCCATGCCGCCGGACGGAGTCGGTCCGGAAGCATCCATTCGCCTTCGCGCAGACCCGAGCCAGACGCTGACATGTGATGCTATTGATTCCACGCGAGTTGTCAGCCCAATCGACGGGTAAGCATCGAAGAATGATCAGCGTACAGAGACGGCGATGGCGTACGCATTCGGGATGACCCTTCCGAGATGATCGGACGCGGGCCTGAAGCGCTCACATCTGCCGAGAAGGATCTTCTCAAGTGGAGTCGAGTGTTTTTTCGCCGACCCACTCCCGGCCGCTGAATAACCCGCCGTTTTCTTGCAAAGCTCTCGACGACGCCTAAGGCGCCCCGGCCGTCGATGCTAGGATCATCTGGATGGAGAAGCCAATGGTCCAAGCCACGACAGCGGGATTCGCTGGCCGCACCGTGCTCGCATTCGAGAGCCGGCGCGCTCCGGAAATAGCCAGGCTGATCGAGAACTATGGTGGCCGCGCAATCGTCGCTCCGGCCACGAAAGAGGTCCCGGCCACCGATAGCACCGACCTTCCCCGTTTCGTTGCCGCTCTGCTCGATGGCAAGCTTGATCTCGTCATTTTTCTCACGGGAGTAGGCACCCGGGCTCTTGCCCGAGCCATTGAGCCCTTCTGCTCGCGCGAACAGTTCGTCTCAGGATTGAGCAAAACGTCAATTCTCGCCCGTGGGCCAAAGCCCGTTTCTGCCCTAAAAGAACTGGGCGTTCCGATCACATGGACCGTGCCCGAGCCCAATACCTGGCGCGAAATCCTCGAAACGATCGATGGAAATAAAGTGTCTTTGGCAGGGCGGACGGTCGCCGTGCAGGAACATGGCATTCCCAGCCCTCAACTCATCGAGGGGTTGCAAAAGCGAGGCGCCCATACACTCACAGTTCACGTCTACGATTGGGCTTTACCCGACGACCTGTCTCCTTTGACGGATGCCCTGAAAGTGCTGCAAGAAAACGGTGCGGGTGTCGTGCTGTTCACGGCCGCGGTTCAGGTGCATCACCTCATGCGGGTGGCAGAACAACAGGGCGCACGCGAAAGTGTGGTTGCCGCGCTAAACCGGACCACAGTGGCATCCATTGGCCCGGTGACGTCCGAAGCCCTCGCCGAGTACGGCGTGACGATTCACATGGAACCGACGCATCCAAAGATGGGATTTCTAGTAAAAGAAGCGTCAGAACAAGTTTAGAACTCGAAGACATCGCTCAGTGGCCGTCAGCATGGTTACAATGGATAGCACAGGCAGTAGTCGTTTGGGCGCGTAGCTCAGGGGATAGAGCATCTGCCTTCTAAGCAGAGGGTCGCAGGTTCGATTCCTGCCGCGCCCACCATTTCGATCAATAAATCCGCCGCTTCCGGCACATCGACAAATTTCCCGCGTCGCTCCGGATCTGGTAAGTTTCACTGCGCTTTTCCCGTACGCAGCTGCTTCAGAGAAAGAAAAACAAGGACCACACGCCTGTGCGGCAAGCGTCTCTCGGGGGAACTTGAGTGTAATCGCCTGCTTACAACAATTGACTGGCGAACCGAGCAAGCATACAAATTGCATGTCTGGAAAGAAAGACGGATGAAGAGCAACAGCAAGTATGTTTGATCACGATCCACCGAAGGAAAAGGCACCTGTCGACTCCACAGGTCTCAAAATTGTGGGCATCTTGGCGCCCGTGTTTTTTCTAATTACCTTCTTGAGAGATGCAGATGCGGGGTTGGCAGTTTGCATTGTCTTAGGAATGGTCATGCTCGCGATCAAAATTCGCTGGCGGTTGAGGAAACATCTCTGGTTTTGGGTGGTCATCGGTTTCATATTGGCGCTCCACGCCCCATTAATTCTTAGGTTCCAAGTACCTCAGGGAAATACGCCTACGCTTTTCTATACCATGCCGCTCGGAATCGTAGATTTTCTGATCATCTCGGGGGCTTTGGGGATTGCCGAAAAACTCTTCTTGAAGAATGCTTCTGCTGACGAAGACGACTGAAGTCAGTTGTTGAAATATCGCCATTTCACTCGTCACTGCCCTGCCGGGGGTTTTTGAGTGTAATCGCCTGATTACGGAAGTTACGCGTTTAAGGTCCTACGCTCCGCTTGACTCATCCCAATCGTGATTAGACTCAAGCGAGAGGTGACAAGCGATATCGAACCACCCCAAGAGGGCACCACGAGACGAGCAAGAGAGATTTCTGAAGGAGTGTTTGATGGAGGATTTGTGAAATTCAAAGTTGGCCAATTCGTGAAGATCGTCAGCAAGACAATCTCACGCATCGTGGAAGTAGTGGAAGTCAACCCGACAACTGTGTGCGTCCAAACGGACGATGGCTGTCGGCACCATTTCAGTAAAGACGGCAAACAGTGCAAGCCGGATGGCGAACCGTATGTCGAGCACGACTTTAGCTGGAAGTTGCCAGAACCGGATACGTACACATTTTGTCATGACGAAGTACGGAAGGTTCACCGCTTGGATTGCGATTGCGACGAGTGCTGGAAACATCGCGCAGGAGTGACGCGAAAACGCGACGGCGAGTTCATAGGCTACTACATCAAAGACTTCGCGGAGCTCACGGAACAGGAAATTTTCGACAAACTTCAGGAAGGTGAGAGGGCTCCCTGTAACTGGAATTACGGTGGAGAGGCGTATCACCGCTGGAGAATCGGTCTGCGCGCGCGAGGTTTCAAGTGGCGGGAAGAAGTGGTGAAACATTACTTGTAAAGGAGGGGGGCGAGGGCAAGGGTCAACTGGCGACAAATCGCGATAGCACTCAAAATCCCGTCTCAGGGCATTCAAAAACTCACTTTGCCGCTCAAAGCGTGAAATGGCCTACTTACAGCAGTTGACTGGGTAAGCGGTAAAATGCCCCTCATGCAGATACCGGGAGCCCTGCCTAGCGCCCTCAAAGTTTGGTGGGTCTCTCCGTCACCATTAGCCCTTTTGTTTGCGGGACGCATCCTTTGGGAAAAAACAATCTGGACGTGGTCACAGGGAACGCAGATGGTGGGATTCTTGCTCTGGCATATTCAACCGGGCTTTGCTGTCGTTGGCGCGCTGTGTTCCCTCCCTAGCTCTGTGGCTACTGATCGCCATTCCTTATGCGATTGTGCGTCGCCGGGACATTGAGCCTTGGGATTGGTTGATGATGTTTGCTTCGGTCATCGTCATCGCGGCTTCCCCGGTTTCCAAAAGCAGGACGGCCTGGTGCTCGCCGCCAGGCGCCTCTGCTTTTCCTGTCCCAGAGGCACTACGCTTCTCCCAGCCAACCTGTCGCATCAAAATGGCACCTAAAGCGTCGGTGTTTTGAATGCAAATCACTTTTGGTTGAGGAGCGACACTTATGGCAGATGATCCAAATAAGAGGCAGAACGAAGGCACCGGTTCCGGTGGGCAGGGTGGCACCCAGCAAGAACGTCATCCAAATGACCCGTCACAGAAACGCCCGTCAGAGCCAGGGCAGAACAAGTCCGACGACGAACAGAACCAGGGCGGACAGCGCCGCGCTTCCTAGCTAAAGTTGCAGTGAGGGCCCCAAGGCTGTGAGGCCCCGGGGCCCTCTTCTTCTATTGCACCGACAGCAGCAATAAGTTCGCGCCGCGTTCCAAGTCTGCCGCTTGCCTTAGCTGCCCCCACACTATGCCCGGTTGCCGCACGGCTCCTAAAACTGCAGGCCAACCGCACCGCTGAGAAATGCTGCGAGCGGAGACATTTTTCGGCATGCCGCGGCGAAAGTATTCATGAACTTCGGACTGCACACCTGGGTGTCAGTGAACTCAAAGGCTGTACCTAAATCCCTTAGCTTCAGATCCTCCACGAACTCGTGATCGCAAGGAAAGCCCCGCGGCGGGCGGGAAAGCCTGGTCGCGTCGTCCCAATTGAGAAACTTGCGCACGCTTCGCCACTCGTCGCATTGCGTCACGATGGCGTTGCGGACTCGCAGCAGCGTCGCCGGCTCTGGATGCCAGAGGCCGGAAGCGGCGAAACATCCCCCCGGCTCCAGATGAAGATAGAACCCCGGAGAGTGCACATCCTTTCCGCGATGAGAAAAGCGCATGGCGAGATGGGTCTTGTACGGCTTCTTGTCAGCAGAAAAGCGCGTGTCGCGATAGATGCGAAACAGCGAGCCTCGCGTGGTGCGCGGATCGGCTACCAGATATGGCGAGATATCGCGCAGCGGCCGCGCGAAATCGGAAATGAACTGCAAGGCAGGCTCAAGCGCATATTTCCGGTATTCATCCTTACGCGCGTGAAACCACTCTCGATTATTGTTCCGTTTGAGACGTGCAAGGAAGCGGAAGAGATCGGGGGTGAAATAGGCAGTCATCGGAACTCCACTACAAGAATCAGGCTATCGCCTTGCTGCATCGGTTTCAGCGTTTCGCTTTTCGATGCTCGCAGGATTCGGTGTTCAGGCAAGTGTCGGAGAGGCGAAGACGCTCGACCGGTATTCCACCGACGATATGGGATGCGACAATCTCTTCCACGTCAGCTTCTGTGACATGACCGTACCAGACCGCTTCGGGATAGACCACGATGTTCGGACCGTGTTCACACTGGTCGAGGCATCCGGCCTGATTGCCTCGAACGCGTCCTTTTAACCCGTGCTCCGCCAGTTTTTGCTTAAAGAGTTTCTGCAGCCGGGCTTCAGCCGCCGGATCGCAACACCCTCTCGGATGCCCCGCAGGACGCTGGTTCCCGCAGATGAAGATGTGTTTTTCAAATTTCGGCATCGTGATGCCCCTGCTGAAAAGTGTACCGCACCCGGCGCGTTGCTTCCCTTCGGGTAGCACGCTAGAATAATGCGTACACATCTTCTCCGCTCTGATTCCCAGTTATCTTTCGCGAAGCGTCATCGCGGGTAAGGAGTGTGCAGACCCGGGGCAGGAGAGTTACGCCTGCTTCATTACAAACGGAGCTGCTCGTGAACAAAGGCCGCACCGCGGTGATCGTTGGCGCCCAGTGGGGCGACGAGGGCAAAGGCAAAATCGTTGATGTGCTCTCGGAAAATTTTACGGTCGTAGCCCGCTACGCCGGCGGACATAATGCCGGCCACACCGTCATCATCGCGGGCAAAAAATTCGTCCTGCAACTGGTGCCCTGCGGCGTCTTGCGCGCGGGCTGCCGCAGCGTCATCGGCAACGGCGTCGTGCTCGACCCGTTTGCATTCCTCAAAGAAGTTGGCGCGCTCCGTGAAGCATTGGTAAAAGTCGACGGCAATCTCTTCGTTTCGAACCGGGCCCACGTCATTCTTCCCTACCATCGGATGATCGAACTGGCATCCGAAAATGCCCCGGGGCGGGTAAAAATCGGCACGACCTCCCGCGGTATTGGCCCCGCCTACGAAGACAAAATGGGGAGGCGCGGCCTAAGGGTGGCGGATCTGCTCGATCTGCAATTGCTGCGCAAGCACATCGAAAATGCGGTGCGCGAGAAAAACATGATCGCCCACGCGCTTTTCAACTCCGAACCGCTCGATGCCGACAGGATGTACACCGATTACGCACAAGCGGCCGAAAAAGTCGCCCCATTTGTATGCGACACCGCGGTCCTTTTGAATCAGGCTTTGTCCGCTGGAGAATCGATCCTTTTCGAAGGGGCGCAAGGTACGATGCTTGACATCGATCACGGCACCTATCCGTTCGTGACCTCATCCTCGGCCACTTCGGGCGGAGCGGCGATCGGAACCGGGGTCGCCCCAACAGCCATTAACACCGTTATCGGAATCACCAAGGCTTACTGCACCCGTGTTGGAGAGGGGCCGTTTCCGAGCGAGGAGCACGGCGCTGGCGGAGAGGAGATCCGCAAGCGCGGCAACGAATACGGAGCGGTTACCGGGCGTCCACGACGCACGGGTTGGCTTGACCTGCCGCTTCTGCGCTATTCAGGCATGATCAACGGCATCTCCTGGCTCGTGGTGACCAAGCTTGACGTGCTCGATAATCTTGCTGAGATTCCCGTCTGCGTTGGATACAAGATCGACGGCAAAGTGACGATGGATGCCCCGGCCCAGGCCAGCGGCTATGAAAAAATTGAATGCATCTATCAAAAAATACCGGGCTGGCAGACCTCGACCGAAGGCATAACAGAGTACGCCAAGCTGCCCCGCCAGGCCCGCGAATACTTGTCATTCCTGGAAAAGGAAACTGGCGCAAAAATCGGGATGATCTCGACCGGAGCCGACCGCGATCACACCATTCTGATCGATGAGTTTGCGTCAGGGTTGAAGAGGAACGCACAGAAGGCCTAGAATGTGCTCCCCGGGGGCGGGCTGAACCCGCCGATAGAACGGAGGAAGCGAACGATGGTGGTGTTGGCAGTCACCTGGATGGCAAAAGTTGGACATGAAACCGAAGTTGCTACGCTGTTTGAAAAACTGACTGAACAATCCCGCAAGGAGCCCGGTTGCGCAATGTACCAGGTGCACCGGCACAAGACCGAACCGCGCCGTTTCTTCATCTACGAACAGTACAAGGATGACGCGGCGCTGGAAGCTCACCGTGTCGCTCCTCATTTCCTGCAATTCGCGAAGAAGGATTTACCGAAGGTGGCTGATCGCGTGGAAGGACATCTGTTCGAACCGCTCGGCTGACTCTGACCGAGCCTCACTCAGCCTTGAAGCGTAAGGAAGCCCGTCACTTCTTGTCGATCATCAATTCCCCGCCAACCGCGTAGCTTTCTTTCGTGACCTCCTGAAAGGCGACCACAATCGCCTCCCGCCGTGCCCCCGCTTCTTCGACCATCACGTCGGTGATCCGCTTTGCGATCTTGCGTTTCTGATCCGCAGTGCGGCCGGCGAGCATCGTGATTTGAACAAGTGGCATAAGGAACCCCGGTCGTTCGTCGCCAGTCGTTTCGCCGTTCGCCATTTGTTGGCCTGACGAGAGAATTGCTGACGACAAACCAACTTAAAGACGAACGGCTACTTCGCCAATTCGTAGCCAGCGAAGAAAAAGCTCAATTCGAAGCGCGCAGTGTCTTCGGCGTCGGAACCGTGAATGGCGTTGAATTCGATATTGGTCGCCCACTTCTTGCGGATGGTCCCCTCGGCGGCATTGGCCGGATTCGTCGCCCCCATCAAAGTGCGCAGGTCGGCAATGGCATTCTCTTTCTCCAGAGCCAGCACTACGATCGGGCCGCTCGACATAAAGTCGGTGAGCGAATTGAAGAACGGACGGCTGGCGTGCACGGCGTAAAACTGCTCGGCCTGTTGCTTGGAGATTTGCAGCATCTTCATGGCGAGGATGCGGAAGCTGTTCTTTTCGAACTGTTCAATGATGTCGCCGACCGCATTCTTGCGGACAGCATCGGGCTTAACGATCGTCAGCGTGCGTTGCAGTGTCTTCATTCAGTCGTTCGTCCTTGGTCGTTGGTCGTTAGTGCTTCGGTATGGATACGGAGACAGCTCCCCTCGGCTGTCAGCGACAATGCGGCTGCCCACAAAAGCTCTGATTAGACGCTGACTCCCAGCGCCGACGCCAGCGTCTCTCCGATCGCCGCCGGCGACTTTGCCACTTTGATGCCGGCTGCCTCGAGCGCTTTGATCTTTTCGGCGGCAGTTCCCTTTCCGCCAGAGATGATCGCTCCAGCATGCCCCATGCGGCGCCCGGGAGGCGCCGTCTGGCCGGCGATGAATCCCACTACCGGCTTCTTCATATGAGTCTTCACAAACTCTGCCGCCGTCTCTTCCGCATTCCCGCCAATCTCGCCGATCATGATCACCGCTTCGGTCTCGGGATCGCGGTTGAATAAATCCAGGGCGTCGACGAAATTGGTGCCGATAATCGGGTCGCCGCCAATCCCGATCGCTGTCGATTGCCCGATGCCTCGCTGCGTCAACTGGTGCACCGCTTCATACGTCAGCGTCCCCGAGCGTGAAACGATGCCAACCGATCCTTCCTTATGAATGGACGCCGGCATGATGCCGATTTTGCATTTTCCGGGAGAGATGATTCCCGGGCAATTCGGTCCGATCAGCCGGGAACGCCTGTCCTGGAGAAATTCCCACGCCTTCACCATGTCGAGCGTAGGAATGCCCTCGGTGATGCAAACGATCAGATCAATCTCCGCATCCGCCGCCTCCATGATGGCGTCGGCCGCAAACGGCGGTGGAACGAAGATCACTGTCGCGTTGGCGCCGGTCGCGTCGGCAGCCTCGCGCACCGTGTTGAAAATCGGCCACCCCTCGTGCGTGGTCCCGCCCTTGCCCGGAGTTACCCCGCCAACGATCTGCGTGCCATACGCCGCGCTAGCCTTCGCATGAAACGTGCCTTCGCGTCCGGTTAGACCCTGAACCAGCACTCGCGTTTTTTTATCAACCAGGATTGCCATATGAATTCCTCACTTCTTTAGGTGGCAAGGGATGGGGATCAGTAAAAACCTGAACATCACTGCTGATCTCTAGCCCCTGGCGCTTGATCCCTGACTATCTCCACTCCGTCACGCCCAGCGTTCCGCGGGCGGCCGCGACAACTTTATCCGCCGCGTCTTTCATCGTGTCGGTCACCAGGAAGTTCAATCCCGAGTTCTGCAGGATCTTTTTCCCTTCGTCGACATTCGTTCCTTCCAGCCGCAGCACTACGGGCAATTTAATGTTCGTCTTGCGTGCTGCCTCCACCACACCGGTGGCCAGCGTATCGACGCGCAGGATACCTCCGAAAATGTTGATCAGCACCGCTTTGACATTCTTGTCACTCAGCAGAATCTCAAACGCATGGGCGACCTGCTCGGAATTGGCTCCCCCGCCCACGTCCAGGAAATTCGCTGGCATCCCGCCAGCGTACTTAATGATGTCCATGGTAGCCATCGCCAGCCCGGCTCCATTGACCATGCATCCCACATTGCCGTCGAGCTTGATGTAATTGAGGCTGTACTTCGACGCCTCGACTTCGAGCGGATCTTCTTCGGTGATGTCGCGGAACTCGCGCAAATCGGCGTGGCGGAAAAGCGCGTTATCGTCAAAGTTGATCTTGGCATCCAGCGCGAACAGCCTTCCATCGGTTGTGGTGATAAAAGGATTGATTTCCAGCAACGAAGAGTCGGTGTCCAGGAATGCCTTATACAGGCTGGTCAGAAACTGCACTGCCGGGTTGATTTGCTTCGCTCCCAACCCAAGCATGAACGCGATCTTGCGAGCCTGAAACGCCTCGAGCCCCATACCCGGATCGATATGCTGCTTCAGGATCGCATCCGGATTTTCAGCAGCGACTTGCTCAATATCCATTCCGCCGGCGGCGGAAGCCATAAAGACCGGCTTTCCTTCCGCACGATCGACCAGGATTCCGAGGTAAAGCTCCTTCTCGATCGGAAGCGTCTCTTCAATCAGCAAGCGGCGGACGATTCGCCCTTCCGGGCCAGTTTGATGCGTGACCAACTTCATCCCCAGCATTTTTCCCGCAAGGTCGCCGGCTTCATCCACTGACTTGGCGATCTTCACGCCCCCACCCTTACCGCGGCCTCCGGCGTGAATCTGCGCCTTGACGACAATCCCACTCGCGCCGGAGTTCAACAAGTCTCTTGCGATCGCCTCGGCTTCCTCGCGTGAGCCGGCCATCGAACCTCTGGGGACACTAACTCCGTACTTCTTAAGAATCGCTTTTGCCTGATACTCATGGATTTTCATAGATGAATGCTCATCGCTTAAGATCGGATGGACTTTGCTTGCAGCGTCGCACAGCGGGCAGCAAACCTCTGATTCTATAGAAGAAACAGAGAGTAGAGCAAACGAACATGGGGCGGAAAAACGGTAAAAATTCCAAAATGGAATCAACTACATCTTTGAGCCTTGCGTCACCGATCTCGAATCAAAAGACAGCCGATCATTCGCTCCGGTAAGGTGAGATGAAGATCATTTCTTTGAATGTCGCGCGACCACGTCTTTCGATCTATCAAGGCAGGACTGTAAGCACGGGAATCTTCAAGCAGCCCGTTGCGGGCCCGGTTGTGCTCCGAACTTTGAATCTCGATGGCGATCAGCAGGCCGACCTTAGCGTTCACGGGGGCCCTTATAAGGCTGTTTACGGCTATCCTTCCGAGCATTATCCCTTCTGGCGCGAGCAACTTCCCGGTTTGGAATTACCTTGGGGAATGTTCGGAGAGAACTTCACGACTGAAGGCCTTGCAGAGAGCGACCTTCATATCGGGGACCGATTGCAAATCGGCACTGCAATCCTGATGATCCGGCAGCCGCGAGTGCCGTGCTTCAAACTGGCAGCCAAGTTCAAACGTGATGACATTCTGCAACGTTTCCTGCTCAGCCGGCGCAGTGGTTTCTACTTTTCGGTCGAGCGGGAAGGCATAGTCGCGGCGGGCGACTCAATCACTTTTCTCAGCACAGAGTCTCAGGCCATCACGATCGCTGAAATGAACGTTCTTTTCGCTGATAACAAGTACGATCGGGAACTCCTGGGGAAGGCCATCTCGACCCCTGCTCTGCCGGAAAGCTGGCGCGAGTACTTCGAACAACGCCTGACCTCGCCGGACCCGGCTTGATCCAGACCACCGCTTTGCGGATGAGCGTCGATAATTCAGATACCGTACAATTCCGCCACCGATGATCCTGGACGTGCTCCATCGTCTTACGAATCACAGCCAGTCTCTCGCCCGTGACGAAGCCCGCGAGGTGATGGCGGAGGTCCTGGCCGGCAAGTGCTCAGACGCGCAAATCGCCGCGATGCTCGTTGCCCTGCGGATGAAAGGCGAAACCGTGGAGGAAATCGTCGGGTTTGCGGAGGCGATTCGCGCCGCGGCGGCCCCGCTCCCGATTGCACGCAATGTAAAGACCGCTGACGCATTAGCCGTCACTGGAACCGGGCGAGACGCTCTGGCCGAGGACGCGCCGGACGACTCCTCGCTGATCGATACCAGCGGCACCGGGGGCGACGCCAGCGGCACTTTTAATATTTCAACGGCGACCGCGCTGGTCACAGCCGGGGCCGGGGTGAGTGTCGCCAAGCATGGGAACCGCAACATCAGTTCGAAGTGCGGGTCGGCCGATGTGGTCGAGGCCCTCGGCATAAATATCCAGCTCTCGCCCCAGCGCGCTGCCCAGTGTTTGCGTGAAGTCGGTATCTGCTTTCTATATGCGCCCAATCTGCATCCGGCGATGAAACAGGTGCAAGGCGTGCGTCGTGAGTTGCGGATGCGTACGATGTTCAACCTGCTTGGCCCCCTGACGAATCCAGCGCGAGCGTCGGGACAGGTAGTAGGCGTGTATTCCGTGGAATTGGTTGAAAAGCTCGCCGAAGCACTCAGTATGCTTGGCCTGCGGCGCGCCCTAGTGGTACATGGCCTCGATGGCCTCGATGAAATTACGATCACTGGCAAAACCCGGATCGCCGAGGCGCGCGAGGGCTCGGTTCGATCGTATGAGGTCGAACCGGAAGAGTTCGGCATGGAACGGGCCAAGCTGGCGGATATTTCCGGCGGCGATGCCGCTCAGAATGCCGACATCATTCGCTCTATCGTAGGTGGAGAAAAATCGCCACGGCGGGATGTGGTTCTGCTGAATGCCGCTGCCGCGCTGGTTGCAGCCGGCCGTGCAGAGCACATTGCTGAGGCGGTGCCCATTGGCGCAAAGTCGATCGACTCAGGTGCGGCGGCGAAAAAACTTGAAGCGCTCGCTCGCTTCAGTTCAGAGGTGTGATCCCGCTAGGCATTCAGCCCACGTCCACCTTCTCCAGGTACTTCGCTACCTGCACGTCCCACCCCAACTCTCTATGCATAGACTCCTGTAGTTGTCCCGAAGCGTCCGGTTCGCCGTGGACGAGGTACGTCTTGGAAGGCTGATTGCGGAAGGTGCGCAGCCACTGCAACAACTCCGGTGGATCCGCATGATCGCTGAATTGCTCGAGCGCGGCGACCTGGGCCCGGACAGGAACGAAGTCGCCGTAGATCTTCACTTCGTCAGACTTGTTCTTGATCAGAAATCCCCGCGTGCCGGGCGCCTGAAACCCGATAAACAGGACAAGATTCTTCGGTTCGGGCAACCGCTGCGCAAGATGATGCAAGATACGGCCGCCGGTCACCATGCCACTCGACGAGATGATGATGCTTGGGCTTAGAACGGCGTTAATCCTTTTCGACTCTTCGGGCGTGGACGCGAAGGTGAAGCCCGGCCACTGCAGCGGCGAACCGTACCGGCGGATCATCTCTCGCGTTTCGTCGCTGTACTCTTCGTCATGTTTCAGGAATATCTCGACAGCCTTGATCGCCATCGGGCTGTCGCAGAACACCGGCAGCCGCGGAATCTGCCCAGATTCCATCAGATGTTTCAGGATGAATACGAATTTCTGCGTTCGCTCGATGGCGAAGGCCGGAACAACGACGCTCCCTCCTCGCTTGACTGTGGCGTTGATCATTGCGGCCAGTTCGGGCAGCGGATCTTCCTTGGGATGTTCCCGGTTGCCGTAAGTCGATTCCATCACCACAACATCGGCAGTCTCGCCTTCCTGGGGGCCGGAATGCACGACTTTTCCCGGCGCCACTTTGTGATCGAGTACGCGGCCGATGTCTCCGGTAAACAGCATTTTCTTCGTTCCGCCGCCAACACTGAGGGTGATCTCCGCCATGCACGATCCGAGAATATGTGCCGCACGGACGAACCGAAATGAGATCTCGGGCGACAGGCGCACATCGTCTCCCAGGTGCACAGGTTTGAAGTATTGCAACGAATTCTGCGCTTCTTCAAAGGCGTATAGAGGCAGCGCGGGGTCGTGCTTCGATTTCTTGGTTTTGTTATAGAACCGCGCATCTTCTTCCTGCAGATGTCCCGAATCGGGCAGGATGATGCCGCATAAGTCAATCGTTGGCAGCGTCGCATAAATCGGCCCCCGGAAACCGTCTTTAACGAGCCGGGGAATCCATCCGCAATGATCAAGGTGCGCATGGGTCAGGATGACAGCATCAATCTGGTTCGCCGCAATCGGCAGATTGTGCCAATTTCGCTCGCGCCAATCCTTCTGGCCTTGAAAGAGCCCACAATCTACAAGCACTTGAAAGCCACTTTTCCCGGTGGGATCCCCGGTGTTGATGAGATGTTTGGACCCCGTCACCGTTCCAGCCGCGCCTAAGAATTGGATGTAGGCCAACGTTCCTCCAAATTGCAGATTGTCGATTTTTCAAGGCTCAGAGGCGATTCGTCGAATTCCCCCAGCCCGTATGAACTGGATCGAAGCGTTTTGTAATCAAAAAATCCACCACGGCCCGCCACAGGGATTTTCAACGAGCAGCGCATTACTTTCCCAGATCCGACATCACGACTTTAAACGCGTTGTTGCTCACGTTGCTTTCGGGAACGCTTCCATCGTTAACAACGACTTCCTGCGGCGCTTCCGGGGTCCCGATGCGAAGCACCGCCTTGCTTTTCGCACGCACCTCCAGCCGCCTTGTGACGGCACCGCGTGCGGATTTCACGATCAGCGGCACTTCAGCCCCGGCGCTGCCGATGTTGTCGATCGTTACCGTGACGATAAACTCATTCTCGCCAACCTTGCGCGCAAACGCTGACTCAACCTTGAATTCCGGCAGACCCACGTCGCGATAAACCCAGTTATCAAAAAACCATCCGAGATCACGCTGCGTTTGGGCGGAGATCAAACGCGGCATGTACGACGGGTCGTTGTCATCAGCCGGACGGTAGGCCGCAAGGGCTTTCTTCAGCGCATCGTCACCTACCAGGTCGCGTAACATCCACCACACATACATCGCCTTGCTTCTGTAAAACTCTTCGTCCGCGGTCGCCACCAGCGACGACCTGGAGTCATCCGCCGGCTGACGGGAAGAAGGATTTTCGTCCTCACTTAACAAAGATCGATGGAGCGCCATGTAATCGAGCGCTGCCGGACGCCCCTTTTCCCGCTCCATGTATAAGGCCTGCGCGAAATGCGCCAGCCCTTCGCTGATCCAGGGACGCGGCGAATCAAACGATCCGTGAGCCAGTTGATGTGCCACCGCCAGCCCGGCTCGCAAAGAATCGGCATTCGTAAGCGGCGCGAAAAGAAAGGGACCGCTCTCGAAGGGCGCCGATTGGGAGTCGAGAAGATCGGCAATCCTTGCCTTCCGCCGCGAAGGTCCAAACCATTCTGCGATCAAAGGGGCCGTTTTTTCCGCGGCAGCGCCGTAAGCCTCGGCAGCAACGTTGTGACCCGGAAGGTTGAAAACCGTAATCGACGGGCGGTCTATGACTGAATAGTTGGCGAGGGCGAACGAAGGTGTTTGTGCAATATCGTCATAACTGCAACGTCCGGAGTTTCCCTGCTTCGAGTCGCCCTGGCTGCCTTTCCCCGTGCAAACCAGAAGTAAAGGCGTTTGATCTTCAACCAGTGCTGGATTCTCGATCGTCAACTCCATGCTCGCCCCACGCTCCCGCCGCTTCCACCGCGCGAGCGTCGCAAACAGGCTATCTCCTTCCGAGAGATTCGCCACTTCAGTCGCGATGGGATACCACGCCACGTACCCGGCACCGCGCACCGCGCTGAAGCTGGAAGAAATCTGATCCCAGTCCGTGTTTTTCGCGGCGTCTTCGGGGGTTCCGATGCGGGTGAGGCGAGTCGCGTCGGCCAGTATCAGTCCCTCGTACGCGATATTCAGCTCGATCGTTGTGCCGGGCGCGATCTCCTGCGGCAATGTCACCACCGCTTCCGAAAGAGCGCCGGTGTGATCGATATCTGAGGCGTAGGGCTGCCTGACAAACTGCACTATCTTTTCGCCGGCCCGCAGCGAACGCCATTCGAGCGACGAGGAGACCTGCAGGACCGCAATCTTCTGCGGAACCTGCGCGTCGTTGCGCAGTGTGACTGTGCCCCGGACTGCTAGACGGTGCTGTTCAGGGTCGACTTGCGCGGCCAGTTCGTAGCGCGTGATCGAAAACGACTCTCGATCCAACGAGAAGCATCTCACCGCCGGAACAAAAAGCACACACAACAGCCCAAGTCTCTTGAAGCTGAGTCCTGGAAAAGACAACCTCATTCGTGGTTGGATGCAGCCTCCATCGCGCGCCGCTGCCGGACGACCTCATACAAGACGACCGCAGCCGCGACCGAGACATTGAGCGACGAAACTTTCCCCAGCATGGGAATGGAAACCAGGAAGTCGCACTTCTTCTTGACCAGATCGTGCAAGCCCTTCCCTTCCGCTCCCAGCACCACGGCGCAGTCCATCTTGTAGTCGAGCGCGTCGTAGGTCTGTGAACCGTGCTCGTCGAGACCGACCGTCCAGACGTTTCGATCTTTCAATTCTTCGACGGTGCGGGCAATGTTGGTGACTTTTGCGATTGGCAAATGCTCGCTGGCTCCAGCCGACGCCTTGGTGACGGTTCCCGTGACGCCGGAGGCTCGCCGTTCCGGGATGATGACCCCATTGGCTCCGGCAGCGTCGGCTGTCCGCAGAATGGCTCCGAGATTATGCGGATCCTCTACGCCATCGAGCACGACGACGAGCGTATACGCGCCTCGCTTCGCCGCAATGACGTCGTCGAGGTCGCAGTACTGCTTCGCCGATGTGACCGCGACCACGCCCTGGTGCGCAACGTGGCCAGCCATCCGGTCGAGTTCTGAACGCTGGATAAAACGCACCGGAACACTCAATCTTCTGCAATCTTCAATCAAACGCTGCAGGCGCAAGTCATGCCGCTCCTTCGCCATGCCGACCCATTCAAAGGACCGGCCGCGCGCCTTGAGCGCTTCTGAAACGGCATTGATTCCATAGATAAAATGCATGAGGTATCAGTGTACCGCGCCCGGTAAAACGTAGCCGCAGGTGGGTAAACACTTATCTTTCTTCTCCGATTATGAATCGGCAAACTGGCACTCCGAAAAAGATGGTGGCGCAGATCCGCCGGGCGCTCAGCGACGGCGGCTCGCCCGAACGCGCTTCCGGCGTGCAGTGGTTCTTTAAGGAAGAAATCAAGTCTCGTGGGTGGAGAACAAGAGACGTACGCCGCGCGATACGGCGGGTGCGTAAGGAAATCCTTCACGAGCATGATCTCGCGTTCCTGGTCCGGGTTGCCGATGAGCTGTTTTCAGGACCTGTTCTGGAAGAAAAAATCGCCGGGATTTTTCTCCTCGAAGAGTTGGATGCCCAGTTTGGGGATGCTGAATTCCGCCTGTTTGAGCAATGGCTCGATCGCATCAGCACCTGGGCGGATCATGACGGACTCGTGCATTATCTGATCGCGCCGATGGTGGCTGCCAAGCCCGTCCGGGCCAAGGCGGTATTCCGCTGGGCCAAATCGAAAGATCATTGGCATCGCCGGGCGGCGTGCGTGGCGCTCATCCGCGGGGCACGCGCGAAACAATTCTTCCCGGAAATTGTTCGCCTTTCCAACTTGTTACTCACCGACGAACATGCCATGGTGCAGAAAGGTCTGGGATGGCTGCTGCGCGAGACAGCAAAATTTGATGCCCAACGAAACGTGCCGTATTTAATGAAGATTCGCGATCGCGCGCCACGGTTGGTGCTGCGGACCGCATGCGAGACCCTGAGTCCGGCGGTAAAGACTCAGGTTCTTCGCCGCACGACAAAATGAACCTTTCCCGGCCTGCACCCCTGCCCATCGAAGCGGCCGCTCATTCGCCCAATTCCTTTGTCTTGTTTACAATAGAGGTTTGCCCCATGGAGCTAGCTGCAATCCAGTCAGCGCTGCGCGAACGCAACATTGACGCGTGGCTTTTCTACGATCATCACCACCGCGATCCCATTGCGTATCGCGTGCTTGGCCTGCCCGCCAGCCTTATGGTGACGCGGCGCTGGTTCTATCTGGTTCCCGCAGACGGCGATCCAGTAAAGCTGGTCCACAAGATTGAAGCCGGGCATCTCGATTCCCTGCTTGGCAAGAAACATCAATATTCCGGCTGGCAGGAACTTTTCGACCAACTGAAGTCGATCCTCGCCAACCACCGCGATCTGGCCATGCAGTACTCGCCTAATAACAGCGTATTCACGATCTCACTTGTCGACGCTGGAACGGTCGACCTGCTGCGGGGATTGGGAAAGAATATCGTCAGTTCCGCCGACCTCGTGGCCCAGTTCGAATCCACCTGGAGCGACGAACAAATCCAATCACACTTCGCCGCGCGTGACTCCATCGACGACATCGTGGCCGAAGCATTCCAGGAGATTGGCCGGCGCGTCCGCAATGGCGGCACAAAAGAACATGAGATCCAGCAGTGGTTCATGGAGGCATTCCAGCGCCAGAACCTGCTGACCGATGATCCCCCGATCGTGGCCGTCAATGCGAATGCGGGCAATCCTCACTATGAACCGCATGCCAGTCATCCGGTTCCGATTCGCGAGGGCGACTTGGTCCTACTGGACGTCTGGGGCAAGAAGAACACGCCGAGCGCCGTTTATTACGACATCACATGGATGGGCTTCGTGGGTCCTTCTCCTTCAGACCGAATGCACCAGGTGTTCGAGATCGTCCGCGATGCCCGGGACGCCGGCGTAAAGACTGTTCTGGACGCTGTGAACTCCGGGAAGCGCCTTGCTGGCTGGCAAGTGGATCAAGCCACCCGAGGCCACATTCAGAAATCGGGTTACGGGCTATACTTCATCCATCGCACGGGACATTCCATTGGAACGGACGTCCATTCCAACGGTGCGAATATGGATGATCTCGAGATTCACGACGAGCGCCAGATCCTTCCTAACTCCTGCTTTTCAATCGAGCCTGGCATTTACCTTCCAGAGTTTGGTGTGCGCAGCGAAGTCAACATGTTGGTGCGGGCCAAGAAGGCCGAAGTGACCGGCAAAATTCAACGCGAGATTGTGACGATTTAGAAATGGCAAATTCGACTACCGAAAAAGCGAAACTTGAAACCTCCGAACCGGTGAGCATGATGTCGGTCGTCGCTCCCGCTTTGGGCTGGCTGATTCCTGGGGCGGGTCACATCATCCAGAGGCGCTGGATCCGCGGCGCATTACTCTTCGTTTCTATTGCTGCCTTATTTTTGCTGGGCCTCGCCATGCAGGGGCGAATCTATAAGGCGAACGGCGGGGACATCCTCGACATGCTCGGCTTCGTCGGCGATCTTGGAGCGGGTGCCTTCTACATCGTGACCCTGACCATGGACTGGGGCCAGGGCGCAATCGCTTTCGCCACCGCCGACTACGGAACCAAGTTCATGATCGTAGCCGGGCTGCTGAATTTCATCGCTGTAGCGGACGCATACCACATCGCAATTGGAAAAAAGCAATAAGGGTAGTTAGTCGGAGAAAAGTTTGACGATCACACTTTCACATTTCAGCGCGGCGCTGGTATTCGCGACGTTTGCTTCCATCGTTTTTGGCATCACCCACCGCGACACAACGCGTGAAATGGTGCGCTACGGCCTTTACTGCTTTGCCATGTTTCTGGGTGGAGTCATCGTCGCCGGCTGGGCGATGTGGCTGCTGCGAAGGTAACTGCCAGACGAATCGACTGCAGACCAATCTTGCGGCGAGTCTGAGCCCGAACTCTGAACTTGGGTCCCGCGTTACCCTTCCCACACAAACGCGTCAAACACACGCTTCATATCAAAATTTAGGCGTCGATAAAGCGCTACCGCTCTGGCGTTCGCTTCTGTGACCGTCAGCGAAAGCATCGAAAAACTACGCTTGCGCAAAGCCGATACCGTTGCGGCCAGCAGCGATTCCCCGATTCGACGGGAACGATACTCGGGGAGGATGCAGACCTGCGTGACATGACCTACATCATTTCGCACCCGCGAACACAGGATCAGTCCAATCAGGTTTCGTGCCTTGCGGTCTACGGCCACGAAGGACGAGCCGGCGTCAAAAACTCCGCATCCCGGGAAACGTACGATGTTATTCAGGAACCGCAAAGATCCGCTTAGCGCGTGATATTGATCGTTGATCAGCGCATCGACATGTCCCCGGTATGACGCTGTGATCACAGCCGCGGAGGCCTGGTAGTCGGCGTCAGTCCATGGCCGGATTTCAACCTCAGGATGAATCGGCGGTTTTTCCTTCCCGGCATTTTCGAGCGCCAGCACCATGAACAACCTTGGATGCCGCTGAAATCCGGTCTCCAGGAAAGGGCGTGAGACAGCGTTCGCCTCATGTGCCAGCAGTTGCGCTTCCACCCGATGGATTCCCGGAGACTGCTGCAGGGTTTCGATCACATGCGTCAACAACCGGATTTCTACCTGACGCGCATCCGGCAAGCGGCTCCCGTTTGCTACAAACAGATCGCCGATCACTCCCTTGCTGCCCTCGTAAACGAAAAACGAGTACCCAAAGACACGGCCGCGGTCAACCGCGGCATAGCCCGGAAGGATCTTGGTGTCGACGTAGCGCAGAATCATTTCCGCCGAGCCGGAGTAGTCCCACGACAAAAGCTTTGCCCACAACCGGGTTTCATCGTCGAGCAGGGGCCGAAGGTCGACGGCGGAAAAGTGCCTGAGGTCGAGAATCTCCAAACTGGGCTCCAGCGAAGGCCGGCGGCGCAAGCGGCGGAGTGGACGCCTCGCCCTGAGTCATCGCGCAGGGCAGCGCCCGCGGGTTCCGGCATCCGCAAGAATCCGAGTGTAGTGGGTCCGGCCTGACAGAGGCAAACGACGCGAATACCATGCGGCAACAGTCGGCACAGCGACAAAGATTTTTGCAGCTATGCCCTGTTCGCTTCGCGAAGCTGACGCTTTCGCGCGAAACTGCGCGCTGCCATTTCGAGTCCTGTTCGATCGATGGCAGCAAGGGCCTCCGCCTCCGGGGCGGTCAGGTTTTGACTTTGTGCAAATTCCAGCGGTGAGCTCAGGAAATTTTTTCGCAGCAGGTCGTCCACGTAAATCCCAGCCAATAACGCCTGAAGGCGGGCAGATGAGCCACGAGAAGAGCCCAGGACGCTGCCGCAGATGGGAACGGCGCTCGACCGGCGATCGCGCCCTCTGCGCATAGCAGCTCGCGCCAGTTGCAATTCGAGTAACAAGTCTGGCATTGGCGGATACGCGCCATCGCGTTCCAGGACGACTGTTAGCGGCTGCGGGGCCAACGCTGCAAGTTCTTCGAGCATTTCAAAAACGGCGTCTGGCACAGGATGCAGATGATCGTCCAGCCAGCGCTTGTCCGATCCGTTATCTGCGTGCAGCCACCGCCCGCCAGCGATGTGCACCGTCGCCACGCGTTCCAGAGGAAGGCTCCGTAACGTTTCGAGCGCGCTCGCTGCATTCCCCCCAAAATTGGTGGCATTTGTAAACAGGTTGTGCAGATCAAGCAGGAGAGGAGCATCCGCCGCCATCACTACAGAACTGAGCCACGCGGCTTCCGTGCAGGAGCTTGCCGGTGGAGCAATCAGCGTAGCGATATTCTCGACCATCGGAGTCACGCCGACAATGTCTCGGGCCCGAGCAATATTCGCCGCGGCATCCGCAGCCGTGTTCGCGGTTCGCGGAACAGCCGCCAGGTGGCCGATCTCATGTCCTCCGGCACGCACAAATGCGAGGTGCTCCGACCAGCTTTCGGGCTGCACTCGATCCACCAGGCGAGCCATCTTAGCCAAACGCTTTTCTTTGACTGGAGCCGAGGAAGCCAGTCCAGCGCTGGTTCCATGCAACTGGACCGGAATCTGCATCGCAAGAGTGCGCAGAGCCGCGACTTTCGTGCGCGGCGCATCGAACCAATCGTCAGCGATCACTTCGACGAGGTCAATCTGGTCCTGATGCGCGAAAATCCCCGCAGCCAGCTCCGTCCGCCAGCTCAATCCCACGCGGTCCTTAGATTGGCGTTTCATTTCAGCTTCCGCAACCTCCACAGCCGCCCCCGCAGCCACCTCCACCGCAGCCCCCGCCGCATCCGCCTCCTCCGCTCCCACAGCTGCTGACCGTTCCACAACTGCTGGTTGTGCCTCCAAGATTCGCCGGACTGGAGCTCAAAGGAAAGAGGGCTTTCACGTCCGGGAAACCACTCTGCGGCAGTGCGCCGGCACCAAAGACTCCAACCAGCCACGCGATCTCTTTGGTTCCCGCCCCTGGTCGGAGAAAAGGTCGCCGGCCCTTTAAATCGCTGAATAGTGCTTGAACATTGCGGATCAGCACCCGCCCCTTGACGGTTGGTCCGTGGAGTAAGAGCCTGGAGAGCAGGTACGGACCGAGAATTGTAAGAATAATCAAAAACAGAATATTGCTACGCCCGCGGGAAATAGCGATCGCAATTTTGATCAGCGATACCAGCACCAATCCGCAAGCGGCCGCGGCGACGAGAACGTGACGCATTCCGTTTCGCCATCGGTCCGGGATCAAGTCCAGTTCCGTCGCCTGCTTTTCATAGCCCGACGCGGCAGACCCGAGAGAGCAGTTCTTGAGCGCATCGTAAGCCGCCCGCGGCGTATGAAAAAAAGACAGCACTTCCTGCTCGATCGCAGGCTGCTCGGGTCTTGATTCAACATCCCCGCGCCGATGAACCAGGGAACCTTCCGCTTGTAGCCAGCCCCGGTCCAGGAGCACGATAATCGCGGTCCGAAAAGCCTCATTGATGCCCCCGCGTACAAAAGCGACAAAATAAGGATCGTCCAGGCGAACTTGCGGTGTCGGCCCGCGCTCCATCATGTCGCGCAACCAGGCCGTGAGCACGATAACCGCGGCGGTCAGCATGACATAGAAGAGCAGAAACTCAGGTCCCCGCAAGTCAAAAGGATTCATGCAGTCCTGCTTTCATTCTTTGAGGGCGGCGGCTCGCGCGTGCATTGCGCGCACGAGCTCCATCACAGCAGTAATGACGTGATTCGCATCTTCTGCTGGCAGCATCGCGGTCTCTCGCAGTCGGGAAAGCTTCTCCAGCGCGCTGGAAAATTTCGCAGGAGCAATTTGATCGGCCACTTCACGAAGTGCCTGCTTGGGCCTGAGCGTTTCCCCTCGCTCGAGGAACAACAAGAGTGCGGCGCTGGATCGTAGAGCCCCGGTCGAATCCGCCAGCATGGATAAAGTCGCCGGGCTGCCACTCTCGTGTGCGGCATGCGTCTCCCGCAAGCGCAGCAGCAGGTTCAGAAGCACCTGCCGCAGGCGACGCACTTCAGAGGCCCGCGATATGGAAACACCGGCAAACGGATCCGGTCCCAGCAGAACCGCGCGCCGGCGGAGAATATCTGCGAATTTCTGCGCGAACGCTTCGCAAGCTGCTGCGATCTCACCCTCTTCCAGAAACATCACCCGCAGCAGGATCGCTGCTTCCGCAGTCGCCAGATCGCTTCTCAGACGTTCGCCTTTTTCTGGCAAATAACGGCGCAGCACCAGAATCAGGTTGACATCCGACGACTTTCGCAACGCCCCTTCGGCCGCGCTTCCGAAAAGAACCGCCGCTTGCAGATCCTCAGCGAAAATCTGCTGCGCTCCAGCCAGGAAGCTGGTCAGCACTTCGCGCACATTCGCGGCCAGTCCGGCGGGAAAAGCAGGAGCCAAATCGGAACCGAGGGCTGTCATGATGACGCAGTGTACCTGAGCTTCGCGAAAATGTGTCGATGCCTAGTTTTCAAAGCGGGGTGATTCGAGTCACTCCGGTCGCCGATCTCAACGCGCACCCTTAAGCGTGTATAAACATCTCATTCTCAACCATTTGCAGCGTTCCAACCGGAACAGGTTCGTGCTCAACCTCACCGCGAACTGTGACCCCAATCACACCAAAAGCGAAGTCTTCAACACATAATCACATCCTCGCTGGACACCCGGAGTCAGAGTTACTCCTTGGCTGGGGGATCAAGTGGCAAAAGGACGCGTCTCAATTGTTGTGGAGCGCTGCAAGGCTTGCGGCTTCTGTGTGGAATTCTGTCCCACGCACGTGCTGGCGCTCTCTTCCGCCTTCAACTCGAAGGGATATCATCCGCCGCATGTGGTGCATCCGGAAAAGTGCAGCGGCTGTGACCTGTGCGGCATGTACTGCCCGGACTTTGCCATCTACGGGACCAAGCCCGCCGATCCCAAAGCCCCAAAGGACAGCGGAGGTGGGAAATGAAAGCCGATCCGCATGGAGTCCTGACCGGCACGCATTTTATTGATGGCGATCATGCCTGCTGCGAAGGCGCCCTGGCCGCAGGAGCAAGGTTTGCCGCGGGATATCCAATCACTCCATCGACTGAAGTGGTCGAGCGATTTGCGTCACGCGTCCCGACCGTCGGTGGCAGCTTCATTCAGATGGAAGACGAATTGGCAGCGTCCATCACCTTGCAGGGCGCGGTCTGGGGCGGAGCGAAGGCATTCACCGTGACTTCGGGCCCGGGCTTTTCGCTGATGATGGAGCACATTGGCTACGCCGCCATGACGGAGACGCCCTGTGTCTTCGTCGACGTGCAGCGCGGCGGGCCGTCCACCGGCCTCCCTACTCTCCCCGCACAGGCCGATATGATGCAGGCGCGCTGGGGATCGCATGGCGACTACGAGATCATCGCCCTATGCCCAAACTCCCCTCAGGAGTGCTTCGACCTGACGATCAAAGCGTTCAATTTTGCCGAAGAGTTTCGCGTCCCGGTGATGTTCATGATGGACGAGGTGGTCGGGCACATGACCGAGAAAGTCATCATTCCACCTGCCGACCAGATCGACGTCGTTCCGCGCAAACACACGCATAAGGCCGTTGACGATTACCTCCCTTACGGAACCAACGGCGACATGGTCCCGGAGATGGCGCATGCCGGCGAAGGCTACAAGTTTCACGTCACCGGGCTGACGCACGACGAACGAGGCTATCCCAACATGACACCGGCCACGCAGGACAGGCTGGTCAAACGCCTGCAGAATAAAATTCGCGCTGCTGCCGACCGGATCTGCCTGTGCGAAGAAGATCGCCTCGACAACGCTGAGGTCGTCGTTGTCTCTTATGGAATCACGTCACGCGTCGCTCAGAGAGCCATTGATCTCGCGCGCGAGCGCGGCCTGAAAGTCGGCAAGCTCCGCCTGATTACCGCATGGCCCTTCCCGGACAAAAAAATCGCAGAACTGGCCGCGCGCGTGAAAGCGTTCGTCGTCCCCGAACTCAACCTCGGACAGATGGTGCGCGAAGTCGAGCGTGCCGCCTCCGGAAAAGCTCGCACTGTCGCCGTCCCGCACGCCGGCGGGGGAGTCCACAATCCCGAGGAAATACTGAATGCCATCGTGGAGGCAAGCCAATGCTGAATGTTCTCGACGACACAGTCAACCCTGTGGAACCTTTTCTGCGCACCGACCGCATGCCCCACATCTGGTGCCCGGGATGCGGCATCGGCACCACCGTCAACTCCTTCGCCCGAGCTCTGATCGAGTCCAAAGTCGACCTGCAAACGCTTGCCCTGGTATCGGGTATCGGTTGCACCGGGCGCGTCGCCGGATACGTTAAGCTTGACTCGTTCCATACCACGCATGGGCGCGCCATTCCATTTGCCACCGGGCTGAAGCTGGCCAACCCGAAGCTGAATGTCGTTGTTTATTCCGGTGACGGCGACCTGTCGGCCATCGGCGGCAATCATCTCATCCACGCGGCGCGGCGCAACATCGACCTGAAAGTCATCTGCGTCAACAATCTGATCTATGCCATGACCGGCGGCCAGACCGCGCCGACCACTCCCGGCCATGCCACGACTTCGACCAATCCGTACGGCACTTTCGAACCAGCTTTCAACCTGCCGCACTTGGTGGAAGCGGCTGGCGCGGTGTACGTCGCCCGCTGGACGACGTTCCACGTGCGCCAGTTGGCGCGCTCGATCAGCGAGGCGTTCGCCAAAAAGGGATTCTCGTTCATCGAGGTCATCTCGCCCTGCCCCACGCTTTATCAGCGCCGTAACAAAATGGGCGACGGCCTCGACACGATGAAATATTACAAAGAGAAATCGAAAGTGAAGCACGGTGCGCCGACCAGCGAAGTTGGGCTCACCTTGAATGGCGAGATTGCTGTCGGGAAGTTCGTCGATCGCGATCGGCCGGACTATGGATCCATGATGCGCGCCCAGTACGTCGAATCGCTGGGCGAGCGTTACGTCGATGAGTCCCCGGCAGAGTGCGCTTGCGGCGAGGGCTAGCACTTGATCGATGATTTTCGATCGGTGATTGGCGATTGCGATCGCATAGGAGCATCGCTGCCTTTCGATCGCAAATCGGCAATCGAAAAATTTGGAGCGTTTCTATGCGTTTAACCGAGATTCGTATCGCAGGCTTCGGTGGCCAGGGAGTCATCCTTTCGGCCGTGATACTGGGCAAGGCTGCATCGATTTACGAGAACGGATTCGCCACCATGACCCAGAACTTCGGCCCCGAGGCACGTGGCGGTGCGTGCAGCGCCCAACTCGTGGTATCGGATTCGCCCGTTCTCTATCCCTACGTAACCCAGCCCGACATCATGGTGATCATGTCGCAAGAGGCATACAACCGCTTTGCGCATGAGCTGAAGCCCGGCGGCCTGTTGATCGTGGAAGAAGACCTGGTGCGCGTCTCGAATTTGAATCAGGATAAGCAGGTCTATAGCGTCCCCGCTACCCGCTTCGCCGAAGAACTGGGCAAGCGGATGGTGCTCAATTCGGTCATGGTCGGATTTTTCACTGCCGTCACGAAGCTGCTCAGCGCAGATGCCGTGCGCAAAGCAGTTGGAGATTCGGTCCCGCCAGCCTTCCGCGCCCTGAACTTGAAGGCGTTCGAAAAGGGATTCGAGTATGGCGGCCTCGCTTTGGCAACCGCTCCGCCGCGGCCTGAACTCGAAGCCCTCGCATTCTCCGAAGACTAGCCGGGAAGCGGGGCCTTGCTTTCCCTCTTGAACCGCGCGCCCATTCGTCGTAATCTTACGGCAGTTTTTCCCCTCGTAATTCCCCTCACGACCGCCTCCAGAGAGGTTGACTCATGCAATGGAAACAGAATGATCGTGGCGTCTTCGTGCCTGACACTCCATTCCGCTACGGTGGGACTCCACAGGGGCTCGCTCGCCTGCGGAAGGTTCTGGGAAGCAGATATCTTCTTGCCCAAGAGCGACGGCAGGTCAGCTCCGGAGTGCAGAAAGTCCCGACGGATCTAAGCCCGTGGGACCTCAATAATCTCGACCAGCATGTGACCGGCCGCAAAGAAGAATCCGTTCGAGTGCTGCTTGCCGTGGCGTTCTTGAGGAAGTTTGGGCTGGTAGACCGCGACGCCGCCGTGGGTTACAAGGGAGCGCAATTCCAGCGTGGAAAAGGAAGCACGGACTATCCCGCAGCCCACCGCTTTCCTTGCAATCCAACCATCAATCACTGGGGGCTGCCACACTATGCTCAATCGCAGCGGCTCAGGCACGCTCTCCGGCTCCCGTTAGAGAAGACCGACTATCTTCCAAAACTGGTCAACTACGCGGATCGCTTGTTCGAAGGCAATGGGGCGTGTGACGCTGTCTCTCAGGCCGTCGAATTTGTGTTGCACGAACAAGCGACCGAAAAAGAGGTCAACCTGAAGATGATCCGGCATGCGGCCCTTTCCATATTGTTCGCAGGCTACGCGACGGCGCTTCAGGACGCTTTGACCGTTGCGACCAGCGATCCGGGCATTGCAGCGATCGATCCTTCCCTTCTCCAGCACGTAAATCAGACGTGGTTTTCTTCGCCTGCAAGCGACGGTGGAACGGCGGAGAGCAGCATCGAGGTAGTTCAATTCGCGCTGGCCCACGCCCTTCAGCTCGGCAACAGCTCTGGGGAACCGGTGATGCTCGCGCCCTCAGCCATGACGCAGTACCTGGCCCGGCTCGAGGCGCTACACAAGGCCGGATGACGGTTCGCATCTAAAGACGCACGCGACTCATTCGGTAATAATCCGCTCCGCCCATTCGACCAACGACACGAACACGGACGGAGTTCCAAACTGCGCTCGCCATTCTTGCAAGTCTGTTTCCGAGACCCCACGGGCCCGGGAGCAGGCTCCTCAGGAAAACACCTTGATGTTTTTAGCCAGAACTTTCTGCTGCAACTCGGTCAACGGCGGCCAGCCCACTGCCTGAATGGCGGCCACGGTTACTTTGCGCATGAGATAGGTTGCTTCTCCCGTCAGGAAGATCTGCACTTCGTGGCCAGCGTCCGCGAGCGCGAGCCCGTGGACAAATGGAAACGACGCCCGGGTCGGATCGTCAGATCCCCAGGCGCTCTTGATCATGATTTTGAGCGTTTTGTGACCTGCCGATTCTTGCGCACGCGACGAATGGATCCCGAGCAGCCCCAGCCCCAGAATCTTCGGGAATTTTGACAAAACCTCTCGTCGAAACATTGAATCCTCCGGAAACCCTCAAGGTAAGTGCCGGAAGCATACATGGATTCGATTTGCCCGTAAATCAATCGTTGATTCCACCGCAACGCCGCACCGCGAGAGTTCACTGCTTTCCTGACACCCAAAAGTAGTCCACATTTTGCGGAGTGTAGTGGCCAAGCAAGGTCAGGCGGCGGCCAGTTGTCAGGTCCGTCAGATTCTTCTTCCATGCTGGTGAAACTACGACGAGATGTTCTTCAGCGGGAACATCCCCTTGCTCATAGCGCCCGACTTTCTGGTTGCGGTAGAACGCTAACCCATACTCCAGTTCGCGGGGCGCACCGCAGACCGCGATCGGCAGTTGATGTGTTTCAATGTTTGCGAGTTCCATCGCCAAAGGTCGAGCGGAAAGGGCGAGGTCAATCGATCGCGCGCCAAACCGGAGTACAAACGCCACGGCCAGTACTACCGGAATCAACGTAACGAAGCGCAACATACGCAATCCCAGCCGGCTGAGTAATGTGGCTGTAATCGCTCCCCATAACAAAAGTGCGATTACCAACGCAAGATAAAGTGGCCGGCCTGAAGGCAGATGATGCTGACCGACGATATAAGCGACCAGCAGCACCGGAACTACGGGAAGCGCAGCCACTAATCCGTGGACAACTGCGATCCACTTCGAGACGGACTCCTTTTGCGCCAGGTTGCGCCGCAGATAATCCGCCAACAGCACGGCCCCCGCCGGCACGGCGGGCAGGATGTAGCCGGGCAACTTCGATTGCGAGAGGGAAAAGAAGACCACCGGCACAACCAGCCAGCAGCAAGCGAACAGGCTGAACTGGAATTCGAGGTCTGGCTCTGAAGGAACGGACTTTCTTTCTGCCCACCAGGTCCGCACGGGTGCGATGACGGCGGCAATGACGAACACAATCCATGGCACCAGCGCCAATAACATGACCGGCAGGTAATACCAGAAAGGCTCAGGATGGTGATACAAATTCGTCGAGAAACGGGCGAGATTATGCTCCAGGATGAATTCGTGGAAGAACTGCGGATTCCTGACCTGTACTACGACGTACCAGGGCAATGCGATCGCCACAAAAAGCAGGATTCCAGGGAGCCATAGAGTCTTTAAGATGAGTCTCGGCTGGCGCGAGGCGATCGCGAACAGCGAGACAATGACTGCCGCAAGAAATGGCGCCACCGGCCCTTTCGCGAGCATTCCAAGTGCGATCAACGCGTAAAAAATCGCAAGAAAACTTCGACTACCGCTCTCGCGCCAGGCCCACCACGCCAACATCCCGAGCGCGAAGGTCGCGGCCAAGGGCATATCCATCGAAGCGGCGCGGCTGTAGCCAATCACTCCAGCACAGGAAGCCGTAATCAAGGCGGCGTCGACTTCCACACCGCCGCGAAATCGACGAAAAAACAGGTAGACGGCCACAACCAGTAGCGCTGCATCGAACGCCGCCGGAATGCGAGCTGCCACATCGCTTACTCCCAACGCCGAATACGCCAGCATCGCTTGCCAGTAATACAAAGGCGGCTTTTCTAGCCATGGCTGCCCGCCCAGAACTGGCGTCACCCAATCATGGCGATCGAGCATCTCGCGAGCTACCTGTGCATAGCGGGGCTCGTCCGCTCCAATCAGGCCAAATTGTCCAAGTCCGTAGAAAAAGAGGAAGGCACAGAAACCAGCGAGAAGCAGGATGTCAGTGCGAGTGCGGAAGGTCATGGAGGAAATTGCTGATTGTTGGATTGTTGATTGAAAAGATCAGGGCCTGGAGCGGAGAGATTTTCAATCAACAATCGACAATCATTCAATCAACAATTCATTGTACTGACGGTCCTCTGCGCAGGCGGAGCATCACCTGCCGGACGGCTTCCGCCAAAGGCCCGTCGAGCGAACATCCGCTCGCGCACTCGTGTCCTCCGCCGCCAAAGCTTTCCGCCACACGCGCCACATCAATCTTTCCTTTGCTGCGAAGGCTGACCCGGTATCGCCCGTCTGCCAATTCGCGGAAGAATGCCGCCACTTCGATGCCCGCGATGGAGAGGACGTAATTCACCAATCCTTCACAATCTTCTTCCTTCGCATCGGAACGTTCCATCTGCTTTTGCGTCACCCATACGTAGCCGATGTGACCTTCCACCTGCAGATTGCGTAGCGCTTCGCCCAACAAACGCAGCTTCGCGATCGAGTGGGCGAAATAAATTCCTCGGGCACAGTGCGCCGGGTCCGCTCCGGCGAGCACCAACTCTCGCGCCAACGCGAAAGTATTTTCATTCGTACCCTGAAACATGAATGAGCCGGTGTCAGTCATGAGCGCGGTGTACAGGCAGGTCGCGATCTCCGGCGAAAATTTCACACCTGCCTCGCGCGCCAGGCGAAATACCATCTCCGCCGTCGCTACGGCATGAGGATCAATCCAGTTCACGTCCGCGAACGGCCGACCGCTGACGTGATGATCAATGCTGATCAGAAACTGGTTCTCCAGCCCCTCCAGCCGTGTGCGGTGGATGCTGTCGCATTCGAGAATGATTGCCGCCTCATAGCCATGGGTCACCCGATTTGATTGGACGACCTGATCGGCAAAGGGGAGAGACCGGTAGATGCGCGGTACGCCATCGTGTAACACAACATCAGCATGCTTGCCCATCGCGCGCAGAACCTGGCAGCACGCGAGCGCCGACCCGATGGCGTCGCCATCAGGACGTGCGTGCGAGGTCAGCACAAAGCGTTCGCGCTGTCCGATCTGCCGCAGCACATCCTCAAGCATGTCGCTATGCTTTCTGTCCACCGGATTCCTTGTTCGATCCTTTGCGCGCCTTGATGCGCTTCTGGGCGCGCGCCAACAACTCCTCCACCCTCGCCTGCTCGCGTTCGGAACGATCTAACCGGAAGAATAATTCAGGCGCGCGACGCAACCGCAAACGGTCCGCCAGTTCGTGGCGAATGTAAGCTTTGGCCGCATCGAGTCCCTGCATGCTGCGCTCGGCTTCTTCGTCGTTGCCTTCAACGTCGACCAGGACCTGTGCGGACCGGCCATCCTCTGCGAGATGAACTCCAGTGACATTCACCAGGCCGATCCGAGGGTCGCCCAATTCTCCTTCGACCAGGGCCTCGATTTCTTCGCGCAACGCTTCGCCCAGACGCCCCCGATGATGCTTGGCCGCTCGCCTTTCCACAACGCACCTTTCAGATAAAACGCATGAGAATATCAGAAAATTAGACGCCGGTGTTGCGCTAAGGTACGCTCCCAGGCCGGCTTATTGTGACTTGGATCCACCAGGATGAGTTAAGTACGGAGGTAACAAGGCGTTAGCCAGACCCCGCCGGAGGCACGACCGAAACTACAGATACTCAATAAAGGAGTCTGCGATATCGGCGCCGTGATTGTTCGCGATGCGCGTTGCCGCCTGTTCGACCTTCTTCATCAATCCATCGAGATAATCGCGGGAGGAAGAAATGCTTACAATCCCGATGGTCGCCCGGTTCCACAACTCGCTCGCATCCATCTCGGCGACGGAAACGTTGAAGCTCGTCCGTAAACGATCCTTCAGGCTTCGCACGACCTGGCGGCGGTCTTTCAGAGACTGAGCAGCTTCGATGTGGAGTTCGAGAGTGAGGAAGGCGATCATTCAGGGGTCGGTGGCCAGCGGTCAGTGGTCGGAGAAAACACTGGCAACTGATCACTAGCCACTGACCACTGCCTTAGGCAATCACTTCGGCAGCGACGCGTTCCGTGGCAAACGCCTCAATCACGTCGCCGACCTTGATGTCGCCGTAGTTCGCGATCGAGATGCCGCACTCCATGCCGTTGTGCACTTCCTTGGCATCGTCTTTGAAGCGCCGCAGCGACCCGACCTTTCCTTTGAAGACGACCACGTTGTCACGGAGTAAGCGCACTTCGGAATCGCGCTTGATCAATCCGTCGGTCACGCGAGAGCCAGCCACTGTGCCGACCTTCGGGATTCGGAAGGTTTCCAGCACTTCGGCGCGGCCAAGATAGGTCTCTTTGAACGTCGGCTCGAGCAAGCCGCTCATGGCGCGCTTGATCTCATCCTGCAACTCGTAAATGATCGAGTGCAGACGGATATCGACTTCTTCCTGCTCGGCCAGTTCCTGCGCCTTGCGCTCCGGCCTCACGTTGAACCCGATGATAATCGCGTTCGACGCCGAGGCGAGCAGCACATCGGTCTCCGTGATTGCACCCACTCCCGATCGCAGCACCTTCAGCCGCACCTTATCATTCGAGAGCTTCGAGAGAAGATCGGTGAGCACTTCCACCGATCCGTGCACGTCGCCCTTGAGAATGATGTTGAGTTCCTTCGTTCCGGCCGTCTTGATCTGCTCGGCCAGGCCTTCGAGCGAAACACGGGAACTCTTGGCCAACGCGGCTTCGCGAGCTTTCTGCTCTCGGTACTCCGAAATGCCTCGCGCCTTATCGCGATCCGCGACGACCACAAACTGATCTCCTGCTTGGGGCAAGCCTTCCATGCCCAGGATCTCGACCGGCGTCGACGGCGGGGCGGATTCGAGAGCCGCTCCACGATCGTCGAACATCGCGCGCACTTTGCCGTAGACATTCCCCACGACGAAGTTGTCACTGGCGTTCAGCGTGCCGTTCTGCACCAGAACCGTCGCTACCGGACCTCGTCCACGATCGAGCTTTGCTTCGAGAACCACGCCGGAGGCGGCGCGCTCTGGAGTCGCTTTCAACTCCGCGAGATCGGCGACCAGGCAAATCATCTCCAGCAGCAGATTCAGATTCGTTTTCTTCTTCGCCGAGACGTCGACGAAAACGGTTTTGCCGCCCCAGTCTTCCGGCATCAGTCCACGATCAGCAAGCTGCTTCTTCACGCGATCGGGCATGGCCTCAGGCTTGTCGATCTTGTTCACCGCGACAATGATCGGGACTTCCGCTGCGTGGGCGTGATCGATCGCTTCAAGCGTCTGCGGCATAACCCCGTCGTCAGCCGCTACGACGAGCACCACAATGTCGGTTGCTTTCGCGCCGCGGGCACGCATGCGAGTGAACGCCTCATGGCCCGGCGTATCCAGAAATACGATCTCGCGGCCGAAGGCTGGCGACTCTGTATCGGTGATGCGGACTTTGTAGGCGCCGATGTGTTGCGTGATGCCGCCCGCTTCCCCTTCCGCTACGTTGGTGAGGCGGATCGCATCGAGCAGCGTCGTTTTTCCGTGATCGACGTGGCCCATGATCGTAACGACTGGAGGACGCGGCACCGCTTCCGCGGCGGCCTCCTCGCTCGATCCGGCAGCTGCGTCGATATCTTTCGCAGCTTGCTCCTCGAAGGTAATCACGTTCGTGTCGGCGCCAAAGAAGCGCGCCATCTCGCTCGCGAGTTCCGCATCCAGAGTCTGGTTGATCGTGGCAAACACGCCCCGACCCAGCAGGCGCGAAATGAGATCCTTCGCGCGAATGTCCAGCTTCTCAGCCAGATCCTTTACGCTGATTCCTTCTGTAATCGTGATGTTGCGCGTAATGGGCGCGGGTTCGTTCGACACCACCATGCGGGGCGGTGGAACGTAGCCCTTCATTGGCCCTTCTTTGACTCCGCGCGGAACATAACGCTGTCCGGGTCGCCGCGCAGGGGCACCTGGACGACTCCCCGGGCGCACCGGGCCCGGAGGCGGCAATCCTGGGCCGACGCCAATGGGCCGAGGACCGCTCGGCGCCTGGCGTGTGGGATGCATCGGACGCCGTTCTCCCGGACGCAGCGGCGGACGCGGCCCGCCCGCTCCCGGCGCTTGCGGACGCGGACGCTGGAAAATCGGCTGCCCGGGCACGGGTCTGCCTGGAATCGGACGTGCCGTTCCTGCAGATGGGCTGCTGCTTGACGCTGCAGGTGGCGCAGGTCGAGGCGGAGGCGCTTTGTAAACCGGACGCGGGCCCGTCTGCGGAACAATCATCCTCGGCGCGGGAGTCGCAGGGGCTGCGGGCGGAGCCGGCGGTGCAGGCTTTGGCGGAGCAATCGTCGCCGCTGGTGGAGCGGCGGCGATAACACTCGGCGGAGCTGGCGCCGAAACTGGAGGAGCTGGCGGCGGTACCAGGCGCACGGGCGCGGAAACTGCAGGCGCGCTTGCTGATACGGCAGGCTTCTCGACAACTGGAGGTGCCGGAGGCGCAGGCGGAGCCACTATTGGAGCAGTCGGCGCAACTTGCGGCGTTGCAGATGCAACCGGCGCTGCCGCGACAGGAGGCGCAACCGGACGTACCGGCGGAGGTGCTACAGGCGCTTTCGCAGCCGGTGGTGGCACGGCGACAGGCCGGGGAGCCGGAGCAGCAGCCGGACGCGGCGGCGGAGGCGCAGGGTGCGTCACTGCTTCCTTCTGCTGCGTGATGGCCTTCAGCACATCTCCCGGACGCGAGATGTGCGACAGATCAATCTTGGTCTTGATTTCTTCTTCGCCACGTAATGCGGGACGCGCTGACTTTGCCGCCGATGCCGGCGCTTCGGATCCACCTCGAATGTGGACCCGCACCTTTTCGGCTTCATGTTCTTCGAGCGAGCTGGAGTGAGTCTTCTTCTCCGTGACCCCGACAATGGGGAGCACATCAAGAATGGCTTTGCTTTTGACTTCCAGCTCTCTTGCGAGATCGTTGATTCGTACCTTACTCATCCGCCCTTTCTCTGTGCCCCGCGTTGTGCCTAGGTCTTCATCGCAGCCTCACGGAGTCAATTCCTGCACTTGCATGTCGCAGACAATGCATCGTGCAACTATTCGGTTGTTTCCGGAGACGCGCCTTCTTCCGACGGATCCCCTTGTTCTTCTTTCGTGGCGCCCTCTGATTCCGGGGCTGCCGCCGATGCTTGCTCTTCTGACGCCTCAGCCTCGCCGGCCGCACTCTCTTCGGTGGCGCCCGCTTCAGCTTCGTCGATTGCCGCGGGCACCTCGCCCGACTCCAGGCTGGCAAAGTAATTATTGACCGCAAGACTGATTTTTTCCACCGTCTTCGGCCCGATCCCCTCGATCGCCTCCAGCTGCTCTGGCGTCATATCGGCCAGTGACTCCACCGTGGTCACGCCCGCCGCAGTGAGCTTCTCAACCACGCCTTCACCCAGGCCCGGGACATTCTCCAGTGGAGTCGTGGTCTGCGGACTCATCGCCGCCATCTGCTGCTCGACTTCCTGCCGCTTCTCTTCCTCGCTCTTGATATCGATCTTCCATCCCAGCAATTTAGCCGCGAGACGGACGTTCTGCCCCTTCTTGCCGATGGCAAGCGACAGCTGGCTATCGTCGACCACCACTTCCAGGTGCTTGTCCGAGCTGTCAACGACCGTGACCCGGCTGACCTTCGCGGGCTGCAACGCTTTTTCAGCGAATGTGACCGCATCTTCGTGATACTCGATGATGTCGATCTTCTCCCCGCGCAGCTCGCGGATAATCGACTGCACCCGCATGCCCTTCATCCCGACGCAAGCGCCGACCGCGTCGACGTCCTTGTCCTTCGACATTACAGCGATCTTGGTGCGCTCGCCGGCCTCGCGGGCAATCGCCCGGATCACAACCGTGCCGTCGTAGATTTCGGGGACCTCGGTTTGGAACAGGTGCTGCACGAGCTCCGGCGCAGCTCGCGACACCACGACTCCCGGTCCCTTGCTGGCTCGCTCCACACGGGCAATCACCACCCGCACCCGCTCGCCCACCGCGAACGATTCCAACCGCGATTGCTCCTTGCGCGGCATGCGCGCTTCCGCCTTGCCGATATCGAAGATCACATCCGGACCCTCGACGCGCTTTACGGTCGCGTTCACGATCTCGGTGACGCGTCCGATGTACTCGTTGTAAACCGTGTCGCGCTCAGCCTCGCGAACCTTCTGGAAAATGACCTGCTTCGCGAGTTGTGCGGCGATGCGTCCTAAAATCCCTTCGGTCACTTTTGGGATCTGTAGCTCTCCGCCCACCTCCAGCGCGGGATCCACCTTGCGCGCATCTTCCAGCGCGACCTGCAGGTTCGGATCTTCGACCTGCTCGGGAGACTCCACAACCGTCTTCACCGCGAAGGCGCTGATTTTGCCGGTTTCCTTGTCGAGCTTGGCGCGGAGATTTTCCTGCGACTTGTAGTACTTGCGCGTGGCCATAACAATGGCGTCTTCCACCGCGCTGACCACAATCTGCGGATCAATCCCCTTTTCCCGGCTCAGTGCGTCGATCGTGTTGTAGAGCTCGCTAGCCATAAATCAGTTCTCAGTTGCCAGTGGTCGGTTGCCAGTTTGATTGGAACGAAAGCCAAAACTTTTGCTGACCACTCATCACGAACCGCTGAACACTTCTTCAAATCTCCGGCACCAGATTCGCCTTCTCCACGTTGGCGAATTCAATTTCCATCGTCTTTCCGGCGTCCGGGCCCATTTTGCGGCGCGACTTGTGCCCGGCGACACTTAAATCGAGCGTTAGAACATTGTTCTCAAACTTTTCCAGGCGCCCCTCAAAGTGCCGGTTGCCGTTCACCGGCTGCCGCGTCATCAGCTTGATGCGGCTCCCGACAAAGCGCGCAAAATCCGCCGCTTTCGTGAGCTTCCGGTCAAGTCCGGGCGACGAAACTTCCAGCGTGTACGAACCGCCGGGCATAGCATCTTCGACGTCGAGGATCGTGCCAAACTCGCGGCTGAAGTTCGCGCAGTCCTCGTGCGTGACTCCACTCAGCGCTTCTGCACCCGCTCCGGGCTTATCCAAAAAGACCCGCAGCATGCGCGCGCCGCCTCCGCCGAGAAACTCGACATCGACAACTTCAAGGCCGCTTGAGGCGGCGACCCGCTCCGCGATCTCGCGCACCCGTTCTACCGCAAGCGCCATAGAACCATTAAGTTACAGGCGATGGCCAGCACAACCGAGGGCTCCAACTAAAAAGTGGGCTTGCGCCCACTGGTGTGCTTCGCCAAATGCCGGTACACAGCAGTTCTCGAATAATTAATATACGCCCGGACCGGGAGAAAAGACAAACGGGCCGGATGTTCTATTGAATGAGTGTGAAGAAGCCCAGCGGCGTGTCTCGTTTAAGCATATCGCTACTGCGTCAGTCCGAAAACTCCGACGCCCGCCCTCGCTCCCACGTAAACCTTTCCGTTGATCACGGTGGGAACGATGAACTTATTGCCGCTGCCAAAGTGATCTCGCCCGCCAGACGCCTGGTTGCTGTCATAAAGTTCGCTGAGGTTCGTCGCGTCAAAGGCATACAAAACGGCTGGATCCGAATTGTCCGCTGCCCACAGGATGGCATTGTTCGTTCCATTCGCAGTAATGCTTGGCGTCGTCCCCGGGAACGGGAATGTGTGGCTAGTTTGAAAGGCGGGACTCGTGCCCAGTTTGGCGTTATGGACCGCGAACGCCTTGATACTGTCCCCGACAGCCCCGAAATAAACGAAACCATTGAAATATGCGGGCGTGGAATAGACTCCGCTGGCCAGAGCACCCTGGATTTCCTGATAAATGTTATTCGCGCTGGCATTAAACTTTCCCATGGAATCACGATCGACCACGTAGATGTTGGCATCTTTGCCGGCACCGACCGCCAGATGCCGCGTTTCACCCGAACTATCGGTGAGATCCGGCAAGATTAAAGCGCCCCCCGAACCTAAATCACTGTCAGTCGCGTTTTCCGACACCTGATTGGACATTTCGAAATAATCGACCACTTCGAGGGCTCTGTTTGCCGTCGAAATCCTTAAAAACGCGTTGCCGTAATCGTGCTGTGTTGGCAGTCCCTGCGCGTTCAATGTGGAGTCAAACGTTCCGTTGGCCGCTAGAGCAAAGATGTTTCCGCTTGCGTCGACAGCAGGCCCCGCACCGCTCATCCAGAAGGAACCCTCGTTGCCATTCGGGGTAATGTTCAATACGGATACTTGCGCGAGCGTATTCTCGTCGTACCCGATGATCCATCCGCTGTACGGGCGCATATCGCAGTGCGAGCCCCAACTTGTGTAAATCACACCGTTGAGCAAAAGCAGTCCTGGCCGTTCAAGCTGCTGACCCGGACTGAAAATCTCCTTCCCGCCGGAGCTGTTATCGCCGGTTCCTGGATACGATGCCTGAATCTGTTGCGGACCGCCGAACTCTTCGGCACCGGTTGTAACATCGAGCGCGTGCAAACGCTGATGGTAGTTGCCTGATCCGTCCTTCGACATCGCCACGACATAAATGGTTCCGTGCGCCCCGGCCGATGGATCGATTACCGGAGTAGACGTCACCCCAATTTCCGGCGTCACCTGATCGCAGCCGTGATCATCGCTCGGCGTCTCTCCGGCACCCAAGGCGGAAACTTTCCAAAGCTGGGCTCCGCTATCGGCATCGAAAGCGAAAACGCTGCCGTGCTCACTCGCCACAAAAAGCACGTTGTGGGTACCCTGGCTCGGGATCGCCAGGTTCGGTAAATACAGAGGCTGGGCGTCCGCCTTGCCGTCCACGGGAATGGTGAATAAAAGCCCAAATTTTCCCGAACCCACAGTCGAGGGCGTCAGAGTCGTCTCGCCGAGGTTCTGCCCCGAACGGGCATTGTCGTTGTGATACGTCGTCACAGTGCTCGTCGTCGATGGCGTGGGAAGAGGTGTGCCGATTCCTTTGACACTGCTCGAACTGCCGCTGCAGCTGACCAAATAGAATCCGATCGCAGCCAGCAACAACAAAGAGCCGGTCACTCCGAGGCGGCGATCGTCGTAGCCGAATCGCGACGGAGTGCGTTTCCCAGGTTCTCGCGCTTCCAGAGGGCCTCTGCTGGACATACTCTCATTTAGAGTAGTTTTCCGCGCAGGATGTTATCGCCGAAAATTGGTTCTAGGAGATTTGCCTGATCATCCGCCCCTCTCTACAATAAAATTTCACCCACACAGCTGGGCGGACTCCTGACAACATGATCCATTTCCCCGTCCCCGAAGCTCTTACTTTTGATGACGTCCTTCTTCTGCCCGCCCATTCCGACGTAATTCCGTCGACGGCCAGCACTCAGACGCAACTCACGCGCAATATCACGATCAACATCCCGATCGTCAGCGCTGCCATGGACACCGTCACCGAGTCGCACATGGCGATCGCGCTCGCCCAGCAGGGCGGCCTGGGGATCATCCATCGCAACCTCAGCATTGAGGATCAGGCAAACGAAGTCGACAAGGTAAAGCGCTCGGAGAGCGGGATGATCGTCGATCCCGTCACCATGCATCCCTCCGACCGCGTCAGCGACGCGCTCGAGGTCATGCGCAAGTACAAAATCTCGGGCGTGCCCATCACCGAAGACGGCAAGCTCGTCGGCATCCTCACCAATCGCGACCTGCGCTTCGAGTCCCGCTTCGACATTCCGATCGACAGCGTGATGACCAAGAAAAATCTGATTACGGTCCCAGTCGGAACAACGCTGGAAGATGCCGAAAAAATCCTTCATCAGCATCGCGTCGAAAAGCTTCTCGTCGTCGACGATAAGTACAACTTGAAGGGCTTAATCACCGTCAAGGACATCCAGAAGAAGTTGAAATATCCGAGCGCCGCCAAAGACTCTCAGGGACGCCTCCGGGTCGGCGCGGCCATCGGCGCAACCGGCGATTTCCTGGAGCGCGCCCAAGAACTGGCGGCGGCCAAGGTTGACGTTCTCGCCATCGACAGCGCGCACGGGCATTCCACGAAAGTTCTCGAAGCAGTCAAGCTGGTGAAATCCAAGCTCCCGCACGTCGATCTCCTTGCCGGCAACGTCGCGACCTTTGATGGCGCTTGCGAACTGGCTCGTGCCGGCGCTGATGGCATCAAAGTCGGCATCGGTCCCGGATCCATCTGCACCACGCGTGTGGTCACTGGCGCCGGCGTTCCGCAAATCACGGCGATTGCGGAGGCGTATCGCGCTACGAAGGATTCGGGCGTTCCCATCATTGCCGACGGCGGCGTCAAGTACTCCGGCGACATCACCAAGGCGCTCGCCGCTGGCGCCAGCGCGGTCATGATCGGATCGTTGTTCGCAGGCACGGACGAAAGCCCCGGTGAGCTGATCCTTTATCAAGGCCGCTCGTTCAAGTCCTACCGCGGCATGGGATCGCTGGGCGCAATGGCACAAGGATCCAGTGAACGCTATTTCCAGAGCGTCGATTCCGAATCCGCAGCGTCAAACTCCCAGCAGAATGGCGAATCCAACCGGCTCGATAAGCTGGTCCCCGAAGGCATCGAAGGCAGGGTCCCTTACCGCGGATCCGTGGCAATGATCGTCTATCAGATGGTCGGCGGGCTGAAGTCCGGGATGGGCTACTGCGGATGCTCCACCATTCCCGAACTGCTGAACAAGACACGTTTCGTACGCATCAGTGGTGCCGGACTGCGCGAGAGCCATGTCCACGATGTGATGATCACGCGCGAAGCGCCGAACTATGCAATTGAGTAACTAATTTTCGGAACGCCGTTGATCGCTCGTCGTCTAGTCGTTGGCCATTTTCAAACAGGCGGCCAACGACGAGCAGCGAGCGACCAGCGACGTCTTTTTCCTTGAACGAAGATCCTCATCATATTCTGAAGGCTTGGATCGCCGCGATCCTGTGGCTCATTGTGATCGCCATCGAATCCACTTCTTTGCTGTCTGCCCACAACACCAGCCGCTTTTTGTATCCGCTCCTGCGCTCGCTCTTCGGCCTCGAATGGGACCAGTTCGACCGCTGGCATTTCTTCATTCGCAAGGGCGGACACGTTTTCGGCTATGGCTTACTGAGCATCCTGCTGTTTCGTGCCTGGCGCGAAACTTTGCCCGCGGCTGGAAGCCCCACATGGACGTTCCGCTGGACCCGCATCGCCGTGCTTGGAACCGCCCTGGTCGCCTGCCTCGACGAGTGGCATCAGAGCTTTTTGCCGTCGCGCACCGGACGATGGGAGGACGTTGTGCTCGATACTTGCGCCGGAATCGCCGCCCAGATCCTTCTTCTCTGCTGGCTCCGCTGCTTCCACCGGACGCCCGTCGTAGAAACGTAGCTCAGCTACGTCTCAGCAGTGCGCAAGCAAGCCCTTCGCATCGGAAACCATCTCCAAGAACTCCCCTGTGCGATTGCCAATTTGGAACGGAGTCGCGATCTGATCCCCGGGTCGATGGTCAACCATCCTTCAGCGCTGCTAGACTGAATGGTTTGGCGAATCGACCCCGGCCGGATCCGGACCAGGGTTCTGCGAGACATTCATGCTGAAAGCCGGCGATATTGCGATTGTGAGCGGGGCGCGTACGCCCTTTGGCCGCTATTGCGGCAAGCTCAAGGATTACACCGCCCAGGAACTCGGCGCCGTCGCGGCTCAGGGCGCCATCGAACGTTCAGGGCTCGATCCCAAGGAATTCGATCACGTCGTTTTCGGAAACGCGCAACAGACGTCCGGCGACGCGCTGTACGGCGCGCGCCATGTCGGGCTTCGTGCCGGGCTCCCGATTGAGACCCCCGCTCTGACCGTCAACCGTCTCTGCGGCTCGGGTATGCAAGCCATCGTGAACGCCGCCCAGATGATTCAGACCGACGAAGCCAAAATCGTCCTTGCTGGCGGCATGGAAGCCATGTCCCAGGCCCCCTTCGTCATCCGCGGACGCGACGGCTTCACCCTCGCGCCCGGTGGCAAGCTCGAAGATTCGCTGATGGTGGCACTGCTCGACTCTTACTGCGGCTCCTACATGGCGAATACCGCCGAACTCTACGGCTCGCAACAAGGCATCACGCGCGCAATGCAGGACGAGTTCGCCCTGCGCTCGCAAAAGTGCGCCGACGACGCCTACAAAGCCGGACGCATACAAGAAGAGCTGGTCCCCGTGCCTCTCCGCAACCACAAGGGCGAGCCCACCGGAGAGTCACTCACTGAAGACGACCATCGCCGCCCGCAAACAACTATGGAAGGCCTCGCGAAGTTGAAACCCGCCTTCGGCAAGAGCGGCACCGTTACCGCTGGAAACGCCAGCGGCATCGTTGACGGAGCCGCAGCTGTCGTAGTCATGTCGATCGAGGAAGCCCGCAAGCGCCAGATCGAACCGCTGGGGCGGATCGTGGGATGGGGCGTCGCGGGAGTAGAGCCCAAGGTCATGGGCCGCGGCCCGGTCCCTGCATCGAAGATCGCGCTGCAAAAAGCCGGGCTGTCGCTTGACTATATCGACCTAATCGAAGTGAACGAAGCCTTCGCTGCGCAATATCTGGCGGTTGAAAAAGAATTGGGCCTCGATCGCGAAAAAGTAAACGTGAACGGCGGAGCCATCGCGCTCGGACATCCGCTCGGCGCCACCGGGACGCGGCTGGTAATCACGTTGCTTTACGAACTACGCCGCCGCAAGAAAAAGTACGGACTGGCGACAGCCTGCATCGGGGGCGGGCAAGGCATCGCGATGGTGGTGGAGAGCATGAATTGACATGACTGTAATGGGGCGCCTGAAACGTTCCTCTTTGTGCGCAGCCGTCGCAGTGATTGCGAGCGCCGTCGGAGGCCTTACGCTTGGTTTTATCTTGAACCAGTCTGGTTCCCGGCATTAGCGCCTTCGCCAGCGCACAATGATAAGGTTTTGAAGGATGAAGGAAGCAGGCATGGAAATCAGAAAAGTTGGCGTTCTCGGTTGTGGGTTGATGGGCTCCGGCATCGCTCAAGTCGCGGCAATGGCCGGATTCGACGTCAGGGTACTCGAAGTCGAACAGAGGTTCCTCGACAAAGGCTTCGCTGGAATCGACAAGTCGTTAGCTAAATTTGCCGAGCGCCCGGTCGAAAAAGGCGGCATTACCGGTCAACAGAAAGATGCGATCCGCGCGCGGCTGAAGGGCACGACCAACAAAAGCGACCTCGCCGATTGCGACATCGTCATCGAGGCCATCATCGAGAACGTAGAAGAGAAGAAAAAAATGTACGAGTCGCTCGATGGCATCGTGAAAAAAGACGCGATCTTCGCTTCCAATACCTCCTCTATATCAATCACCGAACTTCTGACCGCCGTCAAAAGGCCGGAGCGCTTCATCGGACTGCACTTCTTCAACCCCGTGCCGCTGATGAAGCTGGTTGAGGTCGTGCGCACCATCGCCACGGCTGACGAAGTTTACGATGCGGCCTACGAGTTCGCGAAAAAGCTTGGCAAGGTCCCGGTCCGCACCTCCGACAAAACCGGATTCATCGTGAACCGCCTTCTGGTCCCCTACCTGCTCGATGCGATCCGCGCCTACGAAGAGGGGGTCGGATCGATCGAAGATATCGACAGCGCGATGAAGCTTGGCTGCGGCTATCCCATGGGCCCATTCACGCTGCTCGATTTCGTGGGCCTCGACACGACCTACTACATCACGCACGTGATGTACGACGAGTTCAAAGAGGGCCGCTTCGCCTCGCCTCCGCTGCTGAAGCGGCTGGTGATGGCGGGCTGGTACGGGCGCAAGTCCGGACGCGGGTTTTACGATTACGCGGACCCGGAGAAGCCGAGGGCGCAGAAGCTTTAGCCACTGATTAATGTGGGTTTTGATTTCCGGATGTGGGCGTAGAACTGGAAGAACCTCCCTCTCCGTCGATTCCATAGAGGGATTCCGTGACTGTGTATTGGAGCAGGACGAGAAAAAAAGCAAAGACTGTGCACAAAAATGCAGCCGTGTACCACTGGTTGTGCGTCCTGGACTCAGTTCTTAGGAGCAGGACATTTGCAAGCGCAAGTGGTCCTAGAAAGAACAGCACGATGTGGACGACATAAAACCCGGGGCCGAAAAGTGCCCGACTTCGGACTGACCCGATCGCGACCAGGAAACCTATTTCAACGAGGAACGCAGCTAACACGAGAATCGAAACGAACTTGAGAATCGAACCAAGCCATTGAACTTTCGAAATGACTTTGGCGACAAATAGGCAGTACAGCATGCAACACGCTAATGCAACTGGCACAGATCCGATAATGCCGAAAAGCTCCATCCCGATGACATTGTAAGCTTACGTTCCAGGAGGAAGATTCCTTGGTGATCCGTGTAAATCCGCGGCAAGGATTTTGACCTTATGACCTACGAAAACATTCTCCTCGAAAAGAAAAACGCGGTCGCGTACGTCACCATCAACCGGCCGAAGGTGCTCAACGCCCTGAACATGGCCACGATGGAAGAACTGCGGGCCGCGTTTCACGACATCAAGAACGACAAGAACATCCGCGTTGTAATCTTCACCGGAGCGGGCGAAAAGGCGTTCATCGCCGGAGCCGATATCAACGAACTGGCGAAACACGACGCGGTCAGCGGGAAGGAATATACGCACCGCGGCCAGTCCGTTCTGAATTTGATCGAGAACCTGGGCAAGCCTGTGATCGCCTGCATCAACGGCTTCGCTCTCGGAGGCGGATGCGAGATCGCCATGGCCTGCACGATGCGCCTGGCAAGCGAGAATGCAAAGCTGGGTCAGCCCGAAGTGAAGCTTGGAATTATTCCTGGCTACGGCGGCTCGCAGCGTCTGCCGCGCCTGGTTGGCAAAGGCATTGCCATGCAGATGGTGCTGGCCGGAGAACCTATCACGGCGCAAGAAGCGCATCGCATCGGACTCGTGAATGAAGTGACGGCCCCGGCCGACTTGATCCCGCGAGCCGATGCGATCGCTGCGAAAATCGTCGCCAATGCTCCGCTCGCTGTTCAGTACGCGATGGAAGCGGTGAACAAAGGCATGGAAATGACGCTGGCCGAGGGCCTGTATCTTGAAGCAACGCTCTTCGGCGTAAGCTGCGCGACTGAGGATAAAACCGAAGGCACGAAAGCATTCCTCGAAAAGCGTCCGGCACAATTCAAAGGAAAATGAGTTCAGGAATCTTTAGAACGCCCTTGTCATCCTGAGCGCCTAAGCGAAGAGGAAAGTTAATCATCGGCAAGAAACTCAAAATCGAATCGCCGCCCGAACCTTCCATCCCTGCGCTTGAGGGCAGCCTCGACGCTTCGGGCAAGCGCTTTGCGATCGTGGTCTCCCGTTTCAACGCTTTTATCACCGAGCGCCTGCTGCAAAGCGCCTGCGACGGACTGTTGCGTTCTGGTGCCCGCAAAAAAGATATCGACGTCGTGCGCGTCCCCGGCGCCTTCGAAATCCCTCTGGCTGCACGCACCCTTGCCCTGACCAACAAATACGACGCCGTCATCTGCATTGGATGCCTGCTACGCGGCGACACCGCGCATTACGATGTCATCGTCAACGAAGTCACGCGCGGGATCGGACAGTCGACGCAGGAAACCGGCATCCCTCACGCGTTCGGCGTCCTCACCTGCGACACCCTGGAACAGGCGATCGACCGCGCCGGATTGAAAATGGGCAATAAAGGATTCGAAGCGGCGCTCGCCGCGATTGAAATGGCGTCGTTACAACAAGGGATCAGGCGCCAGGACTCAGGAACCGGCAAAGTCCATCAGCCTCACCCCGCGCGCCGCAAGAAACAACAAGCGAATACAAAATCTCGAGGAAAGAACCGCTCTCGCTGACGCTCGCATACAGTACACTGACCCCTGATCACGAATCACTGACCTTCACTTCCCCATGGGCACCCGCCGCAAATCCCGCGAACTCGTCCTGCAGATGCTCTTCCAATCGGATATGGGCAAGCAGGACGCCGATCACGTCCGCCGCACCTTCTGGGCTGAGCACAAATCGGCCAGCGATGATGTCCGCGGCTTTGCTGACGATCTTTTCCGGGTTGCGATGGATCGCGGCCCCGAGATCGACGGCCTTATCGAACGCCACGCCGAGCATTGGCGCATGGATCGTATGGCTGCCGTCGACCGCAATCTACTGCGCGCTGCCGTTGCAGAATTGCTTGCCTATCCTGAGACCCCGCGGGCCGTTGTCATCAATGAAGCGCTCGAAATCGCGCGCAAGTTCTCAACCCTGGAGTCCGTCCATTTCGTCAACGGCGTGCTCGACAGCGTGGGGAAAGAGCTGGAAAAACCTGCCTGATTTCCCATCGTAGAAACGTAGCTCTGCTGAGTCTCACTTTAAAGTGAGGAAAGTCTCCGCGTGAAACCTGCCTAAGGCTTCACCGCAATCAGGTTCAACGAGCAACTGATGGTCTGGGATGTACAGAACGGATTGAGGTAGTTGGGGAGTTCCGGAAACGTGGTCTGCACCGAGTCGCTTCCACCCAAGGCCGTCGTCACAGAGTGCAGCATTCCGTCGGTGCCAACAACGATGATCGTCCCGCTATCCGCCGACATTCCCGCTCGAATCGGCAGAGCATTGTTGGCGAGCGGTATGCCATTCGTGGCTCCGGTCAACAAATCGTGGACCAGCACGGTTGACCGGTCACTGGCCAGCACGTAAAGCAAGCCACCGTCAGGTGAAGCAAAGAAATCAATAGGCCGGATGCTTCCCTGGCTCAAATTCAACTGCTGCAGGGAATGAGTGATATGCATCGGGCAGATCGACGTGGCCGGCGTCGCAATCGTGGCAGCGGGGATGCCCGTCACAGTTGATGTTATGTAATCGATCGCGCCACCCTGCTCCAGGGCAACCAGGTGTGTTCCATCGGCGAGTTGCTTGAACGAAATGGGGGCCGCCGTCAGTGGAATGACTTGAGGTACAAGGCCCGGCGCCGGACCGGTAGCCACCGCGCCATCGCACATGTCATAAACAGTGAACGCGGCCCCGCCCCCTCCCAGCGACGACTCCACCACATACACAAATGCTCCATTCGTCGAAAAGGTGATCGCATTCACCGTCGTTCCGGCTGCCAGCGGGATGGTCTGCAGCGCCTGCAAAGGCGAGTAAACGTACAAATTCGGCGCGCCCGTCGCGTCAAACCCGAAGATGAACGCCTTCAACCCATCCGGCGAGAAGGCCGCCGTGCTTGCACCCTGAATGCTGTATGCCGTCACCGAAGAACTGCTAATCGCGCTGGTGTTCACCACAAATACCTGGTTCGGATTGAGGGTGGTATCCGAAAAAATCGCCTCGCTCCCATTCTCGGAAACCGCGAGCACCTTCCCTGTCACATTTCCCAGCCCCGAAAACGGACTGGTTGCCGTCCCCAAATTTGCGGGATTGATCGCTGCTGCCCCTATCTCGCTTCCCATGTACGCTTTGTCGCCGCCGGGATCGAAAAGAATCGATGTTGGCGATGACGGAAGCGGAATTTCCCCTCCCGCTACCGGTTTCGCAGCGTTCACGTTATAGAGAGAGGTCGAGCAATTCAAAGTATTTGCGTACGCGCAGTCCGAACTGGTAGCCAGCACCGAAGGCGCAGTGGGGGCGCCGGTGACAATTCCTGAAACCGCCCCGGGTCCAACAGGCGCGGTTTGCGGCGGGATTAACGGCGCGGACGCGTACACCGGTACTGGAATGAACTGCCGGCAGCTCGATAACTGAAAAAACTCCGTACACGCATTGGGAGCTGGCGCTGAAAGTATCGCCGGCGCCTCCGGATATCCGATGTTGCAACTCGGCGGAGAACACGACGCAGCGACCGACGCAGATCCCGGCAATGGCGTTGCGACGGAGCATGAAAGTTGACACGACGACCCAGTTTGCAGGACTGCTGGTTGCGACGACGTCCACGTCAGCGGAATCTTGCTCAGCAACACCAGGGTGTTCGCTCCCGGCAGTGAGGAATTGCCCATCACGTCTGTCACAATTGCAGTCACGTTTTGGGCGGTCCCTTTGTTCGTCACGAACGTAGTCTGGTCCGTCTGCTGCGAGCCCGCCGCTCCTACCTCCAGCGTGATGTTCTGGATCGGGCACGTCTCAAAAAAGTTCAGCACCGGCGACGTCTGGTTGCTTCCATTGACGACTTGCTGGTACTGAGGCTGCTGGAACACGTTGCTCGTCACGCCGCTGGCTGTGGCATAAATCTGGGTAATCCCGGGAGTGGTCGCCTTCGCCGTGGCCTGATTGGTCGCGACGTTATAGGTGAAATTGGTGACAATCGGGCTTACGGTAACCACGGCGCTGTTATTGGCGCTCCAGGTGAAGGGTCCCACCGACGTCGTGATGTCCGTGCCCTGGCTGAACGCCTGCGCCTGCACGGTCATGGATTGACCCTGCGAAAGGCATGGCTCCTGCAATGTCTGGTTTGCCGGGAGGATGCCCTTCACTACAATATTGTCGATCGGCGCATGTACAAAGACGTACGTCGGAGGACTGTGCACTCCGAGTGCGGACGCAGTCACCTGGGCAACTCCCAGGGTACCGGGTGTACAGATCGTGTACGTGCTATCCCATTGGCCGGCACAGGCAATGCCCGTGGGCGAGATCGTCAGAGTTGACGAGTCCGTGGTTTCCCAGGTGAATCCTACGTTGACATTATTATTCGTGCCGTTTTGCGCCGTAGCGGAAAATGTGATCTCTCCGCCTACCTGCAGCGATACACTGGTGCCGGGAGTCACCGAGATGCGGCTCGCGTAAGGAGATGTTCCCGGCGGCTTATGGCCCCCGCAGCCGCTAATACCGAAGAAAAACAGGATGACTGCAGCCCACCCACAACATTTCGAATGCAACCTGCCCATGCACCCTCGTCAAGCCTGAACTCAGCCGTCGCGGCAACATGCCACGTGCTGTTCTAAATGAACTGGAAAACCTGTAGTGTAGAGGCTGCCGCCCGAATCAGCAAGTTGCGGCGCTTTGCGGGCGTGAAGTTGAGCACAGCGACGCGGGGAGCCCGCAGCTGAAATCCCGACCGCACTTTGCGAGGGATCTCTCGACGATAAAAACGCCGCCCCATTGTTATGCGGTCCTTCATTATGAAATTATTGAGTCTCGCCATCGGGAACGCGGCATCGGCAATCGACCCTGCGCCACCACGCGCCCCGTCACCGTGGGATGCAAAAACATAAGTTGACGATGTTTCTTGGCACTTGCTATATTTAAAAGGTTCCGCGAGTTCATCCAGGCTTGTAGTGTGCTGTGGGTTTAAGTGTGTTCGCTGAACTCACAGAGAAGCTGTTGAGAAACACGTTTCCGGAATGGCGTTGTGATCCGGAAACTTTTCCTCGCTGAAACGTACCTGCGGCGCTTTCCGCCCAATGCGGAAAGACATGCGGGGCAAGGCTGACGAAACGGAATGCCCCCGGAATTTGGGCCGGGCGTCACCGTCGCTAGCGAAAGTCTTGATCGGGAATCCAGCATCTCTCCGGCATTTGTGCGGTGAGAAGTAATGGTCGGCCTTTTGTTTGGCTGGTCATGCCTGACGGTGCGCGCTTGCGCCAGTGTGCGATGCGCGCAATACGCGACCGCGATCGAGCGGTCAAGGAGCGGCAGAGAGTGCCTACTTTTAATCAGTTGGTAGCCAGTGGCCGGAAGCGGCCTCGTTATAAGACGGCCAGCCCTGCCCTGCAGGGATGCCCGCAAAAGCGCGGTGTTTGTACCCGCGTTTACACGCAGACCCCGAAGAAGCCGAACTCGGCGCTCCGTAAGGTTGCTCGCGTGCGATTGACGAATGGAATTGAAGTGACCACCTATATTCCCGGGGTCGGCCACAACCTGCAGGAGCACTCGATTGTGCTCATTCGCGGAGGTCGCGTGAAAGATCTGCCCGGCGTCCGCTACCACGTGATTCGTGGAACCCTGGACGCTGTCGGCGTAGCCAATCGCCAGCAGGGGCGGTCGAAGTACGGCGCCAAGAGAGCGAAGAAGGGATAAGCGCTAGTTTCGAGGTTTCAACGTTTCAAGGTGAGGTCACCCCCGGAAACGTCGAAACTTTTGAACTTTGAAACCTGGAGTTTTATGCCTCGAAAAGGACATATCGCAAAGCGGACGGTGCCGGCCGACGCGGTTTACGGCTCGGACCTGGTAACCAAGTTCATCAACTCCATGATGTGGCAGGGCAAGCGCTCCACCGCCGAGGGCATTTTCTACGAAGCCCTCACCAAGCTGGAGTCGAAGGGCGGCGATGAGGCCATCAAGTTGTTCAAGAAGGCCGTTGAGAACGCCAAGCCGCTGCTCGAAGTAAAGACGCGCCGTGTCGGTGGCGCGAACTACCAGGTTCCGGTGGAAGTAAACGCGGACCGCCGCACTTCCCTGGCGATCCGCTGGATCATCAGCTATGCCCGCGCCCGCGGCGAAAAAGGCATGGTCGATAAGTTGAGCAATGAGCTGCTGGACGCGGCTAACAGCCGTGGCGCAGCCATCAAGAAGAAAGAAGACGTTCACCGCATGGCTGAAGCCAACAAGGCTTTCGCGCACTATCGGTGGTAGAGGTTGAGCTGGAAGCTGACGGCGGATTGCTGACAGCTGATTTTATGGAGCCCAGAAAGAGTTAGGTCGTGCCCAGAACAGTCCCATTAGAGCGTTGCAGAAACATCGGCATCATGGCTCACATCGATGCCGGCAAGACCACTACGACCGAGCGCATCCTGTTCTATACGGGCAGGACGCATCGCATCGGAGAGGTCCACGAAGGCACCGCCACCATGGACTGGATGGAGCAGGAGCAGGAGCGCGGCATTACCATCACGTCCGCGGCCACGACCTGCACCTGGCGCGACATTCGCATCAACATCATCGATACCCCGGGCCACGTCGATTTCACCGCCGAAGTCGAACGCTCCCTGCGCGTGCTCGACGGCGCCGTCGCCGTGTTTGACGCGGTTCACGGCGTACAGCCGCAGTCAGAAAAAGTTTGGCGTCAGGCCGATAAATACGGCGTCCCGCGCATCTGCTTCATTAACAAGATCGACAAGATGGGTGCCGATTTTGAGCATGCCGTCGATACCATCCGCAAGCGCCTCAGTGCCAAGCCCGTCGCGATTCAGATTCCCATCGGACAAGAAGCGAAATTCGTCGGCGTCGTCGACCTGATCGCCATGAAGGCGATTATCTGGAAAGACGAAACCATGGGTGCGGAGTACGTCACCGAAGAAATTCCCGCCGATCTGAAAAAGAAAGCCGAAGCCTTCCACGCCCAGCTGGTTGAGAGCGTAGCCGAGAACGACGACGACATTCTGCATAAGTTCCTTGAAGGCGAAGAAATTACCGCCGACGAACTGCGGAAATCGCTGCGCAAGTCGACCATCGCACTGAAGGTATTCCCCGTCGTCGTTGGAACGTCATTCAAAAACAAGGGCGTGCAGCCGCTGCTCGATGCGGTGGTCGACTACCTGCCCTCGCCGCTTGATGTGGGCGAAACACACGGGAAGAACCCCAATACTGGGCAGGAAGAAACCCGCAAGCCCGACGATAAAGAACCTTTTTCCGCTCTGGCATTCAAAATCATGGCCGATCCATTCGTCGGCCAGCTCACCTTCATCCGCGTCTACTCCGGACAACTGAAGACCGGCGACTCCGTACTCAACGTGCGCACCGGCAAGACCGAGCGCATCGGGCGCCTGATGAAGATGCACGCCAACAAGCGCGAGGAAATCAACGAGATTCTGGCGGGCGATATCTGTGCCGCAGTCGGATTGAAAAACGTCTCCACCGGCGACACGATCTGCAACGAAGACCACCCGATCGCCCTTGAATCTATCGAATTTGCCGCGCCAGTGATCTCCGTCGCCGTCGAGCCCAAGACCAAGGCCGATCAGGAAAAGATGGGCATGGCGCTCGGCAAGCTGGCCCAGGAAGATCCCACCTTTAAAGTTCACACCGACCCCGACAGCGGACAAACCATCATCAGCGGCATGGGCGAATTGCACCTGGAAATCATCGTCGACCGCATGATGCGTGAATACAAGGTCGAGGCCAACGTCGGCAAGCCCCAGGTGGCATATCGCGAGACCATCCGCAAGCACTCGGAAGCCGAAGGCAAGTACATCCGGCAGACCGGCGGGCGCGGCCAGTACGGTCACGCCAAGATTTATCTCGATCCTCAACCACCGGGGACCGGCTACGAGTTTGTGAACGAGATTGTGGGCGGATCGGTACCGAAGGAATTCATCAAGCCCATCGATCAGGGCATTCAGGAAGCGCTCGAAGGCGGAGTGCTGGCCGGATATCCCATGGTCGACGTGAAGGCGACGCTTTTCGACGGCAGCTACCACGATGTCGATTCGAACGAAATGGCGTTCAAGATTGCCGGGTCGATGGCATTCAAAGAGGCGGCGCGGAAGGCTTCTCCGGTTCTTCTCGAGCCTGTGATGGCGGTCGAAGTGGTCACCCCGGAAGATTACGCCGGAACGATCATGGGCGACCTGAGTTCGCGCCGCGGCCGCATCGAAGGCATGGAGCATCGCGCCGGATCGCAGGTGATCAAGGCGATCGTTCCGCTCGCGGAAATGTTCGGATACGCGACCCACATGCGTTCATCTACGCAGGGCCGCGCGGAATACTCCATGCACTTTGCGCGCTATGAGGAGGCTCCCCGCTCAGTTGCAGAGGAGATCATCGCTAAAGTGCAGGGAACCACGAAATAAATTTGAAAGGGCACGGCTTTAGCCGTGCCGAAACAGGCAATCATAGATTCGGGGCTTTAGCCCCTGAGGAACGGAAATGGCGAAAGAGAAATTTGAACGGAATAAGCCGCACTGCAACGTAGGGACGATCGGACACATCGATCACGGCAAGACGACGTTGACGGCGGCGATCACCAAGGTGTTGTCCAAGCACAACCCGTCGATCAAGTTCCGGTCGTTTGATTCGATCGACAATGCACCAGAAGAAAAGGCGCGTGGAATCACCATCGCGACGGCGCACGTCGAGTATGAGACGGCGAACCGGCACTACGCGCACGTCGACTGCCCCGGCCACGCCGACTACATCAAGAACATGATCACGGGCGCGGCCCAGATGGATGGCGCGATCCTGGTCGTGGCGGCAACCGACGGCCCGATGCCGCAGACGCGCGAGCACGTGCTGCTGGCCCGTCAGGTGGGTGTGCCCTACATCGTAGTGGCGCTGAACAAGTGCGATGCGGTGGACGATCCCGAGCTGCTGGATCTGGTTGAACTCGAAGTGCGCGAGTTGCTGAAGTCGTACAAGTTCCCGGGCGACGACGTGCCGGTGGTTCGGCTGTCCGCTCTGGGGGCATTGAACGGCGAAGAGAAGTGGGAAAAGCAGATTGACGCGCTGATGGAGGCGGTGGACAAGAGTGTGCCGCAGCCGCAGCGTGAACTGGACAAGCCGTTCCTGATGCCGATCGAAGATATTTTCTCGATCTCGGGGCGCG